>Ga0268264_10000001_pt1 | contig 1221000 bp, 1185 predicted proteins | sample KBSSwiS32_FD_190357 | JGI IMG/M metagenome (GOLD analysis project Ga0268264, IMG submission 190357) | Switchgrass rhizosphere microbial communities from Kellogg Biological Station, Michigan, USA - KBS Switchgrass S3-2 (SPAdes) (version 2) | ecosystem: Host-associated > Plants > Roots >... | reverse complement strand
GGGGGGGGGGGGGGGGCGGGCCTCGGCCTGACTTGGAGATCAAAAAACCGCCGCGACCAGCTTCGCGAAGGCGTCCGCCCGGTGGCTCATCGCGTGCTTGGCCTCGGGGTCCATCTCGCCGAAGGTCCGCTCGTGGCCATAAGGCACGAACATCGGATCATAGCCGAAGCCGCGGTCGCCGCGCGGGGGCCAGGTGAGGAGCCCGTCGACGCGGCCTTCGAAGGTTTCAACATGGCCGTCGGGCCAGGCAAGCGAAAGCGCGCAGATGAAATGCGCGTCGCGGCCGGCCTCGTCGCCGGCTTCGAGCATCCGGGCGTGGACACGGCGCATCGCCTCCGCGAAATCACGGCGGCCATCCTCGAGTTCGGCCCAGCGCGCCGAAAAGATGCCGGGCTCACCGCCGAGCGCCTCGACGCACAGGCCGCTATCGTCGGCAAGCGCGGGCAATCCGGTAAGATCGGAGGAAAAGCGCGCCTTCAGCTCGGCATTGGCGGCGAAGCTGGTGCCGGTCTCCTCGGGCTCGGGCACGCCCAGCGCCGCGGCCGATATCGTCTCGATACCGTGCGGCGCGAGCAGCTCGGCGATCTCGCGGAGCTTGCCCGCATTGTGGCTGGCGATGACGAGGCGCCCCGGACCGAGCTTGCGATGCGGAAGCTCCTGCGTGCCGTTCACCGCCCGACCGCCTTGCGCTGCGCCGCGAAGATCTCGGTGCAGCCGATGCGGGCGAGACGCAGCAGGCGCAGCAGCGCCTCCTCGTCATAGGTCGCGCCCTCCGCGGTGGCCTGCGCCTCGGCGATATTGCCATTGTCGAGCAGGACGAAATTGGCGTCGGCATGGGCGCTCGAATCCTCGATATAGTCGAGGTCGAGCACCGGTGTGCCCTCATGGATGCCGCAGGAGATCGCCGCGACCTGCGCGGTGATCGGATCCTCCGCGAGCGCGCCCGCAGCCAGCAGCTTGTCGATGGCGAGCCGCAGCGCGACCCACCCCCCGGAGATGGCGGCGGTGCGGGTGCCGCCATCGGCCTGGAGGACGTCGCAATCGATCACGATCTGACGCTCGCCGAGCTTCGTCATATCGACGACCGCGCGTAAGGATCGGCCGATAAGGCGCTGTATTTCCTGTGTTCTACCGGACTGTTTTCCCTTGGCTGCCTCGCGGCTACCGCGGGTGTGGGTGGCGCGCGGGAGCATGCCATATTCGGCGGTCACCCAGCCCTGGCCCTTGCCGCGCAGGAAGGGCGGCACCTTCTCCTCGACCGACGCGGTGACGAGGACGCGGGTATCCCCAAACGAGATGAGCACCGATCCTTCGGCGTGGACGGTGAATCCGGTGTCGATACTGATCGCCCGCATCTGATCTGGGGCGCGGCCTGATGGTCGCATGATGGTCCTCTCTATAACGCGGTCGCGTCATAGGCACGGTGGGGGCTTGTTGGAAGGGGCTTGCGGCCATTATCTACGGGATGTGAGCGGCCAAGCGATATCCGAGCTATCCGACCGGGCGCGCGAAGTGTTTCGCGTCGTCGTGGAAAGCTATCTCGATTCGGGCGCACCGATCGGCTCGCGGACGATCTCGAAGCTTTCGGGGTTGAACCTGTCGCCGGCATCGATCCGCAACGTGATGCAGGACCTGGAGGAGCTGGGGCTGCTCGAGGCGCCGCATACATCGGCGGGGCGGATGCCGACGCAGATCGGACTGAGGCTGTTCGTCGACGGCATGATGCAGGCGGCGGAGCCCTCCGCGGAGGAGCGGGCGGCGATCGAGGCGCGGACGTCGCGCCACGGTCCGATCGAAGAGGCGCTGGTGCAGACCAGCGCCGTCCTGTCAGGTCTGTCGGCCTGCGCGGGGATCGTGCTGGTACCGCGACGCGAGCCGATCCTTCGGCAGCTCAGCTTCGTGCCGCTGTCGCATGAACAGGCGGTGGTCGTGATGGTCGGCCAGGACGGCAGCGTCGAAAACCGGGTCGTGGCGCTGCCGCCGGGGATGCCGGCCTCGGCGCTGGTCGAGGCCGGAAACTTCATCAGCGAGCGGCTGAGCGGGCTGACGCTGAGCGAGGCGCGCGCGCGGATCGAGCGCGAGATCGGCCGAGAGCGTGCCGCGCTCGACCAGGCGGCGGCGGCGCTGGTGCGCGATGGCCTGGCGGTCTGGTCGCAGGACGGCAGCGATCGTCCGGTCCTGATCGTGCGCGGCCAGGCCAATCTGATCGATCCGCTCACCGCCGCGGACCTCGATCGGGTGCGCCAGCTGCTCGACCAGATCGAGGGCAAGGAGGAGATCGCCCGGCTGCTCGACAGCGCGCGGGCCGGGCAGGGGATGAAGATCTTCATCGGCTCGGAGAACAAGCTGTTCTCGCTGTCGGGATCGTCGGTGATCGCCGCGCCCTATCATGGCGGCGACGGCCGCGTGGTCGGCGTGGTCGGGGTGATCGGGCCGACGCGGCTGAACTATGCGCGAATCGTGCCGATGGTCGATTTTACCGCCCAGGCGCTGACGCGGATGATGGCGTGAAGCGATCCGCCGCCGACGCGTCGGGTCAATTGATGTTCTGCGGGCCGCTCTTCGAGACGAGTGCCATCACCGCCTCCTCGTCAATGTCATATTCGAACTGGACGCCGAAGCGATTGCCGTCGACCCAGCGGACGACACCGGGCACCTCGAAATTCTGGCGTTCGAGCAGCAGCTTGCAGCCGACCGGCGGCGGCGGCGAGGCGCTGAGCATCGCGCCGCTCCGCGAGACGTCGAGCAGCACGCCGGGCGCTTCACCATGCACCGAAATGAAGGTTGCCGCGAGCATGATGCGGTGACGCCCGTGACGGCGAATCTCCACATTTTCCCTTTGACTGGCGAACCCCATCTGCCCCGTTTCCGTCAAACCTATCTGAATGACCATCTTCGCCGAACATCGCTAATGAAGTCCTAAAAAGAGATGTTGCCGACATATTTCTTCGACAATTTGCGAACTCTGCTACGATCGCGCGATGAGCGAGCCTCCGAGCGCGGATCCGGCGCTAGCCGGTGCGAGCACATCCTCGCCGCGACAGCCAGCGGATGCGCCGGGCGGTGGGGACGTTGTGCTTCGCCATCGCCTGTCGACGCGGGTCTGGCACTGGCTCAACGCGTTCACGCTATTCGTGATGCTTATGAGCGGGTTAATGATCTTCAACGCTCACCCCCGTCTCTATTGGGGCCAATATGGCGCCAATTTCGATCGCGCCTGGCTCGAAATCCGGGCGGAGGGTGAGAGCGGCCTGCTCCGTGTAGCGGGTTATCGAATCGAGACGACCGGCGTGCTCGGCCTCTGGAAGGATCCGGACGGGGTCGAGAAGCGCCGTGCCTTCCCCTGGTGGGCGACGATCCCGTCGCGCTACAGCCTGGCCGACGCGCGGCTGTGGCACCTCGCCTTCGCCTGGGTGCTGGTGATCGGCGCGATCCTCTATTGGGCGACGAGCCTGTGGAACCGCCATATCCAGCGCGATCTTCTGCCGCGCCGCGGCGAGCTCCATCCGCGCCAGCTATGGCACGACATCACCGAACATGCGCGGCTCCGCTTTCCGACCGGCGCCAAGGCGCGCGACTATGGCATCCTTCAAAAGCTCGCCTATCTGTCGGTGCTGTTCGGGCTGCTGCCGCTCATCATCCTGACCGGGCTGACGATGTCGCCGGCGATCGACGCGGGCTGGCCGTGGCTGCTCGATCTGTTCGGGGGGCGGCAATCGGCCCGGTCGATCCATTTCCTCTGCGCGCTGGGGCTGGTGCTGTTCATCGCCGTCCATCTGCTGATGGTCATGCTGGCGGGACCGGTCAACGAGATCCGCTCGATGATCACCGGCCGCTTCGTCCTGCCGAAGGAGCGGCCATGATCGTCAGCCGCCGTCGCCTGATCGGATCGCTCGCCGCAGGGGCGGGCGGGTTGCTGCTGTCGGGTTGCGAGAAGATCAATGCCACGCCCGCGGTGCGGGCGACGCTGCGAAGCGCCGAGGGCCTGACGATGCGCGCGCAGCGGATCGTCGCCGACCGCCGCGCGCTGGCCCGCGAATATGGGGCGGCCGACCTTTCGCCGATCTTTCGCGCCAACGGGACAAGACAGCCCGCCGGCGCCGCTTATGAGGCGCATCGCCTCGCCGGTTTCGCCGATTGGCGGTTGACGATAGAGGGGCTGGTCGCGCGGCCGCTGTCGTTGGGGCTGGACCGGCTGAGGGCGATGCCGCAGCGGACCCAGACCACCCGCCACGACTGCGTCGAGGGCTGGAGCGCGATCGGCCAGTGGACCGGCGTGCCGCTCAAGCTGCTGCTCGATGCCGCCGGGCTGCGATCCTCGGCGCGTTACCTGGTCTTCCACTGCGCCGATCTTTACGGCGGGGTGCCCTATTATGAGAGCATCGACCTGATCGATGCCTTGCATCCACAGACGATCCTCGCCTGGGCGCTGAACGGGCAGCTGCTGCCGGTCGGCAACGGCGCTCCGCTGAGGCTGAGGGTCGAGCGGCAGCTCGGCTACAAGCATGCCAAATATGTCGAGCGGATCGAGGCGGTGGCGACGCTGGCCGGTCATGGGCGCGGCAAGGGCGGCTATTGGGAGGATAGTCATGACTATGCCTGGTATGCGGGGATCTGAGCGCGCCGGCAGGAAGAGCTGAACGGTTTTACCGGCCCCTTGCGCGCGCCTCGATCAGCGAGAACAGCGCGACTCCGCCGAGCACGCAGACCGTGCCGATCGCCTCGGGCGCGCCGAACGGTTCGCCGAGGATCGCGACCGCGAGGATGATGGTGACGGCCGGGCTCAGCGTGCTGATGATCGCGGTACCCTGCGCACCGATCCGGGCGGTGCCGGCCGACATGGCGAAGCTTGCGGCCACGGTCGCCAGCAAAGCGAGGATGAGGATCCAGGGCCAGGCCGCGGCAGGCACGGCGAGCGCCGAAAGCTCGTGAGTAGCGAGGAAATGGGCGAAGATGGCGAAGCCCGCCGCCGTCATTGCGATCGCCGTGAACAGCGCCGCGCCGCAGCGGACGATCATCTCGCGCGCGAAAAGTTGGTAGAGCGCGAAGGTTCCGGCCGACGCCATGATCAGGGCGCTGCCGGTCAGCACCGGCGGGGTCAGCCGGACCGGCTCGAGCCCGAACATGACGATCAGCCCGAGATAGCTGAGTCCGGCGCCGGCGAGTGCGTGCGGGCGCAGCGGGTGGCGCAACAGCACCCGGCCGAACAGGATGACGAGGAAGGGGTAGGTGAAGAGGATCAGCCGCTCCTGCTGCGCGCCGACCGTTTCGAGGCCCTCGAAATCGAGCCAGGACGAGACATAATAGCCGAGGATCCCGACCAGCATGGCGAGGCCGATCGTCTGCCGGTCGGGCCGCAGCTCGGCGGGGCGGCTACGCCAGTCGCGCCAGCCGACCGCGACGAAGATCGGCATCGCCAGCGCCATGCGCAGCGTGACCAGCGTGGTGCTGTCGACATGATGGACATAGACCAGCTTCACGAGGATGCTCTTGCCCGCGAACAGCATCGCGCCGGTCGCGGAAAGCGCGAAACCGGTCAGCAGCCAGCGACGACCGTGGGGGGACTCTGGAGACATTCGGCGTCTCTCGATTTGCGCCATCCCGGGCTCGACCCGGGATCCCGCTTCTTCCTCTTGGTCGGACAAGATAGCGGGATCCCGGATCAAGTCCGGGATGACTAAGGATTGAGGCTATCAGCCCGCGCGGGCGTCGACAGGGGCCTTGCCGCGCTTGACCATCATCTTGTTCAGCGCGTTCACATAGGCCCTGGCGGAGGCAACCATCGTGTCATGATGGGCGCCGCGCCCGCGGGTCGTGCGGCCGCTTTCGGAGAGGAGGACCGAGACCTCGGCCTGGGCATCGGTGCCACCGGTCACCGCATGGACCTCATAGCGCTCGAGCACCGAGCTGTCGTGCGGCACGATCATGCGGATCGCGTTGAACAGCGCGTCGACCGGGCCATTGCCGCGCGAGGTGACGGTCTTCTCCTCGCCATTGACCTCGAGCGTCAGGATCGCCCGCTGCGGCCCGTTCGACCCGCAATAAATCTCGACTTCCCGGACCTGGATCGCGTCATGGCCGCGCAGCACCTCGTCGTCCACCAGCGCGACGATATCCTCGTCATAGACCGCCTTCTTGGCGTCGGCGAGCTCCTTGAAACGCATGAAGGCATCCTGGAAAGCATTGTCGCCCAGCGAATAGCCGAGCTCCTCCAGCTTCTGTCGGAAGGCGGCGCGGCCCGAATGCTTGCCCATCACCAGGCTCGACTGGGTCAGCCCGACGCTTTCGGGCGTCATGATCTCGTAGGTCGAGGCGTCCTTGATCATGCCGTCCTGATGGATGCCGCTCTCATGCGCGAAGGCGTTGGCGCCGACGATCGCCTTGTTGGGCTGGACCTGGAAGCCGGTGATCCCCGAAATCAGCCGCGAGGCGCGGGTGATCTCGGTCGAGACGATGTTGGTGCGCGCGGGGATCACGTCGTGGCGGACCTTCAGCGCCATCGCTATCTCCTCGACCGCGGCGTTGCCGGCGCGCTCGCCTATGCCGTTGATCGTCGATTCGACCTGGCCGGCGCCCGCCATGATCGCCGCCAGCGTATTGGCGACGGCGAGGCCGAGGTCGTTGTGGCAGTGCGTGGAGAAGGTCGCCAGATCGGCGTTGGGGACGCGGTTGATGACGTCCCTGAACATGGCGCCATAGGTTTCGGGGGTCGCATAGCCGACCGTATCGGGCAGGTTGATCGTGCGCGCGCCGGCGGTGATCGCGATCTCGACCGCGCGGGCCAGGAAATCGGGTTCGGTGCGGGTCGCATCCTCGGCCGACCACTCGACATCGGGCGACAGCTTGCGCGCCAGCCGCACGGTGCGGTCGATCGCCTCGAGCACCTCGTCGGGCGACTTGTTCAGCTTGACCCGCATGTGGAGTGGCGAGGTGGCGATGAAGGTGTGGATGCGCGGCGACGCCGCGTGCTGGACGGCCTCCCACGCCCGCTCGATATCGGCGGTGGCGGCGCGAGCCAGGCTGGCGACGGTCGCCCTCTTACACTGGCGCGCGACCTCGGCGACCGCCTGGAAATCGCCTTGCGAGGCGATCGCGAAGCCGGCCTCGATGATGTCGACGCCCAGCGTCTCGAGCTGGGCGGCGACCTGCAGCTTCTCTTCGAGGTTCATCGAACAGCCGGGAGACTGCTCGCCGTCGCGCAAGGTGGTGTCGAAAATCTTGATAGTTCTGGTCACGGAGCCTGCTCCTGCTGCAGGGTGGTCATTCAGGGTTGCTCAAGGTCCCTTAGACGCCGTGGCTTGCCGGGCCTGTCTCGACCCCAAGCGAAATCGCGCGCCTAAGGGCGCGTAAGTCGAAGCAGGAAAAGGGCGAAAGACCGCGTCATTGCCGCGCGGTGATACACGGACGAGCGTCCGCAAGTCCATAGCGAAAAATCCGGGGCGGGGCGGGGGAGCGCGGCCATCGCGCCCGCAAATGGGTGGAAAGCGGTGTTTCTTGCGGATCGTCCAAATTGTGTTCGTCAGCTTTCGGGTGATGCGTCCACGGCCCGATATGACTGCAATGGGGCGGGAAGCGGACATTCTGCGCCAATGCGCTGAGACTTGTCCTCTACATCGCCGATAAGGATCCTCCAGCGGAATTCCGCTGGAGAGCGGCCAAGAAAGCCTCGCGGGCGTTTGCGGGTGTGGTAGCACAGGTAAACATGTTTCCGCACCATGCGCGAAAGCGCATTGCCCGTCGACCATCAGGGGTTGGCGGATCGAGTACCACAACATAGGCCAGAGTGAGGTCTGCATAGACAGGCCCGGACGTGAGAAGCAGCGCGTCTGTATCCCTGATGAGCGGGAAGACGCCGATTTCTTGAACCCATTGTCTGGCGCGCGACCATTTCGCAGCGCAATCCGGGCCTTGGACGCATGTCGTCACCACTGTCGATTTCTTGGTGATCTTTGCAATTTGACTTTCCGGGATAGCCTTCGCAGCTTCATTAAAGGCGTCGATATCCCCCGGCTCCTGGCAATAAGGATTCACCGCCGGGACGGAGGCATTGGGAGGAAGCAATTCCAGTCGGTGCGGACGCCAGCCCGAGCTTCGCGAGAAATCAACAAGATAATAGCCCGCGTGTCCGCCTGATGAATTCCTAATCTCCCAAACTCCGCGTGCAGTTTCTCCGTATCTGCCTCGGACGAGCACGACGGGCTTTTCCACCAGCAGATTCCCAACAGTACGCGCATAGCGGTCGGTGATCGGCGTAGAATGGACGCGAACCTCGACGCCGTCAGCTATCCAAGCTGCCTTTCCGGACCCATGAAAGAAGGCACCCATTTGGGCATTGTCGCCTGCACTGGCCGCCGCCCAATATTTTGCGATTGCCACCTGAGCGGGACCGTCCGCTTCTCGAGCGGCGGTTTCGGGCAAGGTTGTCGCCCCTCCCTTGCACTGAACAAGCTGCGCATGGATCATGGAATTCGCGACAACGTTACCGAGGATATTCGCCATCGCTGGTGTCGGTACAATGCTCGCTGACAGCGATGCGACACAGCCTGCAAGCGTTGCGAAAAAATGAAACTTCATTGAGTTCCCCCTCAGGCCCCTCTGCAAGTCGGGTATGGGCAACATATTTCGGGCCACTGAGGTTCGCAATGCGCCGGAAGCGGCATCCCCGCCCAGGTTGATCCGAAATGGCTGCAATGGGGTGGGTAGGCGACGGTCCGCTCTCGGCCGTGATCCGGTGGTAAGGGGCCATTGGGCGGGGTAATATCGGTAGATGGCGGAACTTAATAAAACAGTGTTGACCCTCCGTTTCTTTGGCGATGACCTTGATCCGGATGAAATTACCGCCCGGCTCGGTTGCGTGCCTACGGTGGGTGCGAAGAAGGGCGGTGCATGGATCACGAAGGGCGGTACGGAGAAAGTAGCGCGCACCGGATTTTGGCGGTTAGCTGTTAAGGATCGACAGCCGGGTGATCTTGATGCTCACGTTACCGAGTTGCTTACACTTTGCAGCGACGATCTATCCGTCTGGGCCGATTTGACAGCCCGGTTTGCGGCGGACATTTTCTGCGGCGTCTTCATGGAAGAAAGTAACGAGGGGACGACTCTGTCGGCGGAAACCATGAAAAAAATGGGATTACGTAACCTTCCTCTCGATCTTGATATTTATGGTCGGACATCGTCCGACTGAATGTCCGCAACCGGTAAATTGCGCAGCTCGGCCCTACGGCGACAATGTCGTCGTATCCGGACGGGTCAGCCGTTGCGCGTGTGGAACCATGTGCACCGGCTCTCAGGGGCTGAAAACGGTCATCTTCTTCTCCCCTCCTTGGAAAGGAGGGGCTGGGGGTGGGTGCCGCCGAGGCACTCGGCGCTCTTCGCGCGTGTTGTCTCGACGACGCCATCGAGATTTTCCATCACGTCGCCATTCCAGAAGCGGACCACCGTCCAACATTGTCGATCAGATAGTCTGACCGCCGACCATCGCCACCACCCGCGCGGCAATTGCCAGCGAAGCGGTAAGCCCCGGCGATTCGATTCCGAAAAGATTCAGCAGGCCAGGCAGGCCATGGGTTTGCTCATTCTGTATTACGAAATCTTCGGTTGCCATCCCGGGACCGGCCAGTTTGGGGCGGATGCCGGCATAGGCGGGATGGAGCCGATCCTCCTCGGCGTCCGGCCAGATCCGGCGCGCGGCGCTAAGGAAATCCGCTTTCAGCGCCGGGGCGACCGTATAATCGATGGCGTCGATCCAATGGATGTCCGGCCCGAAGCGTGCCTGCCCGTCGAGATCCAGTGTGAGATGGGTGCCAAGGCTCGCCGGCCCCGGCACCGGATAGATGAGTCGCGCAAACGGCACCCGTCCGGCGTATGAGAAATAGCACCCCTTGGCGAGGAACAGCGGCGGCACCAGCCTCGGATCGAGCGCGTCGATTGTCCGCGCCAGCGCCTGCGCGCCGAGCCCGGCGGCATTGACGAGGATCGGCGCCGCCAAACGCGTTTCTCCGACTCGCGCCGCCCAGTGGGATCCGACCCTCATGACGGCATCGACCGGCGCGTCGCACACCAGCCTCGCCCCATGCGCTTCGGCCTCGCCCAGCAGCGCCACCATCAAGTCGTGCTGGTCGACGATGCCGCTCGAGGGCGAGTAGATGGCGCCCGCGCAGACCAGCGCCGGTTCGATCGCGCGGGCCTCGGCGGGTCCAAGCCGCACGAGATCCTCCACGCCCGCCTCGCCGCCGCGCGCCATCACCGCGTCGAGCGCTGGAAACTCCTCCTCGCTCGCGGCGATGATCAGTTTGCCGCAGCGCCGGTGGGCGACGCCACGCCTTTCGCAGAAATCATAGAGCAGGCGGCGCCCTTCCACGCAGAGTCCCGCCTTCAGCGATCCTTCGGGATAATAGAGCCCGGCATGGATCACCCCGCTGTTGCGGGCGGAAGTGATCGTCCCGAACTGCCGCTCGCGCTCCAGGATCATCACTTCATGGCCGGCGAGCGCGAGCGCCCGCGCAATCGCAAGGCCCACTACGCCTGCCCCGACTACGATGGCGTCAACCTCGTCCATGTCCCATTATTACCTCACGGTCTATGGCATGGCCCAATGAAAAGGTCTCCTTGACCCTTAGGCGTTCCGTGCCAACCTGCCTCCGGGAAAGCCGGGGCAGATCAGTGCCGCTGATACGGCCGGAAACAGGCGCGGAGCTCCCCGACGTACAGCGCGGGCTGCTCGAACGCGGCGAAATGGCCGCCGCGGTCGAGCTCGTTCCAGTAGACGATGTTGCGGTAATTCCTTTCGGCCCAGCGGCGCGGCATCTTCCTGATCTCGCGGGGGAAGATGCTCGCGCCGGTCGGCACGACGACCGAGAAGCCGTCCGAGAAATAGCTGAGGCTTTCCCAATAGAGGCGGGCTGACGAGGCGCCGGTGTCGGTCAGCCAATAGAGACTGATGTTGTCGAGCATCTCGTCCTGGCCGAGGATATTTTCGGGCGCGCCCTGACAGTCGGTCCACTCATAGAATTTCTCGTAGATCCAGGCCGCCTGACCCGCCGGAGAGTCGGCCAGGCCATAGCCGAGCGTCTGCGGGCGGGTCTGTTGCAGGCGCGAATAGCCGACTCCGTCCTTGTCGAATTTCTCCGACTGCTTGGCAGCGGCCTTCTCCTCCTCGCTCCAGTTCGCCCGATTTTCGACGTCGGGGACGGCGAACAGCAGGTTGAGGTGGATCGCCTCGAGCCCCTTTGGCGCGATGATACCGAGCTGGGTGGCGATCGCCGTGCCCCAGTCGCCGCCCTGGGCCACCCAGCGATCCTGGTAACCGAGCCGGTTCATCAGTTCGACCCAGGCCTCGGCGATGCGGGGAATGCCCCAGCCAGTACGGGTCGGCCGACCCGAGAAACCGAAACCAGGCAGTGAAGGGATGACGAGGTGGAAGCTGTCGCGTGCGTCGGCGCCATGCCGCGCCGGATCGGTGAGCGGGCCGATCACCTTGAGGAATTCGATCACCGAGCCCGGCCAGCCATGGGTGATCAGCAGCGGCAAAGCATCGGGATTGGGTGACCGGACATGGAGGAAGTGGATCGGCAGGCCGTCTATCTCGGTACGGTAATTGCCGATCTCGTTGAGCCGGGCCTCGCAGCGCCGCCAGTCATAGCCGGTGCGCCAATAGTCGCAGAGCGCCTTGATCGTGGCGAGCGGCACGCCCTGGCTCCAGTCATCGACCGTCTCGCGATCGGGCCAGCGGGTCGCATCGAGCCGCCGATGCAAGTCCTCGATGTCGGCCTGGGGGATGTCGATCATGAAACGCTCGATCATCGACATCCAACCCCCCGATTATATTTGCTTTTCCCTGGCCTAGTCCGGGGGCTCGCTTCCTGCGATGAGCCGGATTGAACAGAAAGCGGTTCCGCAGGTCAAGGCCGGGGCGACGCCCCCGTTCGCCGAGGAAGCGTCGGCAATGATGGGCCGGTCGGCTATGCCCTGCTCCGATAGGGCCGGAAGCAGGCGCGGACCTCCTCGATGTACAGCGCCGGCTGCTCGAACGCGGCGAAATGGCCGCCGCGGTCGAGCTCGTTCCAGTAGATGATGTTGCGGTAATTCCTTTCGGCCCAGCGGCGCGGCGTCCTGATGATCTCGCGCGGGAAGATGCTGGCGCCGGTCGGCACGTCGACCGAGAAGCCGCCCCTGAAATAGCTGAGGCTTTCCCAATAGAGGCGGGCCGAGGAGGCGCCGGTGTCGGTCAGCCAGTAGAGCGAGATGTTGTCGAGCATCTCATCCTGGCTGAGGACATTTTCGGGTGCGCCCTGGCAGTCGGTCCACTCATAGAATTTCTCGTAGATCCAGGCCGCCTGACCCACCGGAGAGTCGGCCAGGCCATAGCCGAGCGTCTGCGGGCGGGTCTGTTGCAGGCGCGAATAGCCGACTCCACTCTCGTTGAATTTCTTGGCATGCTTGGCAGCGGCCTTCTCCTCCTCGCTCCAGTTCGCCCGGTTTTCGACGTCGGGGATGGCGAACAGCAGGTTGAGGTGGATCGCCTCGAGCCCCTTTGGCGCGACGATGCCGAGTTGGGTGGCGATCGTCGCGCCCCAGTCGCCGCCCTGGGCTACCCAGCGATCCTGGTAACCGAGCCGGTTCATCAGCTCGACCCAGGCCTCGGCGATGCGAGGAATGCCCCAGCCGGTACGGGTCGGTCGACCCGAGAAGCCGTAACCGGGCAGCGAAGGGATGACGAGGTGGAAGCTGTCGAGCGCGTCGGCGCCGTGCCGCGCCGGATCGGTGAGCGGGCCGATCACCTTGAGGAATTCGATCACCGAACCCGGCCAGCCATGGGTGATCAGCAGCGGCAAAGCATCGGGATTGGGTGACCGGACATGGAGGAAGTGGATCGGCAGGCCGTCTATCTCGGTACGGTAATTGCCGATGTCGTTGAGCCGGGCTTCGCAGCGCCGCCAGTCATAGCCGGTGCGCCAATAGTCGCAGAGCGCCTTGATCCTGGCGAGCGGCACGCCCTGGCTCCAGTCGTCGACCGTCTCGCGGTCGGGCCAGCGGGTCGCATCGAGCCGCCGGTGGAGATCCTCGATGTCGGCCTGGGGGATGTCGATCATGAAACGCTCGATCATCGACATCGCCCCCCCTGATTGTCTCGCGTCACCCCGAATGTCCGGGGCGCGCTATCTGCGCTACGCCGGAATGAACAGAAAGCGGGACCCCTGGTCAAGCCTGAGGTGACGGTGGAGATCAGCTGCGCGGTGAACGGGAGGAGTCCGCGCCGCTCCTGCCGCCAAGCGCTTCCGCCAGCGAGCGGGTCGCGCTGCCGCGCTCCGCGGGCCGGGGCTGATCGGGCGCGGGCGACCAGCCGGTCAAATAGATAATCTCGAAGCTTTCCCTCAGCCGGCCGTCATCATCCGCGTCTGCCGCAAAGGCGGCGAAGATCTCGGCAAGCCAGGCGCGGCCGGGGCCGGTGCGGACGCGTTGCGATAGGATGTTGGTGGCAGCCATGCCGCGCAGATCGCGCATCAGCGCCAAGGGATCGCCATAGCCGACCTTCAGGCTTTCGCCATCGGCGACCTGCAGCGCGAAACCGGCGCGCGAAAGCAGGTCGCCCGCGGCGCGCACGTCGATCTGCGGATGGATGCGGGGCATCACGCCGCCGCTGACGGCGCTGTCGGCGGCGAGCAGCGCCGATTTGAGCCAGGCGAGGCTGCCCGCGCCGAGCAAGGCGCCGAGGAACAGCCCGTCGGGCCGCAATATCCGGCGGATCAGCGTTAGCGCGCCGGGCAGGTCGTTGACGGTGTCGAGCACGCCGACCGAGACGACGAGGTCGAAGCTGCCATCGGCGAAGGGCAGGCGATCCTCGTCGCATTGCACGCCGCCGCCGGCGCGGGCGAAGGCGAAACCGGTATCGGCGGCGACGATCCTGCGGCCTGGCGCCGCGAAACGGGAAGCGATGCACCCGCCATGGCTGCCGAGGATCAGCGCGCTGACGAAATCGCGCTGCACCAGGCCGAGGCGCTCGGCCAGTTCATCGGCCATATGGTCGATCAGAAAGCCATGGTCGGCAAATGAGTGCGCGGCGCGATCACGGCGCAGCCGCCGCACGACGCGATCGAAAATGTCGGGCTGCTCCATTGCCCGGCTTGTGCCGCCACGCGCCTTGCGTGACAAGAAGCGATGGGGCTGTTCGGGGCGTTGAGGGCGATCGGCGACGGGGCGCTGCGCTATGCGTTGCCGCCGCGCTGTCCCGGCTGCGGCGCGATCACCCCCGACATGCACCAATTCTGTCTCGACTGCTGGAAGCGGCTCGACTTCCTCGGCCCGCCACAATGCGCGCGCTGTGGTGACCCGTTCGAGCTGGACCCCGGTTCCGGCGCGCTCTGCGGCGCCTGCCATGCCGAGCCGCCGTCGATCGACGCGATGCGGGCGGCGGTCGCTTATGGTCCGATCGCTCGCGCGTTGGCATTGAAGCTCAAACATGGCAGGCGCCCCGGCATCTCCAGGACGATGGCCGCCCAGATGCGCCGGCACCTGCCCGAAGAGCCGGGCTGGCTGGTGATGCCGGTACCGCTCCATCGGTGGCGGGTCTGGCGGCGCGGCTATAATCAGTCGGCGCTGATCGCCCGGGCGCTGGTCAAGGACTCCGCGCATGCGCTGATGCTCGACCAGCTCATCCGCACCAAGGCGACGCCGATGCTGCGCGGCATGGGGCCTGCCGGTCGCCGAAAGACGGTGCGCGGGGCCTTCGCGGTGCGTGACCGCGACGCGGTGGCCGGGCGGCGCATCGTGCTGATCGACGACGTCTATACGACCGGTGCCACGGCCAATGCCTGTGCAAGGGCGGTGAAGCGGGCAGGGGCGGCGCGGGTCGAGCTGATATGCTGGGCACGCGTGGTTCGCGGCGGCGCCGAGCCCGGCGATGACGCGTTGACATTCGGCGCCGGCGACAACATTTCGGCCTGAAAGGACCGCACATACATGGCCAGGATCGAAATCTACACCAAAGCCTATTGCCCCTATTGCTCGCGCGCCAAGGCGTTGCTCGAGACCAAGGGCGTGGCGTTCGAGGAATATGACGTGAGCCGAGGCGGTCCCGATCGCGAGCGGATGCTGGCGCGGGCGCCCGGACATTTCACGGTTCCGCAGATCTTCATCGACGACCGCCATGTCGGCGGCTGCGACGATATTTTCGCGCTCGATCGCGCCGGCAAGCTCGACCCGCTGTTGCAGTCGTGATGCGGATAGCGTTGCACCAAAGCCGCACCGGCGTCGATCCGGCGACAAATGCGATTGCGCTGCTCACCGCGATCGAGGACGCGAAGGCCGGCGGGGCGGACATGCTGTTCACGCCCGAAATGTCGGGCCTGCTCGATCAGAACCGGGTCCGCGCCGCCGTGCATCTCCGCGAGGAGGCCGACGATCCGACGCTGGCCACGGTTCGTGCGGCAGCGAAACAGCAGCGGCTGTGGGTATCGATCGGTTCGCTGGCGTTGAAGGGTGGGGCCGATGGCCGGCTCGTCAATCGCGCCTTCGTGATCGACGATCAGGGCGAGATCCGCGCGCGCTATGACAAGATCCATCTGTTCGACGTCGACCTGCCGACCGGCGAGAGCTGGCGTGAATCGGCGGCCTACGCACCGGGCGAACGCCCGGTCGTGGTGACGACGCCGTGGGCGAAGCTCGGCCTCTCGGTCTGCTACGACATCCGTTTTCCCGATCTCTATCGTGCCTTGAGCGACGCGGGAGCCGAGCTATTGTCGGTGCCAGCCGCTTTCACGGTGCCGACCGGCAAGGCGCACTGGCATGTGCTGCTCCGCGCGCGCGCGATCGAGGCGGGCGCATTCGTGGTCGCGGCGGCGCAAGCGGGCGAACATGAAGATGGCCGCCGCACATTCGGCCATTCGCTGGTGGTGGATCCCTGGGGAGAGATATTGCTCGACATGGATGACGGACTCGGCGTCGGTTTCGCCGATCTCGATATGGCGCGGCTCGCCGACGTGCGGGCGCGCGTACCCGCGCTTCGTCACCGGCGCCCGATCGGTGCACCCGAGATCGCATCATGATCGTTTTCGATCTTATTTGTAAAAACGCCAGCCATGTCTTTGAAATATGGTTCGGATCGACAGCGGACTATGAAGAGCAAAAGGCGCGTGGGCTGGTTGTCTGCCCCTATTGCGGATCGGCCGATGTCGACAAGGCGGTGATGGCCCCCAATGTCGCCGCCAAGGGCAATCGCGGCGGCGAAATTGTCCCGGCATCGCCGGCGGCTGCGGCGGGCGCGACCAATATGCCGCCGCCGCAGGAGTTCAAGGCGATGGTGGCGAAACTGGCCGAAGTCCAGGCCAAGATGCTCGAAGGCTCCGAATATGTCGGCAGCAAATTTGCCGACGAGGCGCGCTCGATGTACCATGGCGAACGGGAGGCGCGCACGATCCATGGCCAGACCACGGCCGCCGAGGCGCAGGCGCTGATCGAGGAAGGCGTGCCGGTCGCGCCGTTGCCGCTGCCGCTTCGGCCGCCTGAAAGCTCGAACTGATCTGCACCGGTCGTCCGCCTCGCGGCACGACGTCGGGCCGGTGTGTAGGAAGCTGCCTTTGCCGGACGTCCTGTCGATCAGGCATCCGAAGAGGCTGACGGAATGAACGGTGATCGATCCGGAGAGGCGACGGGCGAGCCGCCCTATCGCTGGGTTATCGTGGCGGCGGGCGGCGCGATGGGCTGCGTCGCGATGGGCGCGATGTTCTCGCTGCCGATCTTCATCCGGCCGATCGCGGCGAGCACCGGCTGGTCGATCACGGGCGTATCGAGCGCGATGACGGTGGCGTTCCTGGCGATGGCGTTCGGCAGCATGATCTGGGGCGGGCTTTCCGATCGCTTCGGCCCGCGCATCGTCGTGCTCGCCGGCGCCGTCCTGCTGGCGGCGGGGCTCGGTCTCGCGAGCCGGGCTTCGTCGTTGTTCGTCTTTCAGGCGCTGTTCGGGCTGATCGTCGGCGGAAGCTGCTCGGCGCTGCTCGTACCGCTGATGGCGACGGTGACCGGATGGTTCGAGAGCCGGCGCAGCCTCGCCGTGTCGCTCGTGTCGGCGGGCATGGGGATGGCGCCGATGACGATGTCGCCGCTCGCGGCCTGGCTGGTCTCGCGCCACGACTGGCGAAGCTCGATGCTGGTCATTGCCGCGATCGTCGCAGCAGTGACGATTCCGCTCGCCTTGCTGATCCGGCGGCCGCCGGTGCTGACGGGTTCGAAGACCGGGGCGGCGCGCGGCACGGACGTGCCCGCGATGTCGCTCGCCCAGGCGATCCGGTCGCCGCAATTCGTCGTGCTGGTGCTGACCAACTTCTTCTGCTGCGCGACCCATAGCGGCCCGATCATCCACACCGTCAGCTATGCGCTCGCCTGCGGAATCCCGATGATGGCGGCGGTGACGATCTACAGCGTCGAGGGGCTGGCGGGGCTAGGGGGGCGGATCGGATTCGGCCTGCTCGGCGACCGCTATGGAGCGAGGCGGGTGCTGGTCGCGGGCCTGCTCGTCCAGGCCCTGGCCGCGCTCGCCTATACGCAGGTGCGCAGCCTTGGCAGCTTCTATGCGGTCGCGGGACTTTTCGGCTTCATCTATGCCGGGATCATGCCGCTCTATTCGGTGCTCGTGCGCGAGAATTTCCCGCTCGGGATGATAGGGACGGTGATCGGCGGCACCGCGATGGCAGGCGGGCTGGGCATGGCGACGGGGCCGGTCGCGGGCGGGCTGATCTACGATCATTTCGGCAGCTATAGCTGGCTGTTCGTCGCCTCCTGCGCCTTCGGTATCGGCGCCTTCCTGATCGCGCTGACCTTCCGGCCCTTCCCTGAAGGCGCCGCAACGCCCGCCGCCGCCTGACGCACATTGACGCTGGCCGGTCGCCTGTGGCAATCGGCGCTCTAGCCGCGGGTGTAGCTCAATGGCAGAGCAGAAGCTTCCCAAGCTTACGACGAGGGTTCGATTCCCTTCACCCGCTCCACGCTTCGTCGAAACTGCGCGGGATTGACACGGTTTCCTCCAGGACGATCGTCTATTTCGGCTATCTGGGCGACGAGGAGAGTGATGCTCCCATCGTCCGCGACCGGCTCGGCTATATGGAGACGCAGCTCCATTGGCTGTTCCAGCTTGTCGAGCGGATGGAGCCACGGCCCGCCGTCCTGGTCGCCTATGTCGCGCCGCGCGCGTGGGACGGTGCCGTGCATCAGGCGATCGCGCGATATCGCTTCATCGTCGACCAGGGCTCGGTCGAGGCCGATCGGCGCAACCGGTTCGAATATCCCGGTTTTCGCGCGATGAAGCTGCTGGCGCAGGCGTCGGCGCCCGACGATCTGATCTATTATTGCCACAGCAAGGGGATCGTACAGCTCGCCGAGAGCAAGATGGGGCTGTTTCGCCTGCATACGACGGTGGGCCTCACCGCCGATCTGGCGCAGCTCCGCGACGATCCGGGACTGGACCGAGCGGGGATCTTCCCGAGCCGCTGGGGGTGGTGCTGGTTCAACTTCTTCTGGGTCAAGGCCGGGTATATGGCCGGGCGGACGGTGGAGGTGTCCGCGGACCGCTATCATTTCGAAGCGCTGATCGGCAACCGGGGCGACAAGCAGGCGTATCGCCCCGTGCTGCCGCTGATCGACCGGCTGCCCTTCGCGGACAGCGGCATCGCGCTCAAGCCCTGGTATCGCCCGGAGGAGACATCGACCCCCGAATTGCTGGCGACCTATTATCGCTATGCGCATATGGCGTCCCCGGCCGAAGCCGACGTCGCGCGCGGGCGCCACATGGCGGCACGCGGTGCGCCAGAGACCGCGATGTCCCGCCCCCCGAGCCTATGGGCGCGGCTGTCGCTCTTCCGGAAATCGGGCAGGCCGGAGGGGCGGCAATAGGTCGGACAAGCCGCTTGCATCCCGGACTTGGCGGTCTAGAAGACGCGGGCGCGCCCCGATAGCTCAGCAGGACAGAGCAACGGTTTCCTAAACCGCAGGTCGGGAGTTCGAGTCTCTCTCGGGGCGCCAGCTTGTGTTCCAGCCTCAGGCGCCGGCAGTCGCATCCGCGACTTTGGCTTTCCTCGCATAAGCTCGGGCGGCCGTTCGGCCTTGCGAACCCTGACGGGTTCGAAGCAACTCCTTTCGGCGCCAGCTTGGAAGTCGCCAAGAAATTGTTGGTCTGGAGCAGCCCGGGTTGGGAGACGATCGGGCGCCTTTCTGCTATGCGGCGATCCATGAGTCGCCCCACCTCCCGCGCATCCTCCGTCGCCACAACCGAACGGCCGCTTCGTCTCGCCTTGCTCCGCGGATTGAAAGGGCGTTGCCCGGCTTGCGGAGAGGCTGCGCTGTTCGGTCGTTTCCTCAAGCCCGTGCCCCATTGCCCCGCCTGCGGCCAGCAATGGCACCATCAGCGCGCCGACGATCTGCCCGCTTATCTGGTGATCCTGGTCCTCGGCCATCTGCTCGCGCCGTTGATCGTCGCGACCACGCTCAGTTTTGATCCGCCCGCATGGGTCGAGATGACCCTGTGGCCGGCCTTGGCCCTGGTCGCCGCGCTGCTGATGATCCAGCCGGCAAAGGGGGCGGTGATCGCGCTGCAATGGGCGCGGCGCATGCACGGCTTCTGATCCGCGGCCCGGCAGGAGCGCGATCGACATCCCCCTGATCGCCTGCCCCCTCGCGCTCACGGCGCGGTTCGGACGGTCGCGCTGGCTGAAGGACGGACGATGAAGTTTTGGGTCGTGGCGATAGCGGCGGTGGTCGGCGCGCTCGCGGCAATCCCGCTGATCCCGCTCGCCAGCGTCGTGGATTCGGCCCGGCTCCGCCAGATGGGTGTGGAGGCCGGGCAGATCGAGGGTACGATCCGAAGCGGGCATCTCTATGAGGTCAGGCTCGGCAGCATCGCGCTCGGCGACGTCAGCAGCCGTCTGAACCTGGCCGATCTGTCGGGCGGCCGCCTCCGCTTCGATCTCGACGGCAATGATCCGGTGTCCCGGCTCAGCGGCGGGGTAAGCTATGGCCTGGGGGGCGCGGGGCTCGACGATTTCAGCGTGGGAACGGCGCTTGTGGCCGGTCCGCAGCCGCTCGGGAACATCACCATCGTCGTCGAGGGGCTGACGGTGCGCTTTTCCGGCGGCGCGTGTCATGAGGCGCAGGGCAGGGTGCGGGCCTATCTGTCGGCGGCGGCCGGCGCGGTCGGTTTGCCGAGCGAAATGAGCGGAACCGCGTCGTGCCGCGACGCCGTATTGACCTTCGATCTCGCCGGCGCCGGCGGACGCGAGCAACTGCTGCTGACGATCCCGTCTGCCCGGAAATATCGCGTGCGGGCGCTGATCAAGCCGGTCTCGCGGGCGATGGAGGAGCAGCTCAAGGCCAAGGGGTTCGTCCCGGTCGAGGACGGCCTAGCCTATGAGGAGGAGCGGACGGTTTGAGGGCGAGCTAAACGCTTCCCCCTGCGCCTGCCGCACGCCATAAGCCGGCCATGATCCTGGCGCGCCTCCTTGCCTTTCTTTCGCTGCTGCTGCTGCCGGCCGGCGTCGTGCAGGCCGCGCATATCCGCGCCAACCTTGAGGCGGAGACGCCGACGCCCGCGCCAGGGGGAGGAACCACGCTGGCGCTGCGGATGACGCCCGAGAAGGACTGGCATGGCTATTGGCTCAATCCCGGCGATGCGGGGGCGCCCGTATCGATCGACTGGCTGCTGCCGCCGGGTGTCGAGGTCGGTCCGCTGCGCTATCCGGTGCCCCAGCGGCTGATCGTCGCGGGGCTGATGAACTATGTTTATGAGCGCCCCTATGCCCTGCTCATGCCGGTCAGCATCGCCAAAAGCGTCGCGCCGGGCACGAGGCTGCGGCTGACCGGACGGGCGCGCTGGCTTGCCTGCTCACCGTCGATCTGCGTTCCCGAGCGCGCGCAGGTGGCGATCGAGCTGATCGCCGGCCGGGGCGCGATCGATCGCGTGCAGCGCGCCCGCTTCGACGAGTGGCGCGCCGCGCTGCCCCTTCCGCTGGGTCAGCCCGCCACGTTCGAGACCAGGGCGGGCAAGATCCGCATAGCCATAGCCCTGCCCGAGGCGCGGGCCGCGGACGCGCGCTACTTCTATCCTGTGACCGAGGATGTGATCAGCTATGCCGCGCCGCAGACGATCAGCGGCAATGGCGATCGGCTCATCATCGAGGTGCAGGCGGCCAGCCCGATGAGACGGACCGACCGGATCGAGGGCGTGCTCGCGATCGGCGAGGATCGGGGCCTGTCGATCGTCGCGCGGCCGGGCCCCGTGCCGGCCGCCGGCGTGCCGCTGGCCGCCAGCGAGGGAGGCAAGGCGGATTGGCAGGTACGGACGTTCCTGATCGCCCTCGGCGGCGCGATTGCCGGCGGGCTGTTGCTCAACGTGATGCCATGCGTCTTTCCGATCCTGAGCCTCAAGGCGCTGAGCCTCGCGCGTAGTGGCGAGACCGACCGCCAGGCGAGGACCGAGGCGATAGCCTATAGCGCGGGCATCGTGCTGAGCTGCATCGCGCTCGCCCTGCTGCTGCTTGGCCTGCGGGCGGGCGGAGCCTCCGCCGGCTGGGGCTTCCAGCTGCAGGATCCGCGCATGGTGATGCTGCTGCTGCTGCTCGTAACGACGATCAGCCTCAATCTGGCGGGACTGTTCGAGTTGCGCTCGATCGGCCTGGGGGAGGCGATTACGCGAGGCCATGGCGCAGCTCCGGCCTTCTGGACCGGCGTGCTGGCAGCGCTGGTCGCCACTCCCTGTTCGGGGCCGTTCATGGCGGGCGCGGTCGGCGTCGCGCTGCTGTTGCCGGCGGGGTTGGCTGTCGCGGTGTTCGCGGGGCTTGGGCTGGGACTGGCGCTGCCCTTCCTGATATTGGGCTTCGTGCCGGTGCTGCGTCGTCGGCTGCCGCGTCCGGGGGCGTGGATGGAGCGCGTGCGGCGCCTGTTGTCGCTGCCGATGTTCGCCACGGCGATCGCGCTCGCCTGGCTGCTCGGGCGGCAGGCGGGGAGGGACTGGATGGCGGCCGGGATCGGCGGGGCGCTGGTGCTGGGCGCCGCGCTCTGGTGGGTCGGAGTCCGGCAGCGGCGGGGCCGGGCGATGAGCTGGATGCCCGTTCTGCCGGCACTGGCCGCCGTGCTCGGGTTGGCCGCGCTGACCCCCGCCGGCGGTTCGAGTGCTACGGCCGAGGCGCGGCGTCCGGCCGGGACCGAGCGCTTCAGCGAAGCCCGCCTCGCCGACCTCGTCGCGCGGCGGCGCCCGGTTTTCCTCTATTTCACCGCCGACTGGTGCCTGACCTGCAAGGTCAATGAGCGGAGCGCAATCGAGCGCGAAGCGGTGCGCGAGGCCTTCGCCAAGGCGGGCGTTACGGTAATGGTGGGTGACTGGACCGAAGGCGACCCGGCGATCGGCCGCTTCCTCGAGAGCAAGGGACGCTCCGGCGTGCCGCTATATCTGTTCTATCGTCGCGACGGGCGGATCGAGACATTGCCCCAGTTGCTTACATCGTCGATGTTGACCCGACTTGCCGGCTGACGGGGGCGGAGGTCCGGGCGCGAGCCTATATCGTGATGGAAAGTGAAGTGACCGAAGACCGTCCGATCAGCTCGCCCTGCGTGAACATCTGTACGCTCGATCCCCGACGAAATCTCTGTCTCGGCTGCTTCAGGACGATCGATGAGATTGCCCATTGGCCTTCGGCCGATGACCGGTGGAAACGCGCGGTGCTCGCCCGCCTCGACCAGCGCCGCCGCGCCGAGTCGAACGAGGGGTGACCGACACGTCCGGCCGATCGCGCGTCAGGCCTTGAGGAAGCTCCATCCCAGCGGCGGAAGAGCGATCACGCCGCGGTCGATCCGGCAGCCGCCCTCGCTCAGCACAGCGCTAGCGGCCGCGAATTGCTCCGGCAGTTTCCACCGCATCGCATGGCGGGCGAAATTATAGATGCAGAGCATCGCCTCGTCGCCCGCACTGCGCGTGAAGACGAGCAGGTCTTCCGGCGTTTCGACGAAGGCGATGTCCCCGTCATGCAGAGGGCGCTGCGCGCGCCGGAGGGCGAGGGCGGTCCGGTAGAAGCCGAGGATCGATCCGGGGTCGCCGGATTGAACATCGACGGCGCGCGCGCGATGTTGCTCAGGGATCGGCAGCCAGGGCTTGCCGGTACTGAAGCCGGCCTGTTCGGCAGCGCTTTCCCACGGCATCGGCGTGCGGCAGCCATCACGCCCCTTGAACGAGGGCCAGAAGCGAATTCCATAAGGGTCGCGCAGATCCTCGAAAGCGAGCTCGGCCTCGGGCAGGGCGAGCTCTTCGCCCTGATAAAGGCAGATCGTGCCCCTGAGCGCGATCAGCACTGCGAGCGACAGGCGCGCGATCCGGGCCGGATCGTCGCCGGGCTGGGCGAAGCGGCTGACATGGCGCGTGACATCATGGTTGGACAGTGCCCAGCAGACCCAGCCGTCCCGCGCCGCCGCCTCGAATATCTCGACGGTCGTGCGGAAGAAGGCAGGGGTGAACTCGCGGCCGAACAGATCGAAGGTATAGCAGAAATGGAGCGTGTCGCCGCCTGACGTGTAGAGGCCGACGGTCGTCGGCGAGCGATCACCATCGCCCACCTCGCCGACCGCGATCGTGCCGGGATAGTCGTCGAGCAGCCTGCGGACCTCGCGCAGGAAATCGAGATTTTCGGGCTGGGTCTTGTCGTAGAGATGCTCCTGGAAACCGTAAGGATTGGTGTCCGGAACGTCGTTCGCGGCGTTGCGCGTCGCGGGCGGATTGTCGCGCAGCTTCGCATCGTGGAAATAGTGATTGCATGCGTCGAGGCGGAAGCCGTCGACCCCGCGATCGAGCCAGAAGCGCATCGCGTCGAGCAGCCCTTGGCGCGCCGCGGGGGAATGAAAATTGATATCGGGCTGCGACGCCAGGAAGCTGTGCATATAATATTGCATCCGCGTCCCATCCCATTCCCAAGCCGGACCGCCGAAGATCGACAGCCAGTTGTTGGGGGCCGTGCCATCGGCTTTGGGATCGGCCCAGACATACCAGTCGGCCCTGGCATTGTCGCGGCTCGCTCGGCTCTCGCGAAACCATTGATGCTGGTCGGAGGTGTGGCTGAGCACCTGATCGATGATGATCCTGAGCCCCAACTCGTGCGCGCGGGAAAGCAGTGCGTCGAAATCGGCGAGCGTGCCGAACATCGGATCCACGTCGCAATAGTCGGAAACATCATAGCCCATGTCGGCCATCGGCGATTTGAAGAAGGGCGAGACCCAGACCGCGTCGACCCCGAGTGCGGCGATATGGTCGAGCCGGGCGGTGATGCCCTTCAGATCGCCGATGCCATCGCCGTCGCTGTCCTGAAAGGAGCGCGGATAGACCTGGTAGATGACCGCACCACGCCACCAGTCGCGCTCCTCGCTCATATCCTCTCCTCGATCAGCCAGGCGACCATGCGCGGGCCGAGTTGCAGGCCGGCATCATCGTCGTCGAGCCGGCGCCAGCGATGGCCTGGCCTCGCGCCCGGCGCGATGTCGAGCGTCGTAATGCCGCGATTGATCGCGATAGCGATGCGGTGCGGCTGTTCGGGAAGATGCAGCATCATGATCATGCTCGCGGTCTTGGGATCGTGCCAATCCTCCTGGCTGAATTCGCGGCCGTCGAAGCCGAGCCAGTCGACGTCGGCCGGGCCGAGCAGGATGGGGTCGGAGATGGCGGGGAGCGCGGCGCGGATCGCCGCAAGACGGGCGACGAAATCCTCGATCGCGGTGTCGCGCTTCTCCCAGTCGAGCCAGGCGATGGCGTTATCCTGTGCATAGGCATTGTTGTTGCCGCGCTGGGTGCGGCCGCATTCGTCCCCGGCGGTCAGCATGATCGTGCCGCGCGAGGCGAACAGTGTCGCGAGCAGGGCGCGGATGTCGGCGCGGCGAGCGGCGAGGATGTCCGGGGCGTGTGTCTCGCCTTCGACGCCGTTGTTCCAACTGAAATTCTCATTATGGCCGTCGCGATTGGCCTCACCATTGGCTTCGTTATGCTTGGTGCCGTAGGCGGTGATATCGGCGAGGGTGAAACCGTCATGCGCGGCGACGAAGGAGATGCCGCGCCCGCGCTTCTGGCCATGCTGGCCGAAGATGTCGGAGGATCCGGCGAGGCGGGTCGCGAGATCGCCAATGCTGTGCGGGTCGCCGCGCCAGAAACGCCGGACGTCATCGCGATAGCGGTCGTTCCACTCTAGGAAGGGCTCGGGGAAGCAGCCGAGCTGATAGCCGCCAGGGCCGATGTCCCAGGGTTCGGCGATCAACAGCCGGTCGGAGAGGGTGGGGTCGCGTAGCAACTCGCGGAAAAAGGCCGCCTGCGGTTCAAAGCCGTCGCGCGCGCGACCGAGGATCGGAGCGAGATCGAACCGGAAGCCGTCCACGCCGGCATGGGTGACGAAATGGCGCATGGCGTCGAAGATCAGCCTGCGCGTGGCGGGATGATCGCAATCGAGCGTATTGCCGCAGCCGCTGTCATTGGCGAGCGTGCCGGGCTCGTCGCGGATGGTTCGGAAATAGGCGTGATTGTCGATGCCGCGCAGGCACAGCGTAGGGCCGAGCGCATCGCTCTCGCCGCTATGGTTGAAGACGACGTCGAGGATCACGGCGATGCCCGCCGCATGCAGCGCGGCGACGGCGCTGCGCAGTTCGGCGAGGCCGCCCGGTGCAAGGCGTGGATCGAGCGCCATGAAGCCGACCGGATTATAGCCCCAGCTGTTGGTGAGCCCGAGCGGGCCGAGATGGCGCTCGTCGATCCAGGCGGCGACGGGCATCAGCTCGACGGCGCCGACGCCGATCTTCCGAAGATGGGCGATGATCGCCGGGTGAGCGAGTGCCGCGATCGTCCCGCGCTGGGCTTCGGGAATAGCGGGGTGGAGCCGCGTGAAGCCGCGGACATTGACCTCGTAGATCAGCCCGCCGGGGCTGAACAGCGGTGGCAGGTGGGGAAGCGGGTCGGGAAGCGCGGTCACGATCCCCTTCGGCATCAGCGGGGCGGTGTCGATACCCTCTTCGCGCGGGGCGGCGAGGCGCGCATCATAGCGATAGGGCCGATCGATCGCCACGGCATAAGGGTCGGCGAGCAGCTTGGCGGGATCGAACCAAAGGCCGCGGCCGGGATCATAGGGACCGTCGGTGCGGAATCCGTAGCGCGCACCTTCGCCGAGGCCGGGCACGGTGGCCTGGAAAATGTCCGCCGGCCCGCGTTCGAGCGCAATGCGCGCCGTCTCCCGGTCATCGGCATCGAAGATCGAGACCCATGCGGCCTCCGCCGTCTCGGACCATAGCGCGAAGTGGACGCCGTCCCCGGCGATGGTAGCGCCGAACCGGGCGGGCGGCGACGTTAGCATTGATGGCATCCGGCATTCCCGCGAAAGCGCGAGGCTGCGCCGTACCGGATCCGAGGGGCGCGCCCGGCTGAGCATAGCTGCGCATCCGGAGATCGGCCCGATCCAGCGGCGCCGGCTATCATGTGATCACGTCCGGACCGGTCCGCCCGCTGTGGCGCTTTATCCCGGCGATCGTCTCGGCGGCCTCGATCAGATCGGCGAGCGCCTCGCCCGTGTCGCGAGCCAGGTCGCCATCGGCGGGTTCGTAGCGCTCGATATATAGCCGGATCGTCGCACCGGAGGTGCCCGTGCCCGACAGCCGCACGACGAAGCGCGAGCCGCCCTCGAACAGGATGCGGACGCCCTGGTTCCGGCTTTCGGAGCCATCGACCGGATCGAGATAGGCGAAATCGTCGGCGGCCTCGACGCGAAGGGCACCGAGCGCGGTGCCCGGCAGCTCGGCCAGCCTGGCGCGCAACTCCGCAATCATCGCGTCGGCAGCCCCGCTGTCTACCCCCTCATAATCGTGGCGGGCATAATAATTGCGGCCGAAGCGCGCCCAATGATCTTCGGCGATCGCTTTGACGGTCTGGCGCCGCACCGCCAGGATGTTCAGCCAGAGCAGCACCGCCCACAGCCCGTCCTTCTCGCGGACATGGTCGGAGCCGGTGCCCGCGCTCTCCTCGCCGCAGATCGTCGCCTTGCCCGCGTCGAGCAGATTGCCGAAGAATTTCCAGCCGGTAGGCGTCTCGAAGAGGGGAATGCCCAGTTCGTCTGCGACGCGATCGGCGGCGGCGCTGGTCGGCATCGAGCGGGCGATGCCGGCCAGCCCGCGTGCATAACCGGGGGCCAGATGCGCATTCGCGGCGAGCATCGCGAGCGAATCCGAGGGAGTCACGAAGATATGCCGTCCGATGATCAGGTTGCGATCGCCGTCACCGTCGGATGCCGCTCCGAAATCGGGGGCGTCGGCACCCATCAACTCGTCATAAAGCTCCCTGGCATGGACGAGATTGGGATCAGGGTGGTGACCACCGAAATCGGGCAGGGGCGTGCCGTTGCGGACCGTACCGGCGGGAGCACCGAGGCGGCGCTCGAGGATTTCGGTCGCATAGGGGCCGGTGACCGCGCTCATCGCGTCGAACGACAGGCGGAAGCCCGATCCGATCAGCGCCCGGATCGCCGCGAAATCGAACAGGCTCTCCATCAGCTCGGCATAGTCGGCGACCGGATCGATGACGCGAACCAGCGTGTCTCCGACATGGGTCTCGCCGTCATGGTCGAGATCGACGTCAGGCCCATCGAGCGTGAGGTAGCGCGTGATCGCCCTGGTCCTGGCAAAGATGGCGTCGGTGATTTTCTCGGGCGCAGGGCCGCCGTTCGAGATGTTGTACTTGATACCGAAATCCTCGGTCGGGCCGCCGGGGTTATGGCTGGCCGATAGAATGATCCCGCCGAACGCGCCATATTTACGGATGACGTGGCTGGCAGCCGGAGTCGAGAGGATGCCGCCCCGTCCGACCAGGATCGTGCCGAAGCCATTGGCGGCCGCCATGCGGATCGCGGTCTGGATTACCTCGCGGTTATAGAAGCGGCCGTCGCCTCCTATCACCAAGGTCTTGCCGGCAAAGCCGTCGAGCGAGTCGAAGATCGCCTGGATGAAGTTCTCGGCATAGCCGGGCTGCTGAAAGACGGGAACCTTCTTGCGCAGGCCCGAAGTTCCTGGCTTCTGATCGTCATAGGGCGTGGTCCCGACTTCGCGGATCGTCATGCGGCCTTCCTGTCCATCAAGTCCTGATAAAGGGCGACGTAGCGCGCGCCGCTTCGGCCCCAGCCGAAATCGCCGCGCATCCCGGCGCGGCGGATCTGCTGCCAGACGCCCGGCGCCGCGTAGAGGGCGATCGCGCGGCTGATCGCGCGCTTCAAAGCATCCCCCGATCCGGCCGCATGGAGAATGCCGGTCGCGCAACCGGCGGTGAGGGAGGCCTCATTGGCGTCGATGATCGTATCGGCAAGCCCGCCGGTTCGTGCGGCGACCGGGACGGTGCCATAGCGCAGGCCGTAAAGCTGCGTCAGCCCACAGGGCTCGAAGCGCGACGGGATCAGAATGGCGTCGGCGCCGGCCTGGATCAAATGGGCGAGCGCCTCGTCATAGCCGGTCACCACACCGATCCGGCCGCGATGGCGCGCGGCAGCTGCGAGCAAGGCGCCCTCGAAGGCGCTGTCGCCCGAGCCGAGCACGACGAGCCGAGCGCCGTTCGCGATAATGTGATCGACCGCATCGACGATAAGGTCGACGCCCTTCTGCCATGTCAGCCGGCTGATGACAGCGAAAATCGGTCCCTTGTCGCGCTTCAGCCCGAAACGCTTCTCGACCGCCCGGCGATTGCCGGCGCGTGCGCCGAGCGAGCGGACCGAGAAATTGGCGGCGAGACGAGGGTCGGTCCCGGGATCCCACTCCGCGAGGTCGATGCCGTTGACGATACCGTGCACCGCGTCGCCACGGCTCCTCAGCAGGCCATCCAGCCCCATGCCGAGGCCGGCTGTGCGGATTTCGTCGGCGTAGGTCGGGCTGACCGTGGTGATCGCGTCGGCATATTGCAGCCCCGCCTTCAAATAGCCGACGCCGCCATAATATTCGACGCCATCGACCGCGAAGGCCTCCGCCGGCAAGCCGAGCCGCGGAAAGATATCGGCCTCGAAACGGCCCTGGAAAGCGAGGTTGTGGACGGTCACCACGACCGGCGTCTGCGGCAGCCGGCCATGGCGGACATAGGCGGCGGTCAGGGCCGCCTGCCAGTCATGCGCGTGGACGATATCGGCCTGCCAGCCCTTGACCGCTCCGGCCGCGACATCGGCCGCGGCGGCGGAAAGCGCCGCGAAGCGCCGCCAATTGTCGGGCCAGTCATGGCCGGCAAGATCGGCATAGGGCCCGCCTTCGCGCGCCCCGAACAAATGGAGTGAATCGAGCAGCAGCAGATCGAGCCCGGCGTGCTTGACCGCGAGCAGCCTGGCCGGTCCGCCGAACAGGTCCTTGTAGCTGTGCACAGCCCTGAGCCTGGGGAATGCGCGCAGGACCTGCGGATAGGCCGGCAGCAGCGACCGGACCTCGACACCGCGCGCGGAAAGCGCGAGGGGAAGAGCGCCCGCGACGTCGGCGAGGCCGCCCGTCTTGATCAGGGGATGAAGCTCGGACGCGACCGAGAGCAGGCGGATCATGATCGGCTTAAGCCGCGAGCCGATTGATCATGTCCTGGGTGATCAGGCAGACGCCTCTTTCGCTGCGGCGGAAGCGCTGCGCATCGGCGACCGGATCCTCGCCGACGATCAACCCCTTGGGAATACGGACACCCTGATCGATCACGACCTTGTGCAAGCGCGCCTCGCGGCCGATCTGGCACCCCGGCATGATCACGGCTTCGGTGATCGAAGAAAAGCTGTTCACGCGGACACCGGTGAACAAGAGGCTACGGTGGAGCGAGGCGCCCGAAATGATGCATCCGCCCGCGACCAGCGATGAGGTGGCGGCGCCCCGGCGGCCGTCGTCATTATGGACGAACTTTGCAGGCGCGGTGACCTCGGCATAGCTCCAGATCGGCCAGTCGCGCTCGTAGAGGTCGAGCTTGGGTACGACGTCGGTGAGGTCGATATTGGCTTCCCAATAGGCGTCGATCGTGCCGACGTCGCGCCAATAGGCTTCCGGCTCGCTCTCTGCGCGGATGCAGCTCTGCGAGAAGAGATGGGCGACCGCCTTCCCGTTGCGAACGATATAGGGGATCAGGTCCTTCCCGAAATCATGGCTCGATCCCGGCTCGGTGGCGTCGCGGCGAAGCTGATCGGCGAGGAAGCGGGTGTTGAAGACATAGATGCCCATCGAGGCGAGCGCGATGTTCGGCTTGCCGGGCATGGCGGGCGGATCGGCGGGCTTCTCGACGAATTTCCTGATGCGGGCCTCCTTGTCGATGTGCATGACTCCGAAGCCGGTCGCCTCCATCCGCGGGACTTCGAGGCAGCCGACCGTCACGTCCGCGCCGGCATCGACATGCTGGCGGAGCATCAGCTCATAATCCATCTTGTAGATGTGATCGCCGGCCAGAATGATCATATATTCAGGGCCATAGGACTCGATGATATCGAGATTCTGGAAGACCGCGTCGGCCGTCCCTTCATACCATTGGGTTTCCGACACGCGCTGGCTCGCCGGCAAGATGTCGAAACTTTCGTTGCGCTCCGGCCGAAGGAAGTTCCAGCCGCGCTGAAGATGGCGGATCAGCGAATGCGCCTTGTATTGCGTGGCGACGCCGAGGCGGCGGATGCCCGAATTCAGCGCGTTGGAGAGGGCGAAATCTATGATCCGGGATTTGCCGCCGAAATAGACCGCCGGCTTGGCGCGGCGATCGGTGAGCTCGTAGAGGCGACTGCCGCGTCCTCCCGCGAGCACATAGGCCATCGCGTCGCGCGCCAGCGGCTGCGAACGCCGTTCTGAGATCATCGAGCCCCCCGGCATCATCCTGCCTCCAGCATCAAGGTCGAAAGCGGCGGCAATATGACCGAGGCATAGCCGTCATCGTCGGCCATGATAAGGCCGCCATTGCCGATATTCGCGCCGCCGTAGACGGCAGCGTCGCTGTTGATGATCTCGCGCCAGGGGCCGCGCTGCGACAGGCGCAGCCGATAGTTCTCGCGCGGAACCGGTGTCATGTTGGACAGGATTGCAATCGGCGCCTGGCCAGGGGCGTGGCGCTCCCAGGCAAATACCGAATTGGCCGCGTCATCCGCCATGATCCAGCGAAAGCCCTCGGCCTCGCAATCGCGGGCATGAAGCGCCGGCCGGTCGCGATAGACCAGGTTCAGGTCGCGCACGAGGCGCCGTACGCCTTCATGGGCGGGCGCCTCGAGCAGGTGCCAGTCTAGCGCGCGCTCCTCGCTCCATTCCGCACGCTGGGCGAATTCCTGACCCATGAATAGCAGCTTCTTGCCCGGATAGCCCCACATCAACGCATAATAGGCCCGCAGGTTCGCGAATTTCTGCCAATCGTCCCCGGCCATCTTGGCAAGCAGCGATCCTTTGCCATGGACGACCTCGTCATGGCTGAGTGGCAGGACATAATTTTCGCCGAAGGCGTACAGGAGGCCGAAGGTGATGTCGTCATGATGGTGGCGGCGATGGATCGGCTCGCGCGCCATGTAGCGCAGCGTGTCGTGCATGAACCCCATGTTCCACTTGAAGCCGAAGCCGAGGCCGCCCTCATGGACGGGATGCGAGACCTTCGGCCAACTCGTCGATTCCTCGGCGATCGTCATGACCCCGGGATGGTGACCATAGACTTCGCGGTTCAGCCGCTGCAGAAAATCCACGGCCTCCAGATTCTCGCGGCCGCCATGGCGATTAGGCAGCCATTCGCCCTCCTTGCGCGAATAATCGAGGTAGAGCATCGAGGCGACCGCATCGACCCGCAAGCCATCGATATGATATTTTTCGGCCCAGTACAGGGCGTTGTTGACGAGGAACGCCTGAACCTCGCGTCGGCCGAAATTGTAGATCGCGGTCTGCCAGTCGGGGTGGAAGCCCTTGCGCGGATCTTCGTGCTCATAGAGCGCGGTGCCATCGAAGCGGGCAAGGCCATGGGCATCGGTGGGAAAATGCGCGGGCACCCAATCGAGGATCACGCCGATGCCGACCCGGTGCGCCCCCTCGACGAAGCGAGCGAAGCCTTCGGGTTCGCCAAAGCGCGCGGTCGGCGCGTAGAGGCCGGTGGTCTGATACCCCCAGCTCGGATCATAGGGATATTCTGAGATCGGCAGGAACTCGATATGGGTGAAGCCCATGTCGACGACATAAGGGATCAGCCGGTCGGCCAACGCATCCCAGCTCAGGAAGCCGCCATCGCCGTCGCGGCGCCAGGAGCCGGCATGGACCTCGTAGATCGACACGGGCTCGCGGCGGATGTCGGCGGTTCGCCAATGGGCGCGGTGCGCCGCGTCGCCCCAGACATGGGCGAGCGGTGCGGTCGTGATCGAGGCCGTCGCCGGGCGCAGCTCGGAACGGAAGGCGAAGGGATCGGCTTTCAAGGGCAGCACCTTGCCGCCAGCGCCGACGATCTCGAATTTATAGGGTTCGTTCTCACCGATGTCGGGGATGAATATCTCCCAGATGCCGGTGTCGCGGCGAAGGCGCATGATATGGCGGCGACCGTCCCATCGATTGAACAGTCCCACGACCGACACGCGGCGGGCATTGGGCGCCCAGACCGCGAAATGGACGCCGTCCGCGCCTTCATGCCGGATCCTGTGCGCGCCGAGCTTATCGAACAGCCGCAGATGCGATCCTTCGCCGATATAATAATCGTCCATCGGACCGAGCACGGGTCCGAAGCTGTAGGGGTCGCCGACGATCCACGATTCAGGGCCGTTTTTCGCGCGGTAGCGCAGCGGCTGCGCGGTGCGGACGCTGATCCTGCCCTCGAACAGACCCGCCTCGTCGACCATCGTGAGCTTGCCCGCGGCCTTGCCCGCGAGCGTCAGCGCCTCGAGCGCCTGCGCCCCCGGAATGAAGGCTCGCGCGATCAGGCCCTTGTCGCCACGATGAACGCCGAGCACGGCGAAGGGGTTACCGTGCGTGCCTCCGACGATCGCGCTGATTTCGGCGGCAGGAAGGGTGGTCGAGCCTGAGATGCTGTCGCTCCGTTCGTTCCCCGGTCGCGGCTGTGGAGAAACGCTGAATCATTCCTGGGATTAAACGGGGATCGCTTTAAAGAACACCCCAGATTTCAGACGCATATTGCCTGATCGTTCGATCGGACGAGAACCAGCCCATTCCGGCGACATTGCGGATCGCCTTGGCGTTCCAGTCGGCCTTGTCGGTCCACAGCCGATCGACCCGACGCTGGGCGGCAGCATAGCTGTCGAAATCGGCGGCGACCATGAACCAGTCATGCTCGTAGAGTCCCGCGACCAGCCCCTTGTAGCGATCACGGTCGTCGGGTGAGAAGACGCCGCCGGCGATCGCCTGCAGGGCCTGGTTGAGCTCGCGCGAGGCTTCGATGACCGCGCGGGGATCGTGGCCCTGCGCGCGCTTCTCGCCGACTTCGGCGGCGGTCAGCCCGAAGATGATGATATTGTCCGGCCCGACATGGTCGCGCATCTCGACATTGGCGCCGTCGAGCGTGCCGATCGTCAGCGCGCCGTTGAGCCCGAACTTCATATTGCCGGTGCCCGAGGCTTCCATGCCGGCCGTGGAAATCTGCTCGCTGAGATCGGCGGCGGGCATCATGATCTCCGCCATGGACACGTTGTAATTGGGCATGAACACGACCTTGAGCAGGCCCTGGACCGCCGGATCGTGGTTGATGACCCGGGCGACGTCGTTGGCCAGCTTTATGATCAGTTTGGCGTTGTGATAGCTCGGCGCGGCCTTGCCGCCGAACAGCTTGACCCGCGGAACCCAGTCGCGTTCCGGATGCGAGCGGATCTGATCGTAAAGCGCCACCGCTTCGATGATGTTGAGCAATTGGCGCTTATATTCGTGGATGCGCTTGATCTGGGTGTCGAACAGTGCGTCCGGATCGACCTTCACCCCCATCCGCTCGCGCAGGAGATTGGCGAGATAGGCCTTCTTGCCGCGTTTCACCGCCGCGAATTTTTCCTGGAAGGCGGGGTCCCGGGCAAAGGCGCCGAGCGCGGCGAGCGCCTCGGTGTCGTCGAGGAAGGCGTCGCCGATCGCCTCGCGGATCAGTGCGGTCAGCTCGGGATTACACTGCATCAGCCATCGCCGCGGTGTGATGCCGTTGGTCTTGTTATTGATCCGGTCCGGATAGAGGCGGTGGAGGTCGGCGAAGACCGTCTCCTTCATCAGCTCGGTGTGCAGCGCGGATACGCCGTTCACGCTATGCGAGCCGGCAAAGGCGAGATTGCCCATGCGGACGCGTCGGTCGCCGCCCTCGTCGATCAGCGAGATCGCGCTGATCTGCGCGTCGTCGAAGCCGCGCTCCTTGCGCGCCTCGATCAGCAGCTTTGCGTTGATCGCATAGATGAGCTGCATGTGGCGCGGCAGCAGCTGCTCGAACAGAGGCACCGGCCAGCTCTCTAGAGCCTCGGGCAGCAGCGTGTGATTGGTGTAGGCGAAGGTCCGCCGGGTGATGTCCCATGCTTCGTTGAAGTCGAGATTGTGGAGATCGATCAGGATCCGCATCAGCTCGGCGACCGATACCGCCGGATGGGTGTCGTTGAGCTGGATCGCGGCCTTGTCGGGCAGCGTCCTGATGTCGCCGAAATACTGGATATGGCGCCGGACGATGTCCTGTAGCGACGCCGAAGAGAAGAAATATTCCTGGCGCAGGCGCAATTCCTGGCCCGCGCTATGCGAGTCGGCCGGATAGAGGACGCGGGTGAGCGCCTCGGCCTTGTTGCTTTCCTTCAATGCCCCGATGTGATCGCCCGCGTTGAAAGCATCGAGCAGGATCGGATCGATCGGCTGCGCGGTCCACAGCCGGAGGGTATTGACCCGCTCCCCGCGCCAGCCGACGACCGGCGTGTCGTAAGCGGTCGCGATGATGCGGTCATGGGGCTTCCAGACGCGTGCATGGTCGCCGCTGCCGTCGGCGGCCGCGAGATCGACGACGCCGCCAAATCCGATCTCATAGCTCGCCTCGCGCCGTTCGAACTCCCAATTATTGCCATGGGCGAGCCAGGTCTCGGGCAGCTCGACCTGCCAGCCGTCCGAAATCTCCTGGCGGAACATGCCGTTAACATAACGAATTCCATAGCCATAAGCCGGGACGTCGACCGAGGCCATCGACTCCATGAAACAGGCGGCCAGCCGACCAAGACCGCCATTGCCGAGCGCTGCGTCCGGCTCCAACTCGCGTATCACGTCGATGTCGACGCCGAGCGAAGCAAGCGCCGCGCGCATCTCTTCCATCAGCCCGAGATTGGAGACAGCGTCGCGCATCAGCCGGCCGATCAGGAATTCCAGGCTCAGATAATAAACCCGTTTGGCGCCGGCTTCGTAGGTCTCCTCGGTGCTGGCGATCCAGCTATCGATCACCCGGTCCCGGATGACGAGGATCGTCGCCGCCAGCCAGTCATGGCTTTTCGCAGCCGCCGCATTCTTGCCGATCCGGTAGGTCAGGCGTTCGACGATCTCGTCGGCGAGGGTCACAGCGTCCGAGCGCCGCGGCGCCGGTTTTGGAAGCGCTGCACTGCCGGTCCGGTTCATATTGGCGACTCCCCGCTCTTTGGCACCCGACATGACTGTATCGAACCGCCTGCCGCGCGCAACTGCCATGTTGCACTGCGGAATGCGGATTTGTCGCGGACGTGGCGGGAGGACATCGGCGACGAAGCCATGCCGGCGGCCGGGCGCCGATCGACGTCATATCTGCTGGTGATGGGAAGGAAAGGCAGCCGTCCGGCGGCCGGACCGGCGACAGGCGTCAGCCGGCGAAATGGATCAAGGCGGCGAGCCCGCTCGCGGCACCGCCCCAGAGCAGGATGGCCGTTCCGACGAAGCGGATCAGCGCGCGACGGCGGGCGGAAGGATCGGCAATGAAGCCGTTCGCCGCGCGCGCGGCGACAATCTGCTGAAGTGCGAGGGCGGGCGAGGGCACGGGGCTGGCGATGCTGTCCGCGGTCATGGCGACCACGTGCGCCGATCGGTTTTGCTCGATCGCTTGCGGGTGATCCGATGCCCCGAACGACTGCTTGCGGTTCGACATCGCCATGTTGCTGCTCCCTTTTGGTAGGCCGAGAATGCGCCCGTCCGGTTAAGGGGTGGTAAACAGATCAGCCGATCTGCTCCCAGGCTCCCGCGATTTCGCCAAGATAGCCGCGGGCCGTTTCGATTTGAGCGGGGGCGTCGCCGCGGCCGCCTTCGTGGATGAGCCGCCGGCATTCACGATAGACGCGGTAGAGGTTCAGCGCGAGTTCGCCACCGGCCTTGAAATCGAGGCTCGTTTCGAGCGCGAGCAGGATCGAGCGGGCCCGACCCTGCTTCTCGATCAATTTGATGCGATTGCCCGAGCGCTGAGCCGCGAGCATGATGTCGATCGCCTTCAGCAATTCATCGAAGAGGATGGCGACGAGACGGTGCGGCGAAGCACCTTCGACTTGGCTCTCCAGGTCGACCGCCTGATAGCGCCTCTTGGCACCGCCTGTCGCGCCATAGCCACTGTTCGTGAACATGCTTTACCTTTCACCCCCCGTTCGGGACTCAATTGCGTTCGTTGGTCCAGAGCTTGACCTGCTGGGTGAGATAGCTCTGGGTCGAGTTATAGGCGAGCAGCGCGGTCTGCATCCGCGTGAACTGCGCGGTCAGCTGCTCGCGATAGGCGCTGTCCTTTGCGGTCAGCTTCTCCCGCTCCTTGGCGATCGAGGCCTTTTCGGTTTCGAAGCTCTTTTGCGACGTGGTGAGCTGGCCTGCCGACGCGGTCAGCTCGCCCTTGATCGCCGCGAGCGCGCCCTGCAGGCCGGGGTCGATGCTGATCGTCGCCGAAGCGACCGGACCTAGGATGTCGAAGCTGAGGCCGTTCGCGGCCGAGGTGAAGGATGCCTGCACGCCTGTCGTACCGAACGGCAGGGTGAAGCCTCCGTCGAGTGTCGCCGATGCGGCCGCACCGTTGCTGGCCGGCGTCGCATTGGTGACCGTGTATACGCCGCCTTTCACCTTGCCGATCTGGCTGGTGATGGCGAGCAGCGGGCTGCTGCTGCGCTGGCCGGGGTTGAACATCGCCTCGACCGCTTCGGGCCTGGAAAGCATCATCGCCGCCAGCTTGGCGCTGTCGAGCGTGAGCGTGCCGTCACGCTGGGTGGAGACGCCGATCTCCGCGAGAGTGGTCGGGCTGCCGTCGGTCGCGTAGGTGAGTTTGGTCGAGGCCAGCGCGCCGAGCCGCTGGACAAGCGCGCGCAGGCCGGAGTCGGACCTCAGCGAGCCGTCCTTGCCGGTCATCGCCGACAAGGACGACTTCATCTCGTTGAAGGCCGAGACGAAATCGCTCACCGCCTGCTTGATCGCATCGACGGGCTGCGTCGATCCGACGGTGACGACGGTGTTGGGCGCGGCGGAGACCAGATCGATCTTCACGCCCTCGATCACGTCGGTGAAGCTGTTGCTAGACTTGCTGACCGCGACGCCGTCGACCTCGATCTCCGCGTTCAGCGCCTCCTGCTGGAGGGTGAGGCCGGTGACATTATTCTCGTCATAGGTCAGGGGATCATAGGTGAAGCGTCCCAGGCCGGCAGGATCGCCGCTCGCCTGAGTGAGCGAAAAGGCGTTGTCGGTACCGGTCTGGCCCTTGACGACGAGCCGCGCGCCGCTCGAATCGGTGATGATGCTGGCAGTGACGCCAATGCCGCTGTCCTTGATCGCCTTGGCCAGCCCCGCGAGCGTGTTGTTGGTCGAGTCGATCGTGATCGTCTTGGTCTGGGTGCCGACCTTCAGCGTCAGCGTGCCTTCGCCCACGGCGGCTGCGGCGCTGGCGAGAGGGGCGGCGGTCATCGTCTGAGCCGCAGCGAGCTGACCCACCTGGATCGTTGCGGACAAGCCGCCAAGCCGGCCACCGGGGACCGCGCTCAGATTGACGATCGCGCTGTTGGAGCTGGTGGGCTGGGTGAAGAGTGATCCGCCCGAGACGAGGGTGTTCAGCGAACTGGTGAAGCTGTTGATCGCGCTGACCGCGGTGCCGAGATCGGATATTCTGGCGGTGTTCGCGTCTTCACGGGCCGTGAGCGCCTTCTGCTTGCTCGCGATGGCGGCGGTCGCGAGTTGATCGACGAGCGATCCCGTGTCGATGCTCGAGGCACCCAGCCCCGTTAGGATCGACGAGCCTATCGACGTAACCATCCCACACCATCCTTGCTGCTACCGATAACGGCGCATCCGAAATGGCGTTTAGCGGCCCAACTCCTTTTAAATTCCTAACGGCGGGATAACCTGATCATCCCGTGGCGATTCCTAAATGTCCTTTGAAGAACCGGAGCATGTCGTGAAGCGCCTCCCGGGCTTCCGGTAGCTGTATGTTCAAGTGGAAGCCGTGCTGCATCGATTCGAAGACGTGAAGTTCCGTGGGCGCCCCGGCCCGATGTATGGCACGGTGAGTGAGCACGGTACTTGACAGAAGCATGTCGCGCGTACCGCTGAGCAGGAAACTCGGACAGAAGCCCTTGGAAAAGTCCGCATAGATCGGCGAGAGCAACGGATCTGTCGGCGATGCGCCGCCCCGGAAAAGCGCGAGAAAGCCCCCGCCGGAGCCCTCCTCGCCGGCAAAAACACCCGAAAGCACATCTAGCCCGTCATTGGTGATGGCGGTGTCGCCGGCATAGCCCCAGCGGTCACTGAGTTCGATCAGGGGCGTACAGATCCCGGCCGCCGCCGGCAGGGATAGTCCCAGGTCGCGCGCTTTCAAGATCGTCGTAACGGCGAGGGTGCCGCCTGCCGATGTGCCGAAGACCGCGATGTTGCTGGCCCCGTGGCTCGCCAGCAAAGCCTGATAGGCTGCCAGACTATCTTCGAGGCTGGCAGGATAGCGGTGCTCAGGTGGAACGCGATAATCTACGGCGAGAACGTCCACCCCGCCCAGATGGGCCACAACCGCGGCCTCGAAGACCGAACCTTCACCGAGGATGAAGCCCCCGCCATGGATGTTCATGAGTATCTTTCCGGCGAAAGCGGGCGATGGTGTATTCGGTCGGACCCATGCGACGCGGGTACCGTTGAGGCGGGTACGCTCTATTGAAACATCAAGCATCGGCAGCGCCTGCTGCTCGAGTGCCTGCATGACCGCATTGTCCCGGCTGATATAGTCTCGCCAGCCCTCGATATCATCGAGCGCTGGCTGGCTATCACGGTCCAACAGTTTGAGCGGCGGAGCCATAAGGGCCTGCCTAGCCTCTTCGCTGATGAACGGGGAGAGCGGCACCCGTCTTGCCCCGATCTCGACCTCTCCGACCATATGTCCTCCTGCGCTTGCCTCGATTACGATACGGCTCTCCGTTACGATCATCCCTGCTCAGGGGGGGCGGCCTAAAGCTTTCGTCCCTCCTCGTCGAAACGCGCGTCGGGCGGAATGTCGACGTCGGGCTGGACGATCCCTTCGGCCATCGCGCGATCGAGGTTGAAGACGAAGGCGAGAATCGCCGCGACCGCGATGAACAGATCCTCGCGGATCAGCTGCCCCGAGCGGCTCGTATAATAGATTGCGCGGGCAAGTTGCGGATAGCGCAGCATCGGCACCGCCAACTCGCCGGCCAGTTCGCGGATTGCGTCGGCTGTGGCGCCGCGCCCGCGTGCTAGGACGACGGGTGCCGCGTCATAGCCGGGGCGGTAGCGCAGCGCGACGGCGAAATGGGTCGGGTTGGTCAAAATAACGGTCGCCTCGCTGACCGCCTTGCGCGCCGAACTCATCGCGGTCTGCATCTGGCGCTGGCGGATCGCCGCCTTCAACTCGGGCGAACCCTCGGTCTGCTTGTTTTCGTCCTTGATCTCCTGTTTGGACATGCGCAGCCGCTTCGACCGCTGAAAAATCTGCGCGGGCACGTCCACCCCGGCGACGAGCGCGAGCGCGACCGTCATGATCAGGACCGCTAAGACGAATGTCGAGCCGAGTTCGCCCAGCGCGGCGCGCAGATCGCCGCGCCCCAGCGTCGTGATCGACGCGACCTGGTCCATCAGCAGCCAATAGCCGACCGCACCGAGCGCCACGACCTTGAGCATCGACTTGCCGAGCTCGATCAGCCCCTGCATGCCGAAGATACGCCGCATGCCGGCGAGCGGATTGAGCTTCTGGCCCTTGAACGCGACCGCCGACCAGCGGAAGCCGAGCGAACCGAGCATCGCCGGAGCGGCGATGGCGGCGGCGAAGGTCAGTAGGAAGAGCAGGCCGACCGGCAGCGCGACCGTCGCGATCATCGACAGCACGGCCGTCAGCGGGTCGAAAGTCTCGATAGCGCGGGCATCGAAGGAGAGCGCGCTGGACAGCATCCGTTCGAACGCTTCCATCACCCACGGGCCGGCGACCGCCACCCACCCGGCGCCGACGATCATCACCAGCGCCACACCCAGTTCGCGGGACTGAAGGACATCGCCTTTCTCGGTCGCGTCCTGGCGCCGCTTCGCCGTCGGGGCTTCGGTCTTCTCGTCGTCCTCGGGTCCCTCGGCCATCGCGGCCCCCTAGCGTGCCAGCGCCAGCAGCCGCGCCTCGACGAGGCCGCGCTGGATCGCGGCGGTGATGCCGTCGCCCATCGCCGGCATCGCGATCACCATCAGCACGAGGCCGGCCATCAGCGTTGCAGGCAAGCCGACCGAGAAGATGTTCATCTGTGGCGCGGAGCGGGCGAGCATCCCCATGACAAGCTGGACCAGGATGACGCCGAAACCGACCGGCAACGCGATGGCAAGGCCCGCCGCGAACAGATCGCCGCCGAACAGGACGAGCCCCTGGATGCTCTTCGCGCCGAGCCAGGCTTCGCCCGGCGGCAGCGCTCGATAGCTCTCGACGATGATCGCCGCGAGCGTCAGGTGCCCGCCGGTGCTGAGGAACATGAAGATCGCGACGAGCGAGAGCAGTTGGCTGAGCGCAGGCGAGGGTGCGCCGCTCGCCGGATCGACCATGGCGGCAAAGCCGAGGCCCATCGCGTTGGCGATCAGCTCCCCCGCGACAAGCGCTGCCGAAAAGCCGATCTGGACGGCGAAGCCGAGCGCTAGACCGGCGAGCACCTCGCCCGCCACCATCAAAAATCCGTCGATCGACACCACCCCATCGACCGGCATGACGAAGGGCGTGTTGGCGAGCGCCGGTATTCCGATCGCCAGAGCGACGACGGCGCGGAGTTGGAGCGGTACTGCCGGAGCGCCGAATACCGGCGCCGCGATGAAGGCGGCGCCGGGCCGGATCATCGCGATCATCCAAAGCCATAGCTGGGTTTCGATCCCCGCCAGGCCCTGCGGGATCATCGGAGCATATCCGGTATCAGCGCGAACATCTCACGGGTGAAATCGGCGAGCAGCGCGAGGATCGCCCCGCCGAACAGCGCCAGCGCGATGCCGACAATGATCAATTTCGGTACGAAGCTCAGCGTCTGCTCGTTGATCGAGGTCGCCGCCTGGACCATGCCGAGGATGATGCCCGCGACCAGTGCCGGGATGAGAATCGGCGCCGAGACCAGCGCGAGGATCCAGAGCGCCTGCTGGGCGACACCGATGAAATAGTCGGGGGAGGCGGCGCTATCCATCCGCGCGTCCTGTCTCGCCATGCCGGACCGCTTTCGCCGGGATGGCGAGTAGAGAAAAAGGAACCGTCACCCGCGTCATGTCGCGAAGCTGGCGGCGAGCGAGCCCATGGTAAGTGCCCACCCGTCGACAAGAACGAACAGCAACAGCTTGAATGGCATGGAGATTATAGCCGGCGACAACATCATCATGCCGAGCGACATCAATGTCGAGGCGACGACCAGGTCGATGACGAGGAAGGGAAGGAAGATCAGGAAGCCGATCTGGAAAGCCGTCTTCAGCTCGCTGGTGACGAACGCCGGCAGCAAGATCGAAAAGGGAATGTCCGCCGGTCGGGCAAAGCGCGGCGACTTTGCGAGGTCCGCGAACAGCTTGAGATCCGTCTGGCGTGTCTGGAGCACCATGAAGCGGTGGAGCACGGCTCCGCTGCGCACGACCGCCTCCTCCATGGTGATCTGTCCTGCGCCGTACGGCTTGAACGCGTTCGCGTTGATCTGCTCCATCGACGGACGCATCACGAAGAGCGACAGAAAGAGCGCGAGGCCGACGAGAACCTGGTTCGGCGGAGTCTGCTGGAGACCCAGCGCCTGGCGGAGCAGCGACAGGACGATGATGATGCGCGTAAAACTCGTCATCATCAGCACCAGCGACGGCAATACCGTCAGCAGGCTCATCAGGAGGAGGATCTGCAGCGACAGCGACAGGGGGCGGCCGTCGCCTGAGATGGTGTTCATCGCCCGATCGAGCGCGGCGGTTTGGGCGGGACCCGAGGCCGAGGCGAGGGCCGGATCAGCGATCAGCAGAGCGGAGAGCAGCAGCGCGCCGAGCGTCAGAGCCGAACGGACCGATGGACGAAACGACGCCATGTTCAGCTTTCAGCACCGACCGAGGTCAACTTCAAGCGTCACCCCTGAATCGTCATTCCTGCGAAGGCAGGAATCCCTATGCCGTCTTCTCAGATGCCGTCGTGAATGAAAAGAGACATGGACACCGGCCTTCCTCGGAGCGACGACTTATTCACAAGAAATCCCGTTACAGAAAACTGTAGGGGTCGACGTCGACGGCCACGCGCACGCCGCGCGGCCATTCCAGCGGGTTGAACCAGTCGCGTATCGCCTGCTGGACGTCCAACGTGCGGCGCGCATGGACAAGCAGGCGCTGGCGGTGGCGGCCGCGCAGCATCGCGAGCGGGGCGGGGGCGGGACCATAGACATGCATGCCCTCGATCCGGGGTGTGGCTCGCGCGATCATGCGCGCCGTCGTGACGGCGTCCTCCAATTTTTCGGCCGATATGATGATCGCGGCATAGCGGCCGAATGGCGGAGCGTCGGCGACGCGGCGCGCCTCGGTTTCGGCGTCGTAGAAGCTTTGCGCATCGCCCGAGAGAAGCGCCTGGATCACGGGCGCGCCCGGTGCATGGGTCTGGACATAGACCTGGCCCGGCTTGGCGCCGCGCCCCGCCCGGCCGGCGACCTGGGCAATCTGCTGGAAGCTGCGTTCGGCCGCGCGCAGATCGCCGCCGGAGAGGCCGAGATCGGCGTCGAGGACGCCTACCAGGGTCAGATCGGGAAAATGATAGCCCTTGGTTACCAACTGTGTCCCGACGACCACGTCGATGTCGTGCGCTTCCATCCGCTCGACGAACTCGGCCGCGCGCGCCGGCGTCGACAGCGTGTCGGACGTGGCGATGGCGATCCGCGCCTCGGGGAAGAGGAGTGCGACCTCGTCGGCGATCCGTTCGACCCCCGGCCCGCAGGCGACGAGGCTGTCTTCGTCCTTGCATTCGGGACAGGCCGCGGGCGGCGGCATCATATGGCCGCAATGATGACATTGCAGCCGGCCGAGCAGCCGGTGCTCGACCATCCAGGCCGTGCAGTTCGGGCATTGGAAGCGATGGCCGCAGGTCCGGCAAAGCGTCAGCGGCGCATAGCCGCGCCGGTTCAGGAAGAGCAGGCTTTGCTCCTTTTTCGCCAGCCGGTCCTCGATCGCCCTGACCAGCGTCGGGGCGATCCAGCGACCGCGCGGCGGCGGATCGGCGAGGAGGTCGATCGCATCGATCGCCGGCATTGCGGCGCCACCATGGCGCGACGTGAGCTTCAGCTCGGTATAGCGGCCGATCGCCGCCTGGTGCCGGGTCTCGATCGCGGGTGTGGCCGACGCCAGAACCACGGGAATCCCTTCGAGCTTGGCGCGCATCACCGCGACATCGCGCGCATGATAGAGGACGCCGTCCTCCTGCTTGAACGCGGTCTCGTGCGCCTCGTCGACGACGATCAGGCCAAGATTCCGATAGGGGAGGAACAGCGCCGATCGCGCGCCAACCACGACCCTGGCCTCGCCGTGGACGATACCCCGCCAGGCGCGGCGACGCTGCGACTGCCGGAGCTCGCTGTGCCAGGCGACGGGCAGATGGCCGAAACGATCCTCGAAACGCTTCAGGAAGGGCTCGGTCAAGGCGATCTCAGGCAGCAGGACGAGCGACTGGCGCCCCATGCGCAGCGCCGCGGCGATCGCCTCGAAATAGACTTCGGTCTTGCCCGAGCCGGTGACACCATCGAGCAGGAAAGGCCGGAAGCCGCCTTCGCGGACCGCGTCGCCGAGCATGCCGGCGGCAAGCGTCTGTTCGTCGGAAAGATCGGGTTGGACATGATCGGGGTCGGGCAGCGGCCATGGGGTGTCGATCGCGACGGCCACTGCTTCGATCGCGCCCGCCGTCACGAGGCCGCGGATCACGCCTTCCGACACGTCGGCGATCGTCGCCAGTTCGCGGATCAGTCCCTGGCGCCGGCCGATGCGATCGAGCGCCTGCTGCCGCTGCGGGGTCATCCGGCCGGGCGCGACCCCGCTCGCCCGATATTCGGTGATCGTCCGAGACCCGTCGAGCGCGCTCGACGAGGGCAGCGCCATGCGCAGCACCGCACCTGGCGGCGCGAGATAATAATCCGAGGTCCATTCGATCAGGCGGCGAAGCGGCGCGCCGAGCGGCGGCACGTCATAGACGCCGACCAGCGGACGCAGCCGGTTGTCGCCGACCTGATCGGCGGAGGGCAGGCTGTCCTCCTCCCACACCACGCCCACGAGCTGACGGGGACCAAGCGGCGCCAGGACGATGCTGCCATTTTCAACCGCGTGATCGCGGTCGACGCGGTAGTCGAGCGGACCCAGCGCGGGGTTGAGGAGGAGCACATGGGCGCGGGCCATGCGCCGATGCTTAGAGGTGGATGCCGGGAGGGGGAAGCCTCAGGAAACGGCCGGAGTCGTCCGTAGCTGCGCCGCCTCCTCCCGTTCGTCCTGCATCGCGACCGCCTGCGCGAGAATTGCGGCCGCCCGCTCGCAGGCCCCTTTGATGGTACCGAAGGCACGGGCCGTCGCCTGGCGCTGCGCCCGGACCATTCCGCTATGGCGGGCGAAAGCGGCATCGATCGCAGGCAGGAGATCGTCGGGCTTTTCGGCGACCGGACCAAGATGCCAGCCGGCATAGCGCGCATCGTTCCGCCAATCGACGCCATGTGCGTTGATGAACGCCACGGGCCGGGGACGGGCGAGGAACTCATATAGCTGGCTGGACATGTCGCCGAGGTAAAGATCCGCGGAGCGGATATAGCTCATGTCGATCAGACGATCGGAGTGGAAGTCGACGATCAGCCGCGCCGGATCGGATTTGGCCAGCCAGCGCGCGCGCTCCGCCTCGCTCAGCTTTTCGGCAAGGCGGATATGCGGGGCAACCACGAGATTATAGCGCCCGTCGGCGAGGATCAGTTCGACCACCCGTTCGGCGACATGCCAGGAGCTGCATGCCCGATCGAAATGAGCGTTGTAGATGATCACCGGTCGGTCATTGTCGAACAGGCGTTCGGGACCGGCCGCGCGCCGCCTGAAATAGTCGAGCTTCACATAACCGCCGGTGCGGATGCGGGCGGAATCGATATGGTGGCTTTCGATCGCGCGGCGAACGTCCTTCTCGCCCGGCACGACGATGAGATCGAATGCCTTCAGCGCTTGTTCCGACCTTGGCGCGCGATCACCCGCGCCATGGCGGAAATGAATCATGGGAACGCGCAGCCCGATCTTGCGCAGCCATGCCGAAGTTCGCTCCGGTGTGACGATCACCTTGGCCCGTGCGAGGCGGGGCGCGAGCCTGATGAGCAGGGCGAGCTTCGACAGGCGCGGACGATGCATCGCCATCGCGAATCGGTGCCACCAAGTGGGCGGCTCCACCGTCTCGATCCGCATGGCCGGCGCGTTCATCCGCTCGCGTACCTCCTCGATCAATGATGCGACATGCCGGCTCGACGCAATGCACGTCACCTTGCGCTGCGGCGCGATACGGCTGAGCTCGGCGGCGACCGGCGCCAGATGGAAAAGCTGATGCGCTCCGCCGAGGAACAGCATCACAATGTCATCAGCCGGTATTCCGGAAGGACGGGGCAGGGAGACCATGGCGAAACCTTCACGCTCAACGGCGAACCGGCCCCACGGTTCAGAGTTGTTGCGCCGCAACGAACGGGCGGGCGTCATGGTTCCCGATGAATTTGCGGGCCGCTAGGCGACCGCTTCGCTGCCCGCTATAGCCGGCGCATCACCGAGATTGAGGATGCGCTTCATGAAATTCTTCGTCGACACCGCCGACACCGCCGAGATCGCCGAGCTTGCCGCGACCGGGTTGGTCGATGGGGTCACCACCAACCCATCGCTCATCGCCAAGTCGGGGCGGCAATTCGTCGAGGTGATCGGGGAAATTTGCGGTCTCGTCGACGGGCCGGTCTCGGCCGAGGTCGTTGCGCTCGATCACCAGACGATGATGAAAGAGGCGGAAATCCTTCGGAAGGTCGCCGACAATGTCTGCATCAAAGTGCCACTGACGATCGACGGCCTGAAGACCTGCAAAGCCCTCTCCGACGATGGCACGCTGGTCAATGTCACGCTGTGCTTCTCCGCTAACCAAGCGCTGCTGGCAGCCAAGGCGGGCGCCGCCTTCATCTCGCCCTTTGTCGGCCGCCATGACGATATCGGCTTCGACGGCATGGGCCTGATCGCGGACATTCGCCAGATTTACGACAATTATGATTTCGGGACCGAGATTCTCGTCGCGAGCGTCCGCCACCCAGTTCATGTGCTCGAGTCGGCCAAGATCGGCGCCGACGTGATGACGGCGCCGCCCGCGGTGATCAAATCGCTGTTCAACCATCCGCTGACCGAGAAGGGAATCCAGGGCTTCCTGGCGGACTGGGCCAAGACCGGGCAATCTATTCTTTAGCCCTCAAAGGCCGGGCGCGGGCCATCCGGCTCGCCCACGGCTCGCTTCGCGAGCCGATCTCCGCCTACGAAATGCCCCCGGCAGTCCGCAACCGGCTACGATCCTTGCGGAACGCCATGCGTTCCGACGCAAGATATCGGCGTCGGAGCCTGCGAAGGCTCCGCAAGCGCGAACGCGCGCCGCGGTATCCCCGCGAAGCCAAGCCGGACGGATGTCCGGCGCCCGGCGTCTGAGGGATATATCAAACACAGTCACCGTTACGCCATTGTGTGTTAACCAATGTCGGATACACTCGGCCCATGGGTAGCGTGATCGACTTCGAGGGAGCGGCAATCTCCTCGCTCAGGCGGCGGATGGCCGAGGTCGAGGAGGCCAATCAGGACCTCATCGCCTTCGCGCGCGGCCATTCGGGCGCGGTTTCGTCGATCCACAAGGCGGTGATCGCGATCACCGATACCGACGGGCTCGATCATCTCATCCACATCGTCACGCAGCTCTGGCCCGACATATTGGGGCTCGACGCGGTCTCGGTCGCGCTGTTCGTCGGTGACCGCGGGCTGCGCGCCGACGCGTCGGGCATGCAGTTCGTCGAGCGGCGACTCGTCGAACGTTCGATCGCCGACATTGAGGGCGTCGTCATGCGCGGCGTGGACCGCGGCCACCCGCTTTTCGGACCGGCATCCGAGCTGATCCGTGCCGAGGCGCTGGTCAGGCTGCTGGCCGAGGCGCCGCTACCGGGAGGAGTTCTGGCGCTGGGCCAGCGGCGACCACAGGGATTCGACACCCGCGCCGGTTCGGAACTGCTGGGCTTCCTCGGCGCGATGCTTTCGCGCATGATCGGACGGTGGTTACTGCCCTGAATATTTTGGAAGATCATCCGGCCCGCGTGATCGCCGGCGCCTGGGCCGATCATCTGCGCCGTGACCGGCGTCGCTCCGACCATACGATCCGCGCCTATCTCGCCACCGCGCACCGGCTGATCGGCTTCATCGGCGAGCATCGGGGCAGGGCGGTCGACGGGAAGCTGCTGGCGGGGCTCGATCGCGCCGATCTTCGTGCTTTCCTGGCCCATCGGCGGGCGGAGGGGATCGCAAATGTCTCGGCGGCGCGCGAGCTGTCCGCGGTCCGCACTTTCCTCGATTATGTCGCCGATCGCGGGGGGGGCCGGCCTGCCAAGGTCAAGGGGCCCCGGATCAAGCGGGGCATGCCGCGGCCGGTCTCGCCGGACGATGTGCGTGCGATTGCCGAGGACGCATCCGAGTTCGCCGCTGAGCCATGGCTTGCCGCGCGCGACGAGGCCGTATTGCTGCTGCTGTACGGGGCCGGCCTTCGTATCGGCGAGGCAATGGCGCTCACCGGGGACATATTGCCGCTCGGGGAAACGCTGGCGGTGACCGGCAAGCGCGGCAAGACACGTATGGTGCCGATGCTCGCGCCGGTCCGCGAGGCGGTCCTGCGCTATGTCGCGCTGTCGCCCTATTGCGCGGCTCCCCGCGAACCGCTGTTCCGCGGCGCGCGGGGCGGGCCGCTCGCCGCCGACATGATTCGCAGGGCGGTACGCGCCGCGCGGGCGAGGCTCGGGCTCGGCGAGCGGACGACACCGCACGCGCTCCGCCACAGCTTCGCCACCCATCTTCTCGGGCGGGGCGCCGATCTTCGCTCGCTCCAGGAACTGCTCGGCCACGCCAGCCTGTCGTCGACCCAGGTCTATACGGGCGTAGACGCGGCGCATCTGATGGACGTCTATCGTCACGCCCATCCACGGGCGTGATCGCTCTTATCGCTTGGCCGCGACCTTCGGAGCGGGCGCCGGTACCCAATCGGCGAAGCTCGGGGCGTCGCGGACCTTCCAGGGATCACCCTTCGAATTGAGGTAGAGCCGCTCCATTTCGGTGCGCCGGAACGGACGCGAGCCGACGCGGCCGAAGATCGCGATCTGGTTACCGCTCTCGTCGACGGCACGATCGCGGTCGAGGCCCTTGGACAGCGATAGCGCCGGCGAGGGGGTCTTCGCCCAGGCGATCAGTTCCGGCTTGGGCGCGGGCGAGAAGCCGTAGAAATTGGGCTGGCTCGCGGGCGAGGTGAGCTGGAGTATCTTGAGGCCGTTGCGGCCGTCGGCGACATAGGCGAACAGCGAGGCGTTGGTCGTGCCGACGATGACATCCTCGGCATCGTCGAGCTTACCGTCGAAGGTCACCTTCTGGTAGATCGAAGGCTGAAGCGGTTTCCTGATATCGACGATCACGAGGCCATCCTGCTTTGCCGCGACATAGGCATAGGTGCGGGCGAGATAGACGCGCCGGGCATTTGCGAGCGGGACGGTCGCCGAGGGGATCAGCACCGGGCGATCGAGATGGGTGACATCGATGAGCTGGAGTCCCTCCGCAGTCGTCACCCACAGGTAGCGGAACTGCAGCGCCGAGGCGCGGGCGTCGCGCAGCGGCACCGTCGCGGCGAGGCGGGGGCGCTTCGGATCGCTGATGTCGACGACGACGAGCCCGGCGTCGGCGGCGATATAGGCATAATTGCCGCCGATCGTGATGTGACGCGCGCCGGCGAGGATATTCTTCTCGTTCCAGGTGACGGTGCGCTCAAGGAAGTTGTTGCGCGGCTCGCCATCGGCCAGCGTCTCGACATTGACGACGATCAGGCCCTCCTCGGAGTCGGTGATGAAGGCGTAGCGATAGATCTCGCCCATCTTCTGTTCCTGATTCTCGGGATAATATTTGAGGATGTGATCGTTGCGCGCGGTCGAGATCGGCTGACCGGTCGGCAGCGCCATGCAGGTTGCGTTCTTCGAACGGACGTTGGTGTCGTGACCGAGCGGCGAGAAGGGCGCGGTCAGGATGCGCTGCGACGTGCCTTTGTTGGCAATCGACGCGACGTCATAGACCTGGAAGCCACCCCGTCCTTCGGCGACGAACAGATATTCGCCGCGCAACTGAACGCAACGGGCCGCGTCGCCGGTCGGGTGGTGCGTGTTGGCGAATTCCTCAAGCGCATGCGGTTCGCCCGACATTTTCGGACCGAAGCGCTTGCCGCGCACCCATTCGATCAGCTCGCGGCCATGGCCGAGATGCGCCTTGTAATAATCGGGATAGGCATATTTCTGAAGATAGGAGCCGATCACGGCCTGGGGCTCGTCCCATTCGGTCACGCGGATCGCCTCGATGCCCTTCTGCAGGCCGGTCCAGGCGTTGAGGCCGACGAAGTTGACGAAATTGGTGCCGAGCAGATTGAGCTGCGCCATGATCGCATTATTGTCGTCGTCAGCCGAAAGGTGGCAGTCGGTGCAGCGCTTCGTCTCGGTCTTGCGGACTGTGTGCGGGAAGTGCGGCGCGAAGGCCTGGCTCGAGAAGCCGGCTGAAGAGATTGGCGGCTGCTGGACGTAGATGCGTTCGCGGTTCAGGTTGGTCGACGACAGCACCAGTGCCGAGCTCGAGCGGATCGGTGCGACGATATTGCCCTTAGTGGTCTGGTGTATGCCGAGCTGGAACATCTCATCGCGCGCGACCTGGGGATTGTAGGTCGCGAAGTTGCGGGTCTCGACGCCTTCATATTTGTGGGTGGTCGTTTTCCAGTTCGCCTCGATCGGCAGGTGACAACCGCCGCATGATGTCGTCCACGACAGGTGGCAGGTGAAACAGGCCATCTTGTCGGTATCATGGGCGCGATCGCCGGGCGCGATTCCCGGCCCCCAGCTGAACGTGCCGGTTTCGACGCCGGCTCTGCCCATCAACTTGGAGCGGGCAGCGAGCGGGTTGAAATGGGCGCTGGCGCGGTCGACCGATTCCTTGACCAGCGACACCTTCCATTCGAGCTTCGGATCGACGATCGAGCGCTGGATCAGCGCGCGCTCGCCGTTCGCGTCGGTGGTCCATTCGAAGCGGCGGCGGCCGTCCTGGTTGCGCAGCAGCGAAAGGTCGGTGCCGCCGGGCCGGGCCGCCGGACCCGAGGTCTTGAGCGTCGGGAAGCTATCGGCCGTACCATGGCAGTCCTTGCAGCCGATCTCGACCGCGTTGGCGACCTCGCCATAGATCAGGCCGTTGCCATGGCTGTCCTGGCCGAAATGACAGTCCGCGCACTGCATGCCCTTTTCGGCGTGGATGTCCATCATGTGGACCGCCTTGCCCTTCTGGTCGCCGATCTCGGCGAACATGCCCATGCCCTTCTTGCTGAATTTCTCGGGATCGTCGGGCGAAACGATATTGCCGTCGGCGTCGAGCAAATTGCCCTCGCGGTCGCGTTTGTAGATCGCCCGGAAATTCCAGCCATGGCCGTGGTAATCGGCGAACTGCGTGTCCTTTGCCTGCGGATTCACATCGTCATAGACATTGCGCAGGAAATCGAGATCGCCCCATTTGCCGATCGCGGACGCGGCCTCCGGATTGCGGTCGAGGATCGCGTGGCGCTCGGCGATTGTCGGATATTTCTGCTCCTTCGGCCACATCAGCGGCGCATCCGACTCATAATCCCACATCGTGTAGCCGAGATAGCTGTTCAGAAAGATATTCGGCTGGTGCATGTGGCAGTTCATGCATTGCGCGGTCGGGATCGCCTTGGTGAAGGCGTGCTCGATCGGATGACCCTTTTCCTTCTGCGCGCCGATCGGATGTCGGGGCACGTTATCGCCGCCGTGCGCCGCCTTGTCGTGGCCATGCCCGTCGCCCGCCGGCTCCAGCTTGTCCTTGATCGTCGGATCGACGGTCGCGGTCTGCCCATCGCGGCCATATCGGGCGTAGGTCAGGCTGGCATAAGGTTCGCGATTGTTTGCGTAGACGACGTGGCAGCCGGCGCAGCCCGAACTGCGATAGTCGCCAGGCTGATCATTGGTGCCCATGAACCACATGAACGGATCGTTGAGGCGGGTCTTGTGGATGTTCAGCACCGGGATCGCCACACGCAGGCCGGTGCCGGGGCCGCGGTTCGACTGCTTGAGGTCAGGTCTTCCCGGCTCCTCGAGGCGCTGGATGCTGCCGGACAGGTTGGGAAGGCCGATCTCCGCGAAGGTGCTGTTGATCGTCCGCCCGCCGCGTTCGAACACACGGAAGATGTCGCCCGGCGGGATCACGTGCCAGGTCGGCAGCGGATACATGACGGGCAGGGCACCGCGCGCCTTCTGTTCGGGGGTGACGGTGCCCGGCGGATTGCCCGGCGACTTGATCTGCGCGGGCTCGCCCTTGGCGGTGTAGGCCTCGCCAAAGAGATAGTTTTTATAGGGAACGATGCCGTTGTTATAGGCGCCGCCGCCCCACAGCATCGCGCCGGTCGCCATCAGCGAGCGTTCCGCCGCCTGGATGATGTCCATATGACAGGCGCCGCACGCCTGGCGCACGACCCGATAGTCGGATGGGTTGACGAAGCGGATATATTCGGGCGCTTCCTTGTTGAGCAGCGTGTAGCTGCGCTTCGGATTGGCCGAGGACGGCCAGTGCCAGCTGTTCGGCAGGGTCGGCAGGACATGCGCCCTGTCGCGGGTGGCGACATAGGCGGCGTCGGTCATCTTGAGCCCTGGCTGGACGGCGACGCTGCCGTCGCCGCCATGGCAATCGACGCAGCCGAGCACGACCGCCTCGGTCCGGTGCATCGTCTTGCGGTCGCTGGCGGTGTGGCACGAGATGCAGCCGACATTCTTGGCGTCGGCCTCCGCCCAATCCTGGGTGCGTGGCGCATCGGGGGTGTGACGATAGACCCGCGTGACCGGCTTTTCCGCCTCGGAGGCCGGCGACGAGGTCGACGAAGCGAAAATGGCGAGCGACGCCGCGAGCGCCAGCGCACCGCGAGCCGCCCATCGTCCCCAATTCCGTCCCGTCCAAGTTCTCATCTAATCTCTCAAAACGTCAATATACCGTTGAATAAAATAGAATAATAACGATTGTCACCGCGCGAATTGGTGAAAAGATCGGTGAAGCCCCGCCCCGGATCGAGCACCGCAGCCGACAGCCGGAAGATCGCGTTCTGGACCATGCTCGGCCGCCAGATGAAGGCGCCCGAGAGGTCCCAGCCGATGCTCTTCGGTATGCTGCCTTCGTTGCGTAGCTCGCGCAGTGTCGCGGTGTTCTCGAACCAGATATGGTTGAGGTTGGTCGAAAAGCGCAGCTGCGGCAGGATGTCGAAATCGCCGCCGATGCCGAGCAGCATCGTGCCAGGATTGTTGAAGTTCGACTGGCCTTCCTCCTTCGAGGTGCGAAGGCTGTTGAGGACGCCGTTGCGCTGGTTGATCCCGACATTGACGCCGCCGCCCGCGAACGGGATCGACTGGCGTATCCAGTAGCTGGTGTCGGCGCCCGCGAAGATCGGGTTCTCGAAGATCGAGTCGAACCCGTTTTCCTTGTTGTCCTTGGCCTTGCCGTCGCCGGTCGCGTAGAGGCCCGACAGCTTCAGCCGGATCCAGTCGATGTCGTAGCTGAGCTCGGCGGCCGCGAAGAAGGCGCGGATCTTCGCCGGTTTCGAGGTGAAAAAGCTGTTCCGGTCCTTGCCGATCGCGCCGTAGAAGCTCGACGAAATGTTGAAGCGCTTGAGCCGGCCATCGAGGCTGTAGCCGATATAGGTGACGTCATATTCGCGCGGGCGCTGATCGCCGAGCAGCGCGGGGCGCACCGGGAAGCCGTTATGGTCGACGTCGCGGTCGGTCTCCCGGTTAAGGTTCACCGTTACCGAGCCGAGCGAGGTCAGGCCCGGGATCGGGAAATCCTGCACGAACAGGTTGGCGGCGAAGATGTAGTCCTTGCGCAGCGGCTTGGTGACGTCGTTGAGCCCGCTGTTCGTATCCTTGTCGAGCCGCCAGATCATCTGGACGTTATATTGGTAGCGGTTGTTGTCGCGGTTGCCGAACAGCCGCACGCCCAGTTGGTTGTCCTGGAACAGGAAGCCGCGGAAATCGAACTGGAAGGGCTGGATGCCGATTCGCAGCGAATCGAAGTCGAAGCGATCCGAGCGGTTGCCGAGATGCTTGTCGACGAACAGTTCCTGCAGGCCGAGGAAGCTGTCGGTGCGATGGGTCGGGCGCGAAGATTGTACATTCAGGACGCGGCGTTCCTGCACGTTCACATAGTTGGTCTGATAGGCGAGGGCGATGCGATACTCGATATCCGGCGGCTTATAGGCGGTCGAGCCCTTGGTGAGGCCCATGCCGAAGATGAAGGTCTGCGCGACGACGAGGCTGCGGTCGCGCCCGAACTGTCCGATCGCGCCCGGATAGCTGCTGGTTTGGTCGGCGACCGGCGTCGGGAAAGAGCGAGGCTCGACCACCGAGTCCGAAACCGCGTTGATACCGAAGAACCAGTCGTCTCCCGTGATCGGGAGGAAAAAGGGCTTCTTCTTAATGTCGATAGGAAGATCGGCCTTCAAGCTGTTCTGATGATAGGGATCGAACCTGGAATGGCAGGTCGCCTGCAATCCGGTGAAATTCTTGTCGGGACATAAAGCGCGGACCAGGCGCCAGCGGTCGGGGATCGGGAACTCGTCCGTCGCGAATGCTTCGGGCGGGGGAGGGGCAACGGCGCCGGGATTGTTCTGGACCACCGGCGGCGGCAGGTCGGCGACATAGCCGGGCCGGCGGCGACCTTCGATCGAACTGTCCTCAACCGTCGCGCCGGGCACGGCGCCTGGAACCGCGAGCCGCGCAGGATCGGACGCCGGCGCCACCATGTCCCCGCCCGCGGGCTGCGCCACCGCCGCCTGCGGCCGCGAGGCCGGTGTCGACCGCGCCGCCTCATCGGGTGACGCCGCTGCCAGCGCGGCCGCCTGAAGCAGGAGAGAGGTTAGCGCCCCGGCCATTATTTCCCGTCGCAGACCGCTTGGTCGGAGGTGTCGAGGAACGGCGCGAAGGGACAGTTGACATAGCGCAGCCTGACGCCAGCGCCGACGCTGACCACGATCTGGTCGGCCCGGATGGCGGTCGGCGCGTTGCCGATCGAACCGATCCGCTGGCCGCCATTGTGGAGGCCGAGGAACGAGATCATGTCGTCCTGATCGATGCCGTCTCCCGAAACCCCGATGGCGCCGACCAGGACATTGCCTCGATAGATCGGCACCGAGCCGGGAAAGATCTGAATCCCGTTCTGGAGCCGGTTCTGCGCCCGACCGGAGACGTCGGGGTTAAACGTGCAGCGCGGGCGGGTGTCGGTGGCCGAGGCGCCGAGGACGAAGCCGACATGCTCGGCAATGTTGTTGAGGATCAACGCGCTCTGGAGGCCGGTCGAGAACGGGCTCCACTGGCTGAACGGGCGCGACAGCGGACCGTTCGGACGGCTGGTCTCGCCATCGGGAAAGAAGGGGCGCGAGAGATTGCCGCCCGATCGGTCGGCGAAGGCGTTCTTGCCGGTCAACGCCGCCGGGTCGCCCAGGAAGGTGCGGACCTTCTGGACGAAGCCCTGCACGTCGGCCGAGGGATTGCCGAGCAGATCGGGCGCGGCGTGCGCGCCGGAGAAGAAGGCGGCGGTGCGCGCCTTCTGGATCGAGACGTCGCTGCCGAACATCGGCGCGTCGGGGCTGCGGTCCATGCCGAGGATCGTGCCATAGGTGTCGACGACGGTCATCGTCACCTGCGCGCGGCTGTCGAGCGGCTTGCGAATCTGCGCGCGGGCGCGCGTCATGATCTTGAACGCCTCCTCGAGCACCGCTCTGACCTCGGTGGCGGTCAGCGGGTTCGCGACATCGGCGCCGTCGGTTCCGGCCCGGATCGGATAGCGGGGATTGCCGGACCCGTCGGTGAAGACGAAGGCGTCGACATTGTCGATCACCGTCCCTGAACTGCGTTCGGCCGCGGTTGCCGGACGAATGCCCGAGGCTTCGGTGCCATAGGGCGTGCCGCCGAGGACGGCGGGCGTGCTTCCCTGGGCATAATAGCCGGGCACCGACGCAAGGGCTCCGACCGTGCCGTTAAGTGCCGAGAAGGTGCGCGCACTGGCCGGGTTGGTCTTGAGCTGCGAAACGCCGACGTCGCTGTAGCGAAGCTGGACAACCGCCTGGATATTGTTGCCGCGGATCGCCTCGGGCGCCTCGAAGCCGACCGTGCCGGCGGTGGCGATCAACTCATCATCGTCGCTGTCCAAATCGTCGACGTTCGGGTCATAACTGTAGAGGCCATCCGACATCACCCCAATGCCGCCGACCACCACGCCATTTTTGTAGAGCGGGAAGCCGCCGGGATCGGCGGCCAGGCCGAGCGGCGAACGCTTCGGGCCGACAAAGGCGCCGGCGCCGCCTGCCGCGGCATAGCGCTGCGCAAAGTCCGAACAGGGAAGCTGGCTGAACTGCACGCCGAACAACGGGCCGCCGGGGAGCTGGTTGTTGCCCGGCGGGAAATGTTCCTGGACGATGAAGCTGGCGGTACGGGTGGAGAAGGCATTGCCGGACGAGGACAGATAGGCGCCGGTTACTGCTTTGGCGATCGCCGCGGCGGCGAGCGGATTGGCGGTGGCCGATCCGGCGATGACGAGCCCTTCGACATCGGTGGGGGCGACGGAGCGGTGCGTCGTCCTGATCGTCAATGTCGTCGGCGCGCCGTTCATCGCGAAGACCGCCAGCACGTTGCCGACGCGGTCGACGACCGAGATCACCGCCGGCTTGTTCCGGGCAGCGGCTTCCTCGACCGCCTGTGCCAGCACTTTCTGGACGTCGCTGGCAGTCAGGGATTCCTGCGCCGGCGCGGCATAGACGGGGGTCTGCCCTGGCGGATTGGTGGGCGTGGAGGGTGTCGACGAATCTCCGCCCCCGCCTCCGCAGGACGCAAGCAAAAAGGCCATCGAGGTGAGGGCAGCTACGGCACGCTTGGCAAAGGTCATTTCAAAGCCCTTATCGACGCTGCGGCCTGGCCGAGCGCCGCCCGGAATTCTGCCGGACGATAGGAATTGGGATCGCGCACCGCCCTATAGGCGCGATCGATCGATCCACGCGCTCCACGCGCGGCGCCGGCTTCGACACGACCCTCGCGGACCAGCGCGTTGAGCAGCGTATCGAGCGCCATCACGGCCTGCGCCGAGCCCTCATAGTCGGTGAAACGCGCGGTGATGGTGCCATTTGCGATGCTGTCGATGATCGCGAAGGTCTCCGGCCCGCCGAGGCTCCGGCCGGCTATCGCGTCGGCAACCGATTGCGCCGAGCCGGCGAGCTTGCGCGCGGCAGCCACGGCCGACGGGCGATCTTTGCCCAAGGCAGCGTGGAACGCCCTGGAATCCGCCTCGAAACGCGCTGCCGCACCGGGCGCGACGGCCTTTGCCGCTGCTGCGAGCATGATCATGTTCTCGTCGTTGAACGCGGGCATGCCCGAGGGAATAGGCCGGCCCGGATTGGCGATCCAGGTCGCACGACCATTGGGGCCGTCCTGGATCGGGCGATGGCAGGTGTGACAGTCGAAGAAATAGATTTCGGGGAAGACGCCTTCGGTACCCAGACGAGGATTGGCGAACAAGGTGGTGGCCCGCGCGACCGCGCTGGCCTGGCCGATCGCCCACATCTGGACATTATTCGTCCGGCCCTTGCGCTGGACATAGTCCGCGTCTTCATCGTGATGTTGCTGGAGCGCGGAGAAGAGGTCGAGCTCGAAAGCGACGCGCGGATGGCCGGCCGCCATTATTCGGTGGGAGACGAACTGGCCGGGCCGATCGCTGCCGAAGTGGCAGTCGAGGCATTTTTCGGCGCGCGCGCGCGGCCGATCGAGCGGGTACATGCCGCGCGCGAGGTTCGCTGCATGAGTCTGGCCGACCGCATAATGGCTGTTCAGCCAACTCTGCGCGCCGCCATGGCACGCCTCGCAACCCACGCCGTCTTCGACATGCCAGCGCGGTCCCCGGCCGGCAGTGGCGGGATCGGCGTGACAGCCGAGGCATTCGCCTGCCGACGTCGCGGGACCGATGCCGAGCTTCGCGGCGATCGCCTGGCCGCGCGGCGAGGCCAGCACCGCGAAGGCGCGGCTATGGGCGCCGCTCTCGCTCGACGCCTCCTGCCACCGCATGATCTCATCCTGACGCACGACCTTGCCGGTCGGCTCGCTGCGGCCATGACAGGTCGATCCCGAGCAGGATGCCACACCGACATGAGAATAGCTGCCGGGGGCCGACGCCGAGGACGCCTCCGCCTGCCCCGCGGGATTGGCGAGGACGACGACGATGAAGGCGCCTGCGAGCAGCAGGAGGCCCAAGAGCCCCCAGAGCAAGGACCGCCTGTCCGAGACTTTATCCCCCAATTCGGCGCTCCCTACCTGCCGATATCGCTCATCCGGCCCGCGAGACCCGGATATTCATTACGAGCCGAGAACCCTATCTCATCTTTAGCCGCCCGAGTGCAATCCTTCAAAGCTTACAATCAAAAGCTTAGCGGCAAAAGTTTATCGGATATCCCGCCGCCGGATGACGAGATTCCGGATCTCGGTCATGTCCTCCATGGCAAAGCGGACCCCCTCACGGCCGAGGCCGGAGTCCTTGACGCCGCCATAAGGCATATTGTCCACCCGGTAGCTGGGCACGTCGTTGACGACGACTCCACCCACATCGAGGTCGTCCCAGGCGTTCAGTATCTTGAAGATATCACGGGTGAAGATGCCCGCTTGCAGGCCGAATTTGCTGTCGTTGACGATCGTAAGCGCTTCGTGCCAGTCGCTGAAACGGATGAGGAAGGCGACCGGCCCAAACGCTTCTTCCCGATTGATCTTGGTATCCAGATCGACATTTTCGAGCAGGGTGGCCTCGAGCATCGCGCCTTCGCGCTTGCCGCCGCAGAGCAGGGTCGCGCCCTTTTCGGTCGCCTCGCCGATCCACCGGTCGAGCCGCTCGGCCTCCTTCACATCGATCATCGGCCCGACGAAGGTTTTTTCGTCATGTGGGTCGCCGGCGATCAGGCCGCTGGTCCGTGCGACCAGCTTTTCCCTGAACGCATCGTAAACCGCGTCATGGACGAGGATCCGCTGAACGCCGATGCAGGATTGGCCCGACTGGTAGAAAGCGCCGAACACGGTGCGTTCGACCGCATCGTCGAGGTCGGCATCCGCATCGATTATCACCGCGGCGTTCCCGCCCAGTTCGAGCACCACCTTCTTCTTGCCGCACCGCGCCTTCAGGTCCCAGCCCACATCGGGCGAGCCGGTGAAGGAGAGGAGTTTCAGCCGGTCGTCGACCGTGAAGAGATCGGCGCCGTCGCGCGCGGCGGGCAGAATTGAGAAAGCCCCCTTGGGCAGGTTCGTCTCGGCAAGCACCTCACCCATGATGATCGCCCCCAGGGGGGTGCGGCTCGCCGGCTTCATCACGAACGGACAGCCCACGGCGATCGCGGGGGCGATCTTGTGGGCAGCAAGGTTCAACGGGAAATTGAACGGTGAAATGAACGAGCAGGGACCGATCGGCACCCGCTTCCACATCCCCTGATAGCCGCGCGCGCGCGGCGAGATGTCGAGCGGTTGGACCTCGCCGGTCATGCGGACCGATTCCTCGGCGGCGATCCGGAAGGTATCGATCAGCCGGCCGACTTCGCCGCGGCTGTCATTGATCGGTTTGCCCGCCTCGACGCACAGCGCATAGGCGAGCTCGTCCTTCCGCTCGATGAAGCGGTCGACGCAGTGTTGAAGCACCGCCTGACGTTCGTAGCTCGCCATCTTCGCCATCGGCTCGGCAGCCTTGACCGCCCAGCCGATCGCGGCGTCGATCGTCTTCGCATCGGCCAGCGCCACCAGCGTCGCAACCTTGCCGGTATATTTGTCCACCACCTTCAGATCGGTGTTCGACTGCACGGCCTCATTGGCGAGGTAGAGCGGATATTGGTCCTTGAGCTTCATCTCGTCTTCCTCAAATCCGCCGCTCCAGCAGGTGCCTCCGCCGCTATTCCCGGCATGCGGATATCCTGCGTTCGTCTGCCTCCGGCAGGGAACGGCGCCGAACCCAGTCAGACCTGCTTGCTGAGCGTCTTTATGTCCTTGTTCAGGATCTGGTCGTTCTCGCTATAATCGACGGGGCAGTCGATCAGGTGGACGCCGGGCGTGTCGAGGCACTGCTTGAGCAGGCTGGTCAAATGCTCGGCGCTTTCGACGCGGTGCCCGTGGGCGCCGTAGCTTTCGGCATATTTGACGAAATCGGGATTGTTGTAGGTCAGGCCCCAATCCTCGAAACCCATATTGGCCTGCTTCCAGCGGATCATGCCATAGCTGCTGTCGTTGAGGATCAGCACGGTGATGTTGAGCCCAAGGCGGACCGCGGTCTCCATCTCCTGGCTGTTCATCATGAAGCCGCCGTCTCCGCAGATCGCCATCACCTTGCGATCGGGATAGACCATCGCCGATGCCATCGCCGAGGGCAGGCCCGCGCCCATCGTCGCGAGCGCGTTGTCGAGCAGGACGGTATTCTGCTGACGAGCGGGATAATTCCGCGCGAACCAGATCTTGTAGACGCCATTGTCCAGGCAGATGATGCCGTCCGCCGGCATCGCGCGGCGGACCTCGCGGACGAGATGCGGCGGAAAGATCGGGAAGCGCGTGTCCGTCTCGAGTCCTTCGGTATGCGCGACTTCGGCGGCGCGCGCCTTGTGCATATAGTCGAAATTCCAGCGGCCCGAAGGAACGATATCCTTCGTGATCTTCCAGATCGCGTTGGCAATATCGCCGATCACCTCGACCTGAGGGAAATAGACCGGGTCGACCTCGGCGGTCCGCATGCTGACGTGGATAACCGGAGTACCGCCATTCTGCATGAAGAAGGGTGGCTTTTCGATGACGTCATGACCGACATTGATGATGAGATCGGCGTGCTCGATCGAGCAGTGAACGAAATCGCCCGCCGACAACGCGGCACAGCCGAGAAATTTCGGGTGGCATTCGTCGATGACGCCCTTGCCAAGCTGGGTGGTGACGAAAGGGATACCCGTCTTTTCGATGAGCTGGAGCAGCATGCGACCCGTCTGCTTGCGGTTGCCGCCAGCGCCGATCACCAGAACTGGTGACTTGGCGTCCTCGATCATCCTGACCGCGGCGCGGACCGCCTTGTCCTCGGCTTCGGGACGGCGGGCCAGCGACGGCTTGAGCGGCTTCGAGTCGGTGTGCTCGTCCGCCACGTCCTCCGGAAATTCGATATGGGTGGCGCCGGGCTTCTCCTCCTCGGCGAGGCGATAGGCCTCGCGAATGCGGCTCGGAATATTGTCGGCGGAGGCGAGCTGATGGGTGAACTTGGTGATCGGCTTCATCATCTCGACGACCTCGAGAATCTGAAAGCGGCCCTGCTTGGACTTCTTGATCGGCTTCTGGCCGGTCACCATCAGGATCGGCATTCCGCCCAACTGGGCATAGGCAGCCGCGGTCACGAGATTGGTTGCGCCCGGCCCGAGCGTCGCCATGCAGACCCCGGTGCGGCCGGTGTGCCGGCCGTAGGTGGCGGCCATGAAGCCGGCGCCCTGTTCGTGGCGGGTGAGGATGAGCTTGATCTTCTTCGAGCGCGACAGACTGTCGAGCATGTCGAGATTTTCTTCGCCAGGCACGCCGAAGATATATTCGCAGCCCTCTTCCTCGAGGCATTGAATGAAAAGATCGGATGCCTTCGTCGCCATGATTTGCTCCCCTATGAGCGACAGCGCCCCTGTTGCGATGCCGAAAAGATGGGCAATTGCTATGTCATTTCAGCGACGGGGGACAGAATTTTTTATAGCCCTTGGTCCGCCACAGCTGTGCGCAATCGTTACAGATCCAAAATCCAGTCCCAAGGCATCGTTCCGGCTCCGTCCATGACCGCCACCCCGCGGTCGGCGAGGGCATCGCGGATGCGATCGGACGCGGCGTAGTCTTTCGCGGCGCGGGCCTTCCCACGCGCGAGCAGCTGGCTCTCGATCTCCGCTTCGTCGATCGAGGCGTCCGCCGGACGCAGGCGCAGGTCGATCCGCGACAGCTGCATCAGGCCCAGGCCCAGCACGAGATCCATGTCGGCAACAAGCCGCAGCCTCGCGTCCGCCGACAGCGCCTTGTCTGCGGCAGCCTGCTCCAGAAGCGGGAGCGCCTGCGGCACCATCAGATCGTTCGAGAGGGCCTGATCGAACCGCTCGAGATACGTCAGTTCCTTCGGGCCCAGCTGCGCTTCGATTGCTTCGCGTTGATAGGCGAAGGCGGCCCCCTTGCTTGCAGCACTCTCGTCGACCAGGCGCAGCCAGTCCGGCGTACCGGCCTGCTCGCGCAGCTGCTCGACGGCGAGCACCAGCCGCTGCAGCCGGGTCAGCGCCGCAGCCAGCGCCTCGGGCGAGAATTCGAGTTCGGACCGGTAATGCGCCGACAGGCACAGCAGCCGATAGGCGAGGGGATGAACGCCCTTGTGAATCAGGCCCGCCAGTGTCGCGAAGCCGCCTTTGGATTTCGACATCTTCCCGCCGCGATCTACGAGGAAGTTGTTGTGCATCCAGAAATTGGCGCCCGATGCCCCGCTGCCGGTGAACGCCTGGTTCTGGGCGATCTCGTTGCAATGATGGATCTCGCGATGGTCGATGCCGCCGGTGTGGATATCGAACTGCTCGCCAAGATATTTCATGCTCATGACCGAGCATTCGAGGTGCCAGCCGGGTGCCCCCGGCCCCCAGGGCGACAGCCACTCCATCTGGCGCTGTTCGCCTTCCGTCGAGCGCCGCCACAGGGCGAAGTCCGCCGGATTGCGCTTGCCCTCGACCTCGGCGATGCGCGCGACCAGCTCGTCGCCGCGCGCGCCGGCCAGGCGGCCATAATCGGGCACTTTCGAGGTGTCGAAATAGAGGCCGTTGCCGAGTTCATAGCTCGCGCCCGCTGCCTCGATCCGCCGTGCGAAGGCGATCATGTCCTGGATATGGTCGGTCGCCACGCTCCAGATCGTCGGGGAGAGAATGTTGAGCGCGGCGATGTCCGCCTTGAACGCGGCGGTGTAAAAGGCAGCGACCTCCCAGATCGTCTTGGCCGCCCGCTTCGCCGCGGCTTCCATCTTGTCGTCGCCCTCGTCGGCATCGGAGGTCAGATGACCGACATCGGTGATGTTGATGACGTGATTCACCGGCCAACCCTTCCAGTTGAGGGTGCGACGCAGCGTGTCGGTGAAGACATAGGCGCGCAGATTGCCGAGATGGGCGAAGTTATAGACCGTCGGTCCGCAGCTGTAGAGCCGCACCATCGAGGGATCGATCGGCGCGAAAGCGCGCGCCTCGCGCGTCAGGCTGTCGAACAGCGTCAGCGGGGCGCCGGAAGGAGCGGTGTCGTGCATCCGCGCCTCAATAGGCGATATTGCACGGCGCTCCAGAGGGATTTTGAATCGAAAAGGCCGGCGGATCGCCGCCGGCCTTTTCGCACTATCGTTCGCGCATCAGCCCTTGTTCGAACCGTCGGGCAGGGCGACCGTCTTGATCAGCATGTCGAGCTGCGCGTTGCAGCCGGCCTTGATCAGCGATTGCGCCAGGTCGGTCAGATCAGGCGAGCTGGGCTTGACGACGATGAACTTGAGTGCCGTCGGGGCCTTGGCACCGGCCCAACTCAGCTTGAACTGGCTGCCGTCGGTGACCGGCAGGCTCGCCGGCCACATCTCGGCGGGCTGGCCGGCCGCAAGCTCGATCTTCCCGGTTGCGCCGTCGCTGCGGGTGACCGTGACGGTCGCCGGCGTGGCGGCGTCCGGCCGCCAGATCGTGACGGTCGAGGGATCGGCGACGCACATGTTCGAACTGCGCGAGATATCGACATACCAGACGTTGGGATTGCTCGCCGGACCCGTGTCGGCGCGGACGCTGCGCACCGCGCCGATGCGAGCGCGACGCTCGCCGCCGCCCGAGACGAGCGCGCCGAGCGTCGTGCCGGTCGAAGCAGCGGCGGTCGCCGTTGCCGTTGCGTTGAAGCTGCCGGGGCCGCTGAGCGTCCGCGTGCCACGGCCATCGAGCAGCACGAGCGTGTCGCCCGCCTTGAGCGTGATCTTCGATCCATCGGCAATCGACTTGCCGGCGGGGTAGCTCTTGGCCGATGGGCCGGCCGATCGCACGACAAGCGGCGCGGCCATCGCCGTTCCCGCCAGCGTCATTCCGAGGAGCGCCGCAATTGCTGCCTGCGGCCGTCGCTTATTTGTCCAAAGCATTATAACCTCCCGGTCCAACCTCACGAAGACGCTCTATCAGATTTTCAAGCGCCTTATCATCAGGATTCGTTACTAACATCTGCTCAAACGTGGTTAACGCCGTCTGATCACCGTCATCGAATCTACGCAGCGCGTCTGTGAACTGTTGCACGACCGCCGCGGAAAAATTGGGGACCGGTTCATAGACCATCATCGGGGTCGACCGGCCCGACACGGCTATACGCCCCATCGGGCGGAAGAAGCTCAGGCTCGACTTCGCGACGACGGTATCGCTCACGAGAGTCTTGGTCTTGAGGTATTTGTTGGCACCTTCGAGCCGCGAAGCGGTGTTCATCGAATCGCCGAGCGCGGTGTACTGGATCCGGCCTTCTCCACCGAAGTTGCCGACGATCGCCTCGCCATGATGGACGCCGACGCGGGTGACGCCGATCGGCGGCACGCCTTCGGGTGCATCCTTTCGAAATTTCTCCCCTGCCTCGAACATCGCAATGGCGCACCGGACCGCGCGGTCCGGATCGTCGGGCCGGCTGATCGGCGCACCCCAGAAGGCGACAATCGCGTCGCCGACGAATTTGTCGATCGTGCCGCCATGCTCGAGCACCGTTTCCGACAGCATGTCGAGATATTTGTTGAGCAGGAAGGCGACCATCTCCGGCTCGATCTGGTGGCTCAGTTTGGTGAACCCCTCGAGATCCGAGAACAGCGCATAGATTTCCCGCTTCTCACCATGTAATTGAAGGCGCTCGGGATTTTTCATGATGTCATTCGCGATGTCGCGCGGCAGATATTTGCCGAGCGCCGATTGGGCGAAGCTGCGCTGCTCCGAGCCGATGCCACGCGCCGCAGTGCCGACCGCGGAATAAGCGAAAATCCAGCCGATCAGCCATCCGAACACGGGCAGCCCGATCGTATCCACACCCTTGAACTGCCAGAGGAAGGGAACGGTGACGACTGCCGCCAACTGGACCAGCAGGACGAGCGACAGCCTCCAGAAGCTCATGTCCGCGGTTGCCGTAAGCGCCCCCAGCGTCACCACGCCCAGCGCGATCAGCCACAACCCCCAGTCCGGGATCTTGCGCGGCATCACGCCGTCGAGCATCTGCGCGAGCAGATTGGCGTGGACCTCGAGCCCGATCATTGTTTCACCGACGCGGCCGGTCTGCGGATCCTTCATCGCGGAGGCGGGGGTCACGAACTGGTCGACGTCGGGGATATTGCCGCCGATCAGGACGTAGCGGCCCTCAATCTGGGGCCTGAGCGCATCGAGCACGTCGGGATTGGCGATCAGCTCGACCGGCAGCTTGTCGAAGACCGGGCGCTGATAATCGACCGGCAGCCTGTAGCGGATCGCGCCCTGATAGGAACGGAATTCGGGATAGGCCCCGGTCAGCGAATTGGCGAGGAGCGGCGGCAGGTCGCGCGGCTGATCGGGCCAGCTGCGCATCACGCCGTCCTGATCGGCCTGGAGGCGTATGCTGGTGAAGTGGACGTTGCCCGGCCTGGTCTTCGCCTGGAAATCGCGCAGGAACTGTTCCTGCTCATAGGTCATGAAGGCGGGGTTGCTCTTGTTGGTCGCCAGACCGAGATAGGTCGGCGTCCTCATCGTGCGGAAAGCGTCGATGAGGATCTGGTCCTCCGGGGTAGGCTGATCGATCAATATATCGATGCCGATCGCCTTTGCGCCCATTCTGTCCAGCTGCGTCAGCGCGCGGGCGAGCATCGATCGGTCGAGCGGCGAACGCCGCCCGGTGAGCCGCAGCGTCTCCTCGTTGAAGGTCACCATCGTGATGCGCTGATCGGTCTCCACACGCGGCGCGGCAAGCAGCGCACGGACATCGTAGAGCGCGCGCTCCGCGTCACGGGCCAGCATGATATTCCAGCTGTAGCGGGCGAAGACCAGGCCAAGCACGAGGAACAGCGCGGTGATGACGAGCCGCGTAGCCCCGATCTGCTTGAGCGTCTTGCGGATCTCGGGCTGCAGGGCGCGCCAGCGCCCCGCCAGCGAGCCGTCCTTGACGCTTCCTCCCATTCGCTCGCCCCCTGTTCCGCCCCGCGCCGATATGAACCGTTCCTCGGGCGATGGGAAGCGCCGACTTTGCTTGCAATCCTGTCCAGCTCGGGGCAGGTTCACCGAATGTTCCAAAGGATTTCGCCTTGACTCCGCTTGCCGCTGCGGGGCTTCCGCTTTGCCTCCTTATCGGGCTCGGTCTGGGCTGGCTGCTCCGGGGGCGCTTCGCGACGGGCGCCGCCAACGACGCCGCCGAGCTCCGCCGCGTTTTGGACTCGACGCGCGAAGCGCTCGGCAAATCCGAAGTCGAACGAGCGGCTCTCACTGCCGAGAAGCAGGCGCGCGCCGAGGCTTTCGACACACAGATCCGCCAACTCCACGAAGCCCGCGAACAGCTTGCGGCACAGTTCGCCGAGATTGGCGGCAAGTTGCTCGACCAGGCCCAGCGCCAGTTCCTCGATCGCGCCGATCAGCGCTTCCATCAGGCCGGTGAAAAGAACGAGGCGCAGCTGAAGGCGTTGCTGAACCCGGTAGAATCGACGCTCAAGCGCTACGAGGAGGGGCTGCAGCGGGTCGAGAAGGAACGCGTCGACAGCTATGCGGGGCTTCGCGAAGCGGTCGAGCTCGTCCGCCAGGGCCAGGGCCAGGTGCGCGACGAGGCGGCGAAGCTCGTCAACGCGCTGCGCGCCAGCCCCAAGGCCCGCGGCCGCTGGGGCGAGCAGTCGCTGCGCAACGTCCTCGAACAGGCAGGACTGTCGCCTTATGCCGATTTCGACACCGAGGTGTCGGTCGACACCGAAGAGGGGCGTCTGCGGCCCGACGTGATCGTGAAACTGCCCGGCGGGCGCAAGCTGGTCATCGACGCCAAATGCTCGTTCAACGCCTATATGGACGCGAGCGAGGAGGTCGATGAGGGCGCGCGGACGACGCTGCTGAAAGCGCATGCGGCGGCGCTGCGGGGCCACGCGACTCAGCTCGGTCAGAAAAGCTATTGGGATCGCTTCGGCGACGCCGCGGACTATGTCGTAATGTATATCCCCGGCGAGCATTTCCTGTCTGCGGCGATGGAGCAGGATCCTGAGCTGTGGGACTGGGCGCACCAGCGCCGTGTACTGATCGCGACTCCGATCAATCTGGTCGCCCTGGCCCGTACCGTCGCCAGCGTCTGGCGGCAGGAGAAGATGGCCGACGAGGCGCGAGCGATCGGCCGGCTCGGCAAGGAGATGTTCGAGCGGCTGTCGGTCGCGGCCACCCATCTCAAGAGGGTCGGTGGCGGCCTCAACAGCGCGGTCGAGCATTATAACAAGTTCGTCGCGAGCTTCGAGGGCCGCGTCCTCGTCACAGGCCGCAAGTTCCGCGAACTCAACGTCGAGACTGGCGACAAGGAGATCGAGGCGTTGCCGCCGATCGAGATGCGGGCGAACGAACGATCGGCGGAGCTGCTAGCTTCGGCCGAAACGGCGCAGGGAATTCCCAACTAGCCGCCGGTCCGCTTCCTTGTCACGTCGACAATCGGCGCGGCGTTCGCAACATCGAGGGGTGGCAAGCGACACCGCTTAGGATATCATGCCCGACCCGCGATGAGCGTTCGAGGCGGCCGACCGGCGAGCCGCCTTCGGCAACGATCTGCCATATCCAAGGCGAGGAGAGGGCATGGAAATTGTGCATAAGCTCGAGATCACCTCGAAGAAGAGCCAAGTTTCGGTCGAGGAGTGGCGCACGCGCACCGAACTGGCCGCGCTCTATCGCCTCGCCGCCGCGCATGGCTGGGATGACGGCATCGCAACCCATATCTCCGCGCGCGTGCCAGGGCCGGACCATCATTTCCTGATCAACCCTTTCGGGCTATTCTTCGAGGAGATCAATGCGTCCAGCCTGGTGAAGATCGACCTCGACGGCAATATCGTCGATGGCAGCCCGTACAAGATCAACGCGGCCGGCTTCACGATCCACAGCGCGGTCCATGCGGCGCGTGAAGACGCGCTGTGCGTGATCCACCTTCATACGGTCAATGGCACCGCGGTCTCGATCCAGGAAGATGGATTGCTGCCGCTGAGCCAGGGCGCCATGGCGATTTACGCGGACATCGCCTATCACGAGTATGAGGGAGTGGCGATCGATCTGAGCGAGCGTGAGCGCCTGGTCGCCGACCTCGGCGACAAGAATCTGATGATCCTGCGCAACCATGGCACGCTGACGGTAGGCGAGACCTGCGCCGATGCCTGGATGCGGATGTTCGCACTCGAAAAAGCCTGTGAAACGCAGATCAAGGCGCTGTCCGGTGGCGTTCCCGTCCACCAGCCGGCGACGGGCATTCCGGCGCGTGTTGCGGAGCAGGTGCTGGCCTTCGGCAGGAATATCGGCGAGGCCAGCTGGCCGGCTACGCTGCGCTGGCTGGACCGGCGCGACCCGTCTTATCGCGATTGAGTATCGTCGGTCCAAGAATGTCCGGCTGGATCTGCAAACTCGCCGTCATGGCGCAATGGAGATGGTGATGGCCGATTTGTCCGCTTTCCCGATCACACGTCGGTGGCCGCCGCAGCATCCCGACCGGATCCAGCTATATTCGCTGAACACGCCGAACGGCGTGAAGGCCTCGATCATGCTCGAGGAGACCGGGCTCGCCTATGAGCCGCATCTGGTGGATATCACCGACAATCAAAGCCACACTCCCGAGTTTCTGTCACTCAACCCGAACGGCAAAATCCCGGCGATCATCGATCCCGATGGACCAGGCGGCAAGCCGCTGGCGCTTTTCGAGTCGGGAGCGATCCTGATCTATCTCGGTGACAAGAGCGGCCAGTTTCTCTCGCCCGATCCCGCTACGCGCTATGAGACGATCCAGTGGGTCTTCTTCCAGAACGCCGGCATCGGGCCGATGTTCGGGCAGCTCGGCTTTTTCAACAAGTTCGCGGGCAAGGCGATCGAGGACAAGCGACCGCTCCAGCGCTATGTCGATGAGTCAAAGCGCCTGCTCGGCGTGCTTGACCGGCGCCTCGCAGGCCGCGAGTGGATCATGGGGGCCGACTACAGCATCGCCGACATTTCGACGCTGGGGTGGATCCGCAATCTGATCACCTTCTACGAGGCGCGCGACCTGGTGGATTTCGACCGGCTCGATAATGTACCGGACTGGCTGGAGCGCGGGCTGGCGCGACCCGCGGTACAGCGGGGGTTGGAGATTCCCCGGAAGGTTTGAAGGTCCGGACCGTCGCGCTCAGCGACGCTGGCGGCGCTTTCAGCCCGTCGCGCTGGTCAGGGCGCGTGCGCGCATCAGGGCTTCGGCATCGGGACGGCGACCGCGAAACGCGACGAACGACTCCATCGGATCGCGCCCGTCGCCTGGCGCCAGGATCTCCTTGCGAAAACGCCGCGCCGTTGCGCTATCGAAGATATCGCCGGCCTCGGCAAAGGCTTCGAACGCATCGGCGTCGAGGACTTCGGACCATAGATAGCTGTAATAGGCGCTCGCATATCCGCCGTCGAAGACGTGGCTGAAGCCGGGGAGGCGATGGCGCATGCCGATCGCGGCGGGCATTCGCAGGCGGGAAAGTTCGGCCTCGACGAAAGCGGCGGCGGGCTTGCCCGCTCCCGAGGCCGAATGCAGCGCCAGATCGATCAGGGCGCACGAGACGAGCTCGACGGTGGCGAATCCCTGACCGTAGGTCTCGGCGCGCCGGATCGCGCCGACCAGCGCGGCGGGCACGCCGAGCGCCCCGAGCACCTCGGGACTGACGATCCAGTTCTCCATCATCTTGCTAGGAAACTCGACGAAGTCCCTCGCGACGGCGGTTCCCGAAAGGCTGGGATAGGTCACGTCAGACAGCAAGCCGTGCAGCGCGTGCCCGAATTCGTGGAACAGCGTTCTCGCCTCATCGAGCGACAAGCGGGTCGCGGCGGTATCCGGAGGCGGCGCGGATGCGAAATTGGCGACCAGATAGACGATCGGCCGGATGTCTCCGTCGAGCTTCTCCTGGACGCGCAGGCTGCCCATCCACGCGCCGCCATGCTTTTCGCGCCGCGCGAGATAATCGGTAAATAGCAGGCCGATCGGCGAGCCGGCTGCATCGCTCACTTCCCAAGCCCAAACGTCAGGGTGATAGCCGGCGATGTCCTCGCGCCGCCGGAAAGCGAGGCCGTACAGCCGCGCGGCAACCTCGAATGCGGCGGCGCGGACCTTGTCGAGCCGAAGGTGCGCGCTGACCGCGCCGCCATCGAGCGCATAGCGATCACGGCGAACCCGCTCGGCATAGAATCGCCAGTCCCAGGGTTCGAGCGCGAAGGATTCGCCATCGGACCCGATCAGCGCCTGAAGCTCGCGCGCTTCTTCGGCAGCCCGTTGCCGGGCCGGTTCCCAAAGCTGCAGGAGGAGCGCGAGAGCGGCTTCGGGGGTGCGCGCCATGCTGTCGTCGAGCTTGTAGCTTGCATAGTCGCCGAAGCCGAGCAGCCGGGCGCGTTCGTCGCGAAGCGCGAGAATCTCGGTGATGACCGGCCAGTTGTCGTGCGCGCCACCGTCGCTGCGGCCGACGAAAGCCCGCCATATCCGCTCGCGCAAATCGCGGCGACGCGAAAAGGCGAGGAAGGATTCATAGTCGGTGCGATCGAGCGTGAAATGATAGCGGCCATCGTCGCCCGCAGCGGCGGCCCGGGCGGAAGCGGCAGTGCGCAGAAATGGAGGAAGACCATCGAGATCTGTTTCGTCGAGCGCCATCGTCCAGGCGTTGGTCGATGCCAATATATTCTGACCGAACAGCACCGAAAGCTGCGCAAGCCGGGCATCGACGTCGGCAAAGCGCGCCTTGGCGTCCGGGGCCAGCCCGGCACCACCCCTGACAAATCCGTGATAGCTGTTTTCGACCAGCCGCTGCTGTTCTGCCGTCAGTCCCGATGTCCGCCGCTCCGCGAAAACGCGCGCAACGCGAGCGAACAGCGCAGCGTCATGGCTGATCGCAGTGCCATGCGCGCTCATCAGCGCCGACATCTCGGCTTCGATCGCGCGGATCGCGTCGCTCGCCTGCGCCGAGGCCAGGGTCCAGAACAGCCGCCGAACGCGGGCAAGCGCCCCTCCGGATCGCTCGATCGCCGCGATACTGTTGTCGAAGTCGGGCGGGGCTGGATCGGATGTGATCGCCGCCAGCTCGGCACTATGGATCGCGATCGCCGATTTCAACGCCGGCAGGAAGTCGTCCGCGCGCAGCTCCGCGAAAGGCGGCGCGCCCAACGGCCCGTTCCATGGCTCGAGCAGCCGATTGAGCTGCCTATTCAATCGATTGGACCTCGTTGGTATGGACCTGGAATGAGGTCAGCGTGGCGGGTCCGAACGCGGTGGTCAGCGCCGTATCGGTGGCGTCGCGGCCGCGCGCCATGAGGATGCGGCCGATGCGCGGGCGATTGTGGCGCGCGTCGTAGGTGTACCAGTCGCCGTCCACGAAGACATCGAACCAGGCCGAGAAATCCATTGGCGCATCGACCGGCGGGATGCCGATATCGCCGAGATAGCCGGTGCAGTAGCGCGCGGGAATATTGAGACAGCGGCACAATGTGGTCGCGAGATGCGCGAAATCGCGGCATACGCCGGAGCGCTCCTGATAACCGTTCCAGGCGGTCTTGTCCGGCCGGGCATGTTCATATCCGAAGCTGAGATGGTTATGGACGAACGCGACGACCGCTTCGACCCGGTCGCGCGCCGATGCGATATGGCCGAACTCGGCCCAGGCGACGTCCATCAGCCGGTCGGTTTCGCAGTAGCGGCTTCCGAGCAGGAAGATGAGGATATCGTCGGGAAGCAATTCCACCGGGGTCGGCGGCACGTCGGGCGCCCGCGCGTCTTCCAGCCCGCTATCCTCGATCACGAAATCGGCATTCAGCGTGACACCACCGACGGGCACCGTGATGCGCGTGCAGATATTACCGAAAATATCCTGATAGGTGTAGATCGGGACGTCGGGCGCAGGCTCGAGCCGTTGTGGCGTCTGCAGGTCCTTGTGCCGCGAGGGATGGATGCTCAGCATCGCAAGCATCGCGGTCGGCACATCGGCTTCGAATCGAATTTCATATCCCGCGCGGATCAACATATTGCTCATATCCTGCTGTTGCCGGTGTCCCGGCTGTTGATTGCTCGCCCTGGTTTTTCTGGACTGCTCTTCTTCGGCTCGGCCAGACGGACATCGACCTCGATGTCCATGCCGATATAGCTCCCCGGAAATCCGCTCCACGTTCCTGACAGCGGCAACGCCTGATACGGGTCCCGGGCCACGGCCACGCGGAGCAGTCCGCTATTCCCGATGATGCCGTTGGTCGGATCGAATTCGACCCAGCCCGAGCCGGGCAGGAAAATTCGGACCCAGGCATGCGTGTTTCCGCCGCCAACCCGCCCTTCGCCGCGTGACGGATTATAGACATACCCCGACACGAACCGCGCGGCGAACCCCAGCGCCCGAACCGCCTCGATCATGAGAACAGCGAAATCGCGGCACGTCCCCCGGCGTTTTTCCAGCGTCTCGATCGGCGTCTGCGTGCCCTTTTCGTGACGAGGGACATAAGTGAAATCCTGCTTGATGCTCATCGCCATCTCGGTGAGCAGGGCCAGCGTCTCGGTGGTCCCGTCATTCCTGACGAACTGACGAGCCCAATTGTCGACCATGCGCGCGACGTCGAGGTGCTGGCGCTCGATCGACCTCAGCAGATCGGGCATGTCCTCCGACGAATAGGTGAAGGGGAACAGTCGGGCATAATCCTCGACATCGATCTGCATATGTTCGAGCGGAGCATGATCGAGCTGGACCTCGGACGCGATTCGCAGCTTTTTCGACCGCGTGGCAAAAAGAGCGATTGCGACCGAATTGCCGAACACGTCGTGCAGCCAGCGCAATTCCGATGGCTGGGGCGTTATATCGAGCTGGGCATGGATGAGACGCTGGTCGAAACTCTCGCGCGGCCGCATCATGATGCGATGCTCGCCAAAGGAAACCGGTTGCCGATAGCTATATTCGGTGACGTGGCGGATTGTGAGCAGGGGCATGAAAGGCTTTCGTTATGAAGACGCCGGATTGCGGTTCACTGCTTGATGATGACGAGTCCGCTCCCATCGTAGCCGTTAACCCAGCCGGACGCTCGCCGTTCCTCCTGCTGGGCGATCATGCCGGAAATGATATTCCGCGACGGCTGGGCACGCTGGGGCTGGCCAGGGCCGATCGCGAGCGGCACATCACCTGGGACATCGGGACCCGCCGCCTTGGCGAACTGCTCTCCAAATCGCTCGACGCGACGTTCATACACCAGCGTTATTCCCGACTGGTGATCGACTGCAATCGCGACCCGATGGCGGCCGACGCGATTCCCGAGACCTCCGACGGGACCGTCATTCCGGGCAATGAGCGGCTTGCGGACGAAGCCCGTATGCAACGGATCGAGGCCATCCATGCGCCCTATCAGCGCGCGATCGCCACCGAACTTTCCCGCCGGGCTGCCGACCGGCGTGCGACCATCATCGTCTCGCTTCACAGCTTCACGCCCGTCATGGCCGGAAGGCCGCGGCCCTGGTCGATCGGCGTGCTCTATTCGGACGGAGATACGCGGTTCGCCGCCGCGCTGCTCGATATTCTCGCGCGCGAAATGGGTGAGGGCGTCGGTGACAACGAACCCTATCGGATGGATGAAACCGACCATAGCATTCCGCGCCATGCATTTGCGAGCGGGCTGCCCTATGCCGAGCTGGAAATTCGCCAGGACCTGATCGGGGAGCCAGCGGGGCAAGAGCGCTGGAGCGGCATAGTCGGCGCCGCCCTGGAGGACGCGCGGCGCAGGATTGTCTGCTGACCCGCCCTGTTTGCGCCTGCGAGGGGATTTTCCTGTCGCTTGACCCGAAAAGCACCTAGGTCTGATCGATCACGGGCAGAGACCGACGTCCAAAAGCGCGGCATCCGGGAGACATCCTTCCAGCAGAAAGCGACGCCATGCTGATCCGTGCCGGCTATGATATCGGTTTCACCACGCATCAGCGCGTCCCCATGCTCGCAAATCTGAGCGTGCATGCCTCGCGCAACAAGGACCTGCGGACCGCGCAACGGATCTTCACCGAACCGGCCGTTCCGCTTTACGATTATGTCGACAGCTTCGGGAATATCTGCACGCGGCTGACGGTGCCGGAGGGCGGAATTTCCATATCCTGCGGCTTCGTCATCGAGGATCCGTTCGAACCCGATGTCGTGGCGGCCGATGCGCGACAGATTCCGCTCGAACGGCTTCCCGATGACGTTCTGCTCTATCTGCTCGGCAGCCGCTATTGCGAGACCGACCGACTCTCGGACGTCGCCTGGTCGATGTTCGGCGGAGGACGATCAGGCTGGGCTCTCGTCCAGTCGATCGTCACCTATGTTCATGAACATATCCGCTTCGACTATATGGCCGCCCGGCCGACCAAGACCGCGTGGGACGTCCATCAGGAGCGCGTCGGCGTTTGCCGCGACTATGCCCATCTCGCCATCGCGCTCTGCCGCTGCATGAACATTCCGGCCCGCTATTGCACGGGCTATATGGGCGACATGGATCTGCCCGCGCTGGTCGGGGACATGGACTTCTCCGCCTGGTTCGAGGCCTATCTCGACGGGACATGGTACACGTTCGACGCGCGCCACGATCGTCCGCGCCGCGGGCGCATCCTGATGGCGCGCGGGCGGGACGCGGCGGATGCCGCGCTCACGAACATGTTCGGGCCGGCCACGCTCTCGCGTTTCGACATCTATACCGACGAGGACAGATTGCCGCCCCCGTCGCGATAGGCGGGAATTGCATCATTTAAGCTTTTGGCCTTGACCGCGGCCGCTGCCGCGCCATTTGCCAATCGACGAGCGGTCGGCTAGGGGCGGCCGCAGTTTTCCGCACTCACCAATCAGACGAGGTCTCACGCCCGATGGCCGTGCAATACAGCTTTGTGATGAAGGGTCTGACAAAGACCTTTCCCGGCGCGAACAAGCCGCTGTTCAACAATATCCACCTCCAGTTCCTGCCAGGAACCAAGATCGCCATCATCGGCGTCAACGGCGCCGGCAAGTCGACACTGATGAAGGTGATGGCCGGGATGGACACCGACTTCACCGGCGAGGCCTGGGCGGCCGAGGGGCTGAACGTCGGCTATCTGGCGCAGGAGCCGCAGCTCAATCCGAAGAAGAACGTGAAGGAAAACGTCATGGACGGCGTCCGCGAGACGGCCGACATGCTTGAACGCTTCAACGCGATTTCGGCCGAGATGGGCGACCCCAAGGAGGATACCGATTTCGATGCGCTGATGGAGGAGATGGGCGTCCTTCAGGAGAAGATCGACGCGGTTGATGGCTGGACGCTCGACAACCAGCTCGAAATCGCCATGGAAGCGCTTCGCTGCCCGCCCGGCGACTGGAGCGTGGATAGTCTTTCGGGCGGGGAGAAGCGCCGTGTCGCGCTCTGCCGTCTCCTGCTCGAAAAGCCCGATATCCTGCTGCTCGACGAGCCGACCAACCATCTCGATGCGGAAAGCGTCGCGTGGCTCGAGCAGCATCTGATCGACTATCCCGGCAACGTGATCCTCGTCACCCACGATCGCTACTTCCTCGACAATGTCGTGGGCTGGGTGCTCGAGCTCGATCGGGGCAAAGGCATTCCCTATGAGGGCAATTATTCGTCATGGCTCGACGCCAAGGCGAAGCGGATGGAGCAGGAGGAGCGCGAGGACGCCGGCCGTCAAAAGGCGATCAAGGAAGAGTTGGAATGGATCCGGCAGAGCCCCAAAGCGCGCCAGACCAAATCCAAGGCGCGCATTCGCGCATTCGACGAGCTGGTGGAGAAGCAAAATAATCGCGCTCCCGGCAAGGCTCAGATCGTCATCCAGACACCCGAGCGACTGGGCGGCAAGGTGATCGAGGCCAAGGGCCTTACCAAAAGCTATGGCGAGAAGAAGCTGTTCGAAGGGCTCGACTTCGTGCTGCCGCCGGGCGGCATCGTCGGTGTGATCGGTCCGAACGGCGCGGGCAAGACGACCTTGTTCAAGCTCATCACCGGACAGGAGAAACCGGATGCGGGCTCGATCGATATCGGCCCGACCGTGAAGCTCGGCTTCGTCGACCAGAGCCGCGACGCGCTCGATCCGAACAAGAATGTCTGGGAGGAGGTGTCCGAGGGCCATGACATCATGACCGTCGGCAAGTTCGAGATGTCGACCCGCGCCTATGTGGGCGCGTTCAACTTCAAGGGCGCCGATCAGCAGAAGAAGGTCGGCCAGCTTTCGGGGGGCGAGCGCAATCGGGTGCACATGGCCAAGATGCTGCGCAAGGGCGGCAACGTCCTACTGCTCGACGAGCCCACCAACGACCTGGATGTCGAGACACTGCGTGCGCTGGAAGATGCGCTCGAGAATTTCGCGGGATGCGCGGTGGTGATCAGCCATGACCGCTTCTTTCTCGACCGCCTTGCCACGCACATCCTTGCCTTCGAAGGGGATGGCCATGTCGAATGGTTCGAAGGAAATTTCGAGAGCTATGAGGAGGACAAGCGCCGACGCCTCGGCGATGCTGCCGATCGGCCGGGGGCGGGGGCCTACAAAAAGCTGACGCGATAGACGGGGAGACTGCCTCGAGTCAGCGTCGAGGGGCGCCCGTTGGCGTGAAGCGATAGCGCTGTCCGAAATGCCTATGACCAACCGCGGACCTTGTGGCATGGAGACGCTCCAGGCCCGGAAAAAGGGCGAGCGAAAGATTCGAGAGGATGGCGGCAATAAATAGCGAGTGGCGTCGTGGTATACCGACGCTTTGCAGCGGCTTGGTCGGCATGATCATGCTCGCGGCAACTTCGGCAGTGCTGGGCGTGGTGCTGGCGCCAATCATGGCCGAGACGGGGTGGCCGCGCAGCGTGATCCTGGCGCAGACGTTCATTCAATCCTTTTTCATCCTCGTTCTTGCGCCCGTTGCCGGCCGGATCGTGGCGCGCATCGGGCTCAGGCGTTATGCGATCCTTAGCGTGACTGCCGTCGTCCCCAGCCTGTTGATCGTGCCATTGGCGGGTGGCGATGCATGGACCTGGTATGCGGTCTGGACCGTCTTCAGCGTCATCCAGATCGGTATCGGTCCGATGATCTGGTCGATGGCTATAACCACCTTGTTTGACAAGGCCCGCGGGCTAGCACTGGCGGTTACCCTCAGCGGCGGCGGGATCGGCTTTCTTGTCTTCCCGCCTATGGCGGTCGCCATCGAGGCGGAATATGGCTGGCGCGGCGTCTATGTGGTGCTCGCCCTGCTATTCCTCCTGGTTCAGCTTCCCTTGACCCTTTTATGGTTCATGCGGCCCCGCGACCTGCCGTCGGCCTCGGTAGCGGCAGGATCGTCACCGGAGAGCGTGCACAGCGCCGCATCAGGGCATAGTCTGGCTCAGGCCCTGAGGGGTCGTCAGTTCTGGCAGCTAGGCTTCGCCTGCATGCTCGTCGCCCTGGTCGAGGGTGCGATGATTATCCACTTGTACCCGATCATGAACGAAGCTGGGCTGGCGAAGGCGGAAGCGGCGGGCGTCGCGTCACTGGTGGGCTTCGCGATGATTGTCGGCCGGCTCGGCGCGGGCGTATTGCTTGATCATATGCCCTCTACGCTCGTTTTCGCGGGAGCGATGGCGATGATCCTTTTTGCCGTCCTTTTGGCGATGCGCTTCGATGGCGGCAGCGGACCGGCGGCGATCATCGCGCTGCTGCTCGGGCTCGGCGCGGGCGGCACTACCAATACGCTCGCCTATCTCACCAGTCGCCAGTTCGGGCTTGGATCCTATGCCACGATCTTCGGGCTGCTGATGGGAATGTTCGGTCTCGCCTTCGGCACCGCCCCCATGATAGCCGGCCATGTCCGGGACAAGTTCGGCGGCTATGATCCACTCTTCATGGTCTTTGCGGGCGCCCTTGGCGCGTCGATCCTGTTGATCCTCGCACTTGGCCGAGCGCAACCGGCCAAGCCGGCCATCGCCGGCTAGACTCGACCCGCTTCAGATTGAATCGAGTCGAGTTTCGTTTTCTCTTGTTTGCCGTGATTTCCGAGCCAGCAGATGTTTCCATCTGCCTCGAAATCCCTCTAATCAGCCGTCGGCAACGTCGGGTCCAGCATCCTACATATAATCCATCGGATTAGGCGTCGGCAGGTCGCAGGCGCTCTGATGGCCCTTCTTGCACATCGCGACCTGCGCACGCCAATCACGCATCGCCATGGCATAGGCATTTTGCTGGCGGATGAATGTCGCGTCGGTGGCAAGGACGTCGCGGCGATGCTGGCGCATGGCCGCTTCATAGGCGGCCTTGTCGGCTGCATATTCCGCCTGATTTTGTTCATTCTGGGCCTGCGCGACCGCATTGGCCGTTTGCGCCTGCGTGACGGTACTGGACACTTGATTGTTGAGTGCCTTGGTCTGCGGGACTTCGCGCGCGTCCGCGGCCAGGTGGGCGGGGTCAGTCTTTTCATTTTGCGCGGCGAGCGGCAGCGGCGCGAGCGCGATCAGGGCCGTGATGGCAATGATGGAACGGGCGATCATCTCAGGCTCCTCCACAAATCGTGAAGCCAGAACGATCGGAAAATCTGCGCGTTCCCTCAGTCTTGTCTGGAGCCACGGCCGATCGCCCGGAGGGACTTCAGCTCACCGGCGCGAATGTGCGGCTTTCCTCGTCGAGCAGGTGCAATATCCCGTCGGCCACGGCGAAATAGGCGCCATGGATGCGCAACTTTCCGGCTTTCTCACGAACCGGAATGCAGGGGAATGTGCGCAGATTGCCCATCGAGACCTTGACGGCCTCGAGCTCGAGCGCGCGGACTGCATCCGGGCCTTCGCCATAGGTCGCCCGAATCCGGTCTCGGGCATCGTCGAGCAGCGACATCCAACCCGATATGAAGCCGCCTTCGCCGGGCGCGCTGTCCTTGAAGCGCCCGCTAAGCGCGGCCGCGCACCCGCCGCAGCTCTGATGACCGAGCACGACGATCTCGGGTACCTCCAATTGGGTTACGGCGAATTCGAGCGCCGCCGACACGCCGTGCAGGCCGGGCGTCGTCTCGAACGGCGGCACCATGTTGGCGACGTTGCGGACGACGAAGATTTCGCCGGGAGAGGTATCGAAGATGATCGTCGGATCGACCCGGCTGTCGGAGCAGGCGATCACCATCAATTTCGGGCTCTGCCCTTCGGCGAGCTCGTTCCAGCGCTGGCGCTGCCGCTGCCATCCGCTGGCCTTGAACCGGCGATAGCCTTCGATAAGTCCTGTGAAGTCGGTCATCTCGACGCGACTAGCCGGGACGGCGAGGACTGGCAAGTGGCCCAGGGATCGCCTATCTGGCGACCATGAATCAGCCATTGCCCGAAGCCCGCCCACCCCAGCAGCGCAAGCCCGACTGGATCCGCGTGAAGGCGCCGGGCGGCACCAGCTTCGCCGAGACCAGGTCGCTGATGCGTCGGCTCAACCTCGCCACCGTCTGCGAGGAGGCGGCGTGCCCGAATATCGGCGAATGCTGGACGAAGAAGCACGCTACGGTGATGATCCTTGGCGATGTCTGCACGCGCGCCTGCGCCTTCTGCAATGTGAAGACCGGCATGCCGCGGGCCGTTGATCCCCTCGAACCGCAGCATGTGGCCGATGCGGCCGCCGAGCTCGGGCTCGAGCATATCGTCGTCACGTCGGTCGATCGCGATGACCTGCCCGATGGCGGGGCGCGGCAGTTCGTCAAGGTGATCGAGGCGCTGCGCCGGACCACGCCGACGACGACGATCGAGATATTGACGCCGGACTTCCGCAACAAGGCGCAAGCGGCCATCGAGGCGATCGTCGCGGCGCGGCCCGACGTCTACAATCATAATCTCGAGACGGTGCCGCGGCTCTATCCGACGATCCGGCCCGGCGCCCGTTATTATGCGTCGCTGCGGTTGCTGGAAACCGTCAAGCGGCTCGATCCGACGATCTTCACCAAGTCGGGCATCATGGTGGGGCTCGGCGAGGAGCGGCTCGAAGTCCATCAGGTGATGGACGACATGCGATCCGCCGACATCGACTTCCTCACGATGGGCCAATATCTGCAACCGACGCCCAAACATGCGAAAGTGATCGAGTTCGTTCCTCCGAAGAGCTTCGAAGCCTATGCCGCGATCGCGCGGGCCAAGGGTTTTCTCCTCGTCGCCGCAACTCCGCTCACCCGGTCGAGCTACCATGCCGGTGATGATTTCGCCCGGATGCGTGACGCGCGCGCCGCCCAGCTCGCCCGCGATGCGGCGACCGCAACGGCCTGATATGCCTCGCCATCACGAAATTCGCGCGCTGCCCTATAGTCCCGAGCAGATGTATGATCTGGTCACCGATGTCGGATCCTACGCCGAATTCCTGCCCTGGGTGTCGGCGGTCCGGATCCGCTCGAACAGCGAAACCGAGATGGTCGCCGACCTGATGGTCGGATTCAAGGCGCTGCGCGAGAAGTTCACGTCAAGAGTGACAAAGGTGCGACCGACTGCTGTCCATGTCGATTATGTCGAAGGCCCACTACGCCATCTTCATAATGACTGGCGGTTCGAGAGCGACGGCAAGGGCGGTTCGCTTGTCGATTTCTCGATTGATTTCGAGTTCAAGTCCCGGGTGTTCGAGATGATCGCCGGACAGGTCTTCGATCGCGCGCTGAGAACGATGATCGGCGCTTTCGAGACTCGCGCCGCGCAACTCTATTCCTCTTCGGCGAGCCTCGCTCCGGGCATCAGCAGCTCGAGCGCGCATAACGCCGCCTGAAGCCGGACGCCGCCTCGGCCGAGATCGCCGAACTGCCGCTTGTCGGCGACGATATCCTCCGCATCGCCGCCCTTCCGTGCACGTGCGAAGACGACGGTGCCAACCGGCTTTTTGTCGCTGCCGCCGCCCGGACCGGCGACGCCGGTGATCGCGACGGCGGTATCGGCACCGCTCTTTTCGAGCGCGCCTCGCGCCATCGCCCAGGCCACCGCGATGGAAACGGCGCCGAAGGTTTCGATCAGCTCCATCGGCACGCCGATCAACGAAACCTTGGCGTCGTTTGAGTAGGTCACGAAGCCCGCACCGAGGACGTCCGAGGACCCCGGTATCTCAGTGAGCGCGGCCGAAACGAGCCCCCCGGTGCAACTTTCGGCAATGGCGAGCTTGCGGCCGACGGCGCGGTTCGCGTCGACCACCCGACGGGCGGCGTCGAGCAGCTCGACGGGAAGAATATGATCGTGATGATCGGCCACTATGGTTCCTGCACTATCTATAGAAGCGGCGCTCGCACGGTGGCAACCGCCTGCGCGGCGATCCCTTCGCGCCGGCCGGTGAAGCCAAGCCCCTCGGTCGTGGTCGCCTTGACGCTGACCTGACTGACACCGATGCCGAGCAGATCGGCGATGCGCGCGCGCATCGCGTCGCGATGGGGGCCGATTTTCGGAGCCTCGCAGATGACGGTCAGGTCGACATGATCGATCATGCCCCCGACCGAGACGACAAGATCGCGGGCGTGGCTCGCAAAGATTTCGGATGCAGCTCCGCGCCATCGCGGGTCGCCAGGCGGGAAATGGCTGCCGATATCGCCCGCGCCAATCGCGCCCAGCAGCGCGTCCACGATTGCATGGAGCGCGACATCTGCATCGCTGTGCCCAGCCAGCGCTCGGTCATGCGCGATGGTGACGCCGCCCAGTTGAACGGCGTCGCCGGGCTCGAAGCTATGGACATCGAAGCCGTGGCCGGTGCGGCTGATCAGCATGCGCCGCTCGGCTTCGGCGAAATCGGCCGGGTAAGTCAGCTTTTCCAGGGCAGGGTCGCCTTCGACCAGCGCCACCGAAAGGCCGTGCGCGCGCGCGACCTGCGCATCGTCGGTCGCGTCGTGATCGGGATTCCAGGCGCGGTGTGCCGCAAGGATCGCGTCGTGGCGGAAGGCCTGCGGCGTCTGGATACGAAACAATCCGTCGCGGTTCACTGCCTCGCCGATCATGCCGTCGCCGCGCGCGAGTGTGTCGGCGACGGCGAGGGCCGGCACCGCGCCATCGGCCCGGTCGAGCGCGGCGAGCAGCCGGTCGATCACGGCGCCGGGCAGGAAGGGGCGAGCGGCGTCGTGGATCAGGACGATGTCGGCCTGAAGCGCGGCCAGCCCCGCCAGAACCGAATCGCGGCGCGACACGCCGCCGCTGATGGGACGGGGCAGTGGGCGGTCACCGAGTGCCTCGGCGCAGAGCGCCTCCTGACCCCCGCCGATCACCAGCTGGATCTCATCGATGGCCGGATGGGCCGAGAGCGCATCGACGGCGTGTGACAGCACGGTTTTGCCGCCGACCTTGCGATATTGCTTGGGTAGGGCGCCCCCGGCGCGCTCGCCCTGTCCGGCGGCAACCACCAACGCTGCGATCCTGGGCCTGTCCATCATCGCGGGGCCTTAGCGGAGCCGAAGCTTGCTAGCCAGCAGCTTTACAGGTAGAGCGGTGCCGCTTTTTTAGGCAATTGGTGCTGATGATCCCTAGACTGAACCCTATCGATATCGGCCCGGTGCGGATCGACAATCCGGTGATCCTGGCGCCGATGACCGGCGTGAGCGACTTGCCGTTCCGCAAGGTCGTACGCGGCTTCGGCTCAGGGCTCAACGTGACCGAGATGATCGCCAGCCAGGCCGCGATTCGTGCGACCCGGCAGTCGGTGCAGAAGGCGCTGTGGGACGCGATCGAGGAGCCGGTGTCGATGCAGCTCGTCGGCTGCACCCCCAGGGAGATGGCAGAGGCGGCCAAGCTCAGCGCGGATCGCGGCGCGGCGATCATCGACATCAACATGGGCTGCCCGGTTCGCAAGGTGGTCAATGGCGACGCGGGCTCGGCGCTGATGCGGACACCCGATCTGGCCATGGCGATCGTCAAGGCGACGGTGGATGCCGTGACAGTCCCGGTCACGCTCAAGATGAGAATGGGCTGGGACCATGACAGCCTCAATGCGCCCGAGCTCGCGCGGATCGCCGAAGATATGGGCGTCCGGATGATCACCGTCCATGGCCGGACCCGCTGTCAGATGTACAAGGGACGCGCGGATTGGGCGTTCGTCCGGCGCGTGAAGGAGGCGGTGTCGATCCCGGTCATCGTCAATGGCGACATTTGCTCGATAGACGATGCGAAGACCGCGCTCGACCAGTCGGGAGCAGACGGTTTGATGATCGGCCGCGGCGCTTATGGGCGACCCTGGCTACTCGCCCAGATCATGCACTTCCTGGCCACGGGCGAACGGCGGCTTGATCCGAGCGTGGAAGAACAATATCACGTTATTATAAAGCATTATGATGCGATGTTGTCGTTGTACGGCAAGGAAGTCGGCGTCAACATGGCACGCAAGCATCTCGGCTGGTACACCAAAGGCCTGCCGGGTTCGGCCGAGTTTCGAAACCGCGTCAACCAGATTGCCGATCCTGCCGTTGTAACCGCGATGCTCGCTGAGTTCTATGCGCCATGGCTCTGCCGGGCGGCGGCCTGATCCGGCTGGCGCGCCGGGCGCCTCCGGTGTCCGATCCGGGCGGCGACGCGCCTTCGCCGGCCGAGATCATGGCGGCGATGGCGACCGCGGTGCTGGTGATTGATCCGCTGGGCCTGGTCGTCGAAATCAACGCCGCCTGCGAGTCGCTGTTCAACCTCAGCCGCAGCCAGATCATAGGCCGGGCGATCCTCGACGCCATCGGCCACGCGCTCGATTCGGTACCGCTCGATGCACCGTTCGCCGCCTATGACATCGATGCCACCCTGCCCGGTTCGCGGAGGATACGCGTCGATCTGATGGTGGCGCCCTTGCCCGATCGTCCGGGTTGGCGGGCGGTATCGATCCACGGCCACGCGCGAAGCGCGATCGGCGCCCGCTCGATCGACCGCGAGGGCGGAACGCGGACCGCGATCGCCGCCGCCGCGATGCTCGCCCACGAGATCAAGAATCCGCTGTCGGCGGTGCGCGGGGCCGCACAGCTGCTGGAGATGAGTGCGGACGACGAGTCACGACCGCTCACCGGGCTGATCCGCGAGGAGGTCGATCGGGTCGCGGCGCTGATCGACCGGATGCAGGGCTTTACCGACACCCGTCCGATCGAGCTGACCCCCCAGAATATTCATGCGATCCTCGGCTATGCCCGTCAGGTCGCGCTCAGCGGCTTTGCCAGGGGGCGGACGATCCGCGAAATCTATGACCCCTCGCTGCCAGCGGTCCTCGGCCATCGCGACTCGCTTATCCAAATCCTGGTGAACCTGCTGAAGAACGCGGCCGAAGCCATGGGCGACGAACCGGGTGCGATCACACTCACGACGGCCTATCGTCACGGCGTGTCGATGCGGCGAGCGGACGGACATGCGCGTCAGCCCCTGCCGATCGAGCTATGCGTGATCGACGATGGCCCCGGCGCCCCGCGCGAGATAGAGGGTCATCTGTTCGACCCGTTCGTCACCACCAAGCGGACCGGCAGCGGCCTTGGCCTCGCGCTGGTCGAGAAGATAGTTTCGGATCTCGGCGGCATCGTCGAATATGCCCGGGAGGGGACCCCGCCCAAGACCGTCTTCCGTCTGCTTTTGCCGCGCGCGCGAGTGACGGCATGACAGGGCGGGTTCTCGTCGTCGACGACGACAGTGCGATCCGGACCGTGGTGCGCGAGGCGCTGCGTCGCGCCGGCTACACCGTCGAAACGGCGGCCTCCGTGGCCGAACAGCGCCAGCTGTTCGCAAGTTTCGATCCACAGGTGCTTGTCACCGATGTCGTCTTGCCGGACGGAAACGGCCTCGACGTCATTCCTGAAGTGCTACGGACTCATCCAGGCCTGCCGGTGATCGTGCTGTCGGCGCAGAACACCTTCACCACCGCGCTACGCGCGACCGAACAGGGTGCTTTCGACTATCTGCCCAAGCCGTTCGACCTCGGCGAACTGACCCGTGCCGTCGCCGACGCGCTGGCGGCCCGCACCTCGAGCGCTAACACCGCCTGTGACGTTGAGAATGCCGAGGACCTTCCGCTGATCGGCCGATCGCCGCCGATGCAGGAAGTCTATCGCACTATCGCCCGGGTCGTGGCCAATGATCTGACCGTGCTGGTGCTAGGCGAGTCGGGGACGGGCAAGGAATTGGTGGCGCGGGCGATCCACGATTTCGGGCCGCGCAGCGCCGCGCCGTTCGTCGCCGTCAACATGGCGGCGATTCCGCGCGAACTGATCGAGTCGGAGCTCTTCGGTCATGAACGCGGCGCCTTCACCGGCGCGCAGGCGCGGACTGCCGGCAGGTTCGAACAAGCGCAGGGCGGCACCTTGTTCCTCGACGAGATCGGGGACATGCCGATGGAAGCGCAGACCCGGTTGCTCCGCGTCCTGCAGGCCGGCGAGTTCACCACGGTCGGAGGAACGAGATCGATCCGCGCCGACGTTCGCATCATCGCCGCGACCCACAAGGATCTTCCCCGGCTGATCGCGGACGGAGGATTTCGAGAGGATCTTTATTATCGGCTGAACGTCGTACCGATCCGCTTGCCCGCCCTGCGCCAGCGCGGCGACGACATTGGCGAGCTGGCGCGCTACTTCCTCGACCGCGCCGCGGCCGACGGCCTTCCCCGTAAATCGCTCGACGGCGGCGCGATCGCGCGACTCATGCAGCATAGCTGGCCGGGTAATGTCCGCGAGCTCGAGAATTTGATGCGCCGTCTGGCGGTGCTCAGCCGCGAGGATGTGATCAGCGCGTCGATGGCCGAGCAGCAGCTCGAACAGCCCTCCGCGAACGAGACGCTGCCGGTCGGCACGGGTAATGGCGGTGGCCTGGGCGACGCGGTAGAGCAGCATCTCGCACGCTATTTCGCTGCCTTCGGTCGAGACTTGCCACCCGACGGGCTATATGATCGCGTTCTGGCCGAAATCGAGCGGCCCCTGTTGGAACTGAGCATGGCGGCGGCGAAGGGGAACCAGCTACGCGCAGCCCGCCTGCTGGGCATCAATCGTAATACGTTGCGCAAAAAGCTGACGGACCTGGCTATCAATGTCGGGGCGACCCGTCGAAGTGGCTAGCGATTTCTTGTCCGCGGGCGGGATGTCGGGCCGGCAGACGCCGCACGTATAATATATCGCTTCGTTTGGCCCGGTGGGCCTGATCTTCGATCGAACTGTGTTCCAGAAGCCACGCCCTTGTGGTAACCGGGCAACGTGTCGTCGATCGGGATCGTATTTAGGAAGTGGCGAAGGCGCGCGGCGACAGCCTGGCGCTGGCGGATAATCCCATTGCTGGAATTCGCCACGCCTCTACTGGCGCTTCTGGTCGCCGTGATCAGTTACCGCACGGTGAGCGTCGGCGATACGCCCGAAGTTCCGATCTCCCCGAGCGTGGTGGCCCTGCTGCTCGTGTTCAACCTCGTGCCTTTCATGGGGTTGATGGTGCTTGTCGCCCGCCGCGTCGCACAACATCGCGCGGCCCGATCCGAACTGGGCGGCAAGGCGCGGCTGCACGTCCGCCTGGTCGCCTTTTTCTCGCTGATCGCCACTGTGCCGACCCTGCTCGTCGTGATCTTTGCATCGCTGCTGTTTCAAACCGGCACCGAATTCTGGTTTTCGGACAAGGCGCGCGTCGTGCTCATCAATTCCGAGCAGGTCGCCCAGGCCTATGTCACCGAAAGCAAGGAGCGCCTGCTCGGCGACATCATCGCCATGTCCGGCGATCTGCGCTACTTCCTCAGCGCCACGACCATCGACGATCCGCGCTTCCCTCGCGAATTCGCTCGTCAGATCGCGTATCGCGGCCTTTCCGAAGCAGCAATCATCAGTATCGACCGCCAGAATGTCCCGCAGCTGATCGCGCTGGCCAATCTCGACAAGCGACCGCTGGAAAAACGCCTGCCGCTGGCGACGCTTCCTTTTCTCGAGGGCGGACAGCCACGGATCACTGCGCAGTCGGGTGATCGGATCGAAGGCACGATCCTGCTGGACAAGGCAAGCCGCACCTATTTGTACATAAGCCGCCAGTCAGATCGCGAGGTTCTCGCCCAGGCGGCCAGGGCAAGGCTGGCGCTGGGCGACTATCTGACGACGGTAGATCGCGCCCGTGCGCTCCAGGTCCGTTTCAATATCACGCTGGTGGTCGTCTCCCTGCTGATCCTCGGCATCGCGATCTGGGTCGCGATGACCGTGGCCGATCGGCTCGTCCGGCCGGTCAACGAGTTGGTCGCGGCGGCGCGTCGCGTCGCAGCCGGCGATCTCAGCGCGCGCGTGCAAGGGGCACAGACGCCGGACGAGATCGGCACGCTTGGTAGCGCATTCAACCGGATGACCCGCAAGCTGGGGGAGCAGACGGGGGCGCTCGTCGCGGCCAACAGCCAGCTGCAAAGCCGGAGCGCCTTTATCGAGGCGGTGTTGTCGGGGGTGACGGCCGGCATCATATCGGTCGACGCTCAACGCAGGGTGACGCTGGTAAATCCCTCGACGCGTGCGCTGCTACGCCTCGACGAGCCCGTGGAGGGGAGGGCGTTGGCCGAGATCGCGCCGGAACTGGACCGGGTGCTCGATAGCGGGAACCGAGAGGTCGTCGTGTCGATAGCCGTCGGCAGCGAATTGCGTACCTTGGCAGTGCGCTGTGTGGCGGCCGAGGGCGGCCATGTCCTGACTTTCGACGACATCACCCAGCGCCTCGCCGACCAACGGCGCGCGGCCTGGGCGGATGTGGCGCGGCGCATTGCGCACGAGATCAAAAACCCGCTGACCCCGATCCAGCTCGCGGCGGAACGACTCCAGCGCCGTTATGGCAAGGAGATCAGCTCCGATCCGGCGGTGTTCGAGCGATTGACTGCGACGATTGTCCGCCAGGTGGGAGACATGCGTCGTATCGTCGACGAATTTTCCTCCTTCGCGCGGATGCCAAAGCCGAACTTTCGGGAGGAGGCGCTCGTCGACATCGCGCGCCAGGCGCTGTTCCTTCACGAGGTCGCTCACCCGTCGATCAGTTTCCGCCTCGAAGGCGAGGCTGATGCCCCAACCATGGTCTGCGACCGTCGCCTGCTGGGCCAGGCGCTGACGAACATCGTCAAAAATGCCGTGGAAGCTATTGAAGAAAATGAGAAACAGTCGGAGGTAGGAGCGATCGACATGACGATCCGGGCCGATGGCAGCCAGCTGTCGATCATTGTGGCCGATAATGGCCCCGGATTGCCCCCCGAGCGTGACCGGTTGACCGAACCTTATATGACGACGCGGAAGCGGGGCACCGGATTGGGGCTCGCTATCGTTCGAAAGATCGTCGAGGACCACCTGGGCACCATCGCCCTGCGCGATCGCCCCGGCGGCGGGACGCTGGTGGAACTCGATTTCGACCTCGATGCGCTACGCGGTCTCAGCGACAGCCAATCGGAAGACGGGGATGTACGGGAGCCGGATGCGCCGCCTCCCGAGCTCAAACGAAGTGGAATGGCTTGACGCATGGCTCTTGAAATCCTGATTGTGGACGATGAGGCGGATATTCGCGAGCTCGTTTCGGGCGTGCTGGAAGATGAGGGCTATCAGGCGCGGGCCGCCGCCGACAGCGACTCGGCGCTCGCTGCCATCGACGAGCGGCGACCCTCGCTCGTACTGCTCGACGTCTGGCTGCAGGGATCGCGGCTCGACGGTCTCGCGCTGCTCGACGAGATCAAGCGGCGCGATCCGACCTTGCCGGTACTGATGATCTCGGGCCACGGCAATCTCGACACCGCGGTGGCGGCGATCCGCAGCGGCGCGACGGATTTTATCGAGAAGCCGTTCGAAGCCGAGCAGCTGCTGCTGCTCGTTGGCCGGGCGACCGAGACCGAGCGACTGCGGCGCGAGAATGCGACGCTCAAGGCCCAGATCGGGCAAGAGGAGGAACTGACCGGCAATTCGGGCGCGATCAACACGATACGGGCGACGTTGAAGCGGGTCGCCGCAACCGGAAGCCGGGTGCTTATCAGCGGCCCCGCCGGGGTCGGCAAGGAGGTTGCCGCACGGCTGCTGCATCTGTGGAGCAATCGTGCTCAAGCGCCTTTCATCGTCGTCAGCGCCGCGCGAATGGAGCCGGAACGGGTCGAGGAGGAACTGTTCGGCGTCGAGGATAATGGCGAGTTGATCCGGCCTGGCCTGCTCGAGCGGGCGCATGGCGGAACTCTTTTCCTGGATGAGATCGCCGATATGCCGCTCACCACGCAGGCGAAGATCCTGCGCGTGCTGACGGAGCAGGCTTTCAATCGGGTCGGCGGGCAGAGGATCGTCAAGGTCGATGTACGGGTGGTGTCCGCGACCGCGCGGATCCTTTCCGATGAGATCGCCGCCGGCCGTTTCCGCGAGGACCTCTATTATCGGCTCAACGTCGTGCCGGTGAACATTCCGCCCCTCAGCGAGCGTCGCGAGGACATTCCCGCGCTCGTCGATCATTTTCTCGCGCGATTCGCTTCGGAGCGGCGCGTGCCGACGCCCAGCGTGACCGAGGACGCGGTCGGGGCCTTGCAGACCTACGACTGGCCGGGCAATGTGCGCCAGCTTCGCAATATCGTGGAACGGACGATCATTCTTGCTCCGGGCGACCGGATCGGCCGTATCGAACTCGATATGTTGCCGCCCGAGGTCCTTAACGATCAGGCGCGGCTCGCACCTGGGGAAGCCGCGCGGTCGATCATGGGCACACCGCTACGCGAGGCGCGCGAGACGTTCGAACGTGAATATCTTCGGGTCCAAATTCGGCGCTTTTCCGGTAATATCTCGCGCACCGCGTCCTTTATCGGGATGGAACGTTCGGCCTTGCACCGAAAGTTGAAGACGCTCGGACTGGTCGATTCCAGGGATGATGATGCCGATTGACCGACGCAGTTCGGATGCTGCAACTGCGAAGTAGACGGGTCGTCCCGGCTCGGCTATCATCACGAGGTTTCCGCATAAGGCGGAGCGGCACGACGCCATGCAAAGGCGCAATCAGCGGGTCATGAGCCCGCCAAGACCGGAGACCGGCACATGGCCGACAAGGTCAACAATCTCCAAGACATCTTCCTCAACTCCGTCCGCAAGACAAAGACGCCCGTCACCATGTTCCTGGTGAAAGGGGTCAAGCTCCAGGGGATCATCACCTGGTTCGATAATTTCTCGGTGCTGCTCCGTCGCGACGGCCAATCGCAGCTGATCTACAAGCACGCGATTTCCACGGTGATGCCAGGGCATCCGATCGACATGACCGAGTGCGAAAAGGGCTTCGAGGAGAAGAAGCCGCACCTGCTGCAGGAGATCTTCCTGTCCGCGGTCCGCAAGGCGCGCGAGCCAGTGACGATGTTCCTCGTCAACGGCGTCATGCTTCAGGGCGAGATCGCTGCCTATGACCTGTTCTGCATGCTTCTGCGCCGCGACGGCCTCAGCCAGCTTGTATATAAGCATGCGATTTCGACGGTCCAGCCGGCGCACCCGCTGAATCTCGCCGAGATCGACAACGAGGACGAGGATTGAGCGTTTAGCTCAACATGAGCGTATTCGACCGCGATGACGATGACGGGCTGAGCCGCGGCGCACGGGCGCTGGTGGCCCTTCCCGAGCGCGTGGGCGAAAGCCAACGGAGCGCCGAGGCCCGTCTCGACGAGGCGTCGGGCCTGGCTTCGGCGATCGGTATCGACGTGATCGAACGGCTTGCTTTCCGGCTACGCGATCCCAAGCCTGCGACGCTGTTCGGTTCGGGTCAGGTGGAACAGATCGCCAGCGCGGCGAGAATGGCCGAAGCCGAGCTGGTGATCGTCGATGGCGCGCTCACGCCCATACAACAGCGCAACCTGGAGACGGCGATCGAAGCGAAGGTGATCGATCGTACGGGGCTGATATTGGAGATTTTCGGCGAACGTGCGGCGACCGCAGAAGGCCGGCTGCAGGTCGAGCTTGCCCATCTTGACTACCAGGCCGGCCGCCTGGTGCGCAGCTGGACCCATCTCGAACGCCAGCGCGGCGGCTTCGGTTTCCTCGGCGGTCCGGGCGAAACCCAGATCGAGGCGGACCGCCGACTGATCCGCGATCGCATGGCAAAATTGCGCCGCGAGCTGGAGCAGGTGCGCCGGACCCGCGGCCTGCATCGCGCTCGTCGGCAGCGTGCGCCGTGGCCGGTGATCGCGCTGGTGGGCTATACCAATGCCGGCAAGTCGACGCTGTTCAACCGAATGACCGGCGCCAAAGTGATGGCCGAAGATCTGCTGTTCGCGACGCTCGATCCGACGATGCGCCAGATATCACTGCCGGGGATCGACAAGGCGATTCTGTCGGACACGGTCGGCTTCGTTTCGGATCTTCCGACCCAGCTCGTCGCGGCGTTTCGCGCGACGCTCGAGGAAGTGACCGGCGCTGATCTGCTCCTGCACGTCCGCGACATCGCCCATCCCGACAGCGACGCCCAGGCTGAGGATGTGCTGGACGTGCTCGGCGAGATCGGCGTTGGACCTGGCGCGCCTCATGCCGAGGCTGGGGAGGGCGCACCGATCATCGAGGTCTGGAACAAGGTCGACCTGCTCGATCCCGAGGGCCGGGCCGCTGTCGAGGGCGAAGCTGCACGGCGTAACGATGTGGTGCTGGTGTCGGCGTCCACCGGTGAGGGCGTGGAGAATCTGCGGCGCCTGGTCGCTGATCGTCTCTCGAGCGGTGATCGCGTCCGTACGCTCTCGATCCCACTGGTCGATGGCGCGGCCCTGGCCTGGCTGCATATGCATGGCGAGGTGCTGGGGCAGGAAGTCGAGGGGGAGAGGCTGATCGTCGAGGTGCGGCTTTCCGACGCCAATATGGCCCGGTTCCGCGGCCGCTAGGGCCGGAAAGCAGCTTCTTCGTGGCGCCTAGCTAGCGGAGCTTGCCTTGACCTCGGTCCACAGGACTTCCTTCTCTTCGAGGCTGAGGCGCGCAAAGCCAGCGCCCGCGGAAAACTCCATCGCCCGGAAGCGCCGCTCGAATTTGGCGTTGGCACTTCGCAACGCCGCCTCCGGATCGATACCCAGCTTGCGCGCCCAGTTCACCACGGCGAACAGCAGGTCGCCGATCTCTTCGGCGCGATCCTCGGCCGAGCCCGCTAAATCGATTTCGGCGATCTCCTCAAACACCTTCGCGCGCGCGCCGCTCGCATCCGGCCAGTCGAAACCGGTGCGTGCGGCTCGCTTCTGGAGTTTTTCGGCGCGTAGCAGCGCGGGAAGGGCGAGCGCCACGCCGGCCAGCGCGCTGCCGTCTTCGGATCGGTCGGCGCGCTCTGCCGCCTTGATGTCCTCCCAACCCGGGGTCGCCCCCTCGCCGAAGACATGTGGGTGGCGGCGGATCATCTTGGCGCTGATACCATCGAGGACGTCGTTCAGATCGAAATGTCCCGCCTCCTCGGCCATCCGGGCATGATAGACGACCTGAAGCTGAAGATCGCCAAGTTCGTCCCGGAGGGCAGGCATGTCATCGCGCTCGATCGCGTCAGCGACCTCATATGCCTCCTCGATCGTGTAGGGGGCGATCGTCGCAAAATCCTGCGCGACGTCCCAGGGGCAGCCCTTCTGCGGGTCGCGCAGCCGGGCCATGATGTTCCGCAACTCCTCAAGCATGCGCTATCCTCATCATCTGTTCCCGAGTGGCGCACGAACGGCGCCTGGATGACAAGCGCATAACAGCCCGCTATCACCGCCGCCATGACGCCGAGCATCGCCGTGATCCTGCCCTGCTACAACGAGGAGGCGGCGATCGGCGCGACTGTGGCGGGTTTTCGCGCGGCACTCCCAGATGCGCGCATCTATGTTTTCGACAACAACAGCCGGGACCGGACGGCGGAGGTCGCCCGCGCGGCGGGTGCGATCGTCCGCACAGAACGGATGCAGGGCAAGGGGCATGTCGTGCGGAGGATGTTCTCCGACGTCGAAGCCGACGTCTTTGTCATGGCCGACGGCGATGCCACCTATGATCCCGCTGACGCGCCGACGATGATCAGGATGCTGATCGACGAGCGGCTAGACATGGTGGTTGGCGCCCGCCAGTCGGAGGTCGATGCCGCCTATCGCCGGGGTCATCGCCTTGGCAACCGGATGCTCACCGATATATTGGCGCGACTGTTTGGAAGAACATTTTCTGATATTTTATCGGGTTACAGGGTATTTTCTCGACGTTTTGTAAAGAGTTTTCCGGTGCTTTCATCGGGATTCGAAATCGAAACGGAGATCAGCATCCACGCCCTGGAGCTCCAGATGCCGGTGGGCGAGATCGTCAGCCGCTACGGGGCGCGGCCGGAAGGATCGGCGTCGAAACTGTCCACCTACCGCGATGGGTGGAGGATCTTGGGGACTATCCTGACGCTGTTCCGGATCGAGAAGCCGGTGATCTTCTTCGGCACGATCGGTGCCGTGCTCGCGCTCGGCGCGATAATTCTCGCCGTTCCATTGATCGTGACCTTCCTCCAGACCGGGCTCGTACCTCGGTTTCCGACCGCCATGCTGGTGACCGGAATGATGATCCTGGCGGTCCTTAACTGGTTCTGCGGGCTGATTCTCGCGACGGTCGTGCGGGGGCGTCTCGAGGTGCGGCGGCTTGCCTATCTGGGCTTTGCGGCGCCGGGCGGCGACGACCGGCCGAGCGGGAGCACGACCGGCTGACCTTCTATCGTCCCGGTCCAGGCGTCGATCGCGTAGGCGTGTTTCAGATTTTTCGGAGTAAGCGCCTCGCTCGGTGCGCCATCGACGGCCAATCGCCCCTCATGGATCAACAGCAGGCGATCGCAGAATCGTGCCGCCATGCCAAGGTCGTGGAGAATCGCGATGACGAGCCGACCGCGCTCTGCCTCGATCTTGAGCAAGTCCATGAGTTGGAGCTGATGGCCGGGATCCAGCGCCGCCAGCGGTTCGTCGACGATCAGCACGGGCGCCTCGACCGCCAGCGCGCGGGCGATCAGTGCGCGGGCGCGCTCGCCGCCGGAAAGCTCGGTAACGGTCCGGTCGCGCAGCTGGGTCAGATCGGCTCGCGCGATCGCGCGTTCGACGGCAGCACGATCGTCGGCGCCCAGCGCCGAGAAGGGGGCGAGATGAGGGATACGCCCCAGCGCGACAAGCCTTTCCACGCTCAACGGCCAATGGACCGTTTGGCCTTGCGGCAGAAAGGCGATGTGGCGGGCGAGGGTTGGGCGGTCGAATGTGCCCACGTCCCGGCCATCGACGAGAACGCGCCCCGCCACGGCCTTCACCAACCCCGCGATGGCGCGGGCTAGCGTCGATTTGCCGGCGCCGTTGGGACCCACGACACCGATCAAGCCGCCCGGATCGAGCGCGGCATCGACAGCATGCAGAACCCGCACGCCGCCGAGCGACACCGACAGCCGATCGATCGTCACGCTCACCATAGCCGGCGTTCACGCAACAAATGCACCAGGAAGACGGGCACACCGAGCAGAGCGGTCAGCACGCCGAGGCGGAGTTCGCTGTCGGTGGGGATCAGCCGCACCGCGATGTCGGCCGCGCTGAGCAGAGCGGCGCCGGCAAGCGCGGACGGTAGGAGCAGCGCCGATGGCGACCGATCGCCGAGGGGGCGCAGCAGATGGGGGACGATCAGCCCGACAAAACCGATCGCGCCCGACACCGCGACCGCGCCGCCCACGCCGATGGCCAAGCCGATCAGGATACGTCGGCGCATCGCGGCCAGATCCACGCCGAGCGTTTGCGCGGCGTCCTCGCCGAGCGTCAGCGCGTCGAGCGCGCGGCCGTTCCACAACAGCATGGCAGTCCCGAAGCCGATGCACGGCAGCGCCAGTCGGACATGATCGAACGAGCGGTCCTCGAGCGAGCCCATCAGCCAGCTCATGATCTCCATCGCAGCAAAGGGGTTGGGCGACAGATTCAGCGCGAGACTGATGCCCGCACCGGCCAGCGTCGCAACGGCGATGCCGGCAAGGATCAGCGACAGCGGGCTCTCGGCACGGCCGGCGAGCAGCAAGAGGGGCGCGAGGCCGATCAGAGCGCCAGCGATGGCGAGCAGGGGCAGGGTGATCGGCTCTACCTGGGCAAGGCCGAAATAGAGCGCGATCACCGCGCCCAGCGCCGCGGCATTCGAGGTCCCAAGCACCGAGGGCTCGGCAAGCGGATTGCGCAGATAGCCCTGGAGGACGGCGCCGGCGAGGCCCAGCATCGCGCCGACCATCGAGCCGATCAGCGCGCGGGGCAGGCGCAGCTCGATCATCACCGCACGCAAGACCGGATCACCGCCACCGGCGATTAGGGCGATCAGCTCGCCCGAACCGAAGCGGGTAGGGCCCGTCAGCAGCGACGCCACCCCGGACAGAACCGCAAGCGCTGCGAGACCGGCGATGAGTATCGGTCGAAAGGCTGGGGAACTCGGCATTGTGGGCGGGTTGACCCTAGACGCGCGATCTTCGAATGAGAAGTCGATGGTCTTCCGAAATCATCGCTGGCTCGGCACCCTCCTGGCGGTCACGGCTTGCTGGACGCCCGCGCAAGCCGCGCCCCGGCGGATCGTCTCGCTCAGCACCTGTGCCGATCAATATCTGCTCGAACTCGCCGACCCGGCTCAGATCGCAGCACTCAACCGCTTCTCGCACGATCCCAATATGTCGTGGGCGGTGAGGAAGGCCCGCGTCTATCCGGCGATTCGGGGCAGCGCCGAGGAGATGCTCATCTATAAACCCGACCTCGTCTTCACATCCGGCTTCGGCACGCCGGCGGCGCTCGCGGTGCTTCGCAGCCGCAACGTCAGGACCATAGACCTGCCACGGGACAACAGCTTTGCCGACATTCTGCGCACCACGCGGCTGATCGCCGCTGCGGTCGGCCGGCCCGAACGCGGCGAGGCGCTGATCGCAACGCTCCGACGGCGCCTCGCGGCCCTGGGCCCACCGCCGGGAAAGGGGCGGGTGGCCGCTTATTATCAGCGACGGGGTTTCCTGACCGGCCAAGGAACGCTCATCGACGAGATGATGCGCCGTGCCGGGCTGGTCAATTTGGCGGCCAGGCTCGGGCGGCCGATGCTTTCCCGCCTTTCGGTCGAGCAACTGGCGATCGCCCGACCCGATTTCCTGATCGTCGAAAATGGCGATCGGGTGATCGACAAGGGCACCGAGCTCCTCCAGCATCCTTTGCTCTCCCGCGTCATAGCGCGTGAGCGGAGGATCGACCTGGCCGAGGCGCTGACGACATGCGGAGGCCCCGCTTATCCTGATGCGATGCGCCGGCTCTATGCGGGCGTCGCACGGGCCGACGCGCGGAAATAGGCAGATGAAATGCTCGAGGGGCGTGCCCTGGTTTGCCTTGCGCGAAGGTGATCGGGCACCGGCCTTAACCTTGCCGCCCGCACGCGGATTCGCTCGACCACGGCAGTTATGGGCCGTTTCGCCGCGGGCGACGGAGCGGTTCACCGTAACGACAGCCTCACCGGTCTACACTCCCCGACTCGGCGGATTTTCGGGAGACTCTATGCGGAACCGGTTTTTGCTTCTGGGTATAACGTCCATCGCGCTGGCCTCGTGCGGCCCCAAGCCGCTGGCCCTAGCGGCGGACCCGGTGGAGCGCGCGGCCACCTGCGCCGTCGTCGCCGCGGCCGATGCACGGGCGTCTGCCCCCAATCGCAAGGGCGATCTGGGCTTCGATGCGCAAACCCGTATCATCCATCATGCGATGCTGGCGGCGGCGGAGGGCAACCGGTTTTCGGCCAGCCGGGCTGCGGCGGTCGTCCAGCGGATGAACGAAATCGAGCCTCGCGTGACCGACGGCAAGTGGCAGGACCTCAAGGCGCCGTGCAACGAGGTTTATCCCGCCGTCGCCAGAACAAGCGGGGTTCAGCTGCCCAAAAGCAAGTTCGATGCTGAGCTGGGCTGCTATGCGCTGAGCGAGTTTCTCGTCCGCTCGGTAAGCTCGCGCGACCCCGTTGTGGAGAAGGAGATGCTAGGCATCAGCAAGGTTCGCCGGGATCTCGATGGCCCGATCGCGATCGGGCTGAGGGCGCGCGGTGCCGCAAGCTTCGAGAAGGGCAAGGCGATGAAGCAGGCCGCCCTCGTCGAAATGACGAATCTGGGCGCGCCCGCCGAGATCGTCCGTCAATGCAAGGCGCGCTTCACTTGATCGAGGCTGCAGCCCGGCGAACGGTCAGCGCGTCGCCGATGTGAGCAGGCTCCGCGCCGCGGCAATGTCGCGCGGCGATAACGCAGCCGCGCGGTACGCCGAGCATTCGAGACAGCGCACCTGCACCGCTGGGCCATCGAGGATGTGCTGCAGCGTGGCGAGTGCCGTCAGCACGATTCGGTCCGGTCGCCCCGCAGCTGCCATCCATGGATCGCGCGCGTTGGGGTTTCCGCTTCCCTCCTGCTGCGGCTCCGCCCAGGATTTGAGCATCTGTTTCCAGGCGGAGAGCGGCTTTTCGATGAAGAGCGGGCGCACATTCTTCGGATCAAGCTTCGCGAGGCGTGCGGCCTCCGCGATGGCATCGTCGAGATTGCCATAGCTGTCGACAAGGCCGATCCGGCGCGCGGTGCTGCCGGCCCAGACCCTACCTTCGGCAATCTGGCGGACCCGCTCGACCGGAAGCTTACGCGATTGGGCGACAAGTCCGGTGAAGCGACGATAAATGTCCTCGACCGAGCTTTGCATGAGCGCGTCGAATTGCGGCGAAGTGCCCCTTAGGACGTCGGGCTCGCCGGAAAGCGGCGTTGTCTTCACGCCGTCGGCCGAGAGCCCGAGCTTGGCCAGCGAGCCCTCGAAGGTCGGCAATATGCCAAACACGCCGATCGAGCCGGTGATCGTCGACGGATCCGCAATGATCCGGTCGGCCGGCGTCGATATCCAGTAACCGCCGCTCGCCGCCACGCCGCCCATCGACACGACAACGGGCAAGCCAAGGCCCTTCGCCTCGAGGATTGCGGAACGTATCTGCTCCCCGGCGGTCACCGAGCCGCCGGGACTGTCCACGCGGACAACGAGCGCCTTGATACGCTTGCGGGACAGTTCGTCGAGCAGCAGGTTCGCTATTGTCGATCCGCCGGCCGTGCCCGGCGGTGCTTCGCCATCCACGATATCGCCGGCCACGGTAAGCACGCCGATCGGGCTGCCGCTGCTCCTTTCCGGATTGGCAGCGGCCATATGGTCGAGCGGAATGCTCTTATAATCATTGATCGCGCCGCCGGGCGCCTCGCCGGCGATCGCAGCGATCCTAGAGTTGAAGGCATTGCGGTCGCCCAGCCGATCGACAAGCCCCAGCCGCATCGCGGCTCGCGACATTTCACCGCCGCTCGCGGCAATCGCCGCTTCCGGGTGATCGATGTAGGGCGCCAGACGCGCCTTCGGACGCGCGGCCGCGACTTCGGCTCGCCAGCTCGTCCAGAGGCTGTTCGCGAGCGCCTGCGAGGCTTCGCGCGCTTCCGGCGACTGATCGGTCCGCGTGAAAGGCTCGACCGCCGATTTGAACGACCCGACGCGGTAGACCTTCGCGGAAATTCCCAGCTTGTCCATCAGCCCCTTATAGTAAAGGCGGGCGCCGCCGGGGCCGGTCAGGATCACGCCGCCGAGCGGATTGAGCCAGATCTCGTTCGCATGCGCGGCGAGCTGATAGCTGTCGTCGGTATAGCCCGTCGCATAAGCAAATATCGGTTTGCCGGCCGCGCGCGTGGTATCGATCGCCCGGCCGACCGCGGCGAGCGTAGCCTGCTCGCCGCCGAGAAAACCATCCAGATCAAGGACGACGGCCTTGATGCCTGCCGATCGGGCCGCCGCGTTCAAGGCCCGCTCGACATCCCGCAAGCGGGTTTCGCGCACGATGCCGGGGTTGCCGGTAAGAATGCTTATGGGATCGGCGTCCGCCGGCTGCTCGACCAGTGTGCCATCTAGATCCAGCAGCAAGGCGCCCGATTGCGGAACGACGCTGTTCGGTTTGATCGACAGCGCGAAGAACAGGGCGCCGAAGAAGAGGAGCATGGCGACGAGGACGAGCCCGTCCTTGATCGCGACGAGCAGTTTCCAAAGGCCGCGGACGAGTTTCATGACGGTCGCTATCTAGAAGAGTACCCCAACCGCGGAGATAGGAGGTCGGCAAGGCGGCGTCCAGCGATCAGGACTGGAATTGAGCCTGCGACATGCTGACGTCGACGCCGATATTGAGCACCTCATGCCCGCCGCCGATCCGCGCGCCCGAGATGGGCGCGGCATCGCGAAAATCGAGGCCCTTGGCGACGCGCACATAATGATCGTTGGGGCACATATCGTTGGCGGGATCGAAGCCGATCCAGCTGAAACCAGGAATCTCGAGCTCCGCCCAGAAGTGCGGCGCTTCGCCATGCCCGCCATCGCTTTCCTCGCGGTAGATATAGCCGGTGACGAAGCGGGCGGCGAAACCGGCAGCGCGCGCGGCGGCGACGAGGACATGGGCGAGATCCATGCTGCAACCCGATCGGGCGGCCAAGATCTCGGCGGCGGGACGCACGTCCCGGCTGCGGTCGCCGGTGCAGTCGATCGCTTTATGGACCGCTTCGTTGAGCAGATGGGCGCTGTTCAGGCGGTCGCCCCTGGTCGCAAGGCAACCGGCGGCGAGCTCTCTGATCGCGTCATCGGCCGAGGTCAACGCCGTAGCGCGCGTATATACGGCGGGCGGGAGCGGCTCGATGGCGCCGTCCACCGTTCCCGCCCGATCCTCGGTCAGCACCTCGCCCGCGACCCGCAGGCCGATCCGCTCGACTGGTCCCGCTAGATAGAGCATCGAGATGATGTTGCCGAAGCCGTCCCGAGACTGCTTCACCCTTGCGTCGCAGTCGACATCAATGTGCCAGCTCACGATGTTCTGGCCGATATGGCTGGAGGGTGTCATTCGCAGCAGCTGAACCACGCGGTTCTGCGGCTCGGTGTAGCGATATTCGGTCTGGTGTTGGATCAGGAGACGCATGGGCGGGATCCCATATCTGTTCAGCCGAACCTGAACTGCTGGCCAATGGCCTGATGAAGCCGGGTATTCTCATGAATGAAGGCGGTCAGCCACTCATGAAGGCCCTGGGCGAAGATCGCGTCGATCGTCGTTCTTTCAAGCCCATTATGGCGCAGCCGGGCGAGGCGGTCGGCCTCGCCCTGCAGGCCGGTGCGTTTGCCGATCGCATTGAGATGCGCGACAACCTCATCCGACGAGGCGATCAACGACCGCGGCAGTTCGGGCTTGATGCAGAGAAGCTCCGCGACCAGCCACGGCTTCAGCCCCTCGCTGTAGAGCCAGCGATAGGCGGTGACGGCCGATACCGTATGCAGGATCGTCGTCCATTGATCGCGGTCGATCGGCCCGCCGACCTTTTCGCCCTCGGGCAGCAGCAGATGATATTTGACGTCGATCAGCCGCGCCGTGTTGTCGGTCCGCTCCATGGCGGCGCCGAGCCCGATGAAGCTGTAGGCTTCGTTGCGGAGCATGCGGTGGAGCGCGCCTTCGAAGCCGCGCGTCTCCGCGCGGATCTGTTCGACAAGGCTCAACGTCGACTGGCTGCCGCCGGTCGAAGCGCGGCCGCGCAAGCCGAGCCAGGCACGGTTGATCGCCTCCCAGGCGTCGCGGCTCAGCGCGGCGCGCACCGACTTGGCGTTGCTGCGGGCGGCATCGAGGCACGACCGGATCGAATTGGGATTGCCGGTGCTCAGCGTCAGATATCGGCTGATCGCGAGCGGTGAACGGCTTTCGCCGGTCCTGTGGAAATCCTGGTCCGCGGCTGCCACGAGCAGGGCGCTGTCCCAGGCTGCCTGTCCTGCAGGGCGAGGCGAGAGCGCGTCAAGCCGGATCGTCGCCTCGATCAGTCGGGCAGTGAACTCGGCACGCTCGACATAGCGGCCGATCCAATAGAGCGAACTGGCGGTGCGTGAAAGCATCACAGCGTCGCCCCCGCGTCGCCGAATAGAATCAGGCTGTCCTTCGTACCGCCGCCCTGGCTCGAATTGACGACCAGCGATCCTTCGCGGAGCGCGACCCTTGTCAGGCCGCCCGGCGTGACGGTCACCCCCTTGGCGCCCGACAGGACGAAGGGACGGAAGTCGACATGGCGTGGCGCCACGCCCCCATCGCTCAGCGTCGGCACCGTGGAAAGCGCCAATGTCGGCTGCGCGATATAGCGCTGGGGCTCCGCCAGGAGGGCGGCGCGAAATGTTTCGATCTGTTCCCTGCTCGCGGTGGGCCCGACCAGCATCCCATACCCGCCCGACCCGTCCACCAGCTTGACGACCAGCTTGTCGAGATTGTCGAGCGTGTAGCGCAGGGCGTCGGGCTCGCGGCAGCGATAGGTCTCGACGTTCGGCAATTTGGCGTCGCCACCCGAATAGTAACGCACGATCTCGGGCATGTAGCTGTAGATTGCCTTGTCGTCCGCGATACCGGTGCCCGGCGCGTTCACCAGAGCCACATTTCCGGCCATATAGGCGGCGACGATGCCGGGAACGCCGAGCAGCGAATCGGGACGGAAAACCAACGGATCCAGGTAATCATCGTCGATGCGGCGGTAGATGACGTCGACCTGAAAGCGGCCTTCGATCGTACGCATCCAGACCTTGTCGTCGTCGACTTCAAGGTCGGCCGCCTCGACCAGCTCGATACCCATTGAATCGGCGAGGAAGCTATGCTCGTAAAAGGCCGAGTTGAAATGGCCGGGGGTCAGCAGAACGCAGGTGGCGCCGGCGCCCTGCGAGCGGGGCGAGACCGACTGCAGCGTTTCCAAGAGAGCGTCGGGATAGCTGTCGATCGGCCGCACCGCGAATCGCTCGAACAGTTCCGGGCAGAGACGAAGCATCGCCTCGCGATTTTCGAGCATGTACGATACGCCCGACGGGGTTCGCGCATTATCTTCCAGCACCCAGAAATCATCGGGACCGGTGCGAACAAGATCGATGCCGCAAATATGCGCGAACACCCCGTGCGGCGGACGTGCGCCGGCGAGCATCGGCCGGAACTGCGGATTGGCGAGAATCAGTTCCTCTGGGAGCACCTTGTCCTTGAGGATCTGGCGCTTTCCGTAGATGTCGGCGAGGAAGGCGTTGATCGCCTCTACGCGCTGCACAAGCCCTTCGGAAAGATTGCTCCATTCGCGTGCCGTGAAGATGCGGGGAATGATGTCGAACGGAATGATTCGCTCGGCCGATTCCTCCTCGCCATAGACCGCGAAGGTTATACCCAATTGACGGAAAGCGGCTTCGGCAGCCTTTTGCCGGCGGTCCAGTTCAGCCGGTGGTGTGTTGTCAATCCATTCGGAAAGCTGCAAAAATTCGGGTCGCGCGGCCGGGTTGCCCGGTTTGCCGCGGATCTCGTCGAAATAGCCTGCCCCTGCCATAAAGCTCCGTTGACGGCGTGCTCGCCAGCGTGGATCGTGCAACGCTTTGCTGCGCTGCACAAGAGGCTTTGCGAACCGAGATAATCGTTATGGAAGATAAGCTCGCCCTCCGCAAATACGCTCTGCCACGATGATCTGTTCCGGTCAGCCGGGCATCGCCTTTCCGAGATAGCTGGACAGGCGGTAGCGCTCCGGCGAGCGTGCCCGTGATGGATTGAGCAGATCATATACGACGGCGTTCTCGAGCACCTTCTGCACATAGGCGCGCGTTTCGGCGAACGGTATCGCCTCGATCCATCTCACAACATCGACGCCGGGCAGGCGCGGATCGCCATTCGCGCGGATGAACTTGTTCACATTACCGGGACCGGCGTTGTAGCTGGCGACCGCAAGAACATAGCTGCCGCTGTAATAGTTGAGCATCCGATCGAAAAAGGCCGACCCGAGCATGACGTTATAGCCTGGCTCGCCGAGCTGGGCGGGGTCATATTCGAGATTCATCCGGCCGGCCTGCTCGCGGGCTGTCGCCGGCATGAGTTGCATGAGGCCCCGCGCGCCTGTGCGGCTCGTCGCTTCTCGGTCGAATTGGCTTTCCTGCCGGCTGATCGCATGGATTATGGTCCAATGCCGGGTCATGTTCGACGGCACGGACACCTCCGGAAAACCCACCCGCAGAGGATCCGGCCTGCCGCTGGTCCGCGCCAGTCGGGAAACCATGACGCCCAGGTCGGGCCGGTTGATCGAGCGGGCCAGATCGCCCGCCAGAGCATGTTCGACATCGGTCCTGGCGTTTTCGGCGATCAGCCGGATGAATGCGGTCTGATCCTGCCAGGCACCCAGGCGACCCAGCAGGCGAGCTGCCCGAACAGTCTCGCTGGCGTTGAAAGCGGCGCTGTCGGCGGGCGAAATCTCGGGGCGCGGCTCGGGCGGGATGACGATCGTGCGACCAAGCCGCTCCGCCGCGAGCTGGCCGTAAAATTGATCGATGTGCTGAGCCGCCTGGTTGTAGTAGCTTGCCGCCCAATCCGGCTTGGCGCCACGTTCCGCGGCGCGGCCGGCCCAATACCATCCCTTGGTCTGCGTACCCGGCGACTGCGCCGCGCGGGCGTAGCGATCGAACATCGTCGTCGCATCGTCATAGCGACCGAGCTTTTCCAACGCGGCGATGCCGGCCAGCCACATCAGGCTCGTATAGTCGTCCCGCTCAGCAAAGGGGCGATCGCGGATGCGCGTGCCGGGCGGGAAAGCCTGTTCGGCGTGCTTGGCGACCGCCAGGGCGACGTCATATTGGCCGTCGGCATTGGCCGCGGTCGCAAAGTCGAGCAGATTGTCCAGGAAATAGGCCGTGTCGAAAGGAGCGCTCGCAAGGTCGCGAGACTGGCCCAACCAGATCCGGGCAGCAAAGCTCTGGCTCCGGTCGCGCAGATACCGCGCGCGCTCGATCATATAGCCGGGATCATGATTGACCGCGTCGCCGGCCGCGGCAATCCGTGCGTCGACATCCGGATCGTTGCGCAGGAGCGCGAGGCGCGCCGCGAAAAGCGCGCGCTTGCCGGGCGAGACATTGGCGATCTGGCGCGCCGCGGGCGTGGTGGCACGGTCGAGCAGCAGCCGCTCCATCCGCCGATCATGATCGGCCTGGGTCATGCTGCCGCCGAATCGCGCCATCAGCCCGGCTTCATCCTCGGCCGTCAGCCCCTTGGTTGCCCAGGCCGCGGCGGCGTTCGCACGCGCTTCGGCGATCCGTCCGGTTCGCGCCAGCGCTTCGGCATAGCGCGCCTGCCCCGCCGCGGTGAGCGGAGCGAAGCGGGTGAAGAAGCGGACGATCAGCGCTGGATCGAAGCCATTGGGATCAATCCGTCGCTCGGCCGCCCGGCGCATTCCTGCCTCGCCGGGCCAACCGGGATGCGCGAGGAGAAAGTTCGCATAGTCTGCGAAGCCAAGGCTGTCGCTCTGCCGCAAGCGGCGCCATTCGGCGATGGCCTGCTGCAGCAGATCATCGCGCCACGCCGGCGCCGGCGAGGCTGGTGCGACGGAAGCGGCGGCGTCCGTACGGCTAGGCTGCAGCTCGGGCGTCACGGTAGCAGCTATCGCCGCGGTGGAGACGAGTATGGCCGCGCCCATAAAAAGGCGGCGGGCGCGACTGGACAGGGCAGGGGATGCGAACCTATTGGGCCGTTGCGTTTCTCGTTCGGGGTTCATCGGGCCATTATGACCGGTAAGCCCTTCGAGGTGAAGGGAGAGCAGATGTTCAGTGGGTCGATTCCTGCCTTGGTGACGCCGTTTCGCGGCGGGGCGTTCGACGAGCCTCTGTTCCGCGAATTCGTCGATTGGCAGATCGAAGAAGGCTCGAGCGCACTGGTTCCCTGTGGGACCACCGGCGAGAGCGCGACCATGTCGATCGACGAGCATAATCATGTCGTCAAGGTGTGCGTCGAGCAAGCCGGCGGCCGCGTGCCGGTGATCGCCGGTTGCGGATCGAACGACACCAAGGTCGCCCTCGCGCATATGCACGCCGCGGAGGCAGCCGGCGCCGACGCCGCTCTGGTCGTGCTGCCCTATTACAACAGGCCGAACCAGGACGGGCTGCTCCAGCATTATCGCTATCTGGCCGAGAATAGCAGCCTGCCGATCATCGTCTATAACGTGCCCGCGCGGACCGTGACCGACATCTTGCCGGACACATTGGGCGAACTTTCGAAGCTGGCGACGGTGATCGGCATCAAGGACGCCAGCGGAAAGGTCGAGAGGGTGTCGGCGCAGCGCTCGAGTTGCGGCCCCGATTTCTGCCAGCTCTCGGGCAATGACGACATGGCTCTCGGCTTCATGGCGAGCGGCGGCAGGGGTTGCATATCGGTGACGGCGAATGTCGCGCCGCGGCTCTGCGCCGAGTTCCAGCGGGCGTGTCTCGAGGGCCGCTGGGACGAGGCGCTTGCCTACCAGGATCGGCTGTTCCCGCTGCACAGCGCCCTGTTCACCGACGCGTCTCCGGGACCGATCAAATATGCCCTTTCTCGCGTTTATCCGAATTTCGCTGCCGAACTGCGCATGCCGATGACCTGGCCTTCCGAGGCCAGCCGCAAGGCTGTCGATGCGGCGCTGGCCCATGCGGGGATTGCGGGACACGATCGCGAGCTTCGCGGTACCGAGGACCTTCGGAACAACTCCCGCCCCGAGGCCGGATGAGGAAGCGCCGGGAGCGGTCCGGCCCCTGGAAACCGGATGGGTGGGTTGCTAGCGCGACCGGGCACAACTACTTCGACGCTTCTGCACCGATCACGGCGGCGAGCCGTTCTCGTTGTTATATCCACACTTGGCCCCTTTCCCGACCGGTAGGGGAATAGAGAAACATGGTCCGACCGCGCCCCGCCGAATATGAGAAGAAGAAGATCGTCGCCGAGAATCGGCGCGCGCGATATGAATATTTCCTCGAAGAGTTTTTCGAGGCCGGAATCGCGCTGACCGGCACCGAGGTCAAGTCGCTCAGGTTCGGAGAGGGATCGATCGCGGAGAGCTACGCCGAGGTGAAGGACGATCAGGTCTGGCTCGTCAATTCGAACGTCCCCGAATTCAGCCATGGCAATCGATTCAACCATGAGCCGAAACGCCCGCGCAAGCTGCTCCTTCACGCACGCCAGATCGACAAGATGCGGAACGCCGTGTCACGGGAGGGCATGACACTGATTCCGCTGTCGATCTATTTCAACGGCCGCGGCCGCGCCAAGGTCGAACTCGCGCTTGCCAAGGGCAAGAAGCTTCATGACAAGCGGGACACCGAAAAGGCGCGGGACTGGAAGCGTGAGCAGCAGCGATTGCTGCGCGAGCGGGGCTGATGTTCGAGCGTATCGGCAATTGGTGGCGCAAGAACGCTCCGACCCGCGAGTCGCTGGAGGAGGTGCGATGGTTGCGGCCGTTCGCGCATCGCGTATTGGCGCCCGAATTGTGGCGCTTCACGAGGCGTTCGGTGCCGCGTGGCGTGGCGCTCGGCCTCATCGTCGGCATCTTCCTGATGATTCCCGGATTGCAGATCATCGGCGCTGCGCTGCTCGCCCTGCCTTGCCGTGCGAACGTGCCGATCGCGGTGGCGATGACCTTCCTGAGCAATCCCCTCACAACCCCGTTCATCCTTTATCTGTCGATCATCGTCGGCAACCGCTTCGTGGGATCGACAGCGGACATCGGCACCGTTGCCGCGATGATAGAACATGGCGCGAGTTGGGGCGAGTGGGCCGCCTGGCTTGCTTCCTCGGCGGCGCCGGCGCTGATCGTCGGGCTGTTCGTGATCTCGGCGATCTGTGCGGCTGTCGGCTACTTGCTGTCGAGTTGCAGCTGGCGCGCCTGGACGTCGCACAAATGGAACGCCCGCGGCCGCCATCGCATGGAGGCTGTCGAAGGATCGGGGGATTGATCCTCACAGGCCCGATGCTTAGTCAGCTGTCACACCGGGATCATAGGCGGAGGCGGACATGAAGGCACTCCTCATCGCGCTTGCCGGGGGCGGGCTGCTCGTCCTGGCAGCGCCCGCGTCTGCCGCCAAGCCGCAATATGGCAGCTTCGGTTTCGATTTTTCCGGCATGGACAAAAGCGTGAAGCCGGGCGACGACTTTTATGCCTTTGCCAATGGTGGCTGGGCGAAAGCGACGCCGATACCGGCCGACCGGTCCAACTTCGGCATGTTCACAGTCCTCGACGAGCTGTCGATCAAGCGGAGCCGGGAGATAGTCGAGCGTTTCGCTCGAACGCCGGGAAGCCGCATCGGCGATCTTTATGCGAGCTTCATGGACGAATCGGCGGTCGAAAAAGCCGGATTCACTCCGCTGAAAGCGACGATCGATTCGATCAGGGCGATTGGGGACAAGTCCGCACTCGCCGCCACATTCGCGGAGCTGCACAAGAGCGGCGTCACCGCGCCCTTCCTCCTCTATGTCGCCCAGGACGACAGGGAGCCCGAACGATATATCGCGGCCTCTGTTCAGGGCGGCCTCGGCATGCCCGATCGCGATTATTATCTGAAGGACGAGCCAGCGCTGGCGAAGACGCGCGCCGCCTATCAGGCCTATGTCGCCCGATTGTTGACGCTGGCCGGCGAAGCCCGCGCCGACGAGCGGGCCGCCGCCGTCGTCGCTTTCGAGACGAGACTGGCCGAGGTGCAATGGACGAAGACCGACAGCCGCGACAGCACCAAGACCTACAACAAGTGGCAGCGCGGAGATTTTGCGAGAAATGCGCGCGGCTTCGACTGGAACGCCTTTCTAAGCGCCGCCGGCCTCAACGAACAACCAGCCTTCCTGGTCGCCCAGCCCAGCGCCTTCGCGGGCATGGCCAAGGTGATCGAGGCGACCGAGCTCGACATTCTCAAGGATTATCTGCTGGTCGCGACGATCAACGCGGAGGCGCCGTTCCTGTCGAAGCCTTTCGTGGACGCCGAGTTCGCCTTCAACAGCACGGTCCTGTCCGGCACGCCCGAGAACCAGGCGCGCTGGAAGCGCGGCGTGGCGCTCGTCAAGACTCTGATCGGCGAGGATCTCGGCCGCGAATATGTCAGGCTCTACTTCACGCCCGAGACCAAGACGGCGGCCGATGAACTGGTTCGCAACGTTATCGCCGCGCTGGGCAAGCGCATCGACGGCCTCTCCTGGATGGCCCCCGAAACCAAGGTCAAGGCCCACGCAAAGCTGGCCAGCTTCACGCCGAAGATCGGTTATCCATCCAAGTGGCGGGACTACTCCTCGCTTCAGGTGGTGCGCGGCGATCTGCTGGGCAATGTCCGCCGCGGGAACATCTTCGAATGGGAGCGCAACCTCGCCAAGCTGGGCAAGCCGATCGATCGTTCAGAGTGGGAAATGACTCCGATGGAGGTCAACGCCTACGCCAATTTCAGCATGAACGAGGTCGTGTTCCCAGCCGCCATCCTCCAGCCGCCTTTCTTCGATCCACATGCCGACCCGGCCGTCAACTATGGCGGCATCGGTGCGGTAATCGGCCATGAAATAAGCCATCATTTCGACGATCAGGGCGCGAAGTACGACATGCATGGCGCGCTTGCCGACTGGTGGACAGCCGAGGACGTCGCCCGGTTCAAGCTGCTGACCGACAAGATCGTGAAGCAATATGACGCCTATGAGCCGCTGCCGGGGCTTCACATCCAGGGTGCGCTGACACAAGGTGAGAATATTGCGGACCTGGCCGGCATCACCGTCGCGCATGAGGCCTATATGATCTCGCTCAACGGCAAGAAGGCGCCGATGATCGACGGATATGACGGAGATCAGCGCTTCTATCTGGGCTGGGCGCAAGTCTGGCGACGCAATTTTCGCGAGCCGAATCTGCGCCAGCGGCTGCTGACCGATCCACATTCTCCCTCCATCCAACGCACCTGGGTCGTGCGGAATCTCGATTCCTTCTACCGGGCCTATGACGTCAGACGCGGCGACCGGATGTATCTGGAGCCTGCCGAGCGCGTCAGGATCTGGTGAGGTGGCGCTCGTCCCGCCGTAGCGTGGGATGGACTCGAACACGCGACCCTTGACGAACCGGCGTCGTCTGCCATCACTCGAAGCGATGTCGGCTTCCTCGTCCGCCCTCGATCTGTCCCCCGGCGCGGGCCGGCTCGCGCTCAACGCACTGCTCGGCGCGCTCACATTGTTGTCTTCGGTGGGCATGGCCGCGCTGATCTGGGGCGCAACCGGAAATCTGATCGTCGCGGGCCTGTTCATGCTCGCCTTCGCCAGCGGCATCGGCATGATCGTCCTCGTCGCTGCGATCCGTTCGAGCATCCGTGTCCGTCAGGTGCGGCAGATCGACCTCGGCCTGGTCATCGGTGGGATAGAGGATGCAGACGCGTGCGTCGCAATCACGGGCCCGCGCGGCGAACTGATCTGCGCCAACCGCCAGTATGAGGCATGGTTCGGCGGTCTCCCGACCCCGCCGGCACTGCCGTTGACTACGATAATGCGCGACCGGCTCGCGGCTGCGGCGATTGCCGCGCGGCGTGACGGGCGCGTCACGATCGCCCGACTACAGACCGATCGTGGACAGGTCGACGTGATCGTCCGCAGGGCAGGTGATCAGAACAGCCATCTCGTCTGGCGCTTCAAGCGATCGGCGGAGCTCGATAACGTCGCCGATTTCGCGCGGATGATCGGTGGTGAAGTTGGCCGTCGGCTCGGCGCTGCCGGCGTGATGGCTGCGCTGGTCGACGGCAATGGCAGGGGGATCCAGGCCAACCGCATTTTCCTCCAGCGCGCGCTCGGCTCCCCGGATGCGCGGCCATCGGGCTGGGCCTTGGCCGAGTTGCTGCGAAACGATGGCGATACGCTGCGGTTGGCAGCCGACCCGCCAACCGCGGAAGCGATCCGCCTGATCCAGATTGCGCTCGACAGCCAGGAGAATGGCACCGCCACGCTGTTCCTCCTCGTCGACGAACCCGTCGAAGACGGACCCGGCCGCGCCGCTGCCGGCGATGTTCATGCCCTGCTCGGGATGCTGCCGCTCGGTCTGGCAATCGCCCAGCGCGACGGGCGCGTCCAGTTCATGAACTCGTCCTTCCGAAAAGCCGCCGGGCTGGGGCCGGACGACATGATCGTCTATCCGGGCGATCTTGTCGTCGAGGACGACAAGGCGGCAGTGTCGGATGCCGTAAGGCGCTTTTCCGCCGGGCGGGGTTCCGCCAGCGATCTGAGCGTTCGTCTCAAGTCGCGGCCCGAGGAGAATGTCTCGCTGACCGTCGCCGCGGCCAAGGGGCTGGGCGACGCGACGGTGCTGCTCAGCCTCAAGGACAATAGCGAGGAATCGAAGCTCAAGCGCCAGGTCGCGCAAGCGATGAAGATGCAGGCGGTAGGTCAGCTCGCCGGCGGCGTCGCCCATGACTTCAACAATATCCTGACGGCGATCATCGGGCATTGCGACCTGATGACGATGCGTCACATACCTGGCGACAGCGACTATGACGACATCCAACAGATCAAGCATAACTCCAACCGAGCCGCCGCGCTGACGCGACAATTGCTCGCCTTTTCCCGCCAACAGACGCTGCGGCCGCAAATCCTGCAGCTTCCGGACGTGATTTCCGAAATCTCGAACCTCCTGAAGCGGCTGCTCGGCGAGACGGTGAAGCTCGAGGTCAGCCATGGCCGCAACCTCGGCACGGTCCGTGCCGATCCGGGTCAGCTCGAACAGGTCATCGTCAACCTCGTCGTGAATGCGCGTGACGCGATGCCCGACGGCGGCACCGTGACGATCCAGACCTATGCGCTTACGGCGTCCGATGTCCGGGCACTCAACATCGAGATCATGCCGGTTACCGAATATACCGCGCTCAAGGTCTCCGACACCGGCACCGGCATCCCCGCCGTCATCATCACCAAAATCTTCGAACCTTTCTTCACCACCAAGGAAGTGGGCAAGGGTACCGGTCTGGGATTGTCGACCGTCTACGGCATCGTCAAGCAGACCGGCGGCTTCATCTTCGCCGAAAGCGAGATGGGGAAGGGCACCAGCTTCTACATCTACCTGCCCGTTCACGAAGCTCCGGCGACGGCCGCGGCGCCGATCCGCCCGGCCAAGGAGGCAAGTCCGGAGCTATGGGGCACCGGCACGATCCTGCTCGTCGAGGACGAGGCAATGGTTCGCGCGGTAGCCGAACGGGCGCTCGCGCGGCAGGGCTACAAGATCCTGACCGCGACCAATGGCGAAGAGGGGCTGGAGATCATAGAGGCCGGCGAGGAGCCCATAGACCTCGTCATCTCCGATGTCGTGATGCCCACGATGGATGGGCCCAGCATGGCACGCGCGGCCCGGGAGAAGCGGCCCGACCTGCCGATCATCTTCATGTCGGGCTATGCGGAGGAGCAGCTGCGCAAGTCGATCGATCTCGAGAATATCGGCTTCCTTCCCAAACCTTTCTCGGTCCAGCAGATAGGGCAGGCGGCGCGCGAGGCGCTGGCGGAGCATGCCCGAAGCGAGGCGGTGAGCTGATCGGCAGGCCATACGGTGATTGCTGCCGCCGGAGGCTATGACGGCTTATCGTCTCAGAGATCGGTGCGCGGCCCCGCCCGACAACCGCGTCCCAAGCGAAGCCAGAACAAACCACGAATGTTTCTCTCTTGTTCTTGTGGAACATTGCATGTACATAACTTCCGGTTTGAACGTTCGGGTCGTCCGATCTACGAGGGAGTGAACGCACATGTCGGCGCAGTTGAAGCTCATCGGATCCGAAAAGGACGCATCTAACATGGACAGGCAGAAGGCCCTGGAAGCCGCGCTGGCGCAAATCGATCGCGCCTTCGGCAAGGGCTCGGCAATGAAGCTCGGCAGCCGCGAGGCGATGCAGATCGAGGCGGTATCGACCGGCTCGTTGGGGCTCGACATCGCGCTCGGCATCGGCGGCCTGCCCAAGGGACGAATCGTCGAGATCTTCGGTCCGGAAAGCTCGGGTAAGACGACGCTCGCGCTCCATGCGATCGCCGAGACGCAGAAGGCCGGCGGGACGGCCGCCTTCATCGACGCGGAGCACGCGCTCGATCCGGTCTACGCCAAGAAGGTCGGCGTCAATATCGACGAGCTGATCGTCTCTCAGCCCGACACCGGCGAACAGGCGCTGGAGATCGCCGACACGCTGGTTCGCTCGAACGCCATCGACGTGCTGGTGATCGACTCGGTCGCCGCGCTCGTTCCCCGTGCCGAAATCGAGGGCGAGATGGGCGACAGCCATGTCGGCCTCCAGGCGCGGCTGATGAGCCAGGCGCTACGCAAGATCACCGGCTCGATCAGCCGGTCGAAATGCCTGGTCATCTTCATCAACCAAATCCGCATGAAGATCGGCGTGATGTATGGCTCGCCCGAGACGACGACCGGCGGTAATGCGCTGAAATTCTACGCATCGGTCCGGCTCGACATCCGCCGCACCGGCGCGATCAAGGATCGCGACGAGGTCGTCGGCAACACGACCCGCGTGAAGGTCGTGAAGAACAAGGTCGCGCCGCCGTTCAAGCAGGTCGAGTTCGACATCATGTATGGCGAAGGCGTGTCCAAGGTTGGCGAACTGCTCGATTTGGGCGTCAAGGCCGGGCTGGTCGAGAAGTCGGGGGCTTGGTTCAGCTATGATTCGATCCGCATCGGTCAGGGGCGCGAAAATTCGAAAGTCTATCTGCGCGAAAATCCCGAGGTCGCCGCCAAGCTCGAAACGGCGATCCGCGGCAATGCCGAGGATGTCGGTGAGGCGATGATGGCGGGGCCGTCGGAGGACGATGGCCTCTAAGGTCGCTGACGTCGCTGGGACGACCGAGCCTTCGGTCTCTGATTCGGACCTCATCCTGAATCTCAAGAGCTGCCTTGGCGCCGGGTAGCTCTCATGCCGGCGGCGGGTGGCGACAGCTGGGCCTAACGGTGAAAGCGGCGGAGCCGCTTCCACTTCGGCCTAGCTTCGGATAGTCAAATCGCCGTTCATCAAACGAGCCGGGCCGACGGGGCGGAGCCGGGTTCGTCCTGGCATCGGGAAACCGCATGGCGATCACCGTCCACCATCTCCAAAATTCGCGTTCGCAGCGCGTCCTCTGGCTGCTCGAGGAGCTTGGGTTCGACTATAGCGTCAGGCGCTACGAACGCGACAAGCGGACCATGCTGGCGCCTCCCGCGCTCAAGCGCGTGCATCCGCTGGGCAAATCGCCGGTCATCGAGCATAACGGCCGGATCGTCGCCGAGACCGCGACGATCATCGATTATCTGATCAGGCTGGCCGATGGTCGGCTCGGCCCGGCCGATGACGGCGATTCCGCGCTGCGCTGGCGCTATTTTCTCGACTATGCCGAGGGATCGCTGATGCCGTCGCTGCTGCTGAGGCTCGTCATCGACAGGATGGGTCCGTTCGGCTGGGTCGCGAAGCGCACCGTGACCCGCATGGCGATGGTCCACATCGACTATGTCGAGGCCGAACTGAGCCGACGTCCCTGGTTCGCGGGCGCCGAGTTCAGTGCCGCGGACATCATGATGAGCTTTCCGCTCGAGGCTGCACGCGGACGCCTCAAGCTCGACGGGCGTCGCCCGACCATCACCGAGTGGCTCGATCGCATCCATGCCCGCCCCGCCTATCGACGCGCGCTGAAGGAGGGCGGGCCCTATGCCTACGCCTAGGCATGGAGTGCCGGCTCGCATGGGCGCCGTGCAAAGGTCCTGCCAGCGGACCTAATCGCTGCCGGCTGCCATTTGCGAATTGCTTGAGAAGCCCGGCGCCCTCGCCTAAGTCGGGTCCATGACCTCGACCAACGATATTCGCCGCGCTTTCCTCGATCATTTCGCGAAGGAGGGGCACGAAATCGTCCCTTCGGCACCGCTCGTACCACATAATGACCCGACGCTGATGTTCGTCAACGCCGGCATGGTGCCATTCAAGAACGTCTTCACCGGGCTGGAGACGCGGCCTTATTCGACCGCGTCCTCATCGCAGAAGTGCGTGCGCGCCGGGGGCAAGCATAATGACCTCGACAATGTCGGCTATACGGCCCGGCACCACACCTTCTTCGAGATGCTCGGCAATTTCTCGTTCGGCGAATATTTCAAGGAACGAGCGATCACGCTCGCCTGGAGTCTTCTGACCGGCACCTGGGGTCTGCCCAGGGACAGGCTGACCGTCACCGTCTACCATAGCGACGACGAGGCCTATGGGCTGTGGAAGAGGATCGGTGTGCCCGAAAGCCGGATCATCCGCATCCCCACGTCGGACAATTTCTGGTCGATGGGCGATACCGGCCCATGCGGACCATGTTCCGAGATATTCTTCGATCATGGCGACCATATTCCTGGCGGTCCGCCGGGAAGCCCCGATGAGGACGGCGACCGCTTCGTCGAGATCTGGAACCTCGTGTTCATGCAATATGAGCAGGTCGACAAGGAAACCAGGGTCGATCTGCCGAAGCCTTCGATCGATACGGGCATGGGGCTGGAGCGCATCTCCGCCGTGCTGCAGGGCGTCCACGACAATTATGATACCGACATTTTCAAAGCGCTGATCGCCGCCTCGGGCGAACTGACGAGGACGGCGACCGACGGCGCGGCGATGGCGTCGCACCGGGTGATCGCTGACCATCTGCGCTCCTCCGGTTTCCTGGTCGCCGACGGGGTGCTGCCGGCCAATGAAGGTCGCGGCTATGTGCTGCGCCGCATCATGCGCCGCGCGATGCGCCATGCCCATCTGCTCGGTGCCGCCGAGCCGCTGATGCACCGCCTCGTTCCGAGCCTGGTGTCCGAAATGGGTGCGGCCTATCCCGAGCTGGTCCGCGCGCAGCCTTTGATCGAGGAGACACTCAAGCTGGAGGAAACGCGCTTCCGCCAGACGCTCGCGAACGGCCTGCGGCTGCTGGAGGAGGCAACGAGCGGCATGAGCGCCGGCGATGTCCTGCCGGGGACCACGGCGTTCAAGCTCTACGACACCTATGGCTTTCCTTACGACCTGACCGAGGACGCGCTCCGCGCGCAGGATCTCGGCGTCGACCGGGCCGGTTTCGACGCTGCCATGGCGGAGCAGAAGGCTGCCGCGCGTGCCGCCTGGAAGGGCTCGGGTGAAAAGGCTTCCGATGAGATCTGGTTCGACATCGCCGAGGAATTCGGCGGGACGGAGTTTACCGGCTATGTTAGCGAGCAGGGCGAAGGCCAGCTCCTCGCCATCGTCAAGGACGGCAAGCGCGTCGAGGCCGCGTCAGCCGGCGACGAGGTGGTGCTGGTGACGAACCAGACCCCCTTCTACGGCGAGAGCGGCGGCCAGATGGGCGATGCCGGCGTCGTATCGGGCGATGATGGTCTCGTGATCAGGATCGACGACACGGCCAAGCCGCTCGGCCGCATCCATGCCCACAAGGGACGGGTGACGGCGGGATCGGTCAAGGTCGGCGATGCGCTTCATATGCTGGTCGATACCGGACGACGCTCGCATATCCGCGCCAACCATTCTGCCACCCATCTGCTGCACGCCGCGCTCCGCCACAGGCTTGGCGGTCATGTCACCCAGAAAGGCAGCCTCGTTGCCGCCGATCGTTTCCGCTTCGACTTCTCGCATCCCAAGGCGCTGACGCCCGAAGACATCGCCGCGGTCGAAGCCGAGGTGAACCGCCATATCCGGGAGAATGAGGAGGTCACAACCCGACTGATGACACCCGACGCCGCGATCGGGGCGGGGGCGATGGCCCTGTTCGGTGAGAAATATGGCGACGAGGTCCGTGTCCTCTCGATGGGCAAGGCCGATAGCGGGAGCTATTCGGTCGAGCTGTGCGGCGGCACCCATGTGTCGGCGCTCGGCGATATCGGCCTCTTCGTCATCATCCATGAAGGCGGTGTCTCGGCCGGCGTGCGGCGCATCGAGGCGTTGACCGGCGAAGCTGCCCGCCTGTGGCTGACGGAAAAGGACGCAAAGCTGGCCGCAGTCGAGGAGGTGCTGGGCGCCAGCCCCGACATCGTCGCGCGCGCCAGGCAGCTTCGCGACGAGAACAAAAAGCTCCAGCGCGAACTGGCCGAAGCACGGAAGGCGCTGGCGCTGGGCGGCGGCAAGGCCGAGGCTGCGGGGCCCGAGGATATAGCGGGCGTGAAATTCTCGGCACAGATCATCGAAGGACTCGATCCCAAGGGGCTGCGCGGGCTGATCGACGAGAGCAAGGCGGCGCTCGGTTCGGGTGTCGCGCTGATCGTCGCGGTCAATGACGGCCGCGCGAGCGTCGCGGCGGGCGTCACCGGCGACCTTATCGATCGGATCAGCGCGGTTGAGCTGGTGAGGGTGGCGGTTGCCGTGCTGGGTGGACAGGGCGGTGGCGGCCGGCCCGACATGGCTCAGGGAGGGGGTCCCGAGGGCGACAAGGCGGCGGCGGCAGTGGCGGCCGTGCGCGAGGCGCTGGCAAAGGTCCCGGCGTAACCGCACCGCCGGCGCACGCGGAGGCGTCAGTTGGAGTCGGCGAGATCCGGCTGCCGGCGCACGCCGAGCCGCGGCGCGCGTGCCATTTCGCCCATCTCCATGATCTTGGCGCGCAGCTCGGCTCGCTTTTCGTGGATCGAGGCGATGACGGGGCCCATTGCCACGCCGATATCGACCAACACCGCCTCCGAAAGCTGGAGTGAGGATTCCAGCGTCTCCGGCACGGCATCTGTCGCTCCGGCGCGGTATAGCTCGGCGGCATGGTTCGGATCGCGGGCGCGCGCGACAATCGTCAACTCCGGGTGTTGTTCGCGCGCATAGCGCGTGATCCGCACGACCTGGACCGGATCGTCCATGGTCAGGATCAGCGCGGTCGCGTTGGAGAGATCGATATGCTCGATCATGCCGGGACGGGCTATGTCTCCAAACATGATCTGATAGCCGCGCCGCCGCGCGCTGATGACCTGATCGATGTCCGCATCGACAGCGAGATACGACTTGCCATGGGCATCCAGCATCTGGGCGACAAGCCGGCCGACGCGGCCGAAGCCGGCAATGATGGCTCGTCCCTGCGATCTGGTCGGGATCGCATCCGGCTTATATTCGCGTTCGTCGAACTTCCTGGCGACGTCATGGCCGACTCGCGCGAGGATCGGTGTGATCGTCAGGCCGATCGCCGTGACGACCTGCCAGAAGGCGGCGTCATCGGCGCCGATCAGCCTGGCCTGCGCCGCTGCGCCGAGAACGATCAACGTGGTTTCCGAAGGCGATGACATGAGCAGACCGGTTTCCGCGGCGACCGCGCGTTTGGCGCCCCATATCCGGAGCAGAACAGCGGTAATCAGCGCCTTCGCGATCACGACGGAGATCACGGCTGCGGCGAGGGCATGCCAGTTCTCGAGCAGCATCATCGGATCGAGCGACATGCCGACGGTGATCAGGAAGACGCCGAGCGCCAGCCCCTTGAAGGGGGCGGTCACGAGATCGACTTCCGCATGATAGTCGGTTTCGGCGATGAGCAGGCCGGCAACCAGCGCACCGACGATCGGCGAAAGTCCGGCGATGGTCGTCGCAATGCTGGCGAGGATGACGACCAGCAGGCTCGCGGACAGGAAAAGCTCCGGGTTCTTCGCTCGCGCTGCCTGGGCGAAGAGGCGGGGCAGCAGGAAGCGCCCGCCCACCATCATCACGATGATCACCGTCACGCCCAGTCCGAGCGTTCGCACCAGGCCGTCCCAGCCCGCACTGTCACCATAGGGCGCCATCGCGCCGAGGATGAAGATGATCGGGACGAGCGCCAGGTCTTCCAGCAGAAGGATCGAAAAAGCGCGTTTTCCCACGGCGCCGGTCGTGCCGACCATCGGGAGCACCAGCGCTGTCGAGGAAAGCGCCAGCGCGAGACCCAGCCCAAGCGCACCGCCTGGCGCCTGGCCGAACAACAGCAATCCGCCGCCGATCAGCGCTGCCGACATGAGCAATTTCGTGGTGCCGAGCCCGAAGACCGCCTGGCGCAGGCCCCAAAGCCTTCGAAAGCTCAGCTCCAGCCCGATTGAGAAGAGCAGCAATATGATGCCGAACTCGGCAAAGGGCGCGATGGCGGCCGGATCGCTGATCGTGACATAATAGAGCCAGGGGAAATCGTCGACCAGCTGGCCGAGCGCGTTCGGACCGACAAGTGCGCCGACCAGGATGAAACCGATCACCGGGCTGATGCGAAAGCGGGTGAAAGCGGGTATGACAAGACCGGCCGCGCCAAGGATCACTAGCGCATCACTGAACGCGGTGGTGTTGAGCGAGAAGGCCATCGAGCGATAGTGGCGGCAAAGCGTGGGAAACGCTACCCATTCGAGGGGGGAGGGCAATGAACACCAGGAAGCTCGTGATCGCTGGCGGCGGACCCGCGGGCCTGATGGCCGGTTTGCTGTTCGCCCGCGCCGGGGTGCCGACCCTGGTGCTGGAAAAGCACCGCGATTTTCTGCGCGACTTCCGCGGCGATACCGTTCACCCGTCCACGATCGCGCTGTTCGACGAACTGGGCCTTGCGGATGCGCTGCTGGCCAGGCCGCACGACAAGGTGACCACGATTGAAGCCGTTGTGGGAGGGCGCAGCTACGGTATTGCCGATCTCGGCCATCTGCCTGTCCGCCACAAATTCATGATGATGATGCCGCAATGGCATTTTCTGGACTTCGTTCGCGACGCAGCTGAAGATTGGCCGGAATTCGCGCTTCGTACCGAGGCGGAGGTGGTCGGCCTTGTCGAAGAAGAGGGGCGCGTGGTCGGCGTGAGGCTGGACGGCGGCGAGTCGATCCGGGCCGATCTCGTGATCGCCGCCGACGGGCGGGACTCGGTGTTGCGTGCGGCGGCAGCGCTCGACCGCCGCGACCTAGGTGCTCCGATCGACGTATTCTGGTTCCGCATTCCCAAGGCGCCTGCAGCGAAAAACGAGACGATGGGCCGCTTTGCTCCGGGTACGGTGATCGCGACGATCGACCGTGGAGACTATTGGCAATGTGCCTTTGTTTTCGCAAAAGGCGGCGCGGAGCAGATCCGCCAGCGCGGCCTCGATGCGTTCAAGGCCCGTGTCATCGCCACCGTTCCCTTGTTGGCGGACCGGATCGATGCGCTCGCATCCTGGGACGACGCCAAGCTCTTGTCGGTCTCGCTCGACCGGCTGACGCGCTGGCACCGGCCGGGGCTGCTCGCAATCGGTGACGCCGCGCACGCAATGTCCCCGGTTGGCGGGGTGGGAATAAATCTCGCGATCCAGGATGCGGTGGCTGCCGCGAATGTCCTCGCGCTGCCCTTATCACGGGGGGAGACTGTCGATCATCTCCTCGGAAAAGTCCAGCGCCGGCGGATGCTCCCGGTCCGGGTCATCCAGGGGATGCAGCGGATGGTCCATGCGGCGATACTCGGTCCGACGCTCAACGCCACGGCGGAGATGGAACCGCCACTCGCGCTGCGGATGCTCGACCGGTTCCCGTTGCTCCAGCGTATACCGGCGAGGATCGTCGGACTGGGCGTGCGCCGGGAACATATCCTGTCGCCGCAAGTCCCGAAGGTATGAAATCTCTGTCAGTTATGGCTGCAATCTCAGACCGGATCTATGCTCATTCTGCGCTCGCAGTTCCCACAAAAAAGCGCCGCTCCAGCTGAATGGAGCGACGCCCTCCCGTATGACCGGCTGCTGGAAATTATTTCCAGGCGGTCATCTCCTTCTCCAGGTTGAGGCGGATCTGTTCGAAGAATTGCTCGGTGGTCATCCACGGTTGTTCCGGGCCGATCAGGATGGCGAGATCCTTGGTCATGCCTCCGTCCTCGACAGTCTTGATGCAAACCCGCTCCAGCGTCTCGGCGAAACGGACAACGTCGGGTGTGTCGTCGAACTTGCCCCGGAACTGCAGGCCCTGGGTCCATGCAAAGATCGACGCGATCGGATTGGTGGAGGTCGCCTTGCCCTGTTCATGCATGCGATAGTGGCGGGTGACGGTGCCGTGGGCCGCTTCGGCCTCGATCGTCTTGCCGTCAGGCGACATCAGCACCGAAGTCATCAGCCCGAGCGACCCGAAGCCCTGGGCCACGGTGTCCGACTGCACGTCGCCATCATAATTCTTGCAGGCCCAGACGAACTTGCCGCTCCACTTGAGAGCCGATGCCACCATATCGTCGATGAGCCGATGCTCATAGACGATGTTGCGAGCCTTGAACTGCGCCGCGAAGTCGGCGTCGAACACCTCCTGGAAGAGGTCTTTGAAACGACCGTCATAGGCTTTGAGGATCGTGTTCTTCGTCGATAGGTAAAGCGGCCAGCCCCGATCGAGCGCATAGTTCATGCTGGCGCGCGCGAAGTCGCGAATGGAGTCGTCGAGATTATACATGCCCATCGCGACGCCCGACGACGGAAACTGGAAGACCTCCTGGTCGATGGTTTCGCCATTTTCGCCGTCCCAGACCAGGCGGAGTTTCCCCGGCCCCGGTATACGGAAATCGGTCGCGCGATATTGGTCGCCGAAGGCATGGCGGCCGACGACGATCGGATCGGTCCAGCCGGGCACCAGGCGCGGCACGTTCCTGATCACGATCGGTTCGCGAAAGACGACGCCGCCGAGGATATTACGGATCGTACCGTTCGGGGATTTCCACATCTTCTTGAGCTGGAATTCCTCGACGCGAGCCTCATCGGGCGTGATCGTGGCGCATTTGACGCCGACGCCATATTTCTGGATCGCTTTCGCGCTGTCGATGGTGATCTGGTCTCCAGTCTCGTCGCGCTTCTGGACGGACAGGTCATAATATTCGAGATCGATGTCGAGATAGGGGAGGATCAGGCGCTCGCGGATCCATTGCCAGATGATCCGCGTCATTTCGTCGCCGTCGAGTTCGACGACTGGGGTTTTTACCTTGATCTTCGCCATGCTTGTTCTGCTCCGGGAAGGGATGATTTGGCGCAGTCACTATGCCGAGAAATCGGCAGGATCAACCACCGGCACGCGCTTTTATCGCGAGACATGTGTGGCAGAGGGGAACGCTCGATGTCTGCCGATCATTGTCAGCGCCGGGCGCGAGCCCTAGGAAGGCCGGATGACTTCGCTCGATAAACCCGACATCGGAACTACTTCGGTCAAATGGCGCTGGCCCGGCGTGCATCCGGAAGGGCGCAAGTTCGTGCTCATCTCGGCCGCGATCTGCCTCCTCTTCGCGTTACTCGCCTGGGAAACCCTCGCATGGCCGATGGCGGCCGTGACGATATGGGTGGCTGCCTTCTTCCGGGATCCGACCCGTACCACACCGGCCGCGGAAGGACTCGTCGTCGCTCCTGCCGACGGATTGGTGACGATGATCACGACGGTGCCGCCGCCCCGCGAGCTCGCGGGTGCCGACGCCCTGGGCGACGCGCCCGTCACCCGTGTATCGATCTTCATGTCGGTCTTCGACGTCCATATCAACCGTACGCCCATCGCGGGCACGATCCGACGCGTCGCCTATATTCCCGGCAGCTTCCTCAACGCCGATCTCGACAAGGCCAGCGAGGAGAATGAGCGCCAGCACTTCCTGGTCGAGGGGGTGAGCGGAACGCGGATCGGCTTCACCCAGATTGCCGGACTAGTGGCGCGGCGGATCGTGCCGTTCGTCAAGCCGGGCGACGTCGTTGCCAGCGGCCAGCGGATCGGACTCATCCGGTTCGGTAGCCGGGTCGACGTCTATCTGCCGGAGGGAACCGGCCATCGCGTCACCCTGGGCCAGCGCACGATCGCCGGCGAAACCGTCATCGCGAAAGTCGGCGAGGGTGATCGGATGATCGGAACCGCGCAGTGAATGTGGTGAGAGAGTCTCATCCGCGCCATGTTCCCGGAAGGGGAGCATGATGCGCGGGCGGCGGATCCAAATCCGGCGGGGCATTCCGGCGCGCGCGGTGGCACCGAATGCGGTGACAGCGCTCGCGCTCTGTTCTGGCCTCACCGGAGTTCGCTTCGCGATCGCCGGCGACTGGGAAAAAGCGCTCGTCGCGATCCTTGTCGCGGGTGTTCTCGACGGGCTGGACGGCCGGATAGCGCGGCTTCTCAAGGGTGAAAGCCGCTTCGGAGCCGAGCTCGACTCGCTGTCGGACGTGATCGCCTTCGGCGTCTCGCCGGCGATCATCATGTTTCTTTGGTCGCTCAACGAGATTCCGCGTTTCGGCTGGGTGTTCGCGCTGGGTTACGCGGTGTGCGCCGCCCTGCGCCTGGCCCGGTTCAATGCCGCGCTCGATACCGCCGACCAGCCGCGAAAAGCCGCCGGTTTCCTGACCGGCGTGCCCGCCCCCACAGGGGCGGGCCTGATGTTGTTGCCGGTGGCGATCTGGTTGTGGAGCGACCTCTGGGCCGTTCGTGATCCGTTCTTCATTTGCTGTTGGGCGGCGTTGGTCGGCTTCCTGATGATTTCGGATCTGGCGACCTATAGCTGGTCATCCATCCAGATTTCGCGTGCCTGGCGTCTGCCGGTTGTCCTGTTCGTGGCGATGCTTGGCGCGGCGATGTTCACAGCGCCGTGGCACACGCTCAGCTTCGTGATGATCGGTTATCTGGCGACGATACCGTTCAGCGCGATGGCCTATGCCCGCGTTAGGCGGCGCGCGCCCGCATCGGCTGCACCAGACGGAACTCCGCTTTCCTGACGACCCGGAATCTCGCCTTGTAGGCCGGCGGTTTAGTCGCCTCGGGAAAGGCAGACCCGAGCACGCGCCGGATCGAAGCCATCTCAGCCCTTATGGTGGCGATTACCGCGACAATCGAAATCGCCAGAATGGCAACGAATAGAGCCCCGGAAACTAAATGCAGCATCATCTTCGTCCTCGAACCGGCCAGGGGGCGCGTCCGCAGCACCGGCGGAGAAGCGCTCGATCTGGCGTGCTGTTCCTTATGTTCATGTTTTGTTCTTTCTTGTCAACCCTTGATTTTGCACGGGGAGTCGCATAGAGGGCGCGCCATTCCACATGCGGGGCATCCATACCGGTGCCGTATTTACGGTTCCCGTCCCGCAGAGGTTCAACCGGGTAAGGAGAAAATCCTATGGCGGCTCCCACCGTCTCGATGCAGGCATTGCTCGATGCCGGCGCGCATTTCGGTCACCAGACTCACCGCTGGAATCCGAAAATGAAGCCCTATCTGTTCGGCGAACGGAACGGCATCCACATCATCGATCTTTCGCAGACCGTGCCGCTTCTGGCGCGCGCCCTCGATTTCATTTCGACGAGCGTCGGCCATGGCGGCAAGGTATTGTTCGTCGGCACGAAGCGCCAGGCCCAGGAGCCGATCGCCGAGGCGGCGCGCCGCTCTGGCCAGCATTTCGTCAACCACCGCTGGCTGGGCGGCATGCTCACCAACTGGAAGACGATCTCTAACTCGATCAAGCGCCTCAAGTCGCTCGAGGAGCAGCTGTCGGGCGACACGCACGGCCTTACCAAGAAGGAAGTGCTCCAGCTCACCCGCGAGCGGGACAAGCTCGAACTGTCACTCGGCGGTATTCGCGATCTTGGCGGTATTCCCGATGTGATGTTCGTCATCGACGCGAACAAGGAAGAGCTCGCGATCAAGGAAGCGAACACCCTCGGCATTCCTGTCGTCGCCATCCTTGATTCGAATGTCAGCCCCGACGGCATCGCCTTCCCGGTGCCGGCCAACGACGACGCCGCACGCGCCATTCGCCTCTATTGCGACGCGGTCGCCGAGGCCGCAACGCGTGGCGAACAGGGTGGCCGTCAGGCGCGGGGCGAGGATCTCGGCGCGTCAGTCGAGGCGCCGATCGAGGAAGCGCTGGCGAACTGAAATATATTTCCGTCATTCCGACCGATGCCGGCACCTGACCAGGACCGCGCCACGCGCGGCCCCCCGGGGCCGGCACCGCTGGGATGACGTATCACGAAAGGAAAGCATATGGCGGAGATCACCGCTGCAACCGTGAAGGAACTTCGCGAGAAGTCCGGCGCGGGCATGATGGATTGCAAGAAGGCGCTGACCGAGACCAACGGCGACATGGATGCGGCGATCGACTGGTTGCGCACCAAGGGCCTCGCCACTGCCGCGAAAAAGTCGAGCCGCACCGCGGCCGAGGGACTGGTCGGGGTCGCCGTCGAAGGTACCAAGGGGGCCGCTGTCGAAGTCAACAGCGAAACCGACTTCGTTGCCAAGAACGAGCAGTTCCAGGATTTTGTCCGGACCGTCACGGCGCTGGCGCTGTCGGCCGGCGATGACGTCGCCGCGCTCGGCGGTGCAGCCTATCCCGGTGGCGGCACCGTCAGCGAGAAGCTCACCTCCAACGTCGCCACGATCGGCGAGAACCAGACTCTGCGCCGCGCGAAGGTCGTCGAGGTCTCGCAGGGGGCGGTAGTGTCATACATGCACAACGCGGTTTCGCCGGGCCTCGGCAAGATCGGCGTGCTCGTGGCGCTCGAAGGCGAGGCGCCGGTGGCGGAGATGGAGGCGGTCGGCAAGCAGATCGCAATGCACATCGCCGCGGCTTTTCCCCTGGCCTTGAACGAGAGCGATCTCGATCCGACCGTCATCGAGCGCGAGCGGGCGATCGCGGCCGAAAAGGCGGCAGAGTCGGGCAAGCCCGCCGACATCGTCGAGAAGATGGTTCAGGGCGCGGTGGCCAAGTTCCGCAAGGAAAATGCGCTGCTCAGCCAGATTTTCGTGATCGACAACAAGACGCCGATCTCGCAGGTGGTCGCCAACGCGGCCAAGGCTGCCGGGGGCTCCATCACGCTCAAGGATTATGTCCGCTTCCAGCTCGGCGAAGGGATCGAGAAGGAAACCAGCGACTTCGCTGCCGAAGTCGCTGCTGCCGTAAAGGGCTAAGCCTCTCAGAAGGCCCGCCTTCCTATCCTTTCGGGACGGGGAGGCGGGCCTTTTCCATGGGCGCTTGGCAGGCGGTGTCTGCCTCTCTAAGGTGCCGGCCGTGCCACCCATTCCATCGAGTATCGACCCTATATGGACCGTCCGCGCTTCAAACGAATTCTGCTGAAGCTGTCGGGTGAGGTGCTGATGGGCCAGGGGCAGTTCGGTATCGATCCGGAGACCGTCACCCGCGTGGCCCGCGAGATCGCCGATGTCGCCGCGCATTATGAACTGTGCCTGGTCGTGGGTGGGGGCAACATTTTTCGGGGCCTCGCGGCAGCGGCGAAGGGGTTCGACCGGACAAGCGCCGATTATATGGGCATGTTGGCGACCGTGATGAACGCGCTCGCCGTCCAGAACGCGCTCGAACAGATCGGGGTCGACACCAGGGTGCAGTCCGCCATCCCGATGGCCACCGTGTGCGAGCCCTTCATCCGCAGACGCGCGGAGCGACACCTCGAGAAGGGCCGAATCGTGATTTTCGCCGCCGGCACCGGCAGTCCCTATTTCACCACCGACAGTGCCGCCGCCCTGCGTGCGGCCGAGATGGGGTGCAACGCGCTTTTAAAGGGTACCTCCGTCGATGGCGTCTATGACGCCGATCCCAAGAAGGTTCCCAACGCCAAGCGATACGAAACCGTGACTTTCAATCGTGTACTGTCCGATGACCTCAAGGTCATGGATGCCAGCGCCGTTGCGCTGTGCCGCGACAACAACATACCGATCGTGGTATTCAACATCCGCGAGCAGGGCAATCTGGCCCAGGTGCTCGCCGGTTCGGGTACCGCCACGATCGTACAGAACTGAGGGGAAGGACATGCCCGCCTACGATAAGGCCGACCTGGAACGCCGGATGCATGGAGCCGTCGAAGCGCTGAAGAATGACTTGATCGGTCTGCGCACGGGCCGCGCCTCGGTGAACCTGCTCGACCCGGTGACGGTCGAGGTCTATGGCGCCCATATGCCGCTGAACCAGGCGGCGACGGTGACGGCGCCCGAACCCCGGATGCTGTCGGTTCAGGTCTGGGACAAATCGAATGTCGGCCCGATCGACAAGGCGATCCGATCGGCGGGGCTTGGGCTCAACCCGATCGTCGATGGCCAGACGCTGCGCATTCCCATTCCTGATCTGACCGAGGAGCGGCGCAAGGAGCTCGCCAAGCTTGCCGGCCAATATGCCGAAAAGGCGCGGGTCGCGGCGCGAAATGTCCGCCGGGACGGCATGGACAACCTCAAGGCCGACGAGAAAAAGGGCGAGATCAGCGAGGATGATCGCAAGCGGCGCGAAGCCGAGGTGCAGAAGCTCACCGATAGCACCATCGCCGAGATCGACGCGACCGCAGGCGCCAAGGAAAAGGAAATCCTCGGCAAGTGAGCGGCCTTCCGGCCAGTTCCGCTCCCAACGCGGTGGCAGGGGCGGGGCCGGTTCCCCGCCACGTCGCCATCATCATGGACGGCAATGGGCGCTGGGCGAAGCGCCGCTTCCTTCCTCGCATAGCCGGCCATCGGGCGGGCGCGGAAGCCGTCCGCACCACGGTCAAGGCGGCCGCGGACTTCGGGCTGCAGGCGTTGACGCTCTATGCCTTCTCGTCGGAGAACTGGCGCCGCTCGACCGAGGAGGTGTCGGACCTGATGGGCCTTCTGCGCCACTATCTCCGCCGGGAAGTCGCTGAACTCGATCGTAACGGGATCCGCCTGCGGACCATCGGCGACATCGCCGGCCTTGACAGCGAACTGGTCAAGCTGATCCGGGAGGGCGTGGAGCGGACGGCGGGCAACCAGCGGCTCGATTTCGTGCTGGCCCTGAATTATGGCGCCAAGGACGAGATGGTCCGCGCGATCCGTGGCATCGCGGCCGAGGTCGCTGCCGGTCGGCTCGAGCCCTCCGAGATCGAAGCGTCGACGATCGAGCAGCGGCTCGACACCAATGATCTGCCGTCGCTCGATCTGCTGATCCGGACCTCGGGCGAGCGACGCCTTTCCAATTTCCTGCTCTGGCAGGCGGCCTACGCCGAGCTGTTGTTCGTGGACACGCTCTGGCCCGACTTCAACGGCGACACGCTCGCGGCTGCCATAGCCGATTTCGCCACGCGGGAACGCCGCTTCGGCGGGCGATAATCGGACCGATGCCCCTATGACCAGGCCCGTGGCCTCCGAGCTCCAGCTCCGTATCGTCTCGGGGGCCGTCATGATGGCCGTTGCCCTCGCTGCGCTTTGGGCCGGCGGGATTCTTTTCTGGACGCTGACCGCTCTTCTGGCCGTGCTGATGATGGTCGAGTGGTCGCAGATGGCGGGTGCGTCATTCTGGCAGGTGGCATTGGGAGCGCTGCTCGCGGCGGGGCTGATGGTCACCGCGCTCGACTTCCTTGATCCTCTGAAGCTTGGCGCGATCTCCGATCGGCTCATTGCCCAGTCGGTGGACCTGATCGGTCTTTCAGCGATTTTGCTCGCGGTCGTCAGCTTCCGGGCGCGTTTGGGGGCCGGATTGCTCTATGCGATACCGCCGGCGATCGCGCTGATATTCGTGCGGGAGCAGGCCGAGCGGGGATTGCTGCTCACTTTATGGACGCTTGCCATCGTCTGGGCGACCGATATCGGCGCCTATTTCGCCGGTCGGGCGATCGGCGGACCGAAGCTGGCGCCGAGGCTCAGCCCAAACAAGACATGGGCAGGCTTGATCGGCGGTATGATCGCGGCTGCTGTCGTCGGCGCGCTGATCGCCTGGCAAGGGGATCTCCCCGCATTCTGCTGGATCACCGGCGGCGGCCTGGCGGTAGCGGCGCAGATGGGCGATCTCTTCGAAAGTTGGTTGAAGCGGCGATCCGGGGTCAAGGACAGCGGCAAGCTTTTGCCCGGCCATGGCGGGGTGCTCGACCGGCTCGACGGCGTGGTTCCCGTCGCGGTCGCCGTGGGCACCGCCCTTGCGGCGGGGCTGCTATGACGACCAAGACGATTTGCATCCTCGGAGCGACCGGATCCATCGGCACATCGACACTCGATCTCGTCGAGCGAGCGCCCGATCGATTCGAGGTAGTGGCACTGACCGCGCAGCGCGACGTCGGCGGCCTTGCCGATGCCGCGCGTCGGACGCGGGCCGAGCTGGCCGTCATCGGCGACGAGGCGCTTTACGAACCCCTGAAGCGTGCCTTGGCCGGCACGCCGACCCAAATCGCCGCAGGAGAGCGCGCCATTACCGCCGCCGCGGCGATCGGTGCAGACTGGACGATGGCGGCGATCGTCGGATTCGCCGGGCTGCGGCCGACGCTGGCCGCGCTACGGGCAGGCGGCACCGTCGCGCTCGCGAACAAGGAGTCGCTGGTGTCGGCCGGTGCGCTGATGACGGAAGCGGCACGAGCCCAGGGTGCGACGCTGTTGCCGGTCGACTCCGAACATAATGCGGTATTCCAATGCTTCGACCATGACGGTCCGGCGAGGATAAGGAAGGTGACGCTGACCGCCAGTGGCGGACCTTTCCGCGAGTGGAGTCTGGAAGCGATGCGCGCGGCCACGCCCGCCCAGGCGGTCAAACATCCGAATTGGTCGATGGGCGCCAAGATATCGGTGGACAGCGCGACGCTGATGAACAAGGGCCTCGAGTTGATCGAGGCTCACCACCTGTTCCCGTTGCCGGCGCACGCGTTCGACGCGGTGATCCATCCCCAATCGGTCGTTCACGCGCTGGTCGACTATGTCGACGGGTCGGTACTCGCCCAGCTTGGCACCCCCGACATGCGCACCCCGATCGCCCACTGCCTGGCCTGGCCCGAACGGATGTCGACGCCGTGCCCGCCGTTGGACATCACGGCGATCGGACGGCTGGACTTCGCGGCACCCGATCTGGCCCGCTTCCCTGCGCTTGGTATCGCCAAGAACGTCCTGCTTGCCGGCGGGGCGCGACCGGCGATTTTGAATGCCGCGAATGAAGTGGCCGTAGCGGCATTTCTCGCCGGACGTATCGGCTTTCTCGATATCGCGTTAATCGTCGGAAAAGTCCTGGATCGTTATGATCCGCCGGCGCCAGCGTCGATCGATGACGTTTTCAGCATCGATGCCGGCGCCCGCCATATGGCGGAGGACGTTATGGAAAGTATCACCGCGTGACAGAAAGCCCTGGCATCCTATTCACGGTCCTCGCTTTTCTTCTCGTTATCGGGCCGTTGATCTTCGTTCACGAGCTTGGCCATTACTTGGTCGGGCGTTGGTGCGGCGTGAAGGCGGATGCCTTCTCGATCGGTTTCGGGCGCGAGATCGCCGGCTATACCGATTCGCAGGGCACCCGCTGGAAACTCGGCTGGATCCCGATGGGCGGCTATGTGAAGTTCGCGGGCGACATGAATCCGGCCAGCCGGCCTACCCCCGAATGGCTTGCGCTGCCGCCCGAGGAACGCGCTCGCACCTTTCAGGCCCAGCCGGTCTGGCAGCGTTTCCTGATCGTCTTGGCAGGGCCGCTCACGAATTTCCTCGTTGCTATCGGCATTTTCATGGCCTTTTTCGCGGCCTTCGGCGTGCCACGAACTCCGGCGACGATCTCCGCGGTGGTCGAAAATTCACCGGCTGCGCGTGCCGGCATGTTAGCGGGCGACCGCGTTATTGCGGTCGCGGGACGCCCCGTCACGACATTTGACGAGTTGGCCGAGATCGTCCGATTCCGCCCCGAGGAGCGGCTGCGGGTCGAGCTTATGCGCGATGGCCGCGCGCACGCGCTCTATCTGGTCACCGCCGCCGACGTTGAGCGTGATCGCTTCGGAAACGAATTTCGTAAGGGGACGATCGGTGTCCTGTCGGGACCGCAACGGACCGAGCCGGTGCCGTTCGCGCAGCTCCCTGTCGAGGCGACCCGGCAAACCTTCGCGATCGTCCGAACCATGGTCGACACGCTCGGCCAGATCATCACCGGCCGGCGTTCGGTCAAGGAACTCGGCGGACCGATCAAGATCGCCCAGGTTTCGGGGCAGCAGGCGTCGCTCGGGTTGCTCAACTTCGTCATGCTGATGGCTCTCATTTCGATTAATCTCGGATTCATCAACCTCTTGCCAATCCCGATGCTCGACGGAGGCCATCTGATCTTCTATCTGTTCGAAGGGGTCGCGCGCCGGCCTGTCCCGGAAAAGGCGATGGAATGGGCATTTCGGTCGGGACTGGCGGTGCTTTTGTCCTTCATGATCCTTGTCACGCTCAACGATATTCTCTCGCTGGGCGCTCTGAAGAGGCTTGCCGGGTTGATCGGTTGAGCGTGTTGGGGCAGTGCATGCGGACGCCCGGCACCAGCAGGGCGTGAAGATGCTATTCTATGAAGGCGGGGACCGGGTGACGGCGACGAAGGCGAACTTCAATCGGACGCGGCTCATTTCCGCTCTTCTCGTCGGCACGATGCTCGGCGGCTTATCGCAGCCGCTGTTGGCCCAGGCCGCACCGGAACAGACACCGGCGGCACCTCCGGCGCCCGCCGTCCAGGGCATCATCAAGACGATCAACGTCGCCGGTTCCGAACGGCTCGAACCCGATACGGTGCGCTCCTATGTGAAGCTCGCGCCCGGCGAGCCCTACACGCGCGAGGCGCTCGATCAGGCGCTCAAGGATCTGTACGAGACCGAACTGTTCGCCGATGTCCAGGTGCGCGACGACGGTGCGGGCAACATCACGCTGCAGATCCGCGAAAATCCCATCGTCAACCGCATCGTGCTCGAAGGCAATAAGCGGCTGAAGTCGGAGAAAATCAATCCCGAGATCAAGCTCGCGCCGCGGCAGATCTTCACCCGTTCCAAAGTGCGCGCCGATGTCGCCCGCATCATCGAGCTTTACCGTCGCCAGGGCCGTTTCGCCGCGACCGTCGAGCCGAAGATGGTTCTGCTCGATCAGAACCGCGTCGACATCATCTTCGAGATCAGCGAGGGCGATAAGTCCAAGGTCCGCAAGATCAACATCATCGGCAACAAGCGCTTTTCCGACGGGCGGCTGCGCGGCGAGATGGCGACGAAACAGACTGGCCTGACCAAGATCTTCTCGTCGGGGACCAGCTATGATCCCGACCGGATGTCGTATGATCAACAGAAGCTCCGGCAATTCTATCTCACCAACGGCTATGCCGATTTCCGCGTCGTCTCCGCCGTGGCGGAGCTGACGCCCGACAAGCGCGACTTCATCATCACCTATGTGGTCGAGGAGGGCGAACGCTACAGGTTCGGCGACGTCGATCTCGAGAGCGAGATCCGCGACATTAAGGCAGAGAATTTCAAATATCTGCTGCCGATGCGCAAGGGCGATTGGTACAACGCCAAGCTGGTCGAGGATACGGTGGACTCGATCACCGAGACCACCGGTCTGTACGGCTTCACGCCCGATGTCCGTCCCGCCTTCCAGCGCGACAAGGAAGCGCGGACGATGGGCGTGACCTTCAAGATCAACCAGGCGCCGCGCGTCTATGTCGAACGCATCGACATCAACGGCAATACGCACACCAAGGACAAGGTCGTCCGCCGCGAGTTCCGTCTTGCCGAAGGCGACGCGTTCAACAGTTTCCGCGTCAAGCGCTCGCGCGACCGCATCCAGTCGCTCGGCTTCTTCCAGGATAAATTCGAGATCGAGCAGAAGCCCGGCTCGTCGCCCGATCGGGTCGTCCTTGAGGCCAATGTCGAGGAAAAATCGACCGGTGAGCTGCAGGTTTCGGCCGGCTATTCAAGCCTCGAGAAGTTCATCGTCGACCTATCGATCCGCGAACGCAACTTCATGGGCAAGGGCCAGGAGGTGCGCGCCGGCGTCAGCTATTCGACCTATTCGAAGTCGGTCGAGCTCGGCTTTACCGAGCCCTATCTGTTCGACAAGAATATCGCGGTCGGATTTGACATCTTCCGCCGCGATTACAACAGCTTCCAGTTTAATCGTGAAAGCCGTGACACGACCTATGAGCAGACCACGACCGGTTTCCAGCTCCGCGCCGGCCTGCCACTGACCGAATTTGTGTCGCTCGCGGTTCGCTACGGCCTTAGCTTCGAAGATGTGACGCTGAACAAGTTCACCTACTACACCAATGGCGTCTGCGATCCGATCCTGGCCGGGCGCTATCTCTGCGACGCGATCGGCAAGCGGACGACATCGTCGATCGGCTATTCGCTGGTGTTCGACAATCTGAACAACCGGGTCCGGCCATCGCGCGGCCAGCGCGCCATTTTCTCGCAGGACGTCGCTGGGCTCGGAGGTAGCGTCCGCTACGTGCGCACGACGGTTGAGGCGACCAAATATTGGGGCTTCGGCGGCGGCTTCATCTTCTCGGCTGGCGTCGAGGGCGGCTATATCAAGGGGCTGGGCCAGCAGATCCGCCTCACCGACCGCTTCTTCCTCGGCGAGCCCGAGATGCGCGGTTTCGGCATCCGCGGCATCGGCCCGCGCGTGAAACGATCACTATATAACAGGACCGCTGGGACTTTCCCGACGGACAAGAACAACACGGTAGACGATGCGCTTGGTGGCGACGCTTATTATCGCGGCCGCCTCGAGCTTGAGCTTCCGCTGGGTAACGGCGCTCGTGAACTCGGCCTGCGGCCATCGATCTTCCTTGATGCCGGCGCGGTTTTCGGCGTGCGGACGCCGAGCCTGATCCAGCCCGGAGCACCTGGCTATCCGTTCATGGTCAGCAGCGACGGAAAATATGTCGATCAGCTGCGGAATGTCGTCGATGGCAAAGGCCGGCAAGTCTATCTCGTCGCGGACGGACAGCCCAATGCTGGCCTCCAGACACTTTGCGCTGCAGGTTATTCTGATTCTTCCAAGAAGCCCTGTGTCGGGGCGGTGCCCAATAAGCCGTTCCAATCCAACATTCAGCCCTTCCGAGAGGATTTCTTCGGTGACAGCGCCAAGCCGCGGGTCTCGGTCGGGTTCGGCGTCAACTGGAACTCGCCGTTCGGGCCGTTCCGCATCGATATCGCCAAGGTCCTGCTGAAGGAAAAGGGCGACAACACCAAACTCTTCTCGTTCAACGTAGGAACCCAATTCTGATGAAATCGCTCCTGACGACCACGCTGGCCGCCGCCAGCATCGCCCTCCTGCCGGCCGCGGCTTTCGGCCAGGCCACCACGCCGAGCGGCGCCGGCGTCGCCGTGTTCGATCCCGACGCCGCGATCGGCAATGCGGCGGCTTTCCAGGCCGCGAACACGCAGATCCAGGCGAGCTACAAGACCCAGATCACCGCCTTCCAGACCCGCCAGGCCGCGCTTCAGGGCGAACTCAACGGGCTCCGCACCGAGATCGAGACTCTCCAGAAGAACCCCGCAACCCCCAAGGCGACGCTCGATGCCAAGATCAATGCCTTCCAGAGCCGGGGCCAGGCCGCCCAGGCCGAGCTGCAGCGGCTCGCCCTGCCGTTTGCGAAGCCGCAGGCCTACGCCCGCGAACAGATTGAGGCCAAGCTCGAACTGGCGGTCAAGAACGCGATGACCGCCAAGCGCATCGGTATCCTGATCCGCCCCGAGGCGACCTGGGCGGTCCAGCCGGCCAGCGATCTGAGCGCGGACGTGACCGCCCAGCTCAATGCGCTGGTGCCTAGTGCATCGATCACGCCTCCGGCCAATTGGCAGCCGGGCCAGGGCGGCCAGCAAGCCCCGGCTGCGGCCGGTCGCTAAGCCTCGATGAGCGAAGGCGCAGACGGGCCCTCGACCGGACCGCTCGACATCCGCCGGATCATCGCGGCGCTGCCGCATCGTTACCCGATGCTCCTCGTCGACCGCGTCGAGGAACTCGTGGTCGATCAGCGGATATCGGCGATCAAGGCCGTCACGATCAACGAGGGCTTCTTCCAGGGCCACTTCCCAGGCCGGCCAATAATGCCGGGGGTGCTGATCGTCGAGGCGCTCGCGCAGGCGGCGGGTGTTCTCGCGGTCGAATCGCTCGGCCTCGCCGGCTCGGGCAAGCTCGTCTATTTCATGGCGATCGACGAAGCGAAGTTCCGCACGCCGGTCGAGCCTGGCGTGCTGCTCCGCCTCGATGTCGCCTTCGTCCAGAAGCGCGCTTCGGTCTGCAAGTTCGAGGGCAAGGCTTATGTCGGCGACAGGCTCGCGGCGCAGGCGAATTTCACCGCGATGATCGCTGATCCGCCGAGCGCCTGACCTGCCGCCGGAAGCCGGGCTTGCCAACGGCCCGACCAAGCTGTAGACGCCGCGCTTTCGCTGCCAGGCTGGTCGGAAACCAGCCATTTTCCGGAGCCAGACGATGAAGAAAGACATCCACCCCGATTATCATCGGATCAAGGTACAGCTCACCGACGGCACCGTCTATGAGACTCGTTCGACCTATGGCTCCGAGGGCGACACGCTGCAGCTCGACATCGATCCGTCGGTCCACCCCGCCTGGACCGGAGGCCGCTCCTCGCTGCTCGACACCGGCGGCCAGGTCGCCCGGTTCAACAAGCGGTTCGGCGGGCTCACGCTCGGCAAAAAATAAGGTCGCAGTCGATCGCGCCTATGGTGATGGCCGGGGTTTCCCGGCCATTTTCATTTGGAGAGACGATGAAACGCCAAATCCTTCGCCGGCTCCGGGCTCCGCTGTTCTGGATGGCTATAGCGGTCGTGTATGTCGCCGCCATAATGCCCGGCTCGGAGGCACCCACGCTCGGATTTGCCGACAAGACCGACCATCTTGTCGCATTCGTTACGCTGACGATCCTCGGCCGCATGGCCTATCAACACCTCCCGTGCCTCCTGCTCGCCGCGGGGCTCGTCCTGCTGGGAATCCTCATCGAGGTTACGCAGGGAGTTGTCGGCAGGGACGCCAGCGCGCTCGACGTTGCGTGGGATTGCGCGGGCATCCTCGTCGGTCTGGTCGCGGCCCGGCACCTATACCGCCGACGGCCGGTGTTTTTCCACTAATTGCATATTTTGCAATTTTGGTTGTTGCATCGGCATTTGCCCCCGGCTTTGTTGCAATGCAAAAGGAACGGGCCTTTCAGGCATCCTCTCCTAATGACTCGGGCCGGTCGCGAGATCGGCCCTTTTTTTATCGGTGGACCTCCACCGGCCGCCGACAGCCGCCTTGTTGCATCGCGCCAGTTGCGCTAAGGCGCGCGCCACATAGCTTCCAGTCAGGACATAGATTTCATGAGCCTCCGCAACGTGGCCATCATTGCCCATGTCGATCACGGCAAAACCACGCTCGTCGACCAGCTCTTCCGTCAATCGGGTACCTTCCGCGACAACCAGCGCGTCGAGGAGCGCGCGATGGACTCGAACGACCTCGAGAAGGAGCGGGGCATCACCATCCTCGCCAAATGTACCTCGGTCGAATGGGAAGGCACGCGGATCAACATCGTCGATACGCCCGGCCACGCCGACTTCGGCGGCGAGGTGGAGCGTATCCTGTCGATGGTCGATGGCGTGATCCTGCTCGTCGATTCCTCCGAAGGCGCTATGCCCCAGACGAAGTTCGTCACCGGCAAGGCGCTGGCGCTAGGGCTGCGCCCGATCGTGGTCGTCAACAAGATCGATCGTCCCGACGAGCGCACCCAGGAGGTGCTTGACGAAGTGTTCGACCTGTTCGTCTCGCTCGATGCCAGCGACGATCAGCTCGATTTTCCAGTTCTCTTCGCCAGCGGGCGCAACGGCTATGCGAGCGAGGATGCCTCGGCACGCTCGGGCACGCTCGCGCCACTGTTCCAGAAGATCGTCGATCATGTTCCGCCGCCGAAGGCCGACGCCGATGGACCGTTCAAGTTCCTGGTGACCCTGCTCGACCGCGATAATTTCCTCGGCCGCATCCTGACCGGCCTCGTCCAGAGCGGCACGGTCAAGACGAACATGGCGATCCACGCGCTCGATCCCGACGGCAAGGTCGTCGAGACCGGACGTGCGTCGAAGCTCATGGCATTTCGGGGGCTGGAGCGTGTGCCGGTCGACGAAGCGAGGGCCGGCGACATCATCTCGCTCGCCGGGCTGACCGTCGCCACCGTCGCCAACACCATTGCCGACACCAGCGTGACCGAGCCGCTTCACGCGCAGCCGATCGACCCGCCGACGCTGTCGATGCGATTCGCCGTCAACGACAGCCCGATGGCAGGCCGCGAAGGCTCCAAGGTCACGAGCCGGATGATCCGTGATCGCCTATTTCGCGAAGCCGAATCCAATGTCGCCATCAAGGTGACGGAAAGCGCCGACAAGGACAGCTTCGAGGTCGCGGGCCGCGGCGAGCTCCAGCTTGGCGTACTGATCGAAACGATGCGACGCGAGGGTTTCGAGCTCGGCATATCGCGCCCGCGCGTACTATTCCGCGAAGATGAAAATGGCGCCAGGCAGGAGCCTTACGAAACCGTCGTGATCGACGTTGACGAAGAATATTCGGGAACGGTCGTCGAGAAGATGGCGCAGCGCAAGGCCGAGATGACCGACATGCGTCCGTCGGGCGGCGACAAGACGCGGATTACCTTTTCCGCACCGTCACGGGGCCTGATCGGCTATCATGGCGAGTTTCTGTCGGACACCCGGGGCACCGGCATCATGAACCGCCTGTTCGAAAGATATGGTCCGTACAAGGGCAATATCGAGGGTCGGAAGAACGGCGTGCTTATCTCCAACGGTGCGGGCGAGGCCAACAGCTATGCGCTCGGCCCGCTCGAGGAGCGCGGAATCCTCTTCGTGGGTCATGGCGAGGCGCTCTACGAGGGAATGATCATCGGCGAGAACGCGAAGACCGACGACCTCGAAGTCAATCCGATGAAGGCGAAGCAGCTCACCAACTTCCGCGCTTCCGGCGGTAAGGACGATGCCATCCGGCTGACCCCACCGAAGCGGATGACGCTCGAACAGGCGATCGCCTATATCGACGAGGACGAACTCGTCGAGGTCACGCCCAAGTCAATTCGCCTGCGCAAGGCGCATCTCGACCCACACGAGCGCAAGCGGGCGAGCCGGGCAGCGAAAGCGGCCTGAACCAGCGGAAACGACAAGGAGCGCGGTTCGCTCGAGGATGCGCATCCGATAGGGCATCCGCAGCGCCCCGTCAGGATCGATTGCGTCGGATCGCCTCAGCTGTGACCGCGGCCATGTCGATAGGTTCTACCCGAGGAGATGGCGAGGGCGCTACAAACCGGCTTGGCTGCCGCGCGGCTTCGACGAGCAAGCCTATCGCGCCCCGCCATCCCCGCCGCGATATTTGAGCTCGAGATAGCGCCCCTGCGTCGCCAGCCTGTCGAGGTCGCCCGAGACGATCTGTTCGCTCACCCGGCTCAGCTCCTCGTCGACGACGCGGAGCCCCTCGAACAGCTGCTTCTCGGGCGTGGTGCCGTTGCGCTCGGCACGGCGCATCGCTTCGGGGACGCGTTTATAGCCTTCGATCAGATCAGGCAGTTCGTCAGCGACCAGCTTGCGGAACGCATAGGCAGCGGGTTCGCGCGGATCGAGCGCGGCAAGCGCCGGACCGATCGCCTCCAGCTTGATGCCGATCCCGTCTGCGAGCCGTTGGGCGGGGGCGGGCAGCGCCGGCCGCTGCGCCTCCAGCCAGCGCTCGGTCTGATGGGGGAGCAGCGGCAGATCGCTTTTTGCCAGCTGCTCGGGCGTCGGCTCGGCGGGCTGGGGCCAGCCCATGATCCCGAGAAAGACGATCGCCATCGCGACGAGCGCGAGGAAAAGCCCGCCGGGGCCGAGCGGCGTCACAAATGTGCCGATCAGCCCCGCCGCCAGCATCACCGTCAGCAGCGCGTAGACCGCATATTTGAGGCGGCGGAAGAAGCCCACGACACGCCGCCGATGCGCCTTGATCTGGCGCGGCGACGTCTGGGCGCGAATCCGTTGCAGCACCTCTTCGGCGCGATCGATCGCAGCACGGCTGTCCGCCATGGCCATCAGCGGCCTATTCGAGAGCCTTGAACGGCTCGGCCTGCGCCTGCGCCGCGCCTTCGGCCCGCGCGATATAACCGCGCGATTTCTCAACCTCGCCCGTCAGCGTGTCGACCGTCTGCTTCATCGACGAAAGCGCCTCGACCTTGAACCGGTCGATCGTGTCCATCGTCTCATAGATATTCTGGAACGCGCGCTGCAGCGTCTCGATGGGGATGGTCGAGGCAGCGGCCTGCCGATGGATTTCGCCGGTCTGGTTCTTGAGCATTTCGCCGGTCGAATCGATGATGTTGGCCGTAGTGGTATTCAGGGCGGTGATCTGATCGAGCACCAGCTTCTGATTGGTGAGCGCCTGGGCGACGGTGACCGCCGTGCGCAGCGCCGCGACGGTCGTCGTCGACGCGCGATCGACACCCTTGACCAGCTCCACATTATTCTTCTTGACCAGGTCGAGCGCCAGATAGCCCTGGACCGTGACCGCCATCTGGGTCAGCAGATCCTGGCTGCGCTGACGGACGTAGAACAGGGCCGTCTCACGGATCGCCTTGGCCTTTCCCGGGTCGCTGCTGTCGAGTTCGAGCGCTTTGGCCTCGAGTCCGGCATCGAGCGCCTTCGACAGGTGGATCATTTGCTCCAGCCGCCCCATCGCGGCCCAGAGATTCTGCCGTTCAACGTCGATCGCCGCATTGTCCTTGATCAGTTCGTCCTTACCCGAGGCGAGACTTTGCAGAATCTGCGCAATATGGCTTTGCGCGGATTTGTAGCTGTCGAAATAATCGCGCATACGGCTGCCGAAGGGGATGATCCCGAACAGCTTCTTGCGGGTGAAAAGATCGCCCTTGCTGCCCGGATCGAGATCCTCGATCGTCCGGCGAAGCTGGGCGAGATCGGCACCCACGCCATTGTCGGCGTCCATCGCGCGGACGGGGCGGTCGAGGAAACGGTTGGACTGACCGGCGGCTTCGGCGATCTCCCGCCGGCCCATATTGCTGATCGAATCGACCCTTTTCCCAAACTCGGGACTGTTGACGTCCTGCGCGACCAGTTCCTCGATGAAACTGTCGACCTTGGCATCCAAAGCGCTGCGCTGCTCATCCTTGAGAGGAACGAGGCCGGCCGCATTCTCGGGCGCGAGCACCTTCACCGGCGCCGGCGGCTGGAGGACCAGCTCGGGCTGCTCGGTGATGGTCGTCGTGCTGGCCATATGCGGCGTCTCCCCGTCCCTGTTCGCGGGACAAGATGGCCGGGGAGGGGGGATTATTCAAGTGAGGCGGCGCGTATCTCACCGGCGGGTGGTGACACGGTGCTCGGTAGGCAGTGAGCCGTAAAATTGACGGCACTGTGCACGCCACCTAGAGTTGAGGTGCTGTGAAGACGGTCCATCATCGTACCTGCCATCTGTGCGAGGCCAATTGCGGTATCATCATCGAGGCGGATGGCCGTCAAATCCTCTCGATCAGGGGAGATCCGGACAATGCGCTGTCGCGGGGCCACATCTGCCCCAAGGCCGTGGCGCTTCAGGACCTTCAGGATGATCCCGATCGCTTGCGCCACCCGGTCAGGCGGACCGGCGACAGCTGGGAGAAGATCAGCTGGGAGCGTGCCTTCGCCGAGATTGGCGAGCGGACGCGCGAGATCCTCGCCCGGGATCCGGCGTCGACGGCGCTCTATCGCGGCAATCCACTGGCGCATCATTATGGCAATACGCTGAGCGTAGGCCATCTCAGGGCGGCACTGAAGACGCGCAACATCTTCTCCGCGGCGACGATGGATCAGATGCCGAATCTTGTCGTCAATCACGAGATGTTGGGCCACGCCGCGCTCTTCGCGGTGCCGGACATCGATCGCACGCAGACCATGATCGTGATCGGCGCCAATCCGATGGTCTCTAACGGCAGCCTGTGGACCGTTCCTGACTTCCGGACACGCATCAGGGCGCTGCGCCAGCGGGGTGGGCAACTCGTCACGATTGACCCGCGGCGCACCGAAACCGCCGCGGTCGCTGACCGTCATCTCTTTATCCGGCCGGCCACCGATGCCTGGTTCTTGGTCGCGCTGCTCAAAACGCTGTTCGGTCATCCGGCTTGCCCATCGCCCGCGAGCTATGCGCACGGGCTCGACCGGTTTCGGGCCGTTATCGAGCCCTTCAGGGTCGAAAATTGCACGCAAATCTGCGGGGTGCCCGAAGCCGACATCGCCTGGCTTGCCGACCGCCTGCTGTCGGGGCCGGCCGCACTTTATGGTCGCCTGGGGACGTCGGTGCAGGCCTTCGGAACGCTCAGCGCCTGGTTGATCGCGCTGGTGAACATCGTCGCGGGCCAGTATGATCGCGAGGGCGGACTGATGTTCGGCGCACCGGCCATCGACTATGCGTCCGGGTCTGGCGGCTCCAGCGGTCGCTGGCTTTCGCGGGTCCGCGGCCTCCCCGAAGTCATGGGCGAAACGCCGGTCGCGACGCTGGCCGACGAAATCGTATCGCCCGGTCCGGGGCAGATCGCGGCCCTCTTCCTACTGGCGGGGAACCCGGTTCGCTCCATTCCCAACGGGCGGCGGCTGGAAGCGGCGCTGCGCAAGCTCGATCTACTGGTTTCGGTCGATATCTACCGTAATGAGACCAGTCGCCTCGCCCACTATATACTTCCTTCCGTGGGCCCGCTCGAACGTGATCATTATAGTTTGCTGACCCTGCCGCTGGCGGTGCGCAATTTCGCGATGTATTCGCCACCGATGTTCGAGCCCCCGGCCGATGGCCTGCTCGACTGGCAGATCATCCGCGGGCTGGCTTCGGCGATCACGGGCGATCCGATCTCGGCGAAAGCACCCCCTGAGCTGCTCGACGACCTTCTCCGTAGCGGGCCCTACGCGCTCTCGATCGAACAGCTGAGCGCCCACCCTTCGGGGATCGACCTGGGGGGCAATCGACCGGGCCGGTTGCCCGAGCGTCTCCGGACGCCGGGCAAGACCCTCGAATGCGCACCGGAGCGCTTCTGCGCGGCGCTCACCCCTCTGGCCGGGCACAAGGCGGATGCGGCGGAGGGCGAGCTGCTCCTGATCGGCCGCCGCCACGTACGCAGCAACAACAGTTGGATGGCCAACAGCAGACGTCTGGTGAAGGGGCCGCCTCGCTGCACGGCACTGATTCATCCTCTCGACGCCGCGGGGGTCGGGCTGACGGACGGCGCAGAGGTGGAGATCGTCTCGCGCGTCGGAGCGGTGAGGGTGCCGGCGGAGATCTCGAATGATATCATGCCGGGCGTGATTTCGCTCCCGCATGGCTGGGGCCATCAACTCGCGGGCGTTGCGTTGGGCGTGGCCGCTGATCTGGACGGTGCCAGCGCCAATGATCTCACCGACGACATGGTGGTCGATCCGCTCTCGGGCAATGCGGTGTTTTCGGGGGTGCCGGTGAGGATCAACAGCTGCCGCCCGCATTGACGCGGTCCCGACCGCCCTTGTCGACGGTCAGCACTGCGCCCAGGGGCGGCAGCTATAGGAGGGCACGGATGTGGCGAGCGCGGGGGGCTTGCCAATTGAGAGCTTTGCGTTAGTCCCTCACGCCATGCTGATTTTGCGAAGCTGACCGGCAAGGGCTTGCTGAGTTCGGTCGTGACCGCGAAAAGGTGGACCGTCGGTAATCGACCGAGGAATTGCAAGGTGTTGGAGCGGATGGACCAGGAACTCTTTCGCACTGCCGAGGCCCTTACCCTTGAGGGGTGGGGCCGCGAGGTGACCTATTCGCGCAAGGTGTTCATCCCGCTCACCCATCTGTGCCGCGATGTTTGCCACTATTGCACCTTCGCCAAGGCGCCGCGTTCGATCGTTTCACCGTTCCTGACGATCGACGAATGTGTCGAGATAGCCCGTCAGGGTCATGCGGCAGGCTGCAAGGAGGCGCTGTTCACGCTCGGCGATCAGCCGGAGTTGCGCTATCCTGTCGCGCAACGCTGGCTGCAGGAACGCGGCTACGGTAGCACGCTCGATTATCTTGCCGCCGCGGCCGAAACGGTGTTCGAGCAGACTGGTCTTCTCCCGCATCTCAACCCCGGCGTAATGGGCGAGGCCGATATCGCGCGGCTGCGGACCGTTTCGGTTTCAATGGGCCTTATGCTCGAGACCTCCTCTGATCGCCTGTCGCAGAAAGGCGGACCGCACTTCGGTTCACCCGACAAACTCCCTGCGCGGCGACTCGATACGCTGCGTGCGGCGGGCAAGCTACGGGTGCCGGTCACGACGGGCTTGCTGGTGGGCATCGGCGAGACTCGCGACGAGCGCCTGCAGTCTCTCCGGGACTTGCGCGACCTCCATGAGCAATATGGGCACATCCAGGAACTCATCATTCAGAATTTCCGGGCCAAACCCGGAACGCGGATGGCAGGAGCTGACGAACCATCGCTGGCGGAACATGTCTGGACCATAGCGCAGGCGCGGTTGATGTTCGGACCGGCCATGTCGATCCAGGCGCCGCCCAATCTGCGCGCCGGTGAATTGCAGGCGCTGATCCGCGCAGGCGTGAACGACTGGGGCGGCGTATCGCCGGTTACCCCAGATCATGTGAATCCCGAAGCCCCCTGGCCACATCTGGACAGCCTGGCGCAGGCGACGCGCGCCGCAGACCGCGACCTGGTCGAGCGGCTGGCGATCGGCCCGCGCTTCGTCGGCGAAGGCTCGCGCTGGCTCGACAAGCGAATGGTCCGCCCGGTCCTGCAAGCGGCCGATTCGGCAGGTCTGGCAAGACTCGATCAGTGGAAGGCAGGCACCGGGGACACGCCCCCAATATTGCCCGCCTTTCAAGCCGCCATGGGCGTTTCGCGATCGGTGGCCCGCCTGCTGGACCGTTGTGTCCAAGGTGAGCGGTTGACCGAGGCTGAGGTCACCGCGCTGTTCTCGGTTCGGGACAATGATCTTGCCGCAGTGATCCGGGCTGCCGACGATCTGCGGCGAAGCACCGTAGGCGATGCGATCACCTACGTGACCAATCGCAACATCAATTATACAAACATCTGCCTCTACCACTGCACGTTCTGCGCCTTCTCGAAAGGGGGAGGCGCCCGCGATGCGCGCGGTCCGGCCTATCGTCTCGATCTCGATGAAATTGCCCGCCGCGCCCGCGAGGCCCAGGACCGTCGCGCCACCGAAGTTTGTCTCCAGGGGGGCATCCATCCGCATTACACCGGCGCGACCTACCTTGAGATCGTGCGGGTAGTGAAGGCTGCGGCGCCGGGAATCCACGTTCATGCCTTCTCGCCGCTCGAAGTCACTCACGGGGCACGGACGCTGGGGCTGTCGCTCTTCGACTATCTGACCGAACTCAAGGCGGTAGGCCTGTCAAGTTTGCCGGGAACAGCCGCCGAGATCCTGGACGAAGAGGTCCGCAGCATTATCTGTCCGGACAAGGTCGGCGTGGCCGAGTGGCTCGAAGTAATGGAAGTGGCCCATTCGGTCGGTCTGCGGTCGACCGCCACGATCATGTACGGCCATATCGAGCATCCCCGGCATTGGGCGCGGCATCTGCTCCTTCTGCGCGATCTGCAGTCGCGCACCGGTGGCTTCACCGAATTCGTGCCTCTGCCATTCGTCCACATGGAAGCGCCGATGTGGCGAAAAGGCCTTGCCCGGCCCGGGCCGACCTACCGCGAAGCCGTGCTGATGCATGCCGTCGCGAGGCTGGTGCTGCATCCCCATTTCGTCAACATCCAGACATCATGGGTGAAGATGGGACCGGAAGGGGCGGCGCACTGTCTGCAGGCCGGCGCCAATGATCTTGGCGGGGTGCTGATGGACGAGTCGATCACGCGGGCCGCTGGAGGCAAGCACGGCCAGGCGATGGACGCAGACGCGATGGCGCTCCTGGCGGATGCGATCGGAAGGCCGTTGTGCCGCCGCACGACGCTGTACGGGGCGGCACCTGTCCCGGCAGTTCCAGCGCCCGAAGCCATCATGGCGATCTGATCGGCAGCAAACCATAACCGCGTAACGGGAAACACCAGCAATGACCGATAATAGGAAAATAGCCGTGTGCGGCGGCACCGGCAATCTCGGCGGCGCTTTGGCCAGGCGTCTCGCGATGGCCGGCCATCAGATCATTATAGGATCGCGGACCAGCGAGGGCGCCCGCGCCGCGGCCGAGAAAATGGGTCATGGCGTGCGCGGCATGGCGAACGGCGAAGCAGCTGCCGAGGGCGACATCATCATTGTCGCGGTGCCTTTTGCGGCGCAGGAGGCGACCCTCCATGACATCGCCCCCCATGCCCGTGGCAAAATCGTGGTCGAGACGACCGTACCTCTGGTTCCGCCGAAGGTTGCGCGGGTGTCATTGCCCGCCGAGGGCTCTGCGGCCGAAAGGGCCCAGGCGATCCTCGGCGAAGAGGTGACCGTGGTCTCCGCATTTCACAACGTGGCCGCGCACAAGCTGGCGCAGGATATCGACGTGGCATGCGACGTCCTGGTGTTCGGCGAGAGCAAGGCCGCTCGCGAGGAGGTCGTGGCACTCGCTCAGGCGGTCGGCCTGCGTGGCATTCACGGTGGCGCTCTGGCCAATTCCGCTGCAGCCGAAGCGCTCACCTCGGTGCTGATCTTCATCAACAAGGCCTATTCGGCCGATGGCGCCGGCATCCAACTGACCGGACTGTCCGAAGGGGGCTGAGCCAGTTTGCCAGCAGGTACCCCTCGCATCGGCACCGTAGCTAAAGGTGTGGAGAGCCGGCCGCCGCGCAACTCGACAGCCGGCGAGGCCCGAGCTAAGGTGCCGCATATGCTTCGCCGATCCCAGGAGGAGAGGCGGCCACGATCCGAGTGACCGAAGTTCCAACGCGAAAGTGACGGCAATCCGCTATTCTGTGAACGCCTTGGCAGGCGTGCCGCCGGTCGGTGCCGGCGACGATCTTGCCGTAGTGATCAGCGGCGCACTCGCGGCGAGCGACATGGCACTCGAGGACGGCGACGTGGTCGTTCTCGCTCAGAAGATCGTGTCGAAGGCAGAAGGCCGTCAGGTCGCGCTCGCCAGTGTCAGCCCCTCGCCTGAAGCGCTCGAACTGGCGCGGCAGACCGGCAAGGACCCGCGCCTCGTCCACCTGATCCTGGCGGAGGCGGAAGAGGTCGTGCGGATCCGGCCGAACCTGCTGATCGTGCGCAACCGCCAGGGGCTGGTGCTGGCCAATGCCGGGATCGACCAATCGAACGTCGCTCCCGGTGAAGTGCTGCTGTTGCCGTGCGATCCCGACGCCAGCGCCTCGGCGCTACGCGCCACGCTGAAGGCCGCGACGGGACGGACCGTCGCCGTGCTTATCATCGACAGCATCGGTCGAGCATGGCGGATCGGTACGACCGGCACCGCGATCGGGCTCGCCGGAATGCCGGCAATACTCGACCTGCGCGGCCGCGTGGACCTCACTGGCCGCCGGCTCGAATCGAGCGAACTCGGCCTTGCCGACGAGGTTGCCGCCGCCGCCTCGCTGGCCATGGGTCAGGCCGACGAGGGGACGCCGATAGTGCTCGTCCGGGGGCTCGCCTACCCGACCCGCGAAGACAGCGCGCGCAGTATGGTGCGCCCGGTCGCGATGGACCTGTTCCGATGATCGTGGCCCTTGCGGGTGGGGTGGGAGGGGCGCGGCTCGCGAACGGACTGGCCAAACTGCTGGCACCCGAGGATCTGATCATCGCGGTCAACGTCGGCGACGACTTCTCTCACCTTGGCCTCTCAATCTGTCCGGATATCGACACGGTCACCTACACCCTGGCTGGTCTCAACGACGAGCAGCGCGGCTGGGGAATCCTGGACGAAACCTGGTCGTTCATGGCCACCCTGCGCCAGCTCGGCGGGCCGGACTGGTTCGCGCTTGGTGACCGCGACCTGGCCAAGCATGTGCTGCGCACCGAACGCCTGCGCGCGGGCGAGAGCCTGACCACCATCACCCGCGACATCGCGCGCGCCAGCGGCGTAACCCATGTCATAATTCCGGTCAGCGACGATCCGGTCCGTTCGATCGTCCAGACCGACGAAGGCGACCTGCCGTTTCAGGATTATTTCGTACGTCGGCGCTGCGAGCCCGTATTCGGCGGAATTCGATATGATGGGGCTGCCGCCGCAACGGCCAATCCGCAGCTTCGGGCCGCCCTCGCCGATCCGGCGCTGGAGGCGGTGGTGATATGTCCGTCCAATCCGATCCTGTCGATCGGACCCATTCTCGCGGTACCCGGCGTGGCCGAATCCCTGCGCGCCGCCAAGGCGCCCCGGATCGCGATATCGCCCTTTATCGCCGGCGAGGCGGTGAAAGGGCCGGCAGCGAAGATCATGCGCGAATTGGGCCAATCGCCAGGGGCGGAAGCGCTTGCGGAATATTATACGGGCCTGGTCGATGTCATTTTCTGTGACGAACGGGATCCGGCAGCGGGCCGGGTAATCGGGGATATCCGGATTATAGCCAAGGACACTTTCATGCAGGGCTCGGCCGGGCAGCAGAGACTGGCGCGAGAATGCCTGGCCGCCGCGGCAAGCCTGCGGTGACGCCACGCATTCTCATACCGGTCCGCGCGCTTGCCACCGGCAAGACGCGACTTGGCGCCATATTGACGCCGACCGAGCGCACGGCGCTCGTCAAAGCCATGTTCGATTATGTCGTGGCGACTGCGCAGCAAGTCGCCGCCACCTATATTCTGTCCCGCGATCCTGCCGTGTTGGCCCTTGCCGATCGCCCCCTCATCGAGCGCGCATCCGGCCTCAACCCGGCACTGGAGCAGGCGTCGATCGAGCTGGGCGGCACCGAGCCGATCATGGTCCTTCATGCCGATCTGCCGCTGGTGACGACGGGAGATCTCCACGCGATGCTTGCTATGCTCGATTGTGCGGACGTAGTCGCGGCGCCGGACCGAAGAGGAAGGGGCACCAATGCACTGCTGCTGGCTCGGCCGGGACTGATTCCCTATGCTTTCGGCGCCGACAGCCTGGCAGCCTACCGCGCGACAGCGGAGCGGCAAGGGCTGCGCATCGCCTTATGCAGCCGACCGGGCCTCGAACATGATCTCGATACCCCCGAGGACCTGCGGCTGCTGTCGAATATGACGGCCGATGGAATGCGGGTCGGAAATGTGCCGTTGGCGACAAGCGATGGCGATAGTACCGCCGGCTGAAATGCGGCCGAGAGGTGTGACCTTACGGCTTGTCCCGGTCATCGAGCGCCGTTAGGCTCGGCATATACATAAAGGTCCGCCGCGATCGGCCTGTACCGAAGCGAATGGACCGATGTCTTGGAAGAGGATGAGGCGGCATGAAATTTTGGCTGACTCTCGATTTCGAAGCACCCGAGCTTTTGCTGGATTACGCCCGGAAGGCCGAGGAACTGGGCTTCGAGGGCGTGGTTCTCCCGGATCATGTCGTCGTGAAGGACGGGCCACGCACTCCGCATCCCAGCGGCTTCGGCCTGCGGGCTGATCATCTCTTCGTCGACCCGATGGTGGCTTATGCCGCGATGGCCTCGGTGACGACGAAGCTCAAATTCCTGTCCTATGTCTATGTCGTTCCGCTGCGCGATCCATTCATGGTCGCGAAACTGGCGGCCTCCGTCGCGGTCATGTCGAACGACCGCTTCGTCATGGGCACGGGCGTGGGCTGGCTCAAGGAAGAGTTCGAAGCGATGGGCCAGGATTTCCATACGCGTGGCAAGCGCATGGATGAGATACTCCCGATAATCCGTGATTTCTGGGATGATGGTTATGCCGAGTTTCACGGGAAGTTCTTCGATTTCCCGCGAAGCGGCATGTTCCCCGTGCCGAAACGCCCGATACCAATGTGGCTGGGAGGGCATTCACTACTGGCGGCTCGGCGTGCAGCGGACTTCGAGGGTTATATGCCGATGCGGTGGATGGAAAATCCGGACGGCATCCTCGACCCGCAGACCGAGGCGGAGTTCGCCCTTATAGACCAGATCCGGGCAGAGAAGGGGCTCACCGGTCCCTATGAACGGACGATGATCCTCGGCTGCGATCTGACCGATGCGGGCCAGGCGAGGAAGATCGAGGAACGCAGCCGGGTCGGCCATCTACGATATAGCGGGATTCAAGACGGTGTGGAGCGAACATATGATGAGAAGATCGCGCTGATCTCGAGGTTCGCCGAAAAAATTATCCAGAAGTTATAACGGAGTGCGTCTGGCGGCAGTCCCGACCGTAACGGGATGGTCCACCGTCATACACTGCCCGGAATTCGCCGTGCCTCTTCGTCGAGGAGGCACGGCGATCCGTTTCTCGAGACGGGTTCTTCTCAGGGCAGCAACGATCGAGAAAGCTGCGCCGAAACGTCAGACTCAGCGACGCGCCAGCCGTCCCAAACGGTGGTAGAGATTGCTGAACTTGATCGAGTCGGGCCCGTCCTGAACCTCAGGTCGGCCGAGGTGAGTCAACACGGCGACGCGAAGCAGGTCGAAGTCCTCGGTTGAGAAGACCACGCGCGCGGCGCTGGGCGTGGACGGCGAAATCTCTTCGGTCATGTGAGCCTCTTTACGCAAACTGGTTCATGGTGTTGTGGATGCCGCCCGCCTTTAGCGCGGCCTCGCCGGCGAAATATTCCTTGTGATCGTCGCCGATGTCCGAGCCCGACATGTTCTGGTGCTTCACGCAGGCGATACCATCACGGATTTCCCTGCGCTGGACATTAGCGACATAGCCGAGCATGCCGGCTTCGCCGAAATATTCGCGGGCGAGCATATCGGTGCTCAGCGCTGCCGTGTGATAGGTCGGCAATGTGATCAGATGATGGAAAATGCCCGCGCGCGCCGCGGCATCCTTCTGGAAGGTGCGGATCTTCTCGTCCGCCTCCGCGGCCAATTCGGTGCCGTCATAGATTACGCTCATCAGCGCGCCGCGCTCATAGGCGGAGACCTCCCGGCCTTCGGCCTTCCACCTGTCGAATATCTGCTGACGGAAGTTGAGGGTCCAGTTGAAACTGGGCGAATTATTATAGACGAGCTTGGCGTTGGGTACCGTCTCGCGGATACGATCGACCATTCCGGCGATCTGCTCGATATCCGGCTTCTCGGTCTCGATCCACAGCAGGTCCGCGCCATTTTGAAGGCTGGTGACGCAATCGAGCACGCAGCGGTCGGCGCCAGTCCCCGGCCGGAACTGGAACAGGTTCGAAGGGAGGCGTTTGGGACGCATCAGCCTGCCATCGCGTTCGATCACGATATCGCCGCGCAGGCTGGTGATATCGGTCACCTCCTCGCAATCGAGGAAGGCATTATATTGATCGCCTATGTCGCCGGGCTCGCGGCTGAAAGCGATCTGCTTGGTAAGGCTCGCGCCCAGGCTGTCGGTGCGCGCGACGATGATGCCGTCTTCGACACCCAGCTCCAGGAACGCGTAACGACATGCGCGGATCTTGGCGAGAAAGTCTTCATGCGGAACGGTGACCTTGCCGTCCTGGTGTCCGCATTGCTTTTCATCCGAAACCTGATTTTCGATCTGCAGCGCGCAGGCGCCCGCCTCGATCATCTTCTTGGCGAGCAGATAGGTCGCCTCGGCATTGCCGAACCCGGCATCGATGTCAGCGATGATCGGCACGACATGCGTCTCGAAGCCATCGATCTGGGCGAGAACCGCGGCCCGGCTCTGGTCGTCCTGGGCAGCGTCGAGCTTCCGGAACAGCAGGCCCAGCTCGCGGGCGTCGGCCTGCTTCAGGAAGGTGTAGAGCTCGTTGATCAACGCCGGCACGCTGGTCTTTTCGTGCATTGATTGGTCCGGCAGCGGGCCGAACTCGCTGCGCAGAGCGGCGACCATCCATCCGGACAGATAAAGATATTTGCCCTTGGTGGTGCCGAAATGCTTTTTGATCGAGATGAGTTTCTGTTGGCCGATGAAGCCGTGCCAGCAGCCCAGCGACTGCGTGTAGTTCGCCGGATCCAGGTCATAGGCAGCCATGTCGCGGCGCATGATCTTCGCCGTGTAGCGCGCGATATCGAGGCCGGTCCGAAAGCGATTTTGAAGCCGCATGCGCGCGACTGCCTGTGGATCGATCGCGCTCCACCCGGCGCCGGCATCTGCAACCGTCGCGGCTATGGCGGAAAGCTGATCTGCATAGGTCATGGTATCGATTCCTTGAGAGTGTTCAGATTTCCTAACGCGGCGCTCGCCTTTTCGACCAGGCCCTGCACAGTTGAGTAGTAGATATTTACAAAAGAACGTTGTAAAGTTGTATGAGGTTTACAAGGAAGCGTGGTGATGGCTGATCGTGCTGCTTATATGGGGCCGCGCCTGCGGCGGTTGAGGCGCGAACTCGGCCTGACCCAGCCCGGCATGGCGGCGGACCTCAATGTCTCGGTCTCCTACGTCTCGCTCCTTGAGAGCAATCAACGGCCGCTGACGGCGGACATGCTGCTGCGGCTCGCACGCACCTACAAGATCGACCTGGCGGACTTCGCCGGCGATGGCGGGAAGGAATCCGCGGCTCGGTTGCAGACGGTGCTGAAGGACCCCCTGTTTGCGGACATCGATCTGCCGCAGCTGCAGGCCGCGGACGTGGCGACCAATTTTCCGGGGATCACGGAGGCATTCCTGCGCCTTCACACCGCGTATCGCGAGGAACAGCGCGCCCTGGCCGACTATGGAGCCGACGGCAGAGACCAGGTCAGCGACGCAGTAGCCGAGGTGCGCCGTTTTCTCGCCCAGCGCCGCAACTACTTTCCGGCGCTCGACGAGGCGGCCGAACGGATCGCCGAGGCGGTCGCCGAGCACGAGAGTATCGCTGCCTATGTCAGCAGCCGGCATAAGCTGCGCGTGCGAACTTTGCCCAGCCATGTGATGGCTGGCATGGTTCGGAGGCACGATCCGCACAGCGCGTCGATTTATCTGGACGAGGCGCTGGACCGCACCAGTCGCGCCTTTCAGCTGGCGCTCCAGACGATCTATCTGGAGCTGCGCGGGCAACTCGATGACGGACTCGAGGATGCGCCATTCGTCAGCGACAACGGTCGGCGTCTCGCCCGCCGCGCACTAGCAAATTATGCGGCAGCGGCGATCCTGATGCCCTATGGCGCGTTCGCGAAGGCGGTCGAGGACAAGAGATACGATATCGAGGCACTATCCCGGCAGTTCGGCGCCAGCTTCGAACAGGTGGCGCATCGGCTCACCACATTGCAGCGGCGCGGCCAGGAAGGCGTGCCGTTCTTCTTCATTCGCGTCGATGCCGCGGGGAATGTCTCCAAACGGCTCGACGGGGCGGGTTTTCCTTTTGCGGGCCATGGCGGCGGCTGTCCGCTCTGGTCGGTCCATCATGTCTTTCGGACGCCGGGCGAGATCGTCACGCAATGGCTGGAATTACCCGACGGCCAGCGCTTCTTTTCGATCGCGCGGACGGTGACCGCCGGGGGAGGCGGCTATGGCACGCCGCGCGTTCAGCGTGCGGTGGCGCTGGGCTGCGGCGCCGAACATGCGCCGCGGTTGATCTACGCCGGCCTGCCTGCTCCGGATCACGCCTACACCCCCGTGGGCGTTGCCTGCGCGCTCTGCCAGCGGGATCGATGTGCGGCCCGGGCCGTGCCACCGATCGGTCGCCAGATATTGCCCGATGACCATCACCGCCGACGCGCGCCCTTCGGCTTTGCAGATGATCTCGGCTAGGCGGGGATAGCGCGCGCCTGGATTCAAGATAATCGAGGGCAACGCCTATCCGCGCCACGCACGGCGCTTGTTTCGCTCTCCCGGCCTCGCTATCCCGCCACGGCATTCTTGACGCGAGCCGCGATCGGCCTGCGGCACCAGAACCACAGAAACTCAGCAATCAGGAAGAGGTGAGGCACATGAAGTTTTGGTTGACCTTGAATTTCGAACCGCCGGAATTGCTGTTGGACTATGCACGCAAGGCCGAGGAATTGGGCTTCGCGGGTGTCGTCCTGGCGGATCACGTCGTCGTCAAGGAGGGCCCCCGCACGCCTCACCCCAGCAACTTCAATCTGCAACCGGATCATATATTCCTCGATCCGATGGTTGCCTATTCCGCGATGGCTGCGGTGACGACGCGGCTTCAGTTCTTGACCTATGTCTACGTCCTTCCGCTGCGCGATCCGTTCATGATTGCAAAGCTGGGCAGTTCGGTCGCGGTCCTGTCCAACAATCGCTTCATCCTCGGGACGGGTGTCGGTTGGCTCAAGGAAGAGTTCGAAACGATGGGCCGGGATTTCCATACACGCGGCAAGCGCATGGACGAGATACTCCCGATCTTGAGGGACTTCTGGGATGACGGCTATGCCGAGGCCGACGGCGAATTCTTCAAATTTCCGAGAAGCGGGATGTTTCCCGTGCCCGAGCGCCCTATTCCGATGTGGATCGGCGGGCACTCGCTGCCGGCAGCGCGCCGGGCGGCTCTGTACGACGGATATATGCCGATGAGGCCGCTGACCAGCGCCGACGGTGAGCTTGACCCGCAGACCGAAGCCGAGTTCGCGCTGATCGAGGAGGTCAGAAGGGAAAAGGGTCTGACCGGCACGTACGAGAAAAAGATGTACCTCGGCTTCGATCTGACCGATCCCGGACAGGTGCGAAAGATCGAAGAGCGTAGCGGAATAGGCCATTTGCAGTGGATGGCCTTTCAGGATGGCGTCGAGCGCACATATGACGAGAAGATCGCCCTGATTTCGAGATTCGCCGAGAAGATCATCCACAAGCTGTGATCTGCAGGTGCCGACGGACGTGTTTCGTCGGCACCACGGGCTTGTTCTCCAGAGAGCATCGGCTGCGCCGGGGCTATGGCCGACGCGAGGGTTACCCCGCGGCGCTCCTGCCTGCGCCAGCTATCGCGTCACGCCCAGGCCGCCGTTCACCGAGATCAGCTGGCCGGTGATGAACTTGGCCCCCTCGCTGAGCATGAACAGCACGACGGGCGCGAAGTCCTCCATCGGATCGCCCAACTCGCCACGGATCATCATGTGGGTGCGAATATCCTCCTGGTGCCAGGCAAGCTCCTCGGGCGGCATCGACTTGCAGTGCTTCTCGTACATTTCCGTCCGGATCGCCGGGACCATCGAGTTGGCGCGGATATTGTACTTCCCCCAGGCCGCGGCAATACTGCGCGTCCAGGCAATGACCGCGCCCTTGGTAGCGGCATAATGCGCGGCATAGGCATAGGGAATGAGACCGGTGTCCGAACCGAAGTTCAGGATCACCCCGCCCTTATTCTTGAGATGAGGAAAGGCCGCCTGGTTTACCAGGAAGGTGCCGGTCAGGTTCACCGAAATCATCTGCGACCAGCCGGCATCGGTGATGTCTTCGGGCGGTACCATGGTCTCCACCCCAGCGGCGTGGACCAGCCCGTCAAGCCCGCCGAGCGTGGCGACCGCATCGGCGAACGCTCCCTCCACCTCGGACCGTTGCGACACGTCGCAGCAGTGGAAGCTGACGGAGCCCTTCGTGCCGTCGTTCGCCGCGGCGACGACCGCTTCGCCCGCCTCCCGCGCGATGTCCAGCGAGGCGACTTTCGCCCCCGCCTGGGCCAGGGCGATGACCACCGCCTTTCCCATACCGCTGGCACCGCCGGTAACGACAATGCGCTTTCCCGCCAAATCCATCCTCTTTCCTTTCGAGCACTTATGTGCACTCCCGTTCCGAGGCAGGGGAATGCGTTGATTTAGCCGAAGCCTAAAGCGTTTCCTCCTGCCGTCAACCGCGGCTGCCCCTGCATCCGTGGCCGGTGCCGAGCCATGAGGTTGTCACCCATGTCTTAGGAACGTTATGTTCCTCATAGGTCCGGTTCGGACATGAGGTGAATGGCGGAGAGGGTGGGATTCGAACCCACGGTGAGCTTGCACCCACGGCGGTTTTCAAGACCGCTGCCTTAAACCACTCGGCCACCTCTCCGCAGCGGTGGGCCGCCTGCGGATGCGAGCCCTTATCCCCGGTGCGGTCCGATGCGCAAGTGTGCTACCGGATTTGCCGCCGGCGCGGAGTGCATCCGCTTGCCTATCGCGTTCAACCCTCGCGACAGGGCTGCGGGAACCCGCTTTAAGAGCGTCGAGCACTTCTTCAGCGATCGCCGCGACCGCCTCGCGGCGTGTCAGGCCGCTGCTGTCGTCGCTGCGGCCCGGCGTGCACGTCGCGCGATCCATAGGCTTTCGCCCGTGCAGTGGTCGTGGCAAGGTTCGCTCGAACAAAGGGGATTGAATGTCGTATCGGATCAGGGGCAGGGCGCTCGTCGCGGCCGCTTTCGTATCGGTGATGCTGGCGACGGGCAGGGCCGGCGCGCAGGACATCCGCGAGGGCGAGGTTACCGACGATGCGGCGCGGCTGACCGACGTCGCGGCGCCTGCAATAGCCGTCGAGGACGTTCAGCTACGCGCCTATGCTATGACGCTGCGCCAGCGCGCGATCGACATGGGCATAACCGCCGCGCTGTTCGATTCGACGGTTCCCACCCTGAAATACAATGCGCGCGCCGTCCGGCTCGATCGCGCCCAGCCCGGCGCTTCGCCCGCCAGCCAGGCAAGGCCACCCGATTTTGCGCCTTATCTTGCCACTCATGTCGATCGGATCCGGATCAACATGGGGCGGGCGCGCTACGGAACGCTGCGACCGCTGCTGCTGTCGATCGAGCAGAAGACCGGCGTGCCCGAGCAGATCATGCTGGCGATCTATGGCCACGAAACCGGCTATGGCACCTTCACCGGAAATTTCGACCTGCTCAACGCGCTGTCGACGCTGGCCTATGAAGGCCGCCGCCGCGAGCTGTTCGCCGACGAGTTCCTGAAGGCCATGTTGCTGATGCAGCGCGGAACTCCGCGCTCGCTGCTCAAGGGTAGCTGGGCCGGCGCCACTGGCCTGCCGCAATTCCTGCCCAGCATCTATCTGCGCCTCGCGCTCGACGCCGATCGCGACGGGCGGGCCGATATCTGGACGAGCGAGGCGGACGCGCTCGCCTCGATCGGCAACTATCTGCAGGACGCAGGCTGGAAGCCCGGCGTGCCGTGGGGGCTCGCCGTCAGGGTTCCCGAGGGAATCGACCGGGCCGCGATCCGATCGCCCCTCGCGTCGCCGCGTTGTCCGCGGGTCTTCGCGAGGCAAAGCCGGTGGCTGACGATCGCCGAATGGCGCGATCTGGGGCTACAGATGCTCGGCGGTCCGGTGCCCGCCGAACATGAGTTGGCTTCGCTGATCGAGCCCGATGGGGAGGGGCGCACCGCCTATCTGCTCACGACCAACTATCGGTCGATCCTCGATTATAATTGTTCGAACTTCTACGCGCTCTCGGTCGGCCTGCTCGGCAATGCGATCGTCGAATAATGCGGCGGCGCTTGCGCTGGCCTTCCTGCTCGCGAGCTGCGGCATCCCCCGCCCGAACCAGCCCGCGACGCGCCCGATGCCGCGGCCGCCTGCGCAAGCGGCGAAGCCCGAAGGTCCCGCGCCGGACACGCCGGTCAAGATCGGCAAGCCCTATCAGGTCGCGGGCATCTGGTATTATCCGGCCGACGACCACGACTATGACGAAGTCGGCCTCGCGTCCTGGTATGGCCAGCAATTTCACGGCGGGCCTACCGCCAACGGCGAATTTTTCGACATGGATCGGGTCGGGGCGGCCCATAAGACGCTACCCTTGCCAAGTTATGTCGAGGTGACGGCGCTCGATACCGGTCGCACCATCCTCGTCCGCATCAACGATCGGGGTCCCTTCGTCAGCAACCGGATCATCGATCTGTCGCGGCGCTCGGCGCAATTGCTCGGCATTGAGCGGCGGGGCGTCTCGCGGGTTCGTGTTCGCCGGGTGTTTCCATCGGCGGACGATCGGCTGCAGCTGCGCTGGGGACGGCCGGCGACACCGCGGCCCGCCGCGAGCGCCAGCGACATCGCCGAGCTTGACCGCCGCTTCGCCGCGCGCACGCCCGACCCGATGGCGCCGCCGCGCATCGCCGCGGCGATACCCGACGAGGCCGTGCCGGTCGGCGGCTTCTATATCCAGGTCGCGGCGGTATCGAGCCGGGCGCGTGCCGAGGATATCGCGGAGGCGATCGCGGGCCGGATCGAGCCGGCGGGCATGCTGTGGCGGGTCCGGATCGGGCCGTATAAAGCCGAGGCCGACGCGACGACTGCGCTGGCGCAGCTTCAGCGGGACGGCTATCAGGATGCCCGGCTCGTCCGCATCACACCATGAAGAATCTCGCCGGAGGGAATATCACCGCGATGAAGCGCCGCATGATCGCCTTGTTTCCTGGAATCGCCCTGCTCGCCGCTCTGCCGGCCGAGGCGGCGGCACCGCCGTTCGACACGCCCGCGACGGTCGCTTTCCTCAAGGACCTGTCCTCGGGCGCGATTCTCTACGCCAAGAACGCAGATCAGCGCATTCCTCCGGCCTCGATGGCGAAGATGATGACGGTCTATGTGGCCTTCGATCTGATCAAGAAGGGCGAGTTGAAGCTGGACAGCATGGCGACGGTTCGGCCCGAGACGTGGAAGCGGTGGCATGGCCCCGCCGCCGGATCGACGATGTTTCTTTCGCCCGGCGAGCAGGTCAGCGTCGCGAATCTCCTGTTCGGTATCATCACGCTGTCGGGCAATGATGCCTGCGTCGTGCTGGCGGAGCATATCTCGGGCACGGAGCCCGCCTTCGCTGCGCTGATGAACCGGCGCGCTAGGGAGATCGGCCTCGCCAACAGCCATTTCGGCAATTCGAACGGCTGGCCGGACGAGGGCGTCACCTATGTAACCGCGCGCGACCTTGCGACGCTGGCCGAGCGGACGATCGAGGACCACCCCAAGCTCTACAAGACATTCTATAGTCGCCCCAGCTTCACCTGGGGCAAGACGATGGGCAGCGGCACCGCCATCACCCAGGCCAATCGCGACCCGCTCCTGGGGCGGGTCGACGGCGCCGACGGGCTCAAGACCGGACATACCGAGGAAGCCGGTTACAGTTTCACCGGTTCTGCCGAGCAGAATGGGCGGCGGCTGGTGATGGTCGTCGCCGGCCTCGACTCCTTCAACCGGCGGATCGAGCAATCGGTCGCGTTCATGAACTGGGGGTTCAGGGCGTGGCAGGCCAAGCCCGTCGTCGCCGGGGGCCGCAAGGTCCAGACCGCCGAGGTCCAGCTTGGCGATCACCGCGAGGTCGATCTGGTCGCGCCCCGCGACCTGACCGTCACCATACCCGCCGGGCTCGGCTCGGACCTCAAGAAGAAGGTCGTCTACCAGGGGCCGATCAAGGCGCCGATCAAGAAGGGTGATCATATCGCCGACATCGTCGTCACCGGCCCCGACATGATGCCGCAGAAGCTCCCGCTCGTGGCCGCCAACGATGTCGGCCCCGCAGGCTTCTTCGACCGGCTCATGGCGGGCCTGCGGTGGCTGTTCGGCCTCGGCTGAGGCCCGTGCCCGGACGATTCATCACGCTCGAGGGCGGGGAGGGGGTTGGAAAGTCCACCCAGGCGCGGGCGCTGGCCGCCGCGCTGCGCACGCGCGGCATCGATGTCGTCGAGACACGCGAGCCCGGTGGAAGCGACGGTGCCGAAGCGATCCGCCAGCTGCTGCTCGAAGGCGGTGCCGACCGCTGGAGCGCGCGTGCCGAGGCTCTGCTCTTCGCCGCGGCACGCGCCGACCATGTGGAGAAGATGATAAAGCCAGCGATTTCTCAAGGTAAATGGGTAATTTGCGACCGCTTCCTCGACAGCTCCCTGGCATATCAGGGTGGTGCGGATGGGCTTGGCGACCGGCCTATCCAGGCTCTGCATTGCATCGGCAGCGAGGGCTATCTTCCCGATCGCACCTTGTTGCTGGACATGCCGGTATACGACGCAAGCTTCAGGCAATTTGCTGCGGGGATTGGCCAAAGCGACCGCTTTGAAAAACGTGATGGGGCGTTTCACGATAAGGTCGCGGCAACTTTTCGCGAACTTGCGTCACGCGATCCGGACCGCATCCGCGTGATCAACGCAGAGGGAGCGCCTGAGGAAGTGACAGGTAGGCTTCTTGTCGCTCTGGCGGATCTGCTGCCATGAGCCTGATCGGGCAGGACTTCCAGATCGCGGCATTCCGCGAGGCGGCGCTATCGGGGCGGCTGCACCACGCCTGGCTGCTGACCGGACCCGAAGGGGTGGGCAAGGCCAGCTTCGCGATCGAGGTGGCGACGCGGTTGCTGGCCGAGGCCTCGGGGCCAGCGATCGAACTGCCCTGGCCGGAGACACCCGCCGATCACCCGATCGCCCATTATGTCCGCGCCGGCAGCCATCCTGATCTGCGCATCCTCGCGCGCCTCACCAGGGAAAAGTCCGACGAGCTCGCGCGTTCGATCACCGTCGATCAGGTCCGCTCGCTCCAGGGCCTGTTCGCGACCACGCCGAGCCTGTCGTTACGCCGCGTCGTCATTATCGACGCGATCGACGATCTCGAGCGTGCCGCCGCCAACGCCCTGCTCAAAAACCTCGAGGAGCCGCCGACAGGGACCGTCTTTCTCCTGATAAGCCATGCGCCGGGTCGGCTGCTGCCGACGATACGCTCGCGCTGTCGTCTGCTGCGGTTCGGCGCGCTGTCCGGCCCGGAGATGGCGACCGTCCTCCAGCGGACGCTGCCCGCCGAAGCTCGCGACGAAATCGACGCGCTGGTGCGGACAGGGGAGGGCTCCCCTGGCCGGGCGCTCGACTTCGCCGGTCTGGACATCGGTGCGCTCGACGCCGCGATGGATCGGCTCGTCCGCGAAGGCGACCGGACCAACGCGCTGCGCGCGGCCCTTTCAAAGCAACTCACGCCGAAATCTGCCCAAGGCCGCTACGAAGCCTGTCTCCGGAGGGTCCCGGCCCGGATCGCTGCCGAAGCGAGGCTCAGGGAAGGACCGGCTCTGGCCGAGGCGCTGGAGCTCTGGAGCGAAGCCCGCCGCGTCGCCGAGAGCGCCGTCCATCTTTCACTCGATCCCGCGACAACGGTGTTCGAACTGGCGACGATGCTTACGCGCCTTGCGCCGGCGGATTGAGCCGGCGGCCCGGCCGCCGACAGGCAACCGAGGATCAATCGGGGCGTTGCGGTGATCGGGCCTGCCCCCTAATGGCTGAGCATATGGCGGAACCTTATTACATCACGACGGCGATCAGCTATCCGAATGGACGGCCCCATATCGGCCACGCCTATGAAACGATAGCCGCCGATGCGATCGCGCGTTACCAGCGCAGCCGCGGTCGCGCGGTCCGGTTCCAGACGGGGACTGACGAACATGGCCTGAAAATGGCCCAGGCCGCCCGCGCGAAAGATATTGCTCCCCGACAGCTTGCTGATGAAATGTCCGCGCATTTCAAGGTTATGAACGATGTCTTGAACATCAGTTATGATCGGTTCATTCGCACCAGCGACGAGGATCATTACGCCGCCAGCCAGGCAATCTGGCGCGCGATGGAGGCGAACGGCGATCTTTATCTCGATCGTTATGAAGGATGGTATTCGGTCCGCGACGAGGCATTTTACGACGAAAAGGAACTGACGTCGGAGGAGGGAGGGCAAAGGCTCTCGCCGCAGGGCACTCCGGTCGAATGGACGGTCGAGGAGAGCTGGTTTTTCCGCCTGTCCAGATATCAGCAGCCGCTGCTCGACCTGTATCGCGATCAGCCGGACTTCATCAGGCCCGAAAGCAGGCGCAACGAGGTGATAAGCTTCGTCAACGGCGGGCTCAGCGACCTTTCGATGTCGCGGACGAGCTTCGACTGGGGCGTACCGGTTCCCGGCAGCCCCGGCCATGTCATGTATGTCTGGGTCGACGCGCTCACAAATTACCTTACCGGCGTCGGTTATCCCGGCGGTGGCGAGCTGTTCGACCGCTACTGGCCGGCAAATCTCCACCTTATCGGCAAGGACATCGTCCGCTTTCATGCGGTATATTGGCCGGCATTCCTGATGTCGGCGAAGATCGCGCTGCCCAAGCAGATTTTCGGTCATGGCTTTTTGCTGAACCGCGGCGAGAAAATGTCGAAATCGGTCGGCAACGTCGTCGATCCGATCGCGATGGCCGAGCGTTACGGCGTCGATCAGCTGCGCTACTTCCTGCTACGCGAAGTCAGCTTCGGCCAGGACGGCAGCTATAGCCACGAGGCGATCGTCAACCGGGTGAACGCCGAGCTTGCCAACAGCTTCGGCAACCTCGCCCAGCGTACATTATCGATGATCGTCAAGAACATGGACGGTGAGCTTCCGGCTCTAGAGCGTAACCAGGAGGATGCCGCGCTCGTGCGGGCCGTCGCCGCCGCATGCCTGGACGAAACACCGCGCGCGTTCGATCATCTCGCCTTTTCGGTCGGCATCGAGGCATGGTTGAAGGCCGTGTTCGCGTGCAATCAGTATATCGATGCGCAGGCGCCATGGACGCTGAAGAAGACCGATCCGGAGCGGATGAAGGTCGTACTGGGCGTGTTGTTCGCCGCAATCCGCGACCTGGCGATAACAATCCTGCCGATCATCCCCGAATCGGCCGGAAAGCTGCTGGACCAGATGGGAATTCCGCCGGACCGGCGTGACTTCGCGGCGGTCGAAGACCAGGCTTGGTACGATGCGTTGCGCCTGTCGGCCTATCGCGTGCCGCCGCCGGTGCCGCTCTTCCCCCGCCTGGAACTGGACATGGTCGAGAGCTGATGTTCGTCGACAGCCATTGCCACTTGAACTATCCGGGCCTTGCAGAGCGGCAGCAGGAGGTGCTTGCCAAGGCGCGCGCGACCGGCGTGACGGCGATGCTCAACATCGCCACCCGCGCCGCCGAATGGGATGCGGTGCTTGAGACGGCCGAGCGCGAGCCCGACGTCTGGGCGAGCGTGGGCATCCACCCGCATGACGCGGACACCCATGAGGGCATCGAGACCGCGATGCTGGTCGAACGGTCGGCGCATCCACGCGTGATCGGGATAGGAGAGACAGGACTCGATTTCTATTATGACAGATCGGACCGCGAGCGGCAGCGCGCGAGCTTTCGCCGTCATATCGCCGCGTCGCGGGAGACCGGGCTGCCGCTGATCGTCCATAGCCGCGAAGCCGAAGCCGACACGATCGAGATTCTGGGCGAGGAAGTGGGGAAGGGTGCGTTCCCCGCCGTCATCCACTGCTTCACCGGCAGCGCCCGGCTCGCCCGCGCGATGCTCGATCTCGGCTTCTTCATCTCGCTTTCGGGCATCGTGACGTTCAAAAATGCCGGCAATCTGCGCGATACGGCGCGGCTGATCCCTCGAGACCGACTGCTGATCGAGACCGACAGCCCGTTTCTTGCCCCGGTGCCGCATCGGGGCAAGCCTTGCGAACCCGCCTTCGTCGCCGAAACCGCACGAGTGCTCGCGGAGGAACTGGCCTGGAACCTTGAAGATCTGGCCTCAACCACGACAGATAATTTCTTTAATTTATTCAAAAAAACTGAGAGATGAAACTTCGCGTCCTCGGCTGCGGCACATCTTCGGGCGTGCCTCGCATCGGAAATGATTGGGGCGCCTGCGATCCCGCCGATCCGCGCAACCGCCGGAGCCGTGCATCGATCGTGGTAGAAAGCGCGAGCACCCGGCTGCTGGTCGACACGTCGCCGGACATGCGGCAACAGTTACTCGATGCCGGTATTCGTCACCTCGATGCGGTCCTGTGGACACATGATCATGCCGATCATTGCCACGGTATCGACGATCTTCGACAGATCTTCCACGAACGGCGTTCGCCGGTGCCCGGCTATGGCTTCGCTGAAACGATGGCGCAACTCCGCCGCCGCTTTGCCTATGTCTTCGAAGGTCGGGACGGCTATCCCGCTTCGGCGGAGCCCCATGTCATGAATGGCGCTTTCGACATCGGAGATATCCGGATCCGCACCGTCGTGCAGCCACATGGCAGCATATTCAGTGCTGGCATCCGCTTCGATCATGGCAATCGGTCGATAGGATATTCCACGGATTTCCATGAATTTACGAGTGAAATGTTGAATCTATTCGCAGGTCTCGACCTGTGGGTTGTCGACGCGTTGCGCGACCGACCGCATCCAACGCATCCTCATCTGGCCATGACACTGGACGCGATCGCCAAATGCCGGCCAGGCCGCGCCGTCCTGACCCATATGGACCAATCGCTGGACTATGCAGGCCTTTGCGCAAGATTGCCTGCCGGCGTGGAGCCGGGATTTGACGGACAGGAGATCGAGCTTTGACCGGCGACCAGGTCGTCGGTTTCATCGCTCTGTCGATGATGCTCCTCCTGGTGATGCGCGGCGTGGTCGGCGCCGCTACGCCCGGACCGCAGAAGAAACGGATGGCTCTGATCTGGGTCGTCGTCTTCGGTGCGATCATAGTTGCCGTTCTGACGTTTGAGCGCGGCTGGACACCTTAGCTTCACCTTCCGCAGAATGATTTAACATAATATATATTATCGCACTAATCGATGTCCGGCTTCGGCCGGCACCGGGTCGGCCTGCCCGCTAAGGAGTTGGGGCTGGTTCCAGCGTCCCGGCCGCCGCCGGGTCGCGGTACCCGGTCCCGCCGCCGAGTTCGCGCCAGTCTCCGCCAGCGGGCAATATCATGTCCGCCGGTCGAACAACCTCCGCCTCCGCAGGCCAAAAACGGCCGTCGGCCATCGCTTGCAGTGCGTCGAGCAACCTGGCCCGCGCGCGTGCTATGCCGACATCGCTGCCGCAAAGCTGTTCCCGCGTGCGATCGGTGATGGCGCCCATGCTGGCCTGAACCACCATATCCTCATCGAGCAGGCACGACGGAAAGCCGGTGAAATGCCCGGCCGCCATGGCGGCCCGATCCTGGCCCCACAGATTGGCCTTGCTGCCAGCGATGAGTGCATAATTGTTGAGGTCGCGCGGTTCCTTGCAGATCACAGCGGGAATGGGTGGGACAGGCCCGTCCTCATCCCAGAGACCGAAGAACAGCATGTGGGACACATCGTCCATCGGAACCGAGATGAACATCGTACCATTACGTTCGGAATTGTTACCGGGCACGAGCGAGACGAACGGCATCACATATTCGGTGGTGCGGACATAGGTGCCGCCCTCGCCGACCCTGCGCAGCGCCGCAGCTCGGATGCCGTAATCGGTATCCTGAACCTCGTAGCGCGGATGGCTATGAAGCGTGTTACCGAGCGCCTCTCCGTTGGCCGCGAGGCCGCCGATCCAACTCTGGTGCATCGTGCCGACATGAACGGAGTCGATCGTTCCCTCGAGTCCCTGCATCCAGTTGCACGGCGCGATGCTGCGCGTGACGAACAGGCGTTCGGGGGCAAGATCCAGAAAGGGAAGAGGAGGTCTGGGAGGCGGGGTTCCGTTTCCCAGGAAGACCCACAGCAGGCCGCCGCCTTCGAAGGTGGGGTAGCAATTCACCTTCATATGCTCGGCGGTCCTCGCCGACCGGTCGCCTTCCGATGGTATTTCGACGACCTTGCCCGAAACATCGATCTTCCAGCCATGAAAGATACAGGTCAGCGCGCAATTCTCGTTCCGGGCGAGCAGCAACGACGCCCGCCGATGCGGGCACGCCTCATCGAACAAGCCGACACGGCCGTCGCTGGCGCGGAAGGCGACATAGTCATCGCCGAGCAGGCGCACGGGCTGCGGCGCCCCGTCTGCGACCAGCGTCGAACTCAGCGCGCAAGGTATCCAATGATGCGCTCGCATGAACCTGCCCATCGGCGCGTCGCCGGTCACGCGGGTCAATGCGAAGTTGTGTTCCGGGGTCATTCCCCTGCCCTCCATCCTCGTCCTTGTCGCCTTCGGCCGACTCTATCGCACGATAGTACCGTGCTTCAGCGCTACTGGTTTTTCGGCAGAGCGTAGGCGATGATGTAATCGCCGATCTTGGTATTCATCATAAGATGGCCGCCAGCGGCTATGACAACGAACTGGCGGCCGCTTCTCGGAGACATGTACGTCATCGGCGTCGCCTGACCGCCGGCGGGCAGACGTGCTTGCCAGAGCTTGGCGCCGCTCGAACTGTCGAACGCCCTGATGTAGCGGTCTTGCGTCGCGCCGATGAACACCAAACCGCCCCGTGTCGTCACCGAGCCGCCCATGTTGGGCGTGCCCATCGGTATCGGCAGACCCGACGAAATACCAAGCGGACCGCTATCACGTGCAGTGCCGATCGGATGCGACCATACGACCTTGCGGCTCACCAGATCGACTGCGGTCAAACGTCCATAAGGCGGCGCCTGACAGGGCGCGAACAGCGGTGACATGAACGGATCCGGTTTGGCCGCGTATGGTGTGCCCATTTGTGGAGAAAGGCCATGTGGCGGCACGACATTCTTGCTCATCACTACCGGCCGCACGCCAAGCTTGTCCGCTTCGGCCCGGGTCATCAGAAATGTGCGGTTCGCGACATGGTTCGAATTCACGATCATCAGCTTGCGATCGGCGTCGATCGAAACGCCGCCCCAATCCGAACCGCCGAGGAAACCGGGATAGACGATGGCCGCACGCAGACCGGGTAGTGTGAGTGGCCCGTCATATCGAGCCTCGCGGAACTTGATGCGGCACCAGAGCTGGTCCAGGGGTGTGATCCCCCACATAGACTTCTCGGACAGCAAAGCGCCGCGGAAGGACGGCATGGCGTCTGAGAAGGGCTGCGTTTTGGCCGCCCATTCGCCTGTCGCAAGATTGCCCTGCGGGGCGGGATGCTCGGTCACCGGATAGATTGGCTGTCCGGTTTGCCGATCGAGCACGAAAATTTCGCCGCGCTTGGTCGGCTGAATTACCGCCTTTCGGATTGTGCCGCCTACAGGGACGTCCACCAACGTCGGCTGCGATGCGATATCATAGTCCCACAAGTCGTGATGAACGGTCTGGAATTTCCAACGTTCGTTTCCTGTGACGGCGTCCAGCGCCACCAGCGCCCCCGAATAGGCTTCATCGAACGGCCGACGGCGCGCACCGGAGAAATCGAGCGTGGCTCCACCGAGAGGAACATAGACCAGGCCCAGTTCTTCGTCGGCGCTCATCGGCGCCCAGCTATTGGGAGTCGAAGGGGTATAATATTCGCCTGCGGGCGGCTCGCCTTTCCGGTCAGGCCGCCCCAGATCGAACGCCCAGGACAATTTGCCGGTCACCGCATCGAAGGCACGGATGACGCCCGATGGTTCGCCCCAGAACATGCCGTCCGAGACCCATCCGCCGAGAATGATATTGCCCCTCGCGATGGTCGGCGCGGAGCTCGGAAAATAATAGCCTTTCGGCGCCGGCGACATGCCTTTGAGCAACGAGACGATGCCGTTGCTGCCAAATCCGGCGCACGGCCGCCCGGTGCGAGCGTCCAGGGCGATCAGGCGGGCATCGAGGGTATTCGTAAATATCCTTTCAGCGCACGCGCCCGCTGCACCGGGAACCCGATAATAAGCGACACCTCTACAGGCTCCGTAGGGTGCGGCACTCGCGTCGGTGCCGGAACGATAACGCCAGCGCGGTCGGCCGGTCTCAATGTCCAGCGAGACGACATCGTTATAGGCGGTACAGACGTACAGGCTGTCATCGATCTTGATCGGCGTGACCTGAAGCTTTTCGGGTGCGCCTTCCGGAGCCGGGCCGAAACGATAGGTCCAGGCGACCTGCAGTTTGTCCACATTGGCCGGCGTGATCTGGTCGAGCGGGCTGAAGCGCGAGCCACCGGGATCATTCCCATAATTGCGCCAGTCGGTTCCGGTGCTTGCCGTCCGGGCTGATGCCGAAGCCGAGGGCGCGCGGACCGGGGCTCCCGTCTGGAAAAGCGGATCGACAACCGGCGCCACCAGCGCGTTGTGCAAGCCTATGCCCGCAAGAGCGGAAAGCATCAAAGCTGCGACGCCGCCTGCTGCCGCCTTGGTAACGGACACGCCCGGCCATCCGCGCAGGGAGCGCCAGGTCCACGGCACGATGAACCAAATACCGAGCGCGATCGGCGCCACGAGCCGGGCAGCCAGGCTCCAGCCATCGGTTCCCACCTCCCACAGCGCCCAGGCGACGGTCGCCGCAATCATTGTCCAATAAACGATCGCGCCCTCCCGCCGACCCTTAAGGACCAGCACGCCGCTCACCAGTGTCGCAAAGCCGGCCAGCACATAATAAGGCGAACCGTTCAACGTGAGCAGTATCGCGCCGCCCCAAAGGAGGACTGCGCCCAGCAGGATCAGCAAAGCTCCGAAGAGGAAAGGCCGCTGCAGGAAGGAGCGTGAGGAAGTCATCCGGAGCGTTGCCTTTATCTTTATGAGGTGCGGACCGACTTCCCATATTCGCGATCGATACGACTCTCAAGCATGAGATCAGGTCGACCACGGCGCATGGGTTCGCACGCCAGCCCCCCAAGGATGGCGCTCAGCCTGAGCCCCTTCCCCTCCTTCTGACCCCGCCGTCGGAGCCCGGCGGAGCATATCCGCGACCGTCCTAGATTTGTGCGGACTTTTGCGACCGCTTATGCAAGCGTCGTCGCCAACGACGCGACATCATCAAGATCGAGGATCGGCGGAGCAGGAGAGAATATGCATAAGCGAACGATGCGGCCGAGGCAGGCCACAACATTGCAAGACCTACTGGACCGGGAGGGCATAAAGGATTGCCTGTACAGCTATTGCCGGGCGATCGATCGCCGCGATCGAGATCTGCTCGAAGAAATCTATTGGCCCGAAGCTACCGACGACCATGTAATCTTCAGCGGATCTGCCGGCGACTTCATCAACTGGGTGATACCCCAACTTGAGGGGCTCGAGCAATCCGCGCATGCCCTGCACAACATCTTTCTCGATCTCGCCGGAAATCAGGCGCGGGTCGAGACCTATTTCACCGCCTATCATCGGCCGGTCACCGACGGCAAGCCGCAGTCTTACACGCTGGGCGGACGATATCTGGACGTGCTGGAGAAGCGCGGAGGCGAATGGCGCATACTCCGCCGCAAGGTGGCGATGGACTGGCTGGAGGAAAATCCGGCCGCTGCGGAAAGCGGCCGGAATGCGCTGGGTATCACGCTGGAGAGCCATTGTTTCCCAACCGACGTGAGCTACGAAATATTCGACGAGGCGTTGATTGCAACCGGATGACGACGCATTGGTGATCACTGCTGCGGCGGCACGATGCGGGCGCTGCCCGACCTCCGGCCACGTCGGCCAGCCTATTTTCGCCCGAACAATTTTTCGATGTCGCCATGGCCGAGCTTTATCCAGGTCGGTCGACCATGATTGCATTGACCGGAATGCGGCGTCACTTCCATCTCGCGCAGCAGCGCGTTCATCTCCGCGACCGAGAGCATCCGGCCCGCGCGGACCGATCCGTGGCAGGCCATGGTGGCGGCGACATGATCGAGCCTCTCCTTCAGAGACAGGGCCTCGTCATAAGCGGCGAGTTCGTCGGCCAGATCGACTATGAGACCGCGGATATCGCCCTGGCCGAGCATGGCCGGGGTGGCCCGGACGAGCATCGCCTTCGGGCCGAAGCGTTCGAGTTCAAGGCCCATGTCCTTCAGCTCGTCCAAGCGCGCCTCGAGCCGATCGCAGGCGCCCTCCTCGAGTTCGACTACTTCGGCGAGCAGCAAAGCCTGACGCGCGACCCCGCCGTCCGCAAGGGCACGACGCATCCGTTCGAGAACGAGCCGCTCATGGGCGGCATGCTGATCGACGATCACAAGCCCGTCCTCTGCTTCGGCGACAATATAGGTGGCGGCAACCTGACCCCGCGCGACGCCGAGCGGAAAGCTCTGCCCCTCGGGCACCGGAGCGGACGCCGGTTCGCCGCGCGCCATCGGCGGCGGAACATATTCCGACGCGCGTTCCCAGACACTGCCCTGCCCCTCGCGCGAGGCGATGGCGGAAAAAGCGAAGCCGTTGGGGATAGGAGCGCCGCCGCCTCCCCCCTGCTGCCAGCTGCCCAGCGCCGCGGCCGGCGCCCGTTGCGCGCTGCGATAGCCGGCGGCATCCAGCGCGGCGCGCAGGCCACCGACGATCATGCCCCTGATCAGACCGGGATCCCGAAAACGCACCTCGGTCTTGGCCGGGTGGACGTTGACGTCGACCTGATCGCCCGGCAGCTCGACGAACAAGGCGACAAGGGGGTGGCGATCGCGGGCGAGCATATCCTGATAGGCGGCCCGCAGCGCCCCGATCAACAGCCGATCCTTCACCGGCCGACCGTTGATGAACAGATATTGATGATCGGCGATGCCTCGATTGAAAGTGGGCAGGCCTGCGACCCCGGTCAGGGCGACCGCCTCGCGTCGGAAGTCGACGGTCACGCTGTTCTCGGCGAGGTCGCGGTCGACCAGCGCCGCGACGCGCTCGGCGCGCCTCTCGCCGGGCGATACCGACAAGACTCGCCTTCCGGCGTGCTCAAGCGAAAAGCCGATATCCGGGCGCGCCATCGCGAGCCTTTTGACGACATCGACGCAGGCACCATATTCGGCACGCTCGGAGCGCAGGAACTTGCGCCGCGCGGGTACCCGCGCAAACAAATTGGTCATTCGGACGCGGGTGCCGGGCGGCAGGGCAGCCGGTCCCTCGCCTACCAGCGCTCCATGGTCGACCCGGTGATACCAGCCATCCGCGCCGCGCACACGGCTTTCGATCATGATATCCGCGACACTGGCGATTGACGGCAGGGCCTCGCCGCGAAAACCCAGCGTCGACACCGCCTCGATCGCGTCGTCGGGCAGCTTTGACGTCGCGTGGCGTTCCAGCGCCAGCGCGATGTCGGGCGGCGCCATCCCGCAGCCATCATCGATCACCTCGACGAGCGACAGGCCACCCTCGGAAAGGTTTATAGCGATGCGCCGGGCCCCCGCGTCGATCGCGTTCTCGATCAGTTCCTTCAGCGCGCTGGCCGGCCTTTCGACCACTTCACCGGCTGCGATGCGATTCACCAGATGCTCGGGGAGGCGGCGTATTGACATGGCCCAAGCTCTAGCCCAAGCGGCGCCCTTCCGCATCCCTTGATCCTGGTCTACATCCCGATTGCCGCAGGGATGATGGGATCGAGCAGAAGACCGGCCTGGGGCGGGCCAAGAGAGACGGACCAAAGCATGTTCCTCCAGCGCTACTTCAAGTTCATGTCGCACGATATGGCCATTGACCTCGGCACCGCGAACACGGTCGTCTATGTGCGGGGTCGTGGCATCGTGCTCAACGAGCCCTCGGTGGTCGCGATCGAGACGATCAACGGCGTGAAGCGCGTACGCGCGGTCGGGGACGACGCGAAGCTGATGATGGGCAAGACCCCCGGATCGATCGAAGCGATCCGTCCGCTACGTGACGGCGTAATCGCCGATATCGACGTGGCTGAGCAGATGATCAAACATTTCATCCAGAAGGTCCATGGTCCGCGGCGTTTCCCGCGCTGGCCCGAAATCGTGATCTGCGTCCCCTCGGGGTCGACTTCGGTCGAGCGCCGCGCGATCAGGGACGCCGCCTCCAATGCCGGCGCCAGCCAGGTCTGGCTGATCGAGGAGCCGATGGCCGCGGCGATCGGCGCCGACATGCCGGTGACCGAACCGATCGGCTCCATGGTCGTCGATATCGGCGGCGGCACGACCGAGGTGGCGGTGCTCTCGCTGCGTGGGCTTGCCTACACGACCTCCGTCCGGGTGGGCGGCGACAAGATGGACGAAGCGATAGGCTCCTATGTCCGCCGTAACCATAATCTGCTCATTGGCGAGGCCACCGCAGAGCGGATCAAACAGGAAGTCGGAGTGGCGAAAATGCCGGCGGACGGCAAGGGCGAGACGATCCACATCAAGGGGCGAGACCTCGTCAACGGCGTGCCCAAGGAAATCATGATCACCCAGGCACAGATCGCCGAGGCGCTTACCGAGCCGGTGTCGGCGATCGTCGAAGGGGTGCGCATCGCGCTCGAAAACACGGCGCCCGAGCTTGCGGCCGACATCGTCGATCAGGGCATTGTCCTGACCGGGGGGGGCGCGCTGCTTCAGGGCATAGACGAGGTGTTGCGGGAAGCGACGGGACTTCCGGTCACAATCGCGGACGACCCGCTTACCTGCGTCGCGCTAGGTACGGGACGCGCGCTGGAGGATCCGATCTTCCGCGGCGTCCTGCAGACAGCCTAAGCCCGGTCCGGCACGCGCGTGGCGGCGCCCCGGCACCGGCGTCGAGGCTTTTCGCGCCGGGTCCAATATAGTTTGTTCGCCGGCTATGTGCTCGCGGTTGTCGGCATCGTGGTCGCCATCGGCCTACTCCTGATCGCGCGCCTGGATCCACGAACCTTCGTTGCGTTGCGAGGCATCGTGATCGACGCCGGCGGTTTCGTGTCAGGCGCTGGCCGTACGGGCGTACGGCTTTTCGGCACCGCTTGCGACGAGATTTCCGCCTATGTCGCCGCGGGGGCACAAAATCGGGCCTTGCGGGACGAAGTCTCGGCACAGCGGCGGGCGATCATCGCGGCTAAGGCGATCACCGCGGAAAACGCACGGCTGAAAAGCCTCGCGCGGTTAAGCGAACAGCTACCGCGGCCAATCCTGTCGACGCGGCTGATCGGGTCGACGCCGTCAGGCCAGCGCCGTTTCGCCACGCTCGGCGCCGGATCGGCTCAAGGCGTGCGCGCGGGCATGGCGATCCGGTCGCCGGAGGGGCTGATCGGCCGCGTATTCGAGACCGGGATCTTTGCGTCACGGGTGCTGCTCCTCGCCGACGGAGAGACGGCTGTACCGGTCAAGATCGTCCGCAATGGCGTCGCCGCACTCGCGACCGGTCAGGGCGACGGCACGATGGAGATACGCGGGCTGATCGCCGGGGGTCGCCCGTTCCGACGCGGAGACGTTGCCGTGACCTCGGGCACGGGTGGCGTCTATGTGCCCAACATTCCGGTGGCCGTGGTAACCGACGTCCGCGGCGATCGCGCCGTCGCCCTTCCCCTCGCCGATCCTGCACAGGCCGATTTCGCCGTCGTCTACCCGATCTTCCAGGCGCCGGTCCAGGATCCGCCGGCCCAGCCCAAACGATGATCGCCGGCCCCAAACACTTTGTGAATACGCTGCCGTTGCGCGTGACCGCCATTCCGATAGCCTCGGTCGTCGCCGGATCAGCGACGAGTCTCTGGCCGATCATCGTCACGGAGCCCTTGCTGCCTCCATTCGGCCTGATGATGTTGCTCGCGTGGCGCCTGCTCCGCCCGGAAATCTGGGCCGCATGGATCGCTCTTCCGCTCGGTCTTGCCGACGATCTGTTAAGCGGCCACGATCTCGGCATCGCCATGGCGCTTTGGACGATCGTCTTGCTGGCGCTCGATTGGATCGACCACCATTTCGTCTGGCGCGACTGGTGGATGGAATGGGGCATCGCCATCGTCGCGATAACGATCGTCCAGGCACTGGTCTGGTTGATCGCACAACCGCTGCACGGTCACGCGCCGATCGTCACCCTCTCGCCCCAGCTGGTCGGCGCGTTTCTGCTTTTTCCGGCGATCCTGCGTTTGACCGCCGCGCTCGACCGGTGGCGATTGAAACGATAAGACGGCGACGCGATGAAGCGCGGGCAGGTCATCACCGAACAAAGTCAGGTTTTTACCTTCACGCGCCGCGCGTTCGTCCTCGGTGGTTTCCAGGCGACGGTGGGCGCTGTGCTGGCCGGTCGAATGGCCTGGCTCTCGATTGCCCAGAACGAACGATACACCACGCTGTCCGAAAGCAACCGCGTACAACTCACTCTCGTTCCACCCCGCCGCGGGTGGATCATCGATCGAGGCGGCAAGCCGATTGCGATCAATCGGACAACCTTCCGGGTCGATTTGATTCCCGATCAGCTCAAACGACGCGACGCGGTACTTGGCGAGCTCCAGAAGCTGCTGATGCTGACCGCCGACGATATGGAACGCATACGCGGTGATCTGGACAAGGCGCCGGGTTTCCAGCCCGTGCCGGTTGCCGAGAATATCGATTATGAGCGGTTCGCGGCGGTCAGCGTGCGGCGGGCCAGCCTGCCTGGTGTCGCCCCGGCGAGCGGCTATGGCCGCTACTACCCCGCCCGATCCGCCGTCGCCCATATCGTCGGCCATGTCGGCCCGGCTTCCGCCGCAGACTATGAAAAAAGCCACGACCCCCTATTGATCACACCTGGTTTCAAGGTCGGTAAAGATGGCCTTGAAAGAACTATGGAAAAATGGCTGCGTGGAAAGCCTGGCGCCAATCGGAGCGAAGTCACTGCGCATGGCAAGATCGTCCGCGAGCTGGCAACGCGGCCCGAAACCGCCGGCAATGCGCTTCAGCTTACCATTGACGCGGATCTGCAACGCTATACCGCGAGCAGGCTCGGCCCCGAGAGCGCCTCGGCGGTGATGATCGACACGAGGACCGGCGGCCTCCTGGCGATGGCGTCGATGCCGGCTTATGATCCGAACAGCTTCGCCGATGGTATCAGCCACGCCGAATGGGGCACCCTTTCCGCCGACGACCATTTGCCCCTGACCAACAAGGTCATGCAGGGCCTCTATCCCCCCGGCTCCACGGTGAAGCCGATGGTGGCGCTGGCGCTGCTCGAGGCCGGGGTCGATCCCCGCCAAATGGTCGTCTGTTCGGGACGCTACAGGCTCGGCAACAGCTATTTCCACTGCTGGCGGCGCGGAGGCCATGGTGGCGTCGATATGCATCGCGCCATAGCGGCGAGCTGCGACGTCTATTTTTATACGATGGCGCGCCTGATCGGCGTCGATCGCATCGCGGCAACGGCGCGAATGCTGGGGCTTGGCGAGGAATATGATCTGCCGATGCCGTCGCAGCGTTACGGAACGGTGCCGGACACCGAATGGAAAATGCGGCGCTATAAAAAGCCCTGGGCCACCGCCGATACGCTGAATGCGACGATCGGCCAAGGCTATATGCTTGCCAATCCGCTCCAGCTGGCGATCATGGCGGCACGGATTGCCAGCGGCCGCGCGCTGGTGCCGCGGCTGATCGTCAACAAACGCTACCCGCCCCAGGGCGGCCCGCTTGACGTCTCGCCCGCCCATCTCGAATTCGTGCGGCAGGCAATGAGCGCCGTGGTCAATGGCCCCTACGGCACCGGTGGCTCGGGCCGTCTCAATCTCGGCGACATGCTGATGGGGGGCAAGACCGGCACCGCGCAGGTGCGCCGCATCACGATGGCGATGCGCGCGGGGGGTGGCGATTTCGGCGGTTATGGCGTACCGTGGAAATATCGCGATCACGGCCTGTTCGTGGCGTTCGCGCCGGTCGACGATCCCCGCTACGCGATATCGGTGGTGATCGAACATGGCATGCACGGCGCGGCAGGTGCGCCGATTGCGCGTGACATGATCACTTTCCTGCACGATCGCAAGCGCGCGGAGGAGAGGCTCGCCTTTCTCGAGGAAGGCTGGGGCGGCACGATCGAACAGCGCATGGCGCGCAAGGCCGCGGCCTGGGCACACCGCACCGATCCACCGCCGCCCCTGCCTCCCCCCGCCCGGGCCGCGATACCGCCGAAACCCGAAGCTGCGCCCGCCCTGGCCGAGCCCGAAGCGGAACCCCAGGAATGAACCGCGATTCGATCGTACCGGGGCCGCTTCAGCTCATACCATGGCGCCTTCTGGCCCTCGTCGCGACGATTGGCGGCTTCGGGCTGATTATCCTCTACTCGGCGGCCGGCGGCAGCATGACGCCCTGGGCGCTTTCCCAAGGGGTTCGCTTCCTTGTGTTCCTGGGCGTCGCCGTCGCGCTGTCGCGGATAGGAGAAGGCGGGCTGAAAGCCGCGGCGATGCCCGTCTATATGGCGCTCGTCCTGATGCTGATCATCGTCGAGCTGTTCGGCTTCGTCGGAGGCGGCAGCCGTCGCTGGCTCGACCTCGGAATCATCCGGCTCCAGCCTTCCGAGTTGATGAAGCCGGCCATCGTCGTGGCGGTCGCTCGCTTCTACGACAGGCTTCCGGCAGGAGAGATCCGGGGCTGGAGCGCGATCTGGCCTCCCGCGGTGCTGATCGGCGTTCCGGCCGGGCTGGTGATGATCCAGCCCGATCTCGGCACCGCGCTGATGATCGTCGCCGGCGGCGTCACCGTCACCTTTCTGGCAGGTCTGCCGCTGAGGCTATATCTGGGCGCAGGGGCGGCTTTGGCCACCGCTTTCCCGATCGCGCTTTCGCTCATGCACGGTTACCAGCGCGACCGGATCGAAACATTCCTGAACCCCGAGAGCGACCCGCTCGGCGCCGGCTATCATATCATCCAGTCGAAGATCGCGATCGGATCCGGTGGCATATTTGGCAAGGGGTTCCTGGCGGGTACCCAAAGCCATCTCGACTATCTGCCCGAGCGCCACACCGATTTCGTCTTCGCCACGATGGCAGAGGAATGGGGACTGCTCGGGGGGCTATTCATCATCCTGTCCTATATGCTGGTGATCCGCTGGGGGATGCGGGTGGCCGCCCGAGCGCGCGGTCGTTTCGGCCGTCTGACCGCGGCCGGGCTAGCGACGACGATATTCTTTTATGTCGCGATCAATCTGATGATGGTGATGGGGCTTGCGCCGGTGGTCGGCATCCCCCTGCCCCTCGTTTCGTTCGGGGGATCAGCAATGATGACCGTGCTGATCTGCCTCGGCTTGCTGATGGCGATCGACCGCTCGACCCGGCGAGCCTGAAATGGACGCGACCGCGGCGCAGCGCCAGACCGGTCGCGCCTTCGACGCGGTCTATCACCGCTATCGCGCGGGCGAGCCATCGGCCGACATCGACCTCGGCCCTTAGCATCGCCGCGCTGAAAAAATATCTCGGATTGCAGGTTTACATTTTGCCGGACCGGATGCTAAGGGCGCGCCTCCACGACGGGAGCCACTTCCGGTCGACGGAATGTGGACGCATAGCTCAGTTGGTAGAGCAGCTGACTCTTAATCAGCGGGTCCTAGGTTCGAGCCCTAGTGCGTCCACCAAATCCTCCGATAAAAACAATAATATAGAGCGTGATGACAGCCGCGCCGAAACTGCTTGAGGTTTCTGCTGAGCCAGTCGTTAGCGGTATAAACCAGGCAAATCCCTTTCGGAATACGATCTCGGTATTTTCCCGGTCCAGCATCACTCCATTTTTTGCCGCTCCACCACGGCGTTACCAACAAGCACGGTGACCAAATCGGTGTGCACCCTCGATGAACCGGTTGCTAGCCGAACATGAGGTGATTAGGCAGTCTGGACAAGAAAAGCGGCGCCCGGGCGCCGTCACGACTTTCGTCCATGGTGCGCTCCTCATCCACCAATGGTCAAAAGGCTCAGCGCGCCGGCTTGCTCAGGGAAGATGCGACCATGCGGCTCAACTTGCATATGCTGAACGGATGCCATGTGGTTGCGATGGAAGTTCCCGCCTGGGAAACAAAACTGACTGCGGCCGACATCGAACGCCAGTTGCGCCTTGCCGATGAACTCGGATTTTGGAAGGTTACCGTTCCCGAGCATTTCGCTATTCCGGCGGCCCATATTGAGTTGTCTGGCGATCATTACACTCATCCCACTACCGCCCTCGGCTTCTGCGCCGGCGTGACCCGTTCATTGAGGCTTGCATCCTGGATAACGATCCTTCCGCTGCAGCATCCGCTTGTTCAGGCAAAAATGTGGGCGACGCTCGACTGGTTGAGTGGAGGCCGGGCAGAGATAGTGGCAGCTGTAGGCTGGCTGGAGGCGGAATATGAAATGCTCGGTCTGCCCTTCTCCGAGCGCGGGGCGATTTTCGACGAATATATCCCGGCGATGATGGAATTATGGACGAAGGATCTGGCCAGCTTCGAAGGCCGGTACGTCAATTTCCGTGACGTCGGCGCACGGCCCAAGCCCGTCCAGAAGTCCATCCCTCTGTGGTTCGGCGGCGATGCAAAGCCGGTACTGCGCCGCGTTGCGAAATGGGGAGCCGGCTGGTCCCCTTTCATGACGCCGCCCGACCGCATACCGGACCAACTGGATTGGATGAAGTCACAGCCAGATTATCATGGACGACCAATCGAAGTGATATACTCGACGTTCATGCTCCGCTTCGCCAAGGAAAAGGATACGGTACATGCGATCCGCAGAGCGCCAGAAGCAGATCCTCTCGAGGACGCGCAGAAATTAGTCGACCAATTGGGGTATCTCGCGCAACTCGGAGTCACCGAAACGGACATCGCCAGGCCCGCGCATCGGGATTTGGAAGAGTATCTCGATTGGCTAAGGTGGCTCGCCGCCGACATCATGCCCCACCTCCGTCAGGAGGCGGCGCGGACATAGATGCCATTGCAGGGGATCCGCCGCCTCTCACCCCTCCCCTTTGGCAATGAAGAACTCGCCGCGGCCCTGTCTTTCCATGCAAACCGCGCAGCCGTGCGAAGGATTTTCAAGAAGCGCGGGGGGTCAGCCCCCGACCTTGAGAACGACGCGCCCTGCCAGCTGGCCACCCCGTGCCAGCGTCATCGCCTCGGCAAAATCGTCCAGCAGGAAAGTCCGCGCAACCGGCGGGTGGATCTTGCCCTGCTCATACAAGCTGAACAGGTCACGGATATTCTGCTGGGCAAGATCGGGCTCGACTTCATCGAAGGTCCGCACGTTGACACCTATCATCGCTGCGCCCTTGAGCAGAGCCAGGTTGGCGGGAATCTTCGCGATATTTCCACCCGCGAAACCAACGACCAGCAGCCGTCCTTTCCAGCCCAGCGAACGGAAGGCAGGTTCGGTGAAAACATCCCCGACCGGATCGAGAACAACGTCGAGTGGCTTACCCCTGTTGGCGTGCTTCACGTCATCCCTCCACGTGGATGAACGGCTGTCGACGACCGCGTCGACACCCGCACGCTTTACCAGCTCTCGCTTTTCGTCCGTCGATGCGGAAGCGATGACCCGCGCCCCCAGCGCCTTACCAATCTCGCAGGCTGCATAGCCCACGGCGCCCGCCGCCCCCAGCACCAAAAGTGTTTCGCCCTCTTGCAGTTGCGCGCGCTGGACAAGGGCATGATAGCTTGTCGTATAGCTGGCGAGGAGGACCGAACCTTCTTCGAAACTCATCGTGTCCGGCATCCTGTGGACCATTGCTTCCGGGAACAGGGCGGCTTCGGCGAATGCATTTCCAAAGCCGACAGCGCACACCCTTTCACCGACACGGCCAGGTGACACGCCCGCGCCCACGGCCTCAATGACACCGCTTACATCGCTGCCGGGTACAAAGGGCAGGTCCGGCTTGATCTGATAGCCGCCCTCGGCGATCAGAACGTCGACGAAGCTTATGCCGGCGGCATGGATGCGCAGTCGCACTTCGCCCGGTCCTGGGGCGCCCGGATCGCGCGTGACCAGGCGGAATGAGGATGGCGCACCGAATTCTTCGACCAGAACGGCGCGCGGGCCCGGTTGTACATCGCTGCTCATGACATCTCCCTCATTCATATGCGGTATGGACACCAGTTTTTCTAAGCGAATGACGCCCTACCCCTGACTCGATCGGTGCGCCGGGGCTGCGTGGCAGGCTTAGTTCTCCGCCGCGAAATCACGAAGCATATTCTTGGTGACGAACAGCTGCCGGATCTGGACGTGCTTTCTTAGATGCGAAGGCGTGGATGAGCGCGGTCATCCGAGCCCATATGCTGGCCTTGCCAACGTGCGTCGGTTCAGCCGGATACCGGGCGCAGCTCGCATGAATTTTATGGTTGTGGGTCGAAGAAGGTCCCCTCATGCGCTAATACCAAGGCGCTGAGATGCTGACGCGTCACGCCTTGAAAATGCTCGATCACCGCACGGGCTGAGCTAAAGCCCGATGAGTCAAGCTCATCGAACCTTGTTATAAGGACAAATCTTCAGTTTCCCGAAGTGGCGAGGCATGGAAAATCAACGCTGCGCCGCTAGCGGTTTCTCCTGCTTTGGGATAATGCTCATTGGCTCCACCAGCGATGCAAGCACCGAAACCTGTGCCTGCTTTATGGCGTCGATGGAGGGCATCGGACGCTGATCAGGATAGATGGTCTCCGCTGCCGCCATTCTTTCTATGGCCGCGAAAATGACGGCCGCGCGAGCAAGCGCCTGTTCCTCCGTCAACGCCTCTTCCTCATGGCCTTTCTTGATCAAGCCGGCAAGCGGGCGCAATAGGAGCCCGCCGACGGAACTGCGCATCTCCCGGAAGCGCTGATCTCCTCGATCTGCTTCCATGTTACGCAGCAGCAATATTGGCCGGTGCTTGTTCCAATAATCGCGATAGGCTTCGACAAAGGCGCTGGCGCCCTGCTCTGCGGGTTGACCAGCCACCCAGTTGTCCAAAACGGCGAAAACATTATCGAGATCTTCCGTCGCCTCCCGCGCCAGCGCGAAGACCAACTCTCCCACATCGTCGAAATAGACATAGAATGTCGCAGACGAAGTTTCGGCCTCGCGAGCGATAGCCGCAGCGGTGAGGCTCACGGCAGACCGCGTACTCAGCAATTTAAGACCAGCAGCCATAAGCCGACGGCGTGTACGGTTGCCCTTGCGGCCAAGCGTCTGCTCTGTTCGCCGTCCCGAACTGGCGCTGGCTACCGCCGGAGCAACAAGCTCCCTGGCCTCGATTTTTTTCACGACAGATTCCCCGGAAAAACTCGACCGCCGTGCGGCCCGAACCCGTGGGAAAGAGGCGACACTGCACGATCTTGTCCAACGGCTCGACAGCATTGTCGACGCCGAAGCATGATCTCTCTGATGTTGGCAAACGCTCTTAAGATGGGCTTGATTGATAGGAGAGCATAGCAGGCATTCGCACTTCGTCTGATGACATGCCTCCAACCACAACCCAAGCACCTTGCGGGCTCGCCCTTTCGAGAAATGGAATATCAGAACGGTTTGGGAGGCGCAAGCAAGCCATACAGCGCGGCTACAAGCCCGACCGGCTGTTCTATCGTGATATGATGGTGACTGAGCGGAATGAGAACGGGCACCGCGCTCGGGGAAATTGTCGAGGAGCTTTCATATTTCGGCCTTCTCGAACATTGCGCTACGCTCGGCATAGACAATTCGCAGGTTGCAGGCACGATAACGCACTTGCGCGCCATGACCGTCCACGGCGCTGACTACTGGTTCCCGCGACGAGCTTCCTTAAGCCAGCAGTCTAGTGGGGAGACGCGGATACTCGATGTCAGCGGTAGATCACCAAATATCCGCAGGCACCGGCCAGCACCACCTCGCGAGCGATACTGGCCGTGCCGAATTATCAGCCTGCGTGAAAGCTGATCGCCTTCATGTAGGTGAACTCGTTGAGTCCTTCATGACCATATTCGCGTCCATAGCCCGAGCGCTTGATGCCGCCGAACGGCGCGTGGCTCGACATCGTGCCCGAACCGCCGTTGATCGCCACCGTGCCGGTGCGCAGCTGCAGGGCCATTTCATAGGCCTTGCCCACGTCACGCGAGCAGATGCCACCGCCGAGGCCGAACTCGCTGTCATTTGCGATCTGGATGGCCTCTTCATCCGTGTCATAACCAATTACGACACCGATGGGACCGAAGACTTCCTCCTGCGCGATCCGATGCGAATTCCGCACATTGTCGAAGAAGGTGGGCTCGTAATAGAAGCCCTTCTCCAGCCCCGTAGGCCGCTTGCCGCCCGTGATGAGCGTTGCGCCCTCCGACAAGGCGATATCGACATATTTTTCGGTACGAGCGCGCGCGACATCACGGATCAAAGGACCATAGTTGACTGACGGGTCCTGCGGATTGCCGATCTTCAGTGATCCGATGATCTGCTTGAGCGCCTCTATATATTGCGGCCTGATCGAATTATGGACCAGGTGGCGCGTGTTCAGGGCACAGCCCTGACCACAATGCATGGTGACGCTCATCGCCCCTTCGATGGCAGCCTTCATGATGTCGGCGTCGCTGCGGACGATCAGCGCTGATTTGCCCCCCAGTTCCAGAAGGACGCGCTTCAGCGTGGGCGCGGCCTGCGTCTGGATGGAAACGCCGACGGTGTCCGAGCCGGTGAAGCTGACGAGGTCGACGCGCTTGTCGGTGGTGAGCGCGGTGCCGACCTCGACCGCGCCAGTCACGATGTTGAGAACGCCCTTCGGCAGGCCGACTTCCTGTGCGATCTCGCCCAGGATGAGCGCTTCGAACGGTGTATAGGGCGAAGGCTTCAGAATGACCGTGCAGCCCACCGCCATGGCAGGGATAATCTTCCCAATGTTGAGGAAGAACGGATAGTTATAGGGGGTGATCGCAGCGACGACGCCGATGGGTTCCCGCGAAAGCGTCGAAACGCCGAGAGTCGTGGTGCCATCGGCAGCAGGGGTCAAATCGACCGGATAGGTCGTCTGCGCCGGCCGGGTCATGATTTCGACCGTCTGGCGCGCATGCTTCATGGGAATGCCATATTGCAAAAACTGGGCGAGCTGGAGGACAGCACCAGCCTCGGTAACAATCAGCTTGACGATCTCGTCAGCACGACGTTCGACGGCGTCGAGGAACTCGGTCAGCTTCGCCTGCCGCTCGCGGGCGGACATCCGGGGCCAGGGACCCTTGTGAAAAGCGTCATAGGCAGCGGAGAGCGCTGCTTCGATATGCTGCGCGGTGCCAACCGGCGCTTCGCCCAGGACGCTCTCGTCAGCCGGGTTCAGCACGGTTTCCAGTTGATCGGAGGTCATCCACTCGCCGTTGATGTACAGCGAATTCCTGTTCTTCATCAAAGTCACTTGCAAACTCTCCTATCAGCTGCGTGGGAGCCGCATTGCGTCCTCCGGTACAGATAGTGGGCGAGGCTTTACGTCACAGCCTGTCAGCTGTCTAGGGTCGGGACTCGTTGATGACAGCTTGTCAACGTTCAGTTGCTGGGCTTGGGCAGGGCGTCGGCGCTCGCAGCACAACAAGCTCCTCCGCCTAACATTCCCCGGCGCTTCCCGCACTCCGCTAAACTTTAGGTCGCGAGTTGCGCCAAATGTTCTGACGATGAACACGCTCTTGGCGCACTACCGGGCTGGGCACGCGCCACGGCGCTTGCATAGGTTGCCGATTTCTGAAATGCGCATCTTAATTGAACAATGCTCAGGATGCGCGGGGCGGATATCGCCACGGCGGGGCCAACACCCAAGTCCGCGGCTCGATACGACGCAGCGGCCATGGATTGCGACGGATAGCACACGGATCGACGGCGCCAAACCGCGCTGTTCTTCCGGCCGATGTGCCGCCAAGATGAATATATGTTGTTGAGAGGGAGTGAAAATGCGGATCTCGAATGAAGTCAGTGCCATCGTGACCGGGGCAGCCTCCGGTCTGGGCCGGGCTGCCGCAGCAGCGCTGGCCGCAGCGGGCGCGCGGGTAACGATTTTCGACCTGTCCGAAGAAGCCGGCCGCCAGGCAGCCGAGGAAATTGGCGGGCATTTCATCAAAGTCGATATCCTGGATGAGGCCAATGTGCTGGCTGGCTTCGAACAGGCGCGTGAGAAGTTCGGCCAGGAACGCATTCTGGTTCACTGCGCCATGGTCGCCCGCGGCGGGAAAACCGTGGGAAAGAACAGAGACACCGGCGAATTCACGCGCGCCTCGACCGAAGATTTCGAACTGACGACGCGCGGCATCCTGGTCGCCAGCTATCGCCTGGCGTCGATCGCCGCGCTCGGCATGGCGGCTACCGATCCGCTGGAAGATGGCGAGCGTGGCACTATCGTCCTCACATCGTCAGCGGCATCGCAAGACGGCCAGGTCGGGCAGGTTGCCTATGCCGCCGGCAAAGCCGGGGTAAATGGCCTGGTCCTGCCGATGGCTCGCGATCTCATGGATCTGGGCATTCGCGTGAATTCCATCCTGCCAGGCATTTTTGCCACCCCGCCGATGATGGCAGTGCCGCAAAAGGTCCTGGAAACATTGGCTGCATCAGTCCCCTTCCCCAAGCGCCTCGGCAAGCCGGAGGAGTTCGGCAGTCTGGTATTGGAGCTTTGCCGCAACACCTATTTCAACGGCCAGGCCGTCCGCCTGGACGGCGGCATCCGGATGCCCCCACGCTGAGGGACGAAAGATCAAACCGAACAACGACAGCAGGAGCGTGGCGAGCGTTGTGCCGCCGCTCCACTCTTCGAGGAGCCAAGGATGTTTGACTTAAGGGTAGAGCCCGAATTCCAGGCGAAGCTGGACTGGATGATGGAATTCGTAAAACGTGAGTGCGAGCCGCTCGACATGCTGCTGCCCAATCACGGAGACCCATATAATACGCGCAGCCCGCTACGCAACGCGATCATCAAGCCGCTGCAGGAAGAAGTGAAGAAGCGGGACCTGTGGGCCTGCCATCTCGATCCTCATCTGGGCGGCAAGGGATATGGTCAACTCAAGCTCGCGCTGATGAACGAGATTCTGGGCCGTTCGCATTGGGCGCCATCCATTTTCGGAACCGCCGCGCCGGACACCGGCAATGCCGAAATCCTCGCCATGTACGGAACCGAGGAACAGAAGCGCCAATATCTTCAGCCGCTGCTTGACGGCGACATCGTGTCGGCCTTCTCCATGACGGAGCCACAGGCTGGTGCCGATCCCATGGAATTCGTTTGCCGCGCATACCAGGATGGCAACGAGTGGGTCATCGAAGGTGAAAAATGGTTCACATCGAACGCCCGTTACGCCGAATTTCTGATCGTGATGGCCGTCACGGACCCGGAAGCCAAGCCGCATCGGCGCATGTCGATGTTCGTGGTTCCTACGAACACGCCGGGCGTGGAAATTATCAAGAATGTGGGCTGTGTGGGCGAAGAATATGGCTCGCGCGGCAACCATGCCCATATTCGCTACAACAAGGTCCGCATTCCCGCCGATGCGATGCTGGGCGGACCGGGCCTGGGTTTCGAAGTGGCTCAGGCTCGCCTCGGTGGTGGACGCGTTCACCACGCCATGCGGACGGTCGGCCGTTGCCAGCGCGCGTTCGAAATGATGCTGACCCGCGCCCGTTCGCGTCGTACCCGAGGCAAGGAACTGTCCGAACATCAGTTCGTGCAGGGCGTGATCGCGGACACGGCGATCGAACTTGAATCCTTCCGGCTCCTTGTTCTGAAGACTGCCTGGATAATCGACAATGAACCGCATGGCGCCGCCAGAACGCATATCGCCATGTGCAAGGTGGTAATGCCTCGCATCTATCAGGATGTGGTTGAGCGGGCGATGCACCTGCATGGCTCCTATGGGGTGACCAATGAAACCCCGCTGGCACAGATGTGGGTGGAGCTTCTGTCGTTGGGACTTGCTGACGGCCCCACCGAAGTCCACAAGGTGCAGGTCGCCAAATCCTTCCTGCGGCAGGCTCAGCCCTACGAAGGCCTGTTTCCGCCAGAGCATATCCCGACCCGTCTTGCCGAGGTCAAGGAGCGCTATCGCGACCTCATCGAAAAATACGGCAAGGAGGCGGGCGAATGACGGCTGTAGATCCCCTTTTTGACCTGTCGGGCAAGGTTGCGCTCGTCACCGGTGGCAGCCGCGGGCTTGGTCTCGAAATGGTTCGTGCCTTCGCCGCCCATGGGGCAGATGTTATCATCGCGAGCAGAAACATCGATACGTGCGAAGACGCCGCGCGCGAGGTGCGTGACATGGGCCGACGCGCCCTCCCCTACAGCGCACATGTTGGCCGCTGGGATGAAATTGATGCCTTGATCGAAGCTTCCTACGCGGAATTCGGAAAGATCGACATATTGGTCAACAACGCGGGCATGGGTCCGCAAATGCCCAGCCACGATGTCACCGAGAAGCTGTTCGACAGCGTCGTCAACCTCAATTTCAAGGGGCCGTTCCGGCTTGCCGCGCAGATCGGCAAGCGGATGTACGATGGCGATGGTGGCTGCATCATCAATATCTCGTCGACAGGCGGGGCACGACCGCTTCCCCAGATCGTGCCCTATGGCGCCTCCAAAGCGGCGCTCAACGCCATGAGCCTCAGCCTCGCCCACGAATATGGGCCCAAGGTGCGCGTCAACACGCTTTCGGCCGGTCCGTTCTTGACCGACATCTCCAAGGCCTGGCCGCAAGAGCAGCGCGAGAAGGTCGACAGCGCGATCGGCCGTCCAGGACAGCCGGATGAAATTGTGACGTCCGCCTTGTTCCTGGCTTCTCCCCATTCCACTTTCGTCACTGGTACAATGCTCCGCTGCGACGGCGGCATCTGGTAGGGAAAAACCCGCACGAGGATCTTCGAAATCCTCCGTGCATCGTCAACGTTCAGTGGGACCGAGCGATGACCGCCGTCTGGCGGCACACCGCCATCCCGATCAGTTCGAAGAAGGACAAGGCAGGATGCTTCTACGCGACAAGATCGCCATCATCACCGGCGGAGCCAGCGGCATTGGGCGAGCTGCGACCATCGCCTTCGTACAAGAAGGTGCGCGGGTCGTGGTAGCTGACCTCAATCCCGTCACGGGCGACGCTTTTCTCGACATGGCCCGCAAGCAGGGCTTTGCTGACAAGGTCCGGTTCGTAGCGACTGATGTCAGCCGTGAGGAAGACGTCGAGCGGATGGTCGAAACCGCCGTCAAAGAGTTCGGCCGCCTCGACTGCATGTTCAACAACGCCGGCATCCCCGGCGCGCTCGGCCCGCTTGACGAAGTCAAGAGCGAGGACTGGGACTTCACAATGGGTGTGTTGCTCAAAGGCCCGTTCCTTGGCCTGAAGCACGCAGCACGTCAGTTCAAGAAGCAGGGCACAGGCGGCGTCATCCTGAACACCTCTTCGGGTTCGGCCAGCGGCGGAGCCGCCGGTCCTCGGGTCTATTCGGTCGCGAAGGCTGGCGTGGAGCATCTGACGACAGTTGCCTCGGTTGATCTCGCTCCGTTCCACATCCGGGTGAACGCGGTCTCGCCGGGCGCCATCCTCACTGAGATCAGCGGCCAGAGCGACGAGGAAGCCGCAGCGCGACTGTCCAAGGCCCAGCCCTGGCCCGAGCATGGCGTCCCTTCCGATATTGCGGACATGGCCGTGTACCTTGCCAGCGACAAGGCCCGCTTCATCACCGGCCAGACCATCCGCGTCGATGGCGGCCAGTCGGCAGACAGTGGAATTGAACGCCGGCTTGGGCGCGGCGACTCCTGGGGTAGCATTTCCGGCCTCCATCACGGCACGACCGGGTTGAGATCCGAACTGCGCCGCCTGAAGCCCAAGGAGCAACAGCCCGGCTAAAAGACCGCCTCATCGCGCATATTGCGTCCCCAGGCACAGGCTCATTCAAAATAGACTGGGGGTTGCGTGATCAGCGCTATGTACTAGCGTGGACGCGCCGATATTGCGGCGACGTGATTTTACGAAAAGAGGGGATTGGCCGGTGAGCCTCGGAAATGCGGGTGATGCTGCCGCCGAACAGCCGGTTATGAACAGTAGCGCGACAGTACCCGTATCATCCGGGCTTTCGCGGAGCCGCTGGTACATCGTCACGATCCTGGCCCTGGCAACGTTCCTGTCCTATCTGGACCGGGGCGTCATCGCCGTCGTGGTGCCCAGCCTCAAGGCCGACCTCGATCTCAGCGATCTGCAGATCAGCCTGCTTCAGGGTATCTCCTTCTCTCTTTTCTTCGCGCTCGCTGGCATTCCGATGGGAACGCTCGCCGATCGCGTGAATCGACGGAACCTGATCGTCGTCGGCTTGGTGCTTTGGAGCCTGATGACAGTGCTGTGTGGCTTCGCCAGCAATTTCACGATGCTCTTTATCGCGCGCATGGGCGTGGGCATCGGCGAGGCAGCACTAATTCCGGCCGCAGCCTCGATGGTTGCCGACCTGTTCGTGCCTTCACAGCGTGGCCGTCCGATGAGCGCGATCGTAGCGGCGCAGACTCTTGGTGCCGCGGGAGCCAGCCTGCTCGGCGGGATGCTGCTGGTATATCTCGCGTCAACATCCCCAATTTCCCTGCCCTTCGTCGGAGAGGCGGCAGACTGGAGAATAACCTTCATCGCCTTCGGATTGCCGGGCCCGATCGTGGCCTTGCTGCTGGCGTCGATCAAGGAGCCGGAACGGGCCCAGAGCGGTGGCAGAAGCGAAGACAATTTCCTGCGCTTCCTGGGATCGCACCGGTTCCTGTTTCTCTGCGTCTATCTCTCCTTTGCCGCCAATTTCGTGATCGCCTATGCAACGGCCTTATGGTCACCCACCGTATTGTCGCGCGTATACGGGCTCACACCCGGGCATGCGGGAATTGTCTTTGGCCTGACGATGATCATTGCCAACCTAACGGGCAGTACTGTGGGCGGCGTGATCGGTGACCGCCTCGCATCGCGGGCGATCCCTGCCGCGCGCTTCCGTCTGTCGATCGCTGCCGCACCCCTGGCGGTGGTCGGCGGGCTCATCATGCTGCTTGCCCCTAGCGCGACATTCTATCTTGGAGGATTTGCCTTTGCCGGCTTCGCGGCCGGCGTCCTGATCGGCAACAGCTATCCCCTTCTCTATGACGTAGTGCCCGGCACTATGCGTGGGCAGGCGGCTGCCGTTTACATGATCGTCGGCAACATCATAGGCTTGGGCGGCGGTCCGCTGGCGGTTGCCATGCTCACCCAGCTGATATTCAAAGATCAGATGGCCGCTGGCATGTCCGTGGGTCTGGTTGTGCTGGCTTCGGGCGTCACATGCCTGACGTTTTTGTTGCTGGCTGGCAGAGCTTATGCCCATCTGAGCCGAGCTGCGGCCGGCGAAACGGACTGAGCCGGAGCTGCGACATGGCTGGTCTCGAACAGATTCCCGTTCTTGTCGGCATAGGCGAAGCGCTGGACCGCCCCGATGATCTCAGCTGCGCCAAGTCCCCAGCAGACCTGATTGTCGAGGCTATCTGCTCCGCTGATGACGATGCTGGCGGCGGTTGGCTTTCCCAAGTCGACCGGATTGACGTCGCCAAGTGCGTATCATGGGGTTACCGCGACCTCGCTCGCACCATTTGTGATCGCCTGGACATTGCGCCGACAAAGCATTTCAATGGTCCCGGTTCGGGAGAAAGGCCCACTGTAGAGCTTTTCGAGGCGATGGCGGCCGTCGCGAATGGAGAGCTGCGCTCAGCCATTGTTTGCGGCGGCGAAGCCCAATGGAGCGTTGACCAGGCGCGACGCACGGGCGCCGAACTTCCGTGGCAGCAGGTTGATTGGTCGACCGTCATACGCCGCGACCCGAAGGCGACGTTGCACCCGCTTGCCTACAAATATGGACTTCATGATCCTGTCCATGTCTATCCGCTTTTCCAGGTCGCGACGGCCGCGCATTGGGGCCAAACTCCGGAACAGGCCCAGCGAGAAGCCGCAGAAGTCATGGCACAACTTTCAGTGGTGGCGGCGGGCAATCCTTACGCATGGTTCGGCTCGCCAGCGGTAAGCGCTGAAGTGATCGGCACGGAATCGCGCGAAAACAGAATGATCTGCTGGCCCTATCTGAAAATGATGGTGGCCCGTCCGTCGGTCAATCTGGCATCCGCCGTTATTGTCACGTCGCTCGCGGAAGCGCGCAGGCGCGGCATCGCTGACGAGCGGCTGGTCTACTGCCGCGATAGCGTCTATGCCGACGAGCCGCGCCAATATGTCGACCGTGATCGCTATGCGGGATGCGCGTCCCAGGAGGCGGTTCTGACAGAGGCGGCCGTGCGTGCCGGCGCCCAACTGGATGCCGTCGAACTCTATTCCTGCTTTCCTATCGTCCCGCTCCTGGCACGACATGTGCTCGACTTGCCCGACGAGCTGCCGCCAACGGTCACCGGCGGACTCGCATTTTTCGGCGGGCCTATGAACAATTATATGGGCCATGCGATCGTAGCGATGACGCGCAAGCTGCGCAGCGGAGGGGCATCAACTGGCCTGCTATATGGGCAGGGCGGGTTCATGACGAAGCATCACGCACTGGTGCTGGGATCATCGCCGGCAGCTTTCTCACCGCTCACGCGTGACGTGCAGGAAAAGGCGGACGCACTTCGCCGGCCAGTGCCGATGATGATCGACGAGTATAACGGTCGGGCAACAGTGGAGACCTTCACGGTCATTCATGACCGCAGCGGCCAACCCACTCTCGGGGTGATCATCGCCTTGACAGATGGCGGCGCCCGCCTGTTTGCGCATGTCGGCGCGGAACAGCTGGATGATCTTGCCTGTCTCGAGCGCCCCGATGTCTCGCCCGTCGGCAGATCAGGCAATGTCCATGTGGACGCCGGCGGCATGAACCGCTGGTCTTTCGCCTGACCGCGTTGCGGCTGAACTCGCTGAAGGCGTAAGGAAGGACGGGCATGCCGCGCCCTATCGTGCGCCCCGACGTTCGGCCGTGCCGCTTTCCCGCGCCATGACGTTATGGAGGAAGGGCGTTGACGGTCTGCCAACGCCCTCCATCCTTGAAGATCAGAACTTGACCGTTGCAGTCGTTCCGTAGGTGCGCGGCTCACGACGGATCACAGCTGCGGAACCGAGACCTACGAGCGGTAGACCGCCGACGATATCCCTCTCATTGCCAAGGTTGCGGCCCCACACTGCAATGTCGAGCTTGCCGTCCAGCAGCGTGACGTTGGTCCGTGCGTTGATCAGCCAAGGTGCGCGATCGGTTGCTGCGGCAGTGAAGCCGGCGGCGTCGGCCGCGGAAAAGGCCTGACCGTTCGTCGCGTCCCGGATCACACCCGCACCGTCGGTATAAAAGCCCGTCGGGTACACGGTGGTCTTGGACTGGTAAGCAAAGTCACCTCGCAACCAGACGCGACCGAAGCTCCCTGTCACCTACGCCGCTGGTGCTCGCATGAGAGCATATAGCTCGTTCATTTCCCGGGTGACGGCCGCCCAGATCTGCTCGGAAGGATGGATCAGCCGCTTGATCGCTCCCAGTGCTGCACTGGGCGAGAGGATGAGCCGCCGCACTTCCTGCGTGGCTGTCTCCTCCAGATCATTTGAATTGGACGCCTGCGTCGCGATGCCCCACTCGACGGCCTCGCTGCCACTCAGGACATGATTGCGCGCAAAGATTTCGAAGGCGCGGCGAGTGCCCACCCGCGCCGGAAGCAAGAGGCTGGACCCTGCTTCGGGAGACAAGCCCAACTTTGCAAAAGGCGCACTGAGTTGGGCATCCTGCGCCACGAACACGAGGTCGCAATGCAGAAGAAATGTCAGTCCAAAGCCGATCGCGCGCCCGCGGACCGCGGCGATCAAGGGCTTGTCGAACGACGTCAGGACTTTCAGGAACTTGCCCACCGGGCGTTCCAAAAACGGTACGTCACGCGGCGCAGATCGCAGATCGACAATATCCGTCCCGGCGCAAAAATCTGGACCGGCGGCCAACATGATGACCGCCAGCACAGATGAGTCCTTTTGGGCGCCGGCCAGGAGCTGGGCGAGGCCGGCGTACATTTGCGAATTGACCGCGTTGCGCTTTTCCGGTCGGTTCAGAACAATCGTCAGGATGCCCTGATCGAGAGATGCCACCAACGCTCCGTCGGCGAGTTGGCCCAGGTCCATCATTTCACCTCCCCGCAATTGCGCGCCGGCAGGGCCTACAGCCAAGAAACGCTACCGGCCTTGCGCCGCCGGTTACGCTTCCTCCTCTCAGCCTTGAAAGGGTCCGGCATTGAGCTGTTCACGCACGGGAATGAATTCATGCGCGGCAAGGCCGGGACGCAGCCAGTGTCCGCCATCGATGACGAAGGTCAGGCCGGTTACGAAGGCCGCGTAGGGCGAGCAAAGGTAGGTCGCCGCCCAGCCAAGCTCGTGGGTTTTTCCAACGCGCATAGCGGGAAGGCGGCTGCCGCCGCGGTCACCGGTCATCTTCGAGGACAGCGCTTTGGGGAAGTCCTCGTGCGGGAATGGGCCGGGCACGAGCGTATTTACGCGGATATCGACGGGGGCCCATTCAACCGCGAGCGAACGGCTGAGGTTGGTCACGCCTGCCTTGGCCGACGCGGAATGCGCCGCGCCCGGGCCGCCGGTCCAGGCGTACGCGGCGCCGATGTTGAGAATGGAACCGCCCTTCCCTGCCTTCATACGGCGGCGCCCAAATTCGCGCGAGCAGTTGAACGTGCCGTTGAGTACGATGTCGACGACCGTGGCCCAGGCGTTGACGCTCAGATCCTCAGCAGGACAAGCAAAGTTGCCGGCGGCATTGTTGATCAGCACATCCACTGCGCCAAGTTCGGCCTCGATCGCATCGAATGTCTCTGTAATCGCCTGAGCGTTGCGCACGTCGACGCCAAATCCAGCGGCCTTGCCGCCCTCCGCTTCGATTGCGGCGACGCCCTTGGTCCGGTGCTCCTCGCCCCGGCTGAGAATAGCCACCGATCCGCCAAGCCGGGCGAATTCGAGCGCCATCGCTTTGCCCAGACCCGTGCCCCCACCGGTAACCGCGATCACCTTTCCATCAAAGGTGCCAGCCGGCAGCATCGCATTGCCGTAGGAAGGAGCGGGTGACAAAGGCATAAAGGAAGCTCTCTCTAGTGGTGGCCTGCGGTTGCCAGGGGACAAGTCCGGCGGCTCTCCGGTCTATATTCCTGTGCCAGGTAAATCCCAGCCTGCGCTCTCACAATCATGATCTGACATTGTCGTCAAGTATCGAATGGAGTGGGAGACCCCGACTGCGTTGCCGTTTTACCGCCCCTGAAATTTCGGCTTGCGCTTTTCCTTGAAGGCCGCGAGCCCTTCCTTGCTGTCCTGAGACGCCAACGCCATGGGCAGATGCATCAATTCATAACGCAGCGCATCGTCCAAGCTCATTGGGCCGGTGGCCAGGGCGCCCTTGGTGAGCGCAATGGTGATAGGCGCCGCTTCCGCCAGTCCTTCGGCATGGCGTAGCGCAAGCTCAAGGGCGCCTCCGGTCTCCGCCAACTCATCGGCGAGACCGATGCGGTGGGCCTCTTCGCCCGACAGCATCGTGGAGGCAAAGATCATTCGGCGGGTGCGCGCGACGCCGATGCGGTTGGGCAGCGAATGAAGCAGACCCACATCCGGCACGATGCCGATCTTCGCAAAAGATGCGCCGAACCGCGCGGTGCGCGCGACGATGGCCAGGTCGGACCCTGCCACTATCGACAGGCCCGCGCCAAAGGCGTCGCCCTCGACGGCGGTGATGATCGGCTTGGGGGACAGGATGATTGCCCGCGCGAGGTGGTGGACGTCCTTCAGATTCTCGCCAGCCTGAATGAAAGTCGGATCCTGCGCGGCAGTGCCGATCCGAGACAGGTCGGCCCCTGCACAGAAATGCTCGCCCTCTCCCGTAATGACGATCGCGCGGACGTCGGCATCATGATTGAGTTGAGTAAGCTTGGCCGTGAGATCGCGCCGCATTTCAGGTGTAAAGGCATTACGGCGGGTGTTGTTATCGATGGTCAGGACGGCGATGGGATCGCGCCGTTCAAGCTTGATCTGCGTCATCCCTCCTGCTCCTGGCCCTGTCTCGACTCCGGCGCAGTGCTCGCCTCATTTTTGCCGAAGGGACCGTCGCGCTCCTGCAGCGCCGCCTTGATCCCTTCTGCCCTGACCTTGGCCCCGAAACGGGAATAAGCGGAGGACAAATGAGCCCGGGCGTCATTTTCGCCAGCGAAGCGCTGGAGCGTCCGCGCGCCCATCAACTCCATCCCGGCATTGATCACGCGCTTGTGGGTCGCCAAAAGGTCGGGCTCCACATTGGCGATGCGGCGGGCGAGATAGTCGACCTCCGCCTCAAGCTGGTTGGCCGGCACTGACTTCATGACCAAACCGATCTTGGCGGCCTCGCTGCCCCGCAGCGTGTCCCCGGTGAACAGCATTCGCTTCGCCCATTGCGGGCCCACATGGTAGAGCCACATGTTGCTCGCGGGCGAACCCAGCGCGCGGGTGGCAGGATAGCCGATGCGTGCATCGTCGGCCGCGATCACCATGTCGCACATGAAGGCGATATCGGTACCGCCGGCGAGGCAGTTGCCGTGCACCTTGGCGATGACTGGCTTGAACATGTCGAAGATCTGCAGGCGCGGCGCGCTGCGCATACGTAGCTGCCAAGCATCATCATCATAGGAGGCCTGGCCACGATAGCGCTCGACATCAAAGCCATAGGTCTGCCCTTGGGGCAGATAATCACCGCCCGAGCTGATGTCATATCCAGCGCAAAAGTCCTTGCCCGCGCCTTCAAGAACAACGCAGCGAACTTCCTTCAGGTCATCCGCCTCGATCAGCGCGGCCTGCATCTCCTCCAGCAGCTGCTGGGTCAAAGAATTACGCTTGTCCGGCCGGTTGAGCGTGATTTTCGCCACGCCATCCTTGACGGCAAAGAGGATTGTCTGTGGATCCGTCAGCCACTTGCCCATATTCGCGCTCCTCCTCCTGTACATCCGATCGTGCGGGGGACATACCTGCTCAACACTGCAATGTTCCTGCTTCCGCCTGCTGGCGCAGAGCTATCTTGTCGACCTTGCCGCTCGGCAATCGGGGCAGTTCATGGACGAAAAAGATATGTCGCGGCGTCTTATAACCTGCGATCCGCTTGCGGCTGTGCACCTCTACATCGCCCGTGCTCAGCCCCGCATCGCGCGGCACGATGATCGCAACCACCGTCTCTCCCCATTTCTTGTCGGGAACGCCAATTACGGCCACGTCGGCGACACTGGGATGTTCGGCCAGCGCGGCTTCGACTTCGCGAGAATAGATATTCTCGCCGCCCGATATGATAACGTCTTTCTTGCGATCTAGCAGGTGGACATAGCCTTCATGGTCTACCATGCCGATATCACCCGTGCGCAGCCAGCCTCCCCGCAGCGCATCGATCGTCGCGGCACTGTTGTTCCAGTAGCCCCGCATCATACTCTGGCCCTGAACACAGATCTCGCCAGCCTCGCCCGGTCCCACGACATTGTCGTCATCGTCGACACAGCGCATCCGCACGCCCGCATAGGGATGACCAAGCGACGAAAGGCGCCGCAGGTCGTCCTGATCGCCATCGGGCCGGTGCAGGTCGATGGGCAGGATGGTCCCCAGCGCCTCAGTCTGCCCGTAAATCTGAGCGAAAACAGGCCCGATGCGCCGAAGCCCGTTGCGCAACAGCGGCAGCGGCATCGGCGCGGCCGAATAAAGGATCATGCGAAGGCTGGAAAGATCATGGCTGTCGAAGGAGGGATCCTCCAGCAGCATCTGGATCATCGTGGGCGCCATATGGCCGACGGTGATGCGATGCGCCTCGATCGCTTTCAGGGCGGCATCGGCACGAAAGGCTCGTTCGAGATGAATTGCGCCGCCAACCCAGTGTTGTGCCAGCTGGATGTTCTTGGCCCCGACGTGATAGGCCGGCATGACGATTAGAGTGCGGTCCTCGCAGCCCAGCGCCATGTGCAGCGCCGTCATGTGCGCGGAGCCGATCTGGTTGGAATGGCCCAACATGCAGCCTTTGGGCCGACCCGTGGTACCGCTGGTATAGATCAGATAGGCGATATCTTCGCCGCTCGCGCGGAACGGCGGACCGCCCGCATCCCCGTCGGCCACCACCGACTCAAAGGGTTCGGCCCAATCCGGGCAATCGGGCCCGACCGCGATGAAGTGATCGATGGTGCCGCGTCTTTGCTGTAGCGTCTCAACATAATCGGCATAGGCGGTTTCGAAAATCAGCGCGCGGGGCGAAGCGTCGGCGACGATATAGTCCATCTCCGGCGCCGCCAGACGGTAGTTGACGGTCGCAAGCACCATGCCCGAAATTTCCGCCGCACCGAAGGCTTCGAGATATTCGACGCTATTCTGCGATAGCACGCAGACCCGATCCTGATGACGCAGGCCTCGCCGCGCTAGCCCCGAAGCAAATGCGCGGCAGCGATCGGCAAACTGGCCATGGGTAAGGCTGCGGTCCTCCGCCACGATGGCCGGACGATTGGCATACCAACGACCGTTATTTTCGATGGTTTCGCCCAGCGAGCGATCTTCGATGCCCACCGGTTCAGCTCGGCAAGCCCAAGACCGCCTTTGCGATCATATTGCGTTGAACCTCGTTCGCGCCGCCATAAATGGTCGGAACCCGTGCCGCGGCATAGAGCGCCAAGGGATCGACGATCATGTCGTCCAGCTTGATCGGTTCGGCGACCCGCCCCCGATCGCCGGCGATGGTGAGGATCTCCTCCGAGATGCGTGCCTGAAGTTCGGTCGCCACGATCTTTAGGAGCGAGACGTCCGGGCCGATCTCCGCCCCTTCCTCCACCTGCTTGACGAAAGTCTCGAACAGGGTCGTGAGGTCATAAAGGTCAAGCCGTAGTTCGGCATAGCGATCGACGAAGCTCTGGTCCTCAAAGGCGCCGAGGGATTCCGCCAGCCGCTCGAGCTGCCGCAGCGCCATCATTGGGATAATTGGCGCGCCTACGATCACCCGCTCATGGCCCAGCACGGACTTGGCGAGAGTCCATCCCTGATCGACTTCGCCGACCACATTGGCCTTTGGCACGCGGACTTCATCGAAAATGACCTGCGCGAACTCCACCTCGCCGGTGAAGCTGTCGATCGGGCGGACGGTAACGCCGGGACTCTTCAGGTCGATGAGCAGCATGGTGATGCCCTGCTGCTTTTTGCCGCTGTTGTCCGTGCGCACCAGCGCGAAGATCCAGTCGGCGCAAGTCGCCAGCGTGGTCCAGATCTTTTCCCCGGTTACGATGAAATCGTCGCCGTCCGCCACTGCCTTGCATTGCAGCGAAGCAAGATCAGACCCGGCGCCGGGCTCCGAATAGCCTTGGCACCAAATCTCCTCACCGCTCGCGATCCTCGGCAGGTGGCGCTGCTTCTGCGCCTCCGTACCGAAATGGATCAGCAGCGGGCCGACATGGTTGATCGCCTGATCAGGATGGCGCGCACAGCCGTGACGAGCCATTTCCTCCATCATGATGATCTGCTTGCGGATCGGAAGGCCCATGCCCCCATATTGCTTGGGCCAGGAAGGGCAGAGCCACCCCTTGCGTCCCAATGCGAGCACCCAGTCGCCAATTTCGTCCATGCCGATACGGCTGACGATGAACCGCTTGTCGGCGGGATAATTGGCTTCGATCCAGTCGCGGACGAGTGCCCGAAACGCTTCGTCGCCCATCGCGGCATAATCCTGGTCATTCAGGGCAGCTACAGTGTCAGTCATCGTAAACAGCCGACCTCTTTTCCACGAATGCGGCCATCGACTCCTTGGAGTCCTTGTGGAAGGCGACCTCGGCCGTCATCGACTGCTCGTAACGATAGCCATCGCGAACGGATAGATTGTTGACGGTGCCCAGCGTTCGCTTCGCCATGCGGACCGCGTAGACGCTCTTCTTCGCGATTTCTCCCGCCATCGCCAATGCTGTCGGCATCAGCTCCTCGGGCGTTGTGCATGCCTCGATGATGCCCAGGCGATACAACTCGGACGCAGGCACGCGATAGCCGGTGAAGACCATGCGTCGAGTGAGCGAGCGGCCGAAGATCTCCATGGCGTGCCGAGCGCCACCCATCAGACCGACGTCGATCTCCGGAAGGCCGAAATGCGCATTGTCCGAAGCGATCATGATGTCGCAGGAGGATGCCAGCACCATGCCCGCTCCCAGGGCGGGGCCGTTGACCGCCGCGATCACCGGCTTTTCGCATTCCATCACGGCGTAGAAAGTTTCACGCACGCGGCGCAGATGCGCCCACCGCTTGCCCGGTTCCACCCCCGTCTTGATGCGGTTCTTGAGGTCGGCTCCGGCTGAGAAGACCTTGCCCGCGCCGGTCAGGACAACAACGCGCACATCCTTGGAATCATTGAACTGGTCGAATGCCGCCGTCAGCGACTCCATAAGTTGGACGGTCTGGGCGTTAACCTTGGGTTCGTTGAGCGTGACGACCGCAATACCGTCGCGGATCGAAACATCTATCGGACTTTCCATCGTCAGCACCCTCCTACCCGCTGGCGGTCCAGATCGACGAAGCGCCGACGTGCGGCGTTCGGCGATCCGAGCCAGGGAACCAGCGAGAGCGAGGCACGCGCGAGATCACCGAGCTCATACTCGCCAGTATAGCCGATCGCGCCGTGAAGCTGGAACGCGCCCTTGCTGACGAACTCAGCCGCGCTTCCTGCGCGCGCCTTGGCCGCCAGTGCGGCAAGTTCGGCTTCCCCCACATCGACCGAACAAGCCTCACTTGCGCGCTGCACCGCCACGCGGGCGAGTTCCTTCTGGCCCCACATGTCAACCAGGCGATGCTGCACCACCTGGTTCGACGCGATCGGCTTGCCGAACTGCACACGCTGCGCGGTATAGTCGGATGTCAGCTCGATCATCTTCTCGCACAAGCCGGTCAACTGCGCTGCGGCGGCGATCCTGGTGAGCAGGAAGGCGGGCGCCAGTGCGCGCCGATCCGACATCGAAATGAAGGAACCGGCCGATGCTTTGATGTCGAACGTCGCCGTCGCGATCGAACCGCCAGCCAGTGCCCGACGAGACTCCACCGCGAGCCCGTCAGCCCCGGCTTCAACCACCAGCAGCCCCGGCTTGCCGTCCAGTTCAGCGGGAAGGCAGAAATGCGTCGCCATATCGGCGAACTCAATGAACTCGCGCTTTGCCGAAACGGCGAGATCGTCTCCCGCCGCCCTCACCGGCGCGAAGCTGAGGTTGCGATCATCATCGGCCGTGCCCGTCTGCCAGCACAGCACCGGCCGCGCCGACCCAGCCACCAGATCAGCGATCAGGCGATCCCGCAACGCCCCTCCCGCGCAGCATTCCAGTGCGGCCAGCGACAGAACGGCAACGGCCGAATAGTTTCTGGTGATGCCATTGCGACCAAGCGCCCGATACAGTCCGACGAGCACCGGCGCAGGCAAGCCGGCGCCGCCATGCTCTTCCGACGCCAACAGGCCCAGCCAGCCCGCCTCGGCAATTTCGGTCCATTCCTCGGTCGCCCGGGCGGCAGCATCATCGCCGCCCGCTCGTGCGCTGCGCTTGCGAGCAAAGGCGTCCACACTGTCTCGCAGGGCATCGATCAGCTCAGGATCAGCCTTGGGTCCGGCCCCGAACACAGACTGCATCACATCCATCGACATTCACCGGCCGACAAATTTCGGCTTCCGCTTTTCCCGGAACGCCGCAATCGCTTCACGCAGATCCTCGCTGGTCATCGTCATCGCCTCATAGGCCATGCCAGCGTCCATCATCGAATGGGCGATACGCTTCAGCTCCATATTCGCCAGCGTCTTGGTTGTGCGGATCGCGAGCGGCGGCGATGCCGCGAGGCGGTCAGCAAACTCGTTCACCTTGGCGTCCAGTTCCTCAGCCGGAACCGCGAAGTTGATAAGGCCCATAGCCGCCGCTTCCGGCGCCTTGATGAGGTCACCCAGGAACAGATATTGCTTGGCACGCGCGAAGCCGATCAGCTGCGGCCAGATCACGGCGCCGCCGTCCCCAGCGGTCAGGCCGATCTTCGCATGAGGATCGCCAAAGCGCGCGGTGTCTACCGCGAAGATAATGTCGCAGAGCAGGGCCAGCGTGCAGCCGAGCCCGATCGCATCGCCATTGATGCGGCCGATGATCGGCTTCTGGCATTCAAGCAGCCCGAAGACGGCCTGTTTCGCCTCGCGAACCGCCGCATGCAGGATATGCGGATTTTCGTTCTGCTCCAGCAGCAGGTCGAAGTCGCCGCCCGCCGAAAACGCCTTGCCCGCACCAGTGAGGACAATCACATCGGACTCGGGATCCTCAGCCAAATCGACGAACAGCCGCGCAATCTCGCGATGCATGTCGCCGGACGCTGCATTCAGATGCTCAGGTCGGTTGAACGTCGCTGTCAATATCCGACCTCGCCGTTCGAAGAGTATGTTCTTGTATGAGTCGAAGTTCATTTGCCTCACCTGTTCCGAAATGGACAATCGCCCGTATCAATCCGCCGATGTCGCAGTAGCCTGTTTCGCGACTGCCCGCGCGTGTCGCCTGCCCGGCAATCATCACACCGTGCCAGCGTTCCTATTGACGCTCCTGTCAAACTGCAAGCGCGACGCTGCGGCAACTCGGGCTGCTGCAGCTGATCAACGCGACAATATCGTGATCGCGCAGTTTCCACCAGCGCCCAGCACATGACCCAGGGCGACCTTCGCGCCTTCCACCTGACGGGGACCGCAATTGCCGCGCAACTGATTGACCAGTTCCACGACCTGCCCCAGGTGCGAGGCCCCGATCGGTTCGCCCTTGCTGATCAGGCCGCCGCTCATGTTGACAGGTGTCTTGCCGCCGATCGCAACCTCGCCGCTGTCGATGAGCCGACCACCCTCGCCCACCGGGCAGAGCCCCAGCTCCTCATAAAGCTCAATCTCACAGAATGCGTCGGTATCCTGCACTTCGAAACAATCAATGTCTTCCACACCGATGCCGGCCGCTTCATACACACGCTGCGCCGTAACCTCGGTAGGGCCAAGATTGTCGATTGTGGCACTCATGCTTTCCGCCGGGCACCGGAAGTCGGACGAATAGCGCGAGATGGAGTGGCTGATGCCGGCAATGCGGATGCCCTTGGCTCCCAATTGGCGCATCTTCTTTTCCGACGCCACGACAACGGCCGCCGCACCGTCATTGGGCGCACAGATTTCCAGCAGGCGGATCGGGTCGCAGACCAGGGTCGAGCCCAGGATCTGCTCCATCGAAAATTCCTTCTGATACATCGCGTATGAATTGTGCACGCTGTTCTTGTGGTTCTTGAAGGCGACCTTCGCGATCTGGTCTTCGGTGGTGCCATATTCGTGCATGTGCCGCATCGCGCGCATCGCCCAGTAGCTCGGGTTCTGCGAAATGCCGAGCTCGACCTGCCAAGGGCTGTAGATCATGGAAGGGTCCATGAAGCCGCGCGGCATCTTCTCCGTACCGCAGACCAGCGCCAGATCGACATCACCCGATTTGATGGCAAGAACCGCCTGCCGCAAAGCCGCACCGCCGCTGGCGCACGCCGCCTCCACGTCGATGATCGAAATGTCCGTGCTGCCGAGCTTGCGCAGGATACGCGGGCCGGAGGTCGCCGGCAGGTACATGCGCGCCATGAAAGCGGATTGTATGTCGCGCCATTGAACGCCGGCGTCCTGGAGCGCCAGAGCCGCGGCTTCGGAGCCGATCTGCTCATAGCTTTTGTCGAAGCGGCCGAACGGGTGCATGCCGCCGCCGATGATGTAGACGTCGCTCACCGTCACTCTCCTACCGCGTCATAGGTAAAGGCGACGATTTCCTCGCCCTTTTCGTTGGTGCGAAGCACATAGGGATGGAATTTGAGCTGCATGCCGATCTGCAACTGCTCAGGATCGGTGCTGAGCGGCGCCATGACTCGAATGACGTCATCAATCTCGATCAGGCCGAGACCGAACGGCTTGAAGTCGGCCGGACCCTGATAGTTGCCGGGCGGCCTGTGCCGAACGATCGTGTAGGTGTAGAGTGTGCCGGCATCGCTGAGCACTACAGGCGACAGACTCTCATCGCCGCAGTTGGAACAGCTCGAAGTTGCGCCAAGGCTCGTCTCGCCGCAGGCGCCGCAGCGGCTCCCCGCCAGATGAACCTCGTCAAGCCGATCCAGCGGGCCGGCGAACAGCCCTTCCTTTATTGCAATCCGCTCTGCTGCCATCGACTCCGATCCAGTCCTGCCGAAAATAATGCTGGGCGCCAGATAAACCGCCTCGTCCGCGTGTGGCAACCGTTGGTTGACATATCCGTCAAATAACGCGGATCGGTGACGTTCCCGCCGCGTTGGATGCTTGACGACCCGGCGAGATTATGTGCCAAGGAAAGCCACTCACGTCGAGTCCCGGGAGCTCCTGAATGACCATCAGAATAGAAAAGCGCGATCAGGTCGCGATGGTGACGCTTGATCGCCCGGAAAAGAAGCACGCGATCACTACGGAGATGCGGCTTCAGCTCTACGAGGCTTTTGAAGATCTTGGCGAGGACAACAGCGTGCGCGCCGTGATCCTGACCGGAAGCGGCGACGATTTCTGTTCAGGGATGGATGTCGGCGAATTCGGTGAGTTCACCATGGCCGACCGCTTCGTGCGCACGATCAGGCTGCAACGCATCAGCCGCGCCATCTACCGTCTGAAAAAGCCGACCATCGCCGCCGTGCGTGGCGTATGCATGGGCGCGGGGTGGAGCTATGCCCTTTGCTGCGACTTCATCATCACCGCCGAAGACGCGCGCTTTGGCCAGGTGTTCAACCGCACCGCACTCGCCCCCGATGCCGGGTCCGCATGGCTGTTGAGCCAGCAAATCGGCGCCATGCGGGCCAAGGAGCTGTGCTATTCCGGCCGGATCGTCAACGGTCGGGAAGCGGCCGAGATGGGGCTAGCTCTGAAATGCCTGCCCGCCGACCAGGTGATGGACGAGGCACTGGCGATGGCGAAGCGCCTCGCCGAAGGACCGACCCTGGCGATGGCGATGGCGAAGCGTCAGTTCGAGATTGCCGCCACCACCAGCTTCGACACATTCCTGGAAGCGGAATTCGCTATGCCGCCGCTGATGCAGCAGACAGAGGACCATCAGGAAGGCGTGACGGCCTTCCGCGAGCGGCGCTCTGTGACCTTCCGCGGCACCTGAGCAAGCCCGCTCCTGCCCCATTTCACCCATCAATCCGAGGATGCAGCATGAACTTCGAAACGATCATCTTTGAAAAGGGCTCAGACGGTGTTGCGACGATCAGCCTCAATCGACCGGAGAGACTGAACGCCTTCAACCAGCAGATGCTGGATGACATGCGCACCGCATGGACGATCGTTCGCGAGGATGACGAGATCCGGGCGACCGTGATTCAGGCCGTGCCCGGCCGTGCCTTCTGTACCGGCGTGGACGTCGTTACGACGATCGACCTTTTCCCCAACGATCCCTTCCGCGAGCGCGACCCGGGCGAGGCGGTCGGTCCCAAGACGAACTTCGTCTGGAAGCCGGTCATCGCCGCAGTGCACGGCCTCTGCGCAGGCGGCGCCTTCTACTTCATCAACGAAGCAGACATCATCATCTGCTCGGAAGACGCCCAGTTCTTCGATCCCCATGTCAGCTTTGGCCTGGTGCCGGCCTGCGAACCGGTCGGCGCGTCGCACCGCATGCCCTATGGCGAGATTATGCGAATGATCCTGATGGGCAATGGCGAAAGGATTGGCGCTGAAACAGCGCTGCGGATCAATCTCGTCAGCGAAGTCGTGGAAAACGCCAAGCTGGCGGATCGGGCGCACGAGCTTGCCGCCCTTATCGCGAGCAGGCCCAGCACGGCGACGCAGGGAGCGGTCCGGGCCATGTGGGAATCGCTCGACCTGCCTTATTCGGCAGCACTACGCTGCTCCTACAAATATACGCAGGTCGGCAACCCGGTTTCGCGCCTGGATCGCTCGACGGCGAAAAAGGAACCCTTCACCGTTCGCTGAGAAGCCGAAACTGACCGGGCAAGCGCACGTGCGGCATCGCTGCCAAGGCGCTTGCCGCACTGGTTAGTTGACAGGAACGTCAATTTCATAAATAGCGGCGGCTGAATTACCTCAAAGGATAAGGCGGCAATGTTCGAGGAAAATGACGATCTCAATTTGTTTCGGGAGAGCGTCGCCAAGTTCCTGGACAAGCAATGCCCCGTCGAGAATATCGCGCGCTGGGAGGCGGAGGACACCATCCCGCGCAGCGTGCTGGCCGGGATGGCCGAACTTGGGATCCTTGGCCTCACGGTGCCCGAGGAATATGGCGGCCTTGGCACCAACGTCATGATGATGTGCGTGGTGATGGAAGATCTGGCTGCGCGCTGGAGCGGCCTGGCCAGCCTCTATAATATGAGCGTAGGCTATGGCAGCCTCAATCTGGTCTACAAGGGCACGGAGGAACAGAAGCAGCGTTTCCTTCCGGGCCTGCTGGCCGGCGAAACGCTTGTTGCCTATGGCCTGTCGGAACCGGAAGTCGGCGGCGACCTCGCCTCGGTCAAGACCCGCGCCGAACGGAAAGGCGACAAGGTCATCCTCAACGGCAGCAAACGTTGGATTTCCGGCGCCAACCTGGGCGACTATATGCTCGCGCTGGTACGCAGCGGCGATCCCGATCAGCGCTACCGCAATCTCTCGTTCGTGATCGTCCCGCTTGATGCGCCCGGCGTCAGCATCGCGCCGACGCGCTGCATGGGGCACCACGGCGTGCCCACGAACGACGTCAATCTGGACAATGTCGAAGTAGGTGCCGACATGATCCTGGGCGGTGACGAGGCATGGAACAGTGGCTGGTCGATGCTCGCCGGGCCCAGCCTCGAAATCGAAAAGCTGGCGCCCACCTTTATCGCGCTGGGCATTGCGAAGGCGGCGGTGGCAGAAGCGTGGCAGTACAGCCAGGAGCGCGTCCAGTTCGGCAAGGCCATCTGCGCGCACCAGGCCGTGCGCCACGTCTTGGCCGACGTGCAGACCAAGCTGAAGGCCGCGCGTCTGATGGCCTATGACGCGGCGTCGAAGGTACACGCGCAACAGCCATCTGCGGTCGACACCTGCATGGCGAAGCTGTTCGTGGCCGAGACGGCTAAGGAGATCGTGCTCGCCTGTCAGCAATATGTGATGGGCGCCTATGGCTATGCCGAAGGTTTCCAGATGGAACGCTATGTGCGCGACGTACTGGCCGTGCCGATCTACGGCGGCTCCTCCGCCATTCAGAAAAACAATATCGCAACGCTGATGAAGCTGCCGCGCTGACATAAGGATCAGCTTCGGAACTAACGCGGGCAGATTTCGCCAAGGATGCGGGCTGTAGAAATTCAGAATGCGGTCCTGCCGAAAGGAACACGGCAACCGGCTGAGAAAGGATCCAGATGGCTGAGGCATATATCATCGACGCGGCCCGCACCCCGCGCGGCGTTGGCAAAGCGGGCAAGGGCGGTCTGGCGCATCTTCACCCTCATCATCTGGCCGCTACGGTGCTGGCTGCGCTGCGGGATCGCAACAACCTGAAAACCGCCGATGTCGGCGACATCATCTGGTCGGTGACCCATCAGCGTCGAGAGCAGAGCTGCGATCTTGGCCGGATGGCCGCGCTGGCGGCCGGCTATGACATCGGCGTGTCGGGCGTGACCTTGGACCGCTTCTGCGGCGGCGGGATCACGGCGGTAGCATTGGCGGCCTCGCAGATCATGGCAGGGTTGGAAGACTGCATGATTGGCGGCGGGACCGAAATGATGTCACTGTCGACGCTGTTCAACAAGCGTGAGGCAGAGGCCGGCTGGCCCGTGCTCGGCATCGCGGCGGGGGACCTCGCCCTGCAGGAAATGCATCCTCAATGCGGCCAGGGTGTGTCGGCCGACGCGATTGCCACGATGGAAGGTTTCACCCGCGAGGAATTGGACCAAGCTGCCTATGTCAGCCAGCAGCGCGCTGCCCGGGCTATGGCCGAGGGACGCTTCGACCGGTCGATCGTCCCCGTGCTCAATCCCGACGGCGGCGTGGCGCTCGATCGTGACGAAAATCCGCGCCCTGACACGACGCTGGAAAGCCTGGCAGGCCTGAAGCCGGCTTTCGAACAGCTTGCCGATTCCCCAATCGGCTTGATCGTCGAGACCCACCGCCAGGCCATCAACCGGCGCTATCCTGACCTTGATATCAAGCACTTTCACCATGCCGGCAATTCGTCCGGCGTCGTAGATGGCGCCGCGGGCGTTCTGCTGGCGTCGAGTAACTATGCCGAGCGGATGGGCTGGAAGCCGCGTGCGCGGATTGTCGCGATGACCAATGCGGGCGACGACCCCACCCTGATGTTGAACGCTCCCGTCCCGGCCGCCAGGAAGGTTCTGGCAAAAGCTGGTCTGAGCAAGGATGATATCGACCTTTGGGAGATCAACGAAGCCTTCGCCGCAGTTTCCGAAAAATTCATCCGGGACCTCGAACTCGATCGTGAGAAGGTCAACGTCAACGGTGGCGCGATCGCGCTGGGTCATCCGATCGGGGCCACCGGCGCGATGCTGATCGGAACGCTGGTCGATGAACTGGAACGATCCGGCAAGCGGCTAGGCCTCGTCACCATGTGCGCTTCAGGCGGCATGGCACCCGCGATGATCGTCGAGCGCGTCTGAAGCGGCTCTGAGCCGGCACGGTTAAACTGGTCTTGAAGTCAGGCGGAAGCATCTGACTCCGGCGCGCCCCAGTTCCTCGATCAGCAGCCCTGCAATGATCAGTCGCGGATCGACGCGGCGATCATACTTGAAAGATTGTCCAGCACCTGCTTCCGGGTGAAGGGCGCTTTGACGATCCACCAGTGATACCAGAAACGGTCAAGCAACGACATGATCGCGATACTTCTGATCAGCAGGTCGTCCTCGCTCCTCGCAATGCCAAGGTCCTGCAGTGACCTTGCGAGAATCTTCGCGCCTCTGAGCGATCCGCGCATGCCCGGCTGCCGCAGTTCTGGGTCCTGCAACGCCGCCTGCTGCCACATCAGCAGATAGCCGCCATTCTGTTCAAGGAACTTGAAATATTTGGCTACCCAGGCGCGGATGCCGGGAAGAAGATTATCCCGATCGATCGTCGCGAACTGCTCGAACAGTTGCCAGCTCGCGAGCCGGCAGTCATGGCCGGCGACCATCATGATTTCACGCTTGGAGGAGAAATAGGTGTAAAAGGATGCCCTGGAAACCTCTGCCGCGTCGGCAATGTTCTCAATCGTCGTCGCCACATAACCACGCTGCAGAAACAGCGCCATAGCGGTTTCGATAAGATGCTTCTTCGTCTTGAGCGCGCGAGACCGCAAGGGCGCCTGGGCAGACCTGTGCAACGGCACAGCGCCGGTTTTGGTCGCACCTTCGCCGCTTTTGGCCGAAGCCTCCGATTCTCTTGCGGCTTTTTTCGCTGCGGTGGTCACAGTTATGCCTCTGAATGCCCTGCTGCCTGGTAGGCATAGTGACAACGAAACATCACTGTCAATCCAGCCTCCATCGGCTGGTCAGAACTGCCGTTCTGGTACGTTGACCGTAAGCCCTTCGACGTCGGGGGAAACGATGACCTGGCAAGACAGCCGGCTATTGGGTTGTGGGTCGATTGCGTTTTCCAGCATCGCCACTTCATCCTCGCTGGCTGGTTCCAGCCGATCCTGCCAGTCCTCGGGGATGTAAACATGACAGGTAGCGCAGGAAAGAAAGCCGCCGCAATCAGCGGTGATGCCGGGGACGCCATTTTCTTGCGCTGCGCGCATCACTGACTCACCGTCTGTGGCGTCCACGACGAATTCACGCTGGTCATGCTGAATAAAACGAATTTTGGTCACAAATCCTCCGTGAGGCCGCGCGTGAGACCCCGTTAGCTGCAGCCATAACTGTCACAACGCCCTTGTTGCGAGCGCCCGTAGCGGAACTTCCAGAGCCTGTCGAGAAGACCAGATACCATCAGCGGCAGAGCTCCTGGGCCGTCCGCCGAACATCTTAATCTGGCATCGGCGCACGGGCGCGAGGTTCGATCAGGTCCACATTGACGTCGCGCGGAAGCGCCATCACGGCAAGCAGCGCCTTCGCCATCGATCCGGCCGAAGCCCGCGCACCTGAGAATGCCATACAACCCGAACGCAGCCCCTCCGTCATGAAGCTGCGGGTCTGCTCCTCTGTCCAGCCTTCTGATATCGAACCGGTATCAACCGCGCCCGACCGCAAGACGGTTACTCGCGTCCCCTGAGCCCGCAATTCCTCGCGGAGCCCCATCGCCAGACCTTCGATCGCTGACTTCGACGATAAGTAGAGGGTCAGAAAAGGAAACGGCATCCTGACCGATTCAGACGATATGAAGATGATGTCCCCGCCCCCCACTGCGCGCAGGTGAGGGATCGCCGCGCGGGTCGCATAGATGCTCCCGAACAGGTTCGCCGCATATTGGCCCTGGATCTGCTCGTCGGTCGCAGCTTCGACCTTCGCGAGATAAACGCCAGCTGCATTGTTGATAAGGCCGTCCAGCCGGCCAAAATGCCGCGCGCCCTCATCAATCGCCCGCGTTACAGCCGGAGCGTCCGATATATCGCAGCCGATAGTAAGCACATTGCTGCCAAGTTCCGCAGCCAGGCTGTCCAGCGCGTCAGATTGCCGCGCCAGCGCCACGACTTTCGCGCCCTCGGACGCCAGCAGGGTGGCAAAGGCCCTGCCCATCCCGCGCGAAGCGCCGGTTATCGCAATGACTTGTCCCTGCATCTGGTCTGACATTCACGGATCCCTCGAAATTCTTACAAGAAAGGCCCCCGCATGAGCCGTGCCCATGCGGGGGCCTGCCCATGCCCTACTCGGCCGCCGCAACAGCCTGTGCTTGCAGCGCGGCGATGTCGATCGCGCCTGTAGTGACGCCGCCGAAGAAGCCGAAGTCCACCGGCAGGCACACCCCGCTGATGAAGGATGCGGCGTCCGAATTGAGCAGGATCAGTGCGTTCGCCTGCTCCTGCGCGGTGGCGCGGCGATTTACGGGCACGGTAAAGAGATCCAGCACGCTGGCGCTGACAACCTGTTCGAATGCGTCCATCATCGGAGTCTGCGTGGGGCTTGGCATGGTCGCGTTCATACGAATGCCCTTGGGCGCAAGCTCGACAGCCGTGACGCAGGTCCAGGCGTTGATCAGCTCCTTCGAAAAGCCGTAATAATCGCCCATTGCCTCGGCATTGTTCGCCGCCCATTCCAGCAACTCGGCCTTTTGGCGCATGGCTATGACGGGCCGCAGCACTTCCATGCGCTGAAGGAATCCCATGCCACCGAGTGACGAAATGGTGCCAATCGCGCCGCCCTTGCGGATGCGCGGCAGCCACTGTTCCGTCCAGTGACGCACGCCAAGGAAATTGACCGACAGCACATCCTCGACCGAGAAGGTCTGCGGCAGGCCAGCACAGTTGAACAGTGCGTCGATCTCTCCGCCAATCGATTTGACGACGGCATCGATAGAAGACCAGTCCTTAAGATCGACTCGCGTGAACGAAGCGAGATCGTAACCGGGCTCCTTGATATCGGCGCCGTGCACTTCGGCACCCAGCTTCACCAGCTCGCGCGCGCAGGCTTCGCCCATGCCCGAAAAGCAACCGACTATTGCAACTCTCTTGCCCTCATATGAAAACAGGCTAGCCATTTGCATCCTCCACTTCCCTTCAGGGGAAAACTTGATAGAGGCGAGACCCTGAGCAGCGAATTGGCGTATCGTCAAGTCACCCCCGCCCAAGCCCGATATCTCGATGCCCGGCTCCTGCTCTTGCGCTATTTCTGCCGCGCCCTGGAATCTTCCGCGCCCCTCGGCTACGCTCATGACAATCCCGAGGATTGACATGCAGGAGCGGTGCTGTCGCCGCATGTCCGCCGAAAAAAGAACGAAAGAGAGTGCCGGATGTCACGAAAGACCAAAGTGGGAATCATCAGCGCCGCATGGGGCGTGCAGGCACATCTGCCCGCCTGGCGCAGCCTGGAAGATGTGGAGGCGCCCGCTATCTGTACCTCGAGGCAGGCAACGGCCGACTCGGCGGCCGCTACTCATGGCTTTGAGCGCGCCTATGGCGACTTTCGCGCAATGGCCAAGGATGCCGATTTAGACATCATCGATGTCGGGACACGCCCCCGACTGCGGCTCGAAATGGTAAGCGCCGCGCTGGAGCAAAGGAAGAATGTCTATGTCGGCATTCCTTTCGCGACGAACGCGGCAGAGGCCGCGCGCATGGTGGAGATGCAGGAAAAGGCCGGCGTCATCGGCGCTGTGGATGCCTTCATCCAGGCAACGCCGGCGGCAGAGCGCATGAAGGAGATGATCGAGGAAGGCTATCTTGGCAAATTGAGCGGTGTCCATTGCACCTTCCATCTCCAGCTGTTCACGGAGGCGGTGGTGAACGTGCCCGGATATGAGTGGTTCGCCGATGCCAGCCAAGGGGCATCCGTGCTCAAGAACCTTGGCAGTCATGCCTTCCACGCCATCGTTTCCATGTTCGGACCGGTGCGCGAGGTGGTGGGTAGCGGGACGCGTCATCTGGACCGCTGGATAATGCCCGACGGCGAAACCGTGCTCTATCCCGAAGTGGACGACAATGCCGTTTCCCTCTTCCGACTGAACGGCGGCGTGACCGGCCAGCTGAGCCTTTGCTGGAACGCATCTGACGGCACCGGCTTCACACTGGAAGCCTGGGGTAGCAAAGGGCGGCTGGTACTGCGATCACCGGGCTTTCCTCAATCCTATGACACCCGGCTTAGCGCGGGCGAAGTGGGCGGCCTGTTCGACTTCAAGGAAGCGCCGGTAGAAATCCCGGAACGGTTGCGGCGTGTTCGAGGTTCGCATCTGCGTGGTGAGGATGAGATCATGGCCGTCTTTCCGATGGCGAGCATCTTCAGGGGCATGGTAGACGCCATCGCCAAGGGCGGGCAAGCGCAGCCGAGCTTCCGGCAGGCGCTGCATGTTCAAAGGATCATCGACGCGGTGGAACAATCCTACCAGACGCGTTCATGGGTAGAAGTCGACTGAACCGCGAGGGTTCATCTCTTCGCGAGGCAGACTTTTGGGTAGCCGATGCGGGGAGTTCTTCCTTGCATAGCCGGACCCGCCCTGTTAATCGTTGACAGTGCGTCAAGTCCGCACAAGGAGCCGCCACGAGAGGAAGGGCAGAAGCTTTATGCTTTCCTTGCGCTCACAAGTGACGAGGCTACGAAGTCAAAAGAAATTCTATATTCACCGGCAGGCGCAAATCCAAAAAGCCGGAAGAATGGCACAGTAGAGGGTTACCATGACTGCTCAATTGAAAGTAGAACTCGATCCTATCGAGGTTCCGGATCGGCCGTCGCATGTTCCCGCGGAACTGGTTCGCGACATTCGCTGGGCGACCGGAGATATTCCGGTCACCTATGATGAGCCGTACAAGGAGACCGCCGCGCTGTTCAAAGACGGCGTACCGCTGCTGATGTGGACCCCTAACATTGTCGCGGGACAGCCGGGCGTGGGCGCTTGGGTAGTGACCCATTATGAAGACATTGCGCGCGTCTATCAGGATGCCGAGCTGTTTTCAACCGAGGGCGCCGCCGCCTTTCAGCGCCTTGTCGGCGAAACCTGGCCCAACATTCCGCTGGGTGTGGATCCGCCGGATCACATGAAATATCGCGCTCTGCTCAACCCGTTTTTTTCGCCCAAGGCAATCGATGCCCTGGAAAAGGAGATCTACAAGAGCGCCAACGCGCTGATCGATCCGCTACTTGAGCAGGGACATACGGATTTCGCCTATGACTTCGCCCGCGTCTACCCAGTGCGCGTCTTCATGGACCTGATGGGTTTCCCGAAATCCATGTTTGACCAGTTCCTGCAATGGGAACATGCGATCATCCATCACCATGGGGATTTTGAGAATTCGACCAAGGCGATGCGAGGCATTCTCGCCTATCTGCGCGCCTTCATCGCGGAGCAGAAGCGGGAGCCGAACGGGGGCTTGGTCGGCAAGATCGTCAAGGGTCAGGTCGGCGGACGACCGATCACCGATGACGAGATCCTCGGCACGGTGTTTTTCCTCTGGCTCGGCGGACTCGACACGGTCGCTTCGTCCTTGGGCCTCATTTTCCGTCGACTGGCGCTCAATCCGGAGATGCAGCAGAAACTGCGCGACAATCCGGACATGATCCCCGAAGCGATTGAAGAGTTCCTGCGCGTGCATCCGCTCGTCAACTCGCAGCGCCTCGTCAAACGTGACTTCGAACTACATGGCCAGACGATCAAGGCGAACGACTGGATCGTCTGCCTGTGCACCGCAGGAAATTTCGATCCTTCAGAATTCGAAAACCCACGGGAAGTCGTACTCGACCGCCAGCCCAACCGGCACTTCACTCTTGCCGGCGGCCCCCACCGCTGCCTGGGTTCGCACCTCGCGCGTCGCGAACTGCGCATCGCCATCAATGAATGGTTCCGACGCGTGCCGCCGTTCCGACTGGCGGAGGATGACAGTCGGCTGGTCTATCCGGGCCTGCAGGCTGCCAAGAGCGTGAAGATCACCTGGTGATTTCGCTCGGGTCCGCCAGGCAACCGGTCCGCGTCGGGGCGGGTCGGCCGCCTGGATGGCGCAACAGGCGGCAACGGCATCGCGCCTGACCCGGCCGCGACAGCGTTTCGGGTTCAGGCGGGTATCTGGTTGAACGGAATGCCCTTGTCGGGCCGATGGTCCTGGGGCAGTCCCAATATCTTCTCTGCAATTGTGTTGAGCAGCATCTCGTCCGCCCCGCCTGCGATGCGGCCGGTGGGGGCGGCAATCCAGCTGGTCGTCCAGTCTTCGGTAAAGAGCCCATCGGGATCGAACGAAACACCCTTTTCGCCCTGAAGATCGATCGCAAACTCTGACAATTTCTGCCGGCTGCGTACCGAAAACAGCTTGTTGAGCGCACCCTCCGGGCCCGGCTCCTTACCCGCCTGCATCGACAGCATGGCGCGGGTCGTGATGGAATCCAGCCCAGCCCGCATCGCATGGTTGCGCGCGACCGCTGAACGGACGCGGCCATCCTGCAGCGCGGGCTTGCCATTGATTTCCAGCCCTCTGGCCAGTTCGACGAGATTATCCAGGCTGGGACCAAAACCATTGCTGTCGGTCGCGGCATAGCGTTCGATCATCAGCGTCGCCATCGCCACGCCAAAGCCGCCGCCGACCGGACTCATCCGCTGTGCATCCTCCAGCCGGACGTCGTCCAGGAACACCTCGTTCACATCATGGCCGCCCTCCGCCAGCTTGATCGGCCGGACCTTGACGCCCGGAGCGTGCATGTTGACCCAGAAATAGGTCAGGCCCTTATGCTTGGGAACGGTCGGGTCGGTGCGCGCGACCATGATGCCGTAATCGGCATATTGCGCCCAGCTGGTCCACAGCTTCTGGCCGTTGACCTTCCAGCCGTCGCCGTCCGGCTCTGCGCGGGTGCGCAGCCCGGCGAGATCAGAACCGCCCGCGGGTTCGGAGAAGAGCTGGCACCAGATTTCTTCGCCACGCAGCGCCTTGACCACCCGTTCCCTCACCCATTCGCGGTCCTCGACGAAACGAATGATGATGGGGACAGGCATTCCCAGTGAAATACTGAAATAGACGATCGGCATGCCGAAGCCCATTTCCTCAATGTCAAAGATAAGCTTTTCAACATGGGACAGGCCCCGACCGCCAAATTCGACGGGCAGATGAATACCGCCATATCCCGCATCATAGCGCTTCGCCAGGTAGCGGCGACCAAGAGCAAGATCCTGCTCCTCGCTCAGGCCCCGGCGGGCCTCCTTGCCGAACTCGCTGGCCATGGATTGCAACCAGGCCCGGGCCGCAGCACGATAGCTGTCATAGTCGCTCATGCCGCAACTCCCGTCATCTGCTCGACCAGCAGATCCTCCCAAAACATCAGATTTCCCTGCTCGATCGCAAGGCTGCGCGCCCGGCGCATGTGGAGGTGAAGCCCCTGCTCCCATGTCACGCCGATACCGCCATGGATCTGCGTGCAATCCCGTGCAGCCGTATCATACGCCTCCGTGGCGGCAATCCGAGCATCGGCAGCCGCCAGCAAGTAATTCTCCCGCCCCTCGCTGGCCGCGGCATGGATGCAGTTGGCGCGGGCCAGTTCCACTAACCCATAAAGCTCGGCGATCTTGTGCTTGATCGATTGAAAAGCGCCGATCGGCTGGCCGAAAGCCCTGCGCGTCAGAGCATAGTCGCGCGCCATCATCAGCAGCTCTTCCGCGCCGCCCAATTGTTCATGCGCACTGACCACCGCCATCGCGGCCAGCGTTTCCAGAGCGATCTGCCGCGCCGTGCCATCCGCTACCAGTCGCGCCGGAGTGCCGTCGAAAACCAGATCGGCATAGAGCCGTGAATTGTCGAAGCTGTTGACCGGATTGCGAGCCGCCTGCGACAGGTCCACCAGGAACAGTGCGGGCTCTTCGCCATGCTGCGCCCACACCAGCGCAACATCGGCGCGCAACCCACCGACGACCGCATTTTTGGTACCCGTCAGCATGCCATTTTCAAAGCGCACGCTGGACGCCGATGGCAGCGGCGCGGACGCATCGGCCAAAGCGACGGTCGCGATCTTTTCGCCGCTTGCCAGCTGCGGCAGCCATTCTTCCTTCAGGCTTTCGTCGGTTCCATGCAACAGCCCGCGCGCGGCCCCGTAGCCGACCGTCAGGAATGGCGCGCCGGCCGTATGAGCGCCGGTCGCCTGCGCCACCAGCCCCAGTTCAATCAGGCGAAGGCCAAGCCCGCCATGCTCTTCGGGGATGGCAAGGGCCGTCCAACCCTGCTCGATGGCCGTTTGCCAGAACGGCTCGTCATAATGACCGACCTGTTCGAGCAGTTTCAGGAGCCGGTCCTTGTTCATGCGCGCATCAAGAACGCGGCGCGACTCCGTGGCGATCGCCATATGGCCATCATCGTAGAGAAAAGACATTTATGTCACCTGCGAAGATTGAATTATGGCTTGTCACACGACCTGACCGCTAGCGGTTCAGCCGAGGGTTCGAGCTGCGCTCATTCTCCTCGCAGGATCAAACTGGAAACCGGCAGTGATGCCGGCCCGCCCGATACCAAAGCGAACTCGGCATCGGCAACCTGGTTGATCGCCGTGCCGCGCACCTGTTCGACGGCTTCAACGATGTGGGTCATTCCCACGATATACCCCTCGCTCAGATTGCCGCCATGGGTATTGACGGGAACACCCCCGTTCACGCCGCCGCGCGTCTGGGCATCGTAGCGAAGCTTACCGGACAGTACGTAGTCATTGCCTTCGCCGCGCTCGCAAAAGCCGTAATCTTCCAGCTGCATGAGAACCATTGCCGAAAAATGGTCATACAGCAGCGCCACATCCATATCCTTGGCCGACAGGCCCGATTGTGCCCACACCCTGTCGGCGGTGAACTCATGGCCTGAACTGGCGAAGTGCGGATCGGGCATTCCCATCCAGCCGAACGCCCTGCCCCATTCGCGCTGGCCGCCATGAGCACAGGCGTGGACCAGAGCCGGCTTGTGCCGGCAGTCTTTCGCGCGGTCCGTCGTGGTCGTGATTACCGCTACCGCGCCATCGTTTTCCAGGCAGAAGTCAAGCCGGCGGAGCGGATCGGCCAGCATGGGCGAAGCCTCATATTCCTCTTTGGTCAGTGGGGCTTTCCGGATGGCCTTTGGCCGGTTGGCGGTATTCGCGCGCGTAGCTATCACCACTTCCCCGAACGCATCCTGGGTAGTGCCGTACAGGTGCATGTGGCGACGGGCGAGCACGCTGACCAGATGCCCCGGACCGACGAGGCCGGAAGGCTGGAGAAAACTGTTCTCCGCTGTCGGAGCCATAGCGCCGAACACCGTTCCCAGCCGGGCGTCGGGCAGCTGCTGCAATGCCATGACAGTGACGGCATATTTGCAGTCTTCGTTCATCAATCCCGCCGTGGCGAGGCCGATGGCCCCCGGACAACCGCCGCCCCCGGAAGTCAGGGTGGTTGAGAAGGAGACATTCGGCATGCCGAGAGTTTCCATCAGCGAACCGGTGTCAAACTTGTCCAGATAGCCGGCGCCTGCCGTGGAATAATAGGCGAAGCCGTCTATGTCCTTTACCGAAATCCCCGCATCGACACAGGCTTTGAAGATGGCCTCACCAGCCATTTCATTGATCGTGCGCGGCCAGCTGAGGCCCCGGCGGTAATATTCGGTAGCACCAACCCCGACTATCGCTGTCTTATCCCGGTTGACCCAGACCACCTGCTCCGTCTCCTTTTACAGCCGCGATTGCGATTTCTCGTCAAATGCTCATCACCCAGCGGCCCGACGGGCCGTTCCCGTTGCACCGGGGTTTCACCCTCTCTTCTGCGCAGCCTGGAAGGCGGAACGCTGTTTAAAGCGGGTCCGACAGCCGTGCAGGACAGGGGGAAGCTTGTCCATATCCCCCGTGCTTTCGACTAGAAGGAAATTATAGGATAGGACAATGTCGCAATGGTGAACCGGTTGCCGACGAGCCAGTCTCTATGCTCCAGCGCCTTGGCGACCAGATGGGTGTTTTCGACGAACTTATCCCGGTAGTCGCACGTCACGGCGGGCTGGCGTCCATCGGGCAGATTGGTCCCATAGCACAATGCGGTCGAAGCGGCGTAGATTAGTGACGCTTCTCCTTAGCTCAGGTGATAGATCACAATCCGTCGCGGCCCCCGCGTCCAGCAAGCTCGTGACCGAAGCTGCTGAACAGGGCGCAACAGACTCAACCAGGTTGAGCAAGGCCCCTCCGTTCGGGGGCGGCATCTCAAAATGAAAATGCTTCAGGTGCGTTGAGTAACCCTGACCCGGTGCAGCCACGCCAGGAAAATGGCTGGGAGAAAACCAGGGCCTCTCCCCATCGGGAAAAGCCCTGGTTTCGTGGTCGCTGATGCAGTTCTCCCGATCAGACGTCGGGAAAGAGCAGCTTATTGTTATCGACGAAGAAGCGCTGGTCGTATCCGGCAGGCAGCTTCTCGAGATGCTTGCGGAACTTGCCGATGGGATCGCGGCTGCCTTCGAGATGGGGATAGTCGGTGCTGAACACCCACACATCCTCAAGTCCATAGCGGTCGATGATCTGGGGCAAATTCTCGTGCCAGAAGGGCGTGACACGCACGTTGCGCTTCAGGAACTCGCTCGGCTTCATCTCGTAGGTGACGCCGACCTTCGCCATGAAATCGGTCCAGCTGTCCATCCGCTCGGCCGCGGCGCCAACCCATTCTGCGCTTAGTTCGATGATGCCAAAGCGCAGGCGCGGGAAGCGCTCGAACACCTTGCCCATGACCATCGTCTGGAGAAACACCTCCGGCCCGACGTGCGCGACGAGCATGAAATAGGGGCTGATCGCCTCCTCGCCGCCGCCCCGCTCGGCCGGCGTGCGGCGCAGCGTTTCCGAATTTCCCCAGCCAAATTCCGGGAACATGTTGTCGCCCGCATTGCGGCACGACAGAAGTCCCGACGCGCCTAGGTGCAGCGTGGCGGGCACATTGGCCTCTTGCAGCCGCGCCCAGAACGGGTCCCACGTCGAATGCGACGGCGACACGCCAGCAGGCGGCGCGTTGCAAGGCAGTGTCACGGCCAACGCTCCGGCCTTGATAACCCGGTCCAGCTCCGTGATCGCCCAGTCGACATTGGTCATGTTGATCTGCGCGACGGCCCGTGCACGCTTGCCCGCATTGCGGGTCCAGTCGAGCGCAAAGTCGTTGTAGACCCGGCACGCGCGACGCGCAGCATCCGAATCGATCCGCATTTCGGCAGAGCCCGTGTTCGGGAACGCCAGCTGAGCCTTGACCCCCATCATATCGAGCGCTTCCTTGCGCTCAAAGGCGTCATAGGCGCCAAGCGCACTCAGCCCCTTGGTCGACCAAAGCTCTTCCCGGTTTTTCGCGCGGCTCTCCGAAAATTCCTTGGACTCAACCTGGCGCTTGTAAAAATCCTGCGCCAGAGCCCCGCCCATCTCCCGCCCAAACTCCGCCAGAGCGTCGGGCTCCATATACACGTGCCCATCTGCGTCGAGCAGATCGCCACGAAACTTGTCGGCCACGTCCGTGCTCATAACCTATCTCCAAAAGAGCATCACACCCGCATCTTCGGAAACTTGACACACTTGTCAAGTAAGATCTGACAATCCGTCCGCTTTACTGCCGGGTTCGCGGTAACGGAGAGGCGTCTTCCTGCTTCCTCCCGAATTGGGCACGCTGCCATAATCTGCCGGCGGCGACATGACGAACCTCGCTCTTCAAAGCCCGTAGACGCTACCTTGAGCATTTATAGCACAGGTGGTTAGTCGTGTCGAAGCCCGACCGCCACTCCCGATCCGGTGGTCCGGATATACCTTCGAGGGCTTTCGTTCGCCCCGGCAGGCGTGTTGCTCGAGTCGGACACCTCAATCATCCTTTGGAAAGGAATTGGCCGGCGGCCATTCGCGTATCCGTCATAGAGCATCGCTGTGCGCACATGTTTAGCGCTTCGACAAGCGGCAATAAAATGCGATAAAGTAGGTCGGTCTAGGTTGCCAACCTCACAAAAGCCGCATAAAGATGACGAACAATCAATTTCTGGAAACCGTCTTCCGGGCAGTGGAGAGATGATCATGAATATGAACGATATGGTGATCTGCAGCGTCGACGATCACGCGATCGAGCCGCCGGAAGCCTATTTGCCGCACTACACTGCAGATAAAAAGGACGAAGCACCCCGCGTCATCGACAAGGATGGCAAGGATGTATGGATCTGGAACGATACCATCTATCCCACCATCGGTCTGAACGCCGTGGTCGGCCGGCCCCGTTCGGAATATGGCATGGAGCCGGATCGCTTCAACCAGATGCGCCAGGGCTGCCACGACCCCAAGGCGCGTATCGATGACATGAATGTCAACGGGCTGCTGGCTTCGCTGAACTTCAACACAATGTCGGGCTTCGCTGGACAGGCTTGGATTCAAGCCGCCCTGGCTGGCGAAAAGGAAAAAGCGCTTCGCGCCGTGCGCGCCACCAACGACTGGCATGTCCTGGATTGGTGCGCAGCTGGACCGGGCCGATTCATCCCCATGATCCAACTCCCGCTGTGGGACATGGATGAGACGCTTGCGGAGATGAAGCGCTGGTACGCCCATGGCGTTCACGCGATCGGCTTCCCCGACAATCCAGCCGCGTACAAGCTCCCGAGCGTTCATAATGACTATTGGGAACCGCTCTGGAAGGCGGCGTGTGATTACAAGATGGTGCTGAACTGCCACATCGGTACCGGCTCACAGGCGGCTCACGCGTCCGATGAGTCGCCCATCGACGCCTGGATCACGACGATGCCGATCTCCATCGCCAACTCGGCGGCGGATTGGCTCTTCGCCAAGTTCTGGAAACGGTATCCCGATCTGCGCATGGCGCTTTCCGAAGGCGGCATCGGCTGGGTGCCCTATCTGCTCGAGCGCGCTGACTATACCTACGAGCATCATCACGAGTGGACGTTCAGCGACTTTGGCCAGGAACGCCCGTCGGATGTCTTCAAGCGGCACATCATCACCTGCTTCATCGAGGATCAGTTTGGGCTCAAGAACCTCGACTACATGAACAGCGACATGATCTGCTATGAAGCCGATTATCCGCACTCCGATACCCAGTGGCCAAACTGCCCTGAATATGTCTGGGCTGGCGTCCAGCACCTGCCGGATGCCGTGATCGACGCGCTCACCCATAAAAATGTGATGCGCGAATATAATTTCGATCCCTTTAGCATCCTGGGCGGGCGGGAAAACTGCACGGTCGGCCACCTGCGCGAACTCGGCAAAGACGTGGACGTTTCGCCGCGCGCCAACTTGGGCGGCCTGAAGACCGAGAGCATGGATCTCGTCGGGCAGGCCCGCCGTCCTGTGACTTCGGGCGAAATCAGGAAGATGTTCGAGTCGGCCTGATCCAGGCCTCCTTCGCCTTCTGGGTGAGCGACATGAAAAGAGGAGGGGTCGATTTTTCGGCCCCTCTTTTTTGCGGCAATCGGGAGTATGTCCGCGGCGATGCCGTCGCATCGAACAGACATCCAAAGCAGGCACCTTTTTCTTGCAGTTGACGGCACACCGCTGCACCATGGGACCGTCCATGACGCAGCCCCCTTGGGCTGGCGTATCGCCAGTGAAATCGAAGGAAGTCTCGATGACCTACGGCCTTGCCCGCGCCCTGCCGGGCGATCAGATCACCATCACGACCAATCCTGATACTGAGCCTTTCTGGCTAGCTGCCAAGGAGCACAGGCTGACCGCCTGCCAATGCGCGAATTGCGGTCATTTCCGCATGCCGCCTACGCCTTTCTGCCCGCAATGCCAAAGCAGCGAGAAGAACTGGCCAGATTTGCCGGGCACGGGAACGATTTTCAGCTTTGCCATCTGTTCGACCAATCCTGAAACGGGCGAACCCTATGTCTATGTTCCGGTTGTTGTTTCGCTCGATGGGACCGACGATGCGCGGCTGGTGAGCAATCTGGCCGGCATCGATGCGGAGGACGTCGAAATCGGCATGAAGGTCATTGTCGACTGGAATCCGATCCAGCAAGGCTGGACTCTACCTATTTTCAGGCCGGTCCCGGCGGAGTAAATTCTGCTCAATTTGCAACTGCGCATCTGCCATTATCGGGCAGTCCGGGTTCCGGCCAATCCGGACCGATGGCAACCAATCGGATGGAGACGTGATGCTGGACGATTTTGACGGGCTGTTGAACTGGCCCGCCTTGCAGGAATGGATAAACGCGCAAACCGACATTCCCGGAAAGGGCGATGTCCGTTCCGTCCGCAAACTCACTGGCGGTTCACAAAACAATTTGTTCGTAATGGAACGAGATGGTGGAAGCTTCGTCCTGCGCCGCCCTCCCCGCAATCCGCGTAAGAATAGCAATGCGACCATGCTTCGCGAGGCGCGACTGCTGGGCGCGCTTAAGGATAGCGAAGTTCCTCATGCCCGTCTCTATGCGTCCTGCGCGGACGAAGCGGTCATCGGCACAGCATTCTATGTTATGGCTCCGCTCGAAGGCTTCTCGCCGCTTGGTCTCCTTCCGGGCCAATATGGCACAGATCCGTCATGGCGCGCGGCCATGGCGCGCGAATATGTGAAGGCTGGCGTCGCGCTGGGCGCTGTCGACTATATCAGCCAGGGGCTCGAGGAATATGGCAAGGCGGCGGATTGGCACGGGCGGCAGGTCGATCGTTGGCGCGGGCAGTTGGACAGCTATGCTGAAATACAGGGGTATGATGGGCATAGCCTTCCGCACATCGATGAAATCGCGCGCTGGCTGTCGGACAATGTGCCGACCGGCGGGAAAATCGGCATCATCCACGGTGACTTTCAGTTCCCCAACGTCATGTTTTATCTCAATCGACCCGCCATTTCCGGCCTGATCGACTGGGAACTGTCCACGTTGGGCGACCCGTTGCTCGACCTCGGCTGGATGCTTTCCAGCTGGTGCGAAGCGGGCGATCCTGAAGGGAAAGAACCCGTCTGTACGCCTTGGGACGGCTTCCCAAGTCGCCGCGAGCTGGTCAGCCTCTATGGGGAACTGTCGGGCCGCGACGTGTCGCCGATGCCATGGTACATGGTGCTTGCCTGCTTCAAGCTGGCGTCGATCCAGGAAGGCACCTTCGCGCGCTCCTGTGCCGGGCTGGTCCCTGTGGAACTGGGCAATATGCTCCACCGTTACGCGCTCTGGCTACTCGAAAAGGCGCGGCAGGTCATGGCGACGGGGGACGTCTAAGTCTTCGCGCAAGGCCGCATGGCGTCACGCGATGGCGAGATCGCCGCGGATGTAAATCTGTCGACAGCCGGCTGCTGCTTATCGGCGCTATGGACTGGCTTCCGGATGTTAACTCCCGAGCGTTCAAGCAGCGCCAGTCTCGCATGATGCAGGGTCTCACCCGGCCAAATTTGGAGAAGGCGAACGTAAGGCAGCCATTGCCGAGTTGCAAACGGCGACGAAAAAGCGATAAATCCTGTTGGATCAGTAAGCCGATCAGGATCGAGGAAGGAACATCGTGATCCACGTCATCGATGTCGCCCCGATCCAGCAGCTGCTCTCGAGCACCTCTACGATGCATGTCGGGTTCGTCGTACCGGACCTCGATGTTGCGATGGAACAATATGGGCGCTTGTTTGGCTGGAAATGGACCAACACGGTGCGCGTGCGCCATGAGATGGAGGGCCCCCGCGCAGCGGAAGAGGAATTATACATCGCTTTTGCGGCGGGCTCTCCGATCGTCGAACTGATCGAAGATCGGCCCGGCAGCATCTGGTCCTCAGTGGGCGGGCCGCTCCATCATCTGGGGTGCTGGGTGACCGACCTGGAAGAAGCGGGAGATATTCTGACTCGTGCCGATTTTGAGTTCTGCGGCCGCGGTCGTCGGGTGGGGACAAGACGCTTCGCCTACGCCATGTACCGGAATCACGATGGGCTTCTTTTAGAAATCCAGGATGCGCGCTTCGAACAAGGCTGGAGAGCCTGGCTGGACAACGCGAGGTAGAACGCAGCGATCGGCCTTCATTGTTCCTTCGCATCAAGATTGCGGCGGTTCACTCCCGTACCCAATTGCCCTCGATGCAAAAATAGGATTGGATGTCTGGAGATTGGCAGCCATCGCCGCACATCCCCCCACAGACTGGAGAGCCTGACTATGCGAGCCATGACGATCGACCGGTTCGGAGGCCCCGAAGTGATGCATATGGCTGACATTGAGATGCCTCAGCCCGGTCCTGAGGAAGTCGTCATCAAGCTGGCCTATGCCGGCGTCAACCCGGTGGACTGGAAGTGCCGCGAAGGCTGGCTCTCGCGGTTTTTCGACTATAAATTCCCGTTCGTCGTCGGCTTTGCCGGCTCTGGTATCGTCTCGGCCATCGGCAGCGACGTCCTCGAATTCCAAGTGGGAGATCGGGTCGTCACCAGTTCAAATCAGGGCAAAGGCGAAAACGGAACCTATGCCGAATATGTGAAATCTTCGGCGAGGCGCGTCGCGCACCTCTCCGACGCGGTCGACTTTGCCGTCGGTGCGTCCATTCCCACCGCCGCGGTGACTTCCTGGGAAGCGGTGTTCGGCACAGGCGCCGTAAAGGCAGGCCAGCATGTGCTGATCAACGGCGGGGCCGGCGGAATGGGCAGCTTCGCAATCCAGTTCGCCAAATATGCCGGCGCGCGCGTGGCGGCAACCTGCGGACCGAAAAACCTGGACTATATCCGTCAGCTGGGTGCGGATCTCGCCATCGACTACCGGGCGCAGAATGTCCGCGAAGCTGTATTGCAGTGGGTGCCCGAGGGCGTGGACCTGCTTATCGACCTTGTGGGACAGGGCACCATACTGGACGGCGTCCACATGGTAAAGCAGGGTGGCCGGATCGTGCCGATCGCGACGCTGATCGACGACGAGCCGAGCTGGGACAAGGCAGTGGCCACATCGCGAGAGATCCGAATCATCCCGACCATGAGCAACAGCACACTGGCGGGCGAGCAACTGCGCACCATTGTCGATCTCTACAACAGGGGTCTGCTCCGTCCGCCCGCGATCGAGGTGCTTCCGCTAGCCGAGGCTGGCGAGGCGCACCGCCGGGTCAGAGAGGGCCATGTGCGCGGAAAGATCGTGCTCAAAGTAGCGGATCTCTAGCCTGTTGGGACACGAGGATGCGGCGTCATGAGTGAAACGGGCCGGGAAACCATCTATTATCTTGACCACTTGGTGGCCCAGCCTGGGCGGGCGCAGGCCCTACTCCAGTTCTACATGTCGGATTACGCGCCGCAGGCCAGGACGCGCGGCATGGCGCTGGTCCATCGCTGGGTGACGCCGCCCCTCTGGCTGAAAGAGCAATCGAACGAGCTGTTCATCATATGGTCGGTGGAAGGTGCGCAAGCCTGGTGGACTGCAACCCGCCTCCGCCGCGCGGACCCAAGTTTTCTCGGCTTTTGGGAGGATGCCAAGCCCATGATCGTCAGCCGCCGTCGCCTCTTCCTGTCCGATGTTAACGACGTCGACGCGCTGTGCGATGTTTAGGGTCGCAAAGGTCCTGACCGCTGCGGAAGGCGCGGACACCACTGCGCTGATCGATGGCCTGTCGTTGACTGCCGGGAAAAGCCAATATGTCCTGAGATCCCGCTTGGAACCGACACTCCCCGAAGCGGCGGCCGGCGGCGATTATATATGGCAGCTGCAATTTGCCGGAGAACCGGAATATCGTGCCTGGCTTGACGACGCTGGCCGCGAGGCCGCTTCCATATTGAACGATGCGGCGCTGGTTCGCCATGTCGACGCCGTCAGCTATGAAGAGGGGCGTGCCGGCAGTAAGCGCCCCCTCGATCGCGGCGTCTATCGCCTCCTTCTGATAAACGTGAACAAAGCGCCCAATGCTGCCGCCGTCGCTCAATTCGAACATGAAACATATGAAATGGGCTCGTATATTCCCGGCATCGTCCGGTGGCGGATCAGCCGAGTCCAGGAGGCCTCCGGCGCCAGGCCGTGGACCCACATATGGGAACAGGAATATCAGGACCTCGACGGCCTCCTGAAAAGCTACATGCTACATCCGCACCACTGGGGCTGGATCAATCGCTGGTATGATCCTGAATGCGTCGAACATATGATCGACAACCATTTGTGCCATTCCTTCTGCAATTTCCAGCAAAGCGTCATAGAGCCGGAAAACGGCTCATGAGGGCGTGGCGTGCTGGGGCCTAACCCGTGATCATGGCGCCAGCGCCGACGACGTTCGATCCCTATTTCCCCGGATCCGCCCGGATGAGCGGGAAAATCCTCTCGTCGTGAAGCGGCTCGCCGCATGCAAGCCTTGGATAGGGAAATGCTTCATCGGCAGCGAAGCGCTCAAGGAAATGAGGGCGACGGTCATCCCAGCGGGCATCATCGCCCAGCCACCGGGTCGCCCAGGCGCGGCGGCGCTGGTTGGCCGACGAGTTGCCTGGCGCTCCATGAACAACCATCGGGTGATGAAGGATCACGTCCCCCGGCTGAACATCCCACGAAAGAAACGAATAAAGATGAGGACGTTTCCTGATGTCGGCCAGGCTGTTTTGCGGCTTGGCATCCGCACAGGCGTCGGCGGAGTCGACTTCGGGGCCTTTGTCACCTTTGGCTTCATCCTCGTCGGCGAAGGGACCGGATTCCAGGAATCGGCCCCATAGATGCGAACCTTTGACATAGGTCACCACGCCGGTTTCCGGAGTCGCGACATCCAGGGGAATCCAGATCGACAGGATCTGCTCACCACCGAGCGGCCAGTAAAGCAGGTCCTGATGCCATGGCGTGCGCTTCAACGCGCCGGGCTCCTTCACAAGGAGCTGATCCATGAAGAACCGGATCTGACCGGAACCCATGACGGTCGCCGCCACCTCTCCAAGGCCGCCTTCCCGCAGAAATGCCAGCAGGACAGGGCTGCGAAGCCACAGGAAGGAGTCGCCGTGAAAACGTCCTTCGCCTTCCCTGCCCATATTTCGGCCATGCCGTTCGTCCGACATGAGCCGGTCGATCTCCAGGCGCAGGCGATCGATCCATTGTAGGCTCACCGCCGAGCGCAGGATGGCGGCACCATCGCGGCGGTAATCGTCTACGGCAGCCCGTATCGACATAGCCTGAACATCTCTCCCCGACCGCTTAGATCCACCCTACAGGCCTTGACACAAAGGTCAAACTACCTGCTGGACTTCGGAAGATGCACGGGGCGTACGACCCTGATCCGGCAAACATCAATTGGACGGGACGATGACAGCAAGGCTCGCCATTTTGGGACCGCTAAGCGCGTTAACTCGGTCACCGCTCATGAAACGAGCCACGTCAGTGGAGGGCCCAGGAGCGACCGGTGCCAGGGCACCTGTCAACGACACCATAGCTGTTGGAGCGAGAGCGGCTCGCGACAGGCGCGGTCGAGAGGATGGGAGAGTAACGGCAGCAGCTGTGTCTGTCCTCGGGAGTTCGGGTCGGTCTCCCTTGTTTTCAACTCTTTCGTCATTGCCAGCACGCATCGGTTCGGCTCTTGTGACAACGACAGGATTAATCGCGCCGATCATCGACTATGACGTCACCGGATGCCACGGATATCGGGCTGACGGTCACTGCCAGCACTAGAATACATCACGGGGAATTATGACCAACGAAGGAGCAGGGATGTCAGGGCCCCTTTCCGGTATCCGCATAGTGGACGTGACGAACGTCGTGTTCGGTGCCTATGGAACGTCCATTCTCGCCGACCTAGGCGCGGACGTCATCAAGATCGAAGCGCCCAAGACTCCCGTGGGCGGCGCGGGGGGCGACGTCATGCGCTACCCCGGCCACCCGCCCGAAGGATCTCCGCCGGGCATGGGCCCGATCTTCCTGACGATAAACCGGAACAAGCGATCCGTCGTCATCGACCTTGCCAGCCCATCGGGACGCGAGGCGTTGATGAAGCTGGTGGGTACCGCCGACATCTTTGCCTCCAACATGCGCATGGCGGCGTTGAATCGCTACGATCTGGGCTTCGAGAGCCTACGCGCGCTCAAGCCCGACCTTATCTACGTTCATTGTGCCGGCTACGGACGTGGCGGTCCCTACGATGGCAAGCCTGCCTATGACGACGTCATCCAAGCGCAATCGGGTTTCGCGAGCCTCGCCAGCCGCATCGAGGGTGGACCGCCGCGCTACGTGCCATCCATCATCGGCGACAAGACCGCCGGCCTGTTCATGGCCTACGCGACCATGGCCGCCCTCTTCCACCGGCAGCGCACCGGCGAAGGCCAACTGGTCGAAGTTCCCATGCTGGAATGCCTGACGAGCTTCCTGCTGGTCGAGCATCTGTTCGATCAGGCGTTCGATCCGCCCACGGGCGACTGGACCTATCGGCGGATCGCGACGGCCGATCGCAAGCCTTATGCAACGCGCGACAGCTATATCGCGGTAATGCCCTATTCGGATCAGAACTGGCGGGACTTTTTCGACCTGGCCGATGCCGATCCCGATCTGGCCGATGATCCGCGCTTCGGCAGCTATGAAACCCGGGCACTTAGCTATCTGTGGATCTATTCCGCGATCGAGCCTTTGTTGCTGCGGCGGACAACGGATGAGTGGATAACGCTGTTGACCGAAAAGGGCATTCCATGCGCCAGGATCAACGATCTGGATGACCTGAAGACCGATCCGCACCTGACAGCGGTCGATTTCTTTCAGCGCCGCGAACATCCCGATGTCGGCCCCTATTTCGCGATCAAGCACCCCGTGCAGTTTTCCGCCACGCCTGCGGAAATAAGAAGCGATGCGCCGCGCCTGGGACAACATACCGAAGAAATACTGCAAGAACTCGGGCTGGTTTAGAAAGCACCCGTAACGTCATACCGACGGTTACTGTGCGGCAGCGCCACTGTCGGCTCGTTGACCGCCGCGCACAATTTCGCAGGAGCAGAAGAACGGTGTTGGCCGATAGCAAACCACTACCGCAGCGGCGAGCATGGAAAGCGGTCGCCATCCTGTCGGGATTTTACGCCATTGCGATGCTGGACCGCGTCATTCTGTCGATGATGATCGGCCCGATCAAGACCGACCTTGGCATCAACGACTTTCAGGTTGGCCTTTTGATCGGGCTCTCTTTTGCCCTCACCTACGTCATCTGCGGTATCCCCTGCGGCCTGCTGGCCGATCGCTATCCGCGCAAATGGATCATATTGGCGGGGCTTCTCATCTGGTCCGTGGCCACCATCGGCTGCGGTTTTACCGGCGGCTTCCTTTCGCTGTTCCTGATGCGCATGATAGTGGGGATAGGCGAAGCTGCGCTTTCGCCAGCCGCCATCCCGTTGATTGCCGACATGTTCCCGCCGGAAAAGCGCAGTCTTCCACTGTCGCTCTACCAGGCTGCGACGCATGTAGGATCCGCCGTGGCGTTGATTTCCGGTGGGTTGCTGATCGACTCGCTGTCGCATGCCAGCGCACGCTTCGCATTGCTGGGTCATAGCTTTTACGGCTGGCAAATGGTGTTCTTCATCGTGGGTATGCCCGGCTGCCTGCTGGGTCTGCTAGCCATCGGGTTGCCTGAACCAAGACGGCACGCATCCCCGCTGACGCCCAAATCAGCCCCCAGCCCATCTCCACCCCCGCGTGTATGGCCGTTCATCGTCAGACACAAACGTCTGTTCTTCTTCTTCATACTGGCTTTCGCCGCCAATGTCACAGTGACATATGCTTTTGCTTATTGGAGCGCGGAGCATCTTTACCGGAAACTAGGCTGGTCCAAGTCGGAGATCGGGCTGACGCTGGGCCTTTTGCTGCTCGTCCCCCCCTTCATCAGCCACGCGATCACCGGCACGCTCGTCGACCGCATGACTGCCCACCGCGTCGACGACGCCCCGCTTCGCCTGTTCTTCTGGATGGCGCTTGTTTCGCTGCCCTTCGGCATCCTTGCCTATGCGACGGCGAGTCCGGTGCTCGCTATTGCCAGCCTGATTGCATTGAAGCTCTTTCTCATCCCCAGTCTCGGCTTTGCCACCACGTCGCTACAGCTTTTCACACCCGCGCAATTGCGGGGGCGCGTCACCGGGCTGTTTCTATCCTTCGTCAATTTCGCCGGTCTGGCGGTCGGCCCTGCGCTGGTGGGCTTCCTGACCCATTACGTCTGGAAGGATGACGCAGCACTCGGTGCCGTTTTGTCGACCATCATGGGAACGGGGATCTCCATCATCTGCATTTGTCTCTTTTTCTCGCTCAGGCCGATGCGGGAAGCCGTGTCAGATGCGCGCATCAACGCAGCTGACAGCGCCGCTGCGGCGTAATCACCGCAGGGACACCCCGGCCTTGGTCGGATCGGGAGGACGATTCGCCCTCCCGCCGCCTCATAGCAGCTGTCCAGGGCGGGCTTGTGTATAGCGCCCGTCGTCCACCAATATCTGGCCGTTCACAACGACCTTGTCGATGCCGCGCGCGGCCCGGACATAGCGCCCGCCGCCACCGGGCAGATCTTCAACCCAGGTTTCAGGCTCGCGGCCGATCTTATCCAGGTCGAACAAGACAAGGTCGGCGAACTTGCCCGGAGCTATCTCACCCCTGTCCGTCAGTTTCCAGTCGCCCGCAATGTCGGATGTCAGTCGCTGGACCGCTCGCTCCAGCGTCATCAGCCCCTCTTCCCGAACATATTTCTCGAACAGATAGCAGGTGTCTCCTGCTCCGGAAAATGCCGTGATATGAGCGCCCGCATCGGCCGATCCGATATGCATATAGGGATGATCCAGCAACTGAATGACGTGTTTGGGATTGGCATGGACCACACCGGTCAGCGTGAAGGCGGTTTGCAGCCGATCCGCCCGTACTATGTCGATCAGAACATCACCGATGCGTCGGCCCTCTCCATCGGCCAACGCCTTCAGGCTGTGACCCACATATCGGCGGTTGGCTTCGGCAACCACCTCCTGCACGAACAGCTTGGCGATCGTGGCGGCGAAACTGTCCGCCTCGTCCACAAGCGTCGCCCGGTCGGCGGGATCGTCGAGCATGGCGATCTTACCGTCGATAGATCGGTCCATGAAGGATCGCCACAAGGGCGTCTTGCCGAACAGCACCGCGCCCTGACCAAGGTTGATGGTCATATCGAGCGGCCGCACCTGAGTCTGGCCAAAGATCTTGGCTCCTTTGTCCCGCCAATATTCCAGCCGCGCCAGACGGTCCTTCCACGCTCCATCCTTCCCGCCGATGACCAGTATCGGGGACACCGTGACGCGGCAGCCGGTTTCGAGAGACAGTTCGCCGAACAGATCGAAATAGCTGATCGTGTCAGCCCCCGCGCGGAAATCGGGCGACACTTCCACCATCTTATCCTGACTCGCGACTTCCTTCAGCAACGCAGCCAGTTCTGCCCGATCGGCATAGACGCAGGGCAATTCGTGCCCATGATGGTCGAGATGGTTATAGGTGAAGGACAGGCCGAAGGAGCCCGCCTGCAAAGCATCGCGCAATATCCCGACCATCGCGGCGACTTCATTCGCGGTGGCGGCGCGCTGCTGCGAAGCCGGCCCCATTACATAGGCGCGAATGGCAGCGTGGCCAACGAAGGCACCGACGTTCGGCCCCAGCCCCTGCCGCAGTTCGTTCAGATATTCGGCCGATGTTTCCCAGGCGAAGGAGACATTCCGGCTAAGCAGGTCCGCGTCCATGTCCTCCACCGAACTGAACCAGCCGATCATCATGTCCTTGGCATCGGGCGCGACCGGGGCGAGGCTGACAGAACAATTGCCCATGATAAGGGACGTGACCCCATGTTCCGGGGTTGGCGTCGCCAACTTGTCCCAGCAGAATTGCGGGTCGTAATGAGTATGCACGTCGATGAAGCCAGGCGCGAGAATCTTGCCCGCGGCGTCGATCTCCTTCGCCCCTCTTGCAGAAACCTGCCCCACCGCCACGATGCGATCACCGGCAACGCCGACGTCACCGGTAAACGCAGGTTTCCCCGTGCCGTTGACGATCAGGGCGTTGCGGATGACCAAGGACAGATCACAAGATCGTAGATCGCCGCCGCTCATCTTCGCTCCTTAATGCCCTGGTCAGCTGGTCGGGTCACCGTCCTGCTGATCCTCCAAAAAGACCTCTCATCCAGGCAGCCGCAATCACCGGATGCCTGTACTGGTTACCACCTGCCGCCCGTCAGTCTTCGGTCAGTAACCGTGCGAGTTCCTGACGTCCTACCGAATCTATCCCGGCCGCTTCAAAATAGTCGCTCACCCCTCCCCATTCCCCGATGACCGCGTCAAGGGCTAGGCTCAGGAAATCCGGCTGCACGCCCGTCAGCACGGCGACCATCTCATCGGGGGGGACAAAGCCGAAACTCTTGTACAGATTGGCCTTCACCCGCCCGGAAGCCTGCATATTCTGCCGGAAAATGTCGGACTTCATGTAATCGGCCACGATCGCGTCGCGGGGCACCTTCAGAAACTCGAGGAACAGCGCGATGACCACGCCAGTCCGGTCCTTGCCGGCCGTGCAATGGACCAACATCGGCGTTTCGCCCGATAGCAAGGTGTCAACCATGACCGACACGTGCGGCATGAATGCTTGCGGCATCAGTTTATAGTTGTGAGCCATCACCTCGACCGCGGAAGCCGCTGTCGGATTGTTCCGAAGCGCCCTCCACTGGTCTTCGCCCTGCGCCCGCAGGTCCGTGTTCATGTCCAATGTCAGGACCCGGCATCCAGCGCCGCACCAGCGATGGGGCGCCGCCTTCCGCTCACCTTCCGACCGAAGGTCCGCAACGGACCGAAAACCAAGATCGGCCAGTTCCGCATGATGATCTTCGACGAAGCTGCCGGGTCCTTCCGACCGGAACAGGACGCCACGCCGAACCCGGCTGCCAGCGCCCGCCGGCAACCCGCCTATGTCCCGGAAATTCAGGCGCGACAGGGCGTGTGTCATCAAAGGTCCTTCAACTGGCGGGCGGGCTGTCGGGACGCTCAAGATATTGGTCGGCGAGAAGATCGAACTCCATGCGAACCTGACGGAACGCGATCAGCCATTGCGCCTCGGCCAATACATATTTGTCGACATAAATGCCGGTCTGGATGATCGTCCCGTCCCGAACGACGATGAAATAGGTTCTGCCCGACGCATGGCTGCCATCGTCGAACGTCACCTGGCTGGTGGTCAGGTGATGACGGGCTGGCGATTGCCGGCCCGGCCCAAGCACCGCCGAAGCGATGAGGTCGCTGAAGAAGGCCCTGATCGCTTCGCGGCCCTCCAGCTTACCTGACTGGATATCGAAGATCGCGTCCTGCGCGAACACCGCCACGACGCCATCCGGCCTACCTCGGTCGGCCGACATGGTGTAAGTCGCGCACAGATTGGCAATTTCCTGCCGGGCATGCGCCTCTTGATGCTCCATGTGCCAACTCCGGCTAGACCCTCTTCCCTGATCGCGACAATGAGGTGTTTGACGTTTCTGTCAATATCCTGCAGGAAAATCGGGCCGCAGCTTAGACCTACCCCCTCCAGATGCGACGCGAAGGAATCGTTATGAGCAGTGTCGACGGCAAACGCGTTATCGTCACCGGCGGGGCAAGCGGAATGGGCGAAGCGGTCGTGCGAGACCTCTGCTCCCATGGCGCGCGGGTCGTATCGTTCGACGTCAACGCGGATGATGGCTCTCGCGTGGCTGCAGAAGCCGGAGCCCATTTTGTCCGCTGCGATGTCACCTCGGCGTCATCGGTGCAGGAATCGGTCGCTGCCGCCGCCAATCAGCTTAGGGGGCTCGATGCGCTTGTGCACGCCGCCGGCATCGCCCCGGGCGCGCCCGCCGAGCAGATCGATCTCGCGCAATGGGACCAGGTTTTCGCGGTGAACGCGCGCGGCACGTTCCTGATCAACCAGGCGGTTTTCCCCCTGCTGAAGGACGCGGGCGGAAGAATCATCAACTTCGCCTCTTCGGCCGGCCTCATGGGCTATCCCGGTAAGGCGGCCTATGCCGCCGCGAAGGGCGCGGTGCTGGCTTGGATTCGTACCATCGCTCATGAATGGGGCCGTTATCGCATCACGGTCAACGCCGTAGCTCCGGCCATATCGACGCCCATGTACGCCAAGACGCGTAGCCTGATGAGCCCCGAACAACTGGACGAACATGAAAGGATGCTGGCGCGCGATCTTCCTCTCGGCGGTAAGCTGGGCGACCCTGTCCGGGATCTGGCGCCGGTGATCCGCTTCCTTGTCAGCGACGATTCCGGCTTCATCACGGGCCAGACGATCGCCGTCGACGGCGGGATATTAATGGTTCGCTGATCTGAAGGAGAGCAGGAAGATACCGCCTTCCTGGCTCCACAGTTCCGCTCACGCCGCTCATCAGTAATCGGTGCTTGCAGGCACGCCGTCGAATGCCACCAAGACATTCTCGAGGCGGGCTTCGACGGCGCCGCGATACTCTCCGTGCGTGACGACAAGGGGCTTGCCGGAACGGATCGCGTCGACGACCAGCCGACCCACTATCGCAGCGTCCAGCGGCGTGGTGGTGGTGCTCGAAAGGTCGGTGGACGGGACGGCACTACCGGCCTTCCCGGTCGTCTCCGCCAGCCTTGTGGGCACATAGCCCGGACATAGCACGGACACTCCAACGCCGTGCGGCAGCATTTCGGCGCGAAGCACTTCCGACATCCCCACCACTGCGAATTTGGCCGCAGCATAGCCGCCCAGCCTGGCCGACGCGGTCAAACCGGCCATCGACGCTGTATTGACGATATGGCCGCTCCCGCGATCCCGCATCGCGGCAGCAAAGGTGGATATGCCGTTGAAGACGCCGGTTAGGTTGATGCGGATGATACGGTCGAAAGACTCCGCGTCCATGTCGGCCAGCGGGAAGCCGTCAGGACCGATGCCAGCATTGTTGACCAGAATGTCGATCGCGCCGAACCGCTGCCCGGCAATCGCCCATTGATCTCGATTGGTCACGTCCAGCACGATAGTCTCGGCGCCTGGGATGGCGGCAGCGGCGCGCCCAAGCTCGTCCCGATCGATATCAGCAAGTATGACGCGAGAACCTTCTTCCGCCAGTGCCCGCGCGATGGCGAAGCCGATGCCGCTTGCAGCGCCGGTGACCAGCGCAATCTTGCCGTTGACGTCCAATGTCAGCTCCTCTTTTTTTGATGTCGTTTCGACCCTGGCCCACGTGCGGGATGCCAACCAGCATAGGGCTGGCCACGATCTGCATGCGCGACTGAATGGCCAAGGAAAAGCGTTGCTCCCTTGCGGCACCTGCGGGATGGCCTAAACAGGCAGCCAATACCGATTTGAAGATTTGTCATATCCGATAGAGACGATAAGGCTGAACAAAAATCGACCTGGGAAAAGGAGAAAAGGATGCCTCGCTTTGATGGAATGGTCGCGCTGGTGGTGGGCGGCGCCGACAATATCGGTCGTGCGACAGCGCGGCTTCTGGCCACTGACGGAGCCAAGGTCGCTATTGCCTATCACAGCAATGCCGAAGGCGCGGAGGAAACGGTTCGTCTGTGCTCTGAGCATGGCAGCAGGGCCATCGCCATCCAGGTCGACCAGGCCGATGAGTCTTCCGTCGCCGCGATGATCGAACGGACCATTGCGGAATTTGGCCAGCTCGACATCGTCATCAACAATGCCGCGGCCCTCTCCCACTCATTACAGGAGAAAGACGGCGATGTAGTTCACATGGACCTGGCCTATTGGGATCAGGTGATGTCGATCAACCTGCGCGGGCCGATGCTGGTATGCAAACATGCCATACCGCACCTCATCAAGTCCGGCCGGGGTGCAATCGTCAACACCGGTTCGGCGATCGTCTTGCGGGGTCGGCCAACGCTGACCGCTTATTCAGCATCAAAAAAGGCGCTGGAAAGCCTCACGATGGATATAGCAGCGACGTACGGCAAGGCCAATGTTCGGTGCAACCTTCTCGTGCCGGGGTTGGTGATGTCCACGGTCGCGCGCGACCGCCTTTCCCAGGCCTATCTCAAGCAGGCGCTTGCCGACATGTGCGTGCCCTTCATCGGAGAACCCGACGACCTCGCTCATGTCGGGTGCTTCCTAGCCTCGCCCGAGGCGCGCTACATCACGGGCCAGGTCGTAGTCGTGGACGGCGGCATGCATGTAAGCGCGAACCAGAATGAGGACGCCTAGTCTAGGCATAATAGGGAATAGGAAGGCCTGGGTCGGGCCAGCGCCCTTTGAAAAGCTTGCCCGTCGCACCAGCGGTTATCCAGACATCCCGCATGTCTTCGCCCCCGAAAGCAGAGATTGGTGAGAAAGTCATCGGGGGCTTTAGTGAGCCAGTATCTCCCATCGGGGTGGAAGCATGAGATTCCTCCCTCTTCAATGCATCTACGCAGACCACCCCTCGCTATAGACCCGCGAGACTGTCGAGATACTCGACACCGGGAACTGGTCCCAGGGCGCGGATCGAGGTGGACGATGCCAGGGGGCCGGTTTCGCCAGACGTATCTGGGGCAAGCTGCCCCGGACCGGACAATTGGAATTCCCAGACGCGGCTGGTGAACGTTTCCGCGACATATAGTCTGCTTTCATCGGGAGACAGGCCAATACCGTTTGGAGTGAGAAGATTTCCTCGCACACGCCTTATCGAGGAGCCATCCGCATTCGCGTAATAAATGACACCCCAGTCGATCTGATCGCGCCAATGCGCCCCAGATCCGTAAACCACATCTGCCCGGCACTATCGAAGACCAGATCATTCGGACGTCTAAGCGGAACTCCGTCGCATTCGGTCAGTCGTCGAAGCCAATGAAAGTCGCCGCCTCTTCGACTGGCTTGCGACGGGACACGACGGTATTGGCCGGGAAACTTTCGTCAGGGAAACCCATCGCAACACAGGTCATGATGACATGATCGTCCCTGATGCGTGCATGTTCGCGCACCACCGGAGACTGCTGGATGCCCTGACTGTTGATCACGGAGCCCAGCCCGCGCGACCATGCCGCGTTGACCAGGGCATTCGCAACGCCGCCACAGTCGAAGGGTGCGGTGTCTCCCCCATGAAGTACCCGGTCATAAGTCACGACCACTGAAACCGGTGCGTCGAACTGGCGATAGCCGCGCAGGACCCAGTCCTGCCTCGCCTCCCTATCATCGCGTGCGATGCCCATGGCGCCGAAAAGTTGCTTGGCGATCTCGATCTGCCGTTCGCGGTGTATTCCACCATATTCGCCGAGACTGCGGATCTCGCGCGACGATGGCACGCCGGCCAGATTACGCTCCGTATTGCCCTGGCGAATGCGGTCGAGCGGTGCGCCGGTGACGACGTAGAAGTTCCAGGGCTGCGTGTTGAACGATGTCGGCGCACGCATCGCCACCTCCAGCACTTCCCGGATCAGCTGTCGCGGCACTGGGTCGGGCTTGAACCCGCGCGTGCTGCGGCGACCGAGTACCACTTCGTCAAACGAGGGCGTGCGAGTTGTGCCGGTTGGATCATAACTCATCGGTAAAGCTCCGGGATGGCGGCCGCCCCCCCCCCCGGCCGGGACGGATTCGATTAACTTCCGGGGGGATGGCAGGTCAACACCAGCACGCGTCGGCAATTCTGCGCGCGAAAGGCCCGAATAGCGGCACAACCACCGTATGGCCGCCCCCCCCCTGCGGCATGTCGCGCCCTTGCGTCTACACGGTCGTTCCCAACGACGACGGCCGGTATTTGCGCCTTATGGCCCGGCGTCAGGCCGCCAGTGCCTGCTCTAGGCACCAGCGCGTATCACCAAGATTGAACTCCCAATGCTTGCTTCGCCGGGTGAAGAGCTGGAGATCATAGTCCTCCATAAAGCCGATCCCCGCGTGCACTTCGTGACTGGCAAAGGTGACGGAGTGCGCCGCCCGGCTAGCGGCGGCCTTGGCAAAGGCCGCCTCGCGCAGAAAATCCATCCCTCCCGCGATCCGCCAGGCCGCGTTCAACGCCAGCAATCCCGCATTGTGCGTATGAATGACCATGTCGGTGACGAGATACTGCACCGCCTGATGCTTGCCGATCTGGTTACCGAACTGCACCCGCATACGCGCATAGTCGGCGGTCAAATCGAGAAGACGCTCGCCCGCACCCTGAATCATCGCCGCCTGCAGGACGGCCGCCCGCATCTGGACTGAATGTAACGCCGTACTTCTGTCGCCTTCCCCCCCGAGCAGGTCTTCAGGGCCCACCTTCGTGCGAGAAAAGCGTACATGGTAAAGCGGCAGTTCGGCGGTATTCGGCGTGCGCTCCAGACTGACGCCTGAAGAATTCGGATCGACCAGAAAGAGGCTCAGGCCTCCGTCTTCCCTGCGGGCCGCCACAATCAGACGTTCGGCCGAACCGGCATAGGCCACCAGCGCCTTCTCTCCCTCCAGCACGAATCCGGTGCCTTCGCTGCTGGCCCTGAGCCTGACGCCGCAAGCACCATACGCCCCTTCGGGCTCGATGATCGCAGGCGTCAGAATCAGTTCGCCGCTGGCGAGGCCCGGCAGAAGCGCCGCCTTTTGCGCATCGCTTCCCACCTCGGCCACGAGACGGCTGCCAATCCAGTTCTCCAGATACGGCACTGGCGCGAGACTCCGGCCGAGCTCGATCGACAACGCGAAGCTGTCGAGGAACGAGCTTTCGAAGCCCCCGTGATCCGCCGGTAGCCCCATGGCGAGCCAGCCCAGTTCGGCCATTCGTCCCCACAGCTCCCTGGGAAACTCGTCCTCGCTGTTCCGGTAGCGCCGGACCAGATGGATCTGGCTTTGCTGGTCGAAGAATGACCGCGCCGTGTCCCTGATCATCTGCTGCTGCTCGTCGAAGTTCAGATCGATCGCCATTTCGCTTTCCCTTAGCGCGGCATGCCGAGGCCGCGGGTGGCTAATACCATCCGCTTCAACTGGGAAGTTCCGCCCGCATGATTACCGAAAGAAGCGCGGAACGCCTGCTCGATCTTGCCATGAAGCACAGCGCCGGGGCCGCCCTGTAATTGTGACATGGGACCTACTACCTCCATCGCCAGCTGCGCCATGCGTGGCCACTGCTCCTTGTACCATGCCTGCTGGAGGTGGGCGACCAGGATCGGCGAGCCAGACCGCATACGACCCGTGACGACGTTGGAGTAATTCTCCCGCGTGTGCATCCGCAGAATCTCCACTCCCATCTCCAGCTCGGCCAGTTGCAGCCTCACCACAGGGTCATCCCAGAGCAGGCGACCGCCGCGCCTTGTTTCCCGTACGAAGCGCCGGATCAATGCCACCATCCGCTGGAGCCGATACAGCCAGGGGTCGGGCGCCGGGCCGGGAGGGTCGAGCTGTTCGCCACCCTGGCTGAACCAGACCTGGTTCCAGGCTTGTCCCTCATCGCCGATCAGACCGTCCGCCGGAATTCTGACATTGTCGAAAAAGGTCACGTTCTGCTGGCCGTCGGCCATGTTCCGCAGAGGCGCCATGCTGATACCCGGCAGATTCAGCGGCACGGCGAAAGCGCTGATCCCTGCGTGCTTCTTCGAATTGGGGTCGGTGCGCGCAAGAACAAACATCCACTCGCACCAATGTGCGGCGGTGCCCAGCGTTTTTTCCCCGTTTATCACCCAATAATCGCCATCGCGATCGGCGCGGGTGGTCAGGGAAGCAAGGTCGGAACCGGCACCAGGCTCGGTATAGCCTTCGCCCCACACAACGCTGGCTTCGGCAATTCCTTTTAGGTGTCGACGGCGCTGCTCGGGGGTCCCAAGTCGCAAAATCGCATCGGCAACCGGCAATCCGATGACCGGATGCGCAGGCACGCCATGGTTGCAGAATTCCTCCTGCAGGATGTAGCGCTCCTGCACCGATCGACCCAGTCCATAATATTCGGTCGGCCAGGTCAGCGAAATCCATTTCCTCTCCCCGACCTTCCGCCAAAACGCGCGATAGAGCGCCCATCTGTCCGGGTCTTCGTCGAAATCGAAATCGAAATGCATACCTCCGGGCAGCTCTGCGTCGAGGAACCCGCGGACCTCCTGCCGCCAGGCGATGAGCTGCGGCGTATCGTCAATCAGCATGTCGACCATTTTCAGCCTCGCATTGCCGTCGCACGCAGCCCGCGAGCCCATGCGACGCCTCTCTCCCGACGGTTGCCCCGCCTAAATGAAGCGATGCGATCCTTGTCTGCCTTAAGAAAATTGGCCCAATTCTCATGCCCTCGCGGGCTCTCTTCAGAATTGGACCATTTTCTCCAGGCAGACCACGGGCGCTTCAGAAGGGCGGTGTGGAGTTGCATCAGCTCCCGGCAGGAACATCAAGTGTTTTGGGCGTGGCGTACAGAGGGTTGACGCCGAGCGTCCAGATGGCGGTCCAGCCGCCATCCACCGCCAGCGTCTGACCGGAAATGTAGCTTGCCAGTTCCGACGAGAGGAAAAGGACGGCCTTGCCGATATCGTCCGGCACGCCAGCGCGCTTGAACGGAATCATGCTGTTCCTTATGAGCTCATCATCCCAAGTGGCGTTGGGCCCGGTGGACAGCCGGGGTGTCTTGATGCTGCCCGGCGAAACCGCGTTGACCCTGATGCCATACTGGGCAAGTTCGACCGCCAGCGACTTGACGAGGTTGATGAGCCCGGCTTTCGCCACGCCGTATGCGGCATGGCAGGGTGCCGATTGCATGCCGCTGACTGAGGCGATCGCGGTGATCGCCCCCGGCTTGCCACGCCTGATCATCGACCGGGCGGCGGATTGGGCAAGGAACGCGAAGTATTTGACGTTACGGTTCTGATCGAGCTCCCACTCCTCCTCCGTTAGGTCGAGGAAATTGACGAACACCGCCTGACCGACGATCGTGACCACGACGTCGAGGCCACCGAGCGCCGCCTCGACGTCGGCGACGACCTGCTCCGCCTGACCCGGAAGGAGGACGTTGGCAGTGACCGCCACGCCCTTCCTGCCCAGGGCCGTGACCTTGTCGGCCACGCCCTGGGCGCGCCCATGGTCGACATCGACGACCGCGACATCGCAGCCGGCGGCCGCGAGCAGCAGCGAGGTGCTCTCACCCATGCCGAGGCCGCCGCCAACCACCATCGCGGCCTTGCCGGATAGCCCAAAAAACTGATCTGCGTCGCTCATTTTTCAGCATCCTCTTTTGAAGTTACGCATGGCTTACCAAGCAGCAACATTGAAGCCAATCTCCTCCAAGCGGCACCGGTCCCGCTTGAGGTGATCCAGTTCGCGGTCTGCGCGCAGCCGCGTCAGACGCCAAAATTGGTAAGGCCAAATGCCGGGACCAAACGCTTAGGGCCAGCGACGAACATCGTATCAACAGGCCGGAGACGTGACACCCGCTTTCACAAAAGCGCCAAAGCCCTTGACGACGAGCGCGGTCCAGACACGACAATGCCGCTTTGACATGACACTCGAAGACAATATTCTACCGTAGGCCGGACGATCCCTGGTGCTCGGCCGCGAAGATTCATGAGAGGATGCGGCGAATGAGCGGCGATATCGACTATGACCTGATTGTCATCGGCTCCGGCGGGGCGGGCCTGGCAGGAGCCGTCTGGGCCGCGGAGGCCGGCTGCAAGGTCATCATACTGGAGGCGGAAGACCGGCTGGGCGGTTCCACAGCCTTGTCGGACGGTGTCTTCAATGCCGCCGACACGTCGCTGCAGCGCAAGCTCGGCTTCACCGATTCGATTGATGACTATTACGACTACTACATGACGCTCAACGCCTGGCGGCAGCCGGCGGCGCTGATCCGCAGATTCTGCGAGGAGGCGACCCCCACTCTCGAATGGCTGATCTCGATCGGCGTGACATTCCCGGAGCGTATCGGATACAAGCCGAAACAGGTTGTGTTCGCCGGCTCGGTCGAAGGCGGTGGCCTCTATGCCTCCGGTGTCGAATGGCCGCCGCGCGGGCATTGTCCGGCCGAGGGCGGCAGCGTCTATACCACCGCGATGGACAATCGCCGCGCTGTTCTCGGCGTGGAACTGGTGCTCAATACGCGGGTCAGGCAGTTGATAGTCGAGGACGGTGCGGTCAGGGGGGTCGAAGTCGAGGGGCAGAAACTGCGGAGCAACGCCGTGCTGCTCGCGTGCGGCGGCCTGGCCAACGCTCCTGAGGAAATGATCCGCACATGGTATCCCGAGGCGTATGACACGCTGCCCGAGGGCTACCACCCGACTTACTTCTCGGCGGTCGGCAGCCGCGGGGACGGCGTGACCCTGGCGCGGCAAGCGGGGGCTCACATCATCGGCAAGGACTGCGGGCTCGCCAGCCATTACGCGTTCCTGCCCAACGCTCCGGCGGGCTTCCACGGCTATCAGCCGAGTTCGCTTGTCTACGTCAATGGACGAGGCCAGCGCTTTGCAGCCGAGACCGCGCCCTATGCGGTCATGCCCGGTCTCATCAAGGAGCAGGGTTACAATGTCTGGGGCGTTTTCGATGAGGCGGCGCGCCTCCGCTCCGATCCGACGCGCAGCGGTTATTCTCAGGGGTGGGATCCCAATTTTATCCTGCAATGCGTCGCAAACGGCGACATAATCGTCGCCGACACGCTTGAGCAACTCGCCGGCAAGTGCGGTATGCGACCCGGTGCTCTGCGCGTGACAGTCGATCAGTTCAACGAGGACATCGCTGCCGGGAAGGATCGCTGGTTCCTGCGCAGCATGGAAGAGCTGTTCCCTATCTCTCAGGCGCCTTTCTATGCCTTCCGGGAGGCCAACGTCGGATTCGTGCTCACGGGGGTCGGTCCCCGGATCGATCCGGATGCGCACGCTCTGGACGAGGACGGGCGGATCATCCCGGGCCTGTTTGCTGCGGGCGAATGCGGCGCCGGCGTGCTTGGCCAGCGTTATGTCGGCGGCGGCAATTCAGTGGCCAACGCGATCACCATGGGACGGGTCGCGGGTATGACGATCGGCCGGGAATTCCACCGGAGTAACCGGCGCGCGCCGCAGGATTGAAACCTGCGACCCCAAGCTTAGAAGGCTTCTGTTCTCTTCAGTTGAGCTATGGTCTGCCTTGGAAAAACTGGTCCAATTCTGAAGAGAGCCGGTTGGGGCGTGGGAATTGGAGAAACATATGGACGTCAGCAGTTTACGCCGGAGCAGATTATAGCGAAGCTGCGTGAGGTGGATATTTTGGTCGCGAGAGGTGCGACTGCGGTCGAGGCCTGTCGGCAGATCGGGATCGCAGAACCGACGTTGTATCGGTGGCGCAAGGAATATAGAGGCCTGAGGGTGGATCAGGCTCGGCGGATGAAAAATCTGGAGCGCGAGAATGCGCGGCTGAAGGAGCTGGTTGCCAACCTCGCGTTGGACGAGGCTATCCTGCGGGAGGCGTCGAAGCTGACTTTTTGAGCCCCTCCTGTCGCCGTAAGGCGATTGAGTGTGTTTCGGCTACAAGTGCTGTACTCCCGCAGATCGAGCGCTTCTTCCCGTGAAAACGGGCCAGGTCCGACATGACGTAAATCCTCTCGCGCATGCTGCAAACTGCGCTTTTGACTTGTCCGGAGGGCTCACATCAAGGGCAGATTCGCATGTTCTGATCCGGCCCTGCTTTGTGGACACCAAACGGTTGGGCAATTAGCCTTCACGTCAAACAAGATTCGCGAAAACACGTGGAGAGAATCGATGGTAGAGCTTGAGGGCAAGGTGGTGCTCGTCACCGGTGGCGGCAATGGGATAGGGCGCGAGTCGGCCCTTGCCCTGGCGCGCGCCGGTGCCAGCGTTCTCGTCAATGACGTCGGCAGCAATATCCAGGGGGTCGGCTCCTCCGTGGGACCGGCGCAGCAGGTCGCAGAGGAAATTCAGGCGTTCGGCGGCCGCGCCGCGCACAATTGCGATTCCGTGGTTTCGCTCGACGCCGTGCGCGGAATGGTGGAACAGGCTCGGGACCTGTTCGGCGGACTTCACGCGATCGTCCACCCGGCGGGAATTAATCGACCGGCTCCGCTCAGGGAGATGGGCGAGGAAGATTGGAACCTCGTAATCGACACGCACTTGCGCAGCGCGTTCAACGTCGCGCGGGCCTCGCTCCAGTTGTTCCTCGATCAGAATGACGGCGCTTATGTCTTCTTCACCTCGACAGCGGGCATCTATGGCGAGGAGTTGCTGGCTAACTATGCCGCGGCCAAGAGCGGAGTGATCGCCATCAACAAGGTCCTCACCCTCGAAACGGCGGGCACGGCAATTCGCACCAACGTGATTGCACCACATGCGTGGACGCGCATGCTGGAATTATATTCGGAGCAGACAGGGGCGACAGCGGAATCCACGGCAATGCTGAGGGACAGGATGCGAGCGGACCAGGTCGCCACGCTGGTGGTAGCATTGTGCAGCCCCCGGACAAAGGCGACCGGGCAGGTGTTCGGCGCACGCGGCAATGAGGTGATGGTTTTCAGCGAGCCGCTGTCGGCCCGTTCGATCGCCGATAGCAATGGCTGGACTCCCGAGGCTCTCGTCGAGCAGGGGCTGCCGGCGCTTGCTCCGGGGTTCACCAGCGTCACTCCCTCATCCGCAAGGCATCTATATCCGCCGATCTGAAGATCAGGAGTCTGGCGCAGGCGGCGCGGAAGACCGCCATCGGCACCCTGTCAACTTCACGCTGGGCGGGACCGCGTAAGTCGGTCGCTGCGTCACCGGAGTCGCCGATCGCGTTATATCCTGAGGCCGCCATGGCGAGTCGCGCAGCATGAGAGCGGCCCAACTCGTGCTTCTCAGCCCGCGGTCAGCAGAATGGCGCCCCCTGCCGCGCCGCCACCGCTCGTCGCCACCGCGACCTGCGGGCTGTTGGGCACCTGCCTTTCGCCGCCTTCGCCCCACAGCTGGACACACGCTTCGTGAAGGAAGGAAAACCCCTGGAGCCTGCCCGCCGAAAGCTGGCCCCCATGGGTGTTCAGAGGAAGTTCGCCGTCGCGGGCAATGCGCGTGCCGCCTTCAACGAACCTGCCGCCTTCTCCTTCAGGGCAAAAGCCCAGCAGCTCGAGCCACGTCAGCGCATTGAAGGTGAAGCCGTCATATAGCTGAGCGACATCGACGTCAGCGGGCTTTAGGTCGGTCCGTTCCCACAACGATTTCGCCGCGCCACGCACCAGTGGCAGATGTTCAAGGCCGCCATTGTCCCAGCTCCACTTCTCCACGAGCTGCGTGCCCACTGCCTCGACGCGGAGGGGATTTGGCCGACGGGTGTCGCGCGCGGCGTCTGCCGCCGATACGATGATCGCCACAGCTCCGTCACAAGGCGTGTCGCAATCATAAAGCCCGAGCGGGGTCGAGATCATCCGCGCATTCAGATATTCATCCAGCGTCAACGGCTTGCGATAGATAGCGTAGGGGTTGAGCATCGCGTTGGCACGCGCGTTGACGGCAATCGCGCCAAGTTGTTCGCGCGTCGTGCCATAGCGGTGCATGTGGCGCGTGGCATACAGCCCGATCCAGTTCGCGGCCGAAAAGGCACCGAAGGGAATCTGGTACTGATAATCGTCCACCATCTTGAGCGAACGATCCGGTCCCATTCCGCGCGATTCCCAAAGCTGGGAGGTGGTTTCCCAGGTGCAGCGAAACACGATGACATGACGCGCAAGCCCGGCGGCCACCGCCAGCATCGCATTGATGACCGCACCGGTGTGGCCCGACATTTCGTGGCCGGAATTGAACCAGCGGGGATGCACCTGCAGCACCTGTTCCACATCCTGCACGCCGGCTCCCGAATAGCCGTCCAACTGTAACGGCCCCGGATGGCACGACAGCCCATCGATGTCCTTCCGTTCCAGCCCTGCGTCGCGCATGGCGGCAAGGCAGGCGTCCACCGCCAGCCCGACCGGATCGCGATCCAGCCGCCTGCCTATGTCGGAAAGGCCGATGCCGGTGATGCGGACGCGGTTCTCGAACTTATCCATCATGATTCCTCCGGCTGGAACAAGGGCATCCAGGCGGGGCCCTGGCGCTCGAACACGACGCTCACGCGCGTCCCGATGGCAATCTTTTCCGGATCGCAGTTCACGATCCGCGTTGTTAGGCGCAGGGAGGGAGCCTCTTCGATCTCGACGATGGCGATGACATAGGGCGGCGGGAAATCGGGGTGCCACTGGTGCGCATTGATGGTGTAGGTCGCGACCGTAGCGCGCCCCGACACATCCACAATCCTGATCGCGTCCGAAAGGCATTCGGGGCAGCGCGGCTTTGGCGGATGGATATATTGGGCGCACTGGGAACATTGCTGGAATCGCAAGACGCCCGCCTCGCCGGCGGTCCAGAAAAATTCATTGCGCGGGGTTATCGCGGGATAAGGCGCGGCGGTCATCTGCTCTCCCTTTCGTGTCTCAACGCGCTTCGTATCTGGGCGGTAAGGCTAATGGGGCAAACATGCGTTGCCAATCACCTCTCCGCACATGTCGTGGTGAGCGGCAAAAGCCGCCACTCTGGCAAGGGCCACGTCGATCAAAACGCCGCCCCCATCCTTCCATGCCCGCATGGCGGCGGAAGCAGCGGCAAGCCCGGTCAACGGGTCAGCCAAGGCATCGCCCAGAAAGCGCGGTTCGCCCCCGGCCGTCCACCGCAGGAGTCCGCCGGCAGCGGCCGCATCGTCGCCAAAGGCAACTCGCTGGCCCGACTGCCCCTGCCATCCATAGCCGGTGATCGCGACCCAGATGAGGGACGGGTTCGCCGCGAACATATCTTCAGGATCGATACCCAAAGCCGCAAAAGCGCGGGGGCGAGCGCTGGTCACGACGATATCCGCCTCGCCCAGCGCCTCACGCAGCCGGGTGCGGCCCTCAAATGTCTGGAAATCCAAAAGCTGATGGGCCTTGCCCTGGTTTAGGCTGCGATAGAAATGCGGTGCTGCGTGTCGTGAAGGATCGGGACGCTGCGCGCTTTCATAGCGCGTCACCCTGGCTCCGCCGCGCGCTAGCAAACCAGCGCAAAGTGGTCCTGCCCAAAGGCTTGTCAAATCGGCAACGACCGGCGGGCCCACACGCAGCCGCGGTTCACCCATAGCGAAAGTTGGCGTGATCGGCCCCGCATCGTGAGCCACTTCGCCCACCATCCCTGCCGCAACGCCCAACATCACCGCCCGCTCACGCAAATAAAATATCGGGCGATCCGCGACCGCGATCTCCAGCTCGTGCCAATCGGCGGTGGGAACCTCGCTTTCCAGCCAGGCAGGCATGAGGGTCCAATCATCCGCGCGAGGCAGATTGACCGCGATCCAGCCATCCGCCGCCCGCATGATCCTGCAACTGCCATTAGGGGACGTGCGTCCGGGGGCTGAGAGTGCGAGTTCGGCGCCTCGATCGAGGATAGAGCGCGGGTCAATGACGACGCGTTTCCCCCAGTCAGAGCTTCGGCAAGCGATTTCCCGCGCAAGAGAGTTCAGCATATGCGCCGGCACCGTCACTGCGACACCGCGTCGATCAGCCCCCAGGCAAGCGCACGTTCATCCTCGACCGCCCGTCCACTGATGGACATCCAGCAGGCACGCTGCCGACCGATGCGCCTTGCGACGGAGACGGTGCCCCCTGCACCCGGTATCAGGCCCATCGACACTTCCGGCAACCGGAAGCTGGTGCGCGGTCGCGCTATCACCTTGGCAGCCGCCAGCGGGATTTCGATGCCGCTCCCTACGCAGGGACCATGGAGCGCGGCCGTGGCTCGATCCCCCAGACGGTGAAGCAGACGAACCGGCGACCGCAGCGTCCTGATACTGTGACCGGTAGCGGGGTCGGACTGGGTACCAAACTCGCCAAGGTCGCCGCCGACGCTGAACACAGCCGCATCACTGCGCAACAGGACCGGTGCGTTGTCAGGATCGTCCAGCGCAAAGGAAAGCGCCTCACACAGCGCGTCGCGCATGGCAGCGTCGACCGCGTTCCGACCACGCGGGCGGTTCAGCACGATCTCTAACTTGCCGTCGCGGCGCTCCATCCGCACTCGCTCGCCAGCATCCATGCGGGCCTTCTGGGGCGGCAAGTCGCGATGCCAGCACCGGAAGCCCTCGCTCGCCAGCAATGTGGAATAGGCCAGCGACTCAAGCAGTAACGCGCTGTCGAAGTCGAGCCGTTCTCCGACACGAAACACTTGGGCGGCAACTGCGGCGGCCAGGGGCTGTGCTTGCACCGCCTGCTCCAATCGCGTCACTTCCTCAGCCAAGTCCTCCACTGCGATCCACGGGGCCGGCGCGTCAGTATCGGTCGTGAGCACCATATCGTACGCGCTCAACCCATCATCCGGACGGGGGCCGCTTTCATGGAGGCCGACCCTGACTATCCCGGGGCCGAGAACATGATCAGGTGAGGACCGGCTGACTGGCTCGGCAAGGAAACCGATTGCGCCGGTTTCCGCCAAGAGCTCAATCATCGTAGCGCCCTCGCCCAACGGTTTCCTTCAGGCAGCTTGCAGCCCCTGCCCCGCTGACAGCTCCGCCTTCAACACCCGGCGCAGAAGTTTGCCGAGGTCATTGTAGGGAAGCTCATCCCTGAACTCCCAAGTTTCCGGCACCTTGGTCGAGCGGAGATGAGTCTTTACCCATGCGCTCAAAAGTTCGGCGGTCACATCCTTGCTACGTGGGACGACGACACAAGCGACCCGCTCGCCCCATTGATCATCGGGCAGGCCAAACACCGCGACATCTGCGACGTCGGCGTGGCTGCGCAGCACATCCTCGATCTCACCCGGAGAAATATTCTCACCGCCGCGAACGATCACGTCGTCGAGTCTACCTTCCACAAACAGAAAGCCGTCCTCGTCGATCCAGCCCGCATCGTTGGTCGCGAACCATCCATCGTCCTGAATCACCTTCTTGTGCAGATACTCGCCCGCAATCTGCTCGCCACGGACATAGACCTCACCGGCTTCGCCGCGCGGGAGCACATTGCCTTCCGGATCGCGAATCTCGATCTCCAGAATGGGCAGTGGCCGACCAACGGATCCAAGCCGCCGCCGAACCGCCGGGTCCTGGGAGGTCATCGCGATCCGGTGATCGTCCGGTCCCAGGACGCTGATGGTGGAACTGGTTTCGGTGAGGCCATAAGCATTGACGAAGTCGACATGCGGCATCAGTGCCATGGCCCGCTCGATGACCGGCTGCGGCATACGCCCACCACCATAGGACAGGGCGCGCAGATGCGGCAGGCCGATGCCCCGGCTGTCCAGTACGTCCAGAATGCGGCCCAGCATGGTGGGCACCACCATCGCGTGCGTTATCCGTTGCTTCACAGCCGCATCTACCCACGCCTCTGGCGTGAAGATGGGCAGGTAAACGATCCGCCTGCCGCCGTAGATGTTGGTCATGATCGCGGAAATTGCGGCGATGTGATAGGGCGGCACAGAAACCAGCGCGCCCTCTTCCTCGTCCGCACCCATGAAGTCTACCGTCGAGATGACATAGCTGGACAGGTGGTGATGGCGGAGCACCGCGGCCTTGGGTTCGCCGGTCGTGCCGCTCGTGAACAGCAGGACGGCAATGTCCGATTCCCTATCGGACATTGCCTTTTCACGCCGTGCGGCGTCGCCGCAGGCGGCCTCGAAAGCCGTCCGACCGATGAACGTGACGCCTTCCACGTTCTCGACACGGCTCAACATATCATCGTCGACCACGGCCACCGAAGGACTCGTGCGCGCCAGCAGTTTACGAAGATCGACGTCCGGCAGGCGATAGTTGAGCGGGGCGAAAGGCTTTCCGGCCACTGCGCTGGCGAACAGCGCTGTCGGGAAGGAAGCGCCGTTCAGACCGAGATACACTACCGTATCGGCCGGCTGTTCCGCGAACAACACGGCGGCCGCGCGGACACGGGCGCTCATTTCCGCCAGCGAAAATGATCCTTCTTCCCCGATGACGGCTAAACGGTCGGGAAAGGCGTCTGCCGCCATTTCGAGAAGCAACGAAATCTGCATCGCTCAGCCGCCTTGTTAATCCGACGCCGGCAGCGCTTTGGTTTCCTTCAGTGCCATCACGCGCCCATCAACCGTCAAAGTGCCCTTGCCAGCCTTGCTCACGAGCAATTCAAGGCCGCTGACGTCATCTGAATAGCGCTTCCCGACGGCCAGCACGTCCGACAGTGATGCTTCAGGTTCCATGCCGGAATTCGCCGCGTCGGCTGCCGGCTGGACAGGATGGCCGCCGCTCTGAAGGCTTTTTACCTGCTTGGGCGGGCGCACCACCACGAATTCCGCGCCGCCAACACCCTTCCATCTCGATCCCGGCCTCAGTTCCACTATTCTTCCCTCACGTCTGCATTTAGCGCCGTTTTTCGAAACGCCGCTCGGTGATCCTAATCAGGCAATCGCGCCCTTATTTTTCAGTTCTTCGAGGCGATCCCAGTCGATCCCCATTTCCATTAGGAATAGTTCGGTGTGCTCGTTGGCCTCCGGACCGCGCACATTGCTCACCGCGTGATGATCGAATTGCACCGGATTGGCGACCAGCTTGATCGGCCGTCCGCCGTCCGCGGATTCAACCTCATAGATCATCCCGTTGGCTAGCACCTGCTGGTCTTGCGCGACCTCCAGCGAATTCTGGTAGGCGGCCCACTGACCCTCCATCGTCCGCAGTTTGGCCATCCAATAGCTGAAGGGATGCTCGCTGAACGCCTGGGAAATGTAGGTTGCGCACTCATTGGCATTGGCCATCAGCGCCTCCACCGTGCTGAATCTTTCATCCTCGAGCAGGTGAGGGAGGTTGAGATGCTCGAACGTGTCCTTCATATACGGCCCAGGCGTAAGGACGCAAAGCTGGATCGGCCGCTTGTCCTGGGTGCTGTACACGCCCATGAACGGGTTCTGGCTCCCTTCGACGATTCCGCCATTCGTTGGCATCGGCTGCGTGAAGGGCAGCGCGTCGAGATCCATGGCGACATCATGACCCATGGCCGTCGCCCAGACACCGGACGAAAGAAGAGACACGTCAAGCTCTGTCGCCTCTCCGGTCTTTTCGCGATGATAGAGCGCCGCGGCGATACCACCGGCAATGAACATGGCGCCAATCGTGTCTCCAAATGCGGGCCCGGGCATGCCAAGCGGTCCGTCGAGCTCCTTTGGAGTCGCCAGAACAGCTGGTCCGCCGCGCGCCCAAAAGGCGGTGGAGTCGAAGCCGCCGCTGTCGCGCTCAGGGCCCTTGTCGCCCAGAGCGGAACCGCGCGCGTAGATGATGTTCGGGTTCGCCTTGCGGATATGTTCGACATCAATCTTCAGCTTCGCGCGCGCGGAAGGCAGGAAGTTGGTCAGGAATACATCGCAGGTCGCCGCGATCTCGTACAGCAGCTGAAGCCCCTCTTCGGAACCGATGTCGATGCCGACGCTTTTCTTGCCCCGGTTGGGATGATGCATGGTGGTCGCACGCTGGGGATTAACCGCAAGCCTCTGGAGCACCTTCAAACCACGTTGGGCGTCGCCGCGCAGGGGGTGTTCGATCTTGATGACTTCGGCACCCCAATCGGTCATAACGCCACCGGCCGCGGGCACGAACGTAAACTGCGCCACCTCGAGTACCCGCACACCCTTCATAACGTGGGTCATTGAAAATCGTCCTCTCTAACCACTCTACCCGCGGTTGGGCGCGGACACTAGCCATGCACACCAAAAATGAAAGATTGAAAATTTTTCAGTTTCGAGATTGGCCCAGTGATACATCACGCGCGGAATACCCCTTGTGCAGCCCTTTTGATTTCGCGGCGGCGAACTCCGGAACTGCTTCTTATGCCCACGCATGTCGATAGGCTTCGCCGATAAAGACGGCATGGTGCAGCCCACCTACGATGTCCGCACGGCGTGAATTCGGTTCTCGTCGAATGCAGCTATCAATTACTCTGAACGATTGTTAGGTAGATCGATATAGGGGCGGCGAAGAACGGCCCTTCAGCCCGAAAAATCACGGGAGATATCATGGTAGAGGGTCCAGGCGCGCAGGCGCGCGCTTCAACGGCGACAATTTGGTACATGGTCATCCTGCTGTGCGTCGCGATCATCGTCTCCTATCTTGATCGAGGCGTCATCGCGGTACTGGTGCCGTTCCTCAAGGCCGAATTCCAGCTCAGCGATATCGAAATCGGCCTGTTGCAAGGCATCTCCTTCTCCCTCTTTTTCGCCGTCGCCAGTCTTCCCGTTGGTCGGATGGTCGATCATCTGAACCGGCGCAATATCATCATCGCGGGAATCCTTATCTGGAGCATCTCGACGATGATGTGCGGCATAGCGGCAAGCTTCTGGCAGCTGTTCATCGCTCGCGCAGGCGTCGGCATCGGGGAGGCCTTTCTGTTGCCGGCAGCATATTCGATGGTGGCTGACAGCTTCACCGCTGCGCGGCGGGGGCGGGCGATGAGCATCCTCACTATCGCAACGTCCATCGGAGGGGGGTCTTCGGCTCTGCTCGGCGGTATCCTCTTGACGATCTGGAGTGGAGCCGACCTCATTCCGCTACCGTTCTTTGGCGCTGTAGCGACATGGCGGGCCGTCTTCCTCGTGGCGGGAACACCAGGGTTCATCGTGGCGATGTTCATGCTCGCCGTGCGGGAACCCCGCCGAGCCGTCCGCGCACCGGAGGAGCAAGCGCATGTGAGCGACTTTGCGGGACATGCCGTCCGGAACTGGCGTCTGTTCGTACCGGTATATATCGGCTTTTCCGCAATATTTTTCTTTTCCTACGCCATCGCCCTCTGGTCACCGACGGTCCTCACCCGGACTTACGGATTCACTCCCGGAACTGCTGGAATGGCGGCGGGCAGCTTCCAACTGGTGGGGTCCATCGTCGGCGCCCTGCTGGCTGGGATCGTCGGCGACGTCATGATCGCGCGCCGGCAACTATATGGACGCCTGCGCCTGTGGATGATCGGGCTTGTCCCCGCGATGATCGGGGCGCTGTTTCTTACGATACCCAGCGCATATTTCTACCTCGTGGGTCTGGGTCTCGCGATCTTCGCCTCCGGCTTGCTGACGACCACCAGCTACCCCGCCCTATATGATGTGGTATCGCCCAGCATGCGCGGCCGGTCGCTCGCTTTTTACCTCTTCCTCGGCAATATCTTCGGGTTGGGGGGAGGCACGGTCGGCGTGGCGTTCCTCACTCAACATGTGTTCTTGAATGAGCGACTTGTCCATCTGTCGGTTGCCCTCGCTGCCGGAGGCGCTGTGACAACCTCGATCATTATGAGCTTTCTTATGAAAAGGCGGTACGAAGCCGCGCGACTGGCGCATCACGATGCTAACGCGCAGTCCGCGATCACCCAGGTCTGAGGACGGTGGAGTGTTGCGGCGGCTGCGATCCGGCGAAGCCCGATCGGAACGGGCATTATTGACACGCCTGTCAAATGCGGCTTCGTTGGACGGTAACACCGGACCATAGGAGACGATGTTGGACTTTATCGATCGCCTGACGGATCGAATGCGGCAGGCCAACGAAGCCCCAGCGATCATGTTCGACGGACGCACCTTCAATTGGGGCGCGGTCCGTTACGCGGGCGAGCGGCTGGAAGAGCTGCTGCAACGGGCGGGTGTGGACAGGATGCAGACAGTCGGCCTGCTTTCGCGCAATCGCCCGGGCCATGCCGCCGCCATATTAAACCTCATCGGCTCCGGCCGTTCAGTGTCGATCATCTATACGATGCAGTCGAACGAAGGGATCGCGCGGGATATCCGGAACCTGAAATTGCCTGCCATAATCGGCGCAGCAGAGGACTGGTCCGCGGATGCGATCTCGGCTGCGCGGGAAACGGGCAGTGCGGCATTGAGCCTAGTCTCACGCGAGGAACTGGCGCTTGAGTTGCTTTCCCATGCGCCGCGCGCTGACTCGGCATTGCTTCGCACTTCTCCCAAGCCGCTTACGCTGGCCTTGTTGTCGAGCGGAACGACTGGAATGCCAAAGCGCATAGATTTCCCGCAATCTGTGCTTGATCGAATGCTGGACACGATGGCGGTCGCTGACCGGCCCGGCGATGTTCCGGGTCCAGAGATCAATTTCTTTCCGCTGAGCGGAATGGGGGGGATGACACCCTTCCTGGCCAGCATCTGCCGCGCAGGATCGGTTTGCCTGCTTGAACGGTACAGGATGGACGATTGGCTAGCCGCGATAGCGCAGTTCCGCCCCCGCATCATCGTCATGCTGCCGGCGATCATTCGAGAGGTGCTTGACAAACAGGTCCCTATATCCCGCTTCGAAAGCGTCAAGATCGTCTGGGGCGGGTCGGCACCGCTGGATCCCGACACTCAGGAGGAATTCGAGAAAACTTACGGCATCCCGATTATCTGGGGCTATGGCGCAACGGAATTTGCCGGAACGGCGGCCTCGTGGACCCCGGCATTGCGCGAGCAGTTCGGCAACACCAAACAGGGCAGCGTGGGAAGGCCGATTGCTGGCGTATCGATCCGGATCGTCGATCCTGAAACGGGGGTGGAACGGCCTCGCGGCGAAGAAGGGCTGCTTGAGGCACGGATCCCAGCCTTGGCCGACGCGTGGATTCGCACGACGGACCTTGCGATGATGGACGAGGATGACTTTGTCTTTCTTCGCGGACGCGCTGATCAGGCAATCATTCGGGGGGGGTTCAAGATTCTGCCGGAAACCATCACCGACGCGCTCTTACAGCATCCGGCCGTGCGCGACGCGATGGCTTGCGGAATTGCTGACCGACGGCTCGGACAGGTGCCCGTCGCGGCGGTCGAGCTCAAGGAGGACAGCCCGGACACTCGCGAGGAAGAGCTCTTGTCGTTCCTTCGCTCCCGGCTTGTCACCTATGCGATCCCGACGAGGGTGCATATCGTCGCCTCCCTGCCACGCACAGGCAATATGAAGGCGAGTATCGCAGCCATGCGGGAGATGCTCAGCGGATAACTCATGCAGCTATTCCCGCGGGAGCAACGCAGGACATTGCTGGAAGCTGCGGGCCGCGCGCCGGTCGGGACAACGGGAAGGGTGATCATTCAATCTTCGCTCGGAGGGGCCTCGTGGCATGCAAGCCGGTGAAGGTTGCCGTCAGCCCCGCTACTTCACTAGGTTGAGTTCGAGGCAACGGCAGTCGCCGACGACGTTAGGAGACTCTCCATGCGATTTCAGGAGAAGGTAGCTTTTATCACGGGGGGTGCGATCGGGTTCGGCCGGGCCTTCGCTCAGGCACTCGGTCGGGAGGGCGCCACTGTGGTAATCGCCGACATTGACGAGGATCAGGCGCAAGAAACGGTCAAGGCGCTCGCGGCAGAGTCAATCCGAGCGGTCGCGGTGCACTGCGATGTGGCGGATGAGGCCCACGTTGACGAGGCCGTAGCCAAGACGCTTGACCAGTGTGGTGGCATTGATGTCCTCATCAACAATGCAGGCAAGCACCTGACCAAATATAACCAGCCCTTCGGCACCTTAAGCCGCAATGACATCCGCGCGCTGTTTGATGTCAACATCATGGGCGTCATCAATTGCTCAATCGCCTGCCGCGAAACCATGCGCGCGCGCGGCGGGGGTGCTATCCTGAACATCTCATCCATCGCTGGTCACATGGTGACCAATGCCTATGGCGTGTCCAAGCTGGCGGTCCGTGGTCTGACCATCGCCTTCGCCCACGAGTTCGCCGCCGATGCGATCCGCGTCAACGCGATCTCGCCGGGCCTGGTGGCAACGGAAAATGCCGTCGCGGATCTGCCGGAGGCCATGATCAGCGATTTTCGTGACCGGCTACAGCTGGTCCATCGAACGGGCAGCATGGATGACATCGTTGCGGCGATGCTCTACCTATGCTCGTCGGAGGCGAGCTTCGTCACTGGAGAAACGCTCCGTGTCTCAGGGGGTTACCCCCTTTCTATCTGACCGACATTCCACCTCAAGCCGGCGGCCGTTAAGCCTCGGCCCTTGTCGCGCCATCACGTATAATTCGTGCGGTCAGGCTCTGTTGAGCCACTCTCCAAGCATGCGCAGCCGCGCGGCTGCTGTCGCGCGTGCCTCTTCCTCATCACGTGCCAGGACGGCATCGCATAATTTGAGCTGCAACTGGCGCGTGGACCGCCGATCCGCTTCGTTGCGATAGAATTTCCGTTCTCGCTCAAGATCGCCAAACTCGATCAAAATGTGCTGGATGAGAAGCTGGAGCGGATTTTCCGTCATTTCGGCGAGCATTATTGCCAGGGCGATCTCCGATTCGATCATCCCGCGAATGTCGTCCTCCTCGCCAGGACGCTGTGCCAGGCTAGCACGCAGCGCGGCAAGCTCAGCCCACAGCCGTTCATTTTCACATTTAGTGGCAAGCGCCGCCAGACCAGGAAAAAGCTGGACGCTTACCTCATGGACATGTCGTAACGTCGCACCCTGCAGACGCAGATAGCGCGCCGGCATCCGGATCGAGTCCTTCGCCGTCGGGCGCGCGGCGTAATATCCTCCTCGAAGGCCTGGCCGCACCGAAATCATACGCGCGGCAGCAGCAACCTTGGCTGCCTGGCGAAGCGTCGGACGACTGACGCCCAGGCGTTCCAGAAGCACCGGCTCGGAACCAATCGACTCGCCTTCCTCATGGAGAAGGCTGAGGTTCTCCAATTGCCTTACCACCCACGCGACACGACCTTGCCCGCCCGTCTCCGGCGGTTCGATGCTGCCAGGTTTCTGCTCGTTCATTCGGCCTGTCTTGACAGAAGAATGGCAAAAAAGGTATCTTTTTTTAAGGGCCAAAATAGGCCGCCCAAAATGAGGACATTTTGCACCATGAAACATTTCGTGTTCAGTGCGGACAGCCATGTGCTGGAACCCAACACGCTCTTTCTGGACGGTCTTCCTGCCTCCCTGAAGAACCACGCCGTCTATTCGCGCAAGGAAGGTGACTATGTCGTCGCCGGGACTGCCGACAAGACAATTTACCGGATTCGCCTCAGCCCAAGGGATAAGGAGCGGCCGTTCGCCGATCAGCGTCGCGGGCTTCATGATATCGCGGGCAGAATGGAAGACATGGCCACGGACGGGGTAGACGCGGAAATCTGTTTCCCGACCTTGGGCCTGTGGCTTTACTGTCTGGACAATGCGGACGCGGAAGCCGCGTCATGCCGTGTTTATAATGACTGGCACTCAAGTCTGCTTGGCGGCAACCTCGACAGGTTCGTCCGCTGCGGGATGCTCCCGGTCCGCGATCTTTCCGCTTCGCTGGAGGAGCTTCGCTATCTTGCTTCCAAGGGCTTTACCGCGGCGATGCTGCCCGCCGTCGTGCCACCCGGCCTTCCCAAATATAACGACCCTGTATGGGATCCGGTATTCGCCCTTGCGGGCGAGCTTGGAATCGTCTTTGTGCTGCACACTGGCACCGGGCTGGAATCAGTGCAAAGCGAACGCGGCCCTGGCGGCGCCATCATCAACTATTCGACCCAGGCGATGGACGCGATGAATACCACCGTCTATCTCGTCGCCGGCGGCGTTCTGGACCGCAATCCCAAGGCCAAGGTTGCCTTCATCGAAAGCGGCGCCAGCTGGCTTTCGGCCATTGGTGAACGGATGGATGAGGTCAGCGAGGCGCATGACCAGTTTGTGAGGCCCAAGCTGTCTCTCAAGCCAAGCGAGATCATCAACCGCCAGATCTGGGCGTCATTCCAGCATGACCGCGCCTGCGTTCTGGCGCGCCGCTCGACGCCCAATCTGTTGTTCGCCACCGACTATCCTCATGCGGAAGGGACCTTCCCCCATTCCCGTAATGTCGTCGAAAAGCTGTTCGAGGGAACAAACGCGAACGATGATGAGAAGGCAGATATTCTCGGCCGCAACGCGTTGAAGCTGTTTCGCCTCCCCCACCCGGTTCTCAACCCAGCCTGAGGCGATCGGAGTAAAAGATTTGCTTTCATCCAGTCTGCGGGAGGCTGCGCCTGCAGCGCCTGTTTCCCTGACCCCCGTGCGGCGCGCGGGGTCGGTGCGGCGTACGTCCACACTTGACTCTCACTGGCCGACCGGTTTCGATCGACCTCTCGTCATGAGTGGACGGGCACGCGACATTCTTACGACCGCCGAAGGTGCCGATTATCGAGTGCTGGCTGAGGACGCTGTTCGCATCCAGGCCAACGCTGCGCGCGAGATTATGGGGATCGAAGGAAACAGGCTGACAGCGGCGCTGGAAGAGCTTGTCGGCACGCGTGGCGGCGGGCACCTGCGCAAGAAGCTGGCGGAAGTTATGCCGGATGAAGTGGCTGCAGCCTCGCCGCTCCATCTCCTGCTTGACGATTTCTCCGGTGCCAGCCTGGTCGCCGGATGGGGAGCAAACCGGGGCAAAGGGGACGTGCCCTTCTCGACCGATGAAGGGCGGCGCGAGCGTCTCGCCCACATGGAAAATATCTGTACCGGGTTCCAGACCGGAGCATCAAGTCTGGCTGGGCATGCACAGAGCACGGCGGAAATAGACGATCTGCCGCGTTCGGATGATCCGGATGGCTGGCACGAACTGTTCAAGCCCGACGGCATCACCATGAGGCGAGCCCGCAGGACCGATATCTGGCGGGATGGCGATCGGTTACGGATGGACATCGCCTTTCAGGACTCGGCTTACCTTCCCGACAGCAAGACGCGTGTTGCCATCCACGAATATCAGGTGGACGCCAGCGCGGACATCGCAACCCTGACGCTTCACTCCGTGACTGCCCACCCCCATGTGCTGCCTTATCGCGAGTGTCCCGGCGCCGCAGCGAATGTCGGCATGATGCGCGGCACCAGCCTTGCGGCAATGCGCCTCTCCGTTCCAGCTACGCTGTCCAGCGTTCTCGGTTGCACACATCTCAATGACGTGCTCCGGTCGATGGCAGATGTGCCGCAACTCGCGAGGAAGCTTGTCGGGTAAGGCGCTGGAACGTCTTTCGAGCAGGTATTACTAAACAGCATCTGTCTCGGGACAATGAGGGGAGTTAGGCGCATGAGCGCACTCGGCGGGCTCAAAGTCGTCGATTTTTCAAACGTTCGAACCGGAGCACAGGCCAGCCAAGTGTTGGCGGACTTCGGCGCGGATGTCATCCACGTGGAGATGCCGGGCGGCAGTCCGCTACGCAATGAACCCGCGTGGCCGCTTTGGGCGCGAGGCAAGCGGTCGATCGCGCTAGATCTCAAGAATAGCAAGGATCGTGACGTGGCGCTTTCCTTGTGCGCAGATGCTGACGTGGTGATTGAAACCTTTCGCCCTGGCGTCGCCGATCGTCTCGGATTGGGATGGGAGCATCTGAGCGCGGTAAACCCCCGGCTGGTCTATTGCTCCATCACCGGCTTCGGCAGCAACGGCCCGCTTAAGGCGCTGCAAGGCTATGAAGGGGTCGTGATGGCCAAGTTCGGCTGGTTCTGGGCCATGGCCGACATGGTGCAAGGTGGCAAGCGCCCTGCGTTCCTGACCACATCCTATGCCTGCTATCCCACCAGCATGATCGCGATCCAGGGCATCATGGCTGCCCTGTATGAGCGAGAAAGCTCCGGTGCCGGACAGAAGGTGGAGGCGACGCTGGCTCAGGGCCAGACAGTCTATGACACCATGAACTGGTTCTGTCGCATCATGGCGCAGAAATATGAAGGCGGGTTTCGCCAAACGACGCGCATCGAAGACGGCGTGCCGGTCGGCGGGCTGTTTTTCCGTCTCCTCATCGCGATGACCAAGGACGGGCAATGGCTGCAATTCTCGCAGACGGTGGACAAGCTCTTCCGCGCCATGATGACTATGTTCGAACTCGACTGGATGTTCGAAGACCCGAAATGGGCGGGCCTACCGGAACTCGACACCCATGAGCTACGGCGCGAGTTCTGGGAGATACTACTCAACAAGGTGCGTTCAAAGACGGCGGGCGAATGGTCGGCGATCATCGCAAACCATCCCAATGTGTGGGCTGAACCTTTCAGAAAGGGCAACCAACTCCTCGATCACCCGCAGATGATCTATAATCGGATGGTCGCTGAAGTGGACGATCCGCTGCGCGGCCACATCCGTATGCCCGGCCCGATCGCGCATATGTCCGCGACGCCCGCGGACGCGCTGCGCCTCGCGCCGGAGCGAGGCGAACATGACGCCGCCCTTCGCGCCGCTGCCAACCGACCGACACCCGATGCTCAGGAGAAAACAGGGACGGAGGCGACTCATAGACCGCCGCTTCAGGGGATCACGGTTGTCGAGCTTGGCACTTACTATGCAGGGCCTTACGCCGCGACATTGCTCTCGGAGCTGGGCGCGCGCGTCATCAAGCTTGAGGAACTGAACGGCGATCCGCATCGGAACATGATTCCCTTTCCGGAGCTGGCTGGGATCAAAGTTCTGCAAGGCAAGGAATGTGTCGCCGTGGATCTTGGTAGCGAGGCGGGACGTGCCGTCGCTTATGACATTCTCAGAAAGGCGGACGTCGTGCTCCAGTCGTTTAGGGCCGGCGTGGCAGAGCGCCTGAAGGTTGACGAGGCGAGCCTTCGCGCGATCAATCCTGACCTCATCTACCACAGCGCACCAGGCTATGGAGAAGGCGGCCCCTGCGGCAATCGCCCAGCCTTCGCGCCCACCATCGCGGCGGCGGCGGGCACGGTGGCGCGAAATGGGGCGGGCTTGATCCCGAATGATCCGACCCTCACGCTTCAACAAGTGAAGGAGGCGTCGATCCGCTTGTCCTCGGCCTCGGTCGGTGGTGGCAATCCGGACGGGTTGTCGGCGGCAACCGCAGCGACCGCGATCATGATCGGGCTCTATGCCCGCAAGCGGGGCGCGGCGGGCGGACAGCATCTTTTGACGACCATGCTTTCCAGCACAGCCAATGCGCTGGCAGAAGTCATGCTGGATTATGAAGGCATGCCGTCGGCTCCGAGTGCCGATCCCGACATGTATGGGTTCAACGCGCTTTACCGGATCTATGAAACGCCTGACAATTGGGTTTTCCTGGCGGCGTGCAGCGATCGTGACTGGCGGCGCCTTACCGATGCGCTGGGCGAAGATGGTGCACGCGTTGCCGCCGATCCGCGCTTTGGCGACGCAGCCGCGCGATCAGCCAACGACGCCGCACTGGCCAATCTGCTCTCGGGCATTTTCCGGCAGCGCACCGCCGCCGATTGGGAAGCCTATATGGTGGAACGCGGCGTCGCCTGCGTCGCCTGCGCCCCTGCCCCGATCGAGCAGCATTACCTCGACCCCGGCTCTCCGGGCAGACAGCAAGGCTATGTGGTCGACGGCAGCTATCATGCGATGCTGGACGAGATACCGCGGTTGCGTTCGCTCGTCTCCTTCTCCAGATCGGAAACCTGCGCTGGCCCGGCCGGGCTGGTGGGTCAACACACGCGGCAGGTCCTACTCGACCATGGTTATGACGAACAAAGGATCGAAGCGCTGGTGCGGGACCGCGCGATCATCACGCTTTGAATACAGAGCGCCGAGGCGGGGGTGGCCTGCGCGCCATACAGTCACCAGGAGTGGATCAGGCCCGCCAGCTTCATCAGCATGTCGCGGCGATGTTCAGGCGTTACGGCACGCGAGGCAGGGGACGCAGCTTGCGCTTTGGCGATCGCCTGATCAATCTCTGTCTTGCCCACAAGCAGTATCTCCGCTTGTGGCTGCCGCGTCACCGGATGAAGATGACGATAGGTTCCTCCGGGGAATTCGGTATTTTTTCTTGATCAATATGAAGTACGGCATAAGGGGAGGTTCAAGGTCGTGATCTTCTCTCGTCTTTTTTTCTATCAGGTGAGATCGCCGAACTACTGGATGTTTGTCCGACAAGGTCAAGGGCTTCCAGCCCGCAAGTCTGCCAATGTCCAATAAGGAGGATATTTGCGCTTAAAGACTCCGCTGACGCGCAGTGCGACTTTGTCCTGCACCATGAAATGGCATTCCGCAAAGGCGAAATTGGACGTCCATCGAAGGATGCGCCCGTGGCCCTCCACCCACTGCCCCTCGACGGCGGCCCCCATAAAATCGATCGACATCGAAATGGTCGGGCCGCTGAGCCCGGTGCCAAGGCCCGCGTTGAGCCCCATCAACACGTCAGCCAAGGTGGCCCATGTGCCCCCGTGACAGTCCCCTCGCGGGTTGCAATGATGTTTGGCGAGCCGAACACCGAGTGTTACCAACCCATCGGGCTGTTCACGGAAATATAGGGGCGCCAGCCGCTCCACCACGTCCCCCAGGGTGGCGAGCGGATAAAAGCCTTCTGGAATATCGTCCATAATTTCCTGTCCCGTCGATCCCATCCGTGCCGTCAACCTGTCGCGAAATCAAGGCCACGGCTGCAAGGCTTCCCGAACGCTCGCCGCCTTGCCCAAGCGCTGGCCGGTCAGCTCGTTCTGCGCGCCAAGCCAAGGGCAGCGACGAGGCTCACGCCACTCCTGTCCCGCAAGAAGGTGCGGCTCAGCACCGGTACTTATTTCATAGCAGGCTGATCTTGCCGCCGGCTCCTTCCCAGTCCGGATGTGAACGACGAACGGCTCCAACAGCCGAGAAATTGATCCCGCCAACGCCTTTTGACGATAGTGTCAGATCATGCTAGCGGTCCCCCCGATTTGGAAGAAGCTGCGACGTGCCGGTGCTCAGCGATGGTTGGTCCGTGCCACCGGATGCTTTTCTCGCGACCTGCTCGCCGCATTGTTCGGCCATGGTTTTACCGCCGCTGTCGATCACCGAGCAGGTGATTGGATGAGGCGCTTTTGTCGGGGAGATTTCAATGGGTTCCGCACCGGGCGATGTCAGCCTTCACTCTTTGGACGGTTTTCTCAAACCCAAGGGCGTGGCTCTGATCGGCGCCAGTGATCGCTCCGCCTATTCGCGCACAGCCTATTCCGCCGGCAAGCTGATTGGCTTCGATGAGCGCCTCTTCCTGATATCGCGCAGTGGTGGCGAAGCGCACGGACGGCCCACCGTCACGGATGTTCGTGATTGCAGGGGCGAAGTCGACACCGCCGTTTTCATGATCCCCGCAGACGGGATCATCGACAAGGTCGAGGAAGCGGCTGAGGCTGGCATCCGCTATGCTATCGTTTTGGCTTCCGGCTTCAGCGAACTTGGCCACGAAGGCAAGGCCAAGCAGGATGCGCTGCTTGCGAAAATGCACCAGCACGGTATCCGCCTGATGGGTCCGAATTGCCTCGGCTTCATCAACTATCTCGACAGAGCTGCAGCGTCGACCATGAAGTCGCAGGTGCCGCTTCGGGTCGGCAACCTCGCCATCGTCTCTCAGAGCGGCGCGATCGCCAGCGGCATGGCTCGCTTCGCTCATCAGCAGGGCATCGGACTAAGCCATATCGTCGCCACCGGTAATGAAGCTGACATCGACTTCACCGAGATCGCGGCAGAGATTGTCCGCGACGAGCGCGTTGGCGCCATCAGCATCTTCATAGAAACGGTGCGCAACCCTCAGCGTTTTCTTGCCATGGCGGAGCTCGCGCAGCAGCATTCCAAACCGCTCGTGATGATCAAGGTAGGCGCCAGCGCGCTCAGCGCGCAGGTTGCCGCCGCACACACCGGTGCTCTGGTCGGCGATGACAAGGCGTTCGACGCTGTTTGCCAACATTTCGGCATCATCCGCGTCCAGTCCCTCGAAGATGCAGTCCTGACCGCTGCACTCGCAGCTTATACCGGCCCTGTCCGCAAGGGCGGTCTTGGCGTACTGTCGATTTCTGGCGGTGCATGTGAAATCGTCGCGGATGCCGCCGAGTCGTCGGGCATCGAACTGGTGACATTCGCTCCCGAGACGATCAATCGCCTGTCCCAAATCCTTCCCGATTTTGGCACGGCAAACAATCCGCTCGACGTCACAGGTGGCGTCGTAGCCAAGCCCGATCTGTTCGAGGACGCACTGGTCGCGGTGGGCGACGACCCGAATGTTGCCATGGTAGGCGTCGTGCAGCCCCTTCCTGCAAGCGAAGATCATAGGGTCGGCGCCAATCGCGAACTTCTCAAGGCGCTCGGCCGGGGCTTCAAGAGGATTCCGGTGCCCGGCACGCTGGTCAACCAGGCCGTTACGCCGGTCACCGAGGTTGGGCAGGAAGCGATCACCGAGGCCGAGTTGCCTCATGTTATCGGCGGCCTGAATAGCTTCATCGCTGCGGCCGCGCGCATTTTCCGCTGGTCACGTCACCTCGAAGCGAAGCCTGCACCGCTACGCGCTGCTGCGCCAGCTTCCGGCGAGAGGCCGTCCTCCGAGATCGAAACGCTCCGTTACCTTCGGAGCAAGGGCGTTCCCACCATCCCCTTTGAGCTTGTGGAAGGATCGGCGGCTGTCGAGGCCGTGGCGGCAAGGCTGGGCGACCGGCTCGTGGTCAAGATTGCGTCGCCCGACATCCAGCACAAAACCGAAGCCGGCGGCGTCATCCTCAATGTGGCGCCCGATGAAGCGGCGAAGGCTGTGGACACGGTGCTGGAACGTGCGCGCGCCTACAAGCCCGATGCGCGGCTGGAAGGGGCGCTCATCGCACCGATGCGGCAGCCCGCGCTCGAGTTCGTAGTAGGCATCGCACGCGATCCACAATGGGGCCCCGTGCTGGCAGTCGGCCTGGGCGGCGTCTGGGTGGAAGTCATGCAAGATGTCCAACTTCGCCTTGCCGGAGTGGATGCCGCTGAGATCGCCAAGGCGCTGCGGTCGCTGCGGGCATCGAAGTTGCTGGACGGCTATCGCGGGGCTACCCCGGTGGATGTCGATCGATTGGCACAAGTCATTCAGACCATCGCCGCCGCCGCGGTCGACCTTGGCCCCGACTTGGCAGCTCTCGAAATCAACCCGCTGCGTGTTGCGGGCAGCGAGATCGAGGCGCTCGACGCGCTGGCGATCTGGCACTAGGAGTAAGATGCCTGTAATCGTGATGGCCTGCTAATAAGAACGGCCCGGCAATGGCGGCCGGGCCGTGGAATGTCGAACCGTTCAATTTCGCCTCCGGCTCTCGGCACCACAACGCGCTGCAACGGATCGCCTCATAGAGCGACATAACCAAGGTGAGAGGATGTTGGGCCGCAAGATGAACCGGGGCGCGACGTCCACCGAACTTCCATTCGGGCTGATCCTGATGGTGCTCGTGATCGCCGAGATGGTCGCGGGATTACAGTCGACGATGATCGTCGTCGCACTGAGCCAGCTTTACGGACTCTATGGCAACCCGGTCCGGATCACCTGGCTGCTCACAGCGCCTGCGCTGACAGCCACGGTCGCGGCCGCCATGTTCGGCCGGGCGGGCGATCTCTATGGGCGTAAGCGCGTCATGATGTTGGTCCTGATGCTTGCCACCTGCGGCTCTGCTCTCTGCGCATTCTCCTCCAGCCTGAATATCATCACCATCGGCCGCGCCTTGGAGGGAACGTCCATGGCGATCCTTCCCCTCGCCTTTGGTGTCCTGCGGGAGGCCGCACCGGATCAAGCCAGACTGAACGTCGGTGTTGGCGTGCTTGGCGGTACATTTTCCTTCACCATTGGCATCGGGATGTTCCTGAGCGGGCTGATTATCGACCACGCACCTTGGCAGACGATCTTTCGGGTGACAGGCGCTGCGGCGCTGAGCGCATTGTTGCTGCTTATCATCGTGCTTCCCCGCGATAAGCCGATCGCGACAACTGCCCGTCTCGACTATATCGGTGGCCTGACACTGCTGGTTCCCATCGGCGCCTTCCTCGCCGGGCTGAACCTGGGGCGACTGTGGGGGTGGATCGATCCGACGGCCCTCTCGGTGATCGGCCTCAGTATCGTTGGTTTCGCCTGCTGGATATTCTATGTGCTGCGCCATCCCAGCCCGATCATGGACCTGCGACAGCTGCGTGTCCCCCGCGTCGCCATTGTCAACGCTGCCTTGGCGACTACGGCAATGGGTCCCATGATTTATCCTTACGTATTTCTGCCCATTTTGCAGCAACCGGTATGGACCGGCATAGGGTTCGGCGTCTCAGCGACGCTTGCGGGCGTCTTCAAACTGCCCACCAATGTCACGTCAGGCTGCGCAAGTCTGGTCGCAGGCTACCTGGCAGCGAAATTCACCTTTCGGCCTGTGGTGATTGCCGCGGCCGCGATCAACCTGCTGGCCTGGCTGCTTCTGTGGGTCGAGCACGAGTCGTTATGGGTAGTCGTGGGCACTGCTGTGCTGTTGATGGCTCCCGCTTCCACCATTATCAACGCCTGTGGCCCGGCCCTCATCATGGATGTGACAGCACCTGAGCGGACGAGTGAGGCCATGGCGCTGAGTTCTGTGTTGCGAGGCCTTGCGATGGCCGTCGGTTCGCAATTGATCGCGTTCGCCCTCGCCACCTCTTCCATCCGCAACGCAGCGGGCACTGTCTACCCAGACGAACAGGCCTATATGGCCGTGTTCATGATGATGGCAGCACTTGCGGTCACCGCATTGGTGTTCGCCATGTTGATCCCTCGGGTGTCAAACCGGGAAGGGGGCAGTTTTACGCGGCCCGCGGCCGCCCTCGGCCAGAATGACGGCGCCCCCACGAACGGCTAACGCCGAAAGCCGTTTAGGGGCTGGCGCGACCTTGCCGGCGCGATAGCTCAGCGACCAATGAAGGTGGCCTTCCGTTTCTCGCGGAAGCTGTGGATGCCCTCTAGAAAGTCCGACGAGCGGCCTGCGTCGCGCTGGAGCGCGCGTTCGCGTTGCAGTTGTTCGGCAAGCGGAGCCTCGACCGCAGCCCATGTTGCTTCCTTGATCAAGGCAAGCGAAGATGGTCCCGCTGCCAACTCCGTCGCCAGCTTGAGCCCCTCTTTTTCGACTGCCTCGTCGGCTACTACCCGATTGATGAGACCCCATTGCAAAGCCTCCGGGGCCCGAAGCTTGAGTCCCAACATCATCAGTTCCATGGCCCGCACTCTGCCTATGGACTTAGCAAGCATGTAGCTAATCCCACCGTCGGGCGACAAGCCGACATGTCGGAAAGCAGGAAAGAAGAACGCACCTTCACCCGCGATGATCATGTCCGCGGCACAGGCAATGCCGCACCCCACGCCGGCCGCCGCGCCCTTGACCGCGGCGACGATGGGAAGCCGAGAGGCACGCATGTCGAGCAGAAGCGGATTATATATATTCTGCAGGCCCTGGCCGACATCCCTGTGGGGGTCGTCAAGGTCAAAGGTATTATCGGAAAGGTTGGCGCCCGAACAGAAGGCGCGCCCCACCGAGGTGAGCAGGACCGCTTTCGCCTCCTGCTCGGCTCGACGGAACGCGTGGAGAAGCTCGGCACCCATGAAATCGGACATGGCGTTCAGCGTAGCTGGATCATTGAGACGTATGATGGCCACTGATTCGTCCAACTCGTAAAGCAGCTTTTCATACACCATGGCCGGGTCCTTCGATGATAGGGGGCTGCTGGTCTCAGCCAAGCGCAGAGGCCGCCTTAAGCGCGAGAATTTCGTCGGCCCCGACGCCTAGCTCCCGCAAAATCGCCTCCCCGTCCTCTCCTATCGCTGGGGCCGGCCGCGGCGTTGGCGCCGGATCTGCCGAGAAGCGCGGCGCTGGCGCCGGCTGCGTCACACCACCTACCGAGATGAACGTTTCGCGCGCGACATTGTGGGAGTGGGCGGGTGCTTCGGCTAATGACAGCACGGGCGAAAAGCAAACATCGGTTCCTTCGAGCAGGGCGCACCACTCATCGCGCGTCCGCTCCACGAAGATGGCGGCAAGCCGCTCCTTGAGCACGGGCCATGCTGCCTCGTCCTGCTGCGCGTCGAAGGCCGGATCATCAAGTCCAAGCTTTTCCCGCAGCAGCGCGTAGAATTGCGATTCCCAGGAGGCGATGGAAATCCAGCGGCCGTCGGCGCATGTGTAGGTGTCATAATAATGCGCGCCGCCATCGCACCAGTTGGTGCCGCGCTCATCATGATAGATGCCGGCCGCCAGCTGGCCGTAGCACATCGATGCAAGCAGAGCGCTACCGTCCGTCATCGCCGCATCGACAACCTGCCCGGCCCGCCCCAGCCTGACGCCAAGAAGCGCAGCGACCATCCCGAACGCCAGCAACATGCCCCCCCCGCCGAAATCACCGACCAGATTGACCGGCGGCACGGGCTTTCCGCCTCGCGTTCCCACCATATGCAGCACGCCAGTTATGCCGATATAATTGATATCGTGCCCCGCGCTCTGCGACAGAGGGCCATATTGGCCCCATCCCGTCATGCGTCCGTAGACGAGCTTCGGGTTTTCCCCCAGCAGGACGTCCGGTCCAAGGCCGAGCCGTTCCATGACGCCGGGGCGAAATCCCTCGATCAGGCCATCGGCGGAACGACAAAGCTTTTTCGCAACCTCAAGGCCTTCCGGCTTCTTGATGTCGAGCACGATGGAGCGACGCGATCGGGAAGACGCATCTTCCGGAACGAAATAACCGCCGCGCCGCTGGATCGTGATGACCTCTGCCCCGTGGTCCGCCAACATCATTGCGGCGAAGGGCCCGGGCCCGATCCCCCCGATCTCGATGATCCGGATGCCCGAAAGTATGCCCGCCACCTATGAACCTCCCGATTTTCCGCAATATCTACGCGGGACCGCAACGCACCTGTTGAACCATCCTAACTATCGATCGGTCGGACAAACTAGTCAACGGCCGCAGGGCCTGACGACTGATCCTGGCCCGTCGACCAACCTCCGTCCTCCCGCCACTTTGCGACCTCCGGCTTGTTCGATCGACCCTTGAGGCGTACCCTTGTCATCGCTGCGGCGAAGGAATCCATCCTCGATCACAAGTGGGAGTGGGAAAATGGAAGAGCATGTCTACAAAATAGCCGAGATCGTCGGAACATCCAGCGGCAGCGTGGAACAGGCCATCCAGAACGCGCTTAGCCGAGCGGGCCAAACCCTGCGCAACATCCGGTGGTTCGAAGTTGTCCAGACCCGAGGTCATATCGGCGCCGAACAGAAAATCCAGTATCAAGTCCTGCTCAAGATAGGGTTCACGCTAGAGTCCCCGCCGGTCGATCCACCCCTTCACATCGATCTTCCCTGACCGGTGCGCGGTGAGTCCTCGCCACGAATGGTGAACGGCACGACACATATTACACCGATGCCATAGGCGGCGTTGATCGGGGGTGAGGAAGCGCCAACCGAGCGTCCTACCCTCGATCTTGTGGCGGCGATCGAACGAACGGCCTGCCTTGCCCGGCGCAAAGGTGCGCAGACAAATGCATCGACCATTTTATTCCTTTTTCATTCAGATCCGCGTGATTGTCTCAGGCGTCCACACGCTCGATGATGATCGCGGGGGCCATGCCGCCCGCCGCACACATGGTCACCAGTCCACGCTTCTTGCCTGTCCGCTCCAGTTCATCGAGTAGGGTGCCGATCAGGATGGCGCCGGTGGCGCCGATCGGATGGCCCAGCGCCATCGCTCCGCCGTTGACATTAACCTTGCTGCGATCAAGACCAAGGTCGCGGATGAACTTTTCGGAAACGACGGCGAACGCCTCGTTGATTTCCCACAGGTCGATGTCGTCGACAGTCAGCCCGGCCTTTTGCAGCACCTTCCGGGCAGCCGGGACCGGCGCATTGAGCATCAGCGTAGGATCGTCACCGACATTGGCCGTGGCGACGACGCGCGCGCGCGGTTTCCACCCCATCTTGTCGGCATAGGCCTTGGAAGCAAGCAGCACCGCGCCCGCGCCATCGACAATACCCGATGAGATGCCGACATGGTGGACCGGCTTGATGTCGACGTCAGGGTAGCGGCGGTTGATCGCTTGCCGCGCCGTTTCGTCGCCGATGCCGAGAGGCATGTCGGCGATCTTGCCGAAAGCAGGCTTGAGTTCCGCCATGCCTTCCAAAGTCGTGTCGGCGCGCGGATACTCATCGTGATCCAGGACGACGTTGCCGTCATGATCGCGAACGGGGATGATCGAGCGATCGAAACGGCCTTCGCGAATCGCGGCGGCGGCGCGCTGCTGACTTTCAAAGCCTGCCTTTTCGAGTTCTTCACGAGTGAAACCCTCAATTGCGGCGATTGCATCGGCCGCGACGCCCTGATTCGACTGCGGGTGCAGTTGCTGAAGATGCTCGTTGCCCGAGCTAAGGTCGTACTGCTTCATGCCCGCCGCCATTTCGAGCTGCATTTCCGACAGCATGACGGACATCATTTCGGTACCGCCGGCGATCACGCAATCTTCCATGCCGGAAATGATCTGCGCGGCGGCCAGGTTGACGGCAGTGACGCCACCGCCGCAGGCGCGGTCGAGCGTCGTGCCGCTCACCTTGACGTCGTAACCGGCGGCAAGCGCCGACAGGCGGCCGACGTTTCCGCCTTGGGGGCCCTTGCGGGTGCTCGTGGACCAAATGATATCGTCCACTTCATCGGTCTTGATGTTGTTGCGCTCTTTCAGAGCCTTGAGCAGGGTCGCACCAAGGTCATGGGGGTGAAGATGCGCCAGTGCACCCTTGCCCGGCTTTCCGATCCCGCGAGGGGTGCGAACTGCATCGATGATGAACGCATCAGCCATTAAGCATCTCCAGATATTCCAAGCGGTGTGACCGGCCGGATATCAAACCTACCCGGCAGGCCATCAACGTGATCAGCGCGTGAAGCTGCCACCCGACGCAGCCTTCTCCTTCAGAAGCGCGGCAGGTTTGAAGGCCGCGCCATGCTTCTTTTCCAGTTCCTCAAGCTTCGCGACGATCTTGTCCAATCCAACCGTGTCGGCCCAGAACATGGGTCCGCCCGTGTAGACGGGCCAGTTATATCCCAGGATGCAGGCGACATCGATATCGGATGCACGCGAGGCGATGCCTTCTTCGAGTACCTTCGCCCCTTCGTTCACGACGGGGTAAAGCAGGCGAGCGACAATCTCTTCAGCCGAAACCGAACCTGTGGGAGTCACGCCTTTGAATTTGGCGTAGTCGGCGATGATATCAAGAGCAACCTGCGAAACGGTCGCCTTGCGGTTCTCATCATAGTCGTAGAAGCCACCGCCCGACTTCTGGCCGAGACGGCCCGCCTTGACCAAGTCGCCGCGAATCGTCCGCTCCGTCTCGTCCCGGCCGATCACGTCTAGTCCGACAAGGTCGATCATCTGGAAGGGACCCATCGCGAAACCATAGTCGTAGATCGCCTGGTCAACCTCGGTGGGGGTCGGGCCTTCCAGGATCAGCGCAGCGGCGTGATCCTTACGCGGTCCTAGCACACGATTGGCAATGAAGCCGGGACCGACGCGCGAAAGCACCGGCACCTTGCCGATCTTCTTGGCAAGCGCCATGCCGGTGGCAATCACTTCCTTGCTGGTCTTGGCCCCACGCACCACTTCCAGCAACCGCATAACGTTAGCCGGCGAGAAGAAGTGCAGCCCCAGGACAGATTCCGGCCGTGAGGTAACGGACGCGATCTCATCGATGTTGAGATACGATGTATTGCTGGCCAGCAGCGCGCCCGCCTTCACGATGCCGTCGAGCTTGGAGAAGATGTCCTTTTTGACCTCCATCTGCTCGAACACCGCTTCGATGACCAGATCGACCCCGGACAGCGCCTCCAGCTTGAGCGCGGGGTTGATCAGCTTCATCCGCTTCTCGAGATCTTGCTCGCTCAGGCGCCCCTTGCGCGCGCTCATCTCGTAGTTCTTGCGGATGACCGAGATGCCGCGATCCAGAGCTTCCTGGCTCATCTCGACCAGTGTCACCGGAATGCCCGCGTTGAGGAAGTTCATCGCGATGCCGCCGCCCATCGTGCCGGCACCGATGATGCCGACCGTGTTGATCGGCAGCGTCGGCGTGTCCGATGATATGTCGGGAACCTTGGCGGCCTGACGTTCGGCAAAGAAATAGTAACGCTGAGCAGCCGACTGCGTCGAGGCTTGGAGCTCCATGAACAGCTCACGTTCCCGCTTGATGCCCTGGTCAAAGGGCAGATCGACCGCTGCCTGGATCGCGAGAATGATGTTCTCGGGGGCCTTGAAGCCGCGAATGGCCTTTGCGTTCTTGCGCCGATAATCGTCGAACAGCGCCGTATTGCCCTTGTCCGGGTCGACCTTGTCCTGGCGATCGCGCACCCGCTGGAGCGGCTTGCCCTCGGCGACGATCTTGCGAGCAAAGGCTATCGCTTCCTCGCGCAGCTTGCCCTCTTCCACCAGCGCGTCGATCATGCCCAGTTCCAGCGCCTTCTTTGCTGGCACGGGCTCGCCTCCCACGATAATGTCCAGCGCGATGGGCGCGCCGGTGATACGCGGCAGACGCTGGGTGCCGCCCGCTCCGGGCAAAAGGCCGAGCTTGACCTCGGGAAGGCCGACCTTCGCCGAAGGCACCGCAACACGGTAATGGCAGGTCAGCGCCAGCTCATATCCGCCGCCCAGAGCGGTGCCGTGGATCGCGGCAACCACCGGTTTGGATCCGTTTTCTATCTGTTTCAGCGTTCCTAGCAGATCAGGCTGCTGCATTGGCTTGCCGAATTCGGAAATGTCGGCCCCAGCGAAGAAAGTGCGGCCGCCACAGATCAGGACGATGCTCTTGACCTCATCGTTCGCGCCAAAGGTGTCGAAGCCTTCCTGCAGCGCGCGGCGCACATTGATACCGAGCGCATTTACCGGGGGCGAATCGATCGTGATGATGCCGACACCGTCTTCGATCGTGAAATTACCTACGTTGCTCACCGACTCTCTCCATGTAGGCTGGAAAATGTTGCTGCCCCACTTGCACGGCAGCATGGACAGCGCAACGCACCATATCGTGATGCCCGGGGGGCGGTGCGCACTTCGATTCTCACCTGCCATTGGCCGCCGACAGGTCAGACCGGCTCGACTCCGTTGAGCCAGGCTTCGTCATCCATGGTCAGTTCGTCCACGCGCCCCGTGAAATCAAGTGTCGAGCCCCTATTGCGCAACGCGTTTCGGTGCTGTTCCGGCTGCTGTACCCAACATCCCCGCGTAACCATCGCATGCGGCAATGTGTCCACCCATTCCGATATGCCACGGCCGGACGTGATGAAAACAGCTCTTCGCAGAACCAGAGCCGCTTCGGCCGCGTCATGCTCGAGCTCGCGCGAGACGAAGCCTGTGAATCCGCTGCCGATGGACCGGCCCTTAAACGGATGTGGTGCAAGGATCGTTTCGCCGTCCACCTCCCACTCCAAGACGCGTTCATCATCGCGGTCCAGGGTGGCGAACGTACGGCTGTCGCGCGAATCATGCACAATCGCATGATAGCGGCGCTGCCCCTCCCCGCGCGCGGCCATCGCCACCGAAAGGCAGGCAAGGTCGAACTGATGAGTGCATTGATTTCGCGCGTCTATGTCCATCGTCAACGCGGTCAGGTCGGTCGTCAAGGACTGGCCAACCAGTTCGGAAATCCGCGCTCCCGCCGCGGGGCAAAGCGTGAAGGGCGAGCGCCGCGCATCGTTGAAAGCTTTCAGAACCCGGTGCCCGTCGTGCTGAACGACGACCCGGAAGTGATGGAAGTCATCCTCCACCGTCGCCCGGACCTCACCGGGCCGGGAAGCGAGTCGAATGACCCGGTTCATACTTCCGCCCAAATATTTTTTCGCGGGGAGACCGAGCTGTGCCCGACGGTCCTCCGCCGTCATTCCGTTACCCATTCTTGAAAGCTCTTCCTGCACCAGCCCATGACTTGTCCGACCCAGAATGGGGTGTTGGTCCTACCGGGTCAATAATCCAGTCCGTCGGGGAAACGGGCCGGCAGGAAGCCAACCTCCACGGCGTGCTGAGCACGTGTTCGCATGCCTGTCGAGCCAAAGGAGGCGGCGGCGATCAGTCCGTCGGAAGCTGAACCGCGTCATGGTAGCCGCCCCGGAAAAATAGCAGCGGGCTCCGATTTCCCTGCATGCCGAGCGCCTCGACAGCGCCCACGACGAGCCAGTGGTCGCCGATTTCCGTTACGCGCTCGATAGTGCAGTCAATCCATGCAAGGGCGTCATCCAGCAAGGGCTGGCCGGAAGGCGACGCGCCATGCGCCAGATCCCCGAACTTGTCGTCGCCCTTGGCGGAAAAGCGGCGGCATAAGTCAAGTTGATGAGAACCGAGCACGTTTACACAGAAACGGCCGACCTGTTCAATCGCGGGCCAGGTCTGAGACCGCTTGTCCGGAAAGAAGCCGACGAGGGGCGGATCGAGCGAGATGGAGGTGAAAGAGCCTACCACGAGGCCAAGTCGACGGCCCTCGGCGTCCCGGGCAGTGACGACACATACACCAGTGGGGTAGGATCCGAGAACATCCCGGAATTTTCGCGTGTCAAGAGCAACATCAGTCATGACAAAGCTCCATGACGTGCCGCCCGCGAACGGTCAACTTGCACATGAATGCCGCCGCTGGCCTCCCGTTGGCAAACTGTCATGGTTATTGCAACTGGAGCACGGCATTCCAGCGGTTTCGTGACTGGCGCGAATCCGACTGATGCCAAGGCGCTGAAATACTGATGCATCACGCCTTGCCAATGCTCAAGCGCTGCACGGGCTTAACCAAGGCCCGATGAGTCCAGCTCATCGAGCCTTGGTATTAGAGCGCTGCCTGTAATAGAGGATGGCCGTCTTCACGCCCGGTGCTCCTTGATGTTCGCTTCAGCACCTGCCACCTTTCCTCGCGCTTCACGAGCTCCCAACACTGATAGGACTGGCGCCAGACCTTCACGTCGCCATCGCTCCTGACGAAGACGGTAGCGTACCCGCTTGCCGTTGCGTGACTTCCTTCAATCCGGATGACATACGGCCCCATGATGTGAGCGCAGTTGGGCAGGATGGATTGGTGCGCATCGCTGGTGACGATGTTTCTCGTCTCCTCCCGACCGTTGGCAAACCATGCGCCGTCGATATCGACGTGACAATCTTCCGCGTAGATCAGGGATGTCTTCACCGGATCATTGCTGTCGACCGCCGGCCCGTAGCGGTGAAGGACATCACGGATTTGCATCTCGTCCTCAAGCTTTTCAATGCGTTTCTTGAGCTCTATGATCTCCTGATTAACGTCCATATACATTCCTCTCCAATTCGAAATGGACGCAGTCAGCCGCGAGCGGCCTCTGCACGCTCCAATGATCCTCGCGGACTATATCGCAAATGAGCAGGCCTACCCATCTGCCCTGTCTGCATCAAAGGCAATCATAGCTTCCACACTATGATGGACTCGTCAAGAATGGCTAAAGGGAATAGGCTCGACGGAGAGGGCTAAAGATGGTGCTTGAGGGCGGCTTGACGATCTTTCGGCGACTTGCCTACGGCCGGATAATATCCACACGTGATGGGGTATTGGAATGAGCGCCGGCGAAGCAGCAGCGGGAAATCTCACAATCCGGCAACTCCAGATATTTTTGGTCGCGAGCCGCTCAGAAAGCTTCAGTTCGGCTGCTCAGAAGCTAGGAATCGCTCAGCCGACCTTGAGCGCGAGTATATTGAGGATCGAGCGACAACTTGGAGTACCCGTCTTCGACCGGTCGAGCCGTCATATGCGTCTTACTAGAGAGGGGGGACGCCTTGCCGTCGCGGCTGCAGATTTGGTGCATATCTACCAGTCGACGATCCGCAACCTGCGGAATGAAAAAGATGCAAGGTCTCGCATTCGCTTCGCCATGGTTCCGGCGATAAATGGGGCCGTTGCGCCGGCCGCGATCGCGCAGTTCAGAAGAATGCATCCAGAGCACGAGATCTCACTTCACGATGTCGATGCCGAAGACGCCATTTCCATGGTGCTGGATGCGATGGTCGATTTTGCAATACTGAGTAACCTGCCGCGGTTGGTTGATTTAAGGCACGAAGTCATCGGTCAGACGCGAATTGATGTAATAATTTCTGCTGAATCCGAGCTGGCGCGTCGCACGTCCGTCGGTTGGGCCGACCTGGCCGAACTACCTCTCATCCTCGCTGGCTCCCTAAAGCGCCGTGGCCATCTTCAGGCCATCTGGGAAGATGCGGGCTATGAACTGCGGCCCGTATATGAGGTGAATGACATTGCGACTGGCGTGGCCCTCGCCGCAGAAGGACTGGGTTACATCCTGCTCAGCAACACCTATTTGCCACGTCCGCTCAACCCGGCTCTCGCAGCCATTCCGCTAACATCGGGATCGATGCCTCGCCCCCTTCATGTCGCCTACCTCGAACAACACCAACTCTCGGACGCCGCACGCGCGTTTATCGGCTGCCTACAGGAACAGCTCTCAATAGCCGATCAGCGTGGAGCGCTCAACCTCGCCGACGCTGGCTGACGGGAGCAGATCTGCCTCGCTTCCGACATCGACCTATCGGGAGGTCGATCACATATATAGCAGTTTATGAATATTGAGCAAAACGGCATATTGTGTAGTCTATCCATCTGTACAAGATGGAGAGGTCAGAATGGGTGAGATGTCCGGGAAAGTGGCGATCGTCACCGGTGCGAGCCAGGGGCTCGGCCAGGGAATGGCTATCGCCTTCGGCGAAGCGGGCGCTTCAGTGGTTTGCGCAGCCCGCAATGTTGAAAAGCTGCGCGAGACATGCGCCGCTGTTGAAGGTGCAGGTGGTAAAGCGATCGCTGTCGCCTGCGATGTGCGAAAGCTGGAAGATGTGGAGAACTGCGTTGCAAAGGCGGTCGAGAGCTTCGGAGCGATCGATTACGTCATCAACAATGCGCAGACGATCCAATATATCTACCTCAATGATGCAAGCGATCAGACTATGCTGGACACCCTTCATTCGGGTCCGCTGGCAAGTTATCGGTTCATGCAGTGCGCCCATCCACATCTGAAGGCGCGGGGCGGTGGCGTAATCGTGAATGTTGGATCTCCGGCACAAAACCTTCCCGTCACCGCGCGGTACGCGTGCTACAATGCCGCCAAATGCGCTATCGAAGGACTGACCCGCGCCGCTTCCGATGAATGGAAGAGTGAGAACATCTACACTTTCATGATTTCCCCCACGGCTGAGACAGCAATGACCCTCGCCATGAAGGCCCGTGAGCCAGAAAGATACGCAAGGGAAGTCGCCGCGTTTCCCAAGGGACGCTATGGTGATCCACTGGAGGATATTGGTCGCCCAATGGTCCGGCTGATCACAAATGCCGAACTCTTTACCGGCAAGACCATCAGCATTAATTCGAAGGGTGTAGGCGAAATCATCAAGGTGATTGAAGACGTTCCAATCGAGCTACCCTAGAAATCGACATGCAGCGAAAGGCCGCCGGCCACACGGCCGCGCGGCATTATTGGGGAAACCTTACAGAATCACCCGATCGCGTGAATGACAGCGGCGACCGTTTAATCAGCCTTCCCTAGCGTCGCGGAACCCTTGAGCACCTGGCGCCCGTCTCCTGACGACACTATGCAATCAAGATCCGCACGTGCCTTGCCTTCGTCACTCCTATAGGTGCGCGTCACCACCGCACTGAAAATCAGTTCATCGCCTAGCCATACAGGTTCAGCAAACCGCACCCCAAGCTTGCGGATCAGATCCTGCCCCGCCCAGGCCGCCAGCGTCTGGCCAAGAATGCCCGCGGTCAGGAGCCCCTGCGCGAAAATCCCCTTGAAACCGCGTGAGCGGACCAGTTCTGCATCATAATGGAAGGGGTTGAAGTCCCCCATCGCGCCGGCGTAGCGGATGAGATGTTCCTGCGTAATCGGACCGGCCCGCCGTTCCGGCATCGTCGAGCCGACGCTGAGGTCCGCCACGTTCAGTCTGGGCGCGCCAAAGCCTGTTTCAGCCATCTTCGCCCGGCCTCCGCTCGATATTGGTGGTGGTCACGGTGCATACCAGCTCGCCCTCCGTGGTCCGGAACGCCGTTTCGAATTCGAAAAAGCGAAGCACGCCCTTCGACGTTTTCTTGTCGTACGTCTTGGCGAGGCTCTCGGTCACGACCAACGTTTCCCCCGACTGGATAGGCCGGTGGAATTCGAATTCCAGACCGCCCTGCAGCAAGCGGCTCCGATCGACCATACCTTTTTTCGACATCATCACGATAGGCGGCGCGTTTTCCGGCCCGTAGCGAAAGCTGCACACCGGCAAGATGACAGGCGCGGGCAGCACCGGAGCCACGACACCGGGATCATCGGACAAGGCCATGGCCGGATCAGGATCTAGCAGGGCCAGGGCCACTTCGCGGCACTTGCCCCATTCGATCGGAAAGGCGAAATTCACGGGGTCCAGCATGGGTGGATCGTTGCTCACCAACTCTCTCCATCAAGGCGTGCGAGCTTATCAGTAGCGATCTGCATGTCAAAGCCGTTGGTTGACATCATCGTCAGAATCGGAGCGGAGAACGCCGCCCTTCAGTGGGCGAGCGGCAGGCGGAGACTGTCCCGCGGCGCGGCCAGAATAATGCCTTCGTAGTGGCTGAACTGAATGAGTGACCGGGTGACGACGAACATTTGACAAGGCGCCATTGACGATCGTCGCGCCTACCTCGGCGCAGACCTGCCGCATGATCTCGCGCACCCGCAAGCGCACCTCACCGTGAAGCACCCGGAAACGGTACTTCGGCAGGCGGACGAGATGGTAGGGAGGATGGAATGTCGTGTGAAAACCGCTCATTCTGTTCGAGGACCGGATAGTCGAGATAGCCCTCCGCTCCCCGCGTATAATAACTGGCCGGCTGCGGGTCGTTGAGGGAGGCTCCTGCGCGCAGACGCTCGACTAGATCGGGGTTGGCGAGAAACGCCCGGCCAAAGCTGATGGCATCGGCCAAGCCGTCTTCCACATCTTTCTTGGCAAGCGCCGCGTCATAGTCATTGTTGAGGACGAGCGGCCCCTTGAACAACGGGCGCAGCTTCGGCGACAGGCGCGGTACGTCGGTGCTGCCGAACGTTCCGTAGGGCTTCTGTTCCCGCAGTTCCAGGAATCCGATGCCGATCGCATCGAGCGCCCGCGCCGCCTCTGCGAACAATGTCTGCGGAGCGCTGTCATCGACACCCTGCGACTCGCCATTGGGGGAAAGCCGTACCGACGTGCGGCCTGCGCCGATGCTGTCCACCACCGCCTGGGCCACTTCCCGGAGCAGTCGCACCCGGTTCTGGGGACTGCCGCCATAGTCATCGTCGCGGTGGTTGCTGTTGTCGCGGAGGAATTGGTCGATGAGGTAACCATTGGCGCCATGAATCTGCACACCATCGAATCCCGCGGTCATCGCGTTCCGGGCGGCGCCAGCGTAATCATCCACAATCCGGCGGATCTCATCCAAAGTCAGCGCACGGGCCTCCTGATAAGCCTCCTTGCCGTCATATGTGCGGGCTTGCCCCGGCGCTCGGGTGGCGCTGGCGGAAACCGGCTGCTGGCCAGTCACGCTGGAGTGGGCGAGCCGTCCCTGATGCCAAAGTTGCGCCACCACGCGGCCGCCTGCTTCGTGCACCGCGCCCGTCACGCGCTTCCACCCTTCGATCTGCTCGGCGCTCCAGATGCCCGGCGCGTAAGGCCAGCTCAGCCCCTGGCGCGAAATCCCGGTCGCCTCGCTGATAATGAGGCCGGCGCCGGCGCGCTGGCGGTAATAATCGGCCATCATCGGCACCGGAACATGCTCGCGGGTCGCGCGGGCGCGAGTCAGCGGCGCCATCAAAATCCGGTTGGGCGCCGTGATCTCACCAAGTTGGATCGGATCAAATAACATCGGCATAAGGCTTTCCGGCGATCTTCGGCAATGATGCCCAACGGAGCTAAACGTGCGGTCGCCCGAAATCAACTTCGCCGTCCCACCAGCCCTCCCCGGCATCGGCCTGCAAGGATTGCGAAACAGCAGGGCTCGTGCAATTCGTTCTTGGGTGAAAACATCAAGTGCGGGAGAGAGAGATGCAGATAACGGGTGAGGCAGGGACTTGAGCATCGTCCTGGTGCATGGTGGCGCGCAGGGTGCCTGGGTGTGGAACGAAACGATCGACGCATTGCGTGCGCAGGGCTTCCGCGACTCTGTCATCGCCCTCGACGTTCCCGGCTGCGGCACCAAACGGGGACGCGATACATCCGGCATGGACGTGCTTGCTGTTGCTGCCGAACTCAGCGAAGAGCTTGTCGGTCGCGACATGAGCCCTTCGTTGCTGGTCGGCCACAGTCAGGGAGGCACGCTCCTCCCCTGGCTGACTGCACAGATCCCCGATCGCGTCGCCGCGCTTTGCTATGTGTCGTGCGCCGCTCCACTGGAAGGCCAGACCCTGCGCGAGATGATGGGTCACGCCTCCCGCGATCTTAGCGGCGATGTCGCTGTGGGGTTCCCGCTCGATCCTCTGACCCATGAACTGGACGAGATGTTCGGCCTCATGTTCTGCAACGACATGAACGCCAAGGACGCCGAACGCTTTTTGGCAAGGCTGGGTCAGGACAGCTGGCCGGAGGCGACCGACAGCAGTGACCGGCATTGGGGGCGCGAACATGTGGCTTCGCTGCAGGCTACCTATGTGGTCGCGCTTCAGGACGAGGCGCTGCCGACAAGGTGGCAGGAACGCTTCGCCGAGCGGCTGAACTGCACGCGGCTCGTTCGAATCGACGCAGGACATCAGCTCATGCAGACCCGGCCCCATGCCCTCGCGGAAGTGTTAAGGGCCGAACATAGGAAGTTATCCAGATGACGGTCACCCGCTCCCTTCCCGCGCTCGACCTCGACAACGGGCCCTATTGGACAGGCGGCAAGGACGGCAAATTGCTGATCCAGCGATGCCAGCGATGCAGTCAGTATATCCACCCGCCGACGAGCTTTTGTCCCGCCTGCGAAAGTCGCGATACGGCTTATGAGCCTGTGTCCGGCCGCGGCCGCATCGTCACCTTCAGCGTCAATTACAAGCAATGGGTTCCTGGGCTTCCCGACCGCTATGTTATCGCGCTCGTGGCGATTGACGAGCAGGATGATGTTCGGCTCGCCACGAATATCGTCGATTGCGATCCTGACGATGTCAATTTCGACATGCCCGTCCAGGTCAAGTTCGAGCAGAATGAGGATATGTGGGTGCCGCTCTTTGCACCGCTGAGGACTGAGCCGTGACCGATTATTGGGAAAAGAAGACCGCCATAACGGGCATCGGCCAGTCGAAGGTCAGCAGAGGGGCGGACAAGTCGGCGCTTGCGCTCACCATCGATGCGGCGCTCGAGGCGATCGCTGACGCGGGACTGACGCGCGCCGACATCGATGGACTGGCGACGTGGCCGGGAGACGCCGCGAACGGGGCCGGGATCGCCGATGTCGGCGCTCCTGCGGTCCAGGACGCGTTACGCCTGCAGGTCGGCTGGTATTCCAATTGTTCCGAAACCGCCGGGCAGTTTGGCGCCATCTTCAATGCGATCGGAGCGATCGCCGCGGGCTATTGCCGCCATGTGCTGGTATTCCGCACGGTGTACGAAGCCACGGCGCGCAAAACGTCCTTCGCGAACGCGCTCTTCAAGCCGGGCCAGCGCGTCTATGGGCAGTTTAATTGGTTCGCGCCCTATCATGTCTATTCGGCGAGCCTGCAGCAGTCGCTCTATTTCAACCTCTACAGGCACAAGTCAGGCATCAGCGACGAGACCGTCGGACAGATCGCCGTGAATGGGCGCCGCAACGCCTCGCTCAATCCGGCGGCCGTCTACCGGACGCCGATGACGATCGAGGATTATCTCGCCTCGCCCCGGCTGACGAGCCCGCTGCGCCTGTTCGACTGCGATGTACCGGTGGACGGGTCGGCCGCGATCATTGTCAGCCATGTCGATGCTGCCCGCGACATGCCCAACCCGCTCATCCGCATTGAGGCGGTCGGAACCAGCATGCGCTATCGCAACAGCTGGACGCAACTGGAAGCGCTCGACACCCAGGCGCAGCCCAAAGTCGCTGAAATGATGTGGAACAGGACGGACCTGCGCCCCAAGGACGTGGACGTCGCGGAACTCTATGACGGGTTCACCTACCATACGATCAACTGGATCGAGAATCTCGGCTTTTGCGGCCGCTACGAGGCAAAGGATTTCATCGGTGACGGCAGCCGCATCGCGTTGGAGGGCGATCTGCCGATCAATACCCATGGCGGCTCGCTTTCCGCCGGGCGGATGCATGCCTACGGCCAGGTCCACGAAGCCTGTGTTCAACTCTGGGGCCGTGGCGACGCCCGCCAGGTGAAGGGCGATCCCAGAGTCGCGGCGCTGACGACCGCCGGCGGGCCACTGGCGGGTTGCTTTCTGCTCGTCCGGGAATAGGGCCTGTGCCGCTGCCCGCCGCCTGATCGCGAGCCACGAGAGATTTGCGTTGCAAAGGCGCCCAATATCGCTTGCTCGTCTAATGCCCTGCCCGTCTCGTCATTCAAGAAGGATATTTTATGCCGCGCTGTTACGTATCCGGGCTCAACGCCGAAGGAAGGAGCACCATCCTCCGGGAAGATGAGATGGCCAACGTCCCATCCACCGCCGAAGCATGGGGGCCGCTCGCCTGGAGCACCGACTCGGCGCCGGCCGACAATGACAAATTTCCCGATCCGGGACTGGCCCTCAACATGGATCTCATCCACTCAAATGCCAGCTGCTTCTTCCTTGTGCGCACGCCACCGGGCAGCCGGTCGGAAATGCACGCGACCGACACGATCGACTATATCACCATGATCTCGGGCAAGCTCACGTTCGGCGTCGAAACCGGCGAGGTCACGCTTTCCCAGGGCGATCTGCTCGTCGACCGCGGGATTCTCCACTATTGGTATAATGGCGGCAGCGAAGAGTCTCTGCACAGCGTCGTCACGCAGCCTGCCCGTCCCGTGGGCGCCCGCGCCAAGATTTAGCCGCAGCTGCGACTGAAACACTTGACGGCTCTGTCAGGTCGCGCAATGGCCATATCGTTTTTTGGGGAGCTGGCGTGAAGCTGAATCTGACCGACGAACAGGAACTGCTGGTTTCCTCCTTAAGGCGTTTATTCACCGACATGGGCGGGAGCACGCGGGCGCGTGAGCGCTTCGCTCCCGGCCTGGACAGGGAATTGCTGCGGGCGCTCGCCGAAATGGGCGTGCTCGCGATGCGCTCGGCACGGTCGGAGATGGGACCGCTCAGCGTCCTTGACGCGATGCTGCTCAACGAACAGGCCGGCCGCGCGATCGTCAGCCTGCCGCTGACCGAGACCCTGATCGCCACCCGGCTCGTCGGCATGTCGGACATGCCGGAGGCGGCTGCATGCTTTGACAGGATCGCCTCGGGCGAGGCCGTCGCCGCGTTCGCCCTGTTTGACGCCAGCCGCCGGCCCAGCCAGTTCGTTCATTTCGGCGCCGATGCCGACTTGGTCGTTGCGCTGAACGGCGACCAGCTCGCCCTGTTCGAAGGCGGCCTGACGCCGCTCCAACATGATCATGGCGATTATCGCTTCGCACGGTTCGACGCCACCGGTGCGAAGCTGGTAGCCTTGCTCGCCAATGGCGAGGAAGCGCGCACCGCGCACGCCGCTGCCGTCGAGGAGTGGAAGCTGCTGGTTGCCGCCGAACTCACCGGCATGGCCGCCGCCAGTCTTGAGCTGGCGACTGACTACGCCAAGGAACGTCACGCGTTCGGCCGACCGATCGGAAGCTTCCAGGCAATCGCCCTCCCACTCGCCGACCGTGCCGTCGATGTCGAAGGATCGCGGCTGCTTGCATGGTGGGCCGCATGGTCTGCCGCGCAGGCCGACGCAGAAGCGCCCGCGGCCGTCAGCATGGCCTTTTCCTGGGCTGCGACCACAGCCGATCAGACCACGCGAACTGCGCTCCATACCTTCGGCGGTTATGGCCTGTCACTCGAACATGACGCTCAACTCTTCTTCCGCCGCGCCAAGGCGCGCGCACTGATGCTCGGCGATCCGGGCGACGAGTTGGCCCGCGTATCCGAGAGGCTGTGGCTGGAGAGTAGCGCGCCGCTGGTGGATGCAGGCGACGTCGGCATCGACTTCAGTCTTGGCGAAGAAGCCGATACCCTCGCGCGCGACACTGAAGCCCTGTTGCGAGACCTGATGACGCCGGAACGGCGGGCGAAAATGCATGATTCCTATGACGGGCATGATCTGGAAATCGCCAAGGGGCTGGCCAAGGAGGGGTTGTTGTTCCCTGACTGGCCCAAGGAATGGGGTGGCCGTGGCGTCGGCCCGGTCGCGGCGCTCGCCGCGCTGCGAACCTGGGAGAAGCTGGGCGTCGCGCCGCATGCGCAGATCGTGCTCTCAATGGTCGGACAAATGGTGATGCACTTTGGCTCCGACGAGCTGAAGAAAGAGGCGCTCACCAGGATCGCTGCAGGCGAGGCAGCGTGCTGCATGGGCTATTCAGAACCCAGCGGCGGCTCCGACATCTTTGCCGCACAGACCAAGGCCAGCTGGGATGAAGAGCGTCAGGTCTGGCTTATCAACGGACAGAAAATGTTCACGACCGGCGCGAACATGGCTGATTATGCGCTGATGCTGACGCGCACCGAGCCGGGCAGCAGCAAGCATAAGGGCCTGACGCTGTTCCTGCTGCCGATGAACGATCCGGGGGTGGAGGTCTATCCCATCCACACCGTGATGGACGAGCGCACGAACACCACCTTCTATACGGATGTCGCCGTACCGGATAGCTGGCGTATCGGCCCCGTCAATGAAGGCGCGAAGGTGATGGGCGCGGCGCTAAAGCTGGAGCAAGCGGGCGTCTTTGGGCCAGGCGACCGGCGTATCCTGCCATGTCTGATCGAATGGGCGAAGAAGCCGGATGCCGACGGGCGCGTGCCGTTTGACGACCGCGACACCCGCAAGCGCATCGCGCGCGGCGCGATCGTCGCGCAGGTGGGCGATCTTCTGTCCATGCGCGGCGCCTGGTATGGCCAGGCGCATCCTGACGCGGGCCGCACCGCTTATGGCAACATGGCCAAGCATTTCTATGGCGACCGCAGCCAGCCCGTCTATACCGACCTCATGGATCTGGCCGCTCCTCACACGCTGGAAGGCGCGCCGTCTCCTCTGGCGACGGTCGAACATATGCACCGGCAGATCCAGGTGGCGACGATCTATGGAGGCACCAGCGAGGTGCAGCGGTCGCAGATCGCGGAAATCTTCCTGGGCCTGCCCAAGAGCCGCTAGACGCGGGAAGCATGGCGCCTGGGGTGTTCCGGTCGTAGTTCTATCGGCATTTGCCGGGCCAGCAGATGATCTCTTCCGCTTTGAGAACGCTAGTCGATCACCCGGTTCATCCGGTCACGACGTTTTGGTTCCTTCAGCGGTAACAGCGGAAAGAATATCTGTGACAGCCAGTGATGTTCGCCACCGGGCACCCCGTAGCGCCACGGACGACCCTGGGGCACGTGCAGAGTACCGAACATCCTGTCGAAAACGGTCAGGACAGTGTTGAAATTGCGATATGCCTTGCCGTCCCTGCCATAGCCATGATGCGCGTGATGCAAGCGGGGCGAGACGAACAGCCATTCCCATCCCTGCACTATCTTGATCCCGTACGGGACTCGCGCCACAATCGTATCATCCCAGCGCCAATCGCTATGCGTGATGCCGTTGAACAACATGACGCTGACGAAGAATAGCGCCGCCGCCGACGGCTGGCCAAGATAAACCGCAATGGCTGCAGTCCACATATATGGATGGACCCAGCCCCAGAACAGGTTCGACCGGTACAACAGGGTGACGTTCACATAGGGGGCTGTATGGTGCGTCCTGTGCATGCCGAAGAGCAGGGGGTGACGGATCGAATCGTGCGCCCACCGATGGACCCAATATTGTCCGAACTCCGCTGTCACGAGCAGGATCAGGAAGGAAGCCCAGAACGGCACTCCGGCCAGCACATTCTTCCATTCCGGCATCAGCAGGCCGAAAACCAGCGCGGTCGCCAGCGTCATCAATGGGCGCATCAGCGTTGAGTGCACGATCGTCGCGGCGATGATGAAGCCATCCTGCAGGCGGTGCACCCTCCGGTGCCGGCCCTTGACGAGTTCGATCAGGAACAAGACAAAGACCGTGGCAATTGCCCAGATTGTAGCTGACATGGGGCCGCTCTCCTTCACCCGACAGTAGCGCCTCCGCCAGGAATGCGTCCAATGCCATTGATTTAGGCTGTCGATGCGCTTTTGTTATAGTGCGGCGCCATGATTCGGAAACTTGTACATGCCGTTGCCGTCGCGGAGGAAGGGAGTTTCGTCAACGCAGCGCGGCGCCTCAACCTGACCCAACCTGCCCTCACGCGTTCGATCCAGTCGTTGGAAGCGACGTTGGGCCTGCTCCTGTTCGACCGCGGCACGGCGGGCGTGCACCCCACCGTCGATGGCAGCCGCATCCTGGACCACGCGCGCGCGCTGCTGCGCCAGGCAAGCAACCTCAGGAGCGAAGCGGAGCTGCTGGCGCGCGGGGAGACAGGTCGTATCTCCCTCGGGCTTGGGCCGATGCTGACACCCGCGCTTGGGCCTGCCCTTGCCGCCACGCTGGCCGACGGCGCACAGTTCGAAATCAATGTCGAGATAGAGGCGGCGCACATGCTCTCCGAACTCTTGCTCGACGACCGCATCGATTTCTTTATCGCCGACACGAAGCAGGCAAGCGGAATTGACGGTCTCGACGTCATTCCGCTGCAACAGGTGTCGGCGGGCTTCTACGTCCGCGCGGGCCATCCACTGGCCCTGATGCCCGCGGTGACGCCCGCAGATCTGGACGGCTACCTGCTTGCATCCCCTGCGCGCGGCAATAGCTTCGCCGAACTTTCGCCGTCGGGACTAATTGCCTGTGAGGACTGTCACGCCCTCAAGCAGACCGTGTTGGCCAGCGAAGCGGTGATGGTGGGGATGAATCTTTCGGTTCAACCCGAACTGAGGCAAGGGTTGCTCGCGCGGCTCTCCGGGGCCCAGCTGCCGCTTCAATCCTCGCCGGTAGGGGTCGTGCACCGGAGTGGTCGCACCCTCTCCGCCTCCGCCGGGAGATTTATCGAAAACTTCCGTGAAATTCTATCGGAACTCGAATCCAACGGCAGTGGATCGGGGATCGAGGGAGACGGCTGAACGCCGCCTCCCCGCCCTTCATCAGGCATTGAACTTGCCGCCTTCAGCCGCGAGCTTTTCCAGCAGCGGCGCAACGGTCACGCCGGGAATGGCGCGCAGCGCTTCGACCACGGTCGAAAGCCCAACATGATCGGCGTAGAACATCGGTCCGCCCTTATAAGCAGGCCAGCCATAGCCATAGACCCAGACAACATCGATGTCCGACGCGCGATAGGCGATACCTTCCTCCACGATTTTCGCCCCCTCGTTGATCATCGGGAACAGCAGGCGCTCTATGATCTCCGGCGTGCTCAGCGTCTTGCTCCCCGATTTGACGCCCGTCGCCTGGGTGATGATGTCGAGCGTCGCCGGGTCGGGATTGCCATGGCGCCCTTGGGAATAGTCATAATATCCCTTGCCGGTCTTCTGCCCCTTTCGGCCAGCCGCGACGAGCGCGGTCCGCACGACATCGCTGTCAGTCTTCACGACATCCAGCCCCGCCATGTCCAGCATCTGGAACTGGCCCATGGGAAAACCATAATCGACCAGCGCCTCGTCGATGTCCCAGGGGCTAACGCCTTCGGCCAGCAAGGCGTTGGTCTGGTCGCGCCGGACCGCGAGCATGCGGTTGCCGATGAAGCCGTAGCAGACGCCGGAAACGACAGCGATCTTACCCAGCTTCTTCGCCAGGTTCATCGCGGTCGCCAGCGTGGCATGATCGGTCTTGGCCCCACGCACCACTTCGAGCAGGCGCATGACATGCGCCGGGGAGAAAAAGTGCAGGCCCAGAACGCGCTCGGGGTGCGCCGCGGCCGTGGCGATTTGATCAATGTCGAGCGTGCTGGTGTTGGAAGCGAGGATGGCGTCGGGACGGACGACCTGGCTCAGCCGGGCGAACAGGTCCTTCTTGACCTCCATATCCTCGAACACCGCCTCGACCACCAAATCGGCATCGGCCACCGCGGAAAGGTCAAGCGTGGTGGACAGCGCGGCAATGCGTGCATCAGCCTTTTCCTGCGTCAGCTTGCCCCGCGCAGCCCGTGAGGTGAACACGCCCTTGGTGCTCGCGGCCCCGCGGTCGAGCGCCTCCTGGGTCGTCTCGACCATCGTCACGGGGAAGCCGGCATCGAGAAAGGCGGTGGCGATACCGCTGCCCATGGTGCCGCCGCCGATGACGGCGACCTTGGCCACCGGCTTGAGCGCCGTATCCTTGGGGAGTCCCGGAATTTTGGCGGCTTCGCGCTCGGCCATGAACATGTGGCGCAAGGCCAGCGACTGCGCGCTCGAGGGCAGCGGCAGAAACTCCGCACGCTCCACCGCGACGCCTGCTTCGAAAGGGCCTTTCACCGCGGCCTGCACACAGCGATAGATAGCCTGCGCGGCCTCCAGCTTGAGCGATCCCGCCCATTGTTCGCGCAGCCGTTCCATCAGGCCAGGGTCGGCGCGATCAGCTTCGATCTTGTCTTCCCGATCGCGGACGCGCTTGGGCGGCTTGCCCTCCGCCACCAATTCGCGCGCGAAGGCGATAGCGTCGGCGCGAAGCGACTCCTCGCTGGCCGATATTCGATCGATCAGGCCGATCTCCAGCGCTTCCGGCGCGGGCACCTGCCGTCCGGTCAGCAGCAGGTCGAGCGCATGCGCAGCCCCGGTTATGCGCGGCAGTCGCTGCGTTCCGCCACCGCCCGGCAGCAGGCCAAGCTTCACTTCCGGCAGGCCCATGCGGGTACTTGGCGTCGCGATGCGGTAGTGCAGCGTCAGCGCGGTTTCCAGTCCGCCGCCCAGCGGCGTGCCATGTAGCGCGGCGATGGTCGGCTTCGACGAATTCTCCACCGCATCCTGCAATTCGAAGAAATCGACCTTGGGCGCGACCTTGCCGAGCGACTTTAGGTCCGCGCCCGCGATGAAGGTTCGTCCCGCGCAGATCAGCACGATGCACTTGGCTTCAGGGTCGGCCAACGCGCCCATCAGGGCGTCATAGAGGCCGTCCAGCATCGCGGGTCCCATCGCATTGACCGGCGGGAAATCGAGCGTGATGACCGCGACGCCATCCTCAACGGTCAGATCGATCCCTTCATTGATAGCAGTCATCCGCATCTCCTTTCCCGCTCGCCGGCCTATGGCTCGGCGCAATCTCATATGTCGCTATGCCGTGGTCAGTTGTCACAGCTGACCCGGCGCGTTTGTTGTCGACCCCAGAGAGGGAGGCAAGGCCAAAAGTTCAGGGAGCGTCAATTCCGATGCCGGTCTTCGGGGCCCGCGCCGCGACAGCAGCGATCATCCTGCCATATTGTCGATCTGGCGCAGCAGGGACAAGGCTTCCGGATTGCCGTTCATCGGCCGGTTCACGCGGCGGGCCACTTCCCATCGTCCCTCGCGTCGAACGATGTCCCAACGGTTGGCGGAAACGCGCCACGCGAAAAAATTGCCTGCGCCATCATGACAGAAGACGCATGAATAGTTGAGGGCGACCGCTTCGTCCCCGGTCACCGTCACCACAGGCGCGCCCATGACGTGGCAGATGCCCTGCGCCGCCTGCTGGAAATGCTGCTCTCCGCACAATTCAGACAGTTCCTCCCGCCCGGCGAAGAAACGCATGCCTCCCACATCATAGGTGCCGTCCTCCGTCCAAAGTTCCGCCACCTTTCGGGCACGGTCCGGAGTCGTCGCGGTATCGACCAGCGGTCCGTAACCAAGGATCAGCTGTTGAATCGCCGCCTGATCGCGCAGGCTCTGGACCTCCTGTTCCAGCGCGGTCAACCTGGTCTCAATCGCTGACATATGTTCGTCTCCTCTCATTTAGGTGGGGGCCGGAACCTGGTCAGCGGAAACGCGCACGCCAATCATTCATGCTGGTCGATGACGGTCGAGGAAATCGAATACCGCGTCGCTGAAGGCGTCATTCTGATCGCCCGCGATCATGTGGTCGGCACCCTCCACATTCACATATTCCGCGTGGGGCACGAGAGCGCGGAATTCAACCACGCTCTCCTGACTGACGACCTTGCTGATGGCGCCCCGGACGAGCAGGGTGGGAATAGCCAGATTCCGCGCCGCCGCGTTCAGTTGCGCGCGTTGATGCTCGGGATCTATTTTGGATCCCATGTTCATCATCGCCGGGTCCCAGTGCCAGCGGTAGCGGCCATCCTCTCCCAAGCGCAGATTTTTCCTGAGGCCATCGGTACTGGCCGGCCGCGGACGATGGGGCAGATAGGCGCTCACCGCATCGGCGGCTTCATCCAGCGTCGCGAAACCGTCAGGCGCCGAGGACATGAACCTCTGGATCTGCGATGCGCCCTCCATTTCGATGCGCGGCGCGACGTCGACCAGCACCAGGGCGCGGACCAGCGACGCCCCCTCCTCCCCCGCCAGGATCAGGCCGGTCAGCCCGCCCAATGATGCTCCGACAATGGCGACCGGCGGTCCGACTTCCATCGCCAGCGCGCGCGCATCGGCCACATAGTCGTCAAGCCGGTAACCGTCCTGTGCCCAATCGCTTTCGCCATGGCCGCGCAGGTCGATCGATATGGCGTGGTAACCCCGTTCGACCGCTCGATACGCAGCGCGTTTCCAGCTGTGGCGGGTCTGCCCGCCGCCGTGCATGAACAGGATTGGCGGCGCACCGGCAGCGCCGCCCACATCAGCGGCTAAGGTCAGGCCGGCACCGCTGTATCGCACTGTCCTCAAGCCGATTCTCCCCAGGTCTGCCACAGTGGACTCGTCGCCTCCCGGCGCTCAGACGGCCGCCGGGGTGGCCAGCGCCATCCGATATTCGGCGGCCAACCGTGCCACCAACTCCCGCGCCGGCAGCACGTCTTCAATGCCTGCGACGCCCTGACCCGCCGACCAGATTTCCTTCCAAGGTCTGATCGGCGACCCATTGGGCGAGGTCTCGACCCTCGGGTGTCGCAAGTCCAGCTTTCGGGGGTCGAAGCCGCAGCGGCTGAGCGATCCGTTGAGGAAGGCAGCAGGCGTGCCGCTTATCGCCGATGTCACCGTGATGTCGGCTGCGCCCGACTCCAGCATCATCTCGCGCTGCCCTGGCTCGACATTCGCTTCCTCTGTCGCAAGAAAGCGCGTGCCCATATAGGCGAGATCGGCGCCGGCGACGATGGCGGCAGCAACATCGCGCCCGGTGGAAAGCGCGCCCGCCAGGATCAGGGCGCCATCGTACCGTTTGCGGGCGTCGGCGAGGAAGGCGAAGGGGTTGAGCATCCCCGTATGGCCACCAGCGCCGCTGGTCAGAAGGATGATACCATCCACTCCCGCTTCCGCCGCGATTTCGACATGGCGGGGCAGGGCAGCGTCATGAAGCACGATGCCACCATATCCATGCACCGCCTTCACCACGTCACGATCGGCCCCAAAGGACGTAATGACAAGCGGTACGCGACGACGGATGGTGACCTCCAGATCTTCCGACAGCCGCGGATTGACCTTCCCGACGATAAGGTTGACGCCAAAGGTCGTATCGTCCGGCCCCAGGGCCTGCTCGATCTGGGTGAGCCACTGTTCATACTCGTCGCCGCCCCGGGCATTGTATGCCGGGAAGGTTCCAATCGCGCCCCCGCGACAGGTTTCAATGACAAGTTGGGGGACAGACGCGATCAGCATGGGCGCGGCGATGATCGGCGCTTTGAGATTTGACATCAGGGCGGCGGGCACTGGCACTGACTGAACTCACCTTTGATCACGGGCGCATCGCAGATCGATCGTATCAAGACGGGCGACACAATTGTGACGACCTGGTTTCGGGCGACGACAGTGGCCTGTACATTCACCTACCTGCCCGATCCCCGTCGTTCAAGCCGGCCGTGCTGTTCACCAATGCCTGATGACTTGGCCCAGGTCGGCCCTCGGTGCGGCAAGCGAATCCTGGTCGCTGCCTATCAACCCGACGCCGCTATTGCATGTTGATTCGCGCCACCAAGCAGGTCACATCGTTGTCATGGCGAACATTCTACGCGAAGACGATCAGGGCGTCGCTATCCTGACGCTCAACCGCCCGGAGGCGCTGAACGCCCTCGACACGCCAATGCTTGCCGAGCTGGACCACCATATCGACAGAATAGAATCGGACGACAGCCGCGCCTTCGTGCTCACCGGGACCAGCCGTGCATTCTGCGTGGGATCTGACCTCAAGGAAAGCATAAGCGATCCCGAAGCCCGGATCCGTCACATGCACGCGCTAGTTCAGCGGCTGCATGACTTTCCAAAGCTCGGCGTCGCGGCCATTTCCGGCTACGCTCTGGGCGGCGGTCTGGAACTGGCTTTAGGCTGCACCTTCCGCATCGCGCATCCCAATGCTCGATTTGGTTTGCCGGAAATCAAGCTCGGCCTGATCCCCGCTTACGGCGCCACGCAGCTGGCTCCCCGCCTGGTGGGTGAGAGCCGTGCGTTGGATCTGATGCTGAGCGGCGATCCAATCGACGCGGTGACTGCGCTGGCCTGGGGCATGATCGACCGCGTCGAAGAGGATGTGGTTCGCGCGGCGGCGAACTTCGCAAGAGCGCGGGCCGGGAACAAGCCAGTGGCGGAGGCGGCGATCCGTGCCGCCGTCCTTGCCAGCCGACTGCCGCTGGATGAGGGGCTGGCCGTCGAACGCCGCCTGGCGATCGAGACGGCGAGCAGCGTTGATGCCAAGGCAGGCGTCGCCTCGTTCGCGGCGCATTAGCGCCATCCGCTTTCCTCACGGGAACTGCGTTCGGGCTTGATGTCGTTTCCCGTGCCCCCCATGGTGCGCCAACGGCGCAAAAGCGCGCAGCCGCCATGGAGAGGCAAATGAACGAATTGCGTTTCGATGGGCAGGTCGCGATAGTGACCGGCGCAGGCGGCCAGGCGCCCAGCCTCGGGCGCACGCATGCGCTGTATCTGGCCTCGCGAGGCGCCAAGGTCGTCGTCAACGACCTCGGCACGGGGCCGGACGGGCGCGGCATCCTGAGGGCCAACGCGGAAGCCGTCGTCGAGGAGATCAGGCGGGCGGGCGGCGAAGCGGTAGCAGACGTCAACAGCGTCGCTGATCCCGATGGCGCTGCCGCGATCGTGAAAACCGCAATCGACGCATTCGGGGCGGTTCACATCCTCGTCAACAATGCGGGCGTCGCGCATCTGGCCAAATTCGATGAACTCTCGGACAGTGACGTCAGGAAGATGACGGACGTGCATCTTCTGGGACCGATCTGGATGTGCCGAGCGGTCTGGCCCTACATGAAACAGCAGGGCTATGGCCGCATCGTCAATGTCGGATCGGCGGCGATGTTCGGAATCGCCGACTCAGCAATTTACGGCGCGGCCAAGGCGGGCGCATATTCGCTGTCCAAGGGGTTGTCGGTGCAAGGCGCAACCTGTGGCATCAAGATCAACACCCTTCTGCCGCGCGCGGGGACATTGGCGATCACCCACCTGCAAGCGCCGTCGGAGAAGACCGATTCCGTGATGGGGCAGCCAGCCGACCTTGTCGCCCCCATCGTTGGGCTACTCTCCCACAGAGACTGCCCTTGCACTGGCAAGGGCATAGAGGCGGGCAGCGGCCGCGCGTGGGAAGTCGCTTTCGCGGTGACGCGCGGCTACCAGAAAGACGACCTGAATCTTGAGGATCTCGCCACACATTGGGACGATGTCATCGACAGAAACGGGCTTAAGATCATGCCGGACATGTTTTCGGACGCGCCGATGACGCCCAAGCCCTATCGCCCGGAGAATGTCTTGACGGGTTCAGACGCCTGCTGACGCTCTAAGCGCCGCCGCGCACCGGATAACGAATCAGCCCGGGCTACAGTAGAGCTTACCATAGCCGAGCCAGCGATCGGCCTCATCACGTTCACGATCCGAGGCCATCTCGATGAGGCTGTACGGCCTCGATCTATTGCCCGACCTGATGTCGACCGTCACCGACGCAGTGCTGGAAACAGTCACCGAATGGCAAGGCCGGCCGCTCGACGCCTCCTATCCGCTGGTCTCTTTCGCGATCGGCGTCACGATCGGGCGACATTCTCATGGGTGGAGGGGCGGTTCGCCTCGAGGGCCGGCAGATGATTGCCGCCCATCGCCACGGTCGCCTCGCGATGGCACTTTGCGTTTCGATGGCGTCGATCGTCACCAGCGCGCCCCTGAGTTCCATGCGCGGTATTCCACGCTCAAACGGCAGGAAACATCGTAAAAACTCCAGTCGCTGCTCATCCCACAGCTTGATCTCGACGAAATCCCTATCCTGCTCAGCATCGCACACAGCATTAAAGACAGAATTTTCCGGAAGCGGATAGACCACCGCCATTGCTGGGGCGGATCTTTCAACGCGGAAAAATAATCAAGCAGCGATGTCGGGCCGGACATCCAGTGTCCGCTCCCAACGTCAAGCATCCCTGAATAGGCTCAGCACAGATCGCGCCACCCTAAACATTGACCTGAAGCGATTGCCCCTGAGGATCAATCCATCTCCATTTGACATTTTGGTCAATTTCGGCAAGCCTGAGCGCACGGAGTTTTGCTCCGTCTAATGAAAAATTTAGAAACCCGCGCAGGGAGGGGTATCATGAATAAAAGTAGTCTGCGGACAATCATGTCAAGCACGGCGCTAATCTGGGCTGTCACCGCAAGCAGCGCCATGGCACAGGGAGCAGCGGGCGCAGCCAACGCCACCGATGGCGCCTCGGCGGATCAGCTGACTGACATTGTCGTCACCGCTCGTAAGGTTGAGGAAAATATCCAGCGCGTCCCGATTGCGGTTACCGCTTTCAGCGGGGCGGAGTTGCAGAAACAGAGCGTACGGACCCTGCCGGAAGCAGCAACACTCACGCCGGGCCTCGTGATAGCCAGCGGGCTGACCAATGCCGCGGCGGTACTCATTATGATGCGCGGCCAGATTCAGGAAGACACGCTTGCCACCCTCGATCCGTCGGTCGGCACTTATGTCGACGGGATCTACTGGGCCCGTGCCTACGGCCTTAATGCCACCCTAGTCGACGTTGCCAACTTCCAAGCGCTGAAGGGCCCGCAGGGCACTCTTTTCGGACGCAACACCACTGGCGGCGCGATCCTAGTCAACACCAACGATCCCAGCTTCGCTGATGGCCTGTCCGGTTCGCTCTCCGGAACCTACGGGCGGTTCAACCAGCAGTCGCTCACCGCAATACTCAACGTGCCGCTCGTCGACGAGCGCGTAGCGGCGCGCATCGTCTACTCCGGCAACCGTCGTGATCCCTATGTCAAGGAGGTCAACTCGGGTCGGATGATCGCCGACCTGAACGACTACACGATCCGCGGTAAGCTTTTGATCACACCGATCGACGACTTCCGCTTGCTGCTTGCGGGCGAGAAGTTCCACTCTAAAACGTTCGAACAGATGGGCCGCCTTGGATACGGCTATCCGAACAGCTTGGCTTCGTGGGAAGCGGGGATCGAGAGGCTCGGTGCGGCCCCATGCGTTGACCAGAATTTCGCTCCGACACCCACCTGTCTGGCGGCAGGCAACGCGCTCCTGGCTCGGGATGTCGGGCTCAGCAAGTCGCAGTTCAACGCGACGCTCTCTTCTATCCCGCAAACCGTTCTGACAACGCAGACCTATTCCGCCACGGCCACGCTCGACACTTCGTTCGGTTCGATCAAGGCAATCGGGGGCTACCGGAAGCTGGATTTCACCGGCAACGATACTGATAGCGACGCCGCGACAGTGCGGCTCCTGGATTCGAGCGGATTGCAGCATATCCAGAAGATACAGCAGTGGTCCGGCGAGTTGACCGTGACCGGCAAAGCACTGGAAAACAGGCTCGACTTCGCACTCGGCGCATTCTGGTTCCATGAATATGGTAACGACGATACCGGTTCGAGTTATACCCGGGCCATCAGTGTGCTGTTTAGCGGTGGACTTCGCCCCTGGACTTCGTTCCTGGGACATGTGGACAACAAGAGCATCGGTTTCTACGGGCAGACCAGTTTTCACATCTCCGACCAGCTGGCGCTGACCACGGGTCTGCGCTGGTCGCAGGACAAGAGGTCGGTCGTCTCTAATGGCGGCGTTTACTTGATCGATAACGTCACCGGTGCATTCAATTCCTTCATCTGCGCGTTCCCCGCTCAGGGCGGGTGCCCGTATTCCCGCGGATCCAAGTCCAATGGCCTAGCCTACACGGTGTCGCTCGACTATCAGGCAACCGACAACATCCTGGCCTATCTGAAAACCGCTAAGGGCTTCCGCAGCGGTGGCGAGGGGCTACGGGGTGTTGGTGCCGTGCCGGCTTCTCTGAAGCCGTTCAAGCCCGAGATCGTCTACAGCTATGAAGGCGGCTTGAAGAGCGAGCTTTTTGATCGTCGGCTTCGCATCAACGGCGCAATCTACTTCACGAACACGAAGGACGCGCAGCGCAATACGACCGTCGTCAACGGCCTCGCGGTTTCCGCGACGCTCACCGAAAACGCCGGTAGTGTCCATACCTACGGCGGCGAGGTGGAGATGACGGCAATTCTCGGCGGGGGGTTCCGGATAAGTGGCTCGGCCGCCTACACCAAGCCGAAGTACGTCAAGTTCATTGACGCCAATGGCTTTGACCGCAGCCACGAGCCGTTCCAGCTCGTTCCCCGGTGGACTGCCACGATCTCTCCGGAGTGGTCTGGCAATATCGGTGACAAGAAGCTGAATCTGCGAGCGGACTTCGCCTATCAGTCGTCGCAGACCCTGTATCCGACCGGGTTCTACCAGGATGCCGCCGGAGTGTGGCACGACGCGACGACCGGTTTGGTCTATAGCGCCGCGGACGTCGCCGGCACCAACGCAGCCAATACCGGCAAGGCTCACATACTGGTCAACGCAAGCGGCACGCTTACGCTGCTCGAGGACAAGCTGGACGTCACCGTCTGGGGCAAGAACCTCACGAACTTGGGCGACTACGTGAACGCTCTCGCCATTCCGCAGCTTGGCTTTGTGCGGTCGGTGCTGCGCGAGCCGCGGACCTATGGCGTAACTGCCACTGTTCGGTTCTGATCTCATTCGGGGCAGCAGGCGGCGGGACCGGCTGCCCCGAATCCCTTTTCCTTGAGGACTGGCTGCCGCGTTATGCGACAAGGCATGCGCCGGCCCGGCTAGAAGCGAAAACCGATCCCGGCGACTAAGACGCTGGCGAAGCCGCCGGAGCAGGCAGACGGAAGATACCTTCCTGGCTGATGGTAGCGACCATTCTCCCGTCGCGCGCGAAGACGTTGGCATGACCTAGCCCCCGTCCTGCTCCCGCCCAGTTGCTATGTGCGACAAACAGCATCCATTCGTCGGCGCGCACATCACCGTGGAACCAGACGGCATGGTCCAGGCTGGCCTCGATCACTTCGCCGCTTATCGGGCAAAGGCCGTGCCGCCGATCTACCGGACGGAACGGCGCGATATCGCTGGCGAAGGCAAGCATGACCTGATGCAATCCCGACCCTTTCTCCAGCGGAGCGGGAAAGCGCGCCCACACCATGAACCTGTCCTCGCGCGGATCGCCACAGTCGAGGACGTCCGGATCGACCAGAGCGGCCTGTACCGGCAGCGTCACGTTGACATAGTGCGAAAGCCCGAACGGCACGTCTTCGTCCGACCGCAGGCGGCGCTCGATCCTCTCCCACAAAATCTCCGGCGGCTCGGTCTCAGGCATGGCGGGGCTGTGCTCCAATCCTTCTTCCGGTCGCTGGAACGCGACAGAAAAGCTGAGGATGGGCTTGCCTCCCTGGTCCGCAATAACGCGGCGATGCGTGAAACTGCCGCCGTCCATGTCCCGGGTGACATGGTAGCGGGTCGGCTTGCTCTCATCTCCCGGACGCAGGAAGCGGCAATGAAGCGAAATCGCCGGCCTGTCCTTCGGCGCGGTCGCCTGCGCGGCGGCCAGGGCCTGCGCGACGAGCAGGCCCCCGTAGACCCGACCGGACCCGGTCGACAATTCCGCCCCTACGGTGCGGGAAAGAAAATCGTCCTCCCCTACCTGTTCAAGGCGGAGCAGGTCCACCAGTTCGCCGGCCAGTCGCGATATGGACGCAATTTTCATCGATGCGCTTTCATGGATGATGGTCGTGGACAGGTCTGCGCCTTCCTGCGGCGCAGCGCCAACTCAATGCATCAGTGCGCCGCCGTTGACATGGTAGACCTGCCCGTTGATCCACCGTCCGTCTTCCGACAATAGCAGCGCGACGACGCCAGCAATGTCCTCGACGCGCCCGACCCGCCGGCCGGGAATGCGCGACAGCTGATCGGCGACACGATGCGCCGGCATCGATCCGCTTTCGCGAGCCTCGGGCGTGTGAACGAAGCCGGGCGCAACGCAATTGGCGGTGACGCCTTCGGGCCCCCATCGCCGCGCGACATGCCGCATCAAGGCATTCAGCCCACCCTTGGACGCTGCATAGGCGGGGCGGACGGCTTCGCCCAGTTCGGCCGCATCCGAACTGGTGTAAACTATCGCGCCCTCGCCACGCGCCAACAGGTGCGGAAGCACCGCGCGCGTGCAAAGCAAATGGCCGCGCAAATTGACGTCCAGGGTCCGGTCAAACGTCGCGAGCAACTCGTCGAGGGCGTCGCTGTCATCCGCGATGACTTTTAGGTCGGCGGCGTTGATATGCGCTCCGTCCAGCCCGCCCAGCCGCTCGACCGCAAAGGCGACTGCATCGCTGACTGAAGCCTCGTCGGCAATGTCCACACGAACGCCGCGACACTCGCCGCCCGCCTCCCTCACCGACGCGGCGATGGCCTCAGCACCCTCGCGATCGAGATCCGCCGCACATATCCGCGCGCCCTCCGCCGCCAGCCGACGCACCGTCGCCGCTCCTATGCCCCGGGCCGAGCCGAAGACGATGATGGCCTTTTCAGCCAGGCGTCCGGTCACCGTAGCGATACTCGTCGTTCCGCTCACTGCCCTACCTCTCTCAAGGTGAGTTCCGGGTGCCGCATCTCGATCGACCGGCGGAACCCTTCCTTCCAGCGGGTACGCGCCGGACCCGCGATCGACTGCCGCTTGGACGGATCCTGCACGCTGTTGGGAAAGGGGAAGTTGCTGATCTTGACGAACTTGGGCTGTCTGTCGATCAGCTGGCCGATATATTCGAATAGTTCCACCCAATTGATCGCCTCGTCACCGCACCAGTTGACGATAGCGGGCGGCACCGAGGCGGCGGCCAGGCAAGGTTCGATCCAATCGGGTATGTCATACAGGTAATCGGCGGAATTATAATATTCATGATCCGCCGGAACCGGCACTTCGCCGGTTTCGATAAAGCGGTCGATCATCTGCTCGATGACATTGGCGTCAGGGTGCGCCCCGCCATATTGAATGTTCTGGCGACAGATCACCGTTGGCAGGTCAAGGATGATGGCGCCGGCCCGGACTGCGCCCTCGCCAGCGAGCTTGCTGATACCATAGGCCGATCCGATGCCGGCGCCGATGTCGGAGTCCTCCGTATAGATGTGCCGCGGGTCGTCGGAATATTTGTGGACGCTGACCGTTGACACATGAAGGAAAGCCTTCGCGCTCCGGCAATGCCTCATCAGCCGCGCCGGCCCCTCGCAATTGTCGACCAGCCCTTCATTGGTCGTGGCGGGGTGGATCGCCGCAGCGATGTTGAGGACATAGTCAAAGTCGGTCGGCACCTCGTCCAGCGACCCGCGCCCAAGATCCCCGCGCACCGGCGTCACGCCCAGCGCCACCGTCTCTTCCCACGACCCTTCGCGACCGTATCGCGCTAGGCCCCACATGTCGCAGATCGGCGCGAAGCGCTCGGCGATCGCCTGTCCAATGCGGCCGGTATGGCCGGTGATGAGAACTTTCCGGCCGTTCAGCATCCATCCTCTCCCGATATGCGTGCCGCCGTGGCCACGGAGATATTACGCCGCACCAGGGCAGCGCGCACGCCCTCTTTCCAGTGGATCCGGGCCGGGCCGGCCACCGATCGCCGGCGGGACGGATCCTGTATGCCACCCATCCCATTCAGCAAGTCGCCGCGGGAGAAAACGGGCTTCCGGCCTGTCAGCAGCCCGATATAGGCGAACAATTCTTCCCATTCGACCGCTTCATCACCCGTCCAGTTGAGAACGGCTGAAGGCACCGCCGCCAGGCGCAGCGACGGTTCGATAAGGTCGGCGACATCTTCGGCATGCAGGGGCGACAGGAACAGGCGGCCCTCGGATGGAACCGGCACCTCCCCTGTCGCAAGGAAATGATCAATCGCATCGTCGATCAGGCTGCGCCCATACGCTCCACCATAGACGACATTGGCCCGACATATAACGGTGGGAAGGCCAAGGATCAGGCCGCCACCCCTGACCGCGCCTTCCCCAGCCGTCTTTGAGGGCGCATATTGGCCGCCACGATTGCTGCCCATGTCATCGTCTTCGCGATAGGCATGGGCGAGGTCGAGATGGGGTTTGTAAACCCAGTTCGTGGACAAATGGAGAAAAGCCCTTGCGCTGCGGCAGTGCTTCATCAGCCGGGCGATACTGTCGCAATTTCCGGCCAGCCCCTCGCCAGCATTGCCTGGATCAGGCTCCTCGGCGAAATTCAAAACATAATCGAAATCGGTCGGGATCTCGTGCAGCGAATCTGTTGCGGGATCGCACCGCACCGGCTTCACGCCCAGCGCCAGCGCCGCATCAAAGGAGGCCGGCTCGCTGTAGCGCGACAATGCCCAAAGGTCGCTGGTGCCGGCATAACGGGATAGGACCGCCCAGCCGATCTGACTGGTGCAGCCCGTCACCAGAAGCTTCCTCGATTCCAGCATTTCACCCTCCTGCGCCGAGTTTCGTACCCGGCCTGCGCAGGGCAGGCTAGCCGAGTTGACATATGTGTCAAGCGCGTGAGGTGATATGACGGACAGCGTCCCAGCGGCCCTGGGGATCGGGCTGCCCGATTGAATGTGGCTGGCGGTAGCACCGATCCAACAGCTTCGACTTGCGCGCTCCTGCGGCTGAAACCGCCAGAAACTGGGAAAACATTGACGTTTCCGTCAAATTATGTGATTGCCGGAATTTGTCGCGACTTACAGACCAGATCCGGTTGCAGCATCAAGTTTAGGAAGTGTAATGGCAAGCAGTGCTGAACTCGTGCGTACCATTCCATCGCACGTCCCCGCCTCGCGTGTTTATGATTTCGATTTCCACAATGACCCGCTCTACGCCGAAAAGGGCGACATGCACGATGCGTTCCTGCATCTGCTGAACAATGCTCCAAACATGTTCTGGACGCCGCGAAATGGCGGTCACTGGGTCATTCTGGAGCATGATCTGCTATCGCAGGCCATGCGGACACCGGAAATCTTTTCCAGCGCCAGCCAGGCGATACCTGCCATGCCGGTCGACATCGTCATGCCCCCGATCACGCTGGATCCGCCCGAGCATGCGAGGTTCCGCGCGCCCCTCAACAAGGCTTTTTCTCCCAAGTCGATGCAGGAGCTCTCGGGCAGCGTCCGGGAGCTTGCAGCAGAGCTGATCGACAGGATCGCGGCTGACGGTCAGTGCGATTTCGTGGGTGCCGTCGCCGAACCGCTGCCCGTGCTCATTTTCATGAAGCTGATGGGCATGCCGGCCGATCGGCTGGCCGATTTCCGCGAGTGGGTACATCAGACGCTGTCGAACACACCCGAGCGCGAGGTAGCCTACGGCAAGGTAGCCGAACTCATGACCGAGCTGATCGAAGCCCGCGTCACGGAACCGCAGAACGATCTGATCAGCCGACTCGTCGAACTGGAGATCGACGGCGAAAAGCTCAGCCGCGAACTTCTACTCGGCTACTGCCAGCTGCTGTTCATCGCCGGCCTTGACACGGTCGTCAACGGCATGAGCCTTGCGATCCGCCATATGGCCCGCAACCCCGATCTTCAGGAGCAGCTGCGCGCCGACCCCTCCAGAATCCCGGACGCGGTCGAGGAAATGCTGCGCCGGTATGCCATCACCATGCCCGGCCGCCGGGTCGCCCAGCATGTCGAATGGAACGGGATTGAACTGCGTGCGGGTGACCTCGTGCTGATGGCGATGCCGGCCGCGCATCTCGATCCGAAGGCCTTTCCCGACCCGCAGCGCTATGATCTCGACCGGGAAAATGTGACGCACATCACTTTCGGCACCGGCGTCCATCGCTGCGCAGGATCGCACCTCGCGCGGATCGAATTGCAGATCCTCTACGAAGAGTGGCTCAAGCGCATTCCTTCCTTCCATATGGACCCGGACAAGAAGGAACGGTTCCACGCCGCCAACGTGCTTTCCATCGATTATCTGCCCATTGTCTGGAACATCTAAAATGAAAATTGTCATTGATCGCAGCCGCTGCGTCGGACACGCCCGTTGTGCCGCCATCGACCCGGAACTCTACATACTGGATGACGACGGTTATATCGCAAGCGATGGGTTCGATGTGCCGGAGGGCAAGGAGGCGTCCGCCAAGCGCGGCGCGCGCGCCTGTCCGGAGCGCGTCATCAGCGTGGTCGAGGAAGACTGAGGGCGCGGAACACGCGCCGCAATGCGTCGCACTGGCACGGGGATCCTCGGCTCGCCACATTATATATGGGCGCTCGCCAAGCCACGGCCCGGTGCGCCGAAGGCCATATCTTACCAGCCATGGGCCAGCAACAGCATGATGGAATCGCGTTCCGCGGGGTAGTGTAGCTGGGTGCTGAGGTGGTCACCGTGACCGGCGCTGGCAGGCGGCATGTATACCAAGGCGCAGCACGGGCTTAACCAAGGTCCGATGAGTCAAGCTCATCGAGCCTTGGTATAACGGGCGCGCTGAACAGCCTCTTCGCCGAACTTCTCCATGGGGATGAGACGGGTGAAACCGCCTCGTGCTGGAGATGCCGACGATCTCGGTCCTGCGCTTCATCCCGCTGTCGTCGTGCTTCGGCTGACGGCGCCCATTCGGCGGGCCGTTGACAGGATTTAGGCCGTGCGGTCGAATATGACCGGCGTAGCGCGCTGGTCATCGGCGCGGGTCGCGAAATAAGTGCCAGGAAGCATTTCGAAATCATCGATGCCAATATTGATGAGGAGGCTGAGCCTACTCTTGGAGCCAGTATTTCCGCCGCTTGCGTGGAGCGTTTCCGAGGGATGGGCAACGGCCCAGCCTGCGGGAAGGGGCGCCATAACTTCTTCCCAGGTTTCGCCCTCGGGAATTTCGATTTCACTGCGCTGGCGATCGTGATCCTTATCAAAGAAGCCGGTGGAATAGTTGCGGCCCCAACGATTGGAGCGCAGCACGTACGTTAGGGGGCCCATGTCTTCATGAACATCGTCGAGCGCGATCCAGACGTTTATGGCCCGGCCCTTCAATATCCTGGTAAGATAATGGCCGTCCTGATGCCAGCCCACGATTGAAGCCGAGCCATCGGCTGACGGATATTTTTTGAGGATCATCGCCGACCAGATCTTGAGGCGCTTGGCGCCTGAAATCTTCGCCGCCCATTGCGCGATCTTCGGGTTGCGGAGAACTTCGGCGATGACATTATCGGCATCCTGCGGGAACTGCGCTTCGATATAGGCGGGATGATTGGCAATGTCCGGGCCGCCCGAGTTGTTCCTGGGCGCAATCCCGGTCTCGTAAATTCCGGCCAGTACGCGCTCGGCGTGCTCGCGGACCTTCGCTACCTCTTCAGCCGTCAGCAGCGGGCCGGGCGACACCGCAAAACCGTCCTCATTGCAGTCATAACGCGCGGCATTTTGCGCGGCCGTTTCGATAAGGTCGGTTTGGATATCTGCTTGCATGATATAAGTCCTTTCCATCTAATTGCACGCCAGCGACGCAGTGACCGCCACTCGGCTGAAGATTAGGCCGACCGCGTCGCCATCGGCGCGCCACGCCTCGAGCATTTCCCAGAACTTCCTGGCGCCGCCGCCATAGGAGTCTGTGAAGAAGCCGGTTGCCTTCTTGGTGTTGCCTTCGTTGTTGAAGAACCCGGGGGTGCATTCGGACCAGAATCGTTCGGAATTCCGGGCGTTGGCGCGGAAATCGGCCAGAAAGCTTTCCACCGCTTGCGGTGTCGGTTCGACCATCGTGGCATTCCTGTTTTCGACTGCCGAGATCATGTAGCTGATGTGGTTGATCTGGTGCGTGATGCCGAACATCAGGTTGAGCGACGCGCCGGACTGCGTCCGGCCGATCAGGAAGCAGTTGGGGAACCCGTCGATCGCCACACCGTGAAAGGTGCGCAGTCCATCAGACCAGTATTCCGAGAGCTTTCGCCCTTTGCGGCCGACGATGTCGTATCCGGCGCGCTCGACAAAAGTGGTCTCCGATTCAAACCCGGTCGAGAAAATCAGACAATCGATCTTATATTCCTGGCCGTTGGCGACGACCCCTTTTTCGGTGATCAGATCGACCCCATTACCGTTGGTGTCGATGAGGTGGACGTTCGGCCGGTTGAAGGTCTGCAGATAGCTGTCATGGAATGTCGGGCGCTTGCAGAACTGGCGATACCAGGGCTTGAGTGCTTCGGCCGTCTTCTTGTCCTTGACGATCTCCTCGACCTGCGCGCGGATCCGGTTCATGTTCTGATAGTCGTAAAGTTCAAGCAACTGGCCGCGTTCCTTGCCGGTCAGCGGTCTGCCCAGCTTCGCAGCCGCGGCCTTCAGCGCCGGTCCCATCGCTTTGCGGTAGAGCTTGGTCCAGCCGTCGTTGACCAGATCGACCTCGACGTCCTCATAGCCCTCGAGCACCGAGTTGAAGTTGGTCATGCGGTCCCACTGCCAGCCCGGCTTAAGCGAGGCGGCCCATTCCGGATCGGTCGGCGTATTGACGCGCAGATCGACGCAGCAGGGCGTGCGCTGGAACACGTAGAGTTCCTTGGCCCATTCCCCCAGGTGCGGGATGCACTGGATTGCGGTTGCGCCAGTGCCGATGATGCCGACGCGCTTGTCCTTCAGGCTAACCAGCGCGCCGGTGGTGTCGCCGCCTGTATAGCCATAGTCCCAGCGGCAGGTGTGGAAGGTATGGCCGCCAAAATCGGTGATTCCCCTGATCCCGGGAAGCTTGGGCTTGTTGATCGGCCCGGTGGCCATGATGACGAACTGCGCCTTGAACCGGTCCCCTCGGTCCGTGGCAATGATCCATTTGCCCGCGGCTTCGTCCCATTCCATGCCAGTTACGGAGGTCTGGAACAGGGCATTGCGGCGAAGGTCGTACTTGTCGGCGATGCGGTTGGCCTGGGCGAGGATCTCGGGCTGGAAAGCATATTTGCTTTGAAGCGTCGTGCCCGTGTCTTCGACCATCGGCACATAAACGTAACTCTCGGTGTCGCAGGCCGCTCCGGGATAGCGGTTCCAGTACCACGTGCCACCTACATCGGCTGCGGCATCGACGATCCGTAAGCTGTCGAATCCCATCTGGCGCAGTCGCGCGCCCATGACCAGAGAGCCGAAACCGGCGCCGACCAGCGCAATTTTAACCTCGTCGAACACGGGAGGGCGCGTAAATTTGGTGGTGGCATAAGGATCGTCTGAATAATGGGAGAAGTCATCCCTTATCCTAATGTAAGTTCGATCGCCATGCTCAAGGCGTTTGTCACGCTCCTCGATATATTTTTCGTGCAACGCCTCGGGATCGAAGTCGATTTCCCCAATGATCTCTGCTACGGCAGATAGAATCTCCATGTTATTACCTTTCGGTTAGATCTAAATCATAGATCCAAAATATTTATCCGAGATAATATGACGATTTATATAAATATTATCGTCTATCCTTGGTCTAAATTTCGACTATCAAACAACATTCGTCGCAAAGAGAAATGCATATAAGTAGAAGAAAACGGCCTACTAGATTTTTCCAGTACACGGATGCGGTGCAGCCAATCTTCGTGATTCCTGCTATTCAGGAATGATCTCGATTGCGCGTTCGGGACATGCGTTCGCTCCTCTTAACGCGACGGCTGAATATTCTGGCGGAATCTCCGTCTCGGTCATATCGAGATAGCCGTCCGGGTTCAGTTTGAAGACCTGCGGCGCAAACGTCGCGCAACGGGCATGCCCTGAACATCTTCCTTCAATCACACGGAATTTCATCTCACACTCCCCAGAATTATTCTGCGCATCCCGCTGCGGCTGAGCATTCCGGAAACCATTGCCCTCGCCTGTGCTTCAAGCCGTGACAGGATTGGCCCATCGTCCAATGCCGTTGCCCCGGACGACGGGCGCGATCACCAGACGATCTTGAGATGCTTCACCGGGTTGAGGCCCGGGTAGACGATCCGATCATCGTCCTCGGCAAGCCTGAATGGCGGTACGCGGCGCAGCCATTCGCCCAGTGCAATGCGCAGTTCTCGTCTTGCCAGGTGAGAGCCAAGGCAGCGATGGGGGCCGCCGGAAAAAGTGAAGTGCCGGTTCGGCTCGCGGTTAAGCCGGACTTCGCGCGGATTATCGAACTGCTCGGGATCGAAATTGCCGGCGGTCACCATGCAGGAGATCCAATCCCCTGCCTTGATCGTCAGACCGTGGAGCTGGAAGTCCCGCTTGACCAGTCGCTGCGAATTCACCAGCGGCTGTATCCGCAGGAACTCCTCGATCGCTTCGGCGATCATCTCCGGATTGTCCCGCAGCTTCTTCTGCATGGCGGTATCGATCGCCAGCCGACGGAACATCAGTGAAAGGCTTGCGGCGACGGTGTCGATACCACCCAGCCACAGGAAGAACACGGTCCCCATGACCTCGTCGTCGGTGATCGGACGGCCGGCAATCTCCGCATTGACGATCTTGGCGATGAGGGTTTCCCGCCCGGGATTAGCCTTGTGCTCGGCGATCGACGCGCGCAGGTAAGCCAGCGTCTCCCGCAGACGCTTGAGCGAAGTATCCATGTCGGTGAGCCGATCGAGAATGATCGCTTGGTGCCATTCGACGAACTTGTCCAGATCGGAAAAAGGGAAGCCCATCAGATCCATGAACACGCGGACGGGAAAAATTCGCGCGAAATCATAGGCAAAATCCGCCTTGCCCTGCTTCAATAGCGGATCGAGCAGCGAAGTCGCGCTCTCAAGAATTTTCTTCTCGAGAACATCAACGGCCTTCGGGGAGAAGTGCGGGTTGAGCATGGCCCGATACTTCATGTGTTCGGGGGCATCCACACCCAGCGGAATGCAGGGCCAGGTTTCGCCGACCATCTGCTGGAAGGCGGCGGCGCCTTTCGTCGAGAAGATGTCGCTCTCCTGATAGACGAACGTGATATCCTCGTATCGCGTCACGACCCACGCGCCGACACCGGGTTGCCCCGCGACGATGTCGGGCGCCCACATCAGCGGCGGTGCCTTGTCCGTGAAAAACACCGCCGTTTCCTTGTATGGCTCGTCGTCGGTGAGGGGCTGTTCTCCAAAGGCCCATCCTAGGTCGCGGACAAGTTCGGCGGGAACATGGGCCGGACGGTTGGGAGCTTCGACCCGCTCCAAATTGACCTTGAGACTGATGGACATCCTGTTTCTTCCTTGGCGTCACGTGATTTGATGATGCTCTTGGCTCGACCGCGAACTTGCGTTCAGGCGTCCGGGAACAGGAGGCGATTGTTGTCGATGAAGAACCGCTGGTCATAACCGGCGGGCAGCTTCTCAAGGTGCTTGCGGAACTTGCCGATGGGATCGCGGCTGCCTTCGAGATGGGGATAGTCGGTGCTGAATACCCACACATCTTCGAGCCCGTAGCGAGCGATGATCTGCGGCAGATTCTCGTGCCAGAAGGGCGTGACACGCACGTTGCGCTTCAGGAACTCGCTGGGCTTCATCTCATATGTGACGCCGACCTTCGCCATGAAGTCGGTCCAATTGTCCATGCGCTCGGCTGCGGCACCGACCCATTCGGCGCTCGCTTCGATGATGCCGAAACGCAGGCGCGGGAAGCGCTCGAACACCTTGCCCATGACCATCGTCTGGAGGAACACCTCCGGCCCGACGTGCGCGACGAGCATGAAATAGGGGCTGATCGCCTCCTCGCCGCCGCCCCGCTCGGCGGGCTTGCGCTTGAGGGTTTCGGAATCGCCCCAGCCAAACTCCGGAAACATCTCGTCGCCCGGATTACGGCAGGATAGCAGCCCGGCGGCGCCGAGATGCAGGGTGGCCGGCACATTGGCGTCTTCCAGACGCGCCCAGAATGGGTTCCAGACGGAGTGCGCCGGCGAGACGCCGGCCGGCGGACGGTGGCAAGGCAGCGTCACGCCCAGAGCGCCGGCCTTGAGCACGCGATCCAGTTCGGCAACGGCCCAGTCGGCATCCGACATGTTGATCTGCGCCACGGCGCGAGCCCGGCCACCAGCCTTCTTGGTCCAGTCGATGGCGAAGTCGTTGTAGACACGGCAGGCGCGGCGCGCGGCATCCGAATCGATGCGTAGTTCACCCGAACCCGTGTTCGGGAAAACCAGTTGCGCCTTCACGCCCATCCGTTCGAGGGCTTCCTTGCGGTCGGCCGGATCGTAGGCGCCTAGCGCACACAGCCCCTTCGTCGACCACAGTTCGCTCCGGTTCCTGGCGGTGGCCTCGGCGAATTCCTGCGTTTCCACCTGACGTTTATAGAAATCCTGTCCGAGCGCGCCGCCTATTTCCCTCGCGAAATCCCGCAAGGCATCCGGCTCCATGTAGACATGGCCGTCAGCATCCAACAACTCACCGTAAAACTTTTCAACTGATTCCGCACCCATCACTTGTCTCCTTTAAATCAATACCGTTGTTTAACTTTCTGACCACCAAATTATGTAAAGCATAACATTCTATGATGTCGCTTATTGTCCAGCAGAGGATAGGATTTTGGCATATTTTTCTTGCACTTTTTCCAACCGGGGCAGAATATGTTCCGGCGGAAACAAGCCTTCATATGGCTCGACGTTCTTGAACATTGTCGCGGCAACTTGCGCCTTGTGGACCTCGGTCGGTCCATCGGCCACGCCCATCGTGAGTACATCCTGCCACATGCGGGCCAGCGGGGACTCGTTGCTTGTCCCGTAGCTTCCGTGAACCTGGATAGCCCGACGCACAATGTCGTGCAGGACCTTGGCCATTTCGCTCTTGCACATCGCGATGTGCATTCGCGCCGCCCCGGCGGGCTGATTGTCGATCATCCAGGCGGTTTTGAGCACAAGCAGCCGCAGCATCTCGAGCTCGATGACGGAATCAGCAACCATGCCCTGGATGAACTGGTGATCGCTCAGCGTCTTGCCCTGGGCGCGGCGCGAACGGGCACGCACGAGCATCATCTCCAACGCCCTCTGACAGGCGCCGACCGTCCGCATGGCATGGTGTACCCGCCCGCCGCCGAGTCTGGCCTGGGCGACCTCGAAGCCCATTCCCGAGCCGCCAAGCATAGCATTTTTCGGAACCCGGACCCGGTGATAGCGGATGAACGCATGGCTCCCCTCGTCGCGCGAGAGATCGTCACCGATCGTGCCAGTGTTTCTCACGATCTCGATGCCGGGCGTCTCCGATGGCACCACGAACATGGACATGCGCCGGTAGCTCGATGCCGTGGGGTCCGTCACCGCCAGGACGAGCAGGAACGCGGCGTAGCGCGCGTTCGAAGAGAACCACTTCTCGCCCTCGATGACCCATTCTTCCCCGTCCTCCCAGGCTCGGCAGGTGAACTCCTTTGGATCAGCTCCGGCCTGGGGCTCGGTCATCGAAAAACAGGATACGATATCGCCTTCCAGAAGCGGCTCCAGGTAGAGGGACTTCTGCTCCTCAGTTCCGAACATGGCGAGAATCTCGGCGTTGCCGGTATCCGGCGCGGCAGTGCCAAACACCGACGGCGCCCAATGAGAACGCCCGAGAATTTCATTCATGAGCGCGAGTTTGAGCTGTCCAAACCCATGGCCGCCAAGATGTGGGTCGAGATGGCACGCCCACAGGCCCCGCCGCTTCACTTCTTGTTGCAGCGGCTTGATAATGGCGTTCCGAACCGAGGAGGACGTGTTGTACGGATCGCCATGCTTGGGGAGAAGCAGGTCCAACGGCTCGCATTCGCGCTTAACGAAGTCCAACATCCAGTCCAATTTTGACTGAAACTCAGACTCTATAGAAAAGTCTATCATTTTTAATGTCCTGCAACGGGACGAGATTGTTACTTTTAGTTAATCTCTATTTAACATTTATAGACGTATATTTCATGGTCTGGAGATATACTGTCAAACAAGGCCGACAGATCTTTCTCATTACGTTCAACCAAATCGCCGTAATGGCCGAAGCAGAGGTTAATTGGCGTGCCCGGCCAGAGTGGCCCAAACATCGCGCGCGGTTACCGGCTTATCGCTGTGGCCCTGGACCCGCGCGTCCTTCCCGGACATGGATATGATACGGGTGTCCACGCCGGTCGCGCGGGAACGCAATGCCTCGACAGTGCAGTTCTGACGTCCGCCGCCGACCGCGATTGGGTCGATTTCGTAGAAGTTGAACACGTTCGCGTGGGTGATCTTATCAATCACGCGATCGGGCAAGTCCTTTACGTTTTCCCATAGCTCTTCCGCCACGTCCGGCCAGGTGCAATCAGAATGGGGATAGTCGCACTCGTAGGCGATGTTGTCCTCGCCGACCTCGTCATAGTGACGGCAACCGAACTTGTCGTCGATGAAGCAGGACAGGAAATGTTCGCGGAACACTTCGGAGGGAAGCTTGCCTCCCCAGTCGCACCGCACCCAGGGGCCGTGGTGCTTGTAGGTAAAGTCAGCCCGCTCCAGCATATAGGGGATCCATCCGATGCCGCCCTCCGACAGTGAAATCTTCAGGTTCGGGTGGCGCAGCAGCGGACGCAGATGAAGCAGATCGAGCGCATCCGGCCCGATCGCCATCGGCATCGCAGAGATCCATGCTGAAATGGGCGATTGCTCCGACGCGTAAAGCGGAGACTGACCGGTGCCGATGTGGCAGTTGAGAACGACATGCTCGTCGTCGCAGACGGCCCAGAACGGATCCCAGAACGGGTCGTGAACCGGCTTGATGCCCTTGGCGCGAACTGACGGATTGGCCGAGAAACTGACGGAGCGGCACCCTTTGGCGACGACCCTCTTCACCTCCCGTAGGGTCGCATCGATATCCCACAGCGGCAGGATGGCGGTCGGGATGAAACGCCCGGGATAAGGCGCGCACCATTCGTCGATATGCCAGTCGTTATAGGCCTGGATCACGCGCTCCGCGTTCGCCTTGTCCTTGGCGCCCCAGAACCAGTGGCCGTCGAATCCACAGAAGGTACCGAAGCACAGCGACGTGTAGATGCCCGAGACGTTCATGTCGTCGATCCGGGCCGCCGATTGCCAGGCCGCGGTCCGCATCTGCTCGATGTTCATCGGCTCCATGCCATATTCATCTTTCGGTCGGCCGACGACCGCATTGAGACCGATATTGTAGGTGCGTTTGTCCTCATGCGGCCAATACCAATAGGCGCTGCCGTCCGGGTCGGTGATGTAGCGCGGCATTTTCGCCAACAGTTCCGCGGGCACGTGCTGGTCGAACATTGTGGGCGGTTCAACGATGTGATCGTCGACGCTGGCGATCACCAGATCTTCCATGTTCATCTAGGGTCCCTCTTCCTGTCGAATATCTAATTTGACGATTGCGTCAAAATCTCGCTCCTCGCTTTGATCCAGCGCAAACTTTCAAAAACAGAGTGACGGGCAACGGAAAGGCCGGCGTGGTGGCCGGTCAGGACAGCCTGCGGCGCCATAACGGGCAGGTGAAGCAAGGCTATGTCAGACGGAAATTCCGTCCGAAGGGGCGCAGGCTCCGGCGCTCCGAACCAGTCGAAGGGCGCTCGCCACGCGGCCCGGCTGAGTCCATGATGCGGATCGGCGTGCGCTGTGCTGCGCATTTCGCTTCGCCGATCTCGTCGTGCCATCGGCTTCATGATGCGCGTGGCGACTGAGCTCGCAAATACGGTCCATCACGCCGAATGGAGCAATGGGCGATCACGTTACATCTGGGTGAGGGCCCATGATGCCGGCGGCGTGTCGCCCCGCGACCTGGCGCTGGCGGCAAGGATCAAACGCTTCGTCCCGGCGTGAGTGGGCAGAGGCGGACGCCTACCTCTTGGCGGGCCGCCAGCTTAAGTCATACCGACTGGGTAGATGATGCAGACGACGCGCCTGCCCCAGCGGCTTCGGCGGTACGGACTGGATTGAAATATTCGCGGAAGATCGCGACCTTTCCGTTTCGTGCCTGAAGCAGGCCAACATAGCGATTTTCATAGCATACCCCCGAGGTCAGCACCCCAACGCTGCTATATTCGGCAATCGTCCAGGCGGGATCGGCGCATTCAAATTCACGCTCGACATCGAACTTCATGCTTTTGACGAACCCGCCCATCTCGACCCGCAGATAGTCGACGATCCTGTCCCGGCCGATGCGCGGGGCGCTGTCGGCACCGAACGGAAACTGGATTTCAGCGTCTGGCGCCAACAGCTCCGCAATGCTGTCAAAGTCCAGAACCTCAAGATAGCCGAGCAGCTTTCGGAACAGATATTTGCCGCTGTTCTCGTCGATCATCTTGACCCCTCCTCTTCCAACCTCCGGCCAGGAGCCGGACCATTTTGCAGCATAAGCGCCGTTTACAATTGAACCCCGCCATCGACATACATCACCTGCCCGGTCACGAAGGCTGCCCGTTCCGACGCAAGATAGACCACCGCGGCAGACACCTCGTCCGGGCGCGCCATCGTGCGGTCTAGCGGACCGGAGCGGTGCAGCCTTGCAAGTTCGTCGGGCGACAGCGACGGGATGGCATGGGTGAAAAAGCCATGTTCAGGATGGAATCTGCTGCCGCTGCTATAGGCTGCCGGGTCATTCGACGCGGTGGCATAGGGGGCTACGCAGTTGACCCTGATACCTTGCGGACCGACCTCCTTCGCGAGGACCTTCGTGAATGTGTGGACTGCGCCTTTGGCGGCCGAATAGATTGCGAGCATATAGTCGCCGACAGAGCCGGCGGTGGAGCCGATGTTGATGATGCTGCCGGCCCTCCGTTCGATCATGACCGGAAGCACCGCTCGCGTCACGCGCAGAACAGTCATGAGCGTTATCTCAAGGTCGGCGGTCCAGCTTGCCGGATCGGATTGGGCGAAAAGTCCCATCGAAGTGTTGCCGCCGACATTGTTGACGAGAACGTCGATCCCGCCAAATTCTGAGACCGCCCGGTCCCGGATCACTTCACCCGAATTTGCATCGGTCAGGTCAAGGGTCAGGAAGATCGCCTCGCTCGCGCCACGGGCCTTGGCTTCCTGAACAACCGCCTGTCCCGCGCTGACGTCGCGGCCCACCGCCAACAGCCGGGCGCCTTCGGATGCCATGTCAAGCGCGATGGCTCTACCGATATTGGCTGTAGCGCCCGTGACGATGACGGCCTTTCCACGCAGTCCTGTATCCATGGCTCTTTCCTCGGCGCTCGCTTAGACATTCTTGCATTCCAGCGAGTCCAGCAGGGACCGCGTTGCGTCGGTGACATAATGAACACGCTGATCTGGCGTTTGTCCGGCTTTCCGCATGCGGGTGGTCGGAACTTCGATCGAAAGAGGAATTCCGGCGGGCAAGAGGCGCACAAAGCGCTTCAGGTCGAACTCTCCTTCGCCGGGGGCCAGGCGATCGAATGCGGCCTCTTGAACATATCCTTCTGCGGTAGCCTCGATCAAACCGTCACATATCTGCGCATAGCCTATCAGCGCCGGGTCTAATCGGGCCAAGTCATCCATAGATGTGCCGGTTCGCGCAATCTGCAGCGGATCGAGCGCCAGCTGGCCGATCCCAGCTCCTTCAAGGATGCGAAGCGCCTGGGGCAGAGCCTGCGCATCACCGAAGCCGCTGAACTCGACACCAGCGCGGATACCGAGATTCGCCGCGAAGCGAGCAAGACCGCCAAATTCGCGGACCAGAAGGGAAAGATCATCGCCCGTGATGCGGCAGTTGACCCATTGCGCCCCCAACCGCGCGGCTCGCTCCAGGCCCGGACGGTAGTCCATCCACGGTGAAACCCCCAGCGCGAATGACGTCGCGCCCAGCGTACGAACGCCCGTCTCCTCCATGGCTGTTCGGATGCGCTCGATGCCCGTGTCATCGATCACCGGGAAGCCGGCCATGCTCGGTGCCTGGGTGAACAGGCAAACATAGCTGCAGCCATTAGTCGCCGCCAAACGGACCAACTGCTCGGCCGAGATTTCGGGGGCAACCAGATGGTGGAGAGAGAGCTGGTGGGTCATGTCGGAAGGCAACCTCCTGAATGTCGAGGCGACCGCTGTGTCTGCGTACCCATCATTCGCAGCCCGCAAGCCACGGCGAGTAGCTGCCCGGTGATGATGCTTCGTCCTTCACCCGATTCAGGATAAGCGTCTCGCTGCCGCGACAACTCCGTCTCCTCGATTATTCTGCAAATCCCGTCAAACGCATCACGAGATCCGCCTATACTCCATTGTTCGAAACTATGCGCTATCCCAGCCGAGCAGCAACACTTTAACTACCCATCCGGTTTGACGCTATTGTCAAATTCTGAACCGCCGGCTAGGATCCCGGCCCAGGAGTGAGCCTTCACGCCATTGCGCGTGTGTCTGGCATCACAGGAGAGGACCGCGAATCATGCGCATTCTTGCACATCGCTGCGACTGTTTCGGACCGCGGGAGCTGTCGCAATGAACCCAGCCATGCCCGGAACCGGTCTGGACGCGATAATGCAGATCGCCTGGGTTACTCCCGATATCGAACACAGCCTGACCCAGTTTCGCGAGATATATCGGGTTCAGGACTTCTACAGGATGGACCTCGACTTCCCTGCGCGGGTGTTCGGCGAAAGCGGGCCGATGAAGTTGAAGATGGCGCTGGCCAATGTCGACAATATCCAACTCGAACTGATTCAGCCGACCGGAGGCGGCATCGACCGCATCTATCGCGACGTGCTGCCGGCAGATGGCAGTCACGCCAACATACTGCATCATGTCTGCATCAAAATCGAAGGGACATTGGCCGACTGGGACGATCATGTGTCCCGGTTGGGCCCTTCCAGGCCAGTCGTCTACGTCGGCGACGCAGGGCCGGACGTTCGCTTCCTCTACACCGATGACCGGGCGACGCTTGGCATTTATGTCGAACATCTTTGGCGGAGCCCGTCTATGGATGCTGCCATGGCTGCTGCGATTCCCACCTATGTCTCGGGCCGGAGGCAGTCTTGACGCAGTACCCCAAGCTCGATCATCCAATCATGGCATGGCCGGCTGAGACCTGGAGCGTCCCCGCCGAATGGATCAATGGCTCTATCCTAAGGGTTCATGCCATATCGAAGTGTATCTGATCATCGGCCGACGAAGGCGACGCCTGCCCTTTAATGATGTCATCGACATATTCAAGATCGCAACAAAATACGATTCAGCGACGATGATGAATTGCAGATTCTACGTCAGAACAGCAAGCATCTTCCCTGACTCCTCGCTGGACCTTTCATGATGTTGCATGAAGAGAGTGTTGCACGCGAAATGACATGATTGACAAAAGCGTCAATTTCCATTCCATACAAATGAATATCTGGCCTGCTGGAGAGTGCCGAGTGTCTGCCAAGAAAATCCGCATTACTGACCTCAAGAACCCCCAACTTACTGATATTCAACGACAAGCACTTGAACAGGCGGGCGCACATCCGGTCAGTTTGACCGCGCAGGCTGTGCTGGAAGCGGCGAAGGCCACTACCGGCCTCAGCGATTTCGGCGACATGAGTTTTCTGCCCCGGCTGGAACTATGGATGTCTGCGGCGAATTCCGACAAAGGACTTTCCCCGGTTGGTCGGGCCGGCATCTTTGGTCTCGCGCTTCGTTTCGCCTGCGCCAGGCTTGATCTGGAGGACCTGATAAAGCGGCATCCCGAAATTGAGGATGTGGCACTTGAATCTCCGGTCGTGATCGCCGGCCTTCCCCGATCGGGCACGACATATATGCTCCAGCTGATGGGAGCCGACCCCCGCTTGCGGGCGCTTCCTCACTGGGAAGGTATTCGACCCGTGGCCGATCGCTATATCGTAGATGGCAGGGATACGCGGTTCGAACTCGCGGCGGCAGAGTGGGCGCAGCAGGATGCGATGTTGCCCTATATGAAAATGATCCATGAATTCGCGCCTGAACATATCACTGAAGACATCGAACTGACCGGAATGGATTTTGGCGGTTATTATCTGGAATGGATCGCCTATGTCCCCCAGTGGCGCGATTACCAGCTGTCCCACGACCCTTTGCCCTGGCTACGTTATCTTCAGCGCGCCATCAAGGCCATCGTCTGGCAGAAGGGGCCGAACCGTTGGGTCGGCAAATGCCCGCAGCACATGGAGCAACTCCTCGCGGTAAGCACGGCACTGGAAGGCTCCTATCTCGTCATTAATCACCGCGATCCGGTTGCTTCGATCCAATCCGCCATCACCTCCCAAGCCTACGCATCGCGGCTCACCCACACGACAGTGGATCGGGAAAGAATCGCCACCTATTGGATCGACCGTTATGAACGCCTGCTGCGCGGCTGTGTGCGTGATCGCGACCTGATCGTTCAGGATCGTTGCTACGATCTTTATTTTCACAAGCTGATGTCCGATCCGTTCGGCGAGTTGCAGGCCATTTACGAGAAGGCCGGCATCCCCTTCGATGATCAGACACGAGCCGCTTTCCAGCGAGCGGTCGACGAAAACCAACGTGGCAAACATGGCCAGCTAGGCTACGACCTGCGCGAGGATTTCGGCATCGATCCCAATGAAATACGGGAGCGCTTCAGCTTCTACTTTGATCGTTTCCCCGAAGTTCAGGTTGAAGTCGCCTAGAGCAGATTCCGATCGGATCGAGCCATGCTCTGTTCGTCTTTGTTCTCCGCGTTTTTCACACCAGCAGATGATGCCATCTGCCTCGAATGCCTTAGAATCTGGAGAAGTTGAATGGCAGAAAATCTGTTCGATCTGAGCGGCAAGGTCGCCCTCGTCACCGGCGGCAACGGCGGGCTGGGCCTGGCCATGGCCGAAGGACTCGCTCGCGCCGGCGCGGACATCGTCATCTGGGGACGCCGCGAGGAACGGAATGTCGAAGCAGCCGAGGCGCTGCAAAAATATGGCGTTCGCGTAGGCCATCGGGCGGTGGACGTCGCCAACGAGCAGCAAGTGGTGGAAGGCTTCGCGGCGGCGGTAGCCGAGTTCGGCAGGGTCGATTGCGTGATCGCCAATGCAGGCACGGCCGAGCTCGCGCCGATCGACCAGATGAGCAGCGAGATATGGCACAATTTGCTCAACACTAATCTGCACGGCGCCTTCTATACCTGCCGTGAAGCGGGGAAACATATGAAGGCGCGGGCAGCGGCGGGTGACCCTGGCGGTTCGATCATCCTCAACGGCAGCCTTTCGGTATTTGTCGGCGTCCCTGGCCTTTCGCATTACGGCACCGCAAAGGGCGGGTTAAACTCCTTCTCCAAGGCGCTTGCGGTTGAGTTGGGCGCCGATGGTGTGCGGGTCAATGTCATCTGCCCAGGCCTGATCGTGACCGAGCTCGGCGAGGCCCAAGAGAATGCGGGCACTGCGGCGGCGCTCGCGCGCACCCCCAGCAAGCGGCTTGGCACGCCCGAGGATCTGCAGGGGATCGTCGTCTACCTCGCCAGCGATATGTCCCGTTATCACAACGGCGACACGATCACGCTGGATGGAGGAATGATGGCGCAATGCTTCTAGCGGCGGGGGCCGTTCGACGGAAATGATCGCCACGGGCATGTGGATGAACTGGTATCACCAGGCTCTGCCTTGCCGTGCTCGTTCTGGATATCATGTGGCGCTGGTCGGCGAGGGGGTGGCTGGCGCCTCGTCCTTATGCCGACGCAGTGATTGACAGCTCGCTATCGTTCAACGCTATCTCGTCGCAACCGAGAATTGCCGGCAGCCTGCACAGCATTACCGAGCGCGGCTGCCCTATCCTTGCGCAATCATTCCAGCGCGCAGATCAGTCCTTCGTTCAGCGTCCATCGACCGTCCTTGCCCCGCATCCACCCGGATGAAGCAGCGGTTCCGCCGTCCACCGGCATGATGACGCCAGTCACATAGGCAGAGAGTTCCGAAGCCAGGAACACGGCCACATCGCCGCATTCCTCCTCGATTCCCTCGCGGCCAAGGGGAATGATGCGCAGCATCGCGTCGACTTCTTCCTCCGGCCGCTGCCGCCACTTGCTGGGGTCGACAGGCCCGGTGCGGTTGTCCCTCGTCCCGGGAGACAATGTATGGTCAGGGGCGATCGCATTCACGCGGATTCGGTGACACCCAAGCTCCAGGGCCATGGATTTTGTGAAGCTTTCCATCCCCGCCTTGCAGGCGGCATAAACCGCGAAGGTCGGGGCGGCCCGCGATCCTTCGATGCTGCTGACATTGATGATCGCCCCACCCCTGCCCCCACGGATCATGATCGGCGCGGCTGCCGCCGTTCCAGCGAGGACGCTCATGAGGTTGAGGTCGATATGCCGCTGCCAGCTGCGCTCGCTCTGGTTAAGGAAGTAACGGCTCGTGCACCCGCCTGCATTGTTGACGAGGATATCGAGACGCCCGAATTCCTTGTCGGCCGTACTGATCAGGGCGCGCAGCTGATCACCGTCCATCGCATCCATGACGATGGGAACCGCACGTCCCCCTGCCGCCTTTATTGCGTCGGCAACTTCCTGCGCGCGCTCTGGAATGATCTCCCCGATCACGACGCTCGCGCCGGCTTTCGCCAAGCCTACTGCGATGCCCCGCCCAATGCCGCCGCCGCCGCCGGTCACCACCGCGACCTTTCCTTCAAGCGACAGTTTTGAAATCAACTCCGGATCGACCATCACATGCTTCCTGTCTGGGACTACAAGACGCCAGAACAGCGAAGGCGGACAGCTAGGCCCGCCTTCGCCATCTTGCCCACATCATTCCATCTCGATGCCGGCAAGATCACCCTTTTCGCGCCAGTTTCTGAGCATGTTCCAGAATTTGCGCGCACCGCCACCATAAGTATCGGTGAAAAAGCCGATCTTGTTCTTCGTCTGGCCTTCATTGTTGAAGAAGCCCGGCGTGCATTCCGACCAGAAGCGTTCGGCATTGCGTGCATTGGCACGGAAGTCCGCGAGGAAGTCATTGACCGCTTCGGCTGTCGGTTCGACCGTCTCGACGCCCTTTTTCTCGGCTTCCGACAGGATGTAGCTGATATGGTCGATCTGGTGCGTGATGCCATAGAGCAGGTTCAGCGAGGCGCCCGCCTGGGTCCTGCCAACCAGAAAGCAGTTGGGGAAACCGTCGATGGTCACGCCCTGGAACGTCCTGAGCCCATCGGCCCAATATTCCGACAGCTTCTTTCCGTCGCGGCCGATGATGTCATAGCCCGCCCGATCCGTATAGGTCGTTTCGGATTCAAAGCCGGTCGCGAAGATGAGGCAATCGACCTTGTATTCCTGCCCATTGGCGACCACACCATCCTTCGTCAACGCGTCAACCCCACGGCCATCGGTGTCGACCAGATGCACATTGGGCCGGTTGAAGGTGTCGAGATAGCTTTCGTGGAAGGTCGGCCGTTTGCAGAACTGACGATACCACGGCTTGAGCGCCTCCGCCGTCTTCTTGTCCTTCACGATCTCTTCGATCTGGTGACGGATACGGTTCATATTCTGATAGTCATACAGCTCGAGCAGCTGACTGCGCTCCTTGCCCGTCAGCGGACGGCCGAGCTTTTCAGCGGCGTCGCGCAGAGCCGGGCCCATTGCCATGCGGTACAGCCTGGTCCAGCCATCGTTGACCTGATCGATTTCGACGTCTTCATGCCCTTCTAACACATCGGCGAAGTTGGTCATGCGGTCCCACTGCCAGCCGGGCTTCAGCGAAGCCGCCCATTCCGGATCAGTCGATGTGTTGTAGCGCAGGTCCACGCAGCAGGGCGTGCGCTGGAACACATAGAGTTCCTTTGCCCATTCCCCCAGATGCGGAATGCACTGAATGGCGGTCGCGCCGGTGCCGATAATGCCGACGCGCTTGTCCTTCAGACCGACCAGACCGCCGGTGGTGTCGCCTCCGGTATAGCCATAGTCCCAGCGGCATGTGTGGAAAGTGTGCCCCTGGAAGTCGTTGATACCCTTGATGCCGGGCAGCTTGGGCCGGTTGATCGGACCATTAGCCATGATCACATATTGTGCCTTGAAGCGATCACCACGATCGGTGGTGATGGTCCACTTCTTCTCTTCTTCGCTCCATTCCATGCCAGTGACGGCAGTCTGGAACAGGGCGTTCTTGCGCAGTTCAAATTTGTCGGCAATGCGATTTGCCTGTGCCAGAATCTCGGGCTGATAGGCGTATTTGGTCTTAAGCATCGTGCCGGTTTCTTCCAGCAGCGGCACGTAGACATAGCCTTCGGTGTCACACGCCGCGCCCGGATAACGGTTCCAATACCAGGTGCCACCGACGTCACCCGCCGTGTCGACGATGCGCAGATCGTCAAAGCCTGCCTTGCGCAGACGAGCGCCCATCACGAGTGAACCGAACCCGGCCCCGATCAAGCAGACCTTTACCTCGTCAAACACCGGTTCGCGGGTGAAGTTCGGGTCCGAATGCGGGTCATCGGAATAATGCGAGAAATCATCCCTTATCTTGATGTAGGTACGGTCGCCATGTTCCAGGCGCTTATCGCGTTCGGCCAGATATTTGGCATGCAGTGCATCGGGATCGAAATCGATATCTCCGATGATTGCCTTGACCGCCGGTAAAATTTCCATGTTTCCAATCTTTCGGAGGCTCGATGTATTCACAATGACTTGCAGCAGAACTGCCCTGGGGGCTAGTGGGGCATTCGACGGGACATGGCCCCCTTTCGCGCCTTCTCACTAGCAAGGCTGCGAACCAGGGGAGGAGAAAATATGATTCGTCCGCCCGCGGATTGCCTGCCCCGGCCGTCCTGCTTTCAGCTTGCCATCCACTAGCGCAATTTTGACGCTTTCGTCAAGAACGGACAGCTTGGTATTGCACGATGGTCGTTCCTGCCCGCTAGCCACGCGGCGGAGGAAGGCCGGCGGCTTCCATTGCGCGGCATCACTTGACGAGATTGTCAAGTTGATGCAGAGATCGCGCATCAAGCGCGTCCAGCAGTAGCGGGCATGGGCGCCATCTTCAGGGGCAGGGGCACAACCGCCTGTGCGGCGGCGTGATTCATTCAGCGCCTTCCCCGATCGATGTAAGAGGCCATGATGACTTTGCCCAAACCAGTCCCTCAGCCCACCGAGGCATCGCAGCCCTTCTGGGACGCCTGCCGCAACCATGAACTGCGTATCCAGCGTTGCCTGAAATGTGGAACGCTCATCCACTATCCCAAGCTCCGCTGTCCCCAAGATGGCAGCGACACGTTCGAATGGGCGGAGATGTCGGGCAAGGGGGAGGTCCACAGCTATGTCATCGCGCGGAGGGCCTTCCATCCGGGGTTCGCCGAAGACCTGCCCTATGTCGTCGCCATCATTGAACTGGATGAAGGCGTACGCCTCGTCTCCAACGTCGTGGGCGTTGACCCGGAAGCTGTGAAGATCGGAATGCGCGTGACGCTCGAATGGGATGATTCGTCGGGAGAATATCCGTTGCCCAAGTTCCGGCCGATCGAGGGAGCCCAGGCATGAACCTGCACCGCAAGGCCGCCGTCACGGGCATTGGCGAGACAGCATACAGCAAGGCGTCCGGCATGACCGACCGCCAACTGCAGCTGCAGGCCGTCGAACGCGCGATTGCGGACGCGGGCATCGATCGGCATGAAATTGACGGTATCATGCCGTCCGCTCATGGTCAGGGCTTCACCTGTGAAGGCTTCAGCGAGCATCTCGGCCTCAAACAGGTGAACTTTTCGGCGACCGTCCATTTCGGCGGCGCGAATGGCCTGACGTCCATGCACACGGCGGCATTGGCAGTCGCCAGCGGTGCTGCGCGGCATGTCGTCGTCGTTGCGGGACGCAACGGCAGTTCCGGCGCCCGGATTTCCGGCCGTCCGCAACTCGTTCAGGCCAATTTCGAAGCGACGCGCGAGTTCGAAAGCCCCTTCGGCGCGAATGTTCCGATGCACTTCTATGGCCTGATGGCCCAGCGCTACATGCATCTTCACGGCGCCACCAGTGAGCAGTTCGGGATGGTCGCTGTAACCGAGCGGGCGCACGCCGCGTTGAATGACAATGCGCTGATGCGCAAGCCGATGACGCTCGATGATCATCAGACGTCGAAATTCGTCATCGAACCGCTGCACCTGTTCGATTGCTGCATCGAATCCGATGGGGCCGCCGCCTATATCGTCAGCGCGGCCGATGCTGCGCGTGACAGCCGGAACAAGCCTGCCTGGATTCTCGGCTTGGCAGAAGGCCACCCCGATTCCCCGACGTCCCTCGCCACCCGTCCCGACATGCTGCGCACCGGGGTCGGTATCGCCGCGCCACGTGCCTTCGGAATCGCCGGCGTTGATCCGAGTGATCTGGTTGGCGCCATGCTCTATGATCCCTTCACCTTCCTCGTGCTCATGCAACTGGAGGCGCTGGGCTACTGCAAGCCTGGCGAAGCGGGTCCCTTCGTCGAAAGCGGCGGCATCGCCCTTGACGGCGCCTTGCCGACCAACACCCATGGCGGACTATTGTCGCAGGCTCACTCGACCGCCGGGATCAACCATATTTGTGAAGCCGTGAGGCAGGTGCGCGGGACCGCCGGGAAAGCGCAGATCGCGAGGCGGGGGCCCATCGTAGTCACAGGCAACGGCGATTTCGGTGACGGCGCGGTCGCAATCCTATCTGCGGATTGATTCAGCGATAGTCTCCACCGGCGCCGCGGGCCGATCCAAGCTGAAGCGGATCGAGTCTGGTACCCAAGGCGCTGAGATGGTGACGCATCACCCCTTGGAAATACTCGAGCGCCGCACGAGCCGATTTGCCTTCAATGTTCAATTAGGGCCTGTGGTGTCTCCGACTGAGCGGAGACACCACAGGCTTCTATTCTTCATCCACAGGCGGCGCAGGCCCGTTGCGAGCTTAGAACTTGAACCGAACTTCAGCGCCATAGGAGATCGGCCGGACGAGGCTGGCACGGTCGCCGCCTCCGGATTCGGAGACTGACTGCAACCGGTGGCTGTTCGCCAGATTGCTGCCCCAAACCGCGAAAGTATAACGATCGTCGGGACTTGTCCAAGTTATACGCGCGTTGATGTCCACATAGTCCCCTGTGCTGACACGCTCGTTCACATCGAAGTACCAGCCGGAATTGTAGAGTAAGTTGCCGCTCAACCGCAGCTTCCCGTTGAACACCTCGGTTGGAACGGTCCAGGACATATTGTAACCTGCGGTGAACTTGGGCGTACGTATTATCTGCCCGCCCGAGACATCGACCGTCGCGGCCATGTTGCCCATACCGTCCGGCCTAGGAATCTGAACAGACGCGTTCGTGAACTTTTTGTAGCGGCCATGCACCCAGGCCATTGCAAGGCCCATCGTCAGATCCGAGCTGGGTGCGTAAGTGAAGTCAGCGTCGACTCCGTAAATTTCTTCCTTGGCGGCATTCTGGAGGAAGCTGAAGATAGCACCCGAGGGCAAAATGCCCTGCCCTGTCACCTGAACATTCTTGTAGTCATAATAATAGGCAGCGACGTTCGCGCGGAATCTGCGGCTGAGGTCACCCTTATACCCGATTTCGTAGGAACGCAGCTTTTCAGGATCAACAATACTGATGAAGTTGAGCGATGATGTTGTGACCGGCTCCACGATCAAGCCGCTCTTGAATGCCTCGCTATACGTAAAGTATATCTTCTGATCCTGCGCAATTTCGTAATCAATCGTCAGGCGAGGCGAGATATCATCCCAGCTTTTATCCGCTTTGGCTCGCTTGTTAGCGAGAAAATCAAAGGTATTTGCACTACGACTATCCTTAGAATAGCGTAATCCTACCTTAATCGCCAGCGCAGGCGTTAAATTATATTCTGCTTCACCAAAAATAGCGAACGACTTGGTCACGCCACGATTAGTGACTTCGAGACCAGGAACATTCCTATAGAATCCAGCTGGATTCTTCAGGAGATCACGGAAAAGGAATCCACCGATCAGCCAGTTGAATGGGCCTTCTCCACTCGACGCCGCACGTACTTCATGGGTGAAGGTATAATGTTTATCGACACCCTGGAAGCGGCTATTGGCCAACGGACTTGCAACTATCGACGCTGTCGCATCATTATCGGTCATGAAGTCGCTGGTGAAGTAGGCGTAGCTGGTTAGCGATGAAAGGGTCACGTCTCCGGTCTGGTAGTCCAGGTCCAGGGAGCCCCCATAAGTTTTGGTATCGGCCTTGGGCGAAAAGGAATTGGAGAGTTTGTAGCCCCGCCCAAGGAGAACAGTTGGGTCGGCGCGCCGTGCGGCCGTGTCTCCATTCAGCGGAAAGGAGGCCACGCCCGTCGAATCAGCCGCTTCGACGAAAAAGCCGGTAAGCTTGGCGGTCAGATCGGCAATCGGCTCCCACAGCAGCTTGCCGCGGATCGATGTCGTATGGGATTTGGCTTCCTTCGTACCCCGCAGGATATCGCGCGAATAGCCGTCGTCCTGATGGCGCATCATCGAAATGTTCGCGGAGAGATTGTCCGTCAACGGCCCGGTTGCGTAGAGATCACCCTTGATCTCGTTGAATCTGCCATAGCCAAGTCCAACTTCCGCGCTGGCGTTGGAACTGGGATCCCGCGTCAGGATGTTGATCGCGCCCCCCACGGCGTTGCGTCCGAACAGGGTTCCCTGGGGACCGCGCAGAACCTCGATGCGATCGATACTGTTCAGCTTGAAGAAGCCCGCCGTCATGCCGATCTGGTACACGCCATCCACATAGATCGGGACGATCTGCTCATCGCCGGCAGTATTGCCGCGAGAGCCTACGCCGCGAATGAAAGGCTGCGCGAAAGATGCGGCCTGCGTGAAATTGAGGCTCGGCACCACCGCGCTGAGAGCCTTTGACTCGGTGATATTCGCATTGACGAGATTCTGGCCGCTCACCGCGGTTACGGCGACCGGGACATCCTGCAGGCGTTCGGTGCGCTTCTGCGCGGTGACGACGATGTCGGCGAGACCCGTGGAACTGTCCGCCTGCCCCGGCGCATCCGGCGTGGCGCTCTCGGCCTGAGGAGCGCCGACATCGCCACTTCCATAGTCGGCTCCGGCATATTCCATACCATTCAGCGCCCATGCAGAACCCGAAGCCATAGCCAGGCACCCGGCCGCTCCCCCCAACAAAACGCGCTTGATGAAATCAAATTTTTTCATGCTAACCTCCCCGAAAATTCTCATTTTTTTACAGGCCGACTTCGCTTCGGCTTCTTATTGGATGAACGCAATTCACCTACACTCGAACTGATAACCCACTTTCTAGTTGAACCGCTGGCCTTCGAGCACGGCTTAGGCAGTGTCTTCGATAAGGTTGATACAACGGATCCCTAGAGAGCCAAAATAAACACTATCCACGGCTAATAGATTAGGTCTGTCAAGCCACGCAAGCGGTTTGTTTGCTGTGCAATCAGCCCTGCTTACATCCTGCAGTTGGCTTCACCTATCAAACGTTCGACAGGTAACCTGCCGTGCCATGCTTTTGACGCGTCAAAGAGGAATTTACGGCAAGTGCCGCATCTTGTATTTCATTCAGCTCGTGGGTCATCCGTGGATCTATAGATTTTACCGTCGGATAAAATCGATCGCGTTGATCGTCACAACCAACTCGTCGCTCTATCTCCAACCGGATCCCATCGATTTCGCGGGATGGAGGCATGAAATTGGCTCGACCCAGTAGAGCGCCGGGTTGATTTGGCGGCGACTCTGAAGTCCTGAAGCTGGGGCGATCCCAGCCTTGATCCCAGCAGGCGGGCGGGCGGCCAGCTCCGGTCGTCACCGCGCCATGACAACCGGGTCCGCCGGGTGAACCAACTGACCGCCGATCAACGTCGCCCGGACAGCGGCCGATCCGATATCTTCCCGCAACGCTGCCCAGTCCTGCGCCAGCAGGCAGAGGTCGGCAACGACGCCCACTTCAATATGGCGGACGCGCGATAGATCGTGCGGATCGGCAAGGAACAGGTTGAGTGCCTCCTCGGGGCTTAACGCCTCTTGCGGAGAGAGCGGGCGTCCTCCTGCCGTCCGCCGGGATATCGCCGCCGCCATCGCCGCCCAAGGGTCGGCGGCGCCAAAGGGCGCGTCCGTGCCTCCAGCCAGGGTGACGCCAGCCTGACGAAAGGCACGCAGCCGGTAAAGATAGGGCCAGTCCTCCCGAGGGATAGAGGCCAGATACCCGTCCCCTCTTTCACTGACGAAATTCGGCTGGGTAACGACGGTCAGGTTGAGCAGGGCGATCTCCGCCACCAGAGCGTCGGACGCGACTGACGCATGTTCTATGCGGTCGCCCCGTTGTCCGCCCGCGCCAGCGAAGGCGGCCAGGGTGAAGGCAAGTTCGGTTTCGGTCACGCAATGCACGGCCACGTTTCGCCCTTGGGCGTGGGCCGCGCGGATCAGGACGACCAGAGCGTCATAATCGGGAAGATGCGCTTCATGCAGGTGCACCTTGACCGGTCCGATGGTCACACGTGTCGCCGACGGAACGGGTGCCAATTCGGGCAGCCCAGCCAGCACGATCCTCTGCGACAATGATCCGCCCGTCTGCTGCATGGCGAAATGGTCGGCAGCTGCTCGGTCATTCTGCGGATTCATGTCGGTGAGGCCCGTCACGCCCCATCGGGCCCAACGCTCCGCCACTGCGCGGAATTCGGGAGGGCGGCTGCCCAGGGCCGAACGAAGCCACCTATCCTCGTCGAACAGCCGCCCCGACCCACGATCCAGACCTGCCGGGCAGGCGCCAGCAGTCGCTGTGCACAGCCGTTCCAGTCCAGGGCTGTTGAATATCCACATCCGGCCGGAGCGATGCTGGATGCGCACCGGACGATCGGCAATCACCGCATCGATCCAGGAGCGGTCTATGTCTCCCGCAACGCTTTCATGATAGCCAATGCCCCTTAGCCAACCGGTACCGGTGGCGCCGGAGAGGGCGCCGACAAGAGCCTCTTCGTCCGCCACCTCGGGCGGTCCGCAACAGACCGACGCAAGCGCCGCCGCGCTTGCCGCGACATGAACATGATGGTCATGAAGACCGGGGATCAACAGCCCGCCCCCTGCCTCCAACACTGGAGCGTCTTCCGCTGAGGCCGGGTCATGGCGGCAAATGGCGACGATGGTATCGCCGGCGATGCGGACGTCCACAGCCTGCCCGCCGAGCAGCCGCGCGTTGCGGATGAGCATCGATGACCTTCGGATCGCGTGCTGGCGCGTCCACCTTTCATGCGTCGCTTCTAGGCCAAAAACGTGCTGGCTGAAAGCTGCTCAAGCCACGGCGCGCAAAGGTGACTGAGCGCCGGGCCTTTCAAGGCCCGGCGCCCTTGAAGCGATTAACGCTTGCCGATTTCCGCGCGCGTCAGCGTGGTGGCGACACCCTTTTCGGTGCTGCTCAGCGTCGAAACCGGGATTTTGATGAAGCGGCCATTGTAGATGATGGCGACTTCATTATCGCGGATGAAATCGACGCGTCCGATGCGACGACCATCGGCGGAAAAGACCATGACGCCTTTCTTCACGCTCGTCGCGGCCGAGCTGTCGCTCTGGGCCATGGCAGGAGCGGCTATCAAAGCTGCCGCGGCGACAAGAAACTTTAAGCTGTTCATTTCTCACCAAACCTTGAATTGACCTACGACTCTAAGGTCGCCCCTGCGCCCTATTGCGTCCGGACAGAATTGTCGATTGCCAGCTGAAAGATTGGCGGCGCTACCGCACGCTGCCATCGGCACCGGTTATCCCGCTCCCCATATCGGCGATCACGGCGGCAAGCATCCCGCCATCATTATCGAGCATGAGTTCGATCACCTAGGTCTTCTCAAGCCTAGTGGCGATCTCCCGGCCGAGCGCCGTGCGGAGCAAGCGCGCCTCGCGCGACGACGCTTGGGGACTGGATCGGAATAGCGCTCATGAAATGCCTCGCGGAAGCGAGCCGGCCGACCGCCTCTCTATTCGCGAGGCAGATCAAAAGGATATCAGAACTCCGCATCGACGTGTTGAAGAGACTATTCACGCCAGGCGGGACTGATTCCACAAATCGGAGAGTAGTTCTTTTTAGGAATTCATTGTGCTGGTATGGCGCGGGCGAGTGGTTCCATTCCGACACCGTGAACGATATCGGTCGCCTCGACTATTTCCACCCTTCCGGCCTTGCGGCTCTGGAAGGCGGGTCTGAGCGGTTGGGACGGGCGGCGTGCCGCGCCAATCAGCCCGCATGCGTTGCCGTCGGAAATCAGTTCCTGGCCGACGCCGTCGCTGCGGGTAAATACCATTACCGTACGTCGCTCACGACTGTGCCTCGGTTCAAGATCGAGACCCAGACCTACAGTGTCACGGGCTCGGTGGACACATCGTTCGGCGAAGTCAGGGCGATCGGCGCCTATCGCCAGCTGAACTCAACATCCTATGACACGGAAAATGACGGATCACCCTTGCGCCTGCTCGCCGTCTGGGGCAGGAACATCACCAATCTCAGAGACAATGTGAACGCGCTCGTCATTCCCCAGCTCGACTTTGGGCGCAGCATCATTCGAGAACCGCGCACGTACGGCGTCACGGCAACAGCCCGATTTTAACCAGCGGTCGTAACCCATCATGACCTACCTGCCGCGCGACGCACGCCGCGGGGCAAATTTTTTACGCCAGACCCACCCGCACGGCATGACCCGGAACAGCCCATAACAGGATTGCTCGGTGACACGATGTGACTCGAAATCACATCGATCAGCGGCGAAGCATGGAAGCCAGCTTTTCGGTTAGAAGATCAATCCCGCTGGAAAACATCGCCTCGTCCTCCTGATCGGCATAGCGGACGAAACTTTCTATCATGTAGAGCATGAACAGGCATTCCTGGAGCGAGTGACGGCCTTCGTCGCTGTCCATGTCCGGTATCCGAAACGCCGGGTAACGCTCGCCCAGGGCCTGTATCTCGATTATCCGGTTTTCAAAGATCTGTTTTAGAGCATCGCGATCTTGTGACAGAACAACATGAAATCGACCGACGATTCGCGTTTCCTTGATGAGCGTCTTCACAAATCCTGACACCCACTCGCGTACATCCTTATCCTGGATAGGGGTAGGCAGGCGCAGGAGATGCTGATAGCGCTTCACCTGCTCAGTCAGGTTCTCGCCAATTAACTCGCGAAGAAGTTCCTTTTTTCCCTCGAAGTGTAAATATACGGTTGCTCGGCCAACCTTTGCTAAATCTGCAATATCACTCATCGATGTGCGGTCGAACCCATTATGGTAGAAGCAGCGCCTGGCAGCCTTTAGTATCTTCTGTCGGGTCTGGTTTTTGTAAGACTGGCGAAGAGAAATATTGTCTGTATTCAAGGTAGCCTCATCGATTTTATCTTGGGAACCGAATGGATCATGCTGCCTCGGTGATCCGCCCTGTTCTCCGCACGCGGATGATCTGTTCGGGAATTAAGTTTAGACATGTCTATCGGCTTCGTCAGCGCTGCTGTCAAACAAGGCGGATGCCCGACCCGCCTGGATGGGGGCTGACCTGATCCGACGATGCTCATCTCCAAGATGAACGGCCCGGTCGAGTTCATCGTGAAGCAAATCAGCTTCTCCATTTCACGATCTGTGCGGCGTTGGCCATGCCGTCGAGCACCAACTGCGCGAACATCTCCCCCGTTGCTTTGGGCGCCTTGCCAGCCGCTGCGAGGGCAACTACACGCTCAAGAAGCACCGCGCTTTTGAACATCGCCAGGACAAGATAATAGTCGAGGTCGGCAAAGTCGCGATCAGTGCGTTCGGTGTAATAGTGGGCCAATTCTTGGCGGGTCGGCCACCCGGCCATCCCCACCATGATCCCCTCGAAACCAGCCTGTGGCGCCCGGGTATCGCGCAGCTGGCTACAGAACCAGCCAAGGTCGAGATATGGGTCTCCTATAGTCGCCAAGTCCCAGTTAGTGAGTGCAAGCAATTGTGCGGGGGGATCCATGGCGAAGACAGCGTTAGGCGTCCCGACATCGCCGTGCATGAGACCAGGGCGAGATTCTGAAGGAATGTTGGCTCGCAGCCAGGAGGTGACCAGATCGAGTCCGGGCAGCACGCGCCCGGTATAACCATAGAGCGCTTGATAACTGGCGAGCTGGGCTTCCCATCGGTCAACCTGGCGTTCAAGAAACGAGCCAGGTTTGCCGAAATCCTCAAGTCCGATAGCCTTATAGTCGGTGTTGGCGAGCGCGACGAGGCCGTCAACAATCGCGTAAGCGAGACCGGGACCATATGGTAAGCCATCAAATGGTGCGCGATGGTGGACTCGGCCATCATGCAGTTCTCCGGACCATCCTAACGGCGCTTCGGTCACATAAAAGGGTGCGCCCAGGATTGACTCGTCCGCGCAGCTGCCAAGGCAGTCAGGATGCGGCACATCGGTGCCGTTCAAGGCCAATAGCACACGCGCCTGGCGCATCAGCGCCTTCCCGTCGCCGGATCCGTTGGTGGTCGAGCTCAGACGCAATATGCATCGCTGAGAACCCCTTTCAACCAAATATGCCAGTTTGCCGGATATGCCACCTGTCGCGGCGCAGGTGATCGGGTCGAAGCCTAACTGCGGCACGTGCTCGCCCAGCCAAGCCGCCAACCTGTCGGTATCGAACATCATATCCTCATTCACGGACTAAGGTCTTTCAACAGAGTGATCATCTGCTTGCCTTCTGCCTTTGATGGCGAAGGAGTTGAGGGAGTGCACCGAGCGCCAGTCACTGGCGAGGACTTTCTCTTCCAATACCCACGCCTCTAGCGACTTCGCAGCGTTCTGATAGGGATGCATAAGACGCCCTCTGATGCTGTCAGCAGCCCGCCGGCTCTCCACAGGTTCAACCGTAAACTTCGCGCTGGCCCGTCTATGGGATCGCGCTGAAGGCAAGTCCTTTGTCGATGCGGGGTTCTTGAGGCAGGCCAAGGATCCGTTCGGCAAGGATAATGGCCATGATCTCGTCGCTCCCTCCCGCGAGGCGGGTGCGAGCACTCATTAGCCATTCGTGCTGAAGTTCGGCCGCTTCGGAGGCGAGCGTGGCCGGACCGCCGATGTCAAGCGCTAAGCGTGCGATCTCCTGGTTCATGGTGCAGGCAATCAGCTTACCGACCGAAAATTCAGGTCCGGGCTGCTCTCCCCGAGCGAGATGTGCAAGCGCGCTGCTGTTCAGAAGACTGAGCCCTTTGGCTGCCACCCATGCGTTTGCAATTCGTTCGCGGACCGCCGGGTCGCTGATGGCTGGTCGGCCGCTGATCTGATGCGCGCGCGCGATTGCCACCAGCGCATCAACATCGATCCCGAGGCCACTGAACGACCGCTCGTGCATCAATGTGTAGAGGGCGACTCCCCAACCCTCGTTGATCTCTCCCAAGCGTTGCGCGTCGGGTATAAGCACTCCATCAAAGAACACCTCGTTGAATTCCGCGATGCCGGCAAGCTGCCGCAGCGGCCTGACCGTTATTCCATGTGACCGCATATCGACGAAGAACATGGTGAGCCCGGCATGTTTGGGGCGCTCCGGATCTGATCTCGCCAACAGCAGGCCCCAGTCGGCAAATTGCGCGTAGGAGGTCCACACTTTCTGTCCGTCGATCCGCCAATCATCTCCCTGGCGGTGGGCTCGGGTCCTGATGCCTGCAAGGTCAGATCCCGCTTCGGGCTCGGAAAACAGCTGGCACCATATTTCTTCGCCCCGGACCAGAGCGGGCACCAGTCGTCGCTTCTGCGCTTCGCTGGCAAACCCGATCAAGGTTGGTCCACACATCCCCAACCCAATGTCGAACAGGTTGAGCGGCGGGGTGTCCAGCCGACGTTCCTCTTGCGTGTAGATCTCGCGCTCGATGGGGCTCTTGCCGCCGCCGCCCAGATCGACGGGCCAGTCGATCGCTGCATAGCCGGCTGCGGCCTTCGTTTTCTGCCATTCCCGACCGGCGCGCATTACCTCCGGATCAGCGAAGTCGGCATGTTTCAGCTTGTCATGGCCTGGCCTGAAATTGTGGGAGGACAGCCAAGCGATGACTTCGGAGCGGTACTCCGCCTGTTCCGCCGAGTCATACCGCTCAACCGATGTTTTGGCAGAGGGGGGCAGGCAGTCGATCAGATGCCGCCGCCATTGTGAGAGCGAGCCGAGCTCAAGCGCGAGAAGCCGCGCCCTGCGAAGGAACAGGTGGGAGTCATGTTCCCAGCATATCCCGAGCGCACCATGGACCTGAATTGCTTCCTGAGCAACGAAATCGAACGCGTCTGTCGCGCTGATCCGGGCGCCGGCGGCTGCAGCTGCCCGCTCCGCAGGGCCAGCGCAAAGGCTCTCGGCGGCGGCAGTGACATGGGACTGCGCAAGTTGGATGCGCCAGAACATCTCGACCATCTTGTGCTTGACAGCCTGGAAGCTGCCGATGGCGCGGCCAAAGGCTCGTCGCTCTTTGGCATAGGCGAGCGCGGCCTCGAAGCAGCGTTCGGCGCCGCCAAGCTGTTCGGCGGCGACCAGCGTCGCCAAGACGTCGCGAGACCAGGCAAGCTTTTCTTCTGTGTGGTTGAGTCTCTCCGCGGCGACTCCGTCGAATATCAATGAAGCGTTGCTCCGCGTCGGATCGAGGGTGCTCGGCGAGCTGCGCGTCACTCCTGGCTGAGCCAGGTCCACAAGGGCAAACGCCGCGCCCCCCTCGTCATCGGTGCAAGAAACTACCGCGAAATCGGCCTGCGCGGCCCCGGCGACGGCAAGCTTGCTGCCGAACAAGCAGCCGGAGTGCAGCCGGGTAGCTGGTTCTGCCATCACCCCCTCGCCTTCGACGATGGCCATGCAGCCCCGCGCCGCACCTGAGAGCCCAGGCAGCAGCCAGCGCTGGCGGGATGCCTCACTTCCACCTTCCGCCACCAATCGCAGCGCCACTGCGGCTCCAACGAACGCGATCGGCGAAAGGACCCGTCCGAATTCCCGGGCGGCGATCGCCAGCATATTCCAGTTCAGCCCGAGCCCGCCGTCCGACGGATCCAGTATAAAATGCAGGCTGCCGGTCGCTATGAGAGATTGCCAAGCCCGTTCGGCTCCGTCCCCGCCCTCAAGCGCGCTGCGCATGAGGGCGATCGGCGATGTCGCCTCCAACGTCCGGCGCAGTTCGGCCCCAAGCAACGCTTGCTCATTTGCGCTTCCTAATGAAGGCTGCTCGCCGGTCATTGGGACTGAAACCGCCATTCTATGCTGCACATCTGGCGTGCGCCCAATGGATTGGACTGCCGCGCCCGGCTCAGTCGCCGCTTTTCGACCGTGTGGCCCGGCAGCCGGGTTGCAGCGCTGATGGGTCCGGCCCCAGGACCGACTGGCTGGCTGGTAAGAAAATGTGACCTTTGATGATCGACGCCTGCTCCCACTGGTACTTCGCCTGGAGCACCGATTGCTCCCGACCAACTGGTCGTGCCACCGACGGCAGCCGCGGTGGCACCGGCGAACGGATTGCTGACGAGGTCCATGGCTCCTCTCCAAGGACATGTGACGATGAACATTTTGTCCTTCTGGTAGACTGAAGTCCAACAAAAAATTTGTCCAGATAAATTCTGCATTGTCATAATATATAATATTATCAATTATTTGCATAGGTCCCTATGGATGAAATGCTCAAAACTAGCGCAGCAAGGTCGGTCATCAGCCAAAAGTCCCTTGCACGCTCAATGAACTATGGAATAGACACGCATTCACACCGGTAAAAGCCGGAGGGGGTGTGGCATGGAGAGGCAGGTGCCGCTCGCGGATCATCTTCAAGCGGATCGTCTTCAAATAGCCATGGGCGATGCGCCGCGGTTCCACGCTGCTCGCGATCCGAACGCCCCAGCTTACACTTTCGACGGAGTGACGCTTTCACGCGCGCAACTTGCGTCCAGGGTCGCTGCGGCCGCAGCAGCGCTGACGCGCCACGGGGTCAGAGAAGGTGACGTCGTCAGCCTTCTCGTGCCGACAGGCCCCCATTTCATAGCACTGGCCTTCGCATTGTGGCAGCTGGGCGCCACGCCCAATCCGCTATCACATCGCCTGACCCCGGCCGAATTGTCCGAACTGATCGCTCTGCTGTCGCCACGGCTGATCATCGGCGGGGATCGATCCGCTGCCGCCGGGATGGACTGGGTTCCTGCCGATTTCGGTGGCGGCTCCTTGCCAGATGCCGAAGCGGGTTTTCCGTCCAAGATCGCGTCGCCCTGGAAGATCGGCTCGAGTGGAGGGTCTTCGGGGCGGCCAAAGCTCGTGATCGACCCGGCTCGGTCCGTGGTGGACCCCTATCATCCCATTCCCATCCTGATGATGAAGGCGGACGATGTCATTTTGCATCCTGCGCCGATCTACCATACTGCCTCCTTTACCCAGGTTTGCTGGGGGCTGTGCGCCGGTGCGCATGTCATTCAGGTTTCGCGCTTCGACCCGCGCGGGTGGCTCGAGGCGGTGCAAAGGCACCGCGTGCGATGGGCCTATCTCGTACCTACCATGATGAGCCGGATCTGGGACCTACCCGACGCTGAGCGCATGGCTGCAGATCTGTCGTCATTGGAGGTCGTCATGCACATGGCCGCACCTTGTCCCGAATGGCTCAAGGCGGCCTGGATCGAGTGGTTGGGCCCGGAACGGATATGGGAGGTATATGGAGGCACCGAAGGGATCGGCGGAACCTCGATCAACGGGGTGGAATGGCTATGCCATCGTGGGTCGGTAGGCCGACCGACGCAGCCGGTTCAAATCCGGGACGAGCAAGGAAACACGCTTCCCTCTGGGGAGATCGGAGAGATTTGCTTTTTCGTAGATCCGGCGCATCCCACGCACACGCTTATCGGCGCCGATCAGCTTTCGGGGGCATGGCAGAGCTATGGCGACCTGGGTTATGTCGACGCCGACGGCTATCTGTACCTGGTCGATCGACGGACCGATGTGATCATTTCAGGCGGGGTGAATCTCTATCCAGCCGAGATCGAGAGTGGGTTGGAGGCGCATCCAGCAATTCTCTCCGCGGTGGTGGTCGGTTTGCCCCATCACGATCTGCAGGCGGTACCGCATGCGGTGCTGCAAGTCGCGCCCGGTGCTCACCAACCGACGGCGGATGAACTTGGCCAGTTTCTGAGGGGCAGGCTTGCGCCGCATAAATTGCCGAGAACGATTGAATATACGCGAACTCCGCTCCGGGATGAGAGCGGAAAAACTCGCCGGAGCCGCCTTCGCCAGGAGCGGATCGATCGGCTCGCCGACGGCGAGCGCTTTGTGCCTTTGGGATAAACCTGTCGTGACCATACAAGATAACTCGAATGATGTCCTTTTGACCTATGATGGGCCCATCGCGCAGATCAGCTTCAATCGCCCAACGCGGCGCAACGCCCTCTCTGCAAATCTCCTGACCTCCCTACGTGACCATTTGGCGGAAGTCGCGGCATCAGCCGCGCGCGTGCTGATCTTGCGCGGCGAGGGCCAGGACTTCTGCGTCGGCGCCGACATGCACGACCAGGCCGATCCCGAAATCCCGTTCCAACATGACGAACTGATGAGCTTTTACCGAACCGGCACGATGCTGCACGAGATGCCTGCGGTGACAATCGCAGCGATCGATGGAGGATGTGCCGGTCCCGGCATGGCTTGGGCAGCGGCTTGCGACTTTCGCTTCGCCACTCTGCGGGCCGTCTTCAACACCGCGTTTTTGGCCGTCGGCGTTGCCGGAGAGATGGGCTTGGCTTGGACGTTGAGTCGCATTGTCGGAAACGGCCGGGCGCGAGAGCTCCTATTATTTCCCGAAAAGATGAGCGCGACAAAAGCCGAGCAGATAGGGTTCGTCACGCGCACCTTCGATAACGGTGAGAGCCTTTACGCCGGCGCAATGGACGCCGCCAGGCAGTTGGCAGAGCGTGATCCGTTCAGCCTGAAAATCGCCAAGGCCAATATTCTGGCCGCCGAAAATCTCACACTTCGGGAGTTCATCGAAGTCGAGAGCGGGCGGCACATCCTGCTCTCCTCTCGGGAAGCAAGGGTGCAGGCCTTTAGCGCTTACGCGACCAAGCGTAATACGGAGTAAATCTACGAAGAAAATCTGCATTAGCAACAAAGCATATGCAGGAATAAAATAACGAGGAGGGTGGATTCGATGAAAAATTCAGCATATATCAACTATCTGCTTGTCGGTACCGCACTGGCATTCAGCGTGAGCCCGGCGCCGTCAATGGCGCAAAACACGGCTTCGGAGCCGGTATCCGCTGCCGGCGGCTCTAGTCCAGGTCAGGACAATAGCGGACTTACCGATATCATCGTGACCGCGCAGAAGCGGACCGAGCGATTGCAGGATGTGCCGGTTGCGGTGACTGCGCTTGCAGGTCAGGCGCTGCAAGAGGCGAATATCAGCGATACAAAGGCGCTTAGCGCGGTGGTGCCGAGCCTCAACTTCACGCATACCGCCTCATTTGCGCAGACTTTCATCCGCGGAGTAGGATCGCGCGGCGCTTCGGCGGGCGATGAGCAGATCGTGCCGATCTATGTGGATGGCGTGTATCAGGTCGGCATGACCGCGGGCATCTTCAAGTTGAACAGCATCGATCGTATCGAAGTCCTTCGCGGTCCGCAGGGAACGTTGTTCGGCCGCAACGCGGTAGGGGGTGCGATCAACATCGTCACCAAAGATCCAAGCTTCACACCGAGCGCCGAACTAGGCCTGGGCTACGGAAGGTTCAACGAGCTCAAGGGGGATCTTTACGCCAGCGGTCCATTAACCGATAATCTCGCGGCCAATATCTCGCTGATGCGTCATCAGGATGACGGATACGCGCGCGACGTGTTGCGCGGCACGCGCGAGGCCGCATCCCACACGACCTCGCTTCGTGCGAAGCTTCTCTGGGAACCGACAGACGACCTGAAAGCGAAACTCACCGGCTATTACGTGGAAGCTGGCGATGCTGCCGGCGTGGTCGGCTTCCCGCTGAATGGCAACACCGCCGCACGCCGGCTCGATCCAAATGTATTCCTCGGAAAAGGATACAGGCTTTCCAACTCTTTCTCAGCATTTTCGGATTCAAAATTCTACGGCGGTTCGTTCGACCTCAATTATAACTTAGGCGGCGCGGAGATATCGGCGCTCACTAGTTACAGCTATTTCACAAGCGATTTCCAGACAGACAATGACTCCACGGCTTCGACGGTTGCCGGGCCTCTTACGGACAGCAGATTTCGCGGCGTCGACCAGCATTATACCGTAACGCAGGAAGTCAGGGCAGCCTCTACCGGCGACGGTCCATTCAAATGGCTGATCGGAGGCTTTTATTTCCGTGATCTGCTCAAAAATCCTGTCTATGAAAACAGGCCGGGCCTAAGCGTCACCAACCGCGGCACAACGCATTCCGTCGCCGTGTTCGGCGAACTGGAGTATATGCTGACACCGGAATTGTCATTCAAGGTGGGTGCACGCTATACAGAAGACAAGAGGTTTGCCAACACCAACGATATTCTTTCAAATAAAATAGTAAAAGATAAAAGAAAATGGAACGACTTCTCGCCTAGATTTACAATAGATTATGCCTTTGCTCCGCATCAGAGGATATATTTTACATATAGTGAGGCGTTTAAGAGTGGCGTGATTATTCAGCCGGTAACGACAGCATCGATAAATTTCATTAACGTTGTCGACCCAGAGAAACTAAGATCCTACGAGATCGGCTACAAAGGCGATCTAAGTTCCCAATTTCGAGCAAATCTCGCTGCATATTATTATGATTACAAGGACGTTCAGGTGATCGGCCAGGGTGTCCTGCCTTCGGGCGCGCTATTCACCTTCCTGCAAAATGCGGCAAAGGAAAAAATTTACGGCGCAGACGCCGATCTGACATTTGCGCCCAGCCGCTCCGTGACGATGGGTCTTGCCATCGCGTGGTTGCATGCGCGCTACAAGAATTTCCCGAAAGCCGCGGTCCAGGTGCCTCGTCCCGATGGAATGGGCAATATGGGAATAATCGTCGATGTGGCAGGAAATAAAGTCCAGAGAGCCCCTGATTTCACCGCCGGGTTCAACGGCAGCTTCACCGTGCCCAACGATATTTTCGGAGGGCGACTCCGTTTCAGTGGCAATCTATCCTACAGTTCCGGTTGGACCTTCGACTTCATCGATCGCCTGAATACCGGTGACTATGTTGATATAAACGGAAGGATAAGCTGGACAAGCGCGGATGATCGCTATTCCTTGGCGTTATGGGGCACCAATCTCGCCAATAGCCATCGATTGCTTTCCGTTGCAGAGACCGGAGGCGGAGATCGGGCAAATCTGGTTCGGCCAATCTCTTATGGGGCGGAAATACGCTTCAAGTTCTGAGTGACATGAAGCATCGCCCTGTTTAGGCTAATTTCACGAGAGTCCGTTTCGATCGGTGACCTCTTGGAGGAAATAGCTGGCGGTCAGGGCGTTACTGAACGGCTGGATCGGTAAGCCACCGGTCCAGCCCTACAGGACGGAATCTGCGCACCCAGTTCCGGATGACCCGAAGCTGCCGCCCGCCGCTCAGGTCCCCGAAGGAGAGGAAGACTGATGCACCCACGCCTGCATGCGGCATCACGGCCCGACGCGCCTGCCATTATCCTGTCGACCACCGGTGAGACCATCAGTTATGGGATGCTCGAAGAAAACGCCAATCGGCTGGCCCATTGTTTTCGCGCGCTGGAACTGGGCCACGGGGATGCGGTCGCGATCGTCTGCGATAACCGCCCGGAATATTTCTATGCCTATTGGGCGGCGCAGCGGGCGGGATTGGTGCTGGTGCCGATCTCCACCTGGCTAAAGAGCAGCGAGATCGCCTATATCGTTCGGGACAGCGGCAGCAGGCTTCTGCTCGTGGCGGCGGCGCTGGAGGAGACTCTGCGGGAGTTGGAAGCGTCGCGGGATCAGGCGCCGGACCTTGCTCATCTGCTCAGCATCGGGCCGGTGGAAGGCTTTGTCGATGTTATGGACAGGGCAGCGGCCTGCCCCGCCAGCCCGATAGCAGACGAGCGGATCGGCGGGTGCATGTCCTATTCCTCGGGAACCACGGGCCTGCCCAAGGGCGTGCGCCATCAGCTGGCCGAAGGGTCGCCGGTCCAGGCGACGCCGGGCTCGCGTCTCGCTGCCTTCTACGGAATAGGGCAGGACAGCGTCTATCTCTATCCCGCCCCCCTTTACCATGCAGCGCCGCTCGGCATGTCCACGGGCGTACATTCGCTGGGGGGCGCTGTCGTGCTCATGCCCAAATTCGAGCCGGAGAAACTGCTCGCAGCCGTCGAGCGCTGGCGCGTCACGGTGTTCCAGGCCGTTCCCACGATGTTCATCCGCTTGCTTCGGCTTCCCGAGGAAGTCCGCGCCCGATATGATCTCTCATCCCTGAAATGCGTCATCCACGCAGCGGCGCCCTGCCCCGTGCCCGTCAAATATGCGATGATCGAATGGCTCGGCCCGATCATCGAGGAATATTATAGTGGATCGGAAGGCGTCGGGATTGTCACGATCAACAGCGAACAATGGCTGAAGAAGCCCGGATCGGTCGGCCGCACGATGATGGGAGAAATCCATATCTGTGATGAAGAGGGCGTCGAACTGCCCCCGGGACAGGATGGCATCATCTATTTCGGCGGCGGGCTGTCCTTCACCTATCATAATGATGCGGCGAAGACGGCCTCCGCGCGCAATCCCCTGCGCCCTGACTGGTCGACGCTGGGCGATATCGGCAGGATCGACGAGGATGGCTATCTGTTCCTATCCGACCGGAAGGACTTCATGATCATCTCGGGCGGCGTGAACATCTATCCGCAAGAAGTCGAAAACATCATGATCATGCATCCCGAGGTGGTGGAGGTGGCGGTTTTCGGGGTGCCCAACCCGGACTTTGGCGAAGAGGTCAAAGCCGTGATTCAGCCGCGGGACTGGTCCCAGGCTACGCCGGCCTTCGCCCAGCAGCTGATCGCCTGGTGCCGCGAACAGATTTCCGACATCAAATGCCCGCGCAGCATCGACTTTGAAAAAATGCTGGTGCGCACCGACACCGGTAAGCTGCTCAAGAAGGAACTGAGGGCGCGCTACTGGTAGCAACCGGCGCGAGGGCGCGGGCGTGGCACGAGGTAATGATGAGCGGAACTCAAATTGGCTAAAACCTTAATGCATTCAGGCCGGAGCATGGCGCCTGTTCGGACCATCTTTGGATGCTTCCTCGCAAATAATTTCGTCATGGGCATTGGATTTGGATCATTTGGTCCCCTGCTTTTGACCAATGAAGCACATCTCGGCGTAGGAAGAGGAGCCGCCGCGATCGGCATGAGCCTGGTTTCCCTGGCCGCAGCTTTAACCGCGGCCGTAGCAGGCGGCATGATGCAGCGTTTCCGGGCGCGAGATGTAATGGTGGCAGGTGTGATCCTGAACGTGATCGCATATTTCGTTTTGGCATTCACCGACAGCTTCGCGCTCTTTTTATGCAGCTACATGTTCGTCGGAGCCGGCGTCGCCCTGTCTGCCATCCTTTCGCCCCTGACGCTGGTCAGCCGATGGGTACCGCAGCAACGTGGCAAGGCACTGAGCGCGGTCAACATCCCGATTGTCATGTTTGCCTGCCCCTTCATTGTAGGGGTGGCGTTGCCGGAGATCGGCCGCGCTACACTGCTCTTAATCTTCGCATGTCTGTTCGTCACGCTCGTCCCCCTGTTGCTTGTTCTCGTGAAAGAACGGCCTCCGTCAATCACTGACGGAGCCCTGCCTGGCGAGGCTGTAACCCACGATCAAGGTGGACCGGGGAGAAAGCCCATCCTGAGAACGGCGCAATTCTGGTTCATATCTCTTGGCGTCGGCATATTGAACGGGTGCGGCACGGTGTTTGTGGTGCATATTGCTGCCTTCGGCGGGAGCAAGGGCCTATCCGCTGTCACTGCCGCCGCGCTGGTATCGATATACGCTGGCACAGGCCTGATAGGCACGCCGCTCTTCGGGTGGGTAGCGGACCGTTTCCGCCCCTCGAGTGCGCTCGTAATCTGCAGTGGGCTCCAAGCGGTGCTCTGGTTGATGCTGCTGATGGTGGAAGGACCGATGCTGCTCCTTATCGCAGCGGGCATGGGTGTGTGCAGCACCCCGCTTATCATGTTACACGGCGCCGCCCTCTCTTTCTATTTCGACGCGACAACCGTGTCTCGGGCGATGGGCTACAGCTATATGTTCAAATTACCTCTGACATTCGCGCTGGCTCCAGCCGCAGGAGCGCTGTTCGAGGCAACGGGCGAATATAGAGTTCCGTTTCTTCTATGCTCCGCGTTGACTTTCGGGGCCACTGCCAGCTTCCTGGCTTTGTCTGTGCGGGCAGGCGGCCGGTCAGGCGCCCAAACCCAATCAGCATCTTGAGAATCTGCGCGCCCGCCGCTCCAGACAGCCACCCAACTGGCTGCTGTTGAAACGCGAGCCTTTACGGCATCTAGAGCGACGGGCTGTAACCGCCGTTCACCGGATAAGTCTGGCCTGTCGTCCAAGCGGATGCATCAGAGCACAGCAGAAGAACCGTACCGACGATATCCTCCACCCGTCCATACCGGCGTATTGCATATTTCGAAAGTTGGCGTCTGGAGCGGTCCGACGCCAGAAACTCTTTCAGTTCGTCGGGCGCCATTCCGGGCAGGAGCGATGCGATAGAAATGCAGTTAGCTGTAATGCCGAAGGCGGCGGCGTCCGCAGCGAGTCCTCGCATGAAACCTGCCGCTCCAGCCTTCGCCGCAGCATAATCCGACAGTCGCGGCTCGATGTTTCGTGATGAATCCGAGACGATCGTCACGACCCGACCATAACGACGCTCGATCATGGCCGGCAGGACAGCATGACAGCAATTCATCACACCGTATAGGTTCACGTCGATGAAGCGTCGCCATTGGTCCGGATCTGTTTCCCAAAAATAGCGGAGTTGCGGAAAGACAGCCGCGCCCGCATTGCCCGCGTTGTTGACGAGAATGGATATCGCGCCAAAGCGGTCGGTTGCTGTGGCGACACCACGCCTGACCGCGTCCAGGTCGGTGACGTCAGCGACGATGGCGGCCGCCTGCACACCCATCGCCTGGATTTCGGCCGCCACGCTTTCCGCTCTTTCGGCATCGACATCATTCACCGCGATCGCGCCGGCACCGTTCTTGGCCAGGCTGATGGCGATCGCGCGACCAACGCCCTGCCCGGCACCGGTAACCAAAGCAGTTCGATTTTGAAGGTCAAACGGGCCCGATTTGGTCATTAAGCATTCTCCGTTCAGCACTGCCTGACAGTTGGTTGTCGGGATGAATCAGCCGCGATGAAAAAAATCAAATCGCCCTTGCGCCCCCCATGATCTGACAGGGATCAGCAACATCTATCGGTACTTCGGTCGTTTGACAAATATGAACATGGCGTCCATATTTCCGCTGTAGCGCCGTTTGGCTCAGAGCGACGCTCTTGAGGGGGAGCGTGCGAGGCATGAAGCTCTATTGCAGTTCCGACCCGTATTCGTGGATCGTACGGGTCTGCCTCATGGAGAAGAAGCTAGCGCCTGACTTGGAAGTGATCGTAACTAGCAGCGGCGAAACGAGACGCGCCGCGCATCTGGCGCGCAATCCCTTCGGTCAGCTCCCCGTACTGGAAACGGACGGTGGGCTCTTCATCTCCGAATCCACAGTGATCTGCGAATATCTCGAGGAACTGTGCCCCGATCCACCACTGATCGGACAAACGCGAGCGGAACGCGCGGAATGCCGCATGTGGATGCGGCGCATCGACCTCAACATCTGTGTCCCGATCGATCATGGCTTTCGCCTGACCAGGCACGGGAGTCTTCTTTTCCCTCCCATTGAACCTGCACCGGACGCAGCCGAAACAATGCGGGACCTGGCGCGCACCAACCTGACGTGGCTAGATCAGCAACTGCGTGGCAGGGAAACCGTCTGCCCCGATCGCTTCACTCTCGCCGACCTCGTGCTGCTGTCGTTCGTGGAACATGGCATCACGACTGGGCAGCCGCTCGATCCCCGCTGGTCAGGAATCGAACGGTGGCTGATCCGCTCGCGCCAGCGCCCATCGGTCAGGGAGGCGATAGGTGCTCTGGCAGAGACCGCGCAGCTAAGCGGAACCGTATAATGGACGCTCATAAGGATAGCAGGAGAAGATGAGTGACGGGTTCACGCACGATCATACAGGACACCATAACGGGGGCGTTCGCCCGCGCCGTCGATAAAGCCCCCGACAATATCTTCCTGGACTTTTCAGGAGAGCGTTACAGCTATGCGGAAATAGCCCACCACTCGACCGAGATCGCCCATGGCTTGCTGGATGCGGGAGTAGTTGCTGGTGAGATCGTCGCCACTATGCTCGACAATAGCCTGGAAGCGGTGACTGCTTGGCTGGCAATCAATATGATTGGAGCGGTCAACGCGCCGGTGAATACGGCCTTCAAAGGGAGCTTCCTGCGTAACCAACTCAACGATTGCACAGCACAGGTCGTGATCACGGAGAATGAATATGGCGACCGCGTAACCGCCATCGCGGATGAACTTCCCGGTGTGCGCCGCCTTGTCACAAAATCGGAGTGTGTCCCGAGCACCGCGGCATTCGAAACGACGACGTTGGAGGCCTTGCGGCGGAGTGGCCCTCGCCTGCCTGTCACGGCGCGCCCCGAAGACTTGGCGATGCTCATTTATACATCAGGCACTACCGGTCCAGCAAAAGGATGCATGATCCCACATAACGTACCTTGCAACCTTGCATGGAATACGGTGCTCGATCGGAACTATGACCAGTCGGCGGTACTCTGGTCCCCTTTGCCGCTTTTTCATCTTAACGCGATTGGAGCGACGGTCCTGGCTGCCATGATGGCGATGGGCACCGCCGCCATCAGTCCCCGATTCTCACTCTCCCGTTTTTGGCTTGAAGTGGAAAAGTCCGGCGCCACGACGGTCAATCTCCTGGGATCCATGGCATCACTGATTGCCGAGGCGCCCGACAATGAGTCGGCCAAGCGCTGCTATGGCCAGTTGAAGCACGTCAGCGCGTCGCCATTTCCACCCGCCGCCTTGCAGAAATGGCGTGATCGTTTCGGGGTTCAGGCCAAAGGTGCGCTGGGCTACGGCATGACTGAAACACCCACGGTGTCCAGCGTTCGTGAAGGTGATCCGCCCGGGCCGCCGGGCACAAGCGGAAAAACGGGAAGAGATTTCGAGGTAAAAATCCTCGACGAATCGGATCAAGAACTGGAAATCGGCGAAGTTGGTGAAATATGTGTTCGACCAAAGGTGCCCAATATTATGTTCCAGGGATATTGGAAACGACCCTCGGACACCGTAAAGGCCTGGCGCAACCTCTGGTTTCATACAGGCGATCTTGGAAAAATTTCAATGGAAGGCGATATTTATTTCGTCGATCGAAAGAAGGATTGTATCCGACGCCGTGGCGAGAATATCTCTAGTGCAGAAATGGAGGCTGTCTTTGGCGATCACCCAGCGTTGCTAGACGTAGCGGTGCATGCCGTCTCGTCGCCGCTGGGCGAGGACGAGGTGAAGTTGACGGCGCAACTTAAGCCAGGAGCCATCCTATCTGAGGAAGAGCTCTGCCGATGGTCCGTTGAGCGCGTACCCTACTTCGCTGTTCCGTTGTATATCGAGTTTCGCGACGACCTTCCTCGCAGCTCCACCGGCAAGGTTCTGAAGGAGCAGCTACGCAAGGAAGGGAAAACGGAACGGACATGGGATCGCGAAGCTGCCGGCCTGACGTTTCAGCGCCGCTGACGAACTCCTCTGGGACGGAGGATGCAATGGACCCGTTGCGCACTGTTTCCGGTGGCCTGCTCTGAAAGAACTACGAGATGATCGAATTATTCACCGCCCCGACACCCAATGGCTGGAAGATATCGATCATGCTCGAGGAGTGCGACCTGCCCTACCAAGTGCAGTGGGTTGATTTGCTGAAGGGAGACCAATATCGTCCAGACTTCTTAGCAATCAGCCCTAATAATCGTATTCCCGCTATCGTAGACCATGCCCCAGTGGATGGCGGAGCCCCCCTGTCGGTTTTCGAAACTGGCGCCATCCTGTGCTATTTGGCCGACAAGTGCGCGATGTTCCTTTCCACGGATATGAGGGAGAGAGCGAAAACGCTGGAATGGCTTTTCTGGCAAGTCGGGGGACTGGGGCCCATGCTTGGGCAGCATGGCCACTTCAAATTCTACGCTTCCGAACGGATCGCCTACGCGACCGACCGTTATCGGACTGAAGCGCTGCGCCTCTACTCCGTTCTGAATAGCCAGCTTTCGTGCGAAGAATATGTTGCGGGAAAAGACTATTCCATCGCCGACATGGCGTGCTTCCCATGGATCCAGACACACAAGGCACAAGAGATAGAGTTGAGCTCTTTCCCTCATCTGAGCCGATGGTATCAGATTCTCAAGCAAAGGCCCGCGCTGCGCCGGGGCATGGAACTGGGCCGCGAACAGCTCAAGACAGCGGCCTCGGAAAACCCGCACGGTCGCGACCGCCTTTTCGGCTTCAAAAATTCCCCTTCATCAAACTGATTGCTGGCTGTCTTCCGTTCCACCCGCAGGTCACTCAGCGTTGGAGGAACACCAATATTCGATTGCGGGCAGAAATGAGCGAATATCGAGCCCCGCGTCCTCAGCCGCCGCCCTCGCAGCGGCGACATCCTTTTCAAGGTAACGACGGCACAGATCGAGAATGCGCGGGCCGATCGGACTGGCGAACATCCCCATGGCATAGCTGCTCCCGCTACATTCCTGAATGATCTCGGCGGTATCGCGTGGCTCCAGCCCCTGATCCTCAATCATCCGCATCGCCTCGCCGGCATACATGAGGTTGGTCGCCAAGAGCAGATTGTTGACAAGCTTCACAATCTGAGACTGCCCCAGCGGGCCGACGTGCCGAACGATCCGGGCGTAGGCGGCGAAGACGTCCTTAACCCTGTCAAAGCCCTGCCCCGTACCACCGCACATCACTGCAATGCGTCCGTCAGCGACATCCTGCGGCGATCCGCTGAAAGCCGCATCCAGCACCGTCACCCCGGCAGGAGCACGATCGCCGATTTCGCGCGCCAGTGCCGGAGAACCCGTCGTATGGTTCGCCAATATAGAAGCCGGCCGCATTGCCGCGAGCGCTCCATGGTCGAACAACACGTCCTTCACCTGGGCATCGGAGAACACACAGACTACGAGCAGGTCGCTGGCAGCCGCGAGTTCCCGGTAATCCCCACAGACGCCGGCGCCGAGGTTCATCGCTTCCTGCAATCCCTGACCGCGGTTGAACACGGTCACCTCGTGGCGCCCCGCCAGCAGCCGCTTGACCATCTGCAGGCCGATATCGCCCAAACCAATCCATCCAATCTGCATCACAATCTCTCCCGCCGGTCCTTTTCACTTGGCTGTGCCTGTCGGCGCAAGAAGTCGCGCGCCTCAGTCATACGAAAAATGCGCCTCTCCTCACGGCAGCCTGTCATCAGCCAGGATGCGGAGTTGTCATGGCGCTCCGCCAGCAGCGGCATTCAGAAAGCCGGCTTTCTGGTCCATGGGGTGAGTTGCATTTCATGCGTCCAGCATGAGCGGTCCTGGGTGTGCAGGTAATAGAAGGCATCCGCAATCTTGGCCGGGTCGATGATATGCCGATTCCACTCCGGATGGCCGTGAATACCTGGAGAATCGATTGAACCATTGATGATGACCGTGGCAACATGAATGCCATGTTCGGAATATTCCTCGGTCAGCGCCTGCGCCGTAGCGCGCATCATACCACGCGGATAATATAGCGACTCCCCAGTATATCTTTTCTGGCCGCGCAGGGAGAGCGGGTTATTGGAGAAGAATAAAGAGCCGCTGCCGCGTCGGCGCATCGCTGGCAGCACTTCCTTCGCGACCAGAAAGGGACCTCGGCAGGACACGTCGATAGTTCTCTCGAACATCTCGACCGGGAAAAACTCCATCAATTCCATTTCCGGGGGGAGATCCCGGCCCTCCATGTATCCCGCATTGTAAATCACTACTTCCGGCTCGCCCGCCTCGCCCCGGACTCGATCGAAAGCAGCAGCAACGGACTCCCGGGATCCCAGTTCGAGTTCGACGATCATGCCCGCCCCGCCTTGATCGCGTATTGCCTGCTCGAGAGCAGAAGCGTTCGAAGCTGTACGGGTCGTCATGACCACGAAGAAGCCTTCCTGTGCGAACTTCTGCGCGATCGCCCCTCCCGCGCCCCAACGGGCACTCAGGGCGACTTCATGGTCCTTTACGGCCTCACCCCGATGAACCAGTCGCGTATTGCGACCGTCAGCCTGCCATTTCGAAGTCGCGCCAATTACCACCGCCACCGGTAGCGCGCTGCTGTTCTTGACGATTTCGGACATAGAACTCCTGTGCAAGGCGACGCACCACGAAACTGAGGCTCTGGCCGACCAGTGCCTGCAAGCGAAATTAGCTAACTGGCACCAGCCCGTCGTTCATCCGCTCCTGCAACTCCATCATCGCGCGGGCGGTCAGCACGTTCAACTCTTTGTCGAGTTCCGGCATACGACCACCGCCCAGGGATTGCGGTTCTGTTCTCACATGTGTCGCCTTGGCCCGAAGCGCCCCGACCGTCGCCTGTTCGCGCGGGATGTGCTTGAACGGATCGAAGCTGAAGAATCGCATCACGTTTTCGTGCGTGATCAAGTCTATGTCATCACGTGGAAAGTCCTTCATCTGCTCCCATAGAAGCTCGGGAGAATGAGGCCAGGTAGAATCTGCATGGGGGAAGTCGCATTCCCATGCAATCCGATCAACGCCCAAATCGTGGCGATTTTTCAGGCCGACATTATCTTCGTGAAAGCAGAAGAGAAATTGTCTGCGCATGATATCGGATGGCATGAGGTCACCCAGTTCCTGCTTCGTCCAGAACCGGTGGTTCCGATATGCAGCATCGGCTCGTTCCATGATGAATGGCACCCATCCGATACAGCCTTCGGACATTGCGAACTTGAGTTCAGGGTAGCGGCGGACCATCGGGGAATATGTCCAGTCCACGAGCGATCCGGCCACCTGGATGTTAAGCATGGACGTCATCCAGTCGGCTGGGGAGTCAGGGGAAGGAAAAGCTACGGGGCCAGCCGTTCCGATGTGGATCTGCACGACGATATTCTCGTCTACACACGCTTCCAGCACTGGCGACCAATAATCCCGATGCACCGAAGGCAGACCGAGCGCCGATGGATTTTCCGGGAGACATACAGACCGCGCGCCCTTCCTCGCGACCCGCCGTATTTCCGCCGCCGCTTCTTCAGGGTCCCAGAGAGGAAGAATAGCAAGCGGAATGAAACGACCGGGATGCGACCCGCACCAATGCTCAAGATGCCAGTCATTATAGGCCTGCAGCAGCGCAAGCATACCGTTCTTGTCCTGTCCGCGCAGGAACAACTCCCCAGCAAAGCCGGGCAGAGACGGAAAGTTTAGCGAACTCAGGACGCCGTTGGCGTTCATGTCGTCCACCCGCGCGTCGACATCATAATAGCCTGACCGCAGTTCGCTGAAACGTGAAGCTTCGGCCGCCAGTTCCTCGCGCTTTCGGCCTGCAACAGCCGAAGATGCAACCATGATGAGCGGCTGGCCTTCGAATACCCATCGCTGCTCACCATTGGTATAGGTCACGACCCGCGGCGCGAAGTCAGCATATCTGGCCGCCACGCGCCCTTTGAAGAGGTCCGGCGGCTCGATCACATGATCGTCGGCGCTGATCAGGATCATGTCTTCCATTTTCACGATACGCCTCCTCGATGTGGCTTCGTCATGGCCCGCCGCGATGTCACAACGCGCGGCTGGCTGTGAGCGAAGTGGCATCAGCACGACTAAAGTCAGAATTTGATAGTTGCCGCCATTCCATACGTCCGGGGTGGCCCTTCCCAGGAGCAGGTTGCAATTCCCACGGTCGAGCGCGGCATGGCCACCATGCAACCGGCGCCAAACTGGCCATCGAGGCCGCTTCGCCGACAAACTCCCTTCCCTTCACCTCCTCCTTGCTGACTTCTTGCGGCCAATATGGGAGGGCATTAAGTTGACATGATGACCATCGGTAGTCATCATGTCAACTTATGCGTGGGGGCGTAGATTGGGTGGTGAAATGCCCAAAGTAGAATGCTTTTTCGATTGCTCCAGCCCGTGGTCCTATATGGGGTTTTCCAACCTGCTGACCCTGACGGCGCGGCTGGGGCTCGAAGTGACATGGCGGCCGGTGGTGGTCGGTTTCATCTTCGAGCGAGTGAACAGAGACGTTTACACTCAGCGGAGGCTGATGGCTCCGCCGCTGAAGGCGGCCTATGAACTCAAGGAGATGCAGGACTGGGCTGATGCCGCAGGCCTCGTCATTCGAGTCCCGCCGCAATGCGGTCATCCGATCAACGCGGTGTCATGCATGCGTGCGTGCATCGCCCTGGAGCCGACGGGCAAACTTGTTCCGTTCGCCTTTGCGGCTTACGAAGCGCTGTGGCGGGATGGCCGAAACCTTGGAGACCGGGAAGTGCTGGCTGACATTTGCCACTCTATAGGCGTAATTTCCGGTCATCTATTCGCTGCGATTGCAGACGACGCGGTCAAGACGGCTTTGAAGCGCAATAATGACGAGCTTGCGCGGCGTGGAGGATTTGGCGTACCGACTTTCTATGTTGAAGAAGAAATGTTCTTCGGCAACAATCGCATGATACTGGTAGAAAACGCTTTGCGCACGCAGATGCGCAACGTGAAACGATCTATCACCTCGCTGCCGTATCCGGTCCTTGATGGTGTAGCCGACAGCAGTGAAGGAGCGGCACGTTGACTAATCGGCATACGACGATCGACCTGGCTGAAGGGGGAAAAAGAGATCGCCGAACCGAACGGCGGTTGAAGACCCGCGCTGCGCTCCTGCGCGCTGCACGAAGGCTGATCGATCGCGGCCATATGAATAGCATCAGCGTCGAAGACCTCTGCCAAGAAGCGGACATCAGCCGAGCGGCCTTCTACCTGCACTTCCCGAACAAGGATGCATTGCTGAAGGCAGTTCAGGAGGAGATGGTCGATTGGTACACGCGGCATTTGCTCAAGCTGGACGAAGCCGCGGCGTCGTCCGAGGCGGGAATTTTCGCCTGGCTGTCGGACTTGATAGCAGGCAGCCGCAAGGCTGCGAACGCCATCCTGCTTGTGACTGACCGCAGTAGGACGCTTGTGGATTGGAGCGCCTCCCGTCGCGAGGAAATGGTCCAAGCGCTGGCAGCCCGTATCCCGCAATTCCGTATTCTGCGCGAAGACGGTCAGGTCGACGAGGAACGAAAGATAAGGCTGCTGCTGCTGCTGTTCCAGGTCGAGCAGCTATGCGGATATCTGGCCATTGACGCTCCTCGGGAAGGCGATCTTCCCGTGTGGGTTTTGGCCCGACAGTTCACAGCGCTGATCGACGAGCAGCCGCATCCGGGGATAGCAACGTGATCAAGGTGGAAGCGTTTTTCGACTGCTCGTGCGTATGGGTGTATCTCGCTTTTGCTCACGCCGAACGGCTGCGTTCCATTGCGGATTGTGAGTTACGATGGCGACCTGTACTGGCGCGTGAACTGTTCGCGGCGATCAGCCCTACAACCGGCCGTTCAGGATCGGCCGCTGTGCGCAAACAGGCTGATCGAGACCTGCTTGCCTGGTCGCGTTATCTGCAGCGGCCGCTGTTTTACAACAATTTAAGCCCCCCCCGGACCGACAGCGACACCTGCATGCTGGCCTGCGTTGCGGCTGACCGCTGGAACCGAATGGAGTCTTTTGCACAAGCCTGTCTGGAGGCCGCTTGGGGTGAAGGGCGTGACATTGCAGACCGGGGGGTTCTCCATAGTCTTTGGGAAAGAGCGGGGCTGCCGGGGGCGGCATTTGATGACGCGGTGGACTGGCCGGGAGTTCGTGAGGAGCTTGGCAACAATAGCCGCGAGCTCCTCTCGCGTGGCGGGTTCGGCATCCCGACCTTTTTCGTCGGGGACGACATGTACTTCGGCAACGACTCTCTCCCACTGGTACACCGGGCAGTGTTGAAGACCAAAGCGATGCGGGTGGGGGGCTGACGCCACAACGCCGGGAAGCGCTACGGATCAGTCGTCATTATGGTCATTGAGAGGATGAGTGCTCATGTCGATCGGCAGCTCGCAACTCGACACTGAAACGATGTTCGATCGAAGGCTTTTGAAAGGGAAGGTCGCGCTAGTCACTGGTTCGACTTCCGGTATCGGCCTGCGGTCAGCCGAGCAACTGGCGCGGGCCGGATGTGGACTGGTGATCCTCAACGGCCGATCGGAAAGCTCCGGCCAGAAGGCGCTCAGCCAATTGCGCGCGCTTGTGCCTGATAGCAATTTCGAACTGGTAATCGCGAACTACCTGCGGCGCGAGGGGCTGGATCGGCTATTTGGTGTGGCCGAACAGCGAGGCGGACTGGACATCCTTGTCCACCCCGCGCTGCCGGAGGTTGAGGCCAAGTTGGGCCCCTTCATGGACTCGGATGCCGAGGAGTGGAGTGCCATGGTGGATGGGCTATATCTTTCGTTCGTTCACTGCTGTTACCGGGCCGCGCGGCAAATGATCACCAAGGGTGGGGGCGCGATCATCTCGATCGCATCCGATGCCGCGAAACTCGCAACGCCCGGAGAGGCCGTCAACGGAGGCGCCTTAGCCGCCAACGTCATGTTTTGCCGCGCAGTCGCCCTAGAGCTTGCCAGGCACAATATCCGTGTCAACGCCGTCACTCCCTCGATCACTCGCGGGACAGGAAACTACGACAAGATGATGTCGAACGAATTCTCACGCCGACTATTCCAAAAGGCGGAGGCCCGTGCCCGCCTCGGCGTAGCGCACGCCGAAAATGTCGCGCCTATGGTAGTCTTTCTGGCCAGTCCGCTAGCCTCTCACATCACGGGCCAGGCGGTAAGCGTCAATGGTGGTATATCGGCGGCTTAGATTAATTTACGAGCCTGCAGATTACCGGAATGGGTGGCTCACGCGGCTGTGGCGGGCGCAACGTTCCATTTTGCGTAAGGTGGCGTCAGTCCTATGAGAACCGCTCTCCGCCGCCCCGAATTCTCACTCGGATGAGCGGCCTCATCGGCAAGCGACTGCCACTTGGCCCCTGCGGCCGAGCGGCGTCCTTGACACCCATGAGCGCGCCGAATCGGTCATTTGCTCATAGTCCGGGCCCGCTCTCGCAGGCCGCCTAGCGCCCGATGAATGCCGGGGAACGCCGCTCTCGGAACGCGCGTACGCCCTCGTCGGCGTCCTCACTCGCCAAAGCCTCGGTCTGGGCATGGGCTTCCGCTTCGAGATAGGCGGCAAACGCCTCGCGCTCGCCGTGCCTCAGCAGTCGCTTGGTCAGTTGCGTCCCACGCGGCCCGCGCGCGTAGGCGAGTGCCCAAGCCCGTGCGTCCTCGGCAAAAGTAGCTGTCGGAAACACCTCCGCCACTATCCCGAGCGCCTTGGCATCGGCAGCGGTAAGCCGCCGATCCGAAGCGATCAGTTCCATCGCCCGCTTGTCCCCGATCGCCCGCGAGAGGGTGTAGCCGAGGCCGAAATCCGCTGCGACGCCGAGCGTGGCGAAGGCGCCCTTGAAAAAGGCGCCGTCCGCCGCGACGATCAGGTCGGACACCATGGCGATGCCGAAGCCACCGCCGGCCGCGGCCCCGTTGACGGCTGAGATCACCGGCTTTTCCGCGACCCGCAAGGCAATCATCCAGTGATGCCAGGATTTCAGGCCCGCAAGCGTGTACTCGTAATCGAATTCGCCCCCCATGATTCCCACGTCGGCGCCGGCGCAGAACGCGCGGGATCCGGTGCCGGTGAGCATGATCGCGCGCACCGCCCGGTCGGTAACGAGCTCGGGGATGGCATCGCCGAGTTGCTCTAGCAGGTCCATCGAGAGGGAATTCATCGCCTCGGGGCGGTTGAACCTGACAACTGCCAATCCTTGCTCGCGCTCGATTACCAGTTGCTTGCCCGCCATTGCCGCTTCCACTCCTGTATCGTGTCGCGCTATCATCGCCGCCTGGATCGTTGCAATCCCTTGCCGAAGGAGCCGATGCTAGCCATGCTGCCTGTAAGAGTCTTCTCAGATTTCAGCACCGCCCTCTCTTTGACATCCGCGTCAAACTAGGCTTACTCTTGATCCGCAACAGGGTTCGCGCTCACCCGCCTACTCACCACAACACGAACGATAAACGACGCGGTGCTGCGGATCGAAACGGCGCCCGACGATGTTGAGAGGAATAGATGAACGAAGCGCGGCATTGGCTGATCACCGGGGTCTCAAGTGGCTTCGGCCGTTCTATCGCAGAGGCGGCGCTAGCGCGTGGCGATAGCGTCTCAGGAACGCTCCGAAAGAAAGAGGACGCCACTGCCTTCGAGGCGCTGGCGCCCGGACGGGCACATGCCTCTCTGCTCGATCTTACCGACCGCGACAAGGTTTCGCAGGTTATCGCCGAAGCCGTCGACCGCCACGGCGGCGTCAATGTGCTCGTCAACAATGCCGGATATGCCCTGGCCGGGGCGGTGGAGGAGTTTGAGGAGGCCGAGATCCGCGATCAGATGGAGACGAACTTCTTCGGTCTCACTGCCGTCACACGAGCAGTTCTTCCCGTCATGCGGCGTCAAAAGTCCGGCCACATCATCAATATCGCGTCGGTTGCCGGACTGTGGGGCTTTCCGGGCATGGCAATGTACAGTGCCTCCAAGTTCGCAGTCGTCGGCTTTTCAGAGGCACTCGCCGGCGAAATGGCGCCTTTCGGAGTGAAGGTGACCGCCCTCGAACCTGGCGCGTTCAGGACCAAATTTTCCTCGAGCAGTTCCTTCACTCGCGCCCGGCGGCCGATCGAAGCCTATGAGCCGACAGTCGGAAAATTATGCACCCAGATAGCGTCTTATGACGGCAACCAGCCCGGCGACCCCGGGCGGGCGGCTCAGGCAGTTCTTCAGCTTGTCGATCTGGAGGAGCCTCCGGTTCACCTGCTGCTGGGCAAGGATGCGGTGCAACTGCATCGCCAGAAACTGACGATGACAAGCCAGTCGATCGACCAGTGGGAGGCACTGTCTTCAGGTACCGATTACGTCTGATCTCGACGGGCAGGAGTGCCCGCCAGCAAAAAACTGCGGAGGGAGAGGAGAGCCTGAAAATGGAACTGAGGCCCGCGGCTATGCCCGCCGACGCGGATCTACCGGCCCCGGATGCCGCCCTGTTGGCCAAGCTGGAGGAAGGCGCCTTGAGCGTACCCGCCATGATCCACATGGTTCTCGGCAACTATGGGGAACGGACCGCATTGGGTTGGCGTCGCCGCCAGGCGGGCGGCGGGCTGGCAACCCAATTCACCTATCTCAGCTACGCCGATCTCCAGCGACAGGTGAAGGCGATAGCATCCGCCCTCATTCATGGTCCTGACCTCGCCTTATCCTCCGGCGCGATGGTCTGCCAGCTTGGCCTTACCGGCGCAGAATATCTAGCGATCGATCTGGCGCTGTTCTCCAGTGGGCTCATTCCGGTTCCGCTGCAAACGACTGCGCCGCTGGACGATCTGTGCGGCATCATCCGTGAGGTGGGATCGCCATTGATCCCGGTGGCCCGTGATCATCTGCATACCGCCGTTTCGGCCGCGCTGCGTTGCGATTCCGTGCGGGCGATCCTGCTGTTCGACTATGATCCCGACCTTCCCGAAGACAGGAGCGCGCTGGCCGATGCCCGGGCGCGCCTCGCCGATGCCGGTCGGCACATATCGCTGACAACCTTTCAGGAGGTTGTCGAAGCCGGTGCGCTCCTCCCCGAGGTCCAGGTCGGGGCGGCTCCGCCAGACGATGATCCGCTTGCGATGATCCTCTACACCTCGGGCACCACCGGCACCCCGAAAGGCGCGATCTACAGGACCAGCACGGTGCAATCGATCTGGTCTGTAAAGCCTGACATGGCGGTGGTCGACCTTAGCTATCAGCCGCTCAACCATATGTATGGCCGGGCGCGCCTTTACCTCAGCCTGGTCGCCGGCGGGCTGACATGCTTTGGCGGACGGGGCGATCTTTCCACGTTGCTCGACGACATCGTCAGCGTGCGGCCCACGGTGCTGGGCCTCGTCCCCCGGGTGAGTGAACTTCTCTACCAGCGCGCGTCCGCCGAGCTTGATCGCCAGCCCGGCCTGACCATGGAACAATTACGGGAAAAGCTGCTGGGCGGACGCATCAAGCAGGTGACGACGTCATCCGCCCCCACTTCACCGGAACTCACGCGCTTCATCGAGAAGCTGACCGGCACCAGGCTCATTGACAGCTACGGCAACACAGAGGCCGGCCTCATCGCGATAAATGGGCGGATAGCACGACCACCAATCGTCGACTACAAGCTGATCGACGTACCGGAACTCGGCTATTTCGCTACTGACAAGCCCCACCCGCGCGGGGAGATCGCCGTGCGATCCCCTCGGGTAATCCCCGGATATTTCGCGCGACCTGACCTCAATGCCGGGTTGATCGATGAAGAGGGCTTCTATCACACCGGCGACATCGTGGAGGAGATCGCGCCGGATCAGATCCGCTATCTCGACCGGAGAAACAATGTCCTGAAGCTGGCGCAAGGCGAATTTGTCGCGGTCGCGAACCTGGAGACGATCTTCGCGGGCAGCGATCCCTTGATAAAGCAGGTTTATGTCTACGGGAACAGCACGCGCGCCTTCCTTCTGGCGGTCGTCGTTCCCAATCCGCAGGCCTACCCCGCCGGCGCGAGCGAGGAAGAACTCAAATCCATCCTGCTGAACGCCCTGCGTGAGATTGGCCGGAAAAAATCCCTCAACTCCTATGAGATACCGCGCGACATCATCGTTGAAACCGAACCGTTCACCAATGAGAACGGTCTTTTGGCTGGCGTGGGCAAGTTGCTGCGCACCAAGATGAAGGAGCGCTATCAGGACCGACTGGAGGCGATGTACGAGCGAATCGCCCGGCAGCAGGACGAGCAACTGCGCGAACTGCGGACAAACGGACGGATGCGCCCCACAGAGGAGACGGTGATCGCGGCAGCCGCCAGCGTTCTGGGCATCTCCCCGATCGCGTCAGCGACGCCGGTATCCTTCGCCGACCTGGGCGGCGACTCCCTGTCGGCAGTGTCGATGACGCTGCTTATCGAAGATATTTACGGCCTTTCGATCGATGTCGCCGACGTTTTGCACCCGACGTCGAAGTTGCAAGACCTCGCCGCCAAGATCGACCTGCTGCGTTCCGGCAGCGCAAGAAGGCGCGTGGATAGCGATTCTGTCCACGGGAAGGACGCTTCGACGCTCCGCGCCGACGACCTGACGCTGGACAAGTTCATCGACGAGCCGCTGTTGCGTCGAGCCGATGAGCTCCCCCCTGCCCCCGATTCAGAACCTGCAATGGTGCTGCTGACGGGCGCCACTGGTTTTCTGGGGCGCTTCCTCTGCCTGGAATGGCTGCAGCGCCTGCACAGGAACGGTGGCAAGCTGGTGTGCATCGGGCGCGGCCGAGACGCCGGGTCGGCGCGACAACGCCTGTTGGAAGCGTTCGACACAGGGGATGAAGGTCTTTCAACGACATTTGCCGCATTAGCTGAAGATCATCTGGAAGTTTTGGCGGGTGACTTGACTGAGCCGCGCCTCGGCCTGCCTAAGGAGGACTGGGATCGGCTCGGCCGGAATGTGGATCATATCGTCCACAACGGTGCGATGGTGAACCACAAGCTGCCCTATCGGCAATTGTTCCAGCCCAATGTCGGCAGCGTGGCCGAACTGGTACATCTGGCGCTGACACATCATCATAAGCGCTTCACCTTCATTTCCTCGTTGGCCGCCGCGGTCGGGCCGGTGGTTCTTGGCGAGGAAGACGATGTTTTGACCGCCATTCCCGAATGGCAACTGTCGGCGACACGATATGCCGATGGCTATGGCGCGAGCAAATGGGCTGCCGAGGTGTTGCTGCGAAGGGCGCACGATCGATACCGGCTGCCCGTAAACATATTCCGGCCCAGCATGATCCTGGCCCATCGATCCTTTGTAGGACAACTCAACGTGCCGGACATGTTCACGCGCTGGATCCTCAGCATCCTGTTGACGCGGATCGCCCCCCTCTCCTTCTATGACAGTGAGCGGGCAAAGGCGCATTATGACGGATTGCCGGTCGATTTCATCGCGCAGGCGATCGTCGCGATCGGCGAGACATACAGGTCTGGCTATCACAACTTCCACGCTGTAAATCCGCATGATGACGGGGTGAGCTTGGACTCTTTCGTGAATTGGATTGAAGCTGAAGGCATTCAGATCGATCGGCTGGAAGACTATGATCAATGGTATTCGCGGTTCAGAACGGCATTGATCCAGCTCCCGGAAGATCTCAGAACCGCTTCAGTACTCGCGGTACTCGATGCCTATGCGAAGCCCATTCCGGCGCGAGGAGGAAAGGCGGACGCGCCCCTCTTCGTGGAAGCGGTGAGGTCCGCCTTCGATGGTCGAGAAGATGTCCCCCAAATCGGTCCTCCGCTGATCCGGAAATATCTGTCTGATCTGGAGTATCTTTCCTTGACGCGCCCAGTCAGAATGCAGAACTGAAACGACCTGGCATATCAATCACGTTATCTAAGAGAATGCCGCAACAATTACAGAAGAACGAGGGAAACCCTCGAAACACCAAGGGAGAGGGAATATGAAATCCAGTATAATCTACGGCACGCTCGCTATTCTCGGCTGTGCGAGCCTTTCGCCTGCAGCGGCGCAGTCTGGCACCACGGCGGCACCGCAGGCGGATAACGCATCATCAGGCGGGTTGGGCGACATCATCGTGACCGCGCGAAGGGTGGCCGAAAATCTGCAGGACGTGCCGGTGGCCGTCACAGCCTATTCCGGTGAGGCGCTACAGCAACAGAATGTGCGGGCGCTCCCTGAAGTCGCCAACCTGACACCTGGCCTCACTTTTGCGCAAGCGCAGACGAACCAGGCAGCGGTGGTTATCCAGATGCGTGGTCAAGTGCAGCAGGATACGCTGGCGACGATCGACCCATCGGTGGGCACCTATGTCGATGGCGTCTATCTGGCGCGTGCCTACGGTCTGAATTCCACATTGGTCGACGTGCAAAGTTTCCAGGCGCTCAAGGGACCGCAGGGCACGCTTTTCGGACGCAACACGTCGGGCGGCGCTATCCTCATCAACACCAACGACCCCAGCTTCACCGACGGCCTGTCGGGGTCCATCTCGGGGACCTACGCCCGGTTCAATCATCAGGCACTTACCGGTGTCCTCAACGCGCCGTTGATCGACGATGTTCTTGCGGTCCGCCTCGTCTATTCCGGCAACAGGCGGGATGGCTATGTTCGGGAAATCAATTCCGGCCGCAAGATACAGGAGTTGAACGACGATCTTTTCCGCGGGAAAGTCCTGCTCCAACCGTCCGAACGCTTCCGCCTGCTCTTCTCGGCCGAGCGCTTCCAGTCCAACGCTTTGCATGATGTGGGCCGCCTGGGAGCTGCAATCCCCAACAGCCTTGCCGCGATCGAGGGGGGAATCGAGCAAATCGGTGGAGCGGCGTGCTTCCCCGGCGGTGTCGGAACGGCGCCTTCGGCTGCCTGCCTCGCGGCGGGGAACCAAGTTCTGGCGAACGCGCAAACGCTGAGCAATGCCCGCTACCGCACCTCCCTGAGCAGCGTCACCCGCAACAAGCTGGTCACCGAGACCTACAGCCTGACGGCCACGATGGACACGCCCTTCGGATCGATCAAGGCGATAGGCGCATATCGGCACTTGGATTCAAAGACTTTCGACAACGACAGTGACGCTGCACCGGTCAAGATCCTCGACGCCAGCGGGCAGGTTTATGTACAGGATATCAAACAATGGTCGGGCGAGGTGACGGCGACCGGCTCGGCGTTCGCTGATCGGCTCGATTTTGCGGCGGGCGTATTCTACTTCCACGAATATGGGTCTGACGGGACGCCTTCCTCGACCCTTACCGAATTGGCCAAGCTGAGCACCCGCGGCATTCGTATCGTCACCTTGGCGAATGGCGACATCGACACCAAGAGCGTAGGTGTATATGGTCAAGGGACTTTCCACTTTTCTGATCAGCTGTCATTGACCGGCGGCCTGCGATACTCCCGCGACAAGAAGGGCCTAGCATCAACCGCCGGAAATGTTCTCGGCAATTCGCCAAATGCTCCCAACGCGATCTTCTTCTGCGTCTTTGCCACCGGCTGCCCCTTCTCTTCATCCGCGACCTTCAGTGGCGTGGCCTACACAGCCTCCCTGGACTACAGGCCCAATGACGACCTCCTTCTTTATGCGAAGACGGCGAAGGGCTTCCGCTCGGGAGGGCAGAACCTGCGCCGGAACACCGGCATCCCGACATCGCTGATACCCTTCAAGCCTGAGATCGTTTATAATTACGAACTGGGTGCGAAGAGCGAATTGTTCGACCGCAGGGTCCGCATCAATGCCGCCGCCTATTATACCCGGTCGAAGAATGTCCAGCGCAACGTCACAATCCAGAACATTGTCAACGGCGCTCCCGTCACGGCTTCGTTCACGGAAAATGCGGCCAAGGTCGACATCTACGGCGGCGAACTTGAAATGAGCGTGCTGCTGCCCGCTGGCTTCAGGGTGGACGGCACCGCAGCTTATACCAAACCCAAATATAAGGAGTTCATCGATCAGCGCGGCTTTGATCGCAGCCACGAGCCGTTCCAGCTCGTTCCCCGGTGGACGGCTACGATCTCGCCCTCATGGCAGGGGGACGTGAGCTTCGGCAAATTGAGCGCCCGTCTCGATTTCGCCTATCAAGCGGGCCATGTGACGTACGCGCAAGGCTTCTTCAGAGACGCCGGGACACCGGCAGGCTTCGTTCGCGACGCGACCTCAGGTGCGCTGGTCTCGGACGCCAATGCTGCCGGATTTAAAAATGCGATCACCGACAAGGAACATGTTCTGGTCAATGGTCGGGTGAGCGCGACCTTCGACGCAGTCGATGTCGATGTCGCCCTATGGGGCAAGAATCTGACCAACCTGAGGGACAGGATAAACAGCCTTCCGCTCACGGGTCTGGGCTTTGCCCGGGTTATCCTTCGTGAACCGCGGACATATGGCGTCACTGTGACAAAGAAGTTCTGATCAGGACAGCCGGGTCGGGGCAAGTCCTCGACCCGCGCCATATCGTCAGTTTTTGTCCCGATAACAGATAACAGGATGAAAGGATGAAGGCGTGGAACATAAACTGGTGGCGCTGATCGGCGCATCATTGCTCGTAAATGGCTGGACCGCCGCATCTGCACGGGACACCTCGCAGAGCACGGTGCCACCTCCCCGTCCCGTAGCGACTAGCCTGCCACCTGCCCCAGATGCACCAGTTTACGCCCCATGGGAACGCTTTACCAAGGATCTGCGAGATATATGGCCACGCATCTATCAGAAAGCACCGAAGCGCCTTCGCGATAATCCTCAGATGCGCGCCGAGCTGTCACGTTTGATGTTAGAGTCGGTCGCTCTCCAGGTCATGGATGCACTTGGAGGCGATGGCGATCATCCTGTATTCATGCCACACATCAGTTATTATTTGAATGTTGGCCAGCCGAACGCAGACACAATCTACAAACGAGCGATCATCACGCCTGGCGGCAGCTATCGACTGCGCGGCAAGCCGGGCAACCTGACGATCGCGAAGATGGCGCAGCTGGGACCCACACCTGACCAGACCGGCGGCGGCATCCGCGCGATCGCCTATTCGGATTTCTCGAAATTGAAAGTCGATGCCAATGGTTACTTCGACGTAATTCTTAGTCCTGCTCGCCCCGCCGGCTATAGCGGCGACTGGTGGCAACTCGATCCGAACGCAAGCAACCTGTTGCTGCGCCAGGTCAGTCAAGACTGGGCGAAGGAAACCGATCCGGCTATTTCGATTGAAAGGATCGATGTCCCAGTGACGAAGCCGCGTGTATCGGCTGCCGACTTGGAGAAGCGCCTCGAAGCCATTCCGCGGCAGGCATATTTTATGGCGGCGCTGTTTGTGAACCACGCCGAGCAGTTGCGCGATGAAGGCTATGTCAACAAGCTACGCGTATTCGATGTGAGCAATGGCGGCGCGCTCGAGGGGCAATTTTATTACGAGGGCGCGTACGACCTTAAGCCTGATGAAGCACTTGTCATTCAAGTCAAAGTGCCGGAGAAATGTCGCTATTCCTCTATGATCCTCACCAACGAGATTTATGAGACGACGAACTGGATAGATAATCAGAGCAGCCTTAATGGCGCCCAGTATCACGTCGACAGTGATGGCGTGCTCAGGATCGTGATCGCCAATCGCGATCCCGGCGTCGCCAACTGGTTGGATACTGCAGGCAACCCGGCAGGTGTACTGCAGGGCCGGTGGACGGATTGTTCTTCGCAAGAGGTCCCCAGCACGATCAAGGTAAAGATTTCTGACCTGGCCAAAACGTTGCCGGCTGACACGGCGTGGGTCACGCCAAAGGAACGCGAAGCAGCAGTGAGGGACCGGCGGGCCGCTTACCTCCAGCGTCGGCTCTGGTAAATCTGACGTCGAACGGTGCCAACCATCAGCCGCCCTTGGCGACACGGCTGATGGCTGGCTTGCGAACTTCAAGGCCCTGCCGCTGGTATGCCCATGGCAGACTTTTGATCGCCGCAGAGAAGTGATCCGCCTGAAGCTTGTGTTTTGGATAGGCCCGATCCCGCGGCGCAGGGACATGGGCTCCGCCTGCTGTCGCCCGGATCTGAGCGACCGTTGAAGGCGCAGAATAATGTGTACCGCGACGTCAAGGCGATTCACGGAGACGGTGACAAGGCCGACAATGCGCTTCGTTATATTACAAAGCGAACGCCAACTCGACATGCCGACGCTGCACTGCGTCAGGATCGACTCGTTGCTGAACGAAGCTCGCTGATGAACCAGACCCGGCATTTGACCGCAGCCCGCCCGATGGTGATCTCAATCAAAGCGGCTCCGGCCGGACGTCACTGGCCAGCCTGTCAGAAGGCTTGCCCATCGGGGCCCGTGTCAGCATAAGCATGCAGGGATGGCGAGCGAAGGCAGCCAGGAATATTCAGCCCAAATGGTTCGATGCGAACTTCGGGAACCACAGCCGGGCCAGGCATTTCGCCCCCCAGCGAACCGGAGCCGCCGATGTCGGTATATCTCCTGATCCTACTGCCGTTCCTGGGCGCGGTCCTCGTGGCAGCAATGCCGCAGGCAAGCCGATCGATGCAGGCCGCGGTCGCCGGAGCGATCACTGGCGCCACATTCGTCTTGCTTATGGTCCAGGCGCCGACGGTGCTTGCCGGAGGAGCGGTTTCCAAGCGTGTGGATTGGATTCCGGGCCTGGGCCTGTCGGCCAGCCTCTACATCGACGCGCTGGGACTTCTTTTCGCCGGGCTGATCCTCGGCATTGGCCTCCTGATCATCATCTATGCGCGCTTCTATCTGAAGCCGGGAGATCCGATGGGGCGGCTCTATGCCTTCTTGCTCATGTTCCAGGGGGCGATGCTCGGCATTGCCCTGTCGGGCAACATCCTGCTGCTGCTCATCTTCTGGGAGCTGACGAGCCTCAGTTCCTTCCTGCTGATCGGCTTCTGGCGTGATCACGCCGAAGCTCGGCAGGGCGCGCGCATGGCGCTGGCCGTGACGGGCGGCGGCGGCCTTGCACTGATCGCGGGCATGATCCTGCTCGGCCAGATCGCCGGCAGCTATGAGCTGGACGAAATTCTGCGCAGCGGCGCACGGATCCAGGCATCGCCGCACTATCCGCTCGCGCTTGTGCTGATTCTGCTCGGCTGCTTCACCAAATCGGCACAGTTTCCATTCCATTTCTGGCTTCCCCACGCAATGGCGGCGCCCACGCCGGTCAGCGCTTATCTACATTCCGCGACGATGGTGAAGGCGGGCGTCTTCCTGCTGGCGCGCCTGTGGCCCGCCCTCACCGGAACTGATCTGTGGTTCTATCTCGTCGCGAGCACCGGTCTGGTGACGATGCTGGTGGGCGCGGTGATCGCCCTGTTCAAACATGATCTGAAGGCGATCCTGGCCTATTCGACGGTGAGCCAGCTCGGCCTGCTGACGATGCTGTTCGGCTTCGGCACGCCGATGGCGGCGGCGGTCGGCGTCTTCCATCTGCTCAACCACGCGCTCTTCAAGGCGGCCTTGTTCATGAATGCCGGCATCGTCGACCATGAGACCGGTATGCGCGACGCGAGGCTGCTTGGCGGCCTTGCGACGCTGATGCCGATCACCGCGACACTGGGCCTGCTCGCCAGCGCCTCGATGGCAGGCGTACCGCCGCTCGGCGGCTTCCTCTCCAAGGAGATGATGCTGGAGGAGGCGGCGCACACCAGCCTTGCGGGGATCGGCTGGCTGGTGCCCCTGCTGGCGACGATCGCGGCGATCCTGTCGGTCGCCTATTCGCTGCGCTACGCCGTCCATATCTATCTCGGCAGACCGCGCGCCGAAACGCCGCTCGCCCCGCATGATCCACCGGCCGGATTATGGGGACCGTCAGCGCTGCTGGTCGCTGGCGCGGTCGCAATCGGCCTGTTTCCGATGACATTTGTCGGCGCGCTCGTGCAGGCAGCCGCTAGATCGGTCGTCGGCGACGATACGCCGCCTTTCACGCTCAAGCTTTGGCACGGCCTCACCCCCGCGCTGGGGATGAGCGGCGTCGCGATGCTGATCGGCATTCTGATCCTGGCGGGCTATGCACCGCTCTTGCGGCTGTGGGATCGACTCCGCGTCCCTGCGGCCAAGCGTCTCTTCGATCATGGCGTCGCCGCGGCGGTAAGGGCGAGCCACCGGGCCACGCTCGCCCTACACAATGGCTCGCTGCAACGCTATCTTGGTGCGCTGTTCGTGGTCGCGATCGCAGCAGGAGCGGTCGGTTTGAAGATGGGCGGCTCTGCCCCCGGCGAGCGCCCCACGCTCCCCGCCCCCGCGGTGGCGATCGTCGCCTGGGCCGCGCTGATCGCAGCGACCCTGGCGGTAATCCGCGCACATCGGCATCGCTATGTCGCGCTGATCTTCATCAGCGTCATCGGTCTCATCATCTCGCTGGGTTTCATCTACCTCTCGGCACCCGATCTCGCGCTCACGCAAATCTTGGTCGAGATCGTGACCATCCTGCTTCTGCTGCTGGCGCTCAACCTGCTGCCCAAGCGGCCGCCCCGGCTGAGTACGACGTCCCGGCGCCTGCGCGACGGCGCCATCGGCGCCATTGGCGGAAGCGGCGCAGGCTTTCTCGCATGGGCGGCGATGACCCGCGCGCCGAACGATCCGATCTCCGCCTACCACTGGGCCAACAGCTATTCGGGCGGCGGCGGCACCAACGTCGTCAACGTGACCCTGGTCGACTTCCGCGCTTTCGATACCTTCGGCGAGATCATCGTGCTCGGCATCGCCGCGCTCGCGATCTTCTCGCTGCTTCAGACCGCCTCACGCGGCGCATCCGGCCAGCGATTGTTGCAGTGGATTCCGGATCTGGTTCGCTCGCCCGAACGGCATCCGATGATGTTCGTGGTTGCAACACGGCTGCTCCTGCCGCTGGCCATGCTGACCGGCTTCTACGTCTTCCTGCGCGGCCACAATCAGCCCGGCGGCGGCTTCATCGCCGGGCTGGTGCTGTCGATCGCGCTGCTCATGCAATATATGGCGTCCGGGTTCGACTGGACCGACGAACGCCGACGCTTTGATGAGCATGCGATGATAGCGTGCGGGGTTCTCCTCGCCGTGGCGACCGGACTTGGCCCACTGCTGCTCGGGCGGCCATTGTTCACCAGCGCCTTCGGTTATTTCGACATTCCGTTCATCGCATCGTTCGAACTGGCGACCGCCATGGCTTTCGACATTGGCGTTGCGGTAGCCGTGGTCGGGGCGGTGATGCTCGCGCTGGCCGAGCTCAGCCATGTCGCGCAGCGTGCCGAGAAGGACGCGCGGAGCGAACATCCGATGGATGTCGATCCCGGTCGCTTGCAGGATAGGCCAGCATGAGCTTGGAATTTCTGGTCGCCAGCACCATCGGCGTGCTCGTGGCGGCGGGCATCTATCTGTGTCTTCGCGGGCGCACCTTTCCGGTGGTTCTCGGACTGGCGATGCTGTCCTATGCCATCAACCTGTTCCTCTTCGCTATGGGTCGGCTGGTTGTCGACCGGCCACCAATCTATGAGAAGGGGCTGTCTGAGCATGCCGACCCGCTGCCCCAAGCGCTCGTTCTGACAGCTATTGTCATTTCTTTCGGGATGACCGCGCTCGTGGTCGTTCTGTCGCTACGGACCTATCTCGAAACCGGAACCGATCAGGTCGACGGGCTTGCCGATCAAGAGCCGGACGAAGGCGAGGCATGAACCACCTGATCGTCGCTCCTGTCGTGCTGCCCGCGATCATCGCCGCGCTTACGCTGCTTCTCCGCTGGCGACGTTGGTTCGGCGCCGCGATCAGCCTCGTCGGCTGTGCCGCGCTGCTGTTGATCGCGTCGGCCCTGTTTGCCCGCGCCTGCTCCGGCGCCATCTCGGTCTATGCGCTTGGCCAGTGGCCGGCGCCTTTTGGCATCGTGCTGGTACTCGACCGGCTGTCGGCGCTGATGCTGCTTCTGACATCGATACTGGCCATCATCGTCCTATGCCATGCGGTGGTCACGAGGCTCGACCGAAAAGGGTGGCATTTTCACCCGCTCTTCCAATTCCTGCTGGTCGGGCTCAACGGCGCGTTCCTGACCGGCGATCTGTTCAATCTGTTCGTTTTCTTCGAGGTTCTGCTCATCGCCTCCTATGGCCTAATGCTCCACGGCCAGGGCGCGCGCCGGCTGAAGGCTGGGGTACAATATGTCGTCATCAACCTGGTGGGCTCGACGCTGTTTCTGATCGGCATCGGTGTGCTCTACGGCGTGACGGGAACGCTCAATATGGCCCACATGGCGGGCCGCATCGCCGGTCTTCCCGCAGGCGATCAGGGACTCGCTGGTGCCGGAGGGCTGCTGGTCGCGACGGTATTCGCGCTCAAGGCGGCCTTGTTGCCGTTGCACCTGTGGCTGCCGCGCACATATGCCGACACGTCACCCGCCGTTGCGGCGCTGTTCGCGATCATGACCAAGGTGGGAGCCTACGCACTGATCCGCGTGACGACGCTGGTCTTCGGAGCGGACGCGGGCGGCCTCGCATGGCTACCGGCCCGCTGGATGCTGCCAGCCTCGCTCGCGACTTTGAGCGCCGGTTTCGTGGGGCTGCTTTCCGCGCGCGGTCTTCGCGAGCAAGCCGCCTTCGGGCTCATCGGTTCAACGGGCACCTTGCTCGTGGCGGTATCCCTGTTCGAGCCGCGGGCAATGGCGGCTGCGCTCTACTACCTGCCGCACACGACATTGGCTGGCGCGCTCCTGTTTCTCGTCGCCGACCTGGTGGCCCGCCGCCGGCCCGACTATGGCGATGCCATCACCATTGGCCCGCGCTTCGCCAATATCGAAGGGATATCGGCGCTCTACATGCTGGCGGCGATCGCGCTGGCGGGCATGCCGCCGCTATCGGGCTTCATCGGCAAGCTGTTGATCCTCGAAGCTGCGACAGCCCATCCCGCCGCGGGGTGGATCTGGGCGACGATTCTTGGCACGACCCTGATCGCGATCGTCGGCCTGGCGCGCGCGGGAAGCACGCTGTTCTGGAAGAGCAGCACCTGTGCCGAGGCCGTGCGACCGACACCTGCCGGGGTAGAAATCAAGGAGCTGCTGCCCTCCATCGCTCTCGTCATCCTAATGGCCACTCTGGTGGTCGGCGCCGGCCCGGTCACCGCCTTTTGCGACGGGGTTTCGGCTCAGCTGTTCGCCCCCCGGACCTATATCGAAGCCGTGCTCGGCACGAGCGTGGCGAGGTGAGGCCATGCTGAGGCGGCTTTTTCCCCATCCCGGCTTGACGGTGCTGCTGATCGCGGTCTGGCTGCTCATGCTGAACAGCATCAGCATCGGGGGCCTGGCGGTCGCAGCCCTGCTCGGCACGGTCATCCCGATCTTTACCGCGCCCTTCTGGCCGGGCCGGCCTCGCCTCTATTTCGGCTGGCCAGTCGCCGAATATCTCCTTCTGGTGATCGGCGATGTCGTGGTCGCGAACTTTCATGTCGCGCGGATCATCCTGTTTCGGCGGAACCGCTCGCTGCGCTCGCGCTGGCTGGTCATTCCACTGGAACTGCGTTCGGCCGAGGCGATCACCATGCTTGCCGGCACGATCAGTCTTACACCAGGCACCGTCTCCTCGGACGTCTCCGCCGATGGCCGGTTCCTGCTGGTCCATGCGCTCGACGTGGCCGACGAAGCGGCCGCGGTCGCACGCATCAAGCAGCGCTACGAGACGCGTCTCCAAAGGATCTTCCGATGATCGGATATGCCCTTGCCTTCGCCTTCGCCTGCGTTGCGCTGGCACTTCTGCTCGCGTTGTTCCGCCTGCTCGCCGGGCCGACCCGAGCAGATCGGGTCCTCGCCCTCGACACAATGGTGATCAACGCGATCGCGCTGATCATCCTCTTCGGCATCCACCAGACGAGCAAGACCTATTTCGAGGCGGCCCTTCTACTCGCGATGGTGGGCTTCGTCGGCACGGTTGCCTATTGCAAGTTCCTCCTGCGCGGGGACATCGTCGAATGAGCCTCGTCGGCGAACTCGTCATCTCGCTTTTGATCGTGCTCGGCAGCGCGTTCGCGCTTATCGGCAGTTGGGGACTGGTCCGGCTGCCATCGCTGATGACCCGGCTGCATGGGCCGACCAAGGCAACGACCTTGGGCGTGGGCGGATGCCTGATCGCGTCCATGATCTACTTCCCGGCAAGCGGCGCGAACTGGTCAGCCCATGAACTTCTCATCGCACTCTTCCTGTTCATCACCGCGCCGGTTTCGGCCAACATGATCGCCAAGGCTCATCTTCATCGGCAGCGATACCGACTGGACCCGGACGCGGAAGACGGCATCAAGGATGATCTTCCCCCACCGGGCCATGACACCGGCTGGGCGACATTCTGGTCACGGAGCGACCCACCCGCGCTTTGAGAAGCGCGCATTTCAGTGAATTGGTCTCTCTCCATGTTCGAGGACCGACCCACGCGCTACTGCTTTATCAGGAGATAGGGTCGCGATACGGTCCCGCCAGGTGCCCGCCGTCGACGAGCAGCGACGCCCCCGTACAGTAGGAGCTCTCGTCCGAGGCGAAGAACAGGACCGCGTTCGCGACTTCCTCCGGTCGCGCCATCCGCTTGATCGGCTGATGAGCGATGGCGCTGTCGAGCCTCTTCATCTGGGCTTCCGACAATCCGCGCACGAGTTCGGTCTCCGTTATGCCAGGGTGCACGCTGTTCACCCTGATACCCCGATCGGCCAACTCTATGGCGAGCGACCGGGTCAGTCCCGTCACCGCGAACTTGGTCGCGACATAGGTGGCCAGGTTCGCCATGCCGGCGAGACCGTCGATCGAGGAGATGTTGACGATCGAGCCGTTGCCCTGACGTCCCATCACTGCGGCGACAGCACGAATCCCCGCCCAGACGCTGGTCACGTTAAGGTCCAGTAGCCCCCTATGCTTTTCTGGCTGGTCGTCCTCGATCCGCAGCTGATAGCCTGTCCCGGCGTTGTTGACCAAAATATCGAGTCTGCCGAACCGTGCCATGGCGGCCTCGACCGCCTCGTCCCACTCCGGTACGTTCCGGACGTCTAGCGGCTGGAACATGCCCTTGCCTGCGAACTCAGCGGCGACGCGCTCCCCGCCCGCCGCGTCAATATCGGCAACTATGACATGGGCACCATGTGCCGCGAACTTGCGCGCTATAGCCGCGCCGATCCCACTGGCCGCACCGGTGACCAGTGCCACCTTTTCCGAAAGGCGGCCACCCACCTTTTCAAGACCTTTGCTCACATTACCCATGGCACCCTCTCTATGTCGTTGGCCGCGGCCTCCCTTGCCAGTTCATTTGATCTGACAATTCTGACAATATTGCGCGCTCGCTGCTTCCAGCAACTTCTGCACGACCATGACAGATTGCGCGAGCGCAATTTGGCGACGGGGAGCGATGCCGGATGGCTCACGAGGCTCCGCCAGCCGACCTGCTGGCCCGTCGAGAAGGTTCCCCCCCGCTCCACCGCCTGCTATCTGCCCGTCATGTCAGCCAATCATCTCTACCTTGTCGACGGCTCCGGCTACATCTTCAGGGCCTATCATCGCCTGCCGCCCCTCACCAATCGACATGGCACGCCGGCCGGCGCGGTCTTCGGCTTCACCACGATGCTGTGGAAGCTGATCAATGAGCTCCATCAGGCCGATGGCCCGACCCACCTCGCGGTCATCCTCGACGCATCGTCGAAGACCTTCCGCAACGAGATGTACGATCAGTATAAGGCGCATCGGCCGCCGCCGCCGGAAGACCTGGTTCCCCAATTTCCGCTGATCCGCGATGCCGTGCGAGCCTTTTCGGTACCCTGCATCGAGGAAGTCGGGCTCGAGGCGGACGATATCATCGCCTGTTATTCCGAAGCGGCGTTGGCAGCGGACTGGAAGGTGACGATCGTCTCGTCCGACAAGGATCTGATGCAGCTGATCCGGCCTGGCCTGGACATGCTCGACACGATGAACAATCGGCGACTGGGCCGCGATCATGTCCTCGAGAAATTCGGAGTCGAGCCCGAAGCGCTGGGGGACGTACTCGCTCTGATGGGCGACAGCGTTGACAATGTGCCGGGCGTGCCCGGCATCGGTCCGAAGACCGCGAGCGAGCTTATCCGCCAGTTCGGCAGTCTGGACGCCGTTCTCGGCGGTACCGACCAGATCAGGAAACCCAAGCTGAAGCAGTCGCTGATCGATCATGCCGACAATGCCCGGCTGTCGCGCGAACTTGTCCGTCTCAAATGCGACGCGCCGCTGCCCGAGCCGCTTGAGGGGCTCGCGCTGCGCGGACTGCCGCCCGAGCCGCTGCGGGCCTTTCTCGAGGACATGGGGTTCAAGTCGCTCCTCGCAAAGGTCGGCAATGGCAATGGTCCCGCAACTTTGCCGAACGGTGGCCCGACCATGCTCGCACTGGCACCGGGCGCCGATGAAAAGCCGCTGGCGCCGGTGGAAAGCCTGCCGTTCAGCCACAAGGATTATGAGACGGTAGTCGAAGAAGATGCTCTGATGCGCTGGATCAGCGACGCATCTTCGTGCGGCCATGTCGCGGTCGACACCGAAACCGACTCTGTCGATCCGGTCCGCGCCAACCTCGTGGGGGTGAGCCTTGCAACCGAGGCAGGTAAAGCATGTTATGTGCCGCTCGCGCATAGCGGCGACGGCCTGTTGTCCGAGGCGCCGCGGCAGATCCCATTGCAAACAGCGATCGACCGGCTCAAGCCGCTGCTCGAAGCGGCCGATATCCTCAAGATCGGCCAGAATATAAAATATGACATGGTCGTGCTCGCCAAATACGGCATCGACATCACCCCCTATGACGACACGATGTTGCTGTCCTACGATCTGGATGCGGGGCTGGGCGGCCATGGCATGGACGAGTTGGCGAAACGCCACTTCGATCATGCCTGTATCGAGTTCAAGACGGTCTGCGGCACGGGCAAGAGCCAGATCAGCTTCGACAAGGTCTCACTCGACCGCGCGACCGAATATGCGGCTGAGGATGCCGACGTCACGCTCCGACTATGGCAGCGGCTCAAGGGCCGGCTTGCGCGCGAGGCCGCAACCCGGGTCTACGAGTTGGTCGACCGGCCGCTCGTCCCGGTGCTCGCGGCGATGGAACGCGCCGGCATCAAGGTCGACCGCGAGGAACTGGCACGGCTATCGGCCGAGTTCGCTGGTCAGAGCGCAGAGCTGGAACGGCAGATCCACGCTGAAGCAGGCGGCCCCTTCACCGTTGGGAGCCCAAAGCAACTTGGTGAGGTTTTGTTCGATAGGCTCGGGCTGAAAGGCGGACGGAAGGGCAAGACCGGTGTCTATTCGACCGATGCCGCCGAGCTCGAGCGGCTCGCGGGCGAAGGTTTCGCGATCGCACGGCTCGTGCTCGACTGGCGACAATTGACGAAGCTCAAATCGACGTACACGGATGCCCTGCAGGGGCAGATCAATCCCGCAACCGGGCGCGTTCATACCTGTTTCTCAATGGCCGTCGCACAGACAGGACGGCTGTCGTCGACCGATCCGAACCTGCAGAATATCCCGATCCGGACGGAGACGGGCCGGCGCATCCGCGATGCTTTCGTTGCCGAGCCCGGCAAGCTCATCCTATCGGCCGATTACTCACAGATCGAGTTGCGGCTTGCGGCGCATATGGCCGACGTCCCCGCTCTCAAGGATGCTTTCGCCCGTGGCGACGACATCCACTCATTGACGGCGCAGGAAGTCTTCGGAGAGGTCAACCGCGATACGCGCGCGCGCGCCAAGACGATCAACTTCTCAATCCTCTACGGCATTTCCGCGTGGGGCCTTGCCGGACGGCTCGAAGTATCGCGCGAAGAGGCGCAGGGGATGATCGATCGATATTTCGCGCGCTTCCCCGGTATCAACCATTATATCGCCAATACCCTCCAGCAAGTTCGCGAACAGGGTTATGTGACCACATTATTCGGCCGTAAAACCCACCTCCCCTGGATAAAAAGCCCCAAGCAAGGCGAGCGCCAGGCCGCCGAGCGGCAGGCAATCAACGCGCCGATCCAGGGAACCTCGGCCGATATCATAAAGCGCGCGATGATCCGCATGGGTCCCGCATTGGCGGCGGCGGATCTCGCCGATGTCCAGATGCTGCTCCAGGTCCATGATGAGCTGGTGTTCGAGATCCGCCCCGAACAGGTGGCGCCCGCCTCCGCCGTGATTCGGGACGTAATGGCAGGTGCAGCCGAGCCGCTGGTGGATCTGTCGGTTCCGCTCGGAGTCGAGATCGGCACCGGCTCCAGCTGGGGTTCTGCCCATTGAGCCTTGCCCCCGACAACGCGGTTCCCGGCGCGACGCTCCTCAAATCGGGCGACGATATCAAGGCGCTCGCGAGGGGCGGCCGCACTAATTTCTTGGGTTTCCTGCTGCGGCTGGCAGCGCGCCTGCCATTCCTCTTCATCGCGGGGCGCTGGTACGGCGCCGAGGCGCTGGGTCGCTTCGCCTATGCGGTGATCATCGTCGAATTCGCCGCTACGCTTGCGACGCTCGGGCTCAAGCGGGGACTAGCCGAACAATTGTCGAAAGCCGACCGCCCGCACGTCCACGTCGTGTGGGACGCAATGCTCGTCGCCGCCGTGGCTTCAGCGATCACCGCGGCGATTCTCGCCGTATTGCCCCAGTTGATGTTTCCCAACAGCGACATCAACGGGCTTGAATGGCTGCTCCCGCTGGCAATCTTCGCCCTCGCCTGGTCCGACATAGCGCTCGCGGCCTTGGCGTATCGGCTAGATATCGGCGCGACGGTGCGTGCCCGCTCCGTCATCGAGCCATGGACGATCAGCCTCGCGGCTTTCGCCCTTGCATTCTATTCGCTCCGGGATGGTCTGATCATCTCCTATGTCGTCTCGATGGGCGCCGCGCTCATCGCCTCGATCTGGCCGATGGTTCGCAGCTTCGGGCCGCCGCGAGGCTGGCGGCCGCGCCCGGCCGCACTGGTCACGCTCACCCGGCGCAACATACCCCTGGCCGCCGCCGACGCCATCGAATGGGGCTCGCGCCGTATCGACATCGCGATCCTCGGCCTCTTCTTCTCGCCCGCGATCGTCGGGATCTATTATGTTGCCCAGCAGGTGGCTTCACTGCCGCAGAAGCTGAAGACCAGCTTCGATCCCATTCTCGGACCCGTGATCACGCGCAATCTTACGGCCGGCAACCGGACCGCGGTCGCGCGGCAGGTTTCCCAGGTCGGCTTTTGGATCATTGCCGCGCAGGCCGCGATCGGGCTGGCGCTTGGCATTCCTGGCGAGGGTGTGATGGGCCTGGTCGGCCCGAACTTCGTCGGCGGCAATGGCGCCCTCGCCTGCCTTCTGATCGCCGAGGTCGTCGCCGCGACCGCCGTCGTATCCGAAGCTGCACTGATCTATATCGCGCGCCATCGGAATCTCTGGATTTCGCTGCTGATGGTCGGATTGCAGGTCGCGCTGAGCTTCGCCTTCGTACTCGTGCTCCGCGATGCCCTGCATGCGCCCCTGCTCTGGCAGGCGGCAGGGCCCGCCGCGGCGATGGCCGTGGCACTGGGGATATCGTCGATCGTCAAGGCGCGCCTGCTGGCACAGATGCTCGGAGCGCCTGTCTCCGGATGGCGCTGGTCGTTGATCCTGGCCGCGGCCGCCGCGACGGCGGCCGGCTACCTGGCTACGCGTCTGCCGGAATGGGCAGAGCTGCTGCTGGGCATCCCCGTGATCCTCTTGACGTTCGGGTTAGTGGTATGGCGTATCGGGTTCACGAATGAGGACCGCGCCCTGCTCCGCTTCAAATGACGATCAGGCGCCTTCCGGAGGCAGCGGCATGATCGTACCACGGTCCGGTGCGGCATCGTCCCACCGGACCGAGCCATAGGGCCGCTCGAGCTTGCGGACCACGCGAACCGGCTGGTCACCGCAATGGAAGGCAATGACCCGTTCCAACACGCCGTATTCCTTCCGCGTCATCCGCGTACGCTGGCGCAGATAGTCGTGCCATGTCGGCGTATGATACCGCTCGGTCCATAGTTCGGGATCGCCGATGTCGCGCTCGAGCGACCACCCATAGCCCCCGGTGCGGTGACGGATCGACTGCATCTCCTGCATCGCTCGGTAGAAGGATCGGGCACGATCGGGCGCCACCCTATATTCCAGGACGATCACGATCGGGCCGCTCCGTCCAGTCAGTTCGAGATTGGTGTCAGGTTCGTGGGGCAGAATGCGAAGCTCCGAAGGCTCCTCGACCTCCGGCATACGCCAAATCCGCCCTAACAGAATAGAAGCGATCATCGCGACTCCCGAGACGACCATCGCCACCGGGGTGCCATGCGAGGCGGCGATGACGCCCCAAAGCCATCCGCCGACCGCGAGCCCGCCGCAAATGGCCGTGACATAGGCGGCGAGCGCGCGACCCATTACCCAGCGCGGCGAGGACATCTGCATGCTGATGTTGAACAGTCCCGAGGCGATCATCCACGGCGCGGAGCCGATCATCAGCAACAGACCGGTGATGATCGCGTTTCGGCTCAGCCCGATGCCGATCAGACAGGGGCCGTAGATCGCCAGACATAGCGTTAATGCGCTCTCGTCCGACATCCTGCGACGAAGGTCGCCGAGGAACACCGCACCAACCACGGCACCCGCGCCGAAACAGCCCGCCAATATTCCGTAGAGGCTGGCGTGGCCGTGCAGAACATCGCGCGCGATCAGCGGCAGCAGTGCCATCGTGGATGCGCCGATCAGGCCGATGACCAACGTGCGCAACCATATCGCCCGCAGTGGCGGCGAATGAATCGTATAGCGGATCCCCGAGATCATCGCCCGTCCCAGTCCCTCGGGGGGCAACCGCGAGGGCTCGCGCGGCCGACGCCAAAGAAACATGACGATGAGGTTCGGAAGATAAAAAAGTGCGTTGATGGAAAAGGCTGAAATGACTCCTGCGACCGCGACGAGCGCGCCACCTATCGCAGGTCCGAAGCTGCGCGCGATATTATAGCTGATCGAGTTGAGCGTGATCGCCTGCGCGAGATGGTGCTTCGGCACCTGTTCGCGAACCGACGCCTGCCATGACGGGTTCAGCAATGTCATGCCGCTGCCGACCACGAAGCAAAGCGAAAGCAATATTGTGGGGGTGAGCAGACCGAACAAGGAAACGAGCGTCAGGCACGTCGCGCCGAGCAGCGCGATCAGCAGCGCGACCAGCGAAACCTTGCGGCGGTCATAGCTGTCGGCGATGGCGCCCGCGATCAACGAAAAGCACATCATGGGTGCAAACAGCGCGGTCTGAACCAACGCGACTCTATCGGCGCGCCCGGTCATCTCGGTCATTGCCCAGGCGGCGCCCACGCCCTGGATGAGCTGCCCGAAATTGGTGAAGAGGCTTGCGAACCAGACGCGGCGAAAGATCGGCTCCCGAAGGGGCGCGAAAGCCCCCACATGCTGATCCACCGCCATCGTCTCGCCGCTATCGGCCATCCACACCAACCTTTGCTTGTGCTACTGGACCCCGGCCACCTGCCGATCAATGGCGAAAATGCCGCATCCCGGTGAAGATCATCGCCAGACCAGCCTCGTCGGCGGCCTCGATGACCTCCTTGTCGCGAATTGATCCGCCGGGCTGGATCACCGCTGTCGCTCCCGCTTGCACTGCGGCGAGCAGGCCATCGGCAAAGGGGAAGAAGGCGTCGGACGCAACCGCAGACCCGATCGTGCGCGGCTCGCCCCATCCCGCCTTTTCGGCCGCATCCTTGGCCTTCCAGGCCGCGATTCGAGCTGACTCCAGCCGGTTCATCTGACCGGCGCCGATGCCGGCGGTCGCTCCGTCTCTGGCGTAGACGATCGCATTCGACTTGACGTGTTTGGCGACGGTCCAGGCGAACAGACAATCTTGCAATTCCTGCCCGGTCGGCGCCCGCCTGGTCACCACCTGGAGATCGTCAGCGGTGATCCGCCCGTTATCGCGCGACTGGACCAGCATGCCGCCGGCGATGGTCTTGAGCGACAGACCTGACCTTGCGGGATCGGGCAACTCGCCGGTCAGCAGCAGGCGCAGGTTCTTCTTCTTCGCGAAGATCGCCTTTGCCTCATCGTCCGCATCCGGTGCTGCGACGACCTCGGTAAAGATACCACTGATCGCTTCGGCGGTCCTGCCGTCGAGCGGCCGGTTGACTGCGATGATCCCGCCAAAGGCCGAAACGCTGTCGCAGGCGAGCGCCGCTTCATAGGCTTCTATCAGCGTGTCCGCAGTGGCGACGCCGCACGGATTGGCGTGTTTGACGATGACCACCGTCGGGGGACCGTCCCGAAACTCGCTGACCAATTCGAGCGCAGCGTCGGCGTCGTTGTAATTATTGTAGCTGAGGTCCTTGCCCTGCACCTGGCTTGCCTGGGCTATGCCGCGCGCGGCGGAGCCGACCGGGAGATAGAGCGCGGCCTGCTGGTGCGGATTTTCACCATAACGCAGCGTTTCCGCCTTGCGCATGGGGACCGACAGCGTCTCGGGAAAAAACTCGTCTTGATCGACATGGGCGAACCAGGAGGAAATCGTCGCGTCATAGGCGGCGGTCGCTGCGAAAGCCTTGGCGGCCAAGCGCCTGCGCTGATCGAATGTTGTCCCGCCGTTGCCGTCGATGATCTCGGCATAATCGGCCGGATCGGTCAGGATCGTCACGTAACCATGGTTCTTCGCGGCGGACCGAACCATCGATGGCCCCCCGATATCGATATTTTCGATGATCTCGGCGCGTTCCGCGCCTTTGGCGACGGTCTGGGCGAAGGGATAGAGATTGACCACGACGAGGTCGATCGCTCCGATGCCGTGCTCGGCCATGGCCTTCGCATGCTCGGGATCATCGCGGACACCGAGCAGACCGCCATGGACCATCGGGTGAAGCGTTTTTACCCGGCCATCCATCATCTCGGGAAAGCCCGTGAGGTCGGAAACGTCGCGCACCTTGAGCCCCGCCTCGCGGAGCACGCTGGCGGTACCCCCGGTCGAGACTAGCTCGACACCCCAGGCGGCAAGAGTCTTGCCGAGATCGACCAGTCCGCTTTTGTCTGAAACCGAGAGAAGCGCGCGCTTGAACGCAATCTGATCTGGAGCGGCGGTCGTCGGCGTTTTCATTCAAGCTATTCCCGGCTGTCGGACGAGTCGCCGACCGGTTAGGCGATGCCGTCGGGAAATTCCACCCGGCTCTGATATCCGCCGCCATACCGGAAGGGGGGCCCGTCCGTCCGGGATCAAGCGGATCGATTGCTCCGCACGCGACCGCCTCATCGAACCCGCCAAACCGCCGGGCCGACAGGTTTCGGAAGAAGCCGGGCCATTATCGCTGATCCAGGGCGGATTCTGGGCCAAGGGTGCGTTCTGGCGGGCCGTCCGCCCCCAGGGTGAAGCTACGAAGATCAGCGGGCCTTGAGCGCCGCCCTGCCCGCATAGGTCGCGACCGGGCCCAATTCCTCTTCGATCCGAATGAGTTGGTTATATTTGGCGAGCCGGTCCGAGCGGGCGAGACTGCCGGTCTTTATCTGGCCGCAGTTCGTCGCGACCGCCAGGTCGGCGATCGTCGAATCCTCGGTCTCGCCGGAGCGGTGGGACATGACGGCCGTATAGCCCGCGCGCTGCGCGGTGCTGACCGCCTCCAGCGTTTCGGTCAAGGTACCGATCTGGTTCACCTTGACGAGCAGCGAGTTGGCGAGCCCCTTGGCAATGCCGTCGCGCAGGCGAGCGGGATTGGTCACGAACAGATCGTCGCCGACCAGCTGACAGCTCGAGCCGATCTTGTCGGTCAGGATCTTCCAGCCTTCGAAATCATCCTCACCCATGCCGTCCTCGATCGAGACGATCGGATAGCGCCGGGTGAGATCCGCCAGATAATCGGCCATCTCGGCCGGCGAACGCTTCACGCCCTCGCCATGGAATTCGTAGGCACCATCCTTGAAGAACTCGGTTGCCGCACAGTCGAGCGCGATCACGACATCGTCGCCAGGCGTGTAGCCGGCCTTTTCGATCGACTGCATGATGAAATCGAGCGCGTCGGGCGCGGAAGCGAGATTGGGGGCGAAGCCGCCCTCGTCACCCACGGCGGTCGCCAGCCCCTTGTCGTGGAGCGCCTTCTTCAACGTGTGAAAAATCTCAGAACCGGTCCGAACCGCGTCGAACAATGTCGGCGCGCCAACCGGCATGATCATGAATTCCTGAAAATCGATCGGGTTGTCGGCATGCGCGCCGCCGTTGATGATATTCATCATCGGCACCGGCAACACCGCCGCAGAAACCCCGCCAATATAACGATAGAGCGGGAGCGCGCGGGCATCGGCGGCCGCGCGCGCGACCGCGAGACTGACGCCCAGTATCGCATTGGCGCCCAACCGCCCCTTGTTTGCGGTACCGTCCAGCTCGATCATCCGCGCGTCGATCTCGCCTTGATCCTCCGCTTCCATTCCGACGACCGCATCCCCAATCTCGCCATTGGCAGCGTCGACCGCTGCCTGAACGCCTTTGCCGAGCCATGCCTTGCCGCCGTCGCGCTTCTCCACCGCCTCATAGGCTCCGGTCGATGCGCCCGATGGCACGGCCGCCCGGCCAAAGCTGCCATCCTCAAGCGTTACGTCGACCTCGACCGTCGGATTTCCCCGGCTGTCGATGATCTGGCGTGCGTGGACGTCGACGATGGCGGTCATGGCGCGGCATTACCCCTTTGCGGCTATGTGATGCGCGGCCTCTATCCGCGCCGTCAAAGATAGGCAAATATGAAGTCGTTTCGGGGCTAGAATCGGAACGCCAGGCTCCCCACTTGGTTGACGGGCTGTTTCATCATGGAGGCGATCGATGGCGACCGAGAATCTGAACGGCGGAGAAGGCAGGGGCAATCCCTTCGACAGCGCGCGCCGTGCATTCAGCGACACGGCGGCCAGCCTCACCGATCAGGTCGGCGAGCGCGCACGCGAATATACCGTACAGGGCAAGGATCGCGCGGTCGAAGCGCTTGACAATGTCGCCAGTCTCGTCGGTGATGCTGCGGCTCAAGTCAGCGAGCGGCTTGGCGATCAATATGGAGGCTATATCCATCAAGCGGCAGACGCCTTCACCGGTCTGGCCGATTCGCTGCGCGAGAAGGACGCTGACCAGCTCTTCGATGATGCGCGCGCGCTGGTCCGCAATTCCCCGGCGATCGCTCTGGCGGCAGCGGCGGCCGTCGGCTTTGTCGTAGCCCGTGTCGTCAAATCGGGCCTGAATCCGGCGGCTGCGGCCCGCGATACTGATGACGCCTCGGCACCGGTCGCCGAACCTGCCGCGACCAGCCCGCGCAAGCGGAAGACCGCAGCCACCGAAACGGCCCCTCAGCCTGGCGAGGCAATTGGCGAAACCACCGTGCAGCACGCGCCGCCAGCAGCCGACAGCGAAGTCTGATCCTTGTACGCGGGGCGGCAGCCGCAACAGGAGCCGATCGGCGCGCTGCTGGCGCGGCTGATCGAGGATGGCCGGGCTCTGATAAATGCGGAGCTCGCCGTATTCCGGACCGACTTCTATCGTCGGCTCGGGCGCGCCCGAACCGGTGCTTTGCTGTGCCTGATCGGGGCCATAACCGGCCAGGCGGCGGCCGTTGCCTTGCTGGTCACCTTTTCCTTCGTGCTCCAGCCCTGGATTGGCTTGATCGGCGGATCGCTGGTGTCGGTCACACTGGGGGCGGTACTCGCGGTGGTGCTGATCCGGCTCGGCGTGCGAAAATTGCTCCTTGTCGTGGAAGATCCCGAGGAGGAAGTGGATCCGTCCGGAAGCGCGCCCAGGTCGAGCCCGCTGGACGAACTGTTCGACCGGGTCCGCGTACGGTCGCGATTGGCGCGTAGCCAACTATCCGATACAATGGAAGAGGCGCAGGCTCGCCTCCATCCGACAGCGCTGATCGCTGATCTGATCGAAGAGATTGCGGATCAGGCGCAGATGCTGACGCACAGACTGATCGATGCCGCGCGACGGCGACCGGTACGCACGGGCGCAATGCTGATCGCGGCGGCGTTTCTTCTTGTCCGTCCGCCGATAGGCCGCGTCGTCGCCGGCCTCTGCCGTGCAACCCGCCATGGTGCGACGAGTTTGAGGAACAGGAGGGCCGAGAGTTCGGTTCCTTCGGATAATGAGGAGAACATCCGATGACGCCTCCCCAGGAAGAGCAGGACGAAAATCGCGGACGACGCCTGAAGACGGTGGCGCAACAGAAGATCAGCAGTGGCGCGGCGAGCGCGCGGGCAGCCACGCGCAAAGCGGGCGAAAGCTTCGAGGCCTATCCGATCGCGGCCATGGCCGGAGGCCTGGCGCTCGGCGTCGTCCTCGGTGCGCTGCTCCCGCGCACGCGGCAGGAGGAACAACTGCTCGGGTCGCTGGGCGAGGGGCTCACCGAACGCGCGAACGATGCTGTTTCAGCGGCGCGGGATGCCGGTCGGACGAAGCTCGAGGAGCTCGGACTCAGTAGCGACGCGGCCGGCAAGCAGGTCGGCAAGCTGGTCGAGTCGGTGGTGCAGGTCGTCGAGAGCGCGGGCACCGCCGCTGTGAAAGCCGCGCGGCGCTGATTAAGGCTATACTATTCAATCGAGGTTCACAGCTCGACCGGTAGGACGAGCCACTGGTCACTTCAGGCCATGGAGATGATGAAGACGATGCGCAAAGTGAAGCAGATGCTGGCGATTCTCCTGCTGGCGGGCGTGGCGGCCGTCCCGATCGCAACCGCCCAGGCCGCCGTAGTGGCCAACCAGGATGCGGCCACCTTCGTCTCCAGCCTCGGCAACGAAGCGTTCGCGGTCTTGAAGACCGGCAATAAGGCGATGGTCCGCACAAAGTTTCGGGAGGTTCTGTCCCAGCATTTCGCGCTCGACGCGATCGGTGACCGGCTGATCCGCCGCTGGCTGACCCAGATTACGCCGGCCCAGAAGGCGGCGTACAAAGCCGCCATTCCGAATTTCATCATCGGGACCTATTCGGACGCGCTGTACGACTACGCAAATGGGTCGTTGAAGGTGATCCGAACCGCGCCGGCGGGTAGCAGCTTCATCGTCACCACCCAGGTCCAGAAGCCTGGCGCGCAGCCGATCAGCGCCGTTTGGACGGTCGCCAAAGTCGGTGGAGCGTTCAAGGTGTCGAACGCCCAGGTCGCCGGCATCAACCTGACGATGAGCCAGGCCGCCGATTTCGATGCGATCATCCAGCGTCAGGGCTTCGACGCCCTGATCGCCATGATGAAGTCCAAGGGATAATGCAGCTCTGATAGGGATGAAGGGGTGGGACCGTCATGAGCAAGATACATCTGGTGTTCGGCGGTCGGGTAAAGGATCCGCGGTCGCTCGATTTCAAAGATCTGTCCGAGCTCGACGTGGTCGGCTTCTTCCCCGACTATCGTAGCGCCGAAAAAGCCTGGCGTGGAGCGGCGCAGCGAACCGTGGACGACGCCGAAATGAAATATGTCGTGGTCCACCTCCACAAGCTCCTGGAGCCCCAACTGGAACCATGAACCCAACCTGCCCCGTTGCGCACCAGGCTGCGGGCTAGGCGTTCCGAGCGTTCATCAAAGGGCGGATCAGTGCCAGCCCTATGAGGAAGCCGCCGACATGGGCGGCGGTCGCGATCGACATGCCGAGGTCGCTGAAGGCTACGCCCATCAGGAACTGGACGCCGATCCACGCCACTGCCAGCCACGCGATGTTGAACAGCGCACCCAGGCGGGGATTGGCTGCGAACAGTCGAGGCCGGCTGTACAGCAGCGCATAAGCGCCGAACAGCGCCGAGACGGCGCCGCTGGCGCCAATCATCGGCGTAACCTCGGATGGTCCTATGAGATATTGCGCGATCGCTGCCGCATAGGCCCCGGCGACGTAGAGCGCGGCGATCCCGAACGGTCCCGCCACCGCCTCGACCATTCGACCGCAATAGAGCAGCATCAACATATTGAACGCGATGTGCAGCGCACCCCCGTGCAGGAGCGTCGCCGAGAGCGGGGTCAGCCAGATGGGCAAGGCGCCAGGCTCATCGAGCAGCCCGCTGAGTCGCGCGGGAATGAAGCCGCCGATCCGGTCGACAACGCCTTCGAGGCCGAGCACGGTGATCAAGCCATAGCTGATCACCGTCACCGCAGCGATGAAGTTCGTACTGCGGGCTGGCGGCAATCGCATGCGAGGCGCGGCCAGAGGCTTAGATAAACTCGATTTTCGAGACGAGATAGAAGCGGTCGCCGGATGGCACCGTCACCTCGATCTCGTCATCGACCTTCTTGCCGATCAGGGCGCGCCCGAGCGGCGAGTTATAGGATATCCTGCCCGTCTTCGCATCGGCTTCGGTCTGGCCGACGATCTGATATCTGACCGGCTTGTCATCATCGTCGATCAGGGTCACCGTCGCACCGAAGACGATCTTGTCGCCTGACAGGTCCTTGGGATCGATCACCTGGGCGCGGCTGAGCCTATCCTCGATGTCGGCGATCGATGCCTCGATCTGGCCCTGACGTTCCTTGGCCGCATGATATTCAGCATTCTCGGAGAGGTCGCCATGGGCACGCGCTTCCTCGATCGCATCGATGATCACGGGACGCTCGGCTTTCAGACGCGCGAGCTCGTCGGTGAGCATCTTCAGCCCCTCCGCCAGCATCGGCATCTTTTCAACACTTGCCATCGTCCTCAAACCCCTTCGTGAATAATTCTCGTCGTCCCGGACGACCCCTCCTCTCGGGCCGCCCGCACCGTCTCCTGCGATGTGGGGATCAGGCGTGCGAGGAAGAATAATAGGATTGAAGCGCGCGCACTTCAAGCTTGCGCTCCCGTAAGGCGCCGATTGCCTGGGCGGCTGCAACGCTGGCTGCCGCAGTGGTGAAATAGGGAACGCGACCATAGAGCGCCGACGTTCGGATCGCCTTGGAATCGAGTAAAGATTGCCAGCCTTCCGTGGTGTTGAAGATCAGATCGATGTCGCCGTCGACGATCTTATCCACGATATTCGGTCGCCCCTCTCGCTTCTTGAGCACGGTCTCGACGTCGAGGCCCTGATCGCGCAGATATTTGGCAGTTCCACTGGTCGCGACGATGATGAAGCCCAGATCGACCAGAATACGCACGGCTGGCAGGATGTGCGGCTTGTCGGTTTCTTTGACCGATACGAAGGCGGTGCCGCCGAGCGGCAAATTCGTTCCTGCGCCGGCCTGCGCCTTCGCGAAAGCGGTCGCGAAATCGCTGTCGATGCCCATCACTTCGCCAGTCGACTTCATCTCAGGGCTGAGCACGGGATCGACGCCGGGGAAGCGCGCGAACGGAAAGACCGCCTCCTTGACCGCAATATGCTTCACGTCGCGATCAATCGGAGGCAGTGCCTTCAGCTTCTCGCCGGCCATGACCCGTGCCGCGAATTTCGCGATGGGCTGGCCGATCGCTTTGGCGACGAAGGGCACCGTGCGGCTGGCGCGCGGATTGACCTCGATCAGATATACCGTGCCGTCCTTCACTGCATATTGAACGTTCATCAGGCCGCGAACCTCGAGCGCGCGGGCGAGCAAGTCGGTCTGGCGCTCTATCTCGCCGATGATTTCGCCCGGCAGGTTGTAGGGCGGCAGCGTACAGGCGCTGTCGCCAGAATGGACGCCCGCCTCTTCGATATGCTGGAGGACGCCAGCGACGACGACATCGTCTCCATCGCAAATCGCATCGACATCGACCTCGATCGCGTCGCGAAGATATTGATCGATCAAAACTGGAGAATCGCCAGATACTTGGACCGCTGTGCTGATATATTGATCGAGCTGGGCGGCATCCTCAACGATCTCCATCGCCCGACCGCCAAGCACGTAGCTCGGCCGCATCAGTACCGGATAGCCGACCCGCTCGGCGACGGCGAGCGCCTCCTCGCGGCTGCGGGCGATGCCGTTGCGCGGCTGGTGCAGGTCGAGCCTCGCCACCAGCGCCGCGAAGCGCTCGCGATCCTCGGCAAGATCGATCGCGTCCGGGCTCGTGCCGAGTATGGGAATGCCGGCGTCGGCCAGTTCCTGCGCAAGCTTGAGCGGCGTCTGCCCGCCGAACTGAACGATGACCCCCTTCAGCGTGCCGCGCGACTGCTCGACATGGAGAATTTCGAGAACGTCCTCGGCCGTCAATGGCTCGAAATAGAGCCGATCCGACGTATCATAGTCGGTCGAGACGGTTTCGGGATTGCAGTTGACCATGATCGTCTCATAGCCGGCGTCGGCCAGCGAAAAGCACGCATGGCAGCAGCAATAATCAAACTCGATCCCCTGCCCGATCCGGTTCGGGCCGCCGCCAAGTATAACGATCTTCTCACGATCACTGGGGTTCGCCTCGCACTCCGGCGTGCCGAAGCTCGGCGCTTCATAGGTCGAGTACATATAGGGCGTCTTCGCCTCGAACTCGGCCGCGCAGGTATCGATCCGCTTGAAGACGGGCCGCACTCCCAGCCTGTGGCGGAGCGCCCTCACTTCCTTTTCGGTAATGCCGCCGGTCATTGCCTTGGCGGCGTCGTGGACGATGCCGCTGCCCCGCGCCTGCTCGCGTTCCATACCGGCGAGATTGGCCGAGCGCAGCGCCAGCCAGGCGAGCCGTTTGTCGGAAAAGCCCATCGCCTTCAGCTGACGCAGCGCCGCCGCATCCTGCGGCAGGCCATCGCGGCAGACCTGCTCCTCGGCCGCGACGATCTCGGCGAGCCGGTCGAGGAACCAGGGCTCGAACTTCGCGATGCGGTGGATCTCGTCGACCGTCAGCCCCTCGCGTAGCGCCTGGGCCGCCACGAGCAGCCGGTCAGGCGTCGGGCGCGCCAGTTCCTCCTCGATCGCGGACTTCGGCGCACCGACCAAATGGTCCACGATATTGAATCCGACCAGACCCGTCTCGAGACCGCGGAGCGCCTTCTGGATCGACTCGTGGATGTTGCGGCCGATCGCCATCGTCTCGCCGACCGACTTCATCGCCGTCGACAGCAGCGGTTCGGCGCCCTTGAATTTCTCGAAGGCGAAGCGCGGTACCTTGGTGACGACATAGTCAATCGTCGGCTCGAACGAGGCGGGCGTCGCCCCGGTTATGTCGTTCATGATCTCATCGAGCGTATAGCCGACCGCGAGCTTGGCGGCGACCTTGGCGATCGGGAAACCGGTCGCCTTCGACGCCAGCGCCGAGGAGCGCGATACGCGCGGGTTCATTTCGATTACGACAAGGCGGCCGTCGGCGGGGTTGACGGCGAACTGGACGTTGGAGCCGCCGGTCTCGACCCCGATTTCGCGCAGCACCGCGATGCTCGCGTTGCGCATGATCTGATATTCCTTGTCGGTCAGCGTCAACGCCGGCGCGACGGTGATCGAATCGCCGGTATGGATTCCCATCGGGTCGACATTCTCGATCGAGCAGATGATGATGCAGTTGTCGTTGCGGTCGCGAACGACCTCCATCTCATATTCCTTCCAGCCGAGCACCGATTCCTCGATCAGCACTTCGGTGGTCGGCGAGGCATCGAGCCCGCCGGTGACGATCTTGACGAACTCGTCCTTGTTATAGGCGATGCCGCCGCCGGTGCCGCCCATCGTGAAGCTCGGCCGGATGATCGCCGGCAGGCCGACATAGTCGAGCGCGCGCAGCGCCTCGTCGAGCGTATGGGCGACGTCGGAGCGCGGGCTTTCAAGGCCGATCTTGTCCATCGCCTGGCGGAACTTCATCCGGTCCTCGGCCTTGTCGATCGCCTCGGCATCGGCGCCGATCATCTGGCAGCCATATTTCTCCAGCGTGCCGTCGTTGAACAGGGCGAGCGCGGTGTTGAGCGCCGTCTGGCCGCCCATCGTCGGCAGGACCGCGTCGGGCCGCTCCTTCTCGATGATCTTGGCGACGATCTCGGGCGTGATCGGCTCGACATAGGTCGCGTCGGCCATCTCGGGATCGGTCATGATCGTCGCCGGGTTCGAATTGACGAGGACGATGCGATAGCCCTCCTCGCGCAGCGCCTTGCACGCCTGCGTCCCCGAATAATCGAACTCGCACGCCTGGCCGATGACGATCGGGCCGGCGCCGATGATCAGGATCGAGGAGATGTCGGTGCGCTTGGGCATTATTTGCTCTCTTCTACTTCGCAGATCAGGGGCTCAGTCATCACGGCGACTGCCAAATGCCGCCGCTGCGCATCGAAGACTAGCCCACCGATTTCACGATAAGGTGTGGCAATAGGCGCGCGAACTCGAACAAAGCGGACGCCGTTGGATGTCGCATCGGCATCGATTTTCCAAGCTGGGTGCCGAGCTCTAATTTCTCCGATCATTGCTTCGGCTTGCCTGGGGTCGCCACTTATTGTGAAAAACACCGAGCCTTCCTTGACCTCGGCGGCTTTCATGCATTCGTAAGCGGGAGGTGGCGGCACATCGGCCAGCATCACGCCCCTTTCCTCAAATGATCGACGAACTGCTCGAACAGATAATGGCTATCCTGCGGCCCCGGGCTCGCCTCGGGATGATATTGCACGCTGAACGCCGGCTTGTCGGTGAGCCGCAGGCCTGCGAGGCTGCCGTCGAACAGCGAGATATGGGTCGCCTCAGCGTTGGCGGGCAGCGTCGCGGTGTCGACCGCGAAGCCGTGGTTCATCGAGGTGATCTCGACGCGGCCATCGTCGGTGCGCTTGACCGGGTGGTTCGCGCCGCGATGGCCCTGGTGCATCTTGTAGGTCTTGGCGCCGACCGCGAGACCGAGCATCTGGTGGCCGAGGCAGATGCCGAATAGCGGTGTACCGACTTCGAGCAGCTTGCGGATCACCGGCACCGCATATTCGCCGGTCGCGGCCGGATCGCCCGGGCCGTTCGACAGGAAGACGCCATCGGGCTCGTGCGCCATCACCTCCTCGAAGGTCGCGGTGGCGGGAACCACGGTCACGCGCGCGCCGGCGGCGATCAGGTTGCGCAGGATGTTGCGCTTGAGGCCGTAATCGATCGCGACGACGTGGGGCGCGTCGGGCGCCGCGGCATCGACGTCATAGCCTTCGCCGAGCGTCCACAGGCCGTCGCGCCATTGATAGCTCTGGGTCGAGCTGACCTGCTTGGCGAGGTCCATGCCCTCCAGCCCCGGCCAATCGCGGGCCTTCGCCCGGAGCGTTTCGACGTCGAACCGGCCCCCGGGATCATGCGCGATGACGCCGTTGGGCGCGCCGCCGATCCGGATCGCGCGGGTCAGTGCGCGGGTGTCGACCCCGGAGAGGCCGATGCGGCCGTTGCTCTTGAGCCAGCTATCGAGATGCTGGGTGCTGCGGAAGCTCGCCGGATCGGTGACGTCCTCGCGGACGATCATCCCCAGCGCGTGTGGATTGATCGCCTCGATGTCTTCCTGATTGGTGCCGACATTGCCGATATGGGGGAAGGTGAAGGTGATGATCTGCCCAGCATAGGAGGGATCGGTCATTACCTCCTGATAGCCGGTCATCGCGGTGTTGAAGCAGACCTCGCCGACCGCATCGCCGACCGCGCCGAAGCCCCTGCCCCAGATCGTCGTGCCGTCGCCCAATACCAAAACGCCCGTTGCGCCCTCGGGGGGTATCGGACGCGCGTGTCGGGTTTCGGCCACTGAACGGGCACTCCTCTTGGGCTGGCGGCGGGGCAAACGGCGGCGTAACTAGGCACCCCTCCCGGCAGGGTCAATTCTATTAAAATAAGAATCTCTGTGCTACCGCTCCGCCTTTCCCGATCCAGCTTTGGCAGGCTTCCATGATTCGAGACGATATCAAGACGGCGCTGGTCGCCGCGATGAAGGCGCGTGACACGACGACAACCGCGGCAATCCGCCTGATCCAATCCGCCATCAAGAACCGCGACATCGAGCTGCGCACCGCTTCGACCCAGCCCGACGATGATCTTCTTGTCACCGAGGTGCTGCAGAAGATGGTCAAGCAGCGCCGCGAATCGATCGAGTTGTACGAGAAGGGCAACCGTCCCGAGCTCGCCGCCGCCGAGGCGGCCGAGGTCGCAGTGATCGAACGCTTCCTGCCGCAGCAGATGAGCGAGGACGAGGCGAAGGCGGCGATCGACGTACTGGCGACCGAACTGGGCGCGGTATCGGTAAAGGATATGGGCCGGATGATGGCGGCGCTGAAGGAGCGCTTCGCCGGCCAGATGGACATGGCGAAAGCGAGCGGGCTTGTGAAGGCGCGGCTGGGCTGAACGGACCAAAGGGTGAGCCGCCCAGCTTTGCCATGAGCGACCCACCCCGCTGGCACAGAGCCTGCGCAACGACGCAACCGATACCGTAAGCATACCAAACGCAAACTCTGGCGGTAGTTACGGGGACAGCGCGAAATGGTTGCGACGGTGTTAAGTATTTTCCTAGCTCGGTATGCGAGCTGAAACTCTTAGCAGGGAGGAGGAGTAAATTGTCGCTCTCCGCCCAATTCCTCGACGAACTTCGCCAGCGCACTTCGCTGTCGACCTTGATCGGCCGCTCGGTGAAGCTCGTCAAGGCGGGGCGCGAGTTCAAGGCGTGCTGTCCGTTTCACAACGAAAAATCGCCGAGCTTCTATGTCAACGACGACAAGGGCTTTTACCACTGCTTCGGCTGCAGCGCGCATGGCGATGCAATTCGTTTCCTGACCGAGGCGAAGGGGCTGAGCTTCATCGACGCGGTTAAGGAACTGGCGCAGGCCGCGGGCATGGAGCTTCCGGCCCCCGATCCGCGCGCGGCCGAGCGCAACGAGCAGCACGCCGGGCTTTACGATGTGCTGACCGGCGCGGCGGCCTGGTTCGAAGAGCAACTTGCCGGAGTGGAGGGTGCCGTGGCGCGCGCCTATCTCCATAAGCGGGGCATATCGGACCGACTGGCGAAAGCCTTCGGCATCGGCTTCGCGCCCGACTCGCGCGGAAAGCTCAAGACCGCGCTCAAGGGCTTCGGCGAGAGCCGGCTGATCGAGACCGGCCTCCTCATTCTCGTCGAGGAGAAGGAGCCCTATGATCGCTTCCGTGGCCGGGTGATGATCCCGATCAAGGATGCGCGCGGGAGGGTGATCGCGTTCGGTGGCCGCGTTCTCGACGGGGGAGAGCCGAAATATCTGAACTCACCCGACACGCCGCTCTTCGACAAGGGACGCACGCTGTTCAACCTCGACCGGGCTGGCCCGGCTTCGCGCAAGAGCGGGCGGATCATTGTCGTCGAAGGATATATGGACGTGATCGCCCTCGCCGGCGCAGGCATTGAGGAAGCCGTGGCCTCGCTCGGAACAGCGTTGACCGAGATGCAGCTCGAGCGGCTTTGGCGGCTGGCCGAAATACCGATCCTGTGCTTTGACGGGGACAAGGCGGGCCATAAGGCCGCGCTCCGCGTCGCGCATCGCGCCCTCCCCGCCGTCGCGCCGGGCAGGACGCTACGCTTTGCCCTTCTGCCCGCTGGCCAGGATCCAGACGATCTTGTCCGGACCGGCGGCGCGACGGCGGTGGAGGCCGTGCTCGGCCAGGCGATCAGCCTCGACGAGTTACTTTGGCGCGCCGAATATCAGGCGCAGCCGCTGACCACGCCCGAAGCGAAGGCCGGCCTCCGCAGGCGCCTCGGCGATCTGACCGCCACGATCCAGGATGGCGACGTCCGCTACCAATATCAGGTGGAGTTCCGCCGCCGCTTCGATGAGGCGTTCGGCAACCCGCAACGCCGTGCGCCCAATCGGCCGGTTCCGCCTCGCCAGCAGCACAAACGCGGCCGAGCTTACCCCTCGAAGCCCGATATACTGCCGCCGTCGCGCGCGGCTCAGGCCGTCAGCCGATCAGGTATGGATCCGCGTATGGTGCGCGCGGCGATGGCTGGTCTGCTGCGCTACCCCCGTCTCCTGACCGAGAAAATAGAGCTGATCCGCGATATCAGGATCGATAACGAGCAAATTGAAAAATTACGCGAAATTGCCTTCGACGCCAGCTTCTCCGGCGCCCCGCTTGAAAAGGAAGATCTCGAGACCATATTGCGGGAGGCGGGGCTTGGGGCGGTGATCGAGGAGCTCAAGGCCACGAACGCTCTTGCCTTTTCATTTTTACGTGGCAATGCCGAGTATAATCGCGCCGTGCAGGATCTGTCGGCCACGATCGAAGCTCTGGCGGCCATCCCAATGCTGGATGCGGCGCTGAGCGAGGCGACCGACAGACTCGGCGCGGAAATGAACGAGGCGTCGTGGTTGGAGCAGCAGCGGCTGCGCGACGCGCTCGCGGACGCCAGACGCGCGCTCACCGATCTCGCCCAGGGCGGGGACGGCGGGGGCGCTTAAACTGTTTGTGGCCGTGAAGTCCGGCCGGGTTATCGAGGGTCTGAATGGCGAAGACGAATGCGAGCGAGGGTCCCGATCGGGTCGAAGGCGATGCCCCGCTCATCGACCTGAACGAAGGTTCGCTCAAGAAGCTGATCGCTCGCGCCAAACGCAAGGGCTACATCACTTACGAGCAACTGAACGAGGCTCTGCCTCAGGACCAGATGACCTCGGATCAGCTCGAGGACGTCATGTCGGCGCTCAACGAGATGGGCGTCAACATCGTCGAGAACGAGGATGCCGGCGAGGACGAGCAGCCCGAGGATGAGGGCGCGGACGAGGTCACCGTCTCCGACGAGGGCGACACCGGTCCTACGCTGACGACCACCGCGAAGAAGGAAACGGTCGACCGTACCGATGATCCGGTACGGATGTATCTGCGCGAGATGGGGGCGGTCGAGCTGCTCAGCCGCGAGGGCGAGATCGCGATTGCCAAGCGAATCGAAGCCGGGCGTGACACGATGATCCTTGGTCTCTGCGAGAGCCCGATCACGTTCAACGCGATCATCGACTGGTCGAACGCCCTCAACGAAGGGACGATGCAGCTGCGCGAGATTCTCGATCTCGATGCGATGCTCTCGAAGGGCCCGACAGCCGAGCAGGTCGAGAATGAGGATGAAGGAGGCGAGATTTCTGCCGAGACGGCGGGTCCCTCCTTCAAGGAGGAAGAAGAGCCTGAGGAAGAGGAGGTCGCCTCCGACGACGACGACGAGAACATGACCGAGCGTCGTGCTCCTCGCCCGCAGGAGGACGACGATGAGGATAACACGCTCAGCCTCGCCCAGATGGAGGAACAGCTCAAGCCGATGGCGCTTGAGCGCTTCGCGACGATTACCGATCTCTACAAGAGCTTTTCGGCGGTTCAGGCCGCACGCGTAGCCGCGCTCGGCGTGGGCAACGACTTTCCCGCCCGCGAGGAGGATCGCTATCAGGCGCTACGCGAACAGCTCACTGCCGAGGTTGAAAGCGTCCAGTTTCATGGCCAGAAGATCGAATATCTGGTCGATCAGCTCTATTCGTTCAATCGCCGCCTGACGACGCTGGGCGGACAGATGCTCCGCCTCGCCGAGCGCCACAAGGTTCCGCGCAGGGACTTTCTCGACGCCTACATCAACCATGAGATGGAAGATGGATGGCTCGAGCGGGTCGGCAAGATCGACAAGAAGTGGGCGAACTTCGCCACGAACGAGGCCGATGCCGTCGAGCGAATCCGCAACGAAATCGGCGAAATCGCGCAGGCGACCGGCATGGCGCTCAGCGAATTCCGCCGCATCGTCAACATGGTGCAAAAGGGCGAACGCGAGGCGAGGATCGCCAAGAAGGAGATGGTCGAAGCGAATTTGCGCCTCGTTATCTCGATCGCCAAGAAATATACCAATCGCGGCCTGCAGTTTCTGGATCTCATCCAAGAGGGCAATATCGGCCTGATGAAGGCCGTCGATAAGTTCGAATATCGCCGCGGCTACAAGTTCAGCACCTACGCCACCTGGTGGATCAGGCAGGCGATCACCCGTTCAATCGCCGATCAGGCGCGCACGATCCGTATTCCGGTGCATATGATCGAGACGATCAACAAGCTCGTCCGCACGAGCCGCCAGATCCTCCACGAGATCGGCCGCGAGCCGACCCCGGAAGAACTGGCCGAGCGCTTGTCCATGCCGCTCGAAAAGGTCCGCAAGGTGATGAAGATCGCCAAGGAGCCGATCAGCCTCGAAACGCCGATCGGTGACGAGGAGGACTCGCATCTCGGCGATTTCATCGAGGACAAAAATGCGGTGATTCCGGTCGATGCGGCAATCCAAGCCAATTTGAAGGAGACGGTGACCCGCGTTCTCGCCTCGCTCACGCCGCGTGAGGAGCGCGTGCTGCGCATGCGTTTCGGCATCGGCATGAACACCGATCACACGCTCGAGGAGGTTGGCCAGCAATTCTCGGTCACGCGCGAGCGGATCCGGCAGATCGAGGCCAAGGCATTGCGAAAGCTCAAGCATCCGAGCCGCAGCCGCAAGATGCGCAGCTTTCTCGATCAATAATCGGCGTCCCGCGCAGGGCTGACACGTATATCGAAGAAAGATGGTGCTCGACGCCGCCCACGCGCGTTCCTCTTCGCCTGCGCTGGCCTGCGGGCATCTGAAGGGGGAGGCATTGTGCAATTATTGCGAACAATTCGCATTAGCTATTGCCGTAACGGCCGCTTCGCGCTAGGCGGCGCATGTGAACCAATTGCCGCCCTCCGCTGCCTTCAGCCCGCCCAAGCCAAGAGCCCGCCCCCGCTACCGCTCGCGCGGATGGTGGCTCAAACAGCTTCACAATGTCCATTGGATGAGCGCTGCGGCGTCATTGGTCGGCATGTTGCTCTTTGCGGCGACCGGTATCACCCTCAATCACGCCGCTTCGATCGGCGCGCGCCCGGTGGCGATTGGGCTTCACGCCCAACTCTCGCGCGCTGATCTGGCGGCGCTCAGGGCTCCAGCGGCGGCTGGCGCACCGTTGCCGGCTCCGGTCGCACGGCTGATCGATGAGCGCCTGGGCTTGGATACAGGGGGTAAGCCGGGCGAATGGTCCGACGAGGAAGTCTACCTCGCCTTGCCCCGCCCCGGTGGTGACGCATGGGTCAGCATCGATCGCGTGACCGGCAAGGTCAGCGGCGAAATTACCGACCGGGGCTGGATCAGCTTCGCGAACGATCTGCACAAGGGCCGCAATACCGGCTCGGCATGGAGCTGGTTCATCGATATTTTCGCGGTCGCATGCGTGCTGTTCACGCTGACCGGACTTGTCCTTCTCTACATGCACGCGAAGCCGAGACCCCTCACCTGGCCATTAGTGGGTTTCGGACTGGCGGTACCGGCAATTCTCGCCATGATGTTCATTCATTGAGGTTATACAATGCGTTATAAGCCATTGCTGATTCTTTACGGCATCACCGCCGCGCCCGTGGCCGCTGCGACCGTGAACGTGACGATTCCGCGTGTCGATACGGCCGAATATCACAAGCCCTATGTCGCGATATGGCTTGAGCCGGCAGCCGGCGGAGCGATCCGTACCGTTTCGGTCTGGTACGAAGTCTCGAAGAAGGGCAGCGAACCGGGAACCAAATGGCTGTCGGACCTCCGCGCCTGGTGGCGAAAGGGCGGCAAGAGTCTTAAAATGCCGGCCGATGGCGTCAGCGGCGCCACCCGAGCGCCGGGGACCTACAGTGTCACGCTGCCCGCCAATCTCAAGCCGGGGAACTATGTCCTCAATGTCGAAGCTGCACGCGAGACCGGGGGACGGGAGGTCGTCCGCATGCCGATAGAGGTACCGGTCAAGCGTGCGTCGAGCGGCGGCAGCCTCGAGCTCGGCGACATCACGCTCGCCCCCAAATGATCCCGCAAAAGGCCAGCTCAGCGATGCGCAGCACCCGCCGCCTCTTCATCAGCCTCGCGCTCATCACGCTTCCCGCCACCGCCATGGCGCACCGGCAGTGGCTGGTACCGAGCGCCACGACATTTTCGGGCCTGACCAACACGGTCGCCGTTGATGCAGCCTCATCGAACGATCTGTTCTTCGCCGATCATAGACCGATGCAGCTCAATTCGGTGAGGGTGTGGGCGCCCGACGGCAGCGAAGGCAAGATCGAAAACGCGGCGATCGGCGCGAGCCGCTCGACCTTCGATGTGAAGCTGGACAAGCCCGGAACCTGGAAGATCGGCGCCGAGACCAACTCGGTCATGGGCAGCTTCAAGCTGAACGGCGTCGAGCGGCGCGTCGGCGGCCGAGGCGGCATGGGTCCGGGCGGTCCGGGCATGGGGCCTGGCGCCGCCGACGGCCCTGCGCGTCAGCAGCCGGTGTCCGTGACCGAGATCCCCGCCGAAGCAACCGACGTCAAACTGACCGAGGTGATCGGTCGCAACGAAATCTACGTCACCGTAGACGCGCCGAGCGAGGCGGTTTTCAAAGCGACCGGCAAAGGGATCGAGTTCCAACCTGTAACGCATCCCGACTCACTCGTCGTCGGCGAAACGGCGAGCTTCCGTTTCCTCGTTGATGGCAAGGCCGCGGCCGGTCTCAAGGTCACGGTCGTTCCCGGCGGCAAGCGTTACCGGAATGACGACGGTGCGCGCGACTTCACGACCGGCGCGGACGGTGTCGCCAGGATCGCCTGGCCGGCCGCCGGTCTCTACTGGATCAACGCGACGGTGACCGACGACAAGCCATCGGAACCACGCGCCAGTCAACGGCGGCTCAGCTACACGACCACGGTCGAGGTGCTGCTGCCCTGAGCGAAGTCCGCATCGCCCTGCCCCGCGAGATCGCCCTGTCGGCATTCACCGACCGCGATGCCGCCCGGCCTGTCCGCGCCATCGGTGGCGAGACGATGGGCACCAGCTGGTCGGTGCGCTTTGTCGCGCCGGCCGGAATCACCGAGCAGGCGATCGAGGCGGAGGTGCTCGGCCGGCTCGACGCGATCAACGCCGAGATGAGTCATTGGCGACCCGATTCCCGCATTTCGGGCTATAACCGTTCGACAGGCGGCAGCCGCATCAGCCTGTCCCCAGACTTCGCCCGCGTGATGGAAACTGCCATCGCGATAGCGCGCGACAGCGATGGGAGCTTCGATCCAACGATCGGCCAGGTCATTGCCTATCGCGGGTTCGGCCCAGACCCGGCGGAACGCCGCATGGACGAGACGTCGATAAGCACGGCACTCGCGGCGGCAGGCTGGTGGCGGTTGCGGCTCGAGGAAGGCGCGCTCCTCCAGCCAGGCGGACTCCGGCTCGACCTCTCGGGAGTCGCGAAAGGATATGCGGTCGACGCGGTCGCCGATCTGCTCGGCCATCAGGGCATAGGCAATGCGCTCGTCGAGATAGGTGGCGAGCTGGTCGGGCGCGGCGTCAAGCCCGATGGGGAGCCCTGGTGGGTCGACCTCGAGGATCCACCGGGGATCGCGCTGGCCCCGTTGCGGATCGCGCTCCACGGATTGGCGGTCGCCACCTCGGGCGATTATCGACGCGGCCCACATACGATCGATCCACGAAACGGCAAGCCGGTATCCAACGGGGTTCGCCAAGTGAGCGTGATCGATCGCAGCGCGATGCGAGCGGACGCCTGGGCGACGGCGCTGACGGTGCTCGGAACGGAGGAAGGGTCCCGCATTGCCGCCCAACACGGGCTTGCGGCACGGATCGTCGGTACATCGGAATGGCTGAGCCCGGCGCTTCGACAGATGCTCGACGATTGGCCGCAGGGGCCTTGCCCTCCCCTGGGATCAACGCCATAGGGGCCGCACATTCCAGCTATGAGGCCGCGATGAAGACCCGCGTCTATGTCACCCTTAAGGGCGGCGTTCTCGATCCCCAAGGCAAGGCGATCCATCATGCGCTCGGTTCGCTCGGCTTTTCCGGCGTTAACGATGTGCGCGCGGGCAAGCTGATCGAGCTCGATCATGACGCTGATGTCAGCGACGCCGATCTTGAGGCGATGTGCAGGAAGCTCCTCGCCAACACCGTCATCGAGAATTTCCGCATCGAGCGGGGCGCCTGAGGAGCAACGGCATGAAGAGCGCGGTCATCGTTTTCCCGGGCTCCAATTGCGATCGTGACCTCGCCGTCGCGATCCGCGCGGTTAGCGGCCAGGCTCCGACCATGGTCTGGCACCGGGAAACCGAGTTGCCGGACGGCATCGGCCTGATCGCAGTTCCGGGGGGATTTTCCTATGGCGACTATCTTCGCTCCGGCGCAATGGCGGCGCGTTCGCCGATCATGCGCGCGATCGTCGAGGCCGCCGGGCGGGGTGTCCCCGTGCTCGGGATCTGCAACGGCTTCCAGATCCTTACCGAGGCGGGGCTGCTGCCAGGCGCGCTGATGCGCAATGAGGGCCTCAACTTCGTCTGCCGCGAGGTGGGCCTCAGCGTCGAGAACAACCAGTCGATTTTCACGGCGGGCTACAGCCAGGGCGAGCGGATCCTCCTGCCGGTCGCCCATCATGACGGCAACTATACCGCCGACGGCGACACGCTCGACCGGCTCGAGGGCCAAGGCCGTGTCGCCTTCCGATACACCGGCGCCGTCAATGGCTCGTCGCGCGCGATCGCCGGTATCCTCAACGACGGCGGCAATGTTCTGGGCATGATGCCCCATCCCGAGAGGGTCATCGAGGCGGCGCATGGCAATACCGATGGCCGGCGCCTGTTCGAAGGTCTGCTCGAAACCGTGGCATGAGCCACGCGCGGGCTGCCTGTGTGGTCCGGCGCACGGGCGCGGCTCCCGCTAGACCTTCGTCCGGAACGGCGTGAAATCGGTATCGCTGTCATAGATGTCGAGCCCCTCGCGGGACTTCAGAAAATTGACAGTCAGGTAGGTCAGCGGGGTGAGGATCGCTTCCCAACTGACCTTGAGGACCCATTGCGTGGCCAGGATCGTGACGACCTTGTCCGCGGGCCAGTCGGGCAGGCCAAGAAAGGCGAGCGGATAAAAGATCAGGCTGTCGACACCCTGCCCGACCAGCGTGGAGCCGATGGTCCTCGACCAGAGATGCCTGCCGCGCGTCCACAATTTCATCTTGGCAAGGACGAAGCTGTTGGCGAATTCGCCGCACCAGAAGGCGATGATCGACGCCACGACGATACGCGGTACCTGGCCAAAAACGCGCTCATAGGCCAGCTGCCCATTCCAGCCTGCATCGGGGGGAAGCGCGACGACGACCCAGCTCATCAGCGCCATGAACAGCATCGCGGCCGTGCCGGCCCAGATGCAGCGGCGGGCGCGGCCATAGCCATATACTTCGGTCATGATGTCGCCGAGCACATAGCCAATGGGAAAGAAGAGAATGCCCGCCCCGAACGGGGTGGGACCGATATAGGGCAGATCGACCACCGCGCGCTTCTCCGCGCCGAGCACGTTCGACAGCAGCAGCACGGTGACGAACGCCGCCATCACGAAATCGAAATAGCGGAAGTGGCGGCCAAGCATCTTCCCGGCATCGGCCGCGACAGGGGTCTGATGTGTTTCGCTCATGCCGTAAAACTAACCACGTTCCCTCAAAGCGCAATCCACGCTATCTGGCAGCCGCATCGCGCGCCCGTAGCTCAGTCGGATAGAGCACGAGCCTTCTAAGCTTGGGGTCGCAGGTTCGAATCCTGCCGGGCGCGCCAGTTTGTTTTCTGTCCGGACCGGACACATGGGTAACATAACGTTCCTAAGACATGGGTGACAACCTCGGGCCGAACATCTCGCCGGCCGGGTCAGGCATTCATGCGACTTCGCATGCAAACTGCTTATCGGTGTTTGAATGGTATCATTTCGCGTCTAAATTGTGTGTGGCAAGGGCGCACAGAAGATTGCGTAAGATGCCGGTCCCAAGTGACGAATTGCCGCATACTCTGTCCGGGCCTGCCTGGCCCTACTGCGAACCCGCTCGGCACGTCTTCGCGTCTGACGAGGGTTCGTGCCGTTTTCAGAAGCAATCGCGGAAGAAGCTTGGTTCAAACACGAGTTGCCTTGTTGCTCTGACAATATGCTCTCGGGAGTTAGGGCCTCCGGCGATCCAAGGGGGCAAGGGTCGCGCAACCTTGGGTGCAATTGTATCAGCAAGGCATGCAGTCCGTATCTGGCGTAGGACGGCGCTGCCATTTTGCATTCACGGCAAGGGAGCACAGGCATGACTGACAGAACGGACACGATTCCTTTGGGAATGGATCATTTGACGGTGTCCGGGATGCTGCCCACAGATTTCATCGACCTGGCTGCTGAGGCCAACCTGCAGTCGGTAAGCCTGTGGAGCGAATTGCGGGACAACCCGTTCGGCGCTGCGCACTGGTCGCTCATCGATGATGCTGCATTACGCAGGTCGGTTCGCGAGCGGCTCGCGGTGACTGGAATCGACTTGGCTCTCGGCGAAGCATGGCTGCTGCAACCAGATGTAGACGCGAGTGGCTGCATACCTACGGTCGAAGCCTTTGCGGACCTTGGCTGCCGTGCAATCAATATGGTGTCAGCCGAGAAAGACAGGTCGAGGGAGATGGAGCAGGCGCGGAAAGTGGCGGAAATCGTCACTGGCGCAGGCATGACCGTGGCCTGGGAGTATGGCAGCCGGTGCCAGGCCGATGTGCGGGGTGTTCTCGACGATATCCGTCAGATGCGCGGAGCCGGCCTCAGCGTCCAGCTGTTGATCGATCCGATGCATTTCACTCGCCGTGGTCAGCGCGCCGAAGAGCTCGTCGGGGTGGAGCCGGAATTGATTGGCTACTTCCAGATCTGCGACGTGCCGCTCATTGGAACGGGCAAATATATGGAGGAAGCCCTTCACCGCCGGCTTCCGCCGGGCGACGGCGAACTCCCCTTGCACGATATCGTCCGTGTGCTTCCTGAGGGTGTAATTTATTCCATGGAAATTCCGCAGGTTGCGCGGGCACATGCCGGGGAATCCCATCTTGAGTTGGTCATCGAGGCGGCGGAAAAGTGCCGCCGCGTCATCGCCACCGCGCGGCCTCCGCATGAATAGAAACAAGTGACTTCCCGCGCAGGAAGGCAAAGAGGATCGCCTATGATCTCGGAACAGTTTGATTTTACCGGAAAAGTGGCGGCTGTCCCTTTCAATTGGGACCATTGAAACAATAGGAGAACAAGCTATGCCGTCAGTCGTTGTCGTCGGCACCCGCTTCGGTGCAGAGGCGCATGTTCCGGGTTTCAGGGCGGCCGGCTACAATGTCGTTGGGCTAGTTGGCCGCGATCTCGCAAAAACCGAGGCCATCGCCGAGCATTACGGCACCCGTGGCTTCGCTGGTCTGGATGCTGCCCTTGCGATGAAACCGGACGTGGTCTCCATCGCCAGCCCGCCCCACATGCATTACGACCTTGCCAGGCGGGCTCTCGAGGCCGGTGTTCATGTAATCTGCGAAAAGCCGTTCACGCGCACCCTGGAGCAGGCCGCCGAACTGCGCGACCTGGCTGCCGAGCGCGGGCTGGTGGGCGTGCTATGTCACGAATTCCGCTATGTGCCTTCGACTGCGCTGTTCGGCCGCTTGCTTGCCAAGGGCGCGATCGGCCACCCCTGCATGGCCACCTTCATTTCCCACAGCAGCTATGTCGCCGATGTAAACATGCCCCGGCCCGACTGGTGGTTCAATCCAGAACTGGGGGGTGGCTGGCTCGGCGCATCGGGATCACACGGGATCGACCGGATCGTCGACTGGTTCGGCCAGATCGCCGGGGTAAGCGCCCAGCGCGTCTGTGCCAGCGCCCGGCAAGACGGCTCGGCAGACGACAGTTTCGATCTTCATTTCCGCTCGCGCTCAGGCGTGCTAGGCACCTTCCAGAGCACCGCCGCGGCCTGGGGCCCCGCTATCGACATCACTCGCGTAGTCGGTCCAGCCGGCACGCTGTGGCTGGAAGATACCGTCGAGCGGGGCATCATCGAGCTGACGGCGGGTCCGGTCCATGTTTCCGACGCCAAGGGTACCCGCACCGTCGCCGTGCCGCCCGGCCTCGAAGTGCCGCCGCTACCGACCGACAGACCCTGGGGGCACTCGTCCGCGCTATTAGCCCAGCAGTTCCGCGAGGTGGCCCGCCTGATCGCCGGCGAGGCGCCGACGATGCGGTATCCGCGCGCCGCGACTTTCGCCGATGGCTATTGCAACATGCAGGTGCTTGACGCCGCTTACAGGTCCGCTGCCCGGGGCGGGGAATGGGTCGACGTGATGGATCCATTCGAGGCGCCGGGCGGCTAGCTGTGGAGGCTCCACAGCTGGAGCGTCCTGTGCGGACCATATTCTTTCGGCGCATCATGCCAGCGTGACCTGTTTCGATTGACGAAGATGATCCCGCTCAGCACCGCCGGTCCTCCACACGCGGCTTGCGGTGACGCTTCGAAATGGGGCGCAAGCCGCGCCATCTGCTCGGCGGTCGGCCGGGACAGGTCACTCATACTCAGTTTCCTTGCTGAGCCTCAAGCCGAGCACGCGCCCAGCACGCTCAGATCATGTCCCTCAGATTAATGGGCCTCGGTCCTGGTCTTCGAGCTTAGTCTTTTCCATTCAAGCTCAAAGCCATGCTCGCCGTGAATGACTTGGGAATGGTGGACATTATCAATGAGACATTTGAGTAAATCCTGAACCAGTCGTGATTGCCGGTCCGTCAACCAATTGAGATGAAATTCTATCACATTATTATGGAAGTGGTTCATTAAAGGGAGAAAGTCTATACCACCCGCTGAGGATCCCACATTACTTTCGTAGGCGAAACCAACTCCCAAGCCACAGGCGACGAGGAACCGCGATTCCAATGTGCTGCTTGCATAGCGCACATTTTCTGGGCGAAAGCCGGCTTCGTCGCACCACGCAATCTGCGACGCGTAGATTTGTGGGGAGCTGACGGGGTGCGACAGCACGAAAGGAGCGTCACGGAGCAATTCAAGGCGAACCTCTTGGTTGTTAGGAAATCGCCAAGCGGATGGCGAATTCCTGCTGAGGGAACTTCTCGCCGCAGGGTATACTGGAGCGTTCGAGATCGAGGTTCTCGGGCCGGCCGTCGAGGCGGAAGGTTATGAGAGTTCGTTGCGACGCAGCCTCGACTGGCTGAACGAACGGCTGGTGAAGTGGGATGCATGACTTGCTTGACTGTCCACCGCCAGCACCGATCGCACAGATTCGAGGTGCGGTCCTAAATGCGCGAAGTAAATTGAGTTGATTCTCTGCACTGGCAGAGTCAGGCCGTCCGCTTGGCCGGTTTGACGCTGCGCACAGGAGGTACCGACAATGACCAGCATCCCGATCCGCCCGACCACGCCCCTCGCCCCGGGCTCCCTGCCGAGTTGGGAAGATCAGATCAGGAACCTGATTCCGGTGGGCGACAGGCTGCTGCAGAACTGGGGGCGGCCCGATCCGACCGAGGAAGAGAAGCAGGATCAATGGGTGCTCGGCCTGGCGATGCTGGCGAACGGCTATCTAGGGCATGTGTTCATGGATCCCAAACGCCCGATTATCGCGCCCTACTGGAACATCGCCTTCAATCAGGGCGGACCCAACCCGGATTACATCTACGGCTTCGTTGAGGTCGATCCCGAGGGCGTCTATCGTATTTCGGGCTTCCGTGGCACCAACCGTTTCACCGAATTTTCACAAACGCGCTGGCGCATCTGGCCCCCGCTCAGCGAAGGTGGCAACGCCAGTCCGATCACCAACGATCTCGATCAATTGACGCTCGGCCAAGATGGCGCGTTCAGCGTCATTCTCAGCGGCGAACGGCCGGCGGATTATGACGGGGATTGGTGGAAGCTGGACGCGAACACCCAATCTCTGCTCGTCCGGCGCTGCTCAGCGGACTGGCGAAACGAGGTCGATTCGCGGCTGGCGATCGAGCGGCTCGATCCGGTGGAAACGGCGACCTGGGCCGACGTATCGCGCCGCTGGTCCGAGCTTCCGGGCTGGATTATCGGGATGGTCGAATTCATGACCGACCTGGTGAAGTGGTACAAGGAACACCACCCGACCAACGGGCTGGAACTGTCGAAGAAAGTCCAGCAGCTCGGCGGCCTGCCCAACCAGTTCTACTATGATGGAATCTACCAGATCGACGATGACGAAGCGCTGGTGGTTGAGGTGCCGCTGCCGGAAAAGGTTTATTACTGGCAGATCCTGGTGGCCGATGACCGCTTCTGTACGGTCGATTGGGTCAACCGGCAGTCAAGCCTCAACGACCGCCAGGCCCAGATCGGCGCGGACCGCGTGCTGCGGGCGGTCGTGTCCAAGAAGGACCCTGGCGTGCCCAATTGGCTCGACAAGGAAGACAACAAGTGGGGCATCCTGCAGATGCGCTTCAACCGCGCCAACGAGGCGCCGCCGGCGAAGTGCACGCGGGTGAAGCTGGCGGACGTGCGCAATCACCTGCCGGCCGACACGCCGCTGGTCACCCCGGAAGAGCGCCGAAAGCAGCTGGCGGCGCGGCGCGAAGCGGCGCAGTTCCGCACTTTCTGGTAGGCAGCGCTATGATCGAAGATCTCGTCAAGCAGGGCGCCGCCTTCGTCACGATCCATCCCGACGATGCCTTCGACGAACATGGCCGACACGTTGAGGACCTTGCGACCCGTTTCTTTCTGCACATAGACAGCGGGATGGGCCACGGGTGGGAAGTCGGTGTCGAGCCGCCCTTTCAGCGCCTGCAGCGTCAGAGAGGGGCGCAGCAGCTCGACATGGTGACGCTTGGAACCGGGATTTGTCGGGGGCTCGCGGCGGCGGTCGGCAGACAACCGAGGCGAAGCGGCAAACGGCGCGGCCCCGAAGCTGCATTCCCGATCGAATAGCATTCAGGCTACACGCGGACATCGCATAGCCGCGCAGTCGCGGTCCCCTGTTGATTTTGGTGGCGATGCGGCCGGGCGCTTGCGGAGCTTCGGAGGCGTTGATAGCATCGGACGCTGCGTGCGCGGCGCGGCGAGCATAAGCGGTGATGCCGGCGATCGTCACGCCCGATGTGAGCCGCCGTTCGGGAGATATAAGATGAGCCTTACGCCTCCCACCGCAATGTTCGAAGCCGTCCTCCTCCGTCGTCAAGCGCTCGCGGTGCGGGGAGCGCGGATTTTTGCGCGTGCATGAAGGCGCGTTGTCCAGCATCTATCCGATCGAGTACATTCGATCGATAAGCTGTTTCGGTGCGGCGAACTGGGAGAGGAGATGAACCGGGAGCATCTCGGAGCTGACGAGCTTGGCCGCTTCCCGCAAGGTCACGGCCATACTCCGTTGACGGGCCCCTGCCCCCGCTGGCTCCATTGCTGACATTTCGTCGATTGCGGGCATGCCATCGGCTTCGCAGGCGCTGCCCTGCCTGCGCACCGAGCAAGTGGGACGACTGAGGAGAGGATTAGATGCTGAGCGGTGAGAAGATCCTGATCACAGGCCCTGCGGGCCTGATCGCCAAACATGTGACGAGGAAGCTCTCGCGGGACAATGAGGTCTGGGGGATCGCCCGCTTCGGCAATCGGGATGAGCAGCGGGAAATCGAGGCGCTCGGGGTAACGACTCGCAAATTCGATCTCTACAATTGCGACTTCGGCGACCTGCCGCGGGATTTCACATATGTGATCCACATCGCGATCAGTTACGATGGAGGTAGTTACGATCGCGCAATCCGCACCAATGCCGAAAGCTGCGGCCTCCTTCTGCAGCATTGCCGCAATGCCAAGGCGGCGCTCGTGATGAGTTCACTCAGCGTCTACAAACCCCACCCCGATCCCTGGCATGCGTTTCGCGAGGACGATCCGTTGGGCGATATTATGCTGCCGTCGACTGAGAGCTATTCGATTTCGAAGAATTGCCAGGAGGCGGTTGCCCGCTTTTGTGCGCGAGCCTTTAATCTGCCCGTGACGATCGCGCGGATGGGCGCCGCTTACGGTCCCGGTGGCGGGCTCCCGCTCAGCCATCTCGACGCTGTGATCGCAGGCCGCACCCTCGAGCTGCGCTCGGACCCGTTACCTTATAGCCCCATTCACGGAGATGACATCGCCGACATGATCGAACCGTTGCTCGGCGCCGCAAGCGTGCCGGCGACGATCGTCAACTTCTGCGGCGATGAAACGGTCTCCGCCCAACAGTGGGTAGCCTATATGGCGAGCCTCGTCGGCGTCACGCCAAAAATCATGGTCAAGCCTATTCCCGGTGCATCGCTGGGGTCGGTCGGCGACGTCACCAAGCGTCAGAGCATAACGGGTCCGTGCCGCATCGGCTGGCGGGACGGGCTTCGCGCCGTGGTCACGGAAATCCACCCCGATCTGATCGCCACCGCGCGGGAGTCCCAGCCATGAATGGCGTTCATCCCCGGCTAGCGGTCAGTACGCTCAGCATGTGGAATTGGGAGCTCGGCCAAGCGCTCGATCTGTTGCGCGAGCTCGGCGTCGGGTCGATCGGCGTTTTTTATCAGAAAGTGCGCGACGACCCGCGGGGGGCGTTGGAGGCGATCGCGGCAGCCGGCCTGATCTGTTCGAATGTGACGGCCGACAATGGGGGCGTCAGCGTTCTGGCCCCAGTGGACGACGACGGTCTGCCCGCGCTGCGCGCGCTTAAACCGTCGCTCGATTTCGCCGCAGCGCTGGGAAGGCGGCCCTGCTATTTCACAACGGGTCCCACACCGCCCCGCATGCCGACGGACGAAGCTTTCGATCTACTCGTTCCCGCCGTCGCCCCTATCAAAGCCTATGCCGATGAACTAGGCGTGCCGCTGGCCCTCGAGCACAACAACGCATCGATGCGCGATGCCGGCTTCATCAACACGCTGCACGATTGCATCGAATTCTCCCAAGCAACGGGTGTCGGTATATGCGTCGAACTGCAGAACTGCTGGATCGAGCGCCACCTGCCTCGATTGTTCCGTGAGCATGTAACCCGCTTCACCGTCGTTCAGGTCAGCGATTACCTCGTAGGAGAGACCGCCCGGCTGAACCGCCGGGTGCTGGGGGACGGCTCGATGCCGCTCGAATGGCTTCTCGGCTTGCTGCTCGACGCGGGATATGAGGGAATGTTCGAGATCGAGACGCTCGGCCCGGCGATCGAGGCCGAAGGCTATGCCAGTGTCGCTCGCCGCAATGTCGAGTGGCTGAACGAGCGCCTCGTCAGATGGGGCGTCTAATCGCTCGGCTCTCTACCACGCCTCGAACGACCCACTACAGGAAAGGCATTCGATCACCAGCATTCCAATTCGCAGAGGCGCTCCCATCGCCGCCGCCTTGCCGTCACGAGTGAACAGGGCCGCGCGAGGCTGAGCTTTTCTCCCCTGCGGCTAATCTGTGCGGATACCGAAGCGCTTGATGTAAAAGTCATAGTCGGCGCGGATCGCGGCGGACGAAAGGCCAAACTCTTCCGCCGTATAGGCATGTTCCCCATGCGCGCCGCTGCGGTGCTTCCTTAGCCAAAGGTCGACAGCCTCATGCATGGAGGGCTTCAGACCTATCCCGAGGAAGTAATAGATCCTGCCGAGCGTTCCATGCGGATCGGCGTTGAGATCATGATGGTGGATATCGATGAAACGGTCCTCGCCAATGCGATCACGGGTGGCGAGCGCACGTTCGAGGCCCCGGCGCAAATGGCTGGATATGTAGGGTCCAACCTTCTTGGGATCGTGGCGAGCGCTGGTCTCCGGCCCCCAAACCCCGCGCATGACAAGGCTGGTGTAGCTCGGCACGACCTTGGCGGGATCCCGGTGGGTCATGATGAAGCGTGCCTCGGGGTAGGCGGTCAACAGCGCATCCAGATGGAATTTATGGTGCGGTGCCTTGAACAGCCAGAAGTTCGATCCACCGCCGGATTGCAGCAGTTGGACGACCCGCCGGTGGTAGGCGAAGGTCGCGCGGTGATCGGCCTCGCGCCACCAATCGAAATATCCGAAAACCGGCATGGTCATCTGCTGCGCGCCGAACTCGAGACCCAGTATTTCCGTGTCTTCGACCGAGGCGTCGACCTCATAGATGTGCTGCGCGGCATGCTCCGGTTGCTCGCGGTAGATGCGGTCGATTTCCGCCTGATGCGCGAGGCGGCGGGGATCGCGCTGTTCCTCGCCGGCGACGGGCGGCGGAACCGGGTCCGATTGCTCCCACTGTCGCAGCGACCGGAACTGCGGATCGAGTGACAAGAGATTGCCCAGCGCGGTGGAACCCGTGCGGGGCAGGCCAGTCACGCAAGCGGGGCCAGCTATCCGGCTGTCACCAATCTCTGGATGCAGCCGGAAATATTCCTCGATCTTCAACCGGTTGGTTAGTCGTCGCCGGATGACGTGCAAGGCGCCTTCGCGGTCGACGGCAGACATCTGGGCATCGCGGCTCAGACTGGCCAGCAATTCACCCAAGCCCTCGCGATAGTTGCCCGCTCCGAAGTCGGCCAGGCCGGCGGCGTTCCTAACCTCCTCGATAAGCTCCTCCGCCGCAGGATAGGTACAATCCTTGCCTTCCGGTGCGCCATCCATGTCAAACCCTCCGTTTCTCGGCTGCGCACTCTCCCCCAAACCGTCCGAAGAGCCAAGCAGGAAGCCGCGTCGACCGGCGCTCCAATCCGTCAGCTTCGCGCTGCAGCCGACGCTCTTCTCCTCGTGCGACAGCCCGAACGCGGCGAACTCTTCATGCCGGAGGGGCGCATGACCGCGCAACGGCGCGTCGCCGATCGCATTGGCGGCCTCTCCTACTGCCCGGCTTGTAACGCCGATATCGACCGCGCGGCCGCCTTTTTATCAAGGCGCGCCGGCCTAACTCGCGCACTTCGCCGCGGCTGACCATATGATCAGGCGGGGCGGGCCAGCCACTCGACCGTAAGCTTGCGGACGGTCGGCCACACCTTCTTGCCGCCCTCCATCAACGCCAACCAGGCAGAGCTCAGCGCCTTGAAGCCGATCATGCCACTGAGCCCGCCGAGATTATGGCCATAAGGCCGCGGATCGGCGCCGGCATCGATCTCGGCTATCGCCTTTTCGAGCGACGAACGCAGCCGCTCGATCAGATCATCGACCTGCTTCTCGTTCATGAAAGCAGCCAACTGGCTATTGCCCTCGCCAGGCGCCTCGATCGGCAGGAACCGCCCGATCGTGCGGAACAGGTCAGCCGCGGCGAACGGTTTGGGCAGCCACCCGTCGAAATCACGTTCGAGGAAGAAGCGTTCGCCGCCGGGTGGATGATGCGCGCTGAACGCGATGATTGGTACACGACGTGTCCAGTCGGCGGTCTGGCGTATCCGCGCGACACCGCGCAGCCCGGTGATGCCGGCCATCTCGATGTCCATCAGGATAAGCGAGAAACGTTGCTCGCGAACTGCCTGGAAGGCGGCGGGCGCATCAGGTGCGGTGTGAACCTCGATCCCTGCGCTGACAGCGAGCGCCTGGACGATTTCTCCAAAAGCGGGTTCGTCATCGACCACGAGGATCGGTGTTTCAATCATGTCTGTCCCCGACCGCAGCTCCCCCCGAACGCGATCGGAGCCACCTTAGCAGGATAGGCAGGGACAGAATGTTCGGGATAAATGCGTACAATTGCAGAATTCGCTTCGCGATGGCGTTGACGCCCCTCGGGGAGCAGACCTGCGCTCCAGAGTTAAAAAGCGACAGGGCGACGCCGGTCCGGAACAGTTGCCGACGGGGTGTGTTTGAAGGGGGACGGCCACCCGTTGTGAGGGGCCCATCGTTGACCCTTTCCGGTGGGCCCCGATCAATCGGGCGATGTTCATGCACGGTCCGTCGCTGAATCGGCTCTGATTCATGTATGTGATTAGGAGCGCAGCGTCCTTCGGCTATAAAACAGGCATTGCCGGCTTGGAATTTGAGACGTCGGCGGCAGAACGTGCATCGTGGCACGCTCGCCCTAAGTGGAGGCCGCGCGTGAGAGCCACCAGATCAGCGATCAGTCATTTCATTCTCGGTGATCTGCTCGCTCCGGGTCAAACCGCGTTTGCGGCGATGATGGACGGTAAATCCGCCATCGTCCGGCTCGATAACGCTGCGCTGTTCAAGCTTGCCCCCCACATCTCCGAGGACGAACTGCCCGCTCTGCTGAACGACAAGCGCGATCGGATCGCCCTGGCGGCAGAGCGCTTGGTCGAGGACGGTTTCTGGACCGACACGGACCAGGGGCCAGAGATACTCGTTACCGCGATCGACCTTTGACGCCCGACTGACCTCCGGCTTCACCTCCGCGCATCTTGGATGTAGCGTCAGGTCGCAGAGCCTGCAGGAGGGATGGTTTTGGGACGAAAGCGCGAAGGCATCGGCGCAACGACGGCGGAGGTGATCGCTTGATTGGGCGGCCTGTCCGGCGTGATAAGCTCGCGGCTCCCGAGATATCGATCATCATTCCGAGCTATAATGAGCGCGACAATATGGCCCCGCTCGTCGACAGCATAAGGACGGCGCTCAGCGACGTGGCTTGGGAGATGATCGTCGTCGATGACGACAGCCCCGACGGGACGTTCGACGAAGTCGCGCGCCTCGCGCGCGATGAACCCCGATTGCGCTGCCTGCGCCGTGTCGGCCGCCGCGGCTTGTCCACTGCGGTCATCGAAGGCGCACTGGTCGCCAACGGCGCGGTCGTCGCCGTAATGGACGCCGACTTCCAGCATGACGAGCGCATCCTGTTGCCCATGTACGAGAAGCTCATCTCCACCGACGCGGATCTGGTCGTGGCGAGCCGCTATGCCCAGGGCGGTGGAGTGGGCGGATGGGATGCCGGTCGGGCTCGGATGAGCGATTGGGCGACGCGGATCGCCAAACTGCTCGTCGGCGGGCAGACGAGCGACCCGATGAGCGGCTTCTTCATGGTCCGCCGCGAAGTGTTCGCGCGCGAAATTTATGACCTTTCCCAGCAAGGCTACAAGATTTTGCTCGACCTGATAGCCTCCGCGCAGACCCGGCTGCGCATTGAGGAAGTGCCCTATGTGTTCCGGAGCCGCCAGGCCGGCGAAAGCAAGATCGATGCCATGGTGCTCGCGCAATTCCTGTTCCTGATCATCGACAAGCTCAGTCGCGGCCTTGTCCCCCCGCGCTTCGCGCTCTTTAGTCTGGTCGGGGGGGCCGGCGTAGCTGTGCACCTGACGGTACTCAACGCGCTAAAGCAGGCCGGTTTTGAATTCCTGCCGTCTCAGATCCTCGCCACCGGCGTGGCGATGTTTTCGAACTTCATCATGAACAACGAGCTGACATATCGCGACCGGCGGCTGACCGGCTTGTCGCTTTATGGAGGCGCGATCTTGTTCTGCCTGGTCTGCAGCCTCGGCGCGCTTGCCAATGTCGGCGTTGCCGAAATCGCGATCGAGCGGCTGCATAACTGGTCAATAGCCGGCCTCGCGGGTGCGCTGATCGGCGCGGTGTTCAACTTCTCGGCCGCGACGAGCCTCGTCTGGCGCCGGCCACGCCGGCGGGCGCAACTGATCTGACGACCGGTCCTGAGATCCGGCAGGCACGCGACGCTGCCGTCAATCGATCGAGTTTGCCTCGGTTCTCAGGCTCGCGCCATGGTGCCAGGCCCGCTCGAACAGACCGAACATGGCCACGGCGTCCGCCACCGCGAGCTCCGCGCTGGCGTGATCCCCGGGCATGTTCTGCAGGGTAGCCGACAATCGTTTCCACGGCTCGATTTTCGCAGACTCGGTGAGGTAAGCGTTCGCCTGCGGTGCTAAGTCCGGCGATCGTTCCGCCAACAGGCGGCCGAGCAGGATTGAACCGAGCCGGGATCCTTCGAGCACATAACGATGGCCGAGCGACATCGGGTCGGGAAGGTCGGTAGCCGTCACGGGCCGGGGCACGGCGCTGCCCAGCCGGAGCAGATCCTCGCGTAGCGCGTCCGAGCGAGCCAGCGACGAGGGATCGAGGATCGGCCGTAGCGTTTCCCATGCGACCGCCTGCCCGACCAGAAAGCCGACATAACCGTCGCGGGTGGCAAAATCAGCCGATCCGAAAAGCGCATCGACCTGCGCATGCGCCTGCGCGGTCCCCTGGCGCAGTCTGTCGCGCAGGGAGGGCGGATCAGTCACCGTCATGCTAAGGCCATATCTCCATCGTCACCGGCCTCTGCAACGATCCTTGGCAACGAATTGTTCAACTAGGCGTTAGAAGGCTGGAATGTTACGGGGTAGCAATCAGATTCTTTGGCACGGCCTTCCATGATGGCGAGCCGAATCTTCCGGCCAGGATCGAATTGCTGGCGGGTCAGCCGGGCAGATCGGCTGGCGGTGATCGTCGATGCGGCGGATTACTTCCGCATGGCGCGCGACGCCATGCTGGCGGCCCGCGAGCAAATCATTCTCGTCGGCTGGGACGTCGATCCGCGCATTCTGCTCGATCCGGAAGACGGCGACAGCGAGGCACCCAACTGCCTTGCCGACTTCATTCCCTGGCTTGCGCGCACACGGCCGGAACTGCGCATCAACCTGCTGATCTGGAACATGGGTCTGTTCAAAATGCTGACGCGCGGTCTGTCGATCTTCACGCTGCTGCGGTGGAAGATGGCGCGTCGCGTGCTGGTCCGCTTCGATAGCAGCCATCCACTCGGCGCAACGCATCACCAGAAGATATTAGTCATCGACGACAGTATCGCCTTTTGCGGCGGCATCGACATGACCAGTGATCGCTGGGATACGAGCGAGCATCGCGACGACGATCCTCGCCGCCGCCCGCCCGGAGGCAAGATATCTCCGCCATGGCATGACACCGCTGCCGTGCTCGACGGTGATGCGGCGGCCAGCCTCGGTGATCTCGCGCGCGAGCGCTGGCGTCGGGCAACCCGAAGCCAACTGGCGGCACCTGGCCGGCACGGTCCGCGATGGCCGGAGAACTGGGCCGCTCCGTTCCGCGACCGGGCCGTGGCGATCGCGCGCACCGTCCCGAAACAGCCGGGCATCGATGAAGTCCGCGAGATCGAGCAGCTCTATGTGGATATGATCGAACGCGCCGAACGTTTCATCTATGCCGACAATCAATATTTCGCTTCTCGCCGCATCGCCGAGGCGATGGCACGACGGCTGACCGAAAAGAACGGGCCCGAGATCGCCATCATCAACCCCACCAGTGCCGACGGCTGGCTCCAGGAAGCCGTGATGGGCAGCGCGCGCCTCGCCCTTTTCTGCGCTTTGGGCGAACTCGACACGCGGGACCGCTTCGAAATCTACACACCCGTTACCGAAGGTGGCAAGGACATCTACGTCCACTCGAAACTGATGATCGTCGACGACCGGATACTTCGGGTGGGCTCCTCCAACATGAACAACCGGTCGATGGGTCTCGACAGCGAATGCGACGTAGCGATCGAAGCGGAGGATGGTGCCGAATTCGATCCGGAAATCCGCGGTCTGCGCGAGCGGTTGATGGCGGAGCATCTGGGCACCACCCCCGAAGCCGTCCGTGAGGCGATGCAGCGCACCCGATCGCTGGTCGGCACCATCGAATGCCTGCGCGGCGAAGGCAAGACCCTGGCCCCGCTCGATCCGGGCCGCTGGAACGATGCTGCGCTCGCAATCGGCTCGAGCGAATTGCTCGACCCGGAGTCGGTGGATGAACGTTTCGAGCCGCTGTCCAGCCGCGGCCTGTTCCGGGGCTTTCTCCGACGCGGCACCAGACAGTTGTTCGATAATTTCCGCGACCGGCTGCACAGGCGGCGTGAGCGCAATCGCGGCCGCTGGCGGCGCAAATGGCATAGCTTCCGCGATCGGATCCGCGACGCCGTCGAAGATTGACGATCACTGGGCTCGCGGGCAGGCCGGCGCAGCCGCCCTATGCGTTCACCCCACCCCGACTTCGAGGAAGCTGGGGATCGGGCCATTCCAACCCTCGTCCGGGCCCTCGTCGAACCGCTGGTCCCGGCGCGGGCGGCGATCGTCGCGGCGCGCAGGCGGCGGGGTCCGGCGCCCTTCGCGGGGGCGCTCCTGTCGGTCCGGTTGCTCCGTGTCGAGCCGCGCCCCACGCCCGCGCTTTTCGCGGGGGCGCTCTTCTTTCCGGGGCTCCTCCTCGTCCCGCTTGCGCGGCTGCTCATCCTGGCCGATCCGCGCAATCTTGTGACCGGTCAGCTTCTCGATCGCCTCGACGGCGTCGGCATCGTCCGGCGTAGCCAGCGTGAACGACTTGCCGGTCGCGCCGCCGCGTCCGGTGCGGCCGATGCGGTGGACATAGTCGTCGGGGTGCCATGGGACGTCGAAATTGAAGATATGGCTCACCCCCTTGATATCGAGACCACGCGCCGCGACGTCCGACGCAACAAGAATGTTGATCTCGCCTGTCTTGAAGCGATCCAGCTCGCGCAGGCGGTCCGCCTGCTCCATGTCCCCGTGGATCTGCCCCGCTTTGAATCCGTGCCGCGACAGGCTTTGCGCCAGTTCGCGCACCATCGTCTTGCGGTTGCAGAAGATGATCGCGGTGCGCATGTCGTCGGCACCGAGCAGCCCGCGCAATGTCTCGCGCTTGTTGCGGCTGCTCGTTTCCACCAGCGCCTGCTCGATCGCCAGGTTGGCGCTGGCGGGGCGCGAGACCTCGATCTGCTTCGGATTGGAGAGAAACCTATCCGCCAGCTTTTTGATCGGCGCCGGCATCGTCGCCGAAAAGAGCAGTGTCTGGCGCTGCTGAGGGAGCTTGGTGCAGATTTCTTCGATATCGGGTATGAACCCCATGTCGAGCATCCGGTCCGCCTCGTCGATCACGAGCAGGCTGCATCCCGTCAGCAAGATCTTGCCGCGCTGGAACAAATCCATCAGCCGCCCCGGCGTCGCGATCAGCACGTCGACGCCCTTTTCCAGTGCGGCGACCTGATCGCCCATGTTCACACCACCGATCAGGAGTGCCATGGTAAGCTTATGATATTTTCCGTACTTTTCGAAATTCTCGGCGACTTGGGCCGCCAACTCCCTTGTGGGCTCGAGGATCAACGAGCGCGGCATCCGGGCGCGGCTGCGGCCATGTGCAAGGATGTCGATCATCGGCAGCACAAAGCTGGCGGTCTTGCCGGTGCCCGTCTGGGCAATGCCGATCAGGTCCTTCATCATGAGCACGGGCGGGATCGCCTGCGCCTGGATCGGAGTAGGCTCATTATAGCCGGACTCCTCGACCGCGCGGAGAAGTTCGTCTGACAGGCCGAGATCGGCAAAGGACATAAATAAATCTATCCGGAAAGGACGAGCGCAAGCCGCCGTCGAGCGCACCGCGCTTGAGCGCGCGACCGCCTTTTGTCAAGCTAACTGGGCGCTCGGTAGCGAGCTGGTCTCGGCTTCCCGGCCATGGAAGCTGACTTAAGCAATGGCGCAAGTGCGAGACGGGAGCGCTTGCATGCTATTCTGCCGGCAAAAGCTTCCGGAAGCGCTCGATCTCGCATTGCCCGCCCGCGCGTGTTCGGATCATGTCGCGATCGGCGCATATCCTGCCATCCTCGGTCGGCAGGATATAGAAGCCCGAATAATAATCGAGCGCGGGACAACGGGAGGAAAAGCGCGCCCGCAAGCGCTGGCCTCCGCGCAATACCAGGTCGATCGCGTCATCCGCAACCACGGCTGCGCCGGCAATTCCGCCCATCGCCACGCATTTTGGACCTTTTTTCTCCTTCCATTTAAGCGGCTTTGGCGGAGTGCGACGCGGCACGCGCAGGATCAGGCTTTGCTCGACAATGACTTGGGCAAAACGGAGGGGGGCCGCGTGGCCGGCCGGAACCGGCCATGCACAGATTGCAAATGTCGCCAGCACGGCGCCGGCGAGCAGCATCGAAGGCGAACGGCCTACCATCACGATCGCGGATATACCCCTTTCCCGCCCGGCTGCGCCGGCAACCTAAGCTATTCATCCTTGGGCGCAATCGCTTGAACCATGGATTAACTGGCAAATCGTCCGAGGCCTGCCTTATGTTCCGTCCATGACCACCCTCAATCCACCCGATCCCGCATTGCTCGAGCGCCTTGCGGAAATCCTTGGCACGAAGGGATTTCTCCGCGACCGCGCCACGATCGAGCCCTGGCTCACCGACTGGCGGGGCCGCTATCATGGCGACAGCGCCGCGCTGCTCGCCCCTGCTACCGTCGACGAGGTTGCGGCGATCGTCCGGCTCGCGGCGGAGGCGCGCGTGGGCATCGTCCCACAGGGCGGCAACACGGGCACCGTCGGTGGTGCCACGCCCCCTCCCGACGGCTCGGCACTGCTGCTTTCGTTGCGCCGGCTGAACCGCATCCGGTCGCTGTCGGCCGAAGACAATGCGGTCGTCGCGGAGGCTGGCGTGATCCTTGCCGATCTCCATGCGGCCGCGCATGGCATCGGCCGACGTTTTCCGCTGTCGCTCGGTGCCAAGGGCTCGGCAACCGTGGGCGGCCTTGTATCGACGAATGCCGGCGGCACGCAGGTGTTGCGCTTCGGGCCGATCCGATCGCTGATGTTGGGCATCGAGGCCGTCCTGCCCGACGGGTCGCTATTAGCCGGCCTGGCGACTCTTCGCAAAGACAATCGCGGCTATGACCTTCGTCAGTTGCTGACCGGCGCCGAGGGAACGCTTGGCATCGTCACCGCCGCCTCGCTCCGGCTGGTTACGGCGATCACGAGCCGTGTGGTCGCTTGGGTAGGCCTGGCCAACCCCCACGACGCACTTGCGTTGTTGCGCCGGCTCGAGGACGGCATAGGCGATGCCGTCGAAAGCTTCGAATTGGTCCCCGGCGCTGCGCTGGCCCTCGTCCTCGACGCGATCCCGACGACGCGCGCACCGCTAGGCGGACAACATCCCTGGCACGTCCTGGTCGAGGTCGTCGGAACGCCATGCGGAATCGATCCGGCAGCAGGCATCGAGCATGCCCTTGCCTCGGCCAGCGCCGATGGACTCGTCCGCGACGCTGCGATCGCTCAGAGTGAGGCCCAGGCCGAGGCTTTCTGGCTGCTCAGGGACTCGGTCTCCGAAGCCGAGAGGATGGACGGGCCTTCGCTCAAACACGACATCTCGGTACCGGTCGCCGAGATGCCCGATTTTCTCGAGCGCGAGCGCCTTCGCGTCGAAGGCCGCTTTCCCGGTGCGCGAGTGCTCGCCTTCGGTCATCTGGGCGACGGCAATATCCATTTTAATCTTCTGCCGCCGCCCGGCATTTCGCGCCACGACTGGATCGACGATCATGGCGCCGAGGCGACGGCACTGGTTCACGATCTCGTGGCCGCGGTCGGCGGCTCGCTCTCGGCCGAACATGGCATCGGTCAGGCAAAACTCGACGAGTTCGTCCGGCTCACCGACCCGGTGCGGCTGGGCGCGTTGCGGGCAATCAAGCATGCCCTCGATCCTCTCGGCATCATGAACCCGGGAAAGCTGGTTCCGCTTGCGTCCGGCGATCAGGGCCAATAGACGGCGGCGGCGGTCCGGGCGCCGGCAAGGCCCCAAGCAGATCAGACAGGATTTCAGGAGTAAGCTATGGCGAGCGCCCCGTCGAACGCACTGCCCCTTTTCTATAACGAGCTTCAGCCGCTCTCCAGCCAGACCCATAGCAGCTGGAAAGTGCGCATGCTCGAGAATGCACCCTTCTTCGCCAAGGCGCATGCCGTGCCCCTGACGATCGAGGAATTCGTGATCGCACAGCGCTTCTATCCGATCGTCTTTTCGGTCGGCGAGAACCCGGTGCCGCTGGCCCTGTTCGGCCTCAACGAAGGCGTCAACGTCTTCACCGACGACAATGGCCAGCCGACCGGCAACATCTATATACCCGCCTATGTGCGTCGCTATCCGTTCATGCTGGCCAAGCTACGCCCCGACGTCGATGAGCTATCGCTTTGCTTCGATGGCACGGCGGGCGTCCTGGGCGATTTTGACGATGGGCAACCGCTTTTCGTCGATGGGGAACCGACCGAGAGCGTCAAGAACACGCTCGCCTTCTGCGAACAGTTCGAGCAGGCCGGAATCCGCACCGGCATGTTCGTGCAGGAGCTCATCCACAACAAATTGCTGATCGACGGCGAGGTGACGATCGAGGCAAGCGGCTCCGATCAGCCGTTCGTCTATCGCGGTTTCCAGATCGTCTCCGAGGAGCGGCTGAAGGATTTGCGTGGCGATGTGCTCCGCAAGATGGTCCAGAGTGGGCTGTTGCCCTTGATCCATGCCCATCTTTTCTCGCTGCCGCTGGTCCGCGATATCTTCGCGATGCAGATGGAACAGGGCAAGGCGCCGGCTCAGCCGCAGCCCGTTCCCGCCGCCTAGGCAGGAATTGTGCGTGGGAATAGGGATTTTTCCCTAGCGGGCAGAGGGTGCTTGAAAGCGCACCTGTTCCATCCTATCTTCGCGATGTACGGTGGTCGCGCCCCCCTTTCGTGGCCCCGTGCAGCGCATCCTTCGGGATGCGCTCCTCCCTGAACCTTGGCCACCTCGTGCTTCGCACGAGGTGGTTCTTTTATGGAGCTGGCCGGCGGGCCGGCGCTGTCGCAGCGCACGGCATCCCGTTCCGCTACTCGGCGGCCATGGGCCAGTGGGACGCGAGCATCGCCCCGATTTCGCGCGCTATGTCCGCAACTAGCTGGCGGCATGCTGCAAAGCCCGGACCGGGCTGGTCAAGCGAGGCATCCAGATAGAGCGTTCGGTCGAATTCGATCTGAAGCGCGTGGATTCCTGTGTTCGGACGGCCATGCCGTTCGGTGCTATGGCCACCGGGGTAAGGATGATTGCGCGCCGCGCGTAATCCCGCTCCCTCGACTACCGCCAACACCATGTCGATCAACGCCGAGGACGCCGATGCGCCGAAGCGATCACCGATCACGATCCGGACGGGCCCACCAGACTCCCGAACGGGCAGCGGCGGCATGGAATGACAGTCAATCAACACCGCCGCGCCGAAGATCGCGCGGGTTGCCGCGAGTCGTTCGCTTATCGTGCGATGATAGGGGATGTGCATGGTCTCGATCCGGCCACGGACATCGGCTAGCGCCATCCGCCTCCTCCACAGTTCCCCACAAGCAGGCAGTCTGCGCGGAAACAAGCCCAATCCGGACCGGACTTTGCCGCTGATCTGGACCTCTCGAGGCGCTACTTCTTCCTCGATCATCGAAGGGTCGATTTCGCGGGGGTCGCGATTGACGTCGATCGCGGCGCGGGCAAGTCGGACCACGATGGCCGTCGCACCTTGAGCGACCGCGAGGTCGACCAGACCGTCAGCCATCCGGTCCTCGAGCGCCCGCAGACGCGCGATCGGGACGCGTGCCCTTTCGACCAGATCCACGGGATAGCGACGACCGGCATGCGGCACGGCGAGCACAACCGGCGATTGCGGCGCCGCCGGCCCGAGCATCGAAAAAAGCGGTTCTTCGATCATCAGCCGACTTGCTAGGATCCAAGAACGATCGGCGCAATGATTGGGGACGCCAATAGTCGGCTTTTTGCGCTACATGCTGGAATTTGTTAAGCGATTGCAGCATAAGAGCACGAGGTTCACCGGCATGTCGCCGGCCGTCAGGGCATGATCGAAGCAATGATTCGGATACTCCTTGCCGAAGACGACGAATCGATGCGCGGCTATATCGCACGCGCCCTCGAGCGATCGGGCTATGCGGTGACGGCGGTGGATCGGGGGACCGCCGCGCTTCCTCTGCTCGAGCAGGATAGCTTCGACCTGCTCCTCACCGACATCGTCATGCCCGAAATGGACGGAATCGAGCTCGCGCAGCGAGCAAGCACCATCGCACCCAATATGCGGGTGATGTTCATCACCGGCTTCGCCGCGGTGACTCTCAAGGCGGGAGCGACCCCTCCGGACGCGAAGATCCTGTCGAAGCCCTTCCACCTTCGGGATCTCGTTCTGGAGGTCGACCGCGTCTTCCAGGTAGGCAGCGCATCGGGCCTTTGATCGGCGCTGCCAATCCGGCGCTCCGCCCGGATCAAAATCGTCGATACTTATCTGGCGGTGTCGGGGCGCATCACGGTGCCAGGGCGAGTCGTGAAATGACTGCGGAAGTTGGAGAGAAGAGCCTCTTTGCGTATGTCGCCAACGCCCACCGGATCGGCCGGCAAAAAACCGGCGGGCGATCCGGCAAGCGGGGTTGCGCCACCCCACAGGCTCGGCTAGTGAGCGCCGCGTTGGGCGTGTAGCTCAGTGGTAGAGCACTGTGTTGACATCGCAGGGGTCGCAAGTTCAATCCTTGCCACGCCCACCATTTTCCTTCGTGGAAAACAGCGCCGCCTGGTCTCCGCCGGGAGGCCGCGCGCTGTCGCTTCTGGCCGGAACCGGGCCCGGGAGCTGGCGTCCCTCATCCGGCCCCTTGCCGGTAGCTCTCGCGGAACTCCTTGGCGAAGACCGCCAGCCGTCCTTGCCCGATTGCCTCACCCAGGCTGGCCATAAGTGCCTGATAGAAGCTCAGATTATGTTCGGTCATCAGCATCGCGCCGAGGATTTCGCCCGCGCGAATCAGATGGTGGACATAAGCTCGACTGAATTGTCCGCAGACCGGGCAGCGGCAGGCTTCGTCGAGCGGTCGCCGGTCTTCCGCAAATTTCGCGTTGCGCAGGTTGATCGGCCCGGCGCTGGTAAAGGCCTGACCGTTGCGGCCCGACCGGGTCGGCAACACACAATCGAACATATCGATACCACGCTCCACCGCGCCGACGATGTCATCGGGCTTGCCTACCCCCATCAGATAACGGGGCTTGGCCGGGTCGAGCTGGCTGGGCGCGAAATCGAGCGTCGCGAACATCGCGTCCTGCCCCTCGCCGACTGCCAACCCGCCGACCGCATAGCCGTCGAAGCCGATATCGAGCAGGGCGTCGGCCGACGCCTTGCGCAGCCCCTCGTCGAGCGCGCCCTGCTGGATACCGAATAGCGCCGCCCGCCCGGCATATTCCTCCCCCGCGTCGAAAGCCGCGCGCGAGCGCCTCGCCCAGCGCATCGACCGCTCCATCGCCTCGGCCTGCTGCTCGCGAGTCGTAGTCGTCGGCACCAGCTCGTCGAACGCCATGACGATATCGGAGCCGAGCAGCCGCTGGATCTCGATTGATCGCTCGGGACTGAGCATATGCGCCGAGCCGTCGAGATGGCTCTTGAAGGATACTCCCTCCTCGGTACGCTTGGTCAACGCCGAAAGGCTCATCACCTGATATCCCCCGCTGTCGGTCAGGATCGGCCGATCCCAGTGCATGAAATCATGGAGGCCGCCCAACCGCGCAACCCGTTCCGCGCCCGGCCGCAGCATCAGATGATAGGTGTTGCCCAGGATGATATCGGCACCGGTCGCGCGCACATCTGCCGGCTTCATCGCCTTGACCGTCGCAGCCGTGCCCACGGGCATGAAGGCGGGCGTGCGAATCTCACCGCGCCGCATGGCGATGGTGCCCAGCCGGGCCCTGCCATCGGTGGCGTGGATGGTGAAGTCGAAGCGCGGCGCGATCATGGCCCCGCGCATAATGACGGGCCGACGTACTGCCAATCCTTCCCGTTCGAGGAACGAGGATTGGCCTGGCCCGATCCTTGCGCACGACCGGCACCGGCATGCAGCTGGAGGTCGACCTTATACCTTCCTCGCCGTCGTGGCCTTCGCCGTGTCCGGACAAGGCGGTGCCGCTCGATCCTTATGCGGGGCCTGGCTCGAAGGGGATTCCCCACGCCGGACTGATCGAATATGAGGGCGTTCCGCATGGGCCGTTCGCCACGGCGTCGGAACGACTGCAAGAGGATATCCTCGCATTGCTCCGGCGCTGGTCGAGGCCCCCACTATGGAGAGAGGTTTTGGACGATAGCAGCGACGCGAAACGGGACGAACTGGCCCGGACGGGAGGCAAGCTTCCCAAGGTGACGAAGAAGACCGCCGTCGTCGGCGCCGCGATAGGGATCGGCTCCGCGGCGATCGTCGCGGCCCTGCTCTACGCCAACCGAAAAAACACGAAGAGCTGACTCGGGCAGCCGATGCGAATTTTCACCGTCGGCTACGAAGGCACCACTCAGACGGAATTGATCGCTTCGCTTCAGGCGGCGGGCGTGGAGCTTCTGGCCGACGTTCGGGCGGTGCCGCTGTCGCGGCGTCCTGGCTTCTCGAAAAACATTCTCGCTGCCGGGCTGCGAGAGGCAGGAATCGACTATATCGGATTGAAGGCGCTGGGGACGCCAGCTGAGGGCCGCGAAGCCGCGCGCAAGCACGATCTCGGCAAGTTGCGGCGCATCTATTCGATTCAACTCGAATTACCCGAAGCGATGGCCGAGAGCGCGCGGCTGGCCGGTCTCGCTAGCGAGCGGCCGACTGCATTGCTCTGTTTCGAGCGCGAGCCCGGCTGTTGTCACCGTTCGCTGCTGATCGAAGCGACAATGCCCGATGTCGAGGTCGTTCACCTCTTCCCCTGAAGCTGTCCGGCTTCAGCCGCCGCTCAGACTCCGGCGACCGCGAGGAGCCCGACGAACGGTTCGGCGTTTTCGGTACATGCCTTCGACCGTGATCCGCAGTTTCGACTATGACGCTCCAATGCGTCGGCTCGACATCGAGTTCACGACCGGTCGGCGCTACAGCTATCACGACGTGCCGGCCCAACTGGTCGCCGCGATGCGAGCGTCCGCGTCCAAGGGGCGCTTCTTCAATCGCCGTATCCGCGATCATTTCACCTTCACGAGGAACAGCTGAACCGGAGCGATCACTGGAACGCGCTTGCTCGCGAGCCGTTTAGGCGGCTTCGTCGATGGAGAAGGACCATGAAATTTCTGCCGATTGCGCCCGCGCTCCTAATCGGGTTGGCCGTCACCGCCTGCAACAAGAGCGAGCAGAGCGCCGAACGAGTCGCCGCCAGTGCGGAGAACGCCGCCGCCACGGCGGGTGCGACAGCGTCCAACGCGATGGTCGATGTTGAACAGGCGCTCACGCCGACCCCCAATGGCCAGGGCTTCGTCAACAAGGCCGGGAAATCGGACGCCTATGAGATCGCCGCCGCCAAGCTGGCGCTGACCAATGCGTCATCGCAGGCGGTCAAGGATTTTGCGCAGCAAATGATTACAGCGCACACCGACTCGACCGCGAAGATCAAGGCCGCCTCCGCCAAGGCAACTCCGCCAATCACGCCGGACGCCGCTCTGACCGAGGACCAGAATGAGGATCTGGCGAAACTCGCGAAAAAGAAGGGCGCCGAATTCGACGAGGACTATATCGATGATCAGGTCGACGCCCACCAGACCGCTCTCGCGCTGATGCGTGACTATGCCGAAAAGGGCGATACGCCCTCGCTGAAGGCGGCTGCGGCCGAGATCGCGCCCGTCGTTCAGAAGCATCTCGAACATGCGAAGACGCTGGACAAATAGCTTGTGATCAGGAACCTGGGCGATGTCGGCAGGCCCCTCGCCCAGGGCTTCACACGCCGATCGTCAGTACGACCTTGCCAATATGATCCTCGTCGAGGCGGCGATGGGCATCGGCAGCCTGTTCGAGGGGGAAGGTGGCGTCGATGACCGGCTTGAGCCGCCCCTCCTCGACATGGGGCCAGACCAGCTGTGCGATCTCGTCCGCAACGGCCGCCTTGAACTCGACGTTGCGCGGGCGGAGGGTCGATCCGGTCAGCGTCAGGCGCTTGGCCATCACCTTCCAGATGTTGAACTCGGTCCTGGCGCCTCCGAGGATCGCGATTGAGACATGGCGGCCGTCATCGGCCAGGCAATCGAGATTGCGGGGCAGATAATCGCCGCCGACCATGTCGAGCACCGCATCAACTCCCTTGCCGCCGGTGATCGTCCGCACCTCGGCGACGAAATCCCGCGTGCGATAGTTGATCGCATGAGTAGCCCCGAGTTTCAGAGCCGCCGCGCATTTCTCGTCCGTGCCGGCGGTCACGATCATCCCGACGTGGAAAAGCCGTGCCAGCGCGATGGCCATCGTGCCAATCCCGCTCGTTCCGCCGTGGACGAGCACGGTATCGCCGTCCGCGACATAGGCGCGTTCGAACAGGTTGCTCCAGACCGTCCACAGCGTCTCGGGCATCGCCGCCGCCTCGATCATCGACAGCGTGTTCGGCACCGGCAGGCACAGCCGCGTGTCGGCCACCGCATATTCGGCATAGCCGCCCCCCGGCAACAGCGCGCACATCGGCTGTCCAAGTAATTCGGGCATCACCCCCTGCCCCACCGCCACGACCTCGCCCGCCACCTCCAGACCGGGAATCGTCGATGCACCCGCTGGCGGCGCATAACTGCCCTGGCGCTGCGCGACATCCGGCCGGTTGACTCCCGCCGCGGCAACTCGCAGCAACAGTTCGCCCGGACCCAGCTGGGGGACCGCGCGTCGCACCGGAAGCAGCACCTCGGGGCCGCCAGGTCGTTCAGGATCGATCGCCGTCATCCAGTCCGGAATTTCGGCCATGCGAGTTCCCCTTTTGGTCGAATTTGGGCCCGGTTTATTGACATGCCGCGCGTCCCGGTCAACGTTGTCGGCATGGAGCCCGACGATCTTTTCGCGAAGCGCCCCGATGATCCGGTGAACCAGCTCATCCGGCAGGATATCGATCGCCTGTCGGTCGAGGAGCTCGAAGCCCGGATTTCCGCACTCCAGGCCGAGATCGAGCGATGCCGGCTCAGGATCAAGAGCGCCGTTAACCATCGCGCAAGCGCTGAAGGCCTATTCAAGCGATGACGGCGCACCTGCCGGAAAGCGGTGCTCACTCGCTCCGGCAGAGGGGTGGTTCTTGATGAACGGCCCCAGGCACCCGACATATGCGTTACCGGCACGGCTCGGCCCGTGCCGTACGGAGTAAAACGACCATGCCTTCCTTCGCTCGCGAACTCGAACAGACGCTGCACAACGCGCTGTCGGCTGCCAGCAGCCGTCGGCACGAATATGCGACGCTCGAGCATCTCCTGCTCGCGCTGATCGCCGATGAGCATGCGTCGAAAGTCATGACCGCCTGCGGTGTCGATCTCGGCGAGCTTCGCAATGCCGTGACCAACTATCTCGACACCGAGCTCGACGCTCTCAAGGTCGAGGGAGAGACCGACCCCTCGCCCACCAGCGGCTTCCAACGCGTGGTCCAGCGCGCGATTCTCCATGTTCAGTCTTCCGGGCGCGAAGAGGTCACCGGCGCTAATGTGCTGGTCGCTCTGTTCAGCGAGCGCGAGAGCTATGCCGTGTTTTTCCTCCAGCAACAGGACATGAGCCGCCTCGATGCGGTCAGCTATATCAGCCATGGCGTCGGCAAGGCCGGTCAGCCCACGGAGCAACGCGAAGTGAAAGGCGCCGAGGAGGAGAAAGCCCAGGCCAAGTCCGACGGCAAGAAGGGCGAGAGCGCCCTCAAGCAGTTCTGCGTCAATCTCAATGAGAAGGCGAAGACGGGCAAGGTCGATCCGCTGATCGGTCGCGGCCCGGAGGTCGATCGCACCGTTCAGATCCTTTGCCGCCGGTCGAAGAACAATCCGCTCTATGTCGGTGATCCCGGCGTGGGCAAGACCGCGATCGCGGAGGGCCTTGCCCGCAAGATCGTCGAGGGCGACGTGCCGGAGGTGCTGCTGCCCGCGGTGATCTATTCACTGGACATGGGGGCATTGCTCGCCGGAACGCGCTATCGGGGCGATTTCGAAGAGCGGCTCAAGCAGGTCGTCACCGAGCTGGAGAAGCTGCCGCACGCGGTGCTCTTCATCGACGAGATCCATACCGTGATCGGCGCGGGCGCCACATCGGGCGGGGCGATGGACGCGTCGAACCTGTTGAAGCCCGCTCTGTCCGGCGGAGCGATCCGGTGCATCGGATCGACCACGTACAAGGAATTCCGCAACCATTTCGAGAAGGACCGCGCCCTGCTTCGGCGCTTCCAGAAGATCGACGTCAACGAGCCAACCATCGAAGATACGATCAAGATCATCACCGGCTTGCGCTCGGCCTTCGAAGAGCATCATCACGTCAAATATACGCCCGACGCGATCAAGGCGGCGGTCGAGCTTTCCTCGCGCTACATCAACGACCGTAAGCTACCCGACAAGGCGATCGACGTGATCGACGAGGTCGGCGCGATGCAGATGCTGGTGCCTCCCGCCAGGCGCAAGAAGACGATCACCATCAAGGAGATCGAATCGGTCATCGCGACGATGGCGCGCATCCCGGCCAAATCGGTCTCCACCGACGACAAGAAGGTGCTCGGGACACTCGAAACCGATCTCAAGCGCGTGGTCTTCGGCCAGGACAAGGCGATCGAAGTTCTGTCCTCCGCGATCAAGCTGAGCCGCGCCGGCCTGCGCGATCCGGACAAGCCGATCGGCAATTACCTGTTCTCGGGCCCCACCGGTGTCGGCAAGACCGAGGTCGCGCGCCAGCTCGCGTCTATCCTCGGCATCCCGCTCCAGCGCTTCGACATGTCGGAATATATGGAGCGGCATTCGGTCAGCAGGCTGATCGGTGCGCCACCGGGCTATGTCGGCTATGACCAGGGCGGGCTCCTGACCGACGCGGTCGATCAGCACCCGCATTGCGTGCTTCTGCTCGACGAGATCGAAAAGGCCCACCCGGACCTTTTCAACATCCTGCTTCAGGTGATGGACAACGGCAAGCTGACCGACCACCACGGCAAGACCGTCGATTTCCGGAACACCGTCCTGATCATGACGACCAATGCCGGCGCGTCCGACATGGCGCGGGAGTCGCTCGGCTTCGGCAACCTCACCCGCGAGGGCGAGGATGAAGAGGCGGTCAAGAAGATGTTCACGCCGGAATTCCGCAACCGGCTCGATGCGATCGTTCCGTTCGCATATCTGCCGCCCGAAGTCGTCTCGCGCGTGGTCGAGAAGTTTATCCTCCAGCTCGAGCTGCAGCTCGCCGACCGCGACGTGCACATCAGCCTCGACGAGGAAGCCCGCAAGTGGCTCACCGCCAAAGGCTATGACAAGCTCTACGGCGCCCGCCCGATGGGCCGCCTGATCCAGGAGAAGGTGAAGCAGCCGCTGGCCGAGGAGCTGCTGTTCGGCAAGCTCGTCCATGGCGGCGAGGTCAAGGTGAAGCTCAAGGACGAGGCGCTCGCCTTCGAGATCGTCGCCGCTGCGCCGAAGCGGCCGAAGAAGGGCGGCACCAAGCCCAGGGAAAAAGCCTGAAATTTTGCCGCTCAGGTAAAAATGAAGAACCCGCCCCTTAACGGAGGCGGGTTTTTCATGATAGCGTCTGCATCCTGTCATCCAGCGTTAACCATATCTTCCGAGGTTGAGGAGCAGAAAGGCGCGTCGGACTCGTTTGATCGAGCAACCCGGGGGATGCGATGCGCTACGAATTGATCGTGATAGGCAGCGGACCGGCGGGACGCCGCGCCGCCATCCAGGCCGCCAAGCTGGGCAAGTCGGTACTCGTCGTCGAGAACCGTTACCGCGTCGGCGGCGTTTCCGTACACACCGGCACCATTCCGTCGAAAACCTTGCGTGAGACCGTGCTCAACCTCACGGGCTGGCGCGAGCGCGGTTTTTACGGCCGCGCCTATCGCGTCAAGAAAGACATCGGCGGACACGACCTCAATGCCCGGCTCCAGATGACGCTGGAACATGAGATCGACGTCCTCGAACACCAGTTCGCCCGCAACGGCGTAGGCACGATCGAGGGTGCCGCCCAGTTTCGCGGCCCCAATGAGATCATGGTCACCGGGCCGAAGGGCAATGTCAGCCTGTTCGAAGCGGAGCGCGTCCTGATTGCGGTCGGCACCATTCCCTATCGACCCTCCAATATCCCCTTCAACGACAGCACGATCATCGACAGCGATGCGATCATCACCGAGCCCCGGGTACCCCGCAGCCTCACCGTGATCGGCGCCGGGGTGATCGGCATCGAATATGCGACGATCTTCTCGGCGCTCGACGTGCCGGTCACGTTGATCGAGCCGCGCGAGACTTTCCTGGATTTCATCGACCGCGAGATCATCGATAATTTCGTCCACCAGCTCCGTGATCGCGGGATGGCGATCCGGCTCGGCACGAAGGTCGATCGGGTCGAGACGGACGGCCAGGGCTGGCCGATCTCGATCCTGGAGGATGGCCGCCGCATCCGTTCGGAAATGCTGCTATTCGCTGCGGGTCGCATCGGAGCGACAGCTCCGCTCGGCCTGGAGAATGCGGGACTCGAGGCGGACAGCCGCGGCCGCATCAAAGTCGACGCCGCGACCCAGCAGACGGCGGTTCCGCACATCTATGCCGCGGGCGACGTGATCGGCTTTCCGAGCCTGGCGTCGACCTCGATGGAACAAGGGCGCATCGCCGCCTGCCACGCCTTCGGCGCGCCCCTGCCCCCGGCGCCGGCCTATTTTCCCTATGGCATCTATGCCGTCCCCGAGATCTCGACTGTCGGCCTTTCCGAACAGGAAGTCCGGGAGCGCGGCATTCCCTATGAATGCGGCGTAGCCCGCTTCCGCGAAACGTCGCGTGGACACATCATGGGACTGGAAGCCGGGATGATGAAGATGATCTTCGCGCTCGAGGACCGTCGCCTGCTCGGCGTCCACATCATCGGCGAAGGCGCCACTGAGCTGATCCATATCGGCCAGGCAGTGCTCAACCTCGGCGGCACGATCGACTATTTCGTCGAGAACACCTTCAACTATCCGACGCTCGCCGAAGCCTATAAGATCGCCGCACTCGACGCGTGGAATCGCATGCCGCGGTGCGATGCCCATTATGAGAGCGCGCTCGACCGTGCCCTGCCCGAGCTGCAACGCCTCAAGAAGGACCGGGAGGCGGCATAGAGGGATTTCGAGGCAGATGGAAACATCTGCCGGCTCGGCCATCACGGCAAACAAAAGAAAATGAGACTCGACCCGATTCGATCTGAAGCAGACCGAGTCTAAGTCTTCACTCGCCTTATCTCGGCCAAATTTGCCCACCTGCCATTGATCCCCTGCCCCGCCTGCTTAAGTTACGCCCGTAACCATAGGGACACGCGCGGCCTGCATGACATCTCCATTGATCGACGCCGCCGGCGTCGCGCTTACGCTTGGTCGGGGCTCAGCGCGCGTCGACATTTTGAAGGGCATCGATCTGTCCGTATCACCCGGCGAGACGGTGGCGCTGCTGGGTCCTTCGGGTTCGGGCAAATCTTCGCTGATGGCGATATTGAGCGGGCTGGAACGCGCGGATGCCGGCCGCGTCGCGATTGACGGGCTGGATTTCACCAACCTTGACGAGGACGGCCTGGCCGCCGCCCGGCGCGGGCGGATCGGCATCATCCTGCAGGCCTTCCACCTGCTGCCGACGATGACTGCGCTTGAGAATGTCGCGATACCGCTCGAGCTGGCCGGCGTTGCCGACGCCTTCGATCGCGCGGGCGCCGAACTAGCGGCGGTCGGGCTCGGCCATCGCCCCAGCCATTATCCGCAACAACTCTCGGGCGGCGAGCAGCAGCGCGTCGCCATCGCCCGCGCGACAGCTCCGCGCCCTGCCCTGATCTTCGCCGACGAGCCGACCGGCAATCTCGATGCCGCTACCGGAGCGTCGATCATGGACCTGCTGTTCGATCGCCAGTGCGAGACCGGCGCCACCCTTTTCATCATCACCCATGACGCGGCGCTGGCGTCGCGCTGCGGCCGTATCGTCGAGATGCGCGACGGCGTGATCCACTCGGACCAGCGCGCCGGATGAGGATAGCCTGGGCGCTCGCGCTGCGCGATCTTCGTGGAGGACTGCGCGGTCTGCGCCTGCTGGTCGCCTGCCTGTTTCTCGGCGTTACTGCGCTTGCCGCGGTGGGTAGCCTGTCGAGCTCCATTACCGCCGAGCTTAACACGCGCGGCCGCGAGATATTGGGTGGTGATGTCGAGTTGCGCGTGGCGCAACGCCAAGCCTCGGCCGGCGAACGCGCGGCGTTCGATCGGCTCGGAACGGTCTCCGAAAGCTTGCGCATGCGCGCGATGACGTCGCGCACCGACGGCGGGGCCTCGCTGCTCGCCGAGCTCAAATCGGTCGATGCGCGGTGGCCTCTCTATGGCCGCCTGACTCTTGCTCCTGGTGCGCGCAGTGATCGCCCTCGGGGTTTCGACGCCACCATTGCTCCGGCGCTGGCCGATGCGCTGTCGCTCCGGATCGGCGATCATTTCCGCGTCGGCCAGGCCGAGCTGCGCGTGATCGGCCTGATCACCGACGAGCCCGATCGTGTCGGCGAGGGTTTCACCTTTGGCCCGACCATTCTCGTCTCGCCCCAGGCGCTTGCCGCGACCGGACTGGTCCAGCCTGGCAGCCTGTTCACCGCGCGCTATCGGGTGAGGCTCGCGGACGCCGCCGACACCACCAAGCTTGCGGACGAACTTGACCGCCGCTTCCGTACCGGCGGTTGGGAGATCAGTGATCGCACCAATGCCGCCCGCGGCCTGCGGCGTTTTATCGACCGGCTCGGAGAGTTCCTGACGCTGGTCGGGCTCAGCGCGCTGATCGTCGCGGGCATCGGCGTCGCTAACGGCGTCGGATCCTGGCTCGACCAGCGGCGCCCCTCAATTGCCACCCTCAAGATATTGGGCGCCTCATCCGGCACCGTCTTCCGCACCTATCTGATCCAGGTCGGACTGATCGCGGCAGGGACGATCATCGCGGGATTGGCGGCCGGCGCCGCTACCCCGGCGCTGGTGGCGATGGTCGCCGCCGATGCCCTCCCCCTGCCGCTGCGTCTCTCGCTCTACCCGCAGCCGTTGCTGACCAGCGCGGCCTATGGCGTGCTCGCGTCCCTGCTGTTCAGCCTGATCCCGCTCGCGCGCGCCCGCACCGTCAGCCCGGCCACGATCTTCCGCATGCGGGTAGAGCCGTTCCGCCGCCCCTCATGGCCGACGCTCGTGGTGATGGCCATGGCCGGCCTCGCCGTGGCCGCATTGGCGATCGGCACGGCCTCACAGCCGCTGCTCAGCGCCGGAGTCCTGGCCGGCGCCGTCCTGCTGCTGCTGGTCCTCGCTGGGTCCGGTGCGCTTGTCCGGCGTATTGCCCGCGCCCTGCCACGGCCGCGTCGGCCATTGCTTCGTCTCGCCATCGCCAATCTCCACCGACCGGGCTCCCAGACGATCGGTCTCGTCGTCGCCCTCGGGCTCGGACTCACCATGTTCGTCATCCTCGCGGTGCTCCAGACCAGCCTCGCCACGCAGATCGAGCGCACCGTCCCCGCGACCGCACCCAATTTTTTCGCGCTCGACATACCCACGACCGATATCGAGCGCTTTCGCGCGGCGGTCCATGCCGAGTCGCGGGCGGCGAAGATCGCCGTCGTTCCGTCGCTGCGCGGCACGGTGGTTGCGGTGCGTGGCGTCCGGGTCACCGATATGAAACCGGTTCCTGAAGGTGCGTGGATCCTCAACGGCGATCGCGGCATTACCTATGCCGCGCACCTGCCCCAAGGCAGCGAGATCGTCGCCGGCCGCTGGTGGCCCGCCGATTATGCCGGCCCCCCGCTCGTTTCTATCGAAGAACAGGGTGCGCGAGCGCTTGGGCTCAAGCCCGGCGACACACTGACGATATCGGTGCTCGGGGTCGAGATGGAGACCCGCATCGCCTCGATCCGCCGGGTGAACTGGGAAACAATGGGGTTCAACTTCGGTATCGTCTTCGCGCCCGGCACGCTTGAAGGAGCGCCGCACAGCTATATGGCGACGATCAGCCTGCCCGATGCGCCCGAAAGCAGAGTCAGTCGCGCGCTGGTGAAGGCCTTTCCCTCGGTTTCGCTGATCCGGGTCAAGGACATCGTCGGCCAGCTCGCGACAATCTTCGATCAGATGGCGCTGGCTATACGCGCCGCGGCCTCGGTCGCGCTCGCCTCCGGCGTCGCTGTATTGATCGGGGCGATAGCCGCCTCGCGTCGAGCGCGGCTCTACGATGCAGTACTGCTCAAGATGCTCGGCGCCACGCGGGGCCAGATCCTCGCTGCCCAGGCGATCGAATATGCGCTACTTGCCGCCGTCATCGCCATCCTCGCTTTTGCAGCCGGCGTGGCGGTGGGCTGGTATATCGTCATTCACATCTTCGAGTTCCGATGGACGCCCGACTGGGCGACGATCCTGGCGACACTCGGCGTGGGGATCGTTGCAACGCTGGGCATCGGCCTGCTCGGATCGCTCGCACTGCTCAACGCCCGGCCGGCACGCGCGCTGCGCCAGCTATAGATTGATCGGCTCGCGCAGCAAGAGCGCCGCTCCAGCCGCGAGCCAGCGCGGCGTCTATTTCACCGATCCGTGCAATGGCGCGCCGATCTTAGGCCCTGACCCCTCGCAGTGCCGCCGTCGCTCCGGCCAGAACCGAGAGCGCGATCTCGGCCGGGTTGGCCGCGCCGATCGGCAGCCCTGCCGGTCCGTCGATCCTGGCCAGTTGATCGGCTGTGAAGCCGTGTGCAGCGAGCCGCTCGAGCCGGGCGGAATGGCTGCGCCGGGAACCGAGAGCGGCGATATAGAAGGCCTCCGAACGGAGCGCGGCGATCAGCGCGGGGTCATCGATTTTCGGGTCGTGGCTCAGCGTGACCACCGCGGTGCCGCCGTCGGGCACCCACTCGGCGAGCGCCTCGTCGGGAAAGCGTCGGTCGACCTCGATGCCCGCGAAGCGCTCAGCGGCCGCGAAGCTGTCGCGCGGGTCGACGACGAGCGGCTCATAGCCGAGCTGGCGCGCCATCGGAACGAGATTCTGGCTGATATGGACGGCCCCCACGATCATCATGCGCAACGGCGGCGGATAGCGGTTGACGAAGGCCGGTACCGCAGGCGTCTCGCTCTCGACGCTGCGGCCTGTGGCGAGATCGGTGCAAACGCTGATCGGTCGTCCCCGCCTTCGGCGCGCGACGATTTCGTCGATCAGCGCGGGCGGGAAATGCTCGGGATCGATCGTCTGGAGCAGCACCGAAATCTGCCCGCCACAAGGCAGACCGACCGTCCACGCGTCGGCATCGGCGACGCCATAATCGCGTCGCTCGAAGCCGCCACCGGCACGCAGCAGCGCCTGAGAAGCGAACAGCACGTCGCCCTCGACGCAACCACCGCTGACCGAACCGTCGAACAGCCCATCATCGCGGATGATCGCATGCGATCCTCGCTGGCGCGGGGCAGATCCCCAGGTTTCGATCACCGTTGCAATGACGACGCCATGGCCCTGTTCCAGCCATTCCCGCCCTCTGACCAGCAGAGCGTCGAGTTCGTCTGACATCGGCGATCCTTCATAGCGCACTTGCCCGCACCTGGACGGCAGGGCAATGAAGGACCGGCCTCTGCCACAAAAAATCAACGGGCGCGACGCCCAGCATCAGGGAAATGCAATGACCGAAGCGACCCTCGACGTGGTCGGGATCGGCAACGCGATCATCGATCTGCTCGCCCATGCCGAAGACCAGTTCCTGCTCGATCACAAGCTCGCCAAGGGCGCGATGACGCTGATCGACGAGGCAACGGCTGAACGGCTGTACCAGGCGATGGGACCGGCGACGCGGGTATCTGGCGGTTCCGCAGGCAACACCATCGCCGGGCTCGGCTCGCTCGGCGCCGCCTGCGGCTATATCGGCAAACTGCGCGACGACGATTTGGGCGCGGCGTATCGCCATGACCTGATCGCCGGCGGCGTCCGCTTCACGACCGCGATGGCGCAGGACGGTCCCGCCACCGCGCGTTGCATCATCTTCGTCACCTCGGACGCCGAAAGGACGATGAATACCTATCTCGGGGCGTGCGTGAACCTGACTGCGGACGATATCGATGCCGATATCGTCGCGGCCGCCAAGATCACCTATCTTGAAGGCTATCTCTATGACGAGCCGCACGCCAAGGCAGCGTTTCATCGCGCAGCGGATGTCGCTCATGATGCCGGGCGCAAGGTCGCCTTGTCGTTATCGGACGCATTCTGCGTCGAACGCCATCGTGGCGATTTCCTCGACCTGATCGAGAGCCGGATCGACATATTATTTGCCAACGAAGCGGAACTGAAAGCGTTGTTCGAGACCGATGATCTCGACGAAGCGCTGGGCCGGATCAGCGGCCTCGTCGATCTGGCTGCGGTGACGCTGGGCGCGCGGGGATCGGTTGTCATCTCCGGGGCGGACCAATTGCGCAGCCCGGCTGCGCACATCGAACGGGTCGTCGACACGACCGGCGCCGGCGACCTTTACGCCGCCGGTTTTCTCTACGGCCTCGCGCGTGACTTCCCCTACGCCGAATGCGCGCGCATCGCGAGCCTCACGGCCGCCGAGGTGATCTCGCACTTCGGCGCCCGACCGGAAGTGCCGCTCAAGGAGTTTGTGGGGCTCGCCTGAGCTTCTTCGCATCGCGCCGACGAGCGCTGCGTCAGCACAAGCAGCGCAGCGCTTATCCAATGAGACGCGGCTCTCATCCGGGCGACAAGAGAGCGGCACCGACGACAAAAAGGGCGGCCCGAAGCCGCCCTTTCCGTTCAGATAGAAGGTCTTCCGTCGCGAAGCGACTAGAAAGCGCCACCATATTTCTCATTGCCGACGAAGCCCATCTTCTCGACCTGAGCACGCTTGGTCACGGCCAGGACGCGATCGACCAGGTCGTAGCGCGCCTGCTGGTCCGGCTCGAGGTGCAGCTCGGGGATCGGGCTCATCGTCTGGGTGATGTCCAGATATTGGCGCAGCTGGACCATCGAGATCGGCGAGCCATTCCAGAGCACCTGCCCATCCGGGGTAATCACCACCTTGTTCTTGACCGGATCCACGGGCGGCGGCGTGTTTTTGCCGTCGTCGATCGGGAGATCGAGCTTCACCGCGTGGGTCTGGATCGGGATGGTGATGATGAACATGATCAGCAACACCAGCATCACGTCGATCAACGGCGTGGTGTTGATGTCCATCATCGGCTCGCCTTCGGTGCCGCCCGCTGACATTGCCATGCTAGTTACTCCTTGTCTGCGGGATCAGAACCGCCCGGCGGTGTAGCCGGCCGGCGGTTCCGAAATGAAGCCAACTCGTGTGAAGCCCGCGCGCTGCATATTGTACACGGCACCGCCGATACAACGATAAGGCGTGTTCACGTCGCCGCGGATATGGACCTCCGGCAGTTCGAGGCCGGGAGCGTTGACACCCCCCTGGCGGTCGATCTCCTTACGCAGCTTGGCAACGCCGCGGTCGATCAACTCGCTGGCCGTCACCCTTGTCTGGCCCCAATAGACCTCACAGGACCCGTCCGCTGCCGCCCGTATCGAGAGCAGGACATTCTCCGGCTTGGTCGTTGTCGGCTCGAACACGACGTTCGGCAGCTTGACCGGCACGGTCTGGATCACGACCGGAACGGTGATGAGAAAGATGATCAGGAGCACCAGCATGACGTCGACCAGCGGCGTCGTGTTGATGTCCGACATCGGCGAATCGTCGTCGGCGGGGCCGGCACTCATGGCCATCGGCACAAATCCTATCTACTTGTCAGGTCCCCCGGTCCCGGTCGGCCGGCGCCGGAGGCCAGTATCTCTCCGCGAAGGGCGAACGACGGCCGCTCGCCCCGCATCGAAGCGCTTACTTCTTGACGGCCGCCGGAGCAGGACCCGCCTTGACCACAGGGGTCGGCTTCACCGCGCCGGCCGACACCATATAGCCGTGCAGATCGGTCGCGAACGCGCTGAGCTCTTCCGCGACAACCTTGTTGCGGCGGATCAGCCAGTTGTAGCTGAGCACCGCCGGAACGGCCACGGCGAGGCCGAGCGCGGTCATGATCAAAGCCTCACCGACCGGGCCGGCAACAGCGTCGATCGAAGCCTGACCGGCAGCGCCGATCTTGATCAGCGCGCGGTAGATACCGATGACGGTACCGAACAGACCGATGAACGGCGAGGTCGAACCGACGGTGGCGAGCACCGCAAGACCGTTGCCCAGCTTTGAATTGATCGCGGCCTGGCTGCGCGCGAGCGTGCCAAGCAGCCACTCATGCTGGTCGACCGGGTCGGTCAGCTTGACGTGCTGCTCCTGGGCGAGGATGCCGTCGTCGACGATCTGGCGGTAGGCCGAGTTCTTCTCGAGCTTGGCCTGGCCATCGCGCAGGCTCGGCGACGACCAGAAGCTGGCGCGCGCGCGGCGGCCCTGGGCGAGGATTTTCTGCTGTTCGAGCAGCTTGGTGAACAAGATGTACCAGGATGCGGCGGACATGATGACCAGGATGATGAAGACCGTCCAGGCGATGGTGCCGCCCTGTTCGAGCGCGGCCATAAGGCCATAGGGATTTGCACCGGCGGCTGCGGGAGTAGCCATAAACTGAATTTCCTTCTCTGAAATCTGTATCTTTACGTCGTCATGAGCATCGGGCCGCCTCGGGGGAAGCCCGGCAGATCAATCCTTGGGGATCACCCAACGGACGCGGTTGCGGTAAGTCGCGGCCATCGGGTTGCCCGAGCCGTCCTTCTGAGGCGAAAAGCGGGCCCGGCGCATCAACATCTGGCACGCCTTGGCATCCAGCGACGGGAAACCACTCGAAGAGGTGACCGTGCAGTTGGTGACCCTGCCGTCGGTCCCGACATCGAGCGCGAAACCGGTGCTGCCCTGGTTCCCGGCGCGAAGATCGGCAGACGGATAGTCCTCGGACGTCACCCACTCGCCAACGGTCCCGCGGGGCTTGAGCGGCACCGAGACCGACGGCGGCGGCGGCGGCGGCGCTGGCGTCGGGGGCGAGATCACCGGCGGCGGCACAGGCACCTGAACGATAGGAGGCGCCACGGTCACCGGAGTCTGCACGATCGGCGGGGGAGCCACGATCGGTGGCGGTTCGATCTTCGTTTCCGGCGGCGGGGGCGGCGGCTTGTCCGGCGGCGGGGGCGCTTCTTCCTCCACGTCGAACGTCTTCAGGTCGCGAGCGACCTTCTTAACGACGTTGTAAGCGAGCCCGGTAACGAAGGCGTATCCGATAATCGCGTGGAGCAGGATCACCAGCGCGATCGATACAGCCTTGCGGCCGCTCATCGATTGATCAGCATAAGCCATTAAGGAACGACACTCCCTCCAATCAAGAACCGTCTGGCAACGAACGCGCTGATGGGGTCACCAGCACCCGGCCCAAACCCGCCAGAATTATTCGTCATATTTAGCGGAGGTGTGTCCTTATCGCGACAGTTCGACGGACGCAATAACCCACGCGGCAGTTTTCGGCCATGGCTCGAGGCCCGCCGTCGCGCTATCGGACGATGTCGCGCCACCAACGAGGAGAACCAGTCATGGCCGAAGCAGCCCATCGCATGTCAAGCCGAGCGCTTGGCACGAAAATTGCTTTAGGACTGGTCATAGCACTGGCCTCCGAATTGATCGTGGCTCCGCCGGTCGCCGCGGCACCACCGCCGCCCTCGGCCGTCGCTGACCAGCAGAATCCCGCGCTTTCCTATGCGGATCTGGCGGACCTTTCCCTCCCTGCTCAGGTCATTGCAGGGGTAACCGTCACCAAGGCGAACCGGCTGAAGGGCGAAATGGCGCCCGGACTCCAGCCCGGGCAGGCGCGGTTTCTGGTGACAGCGTCAGTGGGGTTGCTCCTGCGCGGCGCAAACGGTTTGCCCGGCGTGGTGACCTACATCGTCGATTTGCCGCTAGATGAGAAAGGCCGCCTTCCCAAGCTCAAAAAACAGCGGTTCCTCGTGTTGGCCGAGCACGTCGCCGGTCGCCCGGCCGAGTTGCGACTCAATTCGCCTTATTCACACCTCGCCTGGGCGCAACCAGCCGAATCGATTCTGCGCGCGATTCTCACCGAGGCGAACTCCGCAAAAACCCCGCCGCGGGTGACTGGTATCGGGAACGCATTTTACGTCGCGGGATCGATTCCGGGCGAGGGCGAATCCCAGATCTTTCTGACGACTGCAAACAACCGGCCGATCTCGCTGACAGTACTGCGCAGGCCCGGCGAAGAACCGCAATGGGCGGTTGCGCTGGGCGAGATGGTGGACGAGAGCGCCCAGGCCCCGGCCAAGGAAACGCTACTCTGGTATCGCCTTGCCTGCTCCCTGCCGCCAACTCTGCCGGCAAGCGCCGTCGGCTCTTTGGGGGAAAGCGAAGCCGAGGCTGCACGAGCCGATTATCGTTTCATTATCGGACAACTCGGTCCTTGCACGCGGATGCTGCCGCGCTGATTCGAGACGCGATACCGGGCGGGGACGGGCGGTCAGAACGAACTGAGTTCAACCCCCACTGCGGCGCAGTCCGGATAGACGTCGGGCTTGCTGACCCCGACCCGGAGTTGCTGCACGCCGGCGCGCGCGGCGACCAGATCATATATCTCCCGGATCAGCGTTTCCTGAAGATTGTAGCGACGCCCCGCGACGAGCCTGAGCATCTCCGTGCGGAGGAAATCATAGTCCCAGGCGGCGGATACTTCGTCGGTCGTCGCGAAGCTTGCCTCATCCACCCACACCTCGATCGTCACCAGCACGCGCTGAGGTTGGCCGATCTCGAAATCGTGGAAGCCGATTTCCGCGGGCAGTGCGAAGTCCCGGAGCAGGATGCGTCGTGTCTTCGGCTGCAGATCCGCAGGCACGAGGCCATCAAGCCTGATTTGGGTCATCTGGGTTCCATGAACTGAACGTCGCGCGGCAGGCCCAGGAAGCGCTGTCCGGCGTCGAGGGTGATCGTCTGGCCGGTGATGGTCGGGACCGACACCAAGAAACGCAGCGCAGCGATGATCTCCGTCACGTCCACGCCGCGATTGAGTTGGTTGAAGCGGTGGACCTTATCGAAATTCTCGCGGCTCTGCGGACCGGACACCAATGTCACCGCCGGAGCTATGGCGTTGACGCGGATGCCGCGAGTGCCGAGCTTGCGCGCCAACAACTCGCTCAAGCCTGCAAAAGCCATCTTCGATACGGTGTAGCTGAAAAAATCGGTGTTGGGAGCCGATAGCTTGGCATCGAGCATATTGACGATCAGCGCGGCGGAGCCGGCCGGCACCACCGAGGCGAAGGCGCGAGAGAGCAACGCCGGTCCGCGCACATTGGCGGCCATGTGCATGTCCCATTGCTCGGCGGTGAAGTCGTCGAAATCATCGAGCAGGAAAGATGAGGCGCTGTTCACGAGCAGGCCGGCGGGCGGCATGTCGGCGAGCGCCGCAACCAACTCGTCCGCCCCGTCAGGCGTCGCCAGATCCGCCCTGAACAAACGCGCACGGGGCAGTTGCTCCGCAAGAGAGACAGCTTCGGCTTCGGAGTGGCGGTAATGGATCAACACGTCCCAGCCATCGACCGCAAGCGCCCTGGCCATCGCCTCTCCGATGCGCTTGGCGGCCCCGGTTACGATCGCCGTCCGGCTGGTTCCGAATTCGGGTGTCATCCGCGATCCCTACATAGTGCCCGAAATTCGGGCAAGTCGGGGGAGACCGCCAGCACAGGCCCCGCGGCGCGCGGTTATCCACAGCCTATTCACAGCTTTTCCACCGAAGCTGGGGATAAAATCACGCTTGAACCGATGGACGCGACGATATTGCCTCATGCCAACGCGCCAAGGCCGCCCTGCCCTCGCGCGGATCGGGTAGCTTTACGGCGATCCCGAAATCGATCGCCACCAACGCCATGATGTCCGCTACCGAAAAGCGGCTGGTGGCGATGAAGCTTCGATCCTCGAGGTGGCGATCGAGGATGTCGGCGAACGCCCGCCACATCACGGCTCCCCGCTCGACGAGATCCGGGATTTGAGCGATCGGCGGCCATTGCCCGCTTACCGCATGGTCCGCGAGCGCCCGCGACCCGTTGCGGAAGGCGACCACGACTGCCTGGAAGCAATCATGTTCGATCCGGCGCAACCATGATTCGATGACGCCGATCTCGAGCGGCGTGGTGCCGAATAGCGGCGGGTCGGGATGGAGTGCTTCGAAATAGCGGCATATCCCGTGCGAATCATCGATCAGCGTCCCCTCGTCGAGCAGTAGCACCGGCACCTGTCGTTGTGGATTGACCGCAAGGAATTCGGGCTTGAGCTGCTCGCCAGCGCGGAGGTCGACCGTCACGCGATCGACCTCGATCGCCTTTTCAGCCAGAAAGATTTTGACGCGGCGCGGGCTGGGCGCCCAGTCTGCTTCGAAGAGTTTCATGTTCCGGTCACCCGAATTTGCTTTTCTTTCGGTCGCCAGACGCTAAACGCGCCGCTCCGTTTCAGCAACACTCAGCCACGCTTGATAGAAATCGTTCCTCTCGCCGCCATCGATCCCGCCGGGGTGGAGCATCTGCTCGATCTCGCCTTCGGTGCCGATCGCCATCGGCGCACCGCCTATCGGTTACGCGAAGGATTGTCCGCGCTGCCCGGTCTCAGCTTTGCAGCGATCGAGGACGGAGGATTGATCGGATCGATCCAGTGTTGGCCCGTCCAACTCGTGGCAGATGGCGCCGCCACCCCGCTGATACTGGTGGGCCCGGTCGCGGTCCACCCGGACCGACAGCGCACCGGCATCGGCCGTCGGCTCATGCGCGCCGCGCTCGACGCCGCGGACGCCGCCGATAGCGAGCCGATGGTTCTGATCGGCGATGCGGACTATTATGATCGCTTCTTCGGCTTTTCCGCACGCCATACCGGCGGCTGGACCGTCCCGGGGCCGATCGACCACGATCGGCTGCTGGCGCGCATCCGGCCGGGGCAGCGTCTGCCTGCCCAGGCGGCACTGGGTCCGCGCAGGCTCGATCTGCCCCTTGTCGTGGACGGCGATTGACGGCACATCGCCGTCATGCCCGAGAGCAAGCCGCCTCCCGAATTCGCTGGTCTGTCGCTCGACGAGATCGTCACGCTCAACGCGGCCGGACGGCTGCCACCCGTGGATTCATGGCATCCCACGCGCGAGGGCGACAGCCAGATGCGAATCGCCGCAGACGGCACCTGGTATCATGAGGGCGCTCCGATCCGGCGCCCAGCCATGGTGCGGCTCTTCTCGTCGATCCTGCGGCGCGAGCCCGACGGCAGCTATGCACTCGTCACACCTGCCGAGAAGCTGTCGATCGAGGTGGAGGACGCCCCCTTCGTCGCGGTCGAACTGAAGAGCGAGGGCGTTGGCCGCCGGCGACGCCTGGCTTTCCGGCTCAACACCGAGGCGATCGTCGTCGCCGATGCCGATCACCCGCTGAGGGTGGTCGACCGGGACAATGGTCCCTGTCCCTATATCGCCGTGCGCAAGGGGCTGGAGGCTCTCATTGCCCGCTCCGTCTATTACGAGCTCGCCGAGCTTGCGATCGAAGAGCAGGCAGAAGGCCTTTGGAGCGAGGGACAATTCTTCGCGCTCGACGCGCGGTGACCTCGCTCGCCGAACGGCTGCGGCAGCGCTTCGCCGAGGGTTTTCCCGAAGGGGAGCCGGTGCTGCGCGAGAGGAGCTTGAATCATCCGCCCCGGCTCACCGACGCCGCCGTACTCGTGCCGATTATCGACGCTCCCGAACCGCGCCTGCTGCTGACGGTACGCGATGCGGCGCTGCGATCACATGCCGGCCAGGTGGCGTTCCCCGGCGGCCGCCTCGATCCGGGCGACGCGAACGCCGTCGCCGGGGCCTTGCGCGAGGCAGCGGAGGAAATCGGCTTGCGTCCAGAATATGTCGAGGTGGTCGGAACGGGGAGGCAATATGCCACCATCACGGGGTATATGGTGACGCCCGTGGTGGGAGTGATCCCCCCAGATCTGGAACTCACGCCGCACCAGGCCGAGGTTGCGGCAATATTCGAGGTTCCGCTTGACCATCTGCTTGCCGAGTTCAACCACCTGCGCAAATCCATTCGCTTTGATGGCGCGGAACGCCAATATTATGAGATACCCTGGCCCGAACATCGCATCTGGGGCGTGACCGCCGCGATGATCGTCGAGCTGGCGCCGCTGTTGCGCGAGGCGATCGGATCGCGGGCATGAACGGCAGCGCGCCCTGCTTCCTGCCCGATGCGCCATGGCGCCATATCGAAGGTCTGGAGCCGCTGCTCGCGGCGCTGGGTGCCGGCGATGGCCTGGTGCGCTTCGTCGGCGGCGCCGTGCGCGACACACTGCTCGGACTGGCGGTCAAGGACATCGACTGCGCAACCGTCCTTCTGCCCGACGAGAGCAGCCGCCGGATCGGCGCGGCCGGCTTCAAGGCAATCCCCACCGGCATCGCCCATGGGACGGTGACGGCGGTGCTACCCTCGACCCATGTCGAAGTCACGACGCTGCGCCGGGATCTCGATACCGATGGCCGGCGGGCCACCGTCGCCTTCACCGACCGATGGGAGGAGGATGCGGCGCGGCGGGACTTCACGATCAACGCTCTGTCCGCTGACCCGCTGACCGGCGAGATTCACGACTATTTCAACGGCGCCTCCGATCTTTTCCACGGTGTCGTTCGCTTCATCGGCGATCCCCTCGAGCGCATCGCAGAGGATCATCTGCGTATCCTCAGGCTTTTTCGCTTTCACGCCCGCTTCGGGCGCGGCGCACCCGAGCCCGCGGCGCTGGCCGCCTGCATCGCGCGTGCCAATGACCTGATGGCGCTGTCGCGCGAACGCATCGCCGACGAGCTTCTCAAGCTGCTCGGCTGCGCAGATCCTGCGCCCACCCTGGCCCTGATGGTCGACCATGGCATCTTCGCGCCTATAATTCCCGAAATCGATGCGAGCAGCGCGCGGCGGCTGGCTCGGCTGGTCGTCCGCGAGGCCGAGGCCGGACTTCCGGTCGATCCGCTGCGCCGCCTCGGCGCGCTCCTCCCCCAGGATGGGCAAACCGCAGTAGCGATCGGCCGGCGGCTGAAGCTGTCGAATGCGGCGGTCAGAAGGCTCGAACAGGCGGCATCGGGGGAAACCGGTACACCCCGGGCGCTCGCCTACAGGTTCGGGCCCGACGTCGCCGCTGATCTGCTCCTGCGCGGCGACCTGCCGTCGGATGAGATCACTCTGGGCGAACTGGCCACCTGGCGACGTCCGCGCTTGCCGATCGGTGGCGGCGACCTGATCGATCGCGGGCTGAAGCCGGGTCCGGTGGTCGCGGCGACACTGCAGGCGATCGAGCGGCGCTGGATATCCGAGGATTTTCCCGACGCGAGCCGGGTTGATGTGATCGCCGCCGAAGAAGTGGCTCAGGCGCTGCGGGCGTTCAGATAGTCGAACGCCTGTTCGGCGGTCAGCGGCCGTGCGAAATAATAGCCTTGGGCAAGATCGCAGCCGAGCCCGAGAAGCGTCTCCGCCAGCTTCTGGGTTTCCACGCCTTCGGCGGTGGTCGTCATGTTGAGCGCGCTGGCGAGGCCAAGAACCGCGCGGACGATCGCGATCGAATCGCCATCGTTGAGCATCGGGGCGATGAAGCTGCGGTCGATCTTGAGCACGTCGATCGGCAGGCGCTGAAGATAGGCCAGGCTCGAATAGCCGGTGCCGAAATCGTCCATCGCGATGCACACGTCCAGTGCGCTGATCGCGCGCAGCACCTTGGCGATGCCGTCAGGATCGCTGATGATGCAGCTTTCGGTGAGTTCGATCTTGAGGCGACGGCCGGGCAGGCCGCTCTCGACCAGCGCCGAGCTGACCGCTGACACCATATCGTCACGCTGGAACTGGACTGCCGAGACGTTGACCGCTACGTGGACCGGCAACGGCGTGCCCGCGCGCCGGTCCCATTCGGCCAAGGTCTTCGCCGCGGCCCGCAGCGCCCAGCGTCCAAGCGGCACGATCAAGCCGGATTCCTCGGCGACCGGAATGAAGTCGGCAGGTGATATCGAGCCTTTTTCGGGGTGATGCCAACGCGCCAACGCTTCGAAACCGACGACCCTGCCGGTCGCGAGCTCGATCAATGGCTGGAAGGCGAGCTCGAGCTGATCGCGTTCGATAGCGCGGCGCAACTCGGTTTCCAGGCTGAAACGCAGGCGGGCCGCAGTGCTGTCGCCCGCCTGGAACAGTTCGGCGTGGCCGGAACGCTTGGCGCGCTTCATCGCGAACTGCGCGTTGCGGAGCAGGTCCTCCGCGCTTTCCACGGTCGATGTCATCATCGCCACGCCGACCGCGCAGTCGATCTTGATTTCGAGTTCGCCGAGCTTGATCGGCGTCATCAGGCAGGATTCCATGCGGCGGGCAGCGCGCATCGCCTCGGATGAACTGTCCGCCACGCTGAGCAGGACCGCGAATTCGTCACCCGCCAGCCGTGCGAGATAGTCGCCGGCGCGGAGCGCCGAGATCAGCCGGCGCGCAACGGTGATGATGAGCTCATCACCAGCGAGGGATCCGACGCCCTCGTTGACTCGGCTGAAGCGAGTGAGATCGACCAACAGCACCGCGAACTTCCGGCCCTCCGCCTTGAAGCTCTCCATCGATTGCTCGATCTGTTCGGCAAAGGCAGCGCGGTTGGGCAGCCCGGTCAGCGCGTCGCGCAGCATCTGATGGCGCAGCGAGCGCTCGCTTTCGACGTGCTGCGTGCGGTCAACCAACGACATTAAGCAGCGTGGAGTGGCCGATTCGTCGCCCGAAAGGCGCGCCAGGCGGATTGCGAAGTGGCGGCCGCTGATGCCGTCGCCCTCCTGCATCTCGAACGCCCGCTCTTGCTCGTCCGAACGCATGAAGCGGTCGAGTTCGGGCAGCAATGGAAGCGCGAGCCTGCCCGCGATGTGGTCGTCGGACTCGCCGGGGCCGAAGCCGCCAGTCTGCGAAAGCTGCATGAAAGCGCGGTTTCGCGCCAGAATGACCGGCTTCCGATCAACGAGACCGATCATGGCGACGGGGATAGGCAGGCAATCTATGAACTCCTGCTGCCGGGCTGAACGCGGCGTATCGAGCAGTTGCTGAAGGCCGGCAGGCAAGATGTGCGCCGGCAAGGCATCGGCCGCGCCGATCGCCTCGCCCCCGTCAGTCTGCTTTGCTTTTGCCGCCCGCATAGTGGACGGCATTAGCAGCGCAGGGTTAACGCTCTCTTTCGAACCCGCTAAGGGATTGTAACTACGACAGGACTGCGGTTTTTACGTAGTCGCGACGGCCGGGCCGGCCCTCAGCTGCCGCGGAAACGGTTGTTGCGGGGAAATCCGAGCGGCGGCATGCGCCCGGCCGCACCGCGCGCCGCGCGCCACGGCATCAGGTCCGTCTCGGTTCGCGTTCTGCCGGTCTCACCGCCCATCGTCCAACTGAGACCATCCTCAAGCCGGAAGCTGATCGCATCGGAAAGCCCCCCCTCCTTGTAGCGCTGGATGGCGACCCCCTGGCCTCGCGCCATGCGCGGCAGCTCGGCAAGCGGAAAAATCACCATCTTTCGGTTCTCACCGATCGCGGCGACATAATCATCGCCGGCCGCCACGGCAGTTACGACACGCAGCTTGCCATTTTCGCGCAGATTGACCACCTGCTTGCCCTTGCGGGTTTCGGCGATCACTTCGGCCATATCGACAATAAAGCCTTTGCCGTCGGCCGATGCCAGCAGCAGTTCGGTGCCGGGCTTCGCGATGAACAACTGGACCACCCGTGCAGCTGCCTCGATGTCGGCGAACAGCCGCATCGGCTCGCCGAAGCCGCGGCCTCCCGGCAGCTTGTCCGCAGGCAGCGTATAGAAGCGGCCGAGGTCGGTTGCGGCGAGGATGCGGTCGGTGGTTTGAGCGCGGATCGCCAGGTCGGGGCCGTCACCTTCCTTGAACTTCACCGCGGCGAGCGCCGCATCGTCAAGATGCCCCTTCATGGCGCGTATCCAGCCACGCTGCGACAATATCACCGTCACCGGCTCCCGCTCGATCATCGCTTCGAGCGGAATATCGCGGGTGGGCGCGGCCTCGGCCAGCGTCGTGCGCCGGCGGCCCAGCGCCGTCTCCGGACCATAGCGTTCGCGCAGGCCGGCCAGATCGCGTTTCATCCGCGTCCGCTGCCGGGCCGGACTGGCGACCAGCGCCTCCAATTCCTTCGCCTCGGCGTCGAGCGCCGCCCGTTCCTTCCGCAACTCCAATTCTTCAAGCTTGCGCAGGCTGCGCAGGCGCATATTGAGGATCGCTTCAGCCTGGCGATCGGTGAGGCCGAACTCAGCCATCATCACAGCCTTGGGCTCGTCCTCCTCGCGGATGATCTGGATCACGCGGTCGAGATTGAGGAAAACGATGATATAACCGTCGAGCAGTTCGACGCGGTCCGCGATCTTGGCAAGGCGATGCTGCGATCGACGGACCATCACGTCGAACTGGTGCTTGAGCCATGCCGCGAGCACCTGCTTGAGGCCCATCACCTGCGGGGTGCGCGTCTCATCGAGAACGTTGAGGTTGAGCGAGACGCGGATCTCGAGGTCGGTCAGCCGGAACAGGCTTTCCATCAGCGTATCGGCATCGACCGTGCGGCTGCGCGGTTCGAGGACGATGCGGATCTCCTCGTCGCTTTCGTCGCGGACATCGGCCAGGATCGGCAGCTTCTTCTCGTTGATCAGTTCGGCGATCGCCTCGATCAGCTTCGACTTCTGTACCTGATAGGGAATTTCTCGGACGACGAGATGCCATCCCCCACCCTTCTCGTCGATCTTGTCGATCTTCGCGCGCACGCGAAAGGCGCCGCGGCCGCTGGCATAGGCGTCAGCTATCGACGACGAACTGTCGACCAGCACACCCCCGGTCGGGAAATCCGGCCCCCGCACATACTCCATCAGCTGCGCTGTCTCAGCGTGCGGATTATCGATCAGCACGACCGCCGCATCGATCAGTTCGGCGACATTGTGAGGGGGGATCGATGTCGCCATGCCGACCGCGATGCCGCTGGCACCGTTGGCCAGGAGGTTCGGAAACAGGCCGGGAAAGATTTCCGGCTCTTCCTCCTCGCCATTATAGGTCGGGCGGAAATCGACGGTGCCTTCGTCCAGCCCGGCCATCAATTCACCGGCGGCAGCGGTCAGCCGCGCTTCGGTATAGCGCATCGCCGCGGCGTTATCACCATCGACATTGCCGAAATTGCCCTGCCCGTCGACCAGCGGATAGCGGAGCGAGAAGGTCTGGGCCAGGCGGACCATCGCATCGTAGACCGACTGATCGCCGTGCGGATGATATTTGCCGATTACGTCGCCAACCACGCGCGCGCACTTCTTATAGCCCGCGGTCGGATCGAGGCGCAGCAGGCGCATCGCCCAGAGCAACCGGCGGTGGACCGGCTTCAGGCCGTCGCGGAGGTCAGGCAGTGAGCGGGCCGTGATCGTCGAAAGCGCGTAGATCAGGTAGCGGTCGGAAAGCGCGCTATCGAAAGCGGTGTTGCGGACGCTGTCGTCGGGCAGCTCGGCGGTTTCGGTCATGATGAGCGTTTAGCGGGGAAAGAGCCGGCGGGGGAAGAGCCATATCGCCCACCGCAGTGCGGACAGTGAAGACCGGCAGCAGGTCGCAATGCGAAACGCACGTCGAGCAAACGGGGGTGACGAAGCCGATCGGAAGCGGCATTGTGATCCATCAAAGATGGATGGACCTTGTGCGCGATGCGCCTGACTAGATTGTTGCCGCTCGTCGCACTGAGCATGGCTTCCGCCGCCGCCGCGCTCGATTTCAGCATGCCGCAGCCGGTGCCGATCGAGCGGAGCGTGCCGGTAGCACGCGACCTTCCCTATCCCGGTACCATCGAGCTCAACGTCGACACCACCGACGTCGAGCGCGGCATATTCGAAGTCAGGCAGCGCATCCCGGTTGAAACTGCCGGCAAGTTCTATCTGCTCTATCCGCAATGGCTGCCCGGCAAGCACGCGCCACGCGGACCGATTGACGACGTCGCCAATCTCACCATATCGGCCGGCGGCAAGGCGCTCGCCTGGCGGCGCGACGCCGTCGACGTCTATGCGATCGAGGTCGACGTGCCCGAGGGCGCGAGCGCGATCGACCTGTCCTTCGACTATGTCTCCCCGGTTCGACCGAACCAGGGTGCGATCGTGATGAGCGCCGATCTGCTCAACCTGCCCTGGAACGCCACCGCCTTCTATCCCGCCGGCTATTTCGTCCGCCGGATAATGGTGAGTCCGACGGTGATACTGCCCCAGGACTGGAGCTATGGTACCGCCCTCTCCCCCCGCGATCCGGCGGCGCGCGGCACGGTCGCCTTCCAGCCGGTGAGCTTTGAGACGCTGGTCGACAGCCCCCTGATCGCAGGCCGCTATTTTCGCCAGGAACAGTTAAGCCCGAAGGTCCGCCTCAACATCGCCGCCGACCGGCCAGAGGAATTGCGCGCCACCCGCGAACAGATCGACGCGCATAGGCGGCTGGTCGAACAGACGGTGAAACTGTTCGGCGCCGAACATTATGATCGCTACGAATTCCTACTCTGGATCAGCGACCGGCTGGCCAATGCCGGGCTGGAGCATCAGCGGTCGAGCGAGAATGGCGTCAGCAGCGGCTACTTCGTCCGCTGGGACGAGCAGACCGGCCGCCGCAACCTGCTGCCCCACGAATATGTTCACAGCTGGAACGGAAAATATCGCCGCGGCGCCGATCTCTTCACGCCCGATTATAGCGTTCCGATGCGCAATTCGCTGTTGTGGGTCTATGAAGGGCAAACCCAATATTGGGGCTATGTCCTCCAGGCGCGCTCCGGCCTGGTTTCGACCGAGGACACGCTGAGCGCCTTCGCGATGGCCGCCGCCATGCTCGACACCCGACCCGGCCGGCGCTGGCGCCCGCTGATCGATACGACCAACGATCCGATCATCGCCGCACGCCGGCCGCAGCCCTGGACCAGCCTGCAGCGATCGGAGGATTATTATAACGAAGGCATGCTGATCTGGCTCGACGTCGATATGCAGATCCGCACCCTCACCAGCGGCCGCCGGTCGCTTGACGATTTCGCTCGCACATTCTTCGGGGTGCGCGACGGCGATTGGGGAACGCTCACCTACAGCATTGATGACGTCGTCCGGACGCTCGACGCCGTCGCGCCGTTCGACTGGACGTCGTTTCTTCGGGAACGCGTGGAGCAGGCCCGGCCCGACGCACCCTTGAAGTGGATCGGGCGCGGCGGTTACCGCCTGGTCTATTCCGAACGCGCCACCGGCTTCTGGCGCGCGGAGGAGCGGCGACACAAAATTGCCGATTTTAGCTATTCATTGGGCCTTGTGATTGGCCAGACCGATAGCGGCATCGATCAGGTGATCTGGGACAGTCCCGCCTTCGCCGCTGGCCTGACCAACGCCGACGCGCTGATCGCGGTCGATGGGGAAAGCTACGAGGCCGGACGGCTGGAAGCGAGGATCACCCAGGCCAAGGCGGCCCGCACCCCGATCCAGCTCCTCGTCCGCCGCAGCGACCGATACCGGACCGTCGTTATTCCGTATTTTGGCGGCAATCGCTATCCGCGGCTCGAACGCACGACCGCGCAGCCCGGCTGGCTCGATCAATTGTTGAAGCCGCGGTGACCGCGAAAACGTCGCAAACGGGCGCTCTACCCGGAGGGTGATGGCTTTCCGAACGCTGGTGAGGATGTCGGCGTCCGCGATCGTTGCGTGAGCATCGCCTTCCCGCAGCATTAGCAGAAATTGAGACGGCACAAACAAAGCTTGGCCCGATTCTCTATTGAAACGATAGACTATGCATATTTCCTGATTTACCTCCTGCTCGATCGACGGCGCTCAGCGACCCACCGCCGTCCGCACAGCCGCGCATCAGGGAGGTAACGACGTAATGCACAAGCAACAATTCGGGTCGCGAGCTTGGTACCTGGCGGCATTCACCGTTCTGAGCGGTGGCCAGGCCGTGGGCGTTCCGAATACCGCCGCTCAGGCAGCCGAGACTGAAGCCGGCGCATACCGCGACGCCGAAATCGTCGTAACGGCACGGCGCCGCGAGGAAAGCGCCCAAGACGTACCAATCGCGCTGACGGTCCTCGGTGGCACCCGGCTGGAAGCGACCAGCGTCTCAACGCTCGATCAGGTGAAGCAGCAGGTTCCGAGCCTGCAGATATTCGCGATCAATCCACGCAACACCAATATCAACCTTCGCAATCTCGGCAGCAACGCTTCGGTCAGCAGTGACGGCCTCGATACCGGAGTCGGCGTCTATATCGACGACGTCTATTATGCGCGCCCGGGCCAGTCGGTCTTCGACCTTGTGGACATCGACCGGATTGAGATCCTCAAAGGACCCCAAGGCACTCTGTTCGGCCGCAACACCACGGCCGGCGCGATCAGCATCTCGACGCGCGCGCCGAGCTTCACGCCGGAAGGAACGGCGGAAATCACCTATGGCAGCCGGGATTATGTGCAAGCGCGGGCAGCCGTCTCCGGACCGCTTGTCGGCGACAAGATCGCCGCCCGCCTGACTGCTTCGACCACCATTCGAGACGGAACCGTGCGAAATGTCCGCACTGGCCGCGATCTCCTCAACCTCAACAGTCAAAGCCTGCGCGGGCAGATATTGATCACCCCGTCGGAGAGTTTGTCCATCCGCGTGATCGGCGACTATTCGATCCGCAAGGAGGATTGTTGCGTCACGCTTCCCGCCGGAGTCGTCACATCGCTGCCGAGCGGGGCGCCGATTGCCAATAATTTCTACGATCGGGCCGGACGTCTCGGCTATAGCCTGCCGACGCTCAACGCGTTCGACCGTATCACGGACATCAACGCGACATCGCGCTACAATGTGCGGCAGAGCGGCGTTTCCGCAAAGGCAAACTGGTCAGCCGGTGGCGCAACGCTGACATCGATCACTGCCTATCGAACGTGGAATTGGGAGCCCTTGAACGACTCCGATGCCACCGGGCTGGATATCCTGAGCCGGTCGCAGACGACCACTCGCCAAAATCAGTTCAGCCAGGAGCTGCGCATCGCGTCGAACGGTGAGCGCGCGATCGACTATGTTGCCGGCCTTTATTATTTTCGGCAAACGCTCAACACGCGGCAGCTTACCGAATATGGCCGCGACGCCCCCGACTTCGTCGTAGCGCCCGCAGTGCCCGCCGCAATACGTCAGGCGGCGCTGAACGGCTTTCGCTTCGAGGGAGCCTCGCAAGGCAAGACGCGCAGCTATGCGGCATTCGGCCAATTGGATTGGCATATCGACCCGCGTCTCACTCTGACCGTCGGCCTGCGCTTCACCCATGAGAAGAAACGCGGCTTCTATGTGCAGAGCCAGACCGGCGGAGTCGACCTGACAACGGTCGCACCGGCAACGGCGACGGCGGCGCAGGCGCTCCGCAACGCCTTCGGCCCCGCAAGATCGCTGATTGCCGCGGACACGAGCAACAAGGTCTCCGGACAGGTCAACCTTGCCTGGCGGCCGACCGACGGTGTGCTCGCCTATGCGACCTATGCGCGTGGGACGAAGTCGGGCGGGCTCAACCTGACCGGGCTCGCACCCGGCGCGCCGCCAGTCGTCAATCCCGAGAAGGTCGACCATTTCGAGCTTGGCGTAAAGACCAGTCCGATCGCCGGCCTGATCCTCAACGGCGCGGCCTTCTGGACCGAGATCGCGGACTTCCAAGCGACCTTCTCCGATGGCGCCCGCTCGCTGATTTACCTCACCAATGCCGCCAAGGTCCGCTCTCGCGGGGCCGAGGTCGACCTACAGGCCACGCCGGCGAAAGGCGTCAGCCTCTATGCGTCGGGGACCTATGCGGACACGGTCTACGTCTCCTATCCGGCGGCGCCCTGCCCGTTCGGCACGAGCGGCCCGACCGGTGGTCCTATCTGCGATCTAAGCGGCGCGACCCTGCCCAATGCGCCGCGCTGGGCGATCTCGGCCGGTGGCGAAGCGGCTCTGCCGATAACCTCGGCCAGCGAGGTCTATGCAGGCGCCGACTGGTCGTGGCGCTCGCGATACAACACCGCATCGGACAATTCGAGTTTCGGCAAGATACCGGGGTACGCGATCGTCAACGGCCGTCTCGGCGTTCGTGACCCCGATGGACGGTGGGACGTCTTCGGCTGGGTCCGCAATCTGCTGAACAAGGATTATTATACCCGGCGCGGCCTCGCCCCGTTCAACACCGGATATCTCGGGGCTGCAGTCGGAGACGCCCGCACCGGCGGAATCACCGGTAGGTTCAGATTCTGATGGGCTCGCGCCAAACCTCTGAGCCGGGGCCGCCGGCCGCGCGGCTGGCCGCCTTCTCCGCGATCATGGTATCGGTAGCCGGGGCCGGCTTCCCGCTCACCGCCTATCTCCCCGCCTTTTACGCGCAATATCATGGCATCGCGATCGGCACGGTCGGGCTGGTCTTCATGCTGGTCCGCATCGTCGACACCGCATGGGATCCGATCGTCGGCCATTTCTCCGATCGCACCCGTCTCAGCTTCGGTCGACGCCGGAGCTGGATCGCGGCGGGGCTGCCGATTTACATCGGCGCCACCTGGGCCGCCTTCATGCCTTCCGGTTCGCCTAACGCTGTCTATCTGTTTATCGTCCTCATCCCTCTCTACGCCGGCTGGAGCATGCTCCAGATTCCGATCTATGCCTGGAGCGGCGAGATATCGGGGCGTTATCACGAGCGGACGCGGGTCCAGACCTATCTGGGCGTAGCCAGCGCTATCGGGCTGATGCTCGTCCTGCTCGTGCCCGCGCTGCTCGATCAGCTGGGCGTTCGGGATCAACCGGCCAAGGTCGCGGCGATGGGTGTGTTTATCATCGCATCTGCCGTGATTGGAGGAGCGTTGACCCTGCGCGCCTTTCCGGACGCCGGTCCTACACGCGACGAGCAGAGCATCTCCGTTGAGCAACTTGTTTCGATAATCCGGGATCCGCTGTTGCTGCGCGTGCTCGCGTCCGACTTCATCGTGACCTTCGGACAGTTCGCGCGCAGCTCACTGATGCTCTTTTTCTTCGCCCAATATATGAACCTGGGCGCAGCGGCGAGCCTGATGTTCGTACTGCAATACGGCTTCGGCATCGTGGCGGGGCCGCTCTGGCTGAAGATTGGCTACCGGCTCGGAAAGCACCGCGCACTGATCGCGGCGGAACTGATGCAGGCCGGGGTGAATGCGGCACTGATCCTGGTCACCTCTTCCACCCTGTGGCTCTTGCTTCTACTGCTGATCGCCCAGGGGCTTACCCAAGGCTCGGGCAATCTCATGCTGCGTGCCATCCTGGCCGATATCGCCGACAAGCAGCGGCTGGATACCGGCAGCGACCACGGAGGATTGCTCTTCTCGATCTTCGGCCTTTCGATGAAGGCCGCTACTGCCGTCGCGGTCGGCGTAGTCCTGCCGCTTGTCGGTTGGCTTGGGTTCAGCGCTGACGGCGCCAACGATGCCGAAGCGCTATGGGGCCTGAAATGCGTTTTCGCCCTCGTTCCCGCCGGTGCCCATATTCTCGCGGCGGCCGTGATGCTGCGCTTCCCGCTGGACGAGCAGCGCCATTTAGCGATCCGAAGCGCCCTGGACCGGCGCGACCAGCGCATCGAGCTTACGCCCGATCTCCCCTCTACCCCCGCTTAGGAGTTATTCGATGCCGACGCTTACCGACGACGAAGCCACCTTGCACACGCTCGACTTCCAACCAGTCGCAGGCCGCATCGGCGCCATTGTCCAACGCGTGGACCTTAGCGAACCGATATCGCCGCGGCTCGCCCAAGCGATCTGGACCGGTCTGACGCGCTACAAGGTGCTGTTCTTTCCGCAGGCCAATCTCGACGATGAGGGCCATGAGCGCTTCGCCCGGGCCTTCGGGCTACCGGTTCCGCATCCGACCGTGGCTTCACGCAACCCATCGACCCGCCTGTTGGAACTCGATTCGAGCTACGGTAGCAAGACGAACAGCTGGCACAGCGATGTAACCTTCGTCCCCGCCTATCCGAGCGCCTCGATCCTGCGCGCCCTGACCGTTCCTTTACATGGTGGCGATACTCTCTGGGCGAACACCGCGACTGCTTATGACGATCTTCCCTCTGCCTTGCGCGCGCTCGCAGATCAGCTTTGGACCGTGCACACCAACCTCTTCGATTATGCGATCGCGCCGCCCCTGACATCGGAGGACAATGACCATTATGCGCGTATCGCCTCGACGCCGTACCAGACCAAACATCCGCTCGTACGCGTACATCCGGAAACAGGCGAACGGGCGCTGGTGCTCGGACATTTCACCCAGAAGTTCCTGGACGTTAGCCCCGCGGAATCGGTCCGTCTGTTCCAGACCTTCCAAGACCATATCACCCGTCCGGAGAACACTGTGCGTTGGCGGTGGACCGAAGGCGACGTCGCGATGTGGGACAATCGCGCGACCCAGCATTATGCGATCGCCGATTATGGCGACACCCGTCGCGTCATGCGTCGCATCACCCTCGAGGGCGATCTACCGGTCAGCGTCGACGGACACAGCAGCCACGCCTGGTCGCTCGCCGGAAGCTGACAGCATGGTCGAAGCCGGGCGCCTTGCCGATCGGACCGATCGGCGGGACCCGTGCTTGGATCAGCCGACGAAAGCCTTCTCGATCACAAAATCAGCGGGTTTGGCATTCGATCCTTCTTCGAAGCCGAGCCGTTCGAGGATCGCCGAGCAGTCGCGGATCATGTCCATGCTGCCGCACATCATTACCCGGTCGGTGGCGGGATCGAGCCGGGGTTCGCCGTCGACGCCAGCGAACAGGCCGCCATTCTCCATCAGCGTCGTGATGCGCTGCTGGCGCGGGAAAGGCTCGCGCGTGACGATGGGGACATAGCGGAACTTCGCAGCTGCCTCCTCCTCGACCAGCGGATCGCCGGCCAACTTGCTCTCCAGCTCGTCGCGGAAGGCAAGGTCGCTGAGATGGCGGACGCTGTGAACGATGACAACCTGCTCATAACGCTCGTAAATGTCGGGATCGCGCATCAGCGACAGGAAGGGCGCGAGGCCGGTGCCGGTCGCGAGCATGAACAGCCGCTGGCCGGGCGTCAGCGCGTCCGCGACCAATGTGCCCGTTGTCTTGCGGGCCAGATAGATCTCGTCACCCGCTATGATATGCCGCAGGCGCGAGGTCAGCGGACCGTCCTCGACCGCGATCGACAGAAACTCGATTTCGTCGGCATAGGACGGGCTGGCGATCGAATAGGCGCGCAGCAGTGGACGGGCCTCCGTCGGCAGGCCCAGCATGACGAACTCGCCCGAGCGGAACCGCAACGACGCCGGCCGGTCCACCGCGAAACTGAAAAGATGGGCATTCCAGTGCTTCACCCAGAGCACCGTCTGGATATTGAAGGCGTCGTTCGGCGCGATCTTGACCGCTTCCGTACGGCTGCTCATCCGGTAACTCCTTTCAACCGTCCTGTCTGCTGCCCCTTGCGGGGGCCCCATAGAGCGCCGGCCGGCGTGAGGCCAGCTTGGTTTATATTGGCCGCGCTACAGTTTAGCTTGGACAGCTGTCCGCGAGCCGGGGAATCGGCGGGGGATACCGTGCGATTTGGCGAGACTGATGACCTAAACATCCGATGATGCGCCCCATTCGCCCCCCGGAGGTGGTTGTGGCGTCGGAAATTCGCAATCTGCCAGGTGCGCTTCGTATCAGCCTTAGCCCGCCTGCCCGATAACAGCCGTTTGATCGGCGGCGCGGACGCCGATCGGCATGGCGCTCATCCGCGGCATGCCGTGATAGGGGTCGGGATCGGCTTCCCAGCTCAGCAGCCGATTGACGTTCGCGCCATCGCGGCGAGGGTCGTAATCGCGGCCGTGCCGGACCCCGAACCCATGCGTCATAGAGACGACCCCGCGGCGCAAGTCGCGGTCGGCACCCGCGACGGCGATCACGTGCCCGTGGCGAGAGCGGATCTCGACGGTTTCGCCGGCCTGCAGGCCTAGCTCGGCGAGATCGTCGGGATGCATGAACGCGGGATTGGGCGAGAGCGTGCCGCGTTTCTCGACCCGCACCAGCGAGTTCGTGGAGTCCTGAACGCGTCGGGCAATCAGCAGCAGCGGAAACTCATCGTCCGTTCCGCGCCGCTTCAGCGGGGCTTCCTCGCGCACCCCTGCGAGTTCCATCATCATGGCGGCGTCGGCAAGCTGTAGCCGTGCGTCGTGCGCCGGGTCTCGGGGTTGGACGACGCTGCGCGCGTTTTCGAACACGGCGCCGTGCGGATGCCGCTTGACCTCGGAGAGCGGCACAGCAGAGCCCCGGCAGCATAGCGTCAGTATGTCGTCGGTCGAAGGCTCGCACACCATGTCCAGCGGTTCGCCGTTGATCTCGAGGGTGAGGCCGAGCTTGCGCGCGAGCCGGTAGTAAGTCTGCCATGCCTCGATCAGATCGGAGCCCCCCGGCGGCCCCAGGGTTGCGGGCCTATAGAAAGCATAGGGTTCGGTCCAGCCGTAGCCGGGATGGATGACGGCCCCCGTCTGCTCGGCCGGCTGCGAAAAGGCGGGAATCTCCAGCTGCCGCCGTGTTGCGAGCACATAATGGGCGAGCGCCGACGTCGCAGTCAATTCGACGTCGTGCATGACCAATAGGTCCAGCGCGCCGAGCGCCTCCGCCGTGCGGCTCTGGTCGGGCCAGCTGTACATCGCCCCTGCATGCAGGAAGAGCGCCCGGATGCGATCCGGGCCGTTCGACAGGATCCGGTCCGGTAGCGCCGCGGTGGGCATTCCGACCACGGTCTGCTGCAGGCCACGTGGGAACGTCTGATCGCCGAAGCCCCAGGCGGGGCGTGGCGGGGAGGCCTGAGCTTTGCAGACTTCAGCCGGAATGAGTACGGGTGGCCGCGCCACAGGGTCGCCCTCGCGCGCCCAGAAGCCGCGCAGCGTCTGGATGCACAGCGCGAGATAGCTGGACAGGCTTCCGCGCGTCGCCATGCTCGGCCCGACGCCGAGCGCCGTATCGCCGGTGCGGGCGGCCACGAGGATGCGGGCGGCTTCGATCAGATCCTCCGCCGCGATCCCCGCACGCGTCGCAACATAGTCGGGCGTGAAGTGTGAGACTGCCGCGCGTAGGCGCTCGGTTCCCTCCGCATTCTGGGCGACGAAGGCCGCGTCGACGCCTTCGAGCGCGAAGATCAGGTGGATGATCCCGGCCAGGACGGTCGGGTCCTCACCCGGAATGATCTGCAGATGTACCGTGGCGCGGCGCGCCGTTTCGGTCCGTCTGGGATCGATCACGACCAGCCGCGCCCCGCCTTGGGTGAGGGCCTTGAGCTGCTGACCCGGGTTCTGGGGGAAATGCTGCTTCGAGACGATCGGGTTGCCGCCGATGATCAAGATCGCCTCGCAGCTCTGAGGATGGATACGACCTCCCTCCCAGCGTCCGTGCAAGGCGTCGGCCACGATGAGGCCGGGCTGGTCGATCGTGCCCGCGGTGAAAGACATCGGCGAGCCGATCGCGCTCATAAAGGCCGACATCGCCGCGGGCGCGACCTGCTGTTCCAAGACCCCGCCGCCAAGGTACATTGCGACGGACTCGGGCCCTGACTCCTCGAGGATCCGCGCGAGCCGCTCGGCGATTTCGTCGATCGCCTGCGCGGTCGTGAGCTGGACCCGGCTGCCGTCGGTGAGACGCTTGAGGCTGTGCAAGAGGCGCCCAGGCGCGTTGTGCTGCTCTGCGATCCCGCGCCCCTTCGGGCAGATGAACCCCTTGTAGATGGGCGCCTCCGGATCGCCCTCGACCTTGAGCACGCGCTCGCCGTCGAAGGTGACCCGCGTCGGACAGTAGGAGGCACAGTTGCGGCAGGCCGAGAGTCTCACTTCCATGTTGCCCTCCGTAGGTCATCCGAAACGGTAGCGAACAGTCATGCCGTAAGTGCGCGGAGGCGCATAGCTATATGACGTGATGCCGACTCCCGCCGAGGAACTTGCGGTGCCGGAAGCGTAAAGCTTGTCGAACAGGTTCTTGACGAAGCCCGCAACGGTGGATCCTCCCATCGCACGGTCCGGCAAGGGCGAGCTCGCCAGTCATTAGGTCGGAGTCGATGACCGCCTGCCGAAGCGACGCTCTGAACGTTCTGCTGAGACGATCGAGCGTCCGCCGGTCATCCTCGCCTGAAACGGACTGTTCGACAGTCATTGGCCCTCTCCCAGCACGGCTGGTGCCTGTTGAAAGCAGCTTGTCAAAGCAGCGACGTGACACATCCGATGGAGCTGTCCGACTATACGCGGATTTGGCGCGAGCGCCATAGAGCGCCGACCGGCGTGCGGCCGCTTGGTCTATATTGGCGGTGCCACAGTTTAGCTTGGACAGCTGTCCGCGAGCGGGGCCATCGGCGGGCGATACCGCTCGACTTGCCCCGACAGACGACCCGAATCCGATGAGGCGTCCCATCCGCCCCCCGGAGATGGAGCAGATGGGACGCGAAACCGTCCTAGGGACGGAACAGGGAGGTGGCGCTGCGCGCCGCGGCGACGGTCGCCGGATCGACGGTGCGACCGCTCGGGTCGGCGGCATCGACCAACTCGATGAAGCGATCGAGCAACTGCTCGCCCTCCGGCCACCAGCCGAGTCCATCCTCGGGGCCAAAATGGCCACAAGCACCGAAGCTGGCGAAGCCGGCGCCCCATAGACGGGCCAGGCTAAAGGCACGCTCGGGCGAGAGCAGCGGATCATCCTCGCTGGCGACAAGGAGCGCGGGAAAGGAGAGGATCTGCGACGGGATCGGTCCGAAGTCCCGCAGACGCCGGTCGGAATCGGGCGACAGCGGATCAGCAGGGGCGATCAGTAGCGCACCGATCACGCCCTTTTCCGCCTCGCAGCTCATCAGTCCGCACCAAGCGGCGATGGCCAAGGCACCCGCGCCGTGGCCGACGAGCACGACGGGAGCATCCGCGTGGCGAAGCGCCCGATCCAGTTGGGCCACCCAATGGTTGCGATCGGGCCGTGTGACATGGCCAAGATCGACCAGACGGCAGTCGATCCGGCTCTTCGCCCAGTGATCGGGCCAGTAAGGCTGCTCGCCACCGTCCAGATCGGGCAGGAGCAGCGCGATCGGCGGTGTGGACGGTCGAACGAAACCCGGTGCGCCCATGCTTCGGTCCTCCGCGACTCGGGGCCCGATAGCACCCGATCGAGCGGTCAAATTATGTCTATCGGCGCGGTCGTAAATAGGGCTGCGGTGAAATGCGGCAGGAATGCGGCAGAGCGGGAAAGCACTCGCGGCCATTTCCTAAATATGACCGCAACATGTTGAAACTACTTGCCTCTATTCTTGCGGTGAGTCTCGAGGTCCAGGATCATATTCTCGCCGTCGGGAAGCAGGCCGAGCCGGCGGGCAATCTCCTGATAGGCTTCCACCTCGCCGCCAAGATCCTGGCGGAAACGATCCTTGTCCAGCTTCTCGCCGGTCGCGATGTCCCAGAGGCGGCAGCCGTCCGGGCTGATCTCATCGGCCAGGATGACGCGACTATAGTCATTGTCCCAGAAGCGGCCGAACTCGAGTTTGAAATCGACGAGACGAATTCCGATCCCGGCGAAAAGCCCGCACATGAAGTCATTGACGCGGATCGCCATGTCGGCGATGTCGTGCATCTCCTCCTGGCTCGCCCAGCCGAAGCATGCGATATGCTCGTCGGCGACCATCGGATCGCCAAGCGCGTCATCCTTGTAATAATATTCGATGATCGTGCGCGGCAATTGCGTGCCCTCCTCGATGCCGAGGCGCTTGACCAGCGATCCCGCCGCGACGTTCCGAACGACGACCTCGATCGGCACGATCTCCACCTGTCGGATCAGCTGCTCGCGCATGTTGAGTCGCCGAATGAAGTGCGTTGGAATCCCGATCAGCGCGAGCAGGGTGAAGATATGCTCGGAGATACGGTTGTTGAGCACGCCCTTGCCGTTGATCGTGCCCTTCTTCTGCGCGTTGAACGCCGTCGCGTCGTCCTTGAAATACTGGATCAGCGTGCCGGGCTCGGGGCCTTCGTAAAGGATCTTTGCCTTGCCTTCATAGATCTGACGACGGCGGGTCATCTGTGGCCTCCGGGGGCACGGGAAACAGAGAAGCCCCGGAGACAACGTCGATTCGGACGCGCCCCCGAGGCAGTTCGCGACCGCCCTTACAGCGATTGCCCGTCTCACGCAAACGATGCCGCGCCGGAACGAAATATCTCGTGCAATCTTCCGGGGAGAGGACTAATCCGCGCCGGTTCGCCGTTTCGAGGGCGCGTGAATGCACAATGACCAGGTCGCAGGTGCGCCAAACGCGCAGAATCGACAGCGCAAGGACGGCATGGCGGCGCTCACGCTCGGTGCGCTGGGGGTAGTCTTCGGCGATATCGGCACCAGCCCGATCTACGCCTTCAGAGAAGCGCTCGGTCAGGCCGCGGCGGACGGCATCGTCGCCGGCGAAATATTGGGCGTGCTCAGCCTCGCGCTGTGGACGCTGTTGCTCGTTGTAACCTGCAAATATGTTCTTTTCCTCACGCGCGCCGACAATAATGGCGAGGGCGGTGTCCTGGCACTCATGGCGCTGGCCCAGCGCAAGGCCCGCAAGCGCCGCACGCTCGTCGTCCTGCTCGGTGCGGCCGGAGCCGCGCTTTTCTATGGCGACGGCATCATCACCCCTGCCCTGTCGGTGCTATCCGCAGTCGAGGGGTTGCAAACGATTCCCGGATTGCATGGAGGCGTTTCGCAGGGCGAGGTTCTGCTCGTCACCTGTGCGATCCTCGTGGGATTGTTCGCGATGCAGGCCCGCGGCACGGCTGCCGTCGCGCGGCTCTTCGGCCCGATCTGCCTGATCTGGTTCGCCACGATCGCCATGATCGGCCTGATCCATATCTTCGACGAACCGGCGATCTTCGCCGCCTTCCTGCCGCACAACGCCGTCCTGTTTCTGGCCAATCACGGCATGGCGGGATTTTTCGTGCTCGGCGCCGTATTCCTCACCGTCACCGGGGCGGAAGCGCTGACCGCCGATATGGGCCATTTCGGCGTCAAGCCGATCAGGCTGGGCTGGCTGGCGATCGTCTTCCCGGCTCTGACCCTCAACTATCTGGGCCAAGGCGCGTTCGCGCTCCACAAGCTCGAAGTCGCCGCCGCGACGGGTGTCGACTTCACGAATCAGGACTGGTTCTTCCTGATGACGCCGGGCCCCGCCCGGTTGCCCCTGGTGCTGCTCGCGACACTTGCCACGGTCATAGCCAGCCAGGCGGTCATCACCGGCGCCTATTCGCTGACCCAACAGGCGATTCAGCTCGGCCTTCTGCCCAGGCTGAAGATCCGCCAGACGTCCGAGCATGCCGCCGGCCAGATCTATCTGCCCGCGATCAACATGCTGCTGTTCGTCGGCGTGATGATCCTCGTCCTGGGCTTCGGGTCGTCGACGGCAATGGCGGCGGCTTATGGAATCGCCGTCTCGGGCACCATGGTCGTCACCACCTGCCTGGCCTTCATGGTGGTACGGCGGGTATGGGAGTGGCGGCTATGGCTGACTCTGGCGGTGATCGCACCGCTGCTGCTGCTCGACCTCCTTTTCTTCGGCGCCAATATCCTGCGGGTCTCCGAGGGCGGATGGGCGCCTTTGATCGTCGCGATCGGCGTGCTGATCCTGATCGTGACCTGGATGCGCGGGCGCAACCTTTTGCTGGCGATCGATCAGAGCCAGTCGATCGCGCTCGAGGAGTTGGCCAGGATGCTGCGCAACCGCCCCCCCGAGCGGGTGCCTGGAACGGCCATCTTCCTGTCGTCCGAACGGGCGGCGGCACCGAGCGCGCTGCTCCATAACCTCAAGCACAACAAGGTTTTGCACGAGCGCAACCTGGCGCTCACGATCAACACCGTGAATAGCCCGGTGGTGGAACCCGGTAAACGGCTCGAACTGCACGCGATCGACGAGAATTTTTCGCGCGCAGTCCTCAACTACGGCTTCATGGAAAATCCGGACGTCCCCCAGGATCTTACGGCTGCCCTGGCCGAGGCCGACAATCGGCTCGAGCCGCTACAGACCAGCTATTTTATCGGGCGGTCCATGCTGCGGCCGTCGAAGCACAGCGGAATGCCGTTCTGGCAGGATATGCTGTTCATCTTCCTCTATCGCAACGCGTCCGATCCCACCGATTTCTTCCGCATCCCGCCCAATCGCGTCGTCGAACTCGGCTCGCAGACCACGATTTGATCTTTGCCATGATCGGCGGACCTCCTATGCCGATCCTATGAAATTAGACGAACTTCTTGAAATATCCCAGTCGAGGCTGCGCTATAGCGGCCACACCGCAGAGCTCGGGCTGCGGATAGTCGATTGTGGAGATAATTGGTGCGAGCTCACGCTCGCCTATCGACCCGAATTGGCAATCTCGCGATCGCATAACCTGCTCGCCTCGGGCCCGCTCATCTCGCTGATCGACAATGCGTCGGGCCTGAGCGTCGTGGTCGTCGAAGGCCGCTTCCGGCCGTTCGCGACGCTCGACCTTCGCGTCGACTATCTGCGCGCGGCACCGCCAGGAAAGGCGATCTTCGCTCGCGCTACCTGCTACCGCCTAACTCGTAATGTCGCCTTCGTCAGCGCCGATGCGCATGATGGCGACCTTGGCGATCCGATCGCGCGCGCGCAGGCGACCTTCTTCTGCACCGGGGAGTAGGACATGGAAGATATCCCTTATGCCGATGTCATCGGTGCCCGTCGCAATCTGCTGGACGGCGAACCGGTCCTGACGATGGGCTGGCGGCCTGAAATCCGCGGCCGGCCGGGCTTCGTCCATGGCGGCGTGCTGGGCGGATTGCTTGAGCTCGCCTGTTATGAGGCATTGTACGCAGAGTTCAACGACGGTCCGACACCGCGGATCAAGCCGATCAACGTAGCGGTCGACTACTTGCGCGGCGCAGTAATGGTGGACACCCACGCCGTCGCCAAGATCGTCCGCATCGGCAAGCGGGTCGCCAATGCCAGCGCAGTCTGCTGGCAGGAGGATCGCGCCAAACCGATCGCGACCGCGCGGATGCACCTCCTGCTCGATCGGCAGGATTCCCCTCCGGCATGACCGACTTCGCCAGCCTGCTCCAGCCCGACCGCGGCGAGGCGGCCATTTCCATCGCCAGGACCGGCAGCGAGGGCTTCGAAGCCTGGCTGAAGACACAGTCTGCCCAGGTCCGCACACTCGTCGCGGCATCGCAGTTCAAGGGGAAATCCGGGGAGCTTCTCATCCTGCCGGGCAGCAGGGACGGCGAATGGTCGGCGGTGCTTGGCAGCATCGCGACGCCCAAGCCTTGGGATCTGGCCGGGGCGGCGCAGGCCTTGCCGACCGGCATCTATCGGCTTGCGGAAGACATGGCGGCCGACGGCGCGCTCGGCTGGCTGCTGGCCCATCACCGCTTCGACCGCTATCTCGCCAAGCCCGATCCAATCCCCCAGCGCGTGCTCCTGACCAAGGACGTTGCCGGCATCGCCCCGGTGGTCACCATGGCGGAAGCGATTGCCATGGCCCGCGACCTGATCGACACACCGGCTGCCGATCTCGGCCCCGCCGAACTGGAGGATGCCGCGCAGACCGTCGCGAAACAGGGCGGTGCCGACGTGCGGGTAACGCGCGGAGATGCACTCGATCGCGATTATCCAATGATCGCGGCGGTCGGCCGCGCAGCGTCCCGTGAGCGCGCGCCGCGACTGATCGAACTCGAATGGGGGGAAGAATCGCATCCCCGTATCGCGGTCATCGGCAAGGGCGTCTGTTTCGACAGCGGCGGCCTCGACATCAAGCCTTCCTCGGCGATGCTGCTGATGAAAAAGGACATGGGCGGTGCGGCGCACGCGCTGGCGCTCGCCAAGCTGATCATGGCGTCGCGGCTCCCGGTCAGGCTCCACATGCTGATCCCGGCCGTCGAGAATGCTGTTTCGGCCGAAGCATTCCGTCCTGGCGACGTCCTGCGCAGCCGCAAAGGCATCTCAGTGGAGATCGGGAACACCGATGCCGAAGGACGCCTGATCCTCGCCGACGCGCTCGCCCGCGCGATCGAGGAAAGGCCGGCACTTGTCGTCGACTTCGCCACGCTGACCGGCGCGGCGCGAGTCGCGCTCGGCCCCGATCTGCCGGCCCTGTTCGCGAACGACGACGCCCTGGCGGACGAGATTGGCGAGGCCGCGCGGAAGGTGAGCGATCCGGTGTGGAGATTGCCGCTTTGGGCCGAATATGCCGAACTGCTGAAGTCCGGCGTTGCCGACATCAACAACGCCAGCGAGGGCGGTTTCGCGGGAGCGATAACCGCGGCGCTGTTCCTCCAGAAGTTTGTCCCCGACGGCACGCCCTGGGCGCATCTCGACACTTTCGCCTGGCGACCGACAGCACGGCCGGGGCGACCAAAAGGCGGGGACACGCTAGGGCTTCGCGCGATTTTCGCGATGCTCCAGCGCAAATTCGTTACGGCCTGAGGCGGAACGCTGATTTTCAGCGGCGAACCGAGCCTTCTTCAATCTCGCAGTGAAACGATTTCGGCCGGCGCGTGTTCTTCAATCGCGCGCGTGTTCTTAATCGCGGAAGACACGATCCTCTGTACTTGGATCATCGAAGGATGCGAGATGGGTGACAATCAGCTTTCTCAGTGGATGCGAGCGCTGGTGGCCTATGTGCGCTCCGGCCAGCCGGATCTGACCAACCGGCAGATGGCCCTGCTGCTGATCAGCTACATCACGCCTGGTCCACATACGGTGCGCGGCTTGGCCCAGCAACTCGGGGTTTCGAAACCCGTGATCACGCGCGCCTTGAACACGCTGGGCTCGCTCGGCTATCTGCGCCGCGAACGCGACGATAACGACCGTCGCAATATCTTCGTGGCGAAGACCGAAAAGGGGGCCGCTTTCCTCGATGCATTCCGAAAATCCATCGACATCGATAAGGTTCATAGCTGACCCTCCGGACGGCCGGCTGGCCGCGGCCGCATTTCGCCTCGACGGGCCGACACGATTTTTGGATTCGCGCATTAACGCCTATCGCTCCGATATCGCCGACGTCGCGCTCGCCGGTTCGCTGTTCGCGCCCCACTATGCAGCCCCGCTCTTCCGCTCCGCCGCCGAAAGCGTGATGATGCGGGCCGCGCCCGAGCCCGAGGCCGAAGCTGTCTCCCAGCTATTGACCGGCGAGGGTTTCGCCGTGCTCGATGTTGCCGGCGGCTGGGCGTGGGGCTATTCGCGGCACGACCATTATGTCGGCTATGTTCCCGACCGTTGCTTGACCGACATGCTCACGGCCACACATCGGATCGCCGTCCGCGAAGCGCTGCTGTTTGCCCGGCCTTCCATCAAATCGCCGGCCATGGCTACATTGCCTTTCGGCGCGCTCGTCGCAGGGACAATGGGCGACACCTTCCTCCAGACCCCCGCCGGATTCATTCATCGCCGGCACGTGTGCGCGCTCGACGACAGGTGCGACGATGCGGCAAGCGTCGCGGAACTCCTCCTCGGTTCGCCCTATCTGTGGGGCGGGCGCGGGGCCGGCGGCATCGACTGCTCGGGACTTGTGCAGATCGCCTTGGCGGCGACGGGCATCGATGCGCCGCGCGATACCGACCTCCAACGGACTGCTATCGGCCGGCCGATAGCAGATGAGGAGGACCTCCGACGAGGCGACGTTGTCTTTTTTCCCGGCCATGTCGGCCTGATGGTCGATGATAGCAGCCTTATCCATGCCAATGCGCACTGGATGAGCGTCGTCGCCGAACCGCTCGCCGATGTCGTGGCCCGCCTCATTCCCCATCATGACCGGCCGATTACAAGCCGGCGGAGATTGCCCAGATGACCAGCACGGTCTTCATCGATGGCGCGGCCGGCACGACCGGTCTCGAAATAGGCGAAAGGCTCGCCAGCCGGCGCGACATCAGCCTGATCGAAATCGATCCGGTTCGGCGCAAGGATCCGGCCGCGCGCGCGGAGGCGCTGAACAGCGCCGACGCCGTCATCCTGTGCTTGCCCGATGACGCGGCCCGCGAGGCGGTTGCGCTGATCCGCAGCCCGACGGTGAAGGTGATCGACGCGTCGACTGCGCACCGCACCGCGCAGGGCTGGGCCTACGGCTTTGCCGAGCTCGACCCACAAAATCGCGACAGGCTGGCGAGGACGACGCGGATCTCCAATCCGGGATGCTATCCAACGGGCTTCCTGGCGCTCGTGCGGCCGCTGGTGCGGGCAGCCCTGTTACCCGCCGATCTCCCGATTTCGGTAAACGCCGTGTCGGGCTATTCGGGCGGCGGCAAGGCGATGATCGCGATGTTCGAGGACGCCGCCTCCGCCGAGGCGACCGATACGGCCTTTCGCGCCTATGCGCTCGGCCTCGGCCACAAGCACGTGCCGGAGATGCAGCTCCACGCCGGGCTCGACCATCCGCCGATCTTCATGCCTGCTGTCGCGCGCACCTATCGCGGGATGCTCGTTGAGATACCCTTGCATCTGCATCTGCTGCCCGGCCAGCCGAGTGGCGACATGCTGCGCGACGTGCTGAGCAATGCCTATGCCGGCAGCAGGATCGTTCGCGTCGCGCGCGACAATCCGCCCTTTCTGACGATCGAGCAGGCTGCGGGTACCGATCGGCTGGACCTGTTCGTTTATTCGGATGAAAAGGCCGGGCAGGCGCGCCTGATCGCTGCGCTCGACAATCTCGGCAAAGGCGCGGGCGGCGCCGCAGTCCAGAACCTGAACCTCGCGCTGGGGCTCGATGAAAGGGCCGGCCTCAGGCTATAGCAGAGCCGTTCCGTGTGGCAGCTATGGCGGTTGATCCCTCCGCGCGGAACGGTTCATGATCGGCCGACGATATGCTCGCGGCCGTTGGTTGGCGCATGGGCTCCTATGGATTCCCGCGCTATCGGGTCGTGAGCCCGCCACCGGGGAGCGGCGGCTTTCTCGAGGTTCGAGTTCGCCCATGTCCGGTTTCGGCACATAGCAGGCGCGCGGCGATGCAGCCGCCTCCGTGCATCGTTCACCTCACGATGCTATGAAAGACGATGCAGGGCCGTCATGCGGCTATGGTATGGAACGCGTAGGGAGAGAATGTTGATGGGACGGCGCACCATACTGGTCGTCGAGGATGAGATGCTGATCGGCGCGGTGATCGAGGATGCCCTGATCGAGGCAGGCTATGGCGTGGCGCTGCTGACCTCCGGCGAGGATGCCCTGGCGCTTTTGGACGAGGCGTCGATTGCCTTCGGTGCGGTGGTCACCGACATCAGGCTCGGCAGCGGCTGCTCGGGCTGGGATGTGGCACGCCTCGCGCGTGAGCGCGATCTGTCTATAGGGGTGGTCTATGTCAGTGGCGACAGCGGGGTGGAGTGGCATTCGCGCGGCGTGCCCGGCAGCCTTTTCGTCCAGAAGCCGTTTGCCGGAAGCAGAATCGTGACAGCAGTGGCGGCCGCGCTTGGCACCATCGGCGCATCGGCGCCGATGGATCGCTTGGACCACCGCTTTCTGGAGTGAGCCGCCCTGAGGGAAACTCCTGCGCCTTCGCTTCGTTATCTTCTCGTGGCACGAGAAGAGAGGACTTATGGCAGACGCAATTGAGCTCAAGCGACATCTGTGGAGCAAGCTTGAACAGGGCCCTTTCATCATGCTTGGGCTCAGCGAGCCGCGCACGCATGCCGAGCCGTTGACCGCACAGCTCGACCCGGACCAGGTCGATCGCATCTATTTCTTCATCGGTAAGGACAATCGCCTGAGCCAGGGCGGTCCCGCGATGGGCCAGTTCGTGTCGAAGGGGCAGGATTATTTTGCCTGTCTCGCAGGCACCGTCACCGTCGATAACGACCGCGCCATGATCGACAAGCTCTGGAACAAGCAGGCCGAGGCCTGGTTTCCCGGCGGCAAGGACGATCCCAACCTGGCACTGCTCCGTTTTGATATCGACGATGCCGAACTGTGGGAGACGGACCTGTCGCTTGGCGGACGGATCAAGATGCTATTCGGCGGCATGATCAGATCGGATCAGTCCGGAAGCCATGCGCGGGTGACGACCACCGCCGCCTGACGGAAGAATCTCGCCTGCGGGCGCGCCGGAACTTCCGTGCGCGCCTGTTACATCTCGCCGCGTGCTCTCCTGATCGCGTAGAAACGTTGCACATGGGCATTATGCTCGGCCAGCGTCCGCGCAAACACATGACCGCCTTTGCCGTCGGCAACGAAATAGAGCGCGTCGCTCTTCGCCGGATCAAGCACGGCTTCGATCGCGGCCCGGCTCGGATTTGCGATCGGCCCCGCAGGCAGTCCGGGTGAGGCGTAGGTATTATATCCGTTGACCGCATTGAGCTCCGAGCGGCGTATGCGCCTGCCGAGCGGCTTGCCCTTCGTGATCGGATAGATAACGGTCGGGTCTGCCTGAAGCTTCATGCCCAGCCGGAGCCGATTCGAATAAACAGCGGCGACCGTCCTGCGCTCGGCCGCCACCGCCGTCTCCTTTTCGACGATCGATGCGAGGATCAGCGCCTCGCGCCGGTTGCGAACGACACTGCCCGGCTTGCGCGCCGGCCAAGCCGCATCGAGGGCTTCGCGCATGGCCCCCTGCATCCGCCCGAGCACATCGGCGCGAGATTCGCCGGCCTCGAAGCTGTAACTGTCGGGCAGAACCGATCCCTCGGCCGGCACCGGCACCTCCCCGGTCAGCAACGGCTCGCCCATCAACCGTTCATGTACCAGGATCGAAGGCATGCCTTCCGGGATCGTCACCAGATGCTGAACCGGCGTTCCATGCTGAAGGATGTCGAGGATCGCCTGGCCACTCGCGCCCGCCGGTATCTCGAACTCGCCAGCCCGGATCGGGTCGGCCGATCCGAGCCGCCGGGCAAAGCGCAGGAAGTTGGTGGTCGAGCGGATCGCTCCGGCCTTTTCCAGCGCGCGAGCCGCACCGGCGAGCGTCGCGCCCCGCTCGACCCTGACGCTTACCGGCCGGTCCAACGGGCCGTTGCCCCACCAGTCTCGCGATATCCACGCCGCCGCTCCGCCCGCGGCGAGCACCACGATTAGCAGCAAAACGAGCAGCCGGCGGATCATCCTCGGTCTGCGACGACGGCTCACTGCGCCGTCCTCAATCCTCGACCTTGCGCATGATCAGGCTGGCGTTCGTCCCGCCGAAACCGAAACTGTTGTTGAGAACCGCGTTCACCTTGCGCTGCTTCGCCTTGAGCGGCACCAGGTCGAAATCCTCCAGACCTTCGCTCGGATTTTCCAGATTGAGCGTCGGCGGAACAATTTGATCGCGCATCGCCAGGATGCAGAAGATCGACTCGACCGCACCGGCGCCACCGAGCAGATGGCCGATCGCCGACTTCGTGGAGCTCATCGACACCGTCTTCAGCGCATCGCCGAACAGGCGACGAACCGCACCAGCCTCGAGCTCGTCGCCGAGCGGCGTCGATGTGCCATGGGCATTGATATAGTCGATGTCGGACGGCTGCAGCCCCGACTTCCTGAGCGCCATCGCCATGGTCCGATAGGCGCCCGATCCTTCCGGATGCGGTGCGGTGACATGATAGGCGTCGCCCGCCAAGCCATAGCCTATCACCTCGGCATAGATCCTGGCGCCACGACGCTTGGCATGCTCATATTCCTCGAGCACGACGACGCCGGCGCCTTCGCCCATCACAAAGCCATCGCGGCCCTTGTCATAGGGACGAGAAGCGCGCTCGGGCGTGTCGTTATAGCCGGTAGAAAGCGCACGCGCCTGGGCAAAGCCGGCGATGCCGAGCGGGCAGATCGCGCCCTCCGCGCCGCCCGCGACCATGATGTCGGCATCGTCCATCGCGATCATCCGGGCTGCATCGCCGATCGCATGCGCGCCGGTCGAGCAGGCCGTTACCACCGCGTGGTTCGGACCGCGCAGCCCATATTTGATCGAAACCTGCCCGGAGATCAGGTTGATCAGCCGGCCGTGGACGAAATGTGGACTGACCCGGCGGGGGCCCTTTTCGTAGAGGACGATCGATTCGCTCTCGATTCCGGGCAATCCACCGATGCCGGAGCCGATCGACAGCCCGGCCCTGTAGCTCTCTTCCTCGCTCATCTCGGTCAGCCCGGCATCTTCAAGAGCCTGGCCGGCCGCGTCGATGCCGTAGATGATGAACGGATCGACCTGGCGCTGAACCTTATGGTCGACGCGCTTGCCGGGGTCGAATCCGAAGGGATGATCCGCAGCTTTGACTTCGCAGGCGATCGTGCAGGCCTGGTCGCTGGGATCGAAGCGGGTGATCCTTCCCGCTCCGGACTTGCCCGCAATGATATTGGCCCACGCGGTCTCGACATCCGCTCCAAGCGGCGTGACAAGTCCGAGCCCGGTTACGACCACGCGACGCATCGCATCCTCCTAGTCCAAAATGTCCAAGCCGCCGTCGAAAGCTGTACGAAGCTGAACGGCAAGGCGGCTCCCCGTCCCATCGGAATGCCCGGGGTCGGGGAGCCGCCAAATCCTCGCGGCTCGATCACCTGCCCCGGTCGTTCGACCGCCGGCGGGCGAGGACTCAGCCCTTGTGGCTCTCGATATAGCTGATCGCGTCCTTGACGGTGGCGATCTTCTCGGCTGCATCGTCCGGAATTTCGACGCCGAACTCCTCTTCGAAGGCCATCACCAACTCGACGATGTCGAGGCTGTCCGCGCCCAGATCATCGATGAAGCTGGCTTCCTCGGTGACCTTGTCGGCCTCCACGCCCAGATGCTCGACGACGATCTTCTTAACGCGCTCAGCGGTCTCGCTCATGTTCCAACCTTCCTTGGGTACGTTTCGCCTGCCCTAATAGGGGGCGACTTTGCTTGCAAGCGTGCTTTGACGCCACGCGGTCAGATCATCGCCATGCCGCCGTTCACGTGCAGAGTTTGTCCGGTGACATAAGACGCTTCCCGGCTCGCCAGATAGGCGATGGCGGCAGCGACATCCGCCCCATCGCCAAGTTTCCCGGCCGGTATCCTTTCGAGCAGCTTCTCTTTCTGCGCCTCCGGCAGCGCGTCGGTCATCGCCGAACTGATGAAGCCGGGTGCGACGCAATTGACGGTGATGTTGCGGCTGGCCAGTTCCTGGGCCAGCGCCTTGGACATGCCGACGAGGCCCGCCTTCGACGCGGCATAATTTGCCTGCCCCGGATTGCCGGTGGTGCCTACCACCGAAGTGATAGTGATCACGCGGCCGAAGCGCGCCTTCATCATCGGCTTGGTCGCCGCGCGGATCAGCCGGAAAGCGGCTTCGAGATTGACCGAGATCACCTGATCCCACTCCTCGTCCTTCATCCGCAGGATCAGGTTGTCGCGGGTCACCCCGGCATTGTTGACAAGGATGTCGAGCTTGCCGCCGAGCGCCTCCACCGCGCTCGGCACCAGCGCGTCGACGGCCGCCGCATCGCCGAGGTTGCACGGCAGGATCACCACGTCGCCGCCAATTTCGGCCGCGACCGCCTTCAGAGCGTCCTCGCGCGTGCCAGACAGCGCGACCCGTGCGCCCTGGCCCGCCAGCACCTTCGCGATCGCCGACCCGATGCCGCCGCTCGCACCGGTCACCAATGCGGTCATGCCTGAAAGATCGAACATGGACTTCCCTTCCCTCAAACGTCATCCAAGCGGAGGCTGGCTTTGAGGCGCGGTTCCCGCCCTGTCCCCCCCGAGACCCGGCTTTCGCCAGGATGACGAACTTCTTCTCAAAGCGCGGCCGCGAGCGCCTCTATATCGGCCATCGTCACAATGCTGCTCGCCGTCGGTCCTTCGACAATGTCCTTGACCATCGGCCCCACGACCTTGCCGCCGAACTCGACAAACTGCTCGACCCCGGCAGCCGCCATCGCTGCCACGCTTTCGCGCCAGCGCACCGTGCCCGTGACCTGCGCTACCAGCAGCTTCACGATGTCCTGGGGATCGGCGACGGCGGCCGCCGTCACATTGGCGTAGACGGGCACGAGCGGGCTCTGCATGGCGGTCTTGCCGAGGGCCTCGGCCATCACGTCCGCCGCGGGCTGCATCAGTGCGCAATGGAATGGTGCCGAGACCGGCAGCAACATCGCGCGACGAGCGCCCTTTCCCTTGGCGATCTCGATCGCACGCTCGACCGCCTCCCTGTGGCCCGAGACGACCACCTGCCGATTGCTGTTGTCGTTCGCCGCCTGACAGACCTGATCCTCCGCCGCCGCCTCCGCGACCGCTTTCGCGCCTTCAAAGTCTAGGCCGAGGAACACCGCCATTGCCCCGACCCCGACCGGCACCGCCGCCTGCATCGACTGGCCGCGCAGCTTGAGCAGCCGCGCGGTCGTCGCCAGATCGATCGCCTCGGCCGCGCACAGCGCCGTATATTCGCCGAGGCTGTGACCGGCGACGAACGCCACCTTGTCGGCGACGCTTATTCCGCCTTCCTTCTGAAGCACCCTCAGCGTCGCAATGGCGTTCGCCATGATCGCCGGCTGGGCATTCTCGGTCAGCTGGAGCGTGTCCGCCGGCCCATCGACCATCAGCCTGAACAGATTCTGGCTCAACGCGTCGTCGACCTCCTGGAAGGTTTCGCGCGCGATGGTGCTCGCTTCGGCGAGCGCCTGACCCATGCCGACCGCCTGACTTCCCTGCCCCGGAAATATGAATGCGCGCATATGAGGGCCCCTTCTCTCGATATGGCGTGCGGCACTAGGTAAGCGGGCGCGAAGACGCAAGCTTCTTGGCTTGCTTTTCCACCGCTCATCCCCCATAGGCCGCGCAGCCGGGGCGGGAGCCAGTCTCTCCGCCCCTGCTGTTTTTGGAAGAAAGCCGGAGGGGCGTCGTGATGGGCACGGCGTCAGCGATCGGCAAGAGAAGGAAGACGCGAGCATGGCTCTCTACGAGCACGTGTTTCTCGCGCGTCAGGATCTGGCCCAGGCTCAGGTCGACGCGCTGGCGGAAGCCGCCACCAAGATCGTCGAGGAAGGCCAGGGCAAGGTCGTGAAGACCGAGACCTGGGGCCTGCGCAGCCTCGCCTATCGCATCGCGAAGAACCGCAAGGCGCATTATGTGATGCTCCAGATCGACGGGCCTGCCGGCGTCGTCGCCGAGCTTGAGCGCCAGACCGCGATCAACGAAGACGTCATCCGCTACATGACGGTGCGCGTCGACGAACTCGAGCAGGGCCCGTCGGCGATGATGCGCCGTGGCGAGCGCAGCGACCGCGATGCCCGCCGTGGCGACCGCGATGGCGGCCGGGGCGGTGATCGGGGCGGCGACCGCCCGCGCCGTGAAGACCGCGAATCCGCGTAAGGAGAACCAGAGACATGGCACGCGCCTTTTTCCGCCGCCGCAAGAGCTGCCCCTTCTCCGCGAAGGACGCTCCCAAGATCGATTATAAGGACGTTCGTCTGCTGCAGGGCTTCGTGTCCGAGCGCGGCAAGATCGTCCCGAGCCGCATCACAGCGGTTTCCGCCAAGAAGCAACGCGAACTCGCCCAGGCGATCAAGCGCGCCCGCCACATCGGGCTGCTTCCATACATCGTCAAGTAAGAAGCGAGGACCGCCACCATGGACGTAATCCTGCTCGAACGCGTCGAGAAGCTGGGCCAGATCGGTGACGTCGTCTCCGTCAAGGCCGGTTTCGCTCGCAACTATCTGCTGCCCCGCAAGAAGGCGCTGCGCGCCAACGAAGCCAACAAGAAGGTCTTCGAGGCGAACCGCGCCCAGATCGAGGTTGATAACGCAAACCGTCGCAGCAATGCGGAGGCCGAAGCGAAGGCGCTCGACGACAAGTCGGTGACGCTGATCCGCCAGGCTTCGAACACCGGCCAGCTCTACGGCTCGGTTTCGACCCGCGACGTGGCCGAGGCGCTGGCCGAGGACGGCATCAAGGTCGCCAAATCGGCGATCGTCCTTGCCCGCCCGATCAAGACGATCGGCGTGCACGACGTGAAGGTCTCGCTGCACGCCGAAGTCAGCCGGATCATCAAGGTCAACGTCGCTCGCTCGCCGGAAGAGGCGGAGTTGCAGTCGCAGGGCGTCGACGTCATGGCCTCGATGTTCGAGCGCGACGAGGCCGGCTTCACCGAGGACTATGATCCCAACGCCGAACCGGGCGAGATCACCAGCGACCTGCTCGATGAGCCGGCTGCCGAGGCGACCGACGAGGCCTGATCCCACCGGGTCGGACGAACAAGAGGGGGCCGCCGGAGACGATCCGGCGGCCCCCTTCTTTGCATCGCGCCGGCGGCGGCACGAGGAGCGCGGCGGCGGCGGCCGCGGCCTCCGCGGGCGACGGTCAGGCAGCCGCCTGGTACAGCGCCTTTTCCTTCCCGATCAGAATGTCGGCCAGGAACCAGTAAGCTTGCCCCCACGCATCGAGCACCGGCTGGTCGACCGCATCGCCGAGCACGTCCTTGATCGCCGGCAGCAACGCCGCCGCCACCGCCGGATAATGTTCGGGCCTCACATGGGTCGCGACATGCCGCTCGGCCATCCGCTCGACCGCCTGGGTCAGCGCGCCGAGATTGTCGACATTCTTGGCATAAGCGAGGATCGCGGCGGCAAGGCGTTTTGGTTGCTCGCCCGACTCCTGCGCGGCTTGATCAAACAGCGCCTTGATCGCGGGATCGACGAACAGCCGCTCATACATGCGGGTGGTGATCGCGACGCCATGCTCCTGAAGCGCGGGCGCGGTCGATTTGATGATGGCGATGGTTTCGGCGGAAAGCGGATCAGCCATGTCGCGGCTCCTTTAAAGATGTATCGGTAATCCACCTATTCGGTTCGTTCAAAAGATGCAAATTGAATCTATCTTCAAAACACCTTAAGATCGGGCATGCGCCTTTCCCGCCACACCGACTATGCGCTACGCGTGCTGATCCACCTCGCCGCGGTTCCCGAACGCCGTGCCTCGATCGCCGAGATCGCCCGCGGCTACGGCATTTCCGAAAATCATCTGATGAAAATCGTCCACCTCCTCGGGCGCTACGGCTTTATCAAAACCGTCCGCGGGCGCGGCGGCGGAATCATGCTGGCGAAGCCGGCAGAGGAGATCAGCATCGGCATCGTCATCCGCCACACCGAGCCGGACATGGTGCTCGCCGACTGCGAAACCTGTATCATCGCGCCCGCATGCGGGCTGACTGGGGCGCTGCGCGAGGCGCTGGTCGCTTTCCTGACGGTGCTCGACCGTTATTCGCTCGCCCAGGTCGCCCGGCAGAAAGGTGAGCTCGCGGCGCTTTTAGGGCTGATAGAGATTGAGGAAGCACGGGAAACAAGCCTGGGCAAGCGTTAGCTTCCGCGACTGTCGTCGGCCGGCAACGGTGCGGCCGACGACGGGAGAAGCCGGGGCCGTCACGATCCGATCGACGATCAGAAGTCGGTCGTGCCGATCAGACTGGAATTCACTCCACTGAGCAAGATCGCCGAGTTGGCGGTGGCGCCGCCATCATTGGCAAAGAAGAGATAGGTATCGCTGCCAACGCTGACCGCAGCAACCTCGCCATTTCCTGCGTGGCCATCGAATAATTGCTGGGCGAAAGTCGCGGCCGAAGCATAGTCGGCCTGCGCCGCGCCGGTCAGGACAACAGTCGGCATGAAACCGATCTGGATGTGGTCGATCCCGTCCTCGAACCCGTCGTTCTCATCGAAGCCGCCGATCGCATTGAGCGACGACTCGTCTTCGAACAGGAAATAATCGGCGCCGGCACCGCCGGACAGCGTATCACTGCCGCGGTCGCCGCGGATCACATCGTCGCCATCGCCGCCGGCGATGACATCGTTGCCCTGTCCTCCGCGAAGCAGGTCATTGCCCGCGCCGCCATCTATATCGTCGTCACCACGATTGCCGTTGACGCTATCGTTGCCATCGCCGCCATTAATGACGTCGTTATCAGCACCCCCATTTATCCGATCGGACCCGGTACCACCGTCGATCGAATCGTCGCCCCGGTTGCCCTGTATATAATCGCTACCGGAATCCCCCCATAGCTGGTCGGCGCCGTCGTCGCCCCCATTGCCAGAAAAGCCGAATACATGGTCGTTGCCATCGCCGCCATGAAGCGTGTCCGCGCCGCTAGCACCGAAGATATTGTCGTTGCCGCCACCGCCGTCGAGCTGGTCATTCAGGGGCGTGCCACGCATCGTGTCATGATCCGCAAATAAGGCATCAAAAGCATCCCCCGCCTTTCCCGACGCAACATCGCTGAAGAAGGCGCCGGCGTCGGCCTGTAGGGCGTCGATGCTCAGTATCACCGTCCCGTTGACCGAATGGTCGAAACCGCGGATCGTCCCTGCCGCGGGCGCTCCGCTGCCGCCATAGGTGAAGCCGTTGCCGCTGAAGGTTGTGCTGGCATCGCCTGAGTTGATTGTGAACGATGTGCCGGTTGCGCTCGAGAAGCTTCCGGTAAAGAGAGCGGCCAGATCCAGCTGGTCCATTCTGATCGCGGTATCAGTACCGCCGCGAAGTTGTGCCATCTTAGGGCTCCGTTCTAGCATCTCCCCTGTGAGATATCGAACGTCTAAAGAATCATATAGTTTCGCTACCGGAAAAAAGAGAGTTAATCTGACAAAACCCTGACAAAATTAGCACTGCAGTCACAACTATTGGTCGAAGAATCTTCGCCCTTCGTGGCAAACCACCGCCCCGATGCCGCAATTACTTGGATTGGCGGCATACGTTGGCCGGTTCGCTCCCCGCAGATTAGATGAAACCCATCGGGCCATGCCCGGCGCCAAACCCGGGCGCGGCGAGCAGAGCCTTCCGGACAAAATCTCGCGCGCGAGCGATAGCATCGGACAGCGGCATGCCCTGGGCCAGCCCAGTCGCGATCCCGCTGGCCAGCGTGCAACCGGTGCCATGGTCGTGGATCGTATCGATCCGCTTGCTACGCCAGTTGCACGATGTGGCGGCGTACAGCCGATCCTCCAGCTCGCCGCCGAACCTCGCGCCGGTCGCCAGGATCGCTCCAGCCCCCTGTGCCATCAGCGATGCGGCGGCCGCATCGACATCGCTGACCGACGCCAAGGACTGCCCGGCCAGCGCCGCCAGTTCATCTAAGTTCGGCGTCGATACCGTCGCCCGTCGCAGCAGCCGCCCGAATGCCGCGATAGTCGCTTCGTCAGCGAGGCGGCTGCCGCTGGTCGCGATCATTACCGGGTCGAACACTACCGGCACCTGCGCCAGATCGGGCGCGTCGAGCCGGTCGGCGACCGCCTCGACCGTCGCCGCCGATCCGATCATTCCGATCTTGACCGCATCGACGCCGATGTCGCTGGCCACCGCGTCGATCTGCGCGATCACCATCTCTGCGGGAACGGCATGCACCGCCGTGACGCCGAGGGTGTTCTGCGCAGTCAGCGCGGTGACCGCCGTCATCGCATGGCCGCCGAGCAGCGTCACCGTCTTGATATCGGCCTGGATGCCGGCGCCTCCGCCCGAGTCCGACCCGGCGATGATGAGAATGCGTGCGACGGTCACCGGAGGCGGGTCAGGCGGCCTTGCGGACGGCGTCGCAAATCTGGTCGACCATCGTCTCGACCAGCTTTCGATCCTCGCCCTCGGCCATCACCCTGATCAGCGGCTCGGTGCCCGACTTGCGGATCACGAGCCGCCCGGTGCCGTCGAGCTTCGCCTCGGCATCCGCGATTACGGCCCTGACCTTCTCGTCCTGCAGCGGCTCACCGCCCGAGAAGCGGACATTTTTGAGCAGCTGAGGCAGCGGATCGAACTGGTGGAGCAACTCGCTCGCCGGCCGGCCGCTTTCGACAAGCTTCGCCAGGACCTGCAGCGCGGCGATCAGGCCATCGCCGGTGGTCGCATGGTCGGACATCACGATGTGGCCCGATTGCTCGCCGCCGATATTATAGCCATGCGCGCGCATCGCTTCGACGACATACCGGTCACCAACCTGGGTGCGGTGGAGACCCAGGCCCTGGCCGGCCAGATAGCGCTCGAGCCCGAGGTTCGACATCACCGTGGCGACGATACCGCCGCCCTTCAATTCGTCCCGGCGAAGCGCCCCGACCGCTATCAGCGCCATCAACTGGTCGCCATCGACGATCTTGCCCTCGTTGTCGACGATGATCAGTCGGTCGGCATCGCCATCGAGCGCGATTCCGATGTCTGCGCGGGTCTCGCGCACCTTGGACTGGAGCGCCTTGGGGTCGGTCGACCCGCATTGGTCATTGATGTTGAGCCCGTTGGGGCTGACACCGATCGAGATAAGGTCGGCGCCCAGTTCCCACAGCGCGAGCGGTGCCACCTCATAGGCCGCCCCGTTGGCGCAATCGACCACCACGCGCAGGCCGTCGAGCCTCAGATGCTCGGGAAAGCTGGCCTTGACCGCATGGACATAACGGCCGCGGGCATCCTCGACCCTGCGGGCACGGCCGATGTCGCCCGAGGCGGCAAGCTTCACCGAGGCATCGAGCCGGGCCTCGATCGCCGCCTCGTCGTCATCGGATAGCTTGTAGCCGTCGGGGCCGAACAGCTTGATGCCATTGTCGGCGAAAGGATTGTGGCTGGCCGAGATCATCACGCCCAGATCGGCGCGCATCGCGCGGGTGAGCATCGCCACCGCCGGCGTCGGCATCGGCCCGAACTGCACCACGTCCATGCCGACGCTGGTGAAGCCGGCGACCAACGCCGATTCCATCATATAGCCCGACAGCCTTGTATCCTTGCCGATCACAACGCGATGCCGATGATCGCCGCGGAGGAAATGCGCGCCCGCCGCCTGGCCCACCTTCATCGCAATTTCGGCGGTCATCGGGATCTCGTTGGTGCGGCCCCTTATGCCGTCGGTGCCAAAATATTTGCGCCTCATGCGTGACCCCAAGCCGAAGATGTGCCCGCTAGATGCGCGCAAATCATGGCAGGCTCAAGCATCAAGCGGCGTATCCGGTCCGGCCGCTCAGCGGCGGCGGCAGAACCGGCCTTCCCTACCGCTCATATGCCTTGGGCAACCCCTTCTCGACAGGATCGAGATAGCGGTCGCGCAGGCGCGTCTGACGGCTGGCCATCGGCTGCGCGACGCCGTCGATATAGATAGCGGTGGGTGCCGACATCAGCTCGAGCGGATCGCCGTCCCAGATCACCACGTCCGCCCGCCGGCCCGGCCGCAGCGAGCCGATCTCCCCGTCGAGGCCGAGCGCCGCCGCTGGTCTTGAGGTGATCGACGCCAGCGCCGCGCCCCAATCGAGCCCCTGTGCGCCCGGCACCCTGGTCAGCGCGACGAGGTTGCCGGCATATTGGGGAAGGTAGGATTCATAAGGTCCCTCCGATGCACCCGAATTGGAGATGGCGACGAGCACGCCGGCGCGCGCCATCCGCCCGACATTGGACTGGGTCGCCGCCAGCGTCTCGAACTTCTCGGGCAGATCGGCAAGCGCCGCGGCGATCACCGGTACATGCGCAGCGGCGATCTGATCGGCGACCAGCCAGCCCTCGCTCGCCCCGACCAGCACCAGCCTGAGCGCCGGATAGAGAGTTCTGAGCGCGATCACCGCGCGAATGTCGGCGACACGCTCGGCCCGGACGAGCAGCGGCATCGCTCCACGCACGACCGGCGCGAGCGCCTCGGCGTCCTGCCGGGTGATCAGCGCGTTCTTGTTCGGGCGATCGGCCAGGGCCGGATTGGCCGCCGCCGCCAGGGCCGCGCGCAGCAGGACATGCGCGGCCGGCCGGCTGCCGCCACCGGGGCCGGTCGATGCCTCGCCGAGTTCGACATATTGGAAGGCGCGCGGCTTCGTCACCGGATCGAAATCGGCGCCGAGATCGATCACCGCGCCCTGCCCGCCGAACATAGTATTGCCTGCCGACGGAATGATGAAGGCGCGGGTGACGCCCGAGCTCCGCTCGATCGCGATGTTCTGGCTGGTGGGGTTGATCGCCGGCGACACGTCGATGGCGGCGGAAAAAGGTGAACTCGCCGCCACGCTGTCATTGGTCTCGGGCATGCCATAGCCATCGGCCAGCCCCAGCGTGCTGACCCCGGCGACGATCCCCGGCGATACCCATTTGCCGCTGGCATCGATCGTCCTCGCGCCGGGAGGAACTGTCACTCCCGCGCCCGCCGCGATGATGCGGCCGTTGGCGATGAGGACCGTGCCGCCCCTGATCGGCTGCGATCCGTCGCCGATCGCGACGGTGCCGCCGGTGATCGCGATGGTTTCCGCGGCAGCCGGCGCGGCGCAGGCCGTGACCAGCAGGGCAAAAAGCAGGCGCCTCATTTTACGTCGCCCTCGCCCGGCTGGCCGAGCTCGAAATCGCTGACCGGCCGCAGGCGTGGATCGAAGGCGTCGTAAAGCAGCGCCCCGTCGATCCAGACCTTTTCGGGCCGCGTATAGACGCTGAACGGATCGCCATTCCACAGTACGACGTCCGCCATCTTGCCCGGCTTGAGGCTGCCTGTCCGATCGGCGATGCCGAGCGCCCGCGCGGGATTGATCGCCAGCCAGCGCCACGCCGTCGCGTCCCTGATCTCGATCCCGGCGCGCCGCGCCGAGGCGAGGCCCTTCGCCACTTCCTGGTTCAACCGCTGGATACCGTTCTGATCATCCGAATGGATCATCACGCAAGCGCCTGTTTTTTCGAGGATTCCAAGATTTTCGGGAATGCCGTCATAGCTTTCCATCTTGAAGCCGTACCAGTCGGCCCAGACCGCCGAGCAGACGCCCGCCGCCTTGAGAAGATCAGCGATCTTGTACGCTTCCACCGCGTGGTGGAAGGCGGTGACGCGGTAGCCGAACTCCTTGGCCATATCGATGACCAGCGCCATCTCGTCAGCGCGGTAGCAATGGTTGTGGACCAGTATCTCGCCGTTCAGCACGCCCATCAGCGTGTCCATCGCCGCGTCGCGATCGGGCGCGGTGCCGCCCTCCTGCTCATATTTGTCCCATTTGCGCTTATATTCGACCGCCTTCATCCAGGTTTGCCGATCGACCGCGATATTGCCCATTCGGGTCGACGGCTCGCGCCCCTTGTCCCCATAGACGCGCTTCGGGTTCTCGCCGCATGCCATCTTGAGGCCATAAGGCGCGCCGGGGAATTTCATGCCCTGCATGGTGCGCGACGAGACGTTCTTGAGCGTGACCGAGCGGCCGCCGAACAGATTGGCCGAGCCGGGCAATATCTGCAGCGTGGTGACGCCGCCATTGACGAGCGCACGGCTGAAGCCGGGATCCTGCGGCCAGACGCTATGTTCCGCCCAGACCTGCGCGGTGACCGGGTTGGTCATCTCGTTGCCGTCCTGATGCGACTTGACCGCCGGCGAAGGATAGTCGCCGAGGTGGCTGTGGACGTCGATGATGCCGGGGGTGACCCATTTGCCCTTCGCGTCGATCACCTTGGCGCCCGCCGGTACCGCCAGTTCGGACCCACCGACGCCGGTCACCTTGCCGTCCGCCAGCACCACCGTGCCATTGGCGATGCGGCCGCCCTCACCGTCATAGACGGTGGCGCCGACGATCGCCGTCGGCACGGCCGGATAGGGCCGGTAGGTCGAAGGGAAGGGATCATGGTCGAACCCCTTGCCCTTGCCTGGCGGCGGATCGCTCGACGCCGATTTGGGTGCGGCGCCGCCGCTGCAGGCGCTGAGCGCTAGCCCTAAGACCAAACAGAAACCAAGCTTAATGAACACCATGCATCCATTTCTTGATAAACGGTGCTAGAGCCAGCAGCACCACGCCAATAGCAACCGAAACCCATCCGATCGTCTGAAACACGACCGAATAGGTCTCTAGGCTGAGCTTGAGGTTGGTGACCTGCCCCCCCACCGTCTCGACGCTCGCGACCTGCGCGACCAGCCCGGCGACATATTGCGCGCAACTGGTCGACAGGAACCAGACCCCCATCATCAGCCCGACGACGCGGGCGATCGAAAGCTTGGTGATCATCGAGAGCCCGACCGGCGAAATGCACAGCTCGGCCATCGAATGGATGAGATAGAGCAGCGCCAGCCACCAGACCGAGACCTTGAAGTCCGGACCGGCATATTGCGCGCCCCACACCAGCACGAGGAAGCCGAGCCCCACGCCGACCAGCGCGACCGCGAACTTGACCGGGATCGAGGGCTCCAGGCCGCGCCGCCCCATCGCATTCCACATGATCGAGAAGACCGGCGCGAGCAGAACGATGAAGAAGGCGTTGAAGAACTGGGTCTGCCCGGCCGACATCGTGAACAGGCCGAATACCGACAGATCGGTGTTCCGGTCCGCGAACAGGGTCAGCGACGATCCGGCCTGTTCGAACAAGGTCCAGAAAACGACGTTGAACACGACCAGCACCGTCGCGGCGCTCATCATCTGGAATTCGGCCTTGTTGCCGGCTCTCAGCGCCCACACCGGAATGGCGATGACTGTCACCAGGAAGGTTACAAACAACACCTTGCCGATGATGGGCAGGCCGACAAGATAGCCTGCGAGGCCCGAACCGGCCTCGGGCGGCAGGCTGCTCATCATATTGACGAACAGGAACCAGCCGAGCGGGATCGCCCCGAGCGCGCCGATATAGATCAGCAGCGCACGGTCCTTCACCTGTCCCGGCGGCGGATCGCCATAGCCGTGGAGCTTATCGCCGGAGAACTGGATGAGTCCCCAGCTGATCAGCATGCCGGCCGCGGCCAGGCCGAAGCCCGCCCACCAGCCGAGTGCCACCGCCAGCCAGGGGCAGAGAATCTGCGAGAAGAGCGAGCCGAGGTTGATGCCCATGTAGAAGATCGTGAAGCCGGCATCGCGGCGCCGATCGCCCTGCGCATAGAGCGAACCGACGATTGTCGAGATATTCGGCTTGAAGAAGCCGTTGCCGATCGTGAGCAGCGACAGCGCGACCAGCATCAGTCCGGTATAGAAGGCGCTGCGATCGGCATTGGCCTGGAACGCGCCCTTGGCGATACTGCGCACGACTGTGCCGTCGGGTGCGACGAGATCAATGGTCCCGTCTTCCCTGCCCTTGATCGCGAGTTTGTGGGCGCCATCGACCAAATATTGTTGTTTGGCCGCGTCGATCGCCACCTCGTAGCGGGTCCCGTCGATCGTCGCGTGCGGCTTGGCGGTCGGGCCGCCGAAGCAGAGCATGAAGTAGGCGACCGCCATCAGCAGCGCGCCGAACTTGACCGATCGTTTCGAGCCGAGATAGCGATCGGCGAGCAGACCGCCGATCAGCGGGGTCAAATAGACGAGCGCGGTGAAGCCGCCATAGAGGCCGTTGGTGGTCTGATCGCTGAACAGGAAATGCTGGGTCAGGTAGACCGTCAGCAGCGCTCGCATGCCATAATAGCCGAAGCGCTCCATCGCCTCGGTCGAGAAGAGCCTCGCGAGCTGGCGAGGATGGCCGAACCATGTATCGCCGTCGGATCGGCTGACGTGCGGGCCGCCGGGTTCGGTTGTCGCATCTGCGTCGGGATTGACCATGAACTGCCTTTTGGATCGTCGACCGGGTGCAACAGCCGCTTACGTGGCCGCGCTGCCTCCATGCCGTAGGGATTAGCGGATCATTTGCCGCTGTGAAGCGCGTTGTCGCTCGACCTCTCCGTCATTCTGCCGTTGCCGCGTTGGCAGGACATTCGTCGTCCCGATCACCGCTCGGCGCTTTACTTGCGCCGACTGAGCCATGAGAGAAGCTCTCGATCATCCGCCCTGCCGAGGGAATTGCCATGTTCAACGATCGCTCCTCCCCCTCCGCCCTGCTTGCCACCCGTCGCTCGGGCAAGGCGCGCGACCTGATCGCACCCGGACCGGATGCTGGCCAGCTCCACCGCATCCTCTCGGCCGCCATGCGCGTGCCTGATCACGGTAAACTGGCGCCCTGGCGTTTCGTCGTCATCGACGCCGACCGGCGCGATGCATTCGCCGCCTTGCTCACCGACGCGTATCTCGCCGAGAAACCGTCCGCCGGGCGGCTCGAGATCGAAGCGATGGAACAGTTCGCGCGCCAGGGCGAAACGATAATAGCTGTCCTCTCCACGCCGGCGGAAAACAGCAAGATCCCACGATGGGAACAAGAACTGTCCGCCGGCGCCGCCTGCATGACCCTGCTCATCGCCGCGCATGCTGAGGGTTTTGTCGGCAGCTGGCTCACCGGCTGGGCAGCCTATGATCCACTCGTTCTCCAGGCGCTCGGCGGCGCACCGTCCGATCGAATCGCGGGTTTTCTCTTTGTTGGCTCGCCCTCGCGCGAGCTCGAGGAGCGTCCACGCCCCGGCTACGAAGCCGTCGTTTCGCACTGGAAAGGTTGATTGGCGTTGACGCGCGCTGCTGTGTTAGGACACCACAACGCGATGAACTGCGAGGCCCGTCCTGTCTATCTGCGGTTGCGCGAGGTGATCGCTGCGTCGATCCTCGAAGGGATCTATGCGGATGGCGACGCCCTGCCTTCGGTTCGCGCCTTCGCCGCCCGGCACGGGGCCAATCCACTTACGGCGGCCAAGGCTTATCAGGGCTTTCAGGATGAGGGGCTCGTTACGGTCAAGCGCGGGATCGGCATGTTTGTGGCGGAGGGCGCGTCGGCCCGACTTCGCCGCGAGGCCCGCGCGAGCTTCCTCGATCAGGAATGGCCCCGCATCCTCCAGCGCATGCGGCTGTTGCAAATCGATCCGGACATGTTGTTGCAGCGCGGGGGAAGCTGAGCATCCGAGCGGTTGGGGGCGCCGGCCCGGGCGAGACAACGCTAGAACGCGATTGGCAACGGCGCCGGCAGGCCCTAGACTGCACTTTTCTCCAATATCCGGATTTGTCCAATGAAAGCGACCTCGCTCGCCATTACCGCCATCGCGATCTCCTGCACGTCGCCCGCGCTGGCGCAGAATCTTTCTTCCGATGTCCGCTGCCTGCTACTCAGCAATTTCTTTGCCAAGGGCGCCAAGGAGGAAGCGGCGCGGCAGGCGGCCGCCCAGTCGATGATCTTCTTCGCAGGCCGGCTGGACGGGCACGCCGACGTGAAGGCCATCGCCGGCGAGATGCGCTCGCAGAGCAAGATGATCGACCCGAATAAGGCCGGAGCGGAAATGGGGGGCTGCGCCGCGCGCATGGGGCAGGCCCAGAAGACGATCCAAGACGCCGCGAAGTCGCTGGCCACCAAATAAGGCAACGCCCGCCGCTTGCTCCGTCGCCGGGAGGGGTATAGCCGCCCTTTCGTGGTCGACACGCGCGTCATCCCCGCCGACGAAGCCGGCATCGCCGAGGCAGTCTCGCTGATCCGCCGCGGCCAGCCGGTGGCCGTGCCGACCGAGACGGTCTATGGTCTGGCTGCCGATGCCAGCTGGGATCAGGCGGTGGCCGCAATCTATGCGGCGAAGCGGCGGCCTGCCTTCAACCCGCTGATCGTGCATGTCGGTGATCTTACCATGGCGGCCGAGATTGCTTCATTGCCGCCGCTTGCATTGCGCCTCGCCGAAAGCTTCTGGCCGGGGCCGCTGACGATGGTGCTCAAGCGCCGGGACGACGCGCGGATCGCTCGGCTCGCAACCGCCGGATTGCCGACGGTGGCGTTACGGATGCCGGCCCATCCGGTCATCCGCGCGCTGATCGGCGCGACGGGCAAGCCGTTGGCCGCGCCCTCGGCAAATGCCAGCGGCGCAATCAGCGCGACCCGCGCCGAGCATGTCGCTCACTCGCTCGCCGGCCGCGTTCCGCTCGTGCTCGACGGCGGCGCGACCGAGGTCGGCATCGAATCGACGATCATCGCGATCGAGGCGGACCGGCTGCGGCTGCTGCGGCCGGGCGGGCTGACGGTCGACGCGCTGGAGGCGGTAGCTGGCGCGCCGATCGAAGTCGGCGCTGGCGACGCCATCGAGTCGCCCGGACAGCTTTCGAGCCATTATGCTCCGGGCAAGCCGCTTCGGCTCGGCGCGGTACGGGCGGAGCCCGGCGAGTTCCTGATCGGCTTCGGCGAGATTGCCGGGGCGGCATCGCTGTCTCCCCGTGGCGATCTTGTCGAGGCGGCCGCGCGGCTGTTCGATCTGCTCCACCGGGCCGATGCCTCGGACGCCCGCGGGATCGCGATAGCCCCGGTTCCCGATGTCGGGCTCGGCCGGGCGATCAACGACAGGCTGAAAAGGGCAGCGGCACCTCGCTGAGCCTTCCGCCGACGGGCCAAATCATAGCGACGCCTCGTCCTTCAGACGATTAGCATAGCTCTTTCGGAATTTGGCGAGCTTGGGCGCCACCACCATCACGCAATAGCCGTTGCTCATGCCTTCGCGCACGAAATATTCCTGGTGATAATCCTCAGCGACATACCAGGGGGAGTCGGGTTCGATCGTCGTCACGATCGGCTGCGGCCAATCGGCTTGCGCGCGGTCGATCGCGGCCCTCGCCTCCGCATCCTGCGCGGGGGAATGGGGGAAGATCGCCGAGCGATACTGTGTGCCAACGTCATTGCCCTGCCGATTGAGCTGGGTTGGATCATGGACGTGGAGGAAGATGTCGAGCAGCTCGCTATAGCTGATGACGTCCGGATCGAAGACGATGCGGATCGCCTCCGCGTGGCCGGTACCGCCGCCGCATACCGCCTGGTAGCTCGGATTCGGCACATGGCCGCCAATATATCCGCTCTCGACCGATCGAACGCCGATCACGTCATCGAATACGGCCTCGACACACCAGAAGCAGCCTCCCGCCAGCGTCGCAATCTCTTCCGCCATCGCCTTCCTCCGATCGGGACAAGATAGGTTTTTCGTCAGGTGATGCAATGCGGACGATCGGGCCCGCCACTCCACGGCCACTATATACCGGGCCGGCAGTTCCTGACGCTGCGGCTGCGATCCGATCGGCGAGGGGCTTGCGGGGTCACGCCGTCATCGGCGGTTAGATCACTGCTGCCACCAGCCCAAGGTCGACCGCCTCCTGTGCCTCGATATACCAGTTGGCCGGCGCCCGCCGCAGCACCTCCTCCATCGTCACCCGACTATCGCGAACCAGATTTTCGAAGCCTTCATTCTGGATCTCGATCGAAGACTTTATCTCGTTGATCGTCGCTTGCACCGTGGCGAGGCAGCTCGTCAGCGGCCCGTTGATCTCCAGTGTCTTGGCCAGGTTCCGCTCATGAATCATCAGTCGCGCGCCGCGCGTCAGATAACGGTTGTCGCGCTGGAAGAAGCTCATGAAGGTCGTACCCGCCGAATAGAGCGCGGCCTTGCCGAGCAGGACTATCCGGCGATCGGCTACGAGATCGCTGTGGAAGCGGATATCCTCCCCCATCATCCGCGCCACCTCGGGATCGCCGCCGAGGGTGGTCAGCTCGATCGTGATCACGCCCGCGCCGGGAACATCGCCAAGGGCCGGTTCGAGCTTCGTTCGAAAATCGTGATACATGTCATAGTCGACCGGGCCGGCCAGCAGGATCGCGGGATCCTTGAAGTCGCCGGCGGCCAGAATTCGCATCCGCGCCATAGCCTTTTCCTCCGAAAGTCGGCAGAAACGCGCGATCCTGCTGCTGGCTCCGCCCCCGCGTCGCGGTGACGGAAGCAAAGCGCGATCGACCCGATCATAACGGAGTTTCATCATGGCCTTCGACAGCCCCTGGACACAGCACCACAAGAAAGCCGGCGTCGCCGACGACATCGATTTCGAGATCAAGGGGCAGGAGCTCCAATTTCTCGAGATCGAGCTCGATCCCGGCGAAAGTGCCGTGGCCGAGGCGGGCGCTCTGGTCTGGAAGCAAGGCACCATCGAGATGACGACCGTGTTCGGCGACGGCAGCGCCGGCACGGAAGGAGGATTCATGGGGAAGCTCCTCGGCGCCGGCAAAAGGCTGGTCACCGGCGAAAGCCTGTTCACAACCGTGTTCACGCATCGCGGCCAGGGCAAGGCCCGCGTCGCCTTTGCCTCTCCGACGCCGGGAGCGATCATGCCGCTGAAACTCGACGAGATCGGTGGGCAGCTGATCTGTCAGAAGGACAGCTTTCTCGCTGCCGCGAAGGGGGTCTCGATCGGCATCCATTTTCAGCGACGGGTGATGACCGGTCTGTTCGGCGGGGAAGGCTTCATCATGCAGCGGCTGGACGGCGACGGCTGGGTGTTCGTTCAGATGGGAGGTACAATCGTGGAACGCGAGTTGGCCGTGGGCGAGGAACTGCACGTCGATACCGGCTGCCTCGCCGCCTATACACCGAGCATCGACTTCGACCTGGTCGCGGCTGGCGGCGTCAAGAGCATGATCTTCGGCGGAGAGGGCCTGTTCTTCGCCCGGCTCAGGGGGCCCGGCAAGGTCTGGATCCAGTCGCTCCCCTTCTCCCGGCTCGCCGGCCGGATGCTGGCGGCGGCCGGCGGCGGCGGCCAGAACCGCGGCGAGGGATCGGTGCTCGGCGGCCTGGGCGACCTTATCGGAGGGAATCACTAGTCGCTCCGTCCTGTCGATCACTTGACTCCGCAGGGCTTTTTTTGGTTAATGTCCCGTCGCTCGCGGCTGGCTTCGGCCGGCGACGGTGCGGCCGGGGGGCCTGCCAGCTCTGTAGTTCGATCGTTCGGGGGCAACCTCACCGATCGGCTGTTGCGTATCGACGGACTGTCACATCAGCCTGAGGTTTTCGCCATGGCCCACAGGACCAGCATGGCCCTGACCACCGCACCGGTGCCCGCGGACCGCACGAGACGGTTCGAGATCCAGATCACGCTTCTCGCCGACGGTAGCCAGCGCGATCCGGTGATTGCCGTTGAGGTTCATCGCCGCGGACTTCTCCGCCATCTCAACCGCCAGGTGTTCGGCAAGCCGCGTCGCCTGTCATCCTGAGGAACATCGCCGCTCCCACTGTCGCGGCCTCTTGCGGCACCGCCCGCTGAATCTGAAGTAAAAAACTGCTCCTGAGGGACGAGGAACCTGACGCCTTTTTTGACGTTGGACCTGTTTTCGGGGAGTTGTAGATCGTGGCACAGATTTCGGGGGGAAGCTCGCTCGGCATCCGCATGGACCTGGTCAGCGTCGCCGACCTTTTCGACGGCACCGTCATAACCAAGTCAAGCACTCAACTCAGGATCGATATCGGGGCCGGCTATATCGAGAGCTTCACCGGAACCGGTTTTTCCTTCAATAGCAATGGCGCGCCGGTCGCGGGCACAATCACCGATATCGGCGAAACGCTGAATGGGGCGGTATCCTTTACGGTGACGGGCCTGTCGACGAACGCCGCTCAGTTCTACAGCTTCGTGCCGATGGACGACACCCGGTCAGCGCTCAACCTGCTGTTCGTCGGTGACGACGATATGCACGGCACTGCCCAGCCCGATGCGATGAGCGGCTATGCCGGCCACGACAATCTTTTCGGCGGCAATGGCGCGGATACGCTGCTCGGCGGCCCCGGCAACGACCACATATATGGCCAATCGCCAAACGGCGGATCGGACGGGAACGATATTCTCGTCGGCGAAGAGGGCAGCGACTATCTGCAGGGCAATGCCGGAAATGATTCGATCGATGGAGGAGATGGATCCGATCGCCTCCAAGGCGGTCGTGACGACGATGTTCTGGCCGGCGGCACCGGTAACGACTCTATCAACGGCAATCTCGGCAACGACAGCATCAGCGGCGATGCCGACAGCGACTCCTTGCGCGGTGGCCAGGGCAACGACACGATCATCGGCGGTAGCGGCAACGACCAGATTCAGGGTGATCTCGGCGTCGACCGGCTGACCGGAGGATCCGGCGCGGACAGCTTCGTGTTCGGCGGGGGGGCGGCGCTTTTCGCCGGCGCATCGGCCGATGTCGTCACCGATTTCGAGGATGGCCTCGATGTCCTGAAGGTCGGCTATCTTCCGCTTGCGGTCCTCACCGGCAGTTCCGCTACCTTCGCCAATGCCGCGACCCTCGCCCAGCAGCTGTTCGACGGCCATGCCGGAACATCCGAAGCGGCGGCGATCAAGGTGGGATCGGACACGTTCCTCTTCTATTCGAGCAATAATGGCGGTTCGGCAGACTCGGCGGTGCAGCTCAGCGGGATCGACATCTCCGCCATCACCGTCGCCGACTTCGGCTGAGAGCAGGAGGCGCTCCGCCAACCGGCTCGCCCATCCGTTCAGGAGGCCGGCGAGCTTCCCCGCAGCACCTCTCGCCGATGCTGTCGCCAGGTTCCGGCTATATCAATCCCAGGCGGGATGCAGGTTGCGATCGCGGCAGAAGGCTTGTCCCTCAATATTCGTGCCGCTAAGTTCGGCAGCTTCCTCGGCGCTGACCAGCCAGGCAACGACTGCGCCGATCACTGACGGCGGTGCCGCGCCCTGCAGGAAAGAGGGGTCTTCGGCTACCGTCTTGTTCCGCTCGGTGGCGATGAAGCCCGGCTGGAGATTAAACGCCCGGATTCCTGCCCCGGCAAACTCGGCGTGCAGTGTTCCGACGAGCTGGTGCCCGGCCGCCTTGCCGACGGCATAGGCCAGTCCCCACCCCCCCTTGCCGCCCGGCGCGGGGGGAACTTCATACGCGGCTGTCGAGGTGATGTTTATGATCGTGCCGGCGCCCCGCGCCAGCATCGAAGGGAGCAGCATCCGCGTCAGGATAATCGGCGCGATGGCGTGCGCTTCGACGAATTTGGGGTAAGCTTCGACCGGGGTGTCCATGAACACATCCATCAGGCCAGCGCCCAGATGGCGGCCATTGTGTACGATCACATCAAGCTCGCACCAGTCCGGCTGATCCAGAATGAACTGGGCCGCCGCGCCCACCGACGCCCGGTCCAGCAGGTCCATCGGCACGGCGAGCGCGCGGCCGCCGAGAGCTTCGATCTCCGCCACCGTTTCGCTGAGACTCCCGGGCAGTGGCCGGGAATCGGTGTGGTGGGTCGTCAGCGAGTTGTCGCGCTGCTCGCCCGGGTTCAGGGTGCGGGCGGAGACGATCACGTCATATCCGGTTTCCGCCAGCGCTAATGCGATGGCCTTGCCAATACCCCGGCTTGCTCCGGTCACGAACGCCCGAGGCCGTGCTGAACCACGCTGCTCCTTCGCGCTCGACATCCCGGCATCTCCTTGAAACTGTCAGTTATTGTCGTGGTCGCCGAATACGGCACTGCGGAGCCGACGGAGCCGCGACAATGCACGCCTGCCGCAAGCGTCGCCGTCCTTCGCGATCGGGCACGCGCCAAATGAGGCTTTTATTCTCCACTTTTGATGCACATATCAACTCGGGGCACAGTAACCTGATCCGTCGCTGCGGAGAAGGAGGGGAGAGTGCTTGGCGCATCGGCCATGAACATAGCAGGGAAAACGGGAGGCAGCCCCGGATAGCCTCCCTTGCGGCTTCGACCGCGCACCGGGCCTTGCCGCTTGCGGCTGCTGCATCGAGCCGACTATGTTATCTAAGATAACAGGCTGGGGAGAGACTGGATTTCAACGTTTTTTGCCCGGCGCTGGTACCCGGGATGGGACATCGTGGCGATGTGCGTGCTTGTGCAGTGCGCAGCACTCGGTGTCACGATCAACTGCTTCTCCTTTTTCCTGCATGACTGGAGCAACGCCTTCCAGATTCCGGCAAGCCGGCTGATCCTTGGGATGGTGCTGTTTGGGTTCATCTGCTCTGCATTCGCGCCGTTTGTCGGGCGCTTTCTGGATCGGTATTCCGCCCGGCTTATCGTGGTTGTCGCTTTGGTCGGCATTGCCTTGATCCATGTCCTGATCGGCTTTGCGAGCCACGGCTGGCAGATCATCCTTCTCTACGCGCTGCTCCCCATTCCGATCACCTTTTCTACCGGAATCCCGGCTCAGACGCTGGTGGCCAGATGGTTCGATCGATGGCGCGGGGTGGCTTTCAGCCTGTCCGCAACGGGGCTGGTGCTGGCGGGGATCGCATTCCCGCCGATCGTGGTCTGGCTGATCAGCCAAGTCGGCTGGCGCATGACCTGGTGGATTTTCGCGCTTGTCGTTCTGGTCGTGGCGGCGCTGGCGGCTATCGTCCTACGCGATCACCCGACCTTCCCGCTCCCCAAGTCGGAGGTGCAGCCACCCTCCATCCCGCCCGATCAGCCGCCCCCGACGATGGGTTGTGTGTTCAGGACGCGCAATTTCTGGCTCGTCATCATCGTGTTCGTCGCCGTCTCCCTGATGAGTTCGGCGGTACAAGCCAACTTCGCACCCCTCGTGGATTCCAAGGGTCTATCGCCAAATCAAGCCGCCGTGCTGCTCGCGATATTCAATGTTGCGGCCGCAGGCGGCAAGCTCTTGGCAGGCGTGCTGTGCGACCAGATCGGCAACCGGGTGCCGCTCATCATGGTCGCTTGCCTGGCTACCGGTGGTATGTTCATGCTGGCCCATGTCACCAGCTTCACCGCGCTAACCGTGGCGCTCGTCGCCGTTGGCATGTCGCAATCGATATGGGTGATGCTCGCCTCCTGCATCGCTCATGATTTTGGCCAGAACGGCTTCCCCCGCGCATATGGCATTGCGAACATGTTTTCCGTCATCACCAACTTCTCGCCCCCGGCACTCGCGTGGATGTATGAACAGAGCGGCAGCTACACCTTTGGCCTGCTGGCGCTCGCTTGCATATGCGTCCCGTCGATGATCGCCGCCTTCTTGTACAGGGAGGAGTGGCACCGGCCGGTCCGCAGCGTCGCCTGATGATCTCCCAACTCCAAACAACTGCGCCTAGTCAGCAATGCTTTACGTGCCTTCATCGCAGATATGGGGGCGGAGGCCGTTATCAAGCCCGTCCGACTCTTCGCCACGATATGATCGCCGGACCATCCACATATCGATCCGCGCTCGGCTTTCCTGTCGGATATTGCATGGCCTGGGGTTGTTGCGGCACCGAGAATCTGCATTAAGCATCGCCGACCGCTTCGGTCCGACGCAGGCAATCGATCGCACGAGACGTGAGAGGAAAGATATGAGCGGTCCTGGCGCGAAAATGCTGGCGCAATTTCAATGGGACGATCCCTTCCTTCTCGATCAGCTGCTCACCGACGAGGAACGGATGATACGCGACGCCGCGCGCGACTATGCGCAGGGCCAACTCCAGCCCCGCGTGATCGAAGCCTATCGCGAGGAAAAGACCGATCCTGCGATCTTCAGCGAGATGGGAGCCCTTGGCCTGCTGGGCGCCACCATCCCCACCGAATATGGCGGCGCGGGAGCCGGCTATGTCGCCTATGGCCTGATCGCCCGCGAGATCGAGCGGGTCGACTCCGGATATCGCTCGATGATGTCGGTGCAGTCGTCGCTCGTGATGCTTCCGATCCATGCTTATGGTTCCGAAGCGCAGAAGCGCCATTATCTGCCGAAGCTCGCATCGGGAGAATGGATCGGCTGCTTCGGCCTGACCGAACCCGAAGCGGGGTCCGATCCCGGCGGCATGAGGACCCGCGCCACGAAATGCGAGGGCGGCTATCGACTCAACGGCTCGAAGACCTGGATTTCCAATGCGCCGATCGCCGACGTCTTCGTGGTGTGGGCGAAGTCCGACGCGCATGAGGGCAAGATTAGGGGGTTCGTACTCGACAAGGGGACGAAGGGGCTGTCGGCGCCAAGGATCGGGGGCAAGCTGTCGTTGCGCGCCTCCATCACCGGGGAGATCGTCCTCGACGATGTCGAGGTCGGCGAGGAAGCCCTGTTGCCCGGCGCCGAAGGCCTTGGCGGCCCGTTCGGTTGCCTCAACAGCGCACGCTACGGGATCAGTTGGGGCGCGATGGGCGCCGCTGAATTCTGCTGGCACGCCGCGCGCCAATATGGCCTCGATCGCAAGCAATTCGGACGACCCCTCGCGCAGACGCAGCTGTTCCAGAAGAAGCTGGCTGACATGCAGACCGAGATCGCGCTTGGCCTTCAGGCCAGCTTGCGGGTCGGCCGGCTGTTCGAGGAGGGCCGGATGACCCCCGAGATGATCTCGATCGTCAAGCGCAACAATTGCGGAAAGGCGCTCGACATCGCGCGGGCGGCGCGGGACATGCATGGCGGCAACGGTATCTCCGAGGATTTCCAGGTGATGCGCCACATGGTCAATCTCGAGACGGTCAACACCTATGAGGGCGCGCACGACGTCCATGCGCTGATTCTCGGCCGCGCCCAGACCGGCCTCCAGGCCTTCTTCTAGCTGGAGGCGGTAGCGCAGCGGAACTGCCCGTTGCTTTTGCAGTCGGGCGACGGCCCCTGCGAATCGGATCTGGCAAAGGCGGAAAAGCTATTCCGTTCGTAGGGAGCCGGACCGCGCCCGAGGTTCGCCTGCAGCACCGGTTTAATACCAGAGGGCCTGTAAGCCGGGTTCTGTCCACCGCCTTGCAGCGGATGGGCGGTCATTCCTCTAGGGCCGGGCTCGCGCCCGGCCTCAAGCAATCAACCCGGACGACCGGGCGGAGTGGCCCATGCGCCGTCCCTATTCGATCTTGCTCCCGGTGGGGTTTACCATGCCGTTCGCGTTGCCGCGTCCGCGGTGCGCTCTTACCGCACCCTTTCGACCTGGCCCGGAGCCGAAACCCGCCGGGTGGTCTGCTTTCTGTGGCACTGTCCCTGGGGTCGCCCCCGCCGGGCATTACCCGGCACCGTCACTCCTTGGAGCCCGGACTTTCCTCCCCGCATCGCTGCGCGGCGACCGCCCGGCCCTCTGGTGGATCGAGCTATAGGGACGGCGGGCACATCGTTCAACGTGAGTCTCTGGTCGGGCCCCTCAGGCCTTGCGCTCCTCGAGCAGCGCGTCGCCCTCACGGTGCAGCAGAAGCCGCAACAGGATCGCGCGGCATTCGCCATCCGCGATCCCGTCGATCGTCTCCGGACGGAACCGGCGCTGGAAGGCGGCCACCGCCGCCGGGCCGTCGCTGACGTCATAGCCGAAGCGTTCGAGCGCGAGCAGAAAGCCGCCTGGGGTCCAATGCGGATCGGCCAGCCCGTGCCGAGGCCGCCGCAGGGCAAGGCCGAGCTTGGCGAGCAGTTCCCAGTCGAACAGCTCTCCGGGATCCTGCTTCCGCGGCGGGGCGACGTCCGAATGACCGACGACATTGGCCGGCTCGATCGCATGACGCCGCGTTATGTCGGAGATGAGCCGGACCACCGCCTCCATCTGTTGCTTCGGAAAAGGGCGATAGCCCCATTCATGGCCCGGATTGACCATCTCGATCCCGATGCTGGCCGAATTCACATCGGTGATGCCGCGCCAAAAGGACTTGCCCGCATGCCAGGCGCGCCGTTCTTCGGCGACCAGCCTGACAAGCTGGCCGTCCTCGGCGACAAGATAGTGGCTGGACACCCTGCCTTCGGGATCGGTTAGGCGGGCAATCGCGGCCTCGGCGTCCTGCATGCCCGTATAATGGAGAACGAGGACGGAGATCGGCAGCGCCCGCTCGTCATGATTGGGCGACGGACAGTCGATAATCTCGCTCATGCCCGATCCATAACAACCCCGCGCCGCCCGGTGCAATGGCCCGGCGCAACATGGCGATCCGATCAAGGCAACTCCGTCTGCCGTGATGTTGCCCATAGGCTCGCCCCCCGGTCCTTCCATTAGCTTCCTGCAGGGGCATGGTGCCCGGCGGGGACGTGATCCAATTTCTTCCCAAGCCTGAGATCATAGTCCCTGCTTCGCGCGCTGATCTGGGCGGCCCTCTCGGCTTTGCCGAGCATCGGCACGCCCGGGGGCAGCGCACCCTTCAAGTCGGCCAGGTTGAGCTTCTGGAAGCTGCGGATCCACGCGCCTGGATCGGCGTCCCTGGCGACCCCTTCCCAGCGGATAATGAATATCCCCTGTGCCAGGCCTCCCGTGTCGATCCAGTTGGCAAGCCCCGGATCCCGACGCGACAGGACATAGGTGACGCTGCCATCGGGGTTACGAGCCACTTGGCCCTTGTTGAGGCTCAACAGGGCCTTGCGCGCGTCGCTCGGCATGATCATCCAGGGGTTGGTGATTTGAAAGCCCGTCGCTTTGGCACCTTGATCCGTAGTGGTGATCACGATCGCGTCCTGATCGGTCAGGTTGAACCTGCCTGCGGCAAGATAACCCCAGCCGCCCTCGCGCGGAGCAGGTCCTTTGAGCTGATTGTCCTTCAAACCTCCCAGCCATGCGGTGTTGAAGTTGGCCCAGAATCTGACCCACTCAGGCAGCTCAGCGACGAGCCTGTCGACCAACTCCTGCTCGGTGGGCGCGGGCCTTGCAGGCGGCCCCGACAGACGCCGGATTTCCACCGCGGTCGGCTCCTCCCCCCAGTCGGAGAGGGTATCCCGGATCACCAGATTTGCCGGACCGGGCGTCAGCTTCATATGATTGCGCTGGCCACTGGCGCTTTCGGGCCCGATCGTGACCACAAAGGTGCCGTTCTCAGCCACATCCATATTGACGTCTTCGAGGATCGCGATCTGGTTGCCCATATCGGGGGTGGCCGAATTCTGGTGCGTCATCGCTATTCCGCCAGGCGTGCCGCGAATGGCCTCGAGACTGAACTGAACGGACCTTCTCGCCGGAAAGCTGCCGCGGACTTCATAGGTGGAAGCACCGTCAAGGAAGGTGCCGCGATAGATGCGATCCGGATTATCTCCCGCTATGCCCGAGCCGGGGAAAGCGTAGCCGAACCAGCTGTGCGGAGAGTTTTCGGGGTGCCAGGAAATTGCCGGATGGGCGGTGTCGGAACAGATTTCCCTTATTGCCAGGGACATTGTCCACTCATTGATGGAATGGTCGATCTGTTGCGCTCCTGACGGCGAACCCGCCGCCGGCAGCGCTCGGACGATCGCGCGTAGCTGGGGTCGCAAAGCCACGATCCGCGGGTCTGCAACGAGACGCATCGCGAGCTTTTCGGCGTTGATCTGAGCTTCACTAGCCAAGGGCCCGACATAATGCCGGTCCGCTGGTGCGGCGACCGCCATTGCGGGCACCACGGCGAGCATGCCCGCGCCAAACACCGTTTCAGCCATTCGCCTCCAAGACATGAGTCTCTCCTTCCAGATCATCGACCCGCGCGCGCGCAAGCGCGCCGTTCACCGCGGCATTGGTTTGCACCTTTGGCGCGGGCTTATTTGTGATCAAGACTCATTGACGGAGTCAGCCGGTCGTCGCGACACCTGCGTCACACCGCCCGGCACAGAGCTGGTCGAGGACTTCTACGAGCCTGGGCCTGCGCATCAGCCGCTCCACCGAGCGTGGCGCAATGCCGAATCCTTCGCCCGCGCACAACTCTCTTATGCGGCGTTCGAACTGCCGTGTCTGATCGCAGGCCTGTAAATAGTCGGGAGGACGGAATCGGGCTCGAAGCGTGACGACAGCCCGGCCAGGGTCTCACCGGCGCCGAGCAGCAGGGCACCGTCGGCGGCGATCGCCAAGGATAGGCCGTCCAGGAGCTGCGACCGGCGTTCCTTGCCGAAGTAAAGCAGAGCGTTGCGACACAGGACGAGATCGAAGCGCCCGCCCGCCGGCGGCGGACCAAGCAGACTGCGGCGCGCGAATGTCACAAGCGCGGAGAGCTCACGCCGCACCCGCCAACCCTTCGCCGGCTCCAGCACGAAGAAGCTGAGCAGCCGCCGCGCCGTCAAGCCGCGCTGCACCTCGAGTTCGGAGTAGAGGCCCTCGCGCGCCCTATTTACCGCCGACCGCGAAATATCAGTGCCCAATATCTCGATCCGCCACCCCTGCCAGCGCTCAGGCTGCTCGGCGAAGAGCGTTGCCAGGGAATAGGCCTCCTGCCCGCTCGAACAGGCGGCCGACCATATCCGCAGCCGCCGCTCCTCCGCCCGCGCTGCGGCGAGGCGTGGCAAAAGCTCATCGGCGATCATGTCGAATACGGCGGGATCGCGGAAGAAGCTCGTCTCGTTGTTAAGCAGCGCGTCGATCATGTCGAGAGAGAGCTCGGGGTCGGTGCCCTGCTCGATCCGCCTGGCCAACTGATCCAAATCGGCGATTCCTCGCGCGCGGCAAAAGGGAGTCAATGTGGTCGAGATGCGCCAGAGGCGCTCCTGCGACAAGGTCTGGCCGGTGGCCTGCTCGAACAGCCTCGTGATCGCCTGCGCGGCGTGCGCGCTCAGCTGCACCGACGGACCCCGGCTCGGGAACAGACATGCCGAGCGAGATCCTCAGGTGACATCACCGCCGAAGCCAGTCCGGCCTGGGCCACTGATCCTGGCATTCCCCAAACCACCGACGTCGCCGAATCCTGGGCAAGGATTTCCGCGCCGGCGCGGACCATTTCCCGCGCGCCGAGGGTTCCGTCGCGTCCCATGCCGGTAAGAACCACGCCGACACCCTCAACCCCGAAGATATCCGCGACCGATTCGAACATCGGGTCGACCGACGGCATGCAGCGGGTCGGCGCGGGGCTCGGATCGATCCTTACCACCACTCGTCCGCCACTGCGCGCCAGCCGGATATGCCCCTCCCCCGGCGCGACGAGCATTTCGCCGGCAACGAGCGGACTTCCGTCCGCCGCCACCGCGCAAGGGCGCCGCGCGATGTCCCGCAATTGCGCCGCGAAATACGGCATAAAGGGGGGCGGCAGATGCTGGGTGATCAGCATCGGCGCGGCAAATTCGGGCGACAGACCGCGGAGGAAGGCCGACAGGGCGTGGAGGCCGCCGGTAGAGGCACCGATGGCGAGGCAGGATATCTTGCCGGTCTTCGACGGCCGCAGCGCGACGATCGGTGCGGGGGCCGCGGGCTGACGTGCCATCTTCGGTGCGTCCGCGGCGGCGGTCCGTTCCATGGGAGCGTGACCGATGCGGAGAAGCGCGTCGATGAACTTGTGCGAGAATTCGCCGGCGAAGTTCCCCGCCGTGGGTTTGAGCAGCGTATCGGCCGCGCCGAGCGTCAGTGCACGGACCGTTGCCGATGCGCCGATCTCGGCGGCCGAAGATACAATCAGGACGCGCGCACCATGGCTCGCTTCGAGAATCTCCGGGAGCGCGGTCAGCCCGTCCTTGCCCGGCATTTCGACGTCGAGCACGACGATGTCGATATTGTTGCTCGCAAGGAAAAACATCGCCTGGTCCGCCGTCGGCGCGGCGCCTGCGATTTCGAACTCGGATCGTCCCTCAAGCAGGCGGGCGAGCACGGTGCGCGCCACCAGCGAATCGTCAACCAGCAGAACCCGGATGGGCCGCGCATTGGAGCGGCCGCTGTCCGCCCGCCCAAGCGCCGCGCTCGTTCTGGAGCCTGCAGGCACCATCGCTCAGGCGACGCCGACAAGCTGCAATTTGCTCTCGAGCGTTTCTCGATCGAACGGCTTCATCATATATTCGTCGGCGCCCGCCTCGATCGCCGCCCGGATGTGCGCGACATCATCTTCGGTGGTGCAGAAGACGACCTTCGGCCGTGACGAAATGGTCGCCGTAGGAAGCGATCGGAGAAATTCCATCCCGCTCATCACCGGCATGTTCCAGTCGAGGAGGATCACATCCGGAGCGGTGCCCGTCTGACAGCGGTCAAGCGCCTCGCGTCCGTCGCCCGCTTCCTCGACCTTGAAGTTCAACGCTTCGAGAATATGGCGGGCGACCTTTCGGATCACCTTGGAGTCATCGACGATGAGGCAGGTTTTCATCTGGGGGTATCCGTCTTTCAGTATATCTCGTCCACTAGTGCGCATCGGTAAGCGCCCGGTTAACGGCGTCTCAGGCTGCAAGGTCCTGTGGACCGGCGATAAGCGAGCCGACGTCGACAAGGAGCAGGGGGTGCCCCTCATGTTCGAAGACGCCTTGGGCAATCCGCATCCACCCGTCCGACAGCCGGGTGCGTGGCTTGGCGGGCGCGCCATCCAGCGCCACCACATCGTCCACATTGTCGACCAGCAGGCCGTAGAGATGCCCGTCGATCGTGACGATCACCGCCTGTTTCTCTCCGGGCTCGCTGCGGCCTTCGCCGAGCGCCGCGAGCGTATCGATCACCGTCAACACGCGGCTACGCAACGCGAACAGACCGAATATATGCGGCGGTGCACAGGGTACCGGCGCGATGTCGTCGATTTCGACGACAGACTCGACAATCGCGGCCGGCAGCAACGCCTGCTGCCCCGCAATTTCGACGATAAGATAAAGGTCCTGCATTAGCGGCTACCCCACTTCTTCCAATGCCTGCGCAACTCGTCGTCCAGCGCCGCCCGGTCATAACGCCACAGGCTGTCCGGCGAGGCACCTCTGTCCTCGGCGCTGCTGCGCAAGCGGAGGATCGCCGCCTCGGGCCCCATATCGGCCGGAGTTCCGTCGGACACGATCACCAGATCAGGCTTGGACCCGGCATCCCGTTCGGCGAAGACGACGTCGTAGCCCGCACCAACGACAAGGGGCGCCAGCACCTGCCGGGTCCAGGGATCGTCATCGGAAAGCAGGCAGATCGGCTTGGCGGTCTCGGGCGGCTTGGTGCCGACGCCCTGCGCGAACAGCCAGAAAGCGTCGATGAACTCGACTGGCCGCTCCTCGACCAGCATCACGCCGGCCACCGGCCCCGGAATCATGCTTTTTTGAAGATCGACGCGGACCGGCACGATGTCGATGACGCCGTCGATCGCATAGGCGAGTTCCTCATTGCCGTCGTGCATCCGCAGGACGCGCACCCTCTCCTCGCTGATCGGCGCTCCACATGAGACGAGTGGGATGAGGCGGCCTTCGATGTTGAGTCTCATCCGGCCGCCACTCTTGCTGATCGCCCCGGCGAAGCAATCCTCGATTCTCTCCACAAGGGCGAGCGGGATACCACGCTCCACACCATCGAGATCACGGAACAACAGCACCGGGACGGCGCCGTCATCGGCGACCGTTTGTTCGGCATCCTCGGTGATCGCGTCGGCGCCGGCCTTCTGGTCGCGCCGTACGCCCGCTTTGTCGGCGACGCCGGCGACGTCCAGCAGAAGCATCGGCCGGCTGTTATCGGGCAGCGTCGTACCGCCGTAAATACCGCAGGCCATGACGATCGGCGCGGCGGGCTTGACCACCAGTTCCTCATGATCGTGAACCGCCTCAACCGCGAGCGCGTAGCGGGCGCCACCCGAAAGCTTGAGGACGACCAGATTGTTCGGCTCGCTCACCGCGGCAAGCGTGAGAACCGAATCGAGTGTAACCACCGGCAGGCGCATTCCGCGGATGGAGACGATGTTGGCTCCCCCGAGCGTGCCCATCTTGACCGCTTCGCCGCCGATCCGCACGATCTCGTCGATGGCCGAGCGGGGAATGGCGAAATGCTGGCCGCCGCTGCTGATCGTGAGAGCGGGGATGATGGTCAGGGTAAGAGGCACGCGCAGCGTCAGCCGAAGCCCTTGACCGGGCCGGCTGTCGATATCGACAAGGCCACCGATTCGTTCGACATTGGCGCGGACCACGTCCATGCCGACGCCGCGGCCCGAGATCGCGGTGACCTGCTGCGCGGTCGAGAGGCCCGGTTCAAAGATCAACTCGAGCTTCCGGTCCCAACTCATCGCCGCTGCACGCTCTTCGCTGAGCGTGCCGTTGGCGACCGCTTTGCGGACGAGTCGGTCGGCATCGATGCCGCGACCGTCGTCGATGATCTCGATCAGAATATGGTTGCCGACCTGGCGGGCGCTGACATGCAGGCGGCCTGCGAGCGCCTTGCCGGCCAATATGCGTTCCTCCGGCGCCTCGATGCCATGGTCGATGGCGTTGCGGACAATATGGGTCAGCGGATCACGGATCATCTCGATCATCTCGCGATCGAGCTCTACGTCGCCGCCGTCAATTTCGAGCTGGACCTGCTTGCCCAGCTCCGCAGAAATATCGCGAACCATGCGGGGGAGCGCGGTGAAAAGATTCTCGACCCGCGCCATGCGGGTGCGGGTGATCGCGTCACGCATTTCGGCGATGCAGAGTGACAGGCGCTCGAACGATACCTCCGTGCTCGAATTGGCGGCACTGTCGCGCAGGCGGCGAGCCAGTTCGTTGCGCGCGAGCACCATGTCCGACACGCCGGCCATCATCCGGTCAAGCAGATCGACAGGCAGGCGGATCGTACGGGCGACGGCGCGCGGCGAGGAGGAGGCCGCAGCCGGCGACGGGTGCGCCGTTTCGGCGGTGAAAACCTGCACCTCCTCGACGGCAGCAGCCTCGCTCTCGGGCTGGAGCTGGGCGATCAGGATAGCATCGTCGAATTCGGGAACCGAGATGCCGCTGGCGAGTGCCTCGGTCAGCTCGGCGATACGGTCGATGATGGCCAGCACCGCGTTGACCAGCTTGGCGTCGGGCTTGCGGCGATCGGCGCGGACATCGGCAAGGACGTCTTCGGCCGCATGGCTCAGCCGCTCGAGCCGCGGCAGATCGAGAAAGCCGCAGCTGCCCTTGACGGTATGGACGAAGCGGAAGATCGAATCGAGGCGCGAGCGATCGTCAGGCGTCGCCTCCCAGGCCACGATCTCGCCTGCCAGCGCCTCGAGCGTTTCGCGCGTTTCCGCGATGAATTCGCTGAGCAGTTCGTCCATGTGTTCTTTCCCGACTAGAAATCGAGAAGGTCATGGCCGATCGATGGTTAAAACGGCGTTACGGTGCACGGCAAAGGCGCGATCCGCTCCAGCCCGACGCAGCTGTCGTCGGCCCGGTTTCTGGCGCGAACCGCCGATCAGGCCGGCAGCTTGGCGCCCAGGATCAACACGCCATCGCCTGGCGAGGAGACCTGGACCTCGCCCCCCAGTTCGGCAACGAGGAGATGAACCAACCAGGCGGCGGCGGCACGGGGCATCAACAGATCGGGGTCCACCTCCCCGAGCAACGCGTTGCGTATGTCGGGATCGAGGATGATGCGCGGGCCTTCGGCTCGCAGTACAACCTCTCCGCCTTCGGCCGCAATATCGAGCTGGCCACCCCGCACCAGCGCATCGCCGGCGATCAGAGCAAGGTTTAGCAATATCTTGATCGCGACCTTGGGCAGCGACGGTGCCTCCACCATCCAGCCGATCTTCACCTTGCCATCGGTGCCGTGCAGCCCCTCGATCGCCGCGAGCGCCTCGCGCGCGTCGACCATCTCGGCGAAGCCGCCAGCCGCGCCAAAGGCCAGGCGGAAGAATTTGAGTTTGTTGGCCGCCGCGGTGGCGCTGTTCGCCAGCAGTTCCATGCAACTCGCCCGCATCTCGGGATCGGTCTCGTCGGCGAGCAGTTCGATCCCGTTATTCAGCGCTCCCACCGGCGAGAGCAGGTCATGGCACAATCGCGAGCAGAGCAGGCTTGCAAACTCGGCCGAACGATTGACCATATTCTATTCCTTGAAGCTGACATGCAGTGAGGACGCGTCTTTTGGCAAGCGACGAACCGTTACGCAATCGGCGAGTTACGCGATCCTCAGATCGACAGAGACGAAACCGCTCGCCTCGGCCCGCCAGCAGCTCGCATCACCGTCGCCGACGATGATCCAGAAGCTGCCCGGCTCGGCCAGCGCCGCATCGCGCGGGGACGGGCGCGTAGAGCCGTCGGGGTGCGAATGATAGTGGCCGATCGGCGCTATGCCGCCCGACCGCGCAGCTCGCCACGCGCCGATCAGCGCCGCTGGGTCAATCTCGAAGCTGTCGCGGGGCTCGGCCGCGACGTTGACGCACGGCAGCACCTCGTCAACCGCATGCCCCGAACCCAGCAGAAGCCCGCAAATCTCCCTGTCTGGGCTGGCGGAGGCCGCCTGGAGGATTTGCGCAAGCGCCACTCTTGATATCGTGAGATCCATCGCCACATCCCTAACCGATGACCGGGGGGAAATCGACATTGCAGGCCGTGGTACCACCGGATGCCGGCGGCTGGCGGCTGGATCGCGCGCTCGCGGCCGCGCTTCCCACCCTGTCGCGCGAGCGGCTGAAAGCGCTGATCTCTTCCGGGCATGTCAGCGGCGACGGCGGCTCGTTGATCAGGGACCCGGCGGCGAAGGTGATGCCCGGAGCCCGCTATGAGGTGAGCGTGCCCGCTCCCGCAGCGGCGCACAACCAGGCACAGGATATCGCGCTCGACATCGTCTTCGAGGACGAGCATCTGATCGTGATCGACAAGCCGGCCGGGCTGGTGGTTCATCCTGCGGCCGGCAACCTCGACGGTACGCTGGTCAACGCGCTGCTTCATCATTGCCGCGGAAGTCTTTCGGGCATCGGCGGGGTCGAACGGCCGGGCATCGTCCACCGCATCGACAAGGATACGTCCGGGCTGATGGTCGCGGCCAAGACCGATCCAGCGCATGTCGGCCTTGCTGCGCAATTCGCCAAGCACAGCATCGACCGTCGCTACCGGGCGATCGTCGCGGGCGCACCACGGCCTGCCGAGGGCGTTATCGACGCTCCACTGGCGCGGTCGACCGCCAACCGCAAGAAGATCGCGGTCGTGGAGGACGGTCGCGGCAAGCGCGCCGTCACGCATTTCTCGACGGTTCAGCGGCTGAAAGGAGCCTCACTGGTCGAATGCCGACTCGAGACCGGGCGAACTCATCAGGTCCGCGTCCATATGGCGTCGATCGGTCATCCGCTGCTCGGCGATCCGGTCTATGGTCACGCCCGAACGGAACACCGCGAGGTACTTAACCGTTTGAATTTCAAACGACAAGCGCTGCATGCCGCTCGGCTGGGTTTCATCCATCCGGTGACAAGCGAGACTTTATGTTTCGATAGCGAAATTCCTGCCGATATGCAGCGATTGTTCAGCGTTTTGATGATATAGAATGTTACCAATCGGTACGTGGGGCGATTCGCTCCCGCCGAACTGCAGAGGTTCCGGTACCGCATCGGTACTTGGGGAAGGGAGTAATAGATCATGGCAAGCGGAAAGAACGTGCCCGCCACGATTCCCGCACTGGGCGGTGAGCAAAGCCTCAATCGCTACCTCGCCGAGATCCGGAAGTTTCCGCTGCTCACGGCGGAAGAGGAGTATATGCTCGCCAAGCGCTTCCAGGAGCATGGCGATCCCGAGGCTGCCAGCCGGCTCGTCACGTCGCACCTGCGCCTGGTCGCCAAGATCGCGATGGGCTATCGCGGCTATGGCCTTCCTGCGAGCGAGTTGATCTCGGAAGGCAATATCGGCCTGATGCAGGGCGTGAAGAAGTTCGAGCCGGATCGCGGTTTCCGCCTGGCCACCTATGCGATGTGGTGGATCAAGGCCTCCATTCAGGAATATATTCTACGGTCGTGGAGCCTGGTGAAGATGGGCACGACGGCAGCGCAGAAGAAGCTGTTCTTCAACCTGCGCCGGATGAAATCGCAGCTCGATGCCTTCGAGGACGGTGACCTGCGACCGGAGGACCTCCAAAAGATCGCCAAGGATCTTGGCGTCTCCGAGGAGGACGTGACGAACATGAACCGTCGGATGTCGATGGGCGGTGACGCGTCGCTGAACGTCTCCATGCGGGAGGATGGCGAAGGCGAGTGGCAGGATCTGCTGGTCGACCAGGGTCAGCTTCAGGACGAGCGGATCGCCGATGCCGAGGAAAAGAAGGTACGGCACAACATGCTCGAAGAGGCGCTCGCCGCGCTCAACGACCGCGAGAAGCATATTTTGGTCGAACGGCGCCTGGTGGACGAGCCCAAGACCCTCGAGGAGCTCAGCCAGGTCTATGGCGTCAGCCGCGAGCGCGTCCGTCAGATCGAGGTGCGCGCCTTCGACAAGTTGCAGAAGGCGATGATGCGTATCGCGGGCGAAAAGCGTCTTCTGCCAGCGATGTGATCTGAGGGCGTCCGTAAACGAGGCGCCCTCATCGTTATCCTGCGCCGATCGTGCAGACTGGATCGCGGAGGCAGCGAGATACAGATCCTGCCGGTCGGCAAAATATCAAGCGATTGTCGCTTCGAACTGTGAAGCCGAGCTCATATGAATAAAGCCGTCCGCCAGATCGAAGTGGAGATTCCGCAGACGGTGGCGTTCCAGCTCCTCAAGCTCGTGCGGTAAAAGGATTTTTATAGACTACCAGATCCGGCACCCGATATCTCCGCACCCGATGAGGCGAGTGGCTCCACATCGACGGAAACATCGATCTTTTGTCCGTCCTGTCCCGTGAAGACCCCATCGATGGGCGCGACATCGCCATAGTCGCGGCCCATCGCGGTGATGATATGATCACTACCAACCATGCAGCCGTTGGTGGGATCGAAGCCAAGCCAGCCGCGTCTCGGCCCGCACCACATCACTACCCAGGCGTGCGTGGCGTCCGCGCCGACGAGCCGCTGCTTGCCGGGCGGCGGGATCGTGCGGAGATAGCCCGAGACATAAGCGGCGGAAAGCCCGGCGGCGCGCAACCCGGCGATCATGATCTGGGCAAAGTCCTGGCAGACGCCGTGACGTTTCCGGAACGCTTCGATGGGGCTGGTATCGACGGTCGTGGCGCTGCCGTCATAGGTAAAGCTGCGATGGATGTCCCGCGCAAGCGCCAATCCGGCCTCGACTACGCCCCGAGCCTGATCGAGATGAGGGGTACACCATGCCGTGATTTCCGGAACGAGCGGGATGGTCGGAGACGGGTAGATATAGTTTGCGGGACTCTCGACGCTCAGGTCGGCCGTCGCACGCGCCACCGCCGCGGTCTCCGCGATGGCCGGGTCGCCGGGCAGCGGCGAGGGCGTAGGCCGGTCGATCCGAATACGAAAGCGGCTCTCGATGATCAGCTCGCGCGTGGGACGATCGAGGTTCATCCGGGTGACGTTGCCGAGATAGCCCGTCGAACGCATATTGTTGACGAGCGCCGCCGGCGACACGTCCAGCTCATAATGTTCGAGCGTCTGCCCGGCCCAATCGACCGGCTTCAATCGCAGGTTGCACCGCGCGACGCTCACCGGAAAGGCGTAGCGGAAGCGGGTTTTGTGACGAACGGCGTACAGCATCAATCGGTCCGGTTCATGCGAGGATCATCCCCGCCATGCGGAATCCTTCGGCGCCCTGAAGAAAGAAGCGCGCGCTGAGGGCATTGGAGAATTCGGCGAGCATGTTCTCGACGCCAAGCATCATAGGAGCATCAAGGCTTTCCGCACGCGCCGTGCGGATCGCCGCGTCGATCCGGAAAAAGATCGCCTGATGCGTTTCAGGCATTCCGTCATATTTCAGCGCTGGCAACGCCCCCAAATGCTCGGCGATCCGCTCGACCTGATAGGCGATGGCGCGGGGGTTGTAGGGATCGAGCGCGACGAGATCCCGAACAGCCTCCAGAGATAGCCCTGCGAGATAGCGCGCCCTATAACTGATCTGGCTATCGCATAGATCAAGCAGCGTCGTCAGGTCGTCGACCGAAGCATCCTTGCCGCCGAAGCTGCGCACCAGCCGGCAGCCCCACAGTGCGCGTTCGATCCTGCGGCCCATGTCGTGAAAGCGCCACCCCGCGGTACGCCCCATATTCTCCGCAGCCAAGCCTGCCAGCGCCGAAAAGCGCTCCTGCAGGCCGATGGCGCGGGCCAGCGTCGCCTCGGCATCTTCGGACAGCGCACGGGGAAGCGGTGCGTCGACCAGGCGCCAGACCTCGACCGAGAGTCGGTCGCGGGTCCCGCTGGCGATCATGCGGGCGTTGCGCATCAAGGTCGCAACGCTGGCCGGCCCCTCGCCATCGAGCGCAGCCAGCGCCAGTTCGCGGAGGTCATGGGTCTCCCCCGCCTCAGCATCGACCTCGGGCTCCTCCTCGTCCTCGTCGCGGGGCGTCGCCGCGGCGCCGGAGGAAACCAGCATTGTGCCCAGTCGATCGAGCGTAAGCGGGAAGAGCGCCGCTCCGCCATCGGCCACGATCGAGCCACCGAGCGTCGCCCGGACCAGCCGGAGCGTTGCCTCGCCGCGCTCGAGATAGCGGCCAAGCCAGTAGAGGTTGTCGGCGGCCCGGCTCGGCAGGGTGCCCGGATTGCGCCGGATAGCAACCTTCTGAGGGAGCAGCGAAACCGGTTCGACGGCACGTGAGCCGACCACGCACACATCGGCCGAAAAGGCGCCCTCCCCCATCACCGTCGCCCGGACATCCGAATCGTCTCCGATCCGGGCGAAGCCGCCGGGCATGACGGTCCACCGTCCCTGTCCGTCACGCGCGGCAAAGACGCGGATGGTGAACGGCCTGGGAAGGAGCTGGCCACCGTCCTGCACGGTCGGTGTCGTCGAGAGATGAACGTCTTCCTGAGCGACATAGTCGGTCGGTCGGCGACGGAAGTCCTCGAGCAGAGCCTCGCGCTGGGCGGCATCCAGCGTTGCGGGCAGGACCGGACGACCGCGCGGCAAGCCCGCCGGCGCCTCAGCGAAGGCGGGGGCAATCAGCAGGCTGTCAAACAGCGCCTCGACCTCGGCGCGTGGCGCATCCTGGCCGCACCACCAGGTCGCGATGTTGGGCAGGAGAAGATCCTGATGGAGCAGGCGGCGGGCAATCGCCGGAAGGAACGCGGCCATCGCCGTCGATTCCACCACGCCTGCGCCGGGTGCGTTGGCGATTACCACCTGTCCGGCGGCCATGGCATCGGCCAAGCCAGCTACTCCGATCGCCGAGCTCGCATCGAAGGCGAGCGGATCGAGCAGCCGCGAGTCGATACGCCGCCACAATGCATCGACCCGCTTCAGGCCCTCGATCGTGCGCACGAATAAGCCATCGTCGCGGACTGCGAGGTCACTGCCCTCGACGAGCAGCAAACCCAGATAGCGCGCGAGATGTGCCTGTTCGGCATAGCTCTGGTTATAGCGGCCCGGCGTGAGCAAGCCGATCCGTGGTTCGGAGCGGCGACATACCGCCGCCAATCCCTCGCGAAAAGCCGAGAAGAAGGGTGCGAGCCGCTCGACATGGAGTCGGCTCTGCAACTGGCCGAGGAGCCGCGAAGCAGCCAACCTGTTTTCCAACGCATAGCCCGCGCCGACGGGTGTCCGCACATGATCGTCGAGCACCCGCCAGTCGCCGCTCGGGTCGCGGCCGATATCGGCCGCGTAGATATGGAGCCGATAGCCACCCGGTGGCTTGATTCCGACTTGCGAACGCCAGAAGGCGCGGCTGCCGGTGATCAGCGCGGGCGGCAGCGCGCCCTCGGCAACGAGGCGCTGTTCGCCGAAGATATCGTTCAACAGCAACTCGAGCAGCTCGGCACGTTGTGCCACGCCCGCGGCGATGACCGCCCAGTCGTCCTCGCCGATCAGCAGCGGCATCGCTTGGAGCGGCCACGGCCGCTCGCGTTCCTCGCCCGGCAGGCGGAACGCGATGCCCAGTTCCTGGACCTGGCGTGCCATGCGGAGCTGCAGGCCGTCGAGGCGGCCCTCGCTCAAACCACCCAAACCTTCGAGCAGCCTGTGCCACCATTTAGCACCGCGCCCGACATCACCGCGCAGCACGTCGGCCGAACCGGCCTTGGCGATATAGCTGCGCAGCCACCCCTCCGCCAGGCTGGGCATGCCCGGTAGTTCGGCCATCAGATCCCCCTGCATGATGGCCCTACCAGGAAGGGGGGGCGCGTAGGTCGAGCGTCATCGGAAATTCGCTCGGACGCTCGGGCATTGGGACCACGACCGCGCCCGGGGTATGGCCGTGATCCTGGAAACGGGCGCGGCGGCGCGCCTCGGCTTCGAGTTCGTTGACCGGTACGGTATCATAATTGCGTCCTCCCGGATGCGCGACATGATAGACGCATCCGCCTAGCGAACGAGCATTCCATTTGTCGAGGACATCGAAGGTCAGCGGGGCGTCGGCATCGAGCAGAGGGTGGAGGCAATTGGCCGGTTTCCAAGCCTTGAACCGCACTCCGGCAACGGCCTCTCCCGGCACGCCGGTCGGCGTCATCGGTGCCGCGCGGCCATTCACCGCGATGACGTGCCGGCCGGGGACAAGTCCACTGGTCTTGATCTGGAGCCGTTCGGTCGAACTGTCCACATAGCGAACGGTCCCTCCGATCGCGCCGGTTTCGCCCAGCACATGCCACGGTTCCAACGCGTGACTGATTTCCAGGACCACGCCGCCCGCCGCGACCGTGCCATGCACCGGGAACCGGAACTGGCGCTGCGCCTCGAACCATGCCGGATCGAAGTCGTAGCCGGCATGGCGGAGATCGGTCAACACGTCGAGAAAGTCGGCCCACACGAAGTGCGGCAACAGGAAACGATCGTGCAGCGCGGTTCCCCAGCGGACCAGCCCGCCCCTCTGCGGCTCACGCCAGAACCAGGCCGTGAGCGCGCGTAGCAGCAACTGCTGCGCCAGGCTCATCTTGGGCTCCGGAGGCATTTCGAATCCACGGAACTCGAGCAACCCAAGCCGCCCTGTCGGGCCATCGGGCGAGAAAAGCTTGTCGATGCAGATCTCGGTCCTGTGGGTGTTACCCGTCACGTCGACGAGCAGGTTGCGGAACAGGCGATCGACCACCCAGGGCGCCGGCGCCTCTCCCTCGCCCGGACCCGGCACCTGCGCGAGCGCGATCTCCAGTTCGTAGAGCCCGTCGTGCCGGGCTTCGTCGATGCGCGGCGCCTGGCTGGTCGGACCGATGAACATGCCGGAGAATAAATAGCTTAGCGCTGGATGGCGCTGCCAATACAGGACGAAGCTCTTGAGCATGTCCGGCCGGCGGATGAACGGCGAGTCGTTCACCGACCGGCCACCGAGGACGATATGGTTCCCACCGCCCGTGCCGACGGCCCGCCCGTCAACGAGGAACTTGTCGGCTGTCAGGCCGGTTTCGCGCGCCAATTCGTAGAGGCCGAGCGTAATATCCGACGTCTCCGGCCAACTCGCGGCGGGCTGGATGTTGACCTCGATCACGCCGGGATCGGGCGTGATCTTCAAAACGTTGAGGCGCGGATCGGGCGGCGGCGGATAGCCTTCGATGCGAACGGGCGTCCCGGTCTTGGCCGCGGTCGCCTCGACCTCAGCGATCAGCTCCAGATAATCTTCCAACCGTTCGGTCGGCGGCAGGAACACCGCGAGATAGCCCTCCCGCGCTTCGACGGTGATCGCGGTGCGGACGGCGCCTTCGATCAACACCTGCTCCTGCCGCTCCTGCGGAGCATGACCTGCCGCCTGCGCGATCGTCTCGACCCGCTGCTGGTAGAAATCGGGCATGGGTTCGCGTGGCTCGGTCGTGTCGCGCGGATGAAGATAGGGATATTGCGCCGGAGGCACATAAGGCAACGAGCCGAGCGGCAGCCGATAGCCGAGCGCAGAATCTCCCGGCACTGTGAACAGCTTGCCGCGCCGCAGGCTCCATCTTTCCGAGCGCCAGCGACCTGCAATAGCCGCCTGTTTGCTGTGCCATGCCTGGATCGGCAGGACATAGCCGACCGGACGGGCAAGGCCGCGCTCGAAAGCCTTCACCATCCGCGCTCGCGCCTCCGGGTCCTCGATCTGAGGATCGGTCGGATCGACGTTGTCGGGTAGCTGCGCCTCCTTCGCCGACCATTCGAGCGGATCCTCATAGGCCTCCACCACCATATCGGCGCCGATCCCAAGATCGTCCGCAATTGTGCGCAGGAAAGCGCCGGCCTGATCGTCGGAGACGGTCGTCGCCGCTTCGCTGCCGGCGATGAGACCGGCATCCCGCCAGACCGGGACGCCGTCTGTGCGCCAATATACCGAATATCCCCAGCGTGGCAGGCTTTCGCCGGGATACCATTTGCCTTGGCCATGATGGAGCATGCCGCCGGGCGCAAAGCGATCACGCATCTTGCGGATCAGCCGGTCGGCATAGCCGGCCTTGGTCGGGCCGACCGCATCGCCGTTCCATTCGGGCGCTTCGGGGTCGTCGAGCGCGACGAAGGTCGGCTCGCCGCCGGTCGTCAGTCGTACGTCCTGCGCCGCGAGATCGGCGTCGACCTGATGGCCGAGCGCATCGAGCGCGGACCAGCGTGCGTCGGTAAAGGGCTTGGTGATGCGCACCGCCTCGGCAATGCGCTGGACGCTCATGTCGAAGTGAAAATCGACATGGGCGGGTTCGAGCAAAGCCCCCTCGATCGGCGTCGCCGAGCGATAGTGCGGGGTCGCGGCAAGCGGAATATGGCCTTCGCCGGCAAACATGCCCGACGTCGCATCCATGCCGATCCAGCCGGCACCGGGAACATAGACCTCGGCCCAGGCATGGAGATCGCAGACATCCTGAGCGACTCCCTTCGGGCCTTCGAGCGGGATAATGTCGGGTGTCAGCTGGATCGAATAGCCCGATACGAAGCGGGCGGCGAGGCCGAGGCGACGCGCGGCCTGGACGAGCAACCAGGCTGAATCGCGGCAGCTGCCGGAACCGATCGCCAGCGTGTCCTCGGGCGCCTGGACACCGGCCTCCATCCGGATGACATAGCCGACCCGCTTGTTCACCGCCACGTTGAGTTCGACCAGGAAGTCGATCGTCCTCGCTTCGGTTCCGGCGAACTGATCGACAAATTCCTCGAACAGCGGCCCCTGCGGCTCGATCTCGAAATAGGCCGCGAGGTCCGATGCGAGCGCCGGCGCGTAGGTGAAGGGCCGTTTCTCGGCATAATCCTCAACGAAAAAGTCGAACGGATTGATGACGACGAGATCGGCGATCATGTCTACCGTCACAGAGAATTCGGGCGTGCGTTCGGGAAAGACGAGCCGCGCAAGCCAGTTTCCGTGGGGGTCCTGCTGCCAGTTGATGAAATGGTTTTCGGGTGTGATCCGAAGCGAATAATTGTTTACGGCCGTACGGCTATGCCCGGCCGGCCGCAGCCGGATGATCTGCGGCCCGAGCAGGACCGGATGGTCGTACCGATAGACGGTCTGGTGATGCAGCGCGGCTTGAATCATAAGGTACAGAGTCAGCACAATCATTTGTGCGGTGCAATAAAGAGTTGCGTGATGCGCAAATCCTGCCGGGCCAGTTTGCCGGGCCCGCCAAAGGCGGATACGACGCCTTTACCGCCTTATTCCTTTGTTTACAGCGATGTCACCGACCGCCGATCAGTCCATGCTGAGCCGCACAGACCAACGGCCCCCATTGCGGAACGCGACATTGCCGATTCCCAAATAGGGAAGCGGGCGACGCGCAGGAAATTCACAGGAGGTGCAGCGAATGACCATCGGGCCTGGTCAGCGTCCCAAATGGATAGCGAGTTCGTAGCTGGCATCGATCATCCGTTGGCGGCCCGGATCATCGACCGAGTGCGCGGCCGTGCCGGTCGCGCCGGCCGAAAGTGCCCCGGCAATGCCAACCAGCAGAAGGCCGGCGAGCCCTGTCATCCATAAATGTCTCATGATCCTTTTCCCGAGTCCGTCGTCAATGCATTGATTGACTGTTGCTCATTGCTCTGCCATTTGATTCGAGTCAAAGAGGATATTGTCATTGATACATTATGGGTGACGATGGACTGGACTCCTGAACTCAGTGGGCAGGGCGGCACCGTCTCCGGACGCCTGCTCACCGCGCTACGCCACGATATCATCGAAGGGCGGCTCGCGTCCGGGGCGAAGCTCCCGCCGCACCGCGAGCTCGCTCATCGTCTGGGCATCGGCATCGGCACCGTGACCGCCGCCTATGCGGAGGCCGCGCGTCAAGGGCTGATTACCGCAACCGTCGGGCGCGGCAGCTTCGTCGCCGATCATACGCCGGCCGTCACGCGCGGCGGTGGGCCGATCGCGCTCGACCGCAATGTGCCGCCGCTGGCGGCGGCCCAGCGCCGCTTCGCGGCGGCGATGGCGCGGATCGCCCGGCGGGCGGACCTTGCGGACCATCTGGGCTATGCCCCGCCCGCCGGCCTTCCCTCGCACCGTCGCTCGGCCGCAGCATGGCTCGGTAGAATCGGGGGGCTCCGCGGCATCGATCCCGATAGGCTGATCATGACCGAAGGGGGCCAGCAGGCGATGTCGCTGGCATTCGAGGCGCTGTGCCGGCCCGGCGACGCGATCATGACTGAAGCGGCCAGCTATTTCGGCATCAAGTCGATTGTCCAGGCCGGCGGCTATCGTGCGATCGGGCTGAAAATGGATGCCGAGGGGCTGCTTCCGGATGCGCTCGACGAGGCGGCCCTCGGGGGCGCGCGCGTGCTTTACACGCTGCCGACGCTGCAGAACCCCACTGGCCGGATCATGGGCGCGCGGCGCCGCGCCGAGATTGTCGCAGTGGCGCGCCGGCGCGACATCATCATCGTCGAGGACGATGTCTATGCCGCCTATGCAGCCGGCAACGCGCCCGCCCCGCTCGCCGCACTGGCTCCCGAGCGATGCTTCTATGTCGGCAGCGCGTCCAAGGCGTTGGCGCCGGGACTGCGCACAGGCTTCCTGATCGTGCCCGGCCCGGACGAGGTCGAACGGGTGCTGCGCCTCGTCCGCGGGCGGGTCTACGCTCCGTCGGTGCTCGGCGCACTCGTCACCTGCCAATGGATCGACGAGGGTATCGCCGATGAGATCGTCACCGAAAATGGCGCCGAGGCCCTAGCGCGCGGGAAGATGGCGGCCGCCAGGCTGGGGGCGGCGATCAGCGCCCCCGCTGATCCCCGCTGTCCGCATATCTGGTTGCCGATGTCGGAGCTCGATGCCGAACGGCTCGCCGCGCGGGCGATGCGCGCCGGAGTCGAGCTCACCCCGCCCTCGGCGCCCCTGATCGACGCTTCCCTGATCTCGGGGGTCCGGCTATGCCTTGGCGCGCCTGCCGACCGAGCCGAGCTCGGCACCGCGCTCGACCGCGTCGCCGCCGCGCTCGACGCCGAATCTCACGCGCCGGCGGCTGCGGTGGTGTGAACTGATGACCGATCCCTTTTCGATTTTCGAAGCATGGTATTCCGAGGCGCGGACCAGCGAGATCAACGATTATAATGCGATGGCGGTAGCGACCGTCGCCGCGGACGGACAACCGTCCGTGCGGATGGTGCTGCTCAAGGGGCATGACGAACGCGGCTTCGTTTTCTACACCAACTATGAAAGCCGCAAGGCGCTCGAGATTTTCGCCACCGGCCGCGCCGCGCTGCTTTTTCATTGGAAGTCGCTGCGGCGGCAGGTCCGTATCGAAGGACCCGTACAGCGGGTAAGCGATGTCGAGGGCGACGCCTATTTCGCTACCCGGTCTCGTGATTCCCAATTGGGTGCGTGGGCTTCGGATCAGTCGCGCCCATTGGATAGCCGCGCTACCTTCGAGGCGCGCTACGAGGCGGTGCGCGCACGGTTCGAGGGCATCGAGGTGCCTCGTCCGCCGCACTGGTCGGGCTTCCGCGTGCAACCGGTAAGGCTCGAATTCTGGCAGGATCGCGCGCATCGCCTTCACGAACGCAGGCTGTTTACGCGATGCGCCGAGGGCTGGTCAGAGGCTCTGCTCTACCCATGAACCCGTCGGCGAACGTCCGGGCCGGTCTCGCCTCCGCTGCCGTGGCGTTGATCCTGGTCGCGCTCAAATCCTATGCAAGCTGGCAATCCGGCTCGGCCGCGATGCTTGGCTCGCTCGCCGATACCGCGCTCGACCTGGTCGCATCCCTGGCCACGCTTTATGGCGTTCACCTTGCCGCGACACCTGCGGATCGTCAGCATCGTTTCGGGCACGGCAAGGCCGAGGCCATTGCCGCCTTCTTCCAGATCATACTGATCACGCTTTCGGCCTTCTGGATCGGCATCCACGCGCTCCAGCGCCTGGTCGCCGGCGCCGGCCCAGTCGAGGCCAGGTCGGGCGTAGCAGTATCGCTGTTCGCCGCGGCGATCACCTTCGCCCTCGTCCGCTATCAGCGCCGAGTGATCGCGCAGACCGGCTCGCTGGCGATCGCGACCGACAGCTTTCATTATCAGAGCGACCTCTGGCTCAACCTGGCGGTAATCGCGGCGTTGCTGCTCGATCATCGGCTGGGCGTGCGAGGCGCAGATGCCGTTGGCGGGCTCGGCATCGCTGCGTGGCTCCTATACGGAGCGTGGCATGCGTCCCGCGAGGCGCTCGACCAGCTGATGGACAAGGAGTGGCCGGAGGAACGCCGCCGCGCCTTTGTCGAGGTCGCCAACCGTCACCCGGAATTACGCGGCATTCATGATCTGAGGACGCGCCGTTCGGGCAACCGCGACTTCGCGCAATTCCATATCTGGGTCGACCCCGCAATGACCATTGGCGCTGTCCACCGGGTGATGGACGAGATCGAGGACCGGCTGCGTGCCGCCTTCCCCGGAGTCGAGATCCTCATCCACCCCGATCCGGCGGGCCATATGCCGCCTGGAGAGGAAACGCAGCCATGACTCCAGCCGGATCGCCCGTTCGCCGGTCGCACGCGACGGTGGGGGGTGTCAGGCGGCCATGACCAGTTCGGGCGCCGCCGTCTCAGCGATCCATCCGCCGCCGAGCACGCGGTCACCAGCGTAGAGCACGGCCGCCTGGCCCGGGGCTACGCCATATTCCGGCTGCTCGAAGCGAATAAACCCGTTCGCGAAGCGGGCAGGCACGGGCTTCGCCAGCGAACGGACCTTGGCCGCAAGCGGACCGCTATGGCCGTCGCCGATCCAGTTTACGTCTGCGAGCCGCGCCGCTTTGACCGCGAGCGCGCGGCGGGGGCCGACGATGAGCCGCCGGGTCGCGGTATCGAGGCGAACCACATAGAGCGGTTCCGGCGTGCCGCCAATTTCGATCCCGCGGCGCTGACCGACGGTGAAGTGGAGAAGGCCCCTGTGCCGACCGAGCACCCGGCCCGCCAGGTCGACGATCTCTCCAGGTTCCGCGGCGTCCGGCCGCATGCGCTTCACGATGCTCGCATAATCTCCGTCGGGCACGAAGCAGATGTCCTGGCTGTCGGGCTTGGCGGCAACGCCGAGCCCGAGTTCGGCGGCAATCTCGCGCACGCGCGCCTTGGGCAGGGCCCCAAGCGGAAAACGCAAATAGTCCAGCTGCTCGCGCGTCGTCGCGAACAGGAAATAGCTCTGGTCACGCGCAGGATCGATCGCGCGATGCAGCTCGGCAGCGCCATCCCGGCCGATCAAGCGCCGAACATAATGGCCGGTCGCGAGGCAATCGGCGCCGAGATCGCGGGCAACGCCGAACAGGTCGGTGAACTTGACGCTCTGATTGCAACGGACGCAGGGTATCGGGGTGCGGCCAGCTGCATATTCGTCGACGAAATCCGCGATCACCTGGTCGCGGAAGCGGTTCTCATAATCGAACACATAATGGGCGATGCCGAGCTTTGCCGCCACGGCGCGGGCATCCCGGATATCCTGCCCGGCGCAACAGGCCCCCTTCCGGCCCAGCGCGGCTCCATGATCGTATAGTTGCAGCGTGACGCCGATCGTTTCAGCGCCACTCGCCGCCGCGAGCGCCGCCACGACCGAACTGTCGACTCCGCCTGACATGGCGACGACGATGCGGCGTCCCTTGAGCGACCTGCCATCAAGGCTTTCGAGCTGGAAATCGGGGATCATGGGCGGCCCATAGCAGCTTGGAGCAAGAGCCGCAAAATTCTGGACAAATCGGCTAAAGATTCCGCGGTGCGCGCCGTTTCTTTCCACGAGACGGGAAACGGCGAGCACGTATGAAAATCAAAATCGACGAGTTCCGATCCGACCGGGCCACCGAGGTGGCACTGCCGCTCGATTTCGAGACGCTGCGTGCCGCACTGGCTGCCTACCAAGCCGCCATGCCGACGGCACGGATGGCTCAGGATGGCGCCGAGACGACCGATCCGCGGCTTCCGGCCCATGCGGCGGTCGCCGCTCTGGGCGCAGGGCCGCGCGGGCAAAAGTCGGTCGGACCGGCCAATGGCAGCTTCCATGCCGCCGCCGCCGCGCACTTTACCGGTGCGCAAGACAAATGACGCGCACATTTACCCTTCTGCGCAAAGCTTCATTGATCGCCGGACCGATAGGAACGGGATCGCAAAACACGTCACGGTCCAGCGACCAAGTCGAGGTAAAGTATGCTTGAGAATCAAAAAATCCGCCCGCACCAGGTCATCGGCCCGCTCGGTGAGCCCTTGACGCTCGACACGCTGCCTCCTCCCGGTACCACGCGCTGGGTCGTCCGCCGCAAGGCGGAGGTGGTGGCCGCGGTCAGCGGCGGGCTGCTCACCGTGGACGACGTCTGCGAGAGATATGATCTCAGCGCCGAGGAGTTCGCCAGCTGGCAGCGCGCGGTCGAGCGGTCCGGAATGCCCGGCCTGCGCGTGACACGGATCCAGCATTATAAGTCGCTGTACGAGCGCCAGCAGAAATATTGAGGCCTCGAACGGCTCCGACATGCGCCCGCTCCGGCCAAGCCGGGGCGGGCTTTACTTTAGCGAATTTGCGCCATCCCGTCGGGCCGAGGATGCTGCGCACTTGCTCCCACCCCTCCGCTGATCGGCTCCGGTCGCCGATGGCGCGCGCCGCTGCGCCCACACCGCCACTGCACCGCCGCTGCACCGGCCGGCGAACCTGCGCACCGACGACCCTGCAGGAACATGTCGCTGGTTCGAACGTAGTTCGTCGGCAAGGCTTTCGGCCCGTCCGAAGCGCTGAAAAGGTGATAGGAGGACGAGATGGACTTCATTATTTTCCTAATCGTAGGGGGCATCATCGGATGGCTCGCCAGCATTGTGATGCGCACTGACGCGCAGCAGGGCATCATCCTGAATATCGTTGTCGGTATCATAGGATCGTTCATCGGCGGCGTGTTGTTCGGACGGACCCTCGGCGGCGGCGGTGTTGGTGGCTGGATCAGCGCATTCGTCGGCGCGGTCATCCTGCTTGCGATCGTAAATCTGGTCCGTCGCGGCGCGGTTCGATAAACCCGAACCCGGCGCGCAGGGGCCGTCGGACCACCGGCGGCCCCTTTTCCTATTGTAACTCGAATGTGACGGACAGGCTGATCGCCAGCTTCTGTTCGCCCGCTTCGATCGCGCTGTCCGCCTCCTTGCTGCGCTGGCTCGCCATCATCATCGGAAGGGGCCTCGGCGTCAGCCCGTCAAGCGAGCCCTCGCTGATCGCAACGATCCGTTTGACCTGGAGGCCCGCCGCCCTGGCATAGAGCTGGGCGCGAGCCTTCGCTGCGACAACCGCACGTTCGCGAGCCTGATCGATCAGCGGCTCGGCTTTGTCGATCGACAATGTGGGGCCATCGATCTGGTTCGCGCCGGCCGACACCAGCGAATCCAGCACTTTGCCTGCAAGCTTTACATCGCGGAAGCGGACAGTGACGCGCGCGGAAGCCTGATAGCCGGTGATGGCGGGCGGCTGATTGTCGGCATATCTGTACTGCGGGCTCAGGTTGATTGCGGTAGTCTGGATATCCCGATCCGCGATCCCTGCCTTGCGGATCGCGGCGGTCGTAGCCGCCATCCGCCTGGCGTTCTCGGCCATTGCCGCGCTCGCGTTCTCCGCCTGCGTGACTACGCCTGCACCGACAATGGCCATGTCGGGGACCACGGCGACCTCGCCCGTCGCGATGATATCGAGGCGCGTACCGGCGAGATGCGCCGGCGGCAACGAGGCTTCCTGGGCCAGGCCGGGGCTCGCCATCGCAACCGCCCACAGGCTCGCAGCCACAGATCCTCTGAGAATATGCTTCATTTTCGATCTGCTCCCGCTTGGCCGCAGAGACTGGGCCGTGTTAGGACTCTGGCCAGTCTTCGCTGCACAGGGGCTGAACGCCTTTCGGACTCGCAACGATCCACCTCCTTCCCAAGGGCGATAGGACTGCAGGCCCTTGAGCAGGGTGATGTATAACGATAATACAGCTACCAACAAATATGGCCGCCGTTCGTGCTGCCTCGTCGAGAGCCTATTATGAACGTCGAACCCGGCATCCATACCGACTATGCCGCCTATGACTCGGGCGATGCCCAGAGGCGCCGCCGGCGCCGGCTGATCATCGGTGCGGTCATGCTGGCGCTGGCGGCCGTGATCGCGTGGACGATTTTCGGCACCAGGACGGCGGACCCGCCGCAGCCCGCCCCGCCGACAGTGACGGTCATCATTCCGGGCCGCACCCAGTCGGCAGCCCTGATATCCTCGAACGGTACGATCAGCGCGAAACGCGAAATGCCTGTCGGGGTGGCGGGCGAAGGCGGCATGGTCGTTCGGGTCCTCGTCGAGCCCGGCGACTGGGTGGCGGCCGGACAGACGCTGGCAGTCATAGAGCGCTCGGTGCAGGCGCAGCAGGCCAATTCGCTTGCGGCATCGGTACGGGTGGCGCGCGCCGATGCCGACCTCGCCCAATCGGAACTCGACCGGGCCAAGGCATTGGTGGCGCGGGGCTTCATCTCCAAGGCGGACGTCGACCGCAAGACCGCGTCACGGGACGCCGCCGCGGCGCGTGTCGCGGTGGCACAGGCACAGTTGCAGCAGGCGCGCGCCGAAATCGGTCGCCTCGATATCCGCTCCCCGGCCGCCGGGCTCGTCCTGACCCGCGCGGTGGAGCCCGGCCAGGTCGTCGGACCAGCTAATGGCGCCCTGTTTCGGGTGGCCAGGGATGGCGAGATGGAAGTCCGTGCCCAGCTTGCCGAGCAAGATCTTGCCCGGCTCAGGGTCGGCAACAGCGCGGAGGTGACGCCTGTGGGGAACAACCGCGTCTTCACCGGCACGATCTGGCAAATGTCTCCGGTGATCGACCCTCAGACCCGGCAGGGCACCGCGCGGATCCAGCTCCGCTACGATCCGGCGCTGCGCCCCGGCGGCTTCGCATCGGTAACGATCAGAAGTGGCACGGTCACGGCGCCCCGCCTGCCCGAGTCCGCGGTCCTCAACGATGAGAAGGGCTATTATGCCTATGCGGTGGCCAAAGACGGCCGGGTCGTTCGTCGTGACCTCAAGATCGGCGATATGTCCGATGCCGGGGTGGTCGTGCTGGCGGGCCTCCAGGGCGATGAGAGGATCGTCCTTTCAGCAGGCGCCTTCCTCAGTCCGGGCGATCGGGTAACGCCGCACCTCGCGTCGACTCTCGCTAATCGCTGAACGGCAGGAGCGAGGATATGCGCAACATTTCGGCCTGGGCGATCCGGAACCCGATCGCTCCGATCGTGCTGTTCCTCGCACTGACGCTGGCCGGGATCGTCAGCTTCGCCCGGATGGACATCAATCAGATGCCCGACATCAGCTTTCCCAGCGCAGAAGTGCGGGTCACCCAGCCGGGCGCGGCGCCAACGGAGATAGAGACCCAGATCACGCAAAAGATCGAGGCCGCGGTCGCCTCGATCGGCAACGTCAAGTCGATCTCGTCCACAGTGACCGAAGGGAGCTCCGCCACACAGGTGGAATTTCAGCTTGGGACGCCTGTCGACCGCGCCGTCAATGACGTTCGCGACGCAGTCTCCAAGATTCGCTCGGAGCTTCCGGAAGGGATTCTCGAACCGCAGATCAAACGCCAGGACATCGAAGGCGCACCATTCGGCTATTTCTCGGTCGAAAGCGTCGACATGACGCTGGAGCAACTGAGCTGGTTCACGGACAATACGATCATCAAACGGCTGCAGGCCATCGACGGCATGGCAGCCGCGTTCCGCGGCGGCGGCGTCAGCCGCGAAATTCGGGTAATCCTGGATCCGGCACGCATGCAGGCCCAGGGCGTCACCGCGAGCCAGGTCAACAACGTGCTGCGCAGCGTGAACCTCAACGCTGCAGGCGGCCGCGCGGAACTGGCCGGCGCCGAACAGTCGGTGCGCGTGCTCGGCAATGCCGCTTCGGCCTATGAACTCGGCGCTACGCAAATCTCGGTCGGCGATGGCCGCACCGTTCGCCTCGCTGACATCGCAACGGTGCGCGACGCCTATGCCGAACAGCGCCAGATTAACAAGATGAACGGCCGGCAAGTGCTCTCGGTCGGCATCCAGAAGGCCAAGGGGGCATCGGATGTGGAGGTCTATGCCAATGTCCAGAAAGTCCTGGATGATCTTCACAAGCAGAATCCGAAAGTCAGATTCCGTGAACTCTTCACCAGCGTCACCTACACCAAGCAGCAATATCATTCCGCGATAGATGCGATGATCGAGGGCTCGGTGTTAGCCGTTATCGTCGTCTTTTTCTTCCTGCGGGACTGGCGTGCGACACTGATTTCGGCGCTCGCCATCCCTCTCTCTGCCGTGCCCACCTTCTGGTTCATGGCGATGATGGGCTTCACGCTCAACACGGTCAGCCTACTCGCGCTCAGCTTGGTCGCCGGCATCCTCGTCGACGACGCCATCGTGGAGATCGAGAATATTGTGCGCCACATGCGGATGGGAAAGAGTGCCTATCAGGCCTCGATGGACGCAGCCGACGAGATCGGCCTGGCGGTGGTTGCGACGACGATGTCGATCGTCGCGGTGTTCGTACCGGTCTCCTTCATGCCGGGCATACCGGGGCAGCTCTTCAAGCAATTCGGCCTCACGGTCGCCGTGGCGGTGCTGATGAGCTTGCTCGTGGCGCGCCTGATAACGCCGATGATCGCCGCCTATTTCCTCAAGGCCGAGGGCGTGAAGGAACATGGTGGCGGCACGTCGATGGAAAAATATATCGAGGTCCTTAGATGGTCGCTGGTCAATCGCTGGAAAACGATCCTGATCGGCGTCGCGGCCTTCGGACTGACGATATTGCTGTTCGCGACCACCCCGCAGGAATTCCAGCCGCCCATGGACGTCGACTATAGCGCGGTGAAGATCGAGCTGGCACCGGGCGCGCGCGTGGCGGAGGACACGCAGAGGGTAGCCGACCAGGTCATCGAACTCCTCCATCGACAACCCGAAGTCGCGAGAGCTTTCGCGGTCATCGGCGATAATGGCGACAGCCGCCTCGCCAGCATCTACATCACGCTGAAGCCTGCCAAGGAACGCGAGCGAAGCAGCGTGGAATTCGAGCGGCACACTGCCGTCCTGCTCGCCAGGATTCCCGATGCGCGCATCAACTTCCTCTCACAAAGCGGCGGCCTCGGCCGTGATCTGACGATCATGTTGGCCGGAGACGATCCGATCGAGCTCCAGCATAGCGCGAACGACTTGGTCGCCGAGATGCGCAAAAGCCCGCTTATCCGCGACCCGCGTATCGATGGCGATGTCCAGCGGCCCGAACTGATCATCACGCCGCGGCTCGATATCGCCGCCGATCTCGGCGTGACCACTGCGGCGCTCAGCAATGCCATCCGGATCGCGACGCTGGGGGACATCGAGCAGAACATGGCGAAGTTTTCGCTCAGCGATCGGCAGGTCCCCATCCGGGTCTCGATCGCGGAAACCTCCCGCCGGGACCTGTCGACGATCGAGAACATGCCTGTGCAGACCTCGACGGGCGGTAGTGTTCCGCTCAAGGTGGTTGCGGACATCAAGTTCGGCGCCGGCCCCTCGCAGATCCAGCGCTACGGTCAGGTCCGCCGCGTCGTCGTCGGCGCCGATCTGGCACCCGGCAAGGTCAGTGGCGATGCCAAGAAGTTCATCGACAACACGAATACCATGAAGAATCTTCCCACCGGCGTACGGCGCGTCGCCTTTGGCGAAGACGAGTTTCAGGGCGATCTCATCGCCGGCTTCGCCATCGCCGTCATCTCGGGAGTCCTGCTGGTGTTCGCCGTTCTTGTGCTCCTCTACAAGCGCGTCCTGCCGCCATTCGTGAACATGGGCTCGCTGCTTCTTGCTCCGCTCGGGGGCATTCTCGCGCTAAGGCTCGCCGGGATGTCGATCTCGATGCCGGTCTATATCGGCCTGCTGATGCTGCTCGGCATCGTCGCGAAGAATTCGATCCTGCTCGTCGATTTCGCGATTGAGGAGATGCGTCGCGGCGTGAACCGCTATGATGCTATCCTGGAAGCCGCGCACAAGCGCGCCCAGCCGATCGTGATGACATCGGTCGCGATGATCGCAGGCATGGTTCCGATCGTCCTGGGTCTGTCGGGCGACAGCAGCTGGCGGGCGCCGATGGCGGTGTGCGTTATCGGGGGCATCGCCATGTCGACGCTGCTCACCCTGGTCATCGTGCCTGCCGGATTCACCCTGGCCGACGATCTCGAAAAATGGATAGCGCCCAAGCTGGGGCGATTGCTGGTCAATGATGAACAGCACAAGCTGGCCACCGCCCCTCCGCAACCGGCCGAATGATAGCGGTTCCTGCTGCCCCGCCACTGCGCGCAAAATGAACCTCCTCGTTTCGGTTGAACAATCGTGCGGACCAGCCATTCTGACGCCATGAATTTGCTTCGCGCTTCAGGTTTGGACCGCTTCAATCCCGCCCAGGGCGGCGTACGTGGCATGCGGATCTTTGCGTCCGGCCTGCTGGTCGTCATGGCCGGTCTTTATCTGCTCGCCCGCGCACGCGAGGCGCCGGATGCATTTGTTGGCTGGGGTTATCTGCGCGCGTTCGCCGAGGCCGCAATGGTCGGCGGACTCGCCGACTGGTTCGCCGTCACCGCGCTCTTCCGTCACCCGCTCGGACTGCCGATCCCCCATACCGCGATCATCCCGCGCAACAAGGATCGGATCGGCGACAGCCTGGCCGTCTTCCTGCGCACCAATTTTCTCACTGCATCCGTCGTGGCGCGCCGCATGCTCGGCGTCGACGGCGCGGGCGCAATTGGGCGCCTGCTTGCCAATCCTCCGAAGGGCGGGCGAACCCGAGCCGGCATAAGTCGCGCGCTCGCGACGATCCTGGAGTCCCTCGGTGACGAGAGGTTCGGAGCGACAGTCAAGGGCGCCCTCGCCGACCGGCTCCGCAACCTCGAAATCTCTCCCGCCCTCGGCCGGGCACTCGACGCGGCGATCGTCGAGAACCGCCACGCCGAGATGCTGGATGGCATCATTGCCTGGGCAGGACGCGTGCTCCTGCACAACGAGGGCATGATTCACGATATGGTGCAGTCCCGCACCGGTAAGTTCATGCGCTGGACGGGCCTCGACGAGAAACTGTCGGGCGCAATCGTCGAGGGGTTGCACAAGCTGCTTGACGAGATGGAGCGCGACCCCCTGCATCCGCTTCGTCTCAAAGCGCAGGAAGGTCTCGAGCAACTCGCCTATAGGTTGCAGCATGATGCCGACACCCGCGCCAAGGTCGCAGCCGCCAAGGCGGACCTGATCTCCAGTCCCGCCGTAGCCGCATGGCTCGATCGGCTCTGGCAGAACGCCCGCGTGAAACTCATCCAGGCGGCGCGCGATCCCGATGCGGCGCTTGGGGGCCAGGTCGGCGACGCGCTCAAGCAACTCGGCGATACGCTACAGACCGACCCGGCGCTCAAGCGTACCGTCAACCGTCTGATCCGGCGCATGGCGGTCGGTCTAGTCGCCGACTATGGAGACGGCATCGTCACGCTGGTTTCCGCGACGGTCCGCAGTTGGGACGCGCGGACAGTGACGCTCCAACTCGAAAATGCCGTCGGCCGCGACCTGCAATATATCCGGGTCAACGGGACGATTGTCGGAGGCCTGATCGGAATTGGCCTGCACGCAATCGCGCAGGCGATCTGATTCTGTTCGACGAGATCGGGCTTCGAGGTTGGTGACGTCGGCACGCGAGCATCCGTCCGTCCGGGCGTGACGAACCGCCGGCGGTGAGCATAGCTCCCACGACCGGCCCCCCGATCCTCGCATCAGCCGACGCCACCAATCTCGATCTTAGGGCGGAGCCACGCGTATGCGCTGTAAACAATTGTAATTTTGCAGTTGCTGACAAGCCGTGCGCCGCCCCGCCGTCTAAATCGGGGCTCTGGCCGCCAACGGGAGGGTGCGGATGTCAGCTACGGAGCGGCTTTATCTTGGAATCGCGTTTTCGAGCGTCCATGCTGCGCACCATGGACGCTCCATCGATACCCCTGCGCCAAGGCGATAGCATGCGGATCGCGGTGCTTGACGATGAGCCGACGGCGCGAGCGTTCGTGTCACAGGCGCTGATCGAAGCCGGCCATCGCTGCTACGAATTCCCCGACGCGCGTACATTGGCGACGCGGCTCCGCCAGGAGACGTTCGATCTCGTCATCCTCGACTGGAACATGCCCGACAAGAGCGGGGTCGAGATCATCGCATGGATGCGGGAGAATATGGACAAGCGCGTCCCTTCGTTGCTGCTGACCAATCGCAACAGCGACGAGGACATCGTAGCCGGCCTCAATGCCGGCGCCGACGATTATATCATCAAGCCCGTCCAGCCGGCGGTCCTGCTGGCTCGCATTTCCGCGATTCATCGTCGGACCGGCCCCCGTGAAGCCGGCGGGGCCAATGAGAGCTATGGTCCTTATTATCTTCAGCCCGCGCGCCAGGCGATCACCGTAGAGGGAGAGACGATCGTGCTGACCGCCAAGGAATATGAGTTGGCCGCCACCTTGTTTCGAAACCTGCATCGGCCGCTGTCGCGATCCTATCTGCTCGAGATGGTCTGGGGGCGCAATCCGGACCTTCCGACGCGCACGCTCGACGCGCATATCTCCCGCATCCGCGCCAAGCTCGGGTTACGCCCCGAGCGCGGCTTCCGTCTCAGCCCGGTCTATGGCTATCGGCTCGAGGCTATCGACGCCGACGAAGGCGGGAGCTGAACGATGGGCAAGATGTTGATCCCCGCGCTGGTCGCTACCCTGTTGGCGACGACAGTCGCGGTGGCGGCAGAGGCGGCGCCACCGATCGACCAGCCCGTCCGCTATACGATCAAGAGCGGCGAGACGCTGATCGGGCTCGCAACGCGCTACATGTTGAGGCCTGAGGATTATCGTTCTGTACAGACCCTCAACAAGGTTGCCGATCCTTACAAGATCCCCGCGGGCACCGTCCTGCTGTTTCCCGAGCGGCTGCTCCGCGCCGAACCGATCGTCGGACGCGTCGCTTCCTTCCGCGGTTCGGTCAGCGTCGACGGGCGAAGCGCGACCCTCGGCATGCCGATCCGTCAGGGCGCACGCGTCCAGACCGGAGAGAATGCGTTTGTGACCATCGAGCTGCCCGACCGCAGCAATATCTCGCTGCCGTCCCAAAGCCGAATTCAGGTCGAACAACTCAGGCGCATCCTGCTGACCGGCGCACTCGACCGGAATTTCCGTCTCGAGGCGGGCCGGTCGACCTCGTCGGTGACGCCCGGCAAGGCGACCTCGCCGACTTTCCGGGTGACGACGCCGCTGTCTGTGTCTGCGGTACGCGGAACCGAATTCCGGGTGGCGCTGGATCCGAGCGGCGGGCGGGCCGCGACCGAAGTAGTCGGCGGCACGGTCGGCGTCGCGGGCGCGGACGGCGGGGACGAAGTCTCCGTCCCACGCGGCTTTGGCATATTCGCCACGCCTGCGGGGGTCGGCAAACCGGTCGCGCTGCTGCCCTGGCCCAAGCTTGAACGGATCGCGCGCGAAGGGACCGATGGCGTCGTTATCACGATCGGCGCGGTCGAGGGCGCGACAAGCTACCGAACCGAGTTGGCGAACGATCTGCAGTTCAAGCAGGTGTTCGCGGAAAAGGTCACGGCTGTGCCCAGCGTGAGCTTCGGCGGAATGCTCGGCATCCGCTTCTACGTCCGGCTTACCGCGATCGCCGAGTCCGGCCTCGAAGGCCGGTCACGCATCTACGCGCTCGATAGATCCGGGCGCGGCATACCGCGGCCGTCCGATGACGACATAAGCATCTATGGCCGACCCGATTCGACCGCCGTCGCACCCCGCTCGTCTATACACTGAATGGGCGGCGGTCGCGCTCGCAGCGACGTTGCTGGTCGTGGCGCTCGTCGTCGGCCGGCTGACCGACCGGCTCGACAATATCATCTATGATCGGGCGCTGATCGCCGACACGCGTCCCCCGCCCGACGACATTCTCGTGGTCGCCATCGATAATCGCAGCCTCAGGGCGATCGGTCGCTGGCCCTGGTCACGGGCCGTCCACACGCAGGCGCTCGAGCAGCTTGCCAGGGCCCGCCCCCGCACGGTCGGATATGACGTGCTGTTCGTCGAGCCGACCGCCGACGATGCGCGCCTCGCCGCCGCGGTCAGGCTCAGCCCGACCTACCTGCCGGTGGTGCTCGACGTGCCGGGGAGCAATGGCGCACCCTATGACATCGCCCTGCCCGCCGGCCGGCTCGCGGGGGCCGCAGCCGGCCTCGCCCAGGTCAATCTCCACTTCGACGGCGACAAGGTCATCCGCAAGATCTATCTTGAGGAGGGCGGCGACGGCCGATCTTGGATTCAGCTTGGCGCGCTGATGGCGGGGCTGCGCCCACAAGGCGACGCGACGCGCAAAAGACGCGGTCTGTGGCAAAGCCGCCCGGTGCTCATTCCCTATGGCGGCCCCGCGGGCCATCTGCGCACCATCTCCTTCGTCGATTTGCTCGAAGGCCGTGTCCCTGCCGAATTGATCGCCGGGCGCCACGTGCTGATCGGCGCCACCGCCGAAGGCCTCGGCGACAGCTTTCCGACACCGACTTCGGGGACCACCAGCCAGATGGCGGGCGTCGAGATTCAGGCGCACCTCCTCGATGCGCTTCTCCGGGGAAAGGTGATCGTGCCGGCCTCGGGGGCGATGACACTGGCGGCTGCGCTCGGCTCGCTCTGGCTGCTACTGGCGGGATTTCTTCGGCTGAGCCCGAAAGGCAATGCGCGGCTGGCCCTCGCCATCGCCGCCGGGTGGATCATCGGCAGCTTCGGGCTGCTCGCTTTTGCCCGATATTGGCTCCCACCCAGCGCAGCCCTGATCGGCCTGCTCTTCGTCTATCCGCTCTGGGGCTGGCGGCGACTGCAGGCAATCGGAACCTATATCACCGACGAACTGGATAAGCTGCAGCGCGAGGGCGATGCGTTCCCGCGCCGCTCGCGCACAATTGCGGCGCAGCGCGAGGTGACGCTGCAGGCGAAGCTGCTCCAGGACGCGATCGACCGGTTGCGCGACCTGCGCCGGTTTCTCGCGGATGCGATCGGCGCCCTGCCCGACGCACTGTTCCTGAGCACCCTCGATGGTCGGCTGGCGCTGGCCAACGCCGAGGGCGAACGCCTCGGCGCGCGTCTGGGCGTCTCGGTGAAGCACGGTGCCGATCTGCGGGCATTGCTCGCCAGTATGCGCTCGATCGACGAGCGTCCCATATCCCCCTTCGCGCCGGGTGCTGGCGAGCAGGGCGTCGGCGAGGCGGCGACCGAGGATGGAGGCAGTTTCGAGCTGCGCTACGTCGTGCAGCGTGACGCGGCCAATGCGCCGGTGGGATGGATCATCCGGATCGTCGACATCGGTCCGCTCAAACAGGCCGAGCGACACCGCGACGAGGCGCTGCAGTTGCTGAGCCACGACATGCGCTCGCCGCAATCCGCCATCCTTACCCTGCTCGACGGTCCGGATACGGGGGTCCCGAAGGCGGTCGGCCAACGCATCGAGAAGCTTGCCCGCCGGACCCTCGAGCTTGCCGAGGACTTCGTCCAGCTCGCGCGCGCCGAATCGAAGCCACTCGCCAACGAGCCGGTCGATCTCAACGACGTGGTGATCGACGCCGCCGACGCGCTTTTCCCGCAAGCCCGCGCGCAGCGCATTCGGGTCGACGTAGCGGGGGTGGACAATCCACATTTCACCGATGGTGATCGCCAGCTGCTCACCCGCGCGGTCCTCAACCTGATCGGCAATGCGATCAAATATAGCGAGCCCGGCCAGCAAGTCCGATGCCGCCTGACCGAGGCCGACGGTGCGATCCGGCTGAGCGTCGAGGATGATGGCGCGGGTATGGCGGCGGCGCAGCTCGGCCAGTTGTTCACGCCGTTCCAGCAGGGGCCCCGCGAGGGCATCGGCCTCGGGCTAACCTTCGTACGCACCGTCGTCATGCGCCATCACGGCCGGATCGCCTGCGAAAGCGAACCCGGCAGCGGCACCTGCTTCACCCTGTGCCTGCCGAAAAGCGCCTTCGATCCCCTCGCCGAGGACGATTAGGCAGGGTCCTTCGGGATTGGAGCAGGAGCGCGCCAATCTCGCTTCGCTGGTCATGTCCAAGACTCCTGCTCCGGTGGTGCTCGCTATCGTAACTCCGTCAGATCGCCTGTGAGTGGAGGCCGCTCGGCCGTGCGATCTCGCCCAGCGTCTCGCCGGCGCGCATGGTCTCGCCATAGGACGCAAGGTCGCTGATCGAGACGATGCCGACCAGACGTTTGTTCCGATCGACCACCGGCATGCGACGGATCTGTTGCTGTGCCATTTCGTAGAGGATGTCGTCGACTTCGTCGTCGGCGAAGCAATATTTGACCTCCTCGCTCATCACGTCGCGTATCTTCGCATCGGGTGCGCGGCCGGTGCCGACCGCGCGAATGGCGATGTCGCGATCGGTTATGATGCCCACTAGCCGGTCGTTTTTGCCGACCGGCAGAATGCCCGCATCGATGTCCGCCATCGTCCGCGCGGCATCCTGCAGCGTCTCGGCCGGATCGGCGACCCGGACGTCGCGTGTCATGCATTCGCTGATCTTCATCGTTTTTCCTCCATGCGAAGGGGGGCGGCGCAGCTACGCCGCCTCCCGCTTTCCTCAATGACGCGATTCAGGCGGCGTTTCGGCCGCGTTCTGCGGTGGCGGGCCGCTCTCGATCGCGATCGTCCGGCGGCCATCTTCCGACGCCGTTCGCGGCAGCGTGACGGTCAGCACGCCACGATCGAAATGGGCATGCACCTGATCCGGATCGACTGACTGCGGCAACCGCAGCGACCGCTGGAACGTGCCATAGGAGCGCTCGCTGAGATGGCGGGTATCCTTCTCCTCGTCATGCTCTACGCGCTTCTCGGCACAGATCGTGAGAACATCATTGTCGACGCTCACTTCGATATCTTCTTCCTTCACGCCGGGCAGCTCGGCGGTGATGCGGGTTTGCTGGTCACTCTGGGTCACATCGATATGCAGGGCCAAGCTTCCACCGAGAACGTCACGCGCATGGTCGAACTCTCGAAACACATCCTCGAACAAGCGATTGGCCTGGCGGTAAAAGGAAAGGAATGGGCTGGGCGCCGGAAACGGCTCGGTCGAACGGGACCGAAAAGGGGTGAGGGATTGGCTAGCCATGACGACATGCTCTCCTATACTTTGCGTGGCTTGGGCTTTCGATCGCGCCCGCCTGCTGGCAGGAAGGGGAATGCGTCATCGGTTTCCTCGCCCCGCCGGGAGGAACCGTTTTGTTCTGCCGCTGATTGTTGACGCTCCAACGTGCCGCTCCGGGCAGCGCGCGCGATCCGGTCAGAACCGGGTTTCCCGCAGGATGTTCCTGCCGATGTGATGAACGGAGGCACCGTCCCGACAGAAGGCGAAACAGCGCCGGCGCGGTTCCTGCGTACCGGTCTTCTTCGCGTTTTCCACTCGGCCTGTCGCTCCGCAACGAAGCCATCGTCGCTGCGCGGTGTTGACCCTTAAAGACGCGAGGCCGCCAAGGGCGAAGACGCCAAGGCGGTGGTCTGGGCGCACAATTCGCATATCGGCGACGCCCGCTTCACCGAAATGGGACAGGCACGCAAGGAGCTCAACATCGGCCAGCTCGTCCGCGAGCGATATGGCGAGCGGGCACGGCTGATCGGCTTCGGCACGCACGAAGGCACGGTCGCGGCGGCAACCGACTGGGACGGACCGACGGAGGTCAAGCAGGTCAATCCGTCACGGCCGGACAGCTATGAACGGCAATGCCACGATGCCGGAATCGGCCATTTCCTGCTCGGTCTGCGGGAAGGCGTGCACGATAGGCTGCGCGAGCGGCTGATGGAGCCCCGGCTCGAGCGCTTCATCGGAGTCATCTACCGGCCGGAAACCGAACGCTCGAGCCATTATTCAACCGCGATCTTACCTCGACAATTCGACGCATTCGTGTGGTTCGACAATACGAGCGCGGTCACACCGCTGCCGGGGGTGCAACGCGAAGGTGCCGAAGAAACTTACCCGTTCGGTTTGTGAGGCTCATAGCGACACAATCGCTGGTGCAAGCGTTTAACAACCAGGCTCCAGCGACGGATCCAAGTCTCCCGATGCGACCGGCAAGGACGAGGGAGGCTCAGCCGCTCGCCGCGGCGGCGGCTTCGGCGGCCTCGAAGCCGATCTTCGAATGCTGTCCGTCGCAAAACGGCTTGGTGGTCGACGCGCCGCATCGGCACAGAAAAATCCGGTGCTTGCCCGTTGAATCATAGAGATTGCCCTGTCCGTCGCGCAGTTCGAGCTGGGCTAGATCGCCCGTGACCAGATATGGTCCGTTCTTGAGCGCCACCATTTCAACCGCCATGATATCCTCCTGAAAAGCCGCCCGTCGAACCAACTGCGCGACAGGAAGATGGACCAATCGCGCACCCGAGCCGACGGTAAGGATTCGGACCCAAATCCTCTATTGTCGTGAATTCGTCAGAAATAGGGGACCGGGCCGTAGGGGCCGTAGAAACCGAAGATCCGCTCTCCATATGACAGATGCTCGGGACCTCCCAGAGCGGTCAATTCATAGCGGTCATAATGAGGGGCTTCCTCGAGCGCTTTCTTGTCCAGCGGCACAACATAACCGCCCCGTTCGGGATCATAGTCGAGCAGCGACCAGGGTATCGGATGGAATTTCTCGCCGATGCCGAGAAATCCGCCGAAGGACATGATTGCGTAGACAACCTTGCCGCTGACCCTCTCGATCGAGAGATCGTCGATATGACCGATCCGCTCGCCGTTCTTGCTGAACACGGGCGTATCGTTGACGCGGCTACCCAATATAAGCGCGTGATCGGACGTATCCGGCACGGCGCTCGATGCGGTCTGGTTCATGTTCGCATACTCCAAGCCCGCGGAAATGACGCGAGGAGGATGATGACCAAGAACAACCGCCAGCTTTCCCGGTTCCGCCATTGATCGGGCATTGTGGCCGGCGAACCGCGCGGCGGCGTGAGGCGCCGCGCGCAAGACGCTTTGACGCCGCGAGGGGGCAAGCACGCCGACACCTTTGAACATCGCTGAAAGGCTCACCTGCTTCGCCAAGTCTGGAACCCCGATCGATTGCGGCTTTTTGTAGGAGCACCCGCCACGACCGTGCCCGGGATCCGGATGCCCGGCGAAGGCGTTCGCGATGCCGAAGCGCGCGACAACCTGATCGCCTATCTCGAAACGCGGCACTGATCCCACATCGGTCTGCCCGTTGCATCTGGCAGCGGGACCCGCTTCGGTCCCCAAGACCGCATCCCCGCGAGAGGGCGATAGACCCGAAGATAGGTCGGGCCGAACGACGTAGGGTTCCCAATATCCACCCGCTGCCCCTTGGCACACCCCGAAAAGGGAGGTGCGCCAGTGGCCGTTGTCATGCTCGTCGACGATGAGAGCGGACCAGCACCCGCCGTGATCGAAGCCGCGATCGAGCTTAGTCGAAGCTTCGGCGCCGAAATCTGCTGCATTGATCGACAGGCCGGGTCCTGCGCCGCGCCGCAGGCCATGGCGATCAGAGGTCATCGCCAATCGCCACACGAGCCCTCGGCCGGGCTCTGCGAGATCTGCCTCAAGCGCGACGCGGAGGAGCGTGACGATCTGCTTGCATCGGCCACCTTCATCGTCTCGAGCTCCACAGCCCTGCTGATCCGCATGATCGAGCGAGGCTATGGTCCGGTGCTGATGCTTCCACCGTCGCAATTGCACTTCAGCGCCGCGGGCCGGGTGATGGTGGTCGCCAGCGACTCGCCCCAATTCGGACGAACCCTGATGCTGTGCCAACCGCTGCTGGATCGTGCCGCGCACGTCGATGTGATGGGCAAAGCCGGCGACAACAGCCTCCTCGACACATGTGCGGAATTGCTGACAGGTCACGGTGTCACTGCCGGCCAGACGCGAATTCACGGGCGCTGCCCTTAGCTTCGAGGAGGCGCTGCGCGTCGTGTGTCGGCGAGAATCGATCGCCTGGAGCCTGTCCCGAACCATCGCGGTGGATCGACACTCGACCTGGAGGCACGACAGCTTCTTTATGATCCGCCCTGTCCGCTTTTGGTCGCGCAGTAAGAATTCCCCTGCTTCATCTCCCAGATGCGATCACTGATCCTGGTGGAATCTACGCATAGAGCCGGGTCTGTTCGCAGCCCATCCTGTCGCCATGGATCGATATCATGTGATGGGTGCGGCGCTGCTGTCGCTGGCTGTTATGAGCGGAAGCGTGAACGCACGGGAGGAAGCGGCATCGCAATTTTCCGCGCACGACATCACGGCGCACCGCTGCGGCGGTTGCCACGCCATCGGTATGACCGATACCAGCCGAAATCCGGCGGCACCGCCCCTGCGAGACATGTTCAAGCGCTACCCCGTCTACGCGCTGGACGACGCCTTTGCGCGAGGGCTCGAGGTCGGGCACCGCGACATGCCGCGCTTTGTTTTAAGCCCTGACGAGCGTGCGGCCATTATCGCCTATCTCGACAGTCTCAATCCGTGCGCGAAGCCATCGGCCGACGATGCCGCCATGGAGCGATGCTTCTCTCACATGTGATCTGTCGGCGGCCGGACGGAAGACGTTGACCTCGATCAACGCCTCCAAGGGTCTGGACCGCCGAAAGACTCCAGCAAGCCGGTTCCTTTCCATGAAGGCAATGATGTCCGTAATCGTCGTTGACGACGACCGCCTCATCCTCCGGCAGATCGCCACGTTACTGGCCGACGAGAGGTTTGCCGTGCGGACCGCTGGATCGGCGGAGGAAGCGCTGCTGATATTCTCGGCGACCTCGGAGGTTGCCGCGCTGATCAGCGATGTCTGGTTGCCAGGCATGCCAGGATGGTGGCTTGCGCGTCGGGCGCCTCAGCTCCTTCCAAGCCGTCCGATCCTCCACATCAGCGCCGACAGCGCCGATGATTGGGACCGCGAAGCGGTACCCCGCAGGCTCATGCTCGAAAAGCCCTTCCTGCCGGCAGCCCTTCTCGACGCACTGCGAGCATTGCTCGGTGATCCTTCAGCAGGTCGCCGCCGACCTCCCGCGATCAAGCGGTAACGCGATCTTCGGGAAATCCCGCATAGCCGTGCACCGTGCGCTACCCGACATCAAAAGTCTTACGCCCGAACAGGAGGGACTGATTGTCGACCATATCTCTGCCTTCGAGTTTGATTGAGCTGGCCTACGCGGCAGCGGCCGGCCTGCTGATCGGGCTCGAACGCGGTTGGGTGCTTCGTGACGGGGCCGAAGGCAGCCGCATCGCGGGTGTGCGGACCTTCACGCTGCTGGGACTTGGCGGCGGAATCGCCGCACTGCTGCCACTGCCGCTGTCGGCCACGATCGTCGCCCTGCTGGGGCTTAGTCTTCTACTGGGTTATGAGCGAATTGCTGCACAGCCCAATCATCATAGCGTCACCGCGACGATCGCTGGGCTTATCACGCTCGGCCTCGGCGCCATGGCGATTGCGGCATCACCCACGCTCGCCATCGCCGGCGCGGCCTTGACGACGGTCATTCTCGCCTCGCGCGAACCGCTGCACCGATGGCTGCTCGGCGTCCAGGAAACGGAAATCCGTGCCGGCGCGCGGTTCGCCGTGATCGCGCTGGTCCTGCTGCCGCTGATGCCGGATCGGGCCATGGGCCCCTATGCAGCGTGGAATCCGCACAAGCTATGGCTCGTTGTCGTGCTCATCTCGGGGCTATCCTTCTCAGGTTTTCTCTTCCACGCACGGGCTGCCGGTCGTCGCGGAATCATCGTGACGGCGCTCGCCGCTGCTGTGGTGTCGTCGACCGTGGCGACTGTCTCCCTCGCCCGTAAACTCGATGCCAAATCGGACGGGACATTGTTCGAAAGCGCGATCCTCGCCGCCAATATCGTGATGCTCGCGCGCGTCATGGTCATCACGGCGATTTTCATCCCTCATGTGCTGCCCCATCTGGCACTCCTCCTGGCGCCGGCGTGCTTCATCTCGCTGCTAGGCAGCCTCGCCGGCCTGCAAGCCCGCAGGCCCGTCGACAACATGGAGCCGGCCATCCCTGTCGGCAATCCACTCGACTTGAAAGCCGCGTTCGGCCTAGCCGCCATCGTCGGTACCGCCTCGCTCGCGGGGCACTGGGTTCTCGCGACCCTTGGCGATCTTGCGCTTGACATTGTCTTGGCCCTGATCGGCCTGTTCGATGTCGATGCCGCGGTCTTCACCATCTCGGGGCTGCCGACGGGGCGGATAGCCCCTCTGGCGGCGGCAACCGCGCTCAGCCTGCCGGTACTACTCAACATGGTCGCCAAGGCCGGTTTGACGATCAGCTTGGGCAATTATCGCCAGGGACGACGACCCGCGCTCTGGCTTTGCGCGGCGGCAGCCGCCTCAGGCGTGGCGCTTATGACGCTGAACTGACCGCGCATCGTCGCCCTGCTGGTGGACCGTCAGCACTTGGCGCATGTCGCGGATGGCATGTCGCCGGGCGGCCGGGTCCGTGATCTTCTCCAGTTCCCGCTTCAGGCGCAGCGCAAAATCAGCATAGTCGTTCTGCCAGTCGCGCTCGACGGCAGCATGAAGCGCCGGGTCCCCGGTCCGGGTCCTTTCCGCCGGCGCGCCGGCGGTCAATCGGAAACGCTCTCCGATCGACGGACAGCGCACGTCACCTTTATCCTTGCACGCAAGTGCGAGCGACGCGATCGCATTGGCCTCGCCATGGTTGAGGAAGAGGCTGCCGCCAATCGGCCGCCGCGCATCGATCCATGCGAGCAGATCGCTGCGGTCGGCGTGCGCCGAATAGCTGTCTATCGAGCGGATCTGCGCGCGCACCGCGACGTCATGGCCTGAAATCCGCACGCGGTTTGCGCCTTCCGAAATCGTGCGGCCGAGCGTGCCATGGGCCTGGTAGCCCACGAACAACACCGTTGAGTCCGGCCGAGCCAAATTGTGGATCAGGTGATGGCGCACGCGCCCACCCTCGCACATACCCGAGCCGGCAAGGATGATCGCGCCTGAAAGCGCATTGAGGCGGATCGACTCTTGACTGCTTTCGGTGAAATGGAAGGCACTGTGCGAAAAGACCGCACCGTCCCGCGTTCCGTCAGTGTCGCCGCGGGCGAACACCGAGGTGATCCGGGTCGCGAGTGGTGAATCGATGAAGACCGATCGCGGCGCGAGTTCACCGCTGTCGAACAGCGTCGCCATGTCGAACAGCAACTCCTGCGTGCGTTCGACCGCAAAGACCGGGATGATCAGATTGCCACCCGCGCGCATCGCAGCCTCGATCTCGACCTTGAGCGCCTGGCGTCGCGCTGCGATGCTCGTGGGCGGCTTTGGCCGGTCGCCATAGGTCGACTCGCAGATAACATGGTCGATCCCGACCGGTCCCTTTGGCTGGTGTTCGAGGGAGGCGATCTTGCCGCCCACGTCGCCTGAGAACAGAAGGGACACTCCACCAGCTTCGATCTCGACCGAGGCTGCGCCAAGGATATGTCCGGCGTCCCAGAAGCGCGCCCGGACATCCGGGCATGGCTCGAACCACTCGTCGAGATTGGCGGTGCGGGCGAAATCGACAACGCGCTCGGCGTCGGCCGGCGTGTAGATTGGCTCATGCGCACGGCCGTCGGCGCGATCGCGGCGCAGGTTATGGTGCCGTGCGTCGCTGATCTGGATTCTTGCGGCATCGGCGAGCAGATAGCCGATCAGATCGCGCGTCGGCGCCGTCATCCAGACCGCCCCTTCATAGCCCTCTGCCGCGAGGCGCGGAAGCAGACCACTATGGTCGATATGCGCGTGGGTGAGGATCACCGCGTCAATGGCGCGGACATCGAAGCCGAAAGGCTCGTGGTTGAGATGCTCGAGGCTCCGGGGCCCCTGAAACAGGCCGCAGTCGATAAGGAGATGGCGGTTTCCGACGATGACCTCCGTGCACGAGCCGGTGATGGTCTGGGCAGCACCATGGAATTGAATATCGAGCGACATGGCCTTCTCCTTTGGTCTCACGTGCCCGATCCCCATCTCTGTCCGAATAGGTGAATGTCCCAAGGGCCCAGCGCGGACGCCTGCGTATATTCACCAATTGAGCGTGTTGCCCGGCTCGCGGGAAAGTCCAGCCTCTCGAACAGGAGAGACCCATGCTGAAGACCGCCACCCGCCCTGGCCAGGACCAGGGAAAATTGCGGCGACCCTCGCTCTTGATCGGCCGCTCGCTGCTGATCATCGGCATCGGGTCGGTGATCGCGCTCGTGATCGTCGATCGGCTGAGCACCTTCGAGATCAGCATGGCGATGCTCGCGGCGGGAGCGCTGCAGATCAGCCATGCCCTGGGCGCCCGCCGTCGCGGCTGGCCCCTTTTCACCGTGCTGGCGGCACTTCTCTACGTCGTCGCAGCCCTTGTGATCCTGTTCCAGCCGCTCATCGAGATGCGCTGGGTCGAGTTTTTGCTGGTTGGATCACTCGCGATGGCCGGGGTGAGCCGGCTCGCGATCGCCGCCCGGCTCGACGCAGCGCTGCGCGGCTGGGAAGCCCTGTCGGGTCTCACGACGTTGACGGTTGCGGTCATCATCGGCGCGGGGATGCCGGAGATGTCGCTCTGGCCGCTTGGTTTTGCAATCGCGCTCGATCTGATCGTGGAGGGCAGTGCGCTCGCGAACATCGGCTGGGCGATCAGGACACCACCCGCTCGATAGGCGCGTTGCACGAACACGGGCCGATGCCCTGGCCCTTTCTGCGCTTGAGCGCTATGCCAATCAGCGCGAAGCCGGCCATCATCATCAGCGAGCTCGATGGCTCTGGCGCTGTGGATATGGGCGGTGCGCCATGCCGTCGACGAAGATGGTGCTGACGTTTCTTAACCAGCCGCTGGATAGCCAGATCATCGGCCGCGGTCGGTTCCATCATCCGCGCGATGATCTCGGCAAAAGGCTCCATGCTCACCACTGGTGGTTCGAATGTGTTGCAGATAGCTATCGGGGCGGCTGTTTCCGTCGGGGCGGGGCGATGTCGCCGTCGCGGGAGCGCCCGGTTCGCTTGTGACGATCGCTTCGGGCGGCCACGCACAACAGGCCGGCGAGAGGCGTAAGCGGACCGTGCCCGATGGGCTGGGCCGAAACTCGACCGGGCTCTCGTCGCCAAGGCGCAACTTATGGCCAGAAGGCCGGGATGGAGACAGACGCGGAAAGGTATAGAAGCAACCCGATCCGCCGAGCTAGACGAGCCGTCGTCCCGCCTGCCATGCATATTCATCCCAAGGTGCGGTACCCCTTCTGCGTACCAATACGAATGGTTGGGGAGCGCTCAAGAAGCTATCGTCAGCCGTCCGTCAAGGGATGCGCGTCATGACCCGGCTCAATCTCGACTGCCCCCGCGAATGCCTGCCGCTGCACGATTGGAGCGCCAGCCTCTCGACCCGATCCGGTCATTCGCTTCATGTGAGGCCGGTCCGCGACGAGGACGCAGCCGCGCTCGACGCTTTTTTGAAACATATGTCTGTCGAGGATCGTCGTTTCCGCTTCCCCGGGCACGATCGTGCCTCGCTGGCCGAGCGGTTGAAGGAAATGACCGCCGTCGACCATGTCGCCACCGAGCATTTCATCGGCGTCTTGCCCCACAGCCACGAGATCATCGCCTCGGCTCTGGTCACCACCGACGCCGCGCATGAGGTTGCAGGTGTCGCGATCGCGATCGATCGACGATACAAGGATCAGGGTTTCGGCTGGGCGCTCCTCGCCCACGCGGCCCGCTTTGCGCGCTCGCACGGCTATCTGCGGCTCGTATCGGTCGAGAGCGCGCAGAATCGCGGCGCGCTGGCTGTCGAGCAGGACATGGGCTTCACGATCTCACCATTGCCCGGCGACAAGGATCTGTTGCTCGTCGAAGCCGAGTTGTAGTGACTCCCGGCGAAAGGACAGCGCCGCCCCTCAGCGGAGCGCCGCTGTTCGGCCTCACCGAGCGTCAGGCGCCAGTGCCAAGTGTATTCGTCTTGGGCGCCTTGCCGTCTTCGGCGCGGCCCTCATTGCGCAGATCACGGCCTTTGGGCATCAATGATCAACGCGGACCAGATGCGCGAGCTGGTCGTGACCGACATGGTCGAGCGCGGACAGGAAGCGAAAGCGCAGGTCTTCCGGCGAAACCGCGGTGAAGAAATCCTCGAGCAACGCCTCATCGGTCGGTTCGGCGGCCCGTACGGCCAGCGCGAAGCCGGTGCGCGTCCTGAGGGTGACGGTTGGGGAGGGTGCGGCAGCGATGGTCATGGCGACTTCCACTTGGTGAGGGGTGGTGCCGGGATATGGCTGCGCCCGATGGCTCCATATTGGTAAAGTTCCTATGCCGGCGCGGCAGGCATGGAGCTCCGATGGGACGTCAGGCGACAACCGGCGATGAGAATATGCCGATGGCGATAACCACTGCGGTATCGTTCATCTCGTGCCGTCCTACCGAATCAGGCAGGGCGGACGGGAAATCGAACAATGGATCGACAGCAAGCTGGGCGGCTAGGACTTCTCGCGATTGTAGCCAGTTTTCTAATCAGCGGGTGCTCGAACGAGAAGAAATCAGCCCCGCAGTATGCAGATGCGTCCGGACCTTATGTGATTGGCTTGGGAGAGATCATGGGGCTCACTCAGATGCGCCACGCCAAGCTGTGGTTTGCTGGCCAGGCGGACAACTGGCCTTTGGCGGCCTACGAACTGGACGAGTTGAAGGAAGGATTTGACGATGCGGTCAGATATCATCCGCATCACAAGAGCGTCCCCCAGCCTCTGATGACGATGATTCCTGAATTCGTGGGAGAGCCGATTGCCGAAATCGACACGGCTATCATGACAAGGGATCGGACCCGGTTCACTACGGCATTCGATCGCCTGACCGCGGGGTGCAATGCCTGCCACAAGGAAGCCAATTTTGGCTTCAATGTCGTGAAACGACCGACCGTCCCACCTTATTCCAATCAGAGTTTTACTCCTACCGCGAAAGACGGCGACTGAAGGGTTCGCAGATCGAAGTCTGCCCTTACAAGATTTCGAATCCGACAATATATCTTATGTTAAATCAATATCTTGTTGAGCTTTAGTGACGCTGAGCGCCTGACGGCGCGGACGGCGGCTGAAGAGCATCGCGCGCATCATGACGAGCCCCGGGACAAGTGGAAGCCACAGGGTCATCAGCCTGAGCAGCATAGTCGCCGCAAAGGCGGCTTCGAGCGGGACGCCCAACAGCCGGAGCATGGCGGTCGACGTTGCCTCGAAGCTACCAAGCCCGAGAGGGATCGGCCCGAGCGTCACCACGATCTGCGCCATGATGACGGCGATGAAGGCGGTATCACCGCCCGCATTAACGCCAAGCGCCCTCAGGCAGACCCATAAGGTCGCGGCATCGGCCAGAAAAATGAGGGCGTTGCACAACGCCACCCGAACCAACAATTTCCGGTCACGCAAAAGGTCCGTTGGCGCTTTCGCGACAGTTTCGAGCAGCGCTTTGATCACGGCGAACCGCTCTATCGATTTCGGCAGCGGCCGACTTCCCCGGCGTCGGAGCCAGAGCGCGAGCGATGGGATGGTGATCGCGACCGCGAGAAACAGCGTCACGATGCCCGCGACGAAAGGCGTGGCCTGGTCATGGAACCAGAGTAGGACGAATGTGAGTACCGCAAAGCCACTGAACGCGGCATAGAAGCCGAGCATCGACAGCAGCAGCGCAGCCACGGCGGCCCCCTCGCTTGCCCCGCGGTAACGAAGCTGATCCACCAATAGGACGTTCCCGCCCATCCCGGCGCTCGGCAGCACCTGGTCGGCAAACAGCTTCGTTACGGCAACGCGACCGAGCTTCGGGAGCGGTACAGGCGTTCCAGCGGCAGCGAGCACCAAAGACCATCCGCCCGCGACACTGAGATAGGTCGAACACTGAAGCGCGACCGCGAGGGCCATCCAAATCGGATGTGCACCGGCCATCAACGCGCCGAATTCCTCGATCTCGCCAAAGTGAAGCACCACCGCAACGAAGGCACCGAGTGCGAATGCCGCGAACAGCCAAAGCCGCCAGCCCGCGATCGCGCGGCGCCGACTGGCTGCTTGACGATGGCGAGTGCGCACTGTCTCCATACGCCCGGTCTATCGCGCCGTTCGGGCCAGCGAACTGGGTAAGCTTACGTAACATTTCGAATAGGTCCGCACCGATCAGCGGCGCACTGATGCGGCCTCACCGCGAAGGCACCGTCATGTGGCAGACCAATCATCTCCCGAATTCGACCGATCGCGAGACAGCCGGACGCGGCTTCGCGCAATTTCTGGCAGCGGTCTTCAAAGCCATGGCAGGGGGGTCTTCGTGACCGCCGCTGCCGCCGAATTCATCGTACATAGCCCTCAAGCCCGGGCCGCCTTGTTCGGCGACGAGGGCTTTAGCTGGCAGGGCTGGATCATATTATTAGCCCCGTTGGGGCTGGTGTTCGACGCCTTACTCGCGGTAGCGGGCGTGCTGATTTTCGCGGGGCTCAGCGCCTATGACATGCATCAACTGCGGCGATGCTACGACGAAGGCGGCGATGACGATCGTGCTGCGATCCTCGGCGCGCTGACGCTCTATCTCGACCTCCTCAATCTCCTCCTCTCGCTGCTCCGGCTGACCTCGCGGCGCCGCTAGGATGGAGGCCCCCTATTGGCGCGAGTCCAGCTCCGATCTGCTGGCGAGGCTCGAGGCCGATCTCACTGGGCTGAGCAGCGCGGCCGCCGCCGCCCGCCTGGTTCGTGACGGCCCGAACGAGATCAGGGCGGCGCCAAGACGCCGCCTGCTGGCCGATCTGGCGCGCCGGCTCTCTAACCCGCTGGTTCTGCTGTTACTGACCGCGGCTGTCATCGCCGGGGGAACCGGCGACATGTCGAGCTTTGCGATCATCCTGAGCATGGTCATCCTGTCGACCGCGCTTGGAATGGTGCAGGAACGTCGGGCGCAAGCGGTCGCCGAGGCGCTCAAGCGCTCGATCGCGCTCACCGCCATGGTAATCCGCGACGGCGTGCCAAAGAGCCTGCCGGTCCGCGACATTGTCGCCGGCGATATCGTGCAACTGTCGGCCGGCGACCTGATCCCGGCCGATGGTGTCGCGCTCGAGGTCAATCACGCCCAACTCAACGAGGCGGCGCTCACCGGCGAAGCCTTCCCCGTCGAAAAGCAGATCGCCCCGCCCGACACGGATGCGCTGACGGACGCGCGCAATGCGTTCTTTCAAGGCAGTTCCATGGTCAGTGGCACCGCGACGATGGTCGTGGTGACGACGGGCTCCCGAACCCGCTTCGGTCAGATATCGACAGCGCTTTCGGCGCCGGAGCCGCTCACAGCCTTCGAGCGCGGGATGCATCGGCTCGGCATGCTGATCGTGCGGCTTACGATCTTCCTCGTCCTGTTCGTGCTGCTCGCCCACCTCGCGCTGGGTCGCCCGGCGCTGCAATCCTTTCTTTTCGCCATGGCGCTGGCGGTTGGGCTGACCCCCGAGCTTTTGCCAATGATCATGACCGTGGCGTTGTCGCGCGGCGCGGAACGGCTGGCCCGGCACCGAGTGATCGTGAAGCGCCTCTCAGCGATCCATGATCTCGGTCAGATGGACGTCCTGTGCATCGACAAGACGGGCACCTTGACCGAGGCGCGGATGGTGCTCGTCGCGCATCCGGGCCCAGATGGACAGGACGACGATTGGGTCGCAGAACTGGCGGCGGTCAATGCCCGCTTCGAGAGCGGGTTGAAAAGTCCGCTCGACCAGGCGTTGCTGCTCCATGCGAGCGTCCTTTCGCTGGACGAGTGGAGCAAGATCGACGAGCGTCCCTTCGATTTCGAGCGCCGCCGGGTGTCCGTCCTTGCCGATCGGGGCGGTGCGCGTCTGGAAATCGTCAAGGGCGCCCCCGAAATCCTGGTCCCGCTATGCGCGAACCGGCGCGACCGGGACGGGTCGGTCGCCGCACTCGATGCCGACGGGCGGGCGCGGCTCGACGGCATCGACGCCCTGTATGCGCGCCAAGGCATGCGTCTCCTGGCCGTCGCGAGCAAAGCCGCCGACGGGCGCACGAAGATCGAGACGGACGACGATGCGGGTCTGACGTTCGTCGGCTATTGCGTATTCCTCGATCCGCCCAAATTGTCGGCGGCGTCGGCGGTGCGCGAGCTCGCGCAGTCCGGGGTCGCGCTCCGCGTCATATCGGGCGATGCCGCGCCGGTGGTGCTGCATCTCGTCGACGCGCTCGGCTTGACGGATCGGACGATCATGACCGGGGAAGAGATCGCCAGGCTCGACGATCAGGCGCTCGCGGTTCGGGTTGAGACCACCCATCTTTTTGCGCGGGTGTCGCCCAATCAAAAGACGCGCCTTGTGCGCGCTCTGCAGAGCCGTGGCCATACCGTCGGCTTTCTGGGCGACGGCATCAACGATGCACCGGCCATACGCGTCGCCGATATCGGTCTTTCGGTCGATGGCGCTACCGACGTGGCGCGTGAAGCCGCCGATATGATCCTGCTGGCATCCGATCTGGCGGTGTTGGGCGAAGGGGTCGTCGAGGGTCGGAGAACCTACGCCAACATCGTCAAATATCTGCGGATGGGAACAAGCTCGAACTTCGGCAACATGCTGACCATGGCATTTGCATCACTGGTGCTGCCATTCCTGCCGCTGACGGCGGTGCAGATCCTGCTCAATAACCTGATCTACGATCTTTCGCAGATCGGCATACCTTTCGACCGCGCCGATGAGGTCGATCTCGCTCAACCGCGGGGGTGGGATATGCGGGCGTTGCTCCGCTTCACCGCGATCATGGGGCCTCTTTCGTCGCTGTTCGATGGCGCAACCTTTTTGGTGCTGATCTGGCTGGCTCACGCCGACATTGCGACCTTCCGCGCGGCTTGGTTCATTGAATCGATCGCCACCCAGATCCTCGTCGTTTTCGTGATACGGACCCGGCGGCGATTCTGGACCAATCGGCCTCATCCAGCGCTTGTCGCAAGCGCCACACTCGGCCTCCTCGCGGCGATCGCCCTGCCCGCCATGCCCTGGGCATCGATGCTAGGGTTCGAATGTCCCTCATTGCTGGTGGTGGTCGCGATCGCGATGCTCGTGCTTGCTTATCTTGTCACCGCCGAGGTCCTGAAGAGGCTCGCGATCGAACGGCCGGCGATCGGACAACCCGCCTAGGCATTCGATATGATGGCTGCGGTGCGCAGCGCCGGGCGGCGTCACGGTCCAAAAGGAGATGCCACCATGACGCTGCGTGCTTTCGCCCTTCCCATCGCGGCGCTGCTGCTCTGTCTGACCGCGCTCGGCGGGATGCTCGCGATCTTCGTCATTTTGCCCGCAGTCGCTGCCGCCCTGCCCTGATCGCAGAAATATTGCTCCCCGGCACTGGGGTGTTCCTCAACCAGTGACGTCGTTCGGCCAAACAGCGTGAGTGTGGCGATGAGCGAAGCCGTTCGAGCCTTTGTGGCGAACCGATTTTCCCAAGAACATGGGGCACGGCCCTGTATGGATTATGGCGAGTGGCACGTCGTCAGCTCGGCCGCCGATCAGCCGATGGCAGCGCTTGCCGTGCGATGCGCGGCCGATGAGCCGCTTTTCCTCGAAGCCTATCTCAGTTCCCCAATCGAGATGATCGTCTCGGCGGCTTTCGATCGCGGTATCGCCCGCAACGCTATCGTTGAGATCGGCTGCCTTGCTGCTGTCCCGACCCCCGCGATCGTCAAATTGTGGAGCGACGCGGCTTCCACCCTCGCTGGACGCCACGAGGTCGCCGTCGCGACGCTGACGCTGCCTTTGCGAAAGATGTTTGCGCGCATCGGGCTTCCCTTTGTCGAATTGGCGCAGGCCGACCCGTCGCGGCTCCAAGGCCGGGCGCACGAGAATTGGGGGCGCTATTATGATGCCCATCCCGTCGTGTGCGCCGGCGACATCCGCAACGGATCAGCGGCGCTTACCGCCTTCAATCAGCGCGGCGCGGCATGAGCGTCTTGCTCGATGCCCTGCTCGCGAGCGCGGACCGCCATGATCAGCGGATCGCTCTCGACGATGGCGCCAACACCTTCCGCTATGCCGACCTCCGGCGGGCCGTTCGGAGCATGGCCCAAATGATCGGCGATGAGGTCAGCGCCGCCGGTCCGGTCTCGATCGAGCTCGACAATGGCATCGATTGGGTGATTGCCGATCTCGCGCTCCTGTCGCTCGGTCGTCCATCCATCCCCCTGCCCCCCTTCTTCATGGCGCGGCAGGTCGAGGCGGCGCTGAACGATGCCGGCGCCGCCGCGCGGCTTACCCAAGAAGGCATTGTCCGGCTCGATAGCAAGGCGGCGGCCATCCCGGCCGGCACCGCGAAGATTAGCTACACCTCGGGGTCCACGGGCACTCCGAAGGGGATCTGTCTTAGCGATCGCCAGTTGCTCGAAACGGGTCGGGCCGTGGTCACTCGGCTCGGAGCGGATATAGCGGGATCTCATCTGCCTGCCCTCCCCCTCGGCGTACTGCTCGAAAATGTCGCCGGGCTCTACGCGACCCTGCTCGCCGGCGGCTGCTACAGCGTGCGGCGGCTCGGAACGATCGGTCTGGCCAACCCCTTCCGGCTCGATAGCGGTGCTTTGGTCGACGCCATCCGGCGCATTCGAGCGACGAGCCTCATCCTCGTGCCCGATTATCTTGCGCAGCTTGTCGCCCGCCTCGAGCAGACGGGGGAGCGTCTCTCGTCGCTCAAGCTCGTCGCGGTCGGCGGCGCTCGGGTGCCGGTGTCGCTTCTTGACCGTGCTCAATCGGTCGGATTGCCCGTCGTCCAGGGCTACGGCCTCACCGAATGCGGGTCGGTGGTAGCGCTGGAAGCCGTCGGCGACCGTAATCGCGGGACTGTGGGTACGGCGCTGGGGCACGCAAGCATCTCGCTCGCGTCCGACGGCGAGATCATCGTCGGCGGCCATTTTCACCTGGGAACTGTCGGCCACCCCCGCGCCGACGCGCCGGTCCACACCGGCGATCTCGGAGAGATCGACGACAAGGGCCGTCTCTCGATCATCGGCCGGAAATCCAACCTGATCATCACGAGCTTCGGCCGCAATGTCGCCCCCGAATGGGTGGAGGAGCAGCTGCTCGCCCACCCGCAAATTGCCCAAGCGATGGTTTATGGCGACGGCGCGTCCGAGCTGAACGCTTTCGTGGTCCCGTCCGCCCTCGATGCCGATGTGGCCGCCGCGATCGCCACAGCGAATGCCGCCCTCCCCGCCTATGCGCGGGTCGGTCCGTGGCAGCCCAGCCGCCCGTTCACGCCGGGCGATGGCACCCTGACCGCCAACGGCCGGCTCAGGCGCGACGCGATCCTGCACCGGGCGGCGACCCGGCCCTTCTTCGAGCGATTGGTCGCCGAAACCGCTCCGGCGCGCGCCCGCCTCCTCGCCGTCCCGCAGCTCAAGGCCGGCTTCGCCGGACGGATCAGCCGCGATACCTATCTCGATTATCTGGCCGAGGCCTATCACCATGTCCGGCACACCGTGCCGCTGATGAAGCTCGCCCGCGCCCGCCTCACCAGCAAAACAGCTCTGGCCCATGCCCTGGACGATTATATCGCCGAGGAAGACGGCCATGAGCAGTGGATCCTCAACGATATCCGTGCGGCTGGCGGCGACCCCGAGGCCGCGATCGAACGAGGCCCGTCTGTTGCGACCGCGCGCATGGTCGACCACGCGTACCACGTGCTGCGAACCGCCAATCCAGCCGCCTTTTTCGGCATGGTGTTCGTCCTGGAGGGGACGAGCACCGCCCTGGCGAGCAATGGCGCCGACGCGGTCAAGACCAGCCTCGGTCTACCCGCCGAAGCGTTCACCTACCTGACCTCCCATGGCGCGCTCGACCAGGACCATATTAAATTCTTCGAGACAGTGGTGAACGCCATCGACGACCGCGACGATCGGGACGCGATCGTCGAGATGGCGACTGCCATGTTCGACCTGTTCGCCGGCGTCTTCGCGGGTATCGCAATGGAGGACGTCCATGCAGCGGCTTGACGGCAAGCGGATCGTCATCACCGGCGCCGCCGGGGGCCTCGGGTCGCCGCTGGCGCGGCTGCTGCGCGAACGCGGCGCCCATGTTATCGGCGTCGACCGGGTCGATTGCCCTGCCTGTAATGAAACGCTAACGACCGATCTCTCGGATGAGACCGCTCTCGCGTCGCTCGCCCGTACGCTTGTGGACGATACACCCGACATTCTGGTCAATCTCGCCGGCGTGATGCGCTTCGGCCTGCACGAAAACCAGCCCGTGGACGCACTGGCGCTATGCTACCGCGTCAATCTCTATGTCCCCGCGGTCCTTGCACAGGCGGTCGCCGCGCCAATGCGCGCGCGGGGCGCCGGGCAGATCGTCAATATCGGCTCGGTCCTTGGTGCCATCCCCTATCCCTGGTTCGCGGCTTATTCGAGCAGCAAGGCGGGGCTTGCCGCGCTCAGCCAGAGCCTGCGCCGCGAGCTGGCAGGCAGTGGCGTGCGCGTGACGCATGTCAGCCCCCGTGCGGCCAAGACGCCGCTCAACAATGGCGAGGTCAACCGCTTCCTCGCTATCACGAAGATGAAAGCCGACGAGCCCGAATGGGTGGCGCGCCGTATCGCCGATGCGATCGCCGACCGTCGCGAGACGGTGAGTATCGGATGGATCGAGCGGCTCTACGCCATCATCAATGCGATCGCCCCCCGGCTCATCGACAGCGGCATCGCCCCCCAAATCCGACGCGCACGCGCCGAACTCTGCTGAACGATCATAGGAGAGACTAATGAAATCGCATGTCATGCTGGCGCTGATGGTCGCCATTGCGTCGCCCGTCGCCGCCTCGGCTGGAATGCCCGAGGACGTGAAGTTCCTCAACGATAACTGGGCGCGCATCTCCTACCAAATGAACGGCTCGAGCCATCAGACCGCCGCGCTCGACCAGCTGGCCCGCCAAGCCGACCAGCTGGTCGCGCGCTATCCGGGACAGGCCGATCCGCTGCTCTGGCAAGGCATCGTCGTTAGCGAACAGGCCAACCGCGCGAATATCTTCCACAAGCTCGGTCTCGCTACCCGGGCCCGCGATATCCTCGCCCGCGCCTATGCGATCAATCCGCGCGCCGGCAATGGTGGTGCGGCGATGAGCCTCGGCGTTCTCTACTACAAGGTTCCCGGCTCGCCGATCGGCTTCGGAGACCACCAGCGCGCGCGCCAGCTTCTTCAGCAGGCGCTGGCGCTCGATCCGAACGGCCTCGACGCCAATTATTTCTGGGGCGATTTCCTTTACGACCAGGGCGACAAACCCGGCGCCAAGGCCGCACTGAACAAGGCGTTGCGCGCGCCCCACGATTCCGCTCGGCCGGTATGGGATGCCGGCCGCCGCAAGGAGGTCCAGACCCTGCTCGCCAAGATCGGCTGATGGGCCTGTCGCGGGCGCTCGCGCGTCAACTCGCCGAGCCCACGGGCCTTATCGGAACTCTCTGCGGTGCGGCGATGGACATTGCCAATCGCGTTCCACTCCAACTGGCGGTCGATCTGCTGGCGCCCGTCGATGGCGAAACCATCCTCGACGCGGGTTGCGGGACGGGTGCCGCCAGCGAAGCGATGCTGCGCCGCGCCGCCTGTCATGTTATCGGCATCGACCAGTCGGCGACGATGATCCGCCACGCTGGCCGGCGGGTGGCCGGCGCAATCGCCAATGGCAGCGCCGAATGCCATGTGGCGAGACTGGAACAGCTACCTTGTCCCGCCGGCAGCATCGATGCGGTGCTCGCGCTCAACATCCTCTATTTCTGCGATGCCGATGGCAGCATGATCGCTTCGCTCCGCCGGGCGTTACGGCCCGGCGGCCGGCTTGTCGCTTATGTGACCCACCGTCAGTCGATGGAGAACTGGGCATTCACGCGCGAAGGATATCACCGTCTCTACGACGAGACGGCGCTTGCGGTGATGCTCGCGCACGGCGGATTCGACCCGGCCGATATCACCATCGATACCCGGCCGGTCGCGCCGGGCATCGTCGGGCTGCTCGCGCGCGCCATCGCAGCCTAGCCGAGACGCCGGATCGAACGATCCCTGTCACTTCGCTCGATCAGGACAGGACCTCGCTCAGTAGTGCATCGGGATGGTGAGCGCCGCATCCTGGGTGGTCACTGTGAAGCTCGATGCGGCGAAGCTGGGCGGTCCCATGACCTTGGGATCGTTCGACAGGCCCCAGCCTTCCTTGGGAAACATGCCCAGCCGCATATCGAGCCTCTGGTTCGCATTGGCGTCGTGATAGGCCATCACCGCATATTGTCCGGCCGGGAGGTCGGCGAAGATGACAGTGCTGGCAGCTGCGTCGGCGCGGCCAGTCAGGACACGGAAAGCCCGATCCTCGTGCCGGAACCCTTCGGCGCCGCGGTACAGGATGAAGCGAATGCCGCCCGGGCCCGGCGCGATATGATCGGCGGTGACCGTCAGTCGCGCGGCAAGAGCGGGTTGAGCAAATAGACAGCTGCCGGCCAGCGCCATTCCCAACCCGAGGCCAAACCTTTGCCGAGACCAATATCCCATTCTGCGTTCTCCCTGGTCACCACATCGCCGCAAGCGGCTTGGAATTCGACGAGCTGACGCCGCTGTCGTTGGTGGACCGCAGTCCCGACCAATAGGCCAGCGGCCGAGGGCAAGAAATTTGTCGCGACGCCGACACCAAGGACTGCGGTGGCGGAAGCCTGGCAACGTCTCATCGCTGCCGTCCGGCCCGCGATCCATATAGGAGACTTGTCATGTATCGACCCTCGCCCCTCCTGCTTGCCGCCGTCGCTTTGGTTGCCGCCGCCCCGCCGGCATTCGCCAAGGTCTATCCGCTCAAGAACGCAGACGGCGCCGCGATCGGGCAAGTGACGCTCACCGATGCACCCAAAGGCGTCCTAGTTCAGGTCGAGGCGCATGGTCTCACCCCCGGATGGCATGCGGTTCACTTCCACGAAAAGGCCGATTGCAGCGATGCGATGTTCAAATCCGCCGGGGGACATGTCCATGACACCACCCCCGCCACCCACGGCCTGCTGAACCCTGAAGCCAATGACCTGGGCGACCTCCCCAATCTCTTCGTCGGTGCGGACGGAACCGCGAAGGCGGACTTTCTTTCATCGTTCGTCGCGCTCCACGATGGGCCGGCACAAGCCAACCTGCTCGACGCGGACGGCTCGGCGCTCATCATCCACGCCAAAGCGGACGATTATAGAAGCCAGCCGATCGGCGGTGCGGGCGAGCGCGTCGCCTGTGGCGAGATCCGGTGAGCGCGCCGAGCGGTGCGCGTTGTCGATTCTGTCAGGAGCGAAGGGACGGAGGCGACAGACCGTCGAGCGGGCGCACCGTTCGCGCCCGTGCTGGACGGCGCAGCGGAAACGAGGCAGGTCTGGGATACGCGAACCGCATATGCTGATATGGGGAGATCAGCCGTCGAGATATCCCGCGAAGACGCCGACGGCCTGACCGCCGTTCTCACGGCCCATCGATCCCAGCTGATCCGCTTTTTCACCAGCCGCACGGGCAGTGCGGCGGAAGCGGAGGACGTCGTCCAGGACATCTGGCTGCACGTCAGCCGGGCCGACACCGGCCCGGTTGCGCATCCGCTCGCCTATCTTCACCGCGTTGGCATGAACATCGTGCTCGACCGCATCCGTGAGCGGCAACGGCGGCAACGCCGCGAGCAAGGCTGGTCCGACATCGCAATCGACAGCCGCGGCGGTGAGGCGACCGACGACAGCCCTTCACCCCACGATATCGTCGACGGCCGGCAACAGGCGAAACAGCTGGCGGCCGCGATCGCCGCACTGCCTGCGGGGGCACAACGCGTGTTCCGACGCCACAAGCTCGACGGCCTGAGCCATGCCGAGGTCGCAGCGGAGTTCGGCATCACCCGCAGCGCGGTCGAAAAGCATATAGCGGTCGCCCTGCGCCATCTGCGCGAAGCGATCGAGCGATGATCGCAGCGCGGAACTGGGGTACCAGCCGGGCGGCGACGTCCCATGTCAAAGGGGTGACGACCATGATCTGGAGGTCGAGATGAGGACGCATGGCGCGGACGCGGGCAATGCTGTTCAGGCGGCGGCGAACTGGCACGCCCGCCTCGACGCGCCCGATATGGACTGGAACGCCTTCGCCGCCTGGCTCGACGCCGATCCCGCGCACCGCGAAGCCTATGACGCGATCGCGCTCCTTGATGCCCATATCATCGAGCATGGCGGCGCGATCCTTCAAGCGCTTCCCGCGAATGACAGCGGCGATGACGAGGCCCCTGCCCCGACCCCTCGGCGTTGGTGGGCCGGCGGCGGCATCGCGATCGCGGCTGTTCTGGTGGCTGTGATCGCCCCGCAGATGTCATTGTTCACCGCGGAGACGATGGTCGCATATTATACGGGACCGGCCGAATCCCGTCGGATTGCCCTGAAGGATGGCAGCCATATCCTGCTCGACCGCAATTCGCGGATGATGCTCGCCGATGGCAGCGCGCCGCGTATCGAGCTGCAGACCGGCACGGCCTTCTTCGATATTCGCCATGATCCATCGCGCGCGCTCACCATCAAGGCCGGCGACTATGAAGTGCGCGACATCGGCACCCAGTTCGATCTCGCGCTGTCGCCAGGAAGGCTCGCCGTGGCGGTAAGCGAGGGACAGGTGACCGTGGCGCCTAAGGCGGGCTCTGGCACCCAGCTTTCTGCAGGCGAACGGATGGATATCGCAACGACGAGCGGCGACGCAACCGTGCGACCGGTCTCGGCCGATGCGGTCGGCGCCTGGCGGACCGGGCAGCTCGTCTACCAGGATACGCCGCTGTCTCTGGTCGCGACTGATCTCTCCCGCTATGGGGGGCGCCCGGTCTCGGTCGATCCGGCGGTAAGCGATATGCGGGTTTCGGGGGTGCTTTCGATCGGTGATGGCTCCACGCTTATTCAACAGGTCGAAGCCCTCCTGCCCGTCAAGGCAGTGGTTGCGCATGGTGCGGTTCGGCTGCGCGGGAGCCGCGCTCGCTAGCCTCGCCGGCGCGGCGACCGCCGCGCCGCGCGCGATCGACATCAAGGCCGGCCAATTGCCCGCCGCCTTGACCGATCTCTCGCGCCAAACCGGGATATCGGTCGGCCTCGCCGGGCGCCTTCCCAATGTCGCGACCCCAGCCGTTCGCGGCACGATCGAACCAGAGGAGGCCCTCCGGCGCTTACTGAAGGCTTCGGGTCTGCGCGCGGTGCGCGTCGGTCCGACGATATGGCGGCTGGAGCCGGCTGCGGTCGTCTCGCGCCCCGATCGCCCGCTCCCGGTCGACGAGGCCCCCCAGGATATCGTCGTAACTGCAACCAAGCGCGACGAGCGACTGGGCGACATCCCCGTCGCGATCAGCCTTCTCCGGGCCGATATGCTCGCCGACCTAGCGGGATCGCGGGGCCTCCATGAAGGCCTCGGCTTCACTGAAGGCGCCTTCGCCACCAATCTCGGCCCGGGACGCGACCGGATCTTTCTGCGCGGCGTCGCCGACAGCGCGTTCAACGGCACCACCCAGTCGACCGTCAATCTCTATCTCGATGACGCTCGGGTGAGCTATGCCACCCCCGATCCCGACCTGCGGCTGATCGACATCGCCCGGGTGGAGCTGCTGCGCGGTCCGCAAGGAACGCTCTATGGCTCGGGCGCGCTCGGCGGCATCGTCCGGATTATTCCCAACAAACCGGCGCTCGACCAATGGTCGGGCATGGCCGCGCTCGAAGCCAGCACGGTCGCGCATGGCGGCCTGGGCGGCGCGATCGAGACCGTGATCAACGCGCCCATCATCCGCGATCGCCTGGCCATCCGGGTGGCCGGCTATGCGGACCAGACCGGCGGCTGGATCGACGATCCCGGCCGCGCCGGCAAGGACGTCAATCGCGGTCGGCGCATTGGCGGCCGGGCCGCGCTCGGATGGCAGCTAGGCGAGGGCTGGCGGGCAGACATCGGCGTCAACGGCCAGTGGCTCAATGTGCGCGACAGCCAATATGCCTTTCGGCGTCTTGAGCGAACGACCGCGCTTGCCGAGCCGCATGACAATGATTTCCTCGCCGCAACCGGCACGCTGCGCGGCAAGCTCGGCGCGCTCGACCTCATTTCGTCGACCGCCTATGTCACCCATGAGTTCAGCAGCCGCTATGATGCGAGCACACAAGCTGCATCGGTGGGACTGCCCGGGCCGCTCGGCTTCGAGGACCTCCGCCTGCTGCGGCTGGCGACACAGGAACTCCGGCTCAGCGATCCGCTCGCCCGCCGCCCCTGGGTAGCGGGCGTGACCTGGTTGCAGGCGGAGAACACCGTCCGCGAGAGCTTCTTGCCGCCCGGCGGGGCCGCCCACCGGGTCGTGTCGCAGCATGATGGCAGCCTCGAGGCGGCGCTCTTCGGCGAGGTTACCCAGACCTTCGGGGAGACGTGGTCGGGGACGCTGGGTGCCCGCTTCTACCATGCCCGCAGCGACAATGAGCAGAATGGGCAACTGCGTCGCCGCGCCCGGCAGACCGGCGTCACTCCGAGCCTGACCCTATCCTGGCATCCGCACGACCGCGGCGTCGTCTGGCTGCGCTACGCCAGTGCCGTGCGCCCGGGTGGTCTCAACCCAACGGGCGATCCCGCTGCCAAGGCCTTCCGGTCGGACGATCTCAAAAGCCTCGAGCTCGGCTGGCGGCTGGCGCTAGCCGACAACCATGTTCGCGTGTCCGGCACGCTGTTCGGGCTGCGTTGGGAAAATGTGCAGAGCGATGTGCTCGGCATGGACAATCTGGTCCGCACGATCAACGCCGGCACCGCGCGCAACATCGGCGCCGAACTTTCAGGCGGGTTGCACTGGGCGCCGTTCGCCCTGGAGGCCAATCTCACGGTCCAGCATGGTCGGCTCTACCGGCCGTCCGCCGCGACCAACGCGCTTGGCGACGACAATCGCCTGCCGGTTCTTCCCGACTATGCCGGCGGCGTGAAGCTGTCGGTGGATCAGTCGGCAGGTTCGTTGCAGCTCCGCTGGTTTGGCGCCGCGCGCTACACGGGCTCGGCCCGACTGAGCTTCGACCCCGCGCTTGGCCGGCGAATGGGTGACTATTGGCTTGCCGATGCCGGCGTCGAAGCATCGAGCGGATCGTGGAAAGCCGGCCTGACCATCAGTAACCTGATGGACCAGCGCGAGGACAGTTTCAGCTTCGGCAATCCTTTCACGCTGAGGACGATCGACCAACGGACCCCCGTCCAGCCACGCACCGTGACGCTGCGGATCAAGAAAAACTTTTGACCTACACTGTGGTACCCCGCATGCGGCGGCGTCCTTTCGACCTAGGGGAGGATGCGATGCGGATCAAGGTGCGGGTGGCGATTGCGGCGACGGGGTTGGCGTTTGCAGCATCAGGCCACGCCAAATCGCTCCACCATTGGGATCAGGCGAGCACGATCACCGCTGGCGCCGTCGCGGCGCTCGCATTGGGCGTACCGCTGATCAAGTCCGACGAGGCCGGACTCGCGCAGGCCGGCCTCAGCATCGCAGGTGGCACGGGTACCGCCTTCGCGCTCAAGGCGCTGGTTCACGAGCGGCGCCCCGACGGCACTGATCGCCACAGCTTTCCATCGGGCCACGCCAGCTTTTCGTTCGCCGCGGCCGCCTCCTTGGAGAATCGCTATGGCTGGGAAGTCGGTCTGCCTGCCTTCGCCCTTGCGAGCTTTGTCGGTGTGGCCCGAGTCGAGGCGAAGCGACACCATTGGTATGATGTGGCCGCGGGTGCGGCGATCGGATCGGCGTCGGGTTTCCTGCTGACCCATCGGGCCGATCAGCCGATCGACATCTCGGCCTGGGGCGGCGCCGGCGGCGGCGGCCTCGCCCTCAACGCCCGCTTCTAGCATGCCCAGCGCGATCCCGCCGCCGATGATGCCCGAGGGCGCCCCGTCGGAGACGGTATCTCGGCGCAGCGATGGTCGCGCGGACGTGGGCCGCCCCCAGCCATTGCCGCGTATCGCCTTCTTCTTCAATGCGCAGGCGCATCAACTCATCCACGGGATCACCATCGCCGAGGAACTCGCACTGGGATGGGCGGCCAATGTCGATATCCTCAGTTCGACCCAGATCAATCTCGACCTCGCCCGCGCCGCCACCTTGCCCTCGAGCCACCGTCTGCTGCGCTTCGAGCGGATCGGCTCCGCGATGGGACGCGCCATCGCCAGGCGCCAGGGGCTGGTGGTGCCATCCAAGCTCCTCACCCTGCTTGCTGCGCGCGCGCGCCTGAACAGCTATGATGCGATAGCCCTGCCCGAGCGGACGTCGATCCTGCTGCGTCGAATGGGCGTGTCACGGCCTAAATATATCCACATCGACCATGGCGCGGGGGACCGCGCCGCCGGCTTCGACAAGCGCATCGCGCAGTTCGACTTCGCACTGCTGGCGGGTGAGAAGCAGCGCCGCCGTATGTTGTCCGAGGGCCTGATCCGCGAGGAGACATCGGCGATCGTGGGTTATCCCAAATTCGATGCGGTCGAGCGGCTGCGCGATCGCCATTGGTCGCCCTTCACGACATCGCGCCCGATCATCCTCTATAATCCGCATTTCTCGCCGCGGCTCGGCTCGTGGCGAAGCCATGGCTTCGAGATCGTCCGCCGCATCGTCGAAACCAATCGCTACAATCTGATCGTAGCTCCGCATATTCGCCTCTGCGACAGTCGCCGGGGGCGCGCGAGCGCCGAGGCGATCTTCGGGCCCTTTACGCTGTCGCCGCATGTCCATCTCGACTTCGGCAGCGAGCGGTCGATCGACATGAGCTATACCGGCATGGCGGATATCTATCTCGGCGACGTCAGCAGTCAGGTCTATGAGTTTCTCCAGACCCCGCGGCCCTGCATCTTCATCAACAGCGACCGGCGCCTTTGGGAAACCGACCCCAACCATGCCCATTGGCATCTCGGTCAGGTGATCGAGACGGCGGAAGACGTCGTCGCGGCCCTCGACGATGCCGGCACGCGACATGCGGACTATATCGACCACCAGGTCGCCGCCTTCATCGACACGTTCGATATTCACGACGGGGACCGCCACTCCCGGCGCGCGGCGGGCGAGATCGCGTCGTTTCTTGGGCTCGCGCCGAAGGTTGACGAGACGTCGAGAAGCTAGAGCGACGGCCCGCTCTTGAGGCTGTGCTCGACCTCGATTTCGAACTGGTGCCGCTCGAAACGGATTTCGCCGGCCAGCCGGGCGAAATGATCCGCCATCTCCTCATCCTGCGCTTCGCGGCTTTGGACAGCTGCCTCATCATACTGAATCTCCTGCGCGAGCAGCGCCGCGAATACCTGCGTCAGGCGGTCTTCCAGGCTTTCCGACGGCAGGACGTGCGCATGATCATCAAAGCGCGCCTTGTTCCGCGCGCTCATCCGGTCGATCAGCTCGGCGAGCGACGCATGGCCCGCTTTGCGGACCGCCTGCGCGGCGTGCACGTCGACCATGCTGGCATAACTCTCTTGGATCATCGCTGACTCGATCGCCGCGCTGACAAGATCGGACCGCCCGGCAGGGGCAGCGGCAATCAGGCCGCAGCAACCCGACAGCAGGATCATCTTGTGTAACGATATCCTCATAACGGGCCCCCCTCCCGCGACCGATCGCGATCTCCGCCGGGGGAAGCCATATGGGAATATACGCAAGGTCGCCGCCCAGCCGCTGCCCTGCGCCGCGATAGGGCGATCCCCCAGCGGCGTCGCGCGCGTTGCTGTCCGGGAATCTACGCATGGGCTGGGAGATGCGAGTTCGACATCACGCTGGCTGACCGACCGCTTCGGCGGCGGGTCTCAGCGGAGACTAGCGATGAAAGCACTTGTCTATCATGGGCCAGGGCAGAAAAGCCTCGACGACCGTCCCAAGCCCGCGATCATGGCGCCCACAGATGCGATCGTCCGCATCCTCCACACCACGATCTGCGGCACCGATCTCCATATCCTCAAGGGCGATGTTCCGACATGCACGCCCGGCCGCATCCTCGGCCATGAGGGGGTCGGCGTCGTCGAGGCGATCGGTGACGCTGTCTCGGCCTTCGCACCCGGCGATCATGTTCTGATTTCCTGCATCAGCTCCTGCGGCCGCTGCGCGCCCTGCCGGCAGGGCATGTATTCGCATTGCGAGCGTGGCGGGTGGATCCTCGGCAACAGCATCGATGGCACCCAGGCCGAGTTTGTCCGCATCCCGCACGCCGATACCAGCCTCTATCCGATCCCCGCGGGTGCCGACGAGGCGGCGCTCGTCATGCTGAGCGACATACTGCCGACCGGCTTTGAGTGCGGGGTGCTCAACGGCAAGGTGCAGCCCGGCGATAATGTGGCCATCGTCGGCGCAGGGCCGATTGGTCTCGCCACGCTTCTCACCGCGCAATTCTATTCGCCCGCACAGATCATCATGATCGACCTCGATGCCCATCGGCTGGAGACCGCGTCGCACTTCGGCGCCACCCATGTCATCAACAGCGCCGAGCAGGACCCCGTGGCGGCGGTACGCGCGGTCACCGGCAACCGTGGCGTCGACGCCGCGATCGAAGCCGTCGGCGTGGCCGCCACGTTCGAGCTCTGTCAGGATCTGGTCGCACCGGGCGGCGTCATCGCCAATATCGGTGTTCACGGCCACAAGGCCGATCTTCACCTGGAAAAGCTCTGGTCGCAGAATATCGCGATCACCACGCGGCTGGTCGACACCGCGACGACACCAATGCTGCTCAGGACGGTGGTCGCGGGCAAGGTCGATCCCGCGCGGCTCATCACCCACCGCTTTACGCTCGATGCCGCGCTCGACGCCTATGACACCTTCGCGCGGGCCGCTGAGACCCATGCGCTCAAAGTGCTGATCACGCCATGACCGGGCGGATGGAAGCGCTCGCGGAGGAAATCGTGCGGCTGCAGGGCGAGCTTGACCGCGAGATCGAGCGCCGCCGCAAGGCGCTTGGCTGGACGATCAAGGATCGCTTGGTTGCGTTCGAGCACGGCCTGGTCGCCGAGCAGCGCAAGCTCCGCATCGGTCTCGGATCCTATCTGAGCAAATCTTCACTCCGGTCGATGCTGACCGCGCCGGTGATCTACTCGTTGATCGTCCCGATCGTCCTGATCGACCTGTGGATCAGCCTGTACCAGGCGATCTGTTTTCGGGCCTATGGCATCACGCGCGTTCGCCGTTCCGATTACATCGCGCTGGACCGCGCCCGGCTTCCCTATCTCAACGCGATCGAGGCATTCAATTGTCTCTATTGCAGCTACGCGAACGGGGTCATCGCCTATGTTCGCGAGGTCGCCGGGCGAACCGAACAATATTGGTGTCCGATAAAGCATGCCGTGCGGATCAGTGCCCCGCATGACCGCTACCGGGCTTTTCTCGATTATGGCGATGCCGAAGGCTATCGCGCCCGGCTCGACGGGTTTCGCGCGGCGCTGCGCGGTGGCCGCGAACCCCGGTCAACCGATAATGGCGCTGCGCCAGCGGACGCCGCCGCAACGCCATCGGCGGCATCGGTAACATCCCGCATATCGACCGATTCCGAGGCTCGGTAGCGTCCTTTTGCAAACAATGGAGGTAGCGATGAAGAACGTGCTTCTACTGGTTCATGACGATGCCGGCCAAGAGGCCCGGCTGCAGGCTGCGCTCGACCTGACCCGTGCCCTGGAGGGGCATCTGCGCTGCATCGACGTCGCGGCGCTGCCCGCGATCGTCGGGGACTATTATAGCGGAGCGGCCGACGCGATGCTGCTCGCCGACGAACGCGAGCGGGAGAGCGCTAACAAGAAGACCGTGACCGCACGCCTCGAGCATGAAGATGTCGCCTGGGACTGGGCAGACGTGACAGGCAGTCTGGCCGAGAGCGTCGTCGATGCCGCCGCGCTCGCCGATGTGATCGTCATCAACCGCAAGCTCGACGCTTTCCCCTATCCCGACATGCGGGACATCGCGAGCCGCATCCTGACCCACGCCCGCAAGCCAGTCCTCGCGGTCCCCGATTCGCTCGAGCGGCTGGCGCTCGACCGGGCGTTGATCGCTTGGGATGGTCAGGCGTCGTCGGCGGCGACGATGCGCGCCTGCGTGCCCATCCTCAGCCTGGCGCGCGAGGTCGAGATCTTCATGGCGCGCGACGGCGGCGAGCGCACCGAGCCGACGGAAGCCGCCGAATATCTGTCGCGCCACAACATCCACGCGAGCGTGCGGATCATCGACGACGGGCTTCACGCCGCCGACAAGCTGATCGCCGAGGAGGCGGCGCGCTGGCGGGCCGACTACGTGCTGATGGGTGCCTACAGCCATGGCCGGCTGATGGAATCCTTCGGCGGGGTCACCAAGCGGATGCTCGACAAGGCCAAATTGCCGCTGCTGCTTGGCCATTAAATCCTCCCGGGGAAGGACTGTGTTGCGTCCCAGAACGGTCCTCCTCGCGACGGCCCTGCTCGTTGCCACAGCGATCCTGCTTGGCTGGCTATGGTGGCGCGACGCGCCCGCGACGGTCGACATCGTTCGACCTCGCCGCGGCTCCGCCGTCGAGCTGATCTATGCCACCGGATTCGTCGAACCCGACCATCCGGTCACGGTCGCCTCGCGCCTCACGGCGCCGGTGACGCGGATCCTCGTAGACGAAGGCGACCCCGTTCGCCGTGGCCAGGCGCTCCTCCTGCTCGACGATCAAGATCTTCAGGCGGCCTTGGCCCAGGCGCAGGCGCAGAGCGCCGGCGCGGGAGCGACCGAACAGCGTGTCACCGCCTTGTTCGGTCAGGGCTGGGTAACGCGCGCTGCGCGCGACGACGCGCAAGCGATGGCGCGCGCGGCCCGGGCAGCGACGGGCGCGGCCAGGGCTCGAGTCGACCAGGCGACGTTGCGCGCCGGCATCGATGGCATCGTCACCAAGCGCGACGTGGAGGCCGGCGACCTCGCCGCCCCCGGGCGGACGCTGATGATCCTGGGCGATCCCACCCAGGTTCGCGTGACCGCGACGGTCGACGAGCGCGATATAACCCATGTCCGGGTTGGGCAACTCGCCTGGTTGTCGAGCGACGCCTGGCCAGGTCGCCGCTTGCGCGCCCATGTCCGTGCCATCACGCCGTCGGGAGATCCCGACCAACGGGCCTTTCGGACCCGGCTCAGCGTCGATTCGCAACAAAGCCTGCCATTGGGCATGACCTTCGAGGTCAATATTGTCACGCAACAGCACGAAGGAGCGCTGCTGGTGCCGGCGAGCGCGCTCGTCCAATCGCGGATCTGGGTCGAGGAGGGCGGGCGCGCGTCGCCGCGATCGGTGCGCCTCGGCATCGTCGGGCCGCGACAGGTGGAAATCCTCGCCGGGCTGGCCCCGACCGAGGCTGTCATCGACCACCCTCCCGCGACACTCAGGTCCGGCCAACGGATACGAGGCCGTCGATGAGCCGGGGACGGACCGGGCTGCTCGCCGGCATCGCGATCAAGCATCTGGTCCGGCGCCAGCGCCAAACAGTGGTCGCAGTGCTGGGCGTTGCCGTCGGGGTTGGATTCTTCCTCGCAGTGTCCGCCATGATGATCGGAAGCCAGCGGGACTTTATCGATCGGCTTATCGACGCTGCCCCCCACATCATCATTTCGGATGAACTGCGCAGCCCGCCGCCACAGCCCGGCACCTCGGCCTATCCCGAGGGCGCCGTCGTCCTGCGCGGGTACAAGACAAGGAGTGAAGCGCGCGGGCTGCGCGACTGGCCGGCGATCCTGGCGGCGGCCCAGTCCCCTGCAGGCGCGATCGCATCGCCAAGCCTGACGGGCGGTATCACCTTGCGGCTGAGCGGACGCCAGGAGGCGCTCGCGATCATCGGCATCGAGCCCGCAATCGAGGACCGGATCAGCACCATCAGCGACCGGTTGCGCAGCGGGCATCTCGCCGATCTGGAATCGACTCAGGGCGGCCTCGTTATCGGCGAGGAGCTGGCGACGCGGCTAGGCATCGGCATGGGGGATGTCGTCGCGGCGCGCTCGCCGTCGGGGGCGACCCGCTCCCTCCAGATCGTCGGGCTGCTCAAGCGCGGCCAGGCCGGGCTCAGCGATCAGTCGGGTTTCATGCTGCTGCGTGAAGCGCAGTCCCTGCTCGGCCGCCCGTTCATCATCAACCGGATCGGAGTCCGGTTGACCGACCCCTATCAGGCCGAGGCGATCGCCAGCGGCCTCGAGCAGCGCTTCGGCTACAAGGCCGAGAGCTGGCAGGCGCGCTCGGCCGACTTCCTCTCGTTGCTCGTGACCCGCAACGTCATCATGTACAGCGTCGTCTCGGCAATCCTGCTCGTGGCGAGCTTTGGGATCTACACCGCGGTCTCCAACAGCGTCACCGACAAGCGCCGCGACATCGCGATCCTTGGCGCAATCGGCTTTTCGCGCGGCGACCTCCAGCTTATCTTCGTGATCGAGGGACTGATCCTCGCGCTGGCGGGCGTGCTACTCGGGTGGTTGATCGGCTATGGTCTGATGGCCATCCTCGGCAGCCTGCGCTTCCCGATCGCCGGCGACAACCAGCATCTGCCGCTCGACCGTAGCGCGCGCCAATATCTGATTGCCGCCGGCGTCTCGACCCTCGCGGGCGGGGTCGCCGCCTGGCTTCCCGCGCGCAAGGCGGCGGGGGTCGAACCCGTCGATATCCTGCGCGGTGCGGCATGATTGCGCTCGACGCAGAGACGCTCGGCCGAACGCTTCCCGGAGATCCGCCCATCACGTTGGTGGCGAACGCATCCTTCGAACTCGAACGGGGTGCCTTCACCACGATCGTCGGACCTTCGGGATGCGGCAAATCATCGCTCCTCTACCTGCTCGGTCTGATCGACCGGCCCAGCACCGGAACGCTGCGCGTGGAAGGCCTCGACACCGCTGGCCTCAGCGCGGACAGGCGCGCGCAGCTCCGGCTTGAGCGGTTCGGTTTCGTCTTCCAGTTCCATTTTCTGTTGCCCGAATTCACCGCTCTCGAAAATGTCCTGATGCCGATCCGACGGCTCGCGCGCCTGGACAGCGCGGCCGCCGATACGCGCGCACGCGACCTGCTCGCGTCGGTTGGCATGGCCGACAAGGTCACCAAGACGCCAGACAAGCTGTCTGGGGGTGAACGGCAACGGGTCGCGATCGCGCGGGCCTTGGCCAATGATCCCGCCGTCGTTCTGGGCGACGAACCGACGGGCAATCTCGATAGCCAAAATTCGGCCCGCGTGGTCGCGATGTTTCAGGCGCTGGCCCATGAACAGAACCGAGCGGTGGTCTGCGTGACTCACGATCAGGCCATCGCTGCTGCAGCCGATGTTCGCATCACGATGCTGGACGGCCGGGTGACCGAGATCGATCGGAGCGGGCCGATCGGCCGGCCACGCTCAATGTGAGAGAAGGACGGGCAGCAGCGGCGCTTCGATCACCGAGCGGGTCGCTCCGCCGAGGAAGAACTCGCGCATCCGTGCATGTCCAAAACCCCAATGACCAACAGGTCCGCATGGCGCTCCCGCGCATAGGCCATCAGCTCGGTGCCGGCGTCCGCCGAGGTCTGCGCGAGCCGTCGGGAGGTCGCGACAACCCGGTGACAGGCAAGCTGCGGATCGAGGATGCCACATGAGTCGAAGCGTTCGAGCCGATGCTTGTCGCTGGAGCCGATCACACTGGCAAAGCGAGTAGCGAGCGCGTCGGCTGCCTCGACACCGCGCTGATTTTCGGCGGCGATCGCCGCATCGGCGCCGACCAGTCGACGCGCCAGCGCATTGCACATATCGGGGATGGTGATGGTCGATAGGGCGGCGACGAGCTCTGCATCGCAATGAACGGCCAGGCTATCGACGGCGTTGAGGGCCCACTCCGGGGTTGGCGTCGGCTGCGCGATCAGAACGAGCATGAGATGTTTGAACATGGTCGGCTCCATCGTCACTGCTGCGCGCCCAAGCCGGGCAACGGCGGCGATCGTAGAAGCGACCGGCCACGGAGATATTCGTAACTGGACAAAGCTGGCCTCAATGGGCGGCGGCGATGAACGCCTTGAAGAGCCGGACGAGCCGATCGCTGTCTGGCGCGGGCGCGAGATGAGGGCGATGGCCGAACAGCGGCGCCATGTCGCGATCGACATAGCCCGCGGTTCCCGAATAGGCCATCGACCACCCCGAGAAGCGGGTGATGGGCAGATCTTCCAGTCGGATCACCGTCACCTGATCATGCCGGATATCCCGGAAGATGCTCGCCATCAGATCCTCGATCGCGGCTTGCGGTCCTTCGAGAATCTGCGCGAAATGATAGTGGGTCGCGATCAGCGCGCCCGTCACACCCAGGCCGGCGTTGCGGGCCTGCGACACCTCGACGATCCGGTCGATCTCGCCGTCCTGATGCGGTCGGTCGAGACGACTGCGGCTGACATAGACCAGCGACTGGCAGGGCATCGGGTTGTTCATCGCCTCAGCATGCGCCTGCGATTCCGCGCATCGCCATCGGTAATGTTACCGGCGGGCATCCACCCTATCCGTATCATTCCCAATTACCCGGCCAGGTCGATCCCCGTAGCGATCGACCGACGGCCCTCGGGGTGCGCGGCCGATGGAGGCAGCGATGAAGACGATCCTTCTTCTGGTTCATGACGATCCCGGCCAAGAGGCTCGTTTGCAGGTGGCCCTCGATCTGGTGCGCGCGCTTGAGGGGCATCTGACGTGTCTCGACGTCGCGACGTTCCCCCTCGTGGCGGCGGATTTCTACGGCGTCGGAGCGGCTGCGCTGGTTGCCGAGGATCGGAGCGCTGAGACCGCCAACCGCGCCCGGCTCGAAGCCCGGCTTGCCCATGAAGATGTCTCCTGGTCGATGATCGAGGCGACGGGCGAACTCGCCCCCACCGTCCGACAGGCGGCGGGCCTCGCCGACCTGGTCATTACCGATCGGCATGACGACGGGGGGTTTCTGCCCACCATAGGCGGCACCATCGAGGAGATCATATTGACGTCCGGACGGCCCGTGCTCGCGGTGCCCCGCACTGTCCGCGGGATCGACCTTAGCGGGCGCGCACTGGTCTGCTGGGACGGGTCGGCACCGGCTCAGGCGGCGCTGCACGCCTCGGTGCCGCTGCTGAAGCTCGCCGCCGAGGTCGAGCTCCTGCAGATTCTCGACCGCACGGTGACCGCGCCTGCCGAGGGGGCAGCGGCCTATCTCGCCCGCTACGGCATCACAGCCCGGATCATACGGCGCTCCAAGGCGGCGCATGTCGCGAGTGCGATCCTCGCCGAGGCCGGCCAGGGGCATGCCTATGTCGTGATGGGCGGCTTCAGCCACAGTCGGCTTCGCGAGGCGCTGTTCGGCGGCGTGACCCGCACCATGCTCCAGCAATGCCCGGTGCCCCTTCTCCTTGCCCATTGAGAGGGCCCCAGCGTCTGGGAGGATCTGATGACCGAGATTGGACGAGGCATCCGCCCGCTAAGCCACGCGATCATCCTGGCGCATCCGGACGCACGCAGCTTCAACGCCGCGATCGCCGAGCGTTATGCGACGACGGTCAGGGCGCTTGGCCATGACGTCGTCATTCGCGACCTCTACCGTTTGCACTTCGATCCCATCCTCAAGGCGGGCGAGCGACCGACCGCCGAGGATTATATGCTCAATGGCGATGTCGCGGCCGAGCTCGACCAGTTGCAGGGCATCGACATCGTGGTCCTCGTCTACCCGCTCTGGTTCGGTTTGCCGCCGGCGATGATGAAAGGCTATATCGACCGGGTGTTCGGCGCCGGTTTCTCCTACCACGCGGTGCGCGACCGGACGACGCATCCCTGGCTGACCGGAAAGACGCTGCTGAGCTTCACGACGTCGGGGACCAGCCGTTCCTGGCTCGAAGAGCAGGGAGCATGGCTGTCGCTGAAGACGATCTTCGACGATTATCTGAAGCACGCCTTCTCGCTCGCCGCGGCGGAGCATGTCCATTTCGGATCAATCGTCGACGGTCTAAAGGCCCGCTTCGCTGAGGAACATCTGTTCAGCGTCGAGCAGACCGCGCGCAAGCTTTGCGCGACCCTGTCACATCGCGCCGCTGTCAGCTGAACCGCTAGCCGAGCCTGACGCGAATGTCGGCCAAGACCTCGTCGGGAGCACCTCCCGCGTCGATCCGGATCCAGTCGGCGGGGGCGACGATCACCTGGCTTTGTTGATGCAGCACCGCGGCGGTCGCATCGGACGCGTCGGGCCCGCGTCCGCTGACCCGCGCTTCGCACTTCGCTTCCGAGGCGTCGAGCCAGAAACCGATGAAGGTGGCGCTCTTCCGCTCCGCTACGGCGCGGATGTTGATCCGCATGGCCTCGTCGCCAAAGACCGCATCGGCAATGACGCTCGCTCCCTCGCCGAGCAGCCGACCGGCCTGGCCGTCCAGTGCGGTGTAGACCGCCTCCGCCTCACTCGGCGTATAGGCGTCGGCGTCCAGCCGGGTTTCGGGAGCGACCCCGGCGCGATGCTTGCGCAGAACATCGCTGCGCAGGATGCGGGCGCCGGGCGCCGCCCCGATGAAACCGCCGAGACAACGTGCGATCGTCGACTTTCCGCTCCCCGACAGTCCACCGATCGCGATCAGGCGGGGCGCGACGGGATCGGTGAGATGCTCGGCCAGCGCGAGATAGCGCCCGGCCTCGGCATGCCCGCCCGCTTGGTCTGCGAGGCTGGCCTGCGCCGCCGCGACATGCGCCCGGATCTGGGCACGGACCGCCATGAAAAGCGGCAATAGCTCGAACGCGTCTTCTTCGGCCGCCGCAAGATCGAGATAGCGGTTGATGACCAGATTCGTCTCGCAGCGCAGGCCTCTCGCCCAGAGATCCATCAGCAGGAAGGCGAGATCATACAGGACATCAGTCGTCGCCAGCGCCTCGTCGAACTCGAGACAGTCGAAGGGCGTCGGCGCGCCATCTAGCATAGCGATGTTCGCCAGATGAAGGTCGCCATGACAGCGCCGGACATGACCGCGCAGCCCGCGCGCCTCCAATTGCGGCGCGAGCTTTTCGGTTAGCGCCTTCAGTCGCGTATTCAGCGCCGCCGAGCGCATTGGATCGAGATAAGCGGGATAGTGGGCGGCGGCTTCGGCGTTGCCGGCGACGACCTTAGCAAAACGGCGCGCGGCGCCGGGGCCCAGCACGATCGTCGCCATGCCGTGGAAGCGTTGGATGCGTTCGGCAAGCGTCATCAAAATTGTCGGATCGAGGTCGCCCCGCGTGGCGCGTTCGCTAAGCAGGGCACCATCGGGAAATCGCGTCATCTCGAGCAGCCAATCGACCGCCGGTCCGGGCCCGTCGAGTGCTAATCCCGCATCGCCCCGGGTGATCGCGTGCACGCCCTGATAGAGCCTTGGCGCGGTGCGGCGATTCAGCCGGTCCTCGGCAATGAGCGCGTCGTGGCGCGCGGCTGGCGTGGAAAAATCGAGATAGCCGAGCGCGACGGGCCGCTTCAGCTTCCAGGCATGGTCCTTGGTGAGGAAGATCATCGCCGCGTGCGTATCGATGCGTCGCTCGGGACGCTCTCCGGCAAAGGCTCTGCCCGACAGCAGGAAGTCAAGGGTCGCGGGATCGACCCCGCCGCCCTGCGACGGCGGGGTCGGCGCCAAGGTCACGCCTCGACCTTGATCTTGCGTGTCCGCGCGGCCGCCTTGGCGTCCTTGGTAAGGCTGACCGTGAGGACACCGTCGCGGAAGGTCGCGGTGACCCCGTCGGGATCGATGTCAGCCGGGACGCCGATCTGCCGCGCGAACGACCCGTAGCGCCGTTCGCTGATCAGCCGGCCGTTCTCCTTCTTGTCGGTTTCCGCCTTCTTCTCGCCGCTGATCGACAACACGCCGTCGGCGAGCTCGAGCACGATGTCGGCCTGGGTCATACCCGGCAGCTCCGCCGTGACGCAGTAGCCCGTCTCGGTCTCGCGCATCTCGAGCGGCGGGATCGGCAATAAGTCGCGCGAACCGAAATCGAACAGCGAGCGGCCGGGAACCGCGAAGTCGTCGAACAGCCGATCGATCTCGCTGCGCAGCCAGCCTACCGGGCCCGCAGCGGGTAGGGCTGCCCGGGCGCTGCGGCCGGGCGATGCAACCACATCGTTCATGGATGGTCTCCTGATCTGGCCGACCGGCATGCGATCGGCCGCGCGCCCGGGTCGTCGGGCACCGACGGCCAGCCGCAGGGGGGAAAGCAGCGAGCGATGGCCACGCTAGGACGGGACGCGCGGGCATCACCATTGGGAATATTACGAAGGAACGGCCCGTCTTCCCGGAGTCGGCGTTCCAGTCACCAGCACCGCGGCGCCGTCGAGTGTTCCAGCTCGAACGGCCGCGATCGCGGCATTGGCGTCGTCGAGCGCGAAGATGTTGGTCACGGGGGTCACGGGACATCGTTCGAGCGCGGCAAAAAAGCTGAGACCATCGTCGCGGGTGAGATCGGCCACCGACAGGATCGAGCGTTCGCCCCAGAGATCGGCATAGGGAAAGGCCGGAATATCGCTCATGTGGATCCCGGCGCAGACCACGCGTCCGCCCTTGGCGAGCACTCTTAGAGCTTGGGAACCAAAGCCCCGACTGGCGCGAATATCAACGCTGCGTCGAGCGCCTCGGGAGGGCGCTCATCCGATCCACCCGCCCAGCAGCATCCGAGCGACCGTACGAAGGCCTGCGCCTGCGCGTCCCCGGGCCGCGTGGAGACATAGACCGCGCGTCGCTGCTGGACCGCGATCTGGGCGAGCAGGTGCGCGGCAGCGCCGAAGCCATAGAGCCCGATCCGGTGCCCCTCTCCCGCCGACCGGAGCGCGCGCCAGCCGATCGGTCCCGCGCACAGCAGCGTCGAGGACAATATCACCCTCGCTGCATGAACCGCCGATAATAGCATGAGGGCCGCCGATGATGATCGGCGGCCCTTTAGCTCTGTGATCGCATTAGCGGCCCCGACGCCCCAGCCGGGTCACCCGGCGCAGCGCGCGTTCGGCGGCACCGTCGCCCTCGATCCCGCCGAACAGGGTCGCGCGGACCGGGCGGATGCCGACCAGCCCGAAGATGCCGCGCCGCAGCAGTTTGACGACGGGTGCCCCGAACCAGAGGCGATAGACGAAGGACGGCATGCCCATCGTGATGACAAGCCGGGCCGAGCGACGCCTGAGCCGCGCGTGGAAGCGCCCGTGCCGTTCGACGAACGCGAAGCCCGGGCGCAGCAGCTGCTCGAGCAACGCCTTGACCCGTGACGGCAGGTCGCCAAGCCAGAGCGGAAATAGCAGGACCAGGTGATCGGCCCACAGCAGGTCATACTGTAGGGTGGTGATCGCCTCGGGCACCCCGCCCTCCTCCCAGTCGGCGCGCGTGCGCAGCGGAGCGACATCGAGCAGCGCCAGGGTGGTCGTGCGCACCTCGTGCCCGGCGCCCTCGGCCGCAGCGCCATAAGCCGAGCTGAGCGCATGGACGAGCCGACCCATGGCGGGATCCGGATGGCCATCGACGATCAGGATCTTGCGGGGACGGCGGCGCATTTTGCTCAGCCATCCGTGCCGGCAAGTTCCCGCCGGACGATCCTGAGCGCGCTATCCTCCTGGCTGCGGCTCGCCACGAAGCCGAGTTCGCGTTCGAGCTGGATCGCCTCGCCATGATCGGCGCTCTCGATCGCCTCGATCGTGCCGATCCCTTCGGCGGTCGCATAGCGCACGACATGCTCGAGCAGCGTGTAGCTGACTCCCTTGCCCTTCCAGTCGGCGCGGGTCGACAATGCGACTTCGGCCCGGCTGCGATCAGCATCGGCCGCCAACATTGCGACAGCAATCGCGCTGCCGTCGGGCGCGGTGGCAACGAAACTGATCGTGCGGCGGTAGTCGACCTGGGTCATGAGCGCGAGATGGTCATGATCGACCTGGCGCAGACTGGTGAGGAAGCGGAAGCGCAAGTCCTCGAGGCTGACATGCCGGAACATCTCGGCGAGCAGCGCTTCATCCTCGGGAACGACCGGGCGGACATGGATGTGCGCGCCGGATCGGGTCACAAGGTTTGCGGCCCAGGCGACCGGCGCCGGGCGGATGACGAGGCGCGAGGCGGGCGCCGGCGCGAGACTGACCACCGCGCGCGCATCGAGCGCCATCACCCCATCCGCGTCGGCGATCAGCGGATTGATGTCGAGTTCCAGAATCTCGGGGTGATTAACCGCGATCTGGGACAGCGCGCAGAGCACGTCGACAATGCCAGGGATGTCGGCTGGGAGACGGGTCCGGAAGCCCTTCAGCTGCCGCGCGATCCGCGTCCGCTCAATCATCGCGGTCGCCAGCTCGCGGTCGAGCGGCGGCAGGCCAAGCGCCTTGTCGTCGAGGATCTCGACGGCATGTCCGCCAGCGCCGAACAGGATGACCGGGCCGAAAGTCGGATCATTGGCGATCCCGACGATGAGTTCGACGGCGTGGGGGCGCACCGACATCGTCTCGACCGCGAAGCCGCTGATGATGGCATCGGGACGGCAGCGGCCGATGCGCTCGGCCATCGTGAACGCGGCGCTCGCCGCGGTGCTGTCGGACGAGAGCCCGAGCGCGACGCCGCCGATATCCGCCTTGTGGATGACGTCCGGCGAGACGAGTTTGACCACATAGGGCGCGGCGAGTCCGGCGCAAGCGTCGAGCACATCGTTGGCGGTCGGTGCGAAGCGGGTCGGGATGGTCGGGACACCATAGGCGTTCAGCAAGGCCTTAGCCTCGATCTCCGTCATCAGCGATCGGCCGGCCTTGCGAACCTCTGCGATGAGCCGCGTCGCGCCCTTTTGATCGGGCGGTGTCACCCCCCGAACCGGCCGCCGTTCGACCAGGGCCGCCTGCGCCCTACCCGCCGCGAGGAGATAACCGAGTGCGCCGACCGCATCGTCGGGGGTGGTGAAGAGTGGGATGCCGGCCACCGCCAGCTTCGAACGGATCGATGGCTCGGGCGCACCGAGCCAACACGCAATCACCGGTGTCCGGCAGCCGCCGGCGCGGGCGGCGGCGAGTTCGGCGACGACCGCCTCGGCGACCTCGAGCGGGGCGACGCCCCGGGTTGGGCAATGGAACAGGAGCAAGACGTCGCTGCCGGGGCTGGCGAGCGCGAGCCGAAGCGCCATGCGATAGCGTGCGGGATCGGCGTCGCCGAGCAGGTCGATCGGATTGGCGCGTGACCAGGCGGGCGGAAGACAATCGTCGAGCTTGGTCGCCATTTCCGCGTCCAAGGGCGCCAGGCGCGCGCCCGTCGCGCTTAGCGCATCGGCCGCCAGGATGCCGGCGCCGCCACCATTGGTGAGGATCGTGACGCGGTTGCCCGCCGGGGGCTTTAGCCGCGCTGTGACTTCGGCGGCATCGAGCAGTCCCGTGAGACTGTCGACCAGCACGACGCCGCAGCGCTCCAGCACGGCCTCATAGACCTCAGCCGAACCAGCAAGCGCGCCGGTGTGCGATCGGGCAGCGGCCGCGCCGGCGGCGCTGCGCCCGGCTTTGATCGCAATCACCGGCTTCAGCCGCGCTGCAGCCCGTGCCGCGGAAATGAACTTCTCGGGGTCGGTGACCGCCTCCAGATAGAGCAGGATCGCCTGGGTGGCCGGATCGACCGCGAACAGGTCGATCATGTCACCCAGATCGACATCGACCATGTCGCCGACCGAGACGATCCCCGAGAACCCGATCGGCCGCTCCGCCGCCCAGTCGATCATCGCCGCGATGATCGCCCCGCTTTGCGAAATCAGCGCGAGCCCGCCCTCGCGCGCCGCCTTGGGAGCGAACGAAGCGTTGAGCGCGGCACCCGGTGCGATCAGCCCGATGGTATTGGGTCCGATGAGACGCACGCCGTGGGATCGCGCCGCTTCGCGCAGCCGGCATGTCAGCTCTTCATCGGCTTCGAACCCGGCCGACAACACGACCGCGACGCGCACGCCCAGCCGGCCCAGATCTTCGATGATGCCAGCGATACTCGGGGCCGGCGTGACGACGAGCGCCAGTTCGGGCACCGACACGAGCTTGTTGACCGAGGATACCCAAAGGACGCCCGGCATCTCGACCGGCTTGGGATTGACCGCGGTGATCGACCCCGGGAAGCCTCCGGCCAGGATATTGTCGAGCAGATCGCGGCCGAGCGAACCGGCGCGCGACGAGCCCCCGACCACCACGATCGAGCGGGCATGGAGCAGGGATTGCAGATCGCGGATCGACATAAGAACCTCCGGCGGAAAAGGTATCGCCGCGATTATCGGCGGCTATGCCATCGTGATGCCGTTGCGGCAGCTGCACGGCTATGCGTAATCTCCACAGCGCCGCCGCTCGACCAGGGCTCTATCGCGCGGCCTCGACGCCATGGCTCGTCGGGCCCGGCACGCCGATCCGCTGCATAGCGCTTGCGGTTGCCATGACGAGCATGACGGCGGCCAAGGTCGCTAGGCCGATACCGGTGCGCTGCCGTGCAGGGTCGTGATGGCGGGTAGGCGTGGTCATCTTCAGGCTCCTTGCGAACCGCCCGACCATGCCGCGCACCCTTCTTTCCCGACATTGGGGAGTTTACGGACGTCAATCCTACGTAGACTTCCCACTTGGGATATGCGGCCCGACATCCGAAAATGGTCGAATGACGCTCACCAGCCAACTGCTCCTCGCGTCGCTGATCGTGGCGATCATGGTGCTGTTCCATCTGATCGGTCTCGCGGGGCTGCTCGCGTTGCTGCGGCGCCATCGGCGGCGCCGTTCCTATGCCCGCGACATGCTGCTCTCGGCCGTGGTGATGATGACCGTCGCCTTTGGACTATTCGCGCTGCACACCGTTGAAATCTGGAGCTGGGCACTCGCCTTTCGCGGCTTAGACATTCTCGACAGCTGGGAGGAGGCGCTCTATTTCTCCACCACGACCTATGTGACGATCGGCTATGGCGATGTCGTGCTTCCGCACGGCAGCCGGCTGCTTGGCGCGATCGAGGGTGCCAACGGCATCATCCTGCTCGGCTGGTCGACCGCCTTCTTCTTCAATATCGTCGATCGGATGAAGCTGCTCGAACGACAGTTCGAGGACGGATCCGTCCCGCCGCCCGCCTGACCAGCTCGATCATGCCGTAGATCGTCAGGCCGACCAAAGTCGCCGTGAGCAGATCCACGCTCCTCAGGCCGTCGAGCCCGAGCAGATGGCGCAGCGGTTCGGTCATGAGACAGAGGATCGCGAACGCGCCGATACCCGCCGTCAACAGGCCAAATGGGCGATTGGCGAGTGCCGCACCCAAGGAGGTGGGTCGGCGATTGGCAAAGATAAGCGCCATTACGGTCGCGATCAGCGCAAAGAACAGGATTGAGCGGAGGCGGGTTTCTTCGACGTCGATCGCGGAGAGTATGCCGGCGACGGCCATCAGCACACATGCAGCAAACACTCCTTGGCCGACGCTCCAGCGGACTCGGCGCATTGAAAACAGACGCTGGTGGGGGTTGCGCGGTGGGCGTCGCATCACGTCGGGCTCAGGCGCCTCGACCTCGAACACGAGGGCGCAGGCGGGGTCGATGACCATTTCTAGAAGCGCGATATGCAGGGGCGACAGCAGGACTGGCAGCCCCGTTGCCAATGGCAGCAAAGCAAGTGCGGCAATGGGCACATGCACTGCGAAGATGAAGTCCATGGCCTTGCGGATATTGTCGTAAATGCGCCGCCCAAGCGCGACAGAAGTGACGATCGCACTGAAATCGTCGTCCAGCAGCACGAGAGCAGCCGCCTCTCGCGCCACATCCGTCCCCCGGCGACCCATTGCGATGCCGATATGCGCCGCCTTGAGGGCCGGCGCATCATTGACCCCGTCGCCCGTCATCGCGACGATCTCACCTTGCGTTTTGAGCGCCTCGACAATCCGCAGCTTTTGTTCAGGCCGCACCCGCGCGACGATAGTTACGTTCCCGAGCCGGCGCGATAGGGCCTCATCGGTGAGTTGATCGATCTCAGTACCGGTCAGAACCGTTCCGTCGGCAAGGCCGGCGGAATTGCCGATATGGCGGGCCGTCGCGACATGGTCCCCCGTGATCATCATCACTCGGATTGCCGCTTGCCGACAAGCGGCTATCGCCGCCGGCACCGCCGCACGAACCGGATCAGACAATCCAATCAGCCCAAGGGCCTTGACGGGAATATCTGCCAAAGCGTCGGGTAGGGCGTCGGATGGGAGGGTGGCCTCGGCGAGGCCCAGAACGCGCATCCCCTGGCCCGCCATCGCCTCGATGGCCTGCCGCCAAAGGAGGCGATCGCCTTCGGCCAGGTTGCACAATGTCATGACGCTTTCCGGGGCACCTTTGACGTAAAGCTGGCGCTTAGCGCCATCGGCGGTTGCCCACACATTCCCCATTGCGAGGCACGTCTCCCTTAGAGGGAACGTCTTGAGCAAAAGGCTGCTGGCCAGCCCTCCGATCACCTCCGGCACCCGCTGGCCTGCCTCGTGGAAGGCCACCTCCATCGGATCGATCGGGAATGGCGGGCTCGCTCCGATCGCGGCACGCAGCAAGATGGGGTCGCAGACCGAGGCGATCTCGTCGCCGCGCCAATAGCCCGCGACCGCCATTCTGTTCTCGGTCAGCGTGCCGGTTTTGTCGGCGCACAGGATCGTCGCGGCACCGAGCGCCTCGATCGCGGCGGCGCGGCGCGCCAATACCCCGACCTGCGCGATCCGCCATGCGCCGACAGCGAGGAAGATGGTCAGGACGACCGGGAATTCCTCCGGGATCATGGCCATCCCGATAGCGATGCCCGCCAGAAGAGCCTCGATCCAGCCGCCGCGGAACAGGCCGAACAGGATGACGACGGTGAGCGCGACCAGGGCGGCGCCAACGCCGCACAGCTGGACAAGGAAGCGGGTCTCGACGACCAGAGGCGGAGCTGGTTCCTCCACGCTCGCGACCGCCGCCCCAATGCGACCGACCGCACTTGCTCCCCCGGTCGCAGTCACGACCGCGCGCGCGGTCCCACCAACGACGAGCGTACCGCCGAACAGGCGTTGGCCGTCGTCAGACGCCGGCCCGACCGATAGCCGCTTCGGAATCGCCATCGCTTCGCCGGTCAGCAGGGACTCGTCGACTTCAAGGCCGTCGGCAGCCACGATGTCGGCATCGGCAGCAATCCGGTCACCCCGTTCGACGAGGAGGAGGTCGCCCCGCACGATATCGGCACCTGCGATCCGGCACGGGTCGCCATCTCGAACAACCATGGCGCGCGGTGCCGCAAGATCGCGCAACGTGATCAGCAACCGCTCGGTGCGGTAATTCTGCCATATCGTGATCACCACCGAGAAGGTCGCGAAGGCGAGCAGAAGCATTGCCTCCAACCGGTCTCCAAGCAGCAAATAGGCCGCACCGCCGATCAGCAGGAGGGCCAACATGGGCTCCCGAATCGTGGAGAGCACGATCTTCGGCAGACCGCGCCGACCTCGATCAGGCAAACTATTTGGGCCTTCGATCCCCAGACGCCGTTCAGCTTCGGCCTTGGTGAGCCCGACATCTTCCGAACGCGTTGGGATCATCTCAGCCGCCAATGATCAGCGGACAGGCCGGCTCGGCGACGATCCGGGCGAGCACGCCCGACAGCGCCCCGATGGTTGAGGGACTATGCTGACGACCGAGCACGCACCAGTCCGCGCGCCGCCAGGAACTATATCTGCGCAGATAGGTCTCGAGGACCGCAGCGCCCGCCGCGAGCGGCCGCGGCACGGCGCGGATGCCCCGCGTCTCAAGAAAGCGCAGCGCCGTGGCGATCACGGCGCGCGCTGCATCCGGCACGACCAGTTCGACCGTCCGCGCCCGCCTAAGCAGGGGCAGGATGGCATCGACCGTCTTCCGCATCGCCGGTCCATCCCAGACAATCACCACTCTGCCGGTCGCGGCCCCAGGCGCCCGCCCGAGCGGAATGACGACGGTCGGGTCCGTGCGCGCGCCGACAAGTTTGGCGGTCAGGCTTTGCGGTCCGCCGGGCCCGCAGAGAACGAAGGTCGATAGGGCCGCGGCCATCGTGATCGCACCGAACTGCCTGCCGTCGAGCCAGGTCCAGAGGAACGGATCGCGGAGGGCGTCGTCAAGCGCGGCAAGCGCCGCTCCGCTCATCACGTCCGCGCTTTCCGCGTCGGCCCCGCTGCATCCCAAGCCGGGCCCCGTTCCGCCGCAGGGCTCGAGGTCGGCGCAGATCAGTTCCGCCTCCCACAGCGCGCGTAACGACAGTCCGGCCGGCAGACGGACCGGGATTGCATCGCTCCGATCGAGCAACACCATCACCTGAGGCATCGATCAACCGCCCTGTTCGAGCCAGCCATGGACCAGCGACCATAGCGAGGGAACGCCCGTGCCGAGCCGCCAGACGAACAGCACCAACAGCACCGCGCCGAGCAAGGCGAGCGCAAACGCAAGCCGCCACCATGCGAGCTCAGGCCCTGCGGTCATGATGCCCGCCGATGGATGGGCATTGGATCGATGTACCGTTCCAGGAAGCCGGCGACGCTGTCGGGGTTGAGGCTGAGGCTATCGATGCGTTGGCCCACCAGCCAGTCGGCGAAGTCGGGGCGATCGGACGGCCCCTGGCCGCACAGCCCACAGGGCAGATGGTGGCGGTGCGCGCCCGCGATGATCTGGCTGATCAGCGAAAGGACCGCAGGATCCTCCTCGTCGAAACCGTCGGCGAGCAGCGCGGAATCGCGATCAATTCCAAGGGTAAGCTGGGTTAGGTCGTTCGATCCGATCGAGAAGCCGTCGAACAGGGCGGCGAAGGCGTCGATCGAGAGCGCGTTGCTCGGAATCTCGGCCATGGCGTAGATCTTCAGCCCGTTGGCGCCCCGCGTGAGGCCGTGCTTTGCCATCAACGCCAGCACCGCCCGCGCCTCCTCTATCCGCCGGCAGAACGGGATCATCGGTATGACGTTGGTGAGCCCCATCAGGTCGCGCACATGAAGCAGCGCCTGGCATTCAAGCGCGAAGGCCTCGGCATAATTCGGGTGGAGGTAACGAGCTGCACCCCGCAGGCCGATCATCGGATTTTCCTCGGCAACCTCGAATGCGGCACCCCCCAGAAGCGCCCGATATTCATTGGTCTTGAAGTCCGAGGTCCGCACCACGACCGGCCGCGGATAAAAGGCTGCGGCGATGACGCCGACCTCCTCGGCAAGACGCTCGACGAAATAGCCACCGCCGACCTGCCCCACCCTCTCGGCGATCGCGCGGCGCGCCGCCCGGTCACTGACCCGCTCGGGATGGAGCAGCGCCATCGGATGCACGCCGATCGTCCGGGCGATGATGAACTCGATCCGGGCAAGACCGACCCCATCCACCGGAAGGCTCGCAATCCTGAACGCCTTGTCGGGGTCGGCGATATTGACGAACAGCGCGGGTCCATCTGCGGGCCGCGCCGCCCATGCCATCGGCTCGGCGACGAACGCCTTGCGCCCGCGCGAGACCGTACCGACCCGCCCTTCCGCGCAGTTGACCGTGACCTCGCCTTCCGATGCCAGCAGCGACCGAGCGGCCGATGCGCCGACGATCGCCGGAATGCCGAGTTCGCGCGCGATGATAGCGGCGTGGCAGGTGCGTCCACCGCGCTCGGTGACGATCGCCGCGGCCTTACGCATGACCGGCTCCCAATCAGGCGAGGTCGTCTCGGCGACGAGCACGTCGCCGGGCTGGACCTCGGCGAGCCCGCTCGGGTCCGCGACGATCCTGACCGGCCCGGCCGCGATCGCTTCGCCGACGGCCTGTCCGGCGAGCAGCACCGGGCCAGCGGACCCGCTCAGCCGGTACCGCATCGCTGTTGCGATCCGGCTGCTATGCGCGGTTTCGGGCCGCGCCTGGACGATGTGGAGCCGGCCGGTTCGGCCGTCTTTCACCCACTCGATATCCATCGCGGTAGGACGGCCGGCGCGCTGGCTATAATGCGCCTCGATCGCCATCGCCTGCTCGGCAAGGGTCAGGATGGCGGGATCGTCGAGGCAACGCGCGCGGCGCGCGGCGCGCGACGTTGGCACGAGCGCCGTCGCCGCACCGCGCCGGACGAGCTTGACCTGCTTGGCGCCGACCCGATGCCGCAGCACCGAGCGGAATCCGGCGCGGAACGTCGGCTTGTGCACGAGGAACTCGTCTGGGTCGACAAGGCCTTGCACGATGGTCTCGCCCAGACCGAACACGCCCGTGATCAGCACGACGTCGCGACAACCGCTCTCGGTATCGAGCGTGAAAATGACGCCGGAAGCGCCGCGGCTGGCGTCCACCATGAGCTGGACGGCGACGGTCAGCGCCACCGCATCATGGGCGAAGCCTTTGAGGTTGCGATAGTTGATCGCGCGTTCGGTGAAGAGCGAGGCGAAGCAGCGCCGGACGGCGGTCTCCAGTGCGAGCTCGCCGCTGATGGCGAGAAAGCTCTCATGAAGCCCCGCGAACGACGCATCGGGCAGATCCTCGGCGGTCGCACTGCTGCGGACAGCCACGGTTGCCAGCCGGCCATGGCCAAGCGCGCGATAGGCCTGCCGGATTGCCTCGAGGAGCCCGGCGGGCCAGCGCGCGTCTGCCACCAGGCGACGCAGCTGCTCGGCTGCGATACGCGCGGCCTCGGCGTCGTCCCACGACGTCGTACTCAGCAGCCGGTTAATGCGGTCGGCGAGCCCGTCGGTCGCCAGGATCGCGCGATAGGCGTCGGCGGTGATAGCGAAGCCATCGGGGACCATCGTCTTGTCGGTGAGCGCGCGGCGCAGCTCGCCGAGCGAGGCGGTCTTGCCGCCGACCTTGGGCACATCGTCGAGGCTCAAGCTGTCGAAGGGTGCGATCCAGGCTTCGGACATGGCTTTCTCCTTATCGGGCAGAGCCTAACCCGCACTTGGACGCTCGATATTGGGATTGTCCCGTAGAGGCGTCGGTCAGCCGCATGCCAATGGCAGGATCGGGGACCCTGGCCCCCGGATCCGCCAGCTTCCGTCGTCGAGCCGGAACGCGCGTCCAACCGGCAGCTTGCGCAGGATCTGGCATGCGGTCGCCGCGGCGAATTCGGCAACCGTGACATGCTCGACGATCGCGCGCTCGGTGAAGGCCTCGCGCCGACGAATGTTGATGTCGGCGACCACTTTGCGAAGTTCGGGCGATGGCGGCTCGACGAAGCCGAGATAGCCATCGGCCTGCTCGCCGATCCGTGCGTCGGCGAGCGCGCTGTCGACCAGCGGCGGTGCCGCCGCCGCCCCTAGCATGGCGATCAATATCCAGAGGCGGCATCGCATCGGCTAGCCGTGCACGAGCGGCGCGAACGATCGGACGAGATCCGCCGCGCCGCAGAGCAAAGCCGATGCGGCAGGATCGAGCGCCTGCATCTCCGCTGCGAGCAGCTGGTGGCCACGCGGCCCCAGAAGCCAGGGCGTATCGGTGTCAGCTTGGTCGAGGCGAAGCACGGCGGTCATGAGGCTGCTCCCACATCTGGAAGACCCATGCTCTCGTTTGCCGGCGTCTGCGGCTATTGGTGACTCTACGGAGTCGCTCGGCTCGGCACTCTATTTATACGAGGATATCCAGCCATTTGCGGGCATGATAAACTAAGTTATGATGATGCCGTAACAAAACGTGGCGGACGGGCCCTTCAGGGCCAGGTGGCGGCGGGAGCCTGTGCGGCGGGGACTTGGGCCGATGAATCCGATTGTCGCCGGCACTCTCGCGGGGCGGATAGCGACAGGACTGACCCTGGCGGGGATAACCGCCCTGCTGCGCTTTGCCCTGCAACCCTGGCTCGGCGATCACGCGTCGTTTCTGCCGTTCACCGTTGCCATTCTGCTCGCCAGCATCTGGGCAGGGCCCGCTTCGGGCATCGCCGCAGCCGTCCTCGCGCTCCTTGCTGGCACGCGCTTCGCCAATATGCACAGCTTCGATCCGAGCGACGTCGTCGAGGTGGCGACGTTCATAGCGACTGCCGGAGACATCATCCTGCTCGCCGAGACTATCAACCGCCAGCGGACCCGCGCGACCGCCAGCGACGCGCGCGCCGACCAGCGCGCGATCGAGGCCAGCGCTCTCGCCGAGGAGCTCAATTTGCTGATCGACGGTGCGCAGGGCCATGCGATCTACATGCTCGACCGCGACGGCAATGTGACGACTCCGCGCAGGCCATATCGTGCGGCGCCTGCGCGATTTCGTCGCGCAGGGCGAAGTCGACAAGACCGTCGAGCGGCGGCGACAATTGATCAGCGAGGCAGCGATGCTCGGGCTGATGGGCGCCAAGGAGAAGGGCGTCGAGCCGACTTTCGATCTCAACCCCTACGCCTCGCCGGTGCTCGTCGATAAGGTCCAGATCCAGCAGGTGCTCATCAATCTGATCCGCAACGCCGTCGAGGCGATGTCCGAAAGCCCGACGCGGAAGCTCACCGTCTCGACCCGCAGCGACCAGGCGGGCTTCGTTCGCGTGATCGTGGCCGACTCCGAGCCCCGGGTTGCACCCCAGGTCGCCGCCCAGCTGTTCACCGCCTTCGTCAGCACCAAGGCGGAGGGGATGGGGCTGGGCCTCTCTATCTGCCGGACGATCGTCGAGGCGAATGGCGGCCGGATCTGGGCGGAGCCGCGACCCGGCGGCGGCACCGATTTTCATTTCACGCTTGTGCGGGCGGCTACGGAGCAAGGGGATGACTGAAAAGAAGCTGGTTCACATTATCGACGATGAAGACGCGATCCGCCGAGCGGCCGGCTTCATGCTCAAGACCTCGGGCTTCACGGTCGAGACCTGGGCGAGCGGCGTCGCCTTCCTGAAGGAAGTCCGCCATGTCGCCGAGGGCTGCATCCTGCTCGACGTGCGCATGCCCGAGATGGACGGCCTGGAAGTCCAGCGGGCGCTGATCGAACGCGGGGTGACCATGCCCGTGATCATCCTGACCGGCCATGGCGACGTGTCGGTGGCGGTAAAGGCAATGAAGGCGGGTGCCGTCGATTTTCTCGAAAAGCCGTTCGAGAAGGCCACCTTACTGGGGTCGATCGGAACGGCGTTCGAGCGGCTGGCGGCAGCCAATGACATCACTGTCCGCGCGGCAGAAGCGCAGACGCTCCTGTGTGTTCTGACCCCGCGCGAGCGCGATGTGCTCGAGGGCCTGGCGCAGGGCCTGCCCAACAAGACGATCGCCTATGATCTCAACATATCGCCGCGAACGGTCGAGGTGCACCGGGCGAATCTGATGTCGAAGCTCGATGTCCGCAGCCTGTCCGACGCGCTGCGCATCGCCTTCGCCGCAGGGCTGGGGGCCTGACCTTATCGGGAAAATTGCGTAGCGACCCACGTTTCCCTGTCTGCGACAGCAGATGACCTTACAGGGAAAAAGCTCATGGATGTCCCCCGCGGGGTGCTGGCGAAGAATAAGGCGAGGATTTTGCTGGTCGAGGACGACCCTGCCGTTCGCCGGTCGTTGCAGCTCCTTCTCCAGGCCAATGGCTTCGATGTGCGCGCCTATGCCAACGGCAGGACATTGCTTGCCGACAAGACCGCGCTCGACGCCACCTGCCTCGTTGCCGATTATCGGATGAGCGATTGCGACGGCGTCGCGACGCTCACGCAATTGCGCGATTACGGATGGGCGCGGCCCGCCATCCTCATTACCGCCTTCCCATCGAACGACCTGCGCGCGAGCGCCCAGGCAGCAGGTTTTGCAACCGTGTTCGAAAAGCCGCTTCGTCCCCACGTTTTGCTGAAGACCATCGAGCAGCTGCTCCGATCGGACCCCGCAGGCTGACATGGCCGGCCACCCCGCCCCGCCCGATCGCCCTGTACGCGAGGCGCGCGGCAAGGTCGCGCGCGCCCGCCCATCGCTCGACAATCTCACCGAGCGAGAGCGCGAGATCGTGTCGGGTCTCGTTCATGGACTGACGAACAAGCAGATCGGCTTTGTCCTCGGGATCAGCCACCGAACGGTCGAAATCCATCGCGCGCGATCGATGAAGAAGCTCGGTGTCACCAACCTCTCGGCGCTGCTCGAAATCGCTTTTGTCCAGCGACGCAAGCTCCCCGAGATTGAGACGCCCGACGACAGACGCTGAGCGAGGCGGTGCCTCAGGCAGGCGGGCGGCCTTGGTATATTCCCCAATGGCGAGCGCCGGCGGGTTCCCGAAGAAAAGCCGCATGACACGCCTCCTTCCGCCGATCATTCTCGCTCTCGTTGCCACTGTCGCCAGCGCCCAGATCGCACCGCCGATCCATTGGACGCGTCCGCAAGCGATCCGATTGAGCCAATGGCTCGCGACCGCCGCCGATGAAGGGGTTGGCGGGGTCGCGCCACGGCTGAAGACGGTCGACGCCGCGTTGCGCGACGGCGATCCTCAAGGTCTGGACGCCGCCGCCACCGATGGTGCCGTCGCGCTGCTCGAAGCTCTCCGGCACGGCTGCTGCAACGCCTCGCTTCGGACCGGGTGGCATATCGACGAAGGCACGACCTGGCCCGACGCCCGCGCAACCGTGTCGGCGGCGGTGTCGGCGAATGCGATCGATCCTCTGTTCGTACAGGCGCGCCCGACGCATCCCTTCTACCTCGGGCTTCAGGCCGCCTATGCGCGCGAGACCGACCCGGGACGCCGCGCGACCCTAGCCGCCAATCTCGACCGCTGGCGCTGGATGCCACGCTCGCTCGGCCGGCGGTATCTGCTCGTCAACGCAGCCGCCTTCGAGGCCAGCCTCTGGGACGGCGCCCAAATGGTCGGACGGTGGAAAGTGGTGGTCGGCAAGACCAAGTCGCCGACGCCGATCTTCGCGGCGCGCGTCACAGGGGTGATCCTCAACCCGTGGTGGGAAATTCCGCCGGGCATTGCTGCTGAAAATATCGTGGCACTGGTCCGTGACCATCCGGCGCAGGCCGCCGCGAAGGGCTATGTCCTGACCGATGGGCGCTATCGCCAGCGTCCCAGGCCAACCAATGCTCTAGGGCGGATGAAGCTCATCATGCCCAACGGCTTCCATATCTACCTCCACGACACCCCGAGCCAGAGCCTGTTTGCGCAGGATCTGCGCGCTTATAGCCATGGTTGTGTACGGGTCGGCGATGCGCTGGGCCTTGTGACCGCTCTGCTCGCACCTCGCCCCGGATGGGATCGGCCGCAGGTCGAGGCGGCGGTGGCGAGCGGCCGAACCCAGACCGTCCCACTCGCTGCGGCTATTCCGGTCTATGTCGCCTATTTCACTGCTGAGCCCGACGGTCTGGGCGGGGTCCGCTATTTTCCCGACGTCTACCACCGCGACAATGGCGCGAGTGCCCCATCGGATGACGGCCGCTGCACGCGATGATGGCGTGTCAGCCGGTCAGCGCCTGGGCGGCGAGGTACGTCAGCGTGTAAAGTGCCTCGCGTTGCGCTCCCCGATTGGCGTGGTCGACGCGATATTGTTGATAGTGGCGCCCGGACGAGCCTGCCCTGACCAGGTCGGACACCGCCCGGCTGACATTGCACCGCCCCGACCGGCGCACGCGATCACGGACCGCGCATTCGACGAGCCGGTCGGCTTCGCGCGGGTCAGCCGGAAGATCACGGAGATCCGTACGCACCTCGTCGACCAGGGCGCGCCATCGCACGTCGCGCTGCGCGATCGGCATCAGCGCGTCGGACAGTCGGTCCCGTAGTGCAATCTTCTCCTCGCCCTCGAGCACATAGCGCCCGGCCTGCCCTGCTCCCGCCTTGGCGATCCAGGCTATCAGGCTCGGGAGGGTCAAGCTGACCTCGTCGTCGCGGACCCGCGAGCGTCTGGCGACGTTGCAGCTCCGCGATCAGACTAGTTCTTGTAATCCCGTCTCGAAGGCCAAATGAGGGGCCTAATGTGCAAGGAAAAGCGGCACCGGGCTGTGACTCAGAAGCGTTCTCGTCACGCCGCCGATCAAGGCTTCCGACAGACGCGAATGGCCGAAGCCACCCATGACGAGATAGTCGGCCTTTTGCTTGTTGATCTCGCGCAGCAGGCTTTGACCGGCAGTGCCGCGAGCAGCCTTTTCCCGGATGACAAAGGGGTGCACGCCGTGGCGCGAAAGAAAGGCCGCGGCCTGCTCTGCCTGAACTTCGATCGATCCGTCGTCGATTTCTACGACGGTGACATGAGTGGCCAGGCGCAGCAGGGGTATTGCAGCCTGCAGCGCCGCATCGGACTGGAGGGAACCGTCCCACGCCACTAGCGCGCGACCCGCCACCGCAAGGCCCTTCGCCCGCTGCGGCACTGCCAGTACCGGCTTGCCGCTGCTGACGATGAGGTTGGACGCGGTCGCGCGCATATCGGGGGAGTTGACGCCTTCGAGCTGACAATTGACGACGATGAGCTCGTTCAACACGGCCGCGCGCTCAATGCTCGAAACAAGATCTCCAGTCGTGTTGAGCCAGCTCCACGCAACCTCTTCGCCCTCGAGACGCTTCTGCAGCGCCAGGCGATTGAGATCCTCGGTCATTTGCTCCTGCTCAAGGAGCATTGCCGTGCCATAACCGCCCCAGTCATAGCCGACGACGACCGGCATGATCACGACGTCCAGGCAGTTAAGGTGGCCCTTCAGAGCCCGCGTCACGTCGAGAGCGGCTTGCAGGCGCGCCTCTTGGCCATTGTCCTCGTGAACGAGCAGGAGAATATTCTTCATCATCGCCTCCGCATCATGATCTGACCGATGGCTAGGTGGAGCCGCGGGGCACCGAAATTGGTAATTGTGCGGAGGGCCTCTGCGTAGACTTCCCAATGGCGACCTCTGGTCGATCACGCAGAAGTGCGTGAGAATCGGAGAAAACAATGATGGCCGCGCCATTCGACCAGGATCATGCTGAGAGACCCCTGATTTTACCGCGCAACGCGGTGGTGTTTGGGTACCACGGGCTTCGGCAGCGCTATCTTGACCGGCCTCTTGGTCACCCGCCTCGTTCGTGCGGCCGAAACGGACGCAGACAGCATCGGCTTCGCAATACTGGTCGCCGGTGCACTCCATCTTCTGCCGGCGCTCGGTCAGCGCAATGCGGGCACGCCGACCTTATGGTCGATCAGCGGGCTCTTCTACATGATGGCGGTGATCGTGACGCTGCTTGGGCCAGCCGCCAGCAGCTATCTGCTGACACTCGTCATCGCCCTGATGCTCGGAATCTCGGGGCTGGCCCGGATCGTGATAGGTATTCAGGAACGCGCGCAATGGGTGCTGCTTTCAGGCTGCGGACCGGTGCTGTGCGGCACCATGATCGGGATGGATTCACCCCCAGGCTGTGCAAAAACTCGAAGACAGTGTCGGTTAGTCCTGCCGCGACGCTTTCCAAGGTGCGCGGCAGCATCGATTATGTAGATCCTGCGAGGCTATCGATAATGGGACAGTCGGGCTTATCGTCGCCATAGCATCGCTCGGCCAACTCGACGAGCGTGCGGCGCATCGCCTCTAGCGCGGCCGCCTTGCGCTCAAGCTCGTCGGCGCGGGCCATCGCCAGCGACTTCACTTCCGCGCTCGAGCGCTTCGTGTCGTTCCACAGGCTGAGCAGTTGCCGGATGTCCTCGATGGGAAAGCCGAGATCGCGCGCATTTGCGATGAACCTGAGGCGATGGAGGTCCGCATCCGAATAGTCGCGATAGCCGCTGCCACGGCGCGCGGGCGCCGGGGTCAGTCCTATCTTTTCATAGTGGCGGATCATCCGCTGCGAGACGCCGCTCGCTTCCGAAGCCTGGCCGATATTCATGTGGCGCTTATGCCGTGGATTGCGCGCTGACGGGACTCGAAAAGGCCTTGGCGGCATCAGCGACCATTCGGCCGACGCACCATCGTGCATAGAAGCCGCCGAACAGCCGGCCGAGGAGTACACCAAGCCAGGCCTGCGGCAGCCAATAGTCGATCCAGACGGTCAGTTCGCAGCCGGCCGGTGCGTCGGCGATACGAAAGCCCATCTCATAGCCGCCGATGATGAGAAGCCGCGGCTTGGCGACCGTCCGCCAGGCCTTACGCCGCGGCGGCTCGCGCAGGGTGACGACCTCGTCGACCGATAGCGTCAGGCCAAAGGCGGACCCGCCCATGTGAATGCGCGAGCCCACAGCCATCCCGCGCTCAGCGTCGAACTCAAAGCTCATGCGCCCGCCGCCCATCATCGCGGAAGAGGTCTCCATATGGGCGCCCAGGCGGATCTGATCATCGAGATGTGGGAAGAGCGCATCGGGAGAGACCGGCAGCGCACGGCTTGCTTCATAATGCCGCTGGGCCGCTGGGGGGTCACCGTTGTCGAGCGCATCCGGCCCCATAGTCAGGGCGCCGGCGTGCGCGGCGGCGCGTCGCCGCTGTGGCGATGTCCATGGCCGCCGTGGCCGTGATGCATGAACAGGTGCATCAGCGGGCAGGCGAGGAACAGCAGATAAGGCAGGACACCGAGCGCATGACCCCAATGGTCGCGCAGCAGCCAGAACGATGCCGCCGCCCCGATCGCGGTAACCAGCATGATTGCAAAGTTCCTGTTCAGGCCGGTCATCGTCTCCGCCTCCTTGGACATGGCCACATTATTGCGGGGTGCCCGCGCCCGGATGATCGTGGTTGTGCTGGCCCCCGGGTGCCGCTTCCGGGGTCGGTGTGGGCTTGGCAGCGGTCCCGTCCTGCATGCACTTCATCTCGCCCATGCCGTTCATACCGCCGCTCCCCGTCGTGGGATGCTGGCCGCCGCCGCCCTGCGGAATCGTCTGTCCGTCCATTTTTTTCATCCCGCCGTGCATATCCTGCATCATCGGGCACTTCATGTCGTGCGGCTTGCCAGTTTCGCCCTGCGCGGGCTTCGACTGGCTCGCGGCGCCATGATCCTGCGACGACGCCGGTTCGGCTAAGGCGAGTCCCGGCATCAACAGAAAGACGGCAGCGCATGCGATCGTTCTGGTCAGTTTCATCCTGATTCCTTTCTGGGCGTTACGGACCGACCGCAACGCATCGGTTGGTGGAAGATTGAGCGCCGAACGGTTGGCACTCCATACGTAAATGTCCGCTGCAGACGGGCATCAGTTCGGTGCCGCCCCGTCACAGCCGGACAGCCCGCAGCCGCAGCGCGTTGCTGATCACGCTCACCGAGGAGAGCGCCATAGCGCCCGCCGCGATCGCCGGTGACAAGAGCGTGCCGGTAATCGGATAAAGCAGACCCGAAGCTACGGGGATGCCAGCGACGTTGTAGGCGAAGGCGAAAACGAGGTTCTGGCGGATGTTGCGCATCACCGCGCGCGACAGCCGGCGCGTGCGGACAAGGCCGGTAAGGTCGCCCTTGAGCAGTGTCACGCCCGCGCTTTCGATTGCGACGTCGGCACCTGCGCCCATCGCGACGCCCACTTCGGCTGCGGCCAGTGCAGGCGCATCGTTGACCCCGTCTCCGGCCATGGCGACCGATCGACCTTCACCGCGCAGCTTGTTGACCACAGCCGCCTTGTCCTCGGGCAGCACTTCCGCCTCGACCTCGTCGATACCGATACGACTGGCCACCGCGAGCGCCGTGGTGCGATTGTCGCCCGTCATCATCACCACGCGGATGCCCTCGGCCTTGAGCGCGGCGACTGCGTCGGGCGTGGTCTGCTTGATCGGATCGGCGATGCCGATCAGGCCTGCGAGCGCACCGTCGATCGTGACGAAGATCGCGGTTGCGCCTTCGCCGCGCAGTCGCTCGGCATCGGATGCCAGCGCCGAGATGTCGATGGCCTGCTCAGCCATCAGCCTTGGCGCGCCGAGCAGCAGCCGTTTGCCCTCGATCGTGCCGGTGACGCCGCGACCGATTGGCGCGTCGAAATCGCTAGCCTCGACGAGCGCGAGCCCGCGCTCGGTGGCAGCACGGACCACTGCTTCGCCGAGCGGATGCTGGCTGCCCCGCTCGAGGCTGGCCGCCAGGCGCAGCAGTTCGGCCTCGTCGATGCCCGGCATCGGCACCACGGCGGTGACCGCGGGTCTTCCTTCGGTCAGCGTACCGGTCTTGTCGACGATCAGCGTATCGATCTTTTCGAAGCGTTCGAGCGCCTCGGCATTCTTGATCAGCACGCCCGCCTGCGCGCCGCGGCCGACACCGACCATGATCGACATTGGCGTCGCGAGGCCGAGCGCACAGGGACAGGCGATGATCAGCACCGACACGGCCGCGACTAGCGCATAGGCAAGGCGAGGTTCCGGCCCGGCCAGCGCCCAGACGATTGCGGCGATACCCGCGACCGCGATGACGGCGGGCACGAACCAGGCCGAGACCTGATCGGCCATGCGCTGGATCGGCGCGCGGCTGCGCTGGGCCTCCGCCACCATCTGCACGATCCGCGACAGCAAAGTCTCGGTGCCGACCTTCTCGGCGCGCATGACGAATGAGCCGGTCTTGTTGAGCGAGCCGGCGATCACCTTGGCGCCAGGCTCCTTGGTCACCGGCATCGACTCGCCTGTGACCAGCGACTCGTCAATCGAGACGCGACCGTCGACCAGCTCGCCATCGACCGGCACCTTCTCGCCCGGTCGCACGCGCAGCCGGTCGCCGACCTGGATCAGGTCGAGCGTGACTTCCTCGTCCGGGCCGTCGTCTCGCAGCCGCCACGCGGTCTTGGGCGCGAGGTCGAGCAACGCCTTGATCGCGCCCGAAGTGCGTTCGCGGGCGCGAAGCTCCAGCACCTGGCCGAGCAGCACCAGCACGGTGATGACCGCGGCCGCCTCGAAATAGACTGCCACAGCCCCATCCATCTCGCGGAACGCTGCCGGGAAGATGCCCGGCACGAGCGCCGCGACCACGCTGTACGTCCAAGCGACTCCGATCCCCATAGCGGTCAGCGTGAACATGTTGAGTTTCATCGTCCGCAGTGAGGCCCAGCCGCGCACAAAGAACGGCCAGCCGCCCCACAGCACCACAGGGGTCGCCAGCGCGAACTGTATCCAGTTCGAGGTCTGGCGGGCGACGAGCATCATCAGATTGGTCAGATGGCCGCCCATCTCCAGTGCGAACACCGGCAGCGTCAGTACCAGGCTGATCCAGAAGCGCCTCGTCATATCCGCCAGTTCATGGCTCGGGCCTGAGTCGAGCGTGGCGGTCACGGGTTCCAGTGCCATGCCACAGATCGGACAGGAGCCAGGTCCGACCCGACGGATCTCAGGGTGCATGGGGCAGGTATAGATCGTGCCGGCCGTTGTTTCGGGCGCCGCCTGCTGCGGACCAAGGTAGTGCGTGGGATCGGCGACGAACTTGCCGCGGCAGCCCGCGCTGCAGAAATGATAGGCATGGCCCTGATGCTCCGCATGATGCGCGGTCGCGGCCGGATCGACATTCATCCCGCAGACCGGATCCCTAGCCGTCGCAAGCTCGTGCTGATGGCCGTGTCCGGAACCCGTCTGGGCACGCGCATGGTCGTGGCGATGCTCGCTCATGGAAGCTCCCTTCATCACCCGATGTAGGGTTTGACATCATGTCAGGGTCAACACGCAATGTCCCGTAGAAGGCGCGCCCGAATTTCTTTCTGTGGCGCCCTTGACCCTGACATGATGTCAAACCCTATCTTTCGCCCCGTAACCATCCGTAGAGTGTCGGCCTGCCCGCAAGCGTAGGGCTCGAACGCGCCGAACTGCGCCCGGAGGAACGAGCATGAACACGACCATTGGCCGGCGGGAATTGCTGCGCAGCGCAGCACTGGCGGGGAGCGGCATGGCCTTGTCCGCGTGGCTCCCGGCCTGGGCGCAGACCAACTCACGCGGGATTGCGGCACCCTTGCCGGAGCTTTCGGGCGAGGACATCACCCTCCGGATCGCGCATCAGACGATGATCATAGACGGACGCGAGAGCCATGCGATCGGAATCAACGGCACAGTGCCCGCCCCGCTGCTGCGCCTAAAGGAAGGGCAGATCGTCCGCATCCACGTCGAGAACGATCTCGATGAGGAGACATCGGTACATTGGCATGGGCTGATCCTGCCGTTTCAGATGGACGGGGTGCCTGGCGTGTCCTTCCCTGGCATCAAGGCGAGGTCGACCTTCACCTACGAGTTTCCGCTCATCCAGTCGGGCACCTATTGGTACCACAGCCATTCGGGCTTTCAGGAGCAGCTCGGGCACTACGGGCCGATCATCATCGATCCGAAGGAGGCCGATCCGGTCGGGTTCGATCGCGAGCATGTGCTGGTGCTCTCCGACCACAGCCAGATGCATCCACATGCGATGTTCGCCAAGCTCAAGCAGCAGGCAGGCTATTTCAATCGGCAGCCGCAGACGCTCGCCGGGCTGCTCAAGGGCGAGGACCAGTCGCTCAAGGAGCGGCTCGCCTGGGGACGCATGCGCATGGACCCTACCGACATCTCGGACGTGACTGGCGCGGCCTATACCTATCTCGTCAACGGGCATGGGCCGCAGGATAACTGGATCGCGCTGTTCCGTCCCGGGGAGCGCGTCCGGCTGCGCTTCATCGCCGCCGGCAGCATGACGATCTTCAACGTCCGCATCCCGGGTCTCAAGCTCAGCGTCGTACAGGCCGACGGACAGAATGTCCGTCCGGTCGAGGTCGATGAGCTCCAGATCACCCCGGGGGAAACCTATGACGTGATGGTCACGCCCGCCGACGACCGGGCATACACGATCGTCGCGGAAGCGGTCGATCGCTCAGGGTTGGCGCGTGCGACGCTGGCGCCGCGCGAGGATATGGCCGCCGAAGTGCCGCCGTTGCGCCGGCGTCCGGTCGCGACGATGCGCGACATGGGCATGGACATGTCCGCGATGGGCGCAGGGACCACGTCGTCCGCCGCGATGCCGGGAATGGATCATGGCGGGATGCCCGACATCGAGCATGTTGCTGTCGGCGGCCAGCCCGCGCCGCGCGAAAGCGAGGCCGGGATGGCGAGCATGAAGATGCGTGATCCCGCCAATGCGCCCGGTGTGACGCTCGGTCCCGGCGTCCAGACAATCGCACCGATGCCCATCGACCGTACCGGCGAGCCGGGTACGGGCCTGGCGGATGTTGGGCACAAGGTGCTCGTCTATCGCGATCTCGTCGCGCTCGAGCCCAATCCCGACGTGCGCGGGGCGGCGCGTGAGATCGAGGTGCATCTCACCGGCAACATGGAACGCTATATGTGGTCGTTCGACGGCAAGACGCTGTCGGAGGCAGAGACACCGATCCCCGTTCGCGCCGGCGAGCGTGTCCGAGTGACGCTCATCAACGACACGATGATGAACCACCCGATCCACCTGCATGGCCATCTGTTCGAAATGGCGACGGGGCATGGCGACCATTCCCCGCGCAAGCACACAGTCAACGTCGCCCCGGGCGGCAAGGTCAGCTGGGACGTGACCGGCATCCCCGGCGAGTGGGCATTCCACTGCCACATGTTCTTTCACATGCACGCCGGGATGATGCGCATCGTCCAGGTCCGTCCGATCCCGGGAATCGATGCATGAAGATCCGGACAACCCTCGGACTGGCGCCCTTGGCGCTGATGGTGCCATCGCTCGCAGCGGCGCAGTCGCATCAGCACATACCCGGAATGCAGATGCCGGGCATGACCATGCCCGCCGCCAAGCCAGCCAAGCCTCGGGCGAAGCCCAAACCCCATCCCGCGCCCCGCCCGGCGATCCGTCGAGGCACGGCGCAGCCTGCGGCCGGGCATGACATGGCGGCGATGTCCAACATGTCGGCGTCGAAGAGCGGACCTGACCTGCCGCCCGGCGCCGCCGCGCCGCCACAGGTGCAACCGGGCCGGCCGGCGGACCGCTATTATGATCCTGCGGCGATGGCGCGGGCGGAGTCCGCGCTGCTCGGGTCGCACGGTGGCATGGTCTTCCACCGGCTCCTCATCGATCTCGCCGAATATCAGGTTCGCGACGGCCGCGACGGATATCGCTGGGATGGCGAGTTGTGGGTCGGCGGCGACACCAACCGCCTCGTGCTCAAGAGCCAAGGCGAAGGCAGCTTCAAGGGCCGGGTCGAAAGCGCCGAGGTACAGGCGCTCTATGCTCATGCGCTTGATCCCTATTGGAACCTCCAGCTTGGCATCCGGCAGGATTTCGAGCCGAAACCGACGCGCACCTATGCGGTGCTCGGCATCGAAGGGCTCGCGCCCTACTGGGTCGGCCTCGACGGCGCTCTGTTCCTGTCCGACAAGGGCGACGTGCTCGGGCGTGTCACGCTGTCATATGATCAGCGGATCACGCAGAAACTGATCATCCAGCCACGCGGCGAGCTCAACTTCTCGCTGCAGGACATGCCGCGCCAGCGGATCGGATCTGGCGTGTCCGACCTGGAGCTGGGACTGCGGCTCCGGTACGAGATCAAGCGGGAGTTGGCCCCTTATGTCGGCATCTCGTGGGAGCGCCGCCTCGGCGAAACTGCAGACTTCGCGCGCGCGCAGGGCGAGAGCACCGGCGGGTTCAGTCTGGTGGCCGGTGTCCGGACGTGGTTCTGACAGGCGAGATGATCATTGGCCGCCCATCATTCGGGCGACAACCCGAGAAGCGAGTCATTCAGCCCAATAAGCACCGTTCTATCAGCCTCGAAGTCGCGCACGTCGACTCCTAAAACCAACGACTCCTAAAACCAACGGCTTGCCAAGCGGTCGCGTTCTGCCTGACGGGTCTCTGCCACCGCTTCGCGGTGGTGGAAGACGACAACTGAAGCGTCGATCGCCCTGTGCTATCTACGTAACGCGGCGCGACGAACTTTGCTTTTTCTATGGTCCGAACGACACCGAAGTCGGAGGGATAGATGGAGCATGCATTGATCATCGGTGGCGACCGCCGCGCGATCGACACCCTCGAGACCCGGCTATGGGAGACGGGCTACCGCTCGATCCTGGCGGTCGACGAAATGAGCAAAGCCGAACTGGTCGCGCAGCACTGTCCACCCAAGCTGATTGTGATCGTCCCCGGGCCGAGCCTGGCCGCTGGCACTGAGCCGTTGCGCGACCTGAGCGAGCGAACAGGTGCCCCGATCATCGTCGCGACCACCGATCCGGACGCCGCCCTCGATTGCCTCGGACCGGGCGCCCGTCTCGAAGGCCCCTTCCCGGCCAATGCCCTCGCCCGTGCCGAAGCGGTCGCGCGTCACCCGAGCCATGTTATGGCGACGGCTGCTTAATTGGGCTCGATCGTCGCTCACCGGCTATCAAGGCTGACACTTTAACTTTCGAGCGGTGATGAAGTGTCATTCTGGACCGGCGAGAAGTTGGCTGGGCAGCGCGGTTAGCGCGCGCGAACATCTCGCCGCGAACTGCGTATAGTTACGAAGAGCCAGCCGGCAGCCTCGAACTATGGCGGAGGGCGTGACGCGGATATCTGATCCGCGGGCGGAGAGCTTCGAATGGACTATGACCGTGTCTTCGCCGGTGCGATCGCAAATCTGCACCAGGAAGGGCGCTACCGCGTCTTCATCGATATTCTGAGAAATCGTGGCAATTACCCCAGCGCTCGCTGCCATTTCGCCCACGAGGTGGTCCGCCCCGTCACGGTATGGTGCTCAAACGACTATCTCGCGATGGGCCAGCATCCCGACGTCATCGCCGCTATGGAGGACGCCCTGCACGATGTTGGCGCGGGCTCGGGTGGCACTCGCAATATCGGCGGAAACACGCATTATCATGTCGATCTCGAGCACGAGCTCGCGGATCTTCACGGCAAGGAAGCCGCACTGTTGTTCACCTCGGGTTACGTCTCCAACGACGCCACGTTGACGACCATCGGGCAGCTTCTGCCTGGCTGCATCATCTACTCGGACGAGCTTAATCACGCGTCGATGATCGCGGGCATCCGCAATGCCGGCTGCGAGAAACGCGTGTTCCGCCACAATGATCTCGCGCACCTCGAGGAATTGCTCGCTGGCGACGGGCGCGACGCGCCCAAGCTGATAGCATTCGAGAGCGTCTATTCAATGGATGGCGACGTCGCTCCGATTCATGCGATCTGCGACCTCGCCGACAAATATAACGCGCTGACCTATCTCGATGAGGTCCACGCCGTCGGCATGTACGGCCCGCGCGGCGGTGGCATTTCGGATCGCGACGGGGCGGCACACCGGATCTCGATCATCGAAGGCACGCTCGCCAAAGCAATCGGGGTGATGGGTGGCTATATCGCAGCCGATCAGTTGCTGATCGACGTGATCCGCAGCTACGCCCCCGGATTCATCTTCACGACATCGCTCTCACCCGTGCTCGTCGCCGGCGCGCTGGCAAGCGTCCGATATCTCAAGAAATCCAGCGCGGAACGCGATGCCCAGCAAACAGCCGCGGCGCTGCTCAAAGCCGAGCTTGCGAAGGCCGGGCTGCCGGTCATGCCGTCGAGCACCCATATCGTTCCGCTGATGCTCGGCGACGCCGTGGTCGCCAAACGGGTGAGCGATGCCCTACTTCAGGATTACGGCGTCTATGTGCAGCCGATCAACTATCCGACCGTCCCGCGCGGCACCGAGCGGCTGCGTTTCACCCCCGGCCCTACCCACAGCCCCGAAATGATCCGCGAACTGGTCCAGGCTATCTCGGAAATCCTCGATCGCACCGATATCCGGCTCGCGGCCTGATCTTTTGCGAGGGTCAAGGACGGGCCATGGCGCCGGCCATGCGCCCGAACGCCTCATTGAGCTTGTCTGCCAGCGAGGGATCGACGCCGGCCTCTTCAAGCGCCCGAGCCATCGCCGTGCACCACTGATCCGCAGTGGCCGGCCGGATGGCGAGCCCGCCATGCAGCGACATCATGCATTTACCGGGATTAGCGTCGAACCAGGTTCTCGGCCCACCGCTCCAGCCGGCAAGGAAGCCGGCAAGCGACCCGCGCATCGGCGCGAGATCCGTGGCGTGCATGGCGCGAAGCTCCGCGAAGGCGGGCTCGCTGTCCATCAGGTCGTAAAAGCGATCGACAATGAGCGCGATGCCCTCGCTCCCACCAAGCAGGTCGAACGGCGATGGCTGAGCAGCAGTGTCTGTCATGGTCTTACCTTATCAATCATAGCGTCGGCCGCGACGTCTGCGACTTTTTGCGAACCGCTGAAGCGGCGTGGCAGGGGGCCGAGCATGGTCGTTCGTCGCGAGACCGGCCCGGGGTGCGCTGCAAGGGAATTTCGATTGCCCCGCCGGAGCCGCATAAGGCGCCGCGCAACATCAGCGTGTGGGCAACTGCCGGCGGATGGACGAACAGCGTCACCGCCCCCAGCGCCGGCAGAAAGCCCAGGCGCAGCAGGTCAGACCGCATGGCTGAACTGCCCCTTGCTGAACGTGCGGAAGCGATCGAAGCATGATGCGATCATCCGGGCGTACGGCAGTCCCGCTGGCATTATCCTTATCCAGGTGGGTCCGCAGCGGACCAGGCCTTTGTCGATGAAAGGCTCGAGCGCGTGGCGGGACCGCGACACGCGATCTTCGCTCATGCGCGCCTCGCCTCGACAGAGCAGCGCTTCGATGACCTCGCCCCGCCAATGGTCTTCTGCATGCCGCTCCACGCCACGTCGTCCGGCGAGTTGATGGGCACCGACCAGCATCCGGTAGCGGCCTGCCATCTTTTCATTCTGGACGAGTAGGCCCGGGAACTGGCTGATGGCACTCGCTCCCAGCCCGATCAGGATGTCAGCGGGATCGTCGGTGAATCCCTGGAAGTTGCGATGCAACCGTCCCTGGTTCGCTGCTGTCGCCAAGGGATCGGAAGGCAGGGCGAAGTGATCGAAGCCGATCGCGCGATAGCCCGCCCCGGTCAGCACCTTAAAGCCATGCGCGGCCTGTTCGAACCGGCGATGCGCGTCGGGCAGATCACCCGCGTCGATCCGGCGCTGGCGGGGCAGCAGGCTCGGCAGATGAGCATAGCCAAACAAAGCAATGCGATCGGGGGCCAGCTGCAGGGTTTCGGAGAGCGTCGTTTCCAGATCGGCGAGGTGCTGGTCCGGCAAGCCGTACATCAGGTCAAAGTTGAGCGATTCGATGCCGGCAGCGCGCAACCTCCGGGTGGCATCCTCGATCACTGCGAGCGGTTGGACCCGGCCGATCACCTTCTGGATACGGGGCACCAGCGTCTGGACCCCGAGACTGGCGCGGGTCACGCAGGTCTGGCGCAGAACGCCATACCAGGCATCGTCAAGCGACCGGGGATCGAGCTCGATTGAGATTTCGGCGCTCGCGGCGTCGAGTTCGGTCACGATCCGGTCGAGCAGCCGGACGAAAGCCAGCGGCGCGATGGCGTTGGGACTGCCACCGCCAAAGGCGATCCGATGGATACGGCCACGTCCGCCGAGATGACGCGCGATCAGGTGAATTTCCTCCTCGAGCGCCTCGAGATAGGAGGATATCCGGCCCGACCGATTGGCCGCACCGGTGTTGCACCCGCAATACCAGCAGATCTCCTGACAATAGGGGATATGGACATAGAGCGAGATGTCCGCATGCGGCGCGATCGCGTCGAGCGCCGCAATTTGGTCGACCGCGCCCACATCGTCCGTAAACTCGGCGGCCGTAGGGTAACTTGTATAGCGCGGCACAGGGCGTTCGAGCAGGTCGGGAAAATAAGGCCACATGCCGCAGCAATGGCTCGACCAGGAGCCGAATTCCTTGACCGGGGTCAACCGGTTCCTTGGCGCCCGTCAAATCGTCATGCCAACTCAGCGCTTACACATGGTCCCATTGAAAGCGTTGAAAGGGACGAAGTGATGTACCGTAAGCTCATGTTAGCGCTGATGGCGACCGCGACCGTCGCGGCACCCGCCTGCGCGGCGCAAGGTGATGTCCTGGTGCGGCTGCGCGGGATCATCGTCGCGCCCAACGAAAGCTCGAGCGGCATCAAACCGGCTTTTCCGGCTGAAAAGGTCAAGGTCAGCAACAGCGTGATGCCGGAGATTGACTTCACCTATATGCTCACCCCGCATGTCGGGACTGAGCTCATCCTTGCGACAACCAAGCATGATGCGAGCGGTAAGACCGGCACGACGGGCACGATCGGCAAGCTGGCCTCGACCTGGGTGCTGCCACCGACGCTAACGCTGCAATATCATTTTGCGCCGGATGCGAATATCCGTCCCTATGTCGGGGCAGGCCTCAACTACACGATATTCTATTCCGAGAAGGCGTCGAAGGGTCTCGAGACGGCGGTCGGCAAGACCGACGTCCACATGAAATCGAGCTTCGGCTACGCGCTGCAGGCTGGTGTCGATGTGGCGCTCACCGAGCGGGCCTTCGTCAATCTCGACATCAAGTATATCGATATCGACACGACCACGCGGCTCGCGACGACCGCGATCGGCACGCAGCGCGTGAAAGTCCATCTTGACCCCCTGATCGTCGGAATCGGCTTCGGCATGCGTTTCTGAGGAGACCCCTCCCTTTTCCGCCTGGCGGGGAAGGCTCGGCCTTCCCCGTTCTTGTTATCGAGACCCCGAAAGTCGGATTTTGGGCCGGTTCAGACCGGCAGGTTCCGACCGCCATTTCGCGCATAGCTGCCGCTTATGCCGTAAGGGACTGGCCGCAACCGACCAAGGTCGGTCGTCGACCGCGACTCCGGTGAACGTCCGGTATTGACGAATGCTGCCGATCGCGCTGGTCGAGGCGGACGATCGGCAACGCGCCTTAATTTCGGCCATTCCACATCGGAGCCTCGATCCCTAAAACCCGCCGGTCTGCTTTACCGGCTGATTTATAAATCTCATCCTCTCTGTCTTCGACATCGGGCGATCACGACGTCCTTCATCAGCCGCTCTTCAATCCGCAAAAAAAACGGCTCCGTGAATGCCCGTTTTGCGAGGACAACCCATCGTCCCTGAGCACGACGTAGATCGCCGGGATCACCAGGACAGTCAGTAGAGTGGAGGAGGCGAGACCGAACAAGAGGGACAGCGCAAGCCCCTGGAAAATCGGGTCGGTCAGGATCACAGCGGCCCCGATCATCGCAGCCGCCGCTGTAAGCACGATCGGCTTGAACCGGATTGCTCCCGCCTCGATCAATACGTCGCGCAACGGCCTGCCGGGCTGCCTACTGTGGCGAATGAAATCGACGAGCAGTATCGAGTTTCGCACGATGATGCCAGCGAGCGCGATGAAGCCGATCATCGAGGTTGCGGTGAACGGCGCGCCGAACAGCATATGTCCGATGACGATGCCCACCAGCGTCAGCGGGATTGGGGTGAGGATCACCAATGGCAGCCTGAAGCTGCGGAACTGGGCGACGACGAGGATGTAGATACCGAGCAGCGCGACCATGAACGCCGCGCCCATGTCCCGGAAGGTCACCCAGGTGATCTCCCACTCGCCATCCCATAGCAGCGAGGTAACCGACTCATCCTCGGGCTGGCCGTTGAGGCGGACCAGCGGCTTGGTGAGGCCATGCGCGGCCCAGTCATAGCTTTCGACGGCCCTGTCCACCGCGAGCATGCCGTAGATGGGAGCCTCATACTGGCCGGCGAGCTCGGCTGTGACCATGTCGGCGAAGCGCCCGTCGCGCCGGAAGATCGCCGGACTGCCTTGTTCGGTGTGCGCCTCCACCACCGCGCCGAGTTCGACGAGATCGCCGCTGGTTGTGACGGCGACCGGCGTGCTTGCCAACGTCCGCGTCCAGCTCCGCGCCGATTGCGGCAGGGCGATCGTGATCGGCAGCGGCGTGCGGCCATCACCGCGCGGTGCATATCCGATTGTCTGATTGCCCATCAGCGCGCCGATCGAGTCCGAGAGCTGGCGATCCGACAGGCCGTAATAATCGATCCGGTCGCGCTGAGGGACCAAGCGTAGCCTCGGACGCGGACTTCCGAAACTGTTATCGACATCGACGATGTAAGGGATGGACTTGAAGATCTTCTCGAGTTCGATCGCGGTGCGCTGCCGCGTGGCGGCGTCGGGACCATAGACCTCGGCCAACAGCGTCGCGAGCACCGGCGGCCCCGGCGGCGTTTCCACCACCTTGATCGAGCTTCCGCCCGGCAGCTTCAAGCCTTTCAGCTTGTCGCGCAGATCGAGCGCGATCTGGTGGCTCGAACGGTCACGGTCGCCCTTGGGCTGCAGGGTCACCATGATGTCGCCCATTTCGGGACGGCTGCGCAGAAAATAATGCCGCACCAGTCCGTTGAAATTGAACGGTGCCGATGTCCCGACATAAGCCTCCATTGCGGTCGCCTCGGGCAGGGAGCGTGTGATCGCAGTCGCTTCGTCGAGGATCCGGCCCGTCGCCTCGAGGCTCGTGCCCTCGGGCATGTCGACGACGACTTGGACTTCCGATTTATTGTCGAAGGGAAGCAGCTTCACCGTGACCGCTTTGAAATAGAACATCGAGCAGGCGAGCAGCGTGGCGATGGTGACGGCGACCAGGAAATTCCGGGCGGAGGTTCGCGTCGCGATCACCCGGCGCGCGACACCGGCATAGAGCCGGCCCAGCTTGCCGCCACTATGGTCATGGGCATGTCCAGCCGCGAGCGCCGTGCGCGCGAAGCGGATCATCAGCCAGGGCGCGATGACCACCGCAACGAAGAAGGAGAAGATCATCGCCGCCGACGCATTGACCGGGATCGGCGCCATATAGGGACCCATCAGCCCCGACACGAACAGCATCGGGAGCAAGGCCGCCACAACCGTGAGCGTCGCCACCACCGTGGGATTGCCGACTTCGGCAACGGCCTCGATCGCCGCCTGCGCGCGGCTGCGCTCGTCGGGCATCGCCCAGTGACGCGCGATATTCTCGATCATGACGATGGCGTCGTCGACGAGGATGCCGATCGAGAAGATCAGCGCGAACAAGCTGACCCGGTTGATCGTGTACCCCATGGCATAGGAGGCGAACATCGTCAGCAGAATCGTCGTGGGGATGACGATCGCGGTCACCCCCGCCTCGCGCCAGCCGATCGCGAAACCGATCAGGATGACGATCGAGATCGTCGCGAGCGCGAGGTGGAAGAGCAGTTCGTTCGCCTTTTCGTTCGCGGTCTCGCCATAGTTGCGGGTGACGGCGACATCGACGCCATCGGGGACCAGCCTGCCCTTGAGACCCTCGAGGCGCTTCAGAATGCTGTCGGACACGACCACTGCGTTGGCGCCTGACCGTTTGGCGATCGCTATGCTGACGGCTGGAGCGCTCTCCCATCGATCGCCCGTTCTAGCCCAGCGCCACGCACGCGACTGGTCCTCGCGTGGTCCCTGGTCGACTTGGGCCACGTCGCGCACATATATGGGCACGCCGCTGGCGGACCGAACCGTGAGCAGGCCGACCTCGCGCGCGAACGACAAGGTGCGGCCGGCGGTCACGGAGACCGCTTGGCCGCCTTCGCGGATCGTGCCGACGGGAAAGCTGCGATTGGCCTGGCTCGCCGCCTCGATCACATTGCCCAGCGTTACGCCATATTGGCTCAGCCTGGCCGGATCGGGAGCGATCCGGATCTCCTCAGGTCGACCGCCCGCGATGAAGGTGAGGCCGACATTATCGATCTTGGCAATCTCGGCGCGCAATTTTGTTGCGAGGTCATACAGCGCCTGATCGGTCCACCGGCCGGGCGCACCGGACTTTGGCGAGAGTGTGAGCACCACCACCGGGACGTCGTTGATCCCGCGCACGGTGACCTTGGGATCTGGAATGCCGACCGGAATCCGGTCCCAGTTGGCGCGCAACTTCTCTTCGATCCGCGTCGCTGCATCCTCGGGGTCGGACCCGACCAGGAAGCGCGCCGTCACCATCACGCCATCGTCTTCGGCTTGCGTATAGACATGTTCGACGCCATCGACGCTCTTGACGATCGTCTCGAGCGGAATGCCGACAAGCTCGACCGCGTCGGGCGCTGCAAGCCCTGGCGCCATCACCTGGATGTCCACCATCGGCACGCTGATCTGCGGCTCTTCCTCGCGAGGTATCGAGAAGATTGCGAGGAGACCGACGGCTATCGCCGCCATGAGGAACAATGGCGTCAGCGGCGAGCGGATCGAGGCGCGAGTCAGCCAGCCGGAGAGGCCAAGGTTCATTTGCCCTTGTCCGCCAGGAACAGGACATCGCCGGCCGCGACGCCGCTTAATATCTCGACCTTTGCCGGATCCGCGGTGGACGCGATCTGGACAGGCACGGCGCTGATGCGGTGGTCGGTGGTCAGCACATCGACCTGATCTATGCCGTAGCGCGTCGCGAGAAAGCGGCGCGGCACCACCAGCGCTTTGCGGCGCCCCACGGCGATTGACACGCCGATCCGTCGGCCCGCCAGATCGGCGGTCAAGCCCGGCACGGTCGCATCGACGCGCAGGCGCCCGTCGACGACCGCGGGATAGACCTGGCTAACACGCCCCTGGAGCGATCCTCCGGGCAGGTCTCCCGGCGCGATTGCGACCTCGGTTCCGGCCCGCACCTGTCCGGCAAGCGACTCGGGAATCTCGATACGAACGACCGGGGGGCCGGCCGTGATCGTCGCAATCGACATGCCGGGCGCGACGACCGATCCTTCGGGGATGTCGGCGCGGAGCACGCGACCGGCGGACGGAGCGAGGATCGCGCCCTGTCCAGCAACGCTCGCGCTCGCGCCGCGCTGCGCTCGTGCGGCTGCGAGCTGGGCGTCGGCGGCCCGCGCCATGGCGAGGGACTGATCGAGCCGTGCCCTGGCATAGACCTTGTGATCGAACAGGTCCTGGACACGGCCAAGGTCGGCCCGTGCCCGCACGGCCTCCGCCCGCGCGGCCGCGACCTGAGCGTCATAGACGCTGGTCTCATAGCCCAGGCGGGCATCGACGATCATGCCGATCCGCTGGCCCTTCCGGACGATATCGCCCTCGCGGACCGATAGGCTGGTGAGGGTGCCGGCGATGCGAGCGCGCGCCTCGGCTGAGTCGCGTGTGGTGATCTCGGCGCCGAGGCCTTTGATGTCGGCTATCTCGGTGCGTGCCAGCACGATCCGCTCGCCCGCCGGCTGTGCGATGGCCTCGCGCTCCGGCGAACCGCCATCGCTGCAGCTGACCAGCAGCAAAGCGATCGTACCGATTAGCCATATCCGTCTCGGCATTTGAGGCCCCTATCGCCGTGCATCAGCGCACGCAGCTTGATCTCATCTTGCGCCACTGGAGCACGGCCGGCCTCGTACCGGCATTGGGAACATTACGCGGTGCGATGACCGTTCGAAGCCGCTCTACTGTGCGGGCAATAACTTCCTCCAATCAGGTCAGGCCGGCGCACGCCAATGAGCGAAGGTGCGGGAACGACCATGAGCAGACCGAAAATTGTGGTGCTGGGCGCCGGGCTGGGTGGGACCATCGCCGCCTATGAGATCAAAGCCGCAGTCGGCGAGCGCGCCGATGTGATGATGGTGTCCGCGTCGGACACCTACTCCTTCATCCCTTCCAATCCGTGGGTCGCGGTGCGCTGGCGCGCGCCGGAGGCAATCCAGGTCTTTCTGCCGCCCATATTCGCGAAGAAGCAGATCGGCTTCACCGCGGCCGGCGCGAAACGCCTTCATGCCGCCGAGAAGCGGCTGGAGCTCAACGACGGCATCAGCGTCGACTATGATTATCTGGTTATCGCCACGGGCCCCGATCTGGCCTTCGACGAGATCGAAGGGCTGGGCCCGCATGGCGGCCACACCGTTTCGATCTGCCAGACCGCGCATGCTTCGGCCGCCGCCGACGCCTTCGACCGTTTCGTCGAGAATCCCGGGCCGATCGTCGTCGGCGCTGTCCAGGGGGCTTCCTGTTACGGTCCAGCTTATGAGTTCGCGATGATCCTCGATACCGAGCTGCGGCGCCGCAAAATCCGCGACAAGGTGCCGATGACCTTCGTCACCGCCGAGCCCTATATCGGCCATCTCGGCCTCGACGGGGTTGGCGACACTAAATCGCTGCTCGAAAGCGAGCTGAGGAATCGCCACATCAAATGGATCACCAACGCCCGCGTCACCAAGGTTGAGCAGGGCATGATGCATGTCGAGGAAATCGCCGAGGGCGGGGCCATGGCGAGGACGCATGACCTGCCCTTCGGTTATTCGATGATGCTGCCGGCCTTCCGCGGCGTTCCGGCGGTGAGCAACATCGAAGGGCTGACCAACCCGCGTGGCTTCATCCTGGTCGACAAGCATCAGCGCAATCCCGCCTTTCCCGAGATTTTCGGGCTCGGCGTCTGCATCGCGATCCCGCCGACCGGCCCGACCCCGGTTCCGGTTGGCGTGCCCAAGACCGGTTTCATGATCGAGAGCATGGTGACCGCGATCGCAGCCAATCTCGACGCGATTCTCGATGGTAAAGCGCCGACTGCCGAGGCCACCTGGAATGCCGTGTGCCTCGCCGACTTTGGCGATGGTGGCGTCGCCTTCGTCGCGCAGCCACAGATTCCGCCACGCAACGTCAACTGGTCGGCGCGCGGCAAATGGGTGCATCTCGCCAAGATCGCGTTCGAAAAATATTTCCTGCGGAAGGTCCGCAGGGGCGGGGGCGAGCCCCTCTACGAAAGATTTGCCCTCCACATCATGGGCATTCGCAAGCTGCGGAGTGACCCGTTCTTAGCTGAAAGGAAATCGAAATGACCCTCGATCGTGCCGTCATGGCTTTCGCCGGATCTGTCGTACTGCTGGGACTTCTCCTGGGCGTGATGGTTCACCCCTGGTGGCTCGCGCTCTCCGCCTTTGCCGGCCTCAACATGATCCAGGCGAGCTTCACCGGCTTCTGTCCCGCAGCGATCGTCTTCAAGAAGCTGGGCGTGCGGCCTGGCACTGCTTTCAAGTGAGACATTGCCGCCGGCTTGCCCAACTTGCGCTATGGCTGGCGGCACCCTTAGCCTTGAACACGGTGGCACGGGCCACGACGCTCGATCAGGCGATCGCGGCGGCAATCGGCCATGCGCCCGAGATCGCTATCGCAGACGCCGAAGCCGATGCCGCCGGGGCGCGGCTCGACCAGGCGCGTTCGGGCCGCCTGCCGACCGCGACGCTCACCGGAACGATCGGTTATGGCCGCCTCAATCCGCAGAATTTCTTCGGGCTAGGCGCCGCGAACGTCACGCCCCGGGCCGCGCAGGCGACCATCGAACAGCCGTTGTTCAGCGGCGGGAGTGTCAGCGCCGGAATCGATCAGGCGCGAGCTGGAGTCGTCAGCGCCGCGGCGCAGAAAGTCGCGTCGCGGAACCAGCTCATCACGGCTGTCGTCGAGGGATATGGCAATGTCCTGGCTGCCGCCGATATGGTCGATCTCTACAGCCGCCTCGTCTCGGAAACGACCGAGATTGAGCGCCAGGCCCGGCTGCGCTTTCGGGCCGGAGAAAGCCCGAGCACCGATGTCGCCCAGGCGGCCGCCCGCCTTGCCGAAGCGCGCGCAGGGCTGTCCCGGGCACAAGGTGCTCAGGTCTCAGCGCAAGCCCATTTCAACAATCTGACCGGGCTTGCCCCCACAAACCTCGAACCGCTGCCGGCGAATCCCGAACTCCCGGCGACGCTTGAAGACGCGATGGATGTTGCCTCGCGCAGCAATCCCCTCCTGGCGCAGGCCGAGGCCAGTCTGCGCGCCGCCCAAGCGGTAAAGCGGGGCGCACGGGCGGAAGGCCTGCCCACCATCGGCGCTTTTGCCGAAGCCTCAACGGTTCGCGATCAATTTTTTCCGGATTATCGTGCCGATAGCGCGACGGTCGGCATCCGCGCCCGTTGGCAGCTGTTCAGCGGCGGGCGTATTTCACGCAAGATTGCCGAGGCGGGAAGCGAGGAGCGCGCTGCCGATGCCCGGCTGCGCGCCGTCCGGATGCAAATTGGGGAGCAAATCGTCTCCACCTTCCAGGATGTCCGCACCATGCTGCTGGTCGAGCAGGCGGCGTCGGATCAGGCGGCTGCGGCCGGGGAAGCCCTTGAAAGCGTCCGCCACGAAGTGAGGGTAGGCCTTAAGCCGCAGCTGGACCTGCTTGACGCCGAACGCGAAGCAATTAGCGCGCAAGCTGCCCTCGCTCGCGCGCATATCGATCGATCCGTCGCAGCTTATCGGCTGTTGAGCCTTCTCGGACAGCACTGAACAAGGGATCAGGACATGCACAAGGACTGGCCGGCTATCGCAGATCAGCTATCCGGGGCGATCAAGGAAGTCCGCCTCGGCAGCCCGGAAGTGATGAAGGCCTTCTCCGCCATGGCGCGAGCGGCAACCGAAGCCGGGACGCTTGACGCCAAGACCAAGGAATTGATCGCCCTCGCTATTTCCGTGGCTATCCGCTGCGACGGCTGTGTCGCCTTTCATTCGCAGGCCGCCGTTAAGCAAGGCGCGACGCGAGAGGAGATCATGGAAGTGATGGGGATGGCGCTCTACATGGGCGCGGGACCCAGCCTCATGTATGCGGCTCAAGCAGTCGAGGCATTCGATCAGTTTGCTCAAGCGTAATCCGGTGATCGACTCCTTGAAATCATACTCAATGTCTTTCGGAGATTTGCCTCTCGGGTTCGGACCGGTAAGCCATGGGGAGTGGCTTGGCTCGATCCGGCTCAGCATTGATCGACACGACTTTTCGCACGGCGACCCTATGCGGGGTGAGTTCGCGGGTCAGTCTTCCCTATAGAGTTAACGCTGTGACCGATCCAGCTCATCAGCAGAGCGTTTGCGGACATATTTTTCAGTAAGCATGCCGAGGATGCGGCCCTCCGAATCGACAACAGCCAGGTCGTCGGCCTCGCTCTTGTCGAAGCGCACCATGATCGCGCTAATAGGCAAATCCGGAGACCGGGTAACATCCCTCAGAATCGACAATTCGGAAATAACCGGTCGCGCAGACGCCGGGTGTCTGGTCCTGACAGGATTCGCCGTTCGGCACATCGCCAGCGAACGGCAGGAATGCCCTAATTTCTGCTGCGGCGAAGCAGATGTCCGGACGGCGGCTTTTAGGATCGACGCGTGCGAGGCAGAATGGCCGACTATGGCGCGCTAAGCGTCGACCGTTTTGGTGCCCGCCGGCATGACTCTCGTAGGAGGCGCCTCGAGCAGCAGAGATTAGATGCTCGACCCTGTTCGTTCACGATCGTGAGCCAATTCGTCCTCGATCAATATGCGTTCGCCTGCACCTTCAAGGTCATCAAACTGACCATGCGACAGCGACCACATGAACGCCGCCAAGCCGCTCAAGCCCAAAAACAAGGCGATTGGTATGAGCAGGCCGATCCCCGTCATCGGGCACACCGAGTCAGCCGCAAGGCATTGGCAACTACGATGATCGACGAGGTCGACATCGCGATTGCCGCTATCAGCGGCGTCACCATCCCCAACACAGCCAAGGGGACGGCCAGGATATTGTAGCCGATCGCCAACGCGAAGTTCTGGCGAACGATCCGCATCGTGCGGTGCGCTGCGCCCACTGCGATCGGCACCGGAAGCAGGCTGTCGCCCAGAAATACGATATCTGCTGCGTTCTGCCCGACATCGCTCGCCGATGATGGCGCGATCGACACATGGCCCGCAGCAAGCGCCGGGCCGTCGTTCAGGCCGTCACCGACCATCAACACCCGATGACCGGCGGCGGTTAGCCGCTTGATCGCGTCCAGCTTCTGGCCGGGCGTCATACCGACCATCGCCGGAGCATGCACAGCTCCGGCAATAGGCGCGACCGCATCACGGCGGTCGCCGGACAGGATGACCGGCGCCATCGCCATCCGTGCCATCCGGGTAACCGCTTGTTCGGCGTCGGGGCGCAGTTGGTCGGCAAATTGCAACAGCCGTCCGGCCTGGCCGTCGATCGCGAAAGCACAGCTCAGCGCGGCATCGCCGACTGCTGGAACGCCGATCCAATCGGGACGGCCAAGCCGCACGCGAGTGCCGCCGACATATCCCTCCATGCCCATACCGGCGAGCTCCCGCAGATCCTCGATGGCGACGGCTGTGACGCCGCTTCGTTCAAGCGCTGCGGCCAGGCTGCGCGACAGCGGATGCGTGCTCGAGCGGGCCAATGCGAGCGCCGCCCGCCGGTCGCTGTCGCTCAGCACGCCGATATTGAGCAGCTCGGGCCGGCCGAGCGTCAGAGTTCCGGTCTTGTCGAAACATACCCGATCGGCCTCGGCCAGGCGCTCCAGTGCCGATCCATCCTTCACGAGCAGCCCGCGGCGCATCAAAGCGCCCGACGCCACGACCTGGGCCACGGGAACCGCGAGGCCGAGCGCGCAGGGGCAGGTGACGATCAGGACCGCGACCGCGATCAGGAGGGAAGCGTGCCAGCCCGCGCCAGCGATCATCCACCCGACGAATGATGCCGCCGCCAGCGTGTGGACGGCAGGCGCATAATAGCGGGCAGCGCGATCGGCGATCCGCACATAGCGCGAACGCCCCTGCCCTGCAGCCTCCATTAACCGCGCCAGGCCCGCGATGGTCGTATCCGGACCGGTCGCGGTCACGCGGACCGTCACGGGCCCAGTCAGATTCAGCGCGCCGGCAATCACTTTGTCCCCCTTTTCAATGGGCTCCGGCCGGCTTTCGCCTGTGATCAGCGATCTATCGACTGCGCTCGATCCCTCCTCAATCTGGCCATCGGCGGCGAAGCGTTCGCCGGCACTGACGAGCATCGCCATGCCTGGCGAAATGCTATCCGCTGTTCGCCACTCGGTTCGTCCATCCGTCAGCAGGACCGTTCCGCCGGGCGCGGTCTCCCGCAGCAGTGCGCCAACGCCGTCTCGGGCCCGGTCACGCATGGCGCTGTCGAGGAACCGCCCCGCCAGCAGGAAGAAGATCAGAGAGACGGCACCGTCGAAATAGGCATGCGCCCCGCCGGTAATGGTCTCAAACAAGCTGAGCGCCGTCGCGAGCAGAACGCCGATCGAGATCGGGACATCCATGTTGGTGCGCCCGTGCCGAAGCGCTTTCCAGGCCGACTTGAAGAAGGGCCGACCGGCATAGGCGACGGTGGGCATTGCAATCATCGCCGACAGCCAATGGAACAGCTGTCGCGTGGAGCCATCGGCACCCGACCATATCGACACGGACAACAGCATGATGTTCATCGACGCGAAACCGGCGACCCCCAGCGCTTTCAGCAATTGGCGGCTCTCCCGGCGGTTGGAGAGATCATCATCACGCAAAAGGACCGGTTCGGCCGCGAAACCCAGCTTATCGAGTTCGGCCCGCAGCGCCGGAATGTCGACCATGGCCTCATGATCGATCGCAACGCGTTTCGCGGTCAGATTGACGCGAGCGCCAACGACCCCAGGCATATGCGCGAGACCTTGTTCGATCTTGGCGATGCAGGCAGCGCAACGCACGCCTGGCAAACTGAACTCGCTATGCTCCAGGACCGCCGTCATGCCGGAACCTCGTCGACAAAATGTGCCCCCCGGCGACCTTGCCGGACTTCGATCTCCAGCCGCCAGCGCCCCGCGGGCAACAGTTCAATCGAGCGATAGCGATGGCTGGACAGTCGTATGAAATGCAGCGTCTTGTCGGGCAGCCGACCCAGGGGATGGATCGCGGTCGCCTTGACCTGCGCGCCATCCGCGCCATCAAGATGGATGATCGCGAAATGACCTTCGCGTTCGGCGGACAGCCTCCAGTCGAGCGCGCGTTCCGCGCGCGCCTCGGCGAGCCACCCATTGAACTTCTGGCTTGCGACATAGCTGTTATCGACCACCGTTCCGCCGAAAGTGCGCGTGGCGAGCATCGCCATCGTTATGTTGACGGCGACGATGATGCCGAAGAAGGCTACGCTGAAGCCAAGCATGTGGAAGCCGGTAAAGTGTCGGATCATGGCTGCGTCTCCGGTCGGTCGAACCGATCGTCGTCGGTCGCTCTATCTGGCGACCCGTCGGTGGCGGTGAGGGCGAAAGCGAGCGCCTCGGCCGCCGGTCCGGCCGCGGGGGCTTGGACGTAGATGCGATGCTCGTCGACCCGATCCGGCCCGACGGTCAGCAGGATTGCCCGACCCGCCTTATGGTCGTCGCTCAGCGAGTCCCACATCCTGCCTTGCGCGACGCCATCGATCGTCAGCCGTACGGTGCGTGGACGCGATTCCATATTGCGGATCTTGACGGTGTAGGCGTTTCGGACATCGCCATTCGACAACCGGACCCATAGCGGGTTGCGGTCATGTGCCGTCGCCAGATCGAGCCGGTTCCGCGCACCGAGCGCGAAGACCATCAGGAGCCCCACCGCGCCCCAGATCCCGAAATAGGCCAGCGTCCTGGGGCGCAGAAGCGTCCGTATCACCGGCACGGGCGGAGCGCCTGCCGCTTCCGCCTTGCAGTCCTCGAGCGTCGCATAGTCGATGAGGCCGCGCGGGCGCCCGACCTTCTCCATCATCTGATCGCAGGCGTCGATGCAGAGCGCGCAGGTAATGCAGGCGAATTGGGCGCCGTCGCGGATATCGATGCCGACCGGACAGACCTGCACGCAGGCCTGGCAATCGATGCAGTCGCCGCTGTCCTCGCTGCGCTTGACGCCGTGGCTGCGCGGCTCGCCGCGCCAGTCCTTGTAGGTCACGATCAGCGAGCGTTCGTCGAGCATCGCGCCCTGGATCCGCGGCCAGGGGCACATGTAGAGGCACACCTGCTCGCGCATGAAGCCACCGAAGATATAGGTGGTCGCCGTCAGGATCGCGATCGTGGCGTAAGCGACAAAGGCCGCTTCGGTGTGGAGGAGATCGTGCGCCAAGGTCGGGGCGTCGGCGAAATAGAAAACCCAGGCGCCACCGGTGACCAGCCCGACCAACAGCCAGATGCCATGCTTGAGCACGCGACGGCCGATCTTGGAAACACTCCATGGCGCGCGCTTCAGGCGAAGCTGGGCGTTCCGATCCCCATCGATCGCCCGTTCGATATGGAGGAACAGATCGGTCCAGACAGTCTGCGGACAGGCATAGCCGCACCAGGCTCGCCCGACCGTACTCGTCACGAGGAACAGGCCGATCCCCGCCATGACGAGCAATCCCGCCACATAATAGAATTCGTGCGGCCAGATCTCGATCGCGAAGAAATAGAAGCGCCGGTGCGCGAGATCGACGAGCACGGCTTGGTTGGGGGCATAGGCCCCGCGATCCCAGCGCAGCCATGGCGTGGCATAGTAGATCGCCAGGGTGACGACCATCACCGCCCATTTCAGGCGCCGATAAAAGCCGTCGATCGCACGCGGGAAGATATCCGTCCGGCCGACGTAGAGCTTGCGCGGCCCTGAGGGCAGGCCGGACGGGGGCATGTTCATTCGCCGCCGCCGAGCGAGTGGATATAAGCGGTCAGCATATTGAGCGTCGCGGCGTCGAGCGTCTTATCCCACGCCGGCATAACGCCGTAACGCGCATTGGTGACGGTCGCCGTCAACGTCTCCCGATCGCCGCCATAAAGCCAGATCGCGTCGGTGAGATTCGGCGCGCCGAACGGACGGCCGCCCTTGGCATCCGCGCCATGGCAAGCCGCGCAATTTGCGGCGAACAGGGGAGCACCCCGTCTCGCGGAGGCGCTGGCATGCTCCTGGCGAGAAACAAAACGGACATAGGACACGACATCCGCGATTTCTTCTGGCTTGAGAATCCCGTCGCGGCCGAAGGCGGGCATTTGCGACATCCGGGTCGCGTCATCGCCGGGCTGGCGAATGCCATGGACGAGTGTCTGGTGGATCGCGGCGCGGTCGCCGCCCCAGAGCCAGTCATCGTCATTGAGGTTCGGATAGCCCTTGGCGCCGGCAGCGCCGGCGCCATGGCAGGCCGCGCAGTTGATCTTGAAGGCGGCGCGCCCGCCTTCGACCGCCGCCTGCATCAGCGGCGAATGCGCGTCGAGTGTCGCGATATCGACCCTGGCGAGCGCTGCCCTGATCGATGCCCGCGCGGCCTCGGCCTTCGCGGTTTCCTCTGCTAGCTGACCGTGGCTGCTCCATCCGAGCGTTCCCGCAGTCGCCCGGTGGAGCAACGGGATCGCGGGATAGGCGACGCAATAGCCGATCGCGAAGATGATCGTGGCGTAGAAGGTCCACAGCCACCAGCGCGGCATCGGGTTGTCGAGCTCCTGGATGCCATCCCATTCATGCCCCATGGTGGGCACGCCCGTGGCTTCATCGATCTTGCGGTCAGTCATCGCGAGGATCCTCGTCACGAAACGGGATGTGGCTGGCGTCCTCGTGGCGGGCCCGCGCCGAAGGTCTGAGCGCAAACCAGAGCGCCAGCAGGAAGATCAGGCCCAGGAAGAGCATGCCCCAGGTGTCAGCCGCATGGTGGAGAAGCTCGTACATTATCGCGGCTTCTCGACCGGCTCGGCCGCCTTGGTGTCGACGAGCGTGCCGAGCATCTGGAGATAGGCGACCAGCGCATCCATCTCGCTCACCCGCTTGGGATCGCCGTCGAAATCGCGGGCTTGCGCCTTGGGATAGCGCTTCTTCAGGTCGCTCGCATCGGCATCGGGATCGGCCTGCGCGATCGCATCCTCGATCGCCTTGGCGATGTCGGCATCGCTATAAGGCACGCCGACGTCGCGCAGCGCCCGCAGATGCGCATCGAGATGCTTCACATCGAGATCCCGCTCCTTGAGGAAGGCGTATGGCGGCATGATCGAGCCCGGCACTACCGAACGCGGGTCGACCAGATGCTGGACATGCCATTCGTCCGAATAGCGTCCGCCGACGCGGGCCAGATCGGGCCCGGTACGCTTCGACCCCCACAGGAAGGGGTGGTCGTACATGCTTTCAGCGGCCAGGCTGTAATGCCCGTACCGCTCGACCTCGTCGCGGAACGGGCGGATCATCTGGCTATGACAATTCGAACAGCCCTCGCGGATATAGATGTTGCGGCCGGCGGTCTCGAGCGGGGTGAAGGGCCGCATGCCCTGGACCTTCTCGACCGTCGAATCGATCCAGAAGAGCGGCGCGATCTCGATGATGCCGCCGATCGCGACAGTGATCAGCGCCAGCACAAGCAGGATCGTGACGTTGCGCTCGATCTTGCCATGGTCGAAGAATTTACTGGCCATCGGAGCGCGTCCTTCAAGCAGCCTGGGGCTGGAACGGATGATCCAGCGCCTGGTTGGGAGTGGTCGTGGTGAGCGGCGCTTCGTCGCGCAGACGCCCGCGGACCGTCTGGTAGACGTTGATCGCCATGATCACCGATCCGCTCAGATAGAGCACGCCACCGGCCGCCCGGATCAGGTAATATGGCTTCATCGCGGTCACGACGTCGATGAAAGCGTAGACGAGATAGCCGTTCGGGCCATATTCGCGCCACATCAGCCCTTGCATGATGCCCGCGACCCACATCGACGAGACGTAGAGGACGATGCCCAGCGTCGCGGTCCAGAAGTGCCAGTTGACCATGCGCAGCGAATAGAGCCGCTCGCGATTCCAGAGCCTCGGCGTCAGGAAATAGATCGTCGCAAAGGTGATCATCCCGTTCCAGCCTAGAGCGCCGGAATGGACATGGCCGATGGTCCAGTCGGTATAGTGCGACAGCGAGTTGACCGTCTTGATCGACATCATCGGTCCCTCGAAGGTCGACATGCCGTAGAAGGCGAGCGCCAGCACCATCATCCGGATGATCGGGTCGGTGCGGACCTTGTCCCAGGCGCCGTTGAGCGTCATCAGCCCGTTGATCATGCCGCCCCAGCTCGGCATCCACAGCATCACCGAGAAGACCGCGCCCAGCGTCTGAGCCCAATCGGGCAGTGCCGTGTAATGGAGGTGGTGCGGCCCCGCCCAGATGTAGAGGAAGATCAGCGACCAGAAATGGACGATCGAGAGCCGGTAGCTGTAGACCGGCCGCTCGGCCTGCTTGGGCACGAAATAATACATCATGCCGAGGAAGCCGGCGGTCAGGAAGAAGCCGACCGCATTGTGGCCATACCACCATTGGGTCAGGGCATCCTGGACGCCTGCGAACGCCGAATAGCTTTTCGAGCCGACGAAGCTCACCGGGATCGACAGATTATTGACGAGGTGCAGCATCGCGATCGTCACGATGAACGACAGATAGAACCAGTTCGCGACGTAGATGTGCGGCTCGGTGCGCTTGACGATCGTGCCGAGGAACACCGCCAGGTAACTGACCCAGACGATCGTCAGCCAGATGTCGGCATACCATTCGGGCTCGGCATATTCCTTGCCCTCGGTGATCCCGAGCATATAGCCGGTCGCCGCCAGGACGATGAACAGCTGGTAGCCCCAGAATACGAAGTCGGCGAGCTTGGGGAAGGCAAGCCGCGCACGGCAGGTGCGCTGAACCACATAGAAGCTCGAGGCGATCAGCGCGTTGCCGCAAAAGGCGAAGATGACCGCCGAAGTGTGCAGCGGACGCAGCCGGCCGAAGGTGGTGTATTCGAGGCCGAGATTGAGCTGCGGGAAGGCAAGCTGCAGCGCGATGTAGAGCCCGACGAACAGACCCGCCAGACCCCAGAAGACGGTGGCGATGACGCCCAGCCGGATGACATCGTCATAATAGCCGGTCGGTTTCGGCCGGACGACGATCCCGAGCGCCGCATCATAATCGGTCCGCGCCAAGCTGACGCACAGTCCGATGAAAGCCGCCGCAGCGAGGATCCACATCTGCGCGGCAAAGCCGGGATCGATGGCATAGGCAGCACCGCCCACCGCGAGCAGCAGGGCCAACAACCAAGCCCCGGATTTCATCATCACTGTGTCAATCATCGATCCACCCGGTTTGTTTGGAAGTCGCCCTGCGCGCGCCGCGGACGGAGGGCCTTGCGTCAGATCAAAATTCTCAGCCGCTCGCGATCCGCTCGAGACCATCGCGGTCACACAGGCGCACGCGGCGTCCCCCGGGGAGCTCCAACAGGCCCGCGCGCTCGAACTTTGTCATCGTCCTGCTGACCGTCTCAATCGCGAGCCCAAGGAGATCGCCCATCTGCTGCCGACTGAGCGGCAGGGTCATCAGCGCGCCGGCCCCATCGCCCAACCGATCGATCATCTCGAGCAGCAGGCTCGCCACCCGCTCGGTCGCCGACATACGGCCGAGCAGCAGCATCCAGCGGCGCGCCCGATCAAGTTCGTCCAGCGTCCGCCTCAGCAGCGCGGCCTCGATGCCGTTATGCGTGCCGGCGAAGCTGTCGAAGGCCCCGCGGCGGAATACACACACGCGCGCATCAGTCAGGGCAGTCACGGTCTGATGACTGTCCTTGCCGAACGGGCGTCCGATGAAATCGGAGGGGAAGACGATGCCGACAATCTGTTCGCGGCCGTCCCCTGTTACCGTCGACAATTTCAGCATTCCCTCGAGAACATTGCCGACAAGGATCGATTCATCACCCTCCCACAGCAGCGTCTGGCCGGGCCGGAGATGGACCTTGCGGCCCATGCGGCCCAGTTCGTCCAGCGCCGGGGCATCGAGCGAACCGCAGATCGCCGATGCGCGCACCGCGCAGTCGAGGCACCGCCCAGCGGTCGCGGCAGGTTCGGGCCGGGATGTGGCAAGTTGAAGCATGGAATGTCGGACCCCCGCGTCGTTGCCCCTTTTGCGGGGACCATGGGGCTGATTTTCCGAGCTAGGTCGCGTCGCCGATATACGGATATGTACGAACATCCCGAACGTCCTGATGCCTTGCGAAAAACTAGGTAGCTTCCACAATATGGCGTCGCTGGGTACTCGCTTAGCCATGACCGCATGGCAGCGCCGGAAAGCGACATAGCCCGTCTGGGCGATACGCCGGGTTTCCCCGCGACGGTAACCGAGACGGGCATGATCCCGGTCGGCAGCGCGATCAGCCCGCTTCCGGGGCCAGCGACGTTGCGCGCGCGCAGGATCGGTCTGCACAGTCAGCGTGAACCCATCGTCGAGCTCCGGTCGGACAGCGCGATCTGTCGATCCGAAGGGCTCGTCCCGCACAGCCGCGTCGAGGTGCAGGCGGGTAGCCGCTCGGTCATCGCCACCTTGTTCCAAATTGACGGCAATGCCCTCGGCTGTGACGAGATCGGCCTTTCCGAGAGCGCTTGGCACCTGCTCGGCATCTGCCACGATGAGCCGGTCCGCGTCCGGCATGCCCCACCGATCGCCTCGCTCGCCAGCATTCGCCGCCGCATCTACGGCCATCGCCTGGATCTGCACGACATGACCGCGATCGTGGGAGACGTCGTCGCGGGGCGCTATGCGGACCTTCATCTCGCGGCGTTTCTGACCGCGACGGCGGCCTCCCCCCTCGACGAGGATGAGAGCTGGGCCCTAACAAAGGCCATGATTGCGAGTGGCGAGCGGCTCGAATGGCCATCGTCTATTGTCGTCGACAAACATTGTGTCGGGGGTCTTCCCGGTAACCGGACGACCCCAATCGTCGTGGCAATCGTGACCGCCTGCGGGCTGACCATGCCCAAGACGTCATCCCGGGCGATCACGTCGCCTGCCGGTACCGCTGACGTCATGGCGACCCTTGCGCCCGTCGACCTGTCCATCGAGCAGATGCGCCGCGTCGTCGACAAGGTCGGCGGCTGCATCGCCTGGGGTGGAGCAATCGACCTCAGTCCCGCTGACGACATCTTCATCGGCGTCGAACGTGCGCTCGATATCGATACCGAGGGCCAACTGGTCGCCTCGGTTTTGTCAAAGAAGATCGCCGCAGGGGCAACCCATGTTGTGCTCGACATTCCGGTAGGACCAACCGCGAAGATCCGCTCCGTCGCCGCCGCCGACGATCTCGCGCGCCGCCTAGCCAGTATTGCGGAGCGGTTCGGCGTCAGCGCGATCTGCGTCCAGTCCGACGGTAATCAACCGGTCGGTCGCGCTTTGGGTCCGGCGCTGGAGGCAGCCGACGTCGTCGCCGTGCTCAGCGAGGCGCACGATGCACCCTTTGACCTGCGAGCACGAGCGTGCAGTCTTGCGGCGATCCTTCTGGAAGCCGGGGGCGCGGCTCTGCCCGGCGACGGCCGTCGCCTTGCCGAACAGACGCTCGCGACCGGTGCTGCTGGCCGCCAGTTGGACCGCATTTGCGAAGCTCAGGGCGGTCGCCGAGTCCTGCCGACTTGTCGTCACCGTCATGTCGTCACAGCGGACCGGTCTGGCGTCATCACAGCTATCGACAACCGCAAGATCGCACGCCTCGCGAAGCTTGCAGGCGCACCGGATGTGCCCGCCGCCGGCCTGGTCCTGGCAGTCCGCGTCGGAACTGCGGTTCATCGAGGCGATCCGCTGTTTACCTTGCACGCCGATAGCCCCGGCGAGCTAGCTTACGCCCTGGAATATGCGCGGGCCAATCTCGACATATTGGCCTTCGGAGACGTGAAATGATGTCGATGCTCTTCGTCCTGCCAGGGAACGAAGCGATCGGCCGCCAGCTTGCGCCGTTGATCGGCGCCACTTTCGGCTCTTTGGAATTGCGGCAGTTCCCGGATGGTGAAACCTATGTGCGCCTGCGTGACGACGTTGCCGATAGGGAAGTCTTGATTCTCTGCACTCTGAGTCATCCGGACCCGCAGCTTCCCGGGCTCATCTTCGCAGCGGATGCCGCCCGCGAACTCGGCGCACGCTCGATAACGCTGATCGCACCCTATCTCGCCTACATGCGGCAGGATAAACGCTTTCGCCCGGGAGAGGCGATCTCGTCACGCAGCTTCGCACGCATCCTGAGCTGCAGTTTCGATCGCATCATCACGATCTGCCCCCATCTCCATCGCTACCCCTCGCTGAGCGAAATCTACCCGATCGACACTGTCGTCCTCGATGCCACACCGCTCCTGGCGGCGTGGATCGCGACGCATGTCGAAACCCCCTTCCTGCTCGGCCCCGACCGGGAAAGCGAACAATGGGTGGCGCAGGTCGCGCAGGCGGCCGGCATTCCTTTCGCGATATGCGACAAGCGCCGCCACGGCGACCGGGTTGTTACGCTCGACGTTCCGATGCTTTCCGCTTTTGCCGGCCGGCAACCCGTGATCGTCGACGACATCATCTCCTCGGGCACCACCTTGGCGCAGGCTGCCATCAACCTCCACCACCAAGGCTTTCTCGATCCTGTATGCGTCGTCGTCCACGATCTCCTCGACCCGACGTCCGAAGTGCGTTTCAAGAGACTGGTGACAACCGACAGCGCCAGCAGCGCGCACGCTGAAATACCGTTAGCACCGCTCATCGCCCAGCATCTCATTGCCGCGCGGTACCGCCGCAGGAAGCTCGCCTCGGCTATGGGTGGCCACTAGCTGGTGTCATCAGTGATTCTTGCCAGATCGGGAAACTGCGGAGCCTGTCGGTGGCCCATCGCGGGTGTCGGCTTGCTGTCAGGGTTCAGTTCAAAAGAATGTGGTGAGCGAAAAGCCTATAAAGAGAAGGGACGCGATCAGCATTACGCCCGTCGCCAGCCATCCCGTAACAACCTGCCGACTATCGATCCTGAGACGCCCCATCGCCCGAGGGTTGCGGACGATCAGCATCATCACGATCATCAGTGGGGCGGCGAGCACTCCGTTCACCACTGCAGCCCAGTACAGTGCCCGTGCCGGATCGACGCCAATCGTCTGAATCGCGGCGCCAGCGAGCGTCGTAGCCGCGATCGTCCCGTAGAACAGCCGCGCAGACAGGGGCTTTGCGTCGAGACTGCCCGCCACACCGGCCAGCTCGCTGACCGCATAAGCTGCCGACCCAGCCAGTACCGGCACTGCAAGCATGCCGGTGCCGATGATACCGAGCGCAAACATCCCGAACGCGAACTGGCCCGCAATCGGACGCAACGCTTCGGCGGCCTGCGAGGATGTCGCGATGTCAACGATCCCATGCGCATGCAGCGTCGCTGCGGTTGCGAAGACGATAGCGAGCGAGATCAAAGTACTGAATGCCATGCCGGTCAGCGTGTCGATGCGAATTCGGCGAAGCTCTGGCCCGGCAAGCCGGGGCGTTAGACACAGAGGCTTAGCGTGATGCCGATGTTGCTCCTCGATCTCCTGCCCTGCTTGCCAGAAGAAGAGATAGGGGCTGATCGTCGTACCAAGGATCGCCACGAAGGCGGTCGCATAATGAATGTTGAACTGGAGCTCGGGCACGACGAGCGAGCGAAGCGCATGGCCCCATGGCACCTGCGCGACCATGACCACCGCGACATAGGTCAACAGCGATAGGCTGGTCCATTTGAGGGCGCTGGCATAGCGCGGATAGCTGAGCGTCACCTCGAAGAGGATGCACAGGATACCGAACAGCAGCGTGTACAGACCGGCATTGCCGCCGGCGAGCAGTGTCAACGAGGCCCCCATAGCGCTCAGGTCCGCACCAAGGTTGATGATATTCGCCACCAGCAGGAGGGATACCATCAGCCACAAGATCGGAAGCGGATAATGACGACGCAGGTTACGCGCGATCCCGGCACCTGTGACGCGGCCGATCTCGGCGGCCACCTCTTGGATCGCGACCATCAGCGGGAAACTCAGGAGAAATGACCAGGCGAGTCCATAGCCGAACTCCGCACCTATCTGGCTATGAGTGCCGATCCCGCTCGGATCATCATCGGCCGCGCCCGTGACCAGGCCAGGCCCGAGCCCTCGAATAAAACGGTGCATCGCCGAAAACTTCGTTCCAGCGGTCGCGTCTTCACATCCCTCCTCGCTGGAGTCGGCCCGATCGAAAGCTTCCATTCAGTGCCCTAAGATCAGTGGCAGGACGCTGTGCGTGAGCATCCGCTTGGTGACGCCGCCGAAGGTCTCGCGCAGCCGGCCATGACCATAGGCCCCCATGACGATGTAATCGGCGCGCCACAGTCGAGCCTCCTCCTCGATTACGGCTTCGGCGCCGCCACCGTTGTCCTCAAGAACGCGCGCACTCGCATGAATATTGTGCCGTGAAAGATAGACGGCAGCATCGGCGGCCGCAGTCCCTCTGATGGCTTTGCCCACCGTCACAATGTGAACTGCAGACGACAATGCGAGCAGCGGCACGCACGCACGCATTGTGGACGCTGCGGACTGGCGCCCATCCCAGGCGATCAACGCTCGACCCCCAGCGCGAAAACCGCGCGCCGCTACGGGAACAGCCAATATGGGCTTACCGGTATCGATGAGCACACTGCCGACAATGTTCCTCATGTCAGGATCGCCGTGATCGGAGAGCGTCGGATTGAGGACGATGATATCTGCTAGGGTCGCCGCTTCGACCACCGCCCGCGCGACGTCGCCTACCGCGTCGGCCCAACTCCAGGCGACGTCCTCCTGCGCCAGCCGAGCTCGGATCTCGGCGCGATTGATCCGCTCCTTCTCGGTCTCGTCAGCAAGCATGATCGACGCGCCCAGCCCACCATAGCGATTGCCGCCGTAGACGGGCGGCAGGGTCACATCGAGACATGCTAGATGACCCGCAACATCGCGGGTCAGGTCGAGCGCAGCCTGGAGCCTCGCCTCCTGCCCCTCATCATCGTGCACCAGCAGAAGTATGGTCTTCACCGTCGCCTCCCTTGAGGGGCCAGGTTAGGTGGCGCCGCGGCGTCGCTATATGCGCAACCTTACTTAGATCGGGCCTCCATCACGCGGTCGTACCGCCGTCAAAATGCTTCTCTCGGGCCAGCGCATCGGCACGGGTCCGGCGAACCACACCGTCGACATGCTCGGGCGGACCGTAGATCGTGTAGAGTTTCAGGGCGGTGTCGCCCGCCGCCTTTACATTATGCCGTGCCCCTTGCGGGACGATGATGCCGTTGTCCGCCTCAACCGCATGGCACTGACCATCGATCCACATCTCGCCGCGTCCCGATTCGATTCGGAAGAACTGATCGTGGTCTTGATGCACCTCTCGCCGATCTCTTTCACCTCTCGGGATTGACATGAGAACAAGCTGAAGGTTGTGCCCAGTGTAAAGCACATGACGGAAATCGTCGTTCTGCTCAGTGAGTGCTTCGATATTTGCGACAAAGCCTTTCATGCGACCCTCTTTGGTCGCCGACTGAGGCGGAGCTCGAAGTTCGTCGCGCTATGTGAGAGTGCCAAGGCGGCCTATGCGCAACCTTACGTAAGCAGGCCTGTCTCCATCCGCTGCCGGTCGATGGGCCAAACCGGCAGGCGCCAACTGAGCGTTATTTCTGGAAGCTGCTGGATGCCCCGTAAGAAGGCCAAGCCGGTGGACAAAACGGGCACAATCCGTCGGCAGCCAGCGCCCAAAAATCGATAAAAAAAACATCCTCGGACTTGCGCGGATTTTACACCGATATTTTCAAGAAGCGCTTCGTTTCCAGCTAAGTAACTGAAAAATGTGGTGACCCCAACGGGACTCGAACCCGTGTTTTCGCCGTGAAAGGGCGACGTCCTAGACCGCTAGACGATGGGGCCGTGCAGCGTGCGTGGCGGGCGATTAGGATAGCGGTGGCGGGTGGTCAAGGCCGGGATTGCGAATATGGGCCAAATCAGTCCGCCCAGGCAGCGTCCTCGATATGCAGCTCGGCGGCACGCCCTCCGCCCCATTCGTCGATCCTGGGGCGGCCGGCGATCCAGAGGCTGCGCTCGCGTCCCGCGCCGAGCAGCGCCTGGCCCAGCGGGCCCTCGGCGGCACGGAAGGCCATCGCCTTGATCGACCGGCCGTCGCGGCCGGAGACGATCGTGCGGACATGGCCGCTGCCGACGATATCCGCCTTGACGATCCTAACCGCGCCGGCGGCGATGCGCGGAGCCGGCCAGCCGGCGCCATAAGGGCCGCCCGCTTCGAGCGCCTCCACCAGCGAGGCGGAAACGCCTCCGGCCGAAACGACCGCGTCGAGCAGCAGCGCACGATCGTCGCGCGCCGCCGCCACATCGCGCGACAGGCGCTCGTCGAGATAGTCCGCCAGTGCATCCACCTTGCCGGCGGCTATCGTCAATCCCGCTGCCATCGCATGGCCTCCGCCCGCCACAAGCAGGCCCGCTTCCTTCGCCGACAACACCGCCGCACCGAGATCGACTCCGCCGATCGACCGTCCCGAACCCCTGCCGACGCCATCCCCGTCGAGGGCGATCACGATCGACGGCCGGCCGAGCTTTTCCTTCAGGCGGCCTGCGACGATGCCGATCACCCCCGGATGCCAGCCGCCGCCTGCGACGACCACCACCGCGCGATTGGCCTGGGTCCCGGCCGCCGCCTCGGCCTCGTCCTGGACCGCGCGCTCGATCGCACGGCGTTCCTCGTTTAGCCGGTCGAGCTCGACCGCGATGACCCGCGCCTCTTCCCGATCGACGGTGGTCAGCAACCGGACCCCGAGATCGGATTTGCCGATCCGGCCGCCGGCATTGATCCGCGGCCCGAGCGCGAAACCGAGATCGGTGCAGGTCGGCGCACGATCGAGCCGCGCCGCATCGATCAGCGCAGCGATGCCGATGTTCCGACGGCCGGCCATCACCTTGAGCCCTTGCGCAACGAAGGCGCGATTCAGCCCCCTGAGCGGAGCGACATCGGCAACGGTACCGAGCGCGACGATATCGAGCAGGTCGATCAGCCTGGGCTCGGCCCGGCCGGTGAACCAGCCGCGTGCCCGGAGCGTGCGGAGCAGCGCGGCGCCGAGCAGGAAGGCGACGCCGACGGCCGCGAGATGACCATGCGCGGCGCCCTCTCTCTCGTCCAACCGATTGGGGTTCACCAGCGCGAAGGCGCGTGGCAGTTCGGCTGCGCATTTGTGATGGTCGACCACGATCACATCGATGCCCGCAGACGAAGCGAGCGCGAGCGCCTCGAATGCCTGAGCGCCGCAATCGACCGTGACGATCAGCCTCGTCCCGCCCTCGCCTATGCCCAGCAGCGCCTCGCCGGAGGGACCATAGCCCTCCATCAGCCGGTCGGGAATATAGACGCCGGGGTCGAGACCGAGGTCACGCAGCAGACGCGTGAGCAGCGCCGCCGACGTCGCGCCGTCGACGTCATAGTCGCCGAAAATGGTTATGGGCTCGGCGCGCTCGACCGCAGCGGCGAGCCGTTCGGCAGCGGCATCCATGTCCCGGAAGATGGATGGATCAGGCATGAAGCCGCGGATCGTGGGCGTACGGTTACTCTCGATGTCGTCGCGATGGCATCCGCGCGCCAGGAGGAGCTGCGTCACCAGGTCGTCGGGTTCTAAACCATCGACCCCATCGACCATCCCGCCCCGCCAGTGCCAGGGCTGGCCGAGGATCGAGCGGGTGATGTTGAGGACCGGAGAACGCATCATAGGGTGCTTAGGAGCTCAGCGACATGGCTGCAACGTCGGCAGGCGAATGCAGCGGCTCTCGCCGCAGACGCGAGGGACCGTCATGTCGATCCCGAGCCGCCGCCCACCGATTACTACCCCGGCAGTCCCGGAGTCTAATAGCCCTTGTGGTGCTCGCCCTTGACCCAGCGGACCGTGCCCGAGGACGCACGCATCACCACGCTCTCCGTGGTCATGCACCCCCCCGGACGGCGCTTGACGCCATCGAGCAGCGAACCGTCGGTGACGCCGGTCGCAGCGAAGATCGCATCGCCCTTCACCAGATCATCGAGATGATAGATCCGGTCGAGATCGGTCACGCCCCATTTGCGCGCGCGCCCCTTCTCGTCATCGTTGCGGAACAACAGCCGGCCCTGGAACTGTCCGCCAACGCATTTGAGCGCCGCGGCTGCCAGCACCCCCTCGGGCGCGCCACCCGAACCCATATAGATATCGATCGTGGTCTCCGGATTGGTGACGGCGATCACGCCCGCCACGTCGCCGTCGGGAATGAGAACGATGCCGCAGCCGATCGAACGCAGTTCGGCGATCAGCTTTTCGTGCCGAGGGCGATCGAGCACGCAGGCGATGATTTCGTTCGGCTGAACCCCTTTGGCCTTGGCGAGCGCGCCGATGTTCTCCGTCGGACTTCTATTGAGGTCGACCAGCCCCGGCGCATAGCCGGGCCCGATCGCCAGCTTGTCCATATAGACATCGGGCGCGTTCAGGAGGCCGCCCTCCTCCGCGATGGCGAGCACGGCTAGTGCGTTCGGCCCGGCCTTGGCGGTGATCGTCGTGCCCTCGAGCGGGTCGAGCGCGATATCGATCTTCGGACCGGTGCCGATGCCGCAGCCAACCTTCTCGCCGATATACAGCATCGGGGCTTCGTCACGCTCGCCCTCGCCGATCACGACGGTACCGTCGAAATCAAGCGTATTGAAGGCTGCGCGCATGGCCTCCACGGCGGCATGGTCGGCCGCCTTCTCGTTGCCACGCCCGACCAGCCTGGAGGCCGCGATTGCCGCCGCCTCGGTCACCCGCACCATCTCCAGGACCAAAACCCGGTCGAGCGCTTTGCTTGCCATCACCATTTCGAGGAACCGCCTCTTTCATTTCTTGAGGATGGGATGCGATTAAGCGGGAGTTATGACGTTGTCGAGAAGCCGCGTTCAATCATCCAATATATGCATCAACATGGGTTTGCCGGTCAGGCTCTGGGAGCCATCGAGCCGGTCGAGCGCGTCGACGACCGCGCGCTCGGGGCCGGTATGGGTGACCATGGCTATCAGGACATCGCCGCTATCCTCGGCCGTCCCCCGCTGGATCAAACTTTCGATCGAAACCCCGGCGTCGCGCATCGCGGCGGTGATCTCGGCCAGCACGCCGGGCCGGTCGGCGACGGTAAACCGCAGATAGGCTCGACCGCGCCGGTCCGCCGCGGAGGCGGTACGCGGTTTGGCGAGCGCTCCTACCGGCATCGCGAAGGCAGGGCCGGTCTCGCCGCGGGCGATGTCTATCAGATCGGCGACAACCGCCGAGGCGGTCGGTCCCTCGCCCGCGCCACGGCCCTGGAAAAACAGACGGCCGACGAAATTGCCATGGGCCACCACGGCGTTGAGCGAACCCGAGACATGGGCAAGCGGATGGCTGAGCGGTACAAGGCACGGATGAACGCGCTGGAACAGCCCCCTGCTGCTCGCCTCGCCATAACCGACCAGGCGCACGCGATAGCCCAGCGCCGCCGCCTCGGCGATGTCCGCGGCCGAGACATGGCGAATGCCGGTAATCTCGACCGCCCCGAAGTCCACCGCCGTCCCAAAGGCGAGGCTTGAGAGGATCGACAGCTTGTGCGCCGCATCGATCCCGTCGATGTCGAAGCTCGGATCGGATTCGGCGTAGCCCAGCCGCTGCGCCTCGGCGAGAACGGCGTCGAAATCGCTGCCTTTCTCTTCCATCTCGGAGAGGATATAGTTGCAGGTGCCATTGAGGATGCCCAGCACATGCGAGATCGCATTGGCCGCGGCGCCTTCGCGCAGACCCTTGATCACCGGGATGCCGCCGGCCACCGCCGCTTCATATTTGAGCGCGACACCGCACCGCTCCGCCGCTTCCGCCAGTTCGAGCCCGTGATGGGCGATCATCGCCTTGTTGGCGGTGACGAAAGCCTTGCCCGCGCCGAGCGTTTCCCTGGCCAGCGTCAGCGCCGGACCATCGGCGCCCCCGACCAGTTCGACGACCACGTCCACATTTTCAGCGGCGGCAAGGGTGGTCGCGTCGTCGGCCCACGCGAAGCGGCCGATATCGACGCCCCGATCCCGCGAACGATCGCGGGCGGAAACCGCGACGATCTCTATCGGCCTGCCTGCCCGGCGCTCAATCAGCGCGCGATTTTCGTCGATCAATTTGATAACGCCGGCGCCGACCGTCCCGAGCCCCGCAAGTGCCACCCTCAACGGCTGCGACATGCTTTCTCCCTTTCTCATGGCGAGCCTGTTAGGCGGAGATGGAGGCAGCGGCAACTCGTTGAATCTTCCCCATTGGTTTCGTTCCCAAATCGTCTTTGAATCAGTGCCTTATCCGAAACGAGGGGAACGAGGCCCGCGCGCCACTTGTTATCTGCGCATCCCCTTGCCGGGATACTCACAGGAGAGATGTCATGGACGAGAATCGCCGAGGCGGATCGGATCACAACGAGATGAGCCAGGATCCTCATCCCAACCGTCAGCAGGATCAGGAACGGGAACAGCAGATGGAACGCCAACGCCAAGCGCAGCAAGGCCAACAGGGGGGGTCCAGCAGCGACTCGCAGACCGGGGGCGGAGCAGGTCAGAGCGGCGGGGTAAGTCAGCAGGACCAGGAGCGTCAGGGTTCGATGGAACGGCAGCAAAACCAGCAGCAGAACCAGCAGCGCGGCCAGCAACAAGGCTCCGGTAACCAGTCGGGCGACCGGCAGTCCGACCGCAATCGCGAGTAGGACGCGTCATAGTTGCCGGGGGAAAGACCGAACCGAAGGGGGCCATCCGGCCCCCTTCTATCGTCATGCCAAATTTCTCTCCAACGTCACCTCGGCGTTTAGCAATTTGGAGATCGGGCAGTTCGCCTTCGCGTCGTCGGCAATGGTGGCAAACCGATCGGCAGAGATGCCGGGAACTTTTGCATTCAGCGTCAACGCCGACTTCGTCACCCTGAACCCGTCCCCGTCCTTCTCGAGCGACACCTTCGCCGTCGTATCGAGTTCGCCATCGGCAAAGCCAGCGCGGGCCAGCGCAAAGCTCAGTGCCATCGTGAAGCAGGACGCGTGCGCCGCAGCGATCAATTCCTCGGGATTGGTGCCCTTGCCGTCCTCGAAACGCGTGTTGAAACCATAGGGCTGTCTGTCGAGCACGCCGGATTGCGTCGAGACGCTGCCCTTGCCCTCCTTGCCGAGGCCCGAATATTGCGCCGATGCACTGCGAACGATCATCTCACCTCTCCCTGACCCGTGACGGACGACATGAAGCGGAACGCAACTCGCCGCTATCGACTCGCGTAAATGCTCGCATTGCCTAGAAAGTTCACATGACCAAATTGACGATGGCGGGCCTCGCCCTTTTGATTTGTGGCGCGCTCGTCGCGGCGGCCTGCTCGCCGGTGCGGGCGTTCGACCTGGTCATGCCGAAGGACGGTACGAGCCGCAAGGTCGCATCGGACGTCGCCTATGGTCCCGGTCCGCGCCACAGGTTGGACATTTATGCGCCCGTCGCGCGAGCCGACCGACCGCTGCCGGTCATCATCTTCATCTATGGTGGCTCCTGGGCCAGCGGAACGCGCGAGGGCTATCATTTCGCTGCGCGGGCCTTGGCAGCCGGCGGGTTCCTCGTCGTCGTTCCGGATTACCGCCTTGTGCCGGAGGTGCATTTTCCCGGCTTCATCGAAGATTGCGCAACCGCGACGAAGTGGGTCCGCGCCCGCGCGCGCAATTATGGCGCCGATCCTGACAAGATCATATTGGTGGGGCACTCGGCAGGTGCCTATAACGCGGCGATGCTAGCCCTCGATCCGCGCTTTCTCGGCACGGATCGCACGGCGATCAAGGGTTTCGCGGGGCTTGCCGGCCCCTATGACTTCCTGCCGCTCGATGGGCCGGTGCCCATCCGCACATTCGGCGGCTGGCCGCGCCTGGACGAGACTCAGCCGATCACCTATGCTGACAAGAGCGCGCCTGCGGTGCTGCTGCTCCATGGCGCGCAGGACCGAACGGTCTGGCCGAAGAACTCGATAAACCTCGACCGCAAGCTGCGCGCGGCCGGCGCAGCGTCGGAACTCAAAATCTATTCCGATCTCGGCCATGTCGGTATCGTGACCGCGCTCGCCCGGCCTTTCCGAGGAAAGGCGCCGGTACTCGATGACCTGCTCGCCTTCGCCCGCAGGGTCACCAGTGCAGGCGCCGAGAGGACTGAACTCGCCGGACGATAGTGCGTTTTCCTGATTTCGACTGGAGACGTTCGACAGGAGACGTGAGATGCCGAGAGGCGACAAGAGCAGCTATAGCGACAAGCAGAAGCGCAAGGCCCAGCATATCGAAAAAGGATACGAGGACCGGGGCGTCGGCGAGAAGGAGGCCGAACGCCGCGCCTGGGCCACCGTCAACAAGGAGTCGGGGGGCGGCAACAAGTCGGGCTCAGGCCGTGGAAAGAAGGACAGTCATGTCTCCGCGCGCCGTGGCGGGCAGCGATCCGGATCCAGCCAGAGCCATGCGAAGCGCTCCGCCGCCGCGAAGAAGGGTTGGGAAACCCGGCGCAAGGGCGCCAGCGGCTGACGCAGCGCCCCCTTGGCGTCGGTGCGGCCGATGTTCTACACTTGTCCGCATGCTGACCGCGCTCTCCATCCGCGACGTCGTATTGATCGAGGCGCTCGATCTCGAATTCGGGGGGGGGCTAGGCACGCTGACGGGCGAAACCGGTGCGGGCAAGTCGATCCTGCTCGACGCGCTAGGCCTCGCCCTGGGCGCGCGCGCGGATAGCGGGCTCGTTCGCAGCGGCGCCGGCCAGGCCATCGTGACCGCGAGCTTCGAACTGGCGGCCGGCCACCCCGCCCTCGCGCTCGTCACCGACAACGGATTCGAGATCGAGCCGGGCGAGCCGCTGGTAATCCGCCGCCAGGTAAAGCCGGACGGCGGCAGCCGTGCCTTCATCAATGATCAGCCGGCCTCCGCCGGCACGTTGCGCGAACTGGGCGCCATGCTCGTCGAAATCCACGGACAACATGACGACCGCGGTCTGCTCAATCCGCGCGGCCACCGTGCGATGCTCGACAACTTCGGTCGCCTCGACATTACGGCTGTGTCGACCTCCTATCGCGCCTGGCGCAAGGCGGAGGAAGCGCTTGAGACGGCGCGAGCAGACATCGACAATGCGGCGCGTGACCGTGAATGGCTTGCCCATGCCGTCGAGGAGCTTACCCGCCTCGCCCCGCTTGCCGGCGAGGAAGCGGCGCTCGCCGCCGAGCGGTCGGACATGCAAAAAGGCGCGAAGCTCGCCGACGATCTGGCGACCATAACCGCCCATCTTGACGGGTCGGAGGGCGGCCTCGCGGCGTTGCGACTAGCCGCTCGCCGGCTCGATCGGATCGCCGCGGATCATCCGCTGCTGTCGGAAGCGCTGGCGGCGCTCGATCGCGCCGTTATCGAGGCCAGCGAGGCAGAGGACAAGCTCGCCGCGGCTGCCGAGGCAATGCGGTTCGACCCCGCCCGGCTCGATGCCGCCGAAACCCGCCTGTTCGACCTGCGCGCGATCGCCCGCAAGCATCGGGTCGAGCCCGACGCGCTTGCCCCGCTTCGTGACGAGCTGGCGGCACGGCTGGATCGGATCGAGGCGGGCAACGCTGGGCTCGCAAATCTCGAAGTGCAAGCGAGGAATGCCAGGCAAGCCTTCGAAGAAGCGGCTCGCGCTTTGACGGCGGCGCGATCCCAGGCCGCGGCGTCGCTCGATGCGGCAGTGGCAACGGAACTCGCACCACTCAAGCTGGACGCGGCCCGCTTCCGCACCGTGGTTGAGCAATTGCCGGAGGAAGCCTGGTCCGCCTCGGGCGGTGACCGGGTCGAATTCGAGATATCGACCAATCCCGGCGCGCCCTTCGCTCCACTGATCAAAATCGCCAGTGGAGGCGAACTTTCCCGCTTCATCCTCGCGCTCAAGGTGGCGCTGGCCGAACGTGGCTCGGCGACGACGATGATCTTCGATGAGATCGACCGCGGCGTCGGCGGCGCCGTCGCAAGCGCGATCGGCGAGCGCCTTCACCGGCTCGCGGCGGGCGCGCAGCTGCTTGTCGTGACGCACAGTCCCCAGGTCGCGGCACGGGGCCTGCGCCACTGGCTGATAGCCAAGAGCCATGATGGGCTCGTCACCCGTACCGGCGTCCGTCCGCTCGATCCTTCCGAGCGGCGGGAGGAGATCGCCCGTATGCTGTCGGGGGCCGAGGTTACCGCCGAAGCGCGCGCTCAGGCGATACGTCTCCTCGAAGCGGCATGACCCCGCCCTCGAGGTCGACCCGCGTCAGCCGCGATTCTTCCGTGCGATGGCAGCGATGATCAGCGCGAAGGCCACAAGGCGGGGGAGATAGGCCCAGCTTCGCTCCTCGAGAAAATTTTCGGCCAGGAGGATAGCGCCCTGACCGGCGCCAAGCAGCACGAAGGCGAGCGCGAAGGCGAGGAAAAGCTCATCGCCGGTACGTCGCCAGAAACGCGCGAAAAAAAGCCCCGCAAGCAGGAAACCAAACACGACGGCGCCGCTCAGGAAGGTGATCGCCATCAATCCTCACCATTCCATATAAAGCCGAAGAGCAGGGTCGACACTGCGGCCAGGTTTATGATCATCCGGGGCAGCTGAAGGCTTACCGAGCTGATCACCATCAGATCGACAACGAGGAGCAGGTTGTTGATCGCGAGCAGCGCAAAGCAGATCGAACTCCACCAGAGCAGGCTGGCCCGCGACGTGCGATAGCTGCGCCCGAGCATATAGGCGCAGAGGCAGCTCGCAGCGAAGCAGAGCAGATAGACGAGCGACGGCAAATGTTCTGTCATTCCGGGTCCTTCCTGATCCGGAAGGCATCGGCGAAAGCCTCGAGGGCGCTGGCGCGCGCCGTTGCGATAATGCGGCGGACCTTATCGGGCGCCCTAACGTAAAAGCGATCGACGAGCATGACCATCTCCGCCAGCTTTGCCGAGGCCGGACTATAACGGACCGATCGATCGGGCCCAGCCGCAACGAAGCCCGCGACCGTCAGCTCGTCGAGAGCGCGGGTAACGATCAGCTCGCTCGCCCGAAGCGCCGAAACCAGCTCGGTCTCACTCCAGGCGCGATCCGGGTGGCGAGCAAGGATCAGCAACAGTTCCAGCGTCCAGACCGTCCCGCAGGTTGCCCGGATGAAGTTGGCGAGGGTCTGCTCCGAGGATGTCGGCACTGGCGAGCCTTCATACTTGTGCGAGCTCCCCACAGCCCCGCCCTCCCTAACGACAACCGAGACAGGCTGGCAAGCCCCTCTCCGCCTGCGAAATTTTTGTGGCCAACGGCTCCATCTGTCGTGCTATGAACTGCCCCGAGCGGCCATGGGGGCATGGCAACCACTTTCGCCGGGGGGAACAGGGAGCCCTAGGAGTGAATGCGCATGTCCCCGCTGATGGCCTTGATCGCCGTCAATTGGTTGCCGCCCTTCGTGCCCTTCGGCGCGGGGATTTCTCTGTTCGGCTGAGGGAGGACTTCTCCGGCCCCGACAGCGAGATCGCGCAGCTCTTCAACGAAGTGGTCGATATCAACCAGCAGATCACCGAGGAGCTCGGAAGGCTGTCGGTCGTGGTCGGCAAAGAGGGCAAGATCACGCAGCGAGCGCGGGTGAAGTCAGCCACCGGCGGCTGGGAGAGCGCGATCCGATCGATCAATGAGCTGATCGAAGACATGGTGCAGCCGACCGCCGAGGTCGCCCGCGTCATCGGTGCGGTCGCCAAGGGCGACCTGTCGCAGGCGATGGCGGTCGAGATCGACGGTCGTGCGCTCCGCGGCGAGTTCCTGCGCATCGGCAAGGTGGTCAATACCATGGTCGAGCAGCTCGCCTCCTTCGCGTCCGAGGTGACGCGCGTGGCGCGCGAGGTCGGCACCGAAGGCAAGCTCGGCGGCCAGGCGCAGGTCAAGGGCGTCGCCGGCACCTGGAAGGACCTCACCGACAACGTCAACCTGATGGCCGCAAACCTGACCGGCCAGGTCCGCAATATCGCCGACGTGACGACCGCCGTGGCATCGGGGGACTTGTCGAAGAAGATCACCGTCGAGGTTAAAGGCGAGATCCTCGAGCTGAAGAACACGATCAACGTCATGGTCGACCAGCTCAACTCCTTCGCCTCGGAGGTCACCCGCGTCGCCCGCGAAGTCGGCACCGAAGGCAAGCTCGGCGGTCAGGCGCGCGTCGAAGGCGTCGCCGGCACCTGGAAGGACCTCACCGACAACGTCAACCTGATGGCCGACAACCTGACCGGACAGGTCCGCAACATCGCCGAGGTCACGACCGCGGTGGCATCGGGGGATTTGTCGAAGAAGATCACCGTCGACGTGAAAGGCGAGATTCTCGAGCTGAAGAACACGATCAACACGATGGTCGACCAGCTCAACTCCTTTGCCTCGGAGGTGACCCGCGTCGCCCGCGAAGTCGGCACCGAAGGCAAGCTCGGCGGCCAGGCGCAGGTGCCCGGGGTCGGCGGCACCTGGAAGGACCTCACCGACAACGTCAACCTGATGGCCGACAACCTGACAGGACAGGTGCGCAACATCGCCGAGGTGACAACCGCGGTGGCATCGGGGGACTTGTCGAAAAAGATCACCGTCGACGTGAAGGGCGAAATCCTCGAGCTGAAGAACACCATCAATGTCATGGTCGATCAGCTCAACGGCTTCGCCTCGGAAGTCACCCGCGTCGCCCGCGAGGTCGGCACCGAAGGCAAGCTCGGCGGTCAGGCGCAGGTACCTGGCGTCGCCGGCACCTGGAAGGACCTCACCGATAACGTCAACCTGATGGCCGATAACCTGACTGGGCAGGTTCGCAACATCGCCGAAGTGACAACCGCGGTTGCCCGCGGCGACCTGTCGAAGAAGATCACTGTCGACGTGAAGGGTGAGATCCTCGAGCTGAAGAACACGATCAACACGATGGTCGACCAGCTCAACGGCTTTGCCTCGGAAGTGACCCGCGTCGCCCGCGAGGTCGGCTCGGAGGGCAAGCTCGGCGGCCAGGCACAGGTCGAGGGTGTCGCCGGCACCTGGAAAGACCTGACCGACAACGTCAACCTGATGGCCGGCAACCTGACCGGACAGGTCCGCAATATCGCCGAGGTGACGACCGCCGTGGCCCGCGGCGACCTGTCGAAGAAGATCACCGTCGACGTGAAGGGTGAGATCCTCGAGCTGAAAAACACGATCAACGTCATGGTCGACCAGCTCAACTCCTTCGCCTCGGAAGTGACGCGCGTCGCCCGCGAGGTCGGCTCGGAGGGCAAGCTCGGCGGCCAGGCGCAGGTCGAAGGCGTCGGCGGCACCTGGAAGGACCTCACCGACAATGTGAACGCGATGGCCGCGAACCTGACCGGCCAGGTCCGCAACATCGCCGAGGTGACGACCGCGGTGGCATCGGGCGATCTTTCCAAGAAGATCACCGTCGACGTGAAGGGCGAGATTCTCGAGTTGAAGAACACCATCAACACGATGGTCGATCAGCTCAACTCCTTCGCCTCGGAAGTGACCCGCGTCGCCCGCGAAGTCGGCACCGAGGGCAAGCTCGGCGGCCAAGCGCAGGTGCGCGGCGTCGCCGGCACCTGGAAGGACCTCACCGATAACGTCAACCTGATGGCCGACAACCTGACCGGACAGGTCCGCAATATCGCCGACGTGACGACCGCAGTTGCCCGCGGTGACCTTTCCAAGAAAATCACCGTCGACGTGAAGGGTGAGATCCTCGAGTTGAAGAACACGATCAACACGATGGTCGACCAGCTCAACGGCTTCGCCTCGGAAGTCACCCGCGTCGCCCGCGAGGTCGGCACCGAAGGCAAGCTCGGCGGTCAGGCGCAGGTGCCCGGCGTCGGCGGCACCTGGAAGGATCTGACCGACAACGTCAACCTGATGGCGACTAATCTGACCAACCAGGTCCGCGGAATCGCGGATGTGGTGACCGCGGTGGCGCAGGGTAATCTGAAACGCAAATTGACCGTGGATGCCAAGGGCGAGATCGCGGCGCTCGCGGAAACGATCAACTTCATGATCGATACCCTGTCGACCTTCGGCGACCAGGTGACCAACATGGCCCGCGAAGTCGGCATCGAAGGCAAGCTCGGCGGGCAAGCACGTGTGCCCGGCGCTGCCGGTCTGTGGCGTGACCTCACGGACAATGTCAACGCGATGGCCACCAATTTGACCAACCAGGTCCGCTCGATCGCCGACGTGGCAACGGCGGTGACGAAGGGCGACCTCACCCGGTCCGTCGCGGTGGAAGCCTCGGGCGAGATGGCTGCGCTCAAGGACAACATCAACGAGATGATCCGCAACCTCAAGGAGCAGACCTTGAAGAATGCGGAGCAGGACTGGCTGAAGACCAACCTCGCCCGATTCTCCCGGATGTTGCAGGGGGAGCGCGACCTCTCGACGGTCTCAAACCTCATCATGTCCGAGCTCGCGCCCCTGGTGAACGCGCAATATGGCGTGTTCTACGTCGCCAAGCGCGAAGAGAATGAGACGCTGATCGAACTTGCCGCCAGCTATGGCGCCGAGCGACATGAGGAGCTGAAACCCATGTTCAAGCTTCGCGAGGGGCTGATCGGTCAGGCAGCTTCGGACAAGCGCGCAATCATGCTCAACAATGCGCCCGCCGATTTCATCCGGATCGGATCGGGGCTCGGTCATGCCGCGCCCGCCAATGTCGCCGTGCTGCCCGCACTGTTCGAAGACGAGGTCAAGGCCGTCATCGAGCTCGCTTCGTTCAGCGAGTTCAACGAAACCCACCAGAGCTTCCTGGACCAGCTGATGGAATCGGTCGGTATCGTGTTGAACACGATCGCCGCCACCATGCGCACCGAGGGCCTGCTCAAGCAGTCGCAGTTGCTGACGCAGGAGCTTCAGGCACGCCAGACCGAACTGACGACCAAGCAGGAAGAGTTGCACGCCACCAATGAGGAGCTGCAGGAGAAAGCCCAGCTTCTCGAAAACGAGAAGAAGCAGGTGGAGGCGAAGAACCTCGAAATCGACATGGCGCGGCGCGCGGTCGAAGAGAAGGCCGAGCAGCTGGCGCTGACATCCAAATATAAGTCCGAATTCCTCGCGAACATGTCGCACGAGCTGCGCACGCCGCTCAACTCGCTGCTGATCCTGTCCAAGCTGCTGGCGGACAATCCGCAAGGCAATCTGAACGAAAAGCAGACCGAGTTCGCCCGCACGATCCACTCGGCGGGATCGGACCTGCTGAGCCTGATCAACGATATCCTCGATCTCTCCAAGATCGAATCGGGTACGGTTTCGATCGAGATTGGCGATATGCCAATGAACAGCCTCAAGCTGCACATGGAGCGCACCTTCCGTCAGCTTGCGGCTGACAAGAATCTCGATTTCCGCGTCGAGTTCGACCAGACAATGCCTGCTTCGATCCGCACGGACGAGAAGCGACTCCAGCAGATCGTCCTCAATTTGCTGTCCAACGCTTTCAAATTCACGTCGCAAGGCAGCGTCACGCTCGCCGTCCGTAACGTCAAAAAGGGATGGAGCACCAATCATCCGGTGCTTCGCCATGCCGAAGGCGTGATCGAGATCGCGGTGACCGATACGGGCATCGGCATTCCCAAGGACAAGCAGAAGCTGATTTTCGAGGCGTTTCAGCAGGCGGACGGCACGACGAGCCGTAAATATGGCGGCACCGGCCTCGGTCTCTCGATCAGTCGAGAAATCGCGCGGCTGCTCGGCGGTGAGCTACAGGTCAGTTCGACGCCCGGCGAGGGTTCGACCTTCACGCTGTTCGTGCCGACGAATACCGTCGCTCCCGCGACGACCAACGAAGGCACGCCCGCGCGCTATGACAATAACGGCGCTAATATTCCCAGCGCGCTGCCGGCGCCGATGGAGGTTACCGACGACCGGGAAGCTTTGGGCGACGCGCCGTTCGTGCTGATCGTGGAGGACGATCCCACCTTCGCCTCGATCCTCCTCGACATCGCGCATGGTGTCGGCCTGAAAGGGGTGGTGTCGACGGCCGGGGCGGGCACGCTGGCGACCGCGCGCAAGATGCAACCGAGCGCAATCACGCTCGACCTGGGACTGTCCGATATCGACGGCTTCGTGCTGCTCGATCTGCTCAAGCATGATCCGCATACGATGCACATTCCGATCCACGTGATTTCCGGCGCTGATCGCTTGGCGCGCGCCCAGGATCTCGGCGCGATCGGCGTCACCGAAAAGCCGGCGGCCCCCGAAGCCCTGCAGCAGGTGTTCGAGGATCTTGCGGCCCATGTCCACGCCAGGCCGGCCCGGCCCACTCTGACGCTGATAGACGGCGGCGAAGTCGCGCCGAGCGCGCGCTCGGTTCCCGAGCTCGCAGGTGCGAAGATCCTCATCGTCGACGATGACATTCGCAACATCTACTCGCTGACCAGCGTGCTCGAGAGCTACGACGTCGAGGTGCTTCACGCCGAGCGCGGCGCCGACGGCATTCTCATTCTCGAGCAGACGCCAGACATCGATATCGCCTTGATCGACATCATGATGCCCGAAATGGACGGCTATGAGACGATGGAGCAGATTCGTGGGCGGGACCGTCTCTCGGGACTACCGTTGATCGCGGTGACGGCCAAGGCCATGAAGGGCGACCGCCAGAAATGTCTGGATGCCGGAGCATCCGATTACATTGCCAAGCCGGTCGACATCGAACTGCTCCTCGCGCTGCTGCGCGTATGGATCGCACGGTCGCGCGAGTCGGCGCAGATCGAACTTAAGCACTCGGCGGCCGAATGAACGAAACAGCCGCCAACAGGCGCGCGACCGACCTTCCGGACTTGCGTGAAGGCGTTGTCGGTGAACGCGCGCGGATCCTGATCGTCGACGATGACGAGCGCAACCTGCTGGCGCTCCGTACCGTGCTCGAGGATGTCGCGGATGTAGCACTCGCGCGCTCGGGCGAGGAGGCGCTCCGCCATCTGTTGAAGGAGGAATTTGCCGTAATCCTGCTCGACGTCTTCATGCCGGGACTCGACGGGTATGAGACGGCGCAGATGATCCGTGCCCGCGAACAGACCAAGCGCATTCCGATCATCTTCCTATCAGCGGTGAACAAGGAAACGGAACATCTCATCCGCGGCTATTCGATGGGTGCGGTCGACTATGTGTTCAAACCGGTCGAGCCGATCGTGCTGCAATCGAAGGTGGCCGTGTTCGTCGATCTCTTTCAGATGCGGCGCGAGATCCAGCGCAAGGCGCGCGCCGAGCAACAACTGCTCGATGCGAACCTACGCGCGAATGCCGAGCTCCTGCGATCCGAAAAGCAACTGCGTCTGGCGGAGCAGCGCCAGCTGGCCATTGTCAATTCGTTGCCGCTGATCCTGTATCTCGAACCCCCGGGCGTCGCCCCGCGCATTCCGCAAATCGTTAGCGGCAATTTCAAGGCCATCACCGGGTATGAGATCGAGGACGTCCACCGTGATCCGACCCTCTGGCACGATCGCCTCCATCCCGATGATTGCAAGCGCGTCGAAGCAGCACTCGAAGCGCGCGCCGCAGGCGGCGACTTCGCGGTGGAATATCGGTGGAAGTGCCGCGACGGACGATACAGGCATTTTCTCGAGCAGGCCGCCATGCTGCGCGACACCGAAGGCCAGCCGGTCGAGATCGCCGGCACGCTGCTCGACATTACCGACCGCAGGGAACTGGAACTGCAGCTCATCCACGCGCAAAAAATGGACGCGATCGGCAAACTGACCGGCGGCATCGCCCATGATTTCAACAATCTGCTTGCCGCGGTGCTCGGCGGCCTCGGCCTGATAGAGCGGCGTGTGCCGATGGACGAAGACCAGCGCAAGATCATCGGAATGACCAGGCACGCGGCCGAACAAGGTGCCGAGCTGGTCGCCCGTCTGCTCTCCTTCGCACGCCGTCAGAAGCTCGAGCCCGCCGCGATCGACGTCGCCGCGCTCGCGGCTTCGGTCGGCGATCTGCTTGTGCATACGCTGGGCGGACTGATAGCGCTCGAGTGGCGTGGAGCGGAAGCGGTCTGGCCAGTTTATGCCGACGACAATCAACTCGAGCTCGCTCTCGTCAATCTCATCATCAACGCGCGCGACGCGATGCCGAAAGGCGGCACGATCAGGGTGAGCGCGGCGAACGAGACCGTGATTGAGGAGCGCGGCGACCTGAAATGTGGTGACTATGTCGTCTTCGAAGTCGCGGACGATGGCTTGGGGATCGAGCCCGCCTTGCTCGAGCGGGTGACGGAGCCCTTCTTCACCACCAAGCCGATCGGCAAGGGGACGGGGCTCGGCCTCTCAATGGTCTATGGTTTCGCGCAGCAATCCGGCGGCGCGATGCGGCTTGAAAGCGAGGTGGGCAATGGAACGCGGGTACGCATTTGGCTGCCGCGCGCCGAACCGAGCACGGAGATCGAGGTGAGCACCGCCAGCGTCGAACCAGTCGCGCGGCCGGAATTGTCATTATCGATCTTGCTTGTCGACGACCATGACGGCGTCCGCGCGGCGACCGAGGCGCTGTTGGTCGATCTCGGCCATGCGGTACTCACGGCCGAACATGGTCAGGATGCGATCGACCTGGTCGGCGCTACCGAGCGCGATATCGATCTGATCGTCACCGATTATGCCATGCCACATATATCGGGCAGCGAACTGGTCCGTCGCCTGCGCGAGAAGCGGCCGATCTTTCCCGCGATCATGATCACCGGCAATGCGGACGCGGTCGCCGCCGCTGATCATGACGAGGGGACGCTGATCCTGGCGAAGCCGTTCACCCCAGACCAGCTCCAGCGGGCAATACGGAGCGTGATGGCGATGCCGGCCTTGGAGCGAGTCGCTGGCTACGGCTGACGATCGGCCGATCGCCCCCTATCGGCGGATCTCAACTCCCGCCCCGCCCAATATTGGGCGGGCCGTGCTTCAATCGAGCGGAAACAGTCGTTAGAAATACGATCATGATGACCGAATCCGAAGCTGCGGAGCGGCTCGCTTACCTGGCGGCCGAAATCGCGCGGCACAATGCGCTTTACCATGGCGAGGACCGGCCGGAGATAAGCGACGCGGCCTATGATCTGCTCGTCCGCGAGAATAGTGCGCTCGAAACCCGATATCCGCACCTGGTGCGGGTCGACTCGCCCTCCCGGCTGATTGGTGCAGTACCTTCCGGACATCTCGCCAAGATAGCCCATGCCCAGCCCATGCTCAGCCTCGATAACGCCTTCGCGGACGAGGATGTCATCGAGTTCGTTGCCAGGATAGGCCGATATCTGAAGCTCGGCTCCGACGAGCCGGTGGCGCTGACGGCGGAACCCAAGATCGATGGCCTTTCCTGCTCGCTGCGTTACGAGAAGGGCGTGCTGACGTTGGCGGCGACGAGAGGCGACGGCGCGGTAGGCGAGGACGTCACGGCGAATGTCCGCACGATCGGCGACATTCCTGAGCGGCTCAACGGCAACGCACCAGCTATTTTTGAGATACGCGGCGAGGTCTATATGGCGAAAGACGACTTTGCGGCGCTCAATGCGCGGCTGCTCGCAGAGGCCGGCGATCCTGCCAAGGCGCGCCAGTTCGCAAATCCGCGTAACGCTGCCGCGGGATCGTTGCGCCAGAAAGACCCATCGGTGACCGCATCGCGGCCATTGCGGTTTCTTGCCCATGGCTGGGGTGAAGTCACCGCCCTGCCCGCGGAGACACAGAAGGGTGTCATGGATGCGATTGCCGGCTGGGGGCTGCCGGTTTCCGACGATCTAGTACGGGTGGACAGCGTCAGTCAGGCGCTCGCCCATTATCGCGGCGTCGAGGCGCGGCGCGCAGACCTGCCCTTCGACATCGATGGCGTGGTCTACAAGGTTGACCGACTCGACTGGCAGAAGCGCCTGGGCTTTGTCGCCCGCGCACCCCGCTGGGCCATCGCCCATAAATTTCCTGCCGAGAAGGCGCAGACCGAGCTGAGAGAGATCGACATTCAGGTCGGACGTACCGGCAAGTTGACCCCGGTCGCACGGCTTGAGCCGGTCACGGTTGGCGGCGTGGTCGTCACGAACGCGACGCTCCATAACGCCGACGAGATCGAGCGGCTCGGCGTCCGCCCCGGCGACCGCGTCGTCGTACAGCGCGCGGGCGACGTTATTCCCCAGATCGTGGAAAATCTCTCGCGCGACGAGGTCCGTCAGACCTGGCTCTTTCCCCAGACCTGCCCGGAGTGCGGATCCGCAGCCGAGCGCGAGCCCGGCGAGGTCGATTATCGCTGTACGGGGGGATTGGTTTGCCCGGCACAGCGCGTCGAACGATTACGGCATTTCGTGTCGCGCCATGCGCTCGACATTGAAGGGCTCGGCCTTACCCATATCGAAAGCTTCTTTCGCGACGGCCTCGTCCAGGCGCCCGCGGATATTTTCAGGCTTGACCGGGAAACGCTGCTCGCGCGGGAGCGCTGGGCCGAGATTTCGGCGGCCAACCTGATTGCGGCAATCGAGGCGAAGCGCAAACCCCCGCTGGATCGGTTCCTCTTCGCTCTGGGCATACGCCATGTCGGCGAAGTCACGGCGCGCGATATCGCGCGCCGCTACGGAAGCTGGGACGCATTCAGGGCCATGATCGATCGGGGCATCGCGGTCCGCGACGCAGCCGCTCCGGCCCTCGGCGAAAGCGATGACAAGGTCCTTGCCCGCACCGCCAAGGAACTGGCGGCGTTGATCGACACGGCGGGCGTCGGGCCCGAGGTTGCGTTGGCGCTGATCGATTTCTTCGCGGAACCGCACAATGCCAACGCCGTCGACGATTTGCTGACCCAACTTCGGCCCACCGATGTCGTTCACGTGACCCGTGCCTCGTCCGTGACGGGCAAGACCGTGGTCTTCACGGGAACGCTCGAGAATATGTCCCGTGACGAGGCGAAGGCGCAAGCGGAAGCCTTGGGCGCTAAGGTCTCCGGCTCGGTATCGGCCAAAACCGATCTCGTCGTCGCCGGGCCCGGCGCCGGAACGAAGCTTAAGAAAGCGTCCGATCTCGGTATTCCCGTGATCGATGAGGCGGGCTGGGCCCGCATCGTGGCAGAAAGCTGATGGCTAGCTGGGGGCGCGGCCTTGGAATTCGCTTGCGAGGCCCCCCGCTGGCTCTAAAAAACATAGCATGACCTCGCCGAAACGCCGCCTTCCGACCTATGCGCTGGCCGGCCTGGCCGTAGCGATACTGGCTACCATCGCGGCTCTTTTCCTGGCGCGCGCGCAGGACCGTTCGGGCGACTGGGCGGAGCACTCGCTTCATGTGCAGGTGATCCTGGCTAAGCTTGCCGACCATGTCCGCGCGATCGAGTCCGATCATCGCGGCTATGTGCTGTCGCGTGAAAGCGGCATGAAGGAGGAATTATACCGACTAACCGAGGAGTTGGACCCGGCGCTTGACGAGCTTGCGGCCGCCGTCGCGGATAACCCGGCACAGGTCACCCAGGTCGCCGCGCTGCGGAGTGCCGTTCGCGCCAAGGTCGCCTTCGCCATCGACGGCATACGGGCCGTCGATGAAGAGGGGGTGGCGACCGCCGTGGCCAGCATTGAAAAGGGCAAGGGGCGGCTGCTGATGAACAAGGCGCTGGCCATGGTAAGCCGCATGACCAAAGAGGAAGAGCGGCTTTTCGCCGAACGCCGGGCGCAGGCCGACATGCTGGTTCTCGGATTGGGGTTGACCCTGGTGGCGACGGTGTTGGCGGTGCTCGTCGCTGCGGCCTTTGTGCTAAGGGACGGCAACCGGCGCGAGGCCGAGCTGACTGCGGCGCGCGACGATGCGATCGCCGCCGAGCAAGCATTGCGCGAGCAGATGGCCGCGCGCGAGACCGCCGAAGAGCAGATCCGGCAGATGCAGAAGATGGAATCGATCGGGCAATTGACCGGAGGTATCGCCCACGACTTCAACAACATGCTCGCAATCGTCATCGGCAGCCTCGATCTTGCGCGTCGGCGGTTGCGCGACAAGCCAGAAAAGGTCGGCACGCACATCGATAACGCCTATGAGGGAGCCGAACGCGCGGCGGCGCTCACGGCCCGCCTTCTCGCATTCTCGCGCCAGCAGCCGCTCGCACCCTTGGCGATCGACGTAAACAAGCTGGTTGCCGCGATGTCCGAATTGCTCCAGCGAACGCTCGGCGAGGAATATTCGATCGAGACAGTCCTGGCCGGCGGACTGTGGCGGACATTTGTCGATCCGGGCCAGCTTGAGAATGCCGTAGTCAACCTTGCGGTCAACGCGCGCGACGCCATGCCGGGTGGCGGCCGCCTGACGATCGAGACGGCGAACGCCTATCTCGACGACGACTATGCCCGTTCACGCAGCGACGTCGTTCCCGGCCAATATGTCATGCTAAGCGTCACGGACTCCGGTACCGGTATGTCAGGCGACGTGGTGGCGCGGGTGTTCGAGCCATTTTTCACGACCAAGCCGGTGGGAAAAGGCACCGGGCTTGGACTCAGCCAGATTTTCGGCTTCACGAAACAGACCGGTGGGCACGTCGCGATCTATTCCGAACTCGGCCAGGGCACGACGGTGAAGCTGTATCTTCCGCGACACCATGGCGACGCTATCGATTCCTATGACCACCCTCGCGTCGACGAAGCGACCGTTCCCAGAGCAAAGCCGGGCGAGACGATCCTAGTCGTCGAGGACGAACAGCGGGTGCGTCACTTCTCGGTCGATGCGCTGCGCGAACTGGGCTATGTGGTGATCTCAGCCCCCAGCGGCGGCGAGGCTCTCCGGGCCCTCGCCGAGCAGCCGCGAGTCGATGTGCTCTTCACCGATATCGTGATGCCCGAAATGAACGGCCGTGCGCTAGCGGACGCTGCGCTGCAGATCCGCGCGGACCTGAAGATACTTTTCACCACAGGCTATACGCGCAATGCCGTGGTGCATAATGGCGTGCTGGATCCGGGCGTGGCCTTCCTGCAGAAGCCGTTCAGCGTAACCCAGCTGGCCATCAAGATGCGTGAGGTTTTCGACGGTCGGGGCGCAAATCGACCGGCGTGACGGCTGGCGAACGGCCATGGTTGGAAAGTCTCGTAGGACATTCTATCGAGCTTTCCATGTTTCATGCGATCATCGCGTTCCTCGCCGGGCTCATCATCGCCGTCATCTCCGCTGGCGGCTATACAGGCATCGCGGTCCTGATGGCGATCGAAAGCGCCTGCATCCCGCTTCCCTCCGAGATTATAATGCCGTTCTCCGGCTATCTGGTATCCACGGGCCGGTTCGATCTTTACCTGGCCGCCACCGCGGGTGCGATCGGCTGCAACATTGGATCGATCGCTGCCTATGAGTTGGGCAAGCGCGGCGGCCGCGCGGCGGTCGATCGCTGGGGTCGCTATGTCCTGATGAGTCATGCGGACCTCGACCGCGCCGAGCGCTTCTTCGCGCGCTGGGGTAATCTTACCGTGCTGATCTGCCGCCTGCTTCCCGCGGTCCGCTCGTTCATCGCTTTCCCGGCCGGGGTGGCGCGGATGCCGCTGCTGCGCTTTCACATCTATACCTTCGTGGGCTCCTGGCCCTGGTGCTTCGGCCTGACTTGGGCCGGGATGAAGCTCGGCGACGAGTGGCGAACCGATCCCCGCCTCGGCAGCCTGTTACACAAGCTCGATTTCGTCCTCATCGCCCTCGTCCTTGCCAGTGGCCTGTGGTTCATCTGGCACCGCCTCAAACGGCCAACGGCGAAATAATGAATCCCGTTTACGCGACGTTGCCGACGACGATCTTCGAAAAGATGTCTGCGTTGGCGCGCGAGTCCGGCGCAATCAATCTCGGCCAGGGTTTCCCCGACGCTCCCGGACCGACCGACATCCGCGAAGCAGCCGCCCGTGCGCTTGTCGAACGTTCCAACCAATATCCGCCAATGCTGGGGCTCGACGAACTGCGTCAGGCCGTCGCCGAACATTATGGCGAGCATCAGGGGCTCGCGCTCGACTGGGATAAGGAGATTGTCATCACCTCGGGCGCGACCGAGGCGATCGCCGCTGCCATTCTTAGCCTGCTCTCCCCCGGCGATGAAGCCGTCTTGGTCCAGCCGCTCTATGATGCCTATCTGCCGATGGTCCGCCGCGCCGGCGGGATCGCCAGGCTGATCCGGCTGGAGCCACCACATTGGACGCTCGACGCCGCCGCGCTCGACGCCGTCATTACCGACCGGACGCGCCTGATCATCTTCAACAACCCGGCCAATCCGACGGGCAGGATTTACGATCGCGCGACGCTCGAGCTGATCGCCGATCGTTGCATCCGCCATGACCTCGTCGCTTTATGCGACGAGGTGTGGGAGCACGTCGTGTTCGATGGCGAGCATGTGCCGCTGATCGCCCTGCCCGGCATGCGCCAGCGCACGGTGAAGATCGGATCGGCGGGGAAGATTTTCGCGCTGACGGGCTGGAAGGTGGGCTGGATAGTCGCGGGCGAGGCGCTTGCCCGGCAAGCCGCCAAGGCGCATCAATTCATGACCTTCACCACCCCGCCCAATTTGCAATGGGCGGTCGCCAAGGGCCTCGGCAAGCCCCGCGCCTGGTTCGACGAGATGCGTGCCGACTTCGCTCGCTCACGCGACCGGCTGATCGCGGGGCTTTGCGCCGCGGGTTATGTGCCGCTGCCGAGCCAGGCGACCTGGTTCGTCTCGGTCGATCTCGCCGCGTCGGGCATTGCAATGACCGATGCCGCCTTCGCCGACTTAATGGCGCTCGAAGGCGGCGTGGTTACGATTCCGGTATCGGCCTTCTTCGAGGACGCGCCGGTGACCAATATCTTGCGCCTATGCTACTGCAAGGACGATGCCGTGTTGGACGAAGCGGTCGCGCGGTTGAAGGCGATGCGGGAGCGGCTGGTGGGAAAGTCCCTCGCCAGCTAGCAGGCGGTGCGGGACTTCCCCTACGAGCGGCAATGAAGAGGGAATGCTTATCGCGCCCCGAACTTCTTGACCGCTCCCTTGTGCGCGCCCGCCGCACCCTTCGGCGGGCCGAAGCGGCGTTTAGGCGGACCTTCGCTGCCATTGCGCCCGGACCCAACCTCGCGGCGGCGGCCGTTCTGGCCGTTGCGCTGTTGACGGAGCTCCTCTGCGGTGGGAGCGGCCGGCTTGGGCATGCGCGCCTTCTCGGCGATGAAGTTCTCGGGCAAGGGCTGAATATCGAGCTTCACCCGGGTCAGCTTCTCGATCGCCTTCAGATAAGGCCGTTCGTCGTCGGCAACGAAGGCGATGGCTATGCCCGCCGCGCCCGCCCGCGCCGTGCGCCCGATGCGATGGACATATTGCTCGGCGACGTTCGGCAGTTCGAAGTTGAACACATGGCTGACCCCGCCGACATCGATGCCGCGAGCGGCGATGTCGGTTGCGACAAGGATCCTGACCTCTCCCGACCGAAAAAGGGCCAGCGCGCGCTCGCGCTGCGGCTGGCTCTTGTTGCCGTGAATGGCCTCGGCCGCGATGCCGGCCGCGCGCAGATGCTTGACCACGCGATCCGCACCATGTTTGGTGCGCGTGAAGACCAGGGCGCGATCGATCGGCTCTGACCGGATACGCATGATCAGCAGCGCCTGTTTCTCCTGCGGATTGCAGAAGGTGGCGAATTGCTCGACCCGCTCGGCGGTGGTCGCTTGCGGCGCGACCGAGACCTTGACGGGGTTGGTGAGGAAGCGGTCGCCGAGATCGGCGATCGCCTTGGGCATGGTTGCCGAGAAGAACAGCGACTGGCGCTTCTTCGGCAGCAACTGATCGATCCGCTTGAGCGCGTGGATGAAGCCGAGGTCGAGCATCTGGTCGGCCTCGTCGAGAACGAAGACCTCAACGAACTTGAGGCTGAGCGCGCGCTGGTCGATCAGATCGAGCAGGCGTCCCGGCGTGGCGACGAGAATATCGACGCCGCGCTGGAGCTGACGGATCTGCTTGTTGATCGGCACGCCGCCGAAGACGGTCGCCACGCTCAGCCGCAGATATTTGCCATATTGGATGAAACTGTCGGCGATCTGGCTGGCCAGTTCGCGGGTGGGGGCCAGGATAAGCATCCGACAGCCCTGCGGCGGCGTATGCTTGAGATTGTCGTTGAGATAATGAAGCGAGGGGAGCGCGAAAGCAGCGGTCTTGCCGGTGCCGGTTTGCGCGATACCGCAAAGGTCACGCCCTTCGAGCAGCGGCGGAATCGCCTGGCTCTGGATAGGGGTAGGCGTGTCATAGCCTTTGGAGGCCAGCGCGCGCTGAAGCGGCTCGATCAGCCCGAGTTCGGAAAATTTGGTCACTAATGCACTTTCGATGGTGCGGGCGCACGACGGTAGGTCCATGCGACAGCGGGTTCACATGACGACCCGCGTGAATTGGGAAGCCTAAGCCTGGTTCGCGTCTTTATGCCCGGAGCCGGCCTGTCCTTTGGATGGACAGGAGATCACGCTGCTCACGGTCCAATGCTGCATTACAGCATCGACGCGCCGCCGCATATGATCGGTCGGCCGCAAAAATGCAAGGTGTTCTTTTCTTTTGGTGGTTTGACAAGCGGGGCGGCAGGTCATGGACCCACCGCCCCTATCCTACGCGCCGTTCGGCCCGCAATCACTGACGCCCTCGGCTCACAATTCAGTCGGGGCGCCTGGCGGGTGGCATCACCCACCAGGCGCCGAGCCGACGTCAATAGGTGTATCCCACGGCAACGCCAACTTCGCGCGGCGGTCCGAAAAGGGCCCCGAAGGCAGCCGTGCTGCTCAACGCACCATTGATCACCTTGTGATTGGTGAGGTTGCGGCCATAAACCGACATCCGCACCGCGTCGCTCAGCTTGTAACCGACCTGCGCGTTAATCGTCGCATACTGCTTCTGCGCGATGTCCTCGGTAATGATGTGAATGACCTTGGTCGAATATGCCACGGTGGCACTGGCGTCGAACGGCCCATTCTCATATGCGACCGTGAACGAACCGGTCAGCTTCGGCGAGCGAAGCTGACGCTGCCCACTCGCATCGAATACGACCGGAATGAACGCACCACAGGCGCCGCCCGGAGCGCAGTTGAATGGCGGCATTGACGGATCGAATGGTATGCGATTCGTGCTAATGCCGGTGGCAACTGGGAAGGATTCATATCTCGCCCTGGGCATATATGTCGCTGCCACATTGAGCGAGAAGTTGTCGCTGACTCGCAGTCTCCCGTCGAAGTCGACGCCGAAAATCGTCGCCTTGCCTACGTTGGACACGCCCGTCGTCGCCCCCAACGTGACCTGCTCCTGCTTATTCTTGTAGTTATAATAAAATACCGAAAGATTGGCACTGGCGCTGGGGCTCGCATATTTGAGGCCCGCCTCATAGGAGTATAGTTTTTCCGGTTTGATCGCCGCCTGTCCGAAGGCCGTATTTGACAACCCTGGCAGGCCGCTACGATATCCGACCGAGACCGTACCATAGGCATTCAACTCGTCCGTCACGTCATATTTGATGCTGGCGCGCGGCGTTATGCTCTTGAAGGTTTTCTTTTTCGCCTGAAACACGGGCAACGGCTGTACTTCACTGCGCGGCTCCGAACTTACGCGCACGCCGCCAATCAGGGAAAGGCGGTCGGTTGGCTTGACCGTGGCTTCGGCATAGGCCGCATAGGCCTTGAAGTTGAATCGGTCGACACCGAGGACAAGCGGGAATACCCCGGGTGCGAACGGTGCAAGCAACCTCTGGATCTGGCGCGTGTCGCCGCCCTTGGTATTGTAATAATAAAGGCCCGCGACGAAGCTCAATATGCCGAAATCGCGGGATGCGAAATTAAGCTCAGCCGATGTCTCGCGAGAGTGCTGAGGATAGTCATAATAAATACACGCAAAATTAAAATAGCAAGCTGCTGGCGATGCCGCAAAGTTGATATTGGATTTTCCGTTCAAAATATTCGTATTGGTGTAACCAACCAAGGCGGTGACCTTACCGATATCGAAATCCTGTTCCACCCGGCCGCTGAAGCCATACTGCCTGACAAATGTATAAACCTCTTCCAGAGGAAGCAGGCCAGTTGCGGTGTGCCACACCCGCGTGGGAACGACGGACCCGGGATAGGCCGCCGCCGCCGACAACCCTTTATAGGCACCTGTGGTCTGCAAGCCGCCCGCGTCGCGGAGATAAAAGGCCGAAAGCAGGACCTTCGTCCCCTCGGCCGGCGTGAAGAGCAGCTTGGCGCGGGCATTGGTCCGGCGCACTTCGCCGTCACGCTTGCCGTTCAGGTCATTCGTCAGATAACCGGGCGTGTAGGTGTAGCCACCCGCGACGCTGACCGCGACCTTGTCGGCAATCACCGGCATTGTGGCAAAGGCCTGGGCCCGCGTCTGCAGTGCCGACCGACTACCCCCGTCGCCGGTATAATAGCCCAAGGAAAGCTTCAGATCCATCGCAGGCTGGAAAGCGGGATCCTTCGTGAAGACCAGGATGGCCCCGCCAGTCGCATTCCGCCCGAACAGCGTCCCCTGCGGTCCTTTCAGAACCTCGATGCGGGCGACGTCGGGTATCTCGCTGTTCAGAATGAGGGGCGTCGACTGGTAAATCCCGTCAACGTAGAGCGCGATGGGATTTTCTGCTCCGGCAAGAGTGTTCGTCGAGGTCACGCCGCGGAGAGCGGGCGAGCTCAGCGATCCCGTCGCACCGAAGGTGAAACCCGACACAACGCTGGAAAGGTCGACGATCGAGCGCACCCCAGCACGCTGAAGAGAGTCGGCATTCACCGAAACGACGGTAAGCGGCACGTCCTGAAGCCGCTCGCTGCGGCGTTGGGCGGTAACAACAATCTCATCATAATTGTCGGCCCTGTCGGCTGGCTCTGCCGCCACCGCAGGAGACGACGCAGTCCATAGCGCGCAGAGCGCGGTCGAGACCAGTAACGTTCGCTTACCCATGATCATCCCCTCTTATGTAGTATATACTCACGAGAATACGGTTGGACCCGTCTTTTTATTCGGCCGAGTTTTGCCATTTATCCGATAGATTTCTCCCGTTATTCGACCCCTTGCCGGCTGGATCACCAGTAGGAGAAGTCGCCTTATCGCGATACTTTGCCTGAAAGACGGGCCGCGATAAAGTGAAAAAACCGAGCAGTTCTCTGGCGGCCACGACGTTCTGAGGAGGGGCGGTGCGACCGTCGATCAATGATGAGGCGGTGCCTGCCAGATTGCCACAACACCCGCGCGAGGGATCAGCGCAGATCAAAAGTCCGGTTTCTCATAATGTTCGGGTGGACCGACCAGCTCCATCCGTTCGGCGAGGATGACTCTAAGCGACCGGCGGGATTTCATCCCGGAATACCATTGCCTGGTCTCCTCATGTCCGCGCCAGTCGATCCCACCGAGATAATCGGCGACCGAGAGGTGCGCTGCGCAGGCGAGGTCGGCAAGACTCAGCAGCGGACCGCCGATCCAGCGCCGCGTTGAGACCAGATAATCCACATAGTCGAGATGATCATTGACGGCCTTCATCGCCTGGCGGAGCACCCCGGCGTCGGGGGAAGCACGGTGGACGATCCGCTTGAGCGCGCGTTCATAGAGCAGCGGGCCTACAACATCCCGATAGAATTTCTCGTCGAAATAGGCGACCAACCTCCGGATTTCGCCGCGAGCCGCGGCGCTGCCCGGGATCATCGGCAGCGGCTCGACCGTCTCCTCCAGATATTCCGAGATCGCACAACTATGGATCAGCGTCGTGCCGGTCGCGCTGTCGACAAGCACGGGAGTCTGTCCGACGGGATTGAGGTCGAGAAACTCGTCCCGGCGCAGCCAGGGCGATTCGCGCACCAACTCATAGGCGATTCCCTTTTCCTCCATCTGGAGGCGGACTTTGCGCGAGAAGGGACAAAGCGGGAATTGGTACAGTTGCCACATCGAGCAGCTAGATTATCGGCGCGGCATCGATATGTCAGCAGGGTGAAGCGAAAAAAGACACCGTTTCTATGGGAGGCGTGGGACGGATCGCACGACCAATTGGCAGCCCGCTCGCCGGCTCTTCCGCGGACTAGCCCCCTCCCCTGCGGTAGGGGGCACGGGCTTCACTCCGCCGCGACGACCTCGGCGCAGACATCGTTGAGCGGCTGTTCGAGCCGATTCACCATTTCCTTCGGACAGACCTGCCACATGCGATCACGCCAGCGATCCCAGTCGTCGAGGATGGTGTTTGCCCATTTGCTGTCGGTCCGCTCGGCATGTTCGGCGATCAGCGCCTTGCATCGCATTTCCCAGTAGGACGAGCCGAAGCGCTGCCAGACGATGTTCTCCGGATTGGCGCGACGCTCGAAATCGCCATGTTCGTCGAGGACGAAGGCCATGCCGCCGGTCATGCCCGCACCGAAATTCTGACCGACGCTGCCGAGGATGACGGCGGCGCCACCGGTCATATATTCGCAGCCATTGGCGCCGCAGCCCTCGACGACCACGGTTGCACCCGAGTTCCGCACCGCGAAGCGTTCGCCCGCCTGTCCGGCAGCAAACAGCTTGCCGGCCGTGGCACCATAGAGGACGGTATTGCCGATGATCGTATTGCTTTTGGTTTCGAGCGGCGAAGACACCATCGGACGCACCGCGATAATTGCCCCCGAAAGCCCTTTGCCGACATAGTCATTGGCGTCACCGAACACCTCGAGGGTGACGCCCTTGACCGCGAAAGCGCCGAGCGACTGACCGGCCGAGCCGCGCAGCCGGATGTGCACATGCCCATCGGCCAGCGCCGACATGCCGAAGCGCCGCGTGATCTCCGACGAGAAGCGCGTGCCGACCGCGCGGTGGGTGTTCCGCACCGTGTAGGTGAGCTGCATCTTCTCGCGACGCTCGAAAACCGCGTGGGCGTCGCCGATCATCTGCGCGTCCAGGCTGTCCGGCACCTCGTTGCGGAACGTCGGGATGTTGAACCGGCGATGCTCCGCAGGCGCGTCGACCTTGGCGAGCACCGGATTGAGATCGAGGTCATCGAGATGCTCGGCGCCGCGGCTGACCTGGCGAAGCAACTCGGTACGGCCGATGATCTCGTCCAGCGAACGCACACCGAGCTTGGCGAGGATCTCACGCACTTCCTCGGCGATGAAGGTCATCAGATTGATGACTTTCTCGGGCGTGCCCACGAATTTGCTGCGCAGCATCTCATCCTGGGTGCAGACGCCCACCGGGCACGTGTTCGAATGGCATTGCCGCACCATGATGCAGCCCATCGCCACAAGGCTCAGCGTACCGATGCCGAACTCCTCGGCACCGAGAATCGCGGCGATGACGATATCGCGACCCGTTTTCAGGCCGCCATCGGTGCGCAGTTTGACCCGGTGCCTCAGCCCGTTGAGGGTTAGCACCTGATTCGTCTCGCTGAGCCCCATTTCCCAGGGCGTGCCGGCATATTTGACCGATGTCTGGGGGCTGGCGCCCGTGCCGCCGACATGGCCGGCGACGAGGATGACATCAGCATGCGCCTTCGCGACGCCGGCCGCGACGGTGCCGATGCCGGCGGAGCTGACCAGCTTGACGCAGACCCGCGCGCGGGGGTTGATCTGCTTCAGATCATAGATCAGCTGCGCCAGATCCTCGATCGAATAGATGTCATGGTGCGGCGGCGGCGAAATCAGTGTCACGCCGGGCGTCGAGTGGCGCAGCCGCGCTATCATGTCGGTGACCTTGAAGCCGGGAAGCTGCCCGCCTTCGCCCGGCTTCGCGCCTTGCGCCACCTTGATCTCGATCTCCTCGGCCGCGTTGAGATATTCGGCGGTCACGCCGAAACGGCCCGAGGCGATCTGCTTGATCACCGAATTGGCGTTGTCGCCATTTGCGTAAGGGGTGAAGCGGCGCTTATCCTCGCCACCCTCCCCGGAGACCGCCTTGGCTCCGATCCGGTTCATGGCGATGGCCAGCGTCTCATGCGCCTCGGGGCTTAGGGCGCCGAGCGACATGCCTGGAGTGACGAACCGCTTGCGGATCTCGGTGATCGGCTCGACCGCATCGATCGGAATGCCCTCGCGTGCCCAGTTGAATTCGAACAAATCGCGCAGATAAACCGGCGGCAGATCGCGGACGCCACGCGAGAACTGCAGATAGTTCGAATAGCTGTCGGTCGCGACCGCGCTTTGCAGCAGGTGCATGAGCTGCGCCGAATAGGCATGGGTCTCACCCCCTGCCCGCTGCCTGTAGAAACCTCCCACCGGCAGGCTGACGACCACATCGTCGAAGGCCGCCTCGTGCTTGAGCTCGGCGTTCAGCTGGAGCGACGTATAGCCCTCGCCCGAGATTTTCGCCGGCATCCCGGGGAACAGATCGTTGACGAGCGCGCGGCTGAGGCCGACCGCCTCGAAATTATAGCCGCCACGATAGCTGGAGATCACCGCGATCCCCATCTTCGACAGGATCTTGAGCAAGCCGTCGTCTATCGCCTTGCGGTGGCGCTTCAGGCACTGCTCCAGCGTGAGATCGCCGAACAGGCCACGGCCATGGCGGTCGGCGATCGCCGCCTCGACAAGATAGGCGTTCACCGTCGTCGCGCCGACCCCGATCAGCACCGCGTAATAGTGAGTATCCAGGCATTCGGCGGAACGCACATTGACCGAGGCATAGGAACGCAGCCCCTTCCGTACGAGATGCGTGTGCACCGCCGCCGCCGCTAGCACCATTGCGATCGCCACACGATCGGCACCGACATGCTCATCGGTCAGGAACAGTTCGGCCTTGCCCTCACGCACCGCGATCTCCGCTTCGGTACGGATGCGCGCGATCGCCTGGCGCAGTGCATCGGGTCCGTCATGGGCGGGAAAGGTGCAATCAATTTCTGCCGCCTGCGCGCCGAAATGATCTTTCAGCGTATGCCAGTCCCGGCAATGAAGCACCGGGCTGTCCAGCACCAGCACGTCGGACTGCTGGCTGTCATTATCAAGGATATTGGCCAGATTGCCGAAGCGGGTCTTTAGGCTCATCACCCGCGTCTCGCGCAGCGAATCGATCGGCGGGTTGGTGACCTGGCTGAAATTCTGCCGAAAGAAATGGCTGATCAGCCTGGGTTGGCCGGAAATCACCGCGAGCGGCGTATCGTCGCCCATCGAGCCGACCGCCTCCTTGGCGTCCTCCACCTGGGGACTGAGGATCAGCTCCATATCCTCCATCGTCATGCCCGCAGCCACCTGCCGACGCAGCAGTTCGGCACGCGACCAGGACGGGATCATGGTCTCTTCCGATGCAGGCAGGTCAGCCAGCGTCCTGAAATCCTTGACCCATTCCGCGTAAGGCTGCTCAGCGGCGATACGGTCCTTGATCTCGGCATCGCCGTAGAGCCGCCCTTCCTCGAGATCGATCGCGATCATCTGGCCGGGCCCCATCCTGCCTTTGGCGATGATCGAGCTTTCGGGGACGACGACCATCCCCGTCTCGGATCCGACGATCAGGAGATTGTCCGCCGTGCGCGTGGTCCTGAGCGGTCGCAATGCGTTGCGGTCGACCCCCGCGACCACCCAGCGGCCATCGGTCATCGCCAGCGCCGCCGGCCCGTCCCAGGGCTCCATCACCGAGGCGAAGTAGCTATACATGGCCCGCCTCGGTTCAGGCAGGTCGGTGAGGTCCTGCCACGCCTCGGGTACGAGCATGAGCTTCGCGGTCGGTGCGTCGCGGCCTGAGCGGCAAATCGTTTCGAACACGGCGTCGAGCGCGGCAGTATCGGACGCACCGGCCGGGATCAGCGGCTTGATCTCATGCGAGTGCTCGCCAAAGGCGAGACTCGCCATCTTGATCTCGTGGCTCTTCATCCAGTTCTTGTTGCCGCGGATCGTGTTGATCTCGCCATTATGCGCGAGGCTGCGGAACGGCTGCGCCAGCCACCATTGCGGGAAAGTGTTGGTCGAATAGCGCTGATGAAAGATCGCGACGCGGCTGATGAAGCGCTCGTCCTGCAGGTCGGGATAGAAGACCGACAGTTCCTCGGCGAGGAACAGCCCCTTGTAGATGATCGATCGCGCGGACAGCGAGCAGATGTAGAAGCCCTGGATCTGTGCCTCGATCACCTTGCGCTCGATGCGGCGGCGGATCAGATAGAGGTTCTTCTCGAACTCCTCGATCCCCATCTCGTCGGGCAGCGGGCCCGCGATCATGATCTGCTCGATTTCCGGACGAGTAAGGAGGGCTTTCTCGCCGATCACCGAGACGTCGACGGGCACCTGGCGCCAGCCATAGATGGTGTAGCCGAAATCGATGATCTCGCTTTCGACGATGGTCCGGCAGCTCTCCTGCGCGCCCAGATCGGTGCGGGGCAGGAACACCATGCCCACCGCCAGCCGGTTCGGTCGCGGCTTGTGCCCGCCATGCTCGATCGCGTCGTCGAAGAAGCGGACCGGAAGATCGACATGGATACCTGCGCCATCGCCGGTCTTGCCATCGGCATCGACCGCCCCACGGTGCCATACCGCCTTCAGCGCATCGATCGCAGCCGCGACCACCCGTCGCGACGGCTTGCCGTCGGTCGCCGCGACGAGGCCAACGCCGCATGCGTCGCCTTCATATTCCGGCCGGTACATGCCCTCGCGGGCGAGGCGTTCATGTTCGGAAGTCAGATGCTCGTAGGACATGGTCCGATCCTAGCTGGATAGGAGCGAAGGGAACTCCGCTCTGCCACCGGGGTGCTGGTGATCCAGTCGAACCCGGCCTGCCTGGCCCTCTCCTGATATTGCTGCCGCGCAGCCTTTGCCCACAGCGCGATCATTTCGTCCCGTTCCCCACGTCCATGACCTGGAGACGGAAGTTCTCGACCTCGCCGCGCATCCGCCCCTGCGTGCGCCGCGTCATTTCCGCCGTCCACGCCGCCACCTCGGGATCGCTGAGGAGACCGCCAATGGTGCTCAGATATTTGCGGCCCACCGGCTGGCTGAAAAAGGCGTGGAGCTTCTTCAGTTCGTCGAGTGTGAACCGGCGCGCATAGGCACGCGCCATCGCCTCGTTGAAGGCGGGTTCGGTCTCCTTGATGTCCTGGTTGATCAGATCGCGCTGACGCTGGAGGAAGTTTCCAATGACGATGCGCACTTCGGGTTTCGCCTGCACCGCCTGCTGAAGCGAGCTGTTCCGATCGAGCCCGTCGGTGAAGGACTTCAGCGTCGACGAGATCGCCTGATCGAAGAAGGCCTTGCGCCCCTCGGGAGGCGCTAGAATGTCCAGCGCGTCGCGCGCCGCCGCGACACGCTGCGCGTCTGGTATCGTTGCGGTCGACGCAGGTGCAGCCGCAGTCGCGGCGGCCGCCAGAACGGTCAATATCTCGATCATGGCATACCCCTCCATTGACGGTGTCTATGATGGACAGCTCTGCGCTTAGATCAACACCAGCGCTCCGCGCCGACATGGAGACCGGCCGGGCGAACCGCGCCGCCGTGGACGCCGCCGACATTGCCCCGGCGCAGACCGAAGCGGGTCTCACGCGGCTTCCTTCCGGGCCTTCGCCTTGAGGTAGAGATGCATCCGCTCCGCGACGTCGCGGCCGTCGCGGATCGCCCAGACGACCAGACTGGCGCCACGAACGATATCACCGGCGGCGAAGACACCCTCAAGCGAGGTCTGCATCGTCTTATGATCGACGCGCAGCGTTCCCCAGCGGGTTACCGACAGGTCCGCCGCGCCGAACATGGTCGGCAGATCCTCCGGGTCGAAGCCGAGCGCCTTGATCACCAGATCGGCATCGAGCCGGAACTCGCTGCCGGGATCCGGCTCGGGCGAGCGACGGCCGGAAACATCGGCATCGCCAAGCCGCATCTTGATCGCGCGTACGCCGTTCACCGCATTCGTGCCCTCGAATGCCTCCGGCGCCGACAGCCATACAAATTCGACGCCTTCTTCCTCTGCATTTCGGGTCTCACGCTGTGAGCCGGGCATGTTGGCACGATCGCGGCGGTAGAGGCATTTGACCGAGGCCGCGCCCTGGCGCACGGCGGTCCGCACGCAATCCATCGCGGTATCGCCGCCGCCGACCACGACGACATTCTTGCCCTTGGCATCGAGCGACCCGCCGTCGAAGGCGGGCACGGCGTCGCCGAAGCTCTTGCGGTTCGAGGCGATAAGATAGTCGAGCGCATCGACCACGCCGGGCGCGCCGACGCCGGGCGCCTTGATGCCACGCGGCCTGTACACGCCCGTGGCAATCAGCAGGGCGTCGTGCTTGCGGCGCAGTTCGCCGAGCGTCGCGTCGCGGCCGACTTCGAAACTCTCATGAAAGACGATCCCGCCCTGCTTGAGCCGCTCGACCCGGCGGATGACGATCGGCTTCTCCAGCTTGAAGGCGGGTATGCCATAGGTGAGCAGGCCGCCGGGGCGATCATGCCGGTCATAAACATGGACCTCATAGCCGCGCACGCGCAGCAACTCGGCCGCGGTAAGCCCGGCCGGGCCCGCGCCGACGATGCCCACCGACAGTCCGCGCGACGGGCCAACCGCGATCGGCTCGACCCAGCCGTTCGTCCAGGCGGTGTCGGTGATATATTTCTCCACCGATCCGATCGTAACCGCCCCATGGCCGGAAAATTCGATGACGCAATTGCCCTCGCAGAGCCGGTCCTGCGGGCAGATGCGACCGCAGATTTCAGGCATCGTCGATGTCGCGTTGGAAAGCTCATAGGCTTCGCGCAGCCGCCCCTCGGTGGTAAGGCGCAACCAATCGGGAATATGGTTGTGCAGAGGACAATGGGTCGAACAATAGGGTACGCCGCATTGTGAGCAGCGGGATGCCTGCTCCTCGGCTTCCGCATCCGGATAGACGGGGTAGATCTCGCCGAAATCGGCCACCCGTTCGCTGGCTTCGCGCCGCGGCGGATAGGCCTGCCCCACGTGTACGAATTTGAGCATCGGTTCGTTCGGCATGCCAAGACCTCCGAAACCGGTCTTTGTCACGAAAATCGCCCGGAGTCACGTGCGTTTTGCGAAATAAGTCAGCCTTACTGTCTTAATTTTCTCACTTCATCGCGTGGGGAACAAAATCTCAGGTAGGGCCTGCCTTATTTATGCCCGTTACGGACCTATCTTATCAAAAGCCAGGTCAGCGCCACAAAACCGACGATGATGCGGTACCAGGCAAAGGGCGCAAATCCATGATTTGTGACGATTCGCAGGAACCACTTGATCACTGCCAGCGCGACGATAAAGGACACCGCGAAACCGAGCGCAATTGCGCCTGCCTGCGCATCGCCCAGGTCATTTCGCGCCTTCCACAGCGCCAGGCTGGTTGCGCCGAGCATCGTCGGGATGGCTAGAAAAAAACTATATTCGGCGGCGGTTCGCCGCTCGACGCCCAACAGGAGCGCCCCCATTATGGTGGCACCCGATCGGCTGACTCCCGGTATCATCGACAGGCACTGAATCAGCCCGATGCCGAGCGTCGTGCGGAGCGGCATCGTTTCGACGCTATTGCAGGTCGGATGCTTGACGATCCGCTCGATCACGAGAATCGCGATGCCGCCGAGGATGAGCGCGAGCACGACGACCATGGGCGTCATCAATATCGTCTTGATCATCTTGTAAGCGACTGCGCCAACCACCGCCGCGGGCAAGAAGCCGAGCAGGACATTCCGGGTGAAGAGGATCGCGCCGGGATCACGTCGCGCGAGGCCGGCCAGCACCTCGGCGAACCGTTGCCGATACAGCACGACGACAGCGAGTATCGCGCCGAGCTGGATGACGATGTCGAAAGTCTCCGCGCCGTGCGGAACCGCCATGATCTCCCCGGCCAGGATCAGATGTCCGGTCGAGGAGACGGGTAGAAATTCGGTCAGTCCCTCGACGATGCCGAGGAGGATGATCGCGAGCAGCGATAACTCCATCGGCGGTCAGGCCGACCGGAAGCGCGATGCGAAACGCCCATGTGGCCTATACTGTACCAGCCAGTCGGGCGCCACGGCCTCCATCGGCGTCGGCAGGATCGCAAATGCCTCGAAGCCGTCGGCGCCGGGCGCCACGATATTGTCCCGCTGCAGCATCAGCCATTGATCGCGCGTGAGCGGAGCACCGGGAAGGACGCCAGCGATTGTGGCCAGCGCCCCGCCAATGGCATCGGGAACGGGCACGAAGATCGGCCGACGACCGGTTGCTCGCGCCAGCCAGGCATTGATCTCCGCCATCGACACTATCTCCGGCCCGCCAAGTTCATAGGTCTTCCCGCCATGCTTGGCCGGATCGAGCGCAGCAGCGGCGATGGCGCGGGCGACATCCGCCACCCACACCGGCTGAAACCGCGCGGCCCCGCGCAAAACCGGCACGAACGGAAGCGCCTGCAACCTGGCGAAGCGATTGAGAAACCCGTCCTCCTGGCCGAAGACGATCGACGGGCGCACGATCGTCGCTTCCGGCAAGGCAGCGCGCACGGCGGCTTCGCCTTCCGCTTTGGAGCGGCCATAGGCCGATGCCGAAGCGCGATCGGCGCCGATTGCGGAGACATGAACGAAGGCATCGGCCCCGGCGGCGCGCGCCTCTCGGGCAATGTTCGCCGCGCCCGCGCGGTGCACGGCGTCGAAATCGCCCTTCAATATGCCGACCAGGTTGACCACCGCGTCAGCCCCTTCGACCGCGCGTGCGACGGTCGCGGCCCTGGTCACGTCGGCCGGCATGAATTGCGTCTGCCCCAGACCTCCCAGCGGCCTCAGGAAGAAGGCGTTCGAGGGATCGCGTTCGGCAATGCGGACGCGCGCGCCCGCCGCCAGCAGCTCCTGCGCGACGTAACGCCCCAGAAATCCGCCCCCGCCGAACAATGTCACTAGACGGCTCATCACTCGCTTCCCCAGATCGCCCGGAATTTGCCCGCATTGCCAAGCGCAGGCGCCGTTGACAAGGCGGTTGACAAGCCCGCGCCCCCGCCGCTATCCGCCCGGCCTCCGCACCGGACGCCCAGGTGGTGGAATTGGTAGACGCGCTGGCTTCAGGTGCCAGTGGCCGCAAGGCCGTGGAGGTTCGAGTCCTCTCCTGGGCACCAGTGACCTTTCCGCGAACGTCCGGGAACGTCCAGCAAGCGGCGGATTTTACAGCACTTTTTCAGTGAGAACCGCCAATTGGAATCCGGGTTCATCCGCCCGAAATCGTCGCAATACCATCAGCTTTGATGGTGTTTTCGATGGTTCCGACGAGCCCTTTGGAGCTGGCACCATCATCGCGTTGAATCACATCCAGATCACCAACGCCATGCCCCGGGCCGGCGCGCCGCTCGCCTGTTCGAGAATCATCGGATCGAGAAAATCTGGCCGGCATTTGAATATACGGACCCTTCGCCCTGCAATGCGATGACGGCGCGCCAGTGCCGCCGTCACCAGCGTCTTGCCCTGTCCGGACGCGGGGCCGAATTCATCAGTGCCCGGCAATGGGCGACGTTCACCGATCGATCCCTTCCTGGGCGCGCACGCCGGACCGGAAGGCATGCTTGACGTCGCGGATCGAACTGACGGTGTCGGCTGCCTCGATCGGCGCATCGTCCGCCGCCCGGCCCGTGACCGCTTCCGACACACTATTGCCGCTGAGCATTTAATAAAGAGAGGCAGTCGCGCGCACATCCCATGGCTTGATGTCTTTGAAACGCTGCTCCCGCACTTTCCGAACCCAGCAATGATCAACCAAAAGCGCGCGGCCAATCGCGATCAGGTCGAAATCACCTCTCTCAAACATGTCCATCAATTGATCGGAACGCAGGGAAACGGTGTCGTGGTGCCGCGTACCATTGTCAAGCGTATCGAGAAATTCCGTCTCTAGTCCCACCGATCCGACGGTGATCGACGGCTTACCGGTGATCTTTTTCATCCAGCCGGCAAGATTGAGTGGGCTGCCTTCAAACTCGGCTTCCCAAAAACGCCGTTGCGAGCCGTGAAAGATGCTGACGCCGGCCTCAGATATCGGGAGCAGCATCGATTCCAGCTCTTGGGGCGTCGATGCGAGCTTCGCCGCATAATTCTGAAGCTTCCACTGAGACAGCCGCAGGATGATCGGAAAATCCGGTGATACCCGCGCGCGGCATGCGCGGATCATTTCGACGACAAAGGTGGCTCGTTCGGCCAGTGTGCGGCCACCCCAGTGATCTTCCCGCTTGTTGGTTTCATGCCAGAGGAACTGGTCCGGCAGGTATCCATGCGCTCCGTGAATCTCCACTGCATCAAAACCCAGGCGTTCCGCGTCGGCTGCCGCTTGAGCGTAGGCTTCGATCACCCCTATGATCTCCGCTTCGGACATACCTTCTTTGAGCTTCACCCCCGGTGCCGCATAGCCCGACGGGCTCATCTTATGCGAGATATCCGACTTCTTGAGCTGTTCAATGGACTCAAGCGCATCCACCGTGTCGACCCCAGACAGGCCCGTGTGCCATATCTGTGGCGCGATCTTGCCTCCCACAGCGTGTACCGCTTCGACGATCCGTTTCCACCCGGCAAGCGCCTCTTCCCCATAGAAGTTTGGGACGTCGCCAATATGAGCCGCACCCGAGTAGTTGATCCAAGTCCCCTCCGTGATTATGAGGCCCACCCCATTTTCAGCGCGGCGGGCATAATACGCCAAATTGTTCTCGTTGGGCACGTTTCCCGGCGAAAACATTCGTGACATGGGAGCAAGTACCGTGCGATTTGGCAGCGTCATCGATCCGCATGTGAATGGCTGAAATATGTTGCCTAGCCGCTCATCTCTTTGTTGGCTCATTACTGACTCCTTTATATCCGCGTTCTCGACATATCCTCTGGCAGAGGAACAATTGCTAACGACCCTTCGGACAGTAGATTGCCCGATTGGTATCTTACTGGGTACTTGTTTACAGCGATGTATCAACGATCAGGCCAATAGCCAGACGCTCTCATCCTGAATTGGGGATTATCCAACTCTGGGCTCACTTGCGGCGGCTCAACGGAGCGACCAGTGACCAGACCCGGGAGTTCGAGATACACCAAATAACCGTGCTACTAATTATGTTCCTCTAGCATATACACGATCATCTTGTCCCGATCGAGAAAATCCCCCTCGTCTTCTGTTATCCTGCCCCCGATGACCGGATCGGCGAGGGCCGTAAGCATCTTCTCATAATTTTCGCGGGTATCAAACCACATCTCAGTGAAGACGTCGATATCGCGGTCAATCGGTGCTGCATTTGTAACGTGGCTGGAATTAAATCTTTCGTCATCTATGATATAACTGCGCCTGTACTTGTTGTAGAACGGAATTATTTCCTTAATGAGAGGCACATGACCTTCCTCATAGCGCTTGATGAACGCCTCCCGGGACATACCGGGCTTCTTCTTCAGAAGGGCAACCACTTTGATCATGCCACTCTCCTCTCACCATGCCTCGCGATATGTTGGGGCAAGCTTCGGACGGGATCGCCGGATAATTTCCGATGAGAAGGCGGCGGACTCCCGAAAAACCACTTGATCGTCAATTTGCAAACTTCACGGTAGCCGTGACGCCGAAAGTGCGGGGCTCCCTTCGAGCGTTGGCAACGTAACCAAGGCCAAAGGTGGGTAGAGAAGACACAAGGTTTCGGCTGTTGCCGAGATTCTTGCCCCATAGGGCGAGATCAAGCCTTCCCTCCAAGATTGTGACAGCCGCTCTTGCATTGATCAGCCAGTGCGAACGCGAAACGACTTGCCTAGAGAAGCCGGCCGCATCGGTCGCAGAGACGGGCACTCCGGTCGAAGCCTCGCGAATCGCCCCGCCAGCATCAGTGTAGAATCCGAGCGGGTAGAACCTCATCTCCGACTGATAAGCGAAGTCCGCGCGCAGCGCGGCTCTGCCAAAGCCGAACTCGCACGACCAAGAAGGCGAAATCGAAGCCGTCCACTTGGGAAAGAAATAAAACGGCTCCTGTCGGCGGTCAAAGCCGGTGATCTCGTCGACATATTTCACATATTTCGCATGGGTATAGCTGGCGGTGCCGTCGATGCGGAAGCCACCGGGGAGGAGTGCGCTCGCCTCAAGCTCACCGCCATAGAAATCGGCCTGTCCCGCATTGTTGATGACGGACGCCGATATCAGACCGTCTGGAGTCACCAGGTTTAGCGAACGCTGAATATCCTTTCCCTGGGTATAGTGGACGGCAAGGTTGAACCGCAGGTGGCGGTCGAGCCATTCGCTCTTGATGCCCGCTTCATAGGATGTCGCGATTTCCGGTTTAAAAGGCTTGAGTGAGGCCGGGATAAAATTGGTGCTACGCAGGTTCTGGCCGCCCGAGCGGAAACCACGAGCTATCTTGCCGTAGACCAGCACATCATCGTTTATCTTATAGTCCACTCCGGCGGTGTAGGAGATGCCCTTGAAGCTCGCCGTCGGGAGTACGAACGGGCAAATCGTCGTGCCACAAAGGAAGTAACCATTTGACAGCTCGTTTCCGTTAAATGTCGTCAAACGCTTATCGTCGACGGAGTAACGCAAGCCTCCGGTGAACGACAGCGCTTCGGTGGCATGCCATGTGCCCTGCCCATAGAACCCCAGACTGTCATTCTCGATACGTCCATCATAAACCAAAGCCGTTGGATTGAGTGCTGAAATGACTGAAGCGCGCGTCCGATCGAAGCCGGATTCATGAAAGTAAAACGCGCCGGCGGCGAAATCGACCGCGTCCGCAAAGGCCTTGCCAGTGACAATGAGCTCGCCCGAATATTGCTTCAGATTTTGCTCAGCTTCTGAAAAGTCGATGAACACAAAAGGGGAACCATCGAGATCGAGCGACGTGAAACCGTTAACTTTCCGGTATCCGCCGATGGCTTTGATTGAACCAAAGTCCGTATCAAGGGTCGCAGTGACGCCATACGTACCTGTCTTCGCGTACGTGCGCGAGGATAGACTATTCGCAAATCTATCGGTCTCGGCAGCTGAGATGGCCGAATTGGTTAACTCCTGCGCTCGCGCAATACAGGCGGCACCTCGTCCGGCGGGATCGAAGCATCCCAGCCCGGCGGAGGCAGCCAAGCCGTCAACCTCTACGATGGACTCAAGCGCTGCCAGACCAGTTGGCGACACATAGGCTAGTCGATAAGGATTTTGCCTCGTATCGGTGCGGAACCGCTCAGCGGAGAAGACAATCTTCAACGTATCGGTCGGCTCAACGAGTAACTTGCCACGAATGGTGTAATCGTCAATGGTGTCCAAGTCGGCACCCGTTCTGGTCTCGCGGATGTAGCCGTCCCGCTTGTTTCGCTGCGCAGCAATGCGGATCGCGATTTTGTCCCTGACTAGCGGTGCGTTTAGCACGCCTGTCAAAGCCCAGTAGTCAAAACGGCCGTAAGTTCCCGAGACAAGTCCGGAAAACGCGGAGGGATCCGGATCGTTGGTTGTGAAAAGGATCGCGCCACCGGTCGTGTTGCGTCCGAACAAAGTACCTTGGGGTCCCTTGAGCGTCTGCACGTCCCGCAAATCAAGGAGACTGCCATTGATACCATGAGCCCGTGCCCAGTAGACGCCGTCGACATAGACACCAACCGATGGATCGAGCGTCGCCAACGCATCTTGTTGCACCTGGCCGCGGATCGAGAAAACCGCCGCGGCACCTGATACAGAGGCAGTTTCAATTCTCAGGCTGGGCGTCAGCAGGCTGATGTCAGACATGGCACGGGCGCCCTGCTCTTGCAAAGCCGACCCCGTGTAGGCGGTGACCGCGACCGGCACATCCTGCAGCCGTTCGGACACCCTGCGCGCCGTGACTATGATCTCGCCCAGGTCCGACTCCGCCGGCAATGATGCATTCGGCGCCTGGTTTGCAGGACCTCTCTCCTGGGGCGAAACAGGCGCAATTTCCTCGGGACCTCGCATCTCTTGTCCGGATGCCCCTCCGGCAGAAAGCGTCGCACTCAACGCAATCGCTGACGCAGCGCACCAAATCAGAGTGCGCATTACATCTTTCTCTTTCGAAATCGGGAAAGCGTATTTGTTGGTATTAACTACGCCCGCGCCACTGTTTTGGGTTTTTGACGCCCGCGTTAAGGTGTCCGGGTCCAGTCCGGACCTGAAATCCAGATCAACTTTAACAGAACTGCTCATTTTCTTTGCCTCTCCCACTGGGGCCTTAGAACAAGCTTCCCTTCAGCATTCTCGAGTTCGGCCGGGACTGGGCACAGCCCACGAGCGTTCGGTGCAGTGCGCAGGGCGTAGCATACTTATCCAGATGTGTGCAATGAAGATAATTATCCAGATGTGTGCAATAAGGACGCGGCTAGGTCGACCGTTCGTGCGGCGTGTGTCAGCTGCGTCATTGCATGCGCCCACGCTTCTTGGTAACGCCTGCGCGCGACGCGAGCGCGACGTCACTGAAGTCCGCTATGATCAATTGAGGGCAGGAGCACGGCGCGTGGCCAACGGACCGGAAGCGCGGCGAGGACGCGAGAACGGCCGGAAGACCCGCCAGAGGCTGATCGCCAGTGCCATTGCCTTGTGGTCGGAACGGGGCTTGCTGGGCGTCACGGTCAGCGCCGTAGCGGAACGATCGGGCACCGCGCGTCGCACGGTGTACCACCATTTCCCCACGCACGAGGCGTTGGTTGCCGCGACAGCGGAATCCATTGACGTCGAACTGGCCAATTTGGCGGGGGGTGCGGTGGGGCCCGGTGCCGACTCTTACAAGCTGGTTCCGACGCTCGCCGCGCAAAATCCTGAGCTGATCCGCTCGGTGCTCACCCGCCTATTGGTCGATGATCCGCCAAAGAATTCAATTTATATGAGCGGCGTTCGCTACTTTAGCGAGCAGGCGCGCGAGCATCTGCAAGAGGGCGTTCCGCCAGAGCATGCGGCGGCAATCGCGATCGCCATGTGGTTCGCTGCAACCTTGGTCGTTTCCACGAAACCGACGCCAGAAGAGCGGCAGCGCGAGGCTGGACGGTTTGCTCGGACGTTCGAGCAGCTGTTGCTCGCGGGTATACTGAGCCAGCCGCTGCCATGATGCAGTCATCGTCTCCGAGATCTTCAAAGCAGAACGAGCGACGTTCGGCGCGCTTCAACGCGCGATCAAAACCTATCGTCTAGAACATCTTCCGTTCAGAAATCCGCACTGTCGGATGCGTGTTCGCCAGCTTGCCGCCTCGCTCCTCAAGCGATTTTGCAGAACTCCGCGCACGCTACCGCGCTCACCGCTTCCGGCAATCAGCCCAGCAACGCAAAGCAGCGGAGCGGAGTTACACCTGCAGTTATAGGCCGAGATACCTGTCGAGCGTCTGGTGAAAATGGCGGATCCGTACCTCCTGGTACTCCCCAAGCGTGACCTTCTTGACTTGCGCCGCCTTCAAACCGCGCTGGATAGATTCGATGTTGTCCACGTCTTGCTGAAGGACGTAACCGAGCGGGCCGAGTTCCGGTACATCAGCCAGGGACTCATTAAACCCGACAACAATCGTGGGGCCTGACGGCGGGCGCTCGCCTTCGAACGGAAGGAAGACCTGCGTCTCCCAGATGCACTCCTCCGCATGACGACCCGGTCGGAAGCGGTAAGCGAGCGGAGCTCCCAATGTGGGCCAGACAGCAAAGTGCGGGAACACGAAGTACTCCACCGTGTCAAGAGCAAGCGCGGTCGGCAGATGCGAGACTTCGACCCCCCAGCGCTGCTGGTGCAGCACTTTGGTCAGGCGGGTGATCGCCTGGCGCGAGGTTTCCCCTGGGAGCAGGGTCGCGTCACTTCTTGTCGCCAACTCCGTTCCGAAGTTCTCGATAAAACACTTAAGGACGTCCGTGTCCGACGGCACCGGCTGAAGGTTGCTTGATGGCATTCCAAGCGGCGTGTGCATGCGGTTGAAGTGAGGCTCGTCAGGCCAGACGTCGTACTGGGTGATGGTGTCACCACTCACCATGCAGGTCTGCGAATGGGACTCGGTGACATGGAAGGATTCGATGAAGGCCTCCATGCAAACCTTCCAGTTCACAGCCATGTGCTTCACGGCGTTCACTGCCATGAAGCGCTTGTTGTAATCCCATTCAGGAACACTGTTCCATTGCGCGACCATCGCGCCGAGATAGCTCGTCAGCGATGGCGCGTTCGGGTCAAAGTTGATGAAGACAAAGCCGTTCCACTGCTCGCAACGCACTTCCGGAAGACGATGGCTGCTTTCCCTCACTTGCGGGAAATCCCATCGGCAGGGTACTTGCTTCAGAGAGCCGTCCAGTGACCATGTGAAACCGTGAAACGGGCACCGCAATTCTTCCTTGTGCTGGACGTCGTCGGTACACAACTCGCGACCTCGATGAAGGCAAGAATTGACAAATGCCTTGATCGATCCATCATCCTGGCGGATGAGCAGGACCGACTGATCGGCATTCCGATAAACAGCCGTATCACCAGGTTTCTCGATATCGTATGACCAGCAGGCATATTGCCACACGCGTGGCCACATGTTGGTTTTCTCAAGCTCGAAAAATTCTTGTGAATAGTATCTGCGCGAGTCCAGGGGCGCCGTTCCCAATGTGTGCTCGGGACTGTCCAAGAGCGTGGCTGGGATGCTCTCACCATCCGCCTTGAGCACATCGGCCAAACGGCCGGCACGAACTGCTGCCTGATCGGCGGGCGCTGCGTCGCGGTAGGCTATATCATCCATCACTCAGGCTCCTATCCTAGCTCCAGCAGTATGCACTTAGGTTTTCACAGGTGTGAAATATACGAGTCGGCGGACCGTCGCAACCGGGCATAAGGGCTGGTTGCGTTAGCCCCAACTGGGGACTTTACCGTTTCGATCCTGGGCGGCAAGCTGCACAGAAGTCGCACCTCGACGCGATGTACGTCAAACGGGTGTTGTCAAAGCAATGGGCGATTTGTTGATGGTATTGATGGCGTCGGTGATTTTCGACTGCCAATTTGCAAGGGAATCCGCCGCTTGCGCGTGCCGATGAGAGTGTTCTCCTGGGCACCGATTCATTGAAGAAATAGCTGATTTCACTGGTAAAACCAATCAGCGCTTTTTCACGTCCACCTTCGATCAGGCGAAATCCTGGGCGTCGATGCTCGTAGCGCTGACGCCTTGAAGCTGGACAGCGGAATCAGCGGTAGCGCCGCCATTGCTCGAGAAGAAGATATAGGTATCGCTGCCGACCTGAACGGCTGCGACCTCGCGATTGCCGGCTCTGCCGTCGAATAGTTGCTGCGCCCGAACTGCCGCGTCCGATAAACCCGCCTGGTTATCCGTGAGTATCGCGATCGGCTGATAACCGATCGCCAGCCGATCTTGCTGCGCGTCGAAATCGACGATCAGGTCGGGAGCTGCCGCGGCAGAGGCTGGCCCCGAGAAGACGAACATGTCGTCGCCCGATCCGCCCGAGAGCGTATCCCAGCCGAGATCGCCGGAGATGACATCGGTGCCCTCCTGCCCGCTGATGCTGTCGTCGCCCTGACCACCCCGCAGCGAGTCATTGCCTTCGCCGCCGCTGATTATGTCATTGCCGAGATTGCCGTTGACCGTATCGTTGCCCGCCCCACTGGTGATGACATCGTTATTGGCTCCGCCATTGACTCGATCGGAGCCGTTTCCGCCGTCGAGCAGGTCGTTCCCGGCATTGCCCTGGATATAGTCGTTGCCGTCACCCCCTGCGATAGTATCGGCGCCGTCGGCGCCGCCGTTCGCCGACTGTCCGTATAGGTGATCGTTGCCAGTCTCACCGTTCAGCGAGTCGGAGCCGCCGCCCCCGAAAAGATCATCATGCCCGCCGCCGCCGAGGATGACGTCGGCGATCGACGTACCGGTGATCGTTTCGTTGCCGTCGTCGCTGCCGGTGATCTGGATGCGGATGTCCGATCCCGGGGCGATACTATAGGCGGCGGCGCTGAAGAAACTGCCGGCAACCACATCGACTCGGAAGAGGCCGCTCCCCTCCAAGAGCAGATTAGCCGGCAGCGTCGCTGCGACGGAACTGGTCAGCTGCAGCGCTGCGCTCAGCATCAGCGTCGGGGATATAAACGGCTTCAGATAAACGGCCTCGATCGAGGTGAAGGAAGTGCTGCCGGCGAAAGAGGCGCCCCCGTTCGCCACGAGATAGTCGAAGCCTTCGCCCCCATCATAAATGCTCGGCATCGAAATGAGCATACCGTCGCCGGAACTGATCACATTGCCATTGGCAATCAGCAGATCGTCGCCGCCGCCCGCGCGCAAGACGTCCGGCCCACCTCCGCCGTTCAGTATATCTCTGCCGTTATTGCCGATCAGTGTATCGGCACCTCCGCCGCCGCGCAGTTGATCGACCCCCGCATGGCTTCCCGAACCGTCGTCGGAAACATGAAGCTCATAGCTGAAAGAGTCACCCCCTCCATAGAGGATGATCATGTCACCTTCGAGGATTTGAGTTCCCGTTCCCGTCGTCCAGTTCACTCTCGTCAGATTGGGAAGCGTGAAGCTGCCACCACGAAGCGCGGCCAAGCCGAGCACGTCCTGACCGCCGCCGCCGCCGATTGTCGCGAGGCCACTTTCCGCCAACTGATCGATTGGCCCGGAGAGGGTACGACCCCATAGCAAGACTGCGGTGATGGTGCCGCCGCTCTGGGATTCGAAATCAATGCGTTCGACCGAACGGAGCGTGTCAAACTGATATACAAAGTTCGACGTCGCTGGCGGAAGAATAACGAGCGTATCGCGGCCGTCCCCTCCATCGATGGAACGCGTTCCGTCGATCCGAATCTCATCGTCGCCGCCCCCAGCTTGGACGGTATCGCCGCTTCCGGCTGAAATAACGTCGTCACCGGACGTTCCCGGCAGCGCCTCGGAAGCCGATGTGCCCATGATCGTCGCCACCCCGAACCTCCCCGAGCTAAAGATCGCATCCGGGCTTAGCGAAGCTCAGCGCCGAACACTTTGACGACAAGGTCCGATATGGATGGATCAATCACAGCCCAATCTCGATCTTCGGGCATTTGTCGGCAGCGGCCTTAAGCCCCGCGGCCTCGGTGCGGGCTGCGGCTTCGTCGTTATAGACGCCGAGTTGGGTCCGCGATTCGGCAAGCACGCCCTAATCACGCGCGCGCCGGCAAACTTCCGCGTAGCCTCCGCACGCGCCCCCGTTAGGCGACCATGAGGTCGCCGCCGAACCATGGCCGCAGACCGGCGTCGAGCTCTTCTTGCGGCGAACCGGCAGGATCGTGCAGCCAGTGCCACATGCGGCGGATGTCGATCGGGCCGTTGACGCAGGAACGGCCATGCTCGTTGGTGTAGTAGTTGGAGACCCGCGGATCGCGGTAGATCATCAGGCTTTCCTCGCGATCGAGCTCCTCATTGAAGCGCCAGTAGGCGTCTTCGGTCACCTCCACGCTGCGCTTCCCATTTTCGATCAGACCGGCGATGCATTGCAGCGCGAAGCGGATCTCCAGCTCGAGCAGGGCGATGATCTGCAAGCCGCCGAAATTGTTGGTGTTCGGCCCATAGGCCATGAACAGGTTGGGAAAACCAGGCAGCATGGAGCCGATATAGGCCCGCGGGCCGTCCTTGGCCCACAGCTCCTCCGGGGTGGCGCCGCCGCGTCCGCGGATTTCCATCGGCCAGAGGAAATCATTCGCCTTGAACCCGGTCGCCAGCACCAGGACGTCGAGCGGATGCTCGACGCCGCCGGCGATCACCCCGCGCGGCGTGACCCGCTCAATCCGATCGGTCACCAGGTTGACATTGTCCTGCAGCAGCGCCGTGTACACATTGTCCTCGGGGTCGACCCGGATCGGGCGCGAGGTCATCGGCGGCGTGGCGGGGGTCATCTTGGCGACGAGGTCGGGCCGGGTGCCGAGCTTCTCCTCGATGAAGGCCATACATGCATCGCGCATCTTCTTGTTGTGGGCGCTGCGCGCGTGGGGATCGTCGAACGCAGGATCGATCCGGCTCATCTTCATCGAATTGTCAGGGCTATACATGCTTCCGTTCGCGAAGCGCGCGAAGTTGACGTAGAACGGCACGTTGATGTCGATCCACACCGTCTGCTCCGGCAGCGGGCTGACATAGGACGGTGTGACATAGCACCACGAGGGCGTGCGCTGGAACAGGGTCGTATGGGCAGCGATCTTGGCGATCACCGGGGTGGTCTGGTAGCCCGATGCGCCACTGCCGACGATGCCCACGCGCTTGCCGGCCAGATCGAGGTCCCTGGGCCATTGCGCGGTGTGGCAGGCAACGCCGGCGAAGCTTTCCAGACCTTCTATCTGCGCGTGCTGGGGGCGCGAGAGAAAACCGACGCAGCTGATCACCGCGTTACCCCGCCATGATCGCCGTCCCCCGGGGCCGGTAGCCTGGATGTCCCAGGTCTGGCTGTCCTCATCCCAGGTCATAGCGTCGACTTCAGTGTCGAAGATCAGGTGCTCGCGAAGGTCGTGCTTGTCGACCACCCATTCCATGTAGCGCACATTCTCCTCGCCGGGGCAGAAGCTGTAGGGCTGCGGATATTCAAGGCTGAACAGGTGCAGATAGCCCCGGCTCGGTGAATCGACGCGGATGCCAGGGTAGCGATTTTCGAACCAGGTGCCGCCCACCCCGGAATTCTTCTCGATCAAAACGAACGGAACGCCAGCGGCCTTCAGCTGCACTGCCGCGCTGATGCCCGAGATCCCGGCTCCGACCACGACGACAAGAAACGCCTCCTTCTGCTCGCGCGTGGGCTGGCCCTTCCACTGCAGACCACGGGCGAGCGGATCGAGCCCGGTCTCCTCGATCCACATCGGCAGCTCGCGCGCGGGGATTGGCCGTCCGTAGATCATCTCCAGGCTGCGCGGCAGGCGCTCCATCGGGCCGAGTTCGGCCTCGCCGCTATTGCTGTCGCGCAGCCTTTGCAGCCAGGCGAGCGTCTTCGCGCGCACCCGCGCCACGTCGGCTTCGTGAACCAGCCTGTCCAGCGTGGAATAGCCGAACGGCACCGTCTCGATCGGCATTGCGGTGAGGTCCTCGTCGCCGGTGACCTGGTAGACCAGCCCGCGCAGGATGAGCGGATCGGCGTGGTTGATGCAATCGATGAGGCGCTCGTCGCTGGCCTGCGCCAATTCGTTCGTGATCCGCAACTTCTCTCTCCTCGGTTCGACCTGTCTTGGCGGCGGCTGTCATGCGGATAATGCAGACGAGTAGGCCGCGAGGTCAACGCGGCAGCGCTTCAGCAAGGCAAAATCCGCGATGACGGACGTTTACCAAGACAACGGCAGTGGATGGTGATCGGACAAGATCCTGTTTGCACGTCACGACCAGCTGGATTTTGGACCGTCGCGCGGCTGCCAGATCAGCCTGGATCGGGCACCGAGCGGGAGGGGGCCTCCGGTCACCGACAGGGCGCCCTCTTCTTTTCGGCCACCGCCGATTTCGCTTCCGCACCTATGCCGGAAACCCCTCTCCACCAAGCCCACGGCCACCCGGTTTCCGCATGGCCGCGCTCGCCGCGTCAGGCGATCATCAGGTCTCCGCCGAACCATGGCTGCAGCCCGGCGTCGAGTTCCTGTCGGGGCGAACCGGCCGGATCGCGCAGCCAGTGCCACATGCGGCGGATGTCGATCGGGCCGTTGACGCAGGAACGGCCATGCTCGTTGGTGTAGTAGTTGGAGACCCGCGGATCGCGGTAGATCATCAGGCTTTCCTCGCGATCGAACTCGTCATTAAAGCGCCAGTAGGCGTCTTCGGTCACCTCCACGCTGCGTTTCCCATTTTCGATCAGACCGGCGATGCATTGCAGCGCGAAGCGGATCTCCAGCTCGAGCAGGTCGATGACCTGCAGGCCGCCGAAATTGTTGGTGTTCGGCCCATAGGCCATGAACAGGTTGGGAAAACCAGGCAGCATGGAGCCGATATAGGCGCGCGGGCCGTCCTTGGCCCACAGCTCCTCCGGGGTGGCGCCGCCGCGTCCGCGGATTTCCATCGGCCAGAGGAAATCATTCGCCTTGAACCCGGTCGCCAGGACAAGGACGTCGAGCGGATGCTCGACGCCGCCGGCGATCACCCCGCGCGGCGTGACCCGCTCGATCGGATCGGTCACCAGGCTGACATTGTCCTGCAGCAGCGCCGTGTACACATTGTCCTCGGGGTCGACCCGGATCGGGCGCGAGGTCATCGGCGGCGTGGCGGGGATCATCTTGGCGACGAGGTCGCGTCGGCTGCCGAGCTTCTCCTCAATGAAGGCCACGCATGCATCGCGCATCTCCTTGTTGTAGGCACTGCGCGCGTGGGGATCTTCGAACGCAGGATCGATCCGGAGCATCTTCATCGCATTTTCAGGTCTATACATGCTCCCGATCCGCACGCGCGCGAAGTTGACGTAGAACGGCACGTTGATGTCGATCCACACCGTCTGCTCCGGCAGGGGGCTGAGATAGGACGGCGTGACGTAGCACCACGATGGCGTGCGCTGGAACAGGGTCGTATGGGCGGCGATCTTGGCGATCACCGGGGTGGCCTGGTAGCCCGATGCGCCGCTGCCGACGATGCCGACACGCTTGCCGGCCAGATCAAGGTCCCTGGGCCATAGCGCGGTATGGCAGGCAACGCCGGCGAAGCTTTCCAGACCTTCCATCTGCACGTGCCGGGGGCGCGAGAGAAAACCGACGCAGCTGATCACCGCATTGCCCCGCCATGATCGCCGCCCCTCGGGCGCGGTAGCCTGGATGTCCCAGGTCTGGCTGTCCTCGTCCCAGGTCATAGCGTCGACTTCAGTGTCGAAGATGAAGTGCTCGCGAAGGTCGTGCTTGTCGAGCACCCATTCCATGTAGCGGACGTTCTCCTCGCCAGGGCAGAAGTTGTAGGGCTGCGGATATTCGAGACCGAACAGGTGCAGATAGCCCCGGCTCGGTGAATCGACGCGGATGCCAGGGTAGCGATTCTCGAACCAGGTGCCGCCCACCCCGGAATTCTTCTCGATCACAACGAACGGAATTCCAGCGGCCTTCAGCTGCACTGCCGCGCCGATGCCCGAGAGGCCGGCACCGACCACGACGACAAGAAACGCCTCCTTCTGCTCGCGCGTGGGCTGGCCCTTCCACTGCAGACCCCGGGCGAGCGGGTCGAGCCCGGTCTCCTCGATCCACATCGGCAGCTCGCGCGCGGGGATTGCCTGTCCGTAGATCATCTCCAGGCTGCGCGGCAGGCGCTCCATCGGGCCGAGTTCGGCCTCGCCGCTATCGCTGTCGCGAACCTCTTGCAGCCATGCCAGCGCCTTCGCGCGCACCCGCGCCACGTCGGCTTCGTGAACCAGCTTGTCCATACTGGAATAGCCGAACGGCACCGTCTCGATCGGCATTGCGGTGAGGTCCTCGTCGCCGGTGACCTGATAGACGAGCCCACGCAGGACGAGCGGATCGGCGTGGTTGATGCAATCGATGAGACGCGCGTCGCTGGCCTGCGCCAATTCGTTCGTGATCCGCATGCTCTCTCTCCTCGCCTCGACCTATCTTGGCGGCGGCTGTCATGCGGATAATGCAGACGAGTAAGCCGCGAGGTCAACGCGCCAGTGCTTTCGGCAAGACAAAATCCACGGCGACGGACATTCGCGGGTCAACGGCAATGGACGGTGGTCGGACAAGACCTGTTTGCACGTTACGACCAGCTGGATTTCGGACCGTCGCACGGCTGCCAGATCAGCCTGGATCGGGCACCGAAGCGGGAATGAGGAGATCATGGAGCCCGCGGACGGCGAAACGGTTCAGCGGACGGCGGCTCGCAATTTTCCTCTTGAAACACGGTCCAGCCTTCCTAGCTCCATGATGCCGGACGCTGGGAACCGGGTCCGGTGGGACGATGAGAGCGTCGGCTCTCTCCGGCGCGTCTCATGCCCAAATTGCTCGATCAGGAGGATTTGGAGATGAGAACCAATTTCGACTTCGCGCCCTACAGGCGCTCCACGGTCGGCTTCGATCGCCTCTTCAACCTGCTGGAGGCAGGCGCGCGCGAGGACGACGCCTATCCGCCCTTCGACATCCTCAAGGACGGCGAAGACAGCTACCGCATCACGCTGGCGGTAGCCGGGTTCCGCCCCGAGGACATCGAAGTGGTGGCGCAGCAGAACCTGCTCACCGTCACCGGCAAGCGCGCCGAGGATGACGGCAAGGGCGAGTATCTGCATCGCGGCATCGCCGCCCGCGCGTTCGAGCGGCGATTCCAACTCGCCGACTTTGTCGAAGCCGGCGATGCCAGCTTCGAGAACGGCCTGCTCAGCATCGTGCTCAAGCGCGTCGTCCCCGAGGCGATGAGGCCGCGCCGGATCGAAATCAGCGGCAGCGCAACCGCCCCGAATCGGCTCGGCGCGGCGAAGGACAAGGTCAGCGAGGCTGCTTGATCCCACGGCGAACCGGCCTGCCGGCGCCGCCTCCTCCCCCCAGGCGGCGTCCGGCAGGTTCTGCCCCTCTTCAGATAGAAAGGAGATTGTCATGGCTTTTCGTGATCTCATTCCCTGGAGCCGGCAGGAAAACCGGCTCCCCGTCCCGGTCGGCGCCGAGCGCGACCGTGACCAAGATACCCATCCGCTTCTCTCGCTTCTCCGCGAGGTGAACCGGCTGTTCGACGATGTCTTCCGCGGTTTCGGCGCGCCGTCGCTCGGCGGCTTCGATCGCCGTCTTTCCTGGCCGAGCCTCGAACTGGCCGAGACCGACAAAGAGATTCGGGTCACGGCCGAACTTCCGGGCCTCGACGAGAAGGACGTCGAGATCACCGTCGAGGAAGGCGTGCTGACGCTGCGCGGTGAGAAAAAGTCCGAGGTCGAGGACAAGGACCGCGGCTATACCGAGCGCAGCTATGGACGCTTCGAGCGCCGCATCGGCCTGCCGAAAGGCGTCGATCGCGACAAGGCGAATGCCAGCTTCAAAAATGGTGTGCTCACCGTCACCTTGCCGAAGACGGAGGCGGCGAACGAAAATGTCCGCCGTATCCCGGTCAATGGGAAGGCGGCATGACGGGCAGGCCCGGGACCTCGGTCCCGGGCCCAGGTTTATCGGTGACGCAAGAGTAAATTGTGAAAGGCGGTAGCGGCACGCCGCCGCCTCCACTGCACCCTTGGCAGCCGTCGTGCCGACTGGCGCGCCCTCTCGCGTCAGGGCGATCGGAGAAAGACTCACAATCCGCGGGGGATCTGATAAGGTTCAGGGGGTCGCATCGAAGCCGTTCGGTGCGCGTATATAGTCCGGGGGTTGGGCGCGCACATGCTGACAATCGCTATCGTCAGCCAGAAGGGCGGTTCGGGCAAGACAACGCTTGCCATCCATCTGGCGGTATGCGCGACAAATCATGACCAGGTCGCATGCGTGATCGACACCGATCCTCAGGCGAGTGCCGCTGCCTGGGGGGACTGGAGAGGCGATTTCGTGCCCGAGGTCATCACCACGCCGCCCGTCCGCCTGACAAAAACAATCCAGACGGTCGCCGCTGCGGGCGTTCAGGTCGCGGTGATCGACACGCCCCCACATGCAGATGCGGCGGCTCGCGAGGCGGTCAAGGCAGCCGACCTCGTGCTCATCCCGACCAGGCCGCGTGCATTCGACCTTCACGCGATCGGCGCCACCGCCGAGATGGTCAACCATGCCGGCCGGCCTGCATTCGTTGTCTTCAACGCGGTATCACCCCGGGCAACCCGCCAACTTGCCGATGCCGCCCGCATCGTCGAAGCCCACGGCCTTGCCATTTGCCCGATCCACCTCGGTGATCGAGCGGCATTTCACCAGCCGGCAGGAACGGGCGAGGTGGCGTGCGAGATCAATGCAGAGAGCAAGGCGGCGCAGGAGGTCGAGGCGCTCTGGAGGTGGATCAGCCTGGAATGCCGCTCGACGATCTGACCGCCGCGCCGTAGCTATCCTCTCGCCGCCTCCCGATATCAGCCTCCTCGCGGCGCTGCCTGGGCGATAAGCTCGCGATTATTGTGCAGTGCAACATTTAGCTTGACTGGGCGCGGCGGAGGTTTATTGTGCACTGCAGCAATGAACGCAGTGATCGATTCGGGAGAGCGTTATGGCTCATGACAAGCCTCGGGCCGGAAAGTCGGTCACCCCGCGCGGGCAAGCTGCCGTGCGTCGTTCCAGCGCCGTCAAGCCCGGACAAAAAGTCGATGCTGCAGAAGCAGTGGTTGCGGCCGAAGTCGCTTCGCACGCCGAAAAGATAAAGGCGTTGCTCAACGAGAGCGGCAAGAGCTCTCGCAGAGGCGGAACGCAACGAACTGCGAAACGCCCGATCACTGCTCCCATAGGGCAGCCCGAAATCGATCCCAAGCCCCGATCGCCGCGCCCCGCTGGGCGGCCCACGAATATCCCAGACGTCGCACGTTCACCCAATCCATCCGAAACCTCCAACGCAAAGGCTAACCTTATGACCACTCTATCCTCGACATTTGCCGATCAGGCCCAGACCGCTACGGCGAAGATCCAGAGCGCGGCCACCGATGCCATGCAGAAATCGAAGGAAGCCCTGGGCCTCCTGACGTCTTTTGCGACCGGCAACTCTGGGGCCGTCGCCGAAGCGGGCAGGATTCTAAGCAAGGGCCTTGACAATCTCGCGAACGGATATGTTGCCGACGTGCGGGCCGCTGTCGAAACGGCCAAAAGCGACGCCAAAAGCCTCATGGCCGTCCGCTGCCCCACCTCATTCCTGACTTATCAAGCGAATCTCCTTTCCCGTAATACCGGCGCCGCGGTCGAATATGGCTTTAACAAGAGCGAAGCCTATCTGAAGCTGGCGAAGGACGCTGCAGGGCCTTTCTTGCGCGTGCTGCCGCGATAATTGCCGCAACGGCGGACGAGCAGTAAAATTGCTACCTTATGTTCCCTGCCGAAGCCGTCCGCCGAATTTGAATCTATCTCGGTAACGCCCGCTTGTCCCGCCGAACTCGGGGCTAAGCGGGCGGTCCGTCTCGACCGCCTCAGTCGACCTGACCAACGCGCTCCCGGTTTGGTGCTATATAGCCGTAGAGGAGCAAGCGCCCGGCCGTCCGGGGCTCAGGCCAGGATATCGGTTCCGACCCTGTTCAGTTCTGCCTTGATCCTGTCCGCGAACAGGAAGCCAAAAGGCGGGAGATCCACCTCCGCATGCACCCGGTCGTCGAGCACCTCCAGTTCACTTGCGATCCTCTGGCCCAGCACGGCAATATCGAGAAACAATGTATCGCCTTCCCAGTGGTGGGAGTTCAACGATCCACCGGGTAGAGCCGCGGCAATATGCCCAAGCTTATTTTCGAGTTTCTGACGGGCCTCGGCGCGGCCCAGACGATGGGGAATATCGAGTGCCAAGCGGTCAGCCATGATGATCGTCCTCCCCAACACATGTTCCGCTGCACCCGTGACACCGAATGCTTCCATACATGACACGATCCGGCATCCGCTGCGCGCCTATCCCCTCCGCCCGCCTACCCCGCGGGGCTATTCAACTCCGCTAGCAGCAGCTCGCTTGTCGTTGATCTCGCTATTCCATGCGAACGGTTGCCGGTCGTCCTGATCCTGGGACAGCCTGTCCGCCACCGCATAAAGCACCCAAGGGTTTGTGCCCAATCCGCAATGGCTACCGTAAACCTCGATATTCTCGGTCCGGCTGCAGGCAGGCTCGTAGCAATTCTCCCATGCAACTATCCCGTCGGCACGAGAATAGATTGCAGTCGTCGGGACGGATGGAACCGGGAAACTTTCGCGCAACTGTTTTTCATTCTCCGGCCCGTCAATCCTCTGGCCGGTGACGGCTTCGTAAAGCCATACGAGATTGGTGGCGCGAGGAGCCCCGGCGAAGGGAGAGCCTAATGTGATGACCTGCCGCACCAGATCCGGTGCGAGGTTGGCGACACGGCGCGCCATGATGCCGCCCAAACTCCACCCGACGAGGCTGACCTTTTGGCCGGTAGCATCGTAAACAGCCTCGAGCCGTGACAGCAGCTTCTCGCACTCGTCACCCGTCGTCCGGGGCCCCACATTCCAGCCCAGCTCCCAGCCGAGGACATCATAGCCCAGTTGGCGCAGAAACAGCCGCAGAATTCCTGTCGTACCGTCGCCGGTCATAAAGCCCGGCAACACAAGAACCGGATGTCCGTCACCCTTCGGCGCCGCGTAAAGAAGCGCGCCCGCGCCGGCGAACAGCATGCCCAGTTCCGAGATCGCGCGGGGAAGTTCGGTGAGGGCAAGCAACTTTGATGGCGGGGATGCGGTACGCTGCTGGCTTCGGTCAACGGTCATGTAATTCTCCGGCAATCCTCTCGGTCCAACATCCGCCATATAGGATCGTTCCTCCCCCAATCAAAACCGTGCTGGCATTCCCCGGCCCAATATGAGACGTTGGCCCGTCGGCATCCCACCGCAATGCGACGCTCATTGCCCCCTTTCCGGAGAATCAGCCCGTCTTCACAGACGCCGTTTTCCGCTGCGGTCGCGCCCCCTCCAGGGCACGGTCGGCAAGCGTTTTCAATTCGTCATAAGAGTGGCGAAGACAGGCCATGTAGTGCGCTATGTCGGGCATCATCTCGCGAGTGCACGTCGCCGAGATCGATAGCTCCCAATCCATGCCGCTTACCGCGTGGAAAAGACCTATCCCCTCCACCACCGGACCGAAGCCGGCATATGAAAGCACCCGAGAGCCGGCAATGAAATGCCCGGCCGTCGAGTTGGGGATGTTGGTGACGAGCAGGTTGGCGACTTTCGGCATCAATGCTCTGCCATTACCGGTCATACCGGTCGCCGAGCGCATGGCCCAGGACCGCATCGCGTAAGGGTAGAGCGAAAGGAAGTCGCCGATGAATGTTTCGCCGAGCGTTCTGGCCGTCTCCTTGCCCTGCCCCGTCGCCGATCCGATCGCCTTCAGACGCTCGAGCGGATCCTCGATATCGGTGAAAATCGGCACTCGCATGAGAGCTACCTCATTGCCGCCTGCCGCAGGATCTCCATGTCCACGCACATTGATGGGGCACAACGCAATGAGCGGCTGGCCCGGAAGCTCACCCTTCTCGCCCAGGTACATCCGGAGGGCTCCGGCGATTATCGTCAGCACCAGATCATTCATCTTGGGCATCCCCAGGGCTTCGCGAACCTGTCGCGCCTCGGCCTGAGAAAAGGTAACCCAATCAAAGACACGGTGAGATGAAGGGTGATTTTGGAAGCGCGTCAGGGGTACTGGCAGAGAACCCGTCCAGGGTTTGGCTGCCATCAGGCCCTTCGCTACCCGAAAACCGAAGCCGGGCAGGCGGCTGAAATTTGTGAAAGTCTGCTTGAGGCCCTCAGTGATCGAACTCGACAGCCAGTCGAGCGCATCGGGATTTCGCTCGGGAGCCCATTCGTCATCGGGTTGCGGCGGCTCCTCGTCGGGTGCCCGCTGCGTCAGCGCCCAAATCGCGGCGTGGGCGGCCGCGCCGTCGAAACCGGCGTGGTGTAGCCTGATTAAAATAGCGAAAGCATCCGGCGGACAACCTTCGACATTCTCAAGCCCCTCAATGATATAAAGTTCCCAAAGCGGCCGGTGAATGTCCATGGGGCGAGACATGAGTCTCCCGCAAAGAATATTGAACTGCCGCCGGTCGCGAGGTTTTGGCAAACCGAGGTGCCGGACATGAAATTCGAGATCGAACGCCGGATCATTGATTAGTCGAGGCTCGTCCACCGACAGTGGGTTAAATACCAGCTTTCGACGCAGATTTGGAGCAAGATGCAGTCGTCCTTCCACATAGCGGAGAATATCTCTGTGCCTGACGAATGAGTCGGGAGCTGTCGCCGGATCGAGAATAAACACACCGCCAATTATAAGCGGGGTATTTGGCTGCTCGACGTCGAGAAACACGACATCCGCCGCTTTGATGCGTTTCATCGGCCTCTCCATTTATATCTCTCTGTTATCCGATCCGAGAGAATGACCGAAATCGTAACTCCTTTCGTGGACACATACAATCCGAAGTTGGCGACTATTCGAGAGTGTGGTTTTCGCCGGCAGTTCGCCAGCATAGCAGGTCGACGACATCGGCAGCCCGCAAGGAGATGCGGGCGTTCAATTTCATGGTCATGTCGCCATGCTCGCCGCGTGGCTGGGCTGCTCGTGGCAAATCGAGATCTCTCAACATGGTAATGCCGTCTAGGGGTATCCACGCATAGTGGGCGGAGCAGGACTTGCGGAGGGTAAGCACACCGTCGTTCAGGAAAATCGCCTGTGTCGCTGCCTGAACTACCGGCTGCGATCACTGGCGCTCGCTCGAAGCAGCCCCGAGGATATGTCCCGCGTCCCAGAAACGGGCGCGAATGCCCGCACAGGGTTCGAACCATGTGTCGAGCGTGGCCGTGAGCGCGAGATCGACCGCGCGTTCGGCATCGATCGGCGCGTAAATCGGCTCATGGCGGCGACCGCCGGCACGATCGCGCCTCAGATTATGATGGCGAGCGTCGCTGACCTGAATTCTGGCCGCATCGGCTAGCAGATAGCCGATCAGATCGCGGGTCGGGCCTGTCATCCAGATCGGTCCATTATAGCCCTCCGCAGCAAAGCCGCGGGAGCAGTCCACTATGGTCGATATGGGCGTGGCTGAGCAGGACCGCATCGATCGACCGTATATCGAAGCCGAAGGGCTCATGATTGAGATGCTCGAGACTGCGGGGTCCTTGGAAGAGACCGCAGTCGACAAGAAGATGGGCATCGCCGGCGATGATCTCGGTACATGAGCCGGTCACTGTCTGGGCTGCACCATGAAACTGGATATCGACCGCCATGAACCTCTCCTTCGAAAGCTGTCTTGCCTGTTCGGTGGAGCCGTCCGAATAGGTGAATGTCCCGAGGCAGAGGGGTGTTCGTAGATTCACCAATGGCGGGGGGGTGAGGTTCGCGCGGAAAGTGGGGCCGCTAGAAGGAGGTTCCGGTGCTCAAAACCGTAGATGATGCCGATCGCCAACAGGCGATATTGCGCCGACGCTCGATCTCTATCGGTGGCGCGCTCTGCCTGCTGGGCGTTGCCAGTTGCGTCACCCTCTTCGTCATAGATCGTCTTTCCACCTTCGAGATCAGCATGGCAATGCTCGCGGCCGGCGTCCTCCAGCTCAGCCACGGCCTTGCGGCACTGCGCCGGGGGTGGCCGCTGTTCACTCTCGCCGCCTCGATCCTCTATCTATGCGCGGCCGTCGCGGTCCTTTTGCAGCCGCTCGTCGATGTGCGGTGGATCGAGTTCCTGCTCGTCGGCTCGCTGGCGATGGCGGGAATTAGCCGTCTGGCCACCGCAGCGCGGCTTGGCGCGCGCCTGCGCGGCTGGGAAGCCCTTTCGGGAATCACCACGCTTGGCGTGGCTGCCATCATCGAGGCGGGCTTGCCCGGAGGATCGCTTTGGCCGCTCGGCTTCGCGATCGCGCTCGACCTCGTCGTCGAAGGCGCAGCGCTCGCCAATATCGGCTGGGGGATGCGGCCAGCGCGTCCGACGCACGATTAGCCGGGGAGCGGCAGTTGCGCCGCAAGCGCCGCTACCGCTTCTCAATGAGCGGCGCCCTGCGCCTTGCCAAGAACAGGGAACCGACGTCTCGCCCTTATTCGGTGGTTCGGCCATCGAAATGCTCGTGATGCTCCTCAGCATCTTGCTTGGAGCGATGCACCACGCCGTCGATATGTTCGGGAGGACCGTAGATTGTGTACAGGCGAAGGGGTTCCAGACCCTTCGCCTTGATATTGTGACGCGCGCCCTGCGGAACGACGATCCCGTCATCAGCCTGCACCTCGGTACAGACGCCGTCGATCCAGACCTCGCCCCGACCCGTCTCAATCCGAAAAAACTGGTCGCGGTCGGGATGGATCTCTTCGCCGATCTCCTCCCCAGGCGGGATCGCCATCAGGACAAGCTGAAGATTATGCCCCGTATAGATGACGTGGCGAAAATCGTCATTCTGCGTGGTGAGCTGCTCGATATCTCCAACGAAACCCTTCATGCGGTCTTCCTTTCATGCTTTGCTGAAAATCACGAATCCCCAACAAGCCGATCCGCACAGTCGATACAGTGGGGGGCCACCGGCAAGGCTTCGAGCCGTGCCGCCGCGATGTCATCGCCACATCGAATGCATATTCCGTAGGTGCCCGCCTCTAGCCGCTGCAGCGCCTGCTGCGTCGCCACGATCTCAGCCCGGATGATCGCGTCGACGCCTGCCAGGGCCTCATCGTCCTCCAGATCGATCGCCTGCTCGGCGCTGTCCTGGTCGAGCGGCTGCCTGAGATCCTGCTCGATCGCATCGCTACGTGCCTGTAATTCGGCAAGCCTCGCCGCGAGACGCCTCGCAATGTCGTCATAGTCGCGCATAGTTTCCAATCCTCACCTGGGCGCCTTTGTTCACGCAGCGATAGGACGGGGTTGCCGGGCGCCCAATGGGGAAGTTTACGGATGTGGCGGCGTGATCGCACCGCGCTCGCGCTTGCCGACTTCATCGTGCTCAACCGGCAGCTCGACGCCTTCCCCTATCCGGATATGCGCGACATCGCGAGCCGGATTCTCATGCGTGCGCGTAAGCCTGTACTCGCTGTTCCCGACTCGCTGGAACGGCTCACGCTCGATCGAGCACTTATCGCCTGGGACGGGCAGGCGTCCTGTATCGAGACCATGCGCGCAGCGGTGCCACTGCTCACCATCGCCAAGGAGGTCGAGATCTTCATCGCGCGCGACGGGAGAGAGCGCGCCGAGCCGACTGAGGCGGCCGAATATCTGTCACGCCACGGCATTCATGCGGCGGTCCGGCTTATCGATGACGGGTTTCACGCGGCTGATCGCCTGATCGCCGACGAAGCCGAACGGTGGCGGGCGGACTATATCGTCATGGGAGCCTACAGCCACGGCCGTTTAATGGAGAGCTTCGGCGGCGTCACGAAACGCATGTTGTCGAAGAGCGGCTTTCCGCTGGTCCTTGGCCACTGAACGACAGGGGGGCATGCAGCGGCGCCCCCTTCGTGGGGCTAAAATCGGCCTGGCCACCGCGCTGACCGCGGCGCCACCATGGTGGTGGCACCACCGGCCGCAGGACGATCCATGGCGAATCTAGTTGGACATGAGGACGGGCAACGTAGGCGCGTGGATCACGCTCTGGGTGGCGCCGCCCAGGAAAAACTCCCGCAGCCGCGAATGACCGAACCCACCCATAACCAGCAGATCGGCGGACTGCCCATTGGCGTAAGCGAGCAGGTCGGTACCGACATCATCGCCCTCGACGGGTCGCTCGATGCCCGTCGCCGCGACATTATGGCGCGCCAGATGATGCCGCACCCCGTCGATGGAGAGATCAGCTGGCAGCGGCTTTTCGCCGGTGATCGTGAGGATCTTGACCGTCTTCGCGCGCCTGCAGAGCGGCAGCGCATCGGCCAGCGCCCGCGCCGCGGCACGCGACCCGTCCCATGCAATCACGATATGGTCCCAAGCGGAGCGCGCCGGCTCGGGGAGGAGCAAAAGCGGCCGGCCGGATCCGAACAGCAGTCCCTCGATCAGCCAGCGCTCGTCGGGATGGCCGTAGATCGGCAGGAGCGTCAAATCGGACAGGCGAGCGTGGAAGGCGGCGGCATTCGGATCGACGAAGCCGCAGGATTCGATCCGCTTCTGCCGATGCGGGTCGCTCGACCCGACGATGGCGGCGAACCGGCTGCTCAGCGCGTCGGCCTGCGCGCGGATCGCCCTGTTTTCAGCGGCGATCGCCGCATCGGCGCCGACAAGCCGGCGCGCGAGCGCATTGGAGACATCGGGGATATTGATTGTCGCAAGAAGCGCGTCGAGCTCGGCGTCGAGATGTACCGCCAGCCCGTCCGCCGCAGCCAGCGCCCACTCGGGGGTTGGTGCCGGGGCGCTCAGCATTGTCAGGAGCAGTTGTCTTATCATCGCGCCATTCCTCGCTATCGGCGCGTGCGCCCGCGAAAGCACTGTCGCCTGTCCATCCCGAACAACGCACCGCATCGGCGGCGCGATATATATGAGGGTAGAAGGGACGCATCGACGACCATATGCGTATGATCCCGAGGGTGTTGCGGCCTATCGCGTAAACTCTCGAACGAGCCGGACCAGGCGATCGGTGTCGGGCGCGGGCCGTGGATCGCACGATGGGCCGATGAGCGGACCGATGGTCCTGTCGACATAGCCCGCAGCGCCCGAATAGGCCATCGACCAGTCGGGGAAACGACGCCCCGCCAGCGTTTCCTCGCGCACCACGGTAACGGCGCGATGGCGCTTGTCGCATCTGATGCTGTTCATCAGCGCCTCGATCGCATCGGGCGGTCCTTCGAGGATCTGCGCGAAGAACCGATAGGTTGCAATCAGCGCCCCCGTCACCTGCAATGCGGCGTTACGGCTGCGCGAAACTTCGACGATCCGCGCGATCTCGCCGACGCGATCCGCATGGGGCAAGAGCACTTGGCTGACATAGAGCAGCGATGCACAGGCAGACCCGGTAGTCATTGGGCAAGGCTGGCCGATAGCGCGGATAAGGGCCATCCGTAAACATCCCAATGACCTCGGCCCATCCGTATAGTTCCGAACCGGATCGAGTCTTATTTTCTTTTGTTTGCCGTGAATTCCGAACCGGAAGATGTTTCCATCTGGGCCGAAATCGCTTTCTAAGGGACCAGCACGACGGCGCCGTCGACCATGCCATCCCGGACGGCTGACACCGCCTTCCCCGCTTCTGCCAGCGGGAAGACATGCGTGACGGCTTTCACCCGCATCCCCGCGATGGCCGCAAAAAAGGTCCTACCATCGTCGCGGGTTAGATTGGCTACCGACAGGATCGATCGCTCTCCCCAGAGATCGGCATAGGGAAATGCGGGGATGTCGCTCATGTGAATTCCGGCGCAAACGACCCGACCCCCTTTCGCGACAGCCTTCAGGGCCAGCGGTACCAGCGCTCCGACCGGGGCGAAGATGAGCGCCGCATCGAGCAGCCCGGGCGGTGCCTCCTCCGAGCCTCCGGCCCAGCGACAGCCTAGTGATCGCGCGAATTCCTGGCCCCTTCCATCGCCCGGGCGGGTGAAGGCATAGACCTCGCGGCCCTGGGCGACAGCCACCTGCGCGATGATATGGGCGGCTGCGCCAAAGCCGTAAAGGCCGATCCGACGTCCGTCGCCCGCCAGGCGCAGCGCACGCCATCCGATCAGGCCGGCACAAAGGAGCGGCGCCGCAGCGACATCGTCGAGGCCGGCTGGCAGCGCGAAGCAATATCGGGCATCGGCCAGGCAGTGGCTGGCATAGCCTCCGTCGATCGTGCACCCCGTGAAGAGCGGTGCATCGCAGAGATTTTCACGGCCGCTACGACAGAAGGCGCAGCGGCCGCAGGTGCCGCCCAGCCACGGTACTCCCACCCGGTCGCCCGGCCGGAATTCAGTGACCGCAGCCCCGGTCGCCACCACCCGGCCGACGATTTCGTGGCCGGGAATGATCGGATAGCGAGCCGGAATATCCCCATCGCAGACATGCAGATCGGTACGGCAGACGCCGCAGGCGCTGACGGCGATGAGCAGTTGATAGGGCCCGGGCTCCGGCAACGCTTCGTCACAGGCTTCGAACGCCGCGCCCGGACCAGGCATGCGCATGACATGGCGCTGCTGCATGGCAACCTCCGACGGTTCAATCTGCCGGCATTCCGGCCGATTGTCGCTACGTACCGTTACCAATGCGGGCCACGATCCGGAAGCGCCATCATCTTGCCCGCCATGGCTTCAAGGCTACGGCTCAGCGCCTGGGCTCGGAAGGCCGCCCGGTCGCGAATGTCCTGAGGCCTACGCCGGAGATCAGCATGGTCAGCTGCTGAGAATCGGCGCCTATGCGTATGATCGCTGCCGCGAAGCGGCGTCGCCCGGTATACGTCACGGCCAATTCGTAAGGTTGCGGAGGCGCGTGCAGCATCCGGCCGAAAGTGGCAGCCGCGACCCAGCCCACGAGCGCGCCGCCTTCGACGGTCCGCTATCCGTATATCCACGCATATCGCGGGCTATCGCCGCTAACTAACGCTGCCCCGCGTGCCCTTACGGTACTATACTTACGAGAGGCTCCCGAGATATTTGCCGCCGTGCCAAGATAAGTTATGATGAAGCGGTAACGAGGCGGCCCGTGCGGAGTGCCGATCGATGGTCCTCCGCGCCCCGCTTTCAGGGTGGAAGCGTATTGATGATGGCTGTGGCATCCCGTTCGCTGGCGGGGCGTATCGGGATCGCACTGGCGCTGGTCGGAGCCACGGCGGCGCTCCGCTACCTCCTGCAACCATGGCTTGGCGATCGAGCCGCCTTCCTGCCCTTTACCCTGCCCATTCTCCTGACCAGCCTTTGGGCCGGGCCCGTCGCGGGCACGCTCGCCGCGGTGGCAGCAGCGCTCCTGGGCGCGCGCTTCGCCAACATCGACGGATTCGGCATAAGCGACTTTGCCCAGGTGGCGACCTTCGCGATAACGGCCGCCGGGATCATCCTTCTGGCCGACATGATGAGCCGCTCGCACCGGCGCGCCGTGGCGAGCGACGCGCAGGCCGATCAACGTGCCACCGAGGCAAGCGTCGTCGCGGAGGAACTCAATCTCCTGATCGACGGCGCGCAAAGCTATGCGATCTACATGCTCGATGCCGACGGTCGTGTGACGATCTGGAACAAGGGCGCCGAGCGCCTCAAGAGGTGGTCCGAAGCAGAGGTCATCGGCAAGAGCGGCGCGCTCTTCTACCCGGCCGATGCGGTCGAGGCCGGCAAGCCGGAGCGAGATCTCGCGCGGGCGGCGGCCGAGGGCAGGACCGAGGAAGAGGATTGGCGGGTCCGCAAGGATGGCTCCGAGTTTCTCGCCAGCGTAACGACGACGGCCCTCCACGATCCGGACGGAAAGCTGCGCGGTTTCGCCAAGGTCATTTCCGACATTACCGAGCGAAAGGCCGCCGAGGAGGCGGTGCTGTCGCGCGAAAGTCATTTGCGCTCGATCCTCTCCACCGTGCCGGATGCGATGATCGTCATCGACGACCAGGGCGCGATCATCTCCTTCAGCGCCGCGGCCGAGCGGCTGTTCGGCTATCGCGAAGCCGAACTGCTCGGCCTCAATGTCAGCCGGCTGATGCCGAGCCCTGATCGCGAACGGCACGATAGCTATCTGGCCCGTTATCTCGCGACCGGTGAGAAGCGGATCATTGGCATCGGCCGGGTCGTGTTCGGCAGGCGCAAGGATGGTACGACCTTCCCGATGGAGCTCTCGATCGGCGAGACCACCGAAGGCAGCTATCGCCTGTTCACCGGCTTCATCCGTGATCTGACCGAACGCCAGCGCACCGAGGAGCGGCTCGAATCGCTGCAGGCAGAATTGATCCATGTGTCCCGGGTCAGCGCCATGGGCACGATGGCGTCGACCCTCGCGCACGAACTCAACCAACCAATCACCGCCGTCGCAAACTATGCCGAGGCCCTGCGGGATCTATTGGCGGACCCAAATCCGGACGACTTCCCGATGATGCGCGATGCGCTGGACGATGCCGCCAAGGAAGCCTTGCGCGCGGGCCACATCGTCCGCCGCCTGCGCGACTTCGTAGCGCGCGGCGAAGTCGAGAAGACCGTCGAGCGCTTGCCCCCCCTGATCAACGAGGCTGCGGTCCTCGGGCTGATGGGCGCCAAGGAGAAGGGCATCGAGCCGGCCTTTGACCTCGACCCCTATGCATCGCCCGTGCTGGTCGATAAGGTCCAAATCCAGCAGGTGCTAATCAACCTCATCCGCAATGCCGTCGAGGCGATGGCGGAATGCGAGACCCGCAAACTGACCGTGACCAGCCGGCCCGACGAGGGCGGGTTCGTCCGCGTGACCGTCGCTGACACCGGGCCCGGCGTCGCCCCTGAAGTCGCAGAGCAGCTCTTCACGGCCTTTGTCAGCACCAAGGCCGAGGGCATGGGCCTCGGCCTCTCCATCTGCCGGACGATCGTCGAAGCGAATGGCGGCCGGATCTGGATGGAGCCGGGGCGGGACGGCGGCGCAGAGTTTCATTTTACGCTTGTGCGGGCAGCGACGGAGGACGGGGATGGAGCATGAGTGACAAGCGTCTCGTATATATCATCGACGATGAGGATGCGGTTCGCCGCGCGGCCAGCTTCATGCTCAAGACGTCCGGTTTCGGGGTCGAAACCTGGTCGAGCGGCGTCGCCTTCATGAAGGAGGTCCGCAACCTCGCCGAAGGCTGCATCCTTCTGGACGTGCGGATGCCCGATATGGATGGCCTCGAGGTCCAGCAGGCGCTGATCGACAAAGGCGTGGCTATGCCGGTGATCATCCTGACCGGACATGGCGACGTCACGATCGCGGTCAGGGCAATGAAGGCGGGCGCGGTCGACTTTCTGGAAAAGCCGTTCGAGAAGGCCGTGCTGCTGGCATCGATCGAAACAGCATTCGGACGGCTGTCGGCCGCGGAGGATATCATGGTGCGCGCGAACGAGGCTCAGACCCTGCTCGGCGTCCTGACGCCCCGCGAGCGCGACGTGCTTGAAGGGCTGGCACAAGGGCTGCCCAACAAGACGATCGCTTATGATCTTGGCATTTCTCCGCGTACGGTCGAGGTCCACCGGGCCAATCTGATGTCGAAACTCGATGTCCGCAGCCTCTCCGATGCGCTGCGCATCGCATTCGCCGCAGGGCTGGGGGCCTGACCCTATCGGGAAAATTGCGTAGCGACCCACGTTTCCCTGTCTGCGACAGCAGATGACCTTACAGGGAATAAAAACGATGGATACGCCCCGCGAGGTGCCGGCGAACCACAAGACGAGAATTCTGCTGGTCGAGGATGAACCAGCCGTCCGTCGCTCGCTCCAGCTGCTGCTTCAGGCTGATGGCTTCGACGTGCGCGCCTATGCGACCGGCAAGACCTTGCTCGCCGACCCGACAGCGCAAGATGCGGCCTGCCTCGTTGCGGATTACCGCATGGAAGAGTGCGACGGCCTCGATACACTCCGCCGCCTTCGTGAAACGGGCTGGACCGGTCCCGCGGTGCTGATCACGGCTTTTCCTTCGGCGGACCTGACGGCCAAGGCGGTGCAAGCAGGCTTCGATGCGGTGCTCGAAAAGCCGCTCCGCCAACATGTCCTCGTCCGGGCGGTCGAACGGCTCGTGCGACCGAAGGTGGGGGGTTGAGGTGGCACGGCACCCCGAGCGCCCCGAGCGCCCGTTTCGCAGCGCCTCCGCCCGCGCTCGCCGACGGCGGCCGTCGCTCGACAGCCTGACGAATCGCGAACGCGAGGTCGTGGCCGGGCTGGTCGAGGGCCTCACCAACAAACAGATCGGCGCGCTGCTTGGCATCAGCCACCGCACTATCGAGGTCCATCGCGGCCGGCTGATGCGCAAGCTCGGCGTGACGAACCTCTCGGCGTTGCTCGAAATCGCCTTCGCGCAGCGCCGCGAGCTTCCCGATCTCGCCGGCTGTTCCCGGTCCGACCAGTGCGGCGACCGGACAGGCGAGCCGGACGAACCCCGTCACGACCCTGGACAAGACGTCTAATCGCCGCCCTGGATACATGCCCCAATCGTGAACAAAATTTATTCGAGAGCGCCGGGATTGGCCGAGCGCGATTTCGAGGGGCGGAGCCCGCCCGCTCGAGACCCAAAGGCCGCGCACTGCCCTCTGTCGACGTCCGTCGATGGCTGTCTACTGCCAATCGCAAAATGGGCATACGAGTGGGGGACGAAAGGCCCGGCAGGCGATTGAGCTAGTTTTTGAGAAATGCTGGATGCCCCGTGAGCAATAGAACTCGCGTTCGTCGACGATCGTCACCGGTCCTAATGCAGCCCATAATATAGGGATTTTGGTGATCGACAGCGCGCGCTCGTTCGTTGACGTTCGCCTGAAATCGCATCATAATGAGGGAACGAACGAGGGAACAATTGGCCAAACTCACTGCCCTGAAGGTGAAGAACGCGCCGGCTGGCCGCCATGCCGATGGCCTGGGTCTCTATCTGCTGGTGAAGCCGGCCACGGATGCCCAGCTATCGCGCGGGGAGAAAACGGGGGCTCGATCATGGCTGCTGCGCGTCCAGGTCGATAAGCGGCGGCGCGACATAGGACTGGGCTCCGTCACCGACCTAACCCTTACCGAGGCGCGCGAGAAAGCCGCTGAACTTCGCAAGGTAGCTCGTAACGGCGCCGATCCCGTGCTGGAGCGCGACAGGGACAAGCGCCCTGCCCCGACCTTCAAGGGCGCGGTCGACGACGCTCATAGGGAATTGTCTCGCGGCTGGACGGCAAAACATGCCGCGGCGTTCAAAGCCTCGCTGGAAGAGCATGCCTATCCGGCCCTCAAGAATATTCGAGTCGATCATATCGAGGCATCAACCATCCGCGACGCGCTGGCCCCGATCTGGATTGAAAAGCCCGTGATCGCCCGGAAGGTTCGCCAGCGCATCGGCACCGTACTGAACTTCGCGAAGTCGAAGGGCTGGCGCACGACGGAAGCTCCTACCCGCTCTGTCGCCGTGGGGCTATCGCGCCAGCCGAAGGGGAAGAACTTCGCCGCCCTGCCCTATGCAGACGTGCCGGCGCTGGTGAAGCGCGTGCGCGCCGAAACTGTGACAGTTGGACGGCTGGCCCTGCTTTTCACGATCTTGACCGCTGCGCGATCTGGTGAGGTCCGATCGGCCCGCTGGAGCTATATCGACTTCGACGCGAAGCTCTGGCGCCGGCCAGCCGAGCTGATGAAGTCCCGCGAGGCTCATGACGTGACACTTTCCGACGCCGCGATTGAGATTCTGCGCGAAGCAGAGACGCTGCGCACGAGGAAGGGCGATCCGCTCATCTTCGAAGGCAAGGCGGGTGCCGCGATCAGCGACATGACACTGACGAAGGTATTGCGTGATATGGACGTCGCCGCGACCGTTCACGGCTTCCGATCGTCCTTCCGCGATTGGGCGGCCGAGATGATGCCTGGGACGCCGGAAGCCGTCGCAGAGGCCGCGCTGGCCCATGCCGTGCCCGACGCCACCGTGCGGGCGTACAAGCGCACGACGTTCCTTGATATGCGGCGGAAGCTGCTCGACGGCTGGGCGGGGTATCTGGCGACCGTCGACGGCGGGAACGTTAGGAAGCTGCGAGCTTAGTTGATCGCTACCGAGGCTCGTCGCCCCAGAGCCTAGCCCGCAATTCCTCGTCTAACACCTCCAGCGCCTCAATGATCTGCTCAAAATCGCCGGGAAGCTGAAATTCTTCTGGCCGATCATAGCGTAACCAATGCGCTTTGTATGGTTCGCGCATCACCTGCACGATATGTGCGAGCCGGGGAGCGTTCGATCGGAAGCCGACTTTTTCTGCCTCATCCAGGGCTTTGGTTAGATCGTGGCCTATGTCGAGCAAGGACTTTCGATCGAAAGGACCGCCCGACATAATCATCGCCGCCTTCAACATCAGCTCCAAGCCCAGACCGAGCAGATAATGCACCGATAGAGAGTGCGGTCCGTTGAAGGCGAACAGTTCCGTGTCAGATACTCGATTGCGCTCGCCCTCCGAAATAGACGCTCGGTACAGAAGAACACACGACAGGGCATGTGATCGCCCCGTCTCGAATAATGTGCGCGCTACGTCCAAATTCATCGCTTCTCTTCGGTTTCCGGCCCGCGCGATTCTACGATGTCGAGCAGGTAGCTGGCGAATACTATCAATCGGGCCGATCGCTCTGCCGAGAGACCGACTTCGCGATGGCTGAACGGGTTTTTCGCGTGGCCCACGGCTCCAACGAAAAGCATCATCTCGGCCTCACGTTCAGTTTTGATCACCGACTTGTCAGCCAGAGGACCATCCTCCGGGTTGAACGCCCTTGTCATCAGGGCCTTGCCAACCACCTCATCTCCAAACCCTCCAACGCGGCGAACGGCCACCTCGATCTCCTTGAAAGCCTGGAAGACCGCTGTGTCATGATCGCCTCGAAGGAACAGATGGCGGATCTTGCTGTAGAGCGCGGATTGCAGCAACACTGCGGGTAGCACCTGCCCCTTGCGAAATGCCTTGAAGGCATCGCCAACCCTCACTCGCTGCCCTAAGCGCGTAAGGTGCATCCATGACGATGACTGCTCGGGATCGTGCATAACGAGGCCCCGCGCAATCAACCAATCAATGGCCTCGGCGAGCGCCACAGTCACCTCGCGCTTGGTATGAGCGGCAAAGCCGCCTCCCGCAGCGGGGTAGAGATCATGGATCAGGCCCGTCAGAGTAAAGGCCGCTCGGCTCTCTGTAGGCAACCATGGTAGCAAAATTGCCGCCAACTCTTCGGCCTCAAGATCGATAAGGTCGGCCGGCTGGCCGAACATTTGTAGCAAGCTGGCCATATGTTTCGTCCGGCCTCTATTTTGGCTGAGAAGGTTGAACGGGCACTGTCAGCGCGACCAGAAAGGCAACAACCAGCGTTTTTTCAAAGACCCAAATCTTTCACCGCGCTATATGTGATCTCCCACCGATCGGAGGCAAAACCATCACCAGCCGTTCGCTTATAGACGATTGAACGCCCATCCTTGACCCAGCGCGCGGTCTTCTTCTTGTCGTCGTTGTCGTCGTTGAGCGCCATTGGCTCACCGTACTTCGCAAGCAGGTTATTGAACATCTTCGCGTCGCACTTCTCGCCGGAGAGATAGACACTATCGACCTTCGCGCCCGGCTCGGCAGTTTTGCGATCGATCAAGATCCAAACCGACAATTTGCACCCGTCGATTTCCTGATCTAGCGTGATCATCGGCCGAAACAGACCTTTGCCGGTATTGACGTGCCCCTCGGGGTAAGCCGCCGCCGCATCGGCAAATGGCATGTCCGCCTCGATCTTGCCCCAGAGCGGCGTGCCTGCAATTGCTGGCGTGCCCAGCGCCAACGCGATTGCTGCTAAAACCGCCTTGCTAACCATACCGCCTCCCCGCTGCCGAATCGCCCCCGCGACGGCATGACGATCTGAAGCGGCTGGGCCGGACTTGTCGAGATGGGGAAGCTCCGATGTGGAGGAAAGGTCAGTCGGGTACAGCAAGGTGGCACTCACCAGCCGTCGGAGCTACCCTTGCCTCAGTGGAATATTCGAAAAGAACACGCGGCTGGAAGGGTTCGTGAAACCGAGTTGGCCCATTCGCAGCGTGAAAGCCTGCGCTATTTCCAGAGCGTATGGAGAAGGCCCGACGATCACCCGGTAGATGCTTTGGTCGAGCGTGTAGGGGAAGGGCTCTGAGTTGCGGGAGCAGAGCGGCAGTGGGGCGACGATTTGCGGAATCCCCCCAATCGAGTGAGTACGCAACGCGATGTAATCGTCACGCATCTCCTTGGGGAGATGGACAATTCTCCATTCCCGCTCTTCCTGAAAACCGAGATGTTTAGTCGAGAGCGCCGCAAACTGCATTGCCGTGAAAATCTCGTCCTTCACCATGTCGCGCGGCATTTGTGCAAGGAACGAAATATTCAATATAATGCGAGAGACAAATTCACCGAATTCAGCAAAGAATTGCGGCTCGCCATAGACGGCGGGGCTCGTCGCCACGCCGAGTTGCACTCCATCATCTGCAAATGCGACTTTGGGATCGATGAGAATAGCAACACCGGCCTTCCCCCCATAAGCGCGCCACATTGACAGAGTGCCCATCAAGTCGGTCGGGTCATGCTCGCAAAGTGAAGCCAAAAACGTAGTGCTGCGAGCGTCGCTGAGCATCTCCGTGAAATGGCCTGTCAATTCCTCCCAAAGACCAGGGAACACGCTATTTAGGTGCAGCCCCAATTGCTTACCGCCGGAAGTGCTCAGGGCGGCATCGACACACTGCTTTCCCAACTCGACTTCACGCAAATCGTTCATCAAGCTTGCCTGGCGCAGCCAGAATTCGCCACTGTTCAGAATGTTGAGAGCGTTCTCGGCGGTCGTATAGTGCGCAAGAAGTTTGGTCTCTCGAAGGCGTTGCTCTTCGCGAATAGCGTGAGCAAAAACGATCTCACGAAAGCGCTCCTCGGGCGTTCCGGTCATTCGCTCGTCAGCCCCTTCTCGACCAGCCGGCGGATAGCTTCAGCGCGCTTCAGCCCCTCGCGGTCAGCATAGCTATCGATCCGGGCACGCAAATCCTCGGGGAAGCGGACACCCCACATAGGATCTGAACCGGTTGCCGGGCGGCCCCTGCTCTTTTTTTGATTATCAGATATTGACGTCATACGATTTTCTGATTATCAAGAAAACAGGCCGAGGGGAAGCGCCAACTTCCACCCCGGCCCTAACCGAAACCGATCACGGAGCGATCGATATGGCTACGAACCCTGTACTCTCCGTTGCGCTGAATGTGCAGCCCTTCCTTATCGCGTTCGACGACCTCTCCGACCGCGACGCGCTTCGACTGTTTGAGCAGCTCGCCGAGCGGTTCAGCTTCTCGCGCGGTCATGACCGTATCCATTCCGCCATCCGCACGATCGCATATGATGCGGCTCAGGATGCCGGCTGGCGCGGCGAAGATCTGGCTGAGCGCTACCTTGAGGCCGATCGCCATACCGGGCGCATCCAGAGCGCGCCGGCCGTATCGCTCACCGTGATCGAGGGAGGGCGCTGAGATGGCCACCAAGCTACTGGCTTTCCCCGAGCGCGGCGGGACCGGGTTCAACATTCCGAGGGAGACCAAGATCGGAGAGCTGGACCTGACGAACCTCTACTCCATGTCGCTGGTTCACAGCGCAGAGTATAACCGCAAGCATCGATCGAATGCGCCGGCAGAAGCCGAATATCGGTTGGAGCGCACGCCCGAACTGCTGCTGGCGCTTTGCCTCTTCGAGCAGCTTCCCCATGGCCGCAAGAACATGGTCCGCCACGGCGTTCAAGAGGCTTACCAGCGTACCGGAGATGAGGGCGCGCGCGCTCTCGGCAACATGCTCGCGGCGGCTGTCGCTACAGTGAGGCGCTGACATGGACGCGACTACCCCCACCCGCCGCAGCGCGCTCGGCATCCTCGCCACCGGCCCGATCGCCGTGCTGCCCGCTCTCGCCGTCATGCAGTGCAGCGCCCCGGCCGACGCAGCAATTGACGGAGCCCTCGCCAAGGCGATTGAGCGCTATCGGGCCGCCGAGGCCGCCGTCCACAAGTTCGATCTAGAAGTGCATCAACCGGCCTTTACGAAGTGGCGCGCGGCGATGGAACGGCGGTCGGATCGCCAAACCACGCGGACCCTGTTCACCAACGACGGGTGGAAGCCGCTCCGCGTGGACGACGATGGAATGGTCAAATTCGCTCGGTACATCATCACGACGCACCGAGCGATCGATCCGGACCATTGGGATGCCATGGAGGAACTGGCCGCATTAGCAGATGCCCGCGACGCCGACCTTCCCAAGCTGCGCGCGCAATATCGGATCGATGAGCTGATTCGCGCCAGCGAGGCTCTTGGGGACGCGGCAGATGAGGCCGAGAAGGCGGTTATCGCGACGCGGGTCACTTCGCTTGCCGAACTGGGGCTGAAAGTAGAGTTCATCATCGCGCAACAGGCTTGGGACCATGCCGATACGGCGGAGGCCATACAGGCCGACATCGAGCGCCTTGCCGCCGCAGGGAGGGCCTGACCGGCTGGTACGCGCACGCGCGCTGATATAAACTCGGGACGGGGATAGGCCGGCCAGCCGATAAGCGCGACACTCCGACGCGCTTCCCCGCCTTACTCTCGGAGCCGCTACGGAGGGCGGAGTGGGCGACAACGATACTGAGAGCGGCCCGCCAAGCGCTGCGGAGGGGCAATGGGAACCCCCTTCGCCCGACGTGTGGATACCGTTTCGCAATGCCCTTAAGCGCGCGTACGACGCGATGTCAGTCGGCGACGAAACCGAAGGCGTACTTGACCTCAGCATCTCCGCGCTGGGCACTAGAATAAGAGATGGAGTTATCAGGTTCGAGGCCAGCCGCACCGAACGGCGGCTCCAGTACGAGGGCCATGGTGCGGAATATCGTAGCTTCGATGGGGAAGATAAGGCCGCCTTCGCAACGTTCCTCTATTCAACCTGCAAAGGTCGGGACGAAGGAGAGCTAAGCGTTGAAGGCCGCGTCTTGTCGTTGATCGACTTCGAACCATTCTCAGGCGATTTCAAATATCAGATAGAAAGCAGCTCACCGCCTTGGAAAGTCCTCTATTCGGCATGGGATCTTCGGCTTTCACGAGCGGATGTCGATGCATGCTGGCCACCCATAGATGAACCGCCAGCCGTCAAACCAGCGGGAATTGCGGAGTTGGTGGCCAAATCCACGAAAGGCCGACCTGCGGCTGGCTGGTGGCCGACCTTCGCGGAGGAGTTAGCCACCTACATTCACGAGGTCGGAATTCCGGCCGGACAAGGCAACGAAGGTCAATCGGCGCTCATCGATACCATCTGCGAGCGGCTGGCGCGGCAGGGGAAGCCGGAACCGTCCCGCTCGACGATCCAGCCCGTCATCAACGCGGTTCTTCGCCGCCTGCGCGAAGAGCGCCACTAGCCCCCATAGAACTTTCCGGCTTTTCCGGCCCTATCCGGCTGACGCGAAAAGGGCGAACCGCGACGATTGCTGACATCCCACAACGGGAAGGAGCAATCGAAATGGACCCGGTAACAGTCACCGTCGATGACGCCTGCAAGGCGATCGGCATCAAGCGAACCAAGATTTACGAGCTGATTAATTCCGGTTCGCTGCGCATCGTTAAGATCGGCCGCCGCACCCTTGTTAAGACCGACAGCATTCGCGCCCTCGTCGGTAGCGAGGCGGCCTGACATGCCCCCGAGCGCACTCAAAGCAGCATCTTCCGGCCTGCGCGCCGATGTCCTGCTCGTTGGTGGCGGTGGTGGTGGCGGCAACGCGAGCGGCACGTTCGCAGGCGGCGGCGGTGGCGGCGGGGATGTCGTCGCGGCAGCGCGTCGCTTCCTTCGCGGCACGGCCTACACCGTCACGATCGGAGCTGGTGGCGCTGCCTCGACAGCGGGCGGAACCACGTCGATCAGCGGCACCGCTGTCTCGGATAGCGCAACCGGCGGCGGTGACGGCGGCGACACCAACGGCGCTGGTGGTAGCGGCGCGAACGGCGGGGGTGGCGGCTATAGCGGTGGCGCGGCCGGAACGGGCTCGACCGGCTTCAATGGCGCGGCGGCAGGCACCACCAATGGCGGCGGTGGTGGTGGTGACAGTCAGGCCGGCGCGATTTCGGCCGCGAACCCCAAGGGCGGCGACGGCACCGCTAACAGCTACAGCGGCTCGTCGGTTACATATGGCGGCGGTGGTGGTGGCGGTGGCAACCAGTCCGGTGGCCTGCAACCCGGTGGCGCTGGCGGCACTGGCGGGGGCGGAGCGGGGGGCGGCGCTTCGCCGGGCACGGCCTCCCCGACCGCAGGCATCGTCAATACCGGCGGCGGGGGCGGTGGTGGCCAGGGCAGTGGCAGCAGCAATGCAGGCGCAGCCGGCGGCTCGGGCATCGTGATCGTCCGGTACTACGGAGCCCAGCGCGCGACCGGCGGCACGATAACTTCGTCGGGCGGCTACACGATCCACACCTTCACTTCATCCGGCACCTTTACGGTTAGCTGAGGGAGAGCGCGTCATGTCCAATCCCTTCAAAGATCACCGGCCAGCCGCGATGGCGCTCCTCACGTCTGGGGCAGCGCTCAGGCCGAAAGAGGGCCAGTTCCTTGGCGGCATCGCCTTCGACGCTAACCCGCTCACCCCAAAGCAAACCGAATGGTTGAGCGTGCTGCTCGAAAAACATGGCCTCCAGCCGATGGAGGCGCGCTCATGAAGTACAATCCCATCTACCCGGAAACGCCCGGCCATCGCTACGTCGATACATCGATCGAGGCGGCTGCGGCCATCGCTCCGAAGTGCGGCCGGCTCCAGCGGCTGGCGCTGGCCGCGATCAAGGAAACTGGCGTTTCCGGCCTAACCACCGACGAATTGGCCAACCGGCTGGGCGTCGATCGCGGAAGCATTCAACCACGCACCAGCGAGTTGAAGCTGCTTGGACTTATCCGCGACAGCGGCCAGCGCCGACGCAATCTCAACGGCAAGCGGGCGATCGTCTGGACGGCGGCGGGAGGTGTGGAATGAACCTCTTCCCCATCACGTCGCCGCCGCTCGACATCGGCAAAGGCTACGCTGTGACCTTTACATTCGACGGTACGCGGCTGGACTGTGAATGGTCGCCTCGCATGCCCTATGGACGGCGCGGCCGATCGCTGCTGCCTGCCTATAAGCTGGCGCGGACCCTCTTCCTCGGCAAAGTCGCGGTTGTCACGGGCCAGAACATCGCCGTTGTCGATATGCCGGCTGGCGAGGTGCGGTCATGACGGAGCCGGTTCTTATCTCGCTTCGCGATCGCGGCTTCAACGTCATCGGCGAATGCGTGGCGGTGATCCGGCTGGAAGATCGCAAGAGCTTCGCGGTCGGCGTGCAGGATCGGTTTCGGCGCGGGGGTACGGGCAGGGTGTGGCGGTCGCTGAAGGCCGCTCGCAACCGTGCGGCGTTCCTGGCTGATCTGCACCGGCTGCCTGTCGTGGAGTCGATCTGATGGCTACCGCGACCTCCCCAAACCCACTGCTCGACGCCGCATTGGAATATGCCAGCAAATGGGGCTGGCCCGTGTTTCCCTGCGACGAGCATAAGAGCCCGCTGACGCCGCACGGTTTCAAAGACGCGACTACCGACCCGAGGCAAATCGCTGCCTGGTGGCGTCGTTGGCCGAACGCGATGGTAGCGGCGCCGACCGGATCGAAGATCGGTGCTTGGGCGCTCGATGGTGATGATCTTCCCATCTTTCAGGCAGCCGCTGTCGAGAAAGGGATCGCGCTACCTGCAACGCGCCGATCGATCACCTCGAAGGGCAAGCACTTCTTCTTCTCGTGGGATCCGGAACAGCCGGTTCACAATGCGCAGAAGCATCCCAAAAAGGGGTGGGCATTTCCCGATCTGCCCGGGATCGATGTGCGTGGCGAAGGCGGTTACGTCATCCTGCCGCCGAGTGTCCACGAGTCCGGCCATGTGTATGCCTGGGAATCGCTTGAAGAGCCCAGCGAGGCTCCGGACGAGCTATATAGCATCGTCCGCAAGCTGGATCAGGGTGGCCCGCTGCGGGCCACCGCCAACCCCATTGACCCATATAGCGCAGCATCTAGCGTTCTGGCCCGTGCGATCCATGGTGAGGATACGCCCTGGGGTGTGGCTGCACTCAGAGAGGAATGCGACACCATCGCGAGCGCTGGTGCGGGTGCTCAGGAAAGCGCCCTCAACGATGGTTCACTGAAAATCGGCGGCGTCGTCGGCGGTGGCTATCTGAGCTTCCGCACCGCGTCGGCCCAGTTGATCGCGGCCGGTCTCGCAATGCCCTCTTATAATGATAGGCACCCCTGGACGACCGAGCAAATCGCCAAGAAGGTCGATCGCGCGTTGCGCGATGGCATGGCGACGCCTCGCGGACCTTCACCGGCAGCAGCAAATGACACCCTTGTAAGCGCTCCGGCCATCAGTCGTTCGCCTAACTCTACCCCGCTGACCATTATCGCTACGCCCTACATCTGGCGCGAACCCGAAGCGATCAAGCCGCGCGAGTGGGTCTATGGCCGCTCGATCCAGCGCGGCCACGTTCGAGCGATCGTAGCCCAGGGCGGTGCGGGCAAGACGATCCTGAGCGTCGGTGAGGCCCTTGCGATGGTGACGGGCCGGGATTTGCTCGGGCAGGCTGTACCGGGCGGACCAAAGCGCGTCTGGCTTTGGAACCTTGAGGATGACATGGACGAGCTGGCCCGCATCATACAGGCCGCGTGCAAGCATTGGCGCATCACGGAGGCGGATATAGCCGGCCGCCTGTTCGTCGATAGCGCACTGGACGGGGCTCCGCTCAAGCTGGCCACCAGCACGCCCGCCGCTGGCCTCGTGATCAATCGACCGCTGGTTGAGGCTCTAACCGCCGAGATGATCGGACGCGGCATCGACTATCTGCATGTCGATCCGTTCGTATCGTCGCACGCGGCACAAGAGAGCGACAATATGGAGATCGATACCATCGCCAAGGAATGGGCGGCGGTGGCGAAGCGGGCGAATGCCGGTATCGGCCTCGCGCACCATGTCAGCAAGTCCGGAGCGGTCGAGGCAACTGCGCTATCGGCGCGTGGCGCGGTGTCGCTTATCAATGCCTGTCGCTCGGTCCTCGTCCTCAATCGCATGAATGAGCAGGAGGCGTCCAAATACGGGATCGAGGAAGAGAAGCGCCGCAGGTTCTTCCGCACCTATGACGACAAGAATAACCGCGCGCCTCCGTCCGACGCCTCAGATTGGTTCCAGATGGTCTCGATCAGCCTCGGCAATGCCGATGACGGATATGGCGACAGCATGGGCGTCGTCGTGCCGTGGTCGCCGCCTGATGCCTTTGACGGCGTGACGGCGAACCATCTTTATGAGGTCCAGCGCATTGTCGATCAGAAGAGAGAGACTGAGCGGTATCGCGCTGACGTTCAGGCCGGCGCATGGGTCGGCAGGGTTGTCGCGGAGGTTCTTGGGCTCAGCGCCGAAGCCTCGGAAAAGGCTGACCGCGCGAAGATCAATCGTCTGATTGCTACCTGGCTCCATAACGGCGCGCTGGTGAAGGTCGACGGTAGCGACACAAAGGCCAATCCCCGCAAGTTTATCGAGGTCGGACAGTGGGCCGTGCAAGGTTCCCCACCTGACAGTTTCAAGGTGGGGAAAGGTGGGGAAAGGTGGGGGTACGGTTTTCCCCACCCCACCTCGCCTATAAAGAGGCGAGGAGGTGGGGAACGGGAAACCGAACCACCTCACCTTGCGGACCATGGTGGGGAAGAAGGGGGCTCGTGGCGGCACGGCAACCCTGCTCTCGGCCGCGTCGTCGAAGAGGAAGACGATCCCGCCGTTGCCGACTTTCTCGCTGGCCGGGAGCCAAAATTCTGATGGCGCAGGAACCGAAAAATAGCGGTCGAAAACCGGACGGCACCTTCGCGGCCGGCAACCGGATGGGCGGCAAGCCAAAGGGCGCGCGCCATCGGGTAACGCTTGCGGTCGAAGCGCTGTTGGAAGGGCAGCACGAGGCCCTGACCCAGCGTGCTATCGAGAAGGCGCTTGAGGGCGACACTACCGCGCTACGCCTCTGCCTCGACCGCATATCCCCGCCCAGGAAGGATGCCCCGATCTCGTTCGAGCTACCCCCGGTCAAGTCTGTTGCCGATGCCGTGGAAGCGTCTGCGTCGGTGCTGACTGCGGTCGCGAGTGGCGAGATCACCCCGGACGAGGCCGGGCGCGTGATGGCGATCCTGACGGCTCACAAGAGCATCGTTGAGGCTGGGGATCTGGAGCAGCGGATCGCTGCGTTGGAAGAGAAAGGGAAATTGTGATGCAGTTGCGCAATCGGGTTTCGGAACTGGAGCGGCGTGCCGGCGGAAGCGTCAACGCGGTCATGGAAATTCAGAGGGTCATGGTCGAACCATCGCCGAGCGGGCCACGTCCTAACGGCGCTATACTTATCAGGCGGCTGGATGGAACCGCGTCGGAATGGATCAGGGGAGAACGAGCATGAGCGGGGATCTCTATCGGCGCGTCGCGGCTTTGGAGGCGATCAAGGGGCAGGCTTTGGCCGGATCTGTGATCGCGTTTATGATCAACGGCGCTTCCGATGATGAAGTCATTGCGGTTGAATATCTCTCGGTCGTCACGGCTCGCCAGTCGGGAGAGGCGCTGGCGGAAACTGTGAAGCGAGCAAGATTGATCGCGCCGCACGCCGACTATCCGGTGATGACCTTCACCTATTCCGACGAGGCCAAGGCCCGGCTGGGGCAGAACGATCTTGCGAATGCCGCGCCCAATAGCTGGCCTGTCCCCTCGCCAGCCGGCCATGCTCGCCATGTGGAGGCCACGTTATGACCATTCGCACACGCCTGGAGAGGCTGGAGTCCCAACAACCCGCATCGGTCGATCGGCCGCCCGTGATCATCAAGTTCATCGACACGACGGATGCCGACGTGATCGGCATGAGCACTGGTTCCCATTCGGTAATGCGCCAGGCGGGCGAAGCGTATCACGAGTTGATCGCCCGAGCCCGGCCTGTGCTCGCAATCACCGCCGCTGGAATGCCGGTCATCATGACTGCGATCTATTCAGACAAAGCGCGGGCGAGAGGGCGGGAGCAGCCTGATCGCCCGGCTAATCTCCCTTCCTGAGGCGGCGTTAGACCTTCGATTTTTTCTCGATTGTGTAGCCCGCATCATCGAGCGCCTTCATCGCCGCAACCGTTAGATGCTCGCTCTCTTCGGTGCTGCGATGAAGCTGATCCCACTGAGTGCCATCACCCACATTAGGATGATTGATGTTCGCTTCCCGGATCGCCTCGCGAATGATGAAGAAAACTTCGTTGCGATCCATATAAATCCCCCAAGACTTTTGGAACGAGCGCATATGGTGATGACCGCGCTCAATCGCTAGCGCTCGCCTGTAATCGCAAAACGATGTGGGACCAAATGAGGGAACGAATCATCCTTCGTACGAAAGACGCCAGCTAATTCAATCGCTTATGGAAAATCCTTGGATGCCCCGTGAGGATTCGAACCTCAATTAACGGAGTCAGAGTCCGTAGTCTTACCTTTAGACGACGGGGCATCGACGGCAGAGCGGCGACATAGGAAGGGCCGCGAGTCCTGTCAACGACTCCCTGCCGCGGCTGCGGCTTGCCCCCGCGCGCATCACCGACTAGTCTCGTCGCCAAGTTCCGGGCGGTCTCCAGTCGCGCGGCGAGAAAGAAACGAGACAGATGGCGCAAGGGCAGCATCAGCCCGCGCCGCGCCCCCCGCACGAAGGGGAGCGTCGCGCGCAACCTTCCCTATTTCATTCGCGGCCGCGGCCTATCTATGCCGCGCTGGACCTCGGCACCAACAATTGCAGGCTACTGATCGCGCGCGATGCGGACGAGGGCTTCGTCGTCGTCGACGCTTTTTCGCGCATCGTTCGTCTCGGTGAGGGCCTCGCCGCGACCGGGCGCCTTTCGGATGCCGCGATTGACCGCGCGATCAGCGCGCTGTCGGTCTGCGCGGACAAGCTACGGCGGCGCAACGTCTCGCTCGTGCGATCGGTCGCCACCGAGGCCTGCCGGCGCGCCGAAAACGGCCGCGACTTCGTCCAGCGCGTCTACCGGGAAACCGGCATCGCGCTCGAGATCATCAGCCCGGAGCAGGAGGCGCGGCTCGCGGTGCTCGGCTGTCACGCATTGATCGAACCGGGCGAGGGATCGGCGCTGGTCTTCGACATCGGTGGCGGTTCGACCGAACTGATCCTGATCGATGCCGATGATAGCCCGCCAAGGATGCTCGACTGGTTCTCGGCGCCGTGGGGCGTGGTCTCGCTATCGGAGACCGAACCGCACGTCGGCGCGGACAGCAGCGGGCTGCTCGCCAGCTACGCGCGGATGCGCGCACGCGTCGCCGAGAGCTTTGCGCAGTTCGCCACCAAGCTCGGCGATCATCGCTTGCGCGGTCGGCTGCTGGGCACGAGCGGCACGGTGACGACGCTGGCCAGCGTCCATCTCGATCTGCCCAGCTATGACCGGCGCAAGATCGACGGCCTCGTCGTGCCTGTCGAAGCGATCCGCGCCATCAGCGCGAGGCTGGCGGGGATGACCGTCGCCGAGCGTGCCGAATTGCCCTGCATCGGCAATGAACGCGCAGACCTTGTCGTCGCCGGCTGCGCGATCCTCGACGCCATTCTCGACATATGGCCCGCCGAGCGGCTCGGTGTCGCCGACCGCGGCATCCGCGAAGGCATACTGCGCTCGCTGATCGCGCGCGACCGGTCGAGGCAGCGGCCATGACCAAAGGCACCGGCAGCCGTCAGCGCATCAAGACGGCCAAGGGGCGCAGCGCCTCCTCGATCAAATGGATCCAGCGCCAGCTCAACGACCCCTATGTGCGCCGGGCGCAAGCGGAGGGCTATCGCTCTCGCGCGGCCTATAAGCTGATCGAACTCGATGAGCGCTTCCACTTCCTGCGCGGCGCCAGGCGGGTTGTCGATCTCGGTATCGCGCCCGGCGGCTGGACCCAGGTCGTGCGCCGCGTCTGTCCGCAGGCGACGGTGGTGGGGATCGACCTGCTTCCCACCGACCCGATCGACGGCGCCGTCATCCTCGAAATGGACTTCATGACCGATCAGGCCCCGCCCCTCCTCGCCGAGGCGCTGGGTGGGCCCGCGGACATCGTGCTCTCCGACATGGCTGCCAATACGGTCGGCCATCAGCAGACCGACCATCTACGAACTATGGCGCTGGTCGAGGCAGCGGGCCATTTCGCGGGGGAAGTGCTGCAGCCGGGCGGCACCTTCGTTGCGAAGGTGCTCGCGGGAGGCGCGGACCATGGCCTGGTCGCTGAACTGAAGCGCATGTTCACGACCGTCAAACACGCCAAGCCGCCCGCCAGCCGCAAGGACTCGTCGGAATGGTATGTCATCGCGCAGGGCTTCAAGGGGCGAAGCGCCATCGAGCTGCCCTGATGCGGAGGCGCGGCTACCTTATCCGCATCACCCGGCCCTCGGCCGGCCCGCGCTGACGCGCAGGACAAATGCGGCGATGGAAGTTTTTGTCGAGACAGATCTGTACCGCCTCGAGCCAGCCATCGCGACTGATGTCGACCCGGAACTCCTCCGCCCGCATCCCCGGATTGGCGCGCGCGAAGGCTTCCTTGAATTGGGCGACGGTCATGGAATGCCCGCGCAACTCGGCGCCTTCGGGGAAACCAAGCTGCGCGTAAAGCGAGCGCGCCCTGGCGAAATATTCGGCCGGGGTCTTCGCCATGCACGTGCCGTGCTTCTCCCACTCATGCTGGAGCAGTTGGACCGACGGCGTGGCGCAGAGCTGCTCGCGTACCACCTTGTCGGGCACCAAGCGAGTCGGCTTGCAATATTGCGGGCGTTGCGCTTCCTGCCCTTCGGGCCAAAGACCATGGAGGATGAAACCGAACTCCCCCATCAGCCCGCTGCACTGCAGCCGCGCCTTGGGGCTGCTCATGCGGCTCGCGCAATATTGCGGCGACCAGCTTACCGCCAGCGTGTAGCCGCCGATCGGCGAGAGCCTACGCGGCGAGTCGGACGATGGCCCCTCCAACTCGGCCAGCGGCAACTGGGCCGGGACATCGCAGCTCGGCGCCTGCCTGGCGCAGGCCGTTCCCGACAGCAGCGCGACGACCGCGAGCAGCGGACCGATACGCATCAGATGGCCCGGAAATCGAGACCGATGTCCACCGCAGGCGCCGATTGGGTGAGCCGGCCGACCGAGATATAGGTCACGCCGGTCTGGGCAATCGCCTTGATCGTATCGAGGCGGACACCACCGGACGCCTCGGTCGGGACCCGCCCGCCGATCAGCGTGACCGCCCCGCGCAGCGTCGGTGGGTCCATATTGTCGAGGAGGAGATGAGTCGCCCCGGCCGCCAGGGCCGGCTCGATCTGGTCGATCCGGTCGACCTCGACCATTATCCGTTCTATGCCGGCGGCGACCGCACGGCGAACGGCCTCGCCGATATGGCCCGCGACCGCGACATGATTGTCCTTGATCATCGCGGCGTCGTCGAGCCGCATGCGATGGTTGGTGCCGCCGCCCATCCGCACCGCATATTTCTCCAGCACGCGCAGGCCGGGTATCGTCTTGCGCGTATCAAGCAGCGTGGCGCCGGTGCCAGCGATCGCATCTACGTAGCTGCGCGTGATCGTGGCAACGCCCGAAAGATGTTGGACGGTGTTGAGCGCCGAACGCTCCGCGGTGAGCAGCGCCCGCGCCCTGCCCCGCACCCGCATCAACACGCCGCCCTTCGCAACCCGCGCGCCATCCTCGACCAGCGCCTCGACCGTCGCATCGGGATCGAGCGCGCGAAAAAAAGCGGCGGCCAGCGGCAAGCCCGCGACGCTGATAGCCTCGCGGCTTGCCATCTCGCCCTCGAACAAGGCGTCAGCGGGGATCGTCGCGGCCGAAGTGATATCGCCATCGCGACCGAGATCCTCGGCAAGCGTCGATCGGACGAAGACCTCGAGGTCGAAGCCGGGAAGGGAGAAGGTCATGTTGAGCGCCTATCCGCCCGAGCCAGAGCCCGCAAGCCGGACGATCACCGTTGCAATCGGCACGATTCCCCTGTCCCTCCGATCCCATCCGCGGCACGCATGAACGGATCGCGCCGATCCGGACCGCACCGCGACCTCAGAGCTTCGGTCGGCCAACATCCGGCCCCGAAAGACCCCCCGTCATCTCCAGCATGCGGTCGAGCGAACGCTTCGCCTTGACCCGGATCTCCTCGTCCACCTCGATCTGCGGCTTCAGATCGCGCAGTGCGAGGTAGAGCTTCTCCATGGTGTTGAGCGCCATATAGGGACACATGTTGCAGTTGCAGTTCCCATCGGCCCCGGGAGCGCCGATGAAGCGCTTGTGCGGCGCCGCCTTCTCCATCTGATGGATGATGTGCGGTTCGGTCGCGACGATGAACGTGGCGGCCTCGGTTTTCAGAACATAATCGAGGATACCGCGCGTTGACCCCACATAATCGGCATGATCGAGGATGTGCACCGGACATTCCGGATGGGCGGCGACCGGTGCGTCGGGATGCTGGGCTTTGAGCTTGAGCAATTCGGTCTCGGAGAAGGCCTCATGGACGATGCAGCTGCCTTCCCAAAGCAGCATGTCGCGACCGGTTTTGCGCGCGAAATAGCCGCCAAGATGCCGATCGGGGGCGAAGATGATCTTCTGATCCCGGGGCAGCTGCGCCAGGATCGTCTCTGCCGAGGACGAGGTCACGATGATGTCGCTATGCGCCTTCACGGCAGCCGAACAGTTGATGTAGGTCAGCGCCAGATGGTCCGGATGCGCAGCACGGAAGCGCGCAAATTCCTCCGGCGGGCAGCTGTCCTCGAGGCTGCAGCCGGCATCCATGTCGGGGAGTATGACCGTTTTCTGCGGCGACAGGATCTTGGCGACCTCGGCCATGAAACGAACGCCGCAAAAGGCGATCACATCGGCATTGGTCGCCGCCGCCTTGCGCGAAAGGTCGAGGCTGTCGCCGACGAAATCGGCGAGATCCTGAATCTCGGGAGTCTGGTAATAATGCGCCAGGATGACGGCGGTGCGCTCCTTGCGCAGCCGATCGATCTCCACGCGGAGATCCAGGCCGGTCAGGCTCTCGACGGGCGCGTTCATGTCTTTGCTCTCCAGACGAGCGGCGGGCTCACGCCGCCAGGCTCCATTCGCTGTGGTGACGGCAAGCGATGCCGCGTTGCTCGAGATTGATCAGATGAGCGAGCACCGACAGCCCCGCCGCATTGTGCAGCCGCTTGTCGACCCCGGCATACATCTCACCGACCATCGTCGGGATATCGCCCACCTGCCGCTCCAGCAGGCGTATGATCTGTCCCTCGCGCTGTTTGCGATGGCCGATCAGCCCGCGCACGAAACGTTGCGGCCGTTCGATGGGATCGCCATGGGCCGGATAATAGGTGGCATCCTGATCGCGCGCCATCAGCCGCTCGAGGCTTTCGAGATAGCGGGCCATGTCCCCGTCGGGCGGCACCACGACGGTGGTCGACCATCCCATGACATGGTCACCGGTAAACAGCGCCCCTGCCTCCGGCACGGCGTAGCAGAGATGGTTGGAGGTGTGTCCAGGCGTCGCCACCGCCTGAAGCGTCCAGCCTTCGCCTGTGATGATATCACCGTCGCGCATCACCTCGTCCGGCTCGTAGCCGGTATCGAACGACGCGTCGGCGCGCGGACCGCTGCTATCGAGTACAAGCGGTGCGCAGCCGATAATGGGGGCGCCGGTGCGCTCCTTCAGTTCCGCCGCGGCAGGGCTGTGATCGCGATGGGTGTGCGTGCAGACGATAGCGCGGACCCGGGAATCACCGATTGCCCGCACCAGCGCATCGACATGGCCGGCTATCGCCGGTCCCGGATCGACCACCGCAACGTCCTCGCCTCCGACCAGATAGGTCTGCGTGCCGGTATAGGTGAAAGGCCCGGCATTGCCCGCCAGCAGGCGGCGCACCAGGGAGTGCTGCATCTGGGCAACGCCGACGACCTGCTCACTCATGGCGTCCATGTGGCATCGGACGGCGATAAAGTGAAGGCCGCTGAGGCGAATTCTGTTAGCGAGCAGAAGCTTCAGGCCGCAATCGGCAGATCCAGCCTGCGATCGTCGTCGTTCGACGACAGCGCCGCGCAAAGGCGTGGCGAGGCGTCTACCGCTTCCACCGCGCGCGGCGGGAAAAGCCAACGCGATGCGGCGACCAACAGCCCCAAGGCGAGATAAAGCGCGATGACCAGGCCGGGGCCGAAGAGCAACGCCAGCGACAGCAGCGCCCGGAGCCAGTCCGGATGGAATCCGAAGTCCTGGCCGATCGCTTCGCAAATGCCCAGGAAGGTGTCGTGGCGGTTCAGAACATCGACTCCGCTCATCATCTCAGCGCTCCTTGCCGGACCGGAAAAGCCGATCGGTAGCGATGCCAGACCCATGCGCGGGTCGCGCCAAGACATTCTCTCCAACGCTTTCGGTGCTATCCCTCCAGAATAGCGCGGCTGGGTTAAGGAAAGCTGACGGAACCGCCAGCGACTATAGTCGAACTAGCGAGCGCCGTGCCGGGCGTATCGGGCGATTGCCCGGAAATCGCTGAACACTCCGTCGACGCCATGGCGAAAGAAACGGCGATATTCCGATACACCATTGCCATGCATCGCCGGATCCTCGCCGACGCGGTCGTCCAGTGCCAGAAAGATATTCTCCTGCCGAAAGGTCCAGGCATGGACAAGCAGGCCCGCCGCATGCGCATCGGCAACGAGCGACGTCGGCGGCAGCGACCGCCCGGCCGCGTCGCGTGGCTCGATCAGAAGCTTGTTCGGCCCGATGGCATCGGCATAGGCGGCGATGTCTCTTAGGCCTCCGGGCGAGATCATGTCGCTTACCGTAAGCCCCGTCCCCACCACTTTCTGATCATGGGGCGGCTCTCGCTGGTCGATGAGCTGGACGAGCCGGAGGCTCGTCATCGCCCTTAGGTCTTTCAGATTCGCCGTCTCGAACGATTGAATGAACACGGGATCATCGGGCGCGGAGAAGCCGGCTTTCGCCAATGCGTCGATCAGCGGCCGCTCCATCGCCAGCCCCAGCGCCGCGAAGTAGCTCGGATGCTTGGTTTCGGGATAAATGCCGATGCGGCGTGGAGCCGTCTTCACCAACGCCAGAACCTCGTCCAATGTGGCGATGGCCTCGTCGAGGTAGCTGTTGTTGGTGGGCCTCAGTTGCGGAAGCCGCTCGCGCGCGCGGAGCGTCTTCAATTCCGTAAGCGTGAAATCCTCGGCGAACCACCCGATTTTCTCACGACCATCGACAAGCTTGCTTGTCCGCCTGCTAAAAAATTCGGGGTGATCGGCAATGTTCGTGGTGCCACCGATCTCGTTTTCGTGTCGGATGATCAGGACACCGTCACGGCTTATCACCAGGTCGGGCTCGATATAATCCGCGCCCTGCTCGATTGCCCGGATATAGGCGGCAAGCGTATGCTCGGGCCGTTCACCCGAAGCTCCGCGATGGGCGATGATGATCGGGCCGGCGGCCGGGCCGATCACGGCAAGCGGCCCCGCCCGCCCAAAGAGCAGGCGGCGCCTGATGAAGGCTCAGCCGTGTGCCACGCCCTTTTCGCTGAGGAGCTCGGCCAACTCGCCGGATTCATACATTTCCATCATGATGTCGGACCCGCCGACGAACTCGCCCTTCACATAGAGCTGCGGGATCGTCGGCCAATCGGAGAATTCCTTGATGCCCTGCCGGATACCTTGATCCTGCAAAACGTCGATCGTCGCATATTCAATCCCGAGGTGATCGAGGATCGCCACCGCCCGGCTGGAGAAACCGCACTGCGGGAACAGCGGCGTTCCCTTCATGAACAAAAGCACGTCGGCGGAATTCACCGCCGTCGCGATCCGCGTCTGAGCATCGTCAGTCATGTCACTGATCCTTTGGAATGGCGGTGGTGAGTTGGAGCGCGTGAAGCACGCCGCCCATCCGTCCGCCCAGCGCTTCATAGACGCGCTGATGCTGTCGGACGCGCGGCAAGCCTCGAAATTCCGCGCTGACTACGCGCGCGGCATAATGATCGCCGTCGCCGGCGAGATCGGTGATCTCGACCTGCGCGTCGGGCAGCGCCGACCTGATCATCGCCTCGATCTCGGCTGCAGCCATCGGCATGGCTTATTGCTCTTCCATGATCTGGCGGCGCGCCTCGGTGGTCTTGGCATTGAGAGCCGAGCGAATGCGTCCATCGTCGATCTCGACGCCGGCCGAAGTCAGATCGCCGAGCAGCTTGCGAACGACGTCCCCGTCCCCGGCTTCCTCGAAGTCGGCCTGGACGACCGACTTGGCATAAGCATCCGTTTCGGCCGCTGTCAGCTTCATAAGCTCCGCTGCCCACTGGCCGAGCAACCGGTTGCGCCGCGCGGTGATGCGGAACGCCATCTCCTGATCATGGGCGAACTTGTTTTCGAAGGCCTTTTCGCGATCATCGAAGGTTGTCATTTCGTCCCCTGTGCGCCGGTTGTCTCAAGTTCAGATAGGCATGGCGCCGCGCAGGCGCAACCGCGCCGGCTACCGTGCGACCGCAGACTACAGCCAAGATCGCTCCTCCGCCATGCTGGTTTCGAACGCAGTGATCGCCTCGTCGCGCGCCAGCGTCATGCCGATCTCATCCAGGCCGTTGAGCAGGCAATGCTTGCGAAAGGCGTCGATCTCGAACGTGAAACGATCCTGAAAGGGAGTCGTCACCGACTGATGCTCCAGATCGATGTTGATCGGATGCGTCTTGGCGACCTCCAGCAGCCGGTCGACCGCCTCTTGCGGCAAGACCACCGCCAAAATGCCATTCTTGAACGCATTACCCGAGAAGATATCGGAGAAACTCGGCGCGATCACCGCTTCTATGCCCATGTCATCGAGCGCCCAGGCAGCATGTTCCCGGCTGGATCCGCATCCGAAATTGTCTCCCGCGACCAGGATATTCGCGCCTCGATATTCGGGATCGTCGAAGACGTTGCCCGGCTGCGCCCGGATCGTCTCAAACGCTCCGCGACCAAGGCCCTTGCGGGTGATCGTCTTCAGATAGTGCGCCGGAATGATGACGTCGGTGTCGACATTCTTGAGCCCGAGCGGATAGGCGCGGCCCTGGATCTCGTTGACCGGCTTCATGCGTCGGCTCCGACCGGCTCAAGGCTCCGCACGTCGGCGAGATGGCCGGTGACGGCAGCAGCAGCAGCCATCGCTGGCGACAGGAGGTGGGTACGCGCGCCCGGCCCTTGCCGGCCGACGAAGTTGCGATTCGAAGTCGAGGCGCAGCGTTCGCCGGGAGGAACCTTGTCCGGATTCATCGCCAGGCACATCGAGCAGCCCGGTTCACGCCATTCGAAACCCGCATCGATGAACACGCGATCGAGCCCTTCCTCTTCGGCCTGGCGCTTGACCAGCCCCGAGCCGGGAACGACCAGGGCCTGACGGACATTGGCGGCGACCTTGCGGCCGCGGGCGATGGCGGCGGCGGCGCGCAGATCCTCGATCCGGCTGTTGGTGCAGCTGCCGATGAACACATTCTCCACGGGAATGTCCTCCATCCGCGTGCCCGGCGTCAGCCCCATATAGTCCAGCGACTTTCGCGCGGCGACCTGCTTGGAGGGGTCGGCGAAGCTAGTCGGGTCGGGCACGGTGCCGGTAATCGGCACAACATCCTCGGGGCTGGTCCCCCAGGTCAGGCACGGCGCGATCTCAGCGGCATCTATCGCCACGGTCCGGTCATAGGCGGCGCCCGGATCGGTCGCCAGCGTCCGCCACCACGCGACCGCCTTGTCCCATTCGTCGCCCCTTGGCGCCATCGGCCGACCCTTCAGATAGGCGAAGGTCGTTTCGTCCGGCGCGATCAGACCGGCCCGTGCGCCGCCTTCGATCGACATGTTGCAGACGGTCAGCCGGCCCTCGACCGACATCTCCCGGAAGACGTTGCCGGTATATTCGATGACGTAACCGGTGCCGCCCGCTGCGCCGATGACGCCGATGATGTGGAGGATCACGTCCTTCGGGGTCACGCCCGCGCCGAGCCGCCCCTCGACACGAACCTCCATCGTCTTCGACGGCGCCAGCAACAGCGTTTGCGTCGCCATGACATGCTCGATCTCGGAGGTCCCGATGCCGAAAGCGAGCGCACCGATGCCGCCATGGGCGGCGGTGTGGCTGTCGCCGCAGACGATCGTGGCACCCGGCAGCGAGAAGCCTTGTTCGGGGCCTACGACATGGACGATGCCCTGCTCGAGGGCGGTGGAGTCGATATAGCGAACGCCGAATTCGGGCGCGTTCTTCTCGAGAGCCGCGAGCTGGCCCGCCGATTCAAGATCGGCGATCGGCACGCGTCGGCCTTCGGCGTCGATGCGCGGAGTCGTCGGCAGATTATGATCGGGTACCGCCAGCGAAAGATCGGGCCGCCGGAGCTTCCGCCCGGCGACGCGCAGCGCCTCGAACGCCTGAGGGCTTGTGACTTCATGGATCAGATGGCGATCTATGTAGATCAGGCAGGTGCCATCGTCGCGGCGCTCGACGACGTGCGCGTCCCAGATCTTCTCGTAGAGGGTGCGGGGCTTACTCGACATGGCCGCCGATCTAGTCCCGTCGATGCGAAAGTCAAAGCAGAGTGCGCTTCCGGGCGCGAAGCTGGGCTATACCGGCCTTCGGAACGGAGGATTCGTCACTTCTCCAGCTCCACCCAGTCACGGAAAGGCTGATTGTAGAGCATGTCGAAAACTTCGAGCTGGATGCCTGTCGGCTCGACCGCCGCCGAATTCCACAGCAGGCCGACCCCCGCCTTAAGCGTCGGATCGAACAGGATCAGCGAGCGATAGCCATCGACGGCGCCGCGATGACCGATCACCTCGCGACCCGCATAATGCCATATGCGCCAGCCAAGGCCGTAGCTCGCGTCCTTGAGCGCCTGGTCCAACGCACGCTGGCGATGGATCGAAAAGGTGCGGATGCGCGGACTGTGGAGCTGGTGGAGCAATTTGGGCGAAAGAACGCGCGGTGCCTCACCGAGCTGCGCCCGGATCCATAGGCCGAGGTCGATGATCGAGCTGTTCACTCCGCCCGCCGCCGGCGTCCGGTAATAGGCATCACTGACCTTGAGTTCGCGGCGGCCCGAATGCGGGCGCGCCCAGCTGGGAGAGGACTCCAGCCCTTCGCGCGTCGTCGTCGCCGACCGCATGCCGAGCGGACCGAACAGTTTTTGCTGGACGAGCTTGGCGTACGAAGCGTGGCCCGCATGCTCCGCCACCTCGCTCGCCGCGTCGTAGGCGATATTCTGGTAACTGTAGCATTTGCCGGGCGGACAGAGCAGCGGAATCTGGTTCAGACGGCCTCGTATTTCCTTGGGATCGTGGCCATCCTCCAGATCCCGGTCATAGGCATTTTTCCAGATGCCGAGGCTTTGCGAGAGCAGATTCTCGATCGTCGCGACATTCTGTGCATTTTCGGGCAGCTTGAGCGATGGAGCCCACCGCGACACCGGATCGTCGAGCGAGAGTTTCTTCTCCTCGGCGAGTTTGGCCACCAGCGTCGATGCGACGCCCTTCGATACCGATGCCCAGCGGAAGACGGTATGGGCGTCTACCGGCTTGCCCTCCGGTCCGTCGGTTGTGACGCCATAGCCTTTGGCGAAGCTGATCTCGCCATTCTCGATCGTGACGATCGCGATACCGACGACCGACCTGTCCGCTGCCAGTTCACGCATTCGCCGGTCGAGCCGCGCATAATCGATCCGTGTCGGACCGTTTTTGCTGATCCCGATCTTGCTGAGATCGACCGACAGGCGCTCGGCTCCCTTCTTCGGGATGTCCTGTGCCTTGCGCATGTAGAAGCCACCTACCGCGATGAAGGCGATCAGCAGCGCCACCACCACGGCGCCGGCGACCACGAGCGCATGTTCGAGCTGGATCTTGAACGGGACCGGCTTTTCGATCGTCGGTCCGGGCCGCGAATTATCATTCTCAGGCATGGCTGGGCAAAGGCATAGCAGCTCCCGACACGACGCCTGTATCAACCGGCGGCGGCTCCGCCTGTGCCACGCAGCGGTCGGCGCCGCAACCGACGCACCGAATAATCCACTGCTTTGAGTGGCTTCACCGGATATTAACCATGACTGTCCAATGCTGCGGCCTCATCCGAGATCGGAAACAGCCGCCGTGGGCGCCATGATAACCAATGCCAAGCAGGCGCTGTCACAGGCCCGCTCCCTTGCCAGGGACCAGCGGATCGCCGAGGCCGAGCATCTCTATCGCTCGATCCTGTTGCGCTATCCGCACAACCGCGAGGCACGCGAAGCGCTGGCCAGGCTCGATGCCGCCGCCGGCGATATCGCTGCCCAGGTCGACCAAATAGCCGCTCTGTTCGGGCAGGGTCGTTTCGACGCCGTTATCGCGAACCTCGAACCGATACTCGCACGGCTCCCCGGCAACGCTGCCCTGGTCAACCTCGCGGGCGCGGCCCATGCCGGCGCCGGCCGAAACGAGGCGGCGCTCGCCTGCTATGATCGCGCGGTCGCGATCGAGCCAAACTTCGCCGACGCCCACAGCAATCGCGGCGTCGCGCTCAAGGCACTCGGCCGTACCGGCGAGGCGATCGACGCCTATGATAGGGCCCTCGCCATCAACCCGCATTTTGCCGCCGCCCATTATTGCCGTGGCAACGCCCTGGCGGACCTGAGTCGCCTGGAGGACGCCATTGAAGCCTATGAACGCGCGATCACCGCCAACCCGCGCCATGCGGAAGCCTATAGCAATCGCGGCAACGCGTTGCAGGAACTTGGGCGATATGGCGAAGCCGTGGCGAGCCTCGATCGGGCTGTCGGGCTGAAGCCCGATTTCGCGGAGGCCTGGACCAATCGTGGCCTCGCTCTCCACAAGGCGCGACGTCTCGATGAGGCCCTGGCAGCGTACAGCGAAGCCGTCCGGCTGAACCCAGCGAATATCGAACCGATCGGTCACATGCTCCTGCTGCGCGCGCAGATGTGCGACTGGGGCGACATCGGCTTTGACCCGGCTCATCTCGGGATCGACATCGCGCCGCTCCCTCCGTTCGCGCTGCTCGCTCTCGACGACGATGGCGAGCGCCATCTCCGCCGATCGGCGCGATGGGCGGCAGCCAAATATCCTCCGCGCTTGCCCGTTCCCGCGCCGGTGCCCGCCGAGCGCATCCGGATCGGCTATTTCTCCACCGATTTCTACGACCACGCGACGATGTGCCTGATGGCGACGATGATCGAGCGGCACGACCGGAGGCGTTTCGAGATTCACGCCTTCTGCTTCGGGCCCGATCGGTGGGACGCCACGCGGCGCCGGGTGATCGAGGCGGTCGACGGCTTCCACGATGTCCGTCAGCTCGACGACGCGGCGATTGCCGCACTGGCGCGGACGAAAGGCATCGACGTCGCAGTGGATCTCAAGGGCTATACGGCCGAGGCCCGCCCCGGCATCTTTGCCTGCGGCGCGGCGCCGGTTCAGATCGGCTGGCTCGGTTATCCCGGCTCCGTGGGTGCCGATTTTCTCGATTACATCGTGGCGGATGAAAGGATCATCCCGCCGTCACACCGTCATTTCTATTCCGAAAAGCTGCTCGCGCTGCCGGGGAGCTATCAGGTCAATGACGATCGCCGTCCGATCGATGAGTCGTTAGGCGATCGCGCCGCATTCGGCCTGCCCGCCGATGGCTTCGTGTTCTGCTCCTTCAACAACAGCTACAAGATTGGCCCGGCCGAGTTCGACACCTGGATGCGGGTGCTCGATCATGTCGAGGGGAGCGTACTCTGGCTGCTGGGAGACAATGAATGGGCCATCGCCAACCTACGCCGCGAGGCGGCAGCACGCCGGGTCGATCCGGCCCGCCTCATTTTCGCCGATCGCCTCGCAACGCCTAAGCATCTCGGGCGCCAACGGCATGCCGACCTTTTCCTCGACAGCTTCGGCTGCAATGCCCACACGACAGCGAGCGATGCGCTGTGGGCCGGGCTGCCCGTGCTGACCAAGATGGGAGAGAGCTTTGCCGCGCGCGTCGCCGGCAGCCTGGTTCATGCAGCGGGGCTGCCCGAACTCGCGGTCGACAGCATCGCGGAGTATGAGCGGCTGGCGATCGAGCTCGCGACCGATCCGGCGCGACTGGGTGCGCTGAAGTCGCGGCTCGATCGCCGCCACCGGTCCATTCCCCTTTTCGAAACCTCGACGTTCGTCCGTCATATCGAGCACGGCTTCGAGCTGGTGACCGAGCGCCAGCGCGCCGGTCTCCCGCCCGATCATATCATCGTCCCTCGGTCGCCACGCTCAAGCTAGAGCGGCCGGCATTGGCCTCTTGGCCCGTCGCCCATCCCGTGCCTCGACTATCGAGGCGATGACGGCCATCACCAGCCGAACGGCGATGTGGGCCGAGAGGCGGTGGGCATCGTCGCGCTCCGGAACATATTCGAGCAGGGCTAGGCCTGCGATATCGGCACGGCCGGCGATCCCCCGCAGCAGAAGAACCATGTCTTCATAGTTCAGCCCGCCGGGCGTCGGCATATTGACTGCCGGGAAGACCGCTGGATCGATGCCGTCGCAATCTATCGAGATGAACACCCGCGCTCCCTCGGGCACATAGCGAAGCGCAGCATCGATGCCGTCCCGATGAATATCGTAGCTGGTCAGCAGGCGACTTCCCCAGGCGCGGGCGTCGTCATGCTGCCAGCGCTGGCCGCTGCCGAGCCCGCGTATGCCATATTGGACCATGCCGGTCACCCATGGGAACTCGGCCGCGCGCCGCATGGGAGAGCCGTAGCCATAGGCGTTGCCGTCGATCACATCGGCCCAGTCGACGTGCGCGTCCACCTGCACGATGATCAGCGGACCGCGTCCCTCATAGGCAGCGATGACCGGGATCGGCACCGAGTCGTCCCCGCCGAGCACGATCGGTATCGCGCCGGCGTTGAGCACGTCAGCCACCGCGCTCCTGATCCTCGCGCGATTGCCCTCCGCATCGGCGGGATCGGTCGGTATGTCACCTGCGTCGACGATGCCGCGGCTATCGCCGCTTTGGGGCAGCAGGGTCGTTCCGAGGTCGAAATCATACTGGGTGAGCGAGCCGGCGAGCGAGGCGGAAACTTGGCGGAGCACGCCAGGGGCGTCGGCTGAATGGCTGTGCGGCTCGAAACTGTAGGGAGAGGCTTCCGACGCACCGACCACAACTATCGATGCGCCGTCGAGATCGGTGAGCGATCTGTTCGGGAGTTTGAGAAAGGTCGGTTCGGCCGTCATGTCCTTCGAGACGAGCGATCGTGCGAACGGTTCCCGCCGGTTGAGCCGGACGTCACGACGCGGAAGCGTTCGGCGCTTTCCAGCGGGTCACTCTATGCCGTTGAGAGATAACCTAAATCAATCCTCGATCCGTTACGAGCACCTATGATCCTGGCCCATGAGTGGGGATGATATACTGACCGTGCGGCTCGCGAATTTCATTGAGCTGGGTCAGGCCGAAAGGGAAACAATCAACAATCTGACGCGCGAACGTGCCCGTCAGGTGGGCGCGCGCCTTGACATCATCCGAGAAGGAGACCTGCCTCAATATGTCTATGTCCTTCTTTCCGGCTGGGCTTATCGCTACAAGACGCTCGAAGATGGACGGCGTCAGATAATCGGCTTCCTGCTGCCCGGCGACATGTTCGACATCAGCAACAGGTTCGTTCGTGAAATGGACCATACCGTCGGCACAATCACCCCAGTGCGTCTGGCCGAGCTGTCGCTGGAACGTATCGAGCAGGCCATCCGGGAGCATCCGAGTCTCGCCGAAGCTGTCGATCGGCAAATGGCGTCTGCCATGGCGGTGCAACGCGAATGGACCGTTCATCTCGCACGGAATGCGGTTGAACGGATCGGCAACCTCTTGTGCGAGCTTTTCATCCGGCTGCGCGCGGTGAATCTCACTCGTGGCAACCGATGCGACCTTCCGATTACCCAAGCCGACATAGCGGAGGCGATGGGACTGACCGCCGTCCACGTGAATCGGACTCTGCAGGAGATGCGGAGCGAGGGCCTCATCATCCTCAAGGATCGTGTCCTGGAAATTCCCGATCTGGGCCGATTACAGCAGGCGGTGCTATTTACGTCGAGCTATCTGCACCTCGACCTCGGGCGGGATGCGCGTCGCGCACCGGGCACCTATGGCAGCAGCCCGCCCGATCGTGCCACGCCGTTCCGTTCCCGCATCGATTGATCCAGGATAAGGTTGGAGGTTTTCCGCCCCACAGGCTGAACGCGTGCCTTCCCGGACCTGAGATGCGCCGGGCTCGGATGTGGGTGAGAGGGAAAGATGGCAAGCGTAACGACGGGAACGGCCGCTTCGGTCCTCGGTTGGTCAATCGAGGAGAGCCCCCATGACCGACAATTCCAACCTCTCGACCGGCTACCAGCCCGAAGGCGCGGGTGCCAATCCCAGCGACACGCTCGACAAGCACAGCGAGCGGCCGTTCGGGAATAAGGGCGATAGCGCCACCGCAAGGATCGATGCCCAGGGCCGGCCACATCCGGACGACGACGCGATCGAGGATCAGCCGCCGGCGGAGGGCAGCGACGGACTTCCGCCACCGCAGGAAGGCTCCCCCAATTCCCAATGATGCGCGGCTCGATGCATTGACGCATTGCAACATCGACGCGCTTAAACCATAGCCGGTCCGTCTGATTGGTCTCCGTTAGGGGAAGGGCCGGTTGCGGATCGTGATCGTCGACGATAGTGGTTTGCGCGCGACCGTCCTCAGGGATGGTCTGTGCGAGGCCGGCTATGACGACATCCACGTCGTTCCGCCGTCGGGCGCCTGGGTGGCCACGCTCGAGCGGATGGCCCCGGACGTCGTGCTGATGGATCTCGGCAGTCCGAGCCGCGACACGCTGGAGGAGATGCTGGCGGTGAGCCGCGCCCTCGCCCGGCCGATCGCCATGTTCGTCGATCAGTCGGACGATCAGATGATCGGTGCCGCCGTCGACGCCGGTGTGTCCGCCTATGTCGTCGACGGCCTCCGCAAGGAACGGGTGAGACCCGTGGTCGATCTGGCCATTCGACGCTTCAACGCCTTTGCAAGAATGCAGGCTGATCTCAACGAAGCGCGGACCGCTCTGGCTGAACGCAAGACGATCGATCGCGCCAAGGCCATTCTGATGGAAAACCGCAAGCTGACCGAGGCCGAGGCCTATACGCTGCTGCGCACCACAGCGATGAATCAGAGCCGCCGGATGATCGAGGTCGCCGAAGCCCTGATCACCGCGCACGACCTCCTGGGAGGAAAGTCTTGACCCCGATCTCGATCGCCTTCCTTCCGCTGACCGACTGCGCCGTGCTCGCCGCGGCGAAGGAGAAGGGCTTCGCGGCCGACGCCGGTTTCGATCTACGGCTGATCCGGACCACCTCCTGGGCGGAAACCCGCGACCGACTCGTCTACGGTCAGGCAGAAGCGGCGCACCTTCTCGCCCCGTTGGCGGTCGGGGTTTCGCTAGGGATAAGCCAGCACCGCTGTCCGTTGGCAGCTCCATTCAAGCTCAACGTCAACGGCAACATCTTCGTGATGGGAAACGAGTTCGCCCAGGCGCTCGATCCCGATCCTGTCAGGCGGATCGAAGATCCGTTGGCGACGGCGCACGATTTCGCCGTGGCGATCGGGCTGTATCGCCGCAAGCCGATCGTCGGCATGGTTCATCGGTTGTCCAGCCACGCGCTAGCGCTGCGATACTGGCTCGCTTCGGCAGGGATCGATCCCGACCGTGACATCGCGATGCCGGTACTGCCGCCGTCCTTCATGGCCGACGCATTGCGCGCGGGCGAGATCGACGGATATATCGCGGGATCGCCCTGGGGCTTGGTGGCGGTCGATCAGGGCCTTGCGGAGACGGTGATGGTCAGCGCCCGGATCTGGCAGCGCGGCGTGGAGAAGCTGCTCACCTTCCGCGAGGAGTGGATGGAAGCCCATCCGGAAACCGTTGACCGGCTGATAGTCGCGCTCTCGGCGGCGGCGGCATGGTGCGACGAGCCCGGCAACCGCGAGGAGCTTGCAACGCTGCTCTCCGCGCGCGACTATATCGGTCTCGATGCACGGATCATTCTGCCAAGCCTCACCGGTACATTCCCGGTACGGTCCGGCATGCCGGCCGTCGAGGTTCCGGACGCGATGATCTTCCACCGCGAAGCAGCAGGCTTCCCGTGGAAAAGTCAGGCACTATGGATCTACTCGCAGTTCGTCCGCTGGGGTTTCATCAAAGCGAGCCCCGAGAATGAGCGAATTACCGGAAATGTCTTTCGCTCGGACGTGTATCGGCGCGCGCTGGGCATGAGCGGTCAACCGATGCCCGGCGCCAGCATGAAGCTCGAAGGTTCTCTCTCCAGCCCGCTGCCGGTCGGATCGAGCAGCGGCACATTGACGCTGGGTCCGGATCGCTTCTTCGACGATCGGGTTTTCGATCCCTCCAATATCGAGGAATATCTTCGTTCATTCAAATAGTTGTCGTTTTTTCGCAGCCGGGATCCACCGATTGCAAAAAAATGACTTGCCAATCCGCGCCGATTCGCCCGATATCGTTGCAGCGCACAATAGAGGTGCGTAACCGGCAGCCGCTCCAGCGTGGGAACGGTCGCTTCCATATGCAGCAGAGCCGCTGTCGACTTTCGCAAATGCGAAGGGTCGTCGGCGGCTTTTTCATTTTCAGTCTCGGGGGACAGATGGCGGACAGGATCGATAATGAGAGCAAGGCTGGGATGATGATCGGCCGGCGCAATTTCCTGAGAGTCGGCGCGAGCACCGCTGCCGGCCTTGCCGCGACCGCATTGGCCGAGCCCTTGTTCGCGGCGCCCGGTAAGCCCGAAGTGACCGGAGCGAAGCTGGGCTTCATCGCGCTGACCGACGCGTCGCCGCTCATCATCGCCAAGGAGCTCGGGCTCTTCGCCAAATATGGCATGCCTGATGTCGTCGTAGCCAAGCAGGCAAGCTGGGGGGCGACGCGCGACAATATGGTGCTCGGCTCGGCCGGTGGCGGCATCGACGGCGCGCATATCTTGTCGCCCATGCCCTATCTGCTGACAGTGGGCGCGATCGGCAAGGCGACGCCGATGAACATCCTCGCCCGGCTCAACGTCAATGGCCAGGCGATCTCAGTCGAGAAGGCCTATCTGGCGGCGCGCGCCGATATCAATTCCGCCCGGATGAAGCCGCTGATCGCCCAGCGCAAGGCAGCCGGCCGCAAGATCACGATGGCCATGACCTTCCCCGGCGGCACCCACGACCTGTGGATCCGCTACTGGCTCGCCGCCCAAGGCATTAACCCAGACGTCGATGTCGAGCTGATCACCATTCCGCCGGCGCAGATGGTTGCCAACATGAAGGCCAACACGATGGAGGCGTTCTGCGTCGGTGAGCCCTGGAACGACCAACTGGTGGCACAGGGTCTGGGTTACACTGCCGTCTCGACCGGCCAGCTCTGGATGAACCATCCCGAGAAATGCTTCGGCATGCGCGCCGACTGGGTCGCTGCCCATCCCAACGCGGCGGTGGCGCTGACGGCCGCAGTGATCGAAGCGCAGCGCTGGTGCGACGTCCCAGCCAACAACGCCAAGCTGGCGGAGATCGTCGGTGGGCGCGACTGGCTGAAGGTGCCCGTCACCGACATCCAGGACCGGCTACTCGGGAACTTCACCATGGGCGACGGCCGCGTGTACAAGAATGCGCCGTTCAAGATGAAGTTCTGGGCGGCTAACGCCTCCTTCCCGTACAAGAGCCACGACCTCTGGTTCCTCACCGAGGACCAGCGCTGGGGCAAGCTGCCGGCCAATCTCAACAAAGCGGCGGTCATCGCCAAGGTCAACCGCGCCGACATCTGGCGCAAGGCGGCGATGCTGGCAAAGGTGCCGGCTGCGCAGATCCCGAAATCCGACAGCCGCGGCGTCGAGAAATTCTTCGACGGGAAGGTGTTCGATCCCGGCAATCCGGCGGCCTATCTCGCCAGCTTGAAGATCAAGAAGATCTGATCATCCGATAGGGAGTACACCCATGTCGTTGCTTCGCCCTGTTCCTTCCGAACCGCCGCCGCAAGGTTGCGATTCGCTGCCGCAGGCAGAGATCATCCCCTATCCGCGCGCCCAATCCGCAGCCGTGGAACAGAAGCGTGGGTTCGATCTGTCGCCGGTCATCGACCGCATCCGCGGTCTGGCGCTTGCCGTTCTTCCGACTGTGCTGATGATCGCGGTCCTGCTGATGGTCTGGGAGATCGCATGCAGCGGCAAAGAGGCGGCGCTGCCCACGCCGAGCGAGGTGTGGACCGAAAGTTATGAGGTGATCATGCACCCGTTGAAGGGTGTCGAGATGGACGGCCTCGGCTTCAAGATCCAGGATGGCGGCGATGTCGGGATCGCCGGCCACATCCTGACAAGCCTTGCTCGCGTCGCCTTCGGCTTCAGCCTGTCGGCGGTCGTCGGCGTCGCGCTGGGCATCCTGATCGGACAGAGCAAGCTCGCCTACCGCGCGCTCGATCCGCTGTTCCAGATCCTGCGCACGGTGCCGCCGCTCGCCTGGCTGCCGATCAGCCTCGCCATCTTCCAGCAGGCGCAGCCTTCGGCGATCTTCCTGATCTTCATCACCGCGATCTGGCCGGTGATCCTGAACACGGCTGCGGGCGTGCAGAACATACCCATGACTTACCGCAACGTGGCCAAGGTATTGTCGCTCAACCCGATCGAATATTTCCTGAAGATCATGTTGCCCGCGACCGTGCCGCACATGTTCACCGGTCTCCGCATCGGCATCGGCATGAGCTGGCTGGCGATCGTCGCAGCGGAGATGGTGCAGGGCGGCACGGGGATCGGCTTCTTCATCTGGGACAGCTACAACAGCTCGCTCCTCACCGACACGATCGTCGCGCTCGTCTGGATCGGGCTGATCGGCTTCACGCTCGATCGCATCGTGGGCTGGATCGGGCGCCGCGTCGCCCGCCAGGCCTGACGGCCCTCTCCAAGGAGAAACGCACATGAAGCATCGCTCCTACCTCGCGCTCGAAGGGATCGGGATTACCTTCCCCACCCCCAAGGGTCCCTTCACCGCGCTGCGCGATGTCGATCTGTCGATCGAAAAGGGGGAGTTCGTGGCGCTGATCGGCCATTCGGGCTGCGGCAAATCGACCCTGCTCAACATCGTCGCCGGCCTCACCAAGCCCACCCGCGGTGTCGTCTTCCTCGATGGCGAGGTCGTCGATCAGCCGGGACCGGATCGCGCCGTCATCTTCCAGGACCACAGCCTGTTGCCCTGGCTGACGGTCGCGGAGAATGTCCGTCTCGCCGTCGATAAGGTGATGGCGGGCAAGCCTCGTGCGGAGCGGCGCGACTGGGTGATGCACAATCTCGAGCTGGTCCAGATGGCGCATTCGGCCGCCAAGCGGCCGGCCGAGCTGTCGGGCGGCATGAAGCAGCGGGTCGGTATCGCCCGCGCCATCGCCATGAGCCCGCGCGTGCTGCTGATGGATGAGCCGTTCGGCGCTCTCGACGCGCTCACCCGGGCCAGCCTCCAGGACGCGGTCATGGCGATCCAGGCGCAGCTCAACAACACCGTGGTGATGATCACCCATGATGTCGACGAGGCGGTGCTGCTTGCGGACCGGGTGGTGATGATGACCAACGGTCCAGCCGCGACGATCGGGGAGGACCTTGCCGTCAAACTGGCACGCCCGCGCAACCGGATCGAGATGGCGGACACGCCCGACTATAATCACGCCCGCCACGAAATCCTGCATTTCCTGCATCAACGCTTTTCAAACCCGACCGACAAGGCGGCCTAAGGGGGGCCGGCCGATCCGGGTAACAGCCCGGGAGGAGTGGATGCCTGCCAGGGCGTCCGAATGAACCAAGACGATCTCAAGATGGGGGGAATACCATGCGTTTCCTGACGTGCTGCCTCATGTCCACCGCGGCCCTGCTTCCGGCCACGGCGGCCCAGGCGGTAAAACTTAAGCCGATCATCGACACCCGGCTGCGCTACGAACATGTCGATCAAACCGGAATCGCCAACGAAGCCAACGCGGTCACCGCGCGGGCACGGCTCGGCGTCGAGGCGACCGAGGGACCGCTGTCCTTCCTTGTCGAGGCCGAAGGTACGCTGGCGATCGATGAGGACTATTCGAGCGGCGTCAATCGCAAGACGCTACTTCCCGCCGCGGTCGGCTATCCGATCGTCGCCGATCCGGAGAATGTCGAGCTCAACCGCATCCAGGTCCAGTACAAGGGCATCAAGGGCCTTGTCGCGACCGGCGGCCGTCAGCGGATCAACCTCGACGACCAGCGCTTCGTCGGCTCGGTCGGCTGGCGCCAGAACGAGCAGACCTTCGATGCTGTCCGTCTCGAATGGAGCGGCATCAAGAATCTCAAGGCCGACCTGACCTATGCCTGGTCGATCCGGACAATCTGGGGCGTCGACGGCGGCAAACGGGGTTTCGTCACCCGGCCGCAGGCGATGAGCGGCGACAATATCTTCGCCAACCTCGCCTACAAGACGCCCTATGGAACGCTGACCGGATTCTATTACCGGGTCGAGGAGGACAAGCGCCTGGTCCCCGCGCTGCTGCGTAACAGCTCCAGCACGATCGGCGCGCGCTTCGCGGGCAGCCATGCCTTCAGCAAGACGGTCAAGTGGAACTACGCGTTCAGCTATGCGACGCAAAAGGATATCGGCGTCAGTCCGATCGACTATTCGGCCGACTATTTCCTCGCTGAAGGCTCGCTCGACATCGCCGCGCTGAAGCTGGGGGCCGGCGTCGAGCAGCTTGGGGCCGACCGGACCGTCCGGACCAAGGCGACCGGCCTGCCCTTCCCCGGCGGCTTCGCCTTCCAGACGCCGCTCGCCACGCTGCACAAGTTCCAGGGCTGGGCCGACAAGTTCCTGACGACCCCGGCCCCCGGCATCACCGACTATTATGGGTCGATCGGCTATGGCTGGAAGAAAGTCGGACCTTTCGACGTCATCTCGGCTACCACCGTTTATCATCGCTACTACAGCGATGTCGGCAGCATCGACTATGGCGACGAGATTAACCTGCAGCTCCAGGCGAAGATCAAGAAATACACGATCACCGCCAAATATGCGGATTATCAGCGCAAGGGCATAGCCAGCTTCGCCGGCGATGCCGACACGAAGAAGTTCTGGCTGCAGCTTGAATGGGCGTTGTGAGGCGCTGACGTAAAACCCTCCCGCGGCTCTGCGGCGGGAGGAAGTCGTGAAACAGGACGCTTCGTCCCGCATGGGGCGGAGTGTTCTCGCACGTCCTAAAAAATCATGCTGCAATGCGCAAAATGCACTTGCGTCGGCGCAACAGACATGAGATTTCCGTTGGTAAGAGGCAAAGACGCCTCGATTCCATAGCGAGCCGATCCGATGATGGAGCAGGCTCGCGGCCAAGGCCCCCGGGCCGAGGCACAGGCAATGACGCCGCCCGAACCGATCGATTGGATCGTGCTTCGAGGCGGCTTTTTTCATGCCCGAAAGGCATTTTTATGTTGGTTGCTGAGGTGACAGGATGAACAAGGGTTTCTGGGCGGCCGGGCACCGGCCGACGCTAATCGCCGCCTTTCTTTATTTTGACATCGCTTTCATGGTGTGGGTGCTGCTTGGCCCGCTGGCGCCGGCGATCGCGACGGATCTTGGCTTGAACTCCGCCCAGAAGGGCCTGATGGTCGCAGTCCCCACGCTGGCCGGAGCGATCCTGCGCCTCGTGAACGGGGTGCTCGTCGATCGGATCGGCCCGAAGGCCACCGGAGCCATCGGCCAGCTTATCGTGATGATCGGCCTGCTCGCTGCCTGGGCCTTCGGCGTCCACAGCTTCGCCGGGACGATCGCGGTCGGCGTCATCCTCGGTTTCGCCGGGGCGAGCTTCGCCGTCGCGCTGCCGCTCGCCAGCCGCTGGTATCCCCCGGAACATCAAGGCACCGCGCTCGGCATCGCCGGCATGGGCAATAGCGGCACCGTTCTGGCAGCCCTCTTCGCCCCCACTCTCGCCAAGCTATTCGGCTGGAATGCCGTGCTCGGTCTCGCGGTGATCCCGCTGGCCATCGTCTTCGTAATCTATCTAGTTTTCGCGAAGAATGCGCCAAATCCACCTGCGTCGAAGCCCGTCACCGCGTATCTCGAGCCGCTCAGGAAGGCCGACGCCTGGTGGTTCATGCTGTTCTACAGTGTCACCTTCGGCGGGTTCGTGGGCCTCAGCTCCTCGCTCGCCATCTATTTCACCGACCAGTTCCAGCTGACCCCGGTCGTCGCCGGCTATTGCACCGCAGCCTGCGTCTTCGCCGGATCGCTGATCCGCCCGTTCGGCGGCGCGGTCGCCGATCGAATCGGCGGCACCAAGGCTCTGACTGTCGCCTATCTCCTGGCCGCACTGACCCTCAGCGCGATCAGCACCGGCCCGGCCACGGTGTGGCTTGCGCTCGGCCTGTTCCTGGTCGCCATGCTGGCGCTGGGCTTCGGGAACGGTGCGGTGTTTCAGCTGGTGCCGCAGCGCTTCAAGGAGGAGATCGGCGTGATGACCGGCCTGGTCGGCTTCGCCGGCGGCGTCGGCGGCTTCTATCTCGCCTCGTCGCTCGGCATCGCCAAGCAGCTCACCGGCAGCCCGCAACTCGGCTTCCTCATCTTCGCGGGCCTCGCCTTGCTTGCGCTTGGCAGCATCACCTTCGTCAAGGGCCGCTGGCGCGCGACCTGGCCATCGGCGCTCGCCGGTGCGCGCATCTGAACCCGCTTTCCGCAGATCGAAGGACCAGCATCATGCTCGCTCCCAACTCCCGCGAACGCCTCGTCGTCATCGGCAACGGCATGGCCGGCTGCCGAGCCGTCGAAGAGATAATCGCCCGCGATCCAACCCGCTATTCGGTCACCATCTTCGGCGCCGAGCCCTATGTGAATTACAACCGGATCATGCTGTCTCCGGTGCTGGCGGGTGAGAAAAGCTTCGACGAGATCGTCATCAACAGTGCCGAATGGTATGCGGAAAACGGTATCGAACTGCTGAGCGGCGATCCGGTCGTCAGCATCGACCGCGTCGAAAAGACGGTGACGGCGAGGAGCGGTTGCACGGTGGGCTATGACCGGCTGCTCATAGCGACAGGGTCCGATCCGTTCATCATTCCGGTGCCGGGTAAGGATCTGCCCGGCGTCATCAGCTTCCGCGACATGAAGGATGTCGACACGATGCTCGCCGCGGCCGATGCGGGCGGCGAGGCGGTGGTGATCGGTGGCGGCCTGCTCGGCCTCGAAGCGGCACATGGGCTGACGCTGCGCGGCATGAAGGTCACGGTCATCCACCTGATGCCGACCTTGATGGAGCGCCAGCTCGACGAGGCGGCCGGTTGGTTGCTGAAGACCGAGCTCGAGCGGCGCGGGCAGACCATCCTCACCGGCGCCGACACCGCCGAAATTTACGGTCAGGGGAAGGTTGAAGGTGTCCGTCTCAAGGACGGCCACGAGATTCCGGCCAGCCTCGTCGTAATGGCGGTCGGTATCCGCCCCTCGACCGCGCTGGCCCGTGAGGCCGGCCTGGCGGTGGGCCGTGGCGTCCAGGTCGACGATCATATGGTTACCAGCGACCCGGCCATCCTCGCGGTGGGGGAGTGCGTCGAGCACGACGGCAATGTGTATGGCCTCGTCGCCCCGCTGTGGGAGATGTGCCGCGCGCTTGCCGACGGCTTGGTCGCCGAGCCCAGCGGCTATCGGGGCTCGGTCACGTCGACCAAGCTCAAGGTTTCCGGAATCGATGTCTTCTCGGCAGGGGACTTCTCGGGTGGCGACGGCGCCGAGGACATCGTGATGCGGGACGCCGCACGCGGCGTGTACAAGCGCGTGATCGTCAAGGACGATCGCATCGTCGGGGCGGTCCTCTATGGCGACACCGCTGACGGCAACTGGTATTTCGATCTGCTCAAGAAGCAGGAGGATATTTCGGACCTCCGCGACCTGCTCATCTTCGGCCAGGCCTTCGCCCAGGGAGGTGGGCAGGCGGACCCTAAGGCGGCCGTTGCGGCGCTCTCGGACGATGCCGAGATCTGCGGCTGCAACGGCGTCTCAAAGGGCCAGGTGGTCGCCTCGATCGGCGCCGGCGCGTGCAGCCTCGACGCGGTCCGCGCCACATGCAAGGCATCGGCAAGCTGCGGCTCCTGCACCGGACTGGTCGAGAGCCTGTTGACGCTTACCCTTGGGGACGAGGTCCAGTCGGGCGCGAAAACGCTCTGCAAATGCACGAGCTTCAGCCATGACGATGTGCGCCGCGAAATTATCGCTCAGGCGCTGCGATCAATCCCCGAGGTGATGCAGAAGCTCCATTGGTCGACGCCCGACGGCTGTTCCAGCTGCCGGCCGGCGCTCAACTATTATCTGCTCTGCGCCTGGCCGGGTGAATATGTCGACGACCAGCAGAGCCGTTTCGTCAACGAGCGAATGCACGCCAACATCCAGAAGGACGGCACCTATTCGGTGGTGCCGCGGATGTGGGGCGGCGTTACCAACCCGCGCGAGTTGCGCGCGATCGCTGACGTCGTCGAGAAGTATAACGCGCCGATGGTCAAGGTGACCGGCGGCCAGCGGCTCGACATTTTCGGCATCAAGAAAGACGACCTGCCCGCCGTCTGGGCCGATCTCAATGCCGCCGGAATGGTCTCGGGCCATGCCTATGGCAAGGCGCTGCGCACTGTGAAGACCTGCGTCGGTTCCGAATGGTGCCGCTTCGGTACCCAGGATTCGACCGGCCTCGGGGTTCAGACCGAGAAGATGACGTGGGGCAGCTGGATGCCGCACAAGTTCAAGATCGCGGTCTCGGGCTGCCCGCGTAACTGCGCAGAGGCGACGATCAAGGATTTCGGGGTCGTCTGTGTGGACAGCGGATATGAGCTCCACGTCGGCGGCAATGGCGGCATCAAGCTGCGTGGCACGGACCTGCTCTGCAAGGTCTCGACCGAGCAGCAGGCGCTCGATTACTGCGCGGCCTTCATCCAGCTCTACCGCGAGGAAGCCTGGTATCTGGAGCGCACCGCGCCGTGGATCGAGCGGGTGGGCATCGATTATGTCCGCAGCCGGATCGTCGACGACGAGATCGGCCGCGAGGCGCTCACGAGCCGCTTCCTCTTTTCGCAGAACTTCTCACAGGACGATCCCTGGGCCGAACGTGCCGCAGGCCGTGATCGTGAGCAGCATGCCCATTTGGGCGAGTTCCGCCCGCTACACGCCATCGCTGCGGAGTGACGATGATGATGACCGGAGACTGGATCGATATCGGCGCCGTTGCCGAAATTCCGCAACGCGGCGCACGGACGATCAAATTGGGCAGCACGCAGGCGGGCTTGGGCGAGGAGATCGCGATCTTTCGCACCGGCTCCGATCAGATCTACGCCCTGATAAACCGGTGCCCGCACAAGCAGGGCCATCTCAGCCAGGGCATCGTCCACGGCGAGGTTGTCACCTGCCCGTTGCATAACTGGCGCATCTCCCTGACGACGGGGAGAGCGCTCGGCGACGATACGGGCTGCGTACCGACTATCCCGACCCGGGTCGATGCAGGTCGCGTGTTGATTTCGCGCATTGCGATGCTGGCAACTGCGGCGGCCGCATGAACGAAGCGCCGCCGGTCAGGAGCACTTGTCCTTATTGCGGCGTCGGCTGCGGGGTCCTCGCGACCCCGCTCGGTGGACGCGATCTCAGGATCGCCGGCGATCCCGATCACCCCGCGAACCGCGGCAGACTCTGCTCGAAGGGCACGCATCTCGGCGAGACCGTCGGCCTCGAAGGACGATTGCTCCATCCCACGGTGGGTGGCAGACGAGCGAGCTGGGACAAAGCGCTGGACCTGATCGCGCGGCGCTTCCGCGAGACGGTGGCGCGCCATGGACCCGACAGCGTCGCCTTCTATGTCTCCGGACAGCTGCTGACCGAGGACTATTATGTCGCAAACAAGCTGATGAAAGGGTTCATCGGGTCGGGTAATATCGATACGAACTCGCGGCTCTGCATGTCGAGCGCAGTGGCGGGCCACGTCCGCGCCTTCGGAGAGGACGTCGTCTCTGCGAGCTATGACGATCTCGACCAGGCCGACCTTATTGTCCTGATCGGTTCGAACACCGCATGGTGTCACCCGATCGTGTTCCAGCGCATCCAGGCGGCGCGCGAGGCTCGCGGCACCAGGGTCGTCGTGGTCGATCCCCGCCGCACCGAAACCTGCGAGGATGCTGATCTCCACCTGCCAATCCGGCCCGGCAGCGACGTCGCTTTGATGTGCGGCCTTCTCGCCTATTGCCGTCGTGCCGGGATAGTGGACGAAGACTATCTGGCGGCGAATGTCAGCGTGCCGGACGGCTATCTGGACAGAATCGAGCGTGAGCATGACCTGTGGACCGTCGCCAAGACTTGCGACGTGTCGCCGGATCTGCTGCGCCGCTTCTTCGACATGTTCGTCGCCAATCCGCGCACGGTGACGATGTTCAGCCAGGGCATCAACCAGGCGCTGCGCGGTACCGATCAGGTAAACGCGATCATAAACGTCCATCTCGCCACCGGTCGCATCGGTAAGCCGGGTGCGGCGCCCTTCTCGATCACCGGGCAGCCCAATGCGATGGGCGGCCGCGAAGTCGGCGGGCTCGCGTCGACACTTGCCGCCCATATGGATTTCGGTCCCGACAATGTCGACCGGGTTCGGCGCTTCTGGTCGGCGCCGCAGATGGCCACACGACCGGGCCTGAAGGCGGTCGATATGTTCCGCGCCGTGGAAGAAGGCCGGATCAAGGCGATCTGGATCATGGCGACCAACCCGGCAGTGTCGATGCCCGATGCAGGTCGCGTCCGCGACGCGCTGGCTGCCTGTCCCTTCGTCGTCGTTTCCGAAGTGATCGCCCAGACCGACACGAGCCGCCACGCGCATGTTCGCCTGCCCGCCACCGGCTGGGGAGAGAAGGACGGCACGGTGACCAACAGCGAGCGGATGATCAGTCGTCAGCGCGGCGTGCTACCCGCCCCAGGCGAAGCGCAACCCGACTGGTGGATCATCAGTGAGGTCGGCAAACGGATGGGCTGGCCAAGCGCCTTCAACTATGACCGGCCGGCGGACATCTACCGGGAATATGCGCGGATGACCGCTTATGAGAATCGCGGCGCGCGCAAGCTGGACCTCGCCCGCGACGCGGCGATCGGCAACCCGGCCTATGATGCGATGAAGCCGTGGCGCTGGCTCGACCGGCCGTTCCTTGCCGGCGATTTCCCCACGCCAGACGGAAAGGCGCGGATCGTGCCCGTTGCGCAAGGGCCGGTCGCCGATCCGCTGCGGGACTGGCCATTGACCCTCAATACCGGTCGCTATCGTGACCAGTGGCATACGATGACGCGGACAGGCCTGTCACCGAAGCTCGCGCGTCATCGCGAGGAACCGCTGGTGGAGATGCATGCCGACGACGTCGCACTTTATGGGCTGGAGGATGGCGATCTGGCGCGCGTGCAGACGCCGCAGGGCGAGAGCCTGTTCCGCGTCAAGGCCAATGCAGGTCAACGACGGGGCGAGATATTCACGCCGATCCACTGGACCGACCGCCAATCGACGGGCGGGCGCACCGGCCTGCTGCCCCGCCCGCTGACCGATCCCCATTCCGGCCAGCCCGGCTTCAAATCGACTCCGGCGCGGGTCGAGAAGGTGGCGATCGAGTGGCGCGGCTTCCTGATCCTGCGCGGCGCGAAGGCGGATGTCACGCCGCCCTGCCTCTGGTCGGCGCGTATCGCCGTGCCGGGCGGCGTGCTGTACGAGCTCGCGGGCACCGGCGACGATGGGGGGATCGACGCATGCCTTCCTGCCGGGCAGCGGATCGAGGCAGCCGATGCCGCGCGCGGCACGCGCCGCGTGGCGATCGTCGAAAATGGCCGCCTCTCCGGTACGCTCTTCCTGACACGTACCGGAGAATTGCCGGGCCGCGACTGGCTGATCGCCCAGCTCGATGCAACCGAACTTGCGCCGACCCTGCTCGCGGGGCGCGCGCCGGGCGCGCAACCCGATCGTGGCGAGGTCGTCTGCGCCTGCTTCGATGTCGGACTCAAGACCATCATCGCGGCCATCCGCGAGCAGCAGCTGGGAGATGTCGCCGCGATAGGCAGCGCGCTCGGAGCCGGCACCAATTGCGGCTCCTGCCGCCCCGCTCTTTCACGCATTCTCGCCCAAAGCGGCCCCGCCGCCGAATCGGAGAAGATCCATGCCGCCGAATGAGCTGATCACCCCCGGCGCGGTCTGGCTGGTCGGCGCCGGCCCCGGTGATCCGGATCTGCTGACCCGCAAGGCGGAGAAGCTGATCGCCGCCGCGGACATCATTTTCCATGATGCGCTGGTCGGCGACGGCGTGCTGGCGCTCGCCGCGCCGGATACCGAGATGGTCAGCGTCGGCAAGCGATCGGGCCGCCATTCGAAGGACCAGGACTCGATCAATCGCCTGCTCGCCGAGGCGGCGCTCGCCGGCAGGCGCGTCGTGCGCCTCAAGGGCGGCGACCCTTCGATCTTCGGCCGCTCGACCGAGGAGATAGAGCATCTCGCCCGGCACGGCATCGTCGTCAATATCTGCCCCGGCATCACCGCCGCGAGCGCCGCCGCCGCCAGCGGCCTCGCATCGCTGACCTTGCGCGGGCTGGCGCGGCGCCTGACCTTCGTCACCGCCCATGCGCGGTCCGGCGAGACGATCGACCTCGACTGGGCTGCCCTCCAGGCGCCCGACGCCACGCTCGCCGTCTATATGGGACGCGCAGCAGCGCCGGAGATCATGAAGGGGCTGATCGCGGCGGGCCGCAGCGCCGACACGCCGGTGCTGATCGCGGTCAATGTTTCCCGGCCCGACGAACGGCTGATCCGCGGCCGCCTCTCTTCGCTTGCCTTCCTGACGGCGACGATCAGCGACGAAGATCCAGCGCTGCTGCTGATCGGCGAGGCGGTGGGCCGTCCGACACAGCCGGCCGGGATCGACGTCAAGGCTCCCGCCACGACGCTTCGAGTGCGAGGAGATCTTCGGGTCGATTGATGTTCGGAAGGCTGAGGCCGGGGAGATCGATGTGCCCGGCATCGACAAACTCGGCCCAGCCGCGGATCGCATGCCGCCCGGTCGTGGCGAGGAAATGATCGAGATCGTCGGCCAGGCCGACGGGCCAATAGCCGATCAGGGGCATCGCCGACAGGATGGCCGGCCCGCCCCCGATCAGAGTCTCGGCGAGCGCTCCGGGAAAGATCGGCACGTCGCACCCGCTGGTGAGCACCCCGGCAAAGCCATGTTCCGCGCCATGATGAAGCGCGGCATTGAGCCCGCCCAGCGGCCCCATGTCGGGTCGCGGCCGATCGGGCAGGAACGGAAAACCCGGATAGGGCCGACCGCAGACCAGCACCCGATCGCTATGCGCGGCCAATTGGTCGAAGGCGCGGTCGAGCAGCCTGCGGCCGTGGAGAAGCGCCATCGCCTTGTCGCTCCCGAAGCGGCTCGACCGGCCGCCGGCCAGCAAGGCCCCGAGCACCCGGTCGCTCATCGTCTTCCCCGGCGACGCCGGCGGCGATGCAGGCACGCCTGGCCGCCCCACCCGGACCGATCAGACCGCGGCAAGCGTGGCGACCAGTGCCTTGACCTTTTTCTGGCGCCATTGCGGCGTTGGCGCGAGAAGCCAGTAGCTCCTGGCGGACTCGATCGGGTCGCCCTGGCGGCGGAGGCGCCCTTCGGCGATGTCGCGCTCCGCCAGCATGGCCGGGACCACCGCAGTGCCGAAGCCGGCCGCCGCCGCATCGATCGCAAGCCCGGCATCCGCGACGAAAAGCCCGCCTTCCTTGTCGTCGGCATGGTGACCGGGCCAACTGATCGGCGCCCCGTCGGCCAGCCCGACCCGCACGAGGCTTCCCTCGGCGAGACGGACGCCTTCATACTCCCCCGGCCCATCGACATAGCCGATGGCGAGATCGAGATTGGCCTGGGTGAAATCGAGCCCGTCGTCGGATGAGAGAAGCACGAAGCGCAGCTCGGGATCGGTGCGCGCGAAATCGGCAAGACGCGGCGCCAGCCATTTGGCGGTGAAATCTCGCGGCGCCGCTATGGTCAGCGTCTTCGACGACTGGCCGGCCTGCATCGCGCGGACCGCCTCCTCGAACTGGAGAAATCCGGCGCGCAGCGCCTCGAGCCCCGCCTCGCCCTCGGGGGTCAGCTCGAGCCCCTTGGCGGTGCGACGGAACAGGACGACGCCGAGCGTGTCCTCGAGCGCGCGGATCTGCTGCCCGACGGCAGCGGGGGTGACGGCGAGCTCATCGGCTGCGCGGGTGAAGGACAGATGCCGGGCGGCCGCGTCGAACACCCGCAGGCCGTTGAGCGGAAGATGGGTGCGCTTCATGGGAGCACGCGCCTGGAGTGGGGTGCGGTTAGTCCGAACCGTGCGCGTTTCCAGTGATGGTCATCCCGGATCAAGTCCGGGATGACGAAGTTCAAATAGCTGGGCGAACGCTTCATGACATCGACATCCCGCCCGCTCAGTGCGCCACCGCCGGCCCGATCAACGGGAAGCGCGGTATCTCGGCCTCGAAGGTCGAGCCGTCCTCGGCGATCATATGATAGCTGCCCTCCATCGAGCCGGTCGGGGTCTGGAGCGGGCAGCCCGAGACATAGTCATAGGACTGGCCCGGTTCGATCACCGGCTGTTCGCCCACCACCCCGTCGCCGCGCACATCATGCTTGCCGCCGCGTCCGTCGGTGATGATCCAGTGCCGGGTGAGGAGCTGCACCGCCTGCTTGCCCTCATTCTCGATCCGGATGTGATAGGACCAGAACCAGCGGCCGCGCGCGGGCTCCGACTGTTCGGGCATGAACGACACAGCGACCCGCACGACGATGCCGCGCGTCTGCGACATATGCGGGAAGAGCGCCTTCATGATCATAGCCCGACCTTCTTCAAGGCCTGGTCGAAATCCTCGATCAGGTCGAGCGGGTCTTCCAGGCCGACACTGAGCCGCAACATCCCCTCCTCGATCCCCATTTCGGCGCGAACCTCTTCGCTGAGGCCAGCATGGGTAGTCGATGCCGGGTGCGTCATCAACGTCCGAGAGTCACCGAGATTGTTCGAGATGTCGATCAGCTCGAGCGCATCGAGCAGGCCGTGCGCCTGCGTGCGCCCGCCATCGAGATAGATGGTGACGACGGTGCCGCCGCCATCGGGCATCTGCTTCATCGCCAAATCATGCTGGGGATGGCTCGGCAGCGCCGGATAGAGCGTTCGCGGCACCCGCCCGTCGAGATAGCGCGCGACCTTGAGCGCATTCTCGCTCTGCCGCTTGATCCGCAGGTCGAGCGTCTCGAGCCCCTTCATCACCACCCAGGCGTTGAAGGCCGAGAGCGTCGGCCCGGTATTGCGGGTGAAGGCGAGCAGGGTGGTGTTGATGAACTCCTCTGAGCCGCAGACCGCGCCGGCCAGCACGCGCCCCTGCCCGTCCATCATCTTGGTCGCCGAATAGGCGACGATGTCGGCGCCGAATTCCATCGGCCGCTGGAGCGCGGGGCTGGCGAAGGCATTGTCGACGACGGTGAGCAGCCCGGCTGCCTTCGCGATGCCGCAGACCGCCTCGAGATCGACGATGTCGAGGGTCGGGTTGGCGGGGGTCTCGAAGAAGAACAGCTTGGTGTTCGGCCGGATCGCCGCTTTCCACGCATCACTGTCGCGCCCATCGACGACCGTCGTCTCGATCGCGAAGCGCGGCAGCAGCGTATCGACCAGCCAGCGGCACGATCCGAACGCCGCGCGCGCCGCGACGATATGGTCGCCTGCCGAAAGCTGGCACAGCAAGGCGGCGGTCATCGCCGCCATGCCGCTCGCCATCGTCCGGCAGGCCGGTGCCCCCTCGATCAGCGCGATCCGCTCCTCGAGCATCTCGACGGTGGGATTCTGCAGGCGCGAATAGGTCATCCCCTTCTGCTCGCCCGCGAAGCGCGCGGCGGCATCGCCCGCGCAATCATAGGCATAGCCCGAGGTGAGGAAGATCGCCTCGCTCGTCTCGCCATAATGCGAGCGCGCGGTGCCGCCCCGGATCGCCTGGGTGGCGGGGCGCCATTTGCTGGTGACGGAACGGTCCTGGCCGGTCAGTTTCTTCATGGGAGCGCTTTGCCGGGGCGGGCGGGTGGCGTCAATGTCGGGCGGCGGGCGGGGACGGATCGTTCGGCGCTCGGACAGCGAAATGAAGCGCGCCGGCGGGTATGGGAAAGGCTTACCGGCGCGCTTCGTGTCATTAGCCGGCGTGCCTTCGGGGGGATCGCCGTCCGAACAGATGACGGAGACGCAGGCGGATTGCCTTGCCCCGCATCGCGCGGAGACTGCCAGTTTCACGCCGCCCGTTTCCCGATCGTCACCGCCGCCTGCATGCCAAGCCCGGATAGCACCTTCAGCAGCGTCTCCAGCGTCGGATTGCCGTCCTTGCTCAGCGCGCGATCGAGCGCCTGGCGCTTCATCCCGATCCTGTCGGCGAGTTGCGCGACGCCACCCTGCGCGCGCGCGACGATGCCCAGCGCATGCGCGACATAGCCCCGATCGCCACTGGCGAGCGCGTCGGCGATCAGCTCGGCCTGATCCTCCGGTTCCGTGATATGCTTGGCCAGATCCAGGGCCGGCCGCAGTTCGATGGTCATTGTCACGTTCCTGTCCTGTTGGAGCCGGCCCGCGGCCGTCGTCCCGGTTACAAAAGAGCGGCCGGTTACAATAGAGCGGCGATCTCCCTTGCCCTTTCCACGTCCCGGCGCTGGCTGTCCTTGTCACCGCCACAGAGCAGAATGACGATCTCCTCCCCGCGCCGCGTGAAATAGACGCGGTAACCGGGGCCAAAATGAACCCGCAACTCGACGACATCGCCGCCGACGCTCTTGCAGTCACCGAAATGACCGGCCTCGAGCCGGGCAAGGCGGGTGTAGATTTTCGCCGCGCCGCGCCGATCGCGCAGACCATCGATCCAGGCCTCGAAGGTCGCGGTCGGGATCAGCGCGAACATTGGAACTTATAAGTAGCAATTTGACACATTGCAACTTAAAGGTTGCAAACAGGTCGACACCGATGCCGCAGCCCTTGGCGACGCCGGCAAACAGCCATCCCTGGACGCGCCGCGCCCGCCAGATGGCCACGACGCGGGCCGCTGGCGGGGGCGTTCCCGAGGCAGCCTGGCGCTCGTAATTCCGGGTGCATGGGGTTGGATGGCAGATTTTCTGTTTTCCAGCGGGGCGCCGGCTCCGCGCGGGGCGGGCCCGGTGCAGGGAGCGAAGCCATCGAAGCGCGGGAGGGCGGGCAGATCGGCGCGCAGCGCGAGCGCGAGCCGCAGCGCCAGACCGCCATCGCCGCCCGAGGCGCAGGCGCGGCGGGCGAGCCGGGCCGCGGCGAGAAAGCGGCTGCTGGCGCGGATATAGGCGGCGACGGCGCGAAAGCCGGCCGAGCGGCCGCCATGCTTCCAGCCATTGCGATTGCCGCGCGGCGCGCCGCTGCCCTTGCCGCCATGCATCCGGCACCGCGCCCGGCCGTGGATCGCGGGCGAGCGGCAAGCGTGCCCCGCGCGGGTGCGCGCGCCGCAGCGGGGCGCGGCGGCGAGGATGGTCGGCTGTAGGGTGGTGGTGGCGGTCCGATTGAGCATCTTCGTTCCCCTACCTCTGCCCGGATCGCGCGACCAATCGCAGCGCCGCGGAGTTCCGCCCGGACGCGCGCGTGAATAGCGGAAATGGGGATTATGCACTTGACATACCACGGTCGTTACGGCATTGAGAATGCATGACGAACCTCACCGATCCGATCTTCACCAACGAAGAAGCCGCCCGCGAGCATTTCGAGGCCCTGCGCTGGCCCGATGGTCGCTACTGCCCCCATTGCGGCACGGTCGGCAACTCGACCCTCATGCAGGGCAAGACGACCCGCCCCGGCCTTTACAAGTGCAAGGACTGCCGCAAGCCGTTTACCGCGACGATGGGCACGGTTTATGAGCGCTCGCACATTCCGCTGCATAAGTGGCTGCTCGCGACCCATCTGCTCGTTTCGAGCAAGAAGGGCATGTCAGCCCACCAGCTTTTCCGAATGCTCGGCTTCGGCTCCTATCGTACCGCATGGTTCATGGCTCACCGCATCCGTGAAGCGATGCGCGCTGGCGAACTGGATACCCCGTTTGGCTCCGATGGTGGTGCGGTCGAGGTCGATGAAACATACATCGGCCAGTTGAAGGGCCATGACGTGAAGCAGAGCGGCGCGCACAAGATGAAGGTTATCAGCCTGGTCGATCGCACGACCGGCCAGATCCGTTCATACAGCTTCGATCAGATGATCAGCACCTACGTTGAGCCCATCTGTCGCGCCAACATTGCCAAGGAAGCCCGCCTGATCACCGATGGCGCGCGCCTCTACAAGTATGTCGGCAAGTTCTTCGCCAGCCACGAAAGCGTCGATCATTCCAAGGGCGAATATGCTCGCGGAGACGTGTTCACGAACACCGTTGAGGGCAGCTTCTCGATCTTCAAGCGTGGAATGAAGGGCGTCTATCAGCATTGCGGCGAGCAGCATCTGCACCGCTACCTTGCCGAGTTCGACTTCCGCTATTCCAACCGTACCGCGCTTGGGATCAATGATGGCGAGCGCGCCAAGAGGGCCATTGCTGGCGTCGTCGGCAAGCGGCTGACCTATCAACAAGCTGACCGGGGATACGCCAACTAAGGCACCCGGGAAGAAGCCGCGCAATCAGCGTTGGCGTTCCAAACCGTGACCACAACATCTTGTGGGTAGGTCGTCCCAAAATTTGAAGATATAAAGATATCTTGATTTGTTGCGGCCCGGCAACAGTTGGTAAAATTCTTGATCTGTTCACGGCGGCGGACTCGACTCCACGCGCGCATTAACCAAGGGTTGAGGGTGACATGATTTGGGCCGGAGCCCTTGGAAGCCCCGGCCCGGATCATTCCGCAAAACGATGGTACAATCGCCAGCGGAACTAGCAGATTTGCAGGGAAATCCTGTTCCCTTTCTAGCAAGACGTCAAGGCGATTGTACGTTTCGAGCCAAGAAAGGGCTCCCGTACCATGCCTCTCTATGCTGTTTCCTATGACCTCAATAAGCAGAAGAACTACCCAAAGCTTTGGGCTGAGTTTGACCGTCTCGGAGGTCACAAAGCCCTAGAGTCATTCTATCTTGTCGATGTCACCAGCGCGACCGCGCAAGTGCTGCGCGATCATCTGCGCCAGTTTATCGATGAGGATGACTCTCTAATCGTCGTGCCATTTGACAAGCGCCCTTCTACCTATCGGACGAAGCAAGGCACGAAGGAATGGTTGGACAAGAAGTTCTAGAACTTCTCGGTTGGCTCGCGCGATGCGGCTCCGTGGCGGACACCATCAATGCGGAACGAGATACCTAGCGCGCGGGCCAGCCAACCTAGCAGAAAAAGCCTCATGGTATCATAATACCACTACATCCGAAGCGGGTCAATCTTTTCGACGCCCTTCTTCTGGACTCGTTTCGGCTGCGGCGGCGTGGCAAGCATCCGCTTGACCACCTCATCACGCTGGCGCGCTATGAGGTCGTCTGGTTGTGGATTATCTCTCGATCCACTCATCGTCTTATTCCCACTGGAGCCGAGCCGTTGCCGCTGAAGCGCCTTAGATATACTGTTTTAGTGAACGGGCGGCCAAAAAAAATCCTCTCGGTCGCGCTCCAATCCAGGGGCGACCTGATCATAGATTTCAAGGCGGCTGAAGAAGGGCGAAGCGAACCACGGACGTCGAAAACTGACTCGATGATCGAGTTACATCGACTGTCCGTACATACTAGCCGAAATTCCCCTGAAGGAAATCAGATAAAATCTACAATTGTTGCGTCCGATGGCCCAATATATTTCTACCACTTCACTAGGGCCATTAAAAACACTATGCGATTTGCCCCCGTTCTCCACAGGAGATTCCCGGACATCTCTTACAATTGGGATGAATCAACCGAAAAGTCTGACATTTTATTAGGCGGCGCTGGATACCAATCCAACACCCATACATTAATGACGAGCCTTTTTATTGGGCCCGCGCAAAGGCTGTTTTTCGACCTAAATTTTTCTAGTGAGGCCACAAATTATTATCTGAGACAGGATATTATAGGAAATTATAGAATTGTTATTCTATATACATTTCTCCCTATACCATCAATTCAGCACGGGATCTCTCATTTCGAAAATACCTTTGTACCCGGATCAAATGGCGATCCTTATCGGGAATTCATAAACAATTTCGTCATGAATGGATATGACGAGAAACAAATAAGAGATATTTTTCATCGAAAGATTGGGGAAATGTCTCAAAATCATTTTGACATAATTGCCGACATGAACAGATTCTAGTCGTTCTTCACGAAAAGTCCGAATAATATTATAGCCAGATCTTGTGGGTTGCTTTCACGTTCGAATTCAGCCTCGCCCATTTCATAGGCAATGATGATGCGGCAAGCGTCATTAAGCAATGCCTCCGTCATCCCTTTGGGGCGAACGCGATCCCAAACGATAGAGCGCTGGGAGCTTTGGGAAGCTCCCAGCGCTTCACTTTCATGCGCCGGCCTGTCGATCTCCATATGTTCTCTCGCTCTTGGTATGTCAAAGGCATAATCGCCGCGGAAATCCGGGAAGAAAGGAAGAACAAAATGGCAACATCGGTTCTTGAGGTGTCATCTGCCTGGCGGGCCGACCCTATTGGCGCGGGTGGCAGTACGGGTGAACGTGGGCGCGCTTGTCGGTGAGCTGCGAACAACAAGCGGTAGCTATTGTGTCCGCTTATCTTCTAGCGCGTGCGCGCTCATTGGCCGCTATATGGCGGCACAAGTTTGTTCCTGACGCGCGAATGCCAGCGACAGCCGGAGCTGCACAGCGCAGCAGGCATCTTCCTAAGCCTGCGGATCCACGACTACGATTCGTGGGATCAATCCGACCCAAGGATCGTTGATATGACCCGCCCAGCGCCGACGCCCGACGGGGCAAAAGGCCGTGGCGTATGACTCGCAGAGATCATAGGCAGAGTGCCGGCGGAAATGCCGACTTTGAGCGGTTCATAACCGACAAATTGGCCAGACGGCCTCCTCGACGCAATAGCGTAGAAGCTGAGCTCGCTGCCCTCCGACAGATGGCGAGACATATGGCGGCCAGCCCTCATGACCTGCTTCCGTCGTTCGTGAGGCTTGCGATGGACGTAACTGGGTCGGTGGCGTCCGGGCTTGCGCTAATCGACGATGATCATCTGGTCTGGAAGCACCTCCATGGTACCATGACGCAATTCGAGAACCTGCGGAGCCCCCGGACCGAGCGGCTGGCCAGCATTGCGAAATCAGAGGGGCCAATATTGCTCGCTCACCCGGAGCGCATATTCGCCTGGATCGCAGAAGCAGGCCTAGTTTTTCCTGAAGCGTTGATCATCCCGCTACGCGTAGCGGATGAATATGCCGGGGCCTTGTGGGTGGGCGCGGGAGGGAACAACCACTTTGACAGGGGCGATGCGCGCGTGCTGTCTGAGCTGAGCGAGTTTGTAGGCATTGCATTGCAAGTAATCCAAGAGTTGGCCAAGCTTCGCAAATCACTGGAACATCAAGAAATCGTCGCCTCCGAGATGGGCCACCGCCTCAAGAATGTTTTCGCAATCGCAGATGGAATGGTTCGCGCAACCGCCAAGAACGCGGCCACTCCCGAGGCGATGGTTGACGCTCTGACGGGCCGGTTGCATGCTCTTGAGCGATCGCATGCGCTTCTCCGCCACAGCGTTGATCGGCAGCAGAGCGAGCCCTTCCAGACCGATCTCAGGTCGCTTCTTTCTGAAATCGTCCGCGCACATTGCGATGGAGCTCGGGATATGGACTGGCCGTTCGCCCTCTCTGGACCGCAGGTCGCTTGTGGCGAGCACGCGACCAACGGCATTGCGCTGATCATCAATGAACTTGCGACAAATGCCAGCAAATACGGATCATTGTCGGCCCCCGCGGGGCGTTTAGAGATAAGCTGGGTGCGGGAGGCGGACCACGTCGTCCTGCGATGGATTGAGTCGGGTGCCCCGAGCGTTATGACCCGGCCCTCATCGAAGGGCTTCGGGACCACATTGATTGAGCGCACGGTGACAGCGCAGTTCCGCGGTGAAGTGGAATGGGGGTGGCGTGCCGACGGCCTCCACGTGCGGATCGTGCTAAACGCACAGCGGCTCGCGACCTAGACTTGATCCGCTTCAGATTGAATCGGATCAAGTCTCATTTTCTTTTGTTTGCCGTGATTTCCGAGCCGGCAGATGTTTCCATCTGCCCAAAATCCCTCTGCGTAATAGCCTCGGGCGGATGTCAGCTCCGGCGGTCGCTTGCCTGCAACCCGACAGACAGCAGACAGCCCAAGATCCATCATCGGGAGAAATGATAGATCATTCTGAGCCCCATCGAGTCCATGCCTCGATTTTGGCGGCTGAACAGGGTGGCATGGCTCAGATGAATCCATGATGCCTCAAGCGCGAGCTTCGAATTGATCCGCCATCCCCCCGCCAATTCCAGTTCGAAGGTGATTGGCGAGCCGAGGTCAACCCTGCGGCCGTTGCGATAGGCTGGTCGTGGGCCATCATTCGCGGACAGGCCGATGCCGGGCCGCACATAGAGCTTCGATCCGAAGGTCCAGTTCAGGCCGGCAGCGACATAATCGGTGCCACCGTTCAGGCTTTTCGAGATCAAGATATGCGGCGCGGGGCGCCCGATGCCATCGAGGGCCGCTATCGGATCCCCGATCCAGCCCAGCTTGATATCCCGGCCGGTTTCGAACTTCTGCTGGGCCAGGGTGACATCATGTCGATAGATCCCCACCCATAGTGCTTCCGCCGTCGCCGGGCTGGCAAGGCTCGCACAGACGATCAGGACGCTATCGAACATATCGTCGAATCCGCGCGCGGCGGAGGATTTTGTCCTCCAGTGAATAATAGAGCCAGATCGCGTCTCCGAGCAGGAGACATGACGCGGCGAAAGCAATGTCAGTGGCGTCACGGCTCTTGGCGGGCGGTGGCATGATGATCGGTTCGAGACCGCGGCCGGTCACGCGACTATAATCGGGCGCAAAGCTGACCCAGCCGATGCGCCAGCGCGCGTCCACCGTCGCTCCGTTGTAGAACATGACCGGATCGCAGTCCGGCTGCTGGACGATCGGCCCTGTCGACAGATGCCAATTGTCCCAGCCGTCCTCCCGGATCGTGAACGGATCGTCGACCACGGTCCACGGCCCTTCCACAGTTGGCCCTATAGCCATACCGATCCTCGAGGCATTGCCTCTGGCATATTCGTAGAAGAGCCGGAACCGGCCGTCCGATCCCTGCGCGAGCGTCGCTTCCTTGATGTTGCCTTCGCCTTCGGGCGCCTTGAGCATGACCCGCTGCTCGCGCAAGCTGACGAGATCCGGCCCCTTCGCCACCAGCAGCGCCCCCTGCGATCGAGCGGCATCGACGCCGGTGTAGAAGATCAGATAGGCGCCATCCGCACCACGCACCACGGTCGGATCCTCGCACCCACCGGCATCGTCGGGATTGGGACCGGGCAGGATCGCCGGCGCCTCGCGCATCCGGAAGAAGATGCCATCGTCCGAATCCCCACCCCAGATGATCCCGGTCGAATCGGTCGGCCCCAGCGGATTGGGAACGACGCGGACGAGCAGGCGATAGCTCTCGCCCTCCATCCACACATAGGGGCTCATCAAATCATAATGTGCGAGCCGGCCGTCAGGCCCGGCAATATCGAGCGTAACGGTCTGCAACTCCTCGACGACATAGACGACCACCGCGTCAGGCCCCTAGCGCAACGGTCAGCGACAGCGCGCCGTCGATCGTCACGGTGGTGCCGGTGATATAATTGGCGGCAGGCGAGAGCAGGAACAGGATCAGATCGGCCACCTCGTCGGGCGTCCCCGCGCGGCCCCAGGGGATCGCCACTTCCTTGCGCCGCAGTTCGTCGGGATGATCGAGCGCGCTCTGGTTCATCGGGGTCAGGATCATGCCGGGCGCGATTCCGTTCACCGCGACCTGTCTGGGCGCGAGTTCAAGGGCGAGCGTCGCCGTCAATTGCGCCAGCCCGCCCTTGGCGGCGTCATAGTCGACCCCGCCGGCCCGCGGCGCGCGCTCGTGGATCGAGGATATATTGACGATCCTGCCGCCGCGGTTCGCCCTGTCCAGCGCGCGTACCATTCGCCGGCATGTGAGAAAGGGACCATAAAGATCGGCGCGCATCAGGCGATCGAACTGGGCCAGTTCCATGTCGCGCAGCATCACGCCAGTCATGTTGAGGCCGGCCGAATTGACCAGCAGGTCGACCGTGCCGAACCGGGTTTCAGCCAGATCGAACAGCGCCTCGACCGCCTGCTCGTCGCCCACATCGGTCCTGATCGCAACGGCCCTGCCGCCGCCGCTGGTGATTTCGGCCACAACCGCATCCGCGCGGCTCTCATCCGCGAAATAGGTAAAGGCAACGGGCACGCCCGCCTTACCCAGCTTGATCGCGGCCGAACGCCCGATGCCCGATTCCCCGCCCGTCACGATCGCGACCGATGTCGGATCGAAGGGCAATGTATGATGCGCCATGCGCCGATAACTCCCGACAGCAGGCACGGTGCCTTTGCCCGAACACGCTGACCGTCCGAGCACCGCATCGAGAGTCTCGGCCGTCAAGCGCCTCAACAGTGGTCGTTCGTACCGATAGGCACATCGCCCAAAAGTTGCCGTACGCTTTGGTCGAGACGCGCCGGCGAAACGAGCCCAGCAGACCTCCCCGCTCCCCGCTCCTGGCGGCGCGCATCAGCCGCCATCCTCCCACCTCCAACAGCATTGGGCGGCGCCGGAGCTTGTGCTAAGCTCGGGCGGTTCGTTTCGGGGAGGGGTGCGATGCGATTCCGGGCGTGTCTCGCTATTCTGCTTGCTTCCACCGCGGTGGCGACTGCCGGCCCCGTCCGTGCGGCGGGCAGCGGCGGCGGATCGATGCCGAGCATGAGCGCGCCGCAATATGATCCCGCCGCCGATTATCGTGCGGGGGTGGCGGCGCTCGAGGCGCAGCGCTTCGCCGATGCCAAGCGCGCCTTCGATCGGGTGCTCGCGGTCGCGCCGATGGACGCGAGCACCAATTATGTCGCGGGCCTCGCCCGCGTCGGGCTGGGCGACAGCAAGGGCGCGAAGCGTTTCTTCGAGAAGGCCGTCAAATATGACGGCGGGCTGATCGCCGCGCGCCGCGAGCTGGCGGTCACGCTCGCGCGGCTGGGCGACAAGGCCAAGGCCGAGGCCGAGCTGGCGACGCTCAACCAGCGCGCCGCCACCTGCGCCGGCACATGCCCGCAGGCCGACGAGTTCAAGGCCGCGATCGAGGCGGTGACCGCCGCGCTCGCGCAGGGCCCGCAGGCGCAGCTGACGCCGGTGCCCGGCCCGCTCTTCTCCGCGGCCGCCGGGGACAGCGCCTATCTGGAGGCGGTCGCGCTGATCAACGAGCGGCGCTACGAGGCAGCGATCACCAGCCTCACCGCGGCCGAGCGCGCGTTCGGGGCGCATCCGGACATCCTCACCTATCTCGGCTTCGCCAACCGCAAGCTCGGCCGCTTCGCGGTCGCCGAGGGCTATTACCGGCAGGCGCTCGCCATCGCGCCCGATCATCGCGGCGCGACCGAATATTATGGCGAGCTGATGATCGAGCGCGGCGACATGGCCGGGGCGAAGGCGATGCTGGCACGGCTCGATACGCTCTGCACCTTCGGCTGCGCCGAGGCCGAGGAGTTGCGCCGGTGGATCGGACGCGGACGCGCGCCTGTCTCCTGATCGCGCTCGCCGCAGCGGCGCTTTGCTCCGGTGCGGGCGCGGGCGATCCGCCGATCCGGGCCGCGCGCTGGACGACGGCGGAGCGCAGGTTCGATGCGCTGACCCACCAACCGGCCGAATGCGTCGCGCCGCACGCGCCCGGATCGCCGATCGGGATCGGCCGCGCCGCCTTCCGCACCCCGCTGCTGCTCGGCGGACAGGCAGCGCGCGCCGGGCTGTCCTGCGCGAGCTGCCACCGCAACGGACGCGGCAATCCGGACTTCCTCTTCCCCGGCCTGTCGGGCGCTCCGGGCACGGCGGACGTCACCTCATCGCTGATGAGCGGCGTGCGGGGCGACCATGCGTTCAATCCGGTGCCGATCCCCGACCTCGCCGGCGAACGGCATCGCGTGCCGCGCGGGCCAAGCCCGGCGCCGCTCCGCCGCTTCATCCGCGGCCTGATCGTCGAGGAATTCGACGGCGCGGAACCGGCCCCCGCGGTGCTCGACGGGCTTACCGCCTATGTGCGCGCGATCGACGCGCGCCATTGCGGGGCGCGGGGCGCGGCGCGGCTTTCGCTCGCCGGCCAGCTCGACGACGCCGATCGCGCCGCCCGCGCCGCCGCCGCGGCGCTCCGACGCGAGGACGTGCCGACGGCGCGGCTGATGCTGGGCAGCGCGCGCACCACGCTCGGCCTGATCGACGAGCGCTTCGCGGGGCGCGAGCGCGAGCAGCAGCTGCTGATACGGGCCGACAGGACGCTGCGCGACATAATCGGCGAGATCGAACCGAGCCCCGCCGGGGCGGCCGACGCGCTCGCCCGCTGGCGGCGCGCGTTCAGCGACAATGCGGCGCCGAAGCTGCGGGCGGCCGAACAGCGGTCGCTGTTCAACCGCCGCCGCCTCGCCGCGCGGCTGTAAGTGCGAAGGGCGCGGAGCGGCACGTGCGTCCGCGCGTCAGAGTAGCATCATGCCGACCCGCTCATCCTGAGCCGGGCTGAGCGGTAAAGGTGATCCGAAGACGGCCTCATTGTCGGCGCGAGACGGTGCCGCCGCAAGAGGCGATGGCATTTTCGAGCGCTTGCTCGCGGGCCTTGCGCTGGGCGATGCCGAGCGTCAGCGCCCGCACCTGCCGGAAGACATCGGCCGCCGCGCCGGCATCCTCGTCGGCATAACGCGGTCGCGGCGAGACCCTGACGGTGCATTTCGCGGCTACCCTGACCGGCACCTCGACCCTGACGATCCGCGGCGCCGGCTCGGGTGGGCGCGGCGCCACGCAGCCGGCCAGGACAAAAGCGGGCCCGGCAACAAGCAGGATTTTCATGCGGGACCTCGTTGCCGGTGTTCCGAAGGCGCGGCTGAGGACCTCGCGTCGGACGAGTCCAGCTACGACGCGGCCTCGCCGGACAGTTGCGGGCGGCGAAGGGCCTCGTCCCGCGTTTCGAACGGTTGGGCCGGAGAAACGGCTTTTGTGCGGGTATGAGGGGGGCTTGCGCTAGTCGCCCTGCCCGCCCTAGCCTCCGCCTTCAGCCAAGAGGAGAGTCGATCATGGCCAGCGCGATCCAGTCCATCCCGCTCAAGACGATCAAAGGCGAGGACGCCACGCTCGGCGACTATGCCGGCAAGGTGCTGCTCGCGGTCAATGTCGCGTCGAAATGCGGGCTGACGCCGCAGTACAGCGCGCTCGAGGCGGTGCATCAGCGCTACAAGGACAAGGGCTTCGCGGTGCTCGGCTTCCCGGCCAATAACTTCGGGGCGCAGGAGCCCGGTACCGAGAGCGAGATCGAGCAATTCTGCACAACCAATTTCGGGGTCGATTTCCCGATGTTCTCGAAAATCTCGGTCAAGGGCGACGACCAGCACCCGCTCTACCGAACGCTGACCGCCGAGAAGCCGACCAAGACCTACAAGGACGACAGCTTCAAGCAGAAGCTCAAGGGCTATGGCATCGATACCGGCCGCGAGGACGAGGTGACCTGGAATTTCGAGAAATTCCTGATCGCCAAGGACGGGACGGTCGCGGGCCGCTTCGCACCCGACATCGCACCCGACGATGCGATCATCACCGGCGCGATCGAGGCCGAACTGGCGAAATAGGCGGCGGCTTCGGCGCAGAAGAAGCGGGACCCGGTCTATACAGCTCTGACCCGGGGTGACGTGTGGTTTGTAGGGACCAATGCCGGGGGGGTTCGGGCCGGGCGCGTGCGCGAATTTGGCTGATCTCCGGCGCTTTTCAGCCCGATAGTTATTCTTGCAATCGCATTTTGCTCCTTCGCACTTGCAAAAGATGTTACAGATCAGTACGTCCAGAGTCGCGTACCGATCCGTAACATTTATCGCATGGTCCAGCAGGGGCTGCTTATGTATCTGTTCAAATTCGACGACGAGCGCGAGGCGCAGCCCGGCGACTCGGAGGCCCGACGGGGCCCGCGTCTCAACCGGCGCGGCGCCTATGCCGCGCTGCCGGTCGCGGGCCTGCTGGTCTTCGGCGCGTGGAGCCTGTTCGGCGATCGCGAGGCGCGCGCCGATGCCCCGCCGATCCCGACCGTCACCGTCGCCCAGCCGCTCCAACGCACGATCACCGAGTGGGACGATTATGTCGGCCGCTTCGAGGCGAGCCAGGCGGTCGAGATCCGCCCGCGCGTCTCGGGCGCGCTCGTCTCTATCCACTTCCGCGACGGCGACATCGTCCGCAAGGGCCAGCTTCTCTTCACGATCGACCCCCGCCCGTTCGCCGCCGCGCTGGCCGAGGCGCGGGCGCGCGCGGCGAGCGCCGCCACCGGCCTGACGCTCGCACGGAGCGAACTCGCGCGCGCCAACCGGCTGGTCGCCGATCAGGCGGTGAGCGCCGAGGAAGTCGATTCGCTCAAGGCCGCGGTCCAATCGGCCGAGGCGTCGCTCGCGGCCGCCCGCGCCCAGATCCGCTCACGCCAGCTCGACATGGAGTTCACCCGGGTGCGCGCGCCGATCACGGGGCGCATCTCCGACCGCCGCGCCGATGTCGGCAACCTCGTTTCGGGCGAGTCGGCGGCGAACGCGACGGTGCTGACCACGATCAACGCGCTCGATCCGATCTACTTCGCCTTTGACGGTTCCGAAGCGCTCTACCTCAAGCAGCGCCGGCAGAAGGTGGGCGCCGATCAGGTCGAGATCCGGCTGCAGGACGAGACCGACTATAAGTGGAAAGGCCGGGTCGATTTCACCGACAATGCGATCGACAATGGATCGGGGACGATCCGCGGACGGGCGATCGTGCAGAACCCCGGTTATTTCCTGACGCCGGGGATGTTCGGCAATATGCGGCTCGCCAGCGGAGGCCCGCGCTCGGCGCTGCTCGTGCCCGACGCGGCGGTCGTGACCGATCAGGCGCGCAAGATCGTCTATGTCGTCAGCGGAAAGGACGGCAGCGTCAGGCCGCAGCCGGTCGAGCCCGGCGCGCTGGTGAGCGGCCTGCGGGTGATCCGATCGGGGCTCAAGCCGCAGGACAAGGTGGTGATCTCGGGCGTCCAGTTCGCCGCCACCGCGCCGAAGGTCCAGACGAGCGCTGGCAGGATTGAAATCGCCACGGACGCGCCCGGAGCGGCGGCCAAGATACCGGCTGCATCGCAGGCAACGCTGGCGGCGGCACGATGAGGAACGAGACGTAACCGATCATCCTGAATAGCCATTGAGCTTGGCGAAATTATCAGGATGAGCGGGCGTTAGACGACACGCTTTAGCGAATAGCGCCGGTGACGGGCCCTTCGCCCCCCGCCGGGGCGGACGCGGCCCCGCGCGCGGGCACGAACAGGGAATGACGCCATGCGGCTGAGCCATATCTTCATCACCCGGCCGATCTTCGCCGCGGTCATCGCGATCATCATCACGATCGTCGGCGCGCTCGCCTATGTCGGCCTGCCGGTCGCGCAATATCCGGAGGTGGTGCCGCCGACCGTGACCGTCAGCGCCAGCTATCCCGGCGCTTCGGCGGAGACGATGGCGAACACTGTGGCGGCGCCGTTGGAGCAGGAGATCAACGGCGTCGACAATATGCTGTACATGTCGAGCCAGGCGACCAGCGACGGCCGGCTTCTCATCACGGTGACCTTCAAGCTCGGCACCGACCTCGACGAGGCGCAGGTCCTCGTCCAGAACCGCGTCGCGCTCGCCGAGCCGCGCCTTCCCGAGGATGTGCGCCGCCAGGGTGTCGTGACCCGCAAGACCTCGCCCGACTTCATTCTCGTCGCCAACCTGATCTCGCCCGACAACTCGCTCGATCGCGGCTATATCTCCAACTATGCGCTGACCCAGATCCGGGACCGGCTGGCCCGCCTCGACGGCGTCGGCGAAGTGCGGCTTTTCGGCGCGCGCGACTTTGCGATGCGGATCTGGATCGACCCCGGCCTCGCGGCCGCCCGCAATATGACCGCGGGCGAGATCGTCGCCGCGCTCCGGGCGCAAAACGTACAGGTGTCGGCCGGCGCGCTCGGCAAGCCGCCCGAGGCGAGCGGCGCCGCCTTCGAGGTCAATGTCGAGACGCAGGGCCGGCTGACCACGCCCGAGCAGTTCGCCGACGTCGTCATCAAGACCGACGCCGAGGGCCACCTGACCCGGCTGAAGGATGTCGCCCGCGTCGAGCTCGGCGCCGAGGATTATGGGATCAACATGTATCTGAGCGGACAGCCCTCGCTCGGCATCGGCGTGTTTCAGCGGCCCGGTTCGAACGCGCTGGCCACAGCCGACGCGGTGCTGGCGGAACTGAAGGCCGCATCGGCCAAATTCCCGCGCGGCCTCGAATATCGCGTGATCTACAATCCGACCCAGTTCATCCGCGAGTCGGTGACGGCGGTCCAGCACACGCTGCTCGAAGCGGTGGCGCTGGTCGTCATCGTCATCCTCGTCTTTCTGCAAAGCTGGCGGGCGGCGATCATCCCGGTCGTGGCGATACCGGTGTCGCTGATCGGGACCTTCGCGGTCCTGGCCGCCTTCGGCTATTCGCTCAACAATCTCTCCCTGTTCGGACTGGTCCTCGCGATCGGCATCGTCGTCGACGACGCGATCGTGGTCGTCGAAAATGTCGAGCGCAATCTCGAGGAGGGACTTGCCCCGCTGCAGGCGGCCTACCGGTCGATGGAAGAGGTCAGCACGGCGCTGGTCGCGATCGTGCTGGTGCTGTGCGCGGTCTTCGTGCCGACGATGTTCCTGACCGGCCTGACAGGCGAATTCTATCGCCAGTTCGCGGTGACCATCTCGTCGGCCACGATCATCTCGCTGATCCTCTCGCTCACCCTCTCGCCCGCGCTCGCCGCGCTGCTGCTCAAGCCGAAGGAAGAGGACGAACCCGAGGGGCGCTGGAGGCGGATGGCGTGGCGCGCCGGCAAGCGCTTCAACGAGGGTTTCGACAGGCTGAGCGCCTATTATGCGCGCGTCACCCGCAAGCTGCTGGCCCGCCCCAAGCCTGTACTCTTTGCCTATGCCGGCCTGCTCGCCCTTACCGCCGCGGTGTTCGGCGCCACGCCGACCGGCTTCGTCCCTTCGCAGGACCAAGGCTATGTCCTGGCCGGGATATTCACGCCGCCGGGAACCTCGCTCGCGAAGACCGATGCACTGCTGCAGGCGGTGGCCAAAAAGATGATGACGATCAACGGCGTCAAGGGGGCGGTCATGCTGGCCGGCTTCCATGGGACGACCGGCACCAGCGCCTCGAACGCGGCGGCCGCCTTCCTCGTCTTCGACAGCTTCGAGGAGCGGGCAAAAACCGGGCGGACCGAGGCCGCGATCATGGCCGACGCGCAGAAGATCGCGGCGGGATTCGATCAGGGCCGCATCTTCGTGATCAAACCCCCGCTGATCCGTGGCATCGGCACCGGCGGCGGCTTCAAGATGATGCTCGAAGATCGCGCCGGCATCGGCCTGGAGAAGCTCAACGGCATCACATGGGGCCTGGTCAAGGAAGCGAGCAAGAGCCCGAATCTTGCCGGAATGCACACCAAGTTCGAATATGGCGTGCCCCGCGCCTATGCCGATATCGACCGCGCCAAGGCCGACATGCTGGGCGTTCCCCCCAGCCGCATCTTCGAAGCGCTGCAGGTCTATCTCGGCTCGGCCTATATCAACGACTTCAATCTGCTGGGCCGCACCTATCGGGTGACGGCGCAGGCCGACATGCCGTTCCGCGACGATGTCTCGGATATCGCGCAGCTCAAGACGCGCTCCAATTCGGGAGCGATGGTGCCGATCGGCGCGGTGGCGACGATCGAGAACCGCACCGGCGCCTATCGCGCCATCCGCTACAATCTCTATCCGGCGATCGATATCGAGGGCGAGGCGGCTCCCGGTCACAGCACCGGCCAGGCACTGGCGACGATGGAGCGGCTGGCCGAAAAGCTTCCGGCCGGTATCACCGCCGAATGGACCGAGATCGCCTATCAGCAGAAGCTGGCGGGCAACGCGGCGATGCTGGTGTTCGGCGCGGCGGTGCTGTTCGTCTTCCTCGTGCTCGCAGCCCAGTTCGAAAGCCTGATGTTGCCATTGTCGATCATCCTGATCGTGCCGATGACATTGTTGGCGGCGATGATCGGCATCAACCTGCGCGGCCTCGACAATAATGTGCTGACGCAGATCGGTCTGGTCGTGCTGGTCGGCCTCGCGGCCAAGAACGCGATCCTGATCGTCGAGTTCGCGAAACAGGGTGAGGAGGAAGGTCTGTCGCCGATCGATGCCGCCGTCCGCGCGGCGCAGGCCCGGCTGCGCCCGATCCTGATGACGAGCTTCGCCTTCATCCTGGGCGTCGTGCCGCTGGTGATCGCGACGGGGCCCGGCGCCGAACTGCGTCAGGCGCTGGGCACGGCGGTGTTCTCGGGCATGCTGGGGGTCACCTTCTTCGGCCTGATCTTCACCCCCAGCTTCTACGTCGCGGCCCGAACGATGGCCGGCCGCATCCGGCGGCGCATCGGCCGCGGCGGCGGGGAACCCGCATTAGCGCCGGCCGAATGAGGGAGGACAAGATGCGTTTGAACCTTATCGATAAGCGCCTCCCGTTCAGGGCTCGCACGCTCCTGCTCGGTTTCGCCAGCCTGTTGACGATCGCCGCGGCGAACCCCGACTATGCCCCGAAGACCCCGCCGAGCGCCGAGCGGCCATTTCTCAGCGCGCTGTCCGGGGTCACGGCGGCCGAGCCCGACCAGGCCTGGTGGCGGCTCTACCAGGATCCGGTGCTCGACCAGCTCGTCGCGGACGCGCTCGCCGCCAATAGCGACCTGCGCATCGCCGTCGCCAATCTCGATCGGGCGCGCGCGGCGCTGCGCGAAAGCCGCGCGGACCGGCTGCCGGCGACGAGCATAGGCGCTGGCGCCACCTATGGCCGCGATCCCGCCGAACAACGCCCGGCCGGGGCAAAACGCGAAGACTGGACCTTCGACGCGGGGCTCGACATCGCCTATGAGGTCGATCTGTTCGGCCGGGTGCGCAATGCGATCAAGGCCGCACGGGGCGACGCCCAGGCGTTCGAGGCCGCACGCGACGCGGTGAAGGTCGCGATCGTCGCCGAAACCGCCCGCGCCTATGCCGACGCCTCCTCCGCGGTCGAGCGCATCGCCGTCGCCGAACGCACGCTCGACCTGCTCGACAAGACGGTCGATCTCACCGCCAAGCGCTTCGCGGCCGGCCGCACTTCGAAGCTCGATGTCTCGCGCGTATCGGCGCTGCGCGAGCAGCAGCGTGCCACCCTGTCGCCGCTTCGCGCCCAGCGCGATGCCGCCCTGTTTCGCCTGGCGACCCTGACCGGGCGAGCGCCGGCCGACCTTCCCCCCGATGTCGGCCGGCGCACCACCACGCTGAGGCTCGATCGGCCGATCCCGGTCGGCGATGGCCGGGGACTGCTCGCGCGGCGGCCCGACATAAGAGAGGCCGAACGCCGGCTGGCGGCGGAAACCGCCCGGATCGGGGTGGCAACCGCCGACCTCTATCCGCGGATCACACTCGGCGGCTCGATCGGTTCGACCGGCCCTTCGCTGAGCGACATGTTCGGCGGAGGGCCGCTGCGCTGGCTGCTCGGGTCGCTGCTGAGCTGGAATTTTCCCAATCAGGAAGCCGGCCGGGCGCGGGTCGCGCAGGCCAGGGCATCGGCTCGCGCGGCGCTCGCCGGCTTCGACGGGACCGTGCTGCGCGCATTGCAGGAGACCGAGACCGCGCTTTCCGCTTATGCCCATGAGCTCGACCGGCGCGAGGCGCTCAAACAGGCCGCCGCACAGGCGCGATCGGCCGCGACGATCAGCCGCGCCCAGCTCCGCGAGGGCCGCGTCGACTTCCTAGTCGTCCTCGACGCCGAGCGGACGCTGGCCGGCGCCGATGCGGACCTCGCCGAATCGGACGCCCGCGTGACCAACGCGCAGGTCGAGCTGTTCCGCGCGCTCGGAGGCGGATGGCAGGTGAAGGACACCGACATCGCGGCGCGGTGACGGTACGGCCGCCGGTACCGTCACCGGCCGAATGAGAAGGGCACGCAGATTTCTCGGCAAGACGGCTTCGGTCTGCTATGGCAGCGCCCCGGGACTGAGACGGGGGTATGGTCGCATGTCGCTGCTGGGATGCCGGATCCTGATCGTCGAGGATGATTTCATTATCGCCCAGGACATCGCGGCTGTCCTCGAGGAGGCCGGCGCAAAGGTGGTCGGGCCATTCGACAGCATGATTGACGCGCTCGCGAATCTGACGGACCTCAACGCGATCGACGGGGCGATCCTCGATATCGGGCTGGGCAGCCAGCAGTCCTACCCGCTCGCCGAGGCGCTTCAGACGACCGGGATACCGTTTCTGTTTCTCACCGGCGTCGAGAAGGACGACCTGCCGGAGCGCTTCGCCCGCACACCGCACGTGGGCAAGCCCTTTTCGGGCGAGCGACTGATCCGATCGCTGATGGACAGCGGGATGCGCCGGAGATAGCCGGCCAGCGGCGTTTCAGCAATTAGATCGTCACCCCCGGACTTGGTCCCGGGTCCCGCTTTGCTTGACCATACAAGAGAAAGCAGCGGGATCCCGGACCACGTCCGGGATGACCTTCCATATGCGGTTGCCCTGACCGCCGGACCCATCGGCTTTGACAGCACCCCACGGGCCGAATATCTGCCAAGCTCCGCCGATCGCATCGACACGCAACGGTACGACGGGCGACGGATATGGGAGAGGGAAAGTGGCGGACAGACTGCAGCGGTCGCTTTCGGACGACATCCACGCGATCACCCAGCAGATTTACCGCTACTGCCGGGCGATGGACCGGATGGACGTCGAGCTTGGCTATTCGATCTGGCACGACGATGGCGAGGCCGATTATGGCGAGGCGATCTTCAGAGGCACCGGACACGGCTTTATCGATTTCGTCACCCACGCCCATGCGGCGATGATCGCGCACTCACATCAGGTTTCAAACGTGCTCGTCGAAGTCGATGGCGATCGCGCGGCCAGCGAAAGCTATGTCACCGCCGCTTTGCGCTTCGAAGACGGCGAAGGCCTGAAAGAAAATGTGATCCGCGGCCGATATCTCGACCGGTGGTCTTATCGCGACGGGCGCTGGGCGATCGATCGCCGCGAATTTATTCATGATTTCAATGATATCCGCCTTATCGAAAGCGAAGGGCAGCCATCGACTTCCGCGCGCGATCGATCCGACCGATCCTATGCGGTCCTCCGCATCGAAAGCTGAGCGTCGCCGCCGCGGCCGTAGCAGAGGCGCCTCAGCCTAGACTTGATCCGTTACTGATTGAATCGGACCAAGTCTCATTTTCTTTTGTTTGCCGTGATTTCCGAGCCGGCAGATGTTTCCATCTGCCTCGAAATCACTCTAGCGTCCGATGCCCGGTGCGCCTGCAGTCGTCACCCCATAGCCGGGGTGCCAGAACATATTGTGCATCACCGCCACAAGATCGTCGCGGATCGTGTAGACGACGAAGCATCTGATCGTGATCGTCTGACCTGCGCGGATTGGCGAGAGCGGAAAGTCGGGCCGGTCCTTCGAAGAGATGAAGTCGACATCGAGCTCGGCAAATATCGTATCGTCCCCATAGGCGACGCGCTGCGGCCGCGCGATCTCCCGGACGCCATCGCGGATCATATCCAGAAAAGCGATGAACTGGGCCCGACCATGCACAGGCGCTCCGCCGCCGTCGACGACGCAGTCCTCGGTGAACCATGTGTTGACGAACTCCGCGTTCCGGCCGCTGTTCAGCGACTCGACATAGGCATCATAGCGAATCACGGTGCACCCTTTCCGGAAATGTGGTCGCGGACAAGCGGGCGGAGGATGCGATCATCATGGCTTTGACCCTCTCCTCGCCTGCCGCCCCGTTGGACGGGCACGCATCCGACGACGCCGCATCGCATATACCCCGCGCAAATCGGTGACCATCAGCTGTCGGACGATGCGCGAGTGAGGTACCCCGCTTTCCTGGGACGGGCAAGCGAAGCGACCGCATCGCCACCGTCGGCCGTTATAGGTGGCAAGCAGACCGTCCGCTCATCGGCGAACGAGACGCAACGGAGGTCCGTAGGCTCTCGCGACCGCCGACCAGCGTGCCCGACCATCGTCGAGCCTACCATCCGGCTTCATGGCTTGAGCAGTCCGCTTCCACGGAGGATGGCTGCGGCACCGTCCGGATTAGGGCAGCAGATAGGTTCCTTGCTCGATGCGACCGGATGGTCCAGGGAGTCTGGATGACCAACAGGCCCCACATCGATAAGCACCTGATTGAAGCGCACGAGGCAGCAGACGTCGCGGCAATCAACGGGATTGTCAGCCTCGCGAACATCCTTAGGACGCGCGGGCTTCTTACCGACGCTGAGACATCTGCGATGTATGAGAGCATGAGCTTGCCCCTTGGGCTGCCTCAGCACGCTGAAAACCCCGTGGTACAGGAGATTCAGCTGAATCTCGATCGGTTGTTCGCAATGGTGATCGAGCCTAAATAAACCACCACTGCGCACCGATAATGCCATGTTCCGCTAAGCAAGCAGCCCATGGCCCTTTCTTCTGCGCCAATTATATGGCATAGAGGTCGGGCTGACGTCGCATTCGACGGATATGGGCGCTGCGGCGCCACCTGTCCCCTTATAGCTTCAAGAAGCCGGGATGCACTGCTGTTGGAGCATGCCCGTCATACGTGGGACAAGGATACCCATATGATCACCGGAACCGTCAAATTTTTCAATAATGACAAGGGCTATGGCTTCATCGCGCCGGAAGATGGCAGCGGCGACGCGTTCGTCCACATCTCGGCCGTCGAGCGGGCGGGCATGCGCACCCTCGATAAGGATCAGCGCGTCTCGTACGAGCTCGAGACTGATCGCCGGGGCAAGACGTCGGCCGTCAATCTCCAGGCCGCTTAAGTATTGCTCGGTAGCAGAGCGCCCCAGGCGCTCTGCTACTCGAGACCGCATTGAGCGCCTGCCGCTGCATCCTTGAGATGGGAGAACGACAATGGTCAAACCAATCAATGTCAAGGCGACCGGCAAATCCGCTCCCGACAAGTCGAGGGTGCCCGTTAAACCCTATCTGGTGACCACCGATGAGGACGGTCAGTTTCGCCTCACGGTGCGCCGAACCAGGTATAATTCCCAGAATTACCCGCTCGTGGATTCCGAACTTCGGGTCGAAACCTTCCGGTCAATGGCTGCGGTCCGCGCTTTTGCTCGGGACGAGTTCGGAGCCGAAGCGGGGCAATTTGCGAGAGAATGAACGGGTCGTCGCCGCAATAGTTGGATGGCACGACTCACCTCCGCTAAGATGTCGAGGCCGGACAGTCTGCTCCAAATTGGTCCGATCATCGCCCCTCTGGACCGCTATGGGGTGGGTTTCTTCCTGTCCGCTTTCGGGGACAGACGATGGAAGCAGACATCGGCGGACCCAATTCGCATTCGACGGCTAGTTCCGGATGTCGGTGATCTCTCCGCAAAAGCTTATCTCGACCTGGACGCCATGGGGATTGAACCGGCGGTGAAACTTTCCGAAGGGAAGACTCCGTTCGACCAGTCGAAACAGCCAAGAGCCGAAGCCTTCTGAGTGGATTGAGGAGCTGGGCCCGCCGGGGCCACCGTCTTGGACCGCCGGGGATACAACCACCGGCCCACCCGCTTCCTCCCAGCTGATCACGACGCGGGATCCTTCAAGCCGCCAACTCACCGCCACCCTTCCGGAGTCCGCCGACAGCGCCCCATATTTCGTCGCGTTGGTGGCGAGTTCGTGAAAGGCCATACTAAGTGGAACTACCCACTCGGGCTTAACCATGACCAAAGGGCTCGGGCCGAGCTTCAGCCCAAGCGGACGGAACGCGGCCGTGGCGTTGGCGACCACCGATTCGAGAGAAATGGGAACTTGATGCGAGATCGTCAGAAGGTCCTGCGCCTGGCCAAGCGCGTTGATCTGTCCGAACAATATATCCGCCATCTCGGTCGACCCCGTCCTGCGTCCGGCCTGGTGCACAAGCGCGGAAACAACGGCCATAATATTCTTGAGACGGTGCTGATATTCCTCTGTTACTGCTTTCAGCAGTACCTCCGCATCCTTCTTCGCTGAGATGTCCGAAAAGGCTACTGCGAGACGGTCCCGCCCGAGTGGAACGGCTGAATTGCGGAACCAGCCGGAAATGTTGTCATCGTGGTAGGGGAGTTCGACTTCATCAGACTCGCTGCTTTCGAGTAGCCGAACATATCGGGGAAAAAGACCTTCATTGTTCCGGTTGGCAGGCAGCGTCTGGAGCAAACGCTTGCCGATCAGCGGGCCAGCTTTGAGCAAGCGCTGAGCAGCGGGGTTCGCATATTCCCACTGGAAGTCCACCACCGTCCCCGCCCTGTCACGCACCGCGCATAATATGGTGAAGGCGTCATGGCTGAGCGACTGATACGCCTCCAGAAGCGATTGCGATTTTCGGAGAGCCTCCTCCGTTTCGACGAGGCTGGTGACCTCTTGCACGGTCACCAAAATGTGAGGCAACGAGCCGTCTGGCATCCGCAGCGGTGTGACATTCTCAACCCAGCAGCGCTGAAACCCCGGTGCGCTGCGAGTGTCGCCCACCACCTTGAGGTCTCTGACCGTCCCCCCGGTCTTGAATGCTTTCAGGAATGGGGCCTTCACCTCTGCGGCGATCCCCGGAACTATGTCGGAGACGGTGCGACCGACATGATCTTCGCAGCTGATGCCGTTAATCTCGGCCAATGCTTCGTTGCACCAGACGTACCGCAGATCCTTGTCGAGGATGGCAAGGCCAATAGGGGCGAGACGCAGTGCTTCCCCCAAATCGACACGATGCCCGATGGTCGTAAGGCCTGAATCGACCATCAGTCCCCTCCGCATGGTGCCAGCGAAACAGATAACATTGACCGATTGGCCTGCTGGACGCAACTACATCCGCTTCTGCCGACTTGGCGGGCACCTGCGACCGATAGGTCGGGCGCAGAAAACATGGAACTCGCTGCTGAGGTTGGACATGACGAGCTTCCAGCACACTCCTCTCTCAGGCGCCGACGGCGGAATGCCGCTCGCGCTGTGATCGGTAGTGCTTGCGATGCCCTTAAAGAGCTTGGCCCCAGGCCTCGCAGGCCGGATGCCCGGGCCGTCCTGAAGAAGACCGTCATCTGGTTCAACGAAGCGGATGAGAAGGCCGGTGGCGTCATCGAGACCGAGGAGCGCGAGGACATATGCGCCGTGCTCGAAAAGATGGCCTATGTGGCCCGGCAGAAGGCCCTCGTGGAGGAGATAGACGAGTGGCGCGAGTGGTAAGGCTTGGGGCGATCTCCAAATATAACAGCAGGTTTAAGGTAGTTCGATCCTCTGCGCGAATGTCTGCTTTGGGGTCGGCTCTGGACAGTCTGCTCCAAAACGGAGATTGCGTCTCGGCTACGGTCGATCGGGGGTGGGCACCCATCCGAAATAACTGGCGCCCCAGACGGCAGCACCGAACGCGGCCCCGTCGGACAAGCTAGGACGCTTGGTGGCGGCGCCGAGAAGCGCGCCCGCTGCGACACCGAAGGCGAAGCGTGCTGCTAGCGAGGCGTCACGCAGATTGATCTCACCGCCACGGCCATCGGCCAATATCTCTGTAATCTCGCGCGGAGGCAGAGGGTACAGCTCTTCGTCCGGTAACCTGGCATGCAGCCACCGCATCGCCGCGGTCATTGCTCCGGTGCCTAAAACGCCGGCCAGGCCGCCAATGAGAATGCGGCTCAGCATCGAGCGATCTGGGGCAAACCCCTCTTCGGGATGAGATTTCATGTCGCCGCAACGCGCGTATCGGAGCTTTGTTCGCGTCGAGGCTTCGCAGGTAGGCGCCGGTTGTCCTTCCAGCGCGGTGAATCCGTTGTCCAGCGCCTCCGGAGCCCCAGTATCTAGGCGCAGCCAGAACACCACTGTGGCTCACAGCGGCCGGATTGGGCGACATTGCGGTCACTGCGTCGGCATGTGGCGCGCCTGAAAGCGGACCGGCAGCTTTTCGTCCGATCAGCTGCCGCAGGCATGTCTTAGCTCGGGTGGATTTCAGTCGGTCCGCTTCGAGGCCGGCGAGCTAGGATGGCGGAGCGCGACGCACACCGGATCATCAGGTGAGTTGCTCGGTCTGGTCCAGATGGAGATACAATGTACTGAAATCGGCCACCGCTTGAATGCGATCACGGTCAGAGAAGGTGAGATAGCGCTTGTCGCGGTGGACAAGGCCGTCGGCAGCCAGTGATCTCAACGTCCGATTTACATGGACGCTGGTGAGACCTGTGGCATCCCCGATCTGCTCCTGAGTTATTGGTAGTTCGTAGCGTCCGCCATTGGATAGGCCCGCGGCGTCCATCCGGGCCGCGAATTCGCAGATCAGATGCGCGATCCGAGAGCGAGCGTCGCGACGGCCGACGTTCATCACCCACTCGCGAAAGATGGAAGCATCAATCAAGGCGTCCACCCACATAGCTTCCCCGATCGACGGTCGTTCCAGGGCCAACGCACGCAGCGCCTCGCGTTCGATTTCAACGCTCTCTACACGTGTGAGCGCCTGGACGTTGTGATCTGCTCTTTTCAGAAAGAGATGCTGGAGATCGAGCAAGTCGCCCGCCATGTGGAATGACACGATCTGCCGCGTACCTTGGACCGTAAGCTTTTGCCGGAAGGCGTAGCCTGAGAGCACGAGGCTGCATCTTGCTTTCGGCGGCTCCCCCTCCCGGACTATGTAGGTGGCCGCTTCGACCGTCCGTCGGATATAAGGAAGCGCCAGTATAGCGTCGACATCCGTGGCATCGAGCTGAACGCGCGAACCGAGTTTGCGGACGAGCCTGAGAAGTGGGCGGTCGTGGTCTGGCATGAGTCGCTCCCGATTGGGCGGGAGCACACGCATCTCTCAGTCGCCGAAACCCGGATAAACGAAAGGCGATCCAAACACCTTAACATATGGCGATGGTAATATCCTAACAAATGTATGAATTTCTGCATTAACATTTGGATGGAATGTACTACCATGCTACTTGTCGGCTATCGCCAGACACTTGGCGGCTGAGAGACATCGTGCTCCCGTGATCTGGAGGGGCTGATGATGCGCTATTTCCTTCATCTTCGAGATCACATTGACGAGGTGTTGGACGAAGAGGGCATTGAGCTACCCGGTCTCGGCGCGCTAAAGAAAGCGGTCATCGAAGCCGCTCGGGACATTATGGCGGGCGACGTGAGAAATGGTGTCCTCGATTTTCGGTACCGCATCGATGCACAGAATGAACAAGGCGATATCGTCTTCTCCCTGCCTTTCCAGCACGCCGCCAGCATCATTCCTGCAATAGAACATTGATTATTTTCCCGGCTTTTCGAGCGAAAATCGGACAGCAGCTGCGGCAAGTGAGATGGATCGCCTAGGTCTGGTTTCAAGCCGACGGCGCCTCTGAGTGAACGTCCGCTATGCGGTGGGATAGCGGGCCTTCCCCGCCCCCTTGGTTGTCCTCACCTCGCCAGCACCGGCAGCCAGCCAAGGTCTCCATTGCAGATGGCCGCGCCTGGGTGCATCGGTTCTCATCCATCGTTTCAGGCGATCAGAGGCAAGGTTGACTGACGGCGCCTACGACACGCGGTCCCCCTACCGGGCCGCGATGAGGCTGCTCCAGATCAGCGTTCGCGCCGGTAGTGCATGGCGACCGCGCCGTTGCGGAGCGGCGTCGCGGAGAGAAGCTCGAGCCGGCGCGCAGCGGGCAAGCCGCCCTGATACAGGGTCGGGCCGTGGCCAGCGATCCTGGGGTGGACGAGGAATTTATACTCGTCGATCAGATCCAGCCGGTCCAACTCGGTTGCGAGCTTGCCGCTGCCGAGGAGCACACCCGCCGGGGTCGCGTCCTTGAGCCTTTGCACGGCTGACCGCAGATCGTCAGCGATATGGTGGCTGTTGGTCCACGGAAAGTTGTTTCGCGTCGACGACACCACATATTTCGGCTTTGCCTCCAGCTTGACCGCCCATTCGCGGATCGCCGGCGGCGCCTCCACATCACCGCGGGCGACCGCCGGCCAGTGGCTCTCCATCATCTCATAGGTGATGCGGCCCCACAGCATCGCTCCGCCCTCCTCCATCAGGCGGGTGAAGAAGGCGTGGGTCTCGTCGTCGGCGATCCCCGCCTGGTGGTCGATGCAACCGTCCAGGGTGACGTTTAGGCTGAAGGTCAATAGTCCCATGCGGCAAGCCTCGAGCAGAGTAGCATTTTTCGGAATCGCACGGGACCTCTTCCCGAGTGGCGATTGAGCTTGTCGAAATATCAGGGCCGTCATGTCCCCCGGACATGACCAAGGATGCTGGGAGCATCTTACCCTGATAATCGTATCGAAGGACGCCCTTCGACACGGGCTTCGACAGGCTCAGCCCGGCTCAGGATGAGCGGGTCAGAAAAACGGCATCATGATTTAAGCCATAGGCTCGAAAAAGCGTAGGGCCCTTCTCGCGGGGATGTTCAACGTCCGCAATCACGACGCTGCTTTCGGGTCTGATCGCCAGTGCCGGAAAGCGAGGGCGGCTCGGCCGCCCTCATTTACGTCACCGTCGTGTCTGACGTGCCTTTCTTGCTGCGTAGCGGGCGTCGCGTGCAGCCTTTCGATCCTCCTCGGTCCAGAGCAGCCGCTCCTCCCGCTTCCTCGCCTTGTCGTCCGCCCTTGCCTGGATCTCGGCATCGCGCTCGGCCCTCGCAGCGGCTTCGGCGGCAATGGCCGCCTGCCGGTCCTGTTCACGCTTCGCTTCGGCGGCCGCTTCCTTCGCACGAACGGCGGCTTCCCTGGCGCGCCGGGCTGCGGCCCTCTTCTCGGCCTCCGCCTTTTCGCGCGCGGCATGGCGCGCCGCCCGTTCGGCTATCACCGATTCGTCGACCTGAGGCCGAGCCTTATATTTCGCGAGCGCCGCGTTCCGGGCATGGGCTGCCGCCTGCTGTCGCTCCTGAAATCCTGGATTCTGAAATGCCGGCATGCTTCGTTGATTCTCCTTGAATGTTCCAAGCGTGCCGTCGGATGACGGCATGCGACGCCTATTAAAAGCGAAAGCGCAGAAGTCGATCCGTCCCGTGGCACTTCGGCAACCACTTGCCAGCGCGGTGATGACGGTCTTGCACCTTCGGCGAGGGGATATGTGGTGGCGCAGCTCTCGACCGTCAACTCAGCCTGTCGTCCAAGGCTTTCTGCGGGGATGCGCTCCTAGGCCAGGCCAAGGCAACGCATAACGACCCCTGAGTAGTCCGGCGGGGTCGCAGGAACATCGTCCCGCACCACCCGTTCATCCGCACAGATATTGCGGGAGTTTGACGATCATGAACATGCATGCCCGACCGACCGATCCCGACCGCGGCAATCCGGGCGGGGATGGCGTCCATCTGAGCACCGAAGAGGCGCGCGCGGGGGCGACGCCGCATATGACCCGCTATGTCCTCGGCTGGGGCCTGACGCTGGTCATCATAGCCTTTCTGGCGGTTCTGCTCTATTTCATGCTGCGCACCTAGCGGCAGCGGCGCCGATCTGTCGCGCGATGGCGATCAATCCGGACACAGCCCTAGCCATGGCGCCCGTCCTCCGTTAGGAGCATCTGTCCGCCCCCCGTCCGGGGCGGGCCGACAGCTGCAACGATACGGATCCAGAGACTTTGGCCAGCGCACCGCCGCCCATCGAACATAGCGATATCAGCCCGATCTCCATCGAAGAGGAGATGAAGTCGAGCTATCTCGACTATGCGATGTCGGTCATCGTGGCGCGCGCGCTGCCCGATGTGCGCGACGGACTGAAGCCGGTCCACCGGCGCATTCTCTATGCATGCCAGGAAGGCGGCTTCATTCCCGGCCGCCCCTATCGCAAATCGGCGAAGATCGTCGGCGACGTGATGGGCAATTATCACCCGCACGGCGATACCTCGATCTATGACGCGCTGGCGCGGCTGGCCCAGGACTGGGCGATGCGCGTCCCGCTGATCGACGGGCAGGGCAATTTCGGATCGATGGATCCGGATCCTCCAGCGTCGATGCGCTATACCGAGGCGCGGCTCGCCAAGGTGGCGATGACGCTGCTCGGCGACCTCGACAAGGACACGGTCAACTTCACCCCGAACTATGACGGGTCGCGCAACGAACCCCAGGTCCTTCCTGCCCGTTTCCCGAACATTCTCGTCAATGGCGCGGGCGGCATCGCCGTGGGCATGGCCACCAACATCCCGCCGCACAATCTCGGCGAGGTGATCGCAGCCTGCAAAGCCTATGTCGAAAATCCCGCGATCACCGTCGAGGAACTGATCGCGATCGTACCGGGCCCCGATTTTCCGACGGGCGCTCTGATCCTCGGCCAGCATGGCGCGCGCCAAGCCTATCACAGCGGGCGCGGGTCGATCATCATGCGGTCGCGGCACGAGGTGGAGGAAGGGCGCGGCGACAGGCGCTCGATCGTGCTGACCGAAATCCCCTATCAGGTCGGCAAATCGGGCCTCGTCGAGAAAATCGCCGAGGCCGCGAAGGACAAGCGGATCGAGGGCGTCGCGGACATCCGCGACGAGTCGAACCGCCACGGCGTGCGCATCGTCCTCGACCTGAAGCGGGACGCCACGCCCGACGTCGTGCTGAACCAATTGTGGCGGCATACGCCGGCCCAGACGAGCTTCCCGGCCAATATGCTGGCGATCCGGGGCGGGCGGCCCGAGACGCTGAACCTGCGCGACATCATCGAAAGCTTCGTGAAATTCCGCGAGGAGGTCATCACCCGCCGATCGAAGTTCGAGCTGAACAAGGCGCGCGAGCGGGCGCACATCCTGCTCGGCCTCGTGATCGCGGTGACCAATCTCGACGAGGTGGTGAAGATCATCCGCGCCTCGGCGAGCCCGGCAGTGGCGCGCGCATCGCTGCTGGCGCGCGAATGGCCGCGCGGCGAGATCGAGTCCTACATCAAGCTGGTCGAGGCGGTGGATTCGATCGGCGACGCGCCGACCTATCAGCTGAGCGAAACGCAGGTCCGCGCGATTCTCGATCTGCGCTTGCACCGGCTAACCGCGCTGGGCCGCGACGAGATTGGCGAGGAGCTGGCCGAACTCGCCTCCTCGATCGCCGATTTGCTCGACATCCTCGGCAACCGCGTCCGGCTGTACCAGCTGATCGTCGAGGAATTCGACGCGATCCTCGCCGACTTCGCGACGCCGCGTCGCACCGAGATCGCGCCGGCCGGCGACGATATCGAGGACGAGGACCTGATCGAGCGCGAGGACATGGTCGTCACCGTCACGCATGGCGGCTATATCAAGCGCACCGCGTTGGAGGCGTTCCGCGCCCAGCGCCGCGGCGGCAAGGGCCGTTCGGGCATGGGCACCAAGGAAGAGGATGCCGTCACCGAACTGTTCGTGACGAGCACGCACACCCCGGTGCTGTTCTTCTCCAACCACGGCAAGGTCTACCGCAAGAAGGTGTGGCGCCTGCCCGAGGGCGCACCGCAGGCGCGCGGCCGGCCGATGGTGAACCTGCTGCCGCTGGCCGATGGCGAGAAGATCACCACCGTGCTGCCGCTGCCCGAGGACGAGGAGAGCTGGGGCGCGCTCCACGTCGTCTTCGCGACCGCGCATGGCAATGTCCGCCGCAACTCGATGGACGCCTTCGCCAATGTGCCGACCAACGGCAAGTTCGCGATGCGTTTCGACGAGGACGCAACAGACCGGCTGATCGGCGTGGCGCTGCTCACCGAGGACGATGACGTGCTGCTCGCCACGCGTGGCGGCCGCGCGATCCGCTTCGCCTCGACCGACATACGCGAATTCCAGAGCCGGACCTCGACGGGCGTGCGCGGCATCACGCTGAAAGGCGACGACGAAGTGATTTCGCTCTCGATCCTGCGGGGCTTCGACGCGACAACCGAAGAGCGCGACGCCTATCTGCGCGCAGCGCCCTGGAAGGACAACGACACGCCGCCGACGCTGTCGGCGGAACGGATGGCCGAATTCGAGGCCGCGGAGGAGTTCATCCTCACCGTCTGCGCCAACGGCTTTGGCAAGCGCAGCTCGGCCTATGAATATCGGCGCACCGGACGCGGCGGCCAGGGCATAGGCAATATCGACAATCTCGAGCGCAACGGCCCTGTCGTGGCGAGCTTTCCCGCGCATAATGGCGAGCAGCTGATGCTTGTCACCGACCAGGCCAAGCTGATCCGCCTGTCGGTCGGCGATACGCGCGTGATCGGCCGCAACTCGGCCGGGGTCCGCCTGTTCAACGTCGCCGACAACGAACATGTCGTGGGCGCGGCGCGGATCGAGGAAAGCGAAGAGGAGGCAGAGGTCGATCTCAGCGACGGCACGGGCACGATTGCTCCGCCCGACGACGCGGCGATCGGCGACGATCTGGCCGATGGCGGCGAGGGCGAAACAGAGTAGCGCGCTTCAGCGCCACCTGGGGGCCCCGGCGGGTTCACAGCGCCTTCAACACCGCCTCAAGCTTGTCGACCGGGTGGTTGACCAGATCCTTGTCGACCTCGGCGACGATCTTGCCCTGCACCGCCTTGTCATAATGTTTGCGCAGTTCGCCGAGCGCGCGCGGCGGGGCGACGACGACGAGTTGATCGAAGCCGTTGGCCTGCGCGCGCTTCGCGAGCAACTCGGCGGTCTCCCTGGCGAAACGATCCTCTTCGAGCTGGTGAAAGTCGGTCTCCTCCATCGCGCTGCGGCGGGCACCAACCGAATCGAAGGCGCGCCCGGGAGCATCCGTCTTCATGTCGCGATCCTCGAGTCCCGCCTGCGCGCGCTGATCCTCGACGACGAGATTGGGAAATTCCTCATCGCCCTCATTGCGGAAGAATAGCGCCTTGCGGCCGTCGGCGACGAGGACCAGGGCGTCATGGGCAATGCGCATGAAGGCTCTCCTTTCAAGGGTTTGAAAGGGAACGTTCGATGTCCCGTAGAGGTTGCCGATCAGGTGCGAACGATGCACTCGCGAAACCATGCCGCCAGATCATCCTCCTCGATCTGCCCTCCGGCCAGATCGAGGAAAACGACCACCAACTCGGCATCGGTCACATCGAGCCGATAGCCATTGAGCGCAAGGAAGGTTTCGCTGATCACCGGCGCCGTACGCTTGTTACCATCGGCGAAGGGATGATTACGCGCGATCCCATAGGCATATGCGGCCGCCAACGAAGAGGCGTCAGGATCGCCATATGCCGCGAGATTGAGCGGCCGAGCCATCGCGCTCTCGAGCAGATCGGTCGATCTTATGCCGTCGCCACCGCCGTGCTCGGCCAATTGTTCGCGATGCGCCGCGAACGCAACCTCGCTCGAAACCCAGCGCCAGTCCGTGGACATCGGCTTATTTGGCGAGTTCGTACAGAGCCTTGCGGCGGCGCTTCATGACGTCACGGGCGACCGCCATCTGATCCTCGAAGTCCGGGTCATGGATGCGCAACTCCAGCCCACCTGGTCCTTCGCTAATGTAGAGCGTATCGCCCCGGTCCACCCGCAGACGCGCCAGCACGTCCTTAGGAAGGACGACCCCGGTAGAATTGCCGATCGCGATCAGTTTGACATGCTTCGTCATAACGGACGTTATAACAACCGGATCATCACCGTTCAATAGCGCGGGAAAATCTTGCGGATCAGCTGCCCGCGCCACGGGCGGCCGTGATAGTTAAAGAAGACCCAGCCATAGAAGGTGGTGAAGAACAGCACGACGAGCGCGAGCGGATCGCGGTGCGCGCGCATGTGGCGCCAGAGCGCGAGGTCGGCGGCGCGCCGGTCGCGCTCGCTGCCGCCGCCATATATGCCATAGGCATTGTCGTGCGCGCGGCACCCGGCGTTCCGATTGTGCTTGGAGCCGTCCATGAAGATGCAATACTGACGCGGCTTCGCAGACATAGGGTCGAGTAAACAGCGGCGATGCCGGGGTTCAAGCGCAAAATCTTCTACCTGAGCGGCTTCGATCCGCGCGGTGCCCGTTTCTACCGGCAGCTCTACGCCGAGCAGGCGGCTAGGTTCGGGCAGAATATCGGCCATGACATCAGCGTCGGCGGTCGGCGGCGCGAGCCGCCGCATTCGGCCGCCTGGTCGGTCAAGGATCAGGATGCGGATGCCGAGACCGACTATGTCTTTCTCGGCTGGGACGATGTGGTGCGGGCGCACTGGGTGAAGAATCCGCTCGGCCTGCTCGGCCGATCGATCCGCGCCTATTGGCACTTCACGCGGCGCGTCGACTGGTCGATCGTCCATCGCTTCCCGCGTGGCGTGAAGGTCGCATTCTACTATCCCGGCGTTTCGACCATCCTGCTGCCGATTCTCTTCACGCTGTTGCTGGCCGTTCCGCTGGTCGTGCTGATGGGCTGGGGGTGGGGGATCGCCGCCGCCTTGCTGGCCGGCGCGGTGATCGCGATGGTCGTCGTCAAAAAAATTCAGGGTTTCTGGCTGCTCCGCTTCATCATTTTCAACGACACGCTGGCGAGCGGACTGCCGCCCGACGTCGATGAGCGCATGGCGCGTTTCGCCGATCAGATCAGGCAAAGCTTCGAGGAGCCGTGGGACGAAATCCTGCTCGTGACCCACAGCAACGGCTCGATCCTCGCCATGCCGATCATGGCGCGATTGCTCGACAGCTCGGGCGGCACCCTGCCGGACGGGTTCAGCCTGGTAACGCTCGGCTCCTCGATCCCGCTGATCGGCGCGCGGCGCGACAGCCGGCACTTTCGCGCGCTGCTTGACACCGTGGCTCGCGGCGATTTCCGCTGGCTCGACATCAACTCGATCACCGATGGCGCCTGTATCGCCGGCATCGACCCCTGCATAGGCGGCGGAGCACGGCCGAGGGGCTTGTTCCAGACGAGCCCGCGCTGGTTCAAATATTGCGATCCGGCCACCTACGCCGCGCGCCGGCGCAACAAATATGAGACGCATTTCGACTATCTGCGGACCTTCGACACCGTATCGCCACTCGATTATCTGGCGATCAGTTCGGGCGGGCGGCCGCTCGCGGCTTCGATCGAGGCGTTCAAGGCCGAGAATGATGGCTGAAGGCTTGTTCACGCCGCCCTATCCCGTTCCGCACAAAAGCAAGGCGTCGCTCTTCAAGCGCTTCCTGACCGGCTGGAACAGCTGGATCCATACGCTGTTCGATCGCAGCTACACGATGCAGATGGGCGAGATCCGCCTCCCGCGCCTCGATTTCTTCATCGCGAACGACCTGGCCGTGGTCGAGCGCGTCATGGACGATCGCGACAAGGCTTTTCCCAAGCACCGTTTCCTCAACGATCTGCTCGATCCGTTGATCGGCAACAGCGTTTTCTCCGCGAACGGCCGGGACTGGGAAGAGCAGCGCGAGATGGTCAACCCGGCCTTCACGCACACCAATCTGAAGCGGGTCTTCGCTGCGATGCAGGGCGCGGTGGACGATCTGCTGATCCAGATCGGAACGCTCGATCGATCCCGGCCGATCGAGGTCGACCCGCTGATGACGCATGTCGCGGCCGACATCATCTATCGCACCCTATTTTCGGTGACGCTCGATCAGGCGAGCGCGAACGCCATCTATCACAGCTTCCATCGCTATCAGAAAAGCGTGCAGCCGGCAGCGATGCTCAAGCTCTACGGCCTGCCGACGCTCGGCTATCGCAGGCGGGCCAAACGCGCCGCCGCCGCGATCCACAATGTGTTCGGCTCGATCGTCAAGGCGCGGCACGATGCGTGGCATGCCGGGCGCGGCGAGGCGCAGGACGATATCCTCCAGTCGCTGCTCGAGGCGCGGCATCCGACCACCGCCGAGCCCTTCAGTTACGAACAGGTCATGGAACAGGTCTCGACCATCTTCCTGGCCGGCCACGAGACCGCCGCCTCGGCGATGACCTGGGCCCTGTACCTCTTGTCCGAATGCCCGGACCTGCAGGAGGCACTGTTCGCGGAGATCGGACGTGAGGCCGGCAGCGGGCCGATCGCCTTCGAGCATCTGCGTGGCCTTGCCGGAGTCCGCAACCTCTTCCGCGAGACGCTGCGTCTCTACCCGCCGGTGAGCTTCCTCGTCCGCGAGGTCACGGCGCCGGTCCGGCTGCGCGACAAGCTGCTGCAGAAGGGCGCGATGATCGTCATCTCGCCCTGGCTCATCCAGCGCAATCGCAACAACTGGAAATGCCCGCACGCCTTCGCGCCCGAGCGTTTCGACGATCCCGAGGAAGCCGAGGCATGCCGCCGCGCCTATATGCCGTTCGGCAAGGGACCGCGCATCTGCATTGGCGCCGGCTTCGCCCAGCAGGAAGCGATGCTCACGCTCGCGAGCATCATCCGCCGCTTCCGGCTGCGCTATCCCGCAATCGCGCGACCGGAACCAGTCAGCCGGCTCACATTGCGCCCGAAATCCGCCGTCCGCCTCTATTTCGACGATCGGAACCGATAAAAGCGGAGCGCAGCTCCCCGGCATGAACGCCACGCTCCTCTCGTGAGCCGGCCGATGCGCATGGGTGAGCGTCAGGCTTCGCCGCCGGCGAAAGCAAGCGCAGCGTGACACCCGACTCCCTGGCTGGCGCCGACCGGAATGAGCTTGACTCCCCTGAGCCCATGGCTGAACATTTCCGAAAGCAGAGAACGACGGAGAGGGGCTATGCTCCTGCAACGGGAGACGAGCTTCCAGTGCGCGCCCGACATCATTGGCTCCTTTTTCTTGCCGCCATTCAGCTTCTGTTGGCGGTACCGGTGACTGCCGCGGCGCCGATCGGTTCGGACGGCCCGGTCCTCGGCACTGCCGAGCAGCAGGCGGCCGAATCCTTGCTGCTGCGACTGCTCGCCGACCCCGAGGTCAAAGCGGCGATGGCGAAAGCCGAGGCGGAACTGTCGCGTGATCCCATCGCCCAGACCGCGGATGGAAAGGCTCGCCTGGCCCACGCTGTCGAACAATTAACCGCATCGCTTGTCCTCAGCGAATATGCGGGTGACGTCCACCGTCCGCGGTTTATCCTATCGACGGAAAACACTCCGCGCCACTGGTTCGGACGCGATGTGCCGGGCAGCGCCATCGCGAATGACAACCCTGACCAAATAAACAGGCTCTCCTTCATAGATGGGAATGGCACCTATGAAATTTCCGGCCGAGTGGACGTCGAACGGCGCCCGGCGCAGCTAAGTTTCAGCCTTCTCAAAGGATGGCGGGCGGGGATTACCCCTCCCCAACAAACGGGGAAAGTGTTTCTCGGCAATCAATATGCTACGCGCATGCTGGAAGACTTGACGGTCGGCGCCGATGGAAGCTTTAGCTTCACATTAGGTCCGAACAACAACCCGCATGATCCTACGCATATAAGGCTGGAACCGGGCCCTTACATCGTGCAGGTTCGCGAAGTCCTCGCCGACTGGCGCCGCCAGATGCCGCCCAAGCTTTCGATCCGCCGCACCGATCAGGTGACCGTTCCACGGCTGTCGGACGAGGATATCCGGCGCTCGGTCTTGGCTCATCTCCATGACTGGGTGACCTATTGGGGAACCTATTCTCATCGGTTCCTTGGGGGACTCCCTCCCAACTCCGTTGGTGGGCCTTTTGCCAGAGAAGGCGGGATTGGCTATCTGGCACTCGCGCGGTTTCGCCTCAAGCCAGGCCAGGCAGCCGTGATGACCATTACCGGAGGTGGCGCCGCCTATTTCGGAATGCTGGGCATGGACCCGTGGATGATTACGTTCGACGGGCGTAGCACGCTGGCTAGCCTCAACAGGTCCCAGTCGGTAGCCAATCCCGATGGCAGTTTCACCTATGTGGCGTCGCCGACGGATCCCGGTGTCGCGAACTGGATCGACACGTCGGGGCTGCATGATGGATTCCTCAGCGCTCGCTGGCTCGGCGTTCCGAACGGGCACGGCCCCGATGGTCTGCTGCGGGAGTTCTCCATTATCAACCTGGCCGACCTATCGAAGGGCGCTTTGCCGGAAGTCCCGCGGGCGACCGCGGCCGCGCGACAGGCGCAACTGAAGGACCGTGGCATCGACTATGGCCGCCGCTTCGGCAAATGATCGAGCCGGTGGCGCAAAATGCCCCCAAAAGATGCAGCGCGCGACAAACTCAGCCTGTCTGCCGTGAGCGATCAGGTGGATGATCAGCTGTAAAGGCGATTATAGATGACCAATCCGACATCGAGCGAGGCGAGGCTTCCCGCCCCGGCCGAGCTCATGGAGCGGGCGAGAGCCGCGACGAGCCTGAACGATTTCGGCGGCGGCGATTTCATCGAGGGGCTGGATCGCTTTTGGGAGGGGTTGGTCCGCGAGGCGAGGCTGTCAGACGGAGGGCTACTCGAACAAGTCGGCCTGATCGAACGGCGCCTCGCGAACCGCCTTCAGATCGAGCGCTGGTTCGAGGAAAACCCGCACACCGCCAATAGCGTCGTGGACGCTCCGGTGACGATCACCGGCCTGCCGCGAACGGGCACGACCGCGCTCGTGAACATGATGTCGCAGGACAAGCGCTTCCGCCTGCTGCGCTCATGGGAGCAGGCGCAGCCCTGCCCCCCTCCAAGGGCCGGCGACGACAACGATCCGCGAAGGCAGGCCGCCCTGGCGGTCAAAGACCGCCTCGCTCGGGAGCGCCCCGACCTGATGGCGATGCATCTCTACGATCCGGACGCAACCGACGAGGACGTCGAGATATTGGGGCTTTCCTTTCATTCGCAGCAGCTCGTCCTGCCGATATACGCCTATCATGCGTGGTGGCGCGATGCGGACCTGCGCGACACTTTTCTCTACCACCGCCGCGTCATGCAGTTGCTGCAATCACAATGCCCGCCTAGTCGCTGGCTTTTCAAGGCGCCGGCCCACAGCTACCATATGGAGGCTTTCTTTCACGCCTATCCTGGCGCCCGGGTGATCGTGACACATCGCGATCCGGGCAAGGCCATTCCATCGTCAGTCAGCTTCGTAGGCGCACTTCAGGAAGGTCGTGCGTTCGCCGACCCCGTTGCCGCCGGGCGCCATCTGGCCGATCATCTGCGCATCGGGACCGAACGGTTGATGGAGGCGCGCTCGCGGATCGGTGAAGACTCCTTTTGCGACGTCCATCACGAGGAGTTTCTTGCCGATCCGTTCGGGACGATAGAGCGGATCTACGACTTTATCGGCTGGGATCTTCCGCCCGCGGTCCGGGCGAGGATGCAGGAATGGCAGGCGAAGAACCGGTCCGGCGCACATGGTGCGCATCGATATCAGGCCGAACAGTTCGGTCTTCGTGCAGAGGATATCCGGATCGATTGCGCGAAATATATAGCGCGCTACGGAATCGCCGTCGAAATATAGCCGGTAGGCGCTACGGCTCGCGATGAGGATGAGCTGTTCAGATGCAGCGCTGGATACTCTAAGGCGGCCGCATGAATCACCAGGTCCATATCATCGGGGGCGGACTCGCAGGATCGGAGGCGGCATGGCAGCTCGCCCAGGCAGGAGTCCGGGTGCGGCTGTCCGAAATGCGCGGCGTGGAGGCGACGCCGGCCCATCAAACCGACCGGCTCGCCGAGCTCGTCTGCTCCAACAGCTTCCGGTCGGACGATCCGCGCAACAACGCGGTCGGGCTGCTCCATGCCGAGATGCGGGCGCTCGGTTCGCTGATCATGCGATCGGCCGACGCCCATCGTGTTCCCGCCGGATCGGCGCTCGCGGTCGACCGGGAAGGCTATGCCGACGCGGTGACCGCGGCGATCCGGGGGCATGCCAATATCGAGCTTGTCCGCGAACGGATCGACGATCTGCCGACGAGCGGTGCGACGATCGTCGCGACCGGGCCGCTGACCGCCGCGCCCCTCGCCGAATCGATCGGCCAGGCGACAGGTGCCGACGCGCTCGCCTTCTTCGACGCGATCGCGCCGATCGTTCATGTCCATAGCATCGACATGGGTGTGGCATGGCGCCAGTCGCGCTGGGACAGGTCCGCCAGCAGCGAGGGCGACGGGAAGGATTATATCAACTGCCCGCTCGACAAGGAGCAATATCTCGCTTTCCGCCAGGCGTTGCTCGACGGCGACAAGACCGAGTTCAAAGCGTGGGAAAAGGATACGCCCTATTTCGAGGGCTGCATGCCGATCGAGGTGATGGCCGAGCGCGGCGTCGACACGCTGCGCTACGGGCCGATGAAGCCCGTCGGCCTCGACGACCCGCGCACCGGCCGCTGGCCCTATGCGGTCGTCCAGCTTCGCCAGGACAATGCCTTGGGCACGCTCTGGAACATGGTCGGCTTCCAGACCAAGCTCAAACATGCCGAGCAGGTTCGACTGTTCAGGACGATTCCCGGACTGGAAGCCGCCGAATTCGCTCGGCTCGGCGGGCTGCACCGCAACACCTTCATCCGAAGCCCGCAGCTGCTCGACCCGCAGCTGCGGCTCAAATCGCGGCCCCATATCCGCTTCGCCGGGCAGATCACCGGCTGCGAGGGCTATGTCGAATCGGCTGCGGTCGGGCTGATCGCTGGGCGCTTTGCCGCCGCCGAACTGTTGGGTCGGCCGATCGACCCGCCGCCGCCGACCACCGCGCTGGGGGCGTTGCTCGGTCATATCACCGGCGGCGCGGACGCCGAGAGCTATCAGCCGATGAATGTGAACTTCGGGCTGTTCCCGCCGGTCGACGGGATGCGCGGCGGTCGCAAGCGAAAGGCCGACCGCAAGGCGATGCTTGCGGAACGCGCCGACGGCGACCTCAAGGCGTGGATGACGAAGGTCGCCTGATCGGCATCGATCAGGGGAGGCTTATACCAAGGCGCTGAGATGCTGACGCATCACGCCTTGGAAATGCTCAAGCGCCGCACGGGCTTTGGTATTACAACCGCCTGATCAGGCGGCCGACACTGGCATGCGCGTCCGGGCCGTCCTCGGCGCATTCCTTCTCAAGTTCCGCGCGGATAATCTCCACCTCGTTCGCGGTCCTGTGTTCGATGCCGATATATTGATTGCGTGCCTCATGCACGGCGCGGATCAACTCGTCGAGCTTCGCCTGCACCGCCGCCGCATCGCGATTCTGGGCATTCTGGATCAGGAAGACCATCAGGAAGGTGATGATCGTCGTCGAGGTGTTCACGACCAGCTGCCATGTGTCGGAAAAGCCGAATAGCGGCCCGCTCATCGCCCATAGCAGGATGGAAACAACGGCGACGATGAACGCCAGCGGCTGACCGGCCGCACTCGCGATCCCGCCGGCTATACGCGTGAACAGCTGGTCCATCACTCTCTACCCCTCATCTGGCGAATAGCACCCGTCCGCCCTGCTGTTCCATGTGACAGCCACCCATGGGACACTCTTCTCGGGAACCAACTTGCGTCAAGCCGCGCTGTTCCGGCTGGCCTTTGCGGCCTGAAGCTCTAGAAAGCGAGCGATGGAAACCTCCGAGCTGCGCATCGCCCTGTTTACCGGGAACTACAACTATGTCCGGGACGGAGCCAATCAGGCGCTGAACCGGCTGGTCGCCTATCTGCTCAAGCAGGGCGCGGCGGTCCGCATCTATTCGCCGACGGTGAAACATCCCGCTTTTACGCCGACCGGAGACCTGGTCGGCATACCATCGCTGCCGGTGCCCGGACGTGGCGAATATCGTTTCCCCGTGATGATTCCGCCGCGGGTCAAGCGCGACATCAAGCGCTTCGATCCGAACATCTTCCATGTCGCGAGCCCCGAGATACTCGGCCATCGCGCGGTGACGCTGGCCTTGAAACGCCGATTGCCGGTGGTCGCCTCGGTGCATACGCGCTTCGAGACCTACTTCCGCTATTATGGCCTCGCCTTTCTCGAACCAATCGTCGAGGCGATGCTGCGCCGCTTCTATCGGCGTTGCGACGCGATCTTCGCGCCTTCCGAGTCGATGGCGCAGCTGTTGCGCGAACGGCGCATGAGCTATGATGTGGGAATCTGGTCGCGCGGCATCGACCGGGCGATCTTCCGCCCGGACCGCCGCTGCCATGAGTGGCGCGCCTCGCTGGGCATTACCCCCGATGAGGCGGTCATCGGTTTCGTCGGCCGGCTGGTGATGGAAAAGGGTCTCGACATTTTCGCCGACACGATCGAACAGCTCGAACGGCGACAGGTTCGCCACAGGGTTCTCGTCGTCGGTGACGGACCGGCGCGCGACTGGTTCGAGAAAAGGCTTCCTCAGGCGATTTTCGCCGGCTTCCAAAAGGGCGAAGAGCTCGGTCGCGCGGTTGCATCGATGGACATGCTGTTCAATCCGTCGATCACCGAGACCTTCGGCAACGTCACGCTGGAAGCGATGGCCGCGGGCCTCCCCGTCGTGGCGGCGCGCGCGACCGGAAGCGAGAGCCTTATCGAGGACGGCGTAACGGGCCGGTTGATCCAGCCGGGCCGCACCCAGGCGTTCGCCGATGCGCTGCAGGACTATTGCCGGGACGCCGAGCTGAGGCGCAATGCCGGCTCGGCGGGCATGCTCGCCAGCGAACGCTATGGCTGGGACCAGGTGAACCAGGAACTGGTGGACAGCTATATCCGCATCATCCGCCAGCACCGCGCCGGGGTGCGCATCGCGCGGCAAAGCCCTGTCCCCTGAGCTCAGGGATCCCCGCGCTCGAAACATGGGCGGGCGCTGGCCGGTGGCAAAGGTCCGTTCGGAGCCGCTTCTACCCGTCCAGCCACGCCCCGGATACGCGCAAACAGGTTCTGCTTTAGGACGGAAACCCCTATATCTGCGGTGATGAGCGACCTCTTTGCGCCCGAACCCGCCGCCACTGCGACTGCCGAAGGTGCGCCATTGGCCGAACGGCTCCGCCCGCGGAGCCTCGACGAGGTGATCGGCCAGGAGCATCTGACCGGGCCCGAGGGCGCGATCGGCCGGATGGTCGCGGCGGGGCGACTTTCCTCGCTCATCCTCTGGGGCCCGCCCGGAACCGGGAAGACGACGATTGCGCGCCTGCTGTCCGACGCCGTCGGGTTGCGCTTCGCACCGGTGTCGGCGGTGTTCTCCGGCGTGGCCGACCTCAAGAAGATCTTCGCCGAAGCGCGCGAATTCGCCCGGATCGGAACGCGTACCTTGTTGTTCGTGGACGAGATCCACCGCTTCAATCGCGCACAGCAGGACAGCTTTCTTCCCTATGTCGAGGACGGCACGGTCGTGCTGGTCGGCGCCACCACCGAGAACCCGTCGTTCGAGCTCAACGCCGCGCTGCTCAGCCGCGCGCAGGTGCTGATCCTCAACCGGCTCGATGCTCAGGCGCTGACGAAGCTGATCGCGCGTGCCGAAATGGTCGAGGGGCGGTCGGTGCCGCTGACCGACACCGCGCGCGATGCCCTCGTCGCCTCTGCCGACGGCGATGGACGCTTCCTGCTCAACCAGGTCGAGACCCTGTTCTCGATCGCGATAGACCGCCCTCTCGAGCCCGGCGAACTTGCCGCCCTGCTCCACCGCCGCGTCGCGGTCTACGACAAGGATCGCGAAGGCCATTACAATCTGATTTCCGCCCTCCACAAATCGTTGCGCGGATCGGACCCGCAGGCGGCGCTTTACTATCTGGCGAGGATGCTGACTGCGGGGGAGGAACCGCTCTACGTGCTGCGCCGGCTCGTGCGCTTCGCCAGCGAGGATGTGGGGCTGGCCGATCCGCAGGCGCTCGTCCAGTGCGTCGCCGCCAAGGATGCCTATGATTTTCTCGGCTCCCCCGAAGGGGAACTGGCGATCGTCCAGGCCTGCCTCTACCTGGCAACGGCGCCGAAGTCGAACGCGGCCTATGTCGCTCAGAAGGCCGCCTTCCGATCGGCCAGGGAGACCGGCTCGCTGATGCCGCCCAAGACCATCCTCAACGCCCCCACCCGGCTAATGCAGGATATCGGCTACGGCAAGGGCTATGCCTATGATCATGATGCCGAGGACGGCTTTTCCGGCGCCGATTATTGGCCCGAGGAGATGAGCCCGCAACGCTTCTACGAGCCCTCCGGACGAGGTTTCGAGGCCAAGGTCGCCGAGCGGCTGGCCCATTGGGAGCGGCTGCGCGAGGAGCGGCAAAAGGCGTGACGCGACAGTTCAGGCGGTTCGCGTGCATCGACTGGTCCGGCGCGAAGGGCGAATGGCAGAAGGGCATCGCGCTCGCGGTAACCGACGGCCCCGGCCGCACGCCGCGGCTCATCGAGCGCCGCTGGTCGCGCGAGACGGTGCTCGGATGGCTGCGCGAGCAGGCGCGGCGCCGCAGCGACATATTGATTGGCATCGATCTGTCCGCCTCGCTGCCCTTCCTGGACCGCGGCGCTTATTTTCCGGGTTGGACCGAAAGCCCCGCCACCGCCCGCGAACTGTGGCGATTCATCGACACTATCTGCGCCGGTGAGCCGCATTTGGCGGTGAACGCCTTTGTCGATCATCCCGAGGCCAGCCGCCATTTCCGGCGCCATGGCGGCCGACAGGGGGAGTTTTTCGCTGCCCAGGGCAATGGCCGTTACCGGGTCGTCGAGACGCTGTGCCGCGAGGGCCGGCACGCGCCCGCAGTCAGCACGTCCAATCTCGTCGGCGCCGCCCAGGTCGGCAAGTCGAGCCTGACCGGGATGCGCATGCTTCATCGGCTCGATGGCCATGTCGCGATCTGGCCGTTCGATCCGCTGCCCGAACATGGCCCGGTGATCGTCGAAGTCTATACGACGATCGCGGCGCGGCGCGCCGGGCTGACCGGCGGCAGCAAGATGCGAAGCGCCGAACGGCTCAAGGCGGGTCTCGCCGGCCTCGCGCTCCACCGCGCGCCGACGCTCGCCGCCTATGACGACCATAGCACCGATGCGATCCTGACCGCGGCCTGGCTTGCGCAATCGGGCGCCCAAGCCGAACTGTGGCACCCGTCCGCGCTCTCATCGACAATAGCGGCGGTTGAGGGCTGGACCTTCGGCATTCCCTGACGCAATAGAGCGCGAGCGCCGGCTTAGCTCAGTTGGTAGAGCACCTGATTTGTAATCAGGGGGTCGCGGGTTCGATCCCTGCAGCCGGCACCATTTTTCTTATTTATTTCATTACGTTAGACGTAATAAGATCGATCGACGCCCAGCGCTCTAAGCCATCTAACATTTATCTAACGCGAAAAAATTCTTGTGCGGCAAAGGAGGCCGCACTTCGGTGGGGCCGAGTGCGGCAATCACCTGGGAAGCACATTAAGATTCTGATATTTGGAAATGTTATTCTTAACCGACTCTTCCGATGACATGCATGAGTGAAAACCGGCTTTGCGAATCTTGATCGTGCTCAGAAGGCCCCATCGCACAGCCTCCTCCGGCGGGAAGTCGCGTGACAGCACGCCAGCGATCTGCAATGACGTACCAAGTAGCTCGTTCAGGTCGCTGGTGACCCTGAGTCCGTATTTCTCGACCATCGTCGGCCAAAGGTGCGCAAGCGCTCCGATTTCTTGCCCCAGGTCAATGGGACGCTTCTCTCCCACGGCCATGCCAAGCTCCCGGGCAATCATTTCGAAAACGTCGTGTGAGGCGAGAATATCGCCGTTAGTGATGTTGAAAATCTGATTGCGCGCTGTTGGCGCCTGCCCGGCCCACTCAATGGCTTCAGCGATCAGATCGACGTCCGTCGGCTCCATGTAGCCGCTGAAGCCGGAGGGCACTGGCATGTCGAGGCCTGCTTCCTTCCTCAGGGCAGCGAACAAAGCCACAACCAGGAAGGTGTTCATGTTTGCGCCGACCGCCGCGCCCCAGATGCCGCCCGTGCGAAGGATCGTCCAGCTCCACGATGCTCCCGATTGCAGGTCCGCAATATAGTCCTGCTGTCGGTAGTAAAAATTTTCGCCCGGATGCCTCGGCGCGTCCTCCTGCAGCGGCACTTTCAAATCGTGGTCCGGGAGATGGACGCCATAGGCCTTGCCGCCCTGAAGGAGCAGAATATGCTGCAATCCGGGATTCCCCTGGATCACCGGATCCACGAGGTTGACCAGCATCGATTCGTTCTTTTCTATCTGGCTGGGGTCGCTCCACCCGGCGATCAAATCATCGCTTCGCTCGTTAAGCGCGGCGTACGCAATATGGGTGACATCGTGGATCTCCCCGAACACGCGGGCGCATTCGTCGCGGTCGCTGAGATCGATCGAAAGGTGCCTGGCATTTCCGAGGGGAACGAGTGGCGCGCGGCGGGAAACGGCGATCACCTCCCAGTCATCGCGGTTGGTGAAGCGCGTCAGCGCCGCGCCTCCTACCAGACCCGATGCGCCAGCGACGATCACCTTCTTACGCGTCATATGATCTCTCTCCTATTATCCGCTGATGCATAACTGCCAACGCATTTATATGCCGACTATACTATAGATTCAGAAACGTAACGCACCGTTATTGACTGCGTAGTGCACCGTTCAGCAACGGACGACATCTTCATATAAAGTTCATGGGATGCTATGGAGCGATCCGTGACGACCTGACGCTAGCAGCGCTGGCCACGGTGCATCGCATAGATCACACTTGGTCGCGGCGCCGACGTGCATCGGATTGACCATGTCGACGAACAACCCTATGTAGCAGGCACAATATAAAGAGAGGTCTCCGATCAGCCATGGCGACTGCATTCCAGATCCGCGATTTCGACGATCCGGACTATGATCCGTTCCTCGTCGACGCGGTCAATTTCGGGGACGCCGTCGATCCGTACCCGCAGATCCACGCAATGCGTGCGCGTGGCGTCGTGATTCCAGGTTCCTATCGCGAAAATATGGGCGCTCTATGCTACTATAACGGCACCCCGAAATTTTCGGTCCTCGGCAGCAAGGAAGCGGAAGAGGTCCTGACTGACGGCGCTCGCTTCTCGAATTCGGGCTTTCGCCAGATCATCGGCTCGTCCTTCGGACTGGGAAGCCTCACCACGCTCGACAATCCCGAGCACGGCCGTTGGCGCAAGATTCTCCAGAAGATCTTCCTGCCGCAATATGTGAAGACATGGGGACAAAGCATCGTCGATCCCGTGGTGCATGGCCTGATGGGGAAGTTCCTGCCCCGTGGAGAGGCGGATCTGGTGGAGGAATTCACCCTCCGTTACCCGTTCGAAGTGATCTATCGCCAGCTGGATCTTCCGGACTCGGATATCCGCACCTTCCAGCGCCTTGCCCTTGGACAGACCGATTATTTTCACATGCCCCAGGCGCAGGAAGCGGGCGTCAAGCTCGGCGAATATTTTCGCGCGCTGGTCGATCAGCGGCGGGCGAAGCCGGGCAGCGACCTGATCAGCCTTCTCGCGACCGTCGAGGTCGATGGAGAATATCTGCCCGAGTTGGTCCTCCTTTCCTTCCTTCGGCAGCTGATGAACGCGGGCGGCGACACCACCTATCGCGGCACGAGCGCGCTGCTGGTCGGGCTGCTGCAGAACCCGGACCAGCTCGAGGCCGTCCGCCACAACCGGGAGCTGATTCCCGACGCGATCGAGGAAGCGCTGCGATGGGAGGGGCCGATCGTCGCGCATCTTCGGGTCGCCACGGTCGACACTATAGTCGGCGGCGTACACATCCCGGCCGGGGCCTCCATCGACGTGATCGCGGGCGCCCTGAATCGCGATCCCGAAATCTACCCCGATCCGGACGCGTTCAATATCTTCCGCGAGCGGCGGGCGCATTACTCCTTCGCACGCGGGCCGCATATCTGCATCGGCCAGCATCTGGCACGGGTCGAGATGACGCGCGCATTGCATGCGGTTCTCGACAATCTCGACAATATACGCCTCGATCCGGACAAGCCCGCCCCTCAGCTTCGCGGTCTGACGATGCGGGTTCCGAGCGACATCTACGTGCGGTTCGACCCGCGTTAGGCTGCACCAGTCTCGACCTGGCCGATATCTCTTTGGCGTCTTCACATCGGACAGCCCCGCCGGCTGCCTTTGACAGGCTGTTGAAGAAGCCGCTCAGAAGTGGGCAAGGACCGAGCATGTCGAGAATTATCGGCCTTGACTGGGGTCACCGCTGGACGGTGTCGCACAGCTCCTGATTGTGATGGGCGGCAAGGACCGTTCTGCCCCAAGCGGAGTGCCAGGGCTCCAGACGCCCGCCGAACCCGACAGCGTCATGCCGCGCGATCTATCGGGGCGACTCGATTGGTTGCCGGGAAAAACCGAACGTCTTACACCCGGCGAAACGACAAGAACCGGAGAGTCTGGATGCCTGAGCAACCCTATGTCCGTTACGATGCCCCGGCGGTCTTTGGACCTTCGCTGATGCCAGACACATCCCCCGCCTCATATGCGGAAACATCTGCGATCGTGTTCGAAACGACGGAGGACGCCGCAAGAAAACTGCTACCCCGTTTCTATGAACTCGAACGACCGGTGATCACGATCTACAGGCTCACCTACCGGGGCATGAACTATCTGGCCGGCGGCGAGTATCGCGAGGTGGTCGTAAATGTCGATGCCGCATATAACGGGCCTGACGAGACCATCAAGGCGGCCTTCGGCGCGGTATTGTGGGTGGACCAGGTTCAGGCGCTTGTGTCGGGCCGCGAACTCCTCGGGTCGCCGAAGGTTTACGGCCGCTTCCCGACGGAGGAGACCAGCCCGGGCCGGCGCTCGTTCGAGGTCTACGAGAGTGACGGACGCGATATCGACGCGCGGCTGATGCGCGGCGAATGGACCGATCTGAAAGAAATGGACGCGGCGGCGCTGGCCAAGCTGAACGAACGGGTGAAGCACGTCGATACCCTGGGCTGGAAGATCATCCCGAGCATGGACGGCCCGCATGATGCCGACTACCCCACGGTGATCGTGATGAGCTGGAAGTTTGACCAGGCCTGGTACGGCAAGGGCCGGATCACGTTCGACACGCCTGATCCGCACCATGCCCCGGTAAGCTCGCGCATCATGCGGGTCCTGGCCGACATGCCGATCAAAGACTATCGCAGCGGCCTCGTGGCGCGCGGGACCGCGGTGGTCGAACGCGCGTCCACCCGCAGGCTTGCCATGCCTGCCGGCATCGTCTGAAGCCTTCGCCTCCCCGGCCAAATGGCCCTTGTGCAGGTGGCGAGGACAGGCCGCGAATTCAAAGCGAACTGTAGCCAAGGAACTGCTAGCGGATCGCCTTTCCTTCCACCGAGACTCCGAAACATTGTCCAAGCTGCTCAGCGTCGCCGACGTCGACGCCCAGGCCCGCCAGTGTCTGACGGATGGCCATGCTCGCGCATTCGACCGCGTCCTCAAGCGGGAAACCGAAATAGAAGCGATAGTAGCGCCAGGTGCTGGCGACCACATGGTAGTGGATATTGGCCGCCGCGAGCCGCCGTTCGCGCTCCGGCCGGCTAGGGGCCTCGCGGTCGACCAGGGCACGGATCGTCGCACCGCGGCGCTCGGCGTCGGTGGTGCGGATCCGGTGAAACAGCTCCGAGTGCATCGCCGCCAAGGTCAGCGTTACAGTCTCCTCATAGCGCGCGAAGATTGCCCGCGGGTAGGCCAGCAACTCGGCGACGGTCTTGGGGTTCGGCGGAGCCTGCGTCCGCCGTGCGACCTCCGCGGCCACCGCATCGAGCAGGTCCTCCCGCGCGGCGAAATAGCGGAAGACGGTGCGCTCGGAAATCTCAGCGCGTTTCGCCACTGCGCGGACCGATAGCTCGCCGACCGAGGTGGTCTCAAGCAGGTCCACGGCAGCATCGAGGATCAGCCGCTGGGTGAGGTCGGCATGGCGGGCAGCAAGGGAGGTTCGAGACATTTGACATGGTGTATGACACGGTGATAGCTATTGATCAACAGTGTCATACAGTATGACATTCCATCATGCCAACGGAATACAGGAGCAGGTGATATGAAAGGCGAAAGCTATCGTCTGTGGGATGCGGACAACCATTTCTACGAGGTTCGAGACTGCTTCAGCCGGCACATCGAGGCGAAGTACAAGGACGTTGTGATCCAGGCCCGCCGACATGACGACGGCAAGGAATATTGGCATTGCGGCGACAAGGCCCTCACTTTCTGCAATGTCAAATTCGACAGCACCGAACTTCCCGGTTCGTTCAAGGAGATCCTCAAGAACCCGAAGCTCGGCGGTTTTGGCGAAGCCCAGGCCGAAGCCGCAATGCAGCCCGGCTTTCATGATCGGACCGCGAGGCTGGCAATGATGGATAGCCAGAATGTGGAGGGAACGGTGATGTTTCCTTCCGTCGCAAACGGCGTGGAGCAGGATCTGCTCGATGACCCCGAAGCGCTATACGCCAACTTCCGCTCCTATAATCGCTGGATCGAGGAAGACTGGGGCTTTGGCGGCGATGGCCGGATATTTGCCACCGGATGCCTGTCTCTGGCTGATGCAGACCTGGCCGTGGAAGAGCTCGACCGCTTGCTCAAGGCTGGCGTCCGGGTCGTCTACATGCGGCCGGGGCCGGGCGGCGGGAAAAAACCGTGCTCGATCGCGGATCCCAAGTTCGATCGGGTGTGGGCGCGTCTCGAGGAGGCGAAGGTTCCGGTCGGGCTCCATCTGTCGGCGGGCTTTTTCGAACAATCGACGGTCTGGGGCGAGAGGCCGCGCCCTGGAACCCGCGATACCTCACCGTTGCAGTTCGCGATGTTCCATGTCGACAATCCGATCATGACGACGCTCGCCGCGATGGTCCTCCACAATCTGTTCGGCCGCTTCCCCGGCCTCCGCGTCATCAGCGTCGAAAACGGATGCGCCTGGGTGCCCTATCTGCTGAAGACGCTCAACAAGGCAGCGATGTGGGGCCGGTTCGGCGACTGGCCGGGAGGCCCGCTGCCCGCGCACCCGTCCGAGATGTTCAAGCGCAACGTCTATGTCGTTCCGTTCCACGAGGACAACACGCCGGAGCTGGTCAAGCGCATCGGTGTGGACCGTGTCCTGATGGGTTCGGACTTCCCTCATGCCGAGGGTCTGGCGCAGCCGGCCGAATTCGAGGAGTCGCTCACCGCGCTCGACCCGGGTTCCGTGCGCAAGATCATGCGCGACAATCTGCGCGATCTCCTGGTTCACTAATCGAAGGACGGCAGTCCGGCCGATGGCGGGCTGCCGGCCGCGTGCGGCACATTCTGCAAGAGCGGCGGAAAAGCTGGCGCAGGTCTCATTCGGCCAGCGCTATCACCTTGGTGGCGATCGCCGCCGCGGCAGCGCGATTCTCGACCCCGAGCTTGATGAAGATCTGTTCGAGGTGCTTGTTCACGGTGCGTGCGCTGATGTTCATGATCTCGCTCGCGTCGCGGTTCGACTTGCCCTGTGCGATCCAGAACAGCACGTCGCTCTCGCGCGGGGTGAGGCCGAGCGCCCGCTGGAGAGCGGCCATCTCCATGCCTTCCCGCAGTTCGGCCAGACGAAACAGATGATCCTGGCCGAAGCCCTGGCCGAGATAGGTGATCTCGACGTGCCGGTCGCGGGCTGTCACCCTGGCGGAAGGCCGCTCGATCCTGGGGGCGGCGCTCTCGACGTGCCGGGCGAGGCGGGCGATCTGCGCCGCCACCGCCGCCCGCCCGGCGTCGCCGAGCTCGTCGAGAAGCGCCGCCGCGAGCGGCGTCGACCAACCGAAATGGCCCGCCGCATCGGCCGAGACGAGGCGCCGGCCGGTGATGTCGAGCGCCGCCTGCGCCGCCCGCATCGTACGGGCGTTGGCGAGATGGACATGGATACGCGCGATCAGTTCATCGATCATGATCGGTTTGGTGACATAATCGACCCCGCCGGCATGAAGACCTTCGACGACATGATCGGTATCGCTGAGGCCGGTCATGAAGATCACCGGGATCGGCCGCAGCCGAGGATCGGCCTTGATCCGGCGACACGTCTCGAAGCCGTCGGGCGGCGGCATCACCGCGTCGAGCAGGATAAGGTCCGGGGTCATCTCGCAGAGCAGCGCCAGCGCGCCCTGCCCGTCACGCGCGAAGACGGTCGCGAAACCGGCGGTGGCCAATGCCAGCTTGATCATATCGCGCGCGTCGGGATCGTCGTCGACCGCGAGGATCAGGCTCATCTCGCCCGCGCTCACGCCGCGACTCCACGAGTCCATTCGATCGTCAGCAGGGTCGCGATCCGTTCGAGCAGCGCGTCGATCTCGAACGGCTTGGTCAGATAATCGTCATGCGGATCATCCTCGCGCCGGCTGCGCTGGAAGTCATGGACATTGGCTGAAACCATCAGGATCACCGGATCGTCACCATGTTCGGCGCGCAGCGCCCGCGCCGTCTCCCACCCGTCACGGCCGCGCATCGAGATATCGAGCATGACAAGATCGGGTCGGGCTTCGCGATAGGCGGCGAGGCAGGCGTCGCCATTGTCGGCCAGGGCCAGTTCGAACCCGAGCGGCGCCAATATGTCGCGGACCATGGCGAGGTGGACCGGATCGTCGTCGGTGACGAGGATACGCCGCCTCGCGCCCGCATAGCCGCTGATCTGCCCCGGCCGGCCATCGATCCCGTGCGGCGAGGGTGCATCGGAAAAGAACATCCGCACCTTGAAACTGCTGCCCGCCCCCGGCCGGCTGTCGACCGAAAGCTCGGCGCCCATGATCTCGGTGAGCAGGCGGGTGATGGTGAGGCCGAGGCCGATGCCCGGCGCCGCGGCACTGGCGGGTAGCCGCTCGAATGGTTCGAAGATGCGTTGGAGGTCCGCCTCGGCGATACCGACGCCGGTGTCGGCCACCTCGAATTCGGCGACCGGATCGCGCCAGCGGACGACCAGCGAGGCCGAGCCTTGCGGCGTATATTTGATGGCGTTGGAGATCAGGTTGATGAGGATCTGCCGCAGCCTCTTCTCATCGGTGAAGACATGGAGCGGCAGATGGGGCGAGCGCTGATATTCGAACGCCAGCCCCTTCGCGACCGCCTGCAGGCGGAACATGTCGACGATCTGGTCGAGCAAGTCGGGAAGCGCGACCCGGTTGCGCTCGATCCGAAGCGAACCATTCTCGATCCGCGCGATATCGAGCAGGCCATCGACGAGATTGGCGAGATGGCTGGCGCTGCGCCTTATAACCCGCACCGCATCCTCGACATGCTGGCCCGGATTGCGCTCGATCAGCTGGGCATAGCCCGAGATGATGTTGAGCGGCGAGCGAATCTCATGGCTGACACCGACGATGTAGCGGCTCTTGGCGAGATTGGCCGCCTCCGCGACTTCCTTGGCATGCTGAAGCTGGGCGTCGGTCTGGCGATGCGCCTCGATCTCGTCGATCAGCATCACGGTTTGCCGGTCGCCCTCCTCCTCGGCCGCGCGCTGATTCTCGCCAGCGAGGACGAAATACCAGGCGATGAAGCCGGTCAGCACCAGCAGGCTCGCATAGACGACCTGCAACACCGATCGCAGCGCGGCGCGATCGATGCCGCTACGCGCCTGCTGAAAATAGATCAGTGTCAGCACGATCCCGATCGCCGCCGCGACCGCAGCGTAGAGCATGGCGAAACGAACCAGCCGGCCATGCGCGGCATCGAGAATGCGACGCGGCAATAGCCTGGCGAGCACCGCCGATCCCTGGTCGACGATCCGCGCGTCGACCTTGCAGGCGTCATGGCAGCGCGCCTCGAGCGTGCAGCACAGCGAGCATATCGGCCCCTGATAGACCGGGCAATGCGCCATGTCCGGCGTCTCAAACGGCAACTCGCACACGGCGCAGGTCACTTCGGCCTGCCCGTCGAAACCTTCCGCCGGCCGCGCCAGATAATAGCGGCTGCCCGTCGCCCAGGCGAGCAGCGGCGCGGCGACGAACGACACCGCAAGGCCGATGCCGGGCGAGAAGATCCCCGGCAAGTCCCCGAACGCGCCGAAAAAGCAGAGCGTCGAGGCGACCAGCGACAGCGCCATCGCGCCGACCCCGACCGGATTGATGTCGTAGAGATGCGCGCGGCGGAACTCGACGCCGCGCGGACTGAGGCCGAGCGGCTTGCTGATCATCAGATCGGCCGTCACCGCGCCGAACCAGGCGACCGCGAAATTGCTGTAGAGCGCCAGCACGCGCTCGACGACGGTCTGGATACCGCCTTCCATCAGCATCAGCGCGATCATCACGTTGAAGACCAGCCAGACGACGCGTCCCGGATGACGATGCGTGAGCCGCGAGAAGAAGTTCGAGGAGGCGATCGAGCCGGCATAGGCGTTGGTGATGTTGATCTTGATCTGGCAGATCGCAACGAACAGCCCGGTCAGGATCAGCGCGACCGGCGTCGAATGGCTGAGGCCGCTGAACACCATATAATAGAGCATCGTCGGATTCGCCGCGTCGGTGTGCGACACCGCATAGCCGAGCGCGAGCACCGCGAGGCACGATCCGATCAGGATCTTGAACCCGCCCATGAAGATCCAGCCCGGTCCGGTGAACAGCAGCGCCGACCACCAGCGCGCACGGCCGATCTTGTCGCGCGCGGGAAGAAAGCGCAGATAGTCGACCTGCTCGCCGATCTGCGGCAGCAGCGACAGGAAGACCGCGAGCGCGATGCCCGTGCTGGCCATGTCGAGCCCCTGCGTCCGCCCCGGATAGCCGGTCCACAGATCGATCGCCGACTGCCCCTGGCCGAACAGGAAGAACAGCGGTGCCAGCTGCAGCAGCAGCCAGGTGGGCTGGGTCCAGTTCTGCACGCTGCTGATCCGTTTGAAGCCGAAGGCGGCGATCGGAATCACCACCAGCGCGCTGATGATGTGGCCCATCGGCAGGGGGATACCGAAGCAAAGCTTGAGCGCTGCCGACAGGATCACCGCTTCGATCGCGAAGAGGATGAAGGTGAAGGAGGCGTAGACCGCCGAGGTGATGGTCGAGCCGAGATAGCCAAAGCCCGCGCCGCGGGTCAGCAGATCCATGTCGACACCGTGGCGCGCGCCATAATAGCAGATCGGCAGGCCCGCGATCAGGAAGATCGCACCGGCGATCAGCAGCGCGAGCAGCATATTCTCGAAGCCGTAGTTGAGCGTGACCGTCGCGCCGATCGCCTCGCAGGCGAGGAAGGCGATCGAGCCCAGCGCCGTGTTCGCCACCCACAGCGCCGACCAGCGCCGCGCCTTGTGCGCGGTGAAGCGCAACGCGAAATCCTCGAGCGTGTCGTTGTTGACCCACTGGTTATACTGGCGCCGTGTGCGCACGATGCGCTGACGGCGGATCCGGGCCGGATCAGCCGCACGACGCGCATCGGCGGGCTGGAGCTTCATCGTCAGGGCGACATCACCAGTGCCAGCGCGAGCAGCGCCGCTGCCGCCCCGGTGGCCTGACCGATTCGCCGGCCCCTGAAGGCGAGCCAGGCGCCCGCGGCGTGGAGCGCCGCCGTCGCAATCAGGAAGCCCGCCGCGAAGCCGGTTCCGTCATGCCAGGCGAGCTCATGACCATGGGCAAAGCCATGCGCGACCGCAAATAGCGCGACGATTCCCGCCGACAGCGACAGCGCCGGCCGCGCATCGAGCAGCAGAGCGAAGCCGAGCCCGACCAGCGATGCGAGGATCAGCGCTTCGGCGAGCGGCATCGCCCCGCCCGCCGCACCATAGGCGAAGCCGCCGAGCATGAAGACCATGAAGGCGGCCGGGCAGACCCACCAGCGGCGCGGGAAAGCGATTCCCGACCACAGCCCGACCATCAGCATCGTCATCAGATGATCGAGGCCGGTGAGCGGGTGGAGCAACCCGCCAAGGAACGATGCGCCAAAATCCGGGTGCCCGGCGTGGGCGAGAGCAGGGGTGGCAACGAGAAGGAATGGAAGAGCGAGCCATCCCGCGCGCACCGGTCGCCGCTCATCCTGAGGAGGGGCTGAGCGCAGCCGAAGACCCGTCTCGAAGGATCCTTCGAGACGCCGGTTCGACAAGCTCACCGGCTCCTCAGGATGAGCGGATTTCATTTGGCGCAGCTTCACAAAACATTCTCCTTCGGAGCGCTCAGGCCCCCCGTCGCGACGATGAACTCGGCGATCTTCTCCACCCCCTGCCCGGCCCGGATGTTCGTGAACACGAACGGCCGCTCGCCGCGCATCCTCTTGGCGTCGCGGTCCATCACCTCCAGGCTCGCGCCGACGAAGGGGGCAAGGTCGATCTTGTTGATCACCAGCATGTCCGATCGGGTGATGCCGGGGCCGCCCTTGCGGGGAATCTTGTCGCCGGCCGAAACGTCGATCACATAGATGGTAATGTCCGCCAGCTCGGGGCTGAAGGTCGCCGCCAGATTGTCGCCGCCGCTTTCGATGAGGATCAGGTCCAACATCGGGAAATTGCGATGGAGCTGACCTACCGCCGCCAGGTTGATCGAGGCATCCTCGCGGATCGCGGTATGCGGGCAACCGCCGGTCTCGACGCCGAGGATGCGCTCGGGCGGCAGCGATCCGGCGCGCGTCAGGAATTCGGCGTCCTCGCGCGTGTAGATGTCGTTGGTGATCGCGGCGATGTCGTAGCCGCCCCGAAACCACTTGCAGAGCGCGTCCATCAGCGCGGTCTTGCCCGAGCCGACCGGGCCGCCGATGCCGACGCGTAAGGGAGAGATGCTAGCGTCGCTCATGTGCGGAAAAGCCTCGTATATTGGGTTTCGTGCGCCATGCAGGCGAGGTCGGCGTAAAGGGTGGCACTGCCGAGCTGATCGAACGGCTCGCCGTCGTCGAGCGCCACCATCTCGGCGACGGTAGCGAACACGCGTTCCCGCAAGGCGCGGATGACCAGTTGCCCGTCGGTCTGGCCGAGCGGCACCAGCCGCTGCGCCGCCGAGACGAGATTAGCGACCACGCCGTGCAGATAGGCGGTCAACGCCGCTTCGAGCGCGATGCCGTGCCCGGCGGTAAGGCAGGCCACCACGACCGGATAGCTGAGCGCCTCGTCGGCGATGCCGTCGAGCATCTGCAGGGCGGGCGTCGAAGCGGTCGACGCCGCGATCCGCCGAAACGCCGCGCCCTGCGCGGTCGTCTCGACACGGCGTTCATGGCTGGTCGGCGTCGCCGCCGCCAGTTCGGCGACATCGACGAGCCGGCGCGCGTCGCCGGCCTGGACGGCGCGATGGGCGTGCACGAAGATCACCAGGTCGCTCCGTACCGCCCCGCGCTCGATCGTCTCGGCAATCCAGCTTTCGGTCGCCGCGCGACTGTTGGCGTGCCCGGCCTCGACTGCCCATTCGAGCCCCGACGAATGCGCGAAGGCACCGATCGGCCAGGATGGCGACATCCACGACATCAGGTCGTAGAGCGCGCCATCAGCCATGCGCGTGGCCGTGATGATGGTGCGCCGGCGCCGTCCCTTCGGCATAGGCGCCACCCTCGGGATCGAACGGCGCCATGATCGCCTCGCAATGTCCGCCCAGCCCCTCGACCATCTCGGCGATGACATGATCGTGGCGGATGCGCAGGCGCGGCGGATCGGCCGATCCCAGCAGCTGGGTCGGCAGATGGCGGTTGCCGAGATGCCAGGCGATCCGCACCAGCGTGCGCAGCTCGTGGGTGTGGATCTCGATCAGCGCCTCGGGCGCCGCCTCCACCCGGATGACGCTGCCGTCGTCAAGCGTCAGGCCGTCGCCATCGCGCATGTGCACCGCGCGCGGCATGTCGAGCAGCACACTCGCGCCGCCCATCGTATTGAACACCATCCGCCGTCGGCTGCGCAGGTCATGGTCGAGCCGCAGCACGTCGCTCGCTCCCTCCGCCCTGCCGCTCACGATCCCGGTGATCCTGCGCATCTTCCCTCTCCTTAGTAGAGAAAATAGCGTTGGGCGAGCGGCAGCTCGGTCGCGGGCTCGCAGATCAACGGTTCACCATCGGCACGGACCTCATAGGTTTCGGGATCGACCTCGATGTGCGGCAAGGCGTCGTTGAGCTTCATCGCCGCCTTGCCAATGCTGCGCGTGCCTTTCACCGGCAGCACCCGGCGTGACAGGCCGAGCCGAGCCGCGATGCCGCCTTCGGCGGCCGCGGCGGAGACGAAGCTGACGCAGCTCGCGGCGAGCGCCCGGCCGTAGCTCGCGAACATCGGCCGGCTGTGGACCGGCTGCGGGGTGGGGATGCTGGCATTGGCGTCGCCCATCATCGCCTGGACGATCATCCCGCCCTTGATGACGAGATCGGGCTTGGCGCCCAAGAAGGCCGGCGTCCATATCACGAGGTCGGCAAGCTTGCCGACCTCGACCGATCCGATCTCGTGGCCCATCCCCTGGGCGATCGCCGGGTTGATCGTATATTTGGCGACATAGCGGCGCGCGCGGAGATTGTCGTTGTCGCCGGTCTCGCCCGGCAGGCTACCGCGCTGCACTTTCATCTTGTGCGCGGTCTGCCAGGTGCGGGTGACCACCTCGCCGACCCGCCCCATCGCCTGGCTGTCCGACGAGATGATCGAAAGCGCGCCGAGATCGTGGAGAATATCCTCGGCGGCGATCGTCTCCTTGCGGATGCGGCTCTCCGCGAAGGCAAGATCCTCAGGGATCGACGGATCGAGGTGATGGCAGACCATCAGCATGTCGAGATGCTCATCGATCGTGTTGATCGTGAACGGCCGGGTCGGATTGGTCGACGAAGGGATGACGTTGGCGAAGCCGGCCAGCTTGATGATGTCGGGCGCGTGGCCGCCGCCCGCGCCCTCGGTGTGGAAGGCATGGATCGTCCTGCCCTTGAAGGCGGCGATCGTGTCCTCGACGAATCCGCTTTCGTTGAGCGTGTCGGTGTGGATCATCACCTGGATGTCCATGTCGTCGGCGACCGACAGGCAGCAATCGATCGCGGCCGGGGTCGTCCCCCAGTCCTCGTGCAGCTTGAGCGCGGCCGCTCCGGCGCGGATCTGCTCGGCCAGCGCCTCGGGCCGGCTGGCATTGCCCTTGCCGGCGAACGCCAGGTTGATCGGCAGCCCCTCGGCGGCGAGCAACATCCGTTCGATATGCCAGGGGCCGGGCGTGCAGGTGGTGGCGTTGGTGCCGGTAGCCGGGCCGGTGCCGCCGCCGACCATCGTCGTGACCCCCGAGGCGATCGCCTCCTCCACCTGCTGCGGGCAGATGAAGTGGATATGCGCATCGACTCCGCCCGCGGTGACGATCTTGCCCTCGCCTGCGATCACCTCGGTGCCCGGACCGATGATGATCTCGACGCCGGGCTGGATATCGGGATTGCCCGCCTTGCCGATCGCAGCGATCCGTCCGGCCTTCAGAGCGATGTCGGCCTTGTAGATGCCGCTATGGTCGAGAATCAGCGCGTTGGTGATCACCGTGTCCGCCGCGCCGGCCGCGCTGGTCACCTGGCTCTGGCCCATGCCATCGCGGATCACCTTGCCGCCGCCAAATTTGACTTCCTCACCGAGGATCGTCGCATCGCGCTCGACCTCGATGATCAGCGCGGTGTCGCCGAGCCGGATCTTGTCGCCGGTGGTCGGCCCGAACATGTCGGCATAGGCCGAGCGGGCGATGCGGTAGGGCATTAGTCCAGCCCTCCCATCACCTGTGCCCGGAAGCCGAGCACCGTGCGCCCGCCGCGGAACGGCACCAGCGACACCTCGCGCGTCTGCCCCGGCTCGAAGCGGACCGCCGTGCCGGCGGGGATATCGAGGCGCTGGCCGTAAGCTGCCCCCCGATCGAACAGCAGGCCGGCGTTGGTCTCGGCGAAATGATAATGGCTGCCGACCTGGATCGGCCGGTCGCCGCTATTGGCGACGGTGATCACCGTTACCGGCAGACCCTCGTTGAGGATATGCTCGCCGTCGCCGGTGATGATTTCGCCGGGGATCATCGCGCTCATCGGATCGGATGGTGGACGGTGACGAGCTTGGTCCCGTCGGGAAAGGTCGCCTCGACCTGGACGTCGTGGATCATCTCGGCGATGCCGGACATCACCTGGTCGCGCGTCACCACATGCGCGCCCGCCTCCATCAGATCGGCGACGCTGCGGCCGTCGCGGGCACCTTCCAGCACATAGTCCGAGATAAGCGCGATCACCTCCGGATGATTGAGCCTGACGCCGCGTTCGAGCCGGCGGCGCGCGACCATCGCCGCCATCGACAGCATCAGCTTATCCTTTTCACGCGGGGTCAGGTTCATCTCAGCAGCTCCACACGCGCGGCATCGGCCGGCCCTCCCGTAGCACGCCCAGTGCGAGGAGAAGGTCGTGGCGCAGGACCGCGCCGTCCGGAGCCAGCAGCCGCGCCATCGTCATCCCATTCCAGCTGCTCGCTGCCGCCTGCCCCCTGGCGTCGCGCAGCGCGACGCGCAACGGGTCGATCATCGCCGCCGCACGTGGCGCTGCGAGGATGACCAGCGCCATCGCGCGCGCGCCGGCGCCGACCGCCGGGCGCCGCATCAGCGCGTCGATCGGCCCCGACAGGTTCAGCGCATCGGCATAGACGAGCCGGTCGTCGCGCCAGATCCGCCAGCGATCGATCAACGAGCCAGTCTCGACCCTCTCATCCATCGCGGTGCGGCCGAGCACAACCGCCTCGATCCCGAGGAAATCGGCATCGCTGGCCAGCCGCACCTGCATGTCGCGCACAAGCCGGGCGCGATCGAAGATGATGCTTTCCTGCGGCAGCCATTCGGCCTGCGCACCGACGGCGACGTTGAGGCGCGTGTCGATGGTCGTCGGCAGATCGAGCGCGCGATAGATTTTTTCGGCCGCCTGGCTGGTCACCGTGGCTATGCTGCGCTCACCCCACGCGATCCGCTGGGTAATGCTGTCGCCGCCGGTCAGTCCCCCGCTGGTGTTGAGCAGCACGGCGCAGGGATTTTCATGCCGGCCGACCCGTGGCAGACGCACCCGCAGACAGCCGCCCTGATAGGCTTCGCCTATCGCTACCGAGCCTGCGCCCGGCCGAAATCCAAGGCGAATTTCGCCGCAACTGCGAACAGCGGAATAGGGCGTGCGACGAAGGCCGAGAGGTGCAGCAGGCAGCGGCTCTTCAACCGCGATAACATTCGTCGCCTTGGCCTGCCCCACAGGTTCATCCAATCATTGTGCGCAAACATAGGGCCATATTGCGGACGCATTATCAACATGAAGCTGCAGGCCCTCGGCTGGGGTGTTTGACGTATTGGGCCGGAGCGGGCGCGCTTCGGCACGGGGCAGCGCTCCGGCTACGTCAAATGACGCATATCTCCTTCTTGTGCGTCGCAGCAGCTTTGCTCCGGACAAGGGGCGGCAGGCGGAGAGCGTCTGCGGCGGTTCATGCGGAGGACGATATGAGCAAGGGGCTTCAACGAAAGATGCTGATCGGCGCGCTGCTCGCCAGCGTGGCGATGGTCAGTGCGTGCAAGAAGACGGAAGAAGCATCGCCGGCGGCCGGCGGCGGCGACAGCGTCAAGGTCGGCGTGCTCCACTCGCTGAGCGGCACGATGGCGATCTCGGAAGTCACGGTGAAGAACAGCACCCAGATGGCGATCGACGAGATCAACGCCGCGGGCGGCGTACTGGGCAAGAAGATCGAGGCGGTGACCGAAGACGGCGCATCCGATCCGGCCACCTTCGCGCAGAAAGCGAGCAAGCTGATCGACGGCGACGGGGTCGTCACGGTGTTCGGCGGCTGGACCTCCTCGTCGCGCAAGGCGATGCTGCCGGTGTTCGAGAAGACCAAGAACCTGCTCTGGTATCCGGTGCAGTTCGAGGGCAATGAATGCTCGCCCAACATCATGTATTCGGGCGCACAGCCCAATCAGCAGATCCTGCCCGCCTATGACTGGGGCAAGGAGAAGGGCTTCAAGAAATTTTTCCTGGTCGGGTCGGACTATGTCTTCCCCCGCACCGCGAACCTGATCCTCAAGAAGCATATCGAGAATGACAAGCTGACCCTTTCCGGTGAGGAATATCAGCCGATGGGCGGCACCGATTTCTCGGGCGTCATCGCGAAGATCAAGGCCGCCAAGCCCGATGTCATCTACTCGACCCTAAACGGCGATTCGAACGTCGCCTTCTTCAAGCAGATGGCGGCGGCGGGCATGAAGTCCGACGTGTTGCCGGTGATGTCCTTCTCGATCGGCGAGCAGGAAGCCCAGGCAATGGGGCCGGCGCTGGTCGAGGGAAGCTACGCCGGCTGGAACTATTTCCAGACGGTCGACAATCCGGAGAACAAGAAGTTCGTCGAGGCCTATAAGGCGAAATTCGGCAAGGACGCGGTCGTCACCGATCCGATGGTCCACGGCTATGTCGACGTCTATGTCTGGAAGGCCGCGGTCGAAAAGGCGCAGAGCTTCGATCCCGCCAAGGTCCGGGCCGCCGCGGTGACGCTCGACGCGATCCCGACACCGCTCGGCACGGTGAAGTTCATCGCCAACAACAGCCTCGTCCAGACCGGCTATATCGGCCAGGCCGATGCCGCCGGGCAATTCAAGATCCTTTGGACCTCGAAGGGCATGATCGACCCGGAACCCTATGACAAGCTGGCCTTCCCCGGAAAGACCTGCACGATTGCGTAAATAAACTCCCTCTCCCCTTGGGGAAAGGGTTGGGGTGAGGGGGCGCGAGGCCAAAGGCCGAGCGTCCGACCTCCGGGCTTCGGACACCCTCACCCAACCCTCTCCCCGAGGGAGAGGGCTTCAAAGGCAACCAAGGACTCTCGCCATGGACGCCGCATTCCTCATCGGACAGGTCTTCAACGGTTTCAGCGTTGCCTCGCTTTACATCCTCGCCGCGCTCGGCCTTGCGCTGAGCTTCGGGCTGATGCGGGTCATCAACATGGCCCATGGCGAGATACTGATGGTCGGCAGCTATCTCGCCTATCTGACGATCCTGTTCGTGCCCGGCCCGCTCGGAATCATCGTCGCGATGTTCGTCGCACTGGTCGTGGCCGGGCTGCTCGGCAGCTTCCTCGAAGTGACGCTGGTCAGCAAGCTCAAGGCCCGTCCGCTCGATACGTTACTAGCGACTTGGGGCGTCAGCCTGATCCTGCAACAGGGGGCGAGAGACCTGTTCGGGGCGACCGGCGTCTCGGTGACCGCGCCGGCGTGGCTCGACGGCGCGGTCACCATCGGTCCGCTCTCGCTGCCGATGACACGCCTTTTCATCCTGATCGTGGCGGCGGTCGTGCTCGGCGGGCTTGCGGCCTTCCTGCGCTTCACCCGCGCCGGCCTACTCGTCCGCGCGGTCAACCAGGATCGCGCCACAGCCTCGGCGATGGGGGTGAACGTCAAGTTGATCGATGCCTTCATCTTCGGACTCGGCGCAGGCGTCGCCGGCGTCGGCGGAGTCGTGCTGGCGATGCTCGGTCCTGTGACGCCCAATGTCGGGCAGAGCTATATCGTCACGGCCTTCCTCGTCGTAATTCTCGGCGGGCTCGGTTCGATAATCGGCACGACCATCGCGGCCGTTATGATCGGGCTGTTCATGGCGATGGCGCAGGTCTTCACCGACGTCAGCTTCGCCCAGGTGCTCACCCTGCTCTTCGTCGTCCTTTTCCTCCAGTTCCGGCCGCAGGGCGTGATCGCGATCCGCTCCCGCGCGCTCGACGCCGAATAGGACACCGATATGGCAAAGCTTCCCCTCAAAACGATCGCCGGCCTGGCCGCGCTGCTGTTCGCGATCGCCGCGCCCTGGATTCTCACCGCCTATGATCTCAACCTGCTCGGCCGCTTCCTGGCGCTGTCGCTGACCGCGATGGGGCTGGTGCTGCTGTGGGGCGAAGGCGGAATTCTCAGCCTCGGCCAGGGCGTCTTCTTCGGCCTCGGCGGCTATGCGCTGGCAATGCACCTGAAGCTCGACGGCCTCGGCGCGGACGAACTGCCCGACTTCATGATGTGGAGCGGGGTGACCGCGCTGCCCTGGTGGTGGAGCATCTTCAGGAACGGGTTCGTCGCGATCCTGGGTGTCGTCCTGATCCCCGGGGCAATTGCCGCGGCCTTCGCGTGGCTGATGTTCCGGCGGCGGATCGGCGGCGTTTATTTCGCGCTGATCACCCAGGCCCTCGCCCTCGCCTTCGCGACGCTGCTGATCAGTCAGCAGGGCACGACCGGCGGCTTCAACGGGCTGACCGACTATCATATGCTGATGGGCCTCAATCTGAACGGTGACGGTGTCGCGGTCGGGCTCTATTTCCTGACGCTGTTCTTCGTGGTGGGGTCGTTCTTCGCGCTGCGCTGGCTGGTCGGATCGCGTTTCGGCAAGCTGCTCCGCGCCTCGCGCGACGGATCGAACCGGATGCGCTTTCTCGGCTATGATCCAGCACCCTATAAAGTCGTCGCCTTTGCCGTCGCTGCGGTTTTGAGCGGGGTTTCGGGTGCGATGTTCACCCTCCACTCGGGCGTCGTCTCACCCGCGCTGGTCGGCGTGGTGCCGTCGATCGAAATGGTGATCTGGGTCGCGATCGGGGGTCGCACCTATCTGATAGGCGGGATCGTCGGCGCGCTCGTGGTCAACTTCGCCAAGGACAAGATCTCCACCGCGCTGCCGGAGCTCTGGCTCTATGTGCAGGGCCTGCTCTTCATCCTGGTGGTGACCGCGCTTCCCAGAGGGATTGCCGGCGAGTTCGATGGCGAGAGCCGGTTCGCACCGAGCAAGGTGGGCGACATGTTCGCGCGCTGGCGCGGCGGAAAGGCAGCGGCATGACGGCGGCAGCGGCGAGCGGCGAGCCGATGCTACGGCTCGAGAATGTCACGGTCGACTTCGACGGCTTCAAGGCGATCAACGATTTGTCGCTGAGCATCGCCGCCGGCAGCATGACCGTCGTGATCGGCCCCAACGGTGCCGGCAAATCGACGATGTGCGATTCGATCATCGGCCGTGTCCGCCCCACCTCCGGCCGCGTCCTCTTTCACGGCGAGGAGATCCAGCATGTGGTAGAGCACGAGATTGTCGCCAAAGGCATCTGCCGCAAGTTCCAGACGCCGGGCGTCCTGATCGGCCTGTCGGTGATCGACAATCTGATGATCACCGCGATGGGAGATCGCCGCTGGTGGAAGAGCTTCACCAAGGTCGGCGAGGAGGAGGCGCGTGCCAGGGCGGAGGACATCCTCGCGCGCGTCGGCCTGACCGAGCGGCGCGATGCGCTCGCCGGCAACCTGTCGCATGGCGAGAAGCAATGGCTGGAGATCGGCATGGTCGTCGCGACCGACGCCGAGCTGCTGCTGCTCGACGAACCGACCGCCGGCATGGGCGCGATCGAGAGCACCCAGACCGCCGACATCATCAAGACGCTGGTCGGCAAGCACGCCGTGCTGGTGATCGATCACGACATCGATTTCGTCTCGCAACTGAACGGCCATGTTATCGTGCTGCATCAGGGCCAGCTGTTGCGCGAGGGCACGCTCGATGCGATCCGTGCCGATGAGGAAGTCGCCGCCATCTATCTCGGGAGGGCGAAATGACCGACCTCGTCAACCTGCGCAGCGTCAGCGCCGCCTATGGCAAGGGCCAAGTGTTGTGGGACGTCGCCTTCGACATCAAGCCGGGCGAGGCAATCGCCGTGCTCGGCCGCAACGGGGTGGGCAAGACGACCCTGATGAAGACGATCATGGGCCAGCTTCCGGTCGCGGGCGGCTATATCTATATCAACGGAGACGATGTCACGGCGATGAGCGCGCACCAGCGCAGCCGCGCCGGCATCGGCTTCGTGCCGCAGGGCCGCCATGTCTTCCCGCATCTCACCGTCGCCGAAAATCTCGAGGTTGGCCTGTCGGCGCTGGCGGGCAAGGGGATCAAGGGGCCGAGGAAGGTGCCCGACATGGTCTTTGACCTCTTCCCCAAGCTCACCCAGATCGCCGGGCGCAAGGCGGGCGTGCTGTCGGGGGGCGAGCAGCAGCAGCTGGCGATCGGGCGGGCGCTGGCGGGTCAGCCTTCGCTGCTGCTGCTCGATGAGCCGACCGAGGGCATCCAGCCCAACATCGTCCAGCAGATCGAGGACGCGCTGCTGCGCGTTCGCACCGAACTGGGCGTCGCGATCATGATCGTCGAGCAGAATCTCGACTTCGCCTGGTCCTTCGCCGAACGCTATTTCGTCATGCAGCGCGGCCGGATCGTCAAGCAGGGGCGGACCGACCAGGACAGTGCAGCGGACGTGGCGCATCTCGTCCATGTGTGAAGATCCGGCAGCCGCTTCTCCTCATTGCTCCGGCAGCCGCGCGATCCATCAAGCCGGAATCTTCTGCGCCTCGTTCAACGACGCGACATAATCGCGCCACCCGCCGAACCCGGTGATCTCCTGCGCGCCCGCCAGTGCCGCCTCGGCGCAGAGGAAGCAGCTCACCTCGCCGCCGCCTTCGACCGCAACCTTGCCGATCCCCAGGGGCGCCGGAATCTTCGCGACGAACCGCCCGAAATCGGCCGCCGCGAGCGACCAGATCTCGATCGTCACCCCCGGCCCGGCGAAACCCGGATTGCGGTACAATCCGGGCTTGGGCGGGGTGGCGCCGGGGAGCAGGAAGAGGCGGTAATCGACGGCCGTCCGGGTCTCGGCGACGAAGCGGGCACCGAGCGCCTCCAGCTCATGGTGAAGCGCCATCCCCGACAGGTGCGCGCCGACCACGGCGATATCGAGCCGCTCGGCCGCAGGCGGCGCGGCGGGCGGCGCCGGCGCCAGCGGCATCCGCTCGCGCCCGCTGCCGGTGCCGGCCGCCCGGTGCACGTGGTCGGCGATCGGCTCGAGTGCGGCGTCGTGGAAGCCGGGGGCGGCGAGCGTCACCCCGAAGGGCAGTCCGTCGCTTCGGAAGCCGGCCGGCACGGCGATGCCGCTCAATCCGAGCAAGTTGAAGAAATTGGTGTAGGTGCCCAGCCGGCTGTTGAGCGCGATCGGATCGGCGAGCATCTGGTCGACGCGGTAGATGGTCGGCGCGGTCGGCAGCATCATTAGGTCGATCTTCGCCCATTCGGCGTCGGCGAGCCGCTTGAGCGCCTGCAATTCATATTGGCCGCGAAAGGCATCGACCGCGCTGAAACGGCCGCCGCCCATCACGATCGCCGCCACGCTCGCGTCGACTGCCGCGATCGGCACGTCGACGTCCTCGAAGGCGGCGAGCCGTTCGGCAACCCACGGGCCCTGGTAGAGCAAGGCAGCGATATCGCGGAAAGGCGCATAGTCGATCTCGACGATCGTCCCGCCGATCCGCTCGATCGCGGCCTGGTAGAGCGCCGCCGCGTCCGCATCGCCGAAAAACTCGCGGTCGTGGGCGCGCAACACGCCGACGCGCGGATTAGCCGGCAGCGTCCCCTGCGCCGCGTCGCGCGAATAGGGATCGGCGGCATCATAGCCTTCCGCGATCCGCCGCACCTCCGCCCCGTCCGATACCGACAGCGCGAAGATGCTGATGCAATCGAGACTGCGGCAGGCGGGGACGAGGCCGGTCGTGCTCAGCAGCCCTGGCGTCGGCTTGACCCCGACGATATTGTTGAACGCGGCCGGTACCCGGCCCGATCCGGCAGTGTCGGTGCCCAGCGCGAAGCAGGCCACGCCCGCCGCCACCGCGACCGCCGAGCCCGAGCTCGACCCGCCCGATATATAAGCGGGATCGAACACCGAGCGGGGCGCGCCATAGGGCGAGCGCGTGCCGTTGAGCCCGGTCGCGAACTGATCGAGATTGGTCTTTCCGACCATGATTGCGCCCGCTGCGCGCAGCTTTGCGACGACGACGGCATCGCCCGCCACCTTCCGATCGAGAACCGTGCAGGCGGCTGTGGTCGGGAAACCGGCGACGTCGATATTATCCTTGACCGCAAAGGGCACGCCCCAGAGCGGGAGCGAATTCGGCTCGGGCGCGCGATTGAGCAGTGCGTCGGCCTGCGCCAGCATCTGGTCGAGCGTGGCCGCGGTGATGAAAGCGGCGCGATCGGCATCGTCGATACGACGTGCCAGCGCCGCAACACAATCGCGCGGGCTCAGCCCGCCGGCATAGAGGCTCCGTAGCGTCGCCAGATCGAGCAGGGGCGGCAAGGCCATCAATGTCCCTCACCGAGCATCGAGATATGGGCGCTGACCACCCGCCAGCCTTCGGGAAAGCGTACCCAGCTCTGGCTCTGGCGGCCCGGCGCCGACGCGCCGACGCGCTGGAACTCGGCGTTGGCTGTGGCGAAGTCGGTGCCGAAGGTCGTGATCATGGTACGGAGAAGGCTACGCGGCGGGGAGCCGCCGACACGGGCGACGCGAAACGCCTTGATCGCCTCGATCCCGTAGAGATTCTGGCCGGGCCCGATCCGCACCGTGCATTCGCTATGCCAGAACAGGGCGTCGAGCGCGTCGAGATCATTGACCATCAACGCATGTTCATAGGCGTGGAAGGCGGCAGTCGCGGCCGCGACCGTGGCGGGATCGTTGATCAACATGGTAGATCCTCCGGCGCGCCGGCGATACCCAGCCTTTCGAGATGTGCCGCCGCCTGAAGCGCGCGCGCCTCCGCCCAAGGTGGCGCGATAAGCTGGACGCCAATCGGCAGTCGCTCACCCATGATCGGAACGGAAACGATCGGCACACCGACAAAGCTGAGAGGCTGGGCGAGCAGCCCGATATTGGGGCGGGCGGGCACCGCGTACCCCTCCACCTCGATCGTCGCCTGCCCGAGCAGCGGCGCGGCGCACGGCGTAGCCGGAGCGATCAGCAGGTCATGCTGACGGAAGGCCGACATCAGCTGCTCGCGGAACAGCGTTCGGACCCGCTGCGCCTGCAGCACCGCGTCGGCGGGAAGCAGCGCTCCGGCGAGCAATCGATCGCGCGTCGCAGGATCGAAATCGGCGGCGCGGCGGCGCAGCGATTCCCGGTGAAGATTGGCGCCCGAGGCTGAAGTCATCACGAAGGCGGCGGCGCGCGCCTGGGCTGCCCGCGACAGCTCGACCCGGGCATTCGCGCCAAGCGCCTCGGCTATCTGGGCAGCAGCCGCCCGCCCCTGCCGATCGGCCTTGGCCTCGAACCAGCCGGTCAAAAGCGCCGCCTTGCCCTGCCAGGGCTCGCCGAGCATGGGCGTCGCCGGCTCCACCGGCCGCTGGGCACAGGCGTCGTCGCCCTGGTCGATGCCCTGGATCACGTCATAGACCAGCGCCAGATCGGCGACGCCGCGCGCAAACGGACCGAGATGGTCGAGCTCATGGACGAAGGGGAAGGTACCCGATCGCGGCAAGCGGCCGAAAGTCGGCTTCAGCCCGAAGATGCCGCAGAAGGAGGCTGGTACTCTGATCGACCCGTTGGTGTCTGTGCCGAGCGAAAAATCGCAGAGCGCCGCCGCGACCGCCGCCGCCGACCCACCCGATGATCCGCCCGCGCTCCGCTCCCGATCAAGCGGGTTGCGGGTCGGGCCGTAATGGGCGTTCTCGGTCGTGAAGCCATAGGCATATTCGTCCATATTCTGGGTGCCGACCAACACCGCGCCGCTTGCCGTCAACCGGCGCAGCAGCACCGCGTCGCCGACGGCGGCAGGCCGGTCGCGGTTGATGATCGAGCCGGCTGTCGTAACCCGCCCCGCGACATCGTAGTTGTCCTTGACCCCGAAGGGCACGCCCGCGAGCGGCCCCGGATCCTGGCCGGCGGCGACCATCGCGTCGACCGCCCCGGCCTCGCGCCGCGCGCGATCCGCCAGGATCTCGGTGAAGCAATTGAGGCTGGGGTTGAGCCGCTCGATCCGGGCAAGCCGGCTTTCGAGCAAGGCAAGCGCGGAGAGCCGGCCACTGCGGACGGCGCGGGCAATCGCGACCACACCCAGCATGTCGGTACGATGATCGAGCAGCATCATGGACGGTAGATGGCGGCGGGCTCGACGATGGGATCAATCGCCTCGGCCATGAACAGCGCAGCCTGCTCGAGCAGGGTCGAGAGGTTGCGGGTCACGCCGGGAAGAAAGGCGGGGTCGATGTCCAACCCCGCCAGTCTTGCCGCCCGTTCGACGTCCTCCGTCGTCAAACGGCGGTCGATCACGCCGCCACCGGCACCGCTTCGAGCGGCTCGGTCACTGGATCCTCGGCTTCCCGCGCCTTCTTGAGCGAGCAGAGGTAGAGGAACGCCGCCACCATCGCATAGGCCGCCGCGACACCGGGCGTCTTGAACGTGCCGATCGCCTCGCTGTGGATCAGCCCGAAGAAGGTCAACACCGCCCCGGCGAGCGCGAAGCTGGCCGCCTTGTTCAGCTTGCCGTCGATGATGAACACCGTGATCGAGCCGAGGATGATCCCCGCCAGCGTGGCGCCGCCGCCGAGGATATGGAGGCCCTCATAGAGCACGCCATTATTGGCGAGCGCCTCCATGCCGACCTTGCCGGCATCGGTGCCCGCCGCGCCCAGCGCGTTGTTGATCTGGGTGACACCCCAGGCCGCGATCGTCGGCACGATCGCCAGCACGACGGCGGGCGCGTGCTTGTGCGGGCTTTCCTGGAATGCCTGCGCGCCGATCAGCATGCCGATGTAGAGCAGGATCGGCAGCAGCGCGACCGACGGAATGATCGCCATCATCAACGCGACCACGCCGAACCAGGTGACGAACAGCATCATCGCGCCGGTCGCCGCCGAATAGCCGGTGCGCCCGCCCATCGCCTTCCAGCCGGGATGGCCGATATAGACGGCGTTGATGAACGGATTGCCCATCAGGCAGCCGATCAGGCTGACGACGCCATCGGCGCAGAGCACGCGGGTCGTCGGGAAATGGTCTCCCGCCGCCTCGGCGCTCTCGACATTGTCCATCGCCTCGACGAGATCGTAGATGCCGAAGGGTATCGCCGTAACCAGGATGACGCCGATATATTGGAAGCCTGAAAGGATTTCGGCAAAGGCCGGCGACGGCAGGTGGAAACCGAAATCGGCGAGCGCGCCGGTCACCTTCTCGGGGCCGATACCGCCGAGCTGATAGCCCATGGCATGGCCGATCCAGGCGATCAGCGATCCGACCAGCATCGCCATGAGGCCGCCGGGTATGCCGCCCGGATAGCGGAAGCCGCCGAGCCAGCTGGCGAGGATCACGGCGAGGCAGATCACGCCGATCACCGGCGTCATGAAGACCTGCGCCCCCGGGCTCAGCGAGATGAAGGTCAGCGAGATGCCGGCGAGCGATCCGAGCAGCGCCGCGCGCGGCGTGATTTTGCGGATCCACGGGGCGATGAAGCCGCCGATCATCAGAACGAAGCTTTGGACGAACACCCAGGTCAGCCCTGCGCTCCATGCCTCGACCGGATTGCCGGTCGAGATCAGGATCGGCAGCATCACGACAAAGACCACCACGAACATATGCGGCACGCTGATCCCCGACGGCAGCGCGCAGACGTCGGTGCGCCCGGTCGAAACAGCGAGCTTGCGGGCCAGCCAGGCATAATAGACCGTGCTCAGAAACAGCATGAGCCCGACCGCGGGCAAGATGCGGCCGAAGATCAGTTCGTCGGGCAGCTTCAGCACGAAGCGCAACAGGCCGGTCAGCACCAGCAGGTTGACAAGAATATTGGTGCCGAAGCCGAAGAAGGCATTCCAGTCCCCCGGTGTCCACCAGGGCAGTTTTGCCGGGGAAGACCCGGCCGTCGAGACACTCGTCATGATGCAAACCCCCTTGCTTGATTCATGCCGGTTCCGCCGGTGCGGTGAGCGCCGCGATGACGCCCTGGCTGTCGCCGACCCAACCGAAAATGCCGCCCTGGGCGGCGATCATCCGCAACGCGACTTCATGGAATTCGGGGAAATAGGATCCGGTGCAATCCGACAGCACGAGGCAGTCGATGCCGCGATCATTGGCTTCACGCACCGTGGTGTGGACGCACACCTCGGTGGTGACGCCGCAGACGATCAGCTGCTCGATGCCATGGCGGGCGATCAGATCGGCGAGTTCGGTGTTGTAGAAGGCGCCCTTGCCCGGCTTGTCGATCACCGGCTCACCGGCAATCGGGTAGAGTTCGTCGATAATGTCGTGGCCGGGCTCGCCGATGACGAGGATGCGGCCCATCGGGCCCTCGTCGCCGATCGTCTTGGCGCCCTTGCCGCGCACGCGCTTGGCCTCGTGCAGGTCGGAAAGGTCCGGCTTGTGGCCTTCCCGGGTGTGCATGACGAAAAGCCCCGCTCGCCGGGCGGCGGCGAGCAGGGCTTTCAAAGGCTCTATCGACGGACGCAGCTGGGAGACATCGTTGCCGAGCATCTCGCCAAAGCCCCCCGGTTCGACGAAATCCCGCTGCATGTCGATGATCAGCAGGGCGGCCTTGCCCGGCTTCAGTTCGAAATCATACGGTCTTGCGGGAACGCTGATCGTCATGCGCACCTCCGATGCTACCGTGGTTGCCGGGGGTCCCCGCCACGGGGGCCCCCGAGCCTTCCAGCCTCTCTAGAAGCCGATATTGATACCGGCACCGAACACGAGATGATCCCGGTCGTGGTCGCCGCTGTTGAGCAGGGCCTTCGCCGCGACGAGATTGTCGTTCACGAGGTGATAATATTGGGCGAAGCCGTAGAGTGACGCTTTGGCCCCGCTGCTGAAGAAGGTGACCGGTACGCTCGCTTTCAGGCCGGTGCTGATCACGCCGACATTACCGTCCTTTGCGGCGCCGCGTCCCCAATAGCTTTTGGGCCCGACCGTGATCCAGGTGGGGGCCGAAAGCGTCAAGTCTCCGGTCTTGATCGTCGGCACCGCGCCGAGCTCGACGTCGAAGGTGCTTTTGGTGGTGCCGAGCACCACCGTCGACGACTTGGACCAGGCGGCCCAGAAGACTTTTGCATAGGGGTTGATGGTGAAGCCCTTGTCGGCGTCGTCCTTATATTTGAACGAAAACTCGATGTTGTGCTCGTTTTTGAAGGCGACGGACGGCTGCCCGCTGATGAATTCGCTATATTCTATGCCGACGTTAAACTTCGGAAGTATGTCATAGTCGACTCCGAAGAAATAATCGAACTCGTTGACTGCCGTGATGTTTCCATCGGCTTTGCTGTACCCTGGGTTGATATCCAGCCAGGTACCGGCGTGGAACGCTATGCCGCCTGGGGATACGGCGACCAGGCCATTGAGGACCTGCACCGTAACGCCGCCCGTCGTGACCACCAAACCACGCGGCGTGACATAGTCATTCTTGACGGAAACATCGCCGAAGCCATGAAGAGCCCAGCCATCATCGGCCAATGCCGCCGTGCTGGACGCAGCCAGCAGCGCGCCTATTACCCCTTTATATATAGTTCGCATCTTGGGTCGCTCCCTGTTTGGTTAGCGCCCAGACATCCCCTTGGCGAACACGCGCATGATGCATTCGATACGCAATTCTGTATGCGCAGTGTCAGACTTGCATACAATTTCCGAGTCGGCAACGGGATTGTCGCCGCGTCGCAGCATTTGTATGCAAGATTCGTCCGCCGCATCCCGCGCGCGGATGATCAGGCCGTGCGAAGGAGGCAACGTGTCGAGCGTGACGACGGTGGACAAGCTCGCCGACAATCTCGCCGAGGCTATCCTGGCCGGCGAGTTCGCCCCGGGCGCGCGCCTGGACGAGCAGTTTCTCGCTCAACGATATTCAGTGTCGCGTACGCCGGTGCGCGAGGCACTACGTCAATTGGCCACTACCGGGCTGATCGAGATCCGCCCCCGCCGTGGCGCGATCGTCGCCAGCGTCACGCCGGCACAGCTCGAAGAATTGTTCGTGGCGATGGCCGAGCTCGAGGCGACCTGCGCCCGGCTCTCGGCGCTGTCGATGAGCTCGACCGAGCGCCGCGGGCTCCAGGCGCTGCACGAGGGGATGAAGCTGCTCGCCGTGCGCGGCGACACCGCCGCTTTCACCGACGCCAACCATCATTTCCATACGATGATCTACAAGGGATCGCACAATGCGCTGCTCGCCGACATGGCGACGGCGACCCGCCGCAGACTCTCGCCTTTTCGGCGCGCCCAGTTCCAGGTCGAAGGCCGGCCGCCACGCTCGCAGGCCGAACATGAGTTGGTCGTCTCCGCGATCCTGAGCGGCAACGCCGCCGGGGCACATTCCGCGATGCTCCATCACGTGACTCTGATCGAGAAGAGCTTCGAGGAATTGTGCCTCGACGTTCACGGCCGAGACCGGTGAGGCGGACGCCGCACCGGCGAAGATCCCGGCTCAGCGACGATCAGCCTGCCAAATCGTGAAGCGGCTCGGAGCACCAGGCCGCGATCTGATCCTTGACGAGCAATTTCGCCTTTTTGAGCCTTGCGATTTCCAGATCGTCCGGGCGGGGACGCCTCGCTTCGTCGGCGATCAGCCGATCGAGCCGCGCGTGCTCGCGTTCGAGATATTCGAGAAAGCGGTTCGACATCGTCTTCCCTCCGTCAGCGGTCGAGCGACCTGGGCGCGGAACGAACGTATTTGATCGAGCCGGCGCTCGCCACGTTCGCGGACGTGCGCTGGGGCCGGCCCCTCGCAGCAGCTGGGTCGGATGCCCAGGACGCCAGCATCGCATGCATCACCTCGGGTTCGAGGGCCGGACGCCGGACGCGATCGAACGGATGTCGAAAATGGGAGAGGGACATGGGATCTGCCTCCTTTCTTCCAGTCACTCCTTCCATGCGGCGAAAGCGCCGACCGCCATGTTGGAATCCCGGCTCCGCTCGTCAAGATACGAAGCTTCTGTTCCGGGTCAAAAATCGTTCCGGTCGCCGTGCCGACCTCTTCCAACCCGACAGTGACGGATCGCCGGTTCTATCAAGCGGTGCCGGACATGGCGGCGCCGCTCGAGCCCTCAGCGAACGCGTTTCGGAACGCTCATCGCTCCGCGGCGTTCTGAGCGCTCTATGTTGGGTTCGGAGTAACCAATGCCGGGTCGGGGGAATATCGTGGCGGTCGGCCTCCTCACCCAGCGTGACATGGATGCGCTCGGCGCCGGTTTCCGCAACGCCTTTCCGATCGACGATGCGGCGGATTTCGAGGACCTCCTTCAGGCGATCGATCGCGCGACATCGACCGCGGCGACGCGCTCCGCCGGCGAAGCCCCGGTGGTCGACGAAAAAGGGCGACCTCTTCAAGGCAGTGGAAAGATCGCAGCAAAGGAGCCCGTCGTTCGGCCATCGACCGCGGAACGACTGCCACCGCGCCAACAGTAAGCCGATGGCAAGCCGCTGGCGCAAGCGCTGCTGAACCCGACGACAGACGGCGCGTTGTGATGCTGGGCGGATCTGCGTCCACAGCGGAGGATATTCATGGATAGCGCCGAGGCCATGATGGCCAGGTTTCTCGCCCGCCTGTCGCTGCGCTCGGAGCTCGACCCCGCCGACCAGCAGGCGATACTCGGACTTCCCGGCCTCGCCGAGCGCTATGCGGCCAATCAGGATATCATCATGCCCGGCGAGCATGTCACCCGTGCCACGCTCGTCGTGTCGGGCATCGTGGCACGTTTCGACCAGCGCGAGGACGGCCAGCGCCAACTGACCGCAATCCACATCGCCGGCGACATGTGCGATCTCCACTCCACCGTGCTTCCGGTCGCCAGTTGGGGCATCGCGGCGCTGACCGAAACGGTCGTTCTCCGCGTTCCCCATGTCGAGATCTTCCGGGTCGCGGGAGAGCATCGCGCCGTCGCGGCCGCCTTCTGGCGGGACACGACCGTCGATGCCGGCATATTCGCCAAATGGGTCGCCAATATCGGCCGCAAGGATTCCCGCGCCCGGCTCGCCCATCTGCTATGCGAACTCGGCACACGGATGGAATTGGCCGGTCTGGGCCCGCGCACCGCATTCCCGTTCGCGATGACCCAGGCGCAGCTTGCCGACGCGCTGGGCCTGACCACCGTCCATGTGAACCGCACGATCCAGGGCCTGAAGGCCGATGGCCTGATCGAGATCGGCGGGGGCCGGGTCATGATTCCCGATTGGGCCGCGCTCGCACGCGAGGGTGAGTTCGATCCGGCCTATCTGCAAGCGAGCAGGCACCCCTCCCCAGATCGCGCCTTCCCGGAGCTGACATAGTCAACGAGCCGAAACCGCAACCAGGATCAATGGTGCTGAAGCCATGCCCAGATATTATTTCGATCTCTACAATGACCGGAACACCGTGGACCAGGAAGGCGAGGTGTTTCCGGACCTTGCGACCGCCCTCGACCATGCGCGCACAGCCGTCCGCAAGCTCGGCGCCGAAGCGGTGAGCACGCGCGGCCAGCTCGTGCTCGACCACCGGCTGATCGTCCGGAGCGAGGAGACGGACGAGCAGCACATCATCCATTTCGGGGACGTCATCCGCATCGTTCCGCATGACGACGCCTGAGAAGCCCGCACCGCCCCGGTTCGGCGGCCGTCGACCCACCTCCCAAGACCGCGACGCGACCATGTGCGCGCCCATCACCGACAATGAGAAAGACCATGAACCAGTCGCTCCGCTCGGCCGGGCGGAGCCGCATTGTCATCCTGAAAGCGACATTTTTCCCGGTGCATAGGGTTGAGTGGCGATTTTTTGATTTTTCTTTCTACGCACCCCCTCCAACGCTCACGCCGCAACCCGCCCGCGCGCGGCGGGCGCGCCGCGCTCGACCGCCAGCCGATAGCCGAGCGCGGTCACCACCCGGGTCAGCGTCTCCAGCGTCGGATTGCCGTCCGCGCTGAGCGCGCGGTAAAGCTGCTGGCGGCTCATCCCGGTTTCCCCCGCCAGCGCGGTCATCCCCTGCACCCGCGCGACGAGCCCGAGCGCGGCGGCGATGACCCCGGTCTGGCCGATGGCGAGCGCGTCATTGAGGAAGGCGTGCTGCGCGTCGTCGCTGTCGAGAAAGGCGGCGAGATCGCCTGTGGAAGCGGTGTGATCGGGGTGGCGGCGTCGCGGGACGAAGCCATCCGTCTGGAAGCGATGGCCACCGAGGCGAGCCGTTTCATTCGACAGATATTTCATCCGTGACTCCACCGATCTGATGCAGCCGCGCCGGTGCGCGCGTTCATCCAATGCCTAACGAAGGCGCGGGCAAAGTTCAAGAACAAATACGGAACAACGTGTAGCGCTTCTCGTCTGAAACCCGGCAGCTTCGCGCGACATCTCGGACATTCGCAATCGCGATGGGGCTGCCTGAGGGCTGCCCATCGCGACAGGGGTGACGCGCGCTTCGCGCGACATCTGAGACCATTCTGAGTTGCTGTCCTCCCCGCCAAAACAGCCATACATGCGCGCTCGGGGGCCCGTTTACCATTCATGTAATCCAGAGCGGACAATTGAACGTTTCCTTTATGTTCCTTATCTACTGGTCGGATCGCGGCGTATGAACATGTTGCGGCTAGACAGGCACAAGACCGGTGTGAAAGGGGGAGCACAACTTTGGTGACTACCGCCGACTCTGCTTCGGGCGCTCCGCTATCTCACTGCCTAGGTCCTGGGAATGTCGCTTGTGAGTTGCGATTAAATCATCCGTCCGCCAGCCGGTCATACGGCTTTAGCACGGATTTCGATGCAATTCCGGTGGCATCCACATGAAATTGAGGTATCCCCGCAACGAATAACGCGAGCAGCATGCAGTCGTCTCGTATCGTTGTCCGGGGGGATGCGTTGGAATGATCGAGTTTCTTCAGCAGCACTGGCTCGCGATTGCGGGCACACTTGCCACGCTTGTGGCGGGCGGCCTGGCCGTGAGATTCCTCTGGGCGCGGTCGGGACGCGATACGACAATCGTCAACCAGAAGGGTGCTACGGCGAAGGGCGACATCGTCGGTCGCGACAAGATCACGCACGAGAGCAAGCGACGCTGAGCCGCGTGGGCACGCCTACTGTCAACCAGAAGGGCGCCAGCGCTGGCGGCGACAACGTCGGCGGTGACAAGGTCACGGTCACGAACGTCTACAATGGCGCCGCTCCGGTTCTACAGACGCTTTGGGACAAGCTTGCGGAGGAAATCCGTACCGAAACGACCACCAGGGAGTGGGTCGACAGCCTCCAGTTCTTTCGTGAGAAAATCGCGCCCGATGGTGTTACCGGGCTTGAGGAAAAGCTCAGGCGCGCCGGGCGCGATTCCGACACTCACATGGCGATGCGACAAAAGGAGATGTTCGTTAAACTGCTCACACGTTACGAGCTCTTCGGCTCGGCGCAGGAAATCTTGGCTTTCTGCCTTCACCGTATACAGCACGAGTTCGACACCTTCATCTCCCCCAAGCTGGGGGAACTGTCGAGGGCCGAAATCGACGCCATCATTTCGGAACGCATCGTTTACCCGGTGGTCGATGACTGCGGCGCCGGCGTCTTTCAACTCCACCCCGGACTGGTGCTCGGCATGATCTATTGGCTCGGCGAGCAGTGCTTCGTGCGGTGGCACGAATGATCCAACTGGCCTACCAGCCCGCCTATGATCCCTTCCACACGCTGCTCCGTGTGATCCGGATCGCCGACTTCATCGACGTTCCTCCGCCGAGCGTAGAACAGGCGCGGATCGCGGATTTCTATCTGTCATTTCCGCACAGGCTCAACGGAGTTACCTTTCCACGCGGCATGCGCGGGCGCCTCAAGTCCGCACTGTCTCAGGCCCCGGCCGCCTACGGCACGTCACCAGCCGACGAGGCGGTAACGCGAAAGATGCGTCCAATCCAAGATGCAGCCATCCAGACGCTCTTGGGAAACGGCTCACTCGATCGAGACGCATTCGAAGCCGGAACTATCGCCCTGGACATGGATTCGATCTCGGAGAAGCTGCTGACGCGCGCCCGCGCGCTTAATCTCGAACAGGACGCGCTGGTGGGGCTGATCCGCGACCTGATCGCCGCTGTGCCGCTAGAAGGCGAGAATGGGTTGAAGCACCGGACGGGCTTAGGAGAGCATCGCTATGACGCTGTTTAGCCCGACGATAATTGTGCGGCGGCTCGTTATCCTCAAGGGGGCAGCCCATGTCTACGATGAGCATTTTCACGCCGGGGTGAACATCATCCGAGGTGAGAACTCGTCGGGAAAGTCGACGGTGCTGAATATCCTCGTCCATGGCCTTGGCGGTGATATCTCCCAGTGGAGCGAGCATGCACTGCTGTGCGATCGTGTTCTCGTCGAGGTCGAGCTCAACGGAAAGACAGCTACCCTGTCGCGCGAGATTTCGCGGGCGACCAAGCGGCCAATGGATATCTTCGGTGGCGATATTGATGCGGCGTTAAAGGCGGGGATTACCGACTGGCGGCGGTATCCATACAGTAGTTCTGAGGGGAAACAGAGCTTCTCCCAAGCGATCTTCGCCCTGCTGGACTTGCCAGAGGTCCAAACGGAATCCTCCGGCAAGCTGACTCTGCATCAGCTTCTGCGCATCCTCTACTCCGACCAGTTAAGCCCGGTTGAAAACATTTTCAGATTCGAGCGATTTGACGCGCCTATAGTCCGCGAGGCGGTGGGGCGGCTGCTCTGCGGCGCCTACCATGCGGAGATCTACGAGAACGAGATGCGTATTCGTGCGCTCGAGAAGGAGCAGTCGGAGGTTGCTGCAACCCTGACCAGCATTTACTCAGTCCTAGGCGATGTGAAACACAGCCTGAACGAGGATTGGGCAAAGGCCGAGTTGCGACAGCTGAGGGCGACCTTGGAGAGCCTCGAAAAGGAGATCGAGGCCGCCGAACGCGAGCTTTTTGCCGACGATGGCAGCGAGAGATTCACCCTGACAGCTCAACGCGCTGCGTTCGATGAGGTACAAGCCCTGCAGGCGGCTATCACCCAAGTTCGGGGGGACATTGAAGCTCTCGAACTTGAGATCGCGGATTCAGCCAGCTTTATTGCCGCACTAGAATCAAAGCTAGTGGCGCTGAAAGATGCGGGTCTCGTCAGCGAAGAGTTCGATTCCGTGGACTTTCTCTGGTGCCCCAGTTGTTACGCGGCGCTCGACCGATCCGTGGGCGAGCACGCATGCCACCTCTGCAAGTCCCCCTTTGATGATGAGCGTCTGAAGACTCGCATCGTTAACCTCACGAACGATGTCGGCATCCAGCTGCGGCAGTCGGCGCTTTTACAGAAGGAGCGCCACCGTCAGCTAAACGAGCTGCGCGACCGGGAGCGCGCCGTCGAGATTGAATGGCGCTCGGCCGCCGACAGGCTCGCCGCCGTCCAGCGTACGCCCTCCTCGGACCTGCGATCCCGCGTGCGTCGTCTCAACCAGCGTAGCGGCTACGTCCAGCGCGAGATCGAGGATGTTCAAGAGAAGGCTGGTCTAGTCGAGCAGTTGGGACGTCTGTCTAAGCGCAAGGCCGACATCGCAGCCGAGCTTTCCGCACTCAACGACCGGAATGAGCAGCTCAAGACGTCGGAGCAGAAACGCTTGGAACTCGCCTACACGGAGATAGCTGAACGGACACGTGACTTTCTGCACCACGACCTTCCCCGGCAGGAAGCGTTCCAAACTGCGCGATCGATCAATTTTAGCTTCGGCAGCGACAAGATTTCAGTGGACGGAGAGAGTTACTTCTCTGCTAGCTCTCTGGTCATCTTAAAGAACAGCTTTTTGGCGGGATTTCTGTTCGCCGCGACCGACGACAAAGAGTTTAGACATCCTCGACTCGCTATTCTCGACACTGTCGAAGACAAGGGTATGGAACCTGAGCGTAGTCAAAATTTCCAGAAGTTACTGGTTGCCGCCTCTGGAGCATCTAAGGTAGACCACCAGATCATCTTCGCGACGGCGATGATCGCTGAGGACCTTAACAATGCGATTTTTACGGTTGGGAAATACTCTTCTCATGAGGACAGGACACTCGTCGTCTAAAATGTAATCTTGTGCGATCTATTGGCCGAGCCTAAGGGTTGGATACAGGTTGGTGCCTTCGCGTTCACGATTGGCGCAGCCACCCTTACCGCCTTGGAGGGTATACGTTTGGGACGGCGCTTCCCCTCGCCGCGGCACCCAATCTCGGATTAACCGATGGCACCCAAGATTACCAAATACTCCAAGATGCCGACAACGGCCGATTTGGCGGCGTTCACCGGCATGCATTGCGCCCGCCTCTATAAGGCCGCCGTTGCGAACGGATGGCGTTGTCCGTCATGTGGACGGACCGCACAGGAATTGGTGCGCTGGACCAAAATTCAGGGTCCAACATGGCGCGCACGATACGGCGACGAGCACGGCATGGGATTCACGATTACGATGACCCAGCACCATTGCCACGGCGGGGGGCGCTTTCCGCCCACACTGATCTGCGGAGACTGCAATTCCGCCGACGGTGCCGTCAAACGCAAACACAGCCTACCCGCCGAGTGGTCATTTTCTCCTAGTGAAATCGGTCGCTTCGTGACCGTCCTACCCCATAGCGGACAGACGAAAATCGACTATGCGATTGCGCTTACCATCTACGAAGCAAGCAGACAGCGCTTTTCTTAACGGTGGAACGGTAATCCAATTCCCGCGACACAGCGCCAGATCACGCGGGCGCGCACGAATGGCTGCTAGCCGACCATCGTTGCCAAAAACCTGCGCGACTGAATTCGTCTCAATGTAGCCGTCAGCGGAAGCAAGAGCTGATGTCCGCTTTTTGCATGATGCCACCCAAATCCGGACAGTCCGGACTGTCCCCCGAAGCGGACCGAGAGATCCGCGGGCCGAACGGCAGCTTTCCCCCAGTCGGCCCACGCAACCGAACAGTCAGGAGACGGCCCACAACCCGCCCTCACCGCACCTGAAACTTAACCCCCTCCACCCTCAAAGCGCCGCCAGCACCGCGTCCGCCATCTGGGTGGTCGTCATCGTCCCGCCGAGATCAGGGCTGCGCGCGCCGGCTTCGAGCGCCTTCGCCACCGCCGCCTCGATGCGGTCGGCTTCGGCGGCCATGTTCAGCGAGTAGCGGAGCATCATCGCGGCGGAGAGGATCGTCGCGAGCGGATTGGCCTTGCCTTGGCCGGCGATATCGGGCGCGGAGCCGTGGATCGGTTCGTAGAGCCCCTTCTGCCTGGCATCGAGCGAGGCCGAGGGGAGCATGCCGATCGAGCCGGCGCACATCGAAGCCTGATCGGAGAGGATATCGCCGAACAGATTGCCGGTGACGATCACGTCGAACTGGCCCGGGTTGCGCACGAGCTGCATTGCGGCGTTGTCGACATACATGTGGCTGAGCTCGATATCGGGATATTCGGCCGCGATCTCGATCACCACATCGCGCCAGAGCTGCGAGGTTTCTAGAACATTGGCCTTGTCGACCGAGCAGAGCCTGCCGCTGCGCGCGCGCGCGGTCTCGAAGCCGACGCGGGCGATGCGGGCGACCTCATCCTCGTCATAGGACATGACGTCATAGCCCTGGCGGCGGCCGCCCGGCGTCTTGCGCATGCCTTTCTCACCGAAATAGACGTCGCCATTGAGTTCGCGGACGATGACGAGATCGATCGCGCGGGCGACTTCGGGGCGGAGCGCGGAGGCGTCGGCCAGCTCCTTGAACAGCTTTGCGGGGCGGAGATTGGCGAACAGCTCGAGCTCCTTGCGCAGGCCGAGGATCGCCTGTTCGGGCCGCAGGTGACGATCGAGGCGGTCGCAGGCCGGATCGCCGACCGCGCCGAACAGGATCGCATCGGCGCGCCTGGCGAGATCGAGCGTGGCGGGGGGCAGCGGATGGCCCTCGGCGCGATAGGCCGCGCCACCGACGGGGGCGGTTTCGAAGCTGAGCCGGTCCCCGGTCACGGCGCGGAGCACGCGCTCGCCCTCAGCAAGGACTTCAGGACCGATGCCGTCGCCCGGCAGCAAGGCTATCAACATGATGCACCCCTAATTCGTCGTCGCGAGCCCCCTGCCCTGATGCGGGACGCGGTGCAAGAGTTTGGCTTCCGATCTAGCCCCTCCCCTTCAGGGGAGGGGTTGGGGTGGGGGCTATCCCTCATCTCAACGTCGGCAAGGAGGTGAGCCCCCACCCCCTGCCCCTCCCCTGAAGGGGAGGGGGGTGAAGCTCAGGCCAGTCGCTTGATGCGGTCGACGAGGCGGTGGCGGGCGTCGAGGATGTCGGCGCGCCGGTCGGTGAGGATGTCGCGGGTGAGGAAGTGGCCGGTGATCGCCAGGCCGTCGATGATGTCCTGCCAGCCGGTCCCGGCATCGGGCGCGATCAGGAAGGCGGGAAGCGGGAGGAGGCGCGTGGCATAAGGCGCGCCGGCGTCGCGCGACACCGCGCCGCCGCTCTTCGGGCTGACGAAGGCGAGATCGTCGCGCGAACCGGTGGCGGCGCAGGCGCTGAGGTCGAGCGCATAGCCGAGCTCGGCGAGCAGCAGCAGCTCGTAGCGGACCGCCGCCGCCGCCCAGCCACGCGCCGAGGGGGCATATTCGATCGCCGCGAGCACGGCTTCGAGCGCTTCGAACAGCACGGCGTGCGGCTGGCGCTCGGCGAGCGACACCGCGGTCAATGCGCAGAGCCAGTCGATCGCGGCGGCGGCAAGCGGCTCGGCGAGCAGGCCGGCGCGGCTATGGGTGAGTTCGACGGTGAGCGAGGGCATCTGCTCCGAGGTGCGCGCGCGCAGTTCGGCCTCGACCAGATTGCCGGCAACCAGCACCGGCCGCATCCGGCGCGAGCGCCCGCCGCGGACATAGCCGGTCAGCAGCCCCTGCGCCGGGGTGAGCAACCGGGTGATCGCACCATGCTCGGCATGCGCGCGCACCGAGCAGATGATGGCGGGGGTGCGGAGCTGCATGGGTGACGTTCAAGCCGGGATCGGCGCACTCCTCAACTGCTTTCGTCATCCCGGACTTGATCCGGGATCCCGCTTTCCCGTTTCGGCGGGCGGAAAAAGAAGCGGGATGCCGGGTCAGGCCCGGGATGACGGGGAAGGATCAGGATCCCGACGCGTGGAAATGATCGTGGATCGCGCGTGCCATCGCCTTCGAAACGCCGGGCACCCGCTCGATGTCGGCGAGTGAGGCGGCGCGGACGGCGCGCGCGGTGCCGAAGTGCATCAACAGCGCCTTCTTGCGCGACGGACCGATGCCGGGAATGTCGTCGAGCGGGCTCCTGGTCAGCGCCGCCGCGCGCTTGGCGCGATGGGTGCCGATCGCGAAGCGGTGCGCCTCATCCCGGACCCGCTGGAGATAGAAGAGCAGGGGCGAATTGGGGACAAGCGTCGCCTCGCGCCCGCCGGGCAGGTGAAAATGTTCGCGTCCGGCGTTGCGATCGGGGCCTTTCGAGATACCGACGATCGGCACGTCGTGGACACCCATATCCTCGAGCACCTCGCACACCGCGCTCACCTGCCCCTTGCCGCCGTCGATCAGCAGCAGATCGGGCCATTCGCCGCTGCGGCGGTCGGGGTCCTCCTTCTCGAGCCGGGCGAAGCGGCGTTCGAGCACCTCGCGCATCATCGCGAAATCGTCGCCGGGCGCGGTCTCGGCACGCTTGATGTTGAACTTGCGATAGCCGCCCCTGCGAAAGCCCTCCGGGCCGGCGACGATCATCGCGCCGACCGCATTCGTCCCCATGATATGGCTGTTGTCGTAGACCTCGATCCGATCGGGCGGGCCTTCCAGCTCGAACAGATCGGCCATTTCCCGGAAGATGCGGCCCTGGGTGGTCGATTCCGCGAGACGTCGGTCGAGCGCCTCGCGCGCATTGCGGCAGGCCTGCTCCATCAGCCGCCGCTGCTCGCCGCGTTGGGGCACCTTGATCCGGACCTTGCGGCCGGCGCGCTCGCCCAGCGCCTCGGCCAGCAGATCGCATTCGGCAGGGGCGCGATCGACGAGCACGAGCCGGGGCGGCGGCACCTCTTCGTAGAATTGCATCAGGAAGCTCGCCAGCACCTCGTCCTCGGGCACATCGGCGGTGTGCGCGGGAAAGAAGGAGCGATGGCCCCAATTCTGGCCGCCGCGGATGAAGAAGGCCTGGATGCAGACGGTCGCCGCCTTGACGTCGAGCGCGAAGACATCGGCATCGGCCACGCCTTCGGCGTTAATCGCCTGGCTGCCCTGGATGAAGGTGAGCGCCTTGAGGCGATCGCGATAGATCGCGGCGAGCTCATAATCCATCGCCTCGGCGGCGGCATTCATCGCCTCGCCGAGCTTCTTCTGGACCTGGGTCGACTTGCCCGAGAGGAAAGCCTTCGCGTCCTCGACCAGTTCGCGATAGGCGGGCGCGTCGATCCGGTCGACGCACGGCGCCGAGCAGCGCCTGATCTGATAGAGCAGACAGGGCCGGTCGCGATTGGCGAAGAAGCTGTCGGTGCACGAGCGCAGCAGGAACAGCTTCTGGAGCGCGTTGAGTGTGCGCGTCACCGATCCCGCGCTGGCGAAAGGACCGAAATATTGCCCCTGGGCGCGGCGGGCGCCGCGATGCTTCTGGATGCGCGGGAAGGCATGATCCTCGCGCAGCAGGATGAAGGGGAAGCTTTTGTCGTCACGCAGCAGGACGTTATAGGGCGGCCGATAGCGCTTGATCAGCTGCGCCTCGAGCAGCAGCGCCTCGGCCTCGCTGTTGGTCGTCACGATGACCATCGAGCGGGTCTGGGCCACCATCCGGCTCAGCCGCTTCGGCAGGCGGGAAACCTGGGTGTAATTGGAGACGCGGTTCTTCAGGGCGCGCGCCTTGCCGACATAGAGGACGTCGCCGCGCGCATCGAGCATGCGATAGACACCGGGGCGGGCCGGCAGCGTCTTCAGCACGTTGCGGATCGCGGCGATGCCCGCCTCGATATCGGGCGCGTCGAGCCCGCGCACCGTGTAGACGCTCTTTTCCTCGTTGAAGCGGTCGTTCTGGATCTGGTCGCTCACCCTGCTGATCTAGGGCGAGAGGTGAAGCCCCGCAATGTCGGCTGGGCAGCGGCTCCCGCCCGAACCCTTTCGACCGTCGCCGGCCGGTGACGACAAGGCGATCAACAGCGCCTGCCGGATGTCAGATCGACAAAAGCCCCATCACCGCGTCGGGCCGGGACATGCCGGCCACTGCGACGATCAGCGCAGCGAGCGCGGCGCGCACGATCGGCGACGGAGCATAGGCGGCGAAGACGCCGGTGGTGCGGTTCCAGAGGATCGGCAGGGCGAGCAGGCCGGAGGCGATCATCGCCCAGACCAGCTCACGCGGCAATGCATGGGTCAGGTGCGCGCGCACGCCGCCCATCAGCATCAGCCAGCCCCAGATATAGCCCAATGCGCCCATGATCGGCGCCGTAGCGCATCAGCGGTATCAGAATGGTAAATGGTGGGCTGCCAGCCTCGTAGGGAGTCGACGTTCCTCGATTACCGTCACCCCCGGCTTGACCCGGGGGTCCCGCTCCTCTCGCGCTGAAGAAAAGCGGGATCCCGGGTCAAGCCCGGGATGACCAAATCAACGTGCCGACCTTAGGGATTTTCCTGGCTATTCCGTGCCGACAACCAGCCCCTCGCCCAGCCAGCGGCCGAGCAGGGCGCCCGCGGCCGATACCCCCGTCTCTTCGCCGAGCCGGCCGATCAGCTGCGCGCAGAGCGCCGCGAAGGTCGCGCCGTCGCCTGCGAGGGCGAGCAGGTCGGCTTCATGGGGCTCGGCGGTGCGGAAGCAGGAGACGAGGTCCTTGCGCCAGACCAATATGGTGGCGGTTTCCGCGAGATGCTTGACCGGCGGCGGCATCTCGCCCGCCGACAGCGCCGACCAGATCGCGGCGGCGTTGGTGACGAAGGCGCGGGTGGCGAGCGTCGGGGCGATACGCAGCACCGCATCGTCCCAGTCGACCTCGCCGAGCGCGGCCGCGTCGAGCGCGGGCCCGTCCGGCCCGACAAAGGCCTCGGCCAGGGCGAGATCGAGCCAGCCGAGCTCGGCGACCTCGGGCGCATCGGCGAAGAGGCGCTCGAGACTATCGGGGAAACCCTGCGCATAGGCATCGAGCGTCCATGCGCCGGGCGGCGTGAGATCGATATGCGCGGCGGCGATGCTCAGGAACCGCTCCTCGCCGAGCCATTGTCGCACGCGCTCGAAGGTCTCGCTCAGACAGGCGACGAGCTGAGAGCGATAATTGTTCAGATAGATGTCGAGGCCCGGCCGCGCCGCATCGCCGAAGCGCGCGGCGGCCTCATGCGATTCTTCGGCGAGCCAGGCGCGGAAATCGCGCTGGAGGGCGAGCAGGCTCATGCCGCCTGCCTCGCCTCGCCCCGCGCGAGGCGCCGGGCGATCGCGAGTTCGTCCAGCAACTCGGCGAGCGGGGGGATGTCATCGTCGCGCTCGATCATCGTCGCGACCGGCCCGAGCCTCGTGATCGCGGCCTCGTAGAGCGCCCAGACGGCGGGCGGCACCGGCTTGTCATGCGTGTCGATCAGCATCGTCCTCCCCCGGCTGTGCCCGGCGAGGTGGATCTGGCGGACGCGATCGGCGGGGATGCCGGCGAGATAGGTATGCGGATCGAAGCCATGATTGGTCGCGCTGACGAAGATGTTGTTGACGTCGAGCAGCAGGCCGCAGCCGGTGCGCTCGCTCATCGCGTCGAGAAACTCCCATTCGGTCATCGGCGCATCATCGAACGCGACATAGCTCGACGGATTCTCGATCAGCATCGCGCGGCCGAGCAGGTCCTGCGCGACGGCGATGTTCGCGCAGACGATGTCGAGCGCTTCCTCGGTATAGGGCAGCGGCAGCAAGTCGTGCGAGTTGAAGCCCTCGATCCGCGTCCAGCAGAGATGATCCGAGACGATCATCGGTTCGATCTCGTCGACCAGCGCGCGCAGGCGGCGCAGATAGTCGCGGTCGACGCCATCGGCCGAACCGACCGACATCGACACGCCGTGCAGCGCGACCGGATGCCGTTCGCGCACCTGGCGCAGAATCTGGCGGGGCTTCCCGCCGGCGACCATGAAATTCTCGGATATCACCTCGACGAAATCGACGGGCACCGAGCTCTCGCCCTCGAGGAAATCGGCATAATGGGGCTTGCGCAGCCCGAGGCCGAAGCTTGATCCGTGCATGGCTGCCTCGCAGAAGGTCCGGTGCCGTACTCGTGACGGCACCGGTTGAGCCACTTACTTCTTCTCGGGCTCGGTGGTCGAGCCGCCGGCGGCGGTGCAGGCTTCGGCGGTCATTTCCTTGACGCCCTGGCCCTTGCACGTGTTCTGGCCCTTGCAGCTATGCTCGGCGGTCTTGCAATCGGACGTGCCCTTGCAGCTGTTGACGCCATAGCAGGCGACCGTCTTCGCTTCCGCATGATGGTCGGCCAGCGCTGGCGCGGCCTGCAGGGCAGCAATCGCAAGCAGCGCGGCGGTGGAAGCGGCGCTGACGCCGGTCTTGACGGTGCTCATAGATGATCTCTCCAAAGTGGCCGAAGTGGCATCCGAGAATACGACAGAAATTCCGGATGGGTTACACTGACATGGTTTTATTTGTTTTACCTTACCAGCGCAGCAGCCGCGGGCCGACGAGCGCACCGATCAGAGCCGCCAGGGCGATGCCCAGCGTGTACCAGGTCAGCACGAACAGCGCTGAAACCTCCGGGCAATGGAGGCAATAGAGTGCCGCGGCACAGGCGCCGGCAGCCAGCCCGGCGACCGCGCCGGCCGTTCGCAGCCGTGTCGGCGCCAGCCGGCGATAGGCCCAGAGGAGGCCGAGGAAGATCGGGCCGGCGAGCCGCAGGACGATGCCGGGACATTGCTTCCAGCTCGATCCCAGCCACATCGCCAGCCATTCGCGCGACGGGACCTGGCGCATCTCGACGACGCCGACCACGGCGAGAAGCAGCATCGGCACGGCGAGTATCCAGAGCCAGCGCAGGCTCGACGCTTCGGGCCGGGCGAGCTGCACCGTCGCGACTATCGCCGCTGCGGCGAGCGCGGTCGTGTAGGTCCATTTCATCCAGAAGGAATAGCCGCGCATCGCGACGTCGAAATCCGGCCGGAAGCCGAGCCACCAGCCGATCAGCGCGACCGTGCCGGCCGCCCCCATGGCGAGGCCGAGCGCTATGCGGATGCCGACCGCGTGGCGCGGCACCGGTGCGATCTCGCTGCTGAGCGAGCGGATCAGCGCCTCCATATCCATCATGCGTTGCCCCGCACGCGGGCGGCGAGCGCCCTGAGGCCGCGATGGACCGAAACCTTGACGTCCGATTGGCCGATGCCGGCGCTGGATGCCGCCTCCTCCACGCTCAGCCCGTCGATCCGCGTGTCACGAATCGCGGCCGCCTGCTTGGGCGGCAACCCCTCGAGCAGCCGATCGACGTCCAAGCGCGCGATGGCGGCATCCTCGAAACTCTCGGCGACGAGAATATCCTCGACATCCTCGATCGTGCAGCTTTGCCGCCGGCGCCGGAAGTGATCGATCATCTTGTAGCGCGCGATCGCGAACAGCCAGGCGCCGAACGGACGAGCGGGATCATAGGTCGCGCGGCGGCTGTGAACGGCGATCAGCGTATCCTGCACAAGATCCTCTACATCCTCGACGGCATCGTGCACGCGCCGCCGATAAAAAGCCTGGAGCAGCGGAACGAGCGCGGAGAGAAGCGCGGCATGATCGCCGGCATCGCCATTCAGGCTGCCGATCATCCATCGCCGCAACTGATCCTCTGTCGCTCGCATCGACGCTCCCCCAGGCGCATTCGTTGCAGGAGGCCGACAGGTTACGCCGAAACGAGCCGAACCGGAAAAAAATAAATTCGGCCGCCGCCTGTAACGACCCTCGCGATCACAGCGAACTCGCCTTCCGTGATCCGCTCCTTCCGCCTCGGGATCACGGCGGGCAACCGCGTGAGGCATATCGCAAGGACAATGATCATGACCACCAAGACGCACGCCGCCATCGCCGCCGCCATGGCGCTGACCCTTTCCGCCGGCGTGGCGCATGCCGCCGAAAAGCCCCAGATGGAGAAGTGCTACGGTATCTCCCTCGCCGGCAAGAATGATTGCAAGGCGGGCGCCGGCACGAGCTGCGCCGGTTCCTCGCGCCACGACTATCAGGGCGACAGCTGGAAATATGTGAAGGCCGGCACCTGCACCTCGATCAAGACGCCCAAGGGGCCCGGGTCGCTGACGCCGAAGGTCTGACCCTCGTTCGCCCGCGCGTTCCCGATATCCGATCGGGGCGCGCGGCATCGCCTCCAGGAGAGACGCCATGCCATCGCCGACCTCGCTCTATCGCAGCGCCACGCGCATCGCCGGACGGATGCTGCCCGACAGCCTGCTGCTGTTCGTCGCCCGCTTCGGCGCCGCTGCGACCTTCTTCCTATCGGGCCGCACCAAGGTGGAGGGCCTGCTGACCATCACCGAAGGCACCTATGAGCTGTTCCGCACCGACTATGCGCTGCCGCTGGTGCCGCCCGAGATTGCCGCGCATGCGGCGACCTACTCGGAACATCTGTTCCCGACTCTGCTTCTGTTCGGTTTTGCCACCCGCCCGGCAGCTCTGGCGCTGCTCGGCATGACGGCCGTCATCGAAATCTTCGTCTATCCCGATGCCTGGCCGGTTCATCTGAGCTGGGCGGGGCTGCTGCTGCCGCTGATCGCCAAGGGCGGCGGCGCCTGGTCGATCGACGCGATCGTCGCGCGCTCGCACGACAGCGAGGCGCGGCGATGACCGCTTCAGCCGCGCGCCCGCGTGTCGTCATCGTCGGAGCGGGGTTCGGCGGGCTGTCCGCCGCGCGCGAACTGGCGCGACATGACGTCGAGATCGTGCTGATCGACAAGCAGAACCACCACCTTTTTCAGCCGCTGCTCTACCAGGTGGCGACGGCGGGGCTCTCGCCGGCGGACATTGCCCAGCCGATCCGCTCGATCGTCAAGAAGCAGCGGCGCACCCAGGTGCTTCTCGACAGCGTCGAGGCGATCGACCGCGCGGCACGCCGCATCCAACTCGCGAGCGGCGCGACCGTCAATTATGACGCACTGATCCTCGCGACCGGGGCACGCCACAGCTATTTCGGCGCAAACTGGGCCGATCGCGCGCCCGGGATCAAGACGATCGACGATGCGATCAGCGTGCGACGGACGATCCTGCTCGCGCTCGAGCGCGCCGAGACCAGCCGGCAGGAGCATCTGGCCGAGCGCGCGGAATATCTGACATTCGTGGTCGTCGGCGGCGGCCCGACCGGTGTAGAAATGGCCGGCGCCATCGCGGAGCTGACCCGCGCCGCGGCCGAGGAAGAATTCCCCCATATCACCCGCCATTGCGTACGGATCATCCTGGTCCAGTCGGACCAGCGGCTGCTACCGAGCTTCCCGCCTTCACTTGGCGCCGCCGCGAAGAGAGCGCTCGAAAGTCTGGGCGTGCAGGTACGGCTGCGCACCCGCGTCTCGGCGATAGATGACGAGGGCGTGGTGATCGGCGACGAACGCATTGTGGCGAGCACGGTAATATGGGCCGCAGGCGTCACCGCGTCGCCGGCGGCCCGCTGGCTGGACAGTTCCGCCGATCGAGCGGGCCGGGTGATCGTCGGCTCGGATCTGGCGATCCCCGGCGACGAGCGGGTGTTCGCGATCGGCGACACAGCAGCGGTGACGAATGTCGACGGAACGCCCGTGCCCGGCCTTGCCCCTGCGGCGAAGCAGCAGGGTCGCCACGCCGCGCGCACCATCGCCGCACGCCTGCTGGGGCAAAGATCGCCGGGCCCGTTTCGCTTTCGCAGCTTCGGCAATCTTGCCACAGTCGGACGCAAATGCGCGGTTGTCGATCTCGGTTGGTTGCGGCTGTCGGGGCTGATTGCCTGGCTACTATGGTCGGCAGCCCACGTCTTTTTCCTGATCGGCTTCCGCAATCGCCTGATCGTCTCCGCGAACTGGCTCTGGAACTATGTCACATTCGATCGTGGGGCCCGCCTGATCACCGGGATGGACAAGGCGATATAGCCACAGAAAAAGGGCCAGCCGGTCAACGCCGGCCGGCCCTTTTTCTGGTTGGGTCGAGCCTAGTTGAGCCGCGCGGTGCCGAGCTCGGTGATGGCCTGATCGATCAAGACCTTGTCGGACTTCGCGTCGTTGCGCTCGGCAATCAGCTTCGCGGCGGCGGCGGCGGCGGCATTGGCGGCCCTGGCACGGACCTCTGCGACCGCGCTGCGCTCGGCGGCGGCGATCTTGTCCTCGGCCATCTTGCCACGACGCTCGATCAGCGCAGCCGCATCGGCCCGGGCCCGCGTCACGATCGATTCAGCCTCCTCGCGCGCATGGGCCAGCATCGCCTCGGCCTCCTGCGCGGCTGCCCTGGCCTTCGCTTCATATTCGGCCTTCAGCTTTTCGGCATCGGCACGCAGCGCGGTCGCCTCGTCGAGATTAGCGCGAATCGAAGCGATCTTCTTGTCGAGCGAGGCGCCGATGATCGACGGCACCTTCTTCCACAGCAGCAGCAGGATGACGACGACCATCGCCAGCGACACCCAGGCGGTTGCGGTCATCCCCAGGGCGGCGGGATCGGCATGATGCTCTTCCGAGCCCACGACATGCTCGACGCTCGCATTGGTCGGCATGCCCTGAAGCTCAGGGGCTTCGGCGAGATTCCCGGCGACGATCTGGGAGCCGTTCACGGACATTGCTTCGTCTCCCTCAAGCCGCCAGCGCGGCCTTGACCGCGCTCTCGGCCGCTGCCCTATCGACGGCGATGCCCGAGATCTTCGTCACGATCTCCTGCGCCGCCTCGGCGGCGACACCCTCGATCTCGGCGAGCGCCCCGGCTTGAGCTGCCATCAGCGCGGTATCGGCGGCGGCCGCCTTCGCGGCCAGTTCGGCATCGGCCGCCCTGACCCGTTTCTCCGCCTCCGCGGCCGACGCCGCCTTGGCCTCCGCAGTGGCCTTCAAAGCAGCGGCGCGCGCCTCTTCGATTCTGGCCCGATAACCCGCCTCGGTCTCGTCGGCCTTGGCACGAGCAGCCTCGGCGGCGGCGAGATCGAAAGCGATCTTCTGATCACGCGCGTCGACTGTGGCTTCGATCTTCGGCAGCATCCCCTTCCCGATCACGAAATAGATCAGGCCGAAGACGATCAGGAGCCAGAAGATCTGCGAAGCATATGTCGCGGCGATCTGGGCGATCTGAGGCATCGATGTTTCCCGTTGTCGTTGCAGTCCGGGGGCCGGCGAACCGACCCCGCGCACAAACGGTCAGGCGACGAACAGCAGGATCATCGCAACGACGAACGCCAGCAGGCCGAGAAGCTCGGCGGCGGCGAAGCCGATGAAAAGGCGGCCCTGCTGGCCATCGGCGGCGGCCGGGTTACGCAGCGCGGACTCGAGGAACGAGCCGAACACGTTGCCCACGCCGAGCGCGGCCATGCCCACGCCGATGGCGGCCAGACCGGCACCGATCAGCTTTGCGGCTTCTGCGTCCATGATAAACTCCTTAGCGTTGAAATGGGTTGGAATTGTCGTTCTGCAAATCAGTGAAGATTGATCGCATCGTTGAGGTACAGCGAGGTCAACAAAGCGAAAACATAAGCCTGGATCGCGCATACCAGCAGTTCGAGCAGGGTGATGCCGATCATCAGGATGAAGCTGGGGATCGAGACGATCGCGACCGTCAGCGCGCCCGCATTAACCCCGTTGATGACAAAACCCGCCAGCACCTTCATCAGGATATGTCCTGCCGTCATCGCGACGAACAGCCGCAAGCCGAGCGAAAAGGGACGGATCAGGAAAGAGAAGAGCTCGATCACGAAGATCAGCGGGATCATATATACAGGCGTCCCGTGCGGGACGAACAGCGAGAAGAAATGGAAACCGTGGCGCCAGAAGCCGACGACTAGCACGATCGAAAAGCTCAGGATCGCGAGCAGGCCGGTGACGGTGAGATGGCTCGTCACGGTGAAGGGATGGAGCCCGATCACACCGACCGGCATCATGCCCATGATGTTGGCGATCAGGATGAACATGAACAGCGAGAAGACATAGGGCGTGAATTTCTTGCCCTCGGGTCCGATGTTCGTCGCCATCATGCCGGAAATGAAGCCGGTGAAGCTTTCGACCATCGCCTGCCAGCGACCGGGGACGAGCTCCCGCTTCATGCCGCCCATCATGAACAGCATCAGCGCCGCAAGTGTCACCACCATCCACAAGGCGGAGTTGGTGAAAGCGATATTCTGGCCTGCAATCGCCCAATCCTGCCCGAACAAAGGTTCGATCAGGAATTGGTGCATCGGATCGATCTTGCCCGATTCGGCTACCACGCGTCCCTTACCCCTGCTTATGCCAAAAGCGTCCGGAAACTATTCCGGGCGCTCCTGAGAAATCCGTATGATGTTCCTGAAGGCGACGGCTATTCCCAGGAACAGCATCACCAAAAGGAGCCAGGGCGTGGTTCCGAGCCAGCGATCGAACAGCCAACCCATTAGTCCGCCGCCGGCAAGCCCCGCAATCAGCTCGGCCAACACGCGATTGCCCTGGGAATATCCCTTCTCAGGCTTTTTATGCGTGCTCGCCGTTCTGACCTGTTCCGCATGCTGGATCGCGCGAAGCCGTTCGTCTATCGACGTAAGCTGCTGATCCGCCACGCTTTCCGGGTCCTGCCCAGGATCTTTCGCCGTCATGCCGAACCCTCTTCCCGTATCGGTGAGGTTGCGTCACGCCGACGAGCGACCCCGCCAAGGCGAGGCCCCTTTAGGAAGGGGGTGCTCCCGAGTCAACCGGGCTGACCGGCCCAATGGCCAGGTCACCGTTACATCGAGCGCGCGCCCGATCGAAAGCGCGGCCGTGTCGCCGTGTTCCGCCGGCGCCGGACCTGGCAAAGCCGTACAGCCGTAAATCGGGGACCCTGCAAATGGAGCCGGCCGCCGCCGCCTTTTTTTGCGCGCATACACAGCGGATCTTTGGCCCCGCCCTTGACCGCTACGTGTTTTCCGTCGCTTGATGGAGTGATCGTAGACCGGCACTATCTGCGCAGGAACGGGCGCGACTATATGATTTCAATATGGCCGAATGGCATCAGGCGGATAGCCTCCGCAACGCCCGTGTTCGTTTGGCTATTGTCGTCCACACCCGCCGCGGCAACCCTCGACCTCAACAGTCTGTCGATCGAGGAACTGGCTCAGCTCGAAGTAACCTCGGTTACCAAGAGCGCGCGGCCGCTGAGTGAGGCGCCAGCCGCGATCTATCTCATCACTCAGGACGACATCGCCCGGTCGGGTGCGTCGACGCTGCCCGAAATCCTCCGGCTCGCGCCCAATCTTCAAGTGGCTCAGATCACCGCCAGCCGTTACGCGATTTCAGCGCGCGGCTTCAACGGCCCTGCCGCCGACAAGCTGCTGGTGCTGATAGACGGGCGCAGCATCTACACGCCTTTTTCATCCGGCGTGAACTGGGACCTGCACGAGGTTCTCCCCGACGATATCGAGCGCATAGAAGTGGTCAGCGGCCCAGGCGGCACTTTGTGGGGCGCGAATGCCGTAAACGGCGTGATCAATATCATAACCCGCGCCGCCGGTGACACGCAGGGGATTGCTGCCGAAGCAGGCGGCGGCAATCGCGAGATCAGAGGCAGTATTCGCTATGGCGGGAGGATCGGTGAGCAACTGCACTACCGGGCCTATGTCAGCGGTTTTGACCATAAGCGTCAGAACCGGACCGGCACCGGCACCGGGGCCCGCGACCGCTGGCAGAAGATCCAGGGCGGCTTTCGCGCCGATTGGGAAAACGGCAACGATCTGATCACCGTCCAGGGCGACATATATGATGGCTCGGAGCAGCAGCTCACGACCGTCGACGAAGACATATCGGGACATAATCTGCTGGCCCGATGGAACCGTGCGCTGGGTGATGGGTCAAGCCTCGAGGTCCAGGCCTATTATGATCATCTTCGGGCCCGCGTCCCGGGCCGCCTCGAGAATCGGCTCAGCGTCTACGACCTCCAGGCGCAGCACAATCTGCCACTCGGACGCCACGAACTGGTGTGGGGCGGCGGGTATCGCGCATCACACGACGATTTTCCGACCATTCTCTCGGCCAGCCAGATGGTCGCCTTCATCCCGCAGAGCCGCACGCTCACCCAATGGAATCTGTTCGTCCAGGATTCTTTTCCGCTCACGAACGACCTGAAGCTCATCGCCGGCGTCAAGATCGAGCGCGAGCCTTATACCGGCATCGAGATCATGCCGAACGCGCGTATCTCCTGGGCGATTGGCGACACCGATATGCTCTGGTTCGCCGCGTCGCGCGCCGTGCGCGTTCCCTCTCGGCTCGACAGAGACGTGACTCAGCGTGTCGGACCCATTCTGGCGATCGACCGCGGCACCATGCAGCCGGTCAGAGTGACAGCGTATGAACTCGGCTATCGCGCCCAGCCCGCCGCCAATCTCTCCTTCTCGATCTCGACCTTCTACAACGTCTATCCCAACCTGCGCAGCGCGGAGCCGACAAATGGCGGGTTCCCGCTCAGATTCGGAAATGGCATGAAAGGCGAGACCTACGGGATAGAGTTCTGGGCGAACTATGCGATCCGCGACTGGTGGCGGCTGACAGCGGGCGCCAACTGGCTCCACAAGGAGCTGCGCTTCAAACCGGGCAGTCCAGGCGTCGGCGGGCTGCAGATCGCCGGGAACGACCCGAAATATCAGCTCTCGCTGCGTACGACGATCGATCTGCGGCCGGACGTCGCCTTGAGCTTCGACATCCGGCGGATCGGCGCATTGCCCGCACCACCATCCCCCGCCTACACCGAATTGGGCGCGAGGATAGGCTGGACCGTTTCCGAAAATCTGGAGCTTTCGCTAACCGGGGCGAACCTTCTGCACGCCTATCATGCCGAGTTCGGCACGACTCAAAATACGCTCCAGGTGGGCCCGGTAGGGGTTCGCATCGGACGGAGCGTGTTTGCCGCAATACGCTGGACGCTCTGATGGCGCGAAGCGACCTTCGGAGGCTCGCTTATTGCGTGGGCCTGCTGCTTGCCATCTCAAGCCTGCCGGAACGCGCGGGCGCCGAGACCAGGCCGCTTGAAGCGCAGGTGAAAGCCGCGTTCCTGGCGAAATTCGCCGCTTATGTGACGTGGCCGCCGAGCGCACACGCCGCCGCCGATGCTCCGCTGGTGGTCTGCGTGCTCGGCAACGATCCTTTCGGCGCCAACCTCGATGCCGCCGTCGCGGGACAGCGGGTCGGATCGCATCCGCTTGTCCTGCGCCGTCTCGATGGCACGGCCGGCGCCGCAACCTGTCACGTCGCCTTTCTCGGGGGGTCGGCCCGACAAAACCCTGCCACCATGCTGGCCACTATGAAGGGTTTACCGGTCCTCAGCGTGACCGACGCCGGGCTGGGACCGGTGCGCGGCATCGTTCACTTCGCGGTCAAGGATGGTCGCGTTCGTTTTCATATCGACGATATGCTCGCCGCCCAGGGGAACCTGTCGATCAACGCGCGTCTGCTAAGCCTCGCGCTCAGCGTGAGGACACGAGCCAAGCTGAGCCTGCTGGCGATGGCCGCGGCAGCGCGGCGAGCCGCGACGTGACCGGCGGTCTGATTACGAAGCGCTGGCGACTCCCGGCGCTGGCATCGCTGACGGTGCTCCTGCTGTTGGCCGCCGGGCTGTCGATCATCTTTCAAGGAGAACGCGACTATCACGAACGCCGCGAAAACGCCGCCCGCAGCCACGCAGAGATATTGGCCGCGAGTGTGACAGCGGCACTCGATTTCGGAGACGTCGCCACCGCACAGGAATATGTCAACGCGCTAAAGGTGAGCCGGCAGATCCTCGCAGCGCGGGTCTATGATGCGCGAGGCCGCCTGTTTGCCGGCTTTGTCCGGACCGGGACACCATCCGGGCCGGTCCGGACAACCGACGCGTTCGGCGCCTCGGTCGCCCAGGTGAACGTCCCCGTCATCCGCAGCGGCACCAAAATTGGGACGGTCAACATCACCACCGCCATCGAACCGCTGTCGCGCCGGGTCAGTCGCTACGCCATGATCGCGCTGTTGGTCGGAATGACTTCCCTGGTGCTCGCCGTGATGAGCTACGCTCAGACGGCGCTCCGCAGGGTTAATCGAACACTGGCGAAGGCCAACGCCGACCTTCAGTTCCAGATGGAAGAACGCGCACGCACCGAGGAACAGCTGCGCGAAGCCCAGAAGATGCAGTCGCTCGGCAAGATTACGGGCGGTGTCGCTCACGACTTCAATAATTTGCTCGCGGTGATCCAAGGCTCGGCCGAGTTGCTCCAACGGCCAACATTGTCCGAAGAGCGACGGATGCGATACACGCAGGCGATCATAGACGCATCGGCTCAGGGCGCCTCGCTGACCGCACAGATGCTCGCTTTCGCCCGGCGGCAGCCGCTCAAGCCCGAGGTCCTCGATCTCAACAAGGCGATCGGAAAGATGCTGGTGATGCTCCAGCCGCTTCTGGGAGCGAATATCAGCCTCACGACCGATATCGAGCCCAGACTCGACCCTGTCGAAGTAGATCCCGGGCAGTTCGAGACAGCGCTGCTCAACATCATCGTCAACGCCCGCGACGCCATGCCCGACGGCGGCGAGGTGATCATCCGTTCCCGCAATGCCTCGTTCGAGGATGGGACGTTCGATGGCGGAGCCGTCGTCATATCGGTCGAAGATAGCGGAACCGGCATCCCACCCGACCAGCTAGATCTGGTGTTCGAGCCATTCTTCACGACCAAGACCGTGGGTAAGGGCACGGGCCTGGGATTGAGCCAGGTCTATGGTTTTACCGCGCAATCGGGAGGCAAGGTGAGGATAGAAAGCGAATTGGGGAAGGGAACCGTGCTGACGATGCTGCTGCCGGTCAGCGGCAAGCCGCTACCGGTGGACCAGGACGGCCATCGACCCGTCGCGGGAAGAAAAGCTGCCGGTCGAGTGCTGCTCGTCGAGGACAATGAGGAAGTCGGGAATCTGGCCGAGGTGATTTTCGAGGAATTGGGTCACGGCGTCGTGCGGGCCCGCAGCGGCGTCGAGGCCTTGAAAATCGCCGATGAAGGTGCGCCGTTCGATCTGGTCTTCAGCGACGTGGTCATGCCCGGCATGAGCGGGCTCGAACTCGCAGGCGAGCTCCAACAACGCCGCCCCAACATACCAATCATCCTGACGACCGGATATAGCGACCGCATCACCGTGGCCGGTTCGGAGGGATTTCCGGTAGTCCACAAACCCTATGGCGTGCAGACGCTCCAGAGCGCGGTGGACAAGGCCTTGGCTATAGCGCGCAGTTGATCGTTTCCTTCGGCATCCGCGTCAGCCGCAATAATCGGGTGTGATCGCTTCGCCGCCGACGCGTTTGCGCCAGCCGGCATCCCTGAGCTTATATGCCTGACCGGGCTTGACCGCGCGCAGCAGCGAACAGCCTGTCGTTTGGGCAAACTGATCGACCGTGACATTGCGGGCGGCCGCGATCTGGGTGTAGGCCGCGCGGCGCTTGATGTTGATCGCGTCCACGGCGGCTTTGAGATCGCCGGGCGGCGGCGAGACGAAGCCGAGATAGCCGTCCCATTGCTCGCCGACCGCACCACCGGCGATCGCCTGCTCGACGAGCGGATCGGCAGCGAGCACGGGCGCGGCGGCGACCAGCGCCACCGCGATCATGATAGATTTGGACGTTCTCATCATTGCGGACTCATCATTGCGGAAACAGCTCCGGATTCTTGGCGATGAGGTCTTCGGCATCCTTCTGCAGCCGGACCACCACCTCCTGTTTGACATTGACGTTCAGGTTGATCTCGATCGGCTTGTCCGGCGCCGCAACCTGGATACATCCTGGCAGCGTCGAAAGAATCCAGGCCGAAGCGGCGATCACGAAAAACCGGCTGTTCATGCCAGCAGGCTCGCACTGTAACGCTGCACCGTCAATGTCGGGACGTACATCGCATGACATCGCTTTACCGCTGCTGAATGAGGGGAGCTTCCGCCGGCATTGCGCGAGCAGCACCGTTTCGCAGAAGAATGGAGGGGTCGACGAACGTCTGTGCGGAGTTGACCAGGCCGCGGAAAGGTGCGGTGATCGTTATCCTGAATCGGAAAGGCAAGCGAGTGACCGGCGCGAGCAGCCGGCCGACGAGCCCACCGCGCCGCGCCGTCGCCACCGGATCGCTGTTCGTGCCGTCGAAGCGGACCTGGCTCACGATCTCGCCATCCAGCGAACCGTTGAGATCGATCGTCAGCCGATCGTAGCGCATCGATTTCAAGGCATCGAAGGCGATCTGCGCAACGCGGCCAAGATCGGCATTGGTCACGTCTCCGACATAGGAGAGCGTTCCGCCGCCGGGTCTGACCGCCAGGAAGCCATTCTCGATCCGGCCACCTTTATCATCGAAGATAATCGGAAGAACGCCGTCAAACTTGCCGGTCACCGAAATATTCTTGAACTCAAGCTGCTGAACGAAAATGGCGGCGTCCAGGCCGTCGATCCGAAACGTCAGCCGGCGCTCGACCGGCTGCCCCATGTCGATCAGCGTTCGGTCCAACCGGAGAGTGCCGCCGGCGAACGGCCACCGACCGTCGGCGATGTCGAGCTTCTGATCGGGCAAGATGCGATAGCGGATGACACCGTTGGTTACCGCGACACCGGGGTTGATCTCGGCTATCGACACCTGCTGATCGGGCGCCGTCACCATGCCCAGCAAATCCGTAAAGCTGATCGTCCCTTTCAGCCCGGTGACCGGTCCGAAGGCCGCTGCGAGATTGATCCCGTCCGTGGAGAAGCGCCCCTCGCTGGACACCGCGCCGCCCGCCCAGCGGATGTGCCCATGGCCGGAGACGTCACCTTCGACATTGGCGATGATACCCAGGGTGCGTGGGGTAATCGCTTCCGGTTGGAGACCCTTGCCAAAGTGCAGCCGATCGACGTCGATCCGCGCATCGCCGGAGCCGCTCGACAGATCATGCGCGATGCCGATCGACGCTACACGCCGCCTTGAGGTCGGCTCGTCGAGCGCCGCGTGCATGTCGATGCGACCGCCGGCAAGGGTCAGGCGAATGTCGCGCGCAGCGAGCGGATTGAGGCGCGGTAGCCGATTGCTGTCCTCTATCCTGGCAGAGCCCGCGAGGGAGAATCGGGAAGAGGCGAGCCGCCAGTCACCCGCCGCTCCGACGACCTCGAGCGGGACGGCGCCGATCTTTCCGGAGAGATCGCCGAACCGGCCGGCAATGCCGCTCCTGCCGAGCAGCCCAGTCACCTGGCCAGCATCGAGCCTGGTGACCGTTTCGCCCTGGCCGAGCCGAAGCGCGAGCCGGTCCAGCCCGAAGCCCGGCCGGTCGAACCCGACCGTCAGTCTGGCGGCCTCGAGGCTGAGCGGCTCGCCGGCCAGCCTGCCACGCAACCTCGGGTGGCTAAGCGAAGCGCCGCCATGGAGGCGCCCCTCGGCAGTCCGGCCGAGCATCGCGCCACCGAGTGGGCAAAGCGGCAATCGCGTCCGGCCGACTCGGGCGCCGGCCAGCGTGGCACGGTCGAAGCTCAAGACGGTACAGGCCTGGTTGAGACGAAACGCACCGCCCCTCATCAGCTGGAGAGCGACAGGAAGCCGCAACTGCTCGACCCGTCCGTCGGCAAGCGGACCATCCATTTCGACGACCGTCGACACCAGGGTCCGCCCGCCCAGCGCGCGCAGCGCGACCGGAGCGAGTCTGAGGTCGGCATCGCCGGCGCGATAGGGCTGCATGCGCAGTTCGCCGGACAAAGGCGCGCCGGGGCTGGCTTGTCGGATGCTCGCGCGGACGGCGGGCAAGCCGCCACCCGTCAGCCATGCGCTGCCGTTGAACAGGATGGAGCGCTCCGGCCAGCGCCAGACCATGCCGTCCCCCTGCCCTCGCACGGAGAGCCGCCCGCCGCCCGCGCCTGTCAAATCTGCATCGAGCATGCGCAGCGTGGCACCGGCCGCGCCGTGCGAGAGCTGGAGATGGCCGACCGCGTCGATCCTTCTCGCCGCCCGCTCCAAGGCACCGCTCCAAGCCGCAACGACCGGGCCTATCGGCGTGCCATCCGCCACCGGCCCCCAGCGCGAGAAGGCGGCAATGTTCGACGCCGCCAGCCGAGCGCCCTCGACACGCGCCTCGGCTTCCAGACGACCTGCGCGATCGGCTATTGCGAATCGGTAGCGACCTGTCAGCCGTAGCTGGTCGACCAAAGCGCCGTCGCGTCGCGCGCCGTACAGCCTTGCATTGCCGCTGGTTTCGATCGCTTTAGGGGAGGCGGCGACCGCGAGCCTCGCGCTCGCGTGATCGCCACGGATAGCCGACCCGATCAGGGGACCGCTTGAAAGCGACGCCTGGCCCTGCCATCGGGTCAGATCCGGGGAGCCGCGCAACGCCACCATGAGGTGGGGGCGAGCCAGGCGAATGTCCGGACATGAGACGCTGGCGGCCGAGAGAGGCCCAACGAAGCCGGGTCTGCCACCAGAGATGTCGATCCTTGCCCGCGCGCCTCCGGCCACGACGTCGCATTCGCCGACCTTCAAGCGATCTGCACGAGCACTCAGCGAGCCCCGAAAGCCGTGTCTGAGCCCGCCTGCGCCGTCGAGCCGCGCGTTGATCATCCCAGCGGGCGTGTCGAGCTTCAACTCAATAGCACGCGCGGTGAGATCGATGTCGGGAAGCGCCAACCGCGCATCCCGACCGCTCTTCGGCAGCAATCGGTCGATTGCCCCCAGCGAAAGCCGGCCGTCCGCCAGTTTGCCCTTCAGCCGCACGCCACCCGCGTCGATCGCGCGCACCCTGACGCCGGACAAGCCGAAGCCGAGCTCGATCTGCGCCCAATCGGCGGTCAAATCGGGGTCCGCAGGATCGCCGATCCGGATCGCCTCGATCCGGTGGGTGCGGAATCCGATCCGCGCGAGGCGGTAGCGCGCCGGAACGGCCTTCGCTTCGAGCATCTCGTCGATATAGGACGCCGCGATCGGGACCCGTTCGAGCCACAGCCAGCCGCCACCTCCGATCAAGCCGAGCGCAACGGCGGCGCCGGCAATCGAGACATAATATCGTGCGTTCCCGACTACCGCCATGTCGACAGGCTAGCCGTTCATCGCGTGGACGTCACGCCGGATGGCACCGCCAGAAAAATAGGCTAGCAAGGGCCGATGCGCGATCAGGCTCCCGATCCGGCAACCGACGCCAGCGGCCATCGTGGCCGGTTGCGCCAGCGGCTCATCGAGGGCGGCCCGGAGGCGCTGCTCGATCATGAACTGGTGGAATATCTGCTCGCCCTGGCCATACCGCGCCGGGATACCAAACCGATGGCACGGGCGCTGCTGGCAGAATTCGGCGGCGTCGGCGCGCTTCTTTCGGCCGATCCCGGCGCCCTGCTTCGAGCGGGGCTTAGCGAGGGGGTGGTAGCCGCCCTCAAAATCGCCGAGGCGTCCGCGCTTCGGCTGTTGCGGAGCAGACTCGCCGATCGGCCATTGCTGTCCGACTGGAAGACGCTCGCCGACTATCTTCACGCGGATATGGCCCACCGGGCGATCGAGCGGGTCCGCGTCCTGCACCTCAACAGCAAGAATATGCTGATACGGGACGAGTTGGTTTCGGAAGGCTCGGTCGACCAGGCCGCGATCTACGTGCGCGAAGTCGTCCGTCGCGCGCTCGAGCTCGGTTCGGCCGCGCTGATCATCGTGCACAATCATCCGTCCGGCGATCCGGAGCCCAGCCGTCAGGACGTCGCCCTCACCCGCGAGCTGATCGCGGCAAGCAAGCCCCTCGGCATCGCCGTCCACGACCATATCGTGGTGGGCGCCAAGGGGCAAAAAAGCCTGCGTGCACTCGGCCTGATCTGACGGCGTCCGCCTCTGCTCAGGCGGACAGATAGGTTGCCAGTTCGGTCGGCGAAATCGATTTATCCTTGTCGGTGTCGGCCTTGCTGAAATCGGTGGCGGTCGCGTTGAGCACCTTGATGGCGGGCAAATTGGAACGTTTGCTGGTCTTCGACTTCTCGACCTGCGCGGTCACGTCCTGGCCCTTCGCGGCCATCAGCCAATTGCCGAATTCGAGCGGCGTGAGCTTGCCCTTGTTGCCTTCATCATATTTAGCCCAGTCGGCGTTCACCTTGGCGGTGGCTTCCGCGCTCGGCGCGGCGGGCGAGGCGGCGCTGGCCGTTTGCGCGGAAGTCGGGGCTGGAGCGGCCGCGTCGGCGGCCTGCGTCGCTGGGCCGGCGGTCGCGCGGGGGGCATCGCCGGCGGGTGCCGTGGTCTGCGCAACAGCGTCGCCCGTAGGCGCGGCGGCGTCGGTCGGTGCGGGTGCGGGTGCGTTGGACGCGTTGGAATCGTTCGGGGCATCGGCCGTGGGGGCCGCATCGGGCGCTGCCTGTGCGAAGGCAGGCCCGGATAGCGCGAGCAGAGTCGCTCCGCCGAGCAGCATGAGCTTGTTCATATCGACTCTCCTGAAGTCAGAGGCAATTCGGTCGGGCCCGAGATGGGCGCGATCAGCCCCAAACCGTCGACAGGGCGTCGGGTTTCAAAAATGTGCTGTATTGCGGCCGCCTTCCGCCCCTTTCGGCGACGAAACGGGCGCCCGATCAGGCCAACAGTTCGGCGCGAGCGCGGACGTCGCCGTCATTGCCGGTCCTCCTGGCCTCTGCTAGGCGCGCGGCACATCGACCGCGCCCAGCCGAGGACCCACCCATGATCCCCCGTTATTCCCGCCCCGCCATGGTCAAGATCTGGGAACCGGAAACCCGTTTCCAGATCTGGTTCGAGATCGAGGCGCACGCGACGGATGCGCTCGCCGAATTGGGCGTGGTGCCTCGCGAGGCCGCCCGGGCGATCTGGGAAAAGGGCGCGTTCGAGGTTGATCGCATCGATGCGATCGAGGCCGAGGTGAAGCACGACGTGATCGCCTTCCTCACCAATGTCGCCGAGCATGTCGGCGAACCCGCGCGCTTCATGCATCAGGGCATGACCTCGTCGGACGTGCTCGACACCTGCCTTGCCGTTCAGCTGTCGCGCGCCGCCGACATCCTGCTCGCCGATATTGACGGGCTGCTCGCGGTGCTCGAACGCCGCGCCTTCGAGCATAAGCTGACCCCGACGATCGGCCGCAGCCACGGCATTCATGCCGAGCCGACGACCTTCGGCCTGAAGCTCGCCCAGGCCTATGCCGAATTCGCGCGCAACCGCGAACGACTGGCGGCCGCGCGCAAGGATATCGCGACCTGCGCCATTTCGGGCGCGGTCGGCACTTTCGCCAATATCGATCCCCGTGTCGAAGCTTATGTGGCCGAGAAGATGGGCCTCGCGGTCGAGCCGGTCTCGACTCAGATCATCCCGCGCGATCGTCATGCGATGTTTTTCGCCACGCTCGGCGTGATCGCGTCGTCGGTTGAACGGCTCGCCACCGAGGTGCGCCACCTGCAGCGGACCGAGGTGCTCGAGGCGGAGGAATATTTCTCACCGGGCCAGAAGGGCTCTTCGGCGATGCCGCACAAGCGCAATCCGGTGCTGACCGAGAATTTGACCGGGCTGGCACGCATGGTACGCGGATATGTCACGCCGGCACTGGAGAATGTGGCGCTTTGGCACGAGCGCGACATCAGCCACTCATCGGTCGAGCGTATGATCGGTCCGGACGCGACCGTAATCCTCGACTTCGCGCTGGCCCGGCTGACCGGGGTGTTCGACAAGCTGCTCGTTTATCCCGAGCGCATGCAGAAGAACCTCGATCGCATGGGGGGCCTGATCCATTCGCAACGCGTGCTGCTCGCGCTGACGCAGGCGGGCATCAGCCGCGAGGATAGCTACCGCATCGTCCAGCGTAATGCGATGAAGGTCTGGGAATCGGAGGGCGCCCTGTCCCTTCTCGACCTGCTCAGGGCGGATCCGCAGGTCACCGCGGCGCTGAAGCCAGAGGAGCTCGAGGCCAATTTCGACCTCGGCTACCATCTAAAGCATGTCGACACGACTTTCGAGCGCGTGTTCGGCCGCAGTTGAGGACCTGTTACCGGCCGTCTCTACCCTTGCGGGCGGCCTCGGCAAGTTCGGCGTTGCGCCGGGCAGAGGCGGCGAGCGTGGCGCGCAACAGCGGCATGATCCCGCCTTCGCCGTCGAGTATGTTCAAGCCCTCGCGTGTGCTCCCGCCGGGGCTTGCCACCCGGTCGGCCAGCATCGCCGGGCTCTCGTCCGACTGCGCGGCGAGCAGCGCCGAGCCTCTCACCGTCGCCCTGGCAAGCAGTAGCGCCTGATCGGCCCGCAGGCCAAGCGCCTCGCCGGCCTCGGCGAGTGCGTCTATGAAGCGGAAGAGAAAGCCCGGCCCGCATCCGGACAACGCGGTAACAGCGTCGAACAGCGCCTCGTCATCGATCCATTCGACCAGGCCGAGCGGCGCGACCAGCGCCGCTGCCTCGGCGCGGGCGCCTTCATCGGCATCGAACGAATATAGCGCGGTCACGCCTTCGCCGATCGAGACCGGCAGATTGGGCATCGCGCGCACCGTGTATCGGGGGGAAAAGGCGGCGGACAGCGTCTGCGTCTCGACGCCGGCCAAGATCGACAACAGCAGCCTGGGGGCTCCCGGCTTGTCGCGAAACGCGTCGGCCACCGCGTCGAGCTGCTGCGGCTTGACCGCGAGCACCAATATATCGGGTTGCGCCTCGCCCGCCGGGATCGACCTGAGCAGCGTCACGCCGTCGGGCACGGTATCGACATAGGGATCGATGACGGTGATCCGCTGTTGGTCCCGCCCGGCGCTGAGCCAGCCGCGCAGCATCGCGCCGCCCATATTGCCGGCACCGATCAGCCATAGCCCCCCGGCCGTCACCGGTCAGGCCTCGCCCTGGGTCTCGATCATCGCCGCGGCAATGGCCTCCTGCGGGGATTTGTCGCTCCACAGCACGAATTGGAACACCGGATAGAAGCGCTCGCATTCGTCGATGGCCGTTTCGATCAGTGTTTCGGCCTGATCAAGGCTCAGGCAGGATTCCTCGCCTTGGGTGCCGAGCAGAGCCGCGTGGCGGAAGAGCACCATCGAAGAGCTGGTCCACATCTCGAAATGGCCGAGCCAGAGCTGCTCGTTGAGAAGGCCCAGCGTCTCGTAGATCGCTGCTTTCTTGTCTGCCGTTACGCGGATGTCGGGCAGAGCGAGGAATTGCAGGACCCGATCCTCCTCGCGCCAGATCGCGCGCAGCTCATATTGCGCCCAGCTGCCTTGGTAATGCGCGACAATCTCTTCGTCGCCGACGCGCTGGAAATCCCAGCCGCGCGCCGCGAAATAGTGTTCGAGCATGTCGATCGGCGCGCTTGCGTCACGGGAAAGTTCGAAATCGTCGACGTCCATCAGGGGCTCACTCCGCTGCCCAGGCCAACGAGGCGTGGCCCGGAACTGCCCCCGGTTCAAGTCTGACCATCCGACAAAGCTGTGGATAGCTGCCGGTCAAGAGCCGGAAGCTTGCAGCTGATCAAGACGAGCCTTGAGCAGTTCGACCTCCTCGCGCGCCGCGGCAGCCATCGCCTTGACGGCCTCGAACTCTTCACGGCTGACGAAATCCAGTCCGCCGATCCAGTCCTTGGCGCGCTCCTTCAGCGACGCTTCCGCCTCCCGGCCCATGCCGGCAAGCGTGCCGGCGGCGCCATTCATCATCTTCACGAAATCGTCGAACAACCGGTTTTCGGATTGCATTGCTGTTCCCTCAGTCGCGATCAACGCGTCACTCTATGATGATTTGGGTATCGCCGGCCATCGGTACAAGGGTGACGCCATGAGGATTGAGTTCGTGGATACGCCAATTGAGCGTCGCCGCGAAGACAAGCCAGGCGAGGTAGGGCAGCATCAGCAAGCCGGCGGCGCGGCGAACTCTCCAGCACAGGATGGTCGCGGCCGTCGCCCATAGCAGCATGGCGAGGATGATCCCGAACGCGAACATGATCCGGTGGAGCGCGAAAAACACCGGCGACCATGACAGGTTCAGCCCCAGCTGGATCAGAAAAAGCGCGATCGCCACGCTTCGCGCCCTGGAGCGGGGAGCATCGAGAATCAGCGCCAGCGCGACGCCCAGCAGGATATACAGCGTCGACCACGCCACCGGGAAGACCCAGCCCGGCGGCATAAGCTTTGGCTTGCTCAGTGCCTCGAACCAGGGATTGCCATAGCCCGAATTCGCCAGCCGCCCCGACAGCATGCCGAGCAGCAGGATTGCCGGGACGGTGATCAGCGCCCGTCTGATGAGTCCGCGCAGCGAAGCTCGCTTGCTTATGGCCTCGGCAGTCATCGATCCCCCGCCATTGGGTCGTCCCCGCTTCGTAATGCTAAGGCGGGCCTAACGGCTCCGATCAGAAACTCCACATTGCCCTCCGGGCCGGTGATCGGGCTGGCGGTGACGCCCGCCACTGCCCAGCCCTGCGCGGCCAGCCAGCCCTCGATCTCGCCGCACACCCGCGCATGCACCTCCGGATCGCGCACCACGCCGCCCTTGCCCACCTCGTCGCGTCCGGCCTCGAACTGCGGTTTGATCAGCGCGATCAGCCTCGCGCCCGGCCGGGCGAAATCCATTGGCGTCGGCAACACCTTGGTCAGGGAGATGAAGCTCGCATCGCAGACGATCAGGTCGATCGGCTCGGGGATCTGTTCGGCCGTCAGGTGCCGCGCATTGGTTTGCTCGTGGACGACCACCCGCTCGTCCTGCCGCAGTTTCCACGCCAGCTGATTCGTGCCGCTGTCTACGGCATATACCCGCGCCGCACCGTTCGTCAGCAGCACGTCGGTGAACCCGCCGGTCGACGAACCGACATCGATCGTGATCGCGCCGGCGACGTCCCATCCGAAATGGGCCAGGCCATGCGCCAGCTTGATCCCGCCGCGCGAGACCCAGGGATGATCGCGGCCCTTCACTGTCAGCGGCGCGTCGGCCTTCAGCGCCTGCCCCGCCTTCTCGATCTTGCGATCACCCGAAAAGACGAGGCCAGCCAGGATCAGCGCCTGACCCCGCGCCCGACTCTCGACGAGACCGCGATCGACAAGCAACTGGTCCGCGCGAATGCCGGTTGCCATGTTTCCTCAAAATCTGGTGGGCGATGACGGGCTCGAACCGCCGACCCTCTCGGTGTAAACGAGATGCTCTACCAACTGAGCTAATCGCCCGTGGCGCACGCCCTTACAGGGTTTTGCGCGCCTGGCAAACACGACGTCTCTGCCCACGTGCTATTTTCGCCGGTCGACGAAGCGGCGCCTCGGAATTGAAGGAGCGATATTCTAGAAGGCACCTGTCAATCCGATCTGCCCTGCCTCCGGATAATCCGTGGCAAGTGGAATAGGCCCGCCGTCAGAAGAAAGCTGGGCGCCCCGCCGGCACCTATCAGCCCCTAACAGTCCACACGCTGATCGTCATCAACCCCGTAGCCGGAACGGCGGCCGCGACGCGTCGAGGATAACACTGGTCGATTCGAGAGGGAAGCGAGGACGATGCGCGCGGCGTGAGCGGTTGGCGACGCGGGCGGGCGCCTTATCTGGGTGAAGGGGTGGGGAGATCCACCGCGAGGCTCATCATGCCTGCTGCAATGCACCAATAGGCGCATTCATGGTTGACGAACGGGTGCGGAGGCCCCCTAGTTAAGTGATGAGGGCTAATCGTTGAAGGATTCGGAGCATGCGCGCCGCCTTGCCTATCTGGACGGGTGGCGGGGGCTGGCGATTCTGGGCGTGGTCGTCGACCATACTGTACGGGTGCCCGGCATCAACACTGCTCAGTATGGAGTCGAGCTGTTCTTTGTGTTAAGCGGCCGTCTGATGGCGGAAATATTGTTTTTCAACAACTTCCCTCTTAATGATTTCTTTGTGCGCAGGTTCACGCGCGTGTGGCCAGTGCTTGCCATATTCGTGCTTGTGATGATGGTCACGCCACCGCTGGCGATCTCGCCGGCAGCTGCGCTCTCACTCATAACGTTCACTTGGAATTATGCGCACATCCTGGCGCCGTTCGATTATGCACACGTCCAGCATCTCTGGTCGCTGTGCGTTGAAGAGCATTCCTATGTCATTCTCGGCATGGTCGCCTATTTCACGTGCCGGAACCGACGCAAGGCGGCTGTCGCCATTGCCGGGATAATTGGCCTCTGCTGGACCAGCATGCTCATCCGGGCAGCTTATTTGAACCAGTCGTTCCACTCGACTTACTGGTGGACCGATATTCGGGCGAGCAGCATTCTTCTCCCTTGCCTCGCCTATCTCTGCAAAGACTACCTCTTCTGGATTTTGCGACCAATTCTGCCGCTGGCATCGTTGGGGGCATTCATTGTGGCGACTGTTGTCTTTTCCCGGGCAGGTGTGCCGAGCCCCGTGCAATTCAGCCTTGGAACCGGCCTGCTTGCGGTATCCATCGTTTGCTTGCCAAAGGCCGATCCGCGACTTCTGAGGCTGTTGGAGGTACGCTGGCTGGTGCTGGTGGGAACATGGTCCTATTCGATCTATCTATGGCAGCAGCCGATATTGAGCGTTGCCGATTATGGCTCATGGCAGCGCGCCTGCGCAGCTGTCGTCGCGATCGGGGCCGGGTTCCTGAGCTTTCGCTTTCTTGAAAATCCCATACGACATTATCTGAACAGGCAATGGGCGGTGCGTCAGCCCAAGGCGCCGCCACTTCGCGGGATTTGACTACGGCACGCCAAGTCAATGCCCGCTAATCGATCGAACCTTCACCGCTCGTAAGTGCCAGCAGCCCCCGAGTCATTATTGAGACGCGCGGCCGCCGAGATCAGATGTCAGCATCACCATGCCCGAAGGAACGCGATCATAGGCGTTGTTCGTTCCACCTGTCAGATGGTAGTCGCCGCCACCCGCTCCAGTGTTGAGACGCAGGCATTGGGCGCCTTGTCCCTGCCTTGAGCTTCTTCAAACCGCGCGGTAGTCGAGCCGGCGCAACGACGTAAGGACATCACCGGTCGAACCGTGCGGGGGCGTACTGGCACTCGCGAGCATCGAGCGGCCTATGCCCTGTGCACCGTATCGAATGGTTGATATAGCGCCGCCATGGGGCTTCTGATTCCGTCCGATCACTCTCGTAACCATTTCAACACGATCCGGCTGGCGATGGCACTGCTGGTCGTCTGGTCGCATTCGTTCGCGCTATATAACGATAGCGAGGATCGGGAATGGATATCGCTGTTGCTCAACGGCACCTATGACGCCGGCAACATAGGGGTCATGGCGTTCTTCGTAATCAGCGGCTACCTGATCACCCGATCGTTCATCCGATCGCGGTCGGTAGGCACGTATATGATGAAGCGCATCCGCCGCATCTATCCGGGTTTCCTGGTCTCGGTTCTGGTCTGCGCGGTTGTCGTTGTCCCTGCGTATTCGACGATCATGAAGACCGATGGGCAAGAGGCGTTCCGGGTGTTTTCCCATGCCTTGATTCTGAAGCCATATTTCCCTCGATCGAACGTTTTCTACGCGAACGTCTTGCCCGGCGCCGTCAACGGCTCGCTTTGGAGCATTTCCTATGAGTTCTGGTGCTACCTTGGCGTGCTGGCTTTAGGCGTCGCTGGGCTGGCAACGAGCCGCCGCTTATTAGTCGGACTGCTGGTCGCCGTTCTTCTCGCCCGCGTCGGGCTTGATCTTCTCGATTGGAAACCGCGGCTCGGAAGCGCCGAGATCGTCATCGGCTCCGTTTATGTCTGGACGGAGATACTGCCAAGCTTCCTCGCTGGCATGGTCATCCATGCATTCGCTGATCGAGTCCCGCGAAGCCGCGCTATCCTTGCAACGGCCTTGATCGGGGCAATCGCCTCGGCGCGTATCAACCCGCATTTGGCCAGCCTGACGGTGACACTCGCGCTCGCTTACACCATCTTCTACATCGCGTTCAGCGAAGTCCGCCTGCCGGACGCCGCCCGCCTTGGTGATTTCTCTTATGGCGCATATCTGTATGCTTTTCCGATTCAGCAGATGCTTGCCGCAAGCTTCGGTGATCGACTGAGCTTCGCCGCTTATTTGGTCGCATCGGCGGTGCTGGCGGTCGTTGCCGGGGCGGCGAGCTGGTATCTGGTTGAGAAGTGGTTTCAGGACAAGCCTGGCCCGAAGCGCCCCGTGGATGTGGCACTGGCGGCGGAATAGGAGGCCCTATGTGGGGGACGATCGAGAAATTTTGGCGACCGAATCTCGAACTTTGCGAGGCACGCGAGCGACTGAATTCTACCGGCGAGGGCACGATTTGCCGGCAATGTTTCGACGCGCCGACTGGCACTTGGGGCTAGACCGCCATCGCTGCCTCGCGAACCTGACGCGCCGCCGCTGTGGTCGTTCTGAAGAATTCGATCCCATAAACATCGCCATCGAACTGATTAAGGATTGCGAGGCTCCGAAGCCACGCAATCCACGAAATGTTCGCATTCCGAACTGTGATGAGATGCTTGGCGCCGTTGAAGGCTGCTGACTTTACAGCCGCCGAGGTAGCAAGAGCGGTATCTGATCCGTCGACGTGGATGGTGTAATCGGGCGTGGAGAAGCCCGCCGGAACAGTGGTTGCGGACTTGAAGTCCGTGTCGCCGAGCCTGCCTATGTAATTCGCATTCCCCGACCGCGCGTGCATCAAAATACAGGACGTGTCGGTAGATTTAATAGCATAGATTATCGTTGTGTTTTCATCGAAAGCGTCGCCGGTCATCATCAACGCGAAGGCGCCGATGTTCGTCCCGGCCGCTGTCCTCAAAAGGCCGCGGCCGGCTCCATCTTCCTGATATGTGAATTTGCCAGCGGCAATGTCGACATATTGCGTCGGATCATTCGGGTCGCGAACTCGCCTGACCTCCTGTCCGACTGCGGTGACTGCGGTAGTCCCGGCCGCATCTGTGAAAAGGTTGGCCTTGTTCGAAGGATCTATCTTGAAGAATGTCCTATCGTCAGTCGGGCGGTTGCCTGTTCGGTCCGTCTTCGCGATGCTGCTGCCGGCCGTTGGCGGCCCCTGCACATACGTATCGATCCAATTATCGTACACATAAGCATGAGCGTTCAAAAAAGAACCGCTCTCGCACAGCATGTAGTCATAGCCTGATCCTTTATCGAGCAATCGCAAACCGGCGGTATGGCAGTCACCACCTCCACCGCTGGCGAATGTATATGCGCCAGACCCACGAGACGAGCCGAGTGTTAATCCGAAGTCACCGCTTATGCTGCCGTTGATATCGTTGATGCAGCGCGAGGCGTCTCTGTGCAGCCCGTTAACTCTCAGTATCATAGAGGTGTGGCCGGTCGAATTGTTGTCGGCGCCCGTGCCGCCGCACTGATCTGTATATATGTCAATCTCGACACCAACGGCATTGCCTTCATAATCGTAGATATCCGCCCCGCTGATCCCACAGCCTCGCGCGCCGCCTCGGTAGGAAATGAGGCGGCCGTTGACGAAGAAAATGTCGCTTACCCCTCCGAGACGCCAGCAGTCATGCATGACTAGCGTAGCGCCAGCTGGCGGGGTGATCGCAGCGCCGCCGACAAGCGACAAGTTCTTCATGAATAGGGTCTTGCTGCCCGTGATTGTGACAGGTGCCGGTGCGGTGGCATTCCACGCCAAAATGGTAGAGCCGAATTCGCCCTGCATGTTGCGACTGTCGCTCGCGCCGATTGTCGACGGGCTCGCGCGATTGATCCCGGCGACAGGATCGGCCGTCCCGATCGCCGTTCCGTAAAGCTGTTGATCGTGAATCGTGGTAGTCGTTGCCTGCAACGTGGCAATGCCAGCAGCGGTGGCAGCATCATAACTGACCTGCGGGATGGGGACGCCCTGATAGTCGGCGCGCCGGGTTCTGGTCAGGTCGCAGAAGCCTTCAATCCGGCCCGACGACAACGTCACCATTTGGCGACCGCTGCTCAGGCTGCCCCATATTGAAACGTCGCTTTCTTGGAGAAAGGCGCCGATGAAGGTGTTTGCCCGGCCAGCACCTATGACGGTCAGGTTCTTCGTGTTGGCGAAATTGGCAAAAACACCACCGCCGACATTAATTACACTATTATCCGCGGCAGCGTCGTGAGCCGCTTGAAGGGTGCGCTTCGCCGTACTAGTCGACAGCCCGTCGTCCGCGTCGTTACCGGTCGAGCTGACATAATAGGGCGTTCCATAGTGCCGGAAATTGGCCTCATCATAATTCGTGGTGAAGCTGCCAGTTCCTACCTTCGGCCCGCTGGATACCTGGACAGGGAAATAGCCAGCTTGAGTGAAAACGATCGGCAGTGCCCAAGGCATTCCACTCGTCCTCCCTCCCCCCGCACTAGGCCCGCTCAGCCCCAGCCTCAGCCCCAACCCCAATTCCGGAGCCCGCAGGCGCGACAGGTGGCGATCAGTCTTCATCGTCTTCCTCTTCGATATCGATGTCGCCCTTGTGCAGGACGCGGAAGGCCAGCACGAAGCCGGCCACGGACAGCAGAGATCCGATCCACAGGGCGAGCGTCTGCCACCATGGTTGGACGTGGGGCGTCACTGCCGGTTCTCGGTCTCGCGCCTGATCCACGATTGCAGATCGACGAGCTGCTGCGTGTTCTCGTCGGCCGCCAGCATCAGGGAGACAATGGCGGCAGTCGGGACGCAAAGTCGGACACCGCCGGCGCCTTCATGAGCGAAGATGGGGGCTGCGGGAACGACGGGCAAAGCGGCGGGCTTGCCGGTATATGACTGCAACCGCCGAGCAGCGCTGCTACGCAGATCATCGATAGCTTTCGCATGGGAGGCGTCCCTTTCCTGAGAGATGCGGGCGGATTTGCGCTCGATCGCAATGACGCGGGCGGCCGCATCGGCACGCGCCTTCTCCGCGGCGGCAACATATTGCGCGTGCGCGGCCTTCAGGTGCGAAATTCGGGCGGTCTGGATACCGAGCGCGATTGTCAGCAGTCCGATGGCCACGAAATGCCAGTAGCGCCGGGCCAGGCTCAAAATGGCCGGGATGGCGATCATGCGTCGGTCTCCCCGGTCGTGGCCCTGGCCTTCGCCACGCCCTTGTCCTTGGCCGCGACGCCGAAGCCGCCCGCCACGAGGATCGAGGCGAATCCGCCACCGAATTCGATCGCGCTGAAATTCTGCTGGTTGAGCCAGATCGCGAGGCCCTGGTAGACGATGAGCGCGACCACGCCGATCGCCCACAGGATGCGGGCCAGTTCGGGCTCTCCGCTGATGCCCTTCAGCATGTTCGGCAGCGCGCTCATAGCCGCCCGGCCTCGATGTCGGCCCGGACGGAAAAACTGGGACAGGCCTTCGCTACCCCCGGCCACTCATTATGCCCGCGCACGACGATCCCCGGATAGCGTATGCGATAGGCCGCCACGATCCCCTGCAGCGTGATCTTCTGCGCTTCCGTGCGGGTGTCCTTGGGGCGCATCTGCCTGTCGCACCCGCCGATATAGCAGACGCCGATATTGCCGCTGTTCGCCTTGGCGACGTGGGCACCGCGCTTCGTGTCGGGCAGGCGGACATGATCGTGCCCGTCGAGCGTGACGATGTGGTGGTAGGATTCCTGACCGAATTTCGCGATGTCCCACTGGGCGATCGTCTCGGGCGTCACGTCGCGGCCTTCGGGCGTCGCCGCGCAGTGGATGGTGAGATGTCGAATGCCTCCCATCACATTACCCCCGCTATCTTGATGATGACAAAGACGCCGCCCGAGATGGCGGCACCGACGAGCCCCCAGGCCAGCTTGACGACCGCCATCGCGCCCTTGCGCTGCTCGCGATCGGCTTCGAGCACCGCGACGCGCGCCTCGAGCTTGTCGAGCCGGCTGTTCGCACTGGCGATCTTCTCGGGGATGTTGAGCAGCGTCAGGCCCGCGAGTTCGTTGCCATGCTCGTGCAGCTTGTCGCGAAGGCGGACAGTCTCCTCCGCCGCCCGGTCCATCTTGTCGACGAGGCGGTCGATCTTCCCTTCCATGCGTGCGAAGGCGGCTTCGATGTTGCCGCGAAAGGCGGAGGAGTCGCTCATGACCGCAGCTCCAAAATCCATATCTCGTCGCCTTCGGCCGGGATGCTTCCGAAATAGGTCGTCCACTGGATGCCGGTGCCATCGACATAGAGCGCGTTCGCGGGCGAGAGCCGATCGGCGATCCGGTAATAGGCGTTGCCGGGAAGGTCGCCGAAGACGCGCCGCGTGGTCCATGTTGCCGGCGTCGTCGGCAGCCCCGGCGTGCCGCCGCTCCCCGCGATATAATGGCGCGCGGTGGCGACCAGCCCGACATGTGTGCTGTGTTTCGCAAAGCCGGGGATCGTCGCCGTGGCGTTGCCGCTGCTCTCGACATCGTGGCGAACCTGAACGGCCGAACGCGGGCCCCGATAGAAAGCATAGGCCCAGGAGCCGTTCTGGCATCCTACGCGACCGCTGCTCGCGATATCGGCGCCGGTCAGGAGGCGACCCGTTTGATAGCTTGTGATCGAGGTCCAGGCACCGCCGCCGCTGACGGGGGAGCCCGTATTGTCGGTCCCGAGAATAAGCCCGAAATCGCCTGCCTGAACACCGATGCTGGAGAGAACCGGCGAGTAGCTGAGCGAGCTGTTGCCGGTCCCGCCGACGCTTCCGCTGGCGATCAGATAGCCACCGACCGTGCTGTTGTAGGCCGCGCCCGCCCTGCCCCCGATGAGCATCAGGCGGCCGCCATCGACTGTGCGGGCCAGAGATAAATCACGCTGGACGACCGCACGACATAGGCAAAGCTGGTTATTGCGTTCGGGGCCCCGGCGATGCTCGGAAAGCCGCTCGGCCCATAATATTTCGAGCCGCTGCTCGGCTTCACGAGTGCCCGTCCGCCTGTCGCATCCTGGATGATCTCGATCAGCCCGCCATAGCCTTCGACCGCGTTGGCGATGTTGGCGAGCGTGGAGCTGGCCGCCGTCAGCGTGATGGTGAAGTTGACCCCGTTCGCCATGTCCGGTGTGAATGTCCCGCCCGACGCTGTCAGCGTCTGGAAGGCGAGCGCGTTCTTGAACGAGGCTGGGGTGAGCGCTTTGTTGGCAGCCGTGCCGGCAAGCAGGTTCGCGGCCGACGCGAACAGGGCGGACAGCCAGGTCGCGATCTGCTTCATCATCTCGCGCAGGGCGTTGTTGATACCCGCCGCCGGGCTACTGTCATGCTATCGGCCCTGTCCGTTGGAGATGATCGGTACATGCGACGCGCGCAGCCGCAGCCGCAGCCGCAGCCGCAGCCACTTATGTAGAGATCGATGCTAGAGAGAAGACGGTTCAGCGATGTGTTCGGACACACCATTCCCACCGTGAATTTCTGTATAGCTGAGTCCGCGCAAATGTCAAGAACAAAATGCGAACAAAAATTGAGGACCGAAAAAGCAGCCGGTTGGCCGGAGGTTCTCGCTCGATGTCGGTTGAGGTGCAATATGCCTGCCGCGCTCACGGTGCCCGAGCGCTTTTAAACGAACCTCCGCAGCGACCGTTGGACCGATCCAGATCAATTGTGGCGCTTTAAATGGAACGTACAACATGCGACATAGTTGGGGGGTGGGCTGGGAATGCCCCTCGCGCCATTGGGAAATGATGTCCGATCACGCTCCTTCAGATTCGCAGGCGAACGAACAGCGCTTTCAGCTCCTCGTGAATGCCGTCACCGATTACGCCATCTACATGCTTGATCCGACCGGCCGGATAACGACCTGGAACGCGGGCGCCCGCCGCTTCAAGGGCTATGAGGCGGATGAGATCATCGGCGAGCATTTCTCGCGCTTCTTCACACCCGAGGATCAAGCCGCAGGCAAACCGCAACAAATTCTCGACACGGCAGTGCGCGAAGGCCGCTTCGAGGCCGAGGCAATCCGCGTCCGCAAGGACGGTAGCCGCTTCTGGGTCCACGTCGTGGTCGATCCAATCCTGGGTGACGACGGCGCGCTCCTCGGCTTCGCCAAGATCACGCGCGACATCACCGAGCGCCGCGAAGCCGATCGCGCCCTTTTCGCGGCCGAGCAGCGCTTCCGTCTGCTGGTCCAGGGTGTTCGAGACTATGCGATCTACATGCTCGATCGCGATGGCCACATCAGCAACTGGAACACCGGTGCGGAGGCGATCAAAGGGTATAGGGCGGACGAGATCGTCGGTCGCCATTTCTCCACATTCTACACCGAGGAGGACCGCAACCGGGGCGAGCCGGCGCATGCGCTGGAGACCGCCCTCCGCGAGGGCCACTACGAGACCGAGGCACAACGCGTCCGCAAGGATGGCTCGCGCTTCTGGGCGCATGTCGTGATCGATCCGATCCGCGACGAAACCGGCCAGCTGATCGGCTTCGCGAAGATCACGCGCGACATAACCGAGAAGCGCAAGGCGCAGGAGGAGCTGGACGAGGCGCGAACCGCGCTCCTGCAATCGCAGAAACTGCAAGCGCTCGGCGAACTGACCGGTGGGATCGCGCATGATTTCAATAATCTCATGACCGTTATCCGTGGCTCGGCCGAATTGCTCGAACGAGACAATCTTCCGCCCGAGAAGCGCCGCCGCTACCTTCGCGCAATTGTCGAGACATCCGACAAGGCGAGCGCGCTCACCTCCAAATTATTGGCGTTCGGCCGCCGGCAAGCACTCAAACCGGAGGTGCTGGACCTCGGCGCCCGATTGGATGCTTTTGGCGAGGTGCTGGCCCGCACCATCGGCAGCAACATCAGGGTCGATCTCGATCTGGCTCCTGATCTCTCGCCAATCGAGGCCGACGCAGCCGAGCTGGAGACGGCCCTGCTCAACGCCGGTTTCAACGCGCGGGACGCGATGCCCGACGGCGGCGTGCTGACCATCTCCGCCACCAACTTGCCCAAGGAACAGGCGGTGTGCATCTCGATCGCCGATACCGGCGAGGGAATCTCCGCCGAGAACCTCGAGCGCGTCTTCGAGCCTTTCTTCACCACCAAGCCGGTGGGCAAGGGCACGGGGCTCGGCCTCAGCCAGATCCATGGCTTTGCCGCGCAGACCGGCGGTGAGGCGTCCATCAAATCCGCTCCCGGCGAGGGCACCATCGTGAGTCTCAGGCTTCCGCGTACGAGCAAGAGCGTCGATGCTCGCGCCTCGGCGCGCTCGGCGATTGCCAATTGGGAGCGGCTCGATGTGCTACTCGTCGAGGACAACGACAATGTCCGCCAATTCGCTTTTTCCATGCTCAAGGAGTTGCGCGCCGACGTGGTCGAAGCGGCGGACGCCCAGGCAGCGCTGGCTATCCTGCGCGAACGCAGATTCGATCTTGTCTTCTCCGACATCGTCATGCCGGGCATGAGCGGGCTCGACCTGGCTCGCCAACTCCGACAGACCCGGCCCGAACAGCGCATCCTCCTCGCCACCGGCTACAGCAGGGAGGTATCCGGTGGCGAGGCGGCCGGTTTCCACATCGTTCAGAAACCCTATGGCGCGGAGTCGCTCACGACAGCGATCGCCCTGGCTCTGGCGGATTAGTGCTGACCAAAGCAGACGCGGCCGAGTGAGACGAGAAGGTCATCGGGCCAAAAGGCGGCCGATCAATGCTTTCTGGCTCTCTAGCATCATCTCTCCCGCATCCTCGATCCCGAACCACCGCGCGCTATCCACCTCCGGGTAGCTCCGTATCCGCCCGCTCTCTGGCGGCCATTCTATCTCGAACCGATTGCTCCTGATCGCGGCCGGATCGAGGTCGATTTCGAGCGCAAAGGCTTCGACATATTTGCCGCCCTTCTGCCGGATTTCGCCGAGCGGGACGAGCGGGCCCTCCAGCTTCACGCCCAACTCCTCCTCGACCTCGCGCATTGCCGCCGCCTCCGCGTCCTCGCCCGGCTCGATCAGCCCCTTCGGGATTTGCCACGCGCCCCTATCCTTGTTCCGCCAATATGGTCCACCCGGATGAACCAGCAGCACCTCGATCGCGCCCTCGCGCCGCCGCCAGACGAGTATCCCGGCGCTGCGCTGGACCATCACTCGCCGAGAAGGTGCAGGGCGATCGACCGGCGATGCGGTCGCTGCCGATGCTCGAACAGGTAGATACCCTGCCAAGTGCCAAGCGCCAGTCGCCCGCCGATCAATGGGATCGACAGCTGCACCTGGGTCAACGCCGTGCGCAGATGAGCGGGCATGTCGTCAGGTCCCTCATCATCATGAGCGTAGCAATTGCCCTCGGGCGCCAGCGCCGCAAAAAAGCGTTCAATATCGCCACGCGCCTCCGGAGCGGCATTTTCCTGGATGAGCAGGGACGCGGAGGTATGGCGGCAGAATAACGTCAGTAGGCCGTCTCGAAGACCCTGCGCCGCCACCCATTCACCTACCCGGCGCCCAATCTCCAGCAGGCCTGGGCCGGGTGTCTCTATGTCGAGGACATGATGGGCCTGACGCATGCGCTCACCATAGAACCGGTACGACCGAAAGCCAGCCTGGGCTTTGGCACATTCGCCGCCAACGCAGGAAGGTCCTTGACGTCGTACAGCTTGGCAGCGCCGTCGAGAGGCTGCTTCTGATCCAGGCAGGCACCCGGCCCGACCTGGTCTGATCTTTCGCTATTTCTTCGTGCAAGGTCCGGTGCGGCGTCCCGCGACACTGCTTTCGATCCTCATGTTCATTCTTCCGCCGCTCGCCACGGCGCTCGACGTCGCCGTATAGGCGGTTGGCGTAAATCGGCCGGCGGTCTTGACGGTCATCGTCTGGCCTTGGCGCGTGCAGCGCATTTCGCTAACCAGCGTGCCGCCGCGCATCGAGAAATTGACCATCTTGCAGGAGCCATCCTGCTTGACGAGCTGTTCGGGCCGCTTCGCTGCGTCCTCGGCAGTCACGCAATGCGTGATCCGGGTGGTCTGTCCGTTCATCATCTTGGCGATCTGCGGCGGAGCACCGGGCATGTCGACCGATTTGACGGTGGACACGGTCTCCCACTGACCCGGCTGTATCTGCTGCGCCGGGGCGGCAGCAGCAGCTGCGATCATGACGGGAAACAACAAAGCTCGATACCGCATCCGACCCTCCCTTCGATCCTGACCCGCCGCTTATGCCACAATTTGGCCCGGGAGATAGACGTCGCCGCTATGAGCCGAGCTTGTCGACCAGCGCCTGGATTTGGTTGAGATCCCCCTGTTGATTATCGGGCGGCCGTTCGTCCGCAGATCCGGCTCCAACGAAAGTCACGGCGCTCCAGACAACTCCGGCGCTCCACAAGAGTGCGGCCCAGCGGCTGCGAAAGAGACGGCTATAACCCATGTCAATCCCCGTAGATGCTGGCCGTGCTGAGCCTTAAACTGTTGGCACCGCTGCCTTAATCGCGGAACCCAAAGCTGTCTGAAACCGTTCTCTTAATATCCAAATATCTTACGAAGAGATAATTTAATGGCGTCGCGATTTTCCGACCGACTGGCCACCGGCCCGTCGCAGTTTCTGACCGACAGCTTTCAACGGGGGCTCGCGCACTGGAATCGCGAGCGCCTTGCTCCATCCCTACCCCGGGAGGATTGGCGGCTGCGGCTCGAACGCGACACAAAGATGCTGCGGCTGGAGCGTGGCTTTATCGAGGAATTGCGGGAAGAGATCGCCCAAGAGGCCGCACGGGCTCCCTTGGACCCTGACGAGTTTCTCGCATGGTTCGAACGTTTGAGGGTGTCGGGACCCGGCCAGGGGGACCGTCTGTTTCCATGGCTGGCCGAAAGTGCCGATCGAAATCAGCTTCGCTGGTTCTTCGAGCAGGAGGCGGCGGGCGAGGCAGGCTTCGATGATCTGCTCGCTTATACGCAGGTCAAACTGCCGGTGCCCGCTAAGTTGGAGCTTGCTCGTAACTATTGGGACGAGATGGGACGCGGCAACGCTGCCGGTATGCACGGTCCGATGCTCGACGCCCTTGTTGGCACGCTTCAGGTGGCGCCGGTTATCGAAAATACGGTTTGGGAAAGTCTCGCGCTGGCCAATGCCATGACCGCGATGGCGACCAGCAGGGACCTCGCGTGGCATTCAGTGGGCGCCCTCGGGGTTATCGAACTCACCGCTCCTGGCCGCTCGAAGTTCGTTGCACAGGGGTTGCGGCGTATCGGTCTTTCGGAAAAGGAACGACGATATTTCGAGTTGCACGCGGTGCTCGACATCAAACACAGTGCCGATTGGAACCGCGAGGCTCTTCGCCCACTTGTGACTGAAGATCCGGCCCGCGCTCGTGCCATCGCAGAAGGCGCACTTATCAGGCTTCGTTGCGGTGCACGCTGCTTCGATCGCTATCGGCAAATTCTCTGGTCGGATTAACGGTTCGGAAGGGTGTCGAGCTTATACTCAAGTCTAAGCGCCCGTTAACCATTTGTTGGGTGATCGCCGCCAGAAAAGCTCCTCGTAAGGAGATGATCTATGGCAACCAATCCAATGAATTTCTCTTCGCTCCGCCTTGATGATTGCGATGCACTCCTCGATCAGGGCTATGCGGCCTCCACCGGAACGTGCGGCCTTCCAATCGATCTGGTGTCGGCACATAAATGGTTCAATTTGGCCGTTCTCGCCGGTTCACCGGAAGCGCAGCATTGTCGCTCGGATATCGCCGGGCAAATGACGCGTCAGGAGATCGCCGAGGCGCAGCGTCAGGCGCGCAACTGGCTGGCCTGCCGCAACGCTCATTAATCCTTAAGCCCGCATTTGCCGGTCCCGCTAATCGAACAACAAGCCATCGCCGTTATCGTGGGCGCATGGCAAACCTCATTCCGGTCCTGGCCCTGCTGCTCGCCACACTGCTGACCGTCCTGCGCATCCGCAGAATGGCGACTCGCCGCCCGCTTGTGACGCGGGCCGATCCCCGCCCTCGCGCATTGGTGGAAGCCGTCGCCGCCGCCGCGGCCGTGCTGCTTGGCGGCTGGGGCCTCGGGACTTGGCTACCGGAGACCCTGACGATCGTCAGGCCGGTCTTCTCCCTGCTGGCAATCTCGATCTTTCTGTCGCAATATGCGATGACGATGAAGGCGCTCCGTCGCACCTGATCAGCAAATATCCTCTTCCGCCACGACGGGCCGGCTCTCGCGCGTGGCGCGCATCCGGCTAGCGGGATCGTCTGGGTCGGAGGTCAGGACGACATGATCGTCATGAACTTCGAGCAGCGTGCCGACAAACGGGAAATCGGCGAGGCTGCCGGTCACCCGATAGCTCACCAAATCCCCGACCTTGAATGTCGCCGCGTCGAAGTTGAATTCGAACGGGCAGCTGCCCTCGCCCATATTCAGCATAGCCGTCTCCTCACCCCACATATAATCGAGGAGCATCTGGGCATCAATCGTTGGGAACTTGTCCAACGGTCGAGACGGCCTTCTGTTCGCACCGGCTCCTGCCTCTCGGACGGAGCATAGGGCGGGACCCCAAATCCTACCCGGTGAACCTTTTTGAAGGAATGGACGTCCGGTTGCCGTGCCGCGCGGCGTGCCCCTCGATCAGCTCATCCAGCAGCACCTCTCCATCCGCCCAGCGGCCCAAGCGGGACTCAGCGTTGATATGACCGACATGGCCGGCATCGACAAAGCGGCTTCCCCATGCCCGCGCCAACAGCTCCAGCCGGTCGAACGCGGCATAACGGTCATTGCGGCTCGCGACGAGGACCGAGCGAAAGGGCAGAGGTGCGACCGGTGCGGGTGCGAAGCGACGGACAAAAGGGTGGGCGTCAGCCGAGTCCACGTCGGGCGGCGCGACCAGCAGCGCACCACGCACCCGCATCAGCCGCCGATGATCGGCTCCCAACGCCCACCACGCGATCGTCAGACACCCCAGGCTGTGAGCAACCAGGATCAGCGGGCCATCGGTCATGGCCAATGCGGCGTCGAGCCGCTCCGTCCAGACACGGCGGTCCGGCTCGGACCAACAGCCGAGATCAACCCGGCGACAGTCGTCGCGTCGCGACTCCCACAGGCTCTGCCAATGATCAGGCCCCGAATTGTCGAGCCCGGGCACGATCAGGCAGAGTGGCCGCTCAGGCGTCATTGTCGTCCTCCTGCTGCACGGATTCTACCAGCCGCGAGGTTGTGGCGCGATGGGCATCGGCTTGGGTGATGACGCTATCCGGCCGCACGCTGGTCGTCAGCCATACATTGCCGCCAATCGTTGACCGGCAGCCAATCGTGACCCGTCCGAGGATGGTGGCTCCGGCATAGATCACGACGTCATCCTGAACGATGGGATGGCGGGCGAGGCCGCGACGCAACGCCCCGTCGACATCAGCCGGAAAGCTGCGCGCGCCGAGGGTCACTGCCTGGTATAGCCGCACCCGCTTGCCGATCACCGCCGTCTCGCCGATCACGACGCCGGTGCCGTGATCGATGAAAAAGCGCTCGCCAATCAGAGCACCCGGATGGATATCGATCCCGGTACGGGAGTTTGCGATCTCGGAGATGATCCGAGCAATTAGCGGCGCGCCAAGTCCGTGTAGCAGATGGGCCAGCCGGTAATGGACGATCGCGATGATGCCCGGATAGCAGAGCAGCACCTCGTCGACACTGCGCGCGGCTGGATCGCCCGCATAAGCCGCCTCCACGTCGGTATCGAGCGTCCGTCTCAGCCGCGGGAGGGCATGCGCGAAATGGCCTATGATACGACCGGCCTGCGGATCCACCAACTCGGGCATGCGCTGTCCGATCGAGTAATCGAGTTCCAGCCGGATCTGCCCGTAAAGCCTGCTCAGCGCCGTCTGCAGGGTCTCGGCAACAAAAGCCTCTTCGTTGTGGCTTCGCACGAAACTCGGCCCGAGCCGCAGCGGAAAGAGCGACCCGGCCAAGGCGGTCATGATCTTGTCGATGACATGTCGGGAAGGAAATCCTACCGCACCATGCTCGACATGCCGGCGATGCGCCTCGCGCCATTGCTCGCGTGCTTGGCGAAGCTCGCCGGTTATAGCCTCAATATCCCAATAATGCCCCGGCGGCGCACTTAAGGGTTCATCATAGCTCTCATGCATGGCGGCCTCGCTGTCGTCCGGGACCGCTGTCGTAACCGTCTTCATCGCTAGCGGAAGCAACTTTTCCCTACTAAATCGATAGTAATTATTTCGCTCCGTTCAAACGACGGACAGCGACGGTTTTCGCTGCTATGACAGGCAGATGGTTCCTCGGCGCGGTCCTCTCAAGATAAAGGCCCAGATCTTCTGCGGCGAAGAGCCTGCGATCGGACCCGGTAAGGCCGCGTTGCTCGAGGCGATCGATCGCGAAGGCTCGATCTCCGCCGCCGGTCGCGCGCTCGGGATGAGCTACAGACGGACCTGGCTTCTCGTCGACAGCCTCAATCGATGCTGGCTCGAGCGGCTGGTCGACACGACACCCGGCGGCGGGTCCAGCCGCGGCGCGCGCTTGACGAAGACCGGACGCGAAGTCCTCATCGCCTTCCGGACGCTCGAAAGGAAGCTGCTCGATTCCGGCGAGCAAGACCTGGCCGCCCTCGCGGCCCTGTTGCGGGACGAGCCACTCCCCGGCTGAATCGCTTGCCATATACGGCCGGATATAGCATTCCGACACGATTTCCGTGGAAGGAATTCTTTGAAACCGGCAGCTGCTATTCTTCGCTTTATCCTGTCCCTCGTCACCTTGACGGGTGTGCCGGCCTGCGCCGCCGAGACCCATGTTGCCGTCGCAGCGAACTTCTCGGAGCCAGCGAAAGAGATTGCCGCAGCGTTCGAGCGGGCCACCGGCCACATGGCAGTGCTCGCTTTCGGCGCCTCGGGCGCCTTCTACACGCAGATCAGCCAGGGCGCCCCGTTCGAGCTTTTCCTTTCCGCCGACGCCTACAGGCCGGCGCTGACCGAGAAGGAAGGCCTGGGCGTGCCGGGTACGCGTTTCACTTACGCGGTTGGACAGCTGGTGCTCTATTCGACGATCCCCGGACTGGTCGACGCGAAGGGAAAGGTGCTCGCGATACCAGGTGACAGCAAGCTCGCCATCGCCGATCCGGCGACGGCCCCATATGGCGTCGCGTCGATCGAGACAATGCGGAAGCTCGGTGTATACGACGCGCTGAAGCCGCGGATCGTCACCGGCAGTTCGATCGCTCAGACCTATCAGTTCGTCACGACTGGCGCCGCGCCGCTGGGCTTCGTCGCGCTAAGCCAGGTCATCAACGTCACGGGCGGCTCGCGCTGGCTCGTACCCGCCGCGCTGCATTCGCCCATCGAGCAGCAGGCTATCCTGCTTAGGAAGGGCGCCGCAAATCCAGCGGCGCGGGCCTTTTTGAAATTTTTGAAAAGCCGCGCGGCGCTCGCGATCGTGCGGCGGTACGGCTACGGGACCCGTTGAGTGGCGCTCGTCCTCACGACCACGCTCGAGCTGGCTGCCGTGACGACAATCCTGCTGCTGCTGCTATCGACTCCCCTCGCTTGGTGGCTTGCCCGCTCACGGTGCTGGTGGAAGGAGATCGTGGGCGCTGCCGGCGCATTGCCGCTGGTCCTCCCTCCCACCGTGATCGGCTTCTACGTGCTGATCGCCCTCGGCCCTGAAAGCCCGCTCATGGCGCTGCTCGCGCCGTTCGGGATCGAGACTTTGGCCTTCACTTTCACCGGCCTCGTCGTTGGTTCGCTTTTCTATTCGCTGCCTTTCGCGGTACAGCCGCTACGCACCGCCTTCGAAGCTGTTGGCGACCGCCCCCTTGAGATTGCCGCAACGATGGGCGCGACGCCTTTGGATCGCTTCGTCACCGTGGCTCTACCGCTTTCGCGTCGGGGCTTCCTGTCTGCCGCTATCCTCGTCTTCGCGCACACTGTCGGCGAGTTTGGCGTGGTGCTGATGATCGGCGGCAACATACCCGGCAAGACCGAGGTGCTCTCGACGCGGATTTACCAGCTCGTCGAAAGCCTGCAATTTGGCGAGGCACACCGCATTGCCGCCGTGCTCGTGGCTTTCTCCTTCATCGCCCTGCTGGCACTCCTCCTCGTCGAGCGGCGCATCGCTTCACCGCACCCATGAGCATCTCGATAGACCTCGACGGAAGGATTGCCGGCTTTCGCCTATCGGTGGCTTTCGAAGTGCCGTCTCAGGGTATCGTGGCGATCATCGGGCCCTCAGGCTCGGGCAAGACCAGCCTCTTGCGCGCCTTGGCAGGCCTGGAGCGGATAGCCGGGACCATCAGGATTGACGGTGAGATATGGCAGGATGATCGAACCTTCGTCCCCCCCGAGCGCCGGCGTGTGGGTTATGTATTCCAGGGCGGTGGCTTGCTGCCTCATCTCACCGTCTCCGCCAATCTCGACTATGCGCAACGTCGCGCGCCTCCGGGCCCTGTCGAGCGAGAGCAAATCGTCGAGCGCGCGGGCATCGGCCACCTGCTGGGGCGGCGGCCGCCGACGCTGTCTGGCGGAGAGGCGCAGCGTGCCAGCATGGCGCGTGCGCTGCTCGCCCAACCCCGGCTGCTGTTAATGGATGAGCCGCTCGCCGCGCTTGACGCCGACGCCCGGCAATCGATGCTGCATTGGCTCGAAACTTTGCTCGCGGAATTGGCGCTGCCTACCTTCTATGTCACGCACGACGAGGCCGAAGCCGCGCGTCTTGCCTACCGAACCATCAGGCTCGCTGGAGGCAGGATGGCTGCTTGATGTCCTTACGCCACCGGATCGAAAGCGCCGTCCATGAGTTTCGAGCAGGTGACCGCTACGACCACGCCACGCGCGATCTTCGCCCGAATGGGGAGGAATGTCGCCTGGCTGCTGGGAGGCCGCGGCTTCGTCGGCCTCACCAGCCTCATCTATCTGCTCATCGCCGCCCGGTCTCTGGGGCCACGCGATTTCGGGACCTTCTCCCTGATCCTCGCTTATGGTCAGCTGATAGCCACTGTGGTCACTTTCCAATCATGGCAGGGCGTGATTCGTTACGGATCGCTCCATCTCGCCCGCCGCGACGGTCCGGCATTGGCCCGTCTTCTCGGTTTCAGCGCGACGCTCGACTTCGGCAGCGCGATAGTGGGTGCCGTGATCGCACTTGCCGGCGCCGGGCTGGTCGGTGAACTGCTCGGCTGGGCACCAAGCAATGAACGACGAGCCGCGCTTTTCGCAATCGTGGTGTTGCTCAGCGTGGATGCGACGCCGCAGGGCATCTTGCGCCTGTTCGACCGCTTCGACCTGATCGCTTACTGCCAGGCGGCGGCACCCTCGGTCAGGCTGGCGGGCGCACTGGCGATATCGGCATTCGGCGGCGGCGTCCGCGATTTCCTGTTCGTCTGGGGTCTGGCGCTCGTTCTTCAGTCCGCGCTGCTCTGGATCACGGCGCTCGGTCGGGCCGGTCACCGGCTGACGCTCGCTCCGTCTTCGCTTGGTGCCGCGCTGGTCGAAAATAGCGGAATCCTGGGCTTCATGGCCTCTACGAACTTCTCCTCCTCGCTTAGCGCCTTCGGAGAACAGTTGGGCACGCTCGCCGTGGGTGCGACCGCGGGGCCAGCTGCGGCCGGCGGGTATCGGCTGGCCAGCAAACTCGCAAAGGCGGTCGCCAAACCGATCCGGCTGATGGGACGCGTGCTCTATCCCGAATTTGCCCGGCTTGTCGCCTCGCAAGATACTCTCGTGCTCCGGCAGGTCGTCGCGCGTTCCACTTTCGTAGCTGTCGCGATGGCGACGCTCCTCCTGATCGTCATCGGAATCGCCGGGGATGCGGTGATCGGGATAATGGCAGGCAAGGCGTATCGCTTCGCGCACCTGTTGCTGTTTCTGCTGGCCATCGCTGCGGCGATCCAGCTTTCGGGTCTGACGCTGGAACCTCTCCTCAATGCGCACGGCCGCGCCGGCCTGGTGCTCGCCGCGCGCATGGCGGGCGCAATCGCCTATGTCGGGATGACGTTGCTGCTGCTCCCGCGCCTCGGTGCGCCCGCCGCGGCCATTGCGGCTATCGTCATGGCAATTGTCGTCATGGTGCCGCTCTCTTTCGCTGCGTGGCGGATAGTGCGCGGCTGATCGATCAGGACGAGCGGGTCGGATCGACGTTGGGATCGGCGACGATCGGCGGATCGGAGCGTCGGGCAGCCGGCAAGGTGCCGGTCTGTCGCTCCAGCATGCGGTGAACGCGCAGTGGTTCACCATTTTTCTGCAGTTGCTGAAGCATCGCGATATTTTCGGCGTCGGCCTGGGTGCGCCGCTGATTGTGACGGAGATAGTCCGCCCAGGTCGCGAAGTGATAGCGTTCGATCCATAGCTCAGGGTCGTGCAGGTCGCGCAGGAGAGTCCAGCCATGCGCGCCGTCACGGCGGCGGATACGGCGCCGCTCGCCCATCACCGTGAGGAAAGCCAGCACCTTGTCGCTCGCGATGCGATACTCGATCGTGATCACCACCGGTCCGCTGCGCGATTCGATCGGAACGGCGGTCGCCGGTTCGGTCCATAGACGAAGCGGATCAAGGTTGAGGTCCTGAACGGCAGGCAGGGGCAGGACGAGCCCGGACAGCACAGTGAGGAGCTGCGCCGTGCCCGCGATCAGGAGCGCGGTGGCGACGCCATTATGTTCCGCAATCAGCCCGATCAGCCAGGCGCCAACCGCCATCATCCCGAACGCGATCATCTGGTAGATGGACACGGCGCGCGCCGCCACCCAGCGCGGAGAGGCCAGCTGAACCGAGATGTTGAAGGTCGAAAGGGTCAGCATCCAACCCACGCCGGCGAACAGCAGCGAAACTGCCGTGATGCCGATGTGCGGGCTAACTGCGGTCAGGATCGCGCCCGCACCAAGCAGCATTCCGCCGAGCCTCGCGATCAGCTCTGCCGAAAATCGCCGGCGCAGCTTGGTGTTGCCGATTGCGCCGACGACGGCCCCGACCCCGAATGCGCCTAATAGCACACCATAAGTCGCCGCGCCCCCACCCATAAGATCGCGCGCTATCAGCGGCATCAGGGCAGAAACCGCACTGGCGGTCAGTCCGAACAGCCCGGCTCGCGCCATGATCGTCCGCAGATGCGGGGACATCCAGACATAGCTCACGCCGGCCGATATGGCGACATCGAGCCGCTCGCGCGGGAGCGAGCTTGTCTTGACCGGAGGCTCCCATCGCCAGAGCACCAGGATCAACGCAACATAGGATAGTGCGTTGACCAGAAAGGCAGCGGCGGCACCGGCGGCAGCGACGAGCGCGCCGCCTATGGCCGGCCCGATACTGCGCGCCAGGTTGAAGCCCGCCGAGTTGTAGGCGATCGCGCTGGGCAAATGTGGGCGCGGCACCATGTCGCCGACCGCCGATTGCCACGCCGGCCCGTGCATCGCCGTCCCGCAGCCGAGCAGGAAGGTGAAGCAGAGCAACAGCCATGGAGACATCCATCCTGCCCAGGTCAGTGCGCTTAGCGCGATTGACAGCGACCACATGGCCAGCTGTGCGCAGAGCATGACCTTGCGGCGATCGAAGCTGTCCGCGAACGCACCCGCGATCAGAGCCAGCACCGTGAACGGTAATGTCGTCGACGCCTGGACAAGCGCAACCATCTGCGGCGACGGAACCATCGATACCATCAGCCAGGCCGCACCCACGGACTGGATAAGCGCTCCGAAATTCGACAGTACCGTGGCAAAAAGCACGGCGCGGAAGATCGGTACTTGAAGGGGCGATCCTATCGCTGGATCGGAGCCCGGCCCGTCGACACTGGTCATCGTCCTCCCATGCATGAGCTTCCTTCTCATGCCAAGCCAACGCTGGCGCGTCGGGCCTAAAAGTGGTTCCCGATCATCCGCTGACAGCGACGCTCTAACAAAGATTTAGAGCGAACTGGGCAAATCCGGTGCCTACGATACGCCTTCGGTCCACCCAATCCATTCGACAAATGTTTGATGCGGAAAACAGGCTTAGCGCGGCGTTCACACAACCCTTTAACTGGATCGTACCGGCTCGTGGTTAGCAAATAGGGCGGGTCGTGACTTTCTCCCGGCCACAGTGAAGGCGTAGCCATGTCGATTGCAACCGCCCTCGGCTTTCGCGGCCGACCGGAGGCCCGCGAACAGTCGCGGACCCGGATCCTATTGTCGGCCTCGCTGCTGATCGGCGGCCGCCCGTCGCCGGTCCATTTGCTCGATCTCTCGAAGAAGGGGGCTTTGGGCCATGCCGAGGAGGTCCCCGGCACCGGCCAAAAGATATGGCTCGTCTGCCACGGCGCTGAAATTCTTGCGCGGGTCGCCTGGGTAAAAGGGCCGCGTTTCGGCCTCGCCTTCGATACCAGCCTGACCCGTGCAAAACTCGATCATATGCTAGCCGCCGGCCGGCGCGCGCTCCAAGACCAGGGCGGCGCCGTCCAGGCGGCATGATGCTCGGGGTGAATTGCATCGCCGCGATGACTTGACGCCGGCGCCATGCTATGCGGCGGTACCCATAGCTGCCGAGACGCATGGATCGATCCACCGAAGTTGAGCTCAAGCTGGAATTCGCGCCCTCCGATCGCGACCGGCTCATGGCGTCGCCGTTGCTGGCACGTGGGGGCACGCGCAAACGATTGAAGGCGACCTATTTCGACACGCCCGCGCTGGATCTCCGACACGCGGGCTTTACGCTGAGGATTCGCCACGACGGCTCGGAGCGGTTGCAGACGGTCAAGACTGCCGATGGCGCGAGCCTCCTCTGCCGGGGTGAGTGGGAGCAGCCGGTCGAAGACGACCAACCGGTCCTCGATGTGAGAGCGGGGCCGCTGCGCGATCGGATATCTGAAGCCCGTCTTCGCCGCCTTGCGCCTCTTTTTACCACCGATGTCGAACGGATCGGGACGAGGCTTGACCTCTCCGGTGCGACAATGATCGAGTGCACCATCGACAGCGGACTCGTGTCAGCCGATCGGAAAAGCGCGCGAATTTCAGAGATCGAACTGGAACTCATCGGGGGATCGCCGCAAAGCTTGTTCGACTTGGCTCGTCGGCTCGATGCCCACGCGCCCTTGCGCCTCGGCGTCCAGTCCAAATCGGCGCGAGGCTATGCGCTGACCGACCGGAACCGGGGCGGGGCCGTCAAGGCCGCACCGGTCGCGCTCACCCCTAAGATGACCGCCGCGCAGGCTTTCGCTGCGATAGCGGCGAATTGTGTCGCCCAGTATCGACTCAATGAAGCGCTGCTTCTCGATGGCGGCGGGCCGGAGGCGGTTCATCAGGCGCGGGTCGCGATACGCCGGCTGCGATCGGCTTTTTCGCTGTTCTCGCCGCTGTTCTCGAATGACGGGCAAGCCGCTCATATCAAAGCCGAATTGCGATGGCTCGGCGCGGAATTCGGTGCCATCCGCGACCTCGACGTGCTTCTAACCAGGCTGCGTCCACATGAACGGGCCGTGCTCTCTGCCGGGCGCGCAGACCGTTTCGCTCATCTGCACGCGCTGATCGAGAGCGGTCGCGTCCGGTTTCTGCCGGTTGACATTGTTGAATGGCTGGAAATCGGCAGATGGCGGATGGCCGCCGTCGACAATGCCTTGCGAGACGCCCCCGTCCGGCAGCTCGCGGGGAAGCGGCTCGACGGGATGCGCCGCAGGATCAAGTGCGACGGCCACGATCTCGCGGAGCTTTCCGACGAGCACCGCCACCAGCTCCGCAAGGAGGCAAAGAAGATACGTTATGCCTCCGAATCGCTGGCCGCTCTATATCCGTCGCGTAAGGCGCGCACGCGGATGAACGGCTTTCTTGGCTCTCTCGAACGGCTTCAGGACGCTCTCGGCCAACTCAACGATGATGCATCGACCGCCGCTTTGCTTGCGCTCTATTCCAGCGACATTGAGGTACCTTTGTTGGGGGAGAAGAGGCGCCGCGGGCTGATGGAGAAGGCGGAAAGCGCCATCAATGATCTTATCGGCTGCCGACGCTTCTGGCGCGCCTGATGCGGTTTTCGAGGCGCGAGGCAATGGCGGCGGCGATGATCGGATGGTCGGGCGTCGGTTGGTCGAGGGCGCCCGGCCTCGCCACCATCGCGGCGATGGTCGATGCGGCGCTCGTCGAGCGCGTGCTCGCCGCGCTGTTCGATCACCGCGCGCGCCTTCGTTCGGTCGACGTAGTGGCGATCGCAGACTTCGGCCGGCGGTCTTCCGAGCCTCGGCTTTTCCTGGCCGATATTGTGCGCGGCACCACCATCGCGATGCGTGTCGCCCATGGCAAAGGCTCCGATCCGGGGCATAGTGGCGCTCTCCAATCCTTTTCCAACATCGTTGGTTCGGCCGCCACGGCGGCGGGCGCCTATCTCACCGGCGATCTATATAATGGTCTTCACGGACTGTCGCGCAGACTGGTCGGGCTCGATCGCACCAACGATCGTGCAGAGGAACGTGCGATCGTGATCCACTCGGCCTGGTACGCCAATCCGGAGGTCGCCGAGCGGCAGGGCAAGCTCGGCCGCAGCGATGGTTGCTTCGCGGTCGGCGAACAGGATATCGCGACGCTGCTCGCACGGCTTGGGCCTGGGCGACTGCTCTACGCAGGCCGCGTCTCCGATGCGTGAGCGGATCGGCTGGCTTCGCCGTGATCAAGCGGTGCATCGGCATCGGTGCCGCCCTTCTCGTTTCATGTTCCGCGACGCGTGGTAGGCGATCGGATTGCGGCTCGTGGCCCACGCCCCTAAAGCGCTGCGGATGCTTCGTCTCTCCGATCTGAAACTGCCCCTGGATCATCCACCGGACGCGTTGTCCGAAGCGATCGTTCGGCGGCTGGCTATAGAACGGGCCGATCTGCTCGAGTTCACGATCGCTCGCCGTGCCAATGATGCGCGGCGCAAGTCGGCTATCCTGTTCGTCTATTCGGTGGATGTGGTTCTGCGTGACGAGGCGACCGTGCTTGCGCGCTTCGCGACCGACAACCATGTTCGCCCCACGCCCGACACCGCTTATCGTCTCGTAGCCACTGCCCCCGCGTCCTCGCCCCGGCCGGTGGTCGTGGGCGCGGGACCTTGCGGTCTTTTCGCCGGGCTGATCCTGGCGCAAATGGGTTTTCGGCCAATCATTATCGAGCGCGGCCGGGTGGTGCGTGAGCGCACGAAGGATACATGGGGCCTGTGGCGCCGCGGCGTGCTCGATCCCGAATCCAACGTTCAATTCGGGGAAGGTGGCGCGGGCACCTTCTCCGACGGAAAGCTCTACAGCCAGATCAAGGACCCGCGATTCCTCGGCCGGAAGGTGTTGGACGAATTCGTCCGGGCGGGCGCGCCCGCGGAGATATTGACCGAGGCCCATCCCCACATCGGGACCTTCCGGCTGGTCTCTATGGTCGAGCATATGCGGCGGACGATTCAGGATCTCGGCGGCGAATATCGCTTCGAGACGCGAGTCACCGACATCCAGATAGCAGGAGACCGGCTACGTGGCCTGCATTTCGCCAACGGCGATTTTCTGGAGGCAAGCCATGTCGTGCTGGCGGTCGGCCATAGTGCGCGTGATACCTTCGAAATGCTCTACGCCCGGGGGGTTCATCTCGAGGCAAAGCCCTTTTCGATTGGGGTTCGCATCGAGCACCCCCAGAATTGGATCGATCGCGCACGCTTCGGCAACTGCGCCGGTCATCCGGATCTCGGCGCGGCGGCCTATGCCCTGTCGCACCACTGCGCGAACGGACGGAGTGTCTACAGCTTCTGCATGTGCCCCGGCGGTCGCGTCGTGGCCGCTGCATCGGAACCGGGCCGCGTCGTCACCAACGGTATGAGTCAATATTCGCGCAGAGAGTTCAACGCCAATTCGGGGCTCGTCGTCGGCATCGAGCCCGGACGTGACTACCCGGGACATCCGCTCGCAGGCATCGCCCTTCAACGCCACTGGGAAGAACAAGCCTTCGTCGCGGGTGGTTCCAGCTACCATGCGCCCGCCCAGCGGGTCGGCGACTTCCTCGCGGGTCGTCCGTCGACCGCACTCGGAGAGGTGGAGCCGTCCTATAAGCCGGGCGTACACCTGACGGATCTCCGCCAATGCCTCCCCGATTTCGCATCCGAGGCATTGCGCGAAGCCTTGCCCGTCTTCGGTCGCCAGATTGCCCGCAACGACGATCCCGATGCGATGATGACCGGAGTGGAGACGCGCACTTCGTCGCCGATACGGATCACGCGCGGCGCCGATTTCCAAAGCCTCAACGTCCGGGGCCTCTACCCGGCCGGCGAGGGCGCCGGCTATGCTGGCGGAATCCTGTCGGCAGCGGTCGACGGCATCAGGGTGGCCGAGGCAGTCGGGCTGGCGATGGCGAGATAAGCTCTCAGGGCGGCCGAACGCGCTGTTCGACCGCATCGCGACCCGGTGGGGCGCGGCACCTCAGCGGAGAAACTGGAATGGCTTCGGGATTGGTAGCGCTGCTCGACGACGTTGCGAGCCTGACGAAGCTTGCGGCGGCGTCGCTCGACGATGTCGGCGCTGCTGCCGGCAAGGCTGGCAGCAAGGCGATGGGCGTCGTCGTCGACGATGCAGCCGTTACGCCACGCTATGTCACTGGCCTAACACCGGATCGTGAACTGCCGATCATCGGTCGGATCACGTTGGGCTCGCTCCGCAACAAGCTGCTGTTGCTGCTGCCGGCTGCACTGATCCTCAGCAGTTTCGCACCTTGGGCTATCACGCCGATACTGATGATCGGCGGCGCCTATCTCTGCTTCGAGGGTGCCGAGAAGATTGTCGAGATTTTCTGTGGAGGCCATGAGAAGGAGGCCTCCGCCGCGCCGTCAAGCCTAGAAGAGCTTGAGCAGCAACAAGTGTCTGGGGCGATTCGCACAGACCTGATCCTCTCCGCGGAAATCATGGCGATTGCCCTCGCCGAGGTCGCCACCCTGCCCCTCCTCGAGCGTGGCGCGGTGCTCGCAGCGGTCGGCGTCGCCATCACCATCGGCGTCTATGGCGTCGTTGCGTTGATTGTTAAGATGGACGATGTGGGCCTGCACCTGGCCCGCCGGCCCTCGCCGACGATGCGCGCGCTCGGTCGTGGGCTGGTGAAGGGGATGCCGGTGCTGATGCGGTGGTTGTCCGTCCTCGGCACTGCCGCCATGATCTGGGTCGGCGGCGGTATCCTCGTTCATGGTCTGGAGGTGCTCGGCTGGCCCGGTCCGGCGATTATCATCCACCATCTCGCCGATCGAACCGCGGATGCGCTGCCGGTGGCGCCTGGGCTTGTCGGCTGGGGCGTGAACGCCCTCGGGGCCGGCTTGGTCGGCTTTGCCTTGGGGACCCTTGTCGCATGGACCATCCGTCTACTTCCAAACAAATCCTCTGAACCCACGCCTCATCGTTGACCTCAATTGCGGCCAACGAAGTTCGGGTTGCCTTTTCGATCGCGTTCGCCGTCTGGGACTGGATTTGCCGCAACAGATGGGGCATCGGGAAACGGCCAAGAAGGGGATAACAATTGCCCACGCGCCAAAATGTCCGGCAGCAGCCGAACCGGCCGCTCGTGGTCCTGGTCGTTGAAGATGAAGCGTTCGTGCGCATGATCGCAGCGGAAACGATTGCAGACGCAGGCCATGTTGCGATCGAAGCTGTCAACGCCGATGAAGCTTTGTCGCTGCTCGAGGAGCGCGAAGATATCGACGTCATCTTCAGCGATATCAAAATGCCTGGTTCGATCGATGGCTTGGGGCTGGCCGCCGCCGCCGGTCGTCGCTGGCCGAACAAGCCGATCATCCTCACATCCGGCCATCTCCGTCAGGGTGATACTGAGTTGCCCGCGTCGGCTACCTTTCTGCAAAAGCCCTACCCGGCGGCCCTGCTGCTCACCGAGTTGAGCCGGCTCGGCCACGCCTGAACACCGAGGTCATAGAGCGACCGCTCTGCCGGCCGTGCGGGACCTTCAAAGGGTTTCGAAATATCCTTCAGGTGTTTGCCTCCACTTAGGGATAAATTTACCTCGCGCGCATAGCGTCCCACTCGACCAAAAGTGCGGGGAGCCGTCGTGCGTATCCTATTCTACCTGCCTGTCGTCACGCCCTGGTGGTTCGACGCGATTGTCGCGCCGCTGATCCGCGCCGCAAGTAGGGGTGCCGATGTGACTGTCATGGTCCCGCCGCTATGGCGCAACACCGGCGTCGGTGCGGAGCAGTTGAAAAATTGCGAGGACGTCGAGGGAGTCGTTTGGCATATCCTCGATCACCCCGATCACCCGGCGCTGCGCCATGCTGGCGCCACACCCCATCTGGTCGACATCGTACAGGAGCTCTCTCCCGACTTGACGATCTGCCGCAGTGCCGACCTTGAGGCGATCGACCATTTCCCCGGTCCGGTGCGCTTCCTGATGGAGGCGGCCGCCCCGCCGCTCGTTACGGATCCGACCCGTGTCTGGCTATCTACCAGCTTGTTCAACCACGGGTTCCTTCCGCCACTGTCATCGGAACGCCGTGCCCTCCTCGATGCAGCTATCGAACCGCTCTGGGCCGAGCGTGGCGCAGTGTTCGAGCAGATAGTGGGAGAAGAGTTCCTGCACAGCGTTGGCTTGGACCCCAGCAAGAAGCGGATCGTCGTGCCGCTCGACTATGAGCATCCCGAATGCTTTTTCGATCAGCACAACATCCTCCCCGACAATGTTGCTCTCATCAATGAACTGGCCGGCCGCCTCGGCGACGATTTCCAGCTCGCCGTCGCCAACCACCCGATGAATGAGCTGCATGGCGATACGCTTCAATTGCAGGAGGCCGTCGCCCGGCATGGCGACAAGGTTCGTCTGATCGACCAGGCTGGGACACCTGACCTCATCACCGCGCTGCTCACAAAGCACTGCGATGGCATGATCGTCGGCAACTCGACGAATTTCACGCTCGCCGCCTTCTTCGGCAAGCCACTCCTGCGGCTGAGCCATTTCCGTTCGGCGCCATGGCTCGAAACCTATGACCGCAGCGAGGATTTCTTCAATGCCCTGCGAAACGGTCGGGCAATCGGTCCGAGGGCGAACGAGGCGCGCCTCTGGTTCGCCCATCATCTGTTCCAACTGTCTTTCGATCCCGGTGAATCCGGCCTTACCGCAGATCATCTGATCGCCCGAATCGACGATCCAGACGAGGCGGTGCGATGGCGAGCGATCGGACAGGCCGCCTGAGTCAAGCGATCGCCTGCGGGGCACCGCAGCCGTGGGATCATGCCAGCGCCGCCAGACCGATCAGAGCAGCGCGAAGCCGCCGCCCGTCATCCTCCTGGGCCGGGCGGCTCCCACGGGAAGCCGCGATCAGCCGATCCAGCCAGGCCGGGCCGAATTCGAAATGGTGGTCGATGCACAGGCTTTCGACGGCGAGGCGCACATCTCGTCCGCAATCGTCGAGGATCGCCAGGCGCCTGTTCAGCGCCGCTTCGAGTTGATCGGCCTTTTCGCTATTGCCGCCCGTTGCTGGTCGAACCACGCCACGTGCCATCAGATCGCGATAAAGACCGCCGCTCGGCGCCAGGGCGGCATAATGCGCCCAGTAAAGCTTGAAGAGCACTCGCCCCGCGTCGCGCATGGCGTCGGCGCTCCGGGCGGGATGAGAGAGAAGTCCCGTCAGCCAGGCGCGGCCGATGGCATCGATCGCAGCACCGTCATCGCTCCTTCCGAGGTCGCGAACAGCCTCTTCCGCTCGGCCCTGGCGCCAGAGCCGCTCGGCTGTCGCATCGAGCCTGCCCGCGCGCTTCGCGCGGTGAAGCTGCAGTTCGGACGTGCCACGATCGGGCCGCTGCCCTGCTGTCGCGATCAGACGCCCGCTCCGGGACCGGGGCCCTGCCTTCCTCTTTCGTCCTGCTGTTGCCATGCGAAACCGCTCCACTGCTGCGGGTAGAAGCGACCAGCCGACGACTCGTCGCCATGTTCCCCATATGTTTCATAAATCGGCCGCCGTGTCTAGGAATTTTCCTATTTCTCTTGACTACGGCCCGTCCTTTTTGTACCCTTTTTGTTCTTACGGAGGAGCTGGGTACCGATGGTGATCAACCGATCCGAAACGCCGCGCGAGGTGGTGGAGATCGACACTTTGATACGCGCGCTACGCAATCACCGGCACTGGGCCGCAGTGGCCCACGTCCGCGGTGGACGCGCGGACGACTGGGGAATCCGGCTTCACACGACAGCAGCGCGGCTCCACGAGCAGGCCTATGCGGTCAGCCTTGAGGCCGCTTGTCGGCTGTTCGAAATGGACCGGCGTTCAGGGGGGCCGGCGACAGCGGGCGAAGTCGCTCGATGAGCGCCGCCCTGTTGGCCGAATTGCTAGCTGCGATCGAGCGCGCCGAAGCTGCTGCTGCCTATCATGACCAAGCAGACGGCGGTCCGAGCGAACGGGACCACCATGCCGCCGCGGCCCAACGCGCCGACGAGGCTGCAGAAACGGCGCGGACGGCGGCGCGCGCCCTCATCGAGGGGGCATTTCCGGGGATAGGCTGGCGAAGAATCGCCCGCGCCGCGCTGTAGGTGTCAGGCCGCGGGAATTCCACGCACAAAGCTCATTACCTGCTCAGCCAGCGACGGAGGACAGATAAGGAGGTCCGGGAGATAGGGATTGGCAAGGTTGTAGCGCAGCGGCGATCCATCGATCCGCGAACAATGCAGCCCAGCCGCCTGTGCTACCGCCACGGGGGCGCAGTTGTCCCATTCATATTGGCCGCCCGAATGGAGATAGATATCGGCCTCACCACGCACGACCGCCATCGCCTTGGCACCGGCCGATCCCATAGGCACCAGTTCGGCATCCAGCCGCTCAGCCACGGCGACCGCCTCGGCAGCGGGCCTCGTGCGGCTCACAAGCATACGTAGTCGACTGTTATTCGGCTGCGGCGAAGGCGGGTTCGCTGAGTCGAACGTAACGCCGAGACCGGGCAACGCAACCGCTCCGAGACGCGCTTCACCGCCGATCGCGAGGCCGATATGAACCGCCCAGTCGGTACGGCTCTCGCCATATTCACGCGTGCCGTCCAGTGGATCCACGATCCAGACCCGATCGACCGAGCAACGAGCGAGATCGTTCGCTTCTTCTTCGGACAGGATCGCGTCACCCGGACGCTCACGGCGCAAAATGTCCATGATGAAAGCGTTCGCGACGCGATCGCCCTCCTTGCCCAACGCCTTGCCCTCAAACTTCCCTGCTCGTCGGACATCGAGCAGAAGCCTGCCCGCCTCCTCGGCAACGAATACCGCCAACTCAACGTCGTTCATCGCGCGCCCTCCAGAAGCAGAGCGACGATTTTCTCCGCTGCCTGTTCGGCACTCAGCACAGAAGTGTCGATAACCAGCTCGGGCTTTTCGGGCGGTTCATAGGGGCTGTCGATGCCGGTGAAATTCTTCAACGCGCCGCTGCGGGCCTTTTTGTAGAGCCCCTTCACATCCCGCCGTTCCGCCTCGGCAAGACTGGTGTCGATATGCACTTCGAAAAATTCGCCCGGTACCATCATCGCCCGAACCATGTCGCGCTCGGCCTGGAACGGCGAGATGAAGGCGGTGATCACGATCAGGCCCGCGTCGGTCATCAGCCTGGCGACCTCGCCGACCCGGCGGATATTCTCCACCCTGTCGGCATCGGTGAAACCGAGATCCTTGTTGAGGCCGTGGCGGACATTGTCGCCGTCGAGCAGAAATGTGTGGCGGCCATGGGCGGTGAGCTTCTTCTCGACGATGTTGGCGATCGTCGATTTGCCCGCACCCGACAAGCCGGTCAGCCAGACGACCGCCGCCCGCTGACCCTTGACGTTGGCGCGCGTCTCTCGTGTGATGTCGGTCGCCTGCCAATGGACGTTTTGCGCACGACGTAACGAGAAATGCAGCATCCCCGCGGCAACCGTCGCGTTGGACATCTTGTCGATAAGGATGAAGCCACCGAGCGTGCGGCTGCTTTCATACGGCTCGAAGACGATCGGGCGATCGGTCGAAATGTTCGCGACGCCGATCGCGTTGAGAGCCAGCGTCTTCGCCGCGAGATGCTCCATGCTGTTCACGTCGACCTGATATTTCGGCGCCTGCACCGTCGCGGACACCATCTGCGTGCCGAGCTTCAACCAATAGGACCGCCCGGGCAGCATCTCCGCTTCCGCCAGCCAGACGATCGCTGCCTCGAACTGGTCCGCAACTTCCGGCGGCGAATCCGCCACCGCGATCACATCGCCACGCGAACAGTCGATTTCATCGGCGAACGTCAGCGTGATCGATTGACCTGCTATCGCCTCGTCGAGGTCGCCCTCGAGCGAAACGATTCGCGCGACGGTCGAAGTCTTGCCGGACGGCAGGACCCGGATCGGATCGCCAGGCTTGACGCTACCGCCGGCGATCAAACCAGCGAAACCGCGGAAATCGAGATTGGGCCGATTGACCCACTGCACCGGCATCCGGAATGGCCGCGCACGATCCGTCGTCGTATCGATAGGCACCGTTTCGAGGTGATCGATGAGGGTCGGACCGTCGTACCAGGGCGTACGATCCGATTTCAGGGTGATGTTGTCGCCGTTGACGCCGGAAATCGGGATCGCAGTGAACGCTGCAATACCGATCTCGGCGGCAAAGGCCTGATAAGCGAGCCTGATCTCTTCGAAGGTCGCCTGGTCGTAATCGACAAGATCCATCTTGTTGATCGCCAGGACTATGTTCCGGATACCCAGCAGATGCGCGATATAGCTATGGCGCCGGGTCTGTGTCAGCACACCCTTGCGGGCATCGATCAGGATTACCGCCAAATCGGCGGTCGATGCACCCGTGACCATGTTGCGCGTATATTGCTCGTGGCCCGGCGTGTCCGCGACGATGAACTTACGCTTCGGCGTCGAGAAGAAACGATAGGCGACATCGATGGTGATGCCCTGCTCGCGCTCGGCCGCCAAGCCATCGACCAGAAGGGCGAAATCGATATTCTGCCCTTGTGTTCCAACCCGCTTGCTGTCCGCTTCCAACGCCGCCAGCTGATCCTCGAAGATCATCTTGCTGTCGTAGAGAAGTCGCCCGATCAAAGTCGATTTCCCGTCATCGACCGAGCCGCAAGTGATGAAGCGCAGCAGCTCCTTCTTGCGCTGCCCTTCCAGATATGCGTCGATATCTTCGGAGATCAGCGCGTCGGCTTCATATTCGTAGGCGCCCGACATCAGAAATAGCCCTCTTTCTTCTTCTTTTCCATGGACGCGTCGCCGGCATCCTTGTCGATCGCGCGACCCTGCCGTTCCGATGTCGTCGTCAGCAGCATCTCTTGAATGACTTCGCTGAGGTTTGCGGCCTCGCTCTCCACCGCCCCGGTGAGGGGATAGCAGCCAAGCGTACGGAAACGGATCGACCTTTCCACCGGAACCTCGCCTGGATCGAGCGGAAAGCGATCATCGTCCACCATCAGCAGCAGGCCGTCACGCTCGACCGTGGGCCGTTTATCGGCGAAGTAGAGCGGGACGATAGGGATGTCGTTAAGCTGGATATATTGCCAGATATCGAGCTCGGTCCAGTTGGAGATGGGGAATACGCGTATGCTCTCCCCTTTGTTCTTGCGGGCGTTGTAGAGGTTCCAGAGCTCGGGACGCTGGTTCTTCGGGTCCCAGCCATGGGTTGCGGTACGGAAGGAGAAAATACGCTCCTTGGCCCGACTCTTTTCCTCGTCGCGACGTGCCCCGCCAAAGGCAGCATCGAAGCCATATTTGTCGAGGGCCTGCTTCAACCCCTCGGTCTTCCACATATCGGTATGAAGCGGCCCGTGGTCGAACGGATTTATCCCGCGCTCCTTGGCCTCCGGATTGTGATAGACGAGGAGCTCCATCCCGCTTTCCTTCGCCATGCGGTCGCGGAGTTCGTACATTGCCCGGAACTTCCAGGTAGTATCGACGTGCAAGAGCGGGAAGGGCGGCGGCGACGGATAGAAAGCCTTGCGAGCAAGGTGCAGCATAACTGCCGAATCCTTGCCGATCGAATAAAGCATGACCGGCTTCTCGCACTCGGCCACGACTTCGCGGATGATGTGGATGCTCTCGGCCTCGAGCCGCTCGATATGGGTCAGATGATTTGCCATGCCGTTCCCCTAAATCGATGTCGGAGCGGATGCGCCAAATTTAAAATTGCAAGGGTGATAGCTGACCGACCGATCGCGCAGGTCGGGGCCGTGACCCACGACGACATCTGGTCGATGCCGACCAGACGGCGATATCCCGCATGCTGATCGAAGGGTGAAGCTGGGAATAGGCGCCGACGCCCCTCAGTCCTCGGCTCCATAGATGATCTTGACCTTCGCCGCCGCGGCTCGGGCGACGGCCCGGGCGTCGTCCGGCGTTCCGCTACGGGTCAGCGCGAGAGCAACGCCCATCCGCCGGTTAGGACGGGTCTCCGGCTTGCTGAACAGGCGCACATCTGTCTCAAAACCCGGCATCTCGGCCAAGGCATCCGCCAAACCTTCGAAATGGAACCTGCCGGCGTGACGATCGGCCAGGATCACGGCCGAAGCGGCCGCGCCATTCGAATGAATATGCGGAATCGGCAGACCGAGAATTGCACGGGCGTGGAGATCGAACTCGGTCAGATTTTGCGAGATCAACGTGACCATGCCGGTGTCATGGGGTCGGGGCGACAGCTCAGAAAAGATCACCTGCTCGCCTGCGACGAAGAATTCGACACCGAACAGCCCATAGCCTCCAAGATCGTCGACCACCTTACGCGCCATATCCTGCGCCGCCGCGAGCGCGGCGTTCGACATCGGGGTCGGCTGCCAGCTCTCCTGATAGTCGCCGCGCTCCTGGCGATGACCGATTGGCGGGCAGAAGATCACGCCTTCTCGTGTGCGAACGGTGAGCAACGTGATTTCATAATCGAAGGCGATGAACGCCTCGACGATCACGCGCTGGCGGTCACCCCGCATGCCTGCGACCGCGTAACTCCAGGCGGCGTCGATCGCGCCGGCGTCCTTGACGATGCTCTGGCCCTTGCCCGAGGAAGACATTACCGGCTTGATGACGCAGGGTATGCCGACGCGCTCGACGGCCTCGCGCATCGCCTCGATGCTCTCGGCATATTCGAAACGCGAGGTGACGAGGCCAAGTTCGTCGGCAGCCACGTCGCGGATGCGATCTCGATTCATCGTCAGGATCGTCGCGCGCGCCGAAGGAGCGACCGAGAAGCCGCGGTCCTCATAATCTTTCAGCACTTCGGTCCGGATGGCCTCGACTTCTGGAACGATATGATCCGGACGGTGCCTGTCGATCACCGCGGCAAGGGCTTGACCATCGAGCATCGAAAACACTTCCGCCTCGTCCGCCACCTGCATGGCCGGCGCGCCCGCATAGCTGTCGCAGGCCACGACATAGGCCCCCAGCCGCTTGGCAGCGATCACGAATTCTCGCCCCAATTCGCCCGCACCTAGCAGCAATATCTTGGCAGTCGGCGTCATCTGGCGAAGATCTTCTGATAGTCGGCAGGTTTGAAACCTGCCGTCAGCCGTCCATCGACGTCGAGCAGCGGTCGCTTGATCATCGATGGCTGGGTTTCCATCAGCGCGATAGCCTTCGCCTCGTCGACATTGTTGCGGTCGGCGTCCGGCAGCTTGCGAAAGGTGGTCCCGGAGCGGTTCAGCAGCGCTTCCCAGCCGAGCTGGGCGACCCATGCGTCGAGCGTCGAGCGATCGATTCCCGCACGCTTGTAATCGTGAAAATCATAGGCGACGCCCTGCCCTTCCAGCCAGCTTCGCGCCTTCTTGATCGTGTCGCAATTTTTGATCCCGTACATGGTCACCGCCATTGCGGTCCCGCCTCCTGTTGACAACGCCGGATGGTGACGCTCAGCCCTCCGCCATCCTCATGATAGCGGCCCATTCCGTCTCTCCGACCGGCGAGACGGAGAGACGGCTTTGCCGCAGCATCGACATATCCGCAAGCGCCGGCTCAGCCTTCATCTCGGCCAGGGTGACCGGCTTATTCAGCTTGCGCACGGGCGCCAGCTCGACCGCGACAAAACGGCCGGTCGGATCGCTGGCGTCGGGAAAGGCGGTGCGTAGGACCTTGGCCACCCCGACGATCTCCTTACCGTCCTGGCTGTGATAGAACAGCACGTCGTCGCCTTCTGCCATTGCCTTGAGATGCAGAGCCGCAGCGTTGTTGCGGACACCATCCCAGACGGTGCGGCCATCCCTTTGCAGGTCCGCAAAGGAATAGGCGCCAGGCTCGGATTTCACGAGCCAGTGCGATGCGGCCATGATCGTTTCTCCTGAATCCGGTGATAGATGTCCGACGGAGCCGGCCGGTCGTCAAGCGCTGGAATGCCCGATGGATCAGCCATCGGAAGTTATGATCTGAGTTCCGATCGGACATTTCGCGGCTGCGATCCGCTCTCGGCAGAGCCAGCGAATATCCAGAACGACTCGCCGGGATGGGTTGCCTCCTGACCAGGACTTTGAGAAGCTACGTCTGGAGAGATGACTGCAATGCCCCCTTCAATAGCGTGGGCAAGCACCGGAGCGACGTTCCGGAACGTAAAAGCGAGCGGGCTCAAGCAGATCGGGCACGCTGCGCCCGCGGCTGAAGCCCGCCCAGCTGGGAGAGGAAAGTGGGTGTGACCGAGATCGAGCCTCCGCGCATCGAACCGGGCCTGTGTCGGCTATGCGTTGGATATTGCCCTGTGCTTGTGACGGTAGAAGGCGGACGCGCGACCAAAGTCTCGGGCGATCCGGCCGCCCCCCTGTTCGACGGCTATGCTTGCCCCAAGGGCCGCGCATTGCCGGACCTTCTCAATGGCAAGCAGCGGCTGCTGCACAGCATGGTCCGGGGCGCGGATGGCGGCCATTCTGCCATAGGCTTCGAACAGGCGATCAAAGAGATCGCCAGCAAGCTGACCGGGATCGTCGAGCGCCACGGCCCGGAAGCGGTCGCCATTTACAGCGGGACCGGCGTTACCGGATTTCCGACGTCGGCGGCAGTGGCCAAGGCTTGGCTCGACGCGCTTGGCTCGCCGATGTTCTTCTCGGTCAACACGATCGACAAGCCGGGAATGCAGATCGCCCAGGCGCGCCACGGCCTGTGGGAAGCCGGGCATCCGGCCTTTGAAGAGGCCGATGCCTGGATCCTGGTCGGCAGTAATCCGATCATCAGCAAGACCGGCGGCTTCCCTCAGAACAATCCAGGGATGCGCCTGAAGGAAGCCGTCAACGATCGAGGCATGAAACTGATCGTGATCGATCCGCGAAGGAGCGAAATGGCTCGCCGAGCCCATGTTCATCTTCAATGTATTCCCGGCAACGATCCGGCGATCCTCTCGGCGCTGATCCATGTCATCATTGCGGAAAAGCTGTATGATGAGGCGTTCATCGACCTCCATGCGGAGGGCTTCGCGGCACTGGCGTCCGCCGTTGCTCCCTTCACTCCTGCCTTCGTCGCGAAACGTGCGGGTGTTCCGCAACAAGATTTGATCGAAGCGGCGCGCACCTTCGCGGCTGCTCGTGCGGGCGGAATATTCTGCGGCACCGGGCCGAGCTTCGCGACCCATGGCACGCTCACCGAATATTTGGCGAATTGCCTGACGACGCTCTGCGGCCATTGGGCGCGGGCAGGCGATCCGCTGCAGAAGCCCAACGTACTGCTGCCGGCTTATTCGGCAAGGGCACAGCCTATCGCTCCCTGGCCGGAGAACGCAGGACGGCCGCTGCGCGTGCGGGGGCTTCGTGGCAATGCGAGCGGGATGCCGGTGGCGGCTCTTCCGGATGAAATATTACTGGAGGGGCCCGGCCAGATCAGGGCGCTGATCTGCCTCGGCGGCAATCCGGTCACGGCATTTCCCGACCACAAGCGGACGGTTGAGGCCCTTCGGTCGCTCGAGCTGTTCGTTGTCCTGGATCCGGAGATGACCCCGACGGCCGAACTCGCCGACTATGTGATCGCGCCGAAGCTCATGCTCGAACTGCCCGGAACGAGCCTTGCGATGGAAATGATCAAATATCTCGGTCATTCGCGCGGCATCGAGGTTCCTTATGCCCGCTATGCTCCCGCCGTGGTGGATCCTCCCGCGGGTTCGGAGCTGGTCGCCGATTGGGAGGTGTTCTACGAGCTCGCCCGCGAAATGGGCCTGCCGCTCACCCTCGTGACCCATTATGGCGCAAGCCCCTCGCCCGAGGCGCCGCCCCTCAAGATATCGTTCGACATGAGCCGTCGGCCGAGCTCGGATGAACTCATCGAAGCGATCCTCCAAAATTCCAGAATTCCCCTGAGCGAGGTCAAGCGATATCCGCATGGTCACATATTCGTTGAGGTACAGGAGACCGTGCAGGAGCGCTCGGCGGATTGCACGGCGCGCCTTCAGATCGGGAACAAGGAGATGATGGCCGAACTCGAGCAGATTGCCTCATCTGCGAGGCCCTGGAATGAGGATATGCCCTTCCTTCTCGTACCACGCAGGGACAACCGCCTGGTCAACTCCTACGGCCGCGGTAGCACGGTACTGAGCGGCAGACAGACCTTCAATCCCGGCTGGTTGAATCCCGCCGATATGCGGCGCCTGGGCCTCGTCGATGGAGACCGGATCCGGATCCGATCGGCACATGGCGAGATCGTCGCGTTCGCGGAGGGCGATCAGAGCATAAGAGCAGGGATAATTTCGCTCACCCATTGCTTCGGCGGAAGCCCGGACAAGGAGGATGATCCGGTCAGGGACGGTGCGAACGTCGCCAAATTGCTGAGCGTGGATGACGACTTCGATCCGGTCACGGGAATTCCGCGCATGGGCGCGTTGCCCGTGCACATCGCACGGGCCATCAACTAACCGGGCACGGCCAACACTCCTGCAGAATAGCGTGCCAGCTTGCGATGTTCAGCCAAGCTCTCTCGGCCCGCCTCCGCACGCTGGAATTCTTGAGCCGTATACGCTATATGACCATCTATATAGTCAGGAGCGTGACATGGATGCGATCAATCTGGCGGATGCCAAAGCCCATCTGAGCGAGTTGGTCGACCGGGTCGAGGCGGGTGATTCGATCGACATCACCCGCCGCGGCAAGCCGGTCGCGCGGCTCACCGCCGTGGCCAAGCCCCGCAAGCCGATCGATGCCGCGCTGCTCCAGTCGCTGACGGCAGCGATGCCGCAGCAGTCCCAGAGTGCCGCCGACCTCGTGCGCTCGATGCGGGACGGTGATCGCTACTGATGCTCTATCTCGACACGTCGCTGATCGTCGCGGCGCTCTCCAATGAAGCGATGACGCCACGGATTCAGGCCTGGCTCGCCGAGCAGAACCCAACGCAGCTTCTGATCAGCGACTGGACCGTCACCGAGATATCATCGGCCATGGCGACCAAGCTGCGGACCGGGCAGATCAGCCTGGAACAACGCGCGGCGGCGCTCGCCATGTTCAACAAGCTCGTTACCGAGAGCTTCACGGTGCTGAGTGTAACGGGCGGACAGTTCCGGGCGGCGGCGCGATTTGCCGATCAGCGCAGCTTGGGGCTTCGCGCCGGTGACGCGCTGCATCTTGCCGTCGCGTCGGAGCATGGAGCCGCGGTGCGTACGCTTGACCAGCGGCTCGCCGAGGCCGGGCCAGCGCTCGGCGTACCGGCGCAGTTGCTGGCATGATCCGGGCCTTCTTCCGCTTGGCCTGCCCGCTCAGGAGCCGCCATGGCCGGTGACTGGTCCGATGTTCAGAATGATCCCAGGCTACAAGAGCGCAATTGGACGAAGGCAAAAACCACCGCCGGAACTAAGCTATCGCCGCCGTCTGTACCCCTCACTCCCATTCGATCGTACCGGGCGGCTTTGACGTATAGTCATATGTTACCCGGTTGATTCCCTGCACCTCGTTGACGATGCGCGTAGCGACGCGGCTCAGGAAGGCCGCGTCGAACGGATAGATGTCGGCCGTCATCCCGTCGGTGGAGGTGACGGCGCGCAACGCGCAAACCGAATCATATGTTCGGCCGTCGCCCATCACGCCGACCGTGCGCACCGGCAACAACACCGCGAAGGCCTGCCAGATCGCGTCGTACAGCCCTGCGCGACGGATTTCGTCGAGATAGATCGCGTCTGCCTTGCGCAGGATATCGCACCGCTCCTTAGTCACTTCGCCCGGAATGCGGATCGCCAGACCCGGGCCCGGAAAGGGATGACGGCCGACGAAGATCTCCGGCAGGCCCAGCTCGCGGCCCAGCGCACGGACCTCATCCTTGAACAGCTCGCGTAGCGGTTCGACCAGCTTCATGTTCATCCGCTCGGGCAGGCCGCCGACATTGTGGTGGCTCTTGATCGTGACCGAAGGACCGCCGGTGAAACTGACGCTCTCGATCACATCGGGATAGAGCGTCCCTTGCGCCAGGAATTGGGCGCCGCCCACCTTCTTCGCCTCGGCTTCGAACACGTCGATGAAGGTCTTGCCGATGAATTTGCGCTTGGCCTCGGGATCGGTGACTCCCTTGAGGCCGTTGAGAAACAGCGTCTCCGCATGCACATGGACGAGCGGAATGCCGTAATGCTCCCGGAACAGGCTCACGACCTGGTCCGCCTCGCCCATCCGCATCAGTCCATGGTCGACGAAAACGCAGGTCAGCTGGTCACCGATCGCTTCATGGATCAGCACTGCGGCCACAGCGCTGTCCACACCGCCGGAAAGCCCGCAGATCACCCTGCCCGACCCGACCTGCTGCCGGATTTCCGTGATCTTCGTCGCTCTGAACTCGGCCATCGTCCAATCGCCTGCAAGCCCGCAGACATGCCGCGCGAAATTGGCGATCAGCTTGCCGCCGTCGGGCGTGTGGACGACCTCCGGATGAAATTGCACGCCATAGAAACGGCGCTTCTCATCCGACGTCACGGCAAAGGGAGCACCGTCGGATATCGCCACCGGCGCGAAGCCAGGGGGCAGTCCATCGACCTTGTCGCCGTGGCTCATCCACACCTGGTGTTTCTCGCCCTCCTTCCAAAGGCCATCGAACAGACGCGAGCGGCCCTTGATCTCGATGAAAGCGCGACCGAACTCGCGATTGTCGTGGCTCGGCGTTACCGAGCCGCCCAGTTGCTGACACATGGTCTGCTGGCCATAGCAGATGCCGAGAATCGGAATGCCCGCCTCGAAGAAGCGCTGGGGCGCCCGCGGACTGCCCATGTCCGCGACCGATGCCGGCCCGCCTGACAGGATGATGCCGCTGGGGCTCAAGCGATCGAACGCTTCGTCGGCCACATTGAACGGCGCAATCTCGCTATAGACGCCCGCCTCGCGAACGCGCCGTGCGATGAGCTGCGTCACCTGGCTGCCGAAATCGACGATCAGGATCGAATCGTTCGGCTGGGCGCCGGACTTTGATTTGGAGGTGGCTGGGAGCTGGGCTGTCATGCGGAGCCGATAAAGGCCCCGCGCTCCGCTGTCCAGTCGTCAGCCGGCGGCGGTGCCGCCAACGCTCAGCGCGAGGCCAGCCGATCGCCCAGATCGACTGTCTCGATCTGGCCGTCGCGAACCGTGCAGAAGAAGCGGCGGTCACCGCGCTCGCCATCGACCACGCCGTCGACGCGCCAGCCGTCGCTGCCGTCCCTGCCGACGGAATCGACATTGCTGACCGGTCCACGCGCCATACGTTCGACCGCTTCGCTGCAGAGCGACGCTATCTGTCGCGCGTCTTCCCCCGAATCGCGAAGGTCGTCGCGCTGATCGTCGCCACGCCGCGACTCGAGCACGCGACCCTTGTTTTTGCCGGTCGAGCTCGCGATGGCGAGCAGGCCACCCCCGATCACCGCGCCGAGCAGGATGTTTCCGAAGGTATCGCCGCCGCCGCGGTGGTGATATCCGCCCCACCCGCCGCCACGCCAATAGGGGCGAGCCGAAGCCGGAGCCGCCACGCCCGCCAGAAGCGCTGCAGCCGTCACCGAGCCGATGAATGTCCTGATCATGTCCAAACCCCGTTACTCTGATACGCCGATGTTACGCTTCGAACGACTAACCGCCAGCAGATTGCGACAAGCTGAATGGCGAAAGTACAACATGGCACGCTAGCTCGGTCGTCTTGTGCGCAGAGGAGCTAATCATGGGGCTTAAGGCCGGTCCAGTAGCCGAGGAAGGCCCACAGGTCGGCATATTCTTCGATGATCTTTTCAGTCGGCTTACCCGATCCATGGCCGGCTCGCGTTTCGACGCGGAGCAGATGCGGCTTCGATCCGATCGCCGCTGCCTGGAGAGCGGCGGCATATTTGAAGCTATGACCCGGAACGACCCGATCGTCGGTGTCCGCCGTCGTCACCAGAATCGCGGGATAGTCCACCCCATCGCGGATGTTATGATAGGGCGAGTAACGCCGTAGGACGCGGAAATCGGAGCGCTTACCGGGATCGCCATAATCATCGATCCAGTATCGGCCAGCGGTGAAGCGGTCGAAGCGCAACATGTCCATCACCCCGACCGCCGGGCTGGCCGCCGCGAACAGATCGGGACGCTGATTGACGACCGCCGCCACCAGAAGGCCACCATTGGAACGGCCATTGGCCGCCAGCCGCCCCCTGGCGCTGATCCCGCTGGAGATCAGATATTCGCCCGCCGCGATATAGTCGTCGAACACATTCTGCTTGTTGCCGAGCCGGCCCGCGTCGTGCCACGCCTTGCCATACTCCCCGCCCCCGCGCAGGTTGGCAACGGCGTAGACGCCGCCCATCTCCATCCAGGCGAGAACCGCTGCCGAATAGCTCGGCGTGACGGAGATGTTGAAGCCTCCATAGCCATAGAGCAGCGCCGGCGCGCCGACCGGCGTGCTTTTCTTCTTGGCTATGAAGATGGGCACGCGAGTGCCGTCTTTCGACGTATAAAAAAGCTGTTCGGCCGAATAGTCGGCCGGATCGAAAGCGAGCTTCGGGTGAATGAACAGCTCCACCAGCCTCGTCGCCGTATTGTAGCGGTAGATCGTGGGTGGTGTCGCGAAGCTTGAGAAGCTGAAAAAAGTCTCGGGATCGCCCAACCGCCCGCTGAAACCGGTTCCGGTACCGATGTCCGGCAGGTTGATCGGCCCCACCGGCCGGCCATCGAGCTCATGGAGCACCGCTTCCGTCTTGGCATCTCCCAGATAAGCGAGGATCATCCGATCGCCGACCAGGGACAGACCGACCAGCGTGTCTGCGGTTTCGGGAACGATTTCCACCGGCTTGGGCTTGGGCTGCGCCACGTCCAGCATCACCACCCGCTGCCGCGGCGCTCCCATGTTCGTTCGAAAATAGAATTTGCTGCCTTTGTTGCCCGCCAGCGCCCATTCATTGACGAAGCCCTTGATCAACCGGCGCGGCTTGGACTTCGGCTCCGCGAGGTCGAACAGGATCAGTTCATGACGTTCGTCGGTGCCAGCGGTCGATGTCACAAGCGCATAGCGGCCGTCATGGGTCGTCTCAACGCTGTGATTGAGTTTTGGCCGATCAGGCGTCGCATAGAGAAGGCGGTCCTCCGACTGCTGCGTGCCGATGCGGTGATAATAGACCTGCTGGTTGATGTTGAGCTGCTGATAGGCCTGCCCAGGTGTCGGTTCCGCAAAGCGCGAGTAGAAGAAGCCCCGGCCATCTCCGTCCCAGGCCAGCTCGGAGAATTTAACCCATTTGATCTCGTCGTCGAGACGTCTGCCGGTGGTGACGTCGAGGACATGAAGAGTCCGCCAGTCACTCCCACCGTCCTGGATCGCATATAGCAGCAGATCCCCATTGTTCGACGGACGCCATTCGTCGAGCGCGGCCGTCCCGTCCTTCGCCCACGCATTGGGGTCGAGCAGCAGCCGCTGCTCCCCGTCCAGCCCATCGCGGACCATCAGCACCGACTGGTTTTGAAGGCCGCTGTTGAAGGTATAGAAATAGCGGCCTCCGCGCTTGCGGGGCACGCCATATCGCTCATAGTTCCACAATTCCCGCAGCCGCGCTTCGATCGCGTCTCGCCCCTTGATCGTCCGCAGATAGGCGCGGGTCACCGTGTTCTGCGCCTCCACCCATTGCCTGACATTCCCGTCGACGCGCACGTCGCTTTCAAGCCAGCGATAGGGATCGGCAACCGCGTTGCCAAAGCGGGTCTCCACGATCGGATCCCGTCGCGTTTCCGGATAGTCGATCGGGCTGGCGGCTTCGGCCGAAAGGCTGGCGGTCATGAACAGGCTGATGAAGGCGAGAGCGGGCGAAACGCGCGCCATCCGGCTATGTCCCTACATAAAACGATGAAAGCCGCGAACGTAGCGCTCGCGGCTCTCATTGCAACATTTGCAAGGTTACCGACCTCAGGCGGCCTCTTCGAGGCCCTCGTCGCTGGTCGGGCCGGAATCCTGCCCCTTCGCGGCGACATCGCGATCGACCAACTCGATGATCGCCATCGGCGCCGCATCCGAAGCGCGGATACCGGCCTTGATGATCCGGGTGTAGCCACCGTTGCGCGACGCATACCGCTCGGCCAGCACGTCGAAGAGCTTTACGAGTTGCGTGTCGTCCTGAAGCCGCGCATGCGCGAGGCGGCGATTGGCGAGGCCGCCCTTCTTCGCAAGCGTGATCAACTTCTCGACATAAGGGCGAAGCTCCTTCGCCTTGGCGAGTGTCGTGCTGATCTGCTCATGCTTGATGAGCGCCGCCGACTGATTGCGGAACAGGGCGATACGATGGGATGCGGTCCGCTGAAGCTTACGACCGCCAACGCGATGGCGCATGTCACTTTCCTTCGTTTGTCAGGGGGCCGGATCAGGTACCCCAAGCCAGGCGGCAGTTGGAGGGCGCCGCCCTTTCCCTTCTACGCTATCGCCATGCCTGCCGGGGCAGGCAGGCGGCGAAAGCGAAACTCTTCGCGGAAATGATGCCGGGCGCGGTCAGGCGCACCCGGATATCAAAACTCCTGCTCGAGCTTCTTGGCCATTTCCTCGATATTCTCCGGCGGCCAGCCCGGGATTTCCATACCGAGGCGCAGCCCCATCGAGGCGAGCACCTCCTTGATCTCGTTGAGCGACTTGCGGCCGAAATTGGGCGTGCGCAGCATCTCGGCCTCGGTCTTTTGGACCAGATCGCCGATATAGATGATGTTGTCGTTCTTGAGACAATTGGCCGAACGGACGCTGAGCTCGAGCTCGTCCACCTTCTTGAGCAGATAGCGGTTGAGCTGGTTGGCGTCGCCCTCGGGTTCCGCACCGCTCGCGGCGGGCGAGGCCGCGCCCGCGGCCGGCGCGGTGATCGCCATGCCATCGTCGAAATGGACGAAGAGCTGGAGCTGATCCTGCAGGATGCGCGCCGAATAGGCGAGCGCGTCCTCCGGGGTGACCGTGCCGTCGGTTTCGATCGTCAGGGTCAGCTTGTCGTAATCGAGCTCCTGGCCGACCCGGGTGTTCTCGACCTTGTAAGCAACCTGACGGACCGGCGAGTAGAGCGCGTCTACCGGGATCAATCCGATCGGTGCGTCGGCCGGACGATTGGCCGCAGCGGTGACATAGCCCTTGCCGATATCGGCAGTCAGCTCCATGTTCAGCGTCGCGCCCTCGTCGAGATGGCAGATCACGAGTTCGGGGTTCATCACGTCAATATCGCCGGTCGCGGCGATCTGGCCCGCAGTCACTTCCGCCGGGCCCGTCGCCGAAAGCTGGAGGCGCTTCGGCCCTTCGCCCTGCATCCTCAGGGCGATCTGCTTGACGTTGAGGACGATGTCGGTGACGTCCTCGCGGACGCCCGCCAGCGATGAGAACTCGTGCAGCACATTCTCGATCTTGATCGAGGTCACGGCCGCGCCCTGCAGCGAGGACAGCAGCACGCGACGCAGCGCATTGCCGAGCGTTAGGCCGAAGCCGCGCTCAAGCGGCTCCGCGACGAAGGTCGCCTTGCGCTTGCTATCGCCGCCCGACTTCTTTTCGAGGCCGTTCGGCTTCTTGAGTTCCTGCCAGTTCTTTGCGTTGACAGCCACTGTGTTCCCCTCGGGGTATGGCGGGTGCGAAAGGCAGTCCGCCGGTAAAAATCGATGGAGGCGCGCCCCCGATGCCGGATCAGACGCGACGGCGCTTCGAAGGTCGGACGCCGTTATGCGGGATCGGGGTCACATCACGGATCGACGTGATGTGGAAGCCGACCGCCTGAAGCGCACGAAGCGCCGACTCGCGACCCGAACCGGGGCCTTTGACCTCGACCTCCAGCGTGCGGACGCCATGCTCGGCGGCTTTCTTGCCTGCGTCCTCGGCGGCGACCTGCGCGGCGTAAGGCGTCGACTTGCGGCTGCCCTTGAAGCCCATCATGCCGGCGGAAGACCAGGCGATCGCGTTGCCCTGCGCATCGGTGATCGTGATCATGGTGTTGTTGAAGCTGGCGTTCACATGCGCGACGCCGGCGGTGATGTTCTTGCGCTCGCGGCGGCGAATGCGCTGAGGTTCACGTGCCATCTAATTCGTTCCTGACCTTGAATTCGGGACGCCGGACCGGCAACTCGCAAAAGCCTGCCTCCGGCCGAGAAACAGCGTCGGGCGCTTATTTCTTCTTGCCGGCGATCGGCTTGGCCTTCCCCTTGCGGGTGCGCGCATTGGTGTGCGTCCGCTGGCCGCGCACCGGAAGGCCCTTGCGATGACGCAGGCCGCGATAGCAGGCAAGGTCCATAAGGCGCTTGATGTTCATCGCCACCTGACGGCGAAGGTCACCTTCAACCGTATAGCCGGCGTCGATCGCCTCGCGGATCTGGAGAACCTCCTGATCGCTGAGGTCCTGGACGCGGCGCTGCGGCTCGATGCCGAGCTTCGCGGTGATTTCCTTGGCCTTGGCCGAACCGATACCATGAATATAGGTCAGCGCGATTTCGACGCGCTTGTTGGTCGGGATATTGACACCCGCAATACGTGCCACTGTGCTATTCTCCTGCTCCACGGGCCGGTTGGCTTGCCGGCCCATCTCGACGCTCGCCCCATCGGACCGGGACCGCCTCCCGGAACGCAGCAAATACGGCACGCGCGCGAAGCGGCACCGGTTCAGAGCGCTATGGGAGCGAGGGTGACTAATGATGGGATCGATTCCTGTCAACCCACCTGACGGAGCAGAAAGGCCGCTATGTCAACAAAGGAAAAGGCGCCCGATCGAACCGATCGGGCGCCTTGTCTCACCTTATGATCGATCGATCAGACGACGCCATAGGCAAGCATCGCGTCGGCGACCTTCTTGAAGCCGGCGATGTTCGCGCCCTTCACATAATCGACGTGATTGGTCCCGGCCGAGCCGCCATATTCGACGCAGCGCGAATGGATGCCCTGCATGATGTCGACCAGCAGCCGCTGCAGTTCCTCTTCCTTCCACGAGATACGCGCCGAATTCTGGCTCATCTCGAGGCCCGAAACCGCGACGCCCCCGGCATTGGCGGCCTTGCCCGGCGCGAACAGGATCTTGGCCTTCTTGAAGACGTGGGTGCCTTCGAGCGTCGTCGGCATGTTGGCGCCTTCCGATACCGCGATGACGCCATTCTTCACGAGGATCGCGGCTTCGGACTCGTCGAGTTCATTCTGCGTCGCGCAGGGCACCGCCACGTCGCAGGGCACGACCCAGGGGCGCGCGCCGCCGCCATGGAACTGCGCATTCTTGAACTCCTTCACATATTCGGAGATACGGCCGCGACGGACGGTCTTGAGGTCCTTGATCCAGTTCACCTTCTCCTGGGTGATGCCGTCGGGATCGTAGATATAGCCTTCCGAATCCGACAGGGTCAGCACCTTGCCGCCGAGCTGGTTGATCTTCTCGGCCGCGTGGGTCGCGACGTTGCCCGAGCCCGAGATGACGGCGTTGAGACCGACCAGGTCCTTGCCCTTGGTCTTCAGCATCTCGTGGAGGAAATAGACCGCGCCATAGCCTGTCGCTTCGGTGCGGATCAGCGACCCCCCATATTCGAGTCCCTTGCCCGTCAGCACGCCGGTGAACTCGTTGGTCAACCGCTTATACTGGCCGAACATATAGCCGATCTCGCGACCGCCTACGCCAATATCGCCGGCAGGTACGTCCACATCGGCACCGATGTGGCGATAGAGCTCGTTCATGAAGCTCTGGCAGAAACGCATCACTTCATTGGCGCTCTTGCCCTTCGGATTGAAATTCGATCCTCCCTTGCCGCCGCCCATCGGTAGCCCGGTGAGCGCGTTCTTGAAGGTCTGCTCGAAGGCGAGGAATTTCAGCACGCTTTCGGTGACCGAAGGGTGAAAGCGGATGCCGCCCTTATAGGGGCCGATCGAATTGTTGTTCTGGACGCGCCAGCCACGCTGCACACGAATATTGCCGTTGTCGTCCTCCCAACAAACGCGGAAACTGATCACGCGATCGGGCTCCGCGATCCTGCGGAGGATCTGATATCTGTGATATTGCTCCTTGTCGGCGATGAAGTCGAAAATGTCCTCGGCGACTTCCTGCACCGCCTGCGCGAACTCCGGCTGGCCCGGATTGCGCTTTTTCACGCCCTCGACGAACGTCGGAAGATCGACATGATCGGAAACGGCCATAAATTAGATCCCCTGCTCCTCGGACCCGCCTCCGCTGCACGGGACTCGGCATCCGTAACGACAGGCATCCCCCGATTTCGACGCTCGAGCAAGGGGTTTTGCGATCACAACCGCAGCGGTGCGACCCCGAGAGCTTCAAACGAAAAGCTTCCAGAAATCGGTCCATTCGTCGATCGGAAACAGCGGGGCGCCCATGCCCACCATCATGATACCGAGGACGACGGCGAGCAGCACGAACCAGTGATAATGCCGCTTCGCATTCAGGATGATATAACTGACCCAGGAAATCGCATCCGGGCTCGTGCTGCGGTGCCGGTGATGGTGGCGCTTTTCGCGATGATCATCCATGGTGCGAGCATGCCCCAGATCGCGGGCAAGCCAAAGCCCCCTGCCAGCTAAGCGTCGAGGATCGATGCGATCGCCTCGGAAACCGCGTCCATCTCGGCCATGCCGTCGATCCGCTTGACCAGCCCCCGTGCCTCATAAATCGGCAGGATCGGCGCCGTCTTCGCGCGGTATTCGGCCATGCGCGTACGCACCGTCGCCTCATTGTCGTCGGGACGGCGCTTAAAATCGGATGAGCCGCATCTGTCGCACTTGCCGGCGACCTTGGGCTGCTTGAAAATGTCGTGATATCCTTCGCCGCACTGCCCGCAGGTGTAGCGGCCGGTGATCCGCTCGACGAGCGCATCTTCGTCGACTTCGAGCTCGATGACATGGTCGAGGCTTCGCCCGCGGCTCTTCAATATCGCGTCGAGCGAGTACGCCTGCGCCTCGGTACGCGGATAGCCGTCGAAGATCGCGCCCTCCGACGCCGCCATGCCGTCCAGCTTCTCGCCGATCAGCCCGGATACGATTTCGTCCGAAACCAGCTGGCCCGCGTCCATCACCGCCTTCGCCTTCAGCCCGATCGGCGTGCCCGCCTTGACCGCAGCGCGGAGCATGTCGCCGGTAGAAAGCTGGACCATACCACGCTCCGCTACGAGTATGGACGCCTGTGTCCCCTTGCCGGCGCCGGGCGGTCCCAGCAATATTATGTTCACGAGCGGGCGCTCCGCGCAAACATCAGCAAAATCACCTTCGTACTCCCCCCTTTAATTTCGCTTTCTTGATCAGGTCGCCATATTGGTGGGCGAGCAGATGGCTTTGAATCTGCGTGACGGTGTCGATCGTGACGTTGACGACGATCAGCAGACTGGTGCCGCCCAGCGCGAGGCCCAGACCATATTGCGCGGTCACCCATTCGGGCACCAGGCAGATGAAGGTCAGATAGGCCGCACCGATGACAGTGATGCGGGTCAGCACATAATCGAGATAATCGGCGGTGTTCTTGCCCGGACGGATGCCCGGAATGAAGCCGCCATAGCGCTTCAGATTGTCGGCAGTCTCTTCCGGATTGAAGACGACGGCCGTGTAGAAGAAGCAGAAGAAGATAATTCCTCCTGCATAGAGCGCCATGTAGAGCGGCGTGCCGTGATGAAGATATTGGTTCAGCGCGATGATGAAATCGCCCCACGCGCTCTCGCCGGCGGTACGCTGCCCGGCGAACTGGCTGACCGTCAGCGGCATCAGTAGCAGCGACGAAGCGAAGATCGGCGGAATCACATTGGCGGTATTGATCTTGAGCGGCAGATGGCTTTTGTCGGCCTGCATCATTCCCCGCGCCGTCTGGCGTTTCGGATATTGGATGAGGACACGACGCTGGGCGCGCTCCATGAAGACGATGCCCGCAACCAGGGCGATCACGCCGATTACCACCGCGACGATGAACATCGCCGAGATCGATCCGGTGCGGCCGCCCTCGAACAGGTTGGCGAGCGCGGTCGGCAGTTGCGAGACGATGCCCGCCATGATGATCAGCGAGACACCGTTGCCGATACCGCGGCTGGTGATCTGTTCGCCCAGCCACATCAGAAACATCGTACCGCCGACCAACGAGATCACCGTCGTCGCCCGGAAGAGATAGGGGTCGATGACCACCGCTTCCATTCCCGCGCTGCTACCCCAGCTTTCGAGGCCGACGGCGATGAAATAGCCCTGGATAGCGGTCAGGAGCACGGTGCCGTAGCGCGTATATTGGTTGAGCTTCTTGCGTCCGCTCTCGCCTTCCTTCTTGATCGCCCCCAGCGTCGGCGACAGCGAGGTCGCGAGCTGCACCACGATCGAGGCTGTGATATAGGGCATGACGCCCAACGCGATCAGCGACATGCGGGTCAGCGCGCCGCCCGAGAAGGCGTTGAAGAAATCGAGCACGCCGCCGCGCGTCGTGTTGAAAAGCGTCTGAAGCGCGCGCGGGTCGAGACCGGGCAGCGGCACATGGCTCAGCAGGCGGAAGACGATCAGAGCGCCCAGCGTGAACCAGATGCGCTTCTTTAGCTCGGTTGCCCTCGCGAACTGGCTCAGGCTGATGTTGGCGGCCATTTGTTCGGCTGCGGATGCCATTGTGTTCTCTGACCCCGAAAAAAGAACGGCGGGGGAACCTGGTTGGTCCCGCCGCCGCCTCATATAATATGCGCGTCCGGCTTGTCTAAGCCGAAAGCGATGAGCGGCGTCAGGCCTTGGCCGCGGCCTTCTTGGCGTCCTTGTCGGCAGCGCGGGCCTTCTGGACGGTGCGGTGCTTGGCCTTGGCCTTGTCGGCGGCAGCGACCACCTCGATCACCTCGACCGCCCCCCCGGCCTTCTCGATAGCGGCCCGGGCGCCCGCCGAGATCCCGGCGACCTTGAACGAAAGCTTGGCCGAAAGCTCGCCCTTGCCGAGGATGCGAACGCCGTCCTTGCCACCCCGCGCCACGCCCGCCGCTTTCAGCACGGCGTGATCGATAACGCCACTGACGTCGAGCTTGCCGCTGTCCACGAGCTTCTGGATCGCACCGATGTTCACCTCGGCATAATCCTTGGCGAAGATGTTGTTGAAACCACGCTTCGGGATCCGCATGTGGAGCGGCATCTGGCCGCCCTCGAAACCGTGGATCGAAACGCCTGAACGGCTGGTCTGGCCCTTTTGGCCGCGACCGGCGGTCTTGCCAAGTCCGGAGCCGATGCCACGGCCCACACGTACCCGGCCCTTGCGCGCGCCGGGATTGTCACGAAGTTCGTTGAGCTTCATCGTTTGCACTCGCTTTCGCTATGTTCGCGCCGGGGAGGCTCTTGCTCCCCAATCAGAGGGAATGGCCGAAACTTATGCCTCGTCCACCTTCACCATATGCTGCACCTTGCGGATCATTCCCCGCACTTCAGGGGTGTCCCGAAGCTCGCGGGTGCGGTGCATCTTGTTGAGCCCCAGGCCGATCAGCGTTGCGCGCTGGTCGGCGGTGCGGCGGATCGGCGAACCGGTCTGCGTCACCTTCAGGGTTTTGCCGCTGGCCATCTATCTTACTCCGTGATCGCCGCCGCTTCGGCCTCGGCAACCGGGGCGGAAGCACCGCCACGACCCAGCAGGTCGGCGATCTTCTTGCCACGGCGTTGCGATACCGACTTCGGCGAAGTCTGTTCGGCGAGCGCCTCGAAGGTCGCCCGGATCATGTTGTAGGGGTTGGACGTGCCGACCGACTTCGTCACCACGTCATGGACGCCCAGGCTCTCGAAGATAGCGCGCATCGGGCCGCCCGCAATGATGCCGGTGCCCGGAGGCGCCGTGCGGACTGTCACGCGGCCCGCACCGAAATGGCCCTTGCCGTCATGGTGAAGAGTGCGGCCCTCGCGCAACGGCACGCGGACCATCGCCTTCTTGGCGGCGGCGGTCGCCTTCGAGATTGCCTCCGGCACCTCGCGCGCCTTGCCATGACCGAAGCCGGCGCGGCCCTTGCCGTCGCCTACGACGACGAGCGCAGCGAAGCCGAAGCGCTTACCACCCTTCACGGTTTTTGAGACGCGGTTGATGTGGACGAGCTTCTCGATCAGTTCTTCGCCCTGATCTTCGCCACCCTTGTTACGGTCGTCGCGGCGACCACGATTGCCGTCGCGGCCCCGGCCGCCCCGGTCCCCGCCGCCACGTCCACGGCCGCCACGCGCGCCACGACGTTCGCCCTGGCCTTCGGCGCCGGGAATGGCGCCCGCCGGAGCGCCCGCCTGAATTTCGGTTTCGTCAGCCATTTAGAACTCCAATCCGCCTTCGCGGGCCGCATCGGCCAGCGCCTTGACGCGGCCATGGAAAAGGAAGCCGCCACGATCGAAAACGACCGAGGTGACGCCGGCCTTCTTGGCCCGCTCGGCAACCGCCTTGCCGACCGAGGCCGCCGCCTCGGCGGTGGCGCCGGTCTTGCCCTTCAGCTCCTTGTCCAGGGTCGAAGCCGAGGCGACCGTACGGCCGGCCTCGTCGTCGATGATCTGGGCATAGATGTGACGGCCTGAACGGTGCACCGAAAGCCGTGGGCGCATGCCACCCTTGGCGCGAAGCGCCGTACGAACGCGCCGACGGCGCTTGTCGAAGAGAGAGAGACCCTTGCTCATTACTTCTTCTTCCCTTCCTTGCGGAAGATATACTCGCCGGCATATTTGATGCCCTTGCCCTTATAGGGCTCAGGCTTGCGCCAGCGACGGATTTCGGCCGCAACTTGACCGACCTTCTGCTTGTCGATCCCCGAAATCTGGACGGTCGTCTGATCCGGCGTCGCGATCGTGATGCCCTCGGGGATCATGAAATCCACATCGTGACTGTAGCCGAGCTGCAGCTTCAGATTCTTGCCCTGGACATTGGCGCGATAGCCGACGCCGGTGATCTGAAGGGTCTTTGAATAGCCTTCGGTCACGCCGGTGATCAGATTCTGCACCAATGTACGCTGCATGCCCCAGAAGGAGCGCGCACGCTTCGTGTCGTTGGTCGGCTGGACCGAGATCGAACCGTCCTCGACCGCATAGCTGACCTCGTCCGCCAGCGACATCGAGAGCGTGCCCTTCGGGCCCTTGACCGAAAGCGTCTTGCCCTCGATCGCGGCGGTTACGCCTGCCGGCACCGGGACCGGCTTCTTACCGATGCGGCTCATCAGAAGACCTCCGCGAGAACCTCGCCGCCGACATTCTGCTCGCGCGCTTCCGCGTCGGAGAGAACACCCTTTGGCGTCGAGACGATGGTGATGCCCAGGCCATTACGGACGCGCGGCAGTTCCTTCGAACCGGAATAGACGCGGCGGCCGGGCTTGGACACGCGGGCGACGTGCTGGATAGCAGGCTGCCCTTCGAAATATTTGAGCTCGATGCGCAGGCCGTTATGGCCGGCGACTTCTTCCTCGCTATAGCCACGAATATAGCCTTCGCGCTGAAGAACGTCGAGCACGCGGGCGCGCAGCTTGGACGCGGGAGAAATCACGCTGTCCTTGCGGGCGCGCTGCCCGTTGCGGATGCGGGTGAGCAGATCACCCAAAGGATCGGTCAGAGCCATCTTCTTGGTTCCTTACCAGCTCGACTTGGTGACGCCGGGGATCAGGCCTTTGTTGGCCAACTCCCGGAGCTGCACACGGCAAAGCCGGAACTTGCGATAATAAGCGCGGGGACGGCCCGTCACCTCACAACGGTTGCGCACGCGGGTCGGATTGCCGTTGCGCGGGATTTCGGCAAGGCGGAGCCGCGCGATCAGCCGCTCCGTCTCGTCCTTGCTCTCATCGTTCGCGATCGCCTTCAGACGCGCATATTTGCCCGCATAAGCCTTCACCAGCTTCTTGCGACGCTCGTTCTTGTTGATCGAACTCAGTTTCGCCATGACTTAAGTTCTTCCTCTATCGAGCAGACCGCTCACGCGGCCTGCTTCTGATCCTCTGATTCCGCCGGGAAGGGGAAGCCGAACAGGCGCAGCAGCTCGCGCGCCTCATCGTCGGTCTTCGCCGTCGTGGCGATGATGACGTCCATGCCGCGGATCTTGTCCACCGAGTCATAGCTGATCTCCGGAAAGATCAGCTGTTCCTTCAGGCCCGTGGCATAATTGCCGCGACCGTCGAACGACTTAGGGTTCAAGCCACGGAAGTCGCGAACGCGCGGGAGCGCGATCGTGACGAAACGGTCCAGGAACTCGTACATGCGTTCGCGGCGAAGCGTAACCTTCGCGCCGATCGGCATGCCCTCGCGCAGCTTGAACTGTGCGATCGACTTCTTGGCCTTCGTGATCACGGCCTTCTGACCGGCGATCTTGGTCATTTCCGAAGCAGCCTGCTCGACACGCTTCTTGTCCTGGGTGGCCTCGCCGACGCCCATGTTGAGGACGATCTTGGTGATCTTCGGCACTTCCATCCGGTTCTTGTAACCGAACTTCTCGGTCATCGCCTTGACGATCGTGTCGTCATAGAGCTTCCGGAAGCGCGGGGTGTAGGCGTCAGCCATTGATGGTCTCCCCGGTCTTGACCGCGATGCGGACTTTCTTGCCGTCCTTGACCTCGAAACGCACGCGGCTCGGCTTGCCGTCGGCGGTCGCGATCGCGACCTTCGAGACATGCAGCGGCGCTTCGACGCGCTCGAGGCCGCCCTGCGGGTTTGCCTGGGTCGGCTTGCGGTGGCGGGTCGCGACGTTGACGCCGGATACGATCACCTTGCCGTCCTTCGGCAGCGACTTGGTGACTTCACCGGTCTTGCCCTTGTCCTTGCCGGACAGGACGACGACGCGGTCACCCTTCTTGATCTTCAGCGCGGACATTTCACAGCACCTCAGGCGCGAGCGAGATGATCTTCATGTGGTTCTTGGCACGGAGCTCGCGGACCACCGGACCGAAGATACGGGTGCCGATCGGCTCGCCGCTGTTCTTGTTGATCAGCACCGCCGCATTGGTGTCGAAGCGGATGGTCGAGCCGTCCGGACGATGAATGTCCTTGGCCGTGCGCACGATCACCGCCCGGTGAACGTCGCCCTTCTTGACCTTCCCGCGTGGCGCCGCTTCCTTGATCGAGACGACGATGACGTCGCCCACGGTCGCGAAACGACGCTTCGAGCCACCGAGCACCTTGATGCACTGCACCCTCTTGGCGCCGCTGTTGTCGGCGACGTCGAGGTTCGTCTGCATCTGGATCATTGTTCAGACCCTTCCACTAATCAGGCGTGGTTCGGCGTCGCGTGGGTATTCACCCGCTCGATCACCTTCCACGTCTTGAGCTTCGAAATCGGCGCGGTCTCTTCGATCCGCACCGTCTCACCCTCGCGATACTCGTTGGTCTCGTCATGGGCGTGATACTTCTTCGACCGCTTGATGATCTTGCCGTACATCGCGTGCTTCACGCGACGTTCGACCTTCACCACGACGGTCTTGTCGGTCTTGTCGGAGACCACCGTTCCGGTCAGCACGCGCTTCGGCATGGCTGGGCCTCCTTACTTCGCGGCCGCAGCGGCGCGCTGCGTCTGCAGGGTCTTGATCTGCGCGATGGTCCGACGGACCTCCCGCACGCGGCTAGGCTTCTCGAGCTGGTTGGTCGCAGCCTGGAAGCGCAGGTTGAACTGCTCGCGCTTCAACTCGCCCAGGTCCTGGGAAAGCTGATCGTCGGTCTTGACAGTGAGATCGGCAATCTTGGCCATCTTATGCGTCCTCGTAGATCGACTCGCCGAAGCGAGCGACGACCTTGGTCTTGATCGGCAGCTTTTCCATCGCGCGCTCGAAGGCGACGCGCGCGAGCGGGCCGGACACCCCGTCCAGCTCGAACAGAATACGGCCGGGCTTGACGCGGGCGGCCCAGAATTCGGGCGAACCCTTGCCCGAGCCCATGCGGACCTCGGCCGGCTTCGACGACACCGGAACGTCCGGGAACACGCGAATCCACAAGCGACCCTGGCGCTTGATGTGGCGCGTGATCGCGCGGCGGGCCGCCTCGATCTGGCGGGCGGTGATCCGATCCGGTTCCAGCGCCTTGAGGCCGAACGCGCCGAAATTCAACGTCGCGCCGCCGGGGGCGTTGCCATGGATACGGCCCTTATGGGCCTTGCGGAACTTAGTGCGCTTTGGTTGCAGCATTTTCTATCGCCTTCTGACACCGATTGTCCGGTCGATCAGGCGACGCTGATAAGGGGAGCCCCCTTATCGCGCCGGCCGGACCCCCGACGTCTGAGCTTCCATCATCAGCCGATCCTGGGCCATCGGATCATGGCCAAGGATCTCACCCTTGAAGATCCAGACCTTGATCCCGCACACGCCATAGGCGGTGTGGGCTTCGGCTTCGGCGTAATCGACATTGGCGCGCAGCGTGTGCAGCGGCACACGACCTTCGCGATACCACTCGGTCCGCGCGATCTCCGCGCCGCCAAGGCGGCCGGCGCAAGTGATACGAATGCCCTCCGCGCCGAGACGCAACGCCGACTGCACTGCGCGCTTCATTGCCCGGCGGAATGCGATCCGGCGCTCGAGCTGATCGGCGACGCCTTGCGCCACCAGCTTCGAATCGATCTCGGGCTTGCGGATTTCCACGATGTTCAGCGAGACTTCCGAGGAGGTCATCTTGCCGAGCGCGCGGCGCAGTTTCTCGATGTCCGCGCCCTTCTTACCGATGATCACGCCCGGGCGCGCGGCATAGACCGAAATGCGGCACAGCTTCGCCGGACGCTCGATCACGACCTTCGAGATCGCGGCCTGCGGGATCGCCTTCATGATGTGCTTGCGGATCTTGAGGTCCTCAAGCAGCAGGCGGCCATAGTCGGCGCCATCGGCATACCAGCGGCTGTCCCAGGTGCGATTGATCTGCAACCGCATACCGATCGGGTTGGATTTCTGACCCATGTTATTCAGCCTCTTCCTGCTGCTCGCGCACGACGACACGGAGACGCGCGAACGGCTTGATGATGCGGGTCGACTTGCCGCGTCCGCGGGTGGCGAAGCGCTTCATGACGATCGACTTGCCAACCGAAGCTTCCTTCACGACGAGCGCGTCGACGTCGAGATTATGGTTGTTTTCGGCGTTGGCGATCGCCGAGGCGAGCACTTTTCGCACGTCAACCGCCATCGCCTTCTTCGAGAAGGAGAGGATATTGAGCGCGTCGCCGGCCTTCTTGCCACGGATCAGGCCCGCGACCAGGTTAAGCTTATACGGGCTGCCGCGAACGGTGGTGGCGACCGCAAGGGCCTCCTTGTCACCGACGCGACGCGGGGCTGCTGGCTTTGACATCAGCGCTTACCCTTCTTGTCGGCATGACCGGGGAAGTATCGCGTCGGCGCGAACTCGCCCAGCTTGTGACCGACCATGTCCTCGTTGACCGAGACCGGCACGAACTTGCGTCCGTTGTAGACGTTGAACGTCAGGCCGACGAACTGCGGCAAAATGGTCGAGCGACGCGACCAGGTCTTGATCGGAGCGCGCGCGCCACTGTCCTGAGCGCCTTCCGCCTTCCGCAGAAGGTGGAGATCGACGAACGGACCTTTCCAGATGGAACGGGCCATGGATTACCTCTTCTTCTTCGCGTGGCGCGAACGGATGATGAACTTGTCGGTCGCCTTGTTGTGGCGGGTCCGCGCGCCCTTGGTCGGCTTGCCCCACGGAGTGACCGGATGACGGCCGCCCGAGGTCCGGCCTTCGCCACCGCCGTGCGGGTGATCGACCGGGTTCTTGGCGACGCCGCGGGTCAGCGGGCGCTTGCCGAGCCAGCGGTTGCGGCCGGCCTTGGCGAGGTTCTGGTTCGCGTTGTCCGGGTTCGACACCGCACCGACCGTGCACATGCAGTCCGACCGGATGTAGCGCTGCTCGCCCGAATTGAGCCGAACCATCACCATGCCCTTGTCGCGGCCGACGATCTGCACATAGGTGCCCGCGGCGCGCGCTATCTGACCGCCCTTGCCGGGCTTCATCTCGACATTGTGGACGATCGTGCCGACCGGCGCCTGGCCGATTTCCATCGCGTTGCCCGGCTTGGTGTCGGTCTTCTTGCCGGCGACGATCGCGTCACCGACGGCAAGCCGCTGCGGCGCGATGACATAGGCAAGCTCGCCGTCTTCATACTTCACCAAAGCGATGAAGGCGGAGCGGTTCGGATCATATTCAAGGCGCTCGACGGTCGCGGGCTGATCCCATTTGCGGCGCTTGAAATCGATGATGCGATATTTCTGCTTGTGGCCACCGGCGATGCCGCGCGCCGTGGCGTGGCCCTGGTTGTTGCGGCCGCCCGACTTGCGCTTGCCTTCCGTCAGCGCCTTGACCGGCTTGCCTTTGTGCAGGGCCGATTTGTCGACCAGAATCAGGCCGCGGCGGGCCGGGCTCGTCGGATTATAATGCTTGAGCGCCATGGCGTCAGATTCCCGTCGTCACGTCGATCGACTGGCCAGCGGCCAGCGTCACGATCGCTTTCTTCACGTCGGAGCGCTTGTAGGGCGTGCCCTTCCAGCGCTTCGTCTTGCCCTTGGAGACGATCGTGTTCACGCCCGTCACCGTGACGTTGAACAGCGCCTCGACCGCGGCCTTGATCTCAGGCTTGCTGGCATCGCCGGCAACCTGGAACACGACGGCGTTATGCTCGGAGAGCAAGGTCGTCTTCTCAGTGATGTGGGGCTTGAGCACCACGTCATAGTGGCGGTTCTCAACCGCCGCCTGCTGCTTCTTAGCCATTGAAGCGCGCCTCCAGCTTTTCGACCGCGGCGCGCGTCAGCACCAGCGTTTCATGCTTCAGAATGTCGTAGACGTTGGCGCCGACGGCTGGGAGCACGTTGAGCTTCGGAATGTTCGAAGACGCCAGCGCGAAACCATTGTCGACCAGATCGCCATCGATCACGAGCGTAGTGTTGCCGAAGCCGAGCTTGCCGATCTGCGCGAGCAGCGACTTGGTCTTCGATTCCTTGACGGCCAGCGTGTCGAGGATCAGCAGCTTGCCGTCCTTGGCCTTGGCCGAAAGCGCCATCTTGAGACCGAGCGCGCGGACCTTCTTGTTCAGCGACGGATTGAAGTCGCGAACGCGAGGCCCATGCGCCTTGCCGCCGCCGATGAAGATCGGCGCACGGCGATCACCGTGACGAGCCGTGCCGCCGCCCTTCTGGCGACCGAACTTCTTGCCGGAACGGGCGACGTCCGAGCGCTCGCGGGCGGCGCGGGCGGTGCCGCGGCGCTTCTCAAGCTGCCAGGTGACGACGCGATGCAGGATATCGGCCCGCGGCTCCACCGCAAAGATTTCGTCGTTGAGCTCGATGTCGCCGGATGCGCCAGCATCGAGGGTCTGAACCTTGACCTTCATGATCAGCCCTCCTGGCCTTCGGTGGCCTCGGGAGCCGCGGCGACTTCCGCAGGCGTCTCGGCAGGCGCGTTGTTGTTGCTCGCCACCGACTTCAGGCCGGCCGGAAACGGCGCGTCCTTGGGGGCAGCGATCTTGACCGAGTCCTTCACCAGCAGCCAGCCGCCCTTCGAGCCGGGCACCGAGCCCTTGACGAAAAGCAGGCCACGCTCGGCGTCGGTCTGAACGATCTCGAGATTCTGTTGGGTGCGCGCCTTGTCGCCCATGTGGCCCGCCATCTTCTTGTTCTTGAAGACGCGGCCCGGATCCTGGCGGTTACCGGTCGAGCCGAGCGAACGGTGCGAAACCGAGACGCCGTGCGTCGCACGCAGGCCCCCGAAGCCCCAGCGCTTCATGCCGCCTGCGAAACCCTTGCCCTGGGTCGTGCCCTGGATGTCGACATATTGGCCCGCGACATAATGATCGGCGGAGATTTCCGCGCCGACATCGAGCAAGCCGTCTTCCGTCACGCGGAACTCGGCGACGAACGCCTTCGGTTCCACTTGCGCCTTGCCGAAATGGCCGCGCTCGGGCTTGTTGAGATTCTTCGGCTTGGCCGAGCCGGCTCCGAGCTGGACCGCGACATAGCCGTCACGATCCTGTTCGCGGCGGGCCACGACCTGGACGTTCTCCAGCGCCAGGACGGTCACCGGCACATGCCGGCCATCATCCTGGAACAGGCGGGTCATCCCCATCTTCCTAGCGATCACGCCAGTGCGCATGATCCGTTCCTTCCAACAGAGGCTCGCGTTATCGGCGAGCGTGCCAACGAAAAAAGCTCCGGTCTGAACCGAAGCTTCCAGCCCAATGCATGACAGCCCCCGCCTGGGCTCGGTTTTTCCGCATTACTGCGAAAAGGCGGGGACCAAGGCACCGGCTAGGCCGGTCGGTATCCCTTATCCTTCCCGTCGCTTCTCGATCACGCCAGATAACCCTGGAGGGAGAGAAATGACGAGCGCGGGACCGATTCGATCCCGCGCGGAGCCGGCCTCTTAGGCCAGTTTGATCTCGACATCAACACCTGCTGCGAGATCGAGCTTCATCAGCGCATCGACCGTCTGCGGGGTAGGCTGCACGATGTCCAGCAGCCGCTTGTAGGTGCGGACCTCGAACTGCTCACGCGACTTCTTGTCGATGTGCGGACCGCGGTTCACGGTGAACTTCTCGATGCGGGTCGGCAACGGGATCGGACCACGGATCAGCGCGCCGGTACGGCGGGCGGTGTCTGCGATGTCGCCGGTGGCCTGATCGAGCACGCGGTGATCAAAAGCCTTCAGGCGAATACGGATATTCTGCGTTTCCATGTCGTCCTACACCGATGCGAAAGAGCCGGGCGGTGTTTCCACCGCTTCGATAAAAGCGAACCGGCCAACCCCCGAAGGAGCCGGCCGGCTCGTAAGCACGCGTCTATATTACTTCGAGATCGAACTGACAACCCCGGCGCCGACGGTGCGACCACCTTCACGGATCGAGAAGCGCAGGCCCTCTTCCATGGCGATCGGCGCGATCAGCTTGACGCCCAGCTGGACGTTATCGCCGGGCATCACCATCTCGGTGCCCTCGGGCAGCTCGACGGTACCCGTCACATCAGTCGTCCGGAAATAGAATTGCGGACGATAATTGGCGAAGAACGGCGTGTGGCGGCCACCCTCTTCCTTCGAAAGGACATAGACCTCCGAAGAAAAATCGGTGTGCGGCTTGATCGAGCCCGGCTTGCAGAGAACCTGGCCACGCTCGACCTCGTCGCGGCCAACGCCTCGGATCAGCGCGCCGATGTTGTCGCCTGCCTGGCCGCTGTCGAGCAGCTTACGGAACATCTCGACGCCGGTGACGGTGGTCTTGCGGGTGTCCTTCAGACCAACAATCTCGACTTCTTCGCCGACCTTGACCGTGCCGGTTTCGACACGGCCGGTGACGACGGTGCCGCGGCCCGAGATCGAGAAGACGTCTTCGATCGGCATCAGGAACGGCTTGTCGAGCGGACGCTCCGGCTGCGGGATATATTCGTCGACCGCCGCCATCAGCTTGAGGACGGCCTGCTTGCCGATCTCGTCGTTGGTGCCGTCGAGCGCCTTGACCGCAGAACCCTGGATGACGGGGATGTCGTCGCCGGGGAAGTCATAGGACGAGAGCAGCTCACGAATCTCCAGCTCGACGAGTTCGAGGATCTCGGCGTCGTCGACCAGGTCGACCTTGTTCATGAAGACGACGAGGGCGGGCACGCCGACCTGACGGGCGAGCAGGATGTGCTCGCGGGTCTGCGGCATCGGGCCGTCGGTTGCCGACACGACCAGGATACCGCCGTCCATCTGCGCGGCGCCGGTGATCATGTTCTTCACATAATCGGCGTGGCCGGGACAGTCGACGTGCGCATAGTGACGCTTCTCGGTCTCATATTCGACGTGGGCGGTCGAGATGGTGATGCCGCGCTCGCGCTCTTCCGGAGCCTTGTCGATATTCGCATAGTCGACGAAGGTCGCGCCGCCGGTTTCGGCGAGAACCTTGGTGATGGCGGCCGTGAGCGACGTCTTGCCATGGTCGACGTGGCCGATCGTGCCGATGTTGCAGTGCGGCTTGGTCCGCTCAAACTTAGCCTTAGCCATTTTTTGCCTCTTCTCTTCGAATCAATTGCCGGACGCGCCGCCCGATGCGGACGCGCCCATAACCACTAATTTGCGATTACGCCAGCTTTGCCTTGACCTCTTCGGCCACGTTCGCCGGCACTTCTTCATAATGCGAGAACTGCATCGTGTACTGCGCCCGACCCTGGGTGAACGAGCGGAGCTGGTTCACATAGCCGAACATATTGGCCAGCGGAACGATCGCCTCGACAACCTGGGCGTTGCCGCGGCTATCGGTGCCCTGAATCTGGCCACGGCGGCTGTTCATATCGCCGATGACGTCCCCCAGATAATCCTCAGGCGTGACGACCTCCACCTTCATGATCGGCTCCAGCAGCTTGATGCCGGCCTTCTGGGCGGCCTCGCGCATGCCGCCGCGCCCGGTGATTTCGAAGGCCAGCGCGGAGGAGTCGACGTCGTGATAGGCGCCGTCATACAACGTCGCGGTGAAATCGATGATCGGGAAGCCGATCAGCGAGCCGGTCGCGGCGATTTCGCGGATGCCCTTTTCGACCGAGGGGATATACTCCTTGGGAATATTGCCGCCCTTGACCTCATCCTTGAAGATGACGCCCTGGCCGCGTTCGCCCGGTTCGACGGTAAATTTGATGCGACCGAACTGGCCCGAGCCGCCCGACTGCTTCTTATGCGTATAGTCGACATCGACCTTGCGGGCGATCGACTCGCGATACGCCACCTGCGGCGCACCGATGTTCGCCTCGACCTTAAACTCGCGCTTCATGCGGTCGACGAGGATCTCCAGATGGAGTTCGCCCATTCCCTTGATGATCGTCTGGCCCGATTCGGCATCCGAGGAGACGCGGAACGACGGATCCTCGCGGGCAAGGCGATTCAGCGCGATGCCCATCTTCTCCTGGTCGGCCTTCGTCTTCGGCTCCACCGACAGTTCGATGACCGGCTCCGGGAACTCCATGCGCTCCAGGATGATCGGCGCGTTCTGCGCACAGAGCGTGTCGCCGGTCGTCGTGTCCTTGAGCCCGGCCAGAGCGACGATGTCGCCGGCATAAGCCTCCTGGATGTCCTCACGGCTGTTGGCATGCATCAGCAGCATGCGGCCGATCTTTTCCTTCTTGTCCTTCACCGAGTTCAGAACGGTGGTGGCAGCGTCCATCTTGCCTGAATAGATCCGGGCGAATGTGAGCGTGCCGACGAAGGGGTCGTTCATGATCTTGAATGCCAGCGCGGACATCGGCGCTTCGTCTGACGCCGGCCGCGTATCCTGGGTCTCGCCGTCCAGCTTCAGGCCCTCGACCGGCGGGATGTCGAGCGGGCTCGGCAGATAGTCGACGACCGCGTCGAGCAGCGGCTGGACGCCCTTGTTCTTGAACGCGGAGCCGCACAGCACCGGCACGAACGAGAAGTTGAGGGTGCCCTTGCGGATCAGCTTCTTCAGCGTCGCGGCATCAGGCTCGGTGCCTTCGAGATAGGCCTCCATCACGTCGTCGTCCTGCTCGACCGCCATCTCGATCAGCTCGGAACGCGCCGCAGCGGCTTTGTCGGCCAGCTCGGCCGGGATGTCCTGATATTCGAACTTCGCGCCCAGGCTCTCCTCGAGCCAGATGATCGCGCGGTTCTCGACAAGATCGACGAGACCCTTGAAGCCGCCCTCGATGCCGATCGGCAAGTAGAGGACGGCCGGACGCGCGCCGAGACGATCCCGGATCATGTCGACGCACATCTCGAAGTTCGCGCCGGTGCGGTCGAGCTTGTTGACGAAGCACATCCGCGGGACCTTGTACTTCTCGGCCTGCCGCCAAACAGTCTCCGACTGCGGCTCGACGCCGGCGACGCCATCGAAGCATGCGACCGCGCCGTCGAGCACGCGCAGCGAACGCTCGACCTCGATCGTGAAATCGACGTGCCCCGGGGTATCGATGATGTTGATCCGGTGGTCGTCCCAGAAGCAGGTCGTCGCGGCCGACGTGATCGTGATGCCGCGCTCCTGTTCCTGCTCCATCCAGTCCATCGTCGCGGTGCCCTCATGGACCTCGCCGATCTTGTAAGACTTGCCGGTATAATAGAGGATACGCTCGGTCGTCGTCGTCTTGCCGGCATCGATGTGCGCCATGATGCCGATGTTGCGATACTTTTCGAGCGGGTGGCTGCGGGCCATGATCAGAACTCCGATGTCGGGGAGGGAGGCTTCCCTACCCCGACGATAAGGACAGGAATATTACCAGCGGTAATGGCTGAAGGCGCGGTTCGCCTCGGCCATGCGGTGCGTATCTTCGCGCTTCTTCACCGCATTGCCGCGATTGTTGGCGGCGTCCATCAGCTCGCCCGACAGCCGGCCGGCCATCGTGTGCTCGGAACGTGCGCGGGCGGCAGTGATCAGCCAGCGGATCGCCAACGCTTGGCTGCGCTCGGGGCGAACCTCGACCGGAACCTGGTAGGTGGCGCCACCGACGCGGCGGCTGCGGACTTCGATGCCCGGACGGACATTGTTGAGCGCTTCATGAAACACGCCGATGGGCTCGCGCTTGGCGCGGGTTTCGATGGTTTCCAGCGCACCATAGACGATGCCCTCGGCGACGGACTTCTTGCCGTCGAGCATCACGCTGTTCATGAATTTGGAGAGCACTTCATCCCCGAACTTCGGATCGGGAAGGATGATGCGCTTTTCGGGACGACGACGACGGGCCATTTCGATCTACCTCTTACTTCGGACGCTTGGCGCCGTACTTGGAACGGCTCTGCTTGCGATCCTTGACACCCTGGGTGTCGAGCACACCGCGCAGGACATGGTAGCGCACACCCGGAAGGTCGCGCACACGGCCGCCGCGGATCAGGACCACCGAGTGCTCCTGGAGGTTATGGCCTTCGCCCGGAATGTAGCTGATCACTTCGCGGCTGTTGGTCAGGCGGACCTTGGCCACCTTGCGCAGCGCCGAGTTCGGCTTCTTCGGGGTCGTCGTATAGACGCGCGTGCAAACGCCGCGCTTCTGCGGGTTCTTTTCCATCGCAGGGACCTTGGACTTGGCCTTCTGCGGCTCGCGACCCTTGCGGATCAGCTGGTTGATCGTTGGCATGAAGCCCTTCACCTCTAAGAGTTACTTTACCGATGCCCGAATTGCCTTTCCGCCGTCACTTCTCCTGAAGAGACGCCAGACAAACGGAAATGCGCAAAAGCCCCGGCGGTCGATCCCGACCCCCCGGGCCATCACTTGCATCAGCAATGTTCAAGCTCACTCGCGGCCGGACGAACCGGCCCCGAACGAACGCGCGCCTATAGAGAAGGAGTCGGTGCGGGTCAACCGCCGCAGCGCCTCAGATGACGGCGATGGTCTCTGACCGCGCCCAGCCCAGATAATCCGCGGAACCGCCGGCGACCGGCAGCACGACCAACTCCGGCAGCGTATAGCTGTGCAGGGCCTTCACCCGCGTCTCGACGGCATCGGCCAGCGCGGCGCGGGTCTTGATGTGGACGACATGCTCCGGCGCGCGCTCCACCGCGCCTTGCCAGCGATAGACGCTGGTCGCCGGCATGATCTGCACGCAGGCAGCGAGCCGCTCCTCGACCAGGACCGCGGCGATCCGGTCGGCCTCCTCGAGTGAACCGCAACTCGTGATGATGACGATCATCTTCCACTCCCTGAGATAATCGGAAGCCTGTCGGCATATCCCGCACGTCTCCGATGGCCAAATGTTCCAGGCAGGCCGAAAGGGAATTTTATTCCAGACTTGGATCAACCGCCTGGAGACGGGCGTTTTCTCGGCAGCGTTCTGGAGGTTGCCATGTTGTGTACCGGCAATGACGATCGCGCGGTGCGCCCGCTGTCCAGCGCCGCCTTCAGGCGGCGAGGAAGGTCTGCCGGCTTCAGGCGGTTGGCGGCGGCTCTGCCGCTCATGGCGGTGCTGGTATTCACGTTCAATGGATCGGCGCCAGCCGAGACAAGCCACGGGGAGACGGCCGAGGCTATCCAGGAAGGACGCTGGTCGCAAAGCAACGCGCATTCGCTGATCGAGGCGATCGCCATGTCCGCCGAGGAAGGGCTGGAGCCGGACGACTATGATTTGGCCGCCCTTCGCGCTGCGGTCGAGAAAGGAGTGGAGGGAGCGGAGTTCGACCGGCTCGCTGACCGCGTTGCGCTCCGACTTGCGCGGGATTACGCGGTCGGCCGCGTTAGTGATCGCGAAGCGCTCGATTGGCACATTCCGAACGCCATCGATGAAGTACGCCTTGCAAAGGAACTCGACGATGCCCTGAAACGTGGCGAAGTTCGAAGCTGGCTCGCCGGCCTGCTTCCCAAAAGCGAACAATATGGCGCGTTGAAGATCGCCTATGCTCGCGCGCCCGATCAGGCCTCACGTGACCTGATCCGCGCCAATCTCGAACGCTGGCGCTGGCTCCCGCGGGAGCTTGGCGATCGTTATCTCTACGTCAACGTGCCGAGCTACCGCCTGGCCGTCGTCGAAGGCGGTATCGAAACGGCAAGCTATAATGTCGTTGTCGGCGCGCCAAAGACCCCTACCCCGCAATTGGCGTTGAGGGCGCAGTCGATCGTCGTCAATCCCAGCTGGATTCTTCCGCCGAGCGTGCTCATGGAAGGGGGGTGGCAGGGGCGCGGCTATGAAGTTCGCCGGCGCGCCGATGGAAGCCTGATGGTTCGCCAGCCGCCCGGTCCGCGCAACGCCCTCGGCCGGATCAAGATCGACATGCCCAATGCGCATGCGATCTACCTTCACGACACACCGCACAAGTCGGCCTTCTCCCGGCATGACCGGGCGCTGAGCCATGGCTGCATCCGTGTTCAGGACATTGAGGATCTCGCCACCAGCTTGAGTGACAGCATGGCCATCGAGGACGCGCTGTCCGATCCGACGAAAACCCTGACCCTGCAGCTTCAGCGCAGCGTGCCCGTCTACCTCGTCTATTTCACCGCCGAAGCCGGTGCCGACGGGTCGGTGCGCTTCCTCGGCGATCCCTATGACCGCGACGGGGCGCTCCTACGCCAACTGGGCGGCCGCGGCGCAGGGTCAATGCTGATGGCAGCGCGGTAGCGCCCCGCTCACGCGGCTCTATTTCGCGGCCTCGCTCCGACGAACCGTGCGCCATTCAGGTCCGATGGTGACCGCGGCCGGAACAATCACCGAGTCAATAAATGAAATGAAAGCTCTATTCCGCTATAGGACGCTTCACGTAAACGGCTAAGCGGGTGGGGTTTTGGAAGAGTTGATTAAAATGCCGGTCAGCCGGCGCGGATTGCTGGGTGCGGGGATCTTGGGAGGTTTGGGGCTGGCTGCGGGCAATGCGGCTATCGCGGCTCCCGTACAATCTGCTCGCCTCCGCCCCGAAGTGCGCGCTCGCGCGCTCGCCGCGCTCGATCGGCACTCGGATCGGGTGAAGGCTCGTGATCTCATCGGCATTTGCGACTTCGACGATCCGTCCTCGAAGCCGCGCTTCCATCTTCTCGATACCGCATCCGGTCGTGTCGAAAGCCTGCTGGTCGCCCACGGTCGCGGTTCCGATCCGGCCCATACAGGTTGGCTGCAACGTTTCTCCAACGCGATGGGCTCCGCCGCGTCGTCCAGCGGCGCCTATGTGACCGCCGAGGAATATTTCGGCCAGCACGGACGGTCGCGCCGGATCGATGGCCTTGAATCGACGAATAGCAACGCCCGTGCACGCGCTGTCGTTATCCACGGCGCCTGGTATGCGGAGCGGCAGATGATCGCGCAACATGGGAAACTGGGGCGTTCGGAAGGCTGCTTCGCTTTCGGCACGAACGACCTCGCTTATGTCATGGCGCGGCTGGGGCCCGGGCGTCTGATCTACGCGGACAAGGTCGACCGTGCCTGAAATGAGTCGAACCGCGCGGCAGGGGGTGTCATCCCGCTTGCCTCCTTCAAGAAAAATGCTTTAGATTCAACCCTGTTCAGTCGACAATAAAGGGGGACTGGATAGGTGTTCGCTTCGGCCATTGCCCGATATCTGGCGTGCTTGTCGCTGGCGCTGGTTCTTTCGCCCATTCCAGCGACGGCGTTGTCCGCTGCCAGCCCGCTCGGCGCGCCGCGCTTCGCTGCCGTGCTGATGGACGCCGATTCCGGTGAGATACTCTTCGCCGAGCAGCCGACAGCGATCCGGCACCCCGCCTCCATTACCAAGGTAATGACGCTTTATCTGGCGTTTGACGCGCTCGATTCGGGCCGGCTCCGGCCCGATGACCGCGTCGTGATGTCGCCTCATGCTGTCAGCCAGAAGCCGTCTCGGCTCGGCTTGGGCGTCGGCCAGTCGCTGTCGGTCGAGGAAGCCATCAACATCATCGCGGTTAAGTCGGCCAATGACGTCGCCGTGGCGCTCGCTGAGAAATTGGGAGGTACGGAAGCCAATTTCGCGCAGATGATGACCAGCAAAGCGCGCCAGCTCGGCATGAAGCAGACGGTCTTCGCCAATGCCAGCGGCCTGCCCGACCCGGCGCATTTCTCTTCCGCGCAGGACATCGCCATTCTCTCGGCGGCAATGATCCGTAATCATCCAACGCAATATGCGTGCTTCGCCGAACAGAGCTACAGCTTCGGCCGCCTCCGGATGGCGAACCATAATCGGTTGCTTGGCGCTGTCGACGGCCTCGACGGGATAAAGACCGGCTTCACCAATGACAGCGGTTTCACCCTGACCGCGTCGGCCAAGCGGAACGGCCGGCGCCTGATCGCCGTCGTTCTCGGATCACCGTCGGGCTGGCAGCGCAATCGTGACATAACATCGCTGCTCAACGCCGGCTTCACCGCGCTGGAGATCCGGAAGGCCGGGGGCAACGAGGACATGCACGCGCTGCTGGCAAGCTCTGGCTTCGCGCTCAATCGCAGCTTGCGTACCGCACCGGCGATAACGGTCCTGGAGGTCGAGGAAGGCGACGGCGAATAGAGCAACGCTGGACACCGCTCCTGACACTTGAAGTCCCTCCACAAGAGAGGGCGGGCTTCGCCATCCGCCGGAGGGCTCCCGGCGCCGGGCAAGGCCATATCGGGAGGCAAAATTGGGACGGGTTCGCCCGTCCTCTTTATTGTGGGCTACTGACGGGACTGGAGGAGCGCGCGCGAAGCTTCAGCGTGGACGACGCGGAACCTCACATATGCAGCGTGCGCCCAAAGGCCGCGAGCACGCTCTCATGCATCGCCTCGCTGATCGTCGGGTGCGGGAAAACCGTACCCATCAGCTCGGCCTCGGTGGTTTCCAGTGTCTTGCCGATTACATATCCCTGGATCATCTCGGTCACCTCGGCGCCCACCATATGCGCTCCGAGCAGTTCACCAGTCGCTTCATCGAACACCGTCTTCACGAAACCCTCCGGCTCGCCAAGGGCGATCGCCTTGCCATTGCCGATAAAGGGGAACTTACCGACCCTGATCTTGTAGCCGGCCTCCCTGGCCTTGTCCTCGGTGAGCCCGACCGAAGCGACTTGCGGGCGGCTATAGGTACAGCCTGGGATATTGCGCCGGTCCATCGCGTGCGGATGCTGGCCGGCGATATGCTCCGCCGCAATCACCGCTTCATGCATCGCCTTATGGGCAAGCCAGGGGCCATCGGTCACATCCCCAATCGCGTAGACACCCTCGACATTGGTTCGGCAATATTCGTCGACCTTGATGTGGAAGCGCTTGTCCGGCTCTACGCCGACCTGCTCGAGACCGATATTTTCGACATTGGGCACAATTCCGACGGCGACGATGACGTGGCTGAACTCCTCGACCGTAACCTTGCCGTCCTTATCCTTGATCTCGGCGGTAACGCCGTCCGCACTCGTCTCGATCTTCTTCACGCCCGTAGCCGGCCGAATCTTCATACCCTGCTTGCCGAGGGCTTTGGACATGAAGGCGCTGATCTCCGCGTCCTCGACCGGCAGAATGCGATCAAGCATCTCCACGACTGTCACGTCGGCGCCCATGTCGCTGTAGAAGCTGGCGAACTCGATGCCGATCGCGCCCGATCCGATCACCAGCAGCTTGGTCGGCATTTCACGCGGCGTCATCGCATGGCGATAGGTCCAGATGCGCTCGCCGTCGGCCTTGGCGAAAGGCAGGTCGCGTGCGCGGGCGCCGGTTGCGATGATGATGTTCTTGGCGGAAAGTTCGGCCTTCTGCCCATCCTTGGACACAGTCAGCTTGCCGCCGCCGGTGAGCATGCCATCCCCGAAATGCACCGCGATCTTGTGCTTCTTCATCAGACCGGTCACGCCCTGGTTCAGCTGCTTGGCTACGCCACGCGAGCGTTCGACGACCTTCTGCAGGTCAAAGCCCGGCTGGACAGCGGCGAGGCCGAACGTCTCCGCATGCTTCATATGATGATAGATCTCGGCCGACCGCAACAGCGCCTTGGTCGGGATGCAGCCCCAGTTGAGGCAGATCCCCCCCAGCAGTTCGCGCTCGACGATCGCCGTTTTCAGTCCCAGTTGCGACGCCCGGATCGCCGCGACATAGCCGCCGGGCCCCGAACCGAGAACGATAAGGTCATAGGATTCCGCCACCTGTTTACTCCCTCGATACAGCTATTCGTCGACGGCACGAGGCCGCCCGTCATGGTCGATCGCGACGAAGGTGATCACCGCCTCGGTCACAAGCTCGTTCTGGAGGCCGTTCGCTGACTGACGCCATGCTGCGACCCCGATCTTCATCGACGTCCGTCCGACAGAGGACAGTTCGGCAAACACCGACACTACGTCCCCCACACCCACCGGCCGATGAAAGACCATGCCGTCCATCGCGATGGTCGACGCCCTGCCCTTGCAGCGTTTCGAGGCGACGGTGCCAGCCGCGAGATCCATCATGCTCACCAGCCAGCCGCCAAAGATATCGCCGTTCGGATTGGTGTCCGCGGGCATGGCGACCACACGGATCGCCGGATGGCCCAATGGCGGGGATTGCTCCCCGGCGACCGGCATCAGGTCAGCAGGCCCATCGGGCTTTCGACGAGCCGCTTGAATGCCGCCATCAGTTCGGCTCCCACCGCACCGTCGATCGCGCGATGGTCGAAGCTGCCTGTGACAGACATGATGGTCGCGGCCGTCAGCGCGTCGCCGATCACATAGGGCCGCTTCTCGCCCGATCCTACTGCAAGGATCATCGCCTGGGGCGGGTTGATCACGGCCGTGAACTGCTTGATGCCGAACATTCCCATATTCGATATCGACGCAGTACCGCCCTGATATTCATTGGGCTGCAACTTGCCCTGTCGCGCACGTTCGGCCAGGTCCTTCGCCTCAGTCGCGATCGTCGCGACGCTCTTGAGGTCCGCCCCGCGCACGATCGGGGTGATCAGGCCTCCGGGAATCGCCACCGCGATGGAGATATCGGCCCGACTATATTTGATGAGTGCGTCGCCTGCGAACGAGACATTGCAATCCGGAACCTCGATCAGCGCAAGCGCCAGTGCCTTGATGAGAAGGTCGTTGACCGACAACTTGACACCCCGTCGTTCGAGCGGCTTGTTCAGATCGCTGCGGAGCTTGAGCAGTGCGTCGAGCTGGATGTCCACCGTCAGATAGATATGCGGACTTTGCTGCATCGATTCGGTAAGCCGCCGCGCGATCGTCTTGCGCATGTTCGAAAGCTTGACGACCTCATGAGGGATGTCGTCGGCGAGAACCGAGCCGGCCTGCGGCGCGGGTTTGGCCGCCGCAGCCGGCGCTGGTGCGGCTATTGGCGTAGCCGTCGACGCGGCCGCCGCCGCTCCGGTCGGGGCACCCGCGAGATCCGTTTTGACGATCCGCCCCCCTGGGCCTGATCCGCTGATCTTCGTGAGATCGATGCCCTGGGACTGCGCGAGCCGGCGAGCTAGCGGGCTTGCCTTGATGCGCTCGCCGCTCGCGGCACGAACGGCAGGCTTGGGCACCTCGACCTTGGCGGCTTCCGCCTCGGCCGGCCGCTGGTCGCCGGACATGGTCTTCGACTCGTCTGCCCTCGGAGCCGGCTCAGCCGGCTCCTTCTCGGCCGGCGCCGCTGCGGCACTCGAGCCCTGCTCGTCCTCGCCCTGGATGAGCGCGATCACCGTGCCGACCTTGACGCCGCCACTGCCTTCGGGAACGACGATCTTGGCCAAGACACCTTCATCGACGGCCTCGAATTCCATGGTCGCCTTGTCGGTCTCGATCTCGGCAAGCAGGTCTCCTGCAGAGACGGTATCGCCTTCCTTGACCAGCCATTTCGCCACCGTGCCTTCCTCCATGGTCGGGGACAGGGCGGGCATCTTCAATTCTATCGGCATTTAAGGGGCCCCCTCGGAGGATGGCGTGGCGCCGCCCGTCTTTCCCGCTCGCCCTGCCGAGGTCAAGACCCATCGGTGCGAGGCTTGCGCGCTGGACACAACTGGCGCACCGTCGATGCCGAAAGGGGCCCGGGACATGCGGACATATCTTGTGGTCATCGACGAAAATGACGAGAGCCGCGTGGCGTTGCGCTTCGCGGCACGGCGGGCATCGAAGACGGCGGGCGCTGTCGAGATTCTCGCGCTCGTTCCCCAGCAGGAATTCGTCCAGTGGGGCGCGGTCCAGGCGGCCATGGAAGAGGAAGCTCGGCTCCGCGCTGAGGCGATGGTCGTACAAGCGGCGAGCGCATTGATCGAGGAGACCGGGGTGATGCCGACGATCACGGTCCGGCAAGGCGATCCTGTCTCGGTCGTCCGTGAGTTGCTCGCCGAGCAGCCGCATGTCGCGGCGCTGGTTCTCGGCGCAGCAGCGAGCAGCTCGCCCGGCAAGCTGGTGGCCCATTTCGCCGGCACCGATGCGGGGCAGCTCCCCTGCCCCTTGATGATCATCCCGGGTTCGCTCGGCGAGGAGGCGCTGGATCGACTGAGCTAGCAGCGCAGGCGGGCCCAAGAACCGGGCGGGCGGAGAAGGATGACGCAAACTCTGCTGGACAAAGGAGCCGGCGCGGCGGCAAATCGGGAACAGGGCAATCTCGCGCCGGAGGCGTCCGGCGCAAGGGTACGGGGCGACGCGGCATCATGACCGGACGACAGGGGCGACGGGCATGAGCAAGCTCGAGGCCATCATGACCGAGCGGCGCGCGCCGCCGAAGGGATCGACCGCTAGAGCATTATTCTGGAAGCTTATCTGGTTTTATCAGGGCGGCTGCTTCACCGCCGTCGCGATCACGCTGGCGCTGGTCTTCTTCGGCCTCGAGCTGAACCTGCGCCAGTGGATCATCCTACTGTCGATGACCCCGATCGTCGTTGCGATATATAATCTTACCGATGTCTATTTGATCATCCGTCACTTCCGACCGCTCGATCGCGCACTGAGCAGCCTCGATCGCGGCATCCAGCCGGCACCGGAGGTGCGGGCCGAGGCGACGGTGCGCGGCCTCAACCTGCCCTTTTACTCGTTCCTGCGGGTGACCTTCCTGCACGGCCCCCTCGTCACGATCCTGGTCGCGGTCGCGCTGCCGATCGGCAATCTCCTCTTCGATGCCGGGTACCAGCCCTGGCAGGTGGCGGTCTTCTGCGCGACGACGCTCTTCTTTGCCTCGCCCACCCACGCGATCTTCGAATATTTCGCGGTGAGCCGGGCGATAGTCCCCACGCTGATCCGGCTTTCGGCCGGAATGGAAGGCGGACTGCCCGCCGAATATCAGCGCCGGCTCGTCGCGATCCGGCTGAAGAGCAAGCTGCTCTACCTCGCCATCTTCGTCGCCGCGCTGCCGCTGATCTTCTTCGCCGTGTCGATCATCTTCAAGGTCGAGCGGATGTTCCATCAGCAAGGCATCGATGCGACCACCCGGGTCATGATGCCGCTCTACATCTGGATCGGCGGCGTCGTATGCGTCTGCATGCTGGGCTCTGTCATGATGGCGCTGCTCACGGCCAACGAGGTATCGCGCTCGGCGAGCCGGTTGATCGATGGCATGGAGAAGGTCGAGCGCGGCGAACTGGACCGGATCAATGTCGAGATTGTCTCGACCGACGAATATGCCGACATCTTTCGTGGCTTTCAGCACATGCTCGAGGCACTCCGCGAGGAGCAGCTGATCCTCGACGTCTCCAACGAATTGGCGGGCGAACTCAAGCTGGAGATCCTGATCGCACGAATCATGCGCGCAACCACCGAACTGCTCAACGCGGAGCGCTCGACGCTGTTCGTCTATGATCGCAAGACCAACGAGCTCTTCTCGCTTTTCGCCGAGGGCGATCTGATCCGGGAGATCCGTCTGCCTCCGGACCGGGGCATTGCCGGCGCGGTGTTCACCAACGGGATCGCCGAGAACATCACCGATCCCTATGCCGACCCGCGCTTCAATCCGGAGGTCGATCGTCAGACGGGCTTCACCACCCGCTCGATCCTCTGCCAGCCGATCTTCGACAAACATGGCGGCCGCGTCGGCGTCACCCAGGTGCTCAACAAACGCGACGGCTCGGCCTTCTCACCCAAGGATGAGGCGCGGCTGCGCGCCTTTTCCGCTCAAATCGCCGTCTGCCTGGAAAATGCCCGGCTGTTCGACGACGTCCTGAGCATGAAGAATTACAATGAAAGTATTCTGAAGAGCACGTCGAACGCGGTCATCACCTTCGACGAGAACGGCAGGATCGTCACCAGCAACGAGGCTGCGCGGTCCCTGATGGGCACGCCTGACGGATTGATCGGGGTTCCCGCCGAGCAGGCATTTGTCGGGAAGAACAGCTGGATCGCCGAACGCATCGCACGCGCCGAACGCGACCCCTATATCGCCGTCGATGTTGAGTTGGTCCGCGCCGATGGTGCGGCTGCCTCGGTCAATCTCACCGCGGCGCCGCTGATCGACGCCAATGATGCGCACATCGGCTCGATGCTCTTGCTCGAGGACATCACCACCGAGAAGCGCGTTCGCTCCACCATGGCGCGTTACATGTCGAAGGAGGTGGCCGATCAGTTGCTCGAGGCCGGCGAGGACGAACTGAGCGGTAAGGACCAGACCGTCTCGATTCTCTTCTCCGATGTCCGCGGCTTCACGACGATCGCCGAGCACATCGGCGCGCGCCAGACCGTCGCAATGCTCAACAGCTATTTCACCGAAATGGTCGACGTCATCTTCGCCCATGGCGGAATCCTCGACAAATATATCGGCGATGCCATCATGGCGCTGTTCGGCGCGCCCTTTGCCGGCCCTCAGGATGCCGACAACGCCATCGCCACCGCTAACCAGATGATGGTCGAACTGGCCGTCCTGAACCGGAAGCGCCAGGCCCTGGGCGAAAAGTCGATCGATATCGGCCTGGGCATCAGCACCGGCGATGTGATCGTGGGCAATATCGGCTCCGTTAAGCGGATGGAATATACGGTGATCGGCGACAGCGTGAACCTCGCTTCGCGTCTCGAGGGCGCGAACAAGGCCTATGGCTCGAAGATCCTTTTCTCCGAGTTCACGCATCGCCGGCTGGCCAACCCGCACCTGGTCCGCGAAATCGACCGTATCCGCGTCAAGGGGAAGGATTTCCCGGTCGGTGTATTTGAGTCACTCGGGTACCGCGGGGACGAGGAAGATCGAGGTCTCGGCTTGATGCTTGAACATTATAACAAAGGTCTCGCCGCATACCGCGCTTTGGCCTGGGTGGACGCAGAGCAGGCGTTTCACAAGGCTCTCCACGCGATGCCTGGCGACGGGCCCTCGGCGATGTATGTCGAGCGCTGCCGTGCATTTGCGAAAAGCCCGCCGCCGGCGGACTGGAACGGCATTTGGGAATTGACCTCAAAATGATCAGGCTGTTCTTACGCGGACTTGTCGCAACCTCTGCATTATGGCCGATCGCCGCTCAGGCGGCGGAGGCTACGCCACCGCTATCGGTCGCCTTCAACGCCGCGGTCGTCTCGGATTATCATTTTCGCGGCATCAGCTTGTCCAATCGACATCCGGCGGTGCAGGGGGGCGTCGATCTCTCCCTTCGTTCGGGCTTTTTCGTGGGTGCCTGGGCATCGAGCATCGCCGATTATGGCGGATCCGATGTCGAACTCGATCTTTATGGCGGCTATGGCGGCTCGCTGGCAGGGGTCGATTATACGGTGAGCGTGCTCGGCTACATCTATCCCGGTGGCCGCGACGTCGATTATGTCGAGCTGCAATCGACGGTAGCGAAAACCGTCGGACCGGTCACGGCCACGCTGACACTGGCCTATACTCCGGACCAGTGGAACACGACCCGGGACAATCTCTATCTGGGCGTTGGCGCCGACGTTGCGATCGGGGAGACGCCGCTCACCGCCTCCTTTGGCATCGGCCGCGAAAACGGGGCTTATGACGAAAAGTGGGATTGGTCGGCGGGACTGAGCTGGAAGCTGGACGTGCTCGAGATCTCGGGCAGCTATGTCGACAGCAACTATGGTGGCCCGCTCGAAGAGGGCCGCAATGGAGGCTCGGCGGTGGTCCTTTCAGTCAAGGCGAGTTTCTGACGCGGTCATTTGCTGGGAGGGTGGTTGTCTTTCATCCTGTTGGGCGTCAGCAGGGCTCCAGCGTCGTGGATATCGGAGGGGCCTTAGCAATGGTGCGGTTGTTCCTGTCGGTCGACATGACCGGCTCGACCCAGTTCAAGGCACGTTACCCCGAAGGGGGCAACTGGCTCGATATCTTCCGGACTTTCTTCACCAACTTTCCGACGATGTTCGCGGGCCAGCTTGGGCTCGCCTTCCTTGATGAAGAGCGCATACCCGCGGTCGAGGTGTGGAAGGTGCTGGGCGACGAGGTGATTTTCGTTGTGACGCCGCACCGGGCGGAGGAGGTGGTCGGATTGTTGCTGGCGCTGCTGCGCACGATCAACAATTATGAGGCGCGCCATCTGGAGCTGCTACCGCTGCGGCTGAAAGGCACCGCTTGGATGGCCGACTTCACTCGGGACAATATCGAGATCGAAATCCCTGCCATGTCCGGCGGACAGGCTATCCGGGAGATGGACTATATCGGCCCCGATCTGGACCTCGGCTTCCGGCTTTCCAAGTTCGCGCGGCCGGGTTGCGTCACCCTGTCCTTCGACATTGCCGATCTCGTCCTGACCGCGAGAAACGCTGGCGATGCCTCGCTCTATCTTATCGGTGCGGAGGAATTGAGGGGAGTCATGTTCGGCCGCCCCTATCCGATCATCTGGATGCTCGAATCGGGAAAGGATTTCAGCTTTCTGCCCTGGGAGATCGACAGCTGCCCCCACATGGCTAAGGGAAGCAGCATGCCGCCGAGCCCGCGATCCGACATCGAGCGGACGATCGGCAATATGCGACTCTACTTGCGCAAGATGCATGGCGTCCATCGCGGTCGTATGCGGCTGGGCGGGCACGAAGCGCCGGTGGAACTGAAGGGCGGAAGACCGGCTCAACAGCATATCCATTGAAGACGCCGGGAGGCGAATAGCCGGTTTCTGTCGCCATTTGCGGAAGGATGCCTCAGTTCCAGCATCAGCCCGGCGCGTAGATGCTGAGCTTCGCGTCGCGGCCGCGCACCGCGATGCGATCGATCTCACGCAGCCTCGTGCCCGGCGGCAATCGCGCGGCGGTCTGCTCGCCCAGGATTACCGGCACGTCATAATGCCCGCACAGACCTTCGAGCCGCGAAGCGATGTTCACCGCATCGCCGAGCACCGAATAGTCGAACCGGTAGGTCGAGCCGATATTGCCGACGACGCAGCTGCCCGAATTGAGGCCGACGCCGATACGGATGCGCGGCAGGCTCGGGTCCTGGCGGTGAAGATCGGCATCGATCACGGGGATGATCGCGGCGATGTCGAGCGCACATTCATAGCCGCGCAGCGCATGGCGGGGTTCATTGAGCGGCGCGTTCCAGAAGGCCATGATGCAATCGCCCATGAACTTGTCGATCGTGCCGCCATGGCGCAGCACCACGTCGGACAACGGCGTGAGGATCGCGTTGATCATCTCGACCAGTCGCTGCGGGTTGTCGCCCATCTCCTCGGCGATCTTGGAGAAACCGCGGATGTCGGCGAACAGGATCGTCATGTCGCGTGATTCCCCGCCGAGGTTAAGCACGGTCGGGTCCGCGACCAGCCGGTCGACCATCGCCGGCGACAGATAATGGCCGAAGGCGCCGATAATCTCGCGTCGGCGGCGCTGCTCCACCGCGAAATCGAACCCCCCGAGGATCAGAGCGGTGCCGAGCAGCGTCGCCGCAGCAGGCGCCGGCGACAGGAAGACGCGCCCTTCCGCAAGCAGCAGCCAGCACAGGACGATGCTGGCCCCGAGCGCAACCAGCACCAATAGCGCCTGAATCGCCGGCAGCCGTGCGGCGGTCGCAGCCCAGCCGATCAGGCCGGCGAACAGCGCGAGCGCCAGCGTCGGCCCAAAGCCGGCCGGGGTGATCGACAGGCCATGAACGAGATTGTCGAAGATCGTCGCCTGGATCTCGACGCCATAGGTTCGCATCCCGGTCGCGGCCGACCACGGTGTCTCATAGCTGTCGGCACCCTGATCGGTGACGACGGGCGCGGTCTGCAACGCATAGCCTACGATCACCGTGCGACCCTTGATCAAATCCCTCGGCAGGTAGCGGGCGGGATCGAGCGCCTGATAATAGGAAATCCGCGGATAGCTGTTCGGAGGCCCGAAATATTGAATCATCCGGTCGCCATCAGGCGGCTTCACCCCGGCGAGGCGGGCAGCAAAGCCGTCGGGATAGCGCGGCATCCGCCGCAACACGCCGTCCCCGTCCATCGACAGGCTGGCGACCCCCGCCTTCGCACCGCGCGCCAACATCTCGGGCAAGGGTTCGGTACGGGTCAGGGTGCTGCCTTGCAGCGTCTCGATCTGGGTTTCGTCGGCGGCAAACAGCGTGTCGGGCCCGGCAGTCATGGCGAGCGATGCGTCGGCGGCCGGATCGCTCGGCTCGGCGAAGACGATGTCGAAGGCAACCGCCTTCGCCCCGGCCTTGCGCAGGCTCGTCAGCAATCGGGCGTGAAGATCACGCGACCATGGCCATTGCCTACCGATCGCCGAGAAACTCGGCTCGTCGATGGCGACGATCAGCGCGCCCGGTCGATCCGGCGTCTTCGCCTTGGTCGTCGACAGGAGATCGAACGCCTGGCCGTCGATGCGATCGAAAAGCGGAGACACCGCGACGAGAGCGATGACGACGATCGCCGACAGGGCCAGCAGGCGGCGGCTATGGTTGCGGAGGATAGAGAACATTAGCTGCCCCTCTCCTTCGGGGGAGTCGGAGTGGGGCCTCCTCTCCGTCGCGGCGCTCGTCGTGCGCTCCCGCTCGCATCTGCTTCCTTGCAGGTGGGGGGCCCATCGTGCCCGCAGCGCTTGATCGGGACTAGAAGCGCCATGCCACTACGGTCGAGACGATCCGGCCCTGGGTCGGGCGCTGGGTGCGATCGGTGGCGAAGACATTCTCGACGTTGAGCTTGACTTCAGCGCGCTTGTCGAACGGTTCCCATACTATGCTGACGTCGCCGACGAAACCGGCCCTGCGCCGCCGGCCGGCGAAATCGCGCTGCGCCGACGCCCATGTTTCGCGGAACTGGATCCGCAACCGCGACGGATGCGCCCAGGTGATCGACGCTTGCGCGAAATGACGCGGCACGAACGGCAAGGCGCGCTTCGCGAAAGCCGTCCCGATTGGCAGCTGCCCGCGCGCATCGCTCCACATATAGGTTGCCGCCAGGCCGAGATCGTCCCCAGGCCAGATGTTCACCGATCCGCGGAGCCGATCGATCCTCGCATCCACGAGGCCCACTTCGTCGCGGCCGATCGCGGGCGACAGCAGCAGTGCATCGAAGCGCTGTCGCTGATAGTCGATCGTCGTGAAGACGCGCGGCGTCCATTCCACATCCCACTGGGCGATCAGGCTCTCATATTGGCCGCCATAGAAGCCGGGTACGATCGCCGGACGTAAGCCGATCGTGTCGGTCGGGGCGAAGGTGAAGGGTGCGTCGCTCGACGTCTGGCGAAAAAAGCCGAGCCGCAGCCATTGCTCCGCAACGGGCGACCAGGCGGCGCTGGCCCGAAAGTCGATCGTGTTGCGATGATAATCATCCAGCCTGCGCGCCGCGATGTAGCGCGGCCCCGCCACGCGCAGCCGGGAGTGCACCGCCGCGACCTGTCCCTCAAGCGTCAGCGGTCCGTCAGGCGACCAGCGCAGATCGACATAACCGCGCTGCTGGCGGAAACGCGATAGGCTGGCGATCATGCCCGCGACCGCCCGCGCGTCGTGGTCGGAACGTGCCCAACTCGCTTCGACCCCGGACCGCACATCGAGCCGCCCGCGCCCGCGCATGTAGCTCGCGCTCGCGAACCAGAAACGGTTCGACTCGGTGAAACCAGAAGCCGGCCCACCAGGTGGCGCGCGATCGACGCTGTTGGCATCGCGGTCGCCATGACCCAGCCCCAGCGTCACCACCTCGCGCTGACCGAATTTGTGATTGTAGAAGCCGAGTGCCAACAGGTCCTTACGGCGGGTGCGGACCTGGCGCGGGCCGGCATCATAGTCATTGTCGGCATCCTCATAATTCACGAAGGCGACAAGATTGTCATAGGCGCCGGGCTCGGCACCAAGCCAGCCGCGCACAAAGCTGCTGTTCAGCTCGTCGGGCCCATCCCCCCCACCGCGCAGATTGCGCTCGCGATAACCGGCCGTCAGACTGTAGGCGGTCGGCACCGGTGTCTGGCCGAGCCCGTCGAGCGTGAGGAAGCCGATCGGGCGATTCTGGAAGCGGGTGCGGGTGAAGCCTAGATTGGCCGCCGGTTCGAAGAAGGCTTCGTCGGTGAATTGCACGGTGCGCTTCGGATAGGTGACCGCGAGCGGATCGAGCGCCAGGCCCTGCATGAAACTCGACAGCTGGCTGAGGTCGCGGCCGCGATCCGGATCGAAGCCGACCGGCTCCAGCTGCGTGCCGACATAAGGGTCGACCTGGAAGTTCAGCCCCTGGTCGAAATAGCTGGAGGGCGTGAAGCTGTCGAAAACCCGTTCGCCATAATAGCGACCCCATTCCTCCATCCGCAGGAAGCGGAAGGCCTGCGACAGATAGCTGCCAGTCGTGCGGTTCTCCGACAGGCTCGAATAGACGCCACCGCGCTTGCGGAAACGAGTCAGCGCCTCGCGGGCGCCGACAATCGCGCCATCGGCATCGTAGATGTGGAGCGCGATCGCGGTGCGCGCCAGCGGCGCGAGCGGGCTTTGGGGATCGAGCCGATCGGCGGCGTCGAGCTGCTGGAGCGCGACTGCGGTGTTGCCGAGCCGATGCTCCATCTCTGCGAGCGAGACAAGCGCGGGCGCATAGCCGGGATTGTCCGAGGAGGCGGCGAGCATATCGTCTCGCGCGGCCTCCGGCTCGCCGCGCTGGATATGATATTGCCCCAGTACGCTGCGAACGATCGACAGCGTCGGATCGAGGGCCACAGCGCGGTCGATCTCGGGCTTGGCGCGGTCCAGTCGGTTCTGTTGGAGATAGGCCGAGGCGAGCCGCGCGTGAATGCCGGCATTATCGGGATCGCGCACGACCGCCGTCCGCAGTGCCGCCACGGCCTCCTTGTCGGCCGACCGTTCGAGATAGATGTCGCCCAATATTCCATAGCTCGCGCCGCGCGACGGATCGGCGCGGACCGCGGCCTGGGCATCGGCCAGCGCGGCCCAGGGCTGGCCATCATAGGCCGCCTTGATCTCGGCGCGCAGCGCGAGTGCACGACCATCGTTCGGGCTCAGCGCCAGCGCGGCTTCGACCGCCACCCGCGCGCGCGCTGCCTCGCCGAGAAGCAGTGCGACGCGCGCTTCGAGCAGGCGGAGCGCCGCATCGCCGGGGAACATCGCCTTCCCCTGGTCGATCGTGGCGAGGGCGCCGCGCAGGTCGCCAGCATAGGCGAGCCAGAAGCCATGGGCGACATAGGAGGCCGGCTGATCGGCGACGAGCGGCGGCGGGGCGCCGGCGGAAAGCGAATCAGCGAGCCGGGTGTCGCCGGCGGGCAACAACGCCCGGCCATCTTCGAGCCGGACGAAATAGAGTATCTGCTCGCGGCCGACCGGATCGGCGAGGACGACGCGGGTCGGAGCCCGGCCACGCAGCGCAAGACCCGCCTGACCAGCCATGACGTCGACCGCGCCTTGGTCATTGGCCAGATTGACCTTGCCGTCGAAGACCTGCAGCGACGTGCGATCGTCGTTCACGCTTAACGACCATTCGGTGCCACGAATCGCCGCGGTCGCAGAAGGCGTTTCCACGGACAGGTTCGCGCGATTGCGCGGCGCGCGGGCCCAGAGCTGACCCTGCTGGAGCGCGACCGACGATGGCGCCCCGGCGCTGACGGCCTTGACGACCAGCACCGTGTTCCGGCCAAGCCGCATCTGCGTGCGATCCGCAAAAAGGATAGCGAGCGTGCCGTTGGCGTTGGTGCGCAGAACATCACCAGCCTTGAGCTGCTGACGCGGCCTGGCCTCCCTCCAGGCGGGATCAGGAAGCAGCGTCGCCTGCTCGCCGATCTTGGTCGAGACGATCGTGCCCGAAAACGGCCCCGGCCGCGCGATCGTCTGCCCATGAACAGGCAAGGAACTCGCCGCGAGAACCAGCATCGACAGTCGTTTACGCATAATCCCCCTACGACGGCGTCGTAATGATCTGCGTATCGCAAAGCGACGCGAATACAATCCGGCTAAGACCATCATACCGTCCCGACGCGCGACAAACCGCTATTGGCGGCTTCGCCGATCCGTTGGCCCGCGCCGATCGTCCGTCTGGCAAGCTCGATGACATCCGACTTGGGAGCTTTGAAAAGGAGTGCTATGATTGAGGCGGCGATCAGCAGATGGCTGCGAATTCACCGAATCCTCCCGGCGACCTAGTGCTCAGCCGTAACGAGCGCGTTTTCGAGTCTTCACGAGCGGCCAGCAATATGTATAGCGCGACTCGCCAGCGTTCCATTTCGGGCCGGGGGAGGTATTTGCGCGCGATGAGCTATCCGCAGAATCAAGGTTTGTACGACTCTCGCAACGAACATGACGCTTGTGGCGTCGGCTTCATTGCACATATTCGCGGAGAGAAATCGAACGACGTCGTACAGCGCGGCCTGCAGATACTCGTCAACATCGATCATCGCGGTGCGGTGGGCGCCGATCCATTGCTTGGCGACGGCGCGGGCATATTGATCCAAATTCCGGATGCGCTGCTACGCGACTGGGCCGAAGGCGAAGGTCTGACCCTGCCCGCGCCGGGTGACTATGGCGTGGCGATGTGCTTCCTGCCGCGCGAGGATGCCGCGCGCGATTTCGCCATCGGCACGTTCGAGAAGTTCATTGCGAAGGAAGGTCAGGCACTGATCGGCTGGCGCGACGTGCCGGTCGACACCACCGGCCTGGGCCAGGCCGTGCTCGACGAGATGCCGGTGATCCGGCAGGCGATCGTCGGCCGCGGCGACGATTGCGCCGATCAGGATGCTTTCGAACGCAAGCTGCTCGTCATCCGCAAGCAGACCCAGAACCCGTTGGCCGAGCTCGCCGAAAAGCATAACCTGCCCGGCCTCGCCGAGCTTTATATGCCGAGCTTTTCCAGCCGGACCGTCGTCTACAAGGGACTGCTACTCGCCGGGCAGGTCGGCAGCTTCTATACCGATCTCCGCAACCCCCTGACGACGTCGGCGCTCGCGCTCGTCCACCAGCGTTTCTCGACCAACACCTTCCCTAGCTGGAAGCTGGCGCACCCTTACCGCTTCATCGCCCATAATGGCGAGATTAACACGGTACGCGGCAATGTGAACTGGATGAACGCCCGCCGCCGGACGATGGAATCGGAATTGCTCGGCGCCGATCTCGACAAGATCTGGCCGATCATCCCGCATGGCCAATCGGACACCGCCTGCCTCGACAATGCGCTCGAGCTGCTGGTTGCGGGCGGCTATTCGCTGGCGCATGCGGTGATGATGCTGATCCCGGAAGCCTGGGCCGGCAATCCGCTGATGGACCCGGCGCGCAAGGCCTTCTACGAATATCACGCCGCGCTGATGGAGCCGTGGGACGGTCCCGCCGCGGTCGCCTTCACCGACGGCCGGCAGATCGGGGCTACGCTCGACCGCAACGGCCTGCGGCCGGCACGCTTTCTCGTCACTAACGACGACTATGTCATCATGGCCTCCGAATCGGGCGTGTTACCTATCGCCGAGGAGAATATTGTCCGCAAATGGCGGCTCCAGCCCGGTAAGATGCTGCTGATCGACATGGATCAGGGCCGCATCATCGAGGATGAGGAGATCAAGGCCAGCCTCGCCCGTGCAGCGCCTTACGCTAAATGGCTCGAAGCCACCCAGTATAAGCTAAGCCAGCTGGACGCCGTGCGTACCGCCCCGGCGCTACCGAACGATCCGCAGGCGCTGCTCGATCGCCAGCAGGCGTTCGGCTATACTCAAGAAGACATCGCCAAGTTCCTGGAGCCGATGGCGCGTAACGGCGACGACCCGATCGGATCGATGGGTACCGACACGCCGATCGCCGTCCTCTCCGCCCGGCCCCGGCTGCTCTACGACTATTTCAAGCAGAACTTCGCTCAGGTCACCAATCCACCGATCGACCCGATCCGCGAAGAACTGGTCATGTCGCTGGTGTCGATGATCGGCCCCCGGCCCAATCTGCTCGGTCGTCAGGCCGGCACCCACAAGCGGCTCGAGGTCGATCAGCCGATCCTGACCAACGGCGACATCGCCCGCATCCGCTCTGCCGAGGCCCAGCTCGACGGCGCCTTCCGTACCACGACCATCGACACGACCTGGGACGCCGCCAGCGGCGCCGCCGGCATGGCCGAGGCAATCCGGGAAATGTGCTGGGGAGCGACCGAGGCGGTGCTCGCGGACAAGAATATCCTGATCCTTTCGGATCGCGCACAGGATAGCACCCGAATTGCGATCCCCTCGCTATTGGCCACCGCCGCTGTCCATCACCATCTCGTCAAGCAGGGCCTGCGGATGCAGACCGGCCTCGTCGTCGAGAGCGGCGAAGCGCGCGAGGTCCATCATTTCTGCGTGCTGGCGGGCTATGGCGCCGAAGCCGTTAACCCTTATCTGGCGTTCGACACATTGGAGGAGATACGCATCCGGCAGGGTCTACCCCTCACCGCGCCGGAGGTCCGCAAAAACTATATCAAGGCGGTCGGCAAGGGCATGCTCAAGGTGATGTCGAAGATGGGCATCTCGACCTATCAGAGCTATTGTGGCGCCCAGATCTTCGATGCGGTCGGCCTTTCGACCGCGTTCGTGGATAAATATTTCACCGGCACCGCGACGACCATCGAGGGCATCGGCCTTGCCGAGGTCGCCGAGGAGACTGTGCGACGCCATGCCGCAGCCTATGGCGATAGCCCAATCTACCGCAACATGCTCGATGTCGGCGGAATCTACGGCTACCGCATCCGCGGCGAGGAACATGCCTGGACGCCGGAGAGCGTCGCATCGCTTCAACATGCGGTGCGCGGCAACAGCAAGGATCGCTACGATTCCTTCGCGGCCTCGATCAACGAACAGAGCGAGCGCCTGCTGACCATTCGCGGCCTGATGAGCCTGAAAAAGGCCGACGCACCGCTGGCACTGGACGAGGTCGAGCCGGCCTCCGAGATCGTCAAGCGCTTCGCCACGGGTGCGATGAGCTTCGGTTCGATCAGCCGTGAGGCGCACACCACGCTCGCCATGGCGATGAACCGGATTGGCGGCCGCTCGAACACCGGCGAGGGCGGCGAGGAAGCCGATCGCTTCCAGCCGATGGCGAACGGCGATTCGATGCGCTCGGCTATCAAGCAGGTGGCGTCGGGCCGCTTCGGTGTCACCGCCGAATATCTCGTCAATGCCGACGACATCCAGATCAAGATGGCGCAGGGCGCCAAGCCAGGCGAGGGCGGACAGCTTCCCGGCGACAAGGTCGACAAGAACATCGCCCGCGTCCGCCATTCGACGCCGGGCGTCGGCCTGATCTCGCCGCCGCCTCACCATGACATCTATTCGATCGAGGATCTGGCGCAGCTGATTCACGACCTGAAGAATGTCAACAGCGGCGCGCGCATCTCAGTGAAGCTTGTGTCCGAAGTCGGCGTGGGCACCGTCGCGGCCGGCGTGTCGAAGGCGCGCGCCGACCATGTCACGATTTCGGGCTACGAGGGCGGCACCGGCGCGTCGCCGCTCACCTCGCTTACCCATGCCGGCAGTCCTTGGGAAATTGGCTTGGCCGAGACCCAGCAGACGCTACTGCTCAACGGCCTGAGGAGCCGGATCGCTGTCCAGGTGGACGGCGGCCTGCGCACGGGCCGCGACGTCGCGATCGGTGCGCTGCTGGGGGCCGACGAGTTCGGCTTCGCCACCGCACCGCTGATCGCCGCGGGCTGCATCATGATGCGCAAATGCCATCTTAACACCTGCCCGGTGGGCGTCGCCACCCAGGATCCGGTGCTCCGCGCCCGTTTCACCGGCCAGCCCGAGCATGTCATCAACTATTTCTTCTTCGTCGCGGAAGAGCTCCGCCAGATCATGGCCGAGATGGGCTTCCGTACCGTGCAGGAGATGGTCGGGCGGGTAGACCGCATCGACATGCGCAAGGCGCTCGATCACTGGAAAGCGCACGGCGTCGATCTCAGCCGGCTGCTTCATCAGGCGAAACCGGCGATGGGCAATACGCTCTACTGGTCCGAAACGCAGGACCATGGTCTTGAGGGCGCACTGGACAATCAGCTGATCGCGGCCGCCCGGCCCGCGCTGGACAAGCGCGAACCGGTCGTCATCGAGCGGTCCGTCGTCAACGTCAATCGCACGGTCGGCGCGATGCTGTCGGGCGAGGTCGCGCGCCTCTACGGCCATGATGGTCTGCCGGAGAATAGCATCACAATCCGCCTGAACGGAGTCGCGGGGCAGAGCTTCGGCGCCTTCCTCGCACATGGCGTGGCGCTCGAGCTGACCGGCGACGCGAATGACTATGTCGGCAAGGGGCTATCGGGCGGTCGCGTCGTCGTGCGCCAGCCGGCTGGTGTGAAGCGCGATCCGCTCGAAAATATCATCGTCGGCAATACCGTGCTCTACGGCGCAATCGCGGGTGAGGCCTATTTCCAGGGGGTTGCCGGGGAGCGCTTTGCCGTGCGCAATTCGGGCGCGATCGCGGTGGTCGAGGGCACCGGCGACCATGGCTGCGAATATATGACCGGAGGGGTCGTCGTCGTGCTGGGTAAGACCGGCCGGAACTTCGCAGCGGGCATGTCGGGCGGCATTGCCTACGTATACGACGAGGATGGCCTATTCCGCGAGCGCTGCAATCTGGCGATGGTCGAAGTAGCGCCGATCCGCGATAGCCAGGATGACGAAGGTCTGGGGCGGCCGCAGCAGCGGGCGAGCAATGTCCATGACTATGGCATGGGCGACATGCTGCGCCACGACGCGGAGCGGCTGCGCATCCTGCTCGAGCGACATCATTTGCATACGGGCAGTGCTCGCGCATCCGCGTTGCTCGACGACTGGCAGAGCTCGCTCAAGCGCTTCGTGAAGGTAATGCCGCGCGACTATGCGCGGGCGTTGCGGCAGTTGGAGGCCGAGCGCCTCGCTGCCGCGAACGTCGCCGCCGAATGAACGGGAATTGATATAGTGGGCAAGACTACCGGATTTCTCGAAGTCGAACGCATGGATCGTGGCTATCTGAAGCCCGACGAGCGCCTGAAGAACTGGAATGAGTTCGTCCTCCCGATGGAGGCGAAGGCGCTCCGGGATCAGGCCGCGCGCTGCATGAACTGCGGCATCCCCTTTTGCCACAATGGCTGTCCGGTGAACAACATCATCCCGGACTGGAACCATCTCGTCTATGAAGAGGATTGGAAGAACGCGCTCGAGGTTCTCCACTCGACCAATAACTTCCCCGAATTCACCGGCCGGGTCTGCCCTGCCCCGTGCGAGGCGGCCTGCACCCTGAACATTCAGGACAATCCCGTCACGATCAAGTCGATCGAATGCGCGATCGTCGACCGGGGCTGGGAAGAAGGCTGGATCGTGCCGGAAGTTCCGAAACGGCGCACCGGCAAGTCGGTTGCGGTGGTCGGCTCCGGCCCTGCCGGCATGGCCGCCGCGCAGCAGCTTGCCCGCGCCGGCCATAGCGTCACGCTGTTCGAGAAGAACGACCGCATGGGGGGCCTGCTTCGCTACGGCATCCCCGACTTCAAGATGGAGAAGCACCTCGTCAACCGCCGCCTGGTGCAGATGGAAGTTGAAGGTGTCACCTTCCGTACATCGACCGAGGTCGGCGTCCAGGTCTCGCTTGACTCGCTCAAGGAAAATTTCGACGCGATCATCCTGGCGGGTGGGGCCGAAAAGCCGCGCCCGCTGGAAGTTCCGGGCTTCGAATTGCCGGGTGTACGCTATGCGATGGAATTCCTCACCCAGCAGAACAAGCGTGTCGCCGGCGATGACGAGCTGCGTGCCGCCCCACGCGGTTCGCTGACGGCGACCGGCAAGCATGTCGTCGTGATCGGCGGCGGCGACACTGGGTCCGATTGCGTCGGTACCTCGAACCGTCAGGGCGCAGCTTCTGTTACCCAGCTCGAGATCATGCCCAAGCCGCCCGAGAAAGAGGCGAAGGCGCTGAGCTGGCCGCACTGGCCGGTCAAGCTGCGCACCTCGTCGAGTCATGAGGAGGGCTGCGAGCGCGATTGGGCGGTCGTAACCAAGCGCGCGATCGGCACCAACGGCCAACTCACCGGCATCGAATGCGTGCGCGTTGACTGGTCGAACGGCCGGATGGAAGAGATCCCGGGCAGCGAGTTCACGATCAAGGCCGATCTTGTCCTGCTCGCCATGGGCTTTGTTGGACCGGTCGTGCCCGGGCTGATCGAGCAGGCAGGCGTCGCGCTCGACCCGCGCGGCAACGTCCAGGCCGACACCAACAGCTATGTCACCAGCGGGGACGGCATCTTTGCCTGCGGCGACATGCGCCGTGGCCAGAGCCTGGTCGTCTGGGCGATCCGCGAGGGTCGCCAATGCGCGCGCGCGGTTGACCTCCACCTGATGGGAACCACCGACCTGCCGAGATAGACCGGTTTTCCACGGCGGGTTCAGCCGCTCATCAGGGCCTGCGCCGCGAGTCCCAGCGGCTCCGCGTTGTCCCTGATCGGTCACTCTGATAGATCATGTCAATCTGACGGGAGACGAGCGCCCGATGCACCTGCGCGCCCTGCGCTATTTCGTCACCCTCGCGCGCGAGGGGCATTTCGCGCGTGCGGCCGAGCAGTGCGGGGTCACTCAACCGACCCTTTCCTCGGCGATCGTCGCGCTGGAGCAGGAAATCGGCAAACGGCTGATCCTGCGCGACCGGCGCTACAACGGCCTGACCGAGGAAGGCAAGGCGATGCTGCCCTGGGCGCAGCAGATGCTGGCCGCGCACGACGGGCTGCTCCACGCTGTCGATGCGCTGGCGGGGCCTCTCCATGGCGAGTTCCGGCTGGGCGTGATTCCGGCGGCGATACCTGCGATCGGCGGCTTCTCACAGGCGTTGTTCGCCGCCTACCCGGCGCTGTCGCTCTCGCTCCGCTCGCTCACCTCACGCGAGATCGTCGCTGGCCTGCATGCGTTCGAACTTGATGCCGGGATCACCTATCTCGACCACGAGCCTCCCGGCGACATGCTGAGCGTCTCTCTTTATCCGGAGCGCTATTTTCTCGTGGCAGCGGCCGGGGCGGGATTCGACGACCGCACGAGCATCAGCTGGACGGAAGCGGCCGAGGAACCGCTCTGCCTGCTCCACCAGGCCATGCAGAACCGGCGCATCCTCGACGGCTGCCTCGCGGCTCGCGGGTTGTCTGTGGTACCGCGCGCCACCGCCGACAGCTATGTCGCGCTGCTCGCGCTGGTACGGTCAGGCAGCTTCGCCACGATCGTGCCCGACCGCTATCGCGACTTGCTCGATGGCGCACGCTGGGCGCGCTTCGTGCCGCTCGAGGACGCGCCGCCGGTGAGCCGCGTCGGACTGATCGTCGCCGATCGCGTGCCGCTGAGCCCGATCGCGGCAGCCGCCCTGACCGCTGCGCAACATGCGGCGCGAGCGGAGTTTGATTGAAGTTTCCTATCAACCATCGCAATAACTGATTTGCTCAACCGGCTAGTCTGGCTCAAGGGACATCAGGAGGAGTGCATTCTTGGCCGACCTGACCGCCATGACCGCAGCCATCGACCGTTACCTCGCGACGGCGGGGCGAGGCGTGCTGCTGCCGCTGCTCCACGCGCTGCAGGAAGAATTCGGCCATGTCGATCCGGCCGCGGTGCCACTGATCGCCGAGGCGTTGAACCTGAGCCGCGCCGAAGTGCACGGCGTGATCAGCTTCTATCATGACTTCCGCTCCACGCCGCCCGCGCGCCACATCGTCAAATATTGCCGCGCCGAGGCCTGTCAGGCGCGCGGGGGCGAGCCGATCGAGGCGGCGCTGAACGCGCGGCTCGGCGCTGCCGTAGCCGGGGGACAAGTCGCGATCGAACCGGTCTATTGCCTCGGCCTCTGCGCGATCGGCCCCAATGCGCTGGTCGATGGCCGCCCGGTCGCGCGGATCGACGCGGCGGCGATCGAGCGGATCGCGGCGCAGGTGACGGCATGACGCGCGTCTATATCAGCCGCGACACCGCCTCGGTCGCGCTCGGCGCCGATGTGCTGGCCGAGGCGTTTGAGCGCGCCGGCTGCCAGGTCGTTCGCACTGGTAGCCGTGGACTGTTCGCGATCGAGCCGCTCGTCGAGGTCGAGACCGACGAAGGGCGCATCGGCTATGGCCCGGTCGGGCCCGACGACGTCCCCGCGATCCTCGACGGAAGCCATCCTTCCCGGCTTGGCGATGTTGCCGCGCTGCCCTTCTTCGCGCGCCAGCAGCGCTTCACCTTCGCCCGCTGTGGCATCGTCGATCCGCTCAGCCTCGACGATTATGCCGCCCATGGCGGCTGGCGCGGGCTGAACGCCGCCCGGCTGATGCCGGCGCAGCAGATCGTCGACGCGGTGAAGGCTTCGGGCTTGCGCGGCCGCGGCGGCGCCGGCTTCCCGACCGGGATCAAATGGCAAACTGTGCTCGATGCCCGCGCCGACGAGAAGTTCATCGTCTGCAATGCGGATGAGGGCGACAGCGCCACCTTCGCCGATCGCATGCTGATGGAGGGCGATCCCTATTGCCTCATCGAGGGCATGGCGATCGCCGGCCAGGCGACGGGCGCGCTGCACGGCTATGTCTACATCCGTTCTGAATACCCGTTCGCTATCGAAACGATGCGGGCGGCGATCGAGCGCGCCGCGCCGGTGATTGCACCTTTCACTCTCGAAGTGCGGGTGGGGGCCGGCGCCTATGTCTGCGGCGAGGAGACCGCGCTGCTCGACAGCATCGAGGGCAAACGCGGACAGGTCCGCGCCAAGCCGCCGCTGCCCGCGGTCGCCGGGCTGTTCGGCAAACCGACGGTGATCAACAATGTGCTGAGCCTCGCGGCCGTGCCGTTCATCCTCGCCGAAGGCCCCGAGCGCTATGCCGAAGTCGGCTTTGGCCGCTCGCGGGGGACGATGCCGATCCAGCTTGCCGGCAATGTCAAATATGGCGGATTGTTCGAGGTGGGCTTCGGCGTCTCGCTCGGCGAGTTGGTCGAGGAGATTGGCGGCGGTACCGCGAGTGGGCGGCCAGTCCGCGCGGTTCAGGTCGGAGGACCGCTGGGCGCCTATTTCCCGCCGTCGATGTTCGACCTACCCTTCGACTATGAGGCATTCGCGCAGGCGGGCGGGTTGATCGGTCACGCCGGCATCGCCATATTCGACGACAGCGTCGACATGGCGCGAATGGCACGGTTCGCTATGGAATTCTGCGCGGTCGAGAGCTGCGGCAAATGCACGCCGTGCCGGGTCGGATCGACGCGGGGTGTCGAACTGATCGACCGGATCGTCACCAGGACGGCCCGCGAGCCCGGCATCGTCGAGCGGCTGCCGCATATGCGCAACGCGCGTCGTGGTGAGCGCTCGCGCGATGACGAACTCGCCTTGCTGCGCGACCTCTGCGACACCATGAAGCATGGTTCGCTGTGCGCATTGGGCGGGTTTACGCCCTATCCGGTGCTGAGTGCGTTGGAGCATTTTCCCGAGGATTTCGGCGGCGCGCCCACGCTGTCCGAGGCGGCGGAGTAAAGTATGGCCTGGATCGGCGAAATCGACCTCGGCACCAAGCCAGCCCCCGAGAGCGCCGCGAGCGTGGCGCTGACCATCGACGGCCAGACGATCGAGGTGCCGGAGGGCACGTCGATCATGCGCGCGGCGGCGCTGATGGGCACGACGATCCCCAAGCTCTGCGCAAGCGACAATCTGGAGGCCTTCGGCTCGTGCCGGCTCTGCCTGGTCGAGATCGAGGGACGGAACGGTTATCCCGCTTCGTGCACGACGCCGGTTACCGCCGGCATGGTCGTTCACACCCAAAGCGAGAAGCTCAAGAAGCTGCGCCGCGGCGTGATGGAACTCTACATATCCGATCACCCGCTCGATTGCCTGACCTGCTCGGCCAATGGCGATTGCGAGTTGCAGGACCAGGCGGGCGCAGTGGGCTTGCGGGACGTGCGCTACGGCTATGAGGGCGCGCATCATCTCGATGCCGTACGAGACGAATCCAACCCCTATTTCGCGTTCGATCCCGCCAAATGCATCGTCTGCTCGCGCTGTGTCCGCGCCTGTGACGAGGTGCAGGGCACATTGGCGTTAACCGTCGACGGACGCGGTTTCGACAGCCATATCGCGGCCAGCCAGGACGAGGGATTTCTTGCCTCCGAATGCGTTTCGTGCGGTGCCTGCGTCCAGGCATGCCCGACCGCCGCACTGATCGAAAAGAAGGTGATCGAGACCGGCACGCCGGATCGCGCGGTCGTCACCACCTGCGCCTATTGCGGCGTCGGCTGCACCTTCCGCGCCGAAATGCGTGGTGAGGAACTCGTCCGGATGGTACCTTGGAAGGACGGCAAGGCCAATCGCGGCCATAGCTGCGTCAAGGGCCGCTTCGCCTGGGGCTATGCCAATCATCGGGACCGCATCCTGACGCCGATGATCCGCGCATCGATCGAGGAGCCTTGGGAGGAGGTGAGCTGGGACGAGGCGATCGCCCATGTCGGACGCGAATTCCGCCGCATCGAGGCGACCCATGGAACCCGCGCGGTCGGCGCCATCAGCTCGAGCCGCTGCTCCAATGAGGAGACCTTCCTCGTCCAGAAGCTGATCCGTCAGGGGTTCGGCAACAACAATGTCGATACCTGCGCGCGGGTCTGCCACTCGCCGACCGGTTACGGGCTGAAGACGACCTTCGGCACCTCGGCCGGCACGCAGGATTTCGACAGCGTCATGCACGCCGACGTGATCCTGGTGATCGGGGCGAACCCCACCGACGGTCACCCGGTGTTCGCCAGCCGGATGAAGCGTCGCCTGCGCCAGGGCGCCAAGCTGATCGTCGTCGACCCACGGCGCATCGACCTCGTTCGCACCCCCCATATCGAGGCCGCGCATCATCTGCCACTGACCCCGGGCACCAATGTCGCGGTGCTGACCGCGATGGCCCATGTCGTCGTGTCCGAAGGGCTGGCCGACGAAGCATTTGTCCGCGAGCGCTGCGACTGGAATGAATATCTTGACTGGGCCGCCTTCGTATCGGCACCCGAGCGTTCACCCGAGGCAACCGAGCTTCTGACCGGCGTGCCCGCCGCCGAATTGCGCGCCGCTGCCCGGCTCTATGCGACCGCGCGCAATGCCGCGATCTATTATGGACTTGGCGTCACCGAGCACAGCCAGGGATCGTCGACCGTGATGGCGATCGCCAACCTTGCGATGGCAACCGGCAACATCGGTCGCGAAGGGGTCGGCGTGAACCCGCTGCGGGGCCAGAACAATGTTCAGGGAGCCTGCGACATGGGCAGCTTCCCACATGAATATTCGGGCTATCGCCACGTTTCTGACCAGGCGACGCGCACGCTCTTCGAGGATGCTTGGGGGGTAGCGCTCGACCCCGAACCGGGCCTGCGCATTCCCAATATGCTCGATGCCGCGGTCGACGGCGCGTTCAAGGCGATCTTCATCCAGGGCGAGGACATCCTCCAGTCCGATCCCAACACCTCGCATGTCGCCGCGGGGCTGGCGGCCATGGAGTGCGTCGTCGTCCAGGACCTCTTCCTCAACGAGACCGCCAATTACGCACACGTCTTCCTGCCGGGATCGACATTCCTGGAGAAGGACGGGACGTTCACCAACGCCGAGCGCCGCATTCAGCGTGTCCGCAAGGTGATGGACCCTCTGAACGGCTATGCCGATTGGGAGATCGTCCAGCGCGTCGCGAACGAACTTGGGTTGGACTGGCGCTACCGCCATCCGTCGGAGATCATGGACGAGATCGCCCGGCTGACGCCGACCTTCGCCGGCGTCAGCTACGATACGCTGGACGAGGCGGGATCGCTGCAATGGCCGGTGACCGAGGCCGCGCCCGAGGGAACGCCGACCATGCACATCGACCGCTTCGTGCGCGGCAAGGGCCACTTCGTCGTTGCCGATTATGTGCCGACCGACGAGCGCAGCGGCCCGCGCTTCCCGCTGCTGCTGACGACCGGGCGCATCCTCTCCCACTACAATGTGGGCGCGCAGACCCGGCGTACCGACAACATCGTCTGGCATGAAGAGGACCGGCTGGAGATTCACCCGCACGACGCCGAGAATCGCGGCGTCCGCGACGGGGACTGGGTGACTTTGCGCAGCCGGGCGGGCGAAACGACGCTGCGCGCGCTGGTCACCGAACGGGTTGCGCCAGGCGTGGTCTACACGACCTTCCATCACCCGGCCACACAGGCCAACGTCGTCACCACCGACTATTCGGACTGGGCCACCAACTGTCCCGAATATAAGGTAACCGCTGTGCAGGTGCTGCCGTCCAACGGCCCGTCGGACTGGCAGGAGCAATATCGGGCCCAGGCCGGTCGATCGCGCCGGATCGCGGTCGCCGACGCGGCAGAATAGCCCAATGATGTCGACCGATCAGCGGCTCGCCTATATGGCCGATCAGATTTTCCGCAATCTTGCGGGTATGGGGCCGAAGGCGGCCGCCGCCACTGCCGACCATATCACGAACTTCTGGGCCCCGAGCATGCGCGACCGCGCGCTGGCGATGCTCGATGATCCCGGAGCGGGCCTGACCGCTGGCGCGCGCGCGGCGTTGGAGCAGTTGCGGTCGCGCTCGCACTAAAAGCCCTCCCCTGAAGGGAAGGCGTGATACAAGCGGGGACATTAGTGACGGAGCCCACCGACCGCCCGTACCGGCTCACCCGAGTCCGCATGACCGGCGAACGCGACAATGTCGAGCGGCCGATCGCGGTGGAAGAGCCGGTCGCTTTCGAGTTCAACGGCTTCGGCTATGCCGTGATCATGGCGACGCCCGCCGATCTCGCGGATTTCGCCGTGGGCTTCGCGCTGGCCGAACGGCTGATCGCCAGCGTCGATCAGATCAGAGAGATCGAGACCTCTTCCGTCGACAGTGGCAAGCGCATCGCCGTCTGGCTGAGCGACGAGTGCGCCGAAGGCCTGCTCCAGCGGGTCCGCCACCGTATCGGCGAATCCTCCTGCGGTCTCTGTGGCATCGAAAATCTCGAACAGGCGATGCGACCGCTACCTCGCGTGACAGCGCGCTGCGAAGCCACCGACGCTGCCCTCTTCGAAGCGATCGATGCGCTGCGTTACCACCAGTCGCTCACCCGCGCGACCGGCGGCGCGCATGCCGCCGCGCTGTGCGGTCCCGACGGCGACATCCGGCTCGCGCGGGAGGACGTCGGCCGCCACACCGCCTTCGACAAGCTGATCGGCGCGATGCGGCGCCAAGGCCTGGACTGGGACGGCGGGTTCGCGCTGCTCTCCTCGCGCTGTTCGTATGAACTGGTCGAAAAGGCGGCGCTGGCGGGCTGCCCGATGCTCGCGACCCTCTCCGCGCCCACCGACCTCGCGCTCCGCCGCGCGCGCGCCGCGGGGTTGCCGCTACGGGTCCTGGCGCGGCCCGATGCGTTTCTCGAATGGGACCCCGAATAATCGATCGTTGAGGCCGGTCCTGGGCGCGTAGCACCTGCTTCACCTCAGCCGCGCCGCATGCCAGCGCAGATGATCCTCCATGAAGGTTGAGATGAAATAATAGCTATGGTCATAGCCGGGCTGCATACGCAGCGTCAGCGCGATGCCGGCTTCGGCGCACGCGGCCGCCAGCAGGTCGGGCCTGAGCTGTTCGGCTAGGAAACCGTCTGCTTCACCCTGATCGACCAGTATCTCGCGAACCCGCGCGCCATCCTCGATCAGCGCGACCGCATCGTGCCTGCGCCACGCGGCGTTGCCGTCGCCCAGATAGCGGGGCAGCGCCTTGCGGCCCCACGGCACCTGAGCCGGTGCGACGATCGGCGCGAAGGCCGAGACCGACCGGAACCGGTCAGGGAAAGCCAGGGCGATGGTCAGCGCGCCATGCCCGCCCATCGAATGGCCCGTGATCGCCTGGGCGCTCATGTCGGCCGGGAAGTTGGCCGCGATCAGGCCGGGCAACTCGTCGGTCACATAGCTCCACATCCTGTAGTGCTTCGCGAACGGCTCGGCGGTTGCATCGACATAGAAGCCCGCGCCGAGCCCGAAGTCATAGGCGCCGGCCGGATCATCGGGGACGCCTTCGCCGCGCGGGCTTGTGTCAGGCGCGACGAAGATCAGGCCCAGCTCGGCGCAGGCGCGGCGAAACTCGCCCTTCTCCGTGACATTGGCGTGCGTGCAGGTCAGCCCCGACAGATACCAGACGACCGGCAATGACTGCCCGGCCTCGTGCGGCGGCACATAGACCGAAAACGTCATGGCCGTGCCCGTGGCGGACGAGGCATGCCTGTAAACGCCCTGCGAGCCGCCAAAGGCACGATTGGTGGAAAGCTTTTCCAGCGTCATCCGCTCAATAGACCACCACCGAGCGGATGCTCTCGCCCGCGTGCATCAGGTCGAAGCCCTTGTTGATCTCCTCCAGGCTCAGCACATGGGTAATCATCGGATCGATCGCGATCTTGCCGTTCATGTACCAGTCGATGATTTTGGGCACATCGGTCCGTCCCTTCGCGCCGCCGAAGGCCGAGCCCTTCCAGACCCGGCCGGTGACGAGTTGGAACGGCCGGGTGCTGATCTCCTTGCCGGCTTCAGCCACACCGATCACGGTCGAAACGCCCCAACCGCGATGGCAGGCTTCGAGCGCCTGGCGCATCACCTCTGTATTGCCGGTACAGTCGAAGCTAAAGTCGGCGCCGCCATCGGTCATCGCGACGAGATCGGCCACGATTTCCGCGGTCGACTTGCCCTTCGCGTTGTAGAAGGCGGTCATGCCGAACTTCCTGCCCCATTCCTCCCGCGCCGGATTGACGTCCACGCCGATGATCTTGTCCGCACCGACCATCCTGGCGCCCTGGAGGACGTTGAGGCCGATTCCACCAAGGCCGAAAACGATGACGTTACTGCCCGGCGTCACCTTGGCGGTGTTGACCACCGCACCGACCCCGGTCGTCACGCCGCAGCCGACATAGCAACTCTTGTCGAACGGGGCGTCCTCGCGGATCTTGGCGATAGCGATCTCGGGCAGAATGGTGAAGTTCGAGAAGGTCGAGCAGCCCATATAGTGGAAGAGGGTCTGCCCCTCGTAGCTGAACCGGCTTGTCCCGTCAGGCATCAGCCCCTGCCCCTGGGTCGCCCGGATTGCCGTGCACAGGTTGGTCTTGCCCGAAAGGCAGCTTTTGCACTGGCGGCATTCGGGCGTGTAGAGCGGGATCACATGGTCGCCCGGCGCGACCGAGGTGACGCCGGCGCCGATCTCGCGCACCACGCCGGCACCTTCATGGCCCAGGATCGAGGGAAATATCCCCTCGCTATCGAAGCCGTCGAGCGTGTAGGCGTCGGTATGGCAGATGCCTGTCGCCATTATCTCGACGAGAACCTCACCCGCCTTCGGGCCCTCCAGGTCGACCTCCACGATCTCGAGCGGTTTCTTCGCTTCGAACGCCACGGCGGCACGTGTCTTCATGAGCGTCTCCTTCGACCATTTCACTAGCCCGATCGCGCTGGTGAGAAAACGGGGTAGACATGACCCTATTCCTCGGAAGCTGGCGCGGGCTGCCGGTAAGGCAGATCGACATGGACGATCGTGCCTACTCCCTCACGGCTGTCGACCTGTATCTGCCCGTGGTGTCGCTCGACAATGCTCTTGCAAATGGCGAGCCCCAGGCCGGTGCCGGACTGGCCATGCTCGCTCTCCCGATTTTCCTGGGCAAAGCGGGTGAACAGGCGACGACGGAACTGCCGCGACATGCCACGCCCCTTGTCGATCACGCTAATCCGCAAATCCGACGTTCCAGGCCGCAGGCGGACCCACACGCGGCTGCCGGCTGGCGAGAATTTGGCCGCGTTGGACAGAAGATTGCTCATCACCTGCATGAGCCGGCCGGAGTCGACCTCGGCGATGACCGGGGCGGCAGGGAGTTCCAATTCGATCGCGATGCCCAGCGCTTCGGCATAGATATGATTTTCGGTCGCCGCAGCGGTAACCAGTTCGGCAAGATCGGCGGGCTCGAAATGAAAGTCCGACGCTCCCGATTGAAGCTTGTCGATATCGAGGAGATCGTTGACGAGCCGCGTCAGCCGATCACTATTCTTCCAGGCGACGTTGATCAGCTCGGCCGGGCCAGGATCGACCGCTCCGGCGGCGCCTGACCTCAACAAGGCCAGTGCGCCGCTGACAACTGTCAGCGGCGTGCGTAGCTCGTGGCTCACTGTCGCTATCATCTCGTCCTTGAATCGTGACGCCATGCGCTCGCTGGTCACATTCCTGAGACGCATGAGCAGATAGCCGTCCGGCAGGGGTATCCATTCCGCTGCGATGATCCGGCCATTTTTCATCTGACGCTCGCCTTGGGCGGGCTGGCGTGCGCGGACGCTGGCAGCGATCTGCTCGGCCAGCAAGGCTGGATCTCCCGGTCCATAGTCCCCCCGCTCGGCGAGGGTCCGGATCACCGGCATGACGGGATCGCCCCGCCCGAACAAGGTAGCCGGCAGGTCGAGCATGTCCAGATAGGCTTCGTTCCAAAGGCTGATGCGATCACCACGGTCGAGTAGCATCACACCCTCATCGAGATTGTTGAGGACCAGCCCGATCAATGGCGGGAAAGCCGGCGTCAAGAAACGCCCTTCCGATTGTCAGCCATGATCCTCGACACCCCTCCCCAAGAGCCGAACGGACTTATCAGGGATGGCGCTGGCAACAAGTCCATATCGGTGTTCTACTGGGCCAAGATGGCGACGACCGTCCGACCGTTTCGTCAGCACCCTCGGGGCCGTCGGCGCGGTGGTTGCCGGCTACCAGCCCCCTCCCCCGCCCCCACCACCGCCGCCGCCGGAAGAGCCTCCTCCCGAAGAGCCGCCGCTGCTGCTGCTTGGCGAGGCCGACGCCGAGGAAATGGTGCTGGCGAGTGAAGAGCCGACGCTATTCGCGAAGCCGTCGGGGTCGTTCCAGAAACTGCTGTCGCCGGAATACCAGCTTGCCGTGTGTGCCGCGGTGCCGGCGGCGGCGGCGGCGGCGAGAATGGTTGCAAATTTGTCGGCCCAGCGATTTTCGACGTCGAGTGCAATCGCATAAGGCAGATAGCGTTCGAACAGCTCGGGAGTCTTCTCTGGCGGATGGAGTGCCTCAAGCCGCTCCTCCTCGGTGATGCCGAGATAATGGCGAAAGCCGGCGATGCGGTCCATCATGGCGCGGCCCTCGACGGTCGGCGCATACATCCACATGAAGGCGGAGAGCCCGAGCGGTAAGGCAGCCAGAGGCACGAAGATCGCCCAGCCGGCGCCGTCAATCGCAAGCTGGAGCGATATCGCGGTGGCAAAGAACGCGATCAGCAACGCGACGCCCATGCCGAGCCAGGCAAGAATCGCCAGCAAGGTTCCATGTCGGGTAAGCCGGTTGCAAACCGCCATCGCTCCAACTGCCAGCAGCCCGTAGAGCGGCGTCCGCGCCATCTCGGAATTATGTGCCTGGGGGTGCACCAGGATCGCGACCGTGGCGACAAGCAATATGGCGGCGCCGATGCCAAGCAGACCGGCAAAGGCCCAACTGGCATTCTTTACAAAAAACGTGCCGAGATAGGCCTTCTCGAGGCCGACGTTCAGCGCGCGCCGCGCGGCCTGGAGCTTGCTGTGATTGGCCTGTTTCAATTCGATGGAGCTGCCGATGCCCGGTAGCATTGCGGAACACATCGCCATTTCGGGAGCCGGCGCGGGGCCGCCGCCGGCGCGGCGGTCGAGTTTTGTGGTGTCGCGGGCGAACCAGCCGCCGTCCTCCTTGGTGATGCCGACATGGCCGCGCACGGCAAGATCGACGATCGCCGCCGTGAAGCCGCGGTCATCGGCCTTCATCCGGCTGATGTAGCGGCAGGCGGCGGCACTCAGGCCATCGGGCGGGCTGAAGAGCGGAACGAGCGATCCCTTGCGCGGCCCTCTGCCTGCCTTCAGCCAGGCATAGAAATAGAAGAGGAACAGGCCACAGAGCGCGAGGCCCGCGGCGGCGAGCGCCCCCCAATCCTCCAGCCACCAGCGCGCTTTGCGAGCGCGGCTTGGCGCATCGAGCACGCCCTTCGGGAAGGCCGCAGCGACGGTCAGGCCGCTGTAAGCATCGAGAGGGGCGGTAGTGCGGAAATGAATGAAGCCCGCTCCTTCGCCGACCACCGCGGCGTCGCGCGCTTCCGAGCCCTGCGGACCCGTATAGGCCCAGCGATTGCCGAACGAGGCAGGCGACGGCAGCGCGATCCGCACCTCGGCCATGTCTATCGGAAATGGCCAGCCATTGCCGGTGACGTTCCAGTAGACCTCATCCTGCTCGGCAAGATAGACGATCTGCCGGCTCGTCCTGTAGCGGATCGCATAGACATGTTCGCCAGGTGGCAGCCGCACGTCGGCGCTACCGATCCTGACCCGCACGCCATTGCTCAGGCCCTCCTCCGCATAAAGCTCCGGCTTGCCGTCGCGAGCGACCGAGACGAGCTCGAATCCCACGCGCGTCGTCTGCCCAAGGCGATTGCGATAGCTGGTAGGAAAGTCCCGAAAGATACCGTGCTTGATCTGATCGGCCAGCGCCACGACCCGGATCGTCTCGGTCACGTCCAGGTCCCCGCTGCGCATGACGGTGACGTCGCTCGAGAAGGCCAGGATGCGCTCCTGCCCTCCCGCCCTCTGAAAAGCGTCGGCAAGCGCGAGCCGCTGTTCGAGCGCCATCTCGCCGGTCTCGACGGCCGGCTGGGCACCAGCAGGCGGAACCCAGCCGAGCGACATGAGGACGAAAGCGAGCAGCGCGCGCATCCTCAGCGCCCTTCGCCGAAGCTCACTTTCGGTACCGCCGAGAGCGCCGCGACGTCGTCGGCATAGCTCTCCTCCTCGTGGAAGCCGAGCGGGCCGACAACGAGAATATTCGGGAAGGATTGAACCGCACTGTTCAGGTCGCGAACGGTGGCGTTGTAATAGCGTCGCGCCCCGGCCAGCTCGCCCTCGATCTCGGCCAGCTCCTCCTGGAGCTGGCGAAAGTTCGCATCCGCCTTCAGGTCAGGATAATTCTCGGCCACGGCGAAAAGCTGGCCGATCATCCCGCTCATGCGCGCGTCGGCCTCGGCGGTAGCGCCGATACCCTTGGCGGCCGCCGCCGCGCCGCGCGCCGCAGTTATCGCCTCGAGAAGCCCGCGCTCGTGCCGGGCATAGCCTTCCACGGTCGAGACGAGATTGGGAATGAGGTCCGCCCGGCGACGAAGCTGCACGGTGATGCCGCTAAACCCCTCCCGCACAAGTGCACGCAACCGGACGAGTCGATTGTAGATGAGAATCAGCCACAGCGCGAGCAGCGCAGCGATGCCGATTGCGATCCAAAGCCACATAGGCCCCTCCCTGAAAACGCGTCATCCTCGGCCCTGCCGGCACGGGCGCCCTCCATGCCGCAGTCGGCACAACAGATTGACAAGCACGTCTAACAAATGATCTTCTCGAACCCACATAAATAATAATCTCATACTGGTCGCGTGCAGCGCAGATAAGCTGGTTGGGATTCTAAGGCAGCTGCAAACCGTGCGGAGCTACCGAAAATGAAAGCCAGCCTCTCGAGTTGCCCTGCCGACAGGCCGAGCACCGCGCCGCCTTGGCCGGAGAAGCTTGCCATACGGCGTTGCGACCAAAAGACCTATGATCGCAGCTGACCTTCCGCGCTCGATCCACTGCGGCGATAACGCTCAACGAAACGAATGTCCGTGCTTCCTGGCGAGACGCTTTTCCTTGTGGGCAATGACGCCAGGCAGAGCCTCTCCAATTCCGTCGTAAGACGTTCGCAGGCGCGGCCGTCACGTATGGGCAGATGACGATCCAGCCAGTCAGCGGCGGCACGAGTGTGTAGATCCGGATTACGTAAAGCGGCATCCAACTCTTTTTTGGCATCATCCGTGTTCATGATCAGGACTCCACCCGTATCGTGCGGATCGATCATCCAGGCCCGATCGGCGCTAACTCGCCGACGAAGACGGATGCGTGACAGCAACATGGTCGTCCGCTCGATCACGCCGGAGGGATCGCCTGGCAGGATGTGGATCGCTGGGCGTCCGAGCAGGTAGAAATAGCTGATGAAGGAGGAAAGATTGGAGAGCATGACGTCCGCCACCAGCAGATCGGACATGTTGTCCGGATGCTCGTCCTTGAAGCGCATCTCGACCAGCGGCTCGTCTGCCTCGATCGCTTCGAGCTCAGCGATGAAATCCGGATCGTAGCGGTGGCGATCGTGAAGGCAGATCAGTAAATTGGCGCCATGTTCGCGGACCTTGTCGATCAGGCCGCGAACGAATTCCAGGTCGCGAGGTGACGAAGCGCCTCGTCCGAAAAGACTGGCGAGCGTGCGGCCCGTGCCGGGCCGCTGGGCAAAGATGCCGCCATAGTGCCAGGTAACCGACAGCAGCACGGTGTGCCGATTCATGACATCGATCCGATAGTGCTTCGCCAACTCCGTCCGCTTCAGCGGCGCATCGTCGATCAGATCGGCAAAGGCCATGCCGGTGGTGACGCAGGCCGATGGCGGCAGCCCCCATTTCTCGATCCGCCATGCGCGATCGGTGGGGCCATAGCATTGGGCGCGGAAGCGTGAATTGGGCGTGCGTGGATCGATCCCGGTCAGCCGCTTCACCTGGAGGCAGAAGACGCGCAGGTCGAGCTGGCTGCGCGCCTTCCAGCCCAGGCCGTGCCACATGTAGAGCAGCCGGGGTGCCGATCCCGGCGGTGGTATGTGGTTGTCGGCCACGACCACGTCCGCGCCGAAGGCGGCCAGCCACGCGCTCAGCCGCGGATCGGCGCGATCGATCACCGGCGCCTGAAACGGGCGGGCCCGCGCCAAGGCGGTGCGCCGGAAGCGATCGGCCCCCGGCACGACGATCAGCATCGCGACGCCGGGCACTCGATCGAGATGCGCGGCCAGCGCCAATATGTCGGTCTGCAGATGGGTCGCCCAGATCAGGACGCGCATGATGGAAAGGGCTCCCGGATATCTGCGCTGGCCGGCATGGTGGCGAGGAAGAATGCGGCGTGGAGCAGTTGCTGGATCGCGCTGGCGGTGACGAGGAGGCTGGCGAGTGCCGCCCTTGGCAGGGCGAGCGGGCCCGACAGGGCCAAGCCTGCGCCGATGAACAGCAGGTCGCGATTGGGAAGAAAGGGCAGCCTGCCGACGATCATCTGGACCGCCAGCAGGCGGCCGAGCGTTCCCATATCGATGTCGGGCAATGCTGCGTGCCAGACAGCGAGCTGAATGAGCTGGGTTGTCACAAACCGGATCAGATGCACCCCCAGCACCCAGGCCGAGAGGCCGGGCGCGAGCATCACGAGCCGCCAGCGCAAGGCGAGCAACAGCGGCAGCGCCGGCACGGCGAGCAACAGGATGCCGGCGGTGCGACCGGCCTGACTGCCGAGCCCGTGCGCCGCCAGCAGCCAGCCGAACAAGGCCGCGCAGATGATCGTGGACGCCGCCGCCGACAGGATGTTGACGTCCTTGATCGCGTGCCCAATCTCGGTGACGGGCGCCGCCACGCGCCGTCGTGCCCACATCATCAGGAAGACTTCACCCGAATAGCCGAGCACCACGGCATTCCAGATGCGCTTGCGCAGCAGCATCGGGAAAAGCACTGCGAAGGGGAGGCGAAACAGCCTGCGGTAGATGAGCCCATCGGCCGACGGGAGCACCAGATATCCGATGACGAGCAGCAGATAGAAGGAAGGTGAGCGGGGCCGCGCGGCCCAGATCGCCGCCCATCCGATCTCGTACAGCCGCCACAGAAGCCAGCCGACCATCGCCGCTATGAAGACGCGCCCGGTCCAGATGCGAAGACTGGGCGAGGCCCGCCGGCGCGCCATGTCGATCATCTGCGCGAAGATTCGCGGCCTCCGCGCGCACAGCCTGGCCGTCATGGCGCGATCGGCCCGACCGAGAACAGTCCGCGCCGGTAGTTCAGCACGATCTCGACGCGTGTGAGTCCGGCCCCCGCCAAGGTCCGGACGCTCGCCGCCTTGGGCTTCGACCAGCCGAGCCTGGGGTTGCCGGAGAAGCCGACCCCGTCGCCCGACAGGTTGAACTTGTGGTTGCGATCGCGATCGTGAAGCAGGCTGATCGCATATGCGCCTGGCGTCGGGACGCGCACGCACAGCTCGATCGGTCCGTTCGCGGGCAGGTCGATCTCGGTCCGTCGGAAGGTCTTCCGTTCGGCAACCAATATCTTGTCGTCCTGCAGGAAATCCGAATCGTCGGCCGGATAGACCTCGGCCTTCAGCCAACCGCTGCGATCCTTCAGCCCGCGCGGAACGATGATGAAGGCGGGCCCCGGCTCATCCTGGCGGCAGGCACCCTCGGCCTTGCCCATTTCCGGGCTGGACTTGAGGTGCGGAGGCGCCGCGCCGAGCAGGCCGGGCGCCAGCATCGCGACGAACCAGCGGTTGCGGAGAACGGAAACGTCACGGAGACCGATCATCGCGCTTAGGACGCCGCGCCATCATGATTTCCGCATCGGCAGGCTGATTTTCGCTGCGGCCTTCGGTGGCTGTGCGGGTCGGCCGGAGCGGTGGCGTCTAGCCGCCATGCGGGTGGGATTCCTCTTCAATCACGATCAGGTGCACCAGGTGGCGCATAGCCTGCCGGTCGCTCTGGCGCTGGCGCGGCTCGGCTTCGCCGGCGAGATCGTCGTCGCCACCACGAATAAGCGGTTGACGGCCGAGGTGGTCCGGCTCGGCGGCGGCGAGATCGGGCGTTCGATCCGGCTCGTCGAATTGGGCCTCGAACGCTATCTGGCACGTCGCGCCGCGCCGCTGCTCGAGCATGTCGTGCCGGCCACCAAGCTCCTCGTCTATGGCGACAATCTCAATTTCTTCCGCTCGCTTGACGCGCTGGTGGTAGCCGAAAAGACCTCACTGATCTTGAAAAACCGATATGGATTGAAGGACTTGCGGATCGTCCACACACGCCATGGCGCGGGCGATCGTGCGATCGGCTTCGACAAAGCGAGCGCCGGCTTCGATCTGGTGCTGGTCTCCGGCCCCAAGATCCGCGATCGCCTCATCGACGAGGCGGGGCTCGATCCGGCGCGGATCGCTATGGTGGGGTATCCGAAGTTCGAGTCTGCCGGCCGCAGCACGCCCGTGCATCCGATGTGCAACGACGGGCGGCCGGTAGTGCTCTACAATCCCCATGTCTCGCCGCACCTCTCATCCTGGTTTCGATGGGGACGGCAGATCCTCGACTGGTTCGTCGAACATGAGGACTACCACCTCATTTTCGCGCCGCACGTCATGCTGTTCGAGCGCCCCTTCGTGGTGACGATCGATCGGCTGCGGATCGATCGGCCCGGCCATATCGACGAGCGCTATCTGCGCGCGCCGAACATCCATATCGATCTCGGCAGCCGCGCTTCGACGACGATGACCTATACCGACCGCGCCGACGTCTATCTCGGCGACGTCAGCAGCCAGGTATACGAGTTTCTCCTTCGCCCGCGCCCGTGCCTGTTCCTCAACGCGCTGGGTATCGATGCCAGGAACGATCCGAATTACGCCCATTGGCGTAGCGGGCCGGTGGTGGACGACCTGACCGACTTTGGCACCAAGCTCGAAGCGGCGCAGGCCGATCATGCGGCGATCTACGAACCGATCCAGCGGCAGCTTTTCGCCCATAGCTTCGATCTGACCGCCGAGCCCTCCTCGATGCGCGCGGCGCGGGCGGTGGCGGCGATGCTGGGACAGACGTTGCCGATGCCGGATTTGACCCCCCACCAAGCCTATGGGTGATCGACGGCGAGCGGCCCGATGATCGTGCGGCGCATCTATGCCAATCTCGGACTGCTGATCGGCGGCAAGGCCGGTGCGGGGCTGATCAGCCTCGGCTATCTGCTGATCGCCGCCCGCGCGCTCGGTCCTCGCGATTATGGCGCGCTCGTGCTGATGCATGGCTATGTCACCGCGGTGGCCGGCATCATCGAATTTCCCGGCTGGCACGCGATCGTCCGCTACGGGGCGCAGGCGATCGAGGATCGCGACGAGGGCCGGCTCGTCCGGCTGCTGCGCTTTGCCGGTGGGATCGAGATACTGGGCGGTTGCGCCTCGATTCTGTCCGCAGCGGCATTGGCGCCGCTGATCGGCCCGCATCTTGGCTGGCCGCCCGAGGCTCAGGCGTTCGCCCTTCCCTATGCCTTCGCCGTATTGGGAACGATTCGGGCCACGCCGGCCGGTTATCTCCAGCTGCGCGGCCGGTTCGATCTGCTCGGCGTGCATAATATGGTCGCTCCGCTGGTGCGGCTGGCCGGAGCGGTCGCCGCCGCCTTCGCGGGATCGGGGCTGCGCGGCTTCCTGTTCGCCTGGCTGGTAGCGGCGCTCGCCGAATGGTCGGTGATGTGGGCGCTCGGCATCCGAGCGGCGCGCCGTGACATCCTGGCGCACCGGCTGCTCGGGCCGCCTACGGGTTGTCGCTCGGAGAATCCGGGCCTCCTGCGCTTCATGCTCGCGGCCAACGCCGACGTGACCTTTTCCGAACTTTCGGGAAGGCTCGTGCCGCTGGTGGTCGGCTGGGTTCTGGGACCGGCTTCCGCCGGTCTCTACGCGATCGCCCAGCGCGCGACGGTGATCTTCCAGCAGCCCGCCCAGATATTGGGCCAGGCCGCATATCGCGAATTCGCCGCCATGCTGGCATCCGGCGGCGAAGGGCGGGTGCTCCTCCGCGCGGTCGCGCACAGCGCCGGCCTTGCGATGCTCGCGGGGGTGCCGGTCGTGGTCATCGCGCTGTTCGCTGGCGGACCGGTCGCCAGGCTTCTGGGTGGCCCGGCCTATGCTGCCGCGGCGGGGTTGATCGGCATCCTCTCGGTCGCGCGCTTCATCCTGCTTGCGGCGCCGCCTGCCAGCGCGGCGTTGACGGCGCTCGGCCACCCGACCTGGTCGGTCACCGCCAATGTCGGAAGCAGCCTGCTGCTGCTCGCGCCATTGCCGATCCTGCTGCATGCAGATGGCGTTGCAGGCGCGGGCCTTCAGGCAGTCGCCCAGGCCGCCGCATCTACGCTATTCCTTTGGCTGCTGCTGCACCGCGCTTTGGTACGATTGAACGCCCCGTCGCTGCCGATGCGCGAGGCGGGCACATGATGCGCATCGCCTATGTCATCAACTCGCTGGAGGGCGGCGGTGCTACGGCGCCCGTTCCCGATATCGCGAATGTCATCCGCACCCATGGCGCCGAACCGCGCATCTTCGCGCTTGCACGGCGCGACGGGCGCGGGTTGCAGGCCATGCTCGATGCGGGGCTCGAGGTCGAGGTCTACGAGGGATGCGAGCAGGACCGGCTGCCCGCCCTGCGATGGCTGGACGCGCGCACCCGCGCTACGCGACAAACGCATATCTGGACGTCGCTCACCCGCGCCACGCTGCTCGGTCAACTGGTGGGCCTGAAGCGCGGCCTACCGGTCGTCAGCTGGCAGCATGCCGCCTGGCTCAAACCCGCCAATCGCCGGCTGCTGCGCGCGACCCAGCGGCTGAGCCGGTTGTGGATCGGGGATTCTGAATGCGTCACCGATCTCACCGCGCGACGGCTCAAGGTGGGGCCGGATCGGCTGCTATGCTGGCCGATCTTCGCCGCCGACGACGCCGCGCCCCGCGCGCAGCCTTGGCGGCCTGGCGAGCCGGTGCGGATCGGCAGCCTCGGCCGGCTTCATCCGGTAAAGGGGTATGGCGTGCTGATGATAGCGCTGGCGCTGCTCGATACGGGCGGGTTCGGACCGCAGACACCGATCGAGGTGGCGATCGGTGGCGAAGGAGCGCAGCGCGCCGAACTCGAGGCGATGATCGCTCGGCACCGGCTATCCCATGTCCGCCTTGTGGGCTTCGTCGACCGGCCGACCGAATTCCTCGCCGACCAGCATCTTTATGTCCAGCCATCGCTGTCAGAAGGCTTCTGCATCGCGGCGCATCAGGCGATGCAAGCAGGCCTCGGCGTCGTCGCGTCCGCGGTGGGCGAGATGCCCTACACGATCGTCGACGGGCTGTCCGGCGCGCTCGTCCCGCCGGGCGACCCCAAGGCGCTGGCGGACGCGCTCGCCCGGCTGCTCCGATTTCCCGAACAGCTCGGCCAACTGGGTTACCACTCGCGCCAGCGGGTGCTGCGCCATTTCGGGCGCGACGGTTTCGCGGAACGCGGCGGAGTGGTTATGGCGCGGATCGCCCAACTGTGAGCAGCTCGCCCATCCGCCGCCGGGCGTCGATGAGGAGCCCGCGCGGACTATGCTCGATCCGCTTTGCATCGAACAGCGTCACGTCGCCGCACGCGGACAGGGTGTGCAGTCCTTCGACATAGGGCGCGAAGGTCGGGGACGCGCTGATCGGCTCGCCGACCGAAGCCAAGAATGTGGCGGGCGACAGCTCCTCGATCCGCAACATCCGGATCGCGCCGCCATAGGTGCGCGAACAATCCTGCATCGGCAGCATCCAATGACCGCCGATCCTGACCGGCCGTCCTCCCGGCCGCGCGCTGGCCCGATCGATCCGGACCGGATTGAGCCGGTGTGGATGCCATGGACCGATCAACCGATCGGCATAGGCGATGTGGAGAGCCGAGATCTTCGACCGACGATCGGTCGCCGCCGTATAGAAGAGCCACCAGCGATCGTCGTGGCGGAGCAGCGTTGCATCAACGGGCACGACGTCGAGCTCGATCCGCGCGACCTCCTGCCACCAGTCGGGAAAGCGGACCGCATGGTAGAGCCGGAGCCCGCCCGATCGATGCGCCTCGGGCAGCATCCAGGTCGCGCCTTCGGCCTCGAACACCTGCGGATAGGAGAGATGCCAGCCCTCCTCCAGGCATGTCGCGCGATCAATCAGGCGGAGCTTGGTGTCGAGGCGGAGCACATCGATCCGGCCATGGCGATCACGATAGTCGAAGGCTTCGACGAACAGGTAGAGCATGTCGTCGCGCCACAAGCCGAACGGGTCCGCCAGGAAGGTGAAGGGCGGGCCTGGGTCCAGCCATTCGATCCGCTGCCCCTCGAAGCCTGAGCTCATGATCGTCCCGATAGGTGCGCGGACGATGCCGGTGCGCCACAGGTCGGTCAGCCGCGGCATGGCGATGCTCTCTCGCTCATGCCGCCACCGCGCGCCGAGCGAGAATCGCGGCATAGGCATCGAACAGGCGCTTGAAATGAACGTCGATCGACGGGATGCGGGCGGCCTGCGTCCGCGCGGCGGCGCGCAGTTCTTCCCGATCGCGCGCGGCAAGGCGGAGGATCGCGTCCGCCGCTGCGCCGCTGTTGCCGGCCTGATAAAGTTCAGCGGTCTTGGGGGTGGCGAGGTCCGCCGCGCCACCCTCGTCGGGAACGATCAGCGGCAACCCTGACCCGGCGGCCTCGGCGGCGACCAGTCCGTAGGTTTCCGCTTCACAGCCATGGATCAGCGCATCGCCGCTCGCCAATACCCGCGCGAGCAGCGCGCGAATACGGATCGGAGCGAGCAGATGGATGTGCGGATTGGACCCAATCCGACGCCGCAGCCGGCCATGATCACGGCCATCGCCGATCAGCACCAGTCCTATCGCTTGTTCCAGACCGGCACGCATGCAGCCGTCGATGACCGTCGCCCAGCGCTTCTCGGGCGAGTGACGGCCGACGGCGAGCAACAGCATCGCCTCCGCGCCAAGATTGCATCGGGCGAGCAGTTCGGCCCGCACCGCCGCATCGCGGAGCGCCGGCGAGAACAGGCCGGGATCTATGCCGAGCGGCAGCGTCTGCACGCCCGGCAAGCCGCCCATCCGAAGCCGGCGCGACAGCCCCTCATTGGCGCTGACGACAATGTCGCACCGGGCGGCTGCGCGGCGAAGATGGTTCCAGAACCAGGCGAAGCGCCGGTCGATCGACGCGCGATCGGCGATCGGATCAAGCCAGCGATAGGCATAGGCGGCGAGCGGGTCGGCGTGCATGATAAGTGAGCGTCGTGCATCGCCGGGCCATTGCGCGACGATCGTCGCAGTGCGCCAAGGCGACGACGCCTCGATCAGATCGGGCGCTTCGCGGTCGAGCAGGCCATGAACCGCGGCGGCATCGGCGAAATAGCGATAGCGCCGGTCGACCGGAAGTTGCGGGGAAGCGACCCACTGGATCCGGCCGCCGCCGGGGCGCGTCTCGATCCGGTCCTCGGCGCCGGGGGCGACGATCACGATCTCGTGCCCCATCTCGGCCCCCAGGCGAAGCTTGTGCTCGATATAGGTCCGCACGCCGCCGCCCTGCGGCGTGTAAAAGGCGCAGACGTCGACGATCCTCATGGCTTACGAGCCTCGCGACCGGCTGGCGCGGCGCGTGGCGGCGACGTCGCGGCCGTCATCGAGCAGATCGGACAGCGCCAGCGCGCCGCCGATCACCAGATGGATGGCGAGGATCAGGGTGGCGATCAGCGCGATGAGGTTGGCGATGCTGCTGGCGGCCGGCGTCACCATCATCGTCGCCGCGGCGAACAGCAATTCCTTGTTGGGCACGATCGGCAGCCGCATCACCACCAGCTGCAGTGCGGCCAGGGTGGCCCAGACCGGCCAGCCAATGATGGGCAGCGCGAAATGCCACGTCAGCATGGCGAGCCCGGTCATCGCCGCCAGCCGCAGCAGATGGATCGCGAAGATCCGTCCCAGTTCCGCCCCGGGCAGCGAGAAAATGCGTCGATTGAGCACCACGATGCCCAGTGTGATGCACAGCATGACGCCGATCGACCAGTCGAGTGAAGTGCGTCCGATCGCGAGATGGAGCTTGCCGGCGTCGGGCCAAGCCAAGACGAGCATCGCGAGCGTTGCAACATTTCCGGCGAGCGCGGAGGTGATACTGACGTCCTTGATCGCGGCGAACGGCGCCGCCGAAAGGTTCGAGCGCGTCCTGGCCCACGCGTAGAAGGCGAGCTCCCCGCTATAGCCGAGCAGCACCTCGTTGCTGACGAATTTCTTGAGCAGTGCGATGAAGCCGCTGGCGGGAAGTTTCCAGAGCCGGCGATAGATCACCCATTCGGACAGCGGCAGCACCAGATAGGCGCCGACCAGCGCCGACCAGAAGCCGAAGGAGCGTGGCACAGCGGCTTCGATCCGCGCGAGGCCGATCCTGTCGAGCCGGGCGAGGACGGCGACCAGCAACAGCATCGACAGCGCGATCGAAAGCAGTTTCTGCCAGCGGCGGGATGGCGGCTGTAACGCTATGAGAAACGAGGATGGAGCGGCTTCGAGGCTGGACGACACGCGCTGATCCCTGTCGAACGATCTATCGCCAAGACGCCGCGGCGTGTCCGAACCCGCAAGCCGCGTCGCGGATCAGCACAGATCGCGATAGCGCGCGATCCGCCGGCTGCGCAACAAAGCCGTCACCGTCCGGTCGATGCTTGCGAGCAGCGCCGGCACCGTCGTGTCGCCGGGATGGACGGCGACCCGCACGACCGGCAGCGGCGCGAGCAGGCGGGGCGCCATCGCCGCGAACAGCAGCGAGCCGACGATGCGGGTCGGGCTGCGGCTGGCCCAACTGATCACCGGACCTCGCGCCAGCGGCCGCCCGTCGGCTGGCCGCCACACTCGCATATGATCCTCGGCCAGGGCGAAGCCGGAATCCTTGAGTGCCGCCATCGCCCCCGGTCCGTAGAGCCACGCCGGTGCTATGAAACCCGCGACCGGTGCCCCGATCATATCCTCGATCAGCGTCTTGCCCGCTTCCATCCGCGCGTGGGCAGCCGCCCGATCGAGACCGAGGAATTCGCCTTCGCGCGCGGTCATGTACCGCGCCTTGAACGCCGCCAGCCCGCGATGCGTGGCATCGTCGCGATGATACCAGCCATGGACGAAGATCTCGGCGCCAGCGGCGTGCCAGTCGCGTAGCCGGCGGGCGAAATCCCGGTCGCCAGCGATCGGTGCCTCGCCCCAATGGTCGGGTACGACGAGCAGCGCGAAACGGGGACCGCCGATCAGAGCGGCCAGCCGGTCGGCGAGCTGATCGACCTGGGTGACGAAACGCGGCCCTACATCATGGATCGCGGCCAACAGCATCCGCGAGGGTGACGGATCAGAAGCGGCCATCGAGCCCCAGCCTTATCGATCGTGGTCGCTGCGGGGTGATCTGCCGCCCCAGCATCACGCCGAACGGATTGCCGAACGAGAAGCGATTATAGCCCGAATCGAGAATGTTGGTCATGTCCAGCGAGGCGCCGAGGCGATCGGTTCCGATGCGGATGCCCAGCGATGTGTCGGTATAGTCACCCTGCAGGAAGTCCAATCCAGTGCCTATGCCGAGCCGGGAATGGCCGAAATAGCGAATGGCAAGATCGGCAGTCAGCGCGGTGTCGCCGTGGATCGGCCTGCGCCATGACAGGCTGCCGCGCGCACCGACCCGCGCGACATCGGGCAGTTCGGCGTGGCGGAAACCGGCGAAAGCGATCGCCGGGCGGGAAAGGTCGCTGTCGTTGACGAACAGGCCGGCATCGATCGCGAATGCGGCGGACGGGTGCCAGCGTCCCTGCAGTTCCAGCCCCGCGATCCGGCCATTGCCGACGTTGGTGGTATAGGGCAGGCCGGTGGTATCAACGAGATCGGCCTGGATATGCTCCCAATGAGCATAGCTCAGCACCAGGCCGGCGCTGAACCGGCTTCGTGACGGATCGCCCAGCCGCACACCGCTTTCGAACGTCGCTATGCTGTCGCCGATGAAGCGCTGCGACACGACCATCATATCCTTCGCCGCCACGGAAAGACCCCCGCCGCGATAGCCCTCCTCATAGCGTGCGTAGATAGTGAGGCTGCCGGTTGGACGGAAGGACAGCGATATCAGCGGCAACACGCTCAGTTCGTCGCGGTTGGCCTCCTCCTTGCCTGGCCGTGGCAGGTCGAGCAGCGTGCCGGTCAGGTGGGCGTAGCTGAGCCGGCCCCCGATCGTTGCCTGGAGCCGGCCCGCAATGCCGATCGTGGATTCGCCGTACAGCGCGGCGCCGGTGAGATTGTTGCGGAGGCCGGCTATGCGCGCTGGATGGTCGATCGGCCCGAGCGCGCGGGTCAGTCGTTCGCTGTTGCGTATCAGGCTGATCCCGGCCAGCCAACCGCTGCCGTCCTCGCCATGGCGTGATATCCGCGTCTCATTCGTCAGCAGACGGATATGATTCTGCTGATCGAATGCCCGAAGCGGACCGCCGGCGCCGGTGCCGTCGAACCGCTCGGCGACGTCATGGTCGACGAACCCCGTCGCCGAGACGAAGCTGGTCCTGCCGTCGTGGCGCGCCACCGAGACATGGGCGAGCTTGTAGTCATTGTCGAACGGCTGGGCGATAGCGCTGGCGCGCGTATAAGGCGGCAGGCCACGCTCGGCGAACTGGCCGTCGCGACTGTCGATATTCTGGACGAGCCCGCCCAGGTCGACAATCCAGCCGTCGCCCACCCTCGCGCGCATCACGGCGCGGCCGCCCTTGGTGGTGGAGCGGTTCACATCGGTCAGGCCCCGGCCGACATCGTCGATGAAACCGCCAGCGATATGCCGATAGCCAACCAGACGCAGCGCGACCCGGCCCGGCACGACCGGCACGTTGACCATCGCGGAGATATCGCTGCTGTCATCGCCGTGGCGGGTGGTCAGCCAACCGGCGGACGCCGAGGCGGACCAGCCCGCAGGATCGGGCGGCGCCGGAAGCAGCCGCACGATCCCGCCCAGCGAGCCGGCGCCGTAGAGCGTACCCTGCGGTCCTTCGAGCACTTCGATCCGTTCCATGTCGTAAAGGTGCAGGTCGGGATCTGGCGCGTTATAGTTGAGCCGGATATCGCCAAGATACTCGCCGACGATCGCCTGGCTCGGCCCGCTGAAGCTGCTGTCGGCGACACCACGGACGATCAGCTTGTTCCGCCCCGGGCCCAAATTGGTCGAGGTCAGCGACGCGACGCTGTCGACCAGTGCCTCGGTACCGCTGAACGCCGTGCGGGCGAACGCGTTGCTCCCGGCATCGACGATGGTTACGCTGCCGGCATAATCGCCTATCCGGGTTCCACGCTTGCTGGCGATGACGACGATCTCGTCTCCACGGGTGGCCGCGTTGGACATGGCGGCTGGTTCGGGTCGCTTCGACGGAGGCTGCGCGGGCCGGTTGATCCTGAAGGTCGTTGGATCGATGACCTCGACATGGAGCCCGGTGCCTTCCAGCAGGCGACGCAGTGCGCGCCGTGGAGGCAGTCGGCCGTGCACCGCGCGTCCGCGCAATCCGGCCAGCGAACCAGTGATACCAACCGTGCTGCCTGATTGTGTCCCAAAGCTCCCTATCGCCTCGGCGAGCGGGCCGGCGGCAATGTCGAAACGCGGGGATGCGGCCGCGGCCGCGCCCATCGAGAGCGCCAGACCGGCCGCCATCGTCGCCCAATCAGCGCGCCGCACGCTTCCGCGGTTGCAACCGCCAGCCTTCACCAACCCGAACGGCTTCGACATCGAGCAGCGATCCAATGCGGGTAAAGGTTTTCGACCGATCCGTGTCGAGCATGATTACACCGCTGAATCGCGTATCAGGAAGCGCGGAATCGACCGTCACTGGCACACCGAGACCGCGCGCCAGATCCTCGGCGATCCGATCGAGCGAAGCCTCGCGATAAACGAGTCGCGAGCGGCGCCAGGTGCCGACCTCACCGGGCTCCACGCGTCCGAGCGTGATGTCGGCGGCGGCGAGCCTTGCGACGCGGCCGGCGTCGAGGCGAATGGCCTGCCCATCGGGATCGAGCATCACGCTGCCACGCGCGACCGACGCCTCCAGCCCCGTGCCGGCGGCATCGCGGCGGACGTTGAATTCGGTGCCGATATCGCGAAGCAGCATGTCTCCGGCCTGAACCTCAAATGGATGCTGTGGATCATGGACGACGCTAAACATCGCCTCGCCGCGATCCAGCGAGGCATAGCGGGCGTCCCCCCGGCGCAATGTGATGCGGCTGCCGCCATTCAGCTCGATCCGGGTTCCGCCGTCGAGTTGGATGGCGCGCTGTTCGCCGGGCCGGGTCTCGATCATGTAGCTCGCGGGCCCCACCGTCATCATCGGCCAGGCGAGGAAGCCGGCGGCAACCGCCGCCGCCACCCCGCCAAACGTCACCAGCCGCCAGCGTCCGGGCCGGCGCTCCTCGCTCCGATTATCGTTGCTGGCGAGCGGGCCGGGCTCGGCAGACTCAATCAGCTGCGCGATATCGTCGTCGGCGAGCGCCACCGCCTCATAGGCGGCGTTGTGAGCGGCATCGGCCTCCAGCCATAGCAGAAAGCCATCCCAATCCGCGCGCGCGGGATCGCGCTGACGGAGGAACCACTCCGCCGCTTCGTCGCGGATCCTCGCTTCACGGTCCATCATGATCGACCCCTTCGATCGCATGACGACGCGCCGCCGGCAAATCCACATCGCTGCCCATGCGCAGCTCGACAATCAGGCGATAGGCTTTTTGCAGATGCTTTTCGACACTGCTCAGGCTTATTCCCAGGTCGATGGCGATATCCCGCTGCGCCTCGCCTTCGACGCGGTGACGGCGGAAGATGGCGGCGGTGCGATCACCAAGCGCGTCGAGCCGCGCTTCGATCTGGCGCAGGCGTTCGCGCGCGATCAGCATCCGTTCGGGCGAGGGCTGCTCCGATACGCCCGGCATGGCTCCGGCATTGAGTTCGCTCCATTCATGATCGCGGCGCAACCGGCGCATCACGCCGCGCCGGCGATCGAGCATCAGATTGTCGGCCGTGCGATAGATATAGGCGAGCGGATTGCCGATGGGTCCGGCGGGCTGGTGCGAGATCTTCAGCCACAATTCCTGCATCAGATCGTCCACATCGCTTCCCCCGCCGCGCGCCGCCAGAAAGCGGGCGAGCGCGGGGCGATTGGCGATGAAAACCGCTTCGATGCCTTGGTCGGTCATCATATCCCTGTGCGGCGGGCAGGTGCCCGGGGCTTCATAGACCTCACCATGGCTGGGAGCAATTCGGTGATCGGCATAGGAACGGGGCATTGAATATACCGGCACCTCAGAAGACCTTCCGCAGATACGTGGTCAGACGATGGTCGTTCTTCGTGCCGGGATCATAAGCGAGCGCATCGGCCGCGGAGAGGCGATCGTCGCTCGCCTGCAACCCGGTCACAAACGGATGTCGCGCACCGAAGGCGGCAAGGCTGAAATCGGCACCCAACCGCGCCTCGACGGCCACCGGCTGAAATCCGGAGAGCCCCGCCAATCCCGTCCATAGAGCGACTGTTCGCGTGATAGCTCTCCGCTGCCGTCGAGAAGACGCCGCACCGGGCCGAAACCCACATGCGGGAAAAATGGATGGGCTCGGCGCGGCCAGATGCGGCTTCAGCGGCGCGGCGTCGTCGTTCGGCGGGATAGCTACGGCGATGGGAGACGGGCAATGAACGTCAGACAGATGGGCTATGGCTCGGCGGCATTCATGATGCTGTGTGCCGTGCTGCTACTTTCCGACATCCATCAGGCGGCGCATGGCAGCAGGCCCGCCTTCACCGCGTCCGGGCCCAACGGCGCGCTATCGGTGATGACCTATAATGTCGAAGGCCTGCCTTGGCCGGTGCGACTGGGCAGGATGAAGTCGCTGGCGGCGATCGGCGCCCGCCTCGCCCAATTGCGCGCTTCGGCGCTGCAGCCGCGCATCGTCCTGTTGCAGGAAGCCTTCACCGACGATGCGAAGCGCATCGCTGCGACCGCCGGCTATCGCTACGTCGCCGATGGCCCCGCCGCGGCCGATCGTGCCGAAACGGCGAGGCGGCCCGACGACATCGCCTTCGAAAGCCAGGCACGCGCCATCAAGGGGGAGCGTAGCGGCAAATGGCTCGGCAGCGGGCTGCGGATATTGTCCGATTATCCGATCCTGTCGATCCGGCGCGAGCCGTTCCCGGGCTTCGCCTGCGCCGGCTATGATTGCCTCGCCAACAAGGGCATGGTTATGGCGCTCGTCGCGGTGCCGGGCATCGCCGCACCCGTGGCGGTGGTCGACACCCACCTCAATTCGCGCCACGCTGCGCATGTTCCGGTCGCGCGGTCACTCTACGCCTATCGCGCCCAGATCGACGCGCTCGATAGCTTTCTCGCGCGCAACATGCCGGCCGATAGTCCGCTCATCCTTGGCGGCGACTTCAACATCGGCGGCGATGGCGAACGTCGGGCCTATATGGAATCGCGTCTGGCGCGCTGGATCGGCGATGCCGGCAACGCCGCCTTCGATCGCTGCTCGGACGACCGGAATGGGTGCGCCTCGACGATGTCGGCCGATGCGCGCTTTTCGATGGCGCGCGCGCGCGACTGGCAGTTCACGCGCGTCCTTCCGGGCGGGCTGGCGGTGAAGGCGATCAGCACACCATTCGGCCACGAAGGTGACGGAACAATGCTTTCCGATCATGTCGGCTATATCGTGTTGTACGAGTCGCCACCGGCCGCAGCATGACGATGGCACGGCAGCGACCGCCATTGGCGATCGATGGGATCCTGAACTGGCGACCCACCCCGGGCGGAAGGAAATCCATGGACGATCGTAGCGAGGCGGCGCTTTCCAAGGTCCCGGCGGTGACACTGGGATTCTGGGTCATCAAGATCCTCGCCACCACGCTCGGCGAGACGGGCGGCGACGCGGTGACGATGACATGGCTGGGCGAGACCACGCCCCAAGCTTCGCAATCGTCGATCAGCGGATATCTCCTCGGCACATTGTTGTTCGGCGCCTTGTTGTTCGGCCTCGTCATCGCCCAGATCCGCGCGCGGCGGTTCCATGCCTGGCTTTACTGGGCGACGATCGTCGCGTCGACGACGTGCGGCACCACGCTCGCCGACTTCGCCGATCGCTCGCTCGGCATCGGCTATCGGGGCGGGTCGCTGCTGCTGCTCGCTTGCGTGCTGGCGTCGCTGCTCGCGTGGTACCGCACGCTCGGGACCGTCGCCGTGGAAAGCGTGAGCAGCGCGCAGGCGGAAGCCTTCTACTGGATAACCATCACCTTTTCGCAGACGCTGGGGACCGCGCTGGGCGACTGGGCTGCTGACAGCGGCCTTGGCTATGCGCGTGGTGCGATCCTGTTCGGGGCCTGCCTCGCCGTGCTGGCGGCGCTGTATTTCGGGACGAGGGCGAGCCATGTCGCGCTGTTCTGGTCGGCGTTCATCCTGACGCGCCCGCTGGGCGCCACGGTCGGCGATTTCTTCGACAAGCCGCATGCTCAGGGCGGCCTGGAGATCAGCCGTCCGCTCGCGTCGCTTGTGCTCGGAGCCGCCATTGCCGGTCTGATATTTTTGTCCAGCACCGTCAAACGGTACAGGGAGTGGGATTAGACACCATTTCGCGATAACGAAAATGAGACAGCCCCGCCGAAGCCGGGGCTGCTATCAGTCGTCGGACCTTTGTAGCCTGGATTGGGGCGTCTTCACACGAGCAGCGACGAATATCCGCGGCGGATGAGCCGACGATCACGCCCATTTTTCCCGGGGATTCACAGGATGGGGGCGCATGCCGATGAACAGGAATGTGGCGCCAGGGGCGGCTTTGCACTGAGGACTCAACATGATGGTTATGAACTACTAGAGTCCATCCTGCTTAGGCGGACGGTAGGCCGCACGCGCATCGCGCCACCGCAAGCCTTTGCGGATTACGAACAGGAGCCGCTCAGCACACGCCGATCATCCACACGCGCAATCCCATGCGAAAAGCGGAAAATGGGGCTCAATCCGGCGCATCCGCGCATCCGACAGCAAAAGCAGATCATCCATGGCGTCGCGTCGCCCGCCATTGAATTAATCCCCGCACCGTCACGCAGCCGATTTAATAGGTCCTGAGCCTAGTTGAGATGGTCCTGCCAACGCCGTTTCCACTCGCCATCCAGGAGGTGATCGAACAGTCCCTCGTCGATATAAGCGGGGTAACGGTCAGGCGTTTGCGGCCGGGGCAGCTGCCCGAAATAGCCGGTGCGGTCCTGCACATCGGGATGCGCATAGTAAGCGGCCGCGACCAGGGTCGCCATCGCGGACCACGCCTCCGGATCGTTCGACAGCAGATGCGCGAAATCCTCCGGATCGCGATCAAGCGCGCGTTCGAGAGGCGCGCGCAGGTCCGGTCGCGCGTCGAGAGCACGGCTGGCCCAGCCGCTTGCTATGGCCAATGTTCCGGCACCGGGCAGAGCGTCGACGGGTGGGATCAGCAGATCGCCAATGGCGGCAAATTTCGCGGCATTCCTGCCCTCCAAACCCGTGGGCGCGCTTTTCGTCGGTGCTGAGATAGTCGCTTCAATGGATCTGGGCGCGGTTTCCGGCGACCCGCGCCGCGGCCGCGGCATCGTGGCGAATGTTTTTGCCAGATGATCGGCAGCGCGCAGCGACAATGCCGCGATTGTGCTGGTGGGGTTTACCGGGCCCGAGGTGACGAACAAGCTACCGTCAAGAATGCCGAGGTTCGGTACCTCGTGTGACATGCACCATCTGTCGACCACCGACGTGCGAGGATCATCCCCCATCCTCGCCGTGCCCATCAGGTGCGCATTATATCCGCCCGGATTGCTGATCTGCACATCCCAGGCGCCAGCGTCCCGAAACAGCTTTGCGGCCTGTTCGACATTCCAGTCGAGATTGCGACGGCTGTCTTCGCTGGTCTTATAGATGATCTTTGGTGCCGGAATCCCCGAACTGTCCGTTAAGTCCGGCGACAGCATCACCCGGTTGTCGGGATCGGGCATGTCTTCGCACATGATCGACATCAGCAGGCTGCGGCCCAGCCTCCGGTCGAACTCATCATGATAGTTTGCACCGCCGCACTGGCGATTCAGCACCGTTAGGGAGGTCATGACTGGGCCGCCTTCGGTCGAGTGCAGCGACCATTTGGCCCCGCCTGCAAAGCCGCGGGAAGCATCGTGAAGCGCGTGTTCCAAGCATTGGAGAGTCGAACCGTTCTGGCCCTGCCACCGCTCACCTTGTCCACCGAATGTGGCGACGATCGTTGCGACCGGATGCAACATGAGCCGGCGACCGACCAGTCCGGAGCCGTTCGCCAGGCCTTGTGGAAATAGTCGGGAAGCGGAGTTCAGCAGAAGCCGTGGCGTGCCAACCCCGTTGGCGGCCAGCAGGACGACATCGGCGGACTGGAAGTGTTCGCCGCCATTCTGGTCGACCCAAACCGCGCCATTAGCCAGTCCTGCCTCGTCAAGTGTGATTCGCCGAACGCGTGCTCCCGTTAACACTATGCCGCCTTTGGCGCGGAAAGGCCGCCAATGCGTGAGGTCGGCGGAGGATTTCGCGCCCTCGTTGCAACCCTGCATGCAGGTGCCGCGCTGAACACATGGGTGTCGCCCGTCATAAGGCGTGGAGATGATAGCATTGGTATCTACCCACCAATGCCACCCGCGCCGGTGCAAGGCCCGGGCCACGCACATCGCCCCTTCATTGAACGGCAGTGCCGGCAGCGGCGGTCCTGCTCCCGCGGGATAGGCGGGATTGCCCTCCAGTCCGGAAACGCCGAACTGCCGATCGGTTTCCTCATAGAAGGGCTGAAGCTCGTCATATGTTATCGGCCAGTCGTCGGCGATGCCGAACAAGCTTTTGGTGCGGAAGTTGGCCGGCAGCAGTCGGGGCCAGATCGCGTTGTAGAGGATCGTCCCGCCACCTACGGCATTGCAATTCATGACCGTGATGTCGGACTCGTCAAGGTCGATCGGGTAGTCGGCGTCCGCTTGGCGAACATTCGGCACGGGCGACCAGGCGCCCCCCGACGAGAGCTCCCAATCCCATTTGTCCCCGCGATATTCAGCGCGATCGAACCAGCGGCCCTGTTCCAGCGCCACTACCGACAATCCTGCGTCCTGGAGGCGGCGAGCGGCAACCCCGCCAGCAGGCCCTGCGCCGACAATGAGGACGTCGGCGTGCTCAGCCGTCTCACGCATGCGAATGAAAAGAGCGCATCCGCTTGATCTTGCCGTCGTCACCGAACACGAAATTGTTGACAATCGGGGTCAACACGAACCGATTTTCCCCGGATCCGCCTTCCGCGCGCAGCATGGCGATGGCCTCGTTGCCGCAGGCGATGATCGGCGCGACCTGCTCGAGCTTGACGTCATATCCCTCCACATCGGCCCAGATCGAAGCGAGATTGTCGATGCCGATATTGGTGCGCGAGCCCACCGGATCTTCGTGAATGACGTCGTCCGCGAACAGCGCGAACCACGCTGCCCGATCCTTGGCGGTTTCGGCGCGACAATATTCTTCGATCATCGCCGCCATATGCTCCTTCGTCACGCTGTATCCTTTCGTTCTATCGTCTGCGAAAATGCCGACAGAGCGCCGGCCGGCGCCCGGTCATGCCGTTGCAAGCAACGGACGCGCGGCTTCGGGCAGCGCACCGATCCGGTCCAGCGCGTCCTTGCACGCAACCCCGCCCTTCATGACGAGCATCAGCTTGCTGCGGTCTCGCAGGACGGAAATGTCGTCCACGGGATCCCCATCCACCACCAGCAGGTCAGCAAAGCTGCCCGGCTCGATAGTTCCGCATTTGTCCGCGAGGCCCATCGCGGCCGCTCCGTTTCTGGTGGCCCAGCGGATCACATCAAGTGGCGGGATGCCCACATCCTTGACGTAAAGCTCCAGTTCTTGTGCATATTCTCCGTGAGGCATGCCCATCGCGCCGTGGTCGTCGCCCAGGATGAGACGAACACCCGCGGCATTGGCCCGCGGCAGGATCGCGACCATATGTGAATAAGCCGCGCGCATGCCTTCCGCATAGGCGCTGCCCGCCGCGTTTCGCATCATGGTTCGCGGGAAAAGCAGGCTGGGCGCGACGAATGTGCCATGTTTCACGCACTTTTCGATACAGTCGTCGTCCATGCCGTCCGCGTGATCGATGATGTGGACCCCGGCTTCGATCGCGTGGAGGATCGCTTCCCGGCCGGTTGTGTGTGCGCGGACCTTCGCGCCGCGCTCCGCCGCGGTCCGGACGGCCATGTGCAGTTCGTCGAGCGACATCTCCCACTGGTCCGTCGGTGCGGTCGAGCCGTGGCCGCCTGTCAGGAACAGCTTGATGATCTCCGCACCGTCCTTAATTTCCTGGCGCACGGCTCTGCGGAACCCCTCGGGACCGTCACACCGCCTCAAACCTCCATTCGCGCCAATCTCCCAGTGGGAGGGAAAGCTGCCATCGGTGGAGAAACCGGTTGTTCCGACATTATGTCCGCACGCAAAGATACGGGGCCCGATCTGGGAACCCTCCTCGATCGCTGCCTTCATGGCCGCGTCGATCCCGTCGGGCACCCCGGCGCCGATGACCCCTGTAAAGCCGCTATCCAGCGCCATCTTGAAATGTGCGGCCGCGCGCATTGCGTGCAGCGCGGGCACCGCCTCAAGGCCGAAAGGGGCGGCCACCGAGCCCAGCTCCCGATAGGCCGCATGGAAATGGCCAAGTACCATTCCGGGCATGAGCGTTCGGCCCTTCAGATCAACGAAACGATCGGCCGGAGAGGCAGCGGGCGGGCTCTCCAGTACTGCCTCGATGGTCTCGCCGTAAACAACCACGGTGGCCCGACAAGGTGGGCGCTCCCCCCAGCCGATCAGGTTCGCGTTGGCAAGGACCAGTCGTGACATGGCTTCACCTCACCCTCTCGCCTTTGTTCCGGTCGAGCCCGGAGTTGATCAGGATCGTTCCCGGCAGGCCTTATCCGTGCTCTGCACTTTGCGGTGGCAGGTCCGGCACGGCTGCCCACGCCCGCAACGCACGATGCCGCTGCGCCTCATGAATCCCAGCTGAGTGGCAATCGGTCAAGTCCCCAATCCACCCTCGGCCTGCCATGAAACCCCGCTTCCTGCGGGATGCTGCGCCAGATAGCGCATATGCCATCCCAAGCTCGACATGACGGTATCGAGCCCGCCGAGATAGAGGTTCATGCACATGCCCATGACCTCACGGTAATTCAGCTGATGAGAAACTTTCGATAGCGCCGATGTGCGGGCGGATCGATCTCCAGTGGGTTGAGAAGCCAGTCGACCTCAAGCATTGCCGAGGTTTCCGACGGTCCCTCACTGGAGAATAGTTCAGCATCCAGGAAGATATCATCGATAAGCGCGTAGCGGGTCGCGATCCAGCCCGGCCTTTCGCGAAACGCGGCGGGAGACCAAATCATATCGGGACCTTGGTGCAGACTGGCGGCGCAAATCATAAGGAGCATCGTGATCCGGGATCGGTACGCGCAGCGCGCTGCATCTAGACGGCGCCTGCTTCTCAAAGGTCGTGTGCGTCAAGTTCTGCAAAAGGGCGGCCATGGCTGCTAGCCAGGCGACTGATCGCGCTTTTCCGAGCAGCGGAGGCGCGCTTCAGCTCACGCATCGCTCCACAATCATTTTGCCTAGGAACGCAGCCTCGTCAACCGCACCACTTACAAGCAGCGTCGCTCCGCAGTGCAGCTTGCTCAGGATATCGAGGAAATGGTGCCCAGGGGCGGAACCACACAAGCCGCTCGAATCAATGGCTTGGGCTTGTCCAACCATGCATGACACCCCACGGAATCCTGCGGCGTCCCGAGCGTCGTTGTCCAACCTTTTTCATACCGAAAGGCTGAAACCATGACCACGATTAATGGTGATAAACTCCCCTCCGTCCAGATATGCGGGACGGCTTATCGGTCGGTCTTGTCTGATGATCGTTTCGTTGAGGTTGTCTACGACGATGCGCAAAAGAAATGGGGAATCAAGGCGGGCCAAGGTGACGCCAGCATATCGATGGGTTTGAGCGACGAGGCAATGAGCGCGCTACTGGGTTGCTATAAGAAGCACCGGAGCGAGCATCTGACCTACGCCTTAAGGCTGGCTGTGACGGACGTTGCGGAGTGGAAAGTGGTTGAGCACGAGCTCACCCCCACCCCCGGCCATAAGGAGGTATAGATGGACCCGATAGAGCCCACGCCGGCCATGATCGACGCTGGCGTTGCCTTCGCGTTATGTGTGAAGCTTGGCGGTGATTATCGGTGGAGTGATTACGTCGCAGATCTGTGGCGGACCATGGATGCCGCACGTCGTCGTGGAAACCCCTCCCCGCAGGATGAAGGATGACCACGATTGCCACTGACGGAAAATCGATGGCGGGCGACGGGCTGCTGAACTCCAACGCCGAATGGGTGGTGGCGATGGATTTTAAGAAGGTTCGCCTGATCGGCAAAGATGTTGTCGGCGTGGCTGGTGACGCACGGACTTGTGAGAAGTTCTTCTCAGCATACGAGGCGGGAGAAACTACCTCATTCTATAGCGGGGCGGAATATGCTGCGGTTGCCCTGACAAAGAATGGCGCTTTCGCTTATGACGGGAGCTACCCTGTGCCTGTAGCTGTGTCCTTACCCTTCGCAATCGGCAATGGGGCCAAGTTTGCCATGGGCGCGATGGACGCGGGTGCTTCGCCGATTGAGGCTGTGAGGATTGCTTCTACGCGCTGTCTGCTGACGGGTGGGGATATCTACGAACTGCCCCGCGCGGGAAGGTGATGCGGGCCGGGCTTGATACCGGCTGCGTTTCTGCTCGCCGGATTGCCTCTGTGCCTTGGCCAGAAGGTCCGTCAACGTCTAGCGTAATCAGTGCTTCCATCAGCACCGCCGCATCACACATTCACCCTACTCAATTTCCCCGAATCGGTCCACCCTAAACAGATGCCCGACCAAGCACCGAAAGACCGCGCCTCCGAATACGCCCGCGAACAGACGATCGCGGCATTCTATCATCACTCGCGAGCTGCCAGTAAACGCCCTCCCTCGGAAGCCCAGCTAAAGCTCGACGCGGCCTTCCAGAAACGAGCCGCGGAGGAGAACTTCCTTCCCCTCGATACAGCGCCCCGCAACAAGGTCATCCTCATCCGGGCCGCGACAGGCCATGTCTACAGGGCAAGGTGGCACCGTGATGCCTGGGATAAGAACAAGGGCGCGTGGATCGAAGAAATCACTGGTGGCGTCGTGCTGGGGCCTGCGGGGTGGCGGGATCGCCTCTTTTGGCTATCATGAACAGAATCTAGTCGTTCTTCACGAAAAGTCCGAATAATAGTATAGCCAGATCTTGTGGGTTGCTTTCACGTTCGAATTCAGCCTCGCCCATTTCATAGGCAATGATGATGCGGCAAGCGTCATTAAGCAATGCCTCCGTCATCCCTTTGGGGCGAACGCGATCCCAAACGATAGAGCGCTGGGAGCTCTGGGAAGCTCCCAGCGCTTCACTTTCATGCGCCGGCCTGTCGATCTCCATATGTTCTCTCGCTCTTGGTGTGTAAAAGGCATAATCGCCGAGGGTTAGGAGCCTGTCTTGCTGAACCCGAGCTGTGTTATCGTGAACGTCATGTCGATGGTTCCGGTGCTGAGCTGAAAGTTGAGATCGAAATTCGTGCCGCTCAGGGTAAGCCCGGAGTATGTAGCATTCGACAGGTCGAGTGCGCCGGATTGGATGATAAGATCGGTCTGGTTGATATTCAGATTTTCATTGAGGTAGCGGGTCTGCCCTCCGTAAAGCGACGGCTTGTTTCCGGCCGTTATTTGTTGCGTGTAATTCGCATTGCTCCAGGTTGTCTGGAGGGACAGTAGGGTTTGTTGAAGCACGCCGGAGGTAAGAGTATAGCCGAGTTTTACACAAGTCCGGTAGATATCCCCGGCGCTGCCTACGGTTCGATTGTTGAAAGTGGTTTGCCGGATACGCAGAAGTGCCGCGTCGACAGCGTTGGTTCCGGTGACATGAAGGGTGATGACGTTGGCACCAGTTGTGCCGTCAAGTGCCGTGGTGACATCGACATTTAATGCATCGGGGCAGTTGAGCGCCCATCCGGTTGGCATTGTTCCGGTGTGAGTGCCGGTGCCGGTGAATGTTCCACCTGTTCCGGTTCCGAGCGGATTGGCGTTGCAGAAGGTCGAGGCAGTCGCCGATGTGGCGAGATTGTAGCGCGTGGTCGGAGCGCCTGCCCCCGACAGTGCATTAACCCAACTGGCAACTTTGGTCGCGATGCGGTACATGCCGTAAGGCATCGGATGAACGTCATCGACATGGATACCAACGATATTTCGGCGCAGGGTCGTGGTCGAAACATCGTAGATGGTCGGATCTTCAAAAACGTCGATGACCTTGATCCGGGGGTTCGCCAGCGCGTCGCCAGAAGCATAATCATATTTGTCATATTGCGCGGACAGCGCCGCCAGCGCATCGATCTGTGGCTGTGTCAGATAGTAGCTCGTCGGACCAGTGCCCGTCTTCGTCTTGCCGCCCGGAAGCTCGTTCAGGACGATGATATTCTTGGGCCGCCCGTTATAGAGCGGTAGAACGCCGCCATAAGGTGCGTAAGCGACGGTCGGATCGGTGAGCGAGGCGAAAGCTGCAGCGATGGCGTTGAACGTGTTTGCACTGCTCGCCAGCAGCCCGTTGTTAACGCCGGCCAGCCAGATGATGTTTGAGGATGGATTGGCGGCGACATAGTCGAGACCGAGGGTCGCGGTGGTCGGGCGGGGGATGGTGAGCATGTCACTGGTTGCGTCAGGGCCGACGCCTTGCCCGCCGATACCATAAGAGAAGTTATACCCTGTTCGCATCCGCTGTTGCGTCATGCTGGGGAGCCAGAAATCGAGCCCGCCTAGCGGATTGCTGTAGATGTAGGTGCCGCTACCGATCGCTACCGATGGGTTGTTGCCGCCTAGCGTAGATCGACTGTCTCCGAAGACCAGGAAATCCCAATTGTCGGGCATGGTGAAGGTTGCGGGTGCAGCTCCTCCACCACCAGCAGGCCGCGTCAGTCCAAGGCCAAGCCCGAGCCCCAATTCCGGAGCCCGCAGCCGCGACAGGTGGCGATCAGTCTTCATCGTCTTCCTCTTCGATATCGATGTCGCCCTTGTGCAGGACGCGGAAGGCCAGCACGAAGCCGGCCACGGACAGCAGAGATCCGATCCACAGCAGCAGGGTTTGCCACCAGGGTTGGATGTTGGGGGTCATTTTCGCTTCACCGCGTCGTCCCACGCGCCGATCGTCGCCAAGTGCTTGGCTGCGCATTCGGCATAGGTGAGCAGAAGGCCCGCCTCCCATTGCGCGCGTTCAGGGTCGAGCGGCGGCACGGATGCTATCTGTGGGCACGGGCTCGCCAGATTTGCCGGTGGTGGCGGCATTGGCACGCTGACGTGCGGCCTCGAGCACGAGGAGAGCGTCAGGGCGCAGAGCGCAATCGGCAGGAACCGGGACATTGCGGTAGACCTCGCGAATGGTGTTGATGGCTTCGGTGCGGACAGGATCGATCGACTGACGAAAGGCCTCGAAGCCAGCGGCCTGCCGGTCGATCTTGCCCTGCATCTGGTCCTTCTCGGCTATGAGGCGATTTGCGGCCCTTAGAGCAGCGCTGTCCGCGAAGGCGTCTCGGACTGCCCAGCCTCCTACGGCCCCAGCCAGAGCGCTTCCTGCGGCGATGTAGCCCCAGAGCGGGATCACTTCGGCTCCTCCGTCTTCATCGTGCCCTGAACCTGCCCTTCGAACGGGACCTCACCCCCGACCGATCCGCCGATCCCCGCTGGCCCGGTCCACGTCACCCGCGCCTTGAACATCGTCACCACCATGACGAGGAACGACAGGCCGATGACGCCGAGCAGGCCGATGATCGCGTGGTCTTTCAGATCGAGCAGGCGTAGGATGATGGTCGTGCAATCCTCGGCCACCGGGCGCGTGCCGCTCATCTTCGCCGAGCTGATCGAGACGGCGCACCAGCGCGCGGGCACAAGGCCGTACAGCTGCCAGATCAGCATCGCGCCCATCGCGAGTGAGCCGAAGATGATCGCCCAGGCAGTCCATTTGATGGTCTGGTCGGGCTTCATGGATACGCCGCCCACGGCAACTGCCAATGCGGGCCATCCTTGAAACTTCGCCAATCCCCGCCCCATTCGATCTGGACACCCTCAAGCTGGGCCGCTGCTTTCACGACGTTGGCGAGCCGATGATAGAGCGGCCAATCCCAGGAAACCTGTCCATCGAGCATCGGCGCCAGATCGACCGCATGACCGTCCAGATGGCGGGATTTCATGGTCTTCGTCGCGCGCTGGGCAAATAGCTGCTTCTGGCGTTCGATGGTGCGAAGCCCCTCCAGAACGGTGAAGTCCAGATCCGAGATCGCGGCGGCCTTGTGGACCACGCTGACGAGATCAGGATGGACGCCTTGAAGGCGGTTAAGGCTTCTGTCGCCCAAGGTAATGCTCACGATCCATGCCCCCCGAAAAGCAGGTTGAACAGAAAGGCGAGGAAGCCGACGCAGACCGTCCCGGCCGCCATGATGCCCGCGATGAACCCGGCTCCCCGATGCTGCTGCCCGGTGATCGCATCGAGCTTATTGCCGATCCGCTCCTCGAACTTGTCGAGCCGCGCGCTGAAGCCGCCGACGATCATCTGCGTGCTGGCCTGATCGTGTTTGACGATCCTGACCTCCGCCTTCACATCGGCTATGTCGGTCCGCGTGTTAGCCTGTCCGATTTCGAGCTTGCCGACATCGCTCTGGAGGTTAGCGATCGTCGCCGCGAGGGACTGCAGCTGGCGCTCGATCTCAGCTTCCGGCATCACGGCACGCCCCCGTTGGCGGTTTCGATAAATGGTTGAGGACGATTCATGCCGGCCACCCCGACTCGATGTCGATCGCCTCAAGGGCGGCGATATCGGCGGCAGACTCGATCTCGTCTTCCAGATCCTGTGCATGGGAATGCGCAGCAGCGACCTTCAGAAGCACCAGAGGGCCGACAGCCATCACCCCCGCGCCATCGAGAGTGACGCGGCTGCCATCCATCAGCTTGAACCGAACTTCGAAGGGCTGGCCCGCCATTGTGGCGAGAATGGCTCCTGTGACCGCCCCGTTGACGTTCACCAGCCCCTTCAGGTCGGTGTAGAACGTCCCGACGCCGGGCACTGCGCAGCCGCCATCGATAACGGCGTCACGCTTGGCCTGCAGCAGTTCGAGCTTGTCCGTTTTCGCCGATGCCATGTCGACAACCGGCACGAAGCCAAAGCCCCGATAACCCAGCGCTTCGGATGTCCAGTCGAGTGCTGCAAGGCTCGTTTCGGAGAGCCCCACAAGATCGGGCGGCAGTTCGCCGGGCGGCCCTATATCCGCTCCGTCAGACAACCTCTTTTTCTGCCATTTGATCATAGTCGTTCCTACGCGAGGTCGTCGGTTGCGAAGTTGTCGACGGTGAAGGTCGTGTCGGTGTGGCGCTGATGGATTCCGCAAAGGCGGCCGGTTCGGGGCAGTGCCGCTGGAAAAACATCGGTCCGATAAAGTGCGCCGCTTTGGTAAACCGCGATCGTGCCGGCGTCGGTGTCGACCACGAAACGGTAGACAAGTCCGGTCATGTTGGACCCGCCAAGGCCGGTGTCGGTGACAGACCCGGCGACGCACTCGGTCCGCGCAATGGCGTCGTTGACGAGGCGGTAGCCGATCCAGTTCTGGGCATTGAGAACATAGGCCAGCACGGTCGGGCCGTTACCCGTGCCCGGCGTCGTCAGCAGCGCTTCGGCATAAAAGCGCGATGACGATCGCCCTGGTGCCACGCACAGGGTGCTGAGGTTGCTTGAATGGGCGACGACCTTGCCGCCGCTGATCTTGAGGCCGCCAGATGTCCCGCCGATCAAGCGCCAGTCCCATGCGCCGTCCAAGACATCGTTCGCGCGGCCGAAAGCGTCGCGAAATAGGTTCGTCCGCTTGTCGCCGCTCATATTTTGCGCGGACATCCCTACGGCCGGCAAGGGAGCCTGCCGGGCGAAGAGGCGTTGCGCCGACATGCCGCGAGCGCCCTGCATGTTAGTAAGCGAAGCCCTCGGCGCGGAACACGATGCCGGTGTTCGAAACGCCGATGCCTGCGTACAAGCTCTCACCCGCGAGCAGGATCAGAGGCGAGGTCTCGGTGAAGCCGAAGTCGGCTGCGGTCTGGCCGGTGGTCTGCGCGACGGTGTAGGCCGCCATCAGCTTCGAAGCGATGAAGCGCTTGGTCGTGCCATTATCAGGCGAGGCATAAAGCTGTAGCTCGGTCGCCGTGTTGGTCGCGCGGGCCAGCGCAGTTACCCTGGTGATGCGCGCGCCATTGGTCTGCGTCGCGATCAGGACAGCGGTGTTCGACGGCGAGTCCGTGTAGCTGGTGTTTGCCGTGGTGACGACAGCGGTACCCGAGAGCGGCGTCTGCGGCGTGATGATCGAGTTGGCGGTGACGGCCATATCTATTCCCCTAGAGAGCTACTGCGAAGGCGATGGCGAGCGCGGTCGAGGCCACCCCCGTCATGGTGTTGTCGGCGAATGCGATGGTCTTGTTGGTTATGGTCTGCGTGGCGGACGTGGTGACATCGCCCTGCCCGGCGAGCAGCGCCCAATTAGTGCTGTCCGACATCGGGTCAGTAGTGCCCGCTCCGTTGGTCTTGCGGCGGTAGCTTTTGTAATCCCCCGGCGACCAGCGCACGTCACCAATCGCGTAGGTCGTGCCCGATACCCATATCGCCGAGGCCCCGTTCGCGGCGATGGCGGCGGCGGCGGCGTTCGATGCGGTCAGCGCGTCGGCGTAAACGTCGGTGGCCGTGTCATACATCCAACCGGCAAGCTCATTCTCTTCCTCGCCACGGGGCTGCTGCGCCGCGTTGAAGGCGTCGGCGATAGCGACGTAGGTGACGCCGTCTGAAGCCGAACCGCGAACAGGGGCGGTCGGGAGGTCAGTGATTGTCGGAGGGGTCGTCGGTGCCGGCATCAGGTGAGCCCTTCCAGTTCGAGCGAGGCAAGGGAGTGCGTCGGATAATCGATCTCGACATTGTAATTTCGGTAGATCCCGAAGACGGCGGTCGAAGCGTATTGGTCGCTCATGAGGTAGAGGATCGGCTGAGCCCGGTACGACGCCATCAGGCGGTCGAACTCGTCAGTGAAGCCGGCGGTGATGCGAACGCGGTATGAGCCAGTGCGGGAGAAGCTGAGCGGCACGAGCGTATAGACGCCAAGCTCAACATCGATGCGGGAGTAATCCTTTATCCCAATACTCGCTCCGTAGAGCGTTGCCCCCATGTCGCGCGCCTGCCCGACAATCGCCGTCCCGACCTTCGTGTCTTCGCCGCTGTTGCTAACCGAAATTTGGATGGTAGGCGCGACGTAGGGGGTGATGCCGGTGATTATCAGGTCAGTCTTGCGGACGATCGGTTCGTAATAATAGGCGTAGATATCGAGGATGCCGTCATTCTGAACGAGATTGAACTCTTCGCTGAACACCGTACCGTCGATCGCATCGGTGATGATGACCTGAACGTAATTTGCGTCTAGATTGAGCAGCGCGACACTGTCGACGCGACCGGCAGGCTGGACCTGAACCACGATCTCCGGCACGCCGACCGTCTGCGACCCGTTGATGGTGTCGAACATCTTCCAGGGATTAGTCGCGCCGAGATCTAGCCAGGCATCGGCACCCGCTTCCGTGCCCGGTTCTGTCGCCGTGGAGGGGCTGGCGATGACCTCGTAGAGGCGATGGTTGTGCACCTTCTCGACGCCGGTCGCATAGGTGCCAGCGGTCCACGCTGCGGCATCGTCTTCCGGCACGTTCGACGAGATGAACGCCGTGTCGTCTATGGTAGCGGGCCTAACCAGCTTCATGCCGCAACCTCCACCGGAAGCGGCTGATCGTCGTCGGCGCGGACCGTTAGGATGCCCTGTTTGATCGAGCCGTGGATGTCGCGGGCAAGCTGGTTTATGGAGAAGACGATCGGCACCAGCGCGGCGTTCATTTCCTCGCGCATGGCCTTCAACTCGTTCGTCGTCTCCCGACTGCTCCCCATCGCCTGCGCGATCTGCTCGGCGGTGAAGATGCGGCTCGGGCCCGTCACCTCAAGCTCAGGTCCGTTCTCCCCGACCCGGCGCAGGCCGCCCGAGTGCTCGCCACCCGAGGCAAAGCTCGGAATACGTCCGTAAATCCCGGCATATTGGTTATCGTTCGCGGCCTTCACCGCCGCCGCATCCTGCGCGAGCCGGGCCGCTTCATTGGCCGCTGCGGCATCCGCCAGCGCCTTGGCCGCCAGTGCCGAAGCTTCGGACAGCGCCGCGATCATCTGCGCGCCGGTCTGCTTCTGAACCTCGATCAGGCCCGCGAAGCCGGCCGCCGTGATGTCGCGCATCAGGCCGTCACGCTCAGCCTTCGCCTTCTCATATTCGGCGACGGCATCGGTGAAGGATAGGTCGTTGTCCTTGAGTTCGGTCAGGAGCGCCATCTGTGCACGGGCCTGATCGGCTGCGGCCTTGGCCGTCTGCATCTCGGCGGCGGCTTGTTCGATCGTCAGCTGGACATCGCCTAGCACCTTCAATTGCTGCTCGGCGGCGGACGCCCTGCCCTCGGCGACCGATGCAGCGGCGTCCGTGGCCGACTTCACCCGCGCCAGTTCACGCAGCATCGAAACCCGGTCGGTCGCATTTTCGCGGATCGACTTGGCAAGATCGGAGCCCACACCTGCCAGATCGTTCGCCGCGTTGAGATCCCCACCCTTCGCCGCGACTGCCAGCGTGTTGAACTTCGAACGCAAGCCGGTCTGGCTCTGCTCTCCGAAGATCGTGCCCGAGAAGGTGCGGAGCTGCTGCGCGGCGCTGGAGAAGGCCGACATCTGCTCGCGGAGCATCGACTTGTAGGTTTCAGTCGCGTCGGCCTCGCGCGACAGCACCTCCGCGAAAGACGACTTCACCGCCTCGCCCGCCGTGTCAGCCTTGCTCTTGAGGTCATCGAGCGTCGAGCGGATCGGCTCGAATGCCGACTGGATCGCTTCCTTCTGGCGCAGCGCCATCAATTCCTGCAGCTGGGCATAGTCGGCCGCCGAAGCACCTGCCTCGTCGAAGATGTCGGCCAGCTTGCGGAATTCGGTGGAAATGCCCTCGATCGCCGACCTGGCCGGGTTCGCGCGGCTCGCCAACTCCTTGAAGACACCTTCGAACGCCATCGCCTTCTGAAGCTGAGCCTGAAGATCGCCCTCGCCCTTCAGCAGCGTCTCGGTGCCGGCGCGCAGGCCAAGGAGAGCGCCCTGTTTGATGACCTCCTGAATCGCGAAGGCGATGGCCGCTTCCTCGGTGTCGAATTTGGGCATGTTCTTCGTGCGGCCGAGGCCCTGAAGATCGACGCGGAACGTCTTGTCGCGCTTGCCGATGCTGATCTTGATGCCGTCGCCGAGCGTGGCATTGAACTGATCGGCGATGCCGGTCAGGGTGCCGATCAGGCTGTCGGCCATGGCGGACGCAGCCGCCTTCAACTTGGAAGAGTTGCCGACGAGCGATGTCTTCACCGCATCGCCTGCGATGAGTTCGATCGTTTGACTGCCCTTCTTGACCTTCTTCAGAAGGCCGCCGATCACGCCTCCTAGGATGCTGCCAGCCACTGTCCCGAGGGGGCCAGCAAAGCTACCGAGAGCGCCGCCAATCGCTGCGCCGGTAGTCGAGGTCTTGATGCCTATGGATTTCATCACGCCAGCGACGCCGGTGCCGATCGATGCGCCCACTCCCAATGAGCCAAGGACCGAACTGAGGCCGGAGCTAATCCCCTCTATCGCCTTCCCGAGCGACGCCGTCAGTTTCGGTGAGAAACGGTCGAGAACGGCCGCTAGCCGCGAAATGGCATCTCCGAATCTTCCGCCGACGATATCGGCGAAGTCGTTGGCGGCCTTCATGAACCGATCGCGCGAGCGACGGTCCATATAGTCTTCAGCTTCGCGCAGGCGCTGCCTCCCCGTTTCCGCCACGGCCGCGGCGTCGAACTGGTCGCGCAAGCCCTTGAGGCCGTCGGGAAGATCAACCTTGATATTGATCTTGCTAAGCTCGGTGAAAATTTGGCCGGCGAGCATTCCCGACTCCGCGCGGCCTAGCAGGCTTTTGTTGTATTCCTCCCGAGCCCTGGCTGCACGTTTTGCCGCTGACTCTGCATCGTGGAGCGCCTTGTTCCCCTCCCGCCTTGCGGCTGTGACAGCCTTCTCCGATGCGGCAATCCGGGCATTTTCTGTCTCGACCGCACGCGCCTGAAAAAGGCCCTGCTCCAACTCACGTCGGCGCGCCTTTAGATCGCCAATTTCCTGGACCCGCTGGAGCCGACCGGCACGATTGCCAGAGGTGTCACCCTCCAGCTTTTTGATCTGCAACCCGATGTCGAAAATATCTTTCTTGGCCTTGTTGACATCCGCGTCCCAGCCATTCGGGACACGCCCCAGAAGGGAGAGGGCGTCCTTGCTGAACTCCTCCATTTTCCTTCTGGAGGCGTTGGCGGCGTCACCTGCTTCCCACAGCTTCGACACAAGCGGGACAAGCACCGCGATGCCGGCTGTGATCGCAATGCCCCATGGCCCCCCCAGGAAGCCTGCGAAGCCCCTGGCGGCGCCTCCTGCCGCGCCCATGCCAACAGCAATGTCAGGAAGCTGGATCGCGAGCGCCTGAAGGACGTTCGTACCTGCCGCCGCCTGTTGCGCCACCTGGGATAGCTGTTGCCCCAATATGCGCCCAGTGCCTGAGGTTTTTGTCATCCCCTCGCTGGCTGCGTCGTTGGCATTCTTGAGACTGAGCAGTTTCTTGATCTGCCCCTCCATCTCCGCCTTCGATTTGGCGGCGATGTCGTTGTAATGCTCCTGTGACAGAGCATTCGCCCGCAAAGCCTTGTCGGCGAGGATCAGCGCGTCGGCATACTTCTTCTCAGCGGCATAGAGCGGATCAAATTTCGCGCGCAGGTTTTCGGCTTGTGCGGCGAGGGCAGCGGCGGCATCGGCCGACTTCTTCGTTTCCGCCGCCGTCTTCTTGGCCTGCCCCTCAGTGCGCTTGCCCGCCTCGGTCAGGTCATCGAGCGCGGCGACGCCCTTCGGCACCTCCGAAGAGTCGATCTTCAACGCGAGGCTGGCGAGGTCCATGCTCATGGCTTGGCCTTCGGCTTGGGCATCGACGCGAAATAGGCGTCGTCCGCCTTCATGATGGCGTCGACCTCCCAGGGCTCTAGGATGTCATTCGTGACGGTCTGGTAATCCTTGATCTCGCCATAGGTCAGGCGGGACGGGCCGAAACCGTTAGAGCCGCGCCGGCTATGGAGCGAGAGGAAGGTCAGCCACAGGCTATCGCAACCCTCGGGCAGAGGCGGTGCGTCGGCGATCAGCGGATGAACCCTGCCGGTGCGCTCGGTGATGGCGTCGAGATGGTCGCGCAGGATCGAGCCATCCTCTTGCGGAGCGGATAGCTCGAATTGGCGCTGAGCGAAGGAGGCGAAGCCCTCGCTCATTTCCCGATAAAATTTCCCGCTTCGTCCATGCTCTTGACGAGCTGCGTGACGAGCCAGTCATAGCCGGGGTTAGTGTAGAGCCGCTCCGCCTCTTCCTTGGAGAACAGCGTGCGGTCGCCGCCGAAGGGGAAGCCCTCCTTGCGGGTCTTCGGATCGAGGTTGCCGTTCTTGTCCCGCTCCATGGTGAACCATGCGGTCGTCGCGGTGGCGAGACGCTCTGCACCCCGGCGCTCGCTGTCTTCGACGAGATCGGGCTGGGCATCGCCCTTGCCGCGCTGGGCTTTGTACTCCTTCAGCCGCATAGCATTGGCCTGGCGCTTGGTGACGGCGGTGACGGCCGGCGCCGACGAGCTGACATGCGAGATGAAGAGGCCGGTCAGGTCTTCCGTGACGGGGTGGCGCAGTTCGAGGTCATAAGTTGCCTCGGTGGCGGTACTTAGGGCGGCAAGATCGATAGTCATTTAGTCTCTCCAGAGGTGTTCGGAGCGGGCCTGGAGACCGCCCGCCCCGAACAAGGTTAAGCGGCCTGGCTGTCCTGGACGCTGATAATGGTCGCGTGATTGGCGAGGCTGGCACCGCCCGATCCGTTGTATTCGGCGGTGAAGCTGGCCGTGTTCACGATCTGCTTTTCGCCGTCGTCGGGGTCGGCGCTGAAAAGCTTGGCCTGGCTCATCACGAAGGCCATCGTATTGGCCGCCGCCGTGCGGGCATCCGCCAGAACGATGACGAGCGAGGTTGCCGTTTCGTTGTCGAACGGGGTCGCCAGCGTCTCAGCGTCGAACAGATAGGTGAAGCTCCCGGAGACCTTGATCCGGCCGCGCTGGACATCGGCGATGGTGTTCGAGCCGATCGTCGCTTCGCCCTGCGAAACCGAACCGTCAATCTGGACCTGGAACGAGGTGATCGTCCCGTAGCGGACGCCTCCGACATAAACCGCGCCGGCAACCGAGCCGAAGACGGCGGTGGATGGCGCGGCACTCGGCGAGGTCAGGATCTGCGATCCGCCCTTGCTCTGACCGCCCAAGCCCACCAGCGTGAAGTTAGCGGTGACGTTGCCGGTCGCCGGCATCGAGATGTCGGCCATGCCGATCTGCATGTCGGAGTAGACACGCGAGCGGCTGATGTCAGAGAACCACTCCTCGAATGTGTAATAGTCCGAGGTGTGACCGCTGGTCGGAACCCACGACTTCTTGCCCATGACGGTGACGGTGCAGCTCGCGATCGGGCCTTCAGCGGTCAGTGTATCGCCGCTGTTGAGGACGTTCACAGTCAGAACGGCGGCGCTACCGATGGCGACGACGACGATGTTCTTCGCGACATTGCCGGCCGCGAGCGACGCGCCCGAAAGCTGGATCACGTCGCCGACCTTAATGCCGCCGGTCAGGAAGTCACCCGAGCCGCGCGTGATCGTGTAGTTCGATCCCGAGGCAGCGATCGTCAGCGAGAGCGAGGAGATTGCCGAGGTCGCCGCAGGGTCCTTGCGGAGCAGCGAGCCGATGAAGGGCATCCACGACGTGCCGGAAAGCAGGCCGTTGAGCGTGCCGCCCGACTTGGAAATGCCGTAGGTCGATCCCGTGGACTGCTGATGCGAGACGATCTCGTCGTTCTCGTAGGTGTCCTTCGTCTTGGACAGCGCGGCGGTGACGCGGCGGAGATAGGTGCCGCCCGAACCGGAAGCCGCCGAGCCAAGGCCGGACTGCTTCTTGTAGGCGACGGTTTTGTTGATTCCCTGGGCAACCGTCATCGACTTAACTCCTTTGAATCTGTGCGGTGAACCGGACGTTCACCGGGATTACGTAGCGGTCATCCTCGACCCGTCCGGGTTCGATCTCGGGAGTTTCGGGGATGGTGACGATGACGCCCGACGCGGCAAGCGAGGTGCCGCGCGCGAATGTCGTTCGGATCAGTTCGGCGCGGGTCGATGCAGCCGCAGGGCCTGTGTCGAGCGGATAGGCAAGGCGCACCCGCATATAGCCCTGCTCGATCTGCAAGCCGCCGAACTCCGGGTTGAACGGGCGGGCCGGGAGCAGATTCACATAGGCGAACGGGGTGCCGGGAACGGGCGCGTACGGCATGTTCTCATAGGCCAAGGCCAAGGCTGGACTCATCGCCGCAAGGGCGGTTTCCAATGCTGCGCGGACGGCAAGGATCGTCATGGCAGCGCCTCCACTGCATCCTGCACGATCTGCTGAAATTCAATGACGGTGCGGCCTACGATGCCGGCCGGTGCAAGCTTGCTGTGCCCGCCCTCCAGCTCCTGAGCGTAGGGTAGATTGTTAGCCAGAAAATAGGCCCGGCCAGAGGCGTCTTCAGGGATCGCCGCGACGATGGCAGGCAGGGCGATAGTGCCACCTGGATCAACGATGTCGAGTTCGCCGCCCGGAAGCGAACCTATGCCAAGCTGCCAGTTGCCACGGAAGCGCCCGCCGACATAACCCTTGGGCACAGGTGGGAGGTTGCGCTTGGCCCGGTCTATGTTGACAGCCCAACGCTCGCGCGCGCCGACTGGCGAGCGGTCATCGATGCGCGTTGCCACCCCAACGACTATCTCGCTGACAACTTGATCGGCGCGATGCGCGGCCTTCTCGGCAAATTTCTGGAGGTCGAGGGCGAAGGTCATTGGCCCACCTCGAAACGGAGGGCGCGGTCCACCAGCCAACGAGCGACCGGCTCACACTTGCGCGCTGGCAAGATGCCGAGCCGAAATGCGAGCATGGCGGTCAACATCGCTGGGGCAAACCACCAGCGCTGAACGATGCGGAGATGAGCGACGACCGCCACTATGCCGCCCTCCGAATAACGCAATCATAGAAGATGGAGAGCCCGGCAGGCTCCAGCGGATCGACCGCGACGATGGTCGCCTCGGAAGCATCCGCCAGCGTCACCACGTCGTTGACATGAGGCTTCGTCAGCGCCGTGCCATCCGACTTGATCGCGGATAGCAAGAGCTGCTGATCGCCCTCGACGATCGAGGTGCCGTTCTTGCGGAACGGGTTGAGCGGCAGGACCGCGCCATAGCCGGTCTGCGAGGTTGAGGTGATAGCTGCAGATCCCGTCGCTGGGTTATAGGCGCCGGCAGCGTTGCGCGTGATCGTCAGCGCCTGCCCCTTGGAGGCTATCAGGCTGGCGGCGGTGGAGCGCTGTGCGGTCGTCATGCCCGGCACACTCGCACCATGCCGGCACCCCCTGTCAGGAAGGGCGCAAGTGCGTCGCTGATAGCCTTGAAGCGCTTTTGCTGCGGCGAAAATTCGGAATAGCGGGTGCGCAGTGGGCCAACCTGCTCCTCGACAACCGCTCGCTCCAGATCTGGCGCAAGTTCCTCGGTAGAGGCTTTCAGGGCGAGGTCCGCACAGGCATCGGCGACAGTCACCGGAACCGCATTGCTGTCGAGGTAATAAGGGCCGATCTGCACACCGTAGCGGGGCCAGTCGAGCGCTTGCGTCGAGTTGATCCGCTCGCCCTTCCAGCGGGTGCGGTAGGTCGCGACCAGATATCGAGTGGCCTTGCGGAGGGCGATTTCCTTTTCGCCGGTCGTGAGCGACGCCCAAGTGGCATTGCCGACAGCGGCGTGGCGCGTGTCAGCGTCAGCTACGGAGATGTAGCTTTCGCTGTTGCTTGCGCCCGTGCCGGTTTCGACAACGATGGCCATTATCCGGCGGGCCGAATGTAGAGGGTGCCGGTGCCTGTCGAGGCAATGGCGGCGATCTTGTCTTCAGGCTTCAGGCCGCTGATCGGCATGAGCTGATTGGCCGGGATAGGCGTACCTGCCGCCACCGTGGCCGTTGGGCTTGCTCCCGCCACCAGAAAGCACTCGACCGTTGAATAGACGACGGCTTGCGTGGCCCCGATGGGGTTGGTCGTCGCGGCGGACGACGTGCTGACCGCGACGCTCTGCTGCCCCTCAGCCGTGCCGTGCGCGATGGCGATGGCGGGCGAGGTCGTCACGCGCCGTCATCCTCGCCATCGTCAAGCTTCTTAAGCTCGGCATCGGTTAGCTTCTTGTGGTTCTTCGGATCGAAATCGTCTTCGTTGATCTCGACGAAATCGCCCTGGCCTTTGCCCCAGGTCTTCACTTTGATGGTCGGACAGGTGTCCACGGCCGTTCTCCTCGACTGATCATCCTCGGGCCGGAGCGCTAGGCCCCGGCCTCTGGTGATCAGCCCAGCACGATCGCCGAGAACTCGGGATTGACCGTCTTGAAGCCGTAGGCCAGGTGAAGTTCGAGCGAGCGCATGCCGTACTGCGCGATGTCGAGCATGAGATAGGTCATGCCTTTGTCGTCGCTTACCAGCATCTGCTGAATGATCGGGTTCTCCGGCATCAGCGGCGGCCGCATGATGCCGACGACCGCAGAGCGTTCCAGCGCGACGTTGCCGGTAAAGGTCGCGACCATGGTGATAGCCTTGGTGGCCGCCGACATGGCAACACGAAGGCCAGGAGCGGCAAGGGTGATAGTACCGCCGTTCGAGACATCGGCATCGCCCGAGACGACCAGATACTTATTGGTGTCGCCCGCGAAGGTGATCACGTCACCGGCAAGGATGGTGCCGGTGCCAGCGGAGGCTAGAGTGATCGTGGTGGCGCCGACTGCGTAGCCCGCATTGTCGGTCGTGGCAGAAGCCGCGGTGCCCGCCGTGTGTGTCGAAACCTGCGCAGATTCGCCGATCATGAAGCCAAGCTGCGGCAAGAAGCGACCCGAACGGCGCTCGCTGTCAGAGCCGGCCTGATAGGCGTTCTGGTACACGCCAAGATTGCGCAGGTTCAGGCCCGCCGACGTGTCGCCGACGAACTGGAGGTCGACCAGTGGAGCGCCGTTGTCCTGCAAGATCTTGCGGGCGTTGGTGAGCGCTGAGAGGTCGGAGGCGAAAGGAGTGGTGCCGGCGGTGCCATAAGCGCGCGAGGCGCCCGCGATGGTCGCGGCCCAGGCGGCGGCTTCCGCATCGTTGCGAAGTGCGCGCATGCCCTGCTTCAGCAGCTGGCTAAACCAAGTCTTGTCGGACTCGCCGTTCTGAAGGCTGCGCTCCTGCTCGCCCGTGATGTTCCACGAGACTTTCTTCGAAGCGGTGATGAGGACCGAGGTCGAGGTCGCGGTGGCGTCCGTGCCAGCGCTGGTCGTTGCGGCAGGCGTGAAGGACGAGGTGCTGCGCGTCGGCGCAACCGGGACATAGACGGTATCGCCAACGGCGACGCCTTTGTCATCGAAATTGGTGTTGATCGCATCGATCAGGCCGAACGGCTCGGCTGCGACTTCCTTGGCGGCCGAATAAGCGACTGGCGCAAGGGCTGTGAGGGTGTTGGCCATGAAGGGGCTCCGGCATCTGTGGTTCTGGGAAACCGCAGTCGGCCCTGCCAACTATACGCGGTGCCCGGCCCTGCCGGAGTTGAAGCGAGCCCCTGGCTCCTTCGCGGCGAACTATGCCCTAGTCGGAACTAATCCGCAAGGGTCTCGTTTCGCGATCATGGCGGCGAAACCATTGCCCCGCCGCCACGCCCATTTCACGCCGCGTCCTTGATCACAAAACCTTCGGCCATCTTCGCTGCCCGGTCCTTCGGATTGAGCGCCGCGAAGTCGGACGAGCTGATGGCCTTGCCAGCATCGCCGCCCTTGCCGCCACCTGCTCCACCGCCGGAGTTGTTCGGCGCAGCGACGAACTTCTTGCCGGCATCCGAGGCGAGGTATTCGGCAACCGCAGCCGACATCTCCTTGTCGCCGATCATGGCCTTGCGGGTGTCACCCTCCACCGCGATCGTCGCGCCGGGTGAGAACTTCGACACCAGCGCATCGATGAAATCCTCATCCTTCACGCCGCCCTTGATCAGGGTGTCCTTGAGCCCGTTCTGAATCAGCAGCGAGCGCGTGAAGCCGCTTTCGGTTTCGAGGGCCTTGGTCGCCTTTTCCTCGTTGGCCTTGGCGGTCTTCGCCTCTTTCTGCGCGGCAGTCAGCTGGCTCGTCAGATCGTCAACCTTGGCCTCCAGCTTCTCAACTTCGGCCGGGTCGATGGTCTTGCCCTTCCGAGCCTCTTTCAGCTCATTGAGCAGTTCGCCGTTCTTGGTCTTCAAGGGGCCGACAGCCTCCTCGATCATCTTCGCAACGGCGGTCTTGGTCTCTTCGTCGTTAATGTCAAAAGGCATGGCGTTATTCCTCGATCTCGAATGTGGCTTTGATCGAGCCGCCGTTAATCAGGCTCTCGATCGGTTCCTTGGTTACAAGCGTGAAAGAGCCCTCGATCTGTGGGCCGGCCTCCCGCCCTATGGTCGCCATGGAAAGGGCGATCAGGCGGTGCTCTGTGCGCTGTGTGCGGGGCAATGACCGGCTGTATTCGGTCGTTGCGCTGTCGCACACGAACACTGCTTCAATCTTCATCATCATCTCCCTAAAGCGCTCTAAGCTCGTCCAGCGTAAGCTCGCGGCCGGTCCCGCTGATCAGATCCCGGATCGTGATTTTCCCCGCGCGCATCATCCCCGCTCGATCGACCCCAAATTGCTCGTTCTGCTGTTCGACGGTCAGCCGCTTGAAATAACCCTGAAAGCTTGTGTCGCCGGTTATCGGCCCCAGCGAGGATGCGCGGTCTGGAGACTTGTCGAGGCCAAGCCCCAGCGTGTCCTTCGCGATCGGAGACAGGATGCAGCGATCATTGTGGTGCAGCGGAGGGCCGCCGATCCACTTGATCTTGTTGCCGTCGATCGGCTCGCCTTCCAGATCCCAGCTTGCCCCGTCCAGCGCGGCGCAGCGGGCGCAGGTATGACCGTCCAGCGTCGCCATCCACCGCACCCCACGAATGAAACGGCTGTTCTTCCGGTATGTCGCAAGCCGCGCATCGTTCGCAGCGGCATTGATCGAGGATGCTACCAGTGTCCGAGCATTACGGCGGGCAACGTCCATGATCCCCAGCTCGCCGCGCTTGCCGACTATGCGCTGAACGATGCGCTCTGTCGTCTCGCCGTTGACCACACCCTGGCGGACCTGATTGGCGAACTTGAACGCGGTATCGAGCGCCTGCCTGCCCCACCATGCGGAGGTGGGCGCGCCGTCGATCAGAACATCCTTGGTCAGGCTGGCGAGGGTTTGCGGCGTGGGCAGGAGCGCCGATAAATCCCCCATCACGTCAACCGTCTTTTCCGCCACGATCAGCGCGAGCGCCTGTGTGTCGACCACCGACCCGGCAGCGCGATAGGCTGGGTCGATCAGCTTTTGCGCTTCGTCGATCAGCTTCTCGATCTCGCGCCGGCTCTTGTCGCTGACATTCGAGACGAGCAGGAAATCGCGCAACTCCCGTTCGAGGTCGATCAGGATGGCCTCGGCACGGTTCTGCTCGCCGGCCGTGAGGCGTTGAAGCTCGATCGCGTGGCGGACGATCGCGTCCTGTAGATCCTGATCAGTCACTCTCGCGCCCCTTCACGATGGCCTGCATCTTCGCGTAGATCGCCCAAGCCTTTGCCACGATGAGCAGTTGGCAGATCGGGCAGCGGCGAGCGTCCGCGTCGGTTTTGTGGTGGTCTGCGGGAGGCATTAGGCGGACAAGTCCTCTTCGGTCTCGGCACGCTTCCGCTTCATCACTGCGTCTCGCTCCAACCGCGCCAGGATGAGCCTGATATCCAGCAAGTTGGTGATGATCATGGCCAGAAAGACCGCTTGCACGATCAGGCAAGCGACCGTGAGCCACTCAAGAAACATGATCATGGCAGCAGCCTCGCGCGCTTGAGCAACCGTTCGTTCGCGCGACGGCGCATCTCTCGTTCGGCCAGTGCTCCACCTGCGAAGGCGTAAATGAACAGGCTGACCATCTGCACGCGGTCGTAATCAGCTACGCCGGCCACGACCGAAATGATGCAGGCGCTGATGGCGATCCAGGTCATGCCGCCACCCCCACCTTCGCAGGCTTCGGCATCGCAGGCGCTATGTCGATCTCGCCCTGGTGTTCCTCAAGGGTCTTTTCGCCATCGATGACGTCGCCGCGCTTCAGCAGTTCGAACAGCTCGGCCTCACTGATCGCCCCAGCCTGTTGCGCGGCGACCAGCGCAGTAAGCTCCTGCGCACTCATGGTGACGGGCAGGAACTCGCGGTTGATGTCGAACACCACTTCACCCGACGCCCCACCCCATTGCGCGAATAGCTCAAGCTGGGCTTTCAATGCCTCGCTGACGGAGATGGCGACCGATGACAGCGCGGAATTTTCGCCAGTGCGTTTGATCGCAGTCGCGCCGAGCGTTTCGACCTGGCTCTTTTCGTCAGCCAGCATCCGGGCGCCCATGACGGCCATCTGTCGCTCTTTGCGGTCGAGGCTTCGCTCGACAGCCGGGATCGCATCCCCCCTTGGCTCAGCAACGCCAACCTTAGCGTCAGGCTCAGCGAAAACGAGCATCTTATCACCACCGATGGCGACAGACTCATTTTCGCCCAAGATGTGCCCGGCGAGGTAAAAGGTCGGGGGTGCGAAATACAGGATGTGCTCAAGGTTAGCCGTCGTGCGGTAGTGCGATAGGTTGAGGTTGATCAGGTCTATCAGCGGCGGGTCGTCGAGCGCCATTTCCTCGCCATCCGGTCCGATGCACTTGAACGGGATGCGGGGCAGCGGAACGCCGTTCAGAAGCGGGAAGGCATCGCCGCCGATCTGGACATCCTTGTCCTTGATGATGCGGAAGACGCGCTGACGATAGGACATCTGATTTCGAGCGTTCGGCACAAGATCAAGAACCCGATATTGCTCATGCTCGATCGTCTCGAACTCGTTATCGCCCTGCTCACGGACGCACTCTTTCAGCACAACCATGGCTAGCGTCCACTGGTTATCGATCCGCTTGTACGACCAGTTGATGATCGATTCAGCCGGATAGGATTGCAGCGTCGGACGCAGACCAAGCCGGGTCGCCGTGTCGAGCGTGATCGCCGAGACATTCTCGGGCCGGGCGGGATGGTCGACCAGAACGCCTACGCGCCCGACTGCGAGCACCTCGAACGCTGTCGCCTTGGCGAAAGACAGGAAGGATTGGCCCGACATGGTGACGTCGTCGAGATAACTCTCGATCGCGCCGGGAACCTTCAAGGCCGGGTCCTTGCGGAACAGCATGCCGAGGAAGCCCTGTATCGTCCGCCAGCTCGCGTTGAAGAACGATGCCCGCAGCTTGTAGGCTTGGTAGTCCGGGTCCAGTTGGTCGGTCAGCTTCGGCAGGTAGGTGGTGCCAGCGGCGTGTACAGCATCCTCCCCGGCGATGGCATCGCGGCATCGTTTCCACTTGGCAGCGTAGCCCTCATAGTCTGGGTGGGTGGTCCGAACGCCCCGGTTCTTCGTCAGTGCCATGTCAAATACCCCCAAGCTTGATGCGCGTGATCCCCCGGCCACGAACCGGGAACTTGTAATGGATGAAATACCCGGCAGCGTCGGGCGCGTGGTCTAGGCCACCTGATTTGTCCGGCTCGCCGTTCTTGTCGTAAGCCTGCTTCTCCAGGCACTCGACAAGCATGGGGCAGCGATCGACATTGACGCGCAGGCGGCGCTTGTCCTCGCTGTGGATCATCTGGTTCATCGCCAGCACACGGTCCTTCACGGCAGGATTGGACGGGGCGGCCATGACGGTAAAGCGGGCCGCGCGGAGCAGGCTGATATCGCTCTCGCTAGCGTTGTTCGACTTGCGGCTATTTCCGCTCGCATCGGGGTAGACGTAGATCGCGTGGCCTTCGTAGCGCCCCTTGATCAGGCTGATCATCGCGGGCGTGTCAAGGGTGCCGGTCAGCTCATCGACCGCGCGCGGCTCGCCTTCGCGCATGACGAAAACGATCGCGGTCATGTTGCCAACGTTGAAGTCCATGCCGATGTGCAGCGGCTCGCTGATATTGATCGTTTCGGTGGTGGCGTTCAGCGTCCGGTCGAATTCCGAATAGACCGAGCCGGCCGTCAGGTTCACGAACTCACCGTCCAGATAGGCGCTCAACAGGTTCGACGGATAGGACGCGCGGAGGCTGTCGATGTAGCCATCGGGCAGATTCGCCGCGTTGCTCATCGTCGTGGCCTTGATCAGCCGATATCCCGCCGCATGGTTCTTCTTCCACCGCTCATAGACGAACCGAAAGCCCTCGGGTGTCGTCGCCACGCCCACGGTGTTAAGTGCGCCGTCCGGCTTCTTCTGGCGATTGCGGGCGATGGCCTTGTTCCAGACCTCGCGCGCCTTCTCGGTCGTCAGCGTGTCCAGCTCGTCAAGGATGCTATCCGCCACCTCATAGGCGACGATGCGCGCCGGGTTGTCCATCGTGCGCAGGATGATCGATCCGCAATTCTCGATGTCGATCACGCTGTCGTTCTTGTTGATCTTGAACCTGGCGCCGATGTCCGAGAGCACTTCGGAAAAGCGCGGAAAGGCCATCCGCGAAACAAGGTCATAGGTGGGGAGATAGTAAGCAACGTTCTGCGCCGGATATTCGCGCTTGAGCTTCAAGGTCCGCCAGATAGCCGCGTGTGACTTGCCCGCGCCAAAGCCCGCCACCAGCGCAGGGAACTGCTCAGGTGCCGAGACGAACTCGAATTGCGGGCGCGTCAGCTTAATCATTCATGCTGATCTGAATGGCTGGCATCCCTACCACGCCAACGTTCGCGTCCACTTGCATCGGCAGCAGCTTCGCGGCAATCTTGTAGAACTCAGTGGGGTTTGCCATCGCCCAATCCATGAAATGCCCGTGCTCGCGTCCTGTCTCGGACTGAAGATCGCTATATACACTAGTGATTGCTTCTTTCATAGCCACGGTTGTCTTGTTGGGCGCTCCTTTTGGTCGCCCTCGACCACGCGATCCTGTATTATTTTCGCCTATTTTATTCGCCCCCATGTCGTCATCCTTTCTGCGATGTCAGATGCCAATCCCTGCAGATTGGGCATCGATATTCCCGTAGTGTTGTTGGTCGGCTGATGCTGTTCGCCGCGATCAATGCCGCGCCTCGCGTTGCGTAGACGCGCTTCCCCTCACACTTGGCGATCTGGCGTCCGATGCTGGCGAGGGAGAACATATCCTATTCCTTCCCTTGGGTTCCGTGATGCTCTCTGGCTTCGATGGCGGTGGCGAGCAATTGACGGATGTGCGCGGCGATTGCAGCTTTCGGGGCAAGGCGCACAACCTCTTCCCGCAGCCACGTTACGATCGCCGCGCGTTCGGCTTCGGCGCTGTCCGTAGGTAGGTCAGATTGGCATATCGGGCAGGGCTCGCCGTCGGCCTGTCGCTCCGTTCCGTTACACCCGAAGCACTCAGGATGATCCATCTGCGCTTGCATTGACCATCGGTCGAGGCCGCGAGCCTGCATGTAGTGAATGCCTGCGTCGCACTCCTCGCAGGTATATCCGCCAAGTGCATCGAGCGCCCAAGCTACTGCCTTATCGGCAAGTTCGAGAATGTCTTCCCCCATCACTCCCCTCCCTCTGCGGCTGCGTCGATCATGGCTTGCCAGACGCGCCGGACCTCTTCGATTGTCGAAACCAAATCGCCATTCTCATCGCCAAGTTCGATATTCGTCCCAGCCTCGATCATCTCCTCCGTAGGCTCGCGTAGGGCTTGGAGGGCGGCGGTGGCGAGTCGTTCGCAATCGCCATCCTCGCAAAACCATCCGAGGTTCATGCACTCTTCGGCTATCGCCATCGCAACACGATCGACCATGCTCATGGCTCCAGTCCTTTCGTCACATCCACAACCGGCAGATTGTCGAACCATGCGAGGATGGCGGCCTCGATGTCGGGGCCCGTCCCACAACAGACGACCGATCGACCGTCGCGGCTGATTTCGGTCGAGCCGGGGAAGTCATAAGCCGGGATCGGTGGGACGGTGCGGGTGGTGTCGGTCATTCCTTCGCTCCGAAAGCTTCGCGGAACCATGCCGGCGCGTCCTTCATTTGCTCGGCGGCGCGCAGAGCCTCGGCGGGCGTGATGCAGCCCTTCCCGATGCGGCGCTCGACGGGGACAGGCTCGGCGTGGATGCGCTTGCGGCGATCGAGCATCGGCTCGACCATCCGCATGATTGCGGGGACGATCTTCGCCGGGTGATCCGCCACCTTCCGGGCCTCGGCGCAACCGATGGTGAGCAGATCGGCGGGCAGATGACCCAGCGTGGCCCGAGCGACCTTGATCCACTCGACCCGTTGATCCTCGGACATGCCGGCCGGAGCAACAAGGGTGAGACACCCAAGCAGTTCGAGGCTGAATTGCCTAGGCGATGCCGGCTGCAAAGTCGTCGGAATCAAGGCGTTCGAGGATGCTGGCGCCGCTTGCCGGCGTTCTGCCATTTCTATGGTCTCGGAAGCGTTCAACATTGCGAAATTCCTTCGGGGCAAAAACAGTTTCCCATCCGCGTTCGATCGCGAGGTCGATCATCTCGCCTGGCGGCCATCCGTCGCGGGCCAAGCTCAAAAGCTTCCCGGTCAAAAGCTGGTATGCGTGATCGTTGAGCGGCTTCTTCCGCTGCCGGCAAAACGCTTCCCACTGCCCGGCCTCAACCCCATCGGGGACAGGCCAGCCCCTACGCGCGCGGGGTTTACTCACGGGGGTATGGGTATGGGGGTTAGAATTATTTTCATTGGGGGAAAGGGAAAGGGGTGTGTCCGCACTGTCCCGTGCCGTCACGTGCTGTCCCGTGACTTCACGTGACCGGGCGCGGGCTTTACGCTCACGCTCGTTGGCGCGACGCTGCTCAAGAATATCATTGGCGGCGCTGGCACGCGCGATCTCAGCCGCCACCTTGGCGACAAGCAGGGGCGGCGTGCCAGCATCCAATAGCTCTTGAAGCAGCGCGTCGTTCATGCCGCGCGGGTCCGGTCGAAAACAGGCGTGTCGATCTGCTCAAGAGCCAGATCACGAGCCTCTTGCCGGGCGCGGTTCCATGCCGAGACGATGGCATTGGCTTCCCGGATTATAGCCTCCGCTTCGCTCTCCGCAGGCTGGGCGGGCTTTATCGTGATCGGCGTCGGGTTGAGGGCGCGGCGGACTGTTTTTGCGCTTAGGCCGGTTTCGTCCGCTATTTGCCGAGCGATCTCTTTCGGTCGTCCTGCCCCCTTCGGATTGGCGTCGGTTTTTAATTGTTGGACATTCTGGCCCTCAATTACCTTGGCCGCTCGTTCCTCCAGCAGATCAGCATAGCGCCGGATATGCTCGTCGCGCTGCTCTTTCGTCAGGTCGAGACGGTGCAGGTTCTCGGCTATCTCCCACAGTTCGGCGCTGATCGGGTCGTCATCGACCTCGATACAGTCGATATGTGACCAGCCAAGCGCCTTCGCAGCGGCTAGACGATGGGCGCCGGCCACAAGGACCGGAACCCCTGCGGTAAGCTCGCCATCCACTTCCATTTCTTCGGCGATACGAACGCTGATTGGCTGTCTGAGGCCGATCTCCTTCATGGAGGCGGCAAGGCGAGAGACGGCATCGTCTGCGAGCGCACGATGGCGCTCGCAGATAACGATATCATCCGCGCGGATACTGATCGTCTGCATCAGATCAGCGCCGGGAGCGTGCCGAGGACTTTCGCAAGCGTGAGCTTGCGGCCTTGACGGAAAGCAACCCAACCTCGGAATGCCAGCTCAATTCGGTCGAGCCTACCTTCCCGCTCCATGCTTCCAAGCGCCTGCCGAACAGCAAAGGCCGGGTCGCCGCGCTTGATATTTTCGCCGACGCAAACCTGGGTAAGATACCTCTCAGCGTCAGCGACGTCATGCTTGCCAAACATGTAATGACAAGTCCCAATCTGCGATGGGGTTAGGAGTCCCCGCGCATACCGCGCGACAGTGTTGGCGAAATGTGCGGCGCTACGAATGTCCTGATCGGCCTTAACCCTTTCGACTATCTCCGCATGTGTGGCGCCGCTGCGGATATTTTTACCGCCGCTCGTTTCAAGCCCGATCACCGAATTTGCGATGCTGGCGCAAGCCTTGCCTGATTCAACGCCTTGCATAGCGAGATAATGGCCAGCGGTTCGGCCCTGCCCTTGGTCGAGTGTGGTCCGGCTCTCGCGGCTCGCTCCGAACGCGATCAGGAAAGTCTGAGGTATATTGCTCTCGATAATCGCCTGGAGCCGATGCTGTCCGTCATTCAGTTCACCGGAGACGGCGATGATGATAGGCTCCATGTTGTAGACCCAGCGCCCGCCAGCCATGTCGCTCGCATATTCGCGAACCTTCTTCTCAGAGAGATTGCGATTGTTCGGATTGTTTTGGAGAATGCAGTTCGCCAGACCGGGCGTCACCGTCACCTTATCGGTGAAATCCTCTATGTGTGAGCGCTCCACGCACTGCTTGAACCAGTGGACAGTGCCAGCATCCGGCGTCCGTGGTTGAAAAATCTGCGTTGCCATTGTATTTCCTTCCATGTGGTTTCTAACCGGGCCGTCGTTTCGCTTTCCTCGGAGGGCGGCCCAAACCGCTCCGGCGAATTTCATCTTTCGATACTGACGATGACCGCACCGCCCTTCCGGGGCGCATGGCGGTGGAGGTGCAGCGCGAACCGTTGATCGTTGACGCACAGAGCGTCGGCGAGCCCGTCGAGCCCAGCCTTGGCGCTGGCGAGCATGTTATCGAGATCGCGCTTGCGGGCGTCTGGCGGATAGAAATCGAGGCGCAGCACGATATCGCCATCGGCCGGCGCGATCACATCGCTGGCGCGGGTCAGCCAATAAGCTGCCTCACGATATGACCGGACGTGGCTGGCGCGCGTCTGGAAATGCACCCGAGCGTTCGGGCTCAATTCCTTCGGCGGCCAAGGCAGGATGATGTCGCCCCCCATGGTGTCTATGCCGCCTTTCTGAAGTAGGTTTCGGCGCCGCCGATCGACGGCCTCAGGACACGCTTCCCCTTGCGAGGCGCGATCGGCATTCCGTAATGCTGCCGCCACTTTCTGAGCGTGCCGCCATTCACCCCAAGCAGGCGCTCAGCTTCCTCTAACGTGCGACCGGACAGCGCCTGCTCGATCACCTCGATCGGCGGTATCGGCATTGAGCGGTCGGGCCGCGGCGGTGAGAAATCTCGATTGATCCCGACCAGCCACTTTTCGATAGTGGAGAGGCCGACGCCATAGTGCCGGGCAAGGGCCAGCTTGCTCATGTGATTGCACTGGATCGCGAAGTCGCCGGGCCGTTCGGGGAGAGGTCTGCCGGCCTTCTTGACCTTCCAGTTGCGAGCCTCGATTTCCATCACCCATTGCCGGGAGACATGCAGGATTTCAGCCACAGTCTTTACCGGATGAATCTGACGGAGGCGGCGTGCGCGCTCGATCAGCTCAGGCGGATAGGAGAAGGCAGACAACTTCTCCCAGCGAACCTTTGCGCATTCGGATGGGTTGAAGTCGCGCATTATGCCGCCTTCCTTTCGGCGGGCTCGCTCCACTGAACGTTGTGGCGGGCGCCATGTTCGTACAGCAGCTCGATCAGGGCGCTGAACTGATCGATTGTCAGCGTTGATGAGCGCAGGCCAACCGGGAAGTGGCCCTGACCCTCCAGCTTCGGAAGGAAGCGCATTTCGGTGCCGAGCGCGTCGAGGAACCGGAGTTTAATGTCCTCGGTCGAGTAGGATGAAAGGTCCGGAATTTGGCGCTGGAGATCGGTAAGCATGGGCCAGAGCTTGGCGTTCTGGACCAGAGTGCGCGTAGGCTCGGCGAGCGTGCCAACCCAATCAGCCGGCGCCCGCATAACATCACGGCAGAAGCGCTCGCGAGCTGCGTTGGAACCGAGTTGATAATAGCGCGGCCTAGCCATTTTGCGTCTCGCTCCATGCGTTCTGAGCCCAGGCGAAAAGGTCGATCCCGTAGGTTGCCGTGAAACCGGCATGACCAAGGGCCTCGACACTCTCGCGCGGGCCGAAAATGATTTGATGATGACGGGGGCACAGCGGCGCGACCAACTGGTCTGATCGCGCTATCCGCTTGCAACCGTCACTGCTGACATGGTGGATCGTGGCCGTCCCGCCGCACACTAGACAGCCCAGCGCCGCAATCCGCGCGAAGTGCTGCCGCACCGCAGCGGGTTTATAGCTGGACTTGCGCTTGCGGCGCATAGGCGTGCGGCGCGCGAGCATCTAAAAAGGCACGCTGTCCGAGTCATCCAGATCGGCCGGCGCGGGGTCATTGCCCCATGAACCGCCGCCGTTCTCCGGCTTGCCGTCGAGTAGCGTCAGGACCGCATTGAAGCCCTGCAACACGACCTCGGTGGCGTACTTCTCAACCCCAGCCTGATCGGTCCACTTGCGGGTCTGGAGTTGGCCTTCCAGATAGACCTTGCTGCCCTTGCGCAGATAGCGTTCGGCCACGTTGCACAGGCCCTCGTTGAAGATGGCGACGCTATGCCACTCCGTCTTGTCCTTGCGCTCGCCGGTGGTCTTGTCCTTCCACTGTTCGCTGGTCGCGAGGCGGAGATTGACGACCTTGCCGCCATTCTGGAAGCTGCGCGATTCGGGATCGCGGCCCAGATTGCCGACTAAAATGACCTTGTTGACTGAGCCTGCCATGTTCGAGCTTTCAGTTCAGCGGCTGCGAGGTGACATCGACACCATTCGCGCGCGGCTTGGGGTTGGGATATTGCTTGAGCTTTCCGCTGTAGGCGGCGCGCAGGACAGCCTTTGACGCTTCCTCGGCGCTGTCGATGATCGGCTTGTTGTCCTCGAACCACAGCGCGAGGCGGGCGTTGTCCTTGACCTCGTTGAGCTTGCGGAGCGCGGCTTGTTCGCTTTCCAGAAGCTCGCCTTTGAGTTCCACGACCGGGGCAGGCTTTGACGGTTCGGAACCGCCTCCGACCCTAGCAAGCTCGCGCAGGCCGTTCGCGGTCCACTTCTTCCACTTGCCGTTATAGACCTCGCACTCGACCCAAGGCGTCGGCATGTCATAGAGATAGCGGCCGATGCCCCACTTGACGGCGGCGCGCTTGAAGGCGCCGGATATGCCGCCCTTTTCGCCTTCGATATCGCTGTCGCCGGAGCCGTCTGCCTTGCTGACCCAATCGTCACCGACGCGGATCGAGATGGTGCAGATGACCCGGCCCGATGGCGTCTCGGCGTAACTGTCCTGCCAGTTCTCCGGGCCGCATACCTCATCGAGACGGGCCATCACGTCGCGGGCGTCGATGTAGGCCAGCGCCATCGCCTTATAGGGCTCTTGCTTCGTGACAGACTGTGCGCGCCAGCTTATGGCGTTGCCGGGGAATGGCTTTGTGAGATCGGAGAGATGCATCACTTCCTCCGCACGCTGACGGTCTGGTGCGCAGGTTCGACGCGCAGCCAGTTGGGAAGATCGCCCTCGGGATCGAAGCCCTCCTTGATCGCCGCCATGTCGGGCGCGGGCTTCATCCGCTGATATTCAGCAGGCACCGCCTCAGGATCGTTGACGACCAGCTTCGATGCGACAGGGCGAACCGATATCGTCGCCTCGGGCAATGCCAGCTTGTCGATCCCGGCAGCGTTCAAAACGCGGAGAAGGCCATCGCGGCATTTCTCTATCCGGGCCTCGGCGAAGTCGCGGCGGGCCTTACGTTCGGCCATCTGGACGGTCAGGGCTTCCTTGATCCCTTCCTCGAGCTCCATCTGGTTGAACAGCGCGCGGGCGATATCCTCGATCCGGCTTTCTCCGGTGAGCATGTCCACGAACAGCCGCTCGTCATCGACGCACAGGGCGCGAAGCTCATCGGCGATCTGGGCAATCTCGCGCGTGACGAGATCGATGCGGATGGGCGCGTTCATGCCGCCCTCCCAAACGTCAGCGCTTTCCATTCCGCGTTGAAATGGTCCTCGATCGCCTGGAGGTTCGCAGCATGCTCGGCATTGATCCGGGACATGGCTGCGAAGTGGCGGCGGCGCTCGTCTTCAAGAGCGTGCTGCTTGCGGACGCGGACGCTTTCGGGCGTCGGCGGATAAGGGCCATAGGGCTTGAATGGATCGAGCCCCCCAACCTCTTTGATTTTGCTGTGTTCCACGTTATGGTTTCCTCGCTTCTGTGCAGGGCCGTTCTCGCTTCATCTCGGGGGCGGCCCACCTCCCCCGGCGAATTGGTCAGCCTCCGACGCCTTCCCCAAAGGCCCGCAACACCGGATCACGGCTGCGATCAGGCCTGGCGTAGCGACCGATGGCGTCGCGCTTTGGGGCCGGGACAGGCTTCCGCGCCTTTGCGCTTGCGAGCGCCTGTTCGTAGCTCAGGTGGATGCCATCGACGCGGGAGCGGATGAGCAGCGGCTCGCGCTGTAGGTGGTGGGATTTCATGCTGCTTGCTCCCCGAACAGATTGCCTTGACGCTGGGCGTCCTCGATGCGGCGGCAGGCGATGTCGAAATATTTTGGCTCGCGCTCTATCCCGATGAATCGGCGGCCAGCCATGACGGCGGCGACGCCAGTGGTTCCGGAACCGCAGAAGGGATCAAGGATCAGCTCGCCATTTACGTTATGGATGATTTTCTGCATGACCGGCAGCGGCTTGACAGTCGGATGTCCGATGTCTTGATCCTGTCCGTTGGGTGCGATGATAAATCGCTGCTTCTGCGGAAGCTCTCCGAGGGGATGAAAGCCCTTGTTCCACGCATGAACGTAGATCTCAGTGTCGGGCTGATAATGCCGGTTCGCGACTGGCATCGGGTTCGTTTTGTGCCATTGGCAAATCGCATAACGGTCGAACTGGCGTGCAAGATAAGGCAGTAGCTCCGACCATTGGTCGTTGTGCGCAAACACAACTGCGGAGTTGAATTGAGCGCTCGAAAGGATGGAATGATCGAAGCCCTTGTCGAGACCGGCTGCGGTAATCTCATCCATGTTCTTACGGTTCGTGCGGAATATCCCAGCCCCGCTCGTTTCAAACTCGTATGGAGGATCAGTCACCATAGCATCGACCTTGCCCAGCGTGGGCAGCACGTCCTCGCAGGCTGCCAAATACAGCGTCGCATTGCCGATGGTTTCGACGCGGCTCATGCTGCGAGCCTCTGAATGATGGACGCCAACTGCTTGGCTTCAGGCGCGGACAGGCGGGCAAACCTGGTTCCAACGAGGATCGCCGGGCTTTCGCCGAGCATCCCGACCCGAATTTCAGGGGCGATCTGCGTCACCTGTGTGAAGAACGGCTCGCCGTTTCTGTCGCGAATATCGTCGGTCACGACCGCAGCGCCCTGACGACGCCCACGCCGAAGCAGGCCGCAAGGACCACCCCGAACAGGACAAAGCCGCCGTAAAGGGGCAGAAGCACCCACCACCACGACCAGTCGATGAAGCCGGTGAGCTTGAGGCCGATGAAGAGCACGCCAAGCAATCCGAGGATGTTGACGCCGCTTGAAGATGAAGATGAAGATGAATTGTCTGCCATTACGCTGCGCCCCTCAATTGATCCGCTTGGTTCACGATTGCGTTCAGCGCCGGCAGATGCGGGCGGAGAAGCTGGGCAATCGCGAGTGTCTCGTTGTGGTCACGGTGGTGATCGTCCAGCGACCGGACCATCGCGCCCATTGCCTCGATCGTCCCGGCAGCTGTCGCCAGATCGTTGGCGGCGTCCGAGTTCAGCGGGATCAGCTTGAAGCCGTAGTGCGCAGCAACCTCGTCCAATGCGGTCGGATCGGCGCGGAGGCTGTTGAAGATGGTATGGCCCTTCGGCATCGTGCGGCCAGACAGCGCGTTTCCGACCGTTTCCGGGGTGACGCCCAAGGCTTCCGCGAAGGACGCGCCGGTGTGCTTTGCGCGCACCCTGCCCCACGCAGCGGTCAGTAACTCACCGAAACGGGTTTCAGTCAGAGGCTGCGCGGCGCCAAAGACGTTCGTACGGGATTTCATTATCCGTTGCCCCCATGCTGTTCTTCCACCACACCCCGAGCTTTTTCAGTCTCTCTGGCTGCGGGGTGGTTTGTGTTGGGCGTGTCGGTGCGAAGCGCGACCAGCTTCTTCGTCAGTCGGCCATTCTGCCAGCGCAGGACGCCGACGATCGCGGACATGACCAAGTTGGCCAGGGACAGCCCGATCAGGATCAGCAGCGGCCACACCGGGATGATCACGGCTACGGTCGGCTCGTTCATACCCCAGCCCCTTTGCGGGCTGTGCCGTGAGCGGGTTCCCGAAAGTGAACGAGCAGGCTGCAATCCTCGGAGACGGTCAGGCGAGGCGCGATGAACCGCATCGGGTGCGCGATGACGATCGGATAGGCACCGACCTCGACCATCTCGTTGAGGCATGGCCCGTTCAGTATGTCGCGTGGCGTAGGCATCACCGCAACGCCTCCCCGATCACGCTGCCGAGCGACCATCCGATATGTCCGAGCAGAACCAGCACCGCGAAAGACAGAGCCGCCTTGTATGCGCGCTCGATGATGAGGCGCAGGGTGTGAGGGTGCGGGGCTTCCTGAAAATCAGCGCGAACCAGCAAGCCGCCCAACCAAAGCCCGACGAATGCCGCTCCGAACAGGATGGCTGCGTGCGTCATGCTGCGGCCTGCTCAACAGGAGCATCGGGACGCACGTTGACGATTTCGTCAAAGCTTGCGTCGATATTGTGATCGGTTACGGCCGACATGACGGCTTTGCGCCGCCACTCAGGAATAAGGCGCTTGGCATGCCAGCTTTTGACGGTGGACGGCGGCACACCGACCTTGGCCGCCATGGGCCTGATGCCGCCGAATTTCTGGAAGATGCTTTGCATTCGACCGACCTGTATGATGTGCAATTAGCGCACCATAATCGCACATCTCACGTGCGTCAATCGCACTTTCCGTGTGGGGGTGAAAATCGCACAACACATGGCATGGATTCGGATGCGATCATCGCCGGCCTGAAGCGCTTCAATGTGCCGCATGAGCGGATTGCGGAGGTGATCGGGCGGGACCGCACAGCGGCAACGCGGATGATGGGTGGCAAACGTTCGGTGAAAATTCATGAGGTCGCCGGGCTCTCAGCCTTGATCGCTGAATACGAAGAAGCTGCCGGCGAGAGTGATGTGGTCAAACGCGGCAACACCCTCGCTGATCAGTTCGACGAAGGGCTTCTGATCGAGTATGTGGCCGTTGAAGTATTGCCGACCTATGTTGGTATGGGGGGCGGGGGCACGGGTGATGACGAACGCCGGAAGGCACTTTTGCCGCGCGCCCTGTTACAAGAGCTGCACGCACAGCCCGCCGATCTTCTTGTGATCGAGGTTAGGGGCACTTCGATGGAACCGCAGTTTAAGCAGGGCGATCAAATTGTGATTGACCGCCGTGACAGAGATCCGCGCCACGGCGGGCCATTTGCGCTCTTTGACGGCGACACTTTCATTCTGAAGAATATCGAGCAATTGCCAGGCCCAGAGGGCAAGCTGCGTGTATTCTCTAGCGCGCAAGGATTTTCGGACTGGCACACGAGCCGATCTGAAATAACTATTGAGGGGAGGCCCGTATGGTTCGCGAGGCGGCTTTGATTGGCGCAGCGCTGATCTTGGCCGGATGTGCGCCCGAATGGCAGACGCGAGCGGAAGATGCGGTTCGCCAAAAGCTTGACGACCCTTACAGCGCGAAGTTCGATTCGATCGAGAAGTGTAAGCCGGCAGGCCTAGTGAGCGGCAGCGTAAATGCCAAGAACGGCTTCGGCGCGTATGTTGGATCAACGCCCTTCATTGTTAAAGGTCTGTCGGTCTATTTCCCGGACACCGTTGGGCCCTTTCCTGACGAGCCGTTGGAGGAGCAATTCTTTTACAGGCTTCGGCGGTATTGCTTAGGCACAGGCCCGGCTATCACTATCCAGTCCTATGCCGCTGAGCATGGCGCATAACCCCCGCCAAGCCTGAGTGAGGATCAGAAATGAGCGAAGAAAGTCCGCCACCAAAGCAGGAAATCTATTGGCACCACATCCCCACCGTCTTCACGGACGGGGCGATCGGCTCAGCATGGGCGGGCGGCACCGTTCGCATTGTCATGGGCGAGGTTTGCTTCAATATCGCCGAGGGCGCGACAATGCCGGCGTCGAGGCCTGTGGTGAATCTTGTGATGAATGTGCCAGCTCTTCGATCCTTTGCTGAATATATCAACAATCTTCTGGAAAATGGCGGCGATGCCACAACATGATTTCCAGCGCGCCATAGACGGCCTGCGCGAGTCTGGCCGCCAGCAGCCTGGCAGTCAGCTTGCGTCTGGAGGCGGCATGGGCAATAATCGCATCCCTCACCAGTCATATGGCGGCGGTGACGGAGGCGGTATGGAAGCGCGAGTCGCGGTCTTGGAAACCAAGATGGAGCATATCAAGGAGGGGTTGGACAAGCTCTCTGATGTGCCCGTGCGCCTTGCGAAACTGGAAGTGAAGGTCGACCATCTGCCGTCTAAGAGCTTCGTCGTTACCGCTGCCCTCGGCACCATTGGTGGGGTGGTGACACTGCTTGGCCTACTCCAGCATCTCGGCATTTTAAAATAGCGGGTCGCCCATCTCCGCGCTGACGATCCTCCCCGGCACCGTCACAAACCACCGCCCCGCCTCGTCATAACTCCCCAGCCCTAGCTCGACCGCATCGTGCCGAGCCTCTTCGCGCGTCTGGCGCCAAGGGCCTGTCCGCGCTCGTCACCCGCCACCTGATCGGCTTGCGGCCCATGATTCGCGCATAGCAAATCCCGACCGCACATATAATCACACGCGATGTGCAATTTGCGTGCGATTATCGCTTGACGTGGGTGCGGAACTCGCACATATCTTCCTCATCGCCAGATCGTCCCCGGACCGAAGACGGCGAGCAGCACACCCCGTCCCCGGACGGCGAGCACAGGAGGAAAGATGTGGAGTGCAGATACGAAACCCTGAAACCCGGATGCGCTGTTCGGGTCCACTTCGGCAGCAGCGGCTCCCAGATCGCGGTCGTCCATGACCGGACGCCGGCCGGTAACGTCCGCGCTTACAAATACTCGGCGAAGACGAGGTGCTGGAAGGGGCCGATCCGCATCCGGCCGGCCGACATCATGCCCGGCCTTGTCAACCGCACCGAACTCGAACGGCTCCCCGCCGTCCCAACCGCCTAACCTGCCATCCCCAGCGAGCCTTGGCCCCTTAGGAAAGGGCCGGCTCCGAGGATGACGGCAGTATTTGAAGGTAAGATGAGATGAGTTCATCTGCAATCCGCGAATTATTGGTGATCCAGCTCAAGGCGACTGCCGCGCTGCAACTCCAAATGGCTGCGGCCCTGATCGGCAAAGGTCAGGATGAACTTCGCAACCACTTCCTGCAATCCTCTCGCCTGATGGCCGAGACGGTCAAGGAGCTTTCCGCATGACCCTCCACGCTCACCCCGTAGCGGAAACCCAAGCCGACCCCCTCGCCGGCATTGGCGACTGGGTTGCCTACTCGCTCAACGATGGCTGGGCGAAGGTTCATTATCGCGGCTCGCACGACGTTGTTTTCGACATGGCGCTCTATTCGAAGAACCCTGCGCTGTTCGTGAAATACCGTCCGCTGGGCAAGAATCGTCGGCGCGTAATCCTCGCGAAGATGAAAGCCGACGCAGCCGCAGCCCTGTTCGACAGCGACGAGCTGTATGTGCGGGCGGGGGAGGTGGGAGCGTGAGCCTTCCCATGCGCCGCGACCAGTTGCGGCACCATATCCCGGCCTTTCTGGCATGGCTCACCGATTATGGCGCGGAGATTGGGCGGCAGACCAACCCCTATGAAGTGGTCCGCTACCGGGCCTATTGGCGCGCGTCTCGCAAGGCATCGACACACATCATCTATGCGAAGGACAATGGCCTGCTGACATGGACGGGCGCGAGCATAGAGCATTTCCGCGCCTTCCTCGCGGATGAGCGGCCGGGCGATTCAATGCGGGTTGCGCCGAAAGAGCCTCTTGCGGTCCCTGGCTTCCCACCCGAGCCTGTGGAGGCTGTCAGCATCTCAGCTCGCCAGCGCAAACGACTGCGCGAGCGCGACGGCGACGAGTGCTGGTTTTGCGGCCTGCCGATGGGCGACGACTGCACGCTTGAGCATCTGGTTCCTAAGTCTAAGGGCGGCTCGAACGCGCTCGACAACTTCGCGCTTGCCCATGCGAAATGCAATCACGCCGCCGCCGACAAGCCGCTGGTCGAGAAGATCGCCATGCGCCTCCAACTCCGTGGAGTAGCAGCATGATCCGCCTCGACGCCCAACTCCACGGCAGCACGATGCAGAGCCTTCTTGCCTCGATCGATAGCGCTGAGAAGGCGGCCCGGTTCGCTGACAGCATGATCTACGATGGCCACGATCCCAACCGCTGGTCGCAGGCCGCACAGTCTTCCGACGAACTCGCTGAGGACGGACGCAAACAGGTCCGCCGCCTCCTGCAATCTATGCTGCCGGGCGTGGATCTGGATAAGCTGGGGAGGGTTATGTGAGCGAGCCTGAGCAAATCACGGTAGCGGAGTTTCACAGCCGCCTGCGCGCCCAAGGTGTCGCAAATCAGAATCACGCGGCGCTGGTTTGCCCGATCTGCGGAACCGTTCAGAGTATGGCAAGTCTGGTGGAGGCCGGGGCCACAAAGGAAGAGGCAGAACGCCTCATTGGCTTTTCGTGCGAAGGCCGCCTGACTGGCGCGGGGCCGTGGCCAAACAAACCTAATGCAAAGCGGAGAGCCGTTCGAGGCTGCGACTGGTCGCTTGGGGGTCTGTTTAAGCTCCATAGGCTTGAGGTGACCGCCGATGGTGAGCCGCCGCATCCTCGCTTTGAGGTAGCCACACCAGAGCAGGCACAAGCCCTCGCCTCCGCCCGTGGTGAACAGCCATGAGCGAGATATCGCAGGAGGTGATTGAGCGCATGGTGGCTCTGGTGCGCAAGATGGAGCCAGAGGGTAGTCACTCCGGAAGCTACACGCTGCGGCGTGAGGACTATGTGGAAGCCCACGCCATCGCCGCCCTACTTCCCGAGCCCGTCGATCCGGATCTGATCGAGGCGCGGGAGTTGGCGTTCCCCGGTGCAGAGGAATTTACCGACGAGATCGCGGCCGGAAAGTGGGACACACACCCGGTCGTCCTCAATGTCTTTCGGGCCATCAAACGCGGCCGGGCCCTGGAGCGCGCCAAGTGACCCGCCTTACCAACATCTGCGCTTGTCTGATCGGGTGCGCGATTATTGCCGTCATGGTGATGATGTGAGGAAAGGAGCGGCACGTAATGGCTGAAAACAGCAAAATAGAATGGACCGATCACACATGGAATCCGTGGATGGGTTGCCAGAAGGTCGGCGCGCCATGCGATAACTGCTATGCCGAAAACCTTCTCGATACACGCCATGGTCGCGTCGCCTGGGGGCCGGAAGGTGAGCGCATTCGCACATCGGCCAGCACATGGGCCACCCTGCGCAAGTGGAACCGGCAAGCTGCTCTCGCAGGCACGCGCCCGTTCGTCTTTTCGCTGAGCCTCGGTGACATATGGGATAAAAAGGTTGATCCCGCTTGGCGTCGTGACTCCTTTGATGAGGCCCGCTCCTGCCCAAACCTTATCATGCTTTACCTATCGAAGCGGATTGGCAACGCTGTCGAGATGGCACGCGAGGCTGGGGGGCTCCCGCCCAATGCGGCACTTGGCGCGACATTCGGCGATCAGCGCGACTATGACCGGGACCGCATCAAGTTAAGGGATGCTGCAGCCGAGCTCGGCGCGCTATTCACATTCGGCAGTTTCGAGCCGCTGCTTGGCCCGGTCATTCTCGACAAGAACGCGCCGGACTGGATCATCGTCGGCGGCGAAAGCGGACATCGCGCCCGGCCAATGGACCTTGACTGGGCGCGCTCGCTGCAGCGACAATCCGCCGAGCTAGGCCGTGTCTTCAACTTCAAGCAGGTCGGAGGGCGTGGGCGCGACAAAGGCGGTCACAAGCTTGACGGGCAAACCTATTTCGACCGGCCAGCAGTTCAGGCCGCCGCATGACCCTATCCCCCGCTGCTTCGTGGAACAGCCCCCGTTCCAAGCACCCTGCCCCATGCCGCTCGGAGCGCGGCTGCGGGCTACAAGAGGGTGGGGAGGAGCGCTGTGATATCTGCCAGGGGCGCGGCGTCACCGATTACGCTGACAGCCAATGCTCGATTTGCAAAGGAACGGGCAAAGCGTTGCCCCCTCCCGGCGATGCAGGGAGCGAGGGGTGATGATCTGTTATCGTGACATGACGTTCTGCGCCGCTCAATGCGCGACGAAAGAATGCCCCCGCCAGTTCAACGAACGGCAACGCGAGGGTGCGCGCAAATGGTGGTCACATGATCCCAATAATGCACCGATCGCGGTTGCGGATTTCCACCATAACTGCCCCGATTACGCACCGGAGAGCCGGATATGACCAACACCCCCGATCTCACTGTGACGCAGGAGGCGCTTGCCGATCTGGCCGCGCGAGCCTTGCCTTGTCCGTTCTGCGGAGAGCAGCTTGTCGTACAGTCGGACCATCACGGATTTTGGGTCGCTCACAAAAACGAGCCAGGCCCGTGCGTCATGTCGATCCATCAGATATTCGACGAGTCCGATCTCGCAGAGTGGAATGTCCGCACCATCCTCTCCCGCCCAGAAGCGCAGGCCGGGGAGGTTGTTGCAGCTGCTCGGCTGCTTGCAGAACACGCGCAGGCCAACGGCTATGATCGCTTCCGATGGGGTGTCACGGTCCAAACCGAAGGGGAGCAGGCCGAGCGCTACGATGTGACGGTTACCGGGCCAGATGCCCTCGCACCGCGCGACGGCGGGGAGGATGAGATTGAGCGGGTAATCAGGGGAATAGAGCCGATCCTTTACCCCGACCATATTTTGACCCGCGAACGGTATGAAGCAGTCGCCCGCGCAGCCCTAGCCACCCTCGATCGGGGGAAGGCGCAGGTTCGGGATGGGGTGCTTGAGGAAGCGGCGCAGATTGCTGACGCCACCCAGGCAGATGAGTTTCAGCGGTCACCGTTTGGGAGCGGCTTGAGCCAATACGGCGAAGGCTATGAGGCTGCAGCTCGCGACATCGCCGCCGCCATCCGCTCACGCCGCGAGGGGAAATAGGATGGGGGCGACCTTCGATAGCGGCAGTGATCTAGCCGCCTTGGTGCGGGATTTGGACGAGTATCTCGCTGCCACGGGCGGTTGCGGCGACGGCCACTGTGTCATTGTGAAACCCAAGGGCATGCACACCAATGGCGGCTGTCATTGCTATCGCAGCGGCTTCAAAATGCAGAAATTCGCCTATGCGCACAATGTCTTTGCGGATGGTGTCAGAGCCCTCCTCTCTGACAAGGCGAGGGGCGAATGACCGACCTTCTTGCGCTGGCACTGGAGCGCATCCGGGATGGCGATGTCCCGCGTCCGGTCGCCAGCTATTGGCGGCGCGACCGCAAGCCCTGCAAACATGATCAATGCGCGCACGGCAAGTCGATGTGGCAGGACTGCGGGGAATGTATTTCCGCCTTTGCCGCCGAAGTCTTGGACACCGCCAAAGCCCGCGCCGGTAGCGGGGTGGAGGGGTAGGATGACAGCCCCAGCGCGCATCACTCAGGACGACATGAACCGGGCGACCAAGGCCGTGAAGGCGGCCGGGTTCGAGCGCGCGCGCATCGTCATGGATTTGAAGAAAGGAAGAATTGAGGTCATCGTGGGCGAATCGCCTACCGTCGAAGCGCGGGAGGAATGGAGCGACGATGATGTCTGATCTTCCGCCGAACGTGAACGCCGTGATCGATCGCCACGGGAAGACACGCTATCGCTTCCGGCGCAAGGGCTGGCGGAGCGCCTATCTGCCTGGCAAGCCTGGCGATGCTGATTTTCACGCGGCCTATGCGGCGGTGGTGAAGTCTGGTGCCAAGGTGGTTGACGTCCAATCGCCTCGACGACCGACCCCACGCAGCCTTGATGATCTTCTGTCCCGCTACAGGTCATCGACCCGCTGGCGCAAAAAGGGTGCACGCACGCAACTGGTGCAGGGCCGCATCCTCGACCGCTTCATGGAGCGTACAGGCAAGTCGGGCAGGCGGTTCGGCGAGCGGCCTATCGGCGACGTGACGGTCGGATGGCTGGACAGGATTCTTGGTCAAATGTGGGAGAAGCCGGCCGCCGCCAACGTGCTGCGCAAGGTTTTGTCCGGGCTCATGGAGCACGCTATCAGGCTGGGCTGGCGCGGCGACAACCCGGTTCGGTCGACCGAGCGATTCGAGGAAGGTGAGGGCTTCCACGACTGGACCGACGACGAGATCGAGAAGTATCGCGCGGCCCATCCTCTCGGAACCATGGCCCGTCTCGCCCTGGAGCTAACGCTGAATACCGCAGCTAGGCGGTGCAATGCCAACAAGATCGAGCGCGACCACCTGAAGGGCGGCAGGATCTTCGTAGCCCACGCAAAGAAGAACAACGATGCGTCGGTTCCGATCCTTCCGACGACGCAGGCGGCGCTGGACGCATTGCCCGCCGCGCCGATCCGCTTCCTCATCATTACCCAGTTCGGGAAGCCGTTCACCGATGCCGGACTGGGCAACAGGATGCGAAAATGGTGCGATGCTGCCGGCCTTCCACACTGCTCCATCCACGGCCTTCGCAAAGCCTGCTCGAGGCGCCTCGCGGAGAATGGCGCAACCGATGCCGAGGGGCAGGCTGTTACCGGCCACAAGAAGGCCGAGACGTTCCAATATTACCGCGCCAAGGCGAATCGTGCGCGTCTGGCCGACCGAGCTTTTGAGCGGTTTTCAGATGACAGCGGGGCAGAGTGATGTCCAACCTAATGCCCCGAAAATTTGTCCAACCCTACAAGGCATTGAAATATCATGGCTAATTTAAAGGATGGTGCCCAGGGGCGGGATCGAACCACCGACACTGCGATTTTCAGTCGCATGCTCTACCAACTGAGCTACCTGGGCACGATAGCGTCGGAGGCGTGCCTATAAAGGGGGGTCGCGGCCGATGTCCAGCCGCTTTCGGCGATTTTATTCGGGATCGGGATCGACTGGCGGACCGGGAATGCGGTGACCCTCGTCGAGCCACTTCAACAAGTCTCGGTCGCGGCAGCCTTGGCTGCAAAAAGGACTAAAAAGCTCGTTTTCAGCCTTGCCGCAGAGCGGGCATTTATGGATTTTCGGCTTCGACATGTCCACCCGATATGGCTAGGCGGGGTTCGGCGCGCAAGGCGATTGGGGCGCCGAGCCGGCGGGACAGCTCCTCCGTCCAGCTCGTCCGGCCGGCGATCAGCCCGATCACCGCTGGCGCGCCGCTGAGCGTGCGGAGGCCGGCGCCGGGCGTCCGTTCGGCTCGACGCAGGAGGCTGCGTGCAGCGACCCCGACGGGATCGTCCCGCATGCGCTCCGGTAGCGAAGCACGTGCCCGGCGTCTCACGATCTGGACAAAGCCGAAGCCATTGACGCCGGTTCGTTCGAAGGGCTGCGGGAGAATAGTGTCGATCGCTCGCGCTGCCGCGTGCCGGGCGGTCTTGCCCTCGACCGTCGGCAGATCAATGCCGATCGAACCACCGATGCCATGACGCAGGATCATCCGCGCCGCCGCCGCTGCGCCGGCTTCGGCCAGCTCGGTGGCCGGCAGCCAGCCGTCCACGTCGATCAGCGTCATCGCCGGCGTCAGCGCGAGCCGGAGCGCGCCGCCATCGAACAGGGCCTCGCCACTGGCGGCCTCCTCAATCAGCTCGGACCACCCGGCGAGTTCCAGCAGGTCGGGGCCGTGCTGCGACAGGATCCGCACCGTGTCTCCGCTGCTCCTTATCCTCGTCAGCAGATCCGGACCGCCACCCGGCGCAACGCCGTCTGGCGCCGCACGCACGATCGCCCGCTTAACCCGATCGCGCTCGGGCAGCGCGGCGCGGTGAACCTCCACCAGCAAGGTCGCGCCTATCGCGACGCGCGGCGGTACCGGTTCGATCAGCGCCTCGCCCCCACCGGCCAAGGTCACGATTGCGCGGCGCCCCGGGACGACGATATGGGTCAGGCGCGCTTCGACGATCGCGCCGGCACGAACGCCGTCATCCTCCGTTTCGATCTCCGCAGCAAGGATGTGATCGTTCAGAACCAGCGCCGCGCGGGCTTCGCCGATTCCGGCCTCGTACAGCCATTCAGCCACGAGGGACAGGCGGCAGCAGCCCCGCCGCCTCGAGCAGCGTCCGCGTCTCGTAGAGCGGGAGACCCATGACGCTGGAATGGCTGCCCGCCAGATGGCGTACCCAGCTCTCGGCATATCCCTGAATCGCGTAGCCGCCTGCTTTGCCACGCCAGTCCCCGCCCGCGAGATAGGCCTCGACCTCCCGCACGGTCAGCCGCTTGAAGGTGACGATGCTGGTCGACAGCCGATGCCGCGCCACCCCGTCAGGCGCAATCAGCGTGACGGCTGAATGGACGCGGTGCCGGCGGCCCGAAAGCAGCTGCAGGCATGTGCGTGCCAGGGCGACGTCATCGGCCTTCGGCAGGATGCGGCGGCCCACGGCGACCACAGTGTCCGCGCCAAGCACGGCGGCGGCGGCGTGGCGCGCGGCAACGGCCGCGGCCTTCTCGGCGGCGAGCCGCGCAGCATGCCGCGCCGGTATTTCACCCGCTAACGGTGTTTCATCGAGGTCCGGCGGATCGATCGCAGCGAGCGATATCCCCAACCGGCCGATCAGCTCGACCCGTCTGGGGCTGCCCGACGCCAGAACGAGCGGGATCAAGCCGCGCCCTTATTTGAAGCGATAGGTGATACGGCCCTTGGTCAGATCATAGGGCGTCAGCTCGACGAGGACCTCGTCGCCAACCAGCACGCGGATCCGATTCTTGCGCATCTTGCCCGCAGTGTGACCAAGGATCTCGTGGTCGTTCTCAAGCTTCACGCGGAACATGGCGTTGGGTAGAAGTTCCACCACCTGTCCCCGCATCTCCAGCAATTCTTCCTTCGCCAAGCAGGGTCTTCCCTAAAATGCATTGAATCGCGCCGCCATACGCGCTCGATGTCGAAAAGGAAAGCGGCGCTCAACCGTTGCAGCAACAAGGGCATTTATCTAGCGCAGAAGCGACGAGGCGGGGACTGGCCGCTAGCCCGCGGTGATGTCGGTGTCCGCCGATCCTCCGACCTTGCTCGTGCCGCAAGATCCAGACCGTCAAGCTGATACCCACGGTCTCTTTGTCGGGGAGGTCGAGCAGGCGGACAACCATGATGATATCGCGCCGCTGTTATGGGTCGATCGCGGCTTCGCCAGTGCGGCGCGATAGCACTAGCTGACCCGCCTCGCCTCGATGATCCTTACCGGTTCCTTGATCAGCTGCCCTTTCATCGAGCCCGAGCCGCCCGGCCAGGTCCGGACGGCGAGGATGCGTTTGACGACCGGCATGCCAGACACGACACGGCCGAACGCGGCGTAGCCCGCTCTGTCGCCTTTGGCGTCTCCGCTCGCGTTCATCGTCGGCGCAGCTCCGACGGTGATAAAGAACTCGCCCATCGCGGTACCCGGTTCGCGCCGCGCCATCGAAATGGTCCCGTCGACATGGCGTATGCCCGTCCGGGTCGTGGGCTCGTGCGCGATCGGCAACAGCGATCGGCGCGCGTCGCGATGCACGCCGCCCTGGATGAACCCGCGCGACGCATCTCCCTGCGCTCGCGCCGCGCGGTAGAATTTGGTCCCGTCGAGCTTCTTCTGATCGACATAGGCCAGGAAATTGGCCGAGGTGATCGGCGCGCGTTTCACCTCGACGGCGATCGTGATCGTGCCCAGGTCGGTCTTCAATGCGACCTTTACCCTGTCTGCCGCCATCGCGGGCACATGCAGAAATGCGGAGAGCAAAAATGCGGAGAGGAGCAAAATGGGCCGCAGCAGGTTTCCAGGAAACATAGCGAGCTTTTTCCGTCGTGGCGCTCCGCTCGTCTTACAAAAACGGCAGGGTCGATGCGAGGGCTGGCTTCGCAGGGACGATCTGCGATAGCGTGGCGCCATGGGTCTGCAGTGGAGTTCCGAAATGAGGTTAAGGCACGCATGGGCAACCGGCCTGGTGCTGCTGATGCCTGCCGCGACGCCGGCGATGGTCACCCCGTCCCCCTCAGGGATGCGCGAATATGTGCATGCCCGCCTGGCAGACTCGGAGGGCCAGCCCGAAGCCGCCGCTCTCCAATATGCGCGCCTGCTCGAAAGCTATCCGGAAGACAAGTTGCTCGCGCTGCGCAGCTACCGCCAGGCGCTGATTGCCGGACGCTTCGATACGGCGTTGGTGGCGGCGCACCGGCTCGATCAGTTGAAGGCGCTGCCGGCGGACGCGACTCTAATGCTCCTCGCCGAGGCGGTAACGAACCGGAATTGGACGGCGGCGAACAAGGTGATCGAGCGCATTCAGCGCGAGCAAGTGTTCGGCTTCCTGGTCCCGGTGATGCGCGGCTGGGTAGCATTCGGCCAGCGGGCGCACGATCCCGCCCGACCGATGGCGGGAAGCGTCAATTCGCAACTGGCCGGTGCCTATGCCCGCGACCATGGCCTGTTGATAAGGTTGGCGGCCGACGATCGTACGGCCTTGGCCGAGATCGCCCGGCTAGCCGCTACGCGGGACAGCCGTGCTGTCCGCCTGCAACTCGCAGCCGCAGCGCTGCTCGCAAAGCGGGACCGGATCGCGGAGGCCCGGGCGATGCTGGACGGAATGGCCCCGGAGTTGGCGACCGCGCGTGCTCTCATCGACGCCGGCAAGCCATTGCCGGGGGTGGTCGATACGCCCGCGCTGGGGCTGTCCGAGATGTTCGCTCAGCTGGCGGTCGACGTAAAAGGGGACGGACGTTCGCCGGTTTCGCTCCAGCTTGCCCGACTCGCCACCTACTTGGCACCCGACAACCAGGCGGCAGTGATCGCCGCAGCCGATCTTCTGGCTTCCAACGGCTACCGGCAGTCCGCGCTGAAGTTGCTCGACCGCGTGTCCGCCGAATCGCCCCTGGCTGATGCCGCTCGTCAGGAACGCGCCAGCATTTTACTCGCGATCGGGGATCGAAAGGTCGCGCTGGAGGATGCCCGGAGGGCGGCAGCGCGTCCGGATGCCGACGCCGCCGACCTTGTCGAACTCGGGGGCATATTGTCGGACATGGACAAGCCTGCCGAGGCGGCCACCGCTTATCAGCGCGCCATCGAACTCGAAGCCGCCAAGGGCCGGCGCAACTGGGTTCATCTCTTCCTGAAAGCCGGGGCGCTCGACAAGGCCGGTGACTGGCCCGGAGCGAAGAAGCTGCTCCACGACGCCAACCGCCTGGCGCCGGGTCAGGCGATCATCCTCAATTATATCGGCTATGGCATGCTCGATCGCGGCGAGGATTTGGCAGAGGCGCAGAGCTATATCGAACGTGCAAGCGCCCTCGACCCCAACGACGCGGCGATCGCAGACTCGCTGGGCTGGCTATATTATCAGCGGGGCAACTATAGCGGCGCGATCGCAGCGCTCGAGCGTGCGGTGGTCGGTGAGCCCGGCCAGTCGGTGATCAACGAGCATCTCGGCGACGCCTATTGGGCGGTGGGCCGTCGTATCGAGGCGCGCCATGCCTGGCAGGCAGCACTCGTCCAGGCCGACCCGCCGAGCGCCGAGCGCATTCGCCGCAAGATCGAGGATGGACCGGACGGCTCCAGGGCAGCGACCGCCAGGTGAGGCGGGTCGCCGAGACGACCGCAGCCGCCGTCGACGAAATCGCCTATGCCAAGATCAATCTTGCGCTGCATGTTCGTCGCCGTCGCGTGGACGGCTACCACGATATCGAAACCATCTTCGCGTTCGCCGAGGACGGCGATCACCTTTCGATCGCGGCCGGTGAGCAGCATCTCGAGCTGGCCGGGCCTTTCGCTTCAGCCCTCGAGATCGGAAAGCCCAGCGACAATTTGGTGATGCGCGCCGCGACGGCCCTCGCCGCGACGCTCGGCAGGACGGAGTTTCCGGCGCTCCGGCTCGACAAGCGGCTTCCCGTCGCCGCTGGTATCGGCGGCGGATCGGCCGACGCGGCGGCGGCGATCCGTCTTCTCTCCCGCCATCTGGCCAGCGACCTCGACGATCCAACCATCATGACCCTCGCCCGCGCGCTCGGCGCGGACGTGCCGGCCTGCCTCGCATCGGTGACTGCGCGAGGCGACGACCGTGGCGACCGGCTGATGGTTGTCGCGGCGGAGTCGCTTTCCGGAATGCCGCTGCTGCTGATCAATCCCTGTCTGCCGCTACCGACCGGTCCGGTCTTCAGGGCATGGGACGGGCGCGACCGGGGACCGCTGGCCGGGGGCGATCCGCTTTTGGCTGCGCTCGCTGGCCGCAATGACCTCGAAGCGCCCGCGCGGACGCTGTGCCCGGCGCTGGGTGAGCTGCTCGAGCTGCTCGAGCGTCAACCGGGAGCGGTACTCGTCCGCATGTCGGGCTCCGGCGCGACCTGTTTTGCCCTGTTCGACTCGACGGCGAAACGCGATGCCGCCGATGCCGCCGTTGCCGCCGCGCGCCCGGACTGGTGGCGGCTGGCGAGTCGGCTCCGCTGACAGAATCCGAATTCAGCCGATCTTCGCGACGCTCACGCCCGCATATTTCTCGGCGTTGGCATCATAGAGCCGCTGCACGGTGAAACTGTCCGCGGTCAGCGACACCCCGTTCAGCCCGGCGAGCTTGAACGTTCCGAGCTTGACCTCGGCCGGCGCCTTGCCTTCCCGCAGCAGCACGACGCCGTCGACGAACAACTCGTCATGCCGGGTATAGAGAATATGCGGGGCGATCTGCATGGCGGTACGATTGTAAACGGCGGCGATGCACAGCCTGCGGCGAATCGCTTGGGCGATCAGCTCGGCCTCGGGCGATAGCGCCGGACCATCGGGCAGCCCGGCCGGCTTCAGCGAAAGGGTTCGGCGAGGTGTCGACATCGAGGCGCGCATATCGGGAGCACGGCGGAAGCGCAAGGCTGCGCGGTTCAGCGGAGCGTAATCCGCGCCATCCTAGCCGTGCACCATGCTATTGCTGATGCTTGCCGCCGCCGTGCCCATGCCCGTCGAGGAAGATGCCGCGCATCGCGCCGATCGGCTGCGCACGATCGAACTCAATAGGCGCGCGCGGGCCGTGATCGATCGTCGCGACGGCGACAATGCGGCGCTCCGCCGCGCCGGCCGCAAGGCACAGGACGATTATGAGCGCAGACGAGCCGAGTGGCGGGCACGGGTGGAGGCATGTCTGGGGGGAGATCACAGCGCCTGCGATCATTGAGCGAGCCGATCAGCGCCGCATGAATCCCATCCAGCGCAGGAACAGATAGGTTGCGCCCGCCGCTCCGAATGCCAGCATGGTCGCCAGCAATGTGCCGTGCGGAGCCTGCATCCATGGAAGACCGCCTGTGTTCATGCCGAACAGGCCGGTCACGAAGGTCGCCGGCAGCATCAGCGCGGTCATGATCGACAGCACATAGAGGTTCTGGTTGGTGCGCTGATCGATCGACAAGTCGATCTCGGCCCGAAGCTGGCGAAGCTGGCGAAGCACGCCCAGCGCATCGGCGTCCAGCGACTGGAAGCGCTGCGCCAGCTTCTCGGTCACCGCAAGCACATCGTCCGGAATTTCCTCATCCTCCTCCAGCCGGCGCAGCACCGAACCGAGGCCATCGACCATGCGATGCGCCCGCGACAGCGCGCGGCGGATATGGATGAGGTCGCGCGTCGTCGGTGGCGCCCTGCCCTCGAGAAAGCGATCCTCGGAACGCTGCACGTCGGCGCTGATCTGCCGAAGCTCGCTCGATATACCTTCCGCGATTGTCGTGATCAGCAGGTCGAGCGCCTCGCCGGGTTCCTCAATGGTCGCTCGGCCGCTGGCGATCTTCTGCCGAACGATGTCGGGTGAACGGACCGGGTGGAGCCGCGCGGTGACCATCATTCGAGTCGTGAGCGCGAAGCGCAGCACCCCCGTCTCACTGCTCTCGGTCTGTTCGAACTCGCGCTCGAAATCATGAACGACACACCCGACAACGCCGCGGTCGACCAGCGCGCGCTGATGATTGTCGCCTGCGATCATCATGTCTCTGACATCTTCGGGCAAGGCATCGAGCTGGTTGATCCACTCGACCGTTCCCTGATGCGCAAGGTTCAGATGAAACCAGCGGAACCCTGTTCCCTCGCCATCACAGTCCTCGATCGGACGTGGCTGGCCCGAACTCATGTCGAACGCCCATATCAGACCCGGCCGCGTCGAGAGCCGACGCGGCCGCGTGTCCGAACCATCATTCTGCTGGTCGACCGTACGCATTTCCTCAGAAGCTGGTAGAGCGGCGAGACTGTATAGCACGCCCGGCGGCGCGATCGATACCAAAGCGCGCGCCGGTTTGCTCCGGTCGATCGGCGCGCTTTCCACGAAATTCCGACGACCCGGCCGTGTCGTTCTCGCCGCCGACATCGGCAACAGCGATTGCGCGCCCTCTCTCGCTCGCCTTATGACCGCGAGGGATGAGCGATCTCGACAAGATGTTCTGGTGGCAGCGCAAAGCCGTCCTGGCCGCGTTGATCGTTGCGTCGGTCCTCCCGCTCCTGTGGCCGCCGCTGCCGCCGCTCACGGACCTGCCCGGTCATGTCGCACGCTGGCATATAGCTGCCGCCGCGTCGGGATCGCCTCTGGAACGCTATTTCCGCATCGAGTGGGCACCGATCGGCAATCTCGGTACCGATCTCCCTGGAGTACTCCTCACGCCGCTGATCGGCGCCTTGGCTGCGGGCAAGACGATCATGATCGGCGTGGTCATGCTCACCGTTGCGGCGATGCTCTGGCTGGCACGCGAGGCGCATGGCCGGGTCCCTCCGACCGCAATCGCTGCGCTCCCTCTCGCCTTCGCCTGGCCCTTCCAACTTGGCTTCGCCAATTTCGTGCTTGCTCAGGCACTGGCCATCGCTTCGCTTGCGCTGTGGCTTCGCATGAGCGGGCGGGCGGCGTTGCGAGCGGCGATCTTTGCGCCCGTCGGCATGGCTATCTGGACCGCGCATAGCGCCGGGTGGGGCCTGTTCGGCATGATGGCGTTCGGCGCCGAACTGGCCGCGCTGCGAGGCCGGGGATGCAACTGGCCGCGATCGATCGCACGGTCACTTACCGCATGCCTGCCGCTCGCCTTGCCGATTCTCGTCATGCTCGCAAAGGCGCCGACGTCCGGCCGCGGCGCCGATACCGGCGATTGGTTCGATCTCTCGGCCAAGCTCATCTGGTCGATATCCGTGCTGCGTGATCGCTGGCAATGGTTCGACCTGGCCTCGCTCGGCCTGCTGCTTCTCCTGCTCTACGTGGCGGTCCGGAGCCGGATCGGCTTCGATCCGCGCATTGGCGCAGCCGCCCTGTCCTGTCTTGTCGCGTTCCTGCTGCTACCCCGGCTGCTGATGGGCGGCGCTTATGTCGATATGCGCGCCTTGCCCCTGGCTTGGATCCTCATCCTCCTCGCCATCCGGCCGCCTGCCGAACGGCGCTTCGCGAGCGGACTGGCTTTCATCGCCCTCGCCTTCTTCGCGATCCGCACCGGAGCGACGATGCTAAGCTTCATTCAGCGCGCCGCCGAACAACGCACCGAACTCGGCGCGCTTGCCGCCATCCCCAGGGGCTCGGCGGTGCTCTCGCTTGTATCCCGGCCGTGCCTGACTCCCTGGGACGATCGGCGCGACCAACATCTGCCTGCCTATGCGATCATCGCGCGCGACGCCTTTACGAATGAGCAATGGATGATCGCGGGCCAGCAATATCTCGCCGTCAGATTGGGTCGCCGACATGGCTTCGATTCGGATCCGACCCAGCTCGTCTACCCCGCCGGCTGCCCGGTGCGGGCCCTTAGCCTCGATCGCGCGTTGGCTATCTTCCCGCGGGCGGCATTCGATCATGTATGGCTGATCGGGCACAGGCTGTCGCGACCGCACGAGATGGGCCTGATCGAGCGCTGGACGAATGGCCGCTCCGCGCTCTACCAAGTCGCTGGCAAAGCGGTGCCGGTGCAGGTAGAGCGCCGCCGGGAAACCGGGGCGGGAGAGCGGGCGGGATCATGAGCGGCACCGGCCTCGAGGCCGTTTTCCTGGCGAACCGGGATCGACTGCTCGCCTTTCTGCGTGCCCATGGCGCGGGTGAGGCGGCGGAGGATCTGATCCAGGAGCTGTGGGTGAAGATCTCGTCGGCGCCGACGGGCCCGATCGCGCAGCCGCTGTCCTATCTCTATCGTTCCGCAAATAATCTGATGTTGGATCGGGTCCGCTCGCAGCAGCAGGCCGCCAAGCGCGACCACGACTGGAGCGAGGCTGCCACAACGGTTCCCGGCCTGTCAGACGCACCTTCGACCGAGCGCCATCTGATCGCCGGGCAACAACTGCGGTTGGCCCAGGCGGCGCTCGATGCGCTGGGCGAGCGGCCGGCCGCGATCTTCCGCCGACACCGGCTCGACGGCGTCGGCCAGCGCGAGATCGCGGTTGAATTCGGAGTCAGCCTCAGCACCGTCGAGAGCGATCTGCGGCGGGCATATCGAGCGATGATCGAACTGAGGAGAAAGTTCGATGAGGAATAGAACGATCGACTCCGTCCTGTTCGTGGGGAGCTGTTATGGCTGAGGACCGGAACGATATGGACGATGCGGCACTCGATTGGGTGATCCGCCTGCGCGAGCCGGGCTTCGACGGCTGGGACGCGTTCCAGGCCTGGCTTGCCGCCGACCCTGCGCACGCCACTATCTATCATCGCCTCGCGATCACCGAAGCGAAGCTGGACGATCTGTTCAAGGCTCCGCTCGTCATCGCCCGCTCCGATATCGCGCCGATCCGCCGGCCGGCGACACGCCGCGCCTGGCTCGGCGGCGCCATCGCGGCGTCGATCGCCGGAATCGTCGGCCTAGGCATGATCGAGCGGCAGCCGGCCCTGTACCAGATCGAGACAGCGCCCGGTGCGCGGCGCACCATTGCACTGGAGGATGGCAGCCGCATCACGCTCAACGGCGGCACGAGACTGACGCTCGACCGCAAGAATGCGCGCTACGCGATGGTCGAGCGTGGTGAGGCAATGTTCAATGTCGTCCACGACGAAAATGCGCCGTTCCGGGTCAGTGTCGGTGATGCAACGCTGGTCGACGCCGGTACCGCCTTCAATGTGCTGCGGGAGCGCGGCGCGATCGAAGTGGAAGTGGCGGAAGGCGCTGTCGTCTACAACCCCGATGGCGAGGCGGTGCGGCTCGGTCCGGGCCGGACTTTGCGCACGATCGACGGTGAGCCCCACCTGGTTCTCGGCATGGTCAATCCCAGCTCGGTTGCCGGCTGGCGGGAGGGCCGGCTGATCTATGATGGCCAGACGATCGCCGAGGTGGCCGATGATCTGGCGCGCTGGTCGGGCGAGGCGGTGCGGGCCGATCCGGCGGTTGCCGACAAGCGCTTCCGCGGTGTACTGAGTCTTAGCGACGGCGAGGATATCGTGCGCCTCGCTCCGCTGCTGGATGTGGATGTTCGGCGCAGCGGATCGGAATGGGTCCTATCGCAACGCAGCCAGTGAAATACACGTTCGTCCTTGCCTGCTCCTCGCTCATCATAACCGCCACGCCGCTGCGGGCTGCGGAAAGGATAAGCCTCGACTTGCCATCGGGGCGCTTCGCGGATGCCGTAGCGGCGCTGGGAAGCCAGGCGGACGTCAGCATCAGCGTGACCGATGGGGCGATCTGGGCTATGCCGGTCGAGCGCATCAGGGGTCGGATGACCCCTCGCGACGCGTTGCGCAGGCTCCTCAGCGACGGTAGCGGCAAGCTCGTACAGATCAGCCCCAACAGCTTCCAGATCGTCGCCGCCGACCGGCCGCAACGCGCCACACCCAGGAAAAACGTTTCGCCGCGGCTCGCTTATGACCTCTCCTTCACGGATGAGACCGAGCCGATCATCGTCAGCGCGTCCAAACGTGATGTGAAGCTGCGGGATTTTCCCGCCTCGGTCAGCATCCTGAACGGATCGGATCTCACCTTCGGCGGCGAGCAGGGCATGGCTTCGATCCTCTCGCGGGTCGCCAGCCTTTCCTCGACCCATCTGGGCGCCGGGCGGAACAAGCTGTTCATCCGCGGCATCGCGGATTCGAGCTTCACCGGCCCCACCCAGGCGACCGTCGGCCAATATCTTGGCGACATGCGGCTCACCTACAATGCGCCCGATCCCGATCTGCGCCTCTACGATATCGAGTCGGTCGAAATCCTCGAGGGACCGCAGGGCACACTCTATGGGGCGGGGTCGCTCGGCGGGGTGATCCGCATCATCCGCAACGCCCCCAAGACGGATGAGACGGGCGCGTCCTTATGGGCGGGGATATCGGCCACGCAACATGGCGATCCCTCCGGCGATATCGGCGCGATGGTCAACCTGCCCGTCGTCGAAGACCGGCTGGCGCTGCGAGCCGTCGGCTATGCCGTCAGCGACGGCGGCTATATCGACGATGTCGGACGCGGCCTGCGCGACATCAATCGTACGCGCATCAGCGGCGCGCGCGCCGCGCTGCGGCTCGATGCCGGTGATCGCTGGACGATCGACCTCGGCGGTGTCTTTCAGAACAACCACGGCCGCGACAGCCAATATGCCGATCGGGATCTGGGCGGACTCGATCGCGACAGCCGGACCGCCGGTGGCTTCGACGCCGACTATATGCTCAGCGAAATCGTTGTCGCCAAGCAGTGGGACGCGCTCTCCTTCCTGTCGTCGAGCGGCTATGTCCGCCAACGGCTCGACGAACGCTATGATGCGAGCCTGCCGGCGGGTCCTGACCGCCAGTTCCGGCAACGCAACCTGACCCACATGTTCGCGAGCGAAAACCGGCTGTGGCGGCCGGTGCGCAATGGTTTCGGCTGGGTGCTCGGCTGGAGCTACACCCGCAACAACACGAACATCGATCGCGCCTTCGATACCGCCGGCACGCGCAGCCCGGTTCCGGGCGTCACCAATCGGGTCAGCGAAGGCACGGTTTTCGCCGAGGCGAGCGTCGAGCCGTGGCGCCATCTGGTCCTCACCGGGGGGGCGCGCTACACGATCTCGCGGCTCAGCGGCGGCGCCGAGGATCCGACCCCGCTCGACGCAACGCTCAACCCGCGCCTCGCCGCGCTGATCGAGCAGGCACGCGCCGAGATCATCGCAGGCCGCTCCGAAAAGCGGCTCCTGCCCTCTGCCTCAATCTCGACGACGGCGATCTCCGGGGTCGTCGCTTATGCCCGCTATCAGCAAGGATTCCGGCCGGGCGGGCTGGCAATCGAGGGCGGCTATGTGCGCCGCTTCCGCAACGACAAGGTGCGGACGATGGAGGCAGGACTGCGCTACGGCGTGCGCGGGCGCGATCCGGTAGATGCATCGATCAGCCTGTCCTATACGCTGTGGGACAATATCCAGGCCGATTTCATCGACGGGGCGGGCCTGCCCAGCACGGACAATATCGGCGACGGCCGGATATATTCAGTCAGCGGGGAGGTCGGTTTCTACCCTGTTGAAGGCCTGCGGCTCGACTTCGCGACGACCTTCAATGACAGCCGCGTCGTCGATCCATCGGCTGCGCTACTGGTAAACCTCGGCTCCGGCCCCGTGAACGGCGACACGGGCGCCGCGACCGGAGGCCAGAGCCGCATCCCCAATGTCGCCCGCTTCACCGTGCGCTTCGGCGCGGACTACCGCGCCGCGCTCAGCGACACGCTCGATCTCAGGGTGAATGGCTGGATCCGGTATATCGGCAAGTCACGCCTCGGCATCGGCCCGATCCTCGGCGATCTGCAGGGCAACTATATCGATACGTCGCTTGCGGTTCGTGTCGGCCGCCCCGATCTCGGCGTGACCATGAGCATCACCAACCTGTTCGATGCGATCGGTAACCGCTTCGCGCTCGGAACACCGTTCACGAGCAGCACCGGTGGGCAAATCACCCCGCTTCGCCCGCGCACCGTTCGCTTCGGCGTAGACACGAACTTCTAGGCGGCACGCGGCCGGTCGCGATCGTCACCAAAAAAACGCGAGCAGCAAAAAAATCCAAGGGTCTCGCGGCATGGTTCCGTCTTGCCTGATGAAAGCCGTTCGAATCCCCCTTTGAGGGGGTCGGGGGTGGGAATTCATCGGCGGTCTAGAGGCCCCAGACCGTCACCCCCCACCCCCAATATTCGCCCTCGCCAGGGCTCCGGCGAGGATAGGTGCGGTGCGGATCGGTCTCTGGAGGGTAGCCGATCCGCACCGCACTATCATGGGGTCATTACACCCCCGCTTTCCTTTATCGCATTCCCGTGAGACACTTCGCCCGAACAATTCCAACGAGAGGTGTGTCGATGGACTGGATGCTGCTACCCCTGCGCCGTTACGCCGAATTCACCGGCCGCTCGCGACGGCAGGAATATTGGATGTTCTTCCTGTTCGTGATGCTCGTCACGATCGGCCTGTCGATCGTGGAAGGCATCATTGGCCTTCGAATCGGCGACGCCGGCATTCTCTCCGGGCTTTTTTCGCTCGCGGTCCTGATTCCCGGCATCGCGGTCGGCATCCGGAGGCTGCACGATATAGACCGCAGCGGCTGGTGGCTGCTGATCGGGCTGGTCCCGCTGGTAGGTGCTATCGTGCTGATCGTGTTCATGGCGACGCGGGGGACAGCCGGCGACAATCGCTTCGGGGCGGATCCCATCGCCAACTCGCCACTGCCGGCTTAGAGGCGATCTTGCGGGTTCGGGCTTCTCGCCGTTCGGGCGCCTCGCCGCGCCCGAATTGAAGACGTATTTCCACGGCCAAAAATTTCATCCACAGATTTTTCGGGACGCCTTTGCCGTGCCTGGGCGGCAAGCCGTTGAAGCGACTCGTGATTATACCGCGTCAAGCGTGCCGTTTATCCGTTCGTCGTATGGCGCGCCGCGGGCGGTCGGGAATTTCGCTCTTGCGCTTCGAGTCAGATGAGGCACTATGTATTGTGTAACGGAACAGGCAGATCGCAAGCAGTAGTGGGCTAGGCGCAGGGCGGATGCTTTGCGCGACGGGTCGCCTTGCCGCTGCGAGAAGCGGAGATAGCCTAGATCGGGTGCTGGTATAGCCCCCGCCGAAGCACTATCTTCGAGACATGCCCTGGGGCCGAACGGATTGCGGACATGGCCTGATGGCCTGTTCTTGAATGGCGCGGGAGACGGGCGTGATGGACCTTTCTGGCAGCAGCGAAGCGAGTTCGAACGACGTGGCAACGACCATCGATTCACCCGCCAGGGACAGTAAGGCGCCTACCGCCAAGGCTGCTCCCATCGAAGAGGCGCGCAGAGCCAAGCCCTCTTCGGGCAGCACCGAAATCCGTCCCCAGCTTTATCCGATCGAGGTCGACCATGGCCGCGACGCATTGCTGACGGACTTCGGCAAGGACACGCTGTCCGATCGCTATCTGCTGCCCGGGGAGAGCTATCAGGACCTGTTCGTCCGCGTCGCCTCCGCCTATGCCGACGACCGGGCGCACGCTCAGCGACTTTACGATTATATCTCGCGGCTGTGGTTCATGCCGGCCACGCCGGTTCTCTCGAACGGCGGTACCGGCCGGGGCCTGCCGATCAGCTGCTATCTGAATTCGGTCGACGATAGCCTCGAAGGCATCGTCAACACGTGGAACGAGAATGTCTGGCTCGCCGCCCGCGGTGGCGGCATCGGCACCTATTGGGGATCGGTGCGCGGCATCGGCGAGCCGGTCGGCCTCAACGGCAAGACCAGCGGGATCATCCCCTTCGTTCGCGTGATGGATTCACTGACGCTGGCGATCAGCCAGGGCTCGCTGCGGCGCGGTTCGGCGGCGGTCTATCTCGACGTGTCGCATCCCGAGATCGAGGAGTTCCTTGAGATCCGCAAACCTTCGGGCGACTTCAACCGCAAGGCGCTCAACCTCCACCATGGCGTGCTGCTGTCGGACGCCTTCATGGAAGCCGTGCGTGACGGTGCGGAATGGGATCTCGTCAGCCCGAAGGACGGCTCGAAGCGCGGCTCCGTCGATGCCCGGAGCCTGTTCCAGAAGCTGGTCGAAACGCGGCTGGCGACCGGCGAACCCTATATCGTGTTCAGCGATACCGTGAACAACAACATGCCGAAGCACCATCGCGATCTCGGTCTCAAGGTGTCGACCTCCAACCTCTGCTCGGAAATCACGCTGCCGACCGGCCGCGACCATCTCGGCATGGATCGTACGGCGGTATGCTGCCTGAGTTCGCTCAACCTCGAGACATGGAACGAATGGAGCGGCGACAAGCGCTTCATCGAGGACGTCATGCGCTTCCTCGACAATGTCCTGCAGGACTATATCGACCGCGCGCCCGATGAGATGGCCCGCGCCAAATATAGCGCCAGTCGCGAGCGTTCGGTCGGTCTTGGCGTGATGGGCTTCCACAGCTTCCTCCAGGCGCGCGGCCTCTCCTTCGAAGGCGCGATGGCCAAGAGCTGGAATCTCAAGATCTTCCGCCACATCGCCGCCGCCGCACAGGAAGCGTCGATGCTGCTGGCCAGCGAGCGGGGCCCCTGCCCCGACGCCGCCGATCAGGGCGTGATGGAGCGCTTCAGCTGCAAGATGGCGATCGCGCCGACCGCGTCGATCTCGATCATCTGCGGCGGCACCAGCGCCTGCATCGAGCCGATTCCGGCGAACATCTACACGCACAAGACGCTGTCGGGCAGCTTCTCGATCAAGAATCCCTATCTGGAGAAGCTCCTCAGGGAGAAGTCGAAGGACACCGACAATGTCTGGAACTCGATCCTCGAAAAGGGCGGCTCGGTCCAGCATCTCGACTTCCTGAGCCAGGAAGAGAAGGACGTGTACAAGACGAGCTTCGAGATCGACCAGCGCTGGCTCGTCGAACTCGCCGCCGATCGCACGCCCTATATCGACCAGGCGCAGTCGCTGAACCTGTTCATTCCGGCCGATGTCGAGAAATGGGACCTGCTGATGCTCCACTTCCGCGCCTGGGAGCTCGGCATCAAGTCGCTTTATTATCTGCGCTCCAAGTCGGTCCAGCGCGCCGGCTTCGCGGGCGGGGTCGAAAGCGACAACACGCCCGATCTCAAGCAGATCGAGCTCGTCGCCAAGGATTATGACGAGTGTTTGGCCTGCCAGTGAGGCGCTGACATTCGGATGGCGAGGCGGCCGCGTGAGACGATCACGCGGCCGTTCTCTTTGGGAGTGCCGCCCTCACCTCACCCTCCTTCCAATGAGGGCCTGGTGTTTGCGGGATGACGGGCTTGGCGGTCAGCCGGCACCCAATATCTCCCGGTACAGCGCAAGATATTCGTCGGCCATGCGCTCGACCGAAAAGCGCTCGACCGCCGCTTTCCGGCAGGCCGCGCGATCAATCTCTGCTGCACGTTCGATCGCCGCCACCGCTTCGCCGACGCTGTCGACGAGGAAGCCGGTCACGCCATGATCGATCAGCTCCGGCATCGAGCCCAATGGCCGTGCGATCACCGGCGTTCCGCAGGCGAGCGCCTCGACCACCGAGAGACCGAAGGGTTCGGCGAAGTTGATCAGGTGAAGCAGCGCGCGTGCCGATCCCAGCGCCCGCACGCGCGCCTCCCCGCCGACCGCCCCATGATGAACGATCCGTTCTCCGTCGATCAGCGGCACGATCTCCCGATCATAATGGTCCTGATCCTGGACGATGCCGTACATGGCGAGCCGCCGCCCCGCGCGCCGGGCCGCCTCGATCGCGTCGCGCGGTCCCTTGTCGGGGTGGAAGCGTCCGAAAAAGAGCAGGTCCTCCGAACCGACCGGGTCAAAGGTGAATTCGCCGATCGGGATCCCATGGTGGATCGTCGCGGCATAGCGCAGATCGGGCGCGCGGTCGGCCCGGCTGATCGCGACATAATGGAGGCGGTCCTGATATTCGCGGAACATCGGCATGATCCGCTCGGACGAAAAGCCGTGGATCGTCGTCACCAGCGGCGTATCGACGAGCCGGGAGAAGGCGAGCGGGACGAAATCGGCCTGGTTGTGGATCAGGTCGAACTCGCCTGCGCGTTCGAAGACGTGGGCGACATGGCGCATTTCCCACACCTTCGCATCGATCGCGGGATCCTCCGAATAGGGCGCAGGCACGACCCCGGCGAGCGTGCCGGCGGTCTCGCTGTCGAGCGTGGCGAACAGGGTGACGTCCACCCCGCGCGCGACCAGCGCCTCGGTCAGGAGGCTCGTGACCAACTCCCAGGGACCATAATGGCGCGGCGGGGTGCGCCAACTTATCGGCGCGAGCATGGCGATTTTCATATCGGGTTGGTACCAATTCCTTCTTTCCGCTCATCCCGAGCAGGGACTGAGCGAAGGCGAAGGCCCATCTCGAAGGATTCTTCGAGACGCCGCTTCGACAAGCTCAGCGGCTCCTCAGGACGAGCGGAGTGGAGTGTCAAGCTGGAGATCGCAAAATCACGCCTTCGTCTGGCGCCAGCACGATCCTTCCCTCCAGCGGCAATGCCTTCTGCACCGGCCCTCTCGTCGAAAGCAACGGGTGGAACCTGCCCGCGGGCAGGTCGAGCGGTTGCAGCCGCGAGCCGAGGTTGAGCGCGATGACGAAATCCCAACCACGGCGGTAGGCAAGTATGTCGCCCTCGGCCTCGATCAGCGCGAAATCGCCGATCGCCAGCGCCTCATGCGCGCGGCGCAGGCGCAGCAATTCACGATGGAGCGTCAGTATCGAGCCTGGATCACCGGCCTGGGCGGCGACGTTCCGCACCGCCCAGTCGGCGTTCAGCGGCAGCCATGGCTCCGCGCTGGAAAAGCCGGCATGGGCGCTCGCGTCCCACGGCATCGGCGTGCGCACCGGGTCGCGGCCGAGGCCGAGCCCCGGCTCGCGCAGCTCGCGCGGATCCTGCACCTTGTCGGGGGGAATGATGCCGTCTTCCAGCCCCAGCTCGTCGCCATAATAGAGCGTGGGCGTGCCGCGCAGCGTCAGCAGCAGCATCGCCGCGACGCGCGCCTGGCGCTGGCCGCGCCGCGTCGCCGAACGCGGTCGGTCATGATTGCCGAGCACCCAATTGGGCCAGCCGTTCGGCGGGAGCGCCCGTTCATACTCGTCGATCATCCGCGCCAGCGAGCGCGCATCCCACGGCGCCTCGATCAGCTGGAAGTTGAAGGGCAGGTGCACGCCCGGCCTCTCCACGCCATAATAGGCCATCAGCTTTTCCACCGGCAGATAGATTTCGCCGATCAGGACCCGCTCCCGCCCGTCCCTGCCGAAATCGTCGGCGATCACGCGCATCTCGGCGGCGATCGCATGGATCTCGGGCTGGTCGGTCGAGTTGAGCTGCAGCACGCTGTGCATCTCGCCCATGCCGTGGCGATAATCGGGATTGGCCGGATTGTCGGGGAACCCATCGGCCTTGATCATGTGCCAGAGCACGTCGATGCGAAAGCCGTCGACCCCGCGCGCGAACCAGAAGCGCAGCACGTCGAGCATCGCCGCCTTCAGCTCGGCATTGCGCCAGTTGAGGTCGGGCTGTTCCTTCAGGAAGGCGTGATAATAATATTGGCCGGTCGTCGCATCCCATTCCCAGGCCGGGCCGCCGAAGTCGCTGATCCAGTTATTCGGCGGACCGCCATCGGCGGCCGGGTCGCGCCAGATATACCAGTCGCGCTTGGGGCTGTCGCGCGACGACCGGCTCTCGACGAACCAGGGATGCTGGTCCGAACTGTGGTTCGGCACGAAATCGAGCAGCACGCGCAGCCCCCGATCATGCGCTGCCGCCAGCAGGCGATCGAAATCGTCGAGCGAGCCGAAGCGCGGATCGACGCCGCAATAGTCGGCGACGTCATAGCCGAAATCGGCCATCGGCGAGGGGAAGATCGGCGAGATCCAGATCGCGTCGACGCCGAGGCTGACGAGATAGTCGAGCCGCGCCTCGATCCCGGCGAGATCGCCGATGCCGTCGCCATCGCTGTCCTGGAACGAGCGCGGGTAGATTTGATAGATGACCCCCGACTTCCACCAGCTCATGCGAAGCGGCTCTTTTCGACATAGCTGATGCGGCAGGCGAGATCGGCCTCGCCGCTCGCGACGATATAGTCGTTGCCGGCCTCGACGATGCCGGTCGAGAAGACCACCGGCGTCGGCAGGTAGAGCTGCCGCGCGATTGGCCTGGTCAGCTCGGTATTGGCCTCGATCAGGGGTGCGCTGTCCTCGATGCGCAGGATGCGGCTCGGATCGTCAGCGGCGTGGAGCGCCCAGAAGCTGCGATAGGTGCCGACGGTCGCCCGCCTTTCGACGCCATGATAGATATGGAGCCAGCCCTCGGGCGTCAGGATCGGCGGCGTGCCGCCGCCGACCTTCATCGCCGAGGACGAGCCTTTGCGCGCGCGGATTCCGGGCGCTTCGACCGGCTTCCAATGCAGAGCGTCGGGCGATCGGGCGAGATTGATCGAGGGGCCGCCGGCATAAGGGCTCTCGCTCGGATAGGCGAAATAGACCTCGCCGAGCGGGCGGGTCAGCGCCCAGAAATAGCCGTTCACCAATCCTTCGAAGAACAGCATGTCCTTGTTCTGATGATCGAGGATGATGCCCTCGAGACTATAGTCGAGCCCGTTGGACGATATGTGCAGCGTCGTGCAGTGCCGCTCGGCCGACACCGAGCAGGTCGTCATGTACCAGCGATCGCCGATCCGGCTGATCCGCGCATCCTCGACGCCATAGTCCTGATAACTGGTCGCGGGCTCGATCGCCTTGTCATAATGGACGGCGACCACCGCGCGCGCATCGGGCGACAGCTCGACCGGCAGCAGCCACGACAGCGACGTCAGCGCGAGCAACCGGTGCAGTCCCTCCTTCAGCGAGAACTGGCGCGGATCGGTCATGTCGATCCCGGCCATGTCGTGGCGATCGAGCACATAGCCGCCCGGCGTCCAGCGGATCGCCCGGATATGGTCGCCTTCGATCGGTCCCGACAGCGCCTCGGCGATCCGGACCATCATCAGCAGATTGCCGTTCGGCAGCCGGGTGAAGCCGGGGTTGAACGCGCCGAGCACATAGGTCGGCTCGCCGATCCCGCGCCGGAGCGGCGAGCGGGAAAGATCGACATCATCGGGGGTGAAGATCAGGAAATCGCGCGCTTCTGTCATTGGCCCTCCATCCCCGGCGCGAACGCCGCGTGGCGCCCGGCTGTTCCCATAGACGCCTCTTCGCCCTTCCCCGTCGGCTGAGGGACGAGAACGACAGCCACACCCCTAGTGTGTCACGCTTCACCGCAACCACAAGCTATTGTGGAAAACTCTTCGAATTCGCTTGGTCCGAATCCCCGCTCTGGCATAGCATGTCCGAACCGGCACGACGCAGGGGCAGGCGGCGTCGCGGCGGGTTGAATCGGGGGCCGAAAATCCCGATCTGACAAGGGGGCGCACGATGATGCTCGAGACATCGAGGCTTGGCTGATGGAGCTGTCCGCGTCGTTGATCATCGCTGCCGCGGCGGCGCTGTCCGGGTCGCCCGGAATGGCGCCGCGGCGCCCGTTGGCTTCATATTGCTTCATCATGTTCGCCCCGGCGGGCATCGTCATCGCTTCTAGTTGAAAGGTCGTCCCATGCCGCTTCTCCAGGCCAGCCGCACCTACAAGCCATTCGAATATCCGTGGGCGTTCGAATATTGGAAGCGGCAGCAGCAGCTCCACTGGCTGCCCGAGGAAGTGCCGCTGGGCGAGGATTGCCGCGACTGGGCGCAGAAGCTCACCGATCATGAGCGCAACCTGCTGACCCAGATCTTCCGCTTCTTCACCCAGGCCGATGTCGAGGTGCAGGATTGCTACCACGACAAATATGGCCGCGTGTTCAAGCCGACCGAGGTCAAGATGATGCTGACCGCCTTTTCCAACATGGAGACGGTCCACATCGCCGCCTACAGCCATCTGCTCGACACGATCGGCATGCCCGAGACCGAATATAGCGCCTTCATGCAGTATAAGGAGATGAAGGATAAGCATGATTATCTGGCGACCTTCGGGGTCGACAGCGATCAGGATATCGCCCGGACGCTGGCGATGTTCGGCGGCTTCACCGAGGGTCTGCAGCTCTTCGCCAGCTTCGCTATGCTGATGAACTTCCCGCGCTTCAACAAGATGAAGGGCATGGGCCAGATCGTCACCTGGTCGGTGCGCGACGAGACGCTGCACTGCGAGGGCATCATCCGGCTGTTCCACGCCTTCGTGAAGGAACGCGACTGCCTGACGGCATCAGTCAAGGAAGACATTCTCGACATGTGCCAGAAGACGGTGCGGATCGAGGATGCCTTCATCGACCTGGTGTTCGAAATGGGTCCGGTCAACGGCATGACGCCGAAGGACATCAAGAAATATGTCCGCTACATCGCTGACTGGCGGCTCGGCCAGCTCGGCCTCAAGCCGATCTACATGATCGACGACCACCCCCTGCCCTGGCTCGCCCCGCTCTTGAACGGCGTCGAGCACGCCAACTTCTTCGAAACCCGCGCGACCGAATATTCGAAGGGCGCGACGCGCGGCCAGTGGAGCGACGTGTGGGATCAGTTCGACCGCCGCACCGAAGCCAAGCGCGCGGCGGCGGCAAACGAGGACGGCGCCGAGGCGAATTTGTTCGGGGCTGCGGGCCTGGCGGCAGAGTAAGGGCGAACGCCCTCCCTATTGAAGGAAGGGCGTCCGAACGGTCGGTCCGGGATTATCGCATGCCATCATCCCGGAGTTCTGCTGTGATCAACCCGGCCGATTATCATCATCCAACCGGTCGGCCCGGATCTGGCGGCCCAGTTCGTCGAGGCGGCGCTGGATGATCGACTCCTCGTTCGCGGTCAGACGGCCGCCCGAGGCGCGGAAGCGGCTTTCCTGATAGCGGATGCGGCGCAGTTCGTCGCGCGCGGCCTGGGCCTCGCGGCGGCTTATCAGGCCATTGGCGCGCTGGCGGTTGATCCGTGCCTCCATCCGCGCCGCGCGGGTGCGGACGTCGATGTTGCGATAGGCGATCGTGCCCGGCCGCGCCGACATGCCGGTGGTCACCCAGCGGCCGCGCGCATCATAATAGCCGGTGACGGTGCCCGCCACCCAGCGGCCATTCTCGTCATAATAGCCGGGCGCCGAGCGCGCAGCCCAATAGCCGGTCGGGCTGGGCGCACGGTCGCTCTCGGCGATCCAGCGGCCGCGGTTGTCATAATAGCCGGCGGCAGGGCCGGCGACCCAGCGGCCATTGTCGTAATAGCCTGGCGCCGAGGCTGAGACCCATTCGCCGTCCGCGGCATAATAGCCCGAAACGCCGACGGGCACCCAGCGGCCATCGCGGTCGCGATAGCCCGAATAGCGGGCGTCGCCATTGAGCGAGAGCCAGCGGCCCGACTGGTCATAATAGCCGTTCGGCGCGCCTTCGACCCAGCGGCCGGAGCGGTCATAATAGCCGCGCGCATCCTCATAGGCGATCCGATTGGCATGCCAGCGGCCATTCTCGTCATAATAGCCATAGGCGACGCTGCACCGGTCGTTGTCGCCCTTGGCGAGCTGGTTACCGGCGATGCCGCCGGCGATCGCGCCGCCAATCGTCCCGACCTCCTTGTGGCGGCCGCCATCGATGACGCGGCCGAGCACCGCGCCGATCCCGGCGCCGGCGATGGTCGCGACGGTGCGGCCGGTATTGTCCTGTCGGCAAGGCGAGGCGGCTTCGGCGGTGCCGGCTGCGGTAAGGGCGGCGATGCTCGCCGCGGCGATCAAATAACTACGCATGTCACTCTCCCGGAACGAATTCCCGTTCCCCCGGCGCAGAGACGCTTTAAGACAGGTTAAGGTTCCCCCGGCGCAGGCTCCGGGAAGGTCTTGAACTCCACGAGGCGGCCCGCCTATGGCGAACGGCCGAGTTGGGGGCGCCGCATTTCAGCGATTACATCGTCACCCCGGACTTGGGTCCGGGGTCCCGCTCTGCTTGACCATGCAACAGAAAGAAGCGGGATCCCGGATCAAGTCCGGGATGACCTTCCCAGAGGGGATAGCCCTGCGGCGTGTCGCTTCGCCTCTTGACGCCCCTGCCCTTCGCGGGGATTCTGCGGGGACCGAGAGGGGAAACGCCATGCGCCGCCATATCGTCATCGCCGCCACGCTGGCCCTGGTCGCGAGCCCGACGCTTGCGCTCGATCCGGTGGCCAAGCGCCCCTCGCAGCAGCTCGGCGATCCGGGGCATCAGCGGATGCGCGAGCTGCCGGCCGACTGGCTCGACGGCGAGCTCGACGCGCCGGCCGACGATCTCGCTTCGGCTGAGCCCCGCCGCGGCCGCACGGCGCAGCGCGAGGAGGGCAGCGCCGACGAACCGGCCGAATGCAAACCCCGCGACGGCACGACCGGGGCGATCCTCGGCGCGGTGGCGGGTGGCTTGCTCGGCAACGTCATCGATGGGGGCAATCATCGTGCGCTCGGTACGCTGGCGGGCGCGGGCGGCGGCGCGCTGCTGGGCCGATCGATCGAGAAATCGCGCGGCTGCAAATGACCCAAGGAGCAGCGCGTGGCGACCCGATCGCGCGGCCTTGCAGACACTTCAGGAAAAGAAACAGGCCGGGTGCTCGTCGCTGCACCCGGCCTGCCGCCGGCTCCCACTGGGCTGATACGCTTCAGATGAGCGCGTCGGCGATCCAGAGGAGCGGAGCCCACATCGCGGCCGCGAGCGCGGGAATGAACATGGCACGAAGGCACAACGGCCATTTCGCTTCGCCATCGAGCGCCGCGAGGGGTACGGCGGCAGCGGTGGCCCCTCGCCTGATCGAGCCGGAACGGGCGCGGAAATGGTCGAGATCGTGCATCAGCTGGCTCACCACAATACCTCGTGCACGGCGATCAAGCTCGCCGGCACCTCACGTCGGTGAACTCTACGCATGGCGACCACGCGGGCAATAGGCCGCCCTCGCGATTTAGACCATCGGCTGAGGGCGGGCCCCCAAAAGCCCTCGGGCGTCCGCCGCGTGCCTGGGAGGAACGGATCGACCGCTTGTCGATCCGCCTCCACAACCGCGCCTGCCTTCATCACTGCCGGCCAGGCGCGATGGCCGGATGTCGGCGCGCGTGCGATCAGGCCGGCCGGTGCAGCGCGCAGAGCTTGTTACCGGCGGGATCGCGCAGATAGGCGAGATACAGGTTCATGCCGCTGACCTCGCGCATGCCGGGCGGATTCTCGCAGCTAGTCCCGCCATTGGCCACGCCGGCGGCGTGCCATTTATCGACCTGCTCGCTCGATTCGCAGCTGAAGGCGATCGTCCCTCCGTTCGCCGCCGTCGCGGGATTGCCATTGATCGGCCTCGTGACGGCGAACATTCCGGTCGGGCTGGCGTAATAGGCCTGATCCTTCTCGGGATTATAGCCGGCGGGATCGACTCCCAGCACGGCGAATGTCGCGTCGTAGAACTTCCTCGACGCCTGCACATCGTTCGAACCGATCATGACATGACTGAACATAATTGCCTTTCCTCTCATGCACGGCAGGGAAGCCGGCGATCCCGACCCCCTGCTCTTTCGCCCTTTAGGACCTCGCACCGCGCACGCCAACACAGGCAATAGGATATAATTTAGGCCATTGATCCGAAACGATAATTCTTCATTAGGGGTTTTGCACGCATATGGCCTCATGGAGACCGGAACCAGCGCCTCGGCAGAAGAGAAAATCAACGTCCTCATCGTGGACGATTCGCTCGTCATCCGCGGCATGGTATCGAGCATCATCGAAAGCGATCCCCGCCTGCGGGTGGTCGGCGCGGTCGCAAGCGCCGAGGAGGCCGACGCGGTGATCGGCCGCCAGCTCGTCGACGTCGTCACGCTCGACATCGACATGCCGGGAATGAGCGGGCTCGATTATCTGACCTCGCTGGCGCGGCGGCGCATTCCGGCCGTGATGCTGTCGAGCAGGATCAGCGACAAGAGCAAGGAGACCGAGATCGCACTCGCGCGAGGGGCGATCACCTGCTTCAACAAGACCGAAGCGGTGCGGGGCGCTGCCGAACTGCTCGGCAGCGTGCGAGAAGCCGCGCGCCACAGGGGGAAACCGCTGACGCCGGCGGCGATCGAGGACGATGTCGCGCTGACGCCGGGCGCAATCGCCGCGCTCGACATGCTGATCGCCGAACATGGCGAGGGGCTCTACACATTCATCGCCCAGCGCATCGGCTTCGCGACGCTGGCGAGCGACAGCAGCGCTATCGCGAAATGGGTGGCGACCGCACGCAAGCTCGACGAGCTGATGCGACTTCGTGGCAAGGGGCGCGCCGACCGCAATCGCGCATGGCCCGATGAGGATTGCGCGCGCGAGATCCAGGCCTCCGCCTCCTGAACGGGCTGCCACGCGGACCGGCAGCCTCCCCATTCAGGGCAGGTAGGCGCGCCTCGTGTGCGAGAGAGGAAGCGAGGCCGCATCGAACATGATGAAGTTCATCGGCATCTGATAGTTCATCGAAATGTCGACATAGGCGACGCCGTTGCTGGTTCCATGGGTCAGCGTGACCTCGCTCACATGGCTGGAGCTCAGGCCGAATTTGCTGGCCTGGAGCTTGGCCCGGATCTGGTCGTCGGTCGGGGTCGGATAGATTGTCGCGTAGCGGGCAGCCGATTCTACCGCGCGTTCGATTCCCGCATCGGCCAGGAAGAACCGATCAATCTGAAGCATCCCGATCAACATGGTCAGCAGCAGCGGAGCCGTCAGCGCGAATTCGGTGGTCGAGACGCCGCGACGGTCGCGGCCGAGCTTTCCGATCGCCATCGTCACTGCACCCTGACCTGCGCATAGCCGCCGATCGGTATCGTAGTGCTGGAGCCCATGCCGACCGGGAAGAGCGGGCGGTAGCTGCCGCTCACCGCGATCGAGACGAAGCGGCCGATCTGCGCGCCCGAGGCGCAGGTGCCGTCGAAGGAAGGCTGCCTGACCGCGTCGCATTCGAGCCATTTATCGAGGGTCACGGCATCCTGGCTAACGCCCGCGGCGCTCGCCGCCTCGGCCTTCAGCAGCTGGAAGGCGGCACCGTTGAGGCCGCTCGCGGTCGCCATCTCGATCGTTCTGGCCGACGCCTGCTGGACCTTCAGCTTCTGCGAATAGCCCAAAGCGAGATCCGCAACGCCCATCAGCATCACGGCGAGCACGGGCAGGGCGATGCCGAATTCGATCGCGCTGACACCACGCCGGTCGCCGGCGAGTTGCCATACACGCCCCCTCATCCGACCAGCTCCACGCGAGTACCGGTGAAGGAATGCGAGCCGCCCGTCGGACAATTATTGGTGATATTGGTATTGCCGCTGAAGCCGACGCGGCGGCTGACGAGCTGCAGGCACTCGGTGTTCATGCCCGACGTGCCGTTGAAGGTGAGGGACTGGCCCGGCATGTAGATCGCGCCTTCGAGCTTCGAGCCGCTATTCCCGTTGATCTTGTTGTCGTTGGTGTCGAGCGCGCGGCGGTCCTGGTAGAAGAGCACGCCCGAATAGGTGCCGCTGGTCGGCGCGGTGAGATTGACGCTGGCGCCACCGTTCATGTCGATCGTGGCGATCGAGCCGGGGTTGCTTGTCGCATTGTTGCTGGTCAGGATGAAGGTGACGCCGCTGCCGCTGATCACGGCCTGGGATCCGGCGCTGAACTCGCCTCCGTCGATATAATAGACGCCGGGATCGAAATGTACGGTGCCCTTGAGGTCCATGCCCCTGAAACAGCCGACGCCCGTCGAATCAGGGACGACGTTGCGGGTCTCGGTCGGATTGACCGAGAGCTTGGGCGAGCAGGGTGTTGGCAGCACGGGTTCGGGCAACGACTCGAAAGGATCGGCCTGCGGCACCGAATAAGGCAGCAGCACGGTGCCCGAAGCATAATGGCTGCTCGCCGGCAGCCCTCCGACAGCGGAGATCGGGGTCGCATAGACATTGCTGCTTCCGCCGGCGGTCACCGCGGCGGTCGAGCTCGAGTTGGTGGACATGCCGCAACCCATGTTCACCGTGGCGTTGCCGTCGATGGTGATGCCGGCGGCCGGTGTCCGCTCGAGCGAAATAACGCAATAATTGCCGTTCTGGAGGACGGCGGCGGTCGCCTCGACCGTCAGGATCGGCGCGGAGCTGAGGAAGAGGCTGGAAAATGGCAATGAGCGTTGCGTCTTCAGCACCACACGCACCGCGTCCATATTGCCGGCATAAGCGCCGGTCGTCGGCGCATTCTCGATCGTCGGGCTGCCGAGCAGCGTCACGAAGCTGTGCCGGTTGATGTCGGCGGTGGCGGCCGCAACGACACCGGCGTCCTGCGAGCGCGCATAAGCGCCGGCAAGCGCCGCCGAGTCGGCCTGCCGCTGGATCTGGCGTTGCCAGACCGTCCACTGGACGGTGTCGGTCGCAAGGCCGCCGGCGCCGATCACCACCGGCATCGAGAGCGCCGTGATGATCAGGATATTGCCGGCGCGGTCGCGCCGCAGGCGGAGCAGCTTCCGGATCATGGTTTACCCGATAATGTCCATGACCGGTGCTATACGCGCGCAATGGTTTCCGCCGCTTTAGGGGTTATGGTGACCAACCATGTCAGGAAAGGACGGCAGGCCGTGTCGCCGCGCCTCACTCACTGTCGGGGGGAGAGGCAACCATCGGCGAAAAAGGCTGCGATGGCGGCCTCGTCGAGCGGCTCGCACAGCAGGAAGCCCTGCAACACGTCGCAGCCGATACTGGTCAGATATTGTCGCTGCTGCTCGGTTTCCACGCCCTCCGCGGTGGTCGCCAGGCCGCTTGCGCGGGCGAGGTCGACGATAGCGCGGACCACGGGGCTCGGCGGCTGACCGAGCTCGATGGTCGTGACGAAGCTCTGATCGATCTTGATACGATCGACTTCGAAACCGACCAGATGCTTCAGCGAGGAATAGCCGGTACCGAAATCGTCGAGCGCAATCTTGACGCCGATATCGCGAAGCCAGCCCAGATTGGTGCGCGCGCGGTGGCCGGTTTCCAGGAAACTCGTCTCGGTGATCTCCAGTTCAAGCCGGTTGGGGGCAAGGTGGGTCTGTTTGAGGGTGGCGAAGATCCGTTCGGCCAGCTCTGGGCTGCGCAGCTGCACCGCCGAGACGTTGACGGCTACGACCCCATCGCGCCATTGCGCGGCCGCCGCGCACGCCTGTCGGATCGCCCATTCGTTGAGCGGTTCGATCAGCCCGCATTCCTCGGCGACGGGAATGAACAGTTCCGAAGGCAGCAGCCCATATTTCGGATGGGTCCAGCGGATCAGGGCCTCCGCGCCGACCGGCGCTCCGTCGCGTGTCGCGAAGAAGGGCTGGTAGACGATCTGCAGGTCGCGCATATCGACCATCGCGGCGCGGAGGTCGGCCTCGATCTCGTTGCGCTGGCGGATGCGGTCACCCATGTCGGCGGTGAAGAAGCTGTGGCGACGCCGGCCCTTGAGCTTGGCGTCGTACAGCGCGATATCGGCCTTGCGGACGAGTTCGACGGGATCGGTACCGTCGCGCGGCGCCACCGCTATGCCGATGCTCGCGCCGATCAGCACCTCCCCGTCGCCGAGATCGATCGGGCGCGCGAGCGCGCGATGAATCTGGCCGCACAGCCGCTCGCCCGAACGGACCGCATCGGTGGCCGGATGAACCACGGCGAATTCGTCGCCGCCGAGCCGGGCCACCAGATCCTCAGGCGCGAGTTCGCCCAGGATGCGCGAAAGCGCCCGGATCAGCAGATCACCGGTCGGATGACCGAGATGGTCGTTGACGTTCTTGAAATGATCGAGGTCGATATAGAGCAGCGCGAGCTCGCCGCTCGCAGACAGCTGCGCGAGATCGGAGGCCAGTTCGCGATCGAAACGCGCGCGGTTGGCGAGCCCAGTCAGCGGATCATGATCGGCGAGATGTTGCGCCTGCGAGCGGGCTGCGCTGAGCTGCATCGTGCTGTCGCTGATGCGCCGCAGCAGCCAGCCGACAATCACGCACACCACCAGCAGCGCGGCGATCAGCCCCGGCGCTATCTGGATCAGCATGACGCTGCCCGGACGAAAGGGCTCCCAGACGAAATAGCCAAGCAGCGCCCCGCCGCGCGTACGCAGCGCGACGCGTCCCTCGTCCGGATCGGCCGGCGCGCTCCTCGAAAAGCGCCCATCGGCGAGCTGATAACGTTGCGACAGATCGGCGATGAATCCGCCGTCGAGATAGCGGATGCTGACATGTAGATATTCGCGGCCGGGCGGCTGGGGAACCTCGCCGGTGTCCGAAACGATCGGCTTGACGCTGATGATGGCGGGATGGCCGTGGATCGTTCCCAGGTCGATCGCACCCGGGGTCTGCACCGCGTTGGCGTTCACGAAATCCACGCCTCGGCGTGTCTTCGCCCGCAGTTCTGCGATCAGCGGCCGGACGATCTGCCCTATGGAGCGGGCATAGGCCACCGGATCGGCCCGCTTTCCGCCGCGCATCGCGTATAACAGCCGGTCGCCCCCATCGACGATGAACGCCTCGTCATGGCCATAATAGGTGTACATCCAGACGCCGAGATTATCGTCCAACCAGGCCTGATCCAGCGGTAAGGCCTTCAGCTTTTCGACGCTTTCGTCCCAGAAAGTCGAGGTCTCCTGATCATGGGCGATCTTGCGGAAATGGTCGGCCAGCACGATGGCAATGACATTTTGCTGGCGCGCTATCGAAAGCTCGTCGGATTTACGCGCGGCGACCCACATGAACCCGGCGAGCAAACCCGCCATGAGCAGCACGATCAGCAGGCTGCGCGCGAGGATTTGCGAGGCCAGCGCTTCGCGTGCCCCCCCGTCCGGCTCCTGCCATCGGCCGGTCGCAAGGCTGCGGCGGCGGTCGATCAGCATGTGACCGGCACCTTTCGTCCCGCATTATGGCTGACCGCCCCCATCGGTCGTTAATAAACCGAATCGGTTCTTCTTGCCACCGCCCGTGCTGTAGTTAACGTGGGGAAAGGGAAGCCCCATTTCGCTACAATTCGCGGGCTCCGGTCACGATCGTTCGCGCAGCGCCGCGTCGATGGCGTCGGCCTCTCGCTCCAGCATCGCCGCCATTTCGCCCAGCTTCTGCCGCTCGGCTTCGTCATCGGTATTATGGGCCAGCAGGCGGGCCTTGCCCGCCTCGCGCCTCAACCTATTCGCACTGTTCCCCCTGCCGCCAGTCATGACCTCAGGCGCCTCCGCCGAAAGATCTCGTCGAGGCCGAGCGGTCCCCGCAACCGCCTTCGCTTCGCGGCTTCATGAAAATGCCTTTCCATCTTCATGGCGCCGGCTGCATCGCTCCAGAATCCGCCACACATGCATCCCCCCTTGCTCCCGATCCAACCTGTTAGGCATGTCATCCAGCTGGCACAATCGCCGCATGTCGCCATTTTGGACCGGATTTGCGGAACCGGCGACGTGCAGGAATGACGCAACGGCACTGATTGCGGCCTGATGGTCACAGCAATGTAACGGCGCTGCGTCACTATTACTGCGCATTATCGGGGATCGACGATGTCACCTTTTGAAACGGCGCAGCTGGGACGCATCAGGCAGGAACTCGCCGACAGCTTCGACGAAGAACTCGAGATGGAGATCGACGAGCGCCGCCTGGAGACGATGCTCGCCGATATGGAAGAGCATCCCGAGCGCGAGCAGCTCGACAGGCGCCTCTACTTCCGGGAGCTTTTCAGCCTCCAGCATGAGCTGGTGCGGCTGCAGGACTGGGTAGTCCACAAGGGGCTCAAGATCGTGGTGATCTTCGAGGGCCGCGATTCCGCGGGAAAGGGCGGGGCGATCAAGCGGATCACCCAGCGCCTCAACCCGCGCGTCTGCCGCGTCGCGGCTTTGCCGGCGCCGAGCGAGCGCGAGCGTAGCCAATGGTATTTCCAGCGCTATGTGCAGCATCTTCCCGCGGCGGGCGAGATCGTGCTGTTCGATCGCAGCTGGTATAACCGGGCGGGCGTCGAGCGGGTGATGGGCTTCTGTTCCGAGGACGACGTCGAGGAATTCTTCCGTTCGGTCCCGGAATTCGAACGAATACTGGTCCGCTCCGGCATCATCCTGCTCAAATATTGGTTCTCCATAACCGACGACGAACAGCAGTTCCGCTTCCAGATGCGGATCGCGGATCCGCTCAAGCAGTGGAAACTATCGCCGATGGACGTGGAGTCGCGGCGGCGCTGGGAAGATTATACCCGCGCCAAGGAAGCGATGATCGAACATACCCATATCGACGAGGCGCCATGGTGGGTGGTCGAGGCGGTCGACAAGAAGAAAGCACGGCTCAATTGCATCGCCCATCTGCTCGAGCAGATCCCCTATGAGGATGTACCGAAAAGCTCGGTCATCCTGCCCGAGCGCGTCCGCCACCCCGATTATGAGCGGCACCCGGTGCCGCCGGATATGTACGTGCCGGAGCGGTATTGAACCTCCTTCCGGGCTCGCGGCCATTGTGGCGATCCGATCTAAACTCTAAGCCGCGCTATGATCTCGGACCCACCATCCGCCCGGGGCGAGGGCGCGGCGCGATGGCGCGCCTATGCGATGCTCTCGGTGACGATGCTCTTCTGGGCGGGCAATACGATCGTCGCGCGCGCGCTTCACGCCGACATACCACCCTTCATGCTCGCATTGGTGCGCTGGGTCGGTGCGGCGACGGTCATCGCGCCGTTCGCGATCCGCCATGTCGTCGCGGAGCGGACGGTGATAAGGCGCGCCTGGCGGCCAATCCTGTTGCTGGGTTTGACGGGCGTCGCCGCGTTCAATGGCTTTCTATATCTCGGACTCGGCTACACATCGGCGTCGAACAGCCTGCTGCTTCAGGCATTGATACCCGCGATGGTGATGCTGGTCGGGGCGGTCGCGTTCAGGGACCGGGTGACGCGCGTGCAGGCGGCGGCGGTCGGCTTGTCCGCGATCGGGGTGGCGTTCATAGTCTTTCGCGGTGACGTCCGGGCAATAGCCTCGCTGCAATTCGGCTATGGGGACATGCTGGTCCTGTGCGGCTGCGCGGCCTGGGCCGTCTATACCGCCTGTCTCCGGATGAGGCCGCCGATCCACATGACGAGCTTCCTGCTCGTCACGTTTCTGATTGGAGCGCTGGCGATGGCGCCGCTTGCCGTCCATGAGGCCGACGCCGTCGCGCGGATCGACTGGACACCGGAGGTGCTCGGCGCCTTTGCCTATGTGGCCATCTTCCCCTCGGTCATCGCCTATTTCCTCTACAACGCGGCCGTCGCCGCGATCGGACCGGGCGCAGCCGGGCAGACGATCAGCCTCCTGCCGCTATTCGGCGCCGCCCTCGCCATGCAGCTGCTCGACGAGCCGCTGCATGGCTATCATATCGTCGGCATGACCATAATTCTCGCGGGGATCCTCGCTGGCTGGAGCAGTGCGAGGGGCCGTCCGTCCTGAGTCTACCCGCAGCGGCCGGCCGCCGGCTTCACATATTGGGATAGTTTGGCCCGCCGCCGCCTTCCGGCGTCACCCAGTTGATGTTCTGGGTCGGGTCCTTGATGTCGCAGGTCTTGCAGTGGACGCAGTTCTGCGCGTTGATCTGCAGGCGCGGTGCATTCTCCTCGACGCCGACGATCTCGTACACGCCCGCCGGACAGTAGCGCTGCTCGGGTGCATCATACCAGGGCAGGTTGATGTCGATCGGGACCGACGGATCCTTGAGCTGAAGATGGACCGGCTGATCCTCCTCATGGTTGGTGTTCGACAGGAACACCGACGAGAGACGATCGAAGCTGATCACGCCGTCGGGCTTCGGATAATCGATCTTCGGCGCGATATCCTTGCGCCACATCCCCTCATTGTCCTTGTGGTGCTTGAGGGTGAAAGGCAGGCCGATCTTGAGATAGCGCATCCACATGTCGGTGCCGGCCAGCAGCGTGCCCGCGAGCGGCCCGAACTTGGCGACGAACGGCTCCACGTTCCGCACCATCTTCAGCTCCTTGGCGACCCAACTCTCTTCCAGCGCCACCGGATAGGCCGTCAGCTCGTCGCCACCGCGATCGGCCGCAATCGCCGCGAAAGCCGCTTCGGCCGCAAGCATGCCCGACTTCATCGCCGTGTGGCTGCCCTTGATCCGCGGCACGTTTACGAAGCCGGCCGAACAGCCGATCAGCGCCCCCCCCGGGAAGGTGAGCTTGGGTACCGCCTGCCAGCCGCCTTCGTTGATCGCGCGCGCGCCATAGGAAACGCGGCGGCCTCCCTCCAGGATCTCGCGGATCTTCGGATGCTGCTTCCAGCGCTGGAATTCCTCGAACGGATAGAGGTGGGGATTCTTGTAGCCGAGGCCGACGACGAAGCCGAGGGCGACCTGATTGTTCGCCTGATGATAGAGAAAGCCGCCGCCGACTTCGTCACCGAGCGGCCAGCCCTGCGTGTGGATGACGCGACCCGGCACATGTTTGGCCGGGTCGATGTCCCACAACTCCTTGATGCCGATGCCGAAGACCTGCGGCTCGCAGTTCGCTTCGAGGTCGAACTTGGCCTTCAGCATCTTCGACAGATGGCCGCGGACGCCCTCGGCAAAGAAAGTGTAGCGCGCATGTATCTCCATGCCCGGCATATAATCGGCCTTGTGGCTGCCATCGCGGGCGATTCCCATGTCCCCGGTGGCGACCCCTTTTACCGCCCCGCCCTCATCGTAGAGGATTTCGGCCGCGGCGAAGCCGGGGAAGATCTCCACTCCGAGATTCTCCGCCTGGCCCGCCAGCCAGCGACAAAGATTGCCCAGTGACACCGTATAGGTGCCGTGATTGCTCATGAAGGGCGGCTGGATGATGTGCGGCAAGCTGAATTGCTTGTTCTTGGTAAGCACCCAGTGGAGATTTTCGCTGACGGGAACGGTGAGTGGGCTGTCCAGGTCGCGCCAATCGGGGATGAGCTCGTTCAGAGCGATCGGGTCGACCACCGCGCCCGACAGGATGTGCGCGCCGACCTCTGAGCCTTTTTCGAGCAGGCACACCGAAAGCTCGCGGCCCGCCCCATTGGCAAGCTGCTTTAGGCGAATCGCGGCCGCCAGCCCGGCCGGACCGGCCCCGACGATCACCACGTCGTAGGTCATCGACTCCCGCTCTGACATCGCCTTGTTCCTTGTTCCTGCTTTCCAGTCGTCGCGTCGCAAAAACGTCACGCCGGAAAGGCGCTGCCCGCAGATTGACTGCCTCGTCAACCCCTTCCTTAAAGTCGAGCGATGGATTTGGGGGGGAATCTGCAGCCTTCGTTCGCACATTTTGCCAGCCTGATGGCGTGGTGGGAGGAGGCGGGTGTCGACACACTTGTCGAGGAGGCGCCGCGCGACTGGCTCGCGCCCCGCCCGGGGGCGCCGGCTATGCCCATCGGCGCCACAGCGCGTCCGTCCGCCTCGGCGGCAGCGGCAGGGGCAGTGGTGCCCTTCCCCGACAGATTTGAGACCTTCCAGGCGTGGCTCGCCACGAGCGACGACATCGCGCTTCCGCTCTCCGCCCGTGTCGCCGCCACCGGCGATCCAGGATCGGGCCTGATGGTTCTCGTCGATCTTCCCGAGGCGGGCGATGCCGCAGCGGGGCGGCTACTCACCGGCGCCGCAGGGGAGCTGTTCGACAAGATGATCGCGGCGATGGGCCGCGACCGACGCTCGCTCTATCTCGCCGCCATGGCGCCCGCTCGTCCCGCCGGCGGCTATGTGGACAACGCGGCCGGCGCGCTTTTCGGTCGGCTCGCCCGCCATCATGTGGGGCTCGCGCGGCCCCGCGCGCTGCTCCTGATGGGCGAACAGCCCTCGCGAACTTTTCTTGGCCTCGGATTCGTGGAGGCACGAGGGCGCGTTCATGAGATCGACGTCGACGGCCATGCGATGAGCGCAGTCGCCACCTTCCACCCCCGGACGCTGCTGCAACACCCTCAGCAGAAACGGCGCGCCTGGGAAGATCTGCAACTGTTGATGAAATTGCTCGGATGAAACGCTCGCTACTTCTCGCCGGTCTCGCCGCGCTCACCCCCGCTACAGCACCCGCTCAGACTTCCCTTGTTGTTCCCGCCACCGCGGCCAGCCTCGCCGTGGCGGGCCAGCCGCTCGCAATCGGCTCTGGCCTGACCGCCGACCAGCACAGCCGCTATCGCGCGATCTTCAACGCCATACGCCGCAGCGACTGGACGACCGCGCAGGCCGGCATCGATGCGCTACCCGGCGGGCCGCTGACCGAAGTGGCGCGCGCCGAACTCATCCTCGCCAAGGGATCGCCCAAGGTCAGCGACGACTCCTTGTCCGCGCTTCTGGCGAGTGCCGCCGATTTGCCGCAAGCGCCCGAGCTCGCCCTGATCGCCGCGCGACGTGGGCTGGCCGTCCCGCCGCTCCCCGTGGCGCGCGACCTGGTTCGCTTCGCCGGCCCGTCGAAGCGGCAGTCCGCCCGCGCGCTGCGCAAGGACCGGGCGGCCGCGGCGCTGGCGGAGGTCGCGGGCCCGCTGGTGCGTGGCGACCGGCCCAGCGAGGCCGAGGCGATCGTCAACGCCCGGTTCGGCGATCTTTCGCCCGAAGCGCAGACCGAATGGCGACAGCGTGTCGCCTGGGCCTATTATCTTGCGGGGGACGACGCCAATGCGCTGCGCCTCGCCAACCTCGCACGCGGCGGCGCCGGCGATTGGGCGGTACAGGCGAGCTGGGTCGCCGGCCTCGCCGGGTGGCGCCAGCGCGATTGCGCGGCGTCGGGCGCCGCGTTCGAGGAGGTATCGGCGCGCGCGCGCGATCCGGAGATGATCGCCGCCGGCCTTTACTGGGCGAGCCGCGTCGACATGATGTGCGCTCGACCCGAACGGGTGGAGGCACGGCTACGATCAGCGGCGCGGATGAAGGAGAGCTTCTACGGGCTGCTCGCGCAGGCCGCTCTCGGCATCAGCGAAGAGGCCAGTCCGAACATGCGGCTCACCGCCAATGACTGGTCGGCGATCAAGACCATTCCGAACGTTCGTCGCGCGACCGCGCTGGCGGAGATCGGCGAGGTCGCGCTGGCCGACGCGGCGTTGCGCCACCAGGCCCGGATCGGCTTCGCCCGCGATCATGAATCGCTCGTCCATCTCGCCGCACGACTTAACCTTCCCGCGGCACAGATATGGCTGGCGCAAAACGGCCCGTCAGACGCGCAGCTTTCGGCCTCGGCCCGGTATCCGATGCCCGGATGGACGCCGGCGAGCGGCTGGCAGGTCGACAAGGCGCTGGTCTTCGCGCACGCGCTGCAGGAGTCGCAATTCAAGGTCGACGCGACCAGCTCGGCCGGCGCGCGCGGCGTGATGCAGCTAATGCCGGGCACGGCTCGGATGGTGGCGCGCCACCTGGGGCGGGTCATCGACGTCGGCGCGATGGCCGAACCTGCGGTCAACATCGAGCTGGGCCAGGCCTATCTGCGTGAGCTCGCCGACAATATATCGTCCACGGGCGGCCTGCTGCCCAAAGTTATAGCCGCCTATAATGCTGGCCCGAACTCGGTCGCCACCTGGAACGGACGTGGGCGCAACCTCGCCGATCCGCTGCTGTTCATCGAATCGATCCCCTTCACCGAGACGCGCGCCTATGTCGCGATCGTGCTGCGCAACTACTGGATGTATCAGCGCCAGGTCGGCGCGAGGACCGGCAGCCTTTCCGCCATCGCGCAAGGAATGTGGCCGCGCTTCCCCGGTATGCCCGGCCGGGACGCGGTTCGGCTGAACGCGGCTGGCGCGACTGCGGCGGCGGAATAGCCATTACCGCGATCGGGCTTGAGCAGAGGCTGGCATTGCCAGTCGCTTTGGCGCTATCAGCCTGCATGAAATCCGGTTTCCACCGACCGCCATCGTGAACTGAACTTATGCCGATCAAGGACGACCTCCCCTTTCTGCCTGTTCGCATTGCGGTGCTGACCGTGTCGGACAGCCGCGACCTCGCGCAGGACAGGTCGGGCAGCACGCTCGTCGGACGGATCGAGGCAGCCGGCCACGTCCTCGCCGACCGCGCGATCGTGAAGGACGATGTGGAGTTGATTACCGCCCAGCTCCACCGCTGGATCGACGATACCGAGGTCGACTGCGTGATCACCACCGGCGGCACCGGGGTGACCGGCCGCGACGTGACGCCCGAGGCACTCCACGCGGTATGCGACAAGGAAATACCCGGCTTCGGGGAGCTGTTCCGCTGGCTCAGCTATGCCAAGATCGGCACCTCGACCATCCAGTCGCGCGCTACGGCGGGCGTCGCCCGCGGCACCTACATCTTCGCGCTCCCCGGCTCGACCGGCGCCGTCAAGGACGGCTGGGACGATATCCTCGTGCATCAGCTCGACAGTCGCTTCATGCCCTGCAATTTCGTCGAACTGATGCCGAGGCTGATGGAACGCTGACCAGCACCAGCGCCTACGCTATCTTAAGTCCCTCGATGTTCATCGCCTTGGTCAGCGTGGCATTTTCCTCCTCGTTCAACACGGCGCGCAGCTTCGGGAAGGTCTTCTCTTCCTCTTCGCGGATATGTTCTTCGAGCATCGAGCGGAAGTCGCGGATCTTGGGAAGGAACTGCGGATGGTCCGCCGCCATCTGGCCGAGTTCGAAGAGATATTGTTTCACATACCCATGGTCGGTGTTGAGCCGGTCCGCCTCGCCCGCCTGGCCATGGGTACGCAGCGTCGTATAGACGGCATTTTCCTCCTCGATCGCATGCTTCGCCAGCGCATGGCTTATCTGGGTGAAGAGCACGCTGCGGCGGACCTTGTGCGTTTCGTCGGTCTTCTCCATCTGGTCGAATAGCGCCAGCGTCGCGCGATGTTCGGCGGCCAGCGCGTCGTCCCATTCTCCCGCAGCGAAAGTCGGGGCCTGCACGAAGATCTTGCGCACCACATTCGCGGCGAGCCCGACCGTCAGTCCAGCCGCCGCGCCGATCGCAAGATTACGCGTGCTCTTTTCCTCCAACATGGCATTTCTCCTGTGTGGGAAAGTGCGACCAAAACGATCCACCACGACCTCGGTTGCGAATACGGAGGCGTAACAATAACTTAGAACAAGCTTGGCTGACTCGTCGGCACCCGGAAAAGGTCGGTGCGCAGCGAGACTTTCTCCTGGTTGAGCCCGTATTTCCGGCAGGCCACCTTCACCCGCGCTTGGATAGCGGCGGCATAAGCGCCCTTGGGGCGGAAACGCTCGAAGAAATCGGGATCATTGTCGCGACCGCCGCGCATCTCCCGGATCAGGGCCATGACCCTGGCGGCACGATCGGGATAATGGGCTGCCAGCCAGTCCCGGAAGAGCGGCGCAACCTCGTGCGGCAAGCGCACCATCAGCGAGAAGGCCGTGCGCGCGCCGGCCTCCGCTCCGGCTCGGATGATCGCCTCCACCTCATGGTCGGTGATCGCGGGAATCACCGGCGAGACGCTGATCGCGGTCGGTACGCCGGCTTCGGCCAGGCGCCGGATAGCGGCGATGCGCTGGCGCGGCGTCGACGCGCGCGGCTCCATGCGCCTTGCGGTTTCGGGGTCGAGCGTCGTCACCGACATCATCACCGCCGCGAGCCCCCGCTTCGCCATCGGCTCGAGCAAATCGAGATCACGGACGATCCGCGCCGATTTGGTGGTGATCATCAGCGGATGATCATGTTCGGCGAGAACTTCGATGACACTGCGCGTGATCGCGAAGCGCGCCTCGATCGGCTGGTAGGGATCGGTGTTGGTGCCCATCGCCATCGGCGTGCAGCGATAAGAGCGCTTCGCCAGTTCCGCGCGCAACAATTTGGCGGCGTTGGTCTTGGCAAACAGCTTGGTTTCGAAGTCCAGTCCCGGCGAGAGGTTGTGATAGGCGTGGCTCGGCCGGGCGAAACAGTAGATGCACCCATGCTCGCAACCGCGATAGGCGTTGATCGAGCGGTCGAAGGCGATGTCGGGCGATTGGTTGCGGGTGATGATGGTTCGCGGACGCTCGATTATGACCTCGGTGCGCGGCGCCGTCCCCTCGCCGTCGATGCCCTCGCGTGCGTCGAGCCAATCGCCGTCGGCCTCCCGTCCATTGTCGTCGAAGCGCGTACTCAGCCGTTGATGGGTGGCGCCTCGCCCCTTGATCGGCGGCGGTGCGGCACGAGGCGAATCGGACATGGATGAGAACATACAGGGAACGATGAACCGCGTCGAGCGGCGAGCATGCCGTGCCTGCGGGCCTGTGGCCGATCGGCGACGTGAGTGGGCGTCAGCGGGCCTCGCTCTTATTATCGGGTCCCGCCGGCTCACCGTTGCCGATCAGCCCGCCGGTCCTGCGACGTTCACCGACCCAGTCGACGATCGCGCGTCCCGTCGCGTTGAGGAGCGGGTGGGTGCGAGAACCACGCATCCACTCGGGACGGTCGGACCGGGCGCCGTAGATCGTGTCATATCCAAGATTGATCAGCAGATAGCCGAGCGTCACGACGATCAGCCCCTTCGCCGCACCGAAGCCAAAGCCGAGCACGCGGTCAATCGGCCCCAGCACCGAGGCGCGGGTATATTTGCTGAGGCTCGCAGCGGCGAGCTTTCCCGCCGCATAGACGATGAGGAAGATCAGCGCGAACGACAGCACGCTCGCCCCGCTCGGGCTGCCGACGAGGCCGGTCAACATCCTGGCGACCGGTTCATGCAGCAACTTGATCGCAAAGACAGCCGCCACCCAGCCACCAAGCGAGATGACCTCGGCGATGAAGCCGCGCATCATACCGAACAGCGCGCCTCCGAGGATCGCCAGCAGCACGATGACATCGAGACCAGAGAGCCCGCTCATAAGCAGGCCTTGCTATCGCCGCCCGAGTACATGGTCAACGAGCGCGCCGAGCGTGGAAAAGCTTTCCTGGTGGATTTCCGACCTGCCCGCCTCGAAGCCGGCCGGCAGCCACGCACGGCCGAAACCGAGCTTCGCCGCCTCCTTGAGCCGCAAATTGCCATGTGCGGCCTGCCGCACCTCGCCCGACAGCGCGACTTCGCCGAACGCGATGCAATCGGTCGGCACCGGGCGCTCGGCGAGGGCAGAGACCAGTGCCGCGGCAACCGCCAGATCTGCGGCGGGATCGGCGATGCGATAGCCTCCTGCGACGTTCAGATAGACCTCCGCGCTGGAGAAGCTCAGCCCGCATCGGGCCTCAAGCACGGCCAGGATCATCGCCAGCCGTCCGCTGTCCCAGCCGACCACCGCGCGCCGGGGGGTCGCACCGCTCTGCAGCCGCACCGTCAGCGCCTGGATCTCGACCAGCACCGGCCGGGTTCCTTCGATCGCCGGAAAGACGACCGCGCCGCTCAGCGCCTCGCCGCGCGTCGTCAGGAAAAGCGCGCTCGGATTGGCGATCTCTTCCAGTCCGCTCTCGGCCATCGCGAAGACGCCGATCTCGTCGGTGCCACCGAAGCGGTTCTTGGCGGCGCGCAATATACGATATTGGTGGCTACGCTCGCCCTCGAAGCTCAACACGGTATCGACCATATGTTCGAGCACGCGTGGCCCCGCTATGGCGCCGTCCTTCGTGACATGGCCGACCAGCACCAGCGCGGTGCCCCGCTCCTTGGCGAAGCGGATCAGTTCCTGCGCCGAGGCACGGACCTGACTTACTGTTCCCGGCGCACCTTCTATCAGGTCGCTGTGCATCGTCTGGATCGAATCGATCACGAGCAGCGCCGGCGGAGCCTTCTCGAGCGTCGTCAGGATATCGCGTACCGAAGTCGCGGCCGCGAGTTGGACCGGCGCGCGGCCGAGGCCAAGCCGCTGCGCGCGCAGCCGAACTTGATCAGCCGCCTCCTCTCCGGAGATATAGGCGACCGCCTCCCCCGCCCTCGCCACCCGCGCTGCCGCCTGAAGGAGCAGCGTCGACTTGCCGATGCCCGGATCACCACCGATCAGCGTCGCCGAGCCCGGCACGAGGCCCCCGCCCAGCGCTCTGTCGAGTTCGGCGATCCCGGTCGACCAGCGCTTGGGCAGCGGAATATCGGCATCGAGACCGACCAGCTGCACCGCCCGCCCTCCGGAGCGCAGATTATGCTTGGCCGAGAAGACGGTCACGTTCGAGGTCTCCTCGATCAGAGCGTTCCATTCGGCACAGTCGGGGCACTGACCCTGCCAGCGCGAAGCGACACTACCGCACGCCTGGCAGACATAGCGTTTTTGCGGCTTGGCCATTCGCGTCTCTGTCTCCTGCCTGCGTCGAACAAAACAGGTACATTATGGAAGGTACAATGACAAGCTATCGCTCCGAGCGCGGCCGCCTTTGCGCCCGCGGTCGAACAGAAGTGGCGCCCGATGCTCGCGGGCTGCGGCTGGCCGTAAACCATAGCCGGCCTTGACGGGTGCGACAGCTGGACGGTGCTCCCTTGGCATGTCGGGGCAGATGTGGAAGATGCACCTTATGCGGGAGAAGGAGCTGCGGCTGGCGCTGGTCTGCTATGGCGGAGTCAGCCTGGCGGTGTACATGCATGGCATCAGCAAGGAATTGTGGCGCGTAGCGCGCGCCAGCCGCGCTTTCCACGATGGCGATCCGGCAGAGGCCGGAAGTGAAACGATCTATCGGGCGCTGCTTGCACGGATCGAGTCCGAGGAGGGACTTAAGCTGCGTGTCCTGATCGACGTCATCGCGGGCGCAAGTGCGGGCGGCATCAACGGCCTGTTCCTCGGCCAGGCGATCTCGACCGGTCAGTCGCTCGAGCCGCTGACGGCGCTCTGGCTCGAGAAGGCCGATGTCGAGATATTGCTCGATCCCGATGCGCGGGCGCTGTCGCGCCTCACGAAGCTTTGGGCATTGCCGATCGCCTGGATGCTTGCGCGAAAACGCGGCGGCACCGTCGAACGCACCGTGTCCAGCGGCACCCGCGGCGAAGTCCGCCGCAAACTGTCCAGCTTGGTCCGTGCCCGCTGGTTCCAGCCGCCGTTCGGCGGGCTCACCTTCACCAACCTGCTGCTCGACGCGTTCGATGCGATGGCGAACGGCCCGCTAGGCAAGCCGCTGCTGCCCCAGGGCCAGCCGCTCGATGTCAGCGTCACGGCTACCGACTTCCAGGGCTATAATCAGCGGCTCCATCTCCACAGCCCCCTGATCGCCGAGGAGCGGGAGCACCGGCTGACGATCTGCTTCAGCGACCGAGGCGGGACCGGCCGCCGGCTGGCCGACGCGGCCGAGCTCGCCTTCGCCGCGCGCGCCACCGCGAGCTTCCCCGGTGCCTTTCCCGCCTTCAATGTCGCGGAGATCGACACGGCGCTCCGGGCACGGCGCCGGGCCTGGGCGGGCCGGGAGGCCTTTCTGAGCCGGATCTGTCCCGGAGGAGCGGCAGGCGCGAACCCCGAGGACAGGATCCTGATCGACGGATCGGTGCTTGCGAACGCCCCGTTCAAGCCGGCGATCGACGCGCTGCGCAATCGGCCCGCGCGTCGCGAAGTCGACCGCCGCTTCGTCTATTTGGATCCGGCCGCCAATGTGCAGGACCTGCCGGAGCGGCATCGAAGTGGGATCGTCCGCCTCCCCGGCTTCTTCGCGACGATCTTCGGCGCGATGTCGACGATCCCACGCGAGCAGCCGATCCACGACGATCTCGAACGGATCGAGCAGCGCTCGGTCGGGATTGCTCAGACGCGACGGATCATCGACGCTATCCGGCTCGAGGTCGATGCCGCCGTAGAGGCGGCACTCGAAAGCCGGATGCGCTTCTTCCGTCCCAGTGCGGCGCGGATCGGCGCCTGGCGGACGCGCGCGCACCAGGCCGCCGCCGAGCGCGCCGGCTTCACCTATGCCGGATATGCCCAGCTCAAGTTGACGATCATCGCCAACGAGCTGGTGGTGACGCTTGCCGCGCTCGGCGAGGCCGACGAGCCGTCCGACCGGCAGCAGCTGCGCGCTGCGATCGGACGTCATCTCGCCACAGCCGGGTTCGAGGCGAGCCAGGCGATCAGCGGCAGCGCCAGCGAGGCACTGATTCGTTTCCTGCGCGACCATGACCTCGGCTTTCGTATCCGCCGCCTTCGTTTCCTCGCGGATCGGCTGACCGAAATCGAGAACGGCGACGGCGGCAGCGGCACCCCGGCGATCGAGGCCATGCGCGACGCGATCTACGGCGCATTGTCCCGGTATCTCGATCTGCAGATAAGCGATCATTATAGCCCGGACGTCATCGCGGCCGGGCGTCAGGCCGCGCAAGATCCGGAAGGGGCGCTTGCGGCGATCGCGATCGCCCGAGGCCTCGACACGCTTGATGCGGCAACCGACGAGACGATCGCGGAGGCGCTGCCGCTTCTCGCCAAGGGCGACCGACGCCGGCTGTTGCTCGCCTATATCGGTTTTACCTTCTACGATCTTGCCACGCTGCCGCTGGTGCACGGTGCGGCTGGCCAGGAATTCCACACCATCCTCGTCGACCGCATCTCGCCGGACGACTGCAGTTCGATCCGCACCGGCGGTGCCGCGGCCATGCTGAAGGGTATCGAGCTCAATCTGTTCGGCGCCTTCTTCAGCCGGGCCTATCGCGAGAACGACTATCTGTGGGGGCGGCTCCACGCGGCCGAACGGATGATCGACATCATCGTCTCCACCGTCCCTCATGGCCATGGCATCACCCAGGCCGAGACCCTCGACATCAAGGCGATGCTCTTCCGCGCCATCCTGGCTGAGGAACGCGGCCGGCTGACGGCCATCCCCCTTGTCATCGAGACCATCGAAGGCGAGATCGGCAAGATGAGCGCGATCGGCCCGCCGGAAGGCGGGGCCGGCGGCGTCGCTTAGGCCATTGCCGGCCTGGTCACGCGCGCGCGAAAGCAGCCTCCGAAGCTTGACCAACAGGGGCGGCTGGGGGACAAGCACCCCGATGCATTTTCTCAAGACCTTGTTCTGGGTGGTCCTGGCGGTGATCGCCGTGATTTTTTCGCTGCGGAACTGGATCGCGGTGCCCGTAAACCTGTGGGCGGGCCTGGCCGCCGATGTGAAGCTGCCGCTGCTGCTCGGGATCTCCGTGCTGATCGGAATGCTGCCGACCTATGCGGTGCAGCGAGCCCGCATCTGGCGCCTCCACCGCCGGATCGACACGCTGGAGCGTAACAGTCCCCTAAGTCCGGCCCCCCTTGCGGTCGAACCCGTCACCGGCCGAGAAGATTCGCAGCCTTGACCCGCAGCCCGATCTTTGTGGCGATCGACACGCCCGACATGCGCCGCGCCAAGGAGATCGTCACGCGCGTTCGCCATCATGTCGGTGGCATCAAGCTCGGCCTCGAATTCTTCTCGGCGCACGGCCGGGCCGGCATCCGCGAGATGGCAGCGCTCGATCTGCCGGTCTTCCTCGACCTTAAGCTGCATGACATCCCCAATACCGTCGCCAAGGCGGTCCAGGCGCTGGGCGACCTGAAACCGGCGGTGCTGACCGTGCATGCGGCAGGCGGGCTTGCGATGATGGAGGATGCGAAGGCGGCGGCACCGGTCGGCACCAAGGTCGTCGCTGTCACCGTCCTCACCAGCCTCGATCATGACGATCTCGGCGCAATCGGCGTCGCCGGCGATCCGCATGCACAGGTCGAGCGGCTGACGCTGCTCGCCAGACAGGCCGGACTCGACGGCGTGGTCTGCTCGGCGCACGAGGTGAAGGCCGCCAAGAAGCTCTGGCGCGACGGCTTCTTCGTGGTTCCCGGCATCCGGCCCGCCGACGGCAAGCCATATGGCGATCAGAAGCGAGTGATGACCCCCCGCCAGGCCCTCGACCAGGGCGCCTCGATCCTCGTCATCGGCCGCCCGATCACCCAGGCCGAGGACCCCGATCTCGCCGCCCGCGCGATCGAGGCGACGCTCTGACGGGCGAGCCCGTCAACGAGACCGGCATGCTCCGCCGTCTCGGCGGCGGCTTCGCCCTGCAGCGCGATTCGGGCGGCATCTATCGGCTCGAACTGCATCGCACCCCGGTCGATCTGGTGGAAAAACGGGTGCGGGTGATAGGCCGCCGGAGCGGACCGGATCATCTCATCGTGGAAGGCGTTCAGGCCGTTTAGGGCGCGAAAGTGCCGTGGGATCGTTACTGTCGTAGCCTTAGGACAGGCCGGACCGTAGTGCTTCACCATATTCCGTAGTTTATCTACTCAGTCAGTAGATTTTCCTTTCTTCTCTTTTTTATTGGTAGAGATACCAGTGTCACGTCTGCTCAGGGGAAGAGAATGAAAAAGCATCTCACCATTTTCACGGCCATCGCGGCCACGCTGCTGGGGGCAGCGCAGCCGGTGGCGGTTCAGGCCGCGCCTGTCTCGCTGCTCAACGTGTCATACGACCCGACCCGCGAGCTCTACGTCGCGGTCAACGCCGCCTTCGCCAGATCGTACAAGGCGCAGACGGGCAACGACGTCACGATCCGCCAAAGCCATGGCGGCTCGGGCAAGCAGGCCCGCTCGGTGATCGACGGCCTGCCCGCAGACGTCGTCACGTTGGCGCTCGCCTATGACATTGACGAGATCGCATCGAAGGGAAAGCTGCTGCCCGCCAACTGGCAGGCCCGCCTCCCAAACAACAGCGCGCCTTATTATTCGACGATCGTCTTCCTTGTCCGCAAGGGGAACCCGAAGGCGATCAAGGATTGGGACGATCTGGTTCGACCTGGCGTCAAGGTTATCACGCCGAATCCGAAGACCTCGGGCGGCGCCCGCTGGAACTATCTCGCCGCCTGGGGCTATGCCCAGCGCAAATATGGGTCGGTCGCCGCCACGCGTGACTATCTGACCAAATTGTTCCGGAACGTGCCTGTGCTCGATAGCGGCGCGCGCGGTTCGACGACCACCTTCGTCCAGCGCGGCCAGGGCGACGTCCTGCTCGCGTGGGAGAATGAGGCGTTCCTCGCGGTCAATGAACTCGGCAAGGGTCAGTTCGAGATCGTCGTGCCGTCGGTCTCGATACTGGCCGAACCGCCCGTCGCCGTCGTCGACAAGAATGTCGACAAGAAGGGCACTCGCAGGGCTGCCGAGGCCTATCTGCGCTTTCTATACACGCCGGCCGCCCAGAAGATCATCGCCAACAATTATTATCGTCCGCGCAATCCGCAGGTCGCCGCGCAGTTCAAGTCGCGGTTCCCGAACGTGGCGCTGTTCACCATCAAGAATTTCGGCGGCTGGGCGCGTGCGCAGAACGTCCACTTCAGCGATGGCGGACTGTTCGATCAGATCCTGCAAGACGCCAAGCAATAAGCTTGCTCCCCCCCGGGGACGGGGGGAGAGGGCGCCCACCCCTCTCCCCCCAAACCTCGGGCCGGAAGCCTGACACATATCTCTACGGGGAGATTCCTCCATGCGCTCATTCCTACTCGGGGGCGTAGCCGCCCTCGCGCTCCTGCCTGCGCCGCTGCTTGCGCAGGAAAACGCTCCGATCCCCGACCAGGTCGAGACCTATCCCGACAGCGGCAATACCATCGATTCGGTGATTTCGCTCGACGAGGAAGTCGCACCCGTCCCGACCGGCGATCCCGTGCTCGATCGTCTGAATGCGCTAGAAGCCAAGGTGCGTCAGCTCGAAGCGCGCAACCGCCAGCTCGAAGAAACCGCCACTGCCACCGAAGGCCGCGTCGATCAGGTCCAGGCATTCGCCGCCAAGGCCGTTCAGCCTGGCCCGGCCCCGACCTTCGCCGATGTCGGCGGCAACTTCACCTTCAAGCCACGCGGCACCTTCCAGATCGATTATGCGGCCTATAATCGTCGCGGCGGCGGCCGTTACGATTACAATAGCGGCACCGACATTCGCCGCGGCCGCTTCGGCTTCGACGGCACATTCTTCAAGCATTACAAATATCGCATCGAGGCGGAATTCGTGAAGAATACGGTCACGCTGCTCGACGCCTATGCGCAATATACCGGCCTCAAAAACTGGGTGTTCACGGTCGGCCAGCAAAAGGCGCCGTACGGCCTCGAAGCCAATACCTCGGATGCGCTGAACAGCTTCCTCGAGCGCGGCATGGCCAATGTCGCCTTCGGCCAGGTCGGCGCCGAGCGCCGCGTCGGCGTCACCGCCGCCTATCAGACCGAAAAGCTCAACGCCACGATCGGCCTGTTCGGAAGCAGCGAATCGATCCAGCGCAACGAGGCGACCCCGGATGAGGGCTATGGCGTCAACGGCCGGATCACCTGGGATCCGATCCTCGATGCGGGCAAGGTGATCCATGTCGGCGCGTCGGCATTCAAGGCGGCGGGCTTCCCGGCGCATACCATTTCGGGCCTCGGCGATCGTCCGGGCAGCCGCGTCGACGGCGGCCGGTTGGTGTCGATCAACATCAACGGCACCGCGCCGTCGCTGGGCGTGCCGACGGGCGCGCGCAACGCCACCTATCTAGGGCTGGAAAGCGCGCTCGTCTGGGGCCCCTTCTCGGTGCAGGGCGAGTATAGCCATTTGAAGATCGACCGCTACGGCACCGCGCCGACCGTCAATTTCGACGGCTATTACGTCTTCGCGAGCTGGTTCCTGACCGGCGAATCCCGCGTGTTCAAGGGCGGCAACGCCGATCGCGTCAAGCCGAATAACAACTTCGCTCCGGGCGGCGGCTGGGGTGCGTTGGAACTCCTCGTGCGCTACGACACGCTCGACCTGACCGACGCCGACTTCCAGTCGATCGGCGGCCGCGCGGTCAACCGCAAGGGCGAGACCTGGACGCTCGGCCTCAATTGGTACCTCAATCCCAACCTGAAGCTCGTCGCCAATTACATTCGCTTCAAGGGCGAGAATTCGCCGCTGATCTTCCCGCCGATCCCGGCCGCCGGCCTCAACGGCCCGGGCACGACCGCCAAGGGAGACATCATCGGCACGAGGCTACAGGTTGATTTCTGATCCAACTCCAACGATGTCAGGGGCCGGGCAGCGTCCGGCCCCTGTTGCTTATCTACCTAAAAGGGGTGCGCAAGCTATGACGAGCAGGGCGATGGGCCGCCCGGCGATGCGGATATTACCGGGATATTCCCTGACTATGGGGCTGACCATTACCTGGCTCAGCCTGATCGTCCTCATTCCGCTCTGCGCCGTTTTCATCCGTTCCTTCGGACAGGGGGCGGATCATTTTATCTCGGTCGCCTTTTCCGGGCGCGCGCTGGCCAGCTATCGGGTCACCTTCGGCGCGGCCGCCATCGCGGCGCTGATCAACATGGTGTTCGGCCTGCTGATCGCCTGGGTGCTGGTCCGCTACAAATTCCCCGGCCGCCAGCTGCTGAGCGCGGTCATCGACCTCCCCTTCGCACTGCCTACCGCGGTCGCGGGCATCGCCCTGACCGCGATCTACGCGGATACCGGCTGGCTCGGCAAGCCGCTCGCCGATCTCGGCGTCCTCGTCGCCTATCATCCGCAGGGGATCGTGGTCGCCATGACCTTCATCGGCCTGCCCTTCGTGGTGCGGACCGTCGAGCCGGTGCTCGCCGATCTCGGCCGCGATATCGAAGAGGCGGCGATCTCGCTCGGCGCGAGTCGCTGGCAGACCTTCACCCATGTCGTATTTCCCGAAATCCGTGCAGCGCTGGTCACCGGCACCGCGCTCGCCTTCGCCCGAGGGGTCGGCGAATATGGCTCGGTGATCTTCATCGCCGGCAACATGCCCTTCATCTCGGAGATCTCGCCGCTGCTGGTCATCACCCAGCTCGAGCAATATGACTATGCCGGCGCCGCGGCGATCGCGGTCGTCATGCTGCTCATCTCCTTCTCGATGCTGCTGCTGATCAACCGCATCCAGGAGCACAGCCGCAGGAAGGCAGGCCTGTGAGGCGCCGCGATCCGCTCCAGCCGTCGCCCGCGGTGATGCTCGGCCTGCTGGCCGTTGCCATCATCTATGTGTCGGTAATGCTGCTGCTGCCGCTCGCCGCGGTGTTCGTCGAGGCGCTGCGCAACGGCTGGGAGGCCGCCGCCGCCGCGGTCGTCGAGGCCGACGCCGTGGCGGCGATCAAGCTCACGCTGCTGGTCGCGGTCATCGCCGTTCCCGCCAATCTGATCTTCGGCGTCGCCGCTGCGTGGCTGATCGCCAAGCATGATTTCCGGGGCAAGGATTTGCTGCTCACCCTGATCGACATTCCCTTCTCGGTCTCGCCGGTCGTTTCGGGCCTGATCTATGTGCTGCTCTACGGGGCGCATGGCTGGTTCGGGCCGTTCCTCCAGGAACATGATATCGAAATCATCTTCGCGGTTCCCGGCATCGTCCTGGCGACGATCTTCGTCACCTTCCCTTTCGTCGCCCGCGAGCTGGTGCCGTTAATGATCGCCCAGGGTCGCGCCGAGGAGGAGGCCGCGCTGTCGCTGGGGGCCAATGGCTGGCAGACGTTCATCCGCGTGACGCTACCCAACATCCGCTGGGGCCTGCTCTACGGCGTGCTGCTCACCAATGCGCGCGCGATGGGCGAGTTCGGCGCGGTATCGGTCGTGTCGGGGCATATCCGCGGCGAGACCAACACGATGCCGCTCCATGTCGAGGTGCTGTATAACGAGTATAATTTCGTCGCGGCCTTCGCGGTCGCGGCGCTGCTCGCTCTGCTCGCTCTGGTAACGCTCGCCCTCAAGACCTATCTCGAATGGCGTCATCATGATGCCCTCGCCGCTGCTGGACACTGACATGACGATCACGATCGACCACATCACCCGCCGGTTCGGCAATTATCCGGCGCTCGACGGCGTCACGCTCGATCTGCCCGAGGGCGAGTTCGTAGCGCTGCTGGGGCCGTCGGGTTCGGGCAAGACCACATTGCTTCGGATCATCGCCGGCCTCGAATATGCCGAGCAGGGCACGATTTCCTTCGGCGGTGAGGATGTGACCGACATGCCGGTCCAGAATCGCGGCATCGGTTTCGTATTCCAGCAATATGCGCTGTTCCGGCATATGACCGTGGCGAAGAACATCGCCTTCGGGCTCGACGTGTTGCCGCGAAAGGTCCGGCCTTCGAAGTCTGATATCGAAAAGCGCGTCAACGAACTGCTCGACCTCGTCCAGCTCCCCGGGCTCGGCGGCCGCTATCCCTCGCAGCTTTCGGGCGGCCAACGACAGCGCGTTGCACTCGCTCGCGCGCTTGCTCGGAACCCCCGCATCCTGCTGCTCGACGAGCCGTTCGGCGCGCTCGATGCCAAGGTGCGGCGCGAGCTGCGCAAGGCGCTGCGCCAGATCCACGACCGGGTTGGCATCACCTCGATCTTTGTCACCCATGATCGCGAGGAGGCCTTCGCCCTCGCCGATCGCGTCGCGATCCTCAACCTCGGCAAGATAGAGCAGTTTGCGTCGCCCGCCGAGATCGAGCGCGATCCTGCCAATGACTTCGTGCGCGACTTCATCACCGATGAGGTTGACGACAAACCGGCTCTTTCGGTCGTTCGCAGCTGATCGCCTTGCGCGAAGCGTTCCATAAGCGCCACTGATGCCGGCGCATTCGCAGATCCGCCTGGGCGTCCTCATGGGCGCCTGCGCCTATCTGATCTGGGGCGTGCTGCCGCTGTTCATCCGCGCCCTGCACCCGGTCTCGGCGATGGGCATCCTCAGCCATCGCATCCTCTGGTCGCTGCTGCTGCTCGCGATGCTGGCGCTCGCGTTGAAGCGCTGGCACGCCGCTTCGGCAGCGATCCGCACGCCCCGCGTCGCGCTCGCTCTGGCCGCGTCGACCCTCCTCATCGGCAGCAACTGGCTCCTCTATATTCATGCCATCAATAGCGGCCACGCGCTGCAGGCAAGCCTGGGCTATTTCATAAACCCGCTCGTCAACGTGCTCCTCGGTGTGCTGATATTGCGCGAGCGGCTCGGCAGGGCGGAAACGGTGGCGATCCTGCTCGCGGCCGCCGGCGTCGTTGCGCTGACGATCGACCAGGGCATGCTGCCCTGGCTTCCGCTCGGCCTCGCCTTCAGCTTCGGGCTCTACGGCCTGGTCCGCAAGATTGCAGGGATCGGCCCGATCGAAGGCCTGCTGATCGAGACCGGGCTGCTTGCGCCGCTCGCGCTCGGCTGGCTGCTCGCGAAGCCGACGCTGCCGTCCGGCGGCGTCGGCCCGCCCTATTGGATGCTGATGGCAACTGGTCTGATCACGATGACGCCGCTGCTCCTTTTCGCGGGCGCGGCCAACCGCCTCCGCCTTTCCGACCTCGGCCTGCTCCAATATATCGCGCCGACCGTGCAGATGCTGATCGCGATACGCATATTCGGCGAACCGCTGCTGCCGATCCACCTGCTGACCTTCGGCCTGATCTGGTCCGGGCTGATCATCTACGCGATCGCCACTTGGCACCGTGGCAAGGTCCGGCCAATGGTGCCGGAGTAGGATGGCGGGGTTTGACCGGCAGGCTCAGCCCAGCTTGAGCTTGCCCCGCGCCAGATCCGAATAATCCTTCTGGATCTGCCGGGTGAGATCGCCGATCGCGAAATTCCACGGGCCCGCCGATCCCACTGGGACGATCTCCGCGGCGGAGCCGGTCAGGAAGAATTGTTCGAAGCCCTCCAGCTCCTCCGGCCAGATGGCGCGCTCGATCACCTCGATGCCGCGCTGGCGCGCGAGCTTGATCACGGTCTGCCTGGTGATACCGTTCAGAAAGCAGTCGGGCGAAGGCGTGTGCAACCTGCCGTCCTTGACGAAGAAGGCGTTGGCCCCCGTCGCCTCGGCCACCTGCCCCCGATAATCGAACATCAGCGCGTCCTGACAGCCGCGCCCCTCGGCGTGATGCTTCGACATCGTCGCGATCATGTAGAGCCCCGCCGCCTTGGCCTGGACCGGCGCGGTATAAGGAGCGGGGCGCCGCCAAGGCGCGATGTCCAGTTTCAGGCCGGTGGGACCGGGATCGAGATAGGCGCCCCAGTGCCAGATCGCGATCGCCATATGCGGCTTGGTCCGCTGCGCGGACACCCCCATCTGCTCGGACCCGCGCCACGCGATCGGGCGCATATATCCATTGGGCAGGTTATTCGCCTTCATCGTCTCTATGCAGGCCGCATCGATCTCCTCGACCGACCAGGGCAGGTCGAAGCCCATCATGGCGGCGCTTTCCCGCAGGCGCCTGCTGTGCCAGCTCAATTCGAAGATATTGCCGTCATAGGCGCGCATGCCTTCGAAAACCGACGAACCATAATGCAGGGCATGTGTCAGGACGTGGACCCGCGCATCCCGCCAGGGCACCAGCTTGCCGTCGAGCCAGATGAAACCATCGCGATCGTCGTAGGTGGGTTCCTCGGCCATTCACCATATCCCGTTGAACTATATGATTCTTGCGTTGCGTTCCGATAATGGTGCTGTCAAATTACGTCAACATGACTGTCCAAACTTCTCCCGAGCCCTTTCGCGGCGCGTCCCCTCTTTTCCTGCGCGAGCCGGAGATTCGCCGCGGCGTCGAACTGCTCTACTTCGGCTATAGCCATTTGCTACGCGGCATCGACGAAGGTCTCGCGCGGCAGGGCCTCGGCCGCGCACATCACCGTTCGCTCTATTTCATAGCGCGCCAGCCGGACATCACTGTCAGCGAGTTGCTGCGCATCCTCGGCATCACCAAGCAGTCGCTGGGCCGGGTCCTGAACGAGCTGACCGAGCGCGGCCTGATCGAGACCCGCACCGGCCGGGAGGACCGCCGCCAGCGCCTGCTGCGCGTTACCGATGCCGGCGCCGCGCTCGAATCGAGTCTGTTCGAAGCGCTTCGCGAACGCCTTTCGGCCGCTTATGCTCAGGCTGGCCAGAACGCGGTGGCCGGCTTCTGGGCGGTGCTCGAGGGGTTGGTGCCCGCCGAGGCCAGGTCAGCGATGAGCCACGCGCGCAGGGGCGGGTGATGTCGCCGCCCCGGCCCGAAGGAAAGAAACCGAGATCAGGAGCGGGAATACGCCGATGACCACCATTTACGATTTTTCCGCACGCGCCATCGATGGCCGAGAGGTCCCCTTGGAAAGCTATCGCGGCCGCGTCCTTCTTATAGTCAACACCGCCAGCAAATGCGGCTTCACCCCGCAATATGAAGGGTTGGAGATGCTGCACGAGACGCTTTCGGAGCAGGGCCTGACAATCCTCGGCTTCCCGTGCAATCAGTTCGGCGCGCAGGAACCTGGCGACGAGGCCGAAATCGCCGCCTTTTGCCGCACGAGCTACGACGTTCGCTTTCCCATGTTCGCGAAGATCGACGTCAATGGTCCCGGCACCCATCCAATCTACGCCTGGCTGAAGAGCAATGCGAAGGGCATACTCGGCACCGAAGGGATCAAGTGGAACTTCACCAAATTCCTCATCGACCGCAACGGCCGGGTCTTCAGCCGCTATGCGCCGACGACTAAGCCCGAGGCGATCCGCGGCGAGATAGAGGAATTGCTCGCGACCGCGTGACGGGCCGGCCGGGATGCGCCTCGGCGAGGGTGGACATATGAACAGCTGATCGGCAGTATCGCCTTATCCCCGAGGCGCAAAGACGTTCGCGGGCAGATGGAGGAACCCATAGAGGCGAGTCGACGACAAAGTCATCCCGCTAGCCGGAGGCGCCACATACGGTCGACTATGACCGCCGTCTCGACACACACTCCGGCGAACGCGCCACGGAACGGTGCCGCCGTAACCGACACCCGCAACAATCCAGCAGGAAAGCACAGTCGCGATGACCGAACCAGTGAAAGTCACCTTTACAATGGATTTGAAGGAGGAGGCCGCCGAGGCGGTCTGCTCGAGCTTTGCTGCGATGCTTCCGGATACTCGCGCCTTCCCAGGGTGCCGTTCGGTCAACGCCTTTCGAAGCAAGGACTATCCTAATCGTGTGCTGCTGATCGAGGAATGGGACAGCCAGGAGGATTATGAAAAATATCTCGCCTGGCGCAATCGCGACGGGACGATAGACAATATGGCGAATATTTTGGCGACGCCATCCAAGCCGGAATTCTGGCCGATCAAGCTCGCGTGACCCGACATGGCTGAATGGGACTACATCATCGTAGGGGCGGGATCGGCAGGATGCGTACTGGCTGAACGATTGTCCCGCAATCCGGCTCACCGGGTTCTGCTCCTCGAGGCAGGCCCAGTCGACAAGGACCCGTTCATTCACATGCCTCGCGGCGTCGGCAAGGTTTCCGGTCATCCGAACTATGCCTGGTATTTCCAAACCGAAGCCCATGATGACATTCCGTCCGAAACGTGGTTTCGCGGGAAAATGCTGGGTGGATCTTCGTCCATCAACGGCATGATGTATTTCCGCGGCCAACCAGAGGATTATGACGGGTGGGAGGCTCTGGGCGCCAGGGGCTGGGGTTGGAACCATATGGGCGCGGCCTTTCGTTCCATGGAAAATCACGAGCTTGGCGAAGACGATGTGCGCGGCGGAACCGGTCCGCTGCATATCTCCTTGGAGAAGGAGCGCTCGCCGCTGACCGAAGCCTTCATCCGGGCGGGCGAGCAGATGGGCGTGCCGCGGGTCGACGACCTCAACAAGCCCAGCCTGGAAGGAGCGGTAGGCTATGCCACGCGTACCATCCGCAAGGGCTTGCGGCAAAGCACCGCCCAGACCTTCTTGAAAGAGGCACGAGGGCGGCCCAACCTGACCATCATGACGGGCGTCGTCGTCGACCGGGTTCTGTTCGAGGGCATCCAGGCGGTGGGCGTGGCAACGGTCGGCACAGCAAGCCAGCCGGCTCAAGTCTACCCATCAGGTGGGGAGATCATATTATCGGCAGGTGCGCTGATGTCGCCGCAAATTCTCGAGCGATCGGGAATCGGAGCGGCTGACCACCTGGCACCGCTGGGAATCCCGGTGGTCGCCGACAGCCCCGGCGTCGGCGAACATCTGCTCGAGCACCGCCTCTTCCCCATGCATTACGAGCTCACCGGTCCCCACAGCCACAACCCGCAGCTGCGCGGCTTGAGAGTGGTGGCAAACGCGTTGCGCTGGTTTCTCACCCGCACGGGACCGATGGCGGTGGCCTATGGAACCGTGGGTGCCTTTGTCCGTGTTTTGCCGGATTCCGCGACACCCGATGTCGAGATCCTGCTCTCGCCGGTCGTGGCCCTTCCCAATGAGAAGGGACAGATCGTGGTCGATAAGGCACATAGCGTCACCGTCTTCGGATATCCGGTCCGGTCGCGCAGCGAAGGCTCGATCCACATCACGTCGCGCGACCCCGCGGCGCCCGCGCGGGTCGTCGCCGACTATCTCACCGATCCCTACGACTGTGCCGTCACGGTTGCGATGCACCGGTTCATTCGGGAGTGGATGCAGCAGCCCGCGATCGCTCCGCTGATCCTCGAAGAACGCGAGCCCAGCCGATCGCTCAGGTCGGACGAGGAGATTCTACACGGCTATCGAAGCGCGGGTCTGCCTGGCTTTCATGCCTGCGGTACCTGCCGCATGGGAGATTTCCAGGATGCCGTCCTGGACGAGAAGTTGCGGGTGCGGGGCGTCGCGGGCTTGCGCGTCGTGGACGGATCGATCATGCCGACGATGGTTTCCGCCAACACCAATGGTCCGATCATGGCCTCGGCGTGGCGAGCGTCGGAGTTGATTCTGGAAGGGAAGAACCGATAAACGCGTTAGAGAATATGGCGGCAGCGGTGCCGGTCGCACCCGATGGTGGTCGACGCCGACGTCGGACGCGCGAGGATGTGACCGAGCGCATAGCCGATGCTGCCCGCCAGCTGTTCGCTGACCGCGGCTATCATGGCACTACCACCCGGGAAATCGCACGTCTTGCCGATGTTTCCGAGACGCTGCTGTTCCGATATTACGGGAGCAAAGCCACACTCTTCGAAGAAGTGGTCGTTCAGCCATTCAGTTCTCTTATGAGAGACTTTGTCGACCAGCGGAGGACAAACGCCCACCTCAAAAGCGAACGTGAAATACTCATTGCGGTCTACGAGCTCGTGGAGAAGAACCAGGCACTGTTCATGGCCCTTCTGTCATCGAGCAGCGCCCAGAGAGAGGACGGCGAAGCGCCCTCCTTCGCAGGGCTGAAATCCTTTTTTGAGTCCGGCACCGCGGCCCAGAAGCGAAAATATGCGGACAGCGGGAAAACGCCATCGTTCGACATAGAACTCGCTTTCCGACTGACTTTCGGAATGCTGGCCTCCTCGATCCTGCTGCGGGATTGGCTGTTCCCCGAAGGTTCACCACCTCGGGAGCAGATTATCGACATGCTATGCCATTTGGCGGGCCGGGCACTCGGACCAGCGGCCTTATCGGGTTGACCATTTCGGACGACCTGCCTATGTAGCAATTACCACATAATTGGAACGGCGCATGGTTACAGCAGTCAAAATTCGGGATTTCGATGATCCCACATACGATCCGTTTCTCTCGGACGACATAAATTTCGGGACCGAGGCCGATCCCTATCCGCGAATTCATGCGATGCGCACGCAGGCCGCTGTCGTACCGGGTTCCTACCGCGAAAATATGGGCTTTCCTTGCTATTATGGCGACGTGCCGAAGTTTTCGGTCCTCGGCACCAAGGAAGTGGAAGCGGTCCTGACGGATACGAAGCGCTTCTCGAATTCAGGCTACCATCCGACGATCGGCGTTACATTCGGAATGGGCAGCATCAGTACGCTCGACAATCCCGAGCACGGCCGCTGGCGCAGGATTTTCCAGAAAATCTTCCTGCCGCAATATGTGAAGACATGGGGACAAAGCATCGTCGATCCGGTGGTGAACGGCCTGATGGGCAAATTCCTGCACCGCGGGGAGGCGGATCTGATCGAGGAGTTCACCCTCCGTTACCCATTCGAAGTGATCTATCGCCAGCTGGATCTTCCGGAGTCGGATATCCGCACATTCCAGCGCCTGGCGCTCGGACAGACCGATTATGTCCACATGCCCCAGGCGCAGGAAGCGGGCGTCAAGCTCGGCGAATATTTTGATGCCCTGGTCAGGACGCGCCGGGCGAAGCCGGGCAGCGATCTGATCAGCCTTCTCGCGACCGTCGAGGTCGATGGAGAGTATCTGCCGGATCTGGTGCTCCTTTCCTTCCTTCGGCAGCTGATGAACGCGGGCGGCGACACCACCTATCGCGGCACGAGCGTTCTGCTGCTCGAGCTTTTGAAGAATCCTGATCAGTTCGAGGCAATTCGGCGGGACCGGGCGCTGATCCCCAATGCGATCGAAGAGGCGCTTCGCTGGGACGGCCCCGTGCTCGTGCAGCTTCGCGTTGCGATCTCCGACACCATCGTCGGCGGCGTACACATCCCGGCCGGCTCATATTTAGACGTGATTGCGGGGGCGGCGAACCGCGATCCCGAGCTTTATCCCGATCCCGATGTCTTCAACATCTTCCGCGACCGCCAGGCGCATTACTCCTTCGCACGCGGGCCGCATATATGCATCGGCCAGCATCTGGCGCGGGTCGAGATGACGCGCGCACTGCATGCGGTCCTCGACAATCTCGACAATCTGCGCCTCGATCCGGACAAGCCCGCCCCTGAGCTTCGCGGTCTGATGATGCGGGTTCCCAGCCACATCTACGTGCGCTTCGATCCGCGATAGTCTCGCTGGTCGGGTGTTCGGTCCCTGCTGCCGAGCGGCAGGTGGTTGAGCCTCTGTCGATCCGGTCTGCCACAGGCATCCCGATCAGGCGAACAGGCTTTTGACTCGCGAGCCGTCAGGCGAAATTTCCGCCGGACGGCTCGCCAACCTCCTCAATGGCCTCGGCAGGGTCATCCGGCAATTCTGTGGTCTCGGTCTCGGTTTCGATCTCAGTTTCACTTTCGGGCTGATCGGCCGGACCAGGTCCGTTGAAGGCTTCATCCATTGCTCTTCTCCTCTTCCGTTCAACGCGTGCCGTCCCGTCGCGGGCCCATCCGGTGCCCAGCACGCGCTGCCACGCGCCGATCCAAAACGGCCGGGCATGCAAAGAAATCTTGCTCCTTCGGCAAACATCCTTGATTTGCGGATTGCGGCGGCAAGCCCCATTTGGGCGTCATGGCATCCTTGCTCGATCCCGAAGCGCGTGGGCGCGTCATATTGGTCGGTGCCGGTCCCGGCGATCCGGATCTGCTGACCGTGCGCGCCGTCGAGGCGCTGCGCTCGGCGGATGTGGTCGTCCATGACGGGTTGATCGATCCGAGGGTGCTCGATCATGCGCCGCCGCAGGCGCAAACTATTTCGGTCGCCAAGAAGCGCGACCGTCATAGCGTGCCGCAGGAGGCGATCAACGCCCTGATCATCGCCCACGTCAGGGCAGGGTCGGTGGTCGTGCGTCTCAAAGGCGGCGATCCTTTCATTTTCGGCCGCGGCGGCGAGGAGGTCGAAGCGGTGCGCGCGGCCGGTCTGCCGGTCGAGGTGGTTCCCGGCGTCTCATCGGCGCTGGGCTGCGCGGCCGAGGCGATGCTGCCGCTCACCCATCGCGACTGGTCGAGCGCGGTGAGCTTCGTCGCCGGCACCTGCAAGGGTCTCGCCGAACAGAACTGGTCGGGCCTCGCCGGACAAGGGCGCACCCTGGCCATCTATATGGGCGTCACCTGCGCGGCGCGCATTGCCGACAAGTTGATGGCGGACGGCGTCGCGCCGGACATGCCGGTTGCGGTGCTCGAACGCGGCACGCTACGGGGGTCGCGCGCGATGCGTACCTTGCTTGCCGATCTTGGCGAAATGGTCGAACGGGAGTCGGTGGTGAGCCCGGCGATCATCGTCGTCGGCGAAGTCGTCATGCTTTCCGATGCCGAAAACCGGCTGCGGACCTTGGCGGTCCAGGCCGAAAGACTGAAAGACGAGGCGTGAAGATTCTGACGGGGAATGATCTGGTGACCGGCGATGTCATATGGTGGACCGGCGACGGCTGGTCACGCCACATCGAGCATGCCGCGGACATCGACGGCCATGGCGAGGCGATCGCCGCGGCCGAGGAGGCTGCGCGCCGCGTCAACGGTCCCTATGTCATCCAGGCGGAACCGACCCCGGCCGGCCCTCGGCCCAGCCATATAAAGGAACGCATCCGAGCCGTTGGGCCGACCGTGCGTCCCGACCTTGGCCGCAAACCCGCCGATCCGACCGCCGGCAATTGGGTGATCTGACCATGTACCGCTATGACGAATATGATCAGGCGATCGTCGATGCCCGCGTCGAGGAATTCCGCGACCAGACCCGTCGACGGCTGGCCGGGGAACTCAGCGAGGATCAGTTCAAGCCTCTCCGGCTGATGAACGGCCTATATCTGCAGCTCCACGCTTATATGCTGCGCGTCGCCATTCCCTATGGCACGCTGTCCGCGCGGCAGATGCGGATGCTCGCCCATATCGCTCGCACCTATGACAGGGATTATGGGCATTTCACCACGCGGCAGAACCTCCAATATAACTGGATCAGGCTGGCCGACGCGCCCGATATCCTAGCAAAGCTCGCGACCGTGCAGATGCACGCGATCCAGACCAGCGGCAACTGCATCCGGAACATCTCGTCCGATCAATATGCGGGCGCGGCGGCCGAGGAGATCGAGGACCCGCGCCCCTGGGCCGAAATGCTGCGGCAATGGTCGACCTTCCACCCGGAATTCATCTTCCTGCCGCGTAAGTTCAAGATCGCGGTGACCGCCTGCGAGGAGGACCGCACGGCGGTCAAGCTCCACGACATCGGCCTGCAGATCGTCCGCGACGATGCCGGTCAGGTCGGCTTCCGCGTCTTCGTCGGCGGCGGCATGGGGCGCACCCCCATGGTCGCCCCGGTCATCCGCGACTTCCTGCCCAAGGCGCAGCTGATCAGCTATCTCGAGGCGTGCCTGCGCGTCTACAACCGCTTTGGCCGGCGCGATAATCTCTACAAGGCCCGGATCAAGATCCTGGTCCACGAGCTGGGCGCGGACGAATATCGCCGTCAGGTCGAAGAGGAATTTCTCCATACCCAGACGCTCGGTCTCGACGCTCCGCAAGAGGAGTTCGAGCGGATCGCCGCCGGCTTCGCGCCGCCCCCGTTCGAGACCGGACTGTCAGACGAGATCGATCGCGGCGATCCCGACTTCGCGATCTGGCTGGACCAGCAGGTCGCCGCGCACAAGACGCCCGGCTATGCTATCGTCAACATCAGCCTGAAGCCGACCGACGGCATCCCCGGCGACGCGTCCTCGGCACAGATCGATCTGATGGCCGACCTGGCCGAGCAATATAGCTTCGACGAGTTGCGCATCACCCATGCTCAGAACGTCGTGCTGCCGCATGTCAGGAAGGCCGATCTGTACGCGGTCTGGCAGAGGCTCGACGCGGCCGGTCTCGCCACGCCCAACCTCGATCTGATCGGCGACATAATCGCCTGCCCCGGTCTCGATTATTGCAGCCTCGCCAATGCGCGTTCGATTCCGCTCGCGCAGAAAATCGCCGCGCGCTTCGCCGATCTCGAGCAGCAGCGCGACCTGGGCGAACTCAAGGTCAAGATCTCGGGCTGCATCAACGCCTGCGGTCATCATCATGCCGGTCATATCGGCATCCTGGGCGTCGACCGGAAAGGCGAGGAAAACTACCAGCTGAGCTTCGGCGGCTCCGGCGCCGAGGACGCGAGCCTGGCCAAGATCATCGGTCCGGGATTCTCGGAGGATGGCGTTGTCGAGGCGATCGACAAGGCGGTCGGCGTCTATAAATCGCTACGCGCCGATGGCGAGCGTTTCCTGGACACTTATCGCCGCGTCGGCGAGGCGCCGTTCAAGGAGGCGATCTATGGGTGACCTGATCCGCTTCCGCGACGATGAAGCGCATGAGGAGCCGGCGGTCACGCTCGACGCGTTTCTCGAGCAGCCGAACGCGGCCGCCGTCCGGCTCGAGCCGACGGACGACCCCCGCGCGTTGATCCCGCATCTCGATCGGCTTTCGCTGATCGAGGTGTCCTTCCCGAAATTCCGCGACGGCCGCGGGTTTTCGACCGGCAGCATCTTGCGCGAGGCCGGCTATACGGGCGAGCTGCGCGCGGCGGGGGACATTCTCGTCGACCAGATAAATCCGCTGCGGCGTTGCGGGTTCGACGCGATCCTCAGCGAGGCTGAGGTCGATCGCGAGGTTCTCGTCAGGCTCTCGTCGCTCTACGATGATGTCTATCAGAAGACGGTAGACGGTCGCGTGCCTGTCTGGGCTCGCCGTCATGGGTGAACCTGTCCGGACCATCGATCGGATCGATACCGCACCGCGCTTCAGCGCGGCCGACGTAGAGCGGTTGAACGCCCGTTTCGAAGGCGCCTCAGCGATCGACATGATCCGCACGGTGCTAGCCGAGCGCTTGCTCGGCCGCGTCGCCGTCGTCTCGTCGTTCGGAACCGAGTCGGCCGTGCTGCTCGACTTGATCGCAAGCGCCGATCCATCGACGCCGGTGCTGTTCCTCGACACGGGCAAGATGTTCCGGGAGACGCTCGACTATCGCGACGCATTGATCGCGCGGCTGGGCTTGACCGGCGTGCGTACGATCACGCCCGATCCGGCTGTGCTCGGGGCCAGGGACGAGACCGGGCTGCGCTGGTCCTATGATCCGGATGGCTGCTGCGAGATCCGCAAGGTGCTGCCGCTCGCCCGCGCGATGGCGGAGTTCGATGCATCGATCACCGGACGCAAGGGTTTCCAGGCCGCGACGCGCACGGGAATTCCGCGGTTCGAGCTTGACGGTGATCGGATCAAGTTCAACCCGCTCGCGAATTGGACAAAGGCGGATCTCGACAACTGGTTCGAGGCCCATGGCCTGCCGCGCCATCCCCTTGAGGCTCAAGGCTATCTTTCAATCGGTTGCGCGCCCTGCACCAGCATCGTCAAGCCCGGCGAGGACCCTCGATCTGGCCGGTGGCGGGGCTGGGACAAGGTCGAATGCGGCATCCATGGCGAGCCGATCGCTCGTCCGGGTGAAGAACCGGTTTTCTAATCCGGCGGCTGCTATCGCGGCACCCCGTCCCGGCGGCCGATGTGGTGCGGAACCCGCGGCGCCTCGCTTCGTTTCGCCTGCGTTCCTGTGCGTGGAGGCCGTCGAGGGAGGGAGTGCCATGCGTCTCATGATCCCGTTGATGATCGCGGTGACACTGTTGAGCGCCTGCGATGCGAAGACCGACGATCGGCTGAAGGCGCTCGAGGAGCGGCTCGGGCGGATCGAGACGAAAGTGAATCAGCACGACGCCGTGATCCTCAAGCCCGGCGCCGGCGGCTATGGTCTGCTTCAGACCGATCTCGGCCGGGTCGCGGTAGCGATTGCCGATATCCAGCCGGCGGCCGGTGGCTCACGCGTGCTGCTCGATTTCGGCAATCCGACCGCCGCGCGGCTCACTGGGATGAAGGCGCGGATCGAATGGGGCGGCAGCGATGGCAAGGGCCCAATGCTTGCCGGCAATGTGCAGGGCATGGATTTCACCGCGCCCGATCCGCTGCCCGCGGGCGCCTGGCGTCAATACCCGGTGCAGTTGGCCGGGGTGCCCCCAGAGAAGCTCGGCTGGATCCGCATCTCCGGCTTCGACAGCGGCACGGTCGACCTGCTCAGCCAATAGGGCTCGACAAGCCGGCGCAGCCGACTAGAACAGCCCGTGAACATCGGGGGTTGTCCATGGTTGCGCATGTCGCGACGGTTGCATTTCTCGGCTTGGAAGCGCGCGCCGTCGAGGTGCAGGTACATGTCGCGCCCGGCCTGCCCAAATTCCTGGTCGTTGGCCTGCCCGACAAAGCGGTCGGCGAGAGCCGCGAGCGGGTGCATGCCGCGCTGTCGGCGATCGGACTGGCGCTGCCGCCGAAGCGGATAACGGTGAATCTGTCACCTGCCGACCTGCCGAAGGAGGGTTCGCATTATGATCTGCCGATCGCGCTCGGCCTGCTCGGCGCGATGGGCGTGATCGATGCGGAAACGCTCGCCTCCTATCTGGTGGTCGGCGAACTCGGCCTCGACGGCCGCATTGCCCCGTCGCCGGGAGTATTGCTCGCGGCACTTCACGCCGGCGAACGAGGCCTCGGCCTGATCTGTCCCGCGATACAGGGGCCCGAGGCGGCCTGGGCCGGCACGGTCGAGGTGCTAGCGGCGCCCAACCTCCTCGCGCTAATAGCGCATTTCAAGGGTGGCGCGCAGCTCGTACCACCGGCGCCCGGCAGCGCAGAGATGCCGGCCGTCATCGCGGACCTCAAGCAGGTCAAAGGGCAGGAGAGCGCCAAGCGCGCACTGGAGATCGCTGCGGCGGGCGGCCATAATCTGCTGATGAGCGGCCCGCCTGGCGCCGGTAAGTCGCTGATGGCCGCCTGTCTGCCCGGCATTCTCCCCGCGTTGACTCCAGCCGAAGCGCTCGAAGTGTCGATGGTCGCCTCGGTCGCGGGCGAGCTGCAGGAGGGGCGGTTGATCCGCGCCCGTCCCTTCCGCGCGCCGCATCACTCGGCGTCGATGGCGGCGCTGGTCGGCGGCGGGTTGAAGGTTCGACCGGGCGAGGTCAGCCTTGCCCATCTCGGCGTGTTGTTCCTCGACGAACTGCCCGAATTCCAGCGTGGCGCGCTCGATTCACTGCGTCAGCCGTTGGAGACGGGCAAGGTCTCGGTCGCCCGCGCCAACGCGCATGTCACCTTCCCGGCACGAGTCCAGCTGGTCGCCGCAATGAATCCCTGCCGCTGCGGTCATCTCGGCGATGCCGCGCTCGCCTGCTCGCGGGCGCCACGCTGCGCTGTCGACTATCAGGCCAAGCTTTCAGGCCCATTGCTCGACCGCATCGATCTCCATGTCGAGGTCGCAGCGGTCAGCGCGGCGGACCTCGTCCTGCCGCCGCCCGCCGAGGGCTCCGCCGAAGTGGCGAGGCGTGTGGCGGCCGCCCGCGAGATCCAGACCGCACGCTATGCGGATTATGCGGTGCGGACCAACGCCGAGGCCGATGGTGACCTGCTCGATACGGTGGCTACCCCCGACGATGCGGGCCGGAAGCTTCTCGCGCAGGCCGCAGAGGCGATGCGGTTGTCGGCGCGCGGCTATCATCGGGTGCTGCGCGTCGCGCGGACGATCGCGGATCTCGCCGGCACCGAGAGCGTGGCACGCATCCATATCGCCGAGGCGCTCAGCTATCGGCGAATGACGGCGGTGAACTGATCGTCCGCTAGCGGTCCGGGGCTCGCTCGCTCCACATATCTCGGCGATTTCGGTCTTGGATCATATCGCAGATGCCCGACTTCAACCCACCGCCGCCGTTTCGCCCTCGAGCGCGTCGGTGAAGCGCCGCCGCCACCATAGCACATCTTCGGCTTCGATATTGTCCATGCAGGCCCGCCAGCGGGACTTACGTTCGTCGAGCGGCATATGGAGGGCCCGATCGATCGCCTCGGCGATCTCCTCGGCGCTATAGGGATTGATGAGTAACGCGTCAGTCAGCTGCTCGGCGGCGCCGGCGAAACGCGACAGGACAAGGACGCCGGGATCATCAGGATCCTGCGCGGCGATATATTCCTTGGCGACGAGGTTCATGCCATCGCGCAGGGGGGTGACCAGCCCGACCCGGGCCGCACGGTAGATGCCCGCGAGCCGGTCGCGCGGATAGCCGCGGTTGACGTAGCGGATCGGCACCCATTCGACATCGGCGAAGGCGCCGTTGATCCGCCCGGACAGCGAATCCAGCGCGGCGCGTATCTCCTGATAACTCTGCACGTCGGCGCGCGATGGCGGCGCGATCTGGAGCAGGAAGACCTCGCCGTGAAGCTTTTCATTGCCCTGTAGCAGGCGCTCATAACCCAGGAAACGTTCCTGGAGGCCCTTCGAATAATCGAGCCGGTCGACGCCGATGATCATGTCGCGACCCGTTGCGCTCTGCCGCATGCGATAGAAGGCATATCGCGCGGCCGGCGACTTCGACGAGCCGACGAAGTTGGCGGTGTCGATTCCGATTGGGCAATGGATCGCGCGCATCGCCCGTTCCCCCACCCTGACCAGTCCGCCCTCATCGAGGATACCGCCCATTTCCTGAGTGACATAGTCACAGAAGCTGTCGAGCGAATCCTTCGTCTGGAAGCCGATCACGTCATAAGCGAACAGCGTCTCGACGAGCTGCCGGTGGTTGGGCAGCGACAGCAGCAGCCGGTAGGGCGGCCAGGGAATATGCAAGAAGAAGCCGATCCGGTTCTCCACATCGCGATCGCGGAGATATTGGCCGAGCGGAAAGAGGTGATAATCGTGCACCCAGATCAGATCGTCGACCTCGATCAGCGGCACTATCGTATCGGCAAAGCGCCGGTTGACGCGTTCATAGCCCTCGGCGAATCCGCTCTCGAATTCGGCCAGATCCATCCGATAATGGAAAAGCGGCCACAGCGTCCGGTTGGCATAGCCGTTATAATATTCGTCCACGTCCTGCTCTTCGAGGTCGATCGTGGCAGTCGTCACGCCATAGGCGCGCTGAAGATTGATATGTCCGGTGAACTGTTCGGTCGTCTCTCCGGACCAGCCGAACCAGATGCCGCTCGACTCGCGTAACGCCGCCGACAGGGCAACCGCGAGCCCCCCCTGGTTGCCGCCGCCTTCACCGGTCGGAGGCTGCACCCGATTGGAAATGATGACCAGCCGGCTCAACGGACCGCGCTCCAGGGCTTGCTGAGCAGAACGGCGCAGTTGATCAGCCCGACAAGCGAATAGGTTTGCGGATAATTGCCCCACAGCTCGCCCGTCGCCGGGTCGATATCCTCGGAAAGCAGACCGGCGCGGGTCCGGCGTGATAGCATTTCCTCGAACAATTCGCGCGCGTCCTCCGTTCGGCCCGTCAGCCACAACGCTTCGATCAGCCAGAAAGTGCACACATTGAAAGCGGTATGCGGCAGACCGAAATCATCCTCGGTCGCGTAGCGGAGCATATGCGATCCCCGGCGCAGCCCTTCCTCGATTGCGCGCAGCGTACCCTGGAAGCGCTCGTCGCCGGGCTTGACGAACCGCAGGTCGAGCAGCTGAATCAGGCTGGCGTCCAGATCGTCGCCGCCGAAGGTGGCCGAGATGCGCTGGCTGTCCTCGCGCCATGCCTCGGCGATGATCCTCTCGCTGATCGCCGTGGCGCGGCTATGCCAGAATTCGGCGCGCGCGTGCAGGTCGAGCGTGTCGGCGGCATTGGCAAGCCGGTCGCACGCCGCCCAGCACATCGCCACCGAATAGGTATGGACGTGGCTTTTCGTCCGCAATTCCCACAGGCCGGCATCGGGCTTGTCATGCACCCGCCACGCCAGTTCGCCGACCTTTTCGAGGGCATGGAAATCCTCGATCCCCGCCATGCGGTAGAGGCGGTGATCGAAAAAGGCCTGAGCGTTTGACAATATGATCTGGCCATAGGCATCGTGCTGGACCTGTTCGGCCGCCTGATTACCGACTCTGACCGGCCCCATGCCGCGATACCCGTTCAAGGACGGCGCGATCCATTCGGTGAGACCCGCCTCTCCGCCTACGCCGTAAAGTGGCTGGATGTGCCCGCCCTTGGCGTTGTCGACGATATTGCGCAGATATTCGAGATAGGATTCGAGCACGTCGAGCGCACCCAGTCGGTTGAGCGCCTGCACGGTGAAATAGGCGTCACGGATCCAACAATAGCGATAGTCCCAATTGCGGCCGGAATCGGCATGTTCGGGGATCGAACTGGTCAGCGCCGCGACGATCGCGCCGGTCTCCTCATGCTGGCACAGCTTGAGCGTTATCGCCGAACGGATCACCGCCTCCTGCCACTCGACCGGGGTGGCGAGCGCGCGAACCCATTTGCGCCATTCCTGTGCGGTATGTTCGAGCATCGTGTCGAGGGTGTCGGCGATATCGCCGACGAAGCTTTCGTCCGGACCGAGGAAGAAGTGCAGCGGCCGTTCGACCCGGAACAGCCGCTCGCTCTCGATCCAGCCGACTGGCGCGCTGGTCGTCAACCGCAGCGTATGCTGATCGAGCAGATAGCGGATATGATTTGAACCATGCGTCCGCTCGGCGATCGCGGCTCCCCAGTTTCGAGCAGGGCGCAGGCGGACCCGAATGCGGGGCGAGCCGGCGACCGGCCGGACGATTCGGACGAAGGCGGTCGGCCGGTACATCCGGCCGGAACGGAAGTGGCGCGGCGCGAAATCCACCACCTCGATGGCGCTGCCCGACTTGTCGATATGCCGGGTGACGAGAATCGGCGTGTTGCGCAGGTAAGACTGCTCGGTCTGGACGCATTCTTCGAGGTCGATCTCCCAGAAGCCGCGGGCGCCCTCGGCTGCCGGAGGGTTGTCATCAAGCAAGGAACAAAAGGTCGGATCACCGTCGACGCGGGGTACGCAGGCCCAGACGAAGCGGCCGGCACGATCCACTAGCGCGGCGACCTGGCAATTGCCGATCGGCCAAAGATCGAGCGTGGCTGTCATGCAGCGGCCTCCCACAGCCAGCGCCGGACCGCGCCGACATCGGCGAGACCGTAGCGAGCGGCGGTATCGCGGTGCCTGCCGACCAATACGCCGAATCCGTCCATCGCCGCGGCGACGGTAAAGGCGGACTCGTCGGTGAGGTCGTCGCCGACGATCAAGGGCAGGCTGCCGGGAAAACCCGGCTCCATCATCAACGCCGCGACGGCCTCTCCCTTGTTCCAGCCGGGACCGCGCAGTTCGACCATCATATTGCCATGTTGAAGGATGAGGCCGTATCGTTCGGCGATAGCGGAGGCGCGGCGCCTGACCGGTTCCTCGAGGATCGGCGCGACGCGATAGTGCATCGCCACGCCATGACTCTTCTCCTCGATGATCATCTCGGGGTGGCCGGCGCCATAAGCGCGGATCTCGGTGATCGCATCATCGAGACCGGCGGGGCGCGGCGGCTGCACAATATCGGCGCCGCGGCGGATTTCGGCGCCATGGCTGCCCGCGAGCGCGATGTCGCGAGCGACCGCCCCGATCATCATGTCCAGCTGCTCGATCGATCGGCCGCTGATCACCGCCAGCCGCCCGGCGAAGCGGGCGCCGAGCGCCGTCAGCAGTTCCACCAATTCCACATCCGCACGGACGAGGTCGGGACGGTCGACGAGCGGCACGAGCGTGCCGTCGAAGTCAAGGAACAGGCTATGACTCGCGGCGCAAATCGGCGGCGGCGGCGCAAGCGCCGTTTGGCTGGGCCGGGACAGCATTCCCACTCCTTGCTAGTTCGGCCCACGAAGGACGCGAGAAACGCGTCAGGGTTCCGTTACGAAAACGATATAAAGGTTCGATAGAAGAGGGAAACCAACCGGGCCTCTACAGGTTATCGTGCATTCAGCCTTCGAAGGATTGCCGGAGGGATCTTCAGGAAATGAACGTGTCCCCGATGAACGGCGGAGGAGATTCGACGGACGAGACCCGAGAAAATCGGACGCCGCGATTGCAATGAAAGCGTCACATTCGTAGGACGCCCGACGTTGGGGGACTCGACCATTCGCCAGATCGCCGTATTGCCGTACCGCTCCAGCGAAGCGGGCCAGCTCGAGGTCATGCTGATCACCTCGCGCGATACACGGCGCTGGGTGCTTCCCAAGGGCAATCGCATCAAGGGTCTCAAAGCGCACGATGCGGCGAGCCACGAAGCCTATGAGGAAGCCGGGCTGCTCGGCATTGCCTGCCCCTTTGCGATCGGCACCTACCAATATCGGAAAATCCGCAAGAACGGCTCGGCCAGATTTGCCACCGTCGATATCTTCCCCTTTTCAGTCACCTCGCAGCTCGACGACTGGCCCGAGCAGGACGAGCGCGACACGCGGTGGTTCACGCCGGCCGCCGCCGCCGAGGCTGTCGACGAGCCCGATCTCAAAGAGATATTGGCGACGTTCCAACCTCCGGTCTGGAATCCCTCCCTCGCTCATCGTTTGGTCACGGCCACGCGCCGCCGGACCGCAGAAAGGTTCACCATCGTGCGTTGGTTTCAGGCATTGTTACCTAAGCAGGGCAGCTTCTTCGAGCAGTTCGAATCGCATGCCGCACTCACTGTCACCGCGGCCGATGCACTCGGACAGTTGCTCCAAGGCGGGCCCGATATGGCGGTCCACTGCCAGGAGATCATTGATCGGGAAGATGAGGCCGATCAGATCATCCGAGACGTGCTGGTCGACGTCCGCAAGACGCTGATCACTCCGTTCGACCGCACTGCCATCACGAGCCTCATCGGATCGATGGACGACGCCATCGACCAGATGAACCAGACCGCGCGCACGATCATGCTTTACGAACTCAAGCAGTTCGAGCCGCAGATGCGCGACATGGCCGGCCTGATCGTCGAGGCGGCGCGGATCACCGCCGATGCGATGCCGCTGCTGCGCGACCTCGGCCGTTTTGCGGGACGGCTGCACGACCTGACGGAACGGATCGTCAAACTGGAGGGCCACGCCGACGAGATTCACGATGCGGGCCTGAAGGCGCTGTTCAGGGCCAAGGGCGACACGGCCCCCATGGCCTTCATCATCGGCCGCGAGATCTACAGCAATCTCGAGAAGATCACCGACCGGTTCGAAGATGTGGCGAACGAGATCCAGGGCCTCGTGCTCGACCACGCCTGATCGATGGAAGCCGCCCTTTCCCTGCCGCTGCTGATCGGCCTGATCGGCGTTGCTCTCGCCTTCGATTTTCTGAACGGCTTGCACGACGCGGCCAATTCGATCGCGACCGTGGTGTCGACCCGCGTGCTGAAGCCGCATCAGGCGGTCGCGATGGCCGCTTTCTTCAATTTCTTCGCCTTCTTCCTGTTCGGCGTCCATGTCGCCGAGACAATCGGCAAGGGGATCATCGATCCCGATCTCATCGATGCCCAGGTGATCTTCGGCGCGCTGATGGGGGCGATCAGCTGGAATATAATCACCTGGATGCTCGGCATCCCGTCCTCGTCGAGCCACGCGCTGGTCGGCGGCTTGCTCGGCGCGGGCGTGGCGAAGGCGGGGCTCGGCGCAGTCGTATTATACGGCGTCCTGAAGACCGGATTTGCCATCATCCTGTCACCGACCATCGGACTGGTCCTCGCGCTGTTGCTGGTGCTGATAACGAGCTGGGTGTTCGTGCGCACATCGCCGACGACGGCGGACCGGCGCTATCGCCGGCTGCAGCTGCTCTCCTCAGCCTGCTACTCGATCGGCCATGGCGGCAATGACGCGCAGAAGACAATGGGGATCATCGCGGTCCTGCTTTATTCGCAGGGTATGCTCGGAGGTGAGTTCCATGTTCCGCTATGGGTGGTGATCGCCTGTTACCTGACCATCTCGCTCGGCACGCTGCTGGGCGGATGGAAGATCGTCCACACCATGGGATCGAAGATCACCCGGCTGACGCCGGCGCAGGGTTTCTGCGCCGAGACCGGCGGCGCCATCACCTTGTTCACCGCGAACGCGCTGGGCGTGCCGGTGTCGACCACCCACACGATCACCGGCGCGATCGTCGGCGTCGGCGCCTCGCGGCGGCTGTCGGCGGTGCGCTGGAACGTCGCGGGCGGTATCGTCGTCGCCTGGGTCGTGACGCTGCCCGCCTCCGCGGTGATCGCTGCTCTGTTTTACTGGCTCGCCAGCCGATTCTGACCTGTCCAGGGAAGGCACCGATAGCGAGTCTCTTCGCATTGGAAGCCGCTGGGGCTATCGTCTCGGACGCGCTCCAGGCGCTCGGTGGCTGGGGTATCCGATGGAATTCGGGTTGGTTGAGACGAACGCACGTCTGATATCCGGCGTGAGGCCATCGCTGCACGCTGTAAAGGAGTCGATATGAGCAAGGATCATGTTGTCATCGCTTCCTACGCCCGCACGCCGATGGGCGGCTTTCAGGGAGCGCTCGCTGGCGCCTCTGCAACCGAACTTGGCGCCATCGCGGTCAAGGCGGCGATCGAGCGGGCCGGTGTCGCTGGCGAGCAGGTCGCGCAAATTTATATGGGCTGCGTGCTGGCAGCGGGCCAGGGTCAGGCGCCGGCGCGCCAGGCCGCGCTCGGCGCCGGACTGCCACAGCATGTAGAGGCCACCACGATCAACAAGATGTGCGGATCGGGCATGCAGGCCGCCATCATGGCCCATGATGCCCTGGCGGCGGGTTCGGCCGACATCATCGTCGCGGGCGGGATGGAGAGCATGACAAACGCGCCCTATCTGCTGCCGAAGCACCGCGGTGGTGCCCGCATGGGCCACGATGTCGTCAAGGATTCAATGTTTCTGGACGGCCTTGAGGATGCCTATTCCCGGGGCACGCCGATGGGTGCCTTTGCCGAGGAAACCGCGCGGGATTACCAGTTCACACGGCAAGCCCAGGACGATTATGCGATCCGATCGCTGACCCGGGCAAGTGAGGCGATCGCAAGCGGTGCATTCGCACGCGAGATCGTCCCCGTGACCGTCAGTACCCGCAAGGGCGAGGTGATCGTCGATACCGACGAACAGCCCGGCAACGCGAAGATCGACAAGATCCCGACGCTGAAGCCCGCCTTCGTCAAGGACGGTACCGTCACGGCCGCCAACTCCTCGTCTATTTCGGACGGCGCCGCGGCGCTCGTTCTGACCCGCCAGAGCGTTGCAGAGAAGCTTGGCCTGCCGGTTGTGGCGAGGGTGGTGAGCCATGCCGCCCATGCCCATGAGCCGGCGCGGTTCACCACCGCCCCCGTGCCTGCAATACGGAAGGCGCTGGAAAAGGCCGGATGGACGATCGATGACGTCGATCTCTTCGAGGTCAACGAGGCGTTCGCGGTCGTCGCGATGGTGGCAGCCAAGGAACTCGACATTCCAGCCGAGAAGCTCAACGTCAATGGCGGAGCCTGCGCGCTCGGCCACCCGATCGGTGCGAGCGGTGCGCGCGTGCTCGCGACGCTGCTGGCGGCGCTGGAGAACCGCGGGCTGAAGCGCGGGGTTGCCAGCCTTTGCATCGGTGGCGGCGAAGCTACCGCGATGGCGGTCGAGCTCGTCTGACGGCCTAGCCGCGGGCGGCGCCCCGCGATGGCGCCGGTTCGGCATCAACGCTCGCCAGAGCGTGCTTCAGAGGACTGATCGCGGCCACAATTGGAACGCAATGGATAAAGGATCATCGGGTTTCGCAGAACTGTCCGCCCGCGGTTTCCCGTTCGGCCCTCCGCTCGCGCAGGCCGCGTCCTATTAACCAATGGGACGAAACTTTGTCGAGATGTGCGCTTTCGGTCTTGCTTTGTCGACGCGATGGGCTACACCGAGAGGGTCATTAGTCCAGAATCCTCCAGCGAATAACCCGGCCCTGCGGCCGGGTTATTCAATTCTGGCCGATGCGGATTTCTCCGTCACAGGCTGGTCATTCCTGTCTCGCGACGCGATGGCTTGCCCGATCGCGAATTCGCTCTAAGCAGCGCCTATGGCGCTATTCACCTTCTGGCACGATACCGCGACCTCGGCGCGCCCTGCCGACCAGCTGCATCGGCTGCTCGACGTTGACGCGCATATCGTTGCCACATGCCGGACGCGCCAGCGTTTCGAAACCGCGTGCGGCGTATGGCACCTTGCTGCCCACGCGACGACCACGCATTTCTATCCGGCCTGCGCGCAGGTCTGGATCGATGCGGCAGGCGGCGCCTGCGTGATCCACGGGCTGATCTGGCGCATGGCCGGCAGCGGGCCGGCGCGGCTGCTCGGCGCGCGCGAGGTGGCTGAGTTGCTGGACCGGCCCGGCCAGACTCTGCCGACGGATGTCGGCGGGGAATATGCGGTGGCGCGTCTTCATCGCGACGGCTCCCTCACGGCCTTTTCCGATCACGCTGGTCTCCACCAGATATTTCACGGTCCGGCGGACCGGCCGGTCGTCACCAATCGTGCCAGATCCATCGCGACCCTGCTTAACGACGCGCGTCCGGATCCGGCGGGCCAACGGTGGCTTCCGGCGATCGGCTATCGCGTGGGCACCGCAACCGCCTATCGCTCCGCTACCCAGTTGGCCCAGGGCCAACTCCTTCGCCTTGCGCCCGGCCGGATGGTCACCGCGAGCCTGGAAAATCCGATAGTGGACATGTCCGGGGAACGCGGCTGGTCGGCCGCGACGGACTCGGGGCTGGACGAAGGCATCGCCCAGGCCCAGGCTGCGATTCTGATCGGCGTGCCGGCAGATGGCCCGATCGATCTGCCGATCACCGGAGGCAAAGATAGCCGGGCTGTCTTGGCGCTGGCGCTGGCGAGCGGGCTGCGCGATCGATTGCGCCTATTCACCCGAGGCTATGCGGGTCATCCCGATGTCGTGGCCGGCGCCGCGATCGCGGCCGCCTTGGGCATATCCCACCGGCGCGAGGCACCCCATGGCAGCGACGAGCCCGCCCATTGGACCGTCGAGCGCTTTTTCGCGAAGCTTTCGGCTCAGACCTTCCAGACCGACGGCATGGTCGGCGGCTGGGACCTGATCCTGGGTGACCGGCTCGGCGCCGAGACGATTGTGAGCGGTCATGTCGGCGAAGTATTGAAGGCCTATTCCAAGAGGCCAGTGGTGGCGGGTCTTCTCGACCCGGTGGCGATGGTGCGGCTTCAGGCGCCCTTCGATCCCATGGCCTTGCTGCTTCCCGAGGCACGCGACGAGATGGTCGCCGAGCTCGCTGACGCGATGGCCCGCGAGCGTGCCGCCGGGGCCAGCGAAGCCGATCTTCCCGACCTCTTCTATTTCCGCAACCGACTGCCCAATTGGCTGGGCGCGATCCGGGGCATCAAGTCGTTCGAGCGCCAGCCGGTGGTACCACTCGGCGCGCCGGCGCTCGTTCGTCTCGCCTTCCGGCTCACTCCGGAGGAGCGCAAGCGCGAGTTGCTGCACTTCAAGATCATCGAGCGCTGTGCCCCCGAGCTCCTGCCCTTGCCCTTCGCCCAGCAACGCTGGGATGCCGCGCTGGAAGGGGCGCCGTGTACCGACCCGATCGTCGCTGGCCCCGGTGCGCCGCCGCTGTTCGGCAACTGGCAATATTCGCTGAACCACAATGCGGCGATCCGCGCAGCGCTTGCCGCGCAGATTGCGGCGAACGACGGCCTTGCCCTGTGGAGTTCGATCGATCGCGATGCGCTGCTCGCTCGACTGCACAATCGACGGCTGGACTATTTCGACGGGATCAGCATGCTCGGAGCGGTGACGGCATTTCTCCACGAGGCAGGACTGATCCGCCCGCTCAGGCTGGGCGCTTGTGACGATGCGACGCAACCGACGGAGCCTCCGGGCGCAGCACTGCGTAGCTGGGCGCCTCCTACGATTTTTGGTCATCTGGACAGCATCGAGGAGGGCGACGAGGATCTGCTTTTCGGCGGCTGGGCGCATAGCAGCGACTGGCCCGCCGCACAGATCGCCGTGGAAGCCAAGGTGGACGGCAAGCGGGTCGCGATCACGGTCGCGGATCGCGAGCGGCCGGACTTGGTGCCGCACGGGATGGGTGACGGTCGCCACGGCTTTGCGCTCGCCGTGCCACGCGCAGCGGTGCGCGACGAAGATGAGGTCGTTATCGGATCGTTCGACAGCGACGCGGTCATAGCGCGGCTGACGGTGGGCGCATGACCCGGCCGATCCTCGTCATCGGACAGAGCCATGTCGGGGCGATACGGTCCGCCGCCAAGCTTCGTCGCGAGGCCGATCCCGATCGCCCGCGCACGCGCGTCATCCATACGCTCGAGCCGCAATATGGCCCAGAGATCGAAGTTGAGGGCGACGTGCAGCGCTTCTCCGTCGCGCTCTCGGCGGCGATCCGCGATCAGATCGACCGGCATCGACCGATCGTCGCCTCGGCGAGCGGCGGCAATGTTCACAATGGTTTCGCCTTGATCCGCCACCCCCGCCCTTTCGACTTCCTGCTGTCCGACGAGGACGGCCCGCCGCTTGACCCGGAGGCCGAGCCGCTCAGTGAGGCGCTGGTCCGTGCCGTGCTTGAAGAGGCACTTGGCAGGGACCTTGTCCGGCTGCGCGAGATTAAGCGCCTCGCCGGCGACTTCATCCAGCTCCAATCGCCGCCGCCGCTTGCCGACAGCACCTATATCGCCAGCGCCGCGGATGCCTATTTTCGTGACCGCGGCATTGCGTCGCAGGGCGTCGCGTCGGCGGGGCTTCGTTATAAGATCTGGCGTCTCCACTCGCGAATCATCGCCGGCTATTGCTCGAAGCTCGGAGCGCGCTTCCTTCCGGCGCCGCGGGAGGTTTGCGATGATCATGGCTTCCTCCTCAATGACTTTGCCGGCGATGCAACACATGGCAATGCGGCCTATGGCGAAGCCGTGATCCGAGCCCTGGAGGCGATGTGAACGACCATCCCTATCGCCGGTTGCCCGAGCAGGCCTTTTGGCGCCGAGCCGTGGCCGATCGGGGGGCGTTCATCGATCCGGTCGCCGCGCCTTTTCTGAGCCTGACCCGCAAGGATAAGGTTGCGACGGCGGGCAGCTGCTTTGCGCAGAACGTCGCCCGCTATCTGAAGACGAGCGGCTTCAACGTCCTGGTTACCGAAGGCGCCCACCCGATCGTGCCGCCGGCCATCGCCGAGCGTCATGGCTATGGTGTCTACAGCGCGCGGTTCGGCAACATCTATACGGCACGTCAGCTCGTCCAGCTGTTCGACCGCGCCTATGGAGGGTTCGCCCCGATTGACGGCGTCTGGCGCGGAGCGAAAGGCATCGGCTTCGTCGATCCGTTCCGCCCGACCGTCGAACCGCACGGCTTCGCCAGCGAGGACGAGTTGTTGGCCGACCGTGCGCATCATCTGGCCAAGGTGCGCGAAATGTTCGAGTTGCTCGACATATTCGTCTTCACACTCGGATTGACCGAAACCTGGGAATCCCAGGTCGACGGAGCGGTCTATCCTGTCTGTCCGGGGGTCTCGGGCGGAAACTTCGACCCGGCGATCCACCAATTTCGCAACTTTCGCGTCGCCGAAGTGGCCACCGATCTCTCGGTGTTCATAGCTCGCCTTCGGCGGATCAACCCGTCCGCGCGGATCATCTTCACGGTCTCGCCGGTGCCGCTGGTGGCAACCGCCAGCGGCAACCATGTCCTCGCTGCCACCACCTATTCCAAGTCGGTACTGCGTGCTGCTGCTCAAGAGGCGGCCGAGGATCATGACGGCGTCTCCTACTTCCCCTCCTATGAAATGATCATGGGTGCGCCGGCCGCGGCACGCTTCTTTGCGCCGGACATGCGCAACGTCACCGAAGAAGGGGTGGCACATGTCATGGACGTTTTCCTGCGGCATGCCGCGGGTATCGAGGCGGGCTCAACGCCGGCTCCCACGACGGCGCCGGACGCGACGATCGCCGTTGCGCGAGAATGGGTCGACGTGATGTGCGACGAGGCGATGCTCGATCCGGGCGAGGATGACGATGGCCTTTGAGAGGATAGCCGCCGAAGCCGCCTATGCGGTGACGATGAAGACGAGGAGCTCGAAATGGCCCGACCGCGCGAGCGGCCGCATCGAGCCGCTCTGCCTGCCGGCGATCACGCCGAGCTTCACCATTGCGCGCGGCGCATCGGTGTTCACGATCGGCTCCTGCTTCGCGCGACATATCGAATTCGCGCTGGCCGAATATGGCCTGACCGTGCCGACACTCGGCTTTCGCGTGCCGGTCGAGGAATTGTGGGCGGGGACCGGCATGCGGACCGGCATCCTCAACAAATATACGCCCTTCTCGATGCTCAACGAGGTCGAATTCGTGCTGGGCGACAGCGACGGGTCCGAATTTCTGATCAAGACCGGCGAGGATCGTTACTGGGACGGCCAGCTCCATACCACCGAATCGGTCCCGCTCGCCCGCGCGCTCAAGCGCCGGCAGAAGGTTCGCGCGCTCTATGCCGATGCGATCCGGGACAGCGCGGTCGTGATCGTCACGCTTGGCCTGATCGAGGCCTGGTGGGACGAGGAGCGCCAGCTCTACCTCAACGATACCGCCCCAAAGCCGCTCGTCGATCGCTATCCTGGGCGCTTCTTCTTCGAGGTTCTGCCGATCGATAAGGTAATCGCCGCCGTCCGCCGGCTGATCGAGCGGCTTCATGCGATGAACCCGGCACAGAAGGTGCTGCTTACCGTTTCGCCGGTGCCGTTCGTCCGCTCCTTCGCGGGCAAGGACGCCCTGACAGCCAACAGCTACAGCAAGTCCGCACTCAGGGTCGCCGCCGAGATCGTTACCCGCGAGCATGACTGGGTCGATTATTATCCCTCTTATGAGAGTGTCACCAATTCCGACCGCGCGCTCGCCTGGGAGGACGACCTCGTCCATGTTCGGCTCGACATGGTGAAGGCCAATGTGGACCGAATGGTGAAGAGCTATGTCGAGGCCGAATGACGATCGGCTAGGATTTTCACGACCAAGCCGCTAACCGTCGCCCCAATGAGACGGCCCGAACATCACGCACGCACGGCGATCCTGGTACTGGGCATGCACCGAAGCGGCACGTCGGCGCTGGCCCGGCTGATCGGTCATCTGGGGGCGGCGCTGCCCACCGACGCGATCGAGGCGCATAGTGACAATGCCAAGGGCTATTGGGAGTCCGCCGCGATCGTCAGGGCCGACGATCAGTTGCTGCGCGTTGCCCGGTCGAGCTGGTTCGACCCCCGCGCGCTCGATCTGTCGAGGCTCGAAGGATCTGCGCTGCGATCGCGCAAGGATCGCATCTGGGAGGCGGTGACGGCAGCCTTCGGCGATGCCTCGCTTTTCGTGATGAAGGACCCGCGTCAGTGCCGCTTCGTGCCGACGGTCGTCGAGACGTTGGCCGAGCATGGCGTCGCATCGCGCGCCGCGCTGACGCTGCGCAACCCGGCCGCAATCGCGCGATCCCTCGCCAGCCGTGACGGTACGACCAGCGCCTTTGCCCATCTTCTGTGGTTACGCCACATGATCGACGCCGAGCGCGGCAGCCGCCATCTGATCCGTGCGATCATCGACTTCGATGCGATGCTGGCTGACTGGCGGGGCGCGGCCGAACGGCTGTTGCCGATGACCGGCGGCGCGATGCCCGAAGGCGAAAGGGCCACCGAGATCGCGGCCTTCCTCGATCCCGGCCTCCGCCATCATCATCATGATGAGGAGATGCTGCTTGAGGAACCGCTGGCCGGGCTGATCGCCGAGCTGAAGACCGGACTTGATCATTTGCTCGCTGCCGATGATGCGCGGGCGCGCGCGGCGCTCGATACGGTGTATGCGCGCTATGAGGCGATGCAATGGCTTGAAGGCGACGTCGTTCATGACGAGCTTCGTCATCGCCGCGCCGCTGGCAACGAGGAACCGCCGATCGCAGTTGGCGCGCCGCTCGTCGCCGCGGTTCGCCCGCCTTCGCTGCCTGCAGCGACGCCACCTAATGCAGAGGCGGTAGCGATGATCCGCGCCAGCGGCCTGTTCGACGAGGGCTGGTATCTGGCGACCTATCCGGAGACCCGCGCGGCGGGGATCGACGCGATCGAACATTATCTGACGATCGGCGCGGCGAGGGGCTATAATCCCCATCCGCTGTTCGACACCGGCTTCTATGCCCGGCAGATGGCACGCCGGCTGGCGGCCGGAGGGGAAGCGTGAAGGCCGCGCTTGTCCTCCATCTCTTCTATCCCGAGATCGCGGTCGAACTGATCGATCGGGTTGCCGCTAGCGGGGCGCCGGTTGACATCTTCGTCACGCACAGCAGACCGCTTTCGCCCGATGTGCTGGCCGCGCTCGATCGCCTGCCGCACAGTGCCGAGATCGTGCCGGTTGCAAATCGGGGCTGGGATATCGGACCCTTGTTCGAGCTGCTGCCGTTGCTCCGCGACCGCGGTTATGAAGTGATCGGAAAGCTTCACACCAAAAAGGGCGGATCGGGATATGCGCCCGAATGGCGCGGACTCGCTTATGACGGGCTGATCCGGAACGAAGCTTTGGTCGGTGACATCGTCAGGGCGTTCGCGGAGGAGCAGGCGCTCTCATTGCTCGGCCCGGCTTCGCTCTACAAATCGGTGGCAAGTCACCTGTTCCGGAATGCGGAGCTTCTGTCTGACCTTGCTCCCCGTCTGGTCGCGCCGGCCTATCCGCCGGCGGACTGGGGCTTCTTCGCCGGTACCTTTTTCTGGGCGCGTCGATCGTTGCTCGAACGGGTCGCCGCCCTCGCGGATTTCGGCGAGCCTGGCGCGATGAGCCCGGAGCGGGACGGCGCGCTGGGTCATGCGATCGAGCGCTTGTTCGGATTGGCGCCGCTGGCGCTCGGGGGCAAAATCGGGCTGGTCGGCGACGGGGGCGTGATCGAGATCGTCGAGGCGCCTGGCGCTCCGTCCCACGAACCAGTGATCCAGACGCTGGTCGATCGCGCGGGGCTCGGCGTCGGACCCGTCGATCAGGAACTGGCGGCGCTGATCGACAGCCATAACCCTCTGGTCGACTATATCCGGCATGGGCGCGAGGCCGATGCGCTCGATCCCAATCTCTATTTTTCGTCGAGCTGGTATAATAGCGTCCATACCGACGTGCACGCGGCGGGCATGCATCCGCTGCAGCATTATATCGCCCACGGAGCCGCCGAAGGCCGTTCGACGGGGCCCCTTTTCGACGGCGCATATTATCGGCGGACTTATCCCGACGTCGCAGGCGATCCGCTGCGGCATTTCCTCGAGGTGGGGGCCGCCGAGGGAAGGGCCGCGATTCCGGTCAGTCGGTCGGCCTATGAGACATCGGACGAAAGACCGCGGCGCTTCTATCGCTATTTCGACATTGCGCGCGAGGCAGCGTTCCTGCGCCGGATGACCGGACTAGCTGACGAGGTCCGTCAGCGCGCCGACGCGACACTGGTCAGCATAGTCATGCCCGCCTGGAACCGCGCAGATCGCATCGCATCCGCCATCCGCTCCGTGCTCGCGCAGAGCCATCGCCGGCTCGAGCTGCTGATCGTCGACGATGGCTCTACCGACGGCACGGACGAGATCGCCGCCGCCTTTCTCGGTGATCCGCGCGTCCGCCTGATCCGGGGGGAGCATCATGGGGTAAGCGCCGCGCGCAACCTGGGCCTGGAAGCGGCGACCGGCGAGATCGTCGCCTATCTCGACAGCGACAATAGCTGGAAGAGCTGGTTCCTCGACGTAATGGTGTTGTTCATGACGTCCGAGGGCCTGGATTGCGCCTATTCCGGCATCGCACTGCGTGACGAGTTCAACCAGCTTACCGGCTATCGCGGCGACGATTTCGATTGGGACGCCTGCCTCGCCGAAAATTATGTCGACCTCAACGCTTTCTGCCACCGTCGCACGCTGGTCGCCGAAACGGGCTCGTTCGATGCCAATTTGCGGCGCATGGTCGATTGGGACCTGATCCTCCGTTTCACCCGCGGGCGAGCGACGGGCTATGCGCCGTTCGTCGGCTGCGAATATCATGATGCGAAAAGCGATGCGGGGCGGATCACCGTCAGCGAACCGGCCGCTTTTCAGGCGCTGGTGCGGACCAAGAATCGCACGGGGTTGCCTACCGGCCCCGGCGCGCATGATCTCGCCGCGGCGCTGAAGCTCAATATCGCGATCAAGGTCGCGGCGCCGCAAGAGGAAAAAGCTGCCTGGGGCGACTTCCACTTCGCCGAAAGCCTGGCGGCGTCGTTCGAAAAGCTGGGTCACAAGGCGCGCATCGATTTCCGCGATCAATGGCATGGCCATTCGATCGCGAGCGAGGATCTGGTGATCGTGCTGCGCGGGCTGATCGCTTATGAACCGCGGCCGGGGCAGATGGCGTTCCTGTGGAACATCAGTCATCCCGATCAGGTCGGCTTCGACGAATATGATCGGTACAGCAGGGTCTACGCCGCCTCGGCCAGCCATGCGGCCTTGCTCAGCCATATCGTCGGACCGCCGGTATCGGTGATGCCGCAGGCAACCGATCCGGAGCGGTTCCATCCTGTGAGCCCACGACCGCCCGCCCCCGACATCGTCTTCGTCGGCAATTCGCGGGGTGTCGATCGGGAGATCGTCAGCTGGGCGATCGAAGCGGATCGACCTCCGACCATATTTGGCGCTGGTTGGGATGGGCGTGTCCCCGCCGCGCTCGTGGCGTGCGACAATATCGATAATCGCGAGCTCGGACGGCTTTATGCCGGCGCGGGGGTGGTGCTCAACGATCATTGGCCGTCGATGCGCGCCTTCGGGCTGCTGTCGAACCGGCTTTTCGACGTCGTTGCGGCTGGCGGCCGGGCGGTGTCGGACCCTGTGCCCTCAATGAACGCGCTGCTCGGCGATGCCGTGCGGCAGGTATCGGGTCCGGTCGAGTTGAAAGCAGCTGTGGACGAACTGCTCGCCGCGCCGCAAGACGCTGCCGTAGCTCAGAGTCGCGCCGATCATGTGCGCGCAGAGCATAGTTTCGATGCGCGGGCGCGCGTCTTCATCGCCGATGCCTTTGCGCTGCTCGGGCTGCCGCCCCCGGTGCCGGTGCCGATCACTGATCCCGATGATCGCCTCGCGGTCCACATAATCGCTCGTCACAGCGCGATCGGGCCGCAAAGCTCGGCCTATGTCCGGTTGATCGCGCCGTTGACCGACGAGACTGTCGCCGGTCGGGTGCGCGTCACGCTTGGTGCGCCCGATCAGCCTGTGCCCGACTGCGACATATGCATCGTCCAGCGTACCGCGCTGGAGACGGTCGATGCCGTCGATGCGCTGATCCGCCGACTCGGCGCGATTGGCGCGGCGCTGATTGCGGATGTCGACGATGCGTTCACCCTGATCGGGCCTGACCATCCCGAACATGTCCTCTATAGCCCGCTCAATGCTGCCCTCGATAGGGTCGTCGCGGCGGCGGCCGAAACCTGGTTTTCGACAGCAGAACTCGCCGCGGCCTATGCGAAGATGGCGCCCCGCGCCGTCATCGTGCCGAACGCGATCGACCCGCGGCTGTGGCGGGACTGGCGCCACGCCCGCGCGGCGCCCTTCTCGGCCGCCAGGATTCGGATGGTGTATATGGGCACCCATACGCATGGTCCGGATTTCGCGATGATCCGCCCGGCGCTCGATCGGCTTCATGCCGAGCGGGAGGGGTCATTCGAACTGACGATGATCGGTGTCGATCCCGCGGTCGAACCGGCGCCGTGGCTGCATCGCCTCGCGCCGCCCGCCGATGCCGTCAGCTATCCGCGCTTCGTCCGGTGGCTAAGGGAACAGGGCCCCTTCGATATCGGCCTCGCCCCGCTGGTGAACACCCCGTTCAACCGCTGCAAATCGGATATAAAGGCGCTGGACTATGCCGCGATCGGCATCCTTCCGGTAGTGAGCGATGGCCCGGCCTATCGCGCCGATCCCGACTTGGGCCGCAGCGCGCTGTTCGCTGAGGCCGACGGCTGGTTCGAGGCGCTGAGCGCCATATTTGACGATCGCGAAGCGGCAGTCGCGCGCGCGGCGGCGATTGAAGCCTATATATGGGACCGGCGGCCTGTCTCGTCGTCTGCGCCGGCCCTGGTCGAGCGGCTGGAGGCCTATCGGCGTTAGTGTCGTCGATCCGTGCCGATTGCCGCGCAAGGGCGAGTGCGGCGGAGCCGAAGGGGTGGCCCGTGCGGCGATCGCGATGTGCCAGGCTGGCGCGGTATCCGTCAACCCGTATCCCGGCCGCCGTTGTCGGGTTTTCGTAGTCTGCCTTCCCCGTGACAGCTACGATCGATCATGTGGCTGCGGAAAATGCGGAAATGGAGCGCCGACGGAACTACCGATCTATCGGAGGCCGCTTGATCGCCTCCCCGCTTCTGCGCCAACCTTGATCAGACTGCGCGGACTGGAGGAACGATCACCTCCGGCCGATCGCAGCAGGAAGTGGAGAAGTTGATGCGGACCGAGCTGCTTGAGGCGAGTGATGCGGTTATCGAGGATGCCATCGGATATGCGCATCCGATGGTGCTGCGGGGGATATTATATCAGCTGACGGGCGATCCCGAGCTGGAGGATATTTCGCTTACGACCGCGCTGCGCGGCTATTACGAATATTACACGCCGGCCAAGGAGGTCGACGTGGTCGCAATCCGTCGAAAGGCCGTGGACTTCCTGAAACGCTATCGCGACTCCGGCGCGGGACCGATCGATATCGGGCCGCGTGAAAGGCTTCCGATCAGCCTTGCGCTGATGTTCGGGCAACCGGTTGCCAGCGAGCACGAGGATTTCTTCATACAGGATCTCGCGATCGATCCTTGGGCACGCGGCCTGAAGTGGCAGCAGACGCCCGATCCCAAGCGGCTCGCGGATTTCTCCGTCACCGTCATCGGTGCCGGCCTGGGTGGTCTCAACGCCGCTGCCCAGCTCAAGAAAGCGGGGATCCGCCACACGGTGATCGAGAAGAATGCCGGCGTCGGTGGCACCTGGTACGAAAACCGTTATCCGGGGGCACGGGTCGACACGCCCAGTCGGTCCTATACCAACGTCTTCGGCGTCGATTTCAACTACCCCAACCCCTATTGCGAGTGGACCGAGAACGAGCGCTACTTCAATTGGGTGGCCGATGAATTCGGCGTGCGTGAGAATATCACGTTCAATACCGAAGTGCGCTCGCTCGTCTGGGACGAGGACGAGTCGATGTGGACCATCACGATGGATGGTCCCGATGGTCGGTACGTCACGCGGTCGAACGCGGTCATCACGGCCGTCGGTTTCCTCAGCCGGCCCAACATCCCCGATCTCCCCGGCGCGTCGCAGTTCGAAGGCCTGTCCTGGCACACGGCGCGCTGGCCGCAAGGAATGGACCTGAGCGGCAAGCGCGTGGCGGTGATCGGCACGGGTTGTACCGGCTATCAGATGATCCCTGAGCTCGCACGGGAGGCCGCGCATCTCACCGTCTTTCAGCGCACCCCGCAGTGGGTGTTCCCCGTTCCCGGTTACACGGAGCCCTTCCCGCCGCAAATTTCATGGCTCGACCGGAACCTGCCATTCCACACCAATTTCATGCGCGCGCAGAGCGCTAACACGGCCTGGTTCACCAAATTGACCACGATCGATCCGGAATTCGACGACCCTCATGCCTGCAACGCAATGAACAAGATGGCGCGCGACGTGTGCGTGAACTTCCTCAACGACAAGATCGCGGACCCGGAACTGGCCAAGATCATGACGCCGAAACATCCGGTCTGGTCGGCGCGCGCCGTCGTCGTCGATCCTCAGTACGGCATTTTCGACGCCATCCAGCGCGATAACACGACCCTGGTCACGAGCGGAATCAAGCAGATCAATGCCCGGGGCATCGAGGATCAGGATGGCATCCAACATGATGCCGACATCATCGTCTATGCGACGGGGTTCCGGGCGGCCGACTATTTCTATCCGATGGAGATTCGCGGCAGGGGCGGCATGACGGTCGGCGAACTTTGGGGGCAGGACGGTCCAAAGGCATATCGCGGCTGCATGATGCCGGGTTTTCCGAACTTCTGGTCGATCTATGGACCCAACACCAACGGCGGCCTGGGTGCCGCGGCTTTCCATGAAATGATCGCCCTTTTCGCCATGAAGTGCATCGAGCAGATGTTCCTCACGGGCAAAACGACCGTGGAGGTCAAGAAAGAACCTTATGTGGAATATAACGAGCTGTTGGACCGGCTGAACCTCCAGCGCGTCTGGAGCGACAAGCGGGCGGACAATTATTATTGGACGCACAACACGCGCACGGCGGTGCAATGTCCCTTCACGAATACCGAGATTTGGAGCTATCTCAATCACCCGCAATTCGAGCATCTGGAGATGCAATAAGCTGGTACCCGTCTGTCGTCGCCTCGATCCCGCGCAGCACCGCATCGCAGAAGCGGCCGGTTGATCATGCCGTCTGACATGATGAAGGTCTTTTCATTTCTTGTTCTACCGTTTCTGCTCGGCGCAACGGCAGACACGCTGCGTTTTGTCCTGCCGGTTGCGTGCAGTCTTGGGCACGACTGTGCGATTCAGAATTACGTCGACGGCGATGCGTCGGCGGCAGCGAGCGATTTTCGCTGCGGTGGGCGAACCTACGACAAGCACGACGGCATCGACTTCCGGCTACGGAGCGAGGCCGAGATGACGCGCGGCGTCGCGGTCCTTGCCGCGGCCAATGGCACGGTAGTGCGCACGCGTGATGGCGTCGCCGATATCTCGGTCAAGCAGGGCGGCCACGCGACGCCCGCCAACATCATGTGCGGCAACGGCGTAGTCATCGAACATGGCGGCGGCGTGGAGACGCAATATTGCCACATGGCCAAGGACAGCATCCTGGTTCAGCCTGGCCAAAGGGTAAGCGCGGGGGCGCCCATCGGCCGCGTCGGCCTCTCGGGCAACACCGAATATCCACATCTGCATTTCACTGTGCGCGAAGGCGGAAGGGCGGTTGACCCCTTCGCCTATGGCGCGAAGCCCGGTCGGTGCGGCGGCGGACGCAGCCTGTGGGCGGCCTCAGCCGGAGTCGGCGATGCCTATCGTGCAGGCGAAGTGCTCAACGCCGGTTTCGCGACCGGCCCCGTCTCCATGGCACTCGTGCAGCGTTATGGATCGCTGCCGGTGCCCCGACCGAGCCGTGACGCACCGGCGCTGGTTGCCTTCGTTCAGGCGATCGGGCTCGAGGGTGGCGATGTCCAACGCCTGACCGTGACCGCGCCCGATGGATCGGTGATCGGCGACAATCGCGTGCAGCCGCTCGATCGCGATAAGGCGCAATGGGTCATCTTCGCCGGCAGGAAGCGGCCGCCAGCCGGGTGGGTGAGCGGCCGGTACAGCGCGCATTATACGGTAGTGCGGGCGGGCAAGGTGGCGATCGAAAAGAGGTTTGGGGTGGAGCTTTAGGGAAGGATGCCGATGTCGATGTCGGCGGGCGGTAGGCCATTGGCTTGGCGTCGATGGGCCTCGGCAAAGCCGCGTTCGATGTCGCGGGCAAAGCGCGTCGTGTCGAATAAGGTGGAGACCGGTCGCTGTGATCTAAGCTGCTCGCGAACCGAGTTAAGACTTTCGGGCGAGGCGGCGAGGTCGAGCGCCATGGCCTCATAATCCTCAGGCGTCGTAGCCACGAGCTCGGGCAGCCCGACCGCGTTGAGCAGGCTTGCTCCGACGCGGGCCGCGAACTGGCGGCCGGCGAGCGTTATTAGCGGCAGACCAGCCCAGAGCGCATCGCTGGCGGTGGTATGTGCATTGTAGGCAAAGCTGTCGAGGAAAAGATCGGCGTGGCTGTGCCGCGCCAGATGCTGTGGCATTGGCAGGCGATCCGCGAAGATGATGCGATCACCGGCAATGCCGCGGGTTTCCGCTTGCATGCGCAGATTGGCTTCTGCCGCACCGTTGGAACGTAGCAGCCACAGCACGCTGCCGGCCGTCTTTCCGAGCAGCGGCATCCAGACGTCGAATTCGGCGGGGCCGATCTTGTAGCTGTTGTTGAAACAGCAGAAGACAAAGCCGCGATCAGGCAGGCCATGGTCGGTCCGTTTCCCGGCACTCGCCGCAATCGGTCGCTGGTCATCGTTCGGCTGGTAACAATGCGGCAGGCGGAGGATCGCTTCGCTATAATCCTGTTCGCTACCCTTCGGGACCACCACGGGATCGGCGATTATATAATCGATGAAATCCGTCCCCAGTGAGCCCGGATATCCGAGGAAGGCGATCTGCACCGGCGCTGGCCGGAGCGCGAATATGCTGCAACGATTGTCTGCGGTATATCCTTTCAAATCCACGGCGACGTCCAGCGCATGGCTATGCGCCAGAGCGACAATGTCCTTGTCCGACATCGATCGAACGTCATGAAAACCGTCCACATGCCCGATCAAAGCATCACGCATCTCGTCATGCGCGGTCGCGCCATAGCTGTAAGCGTGGACCGTGAACCGCGCCCGATCATGCTTTCTAAACAGGCCCGACATCAAGAACATCGTCGCATGATTGTGGAAATCGGCCGAGAAATAACCGATCCGGATCTTGTCAGCAGGCTGGCGGGGGACGGCGGGGGAGGGTTCAAGCCCGCCATAGTTCGCCCGCGCCCATGTGGCCGATCGGGCGAGCTGGCGCTGCGGATGATCTTCAAAAGCCAGCAGCGTGAACGGCGGGATCGCCTGCGATCCCGTGCCTATGTCAGCGGCGACCGAACCGAACTGATCATAAGCTGACCAGTCGCACATCTGAGCCTGATGATGGAGTTTCTGCGCGAGCACGCCTTGCCACTTGGGCTGGATGGCAAGCGCCCGGTCATAGGCTTCGACAGCTCGCGGAAGGTCCCCCAGATCGCGATAGGCATTGCCGAGGTTGTTGTGTGCCTGAGCGAAACCGGGATTCAATGCGGTCGCCCGGCCATAAGCGTCGATGGCGGCGACGATGTCACCCGTCTGGCGCAGGACGATCCCGAGATTGTTCCAGGCGTCGGGTTGTTCAGCATCGATTTCCAAGGAGCGCCGATAGGCCAATTCCGCTTCGGTCAGGCGCCGTAGCTCCTCTAGAACGACGCCGCGATTATTATGGGATGGGGCATGGCGCGGATTGATCGCCAGCGCGCGTTCATAGGCCCTGATCGCATCGTCGAGCCGATTTGCCCGCTTATATGCGTTACCGAGATTGTAGCAGGCGGTGAGATGGCCCGGGGCCAATATGAGCAGGCGCCCATAGGCCGTGATGGCATCGTCCACCTTCCCGAGTGCGTCGAGTGCCGTCGCCAGATTGAACTGGGCGTCGATATGGTCCGGTTGGATTGAGAGGGTCTGGCTATAGACCTGTACGGCCGCGTCTAAACGATGCTGTTCCTGCAAGGCGACGGCCAGGTTGAAGTGCGCCTGTGCATTGCGCGGATCGAGCGCGACCGAGCGTCTGAACGCCGCCTCCGCCTCGGCGAAGTTTCCTGAACCGGCATGTGCGGCACCGATCAGCTGATCGACTAACGGTGACGACGCGTAAAGCGCGCGCAGCCTCTCTCCATCCTCGACGACCTGCGCGAAACGCCCCGCGCGATAATTGGCAAGGAGCTTGTCGAGCAGGTCCTGCGGGGCACCGCCGGCAGACCCGGATGCTGCGCTGGTGAGCGCGTCCGCGGCCCGCCGTGCCCGCGCATTGTTGGGAAACTGCCCGAGTATCGACTGATAGAGACGGAGGGCCTCGTTGGCATCGCCCCGCTTCTCGGCCGCTATTGCCTTGAGGAAGATCGTTTCCAGTCCCTTGCGCATCGTCCCTCGGCGGCCTTGCTGACGTTCACATAGACGCTTGCCGTTGTATAGGGAAAGGGTGCGAATAGTCCGGCTGGCCAAGCCTGGGATCGGCCGCTAACGCGCCAGGACGCTACAAAGGTTTCCACATGCCGAACCGCCGAATCTTGTTCATTCATCAGAATTTTCCCGGCCAGTTCGGGCAGATCGCGAAGGCGTTGCTGGCGCGCGGCGATCAGGTCGTCGCCATCGGCGGGCCCACCGCGCGGTCGGTGGACGGGGTACCAATGGCAAAGTGGAATAATAGAAGGGGCACGACCCCCGGCATCTTCGAACAAGCGGTGCGGGCCGAGGCAGATCTGATCCGAGGCACGGCTGCCGTCACCGCCGCCCAGGCGCTCAAGGATCGACGCTTCGAACCTGACGTGGTGATCGCGCATCCGCAATGGGGAGAGACGATTCATCTCCGCACCATTTATCCCGACACGCCGCAAATATTGTTCGGCGAGCTTTATTATCGCACGCAGGGTCTCGACAGCGATTTCGATCCGGAGTTCGATGTTCCCGACTTCGCTGAAACTCTCCGCGTTTACGCAAAAAACGCGACCCAGTCGCTGGCCTTCACCACCGGCGACCGGATCGTTTCGCCGACCCGCTTCCAGGCAAGCACCTTTCCCGCAATCTTCCAGCCGATGATCGACGTCTTTCACGAAGGAATAGATACTGATCGCGCACGCCGTAAGCCGGGCGCGGTGCTGGACCTGCCCGACGGACGACGGCTCGATGGGTCCACGCCGGTGATTACCTTCATCAACCGGAGGTTTGAGCGGCTGCGCGGCTTCCACATCTTCATGCGCGCCCTGCCCGACTTCATGGCCGCCTGCCCGGAGGCGCAGATAGTGCTGATCGGCGAGGAGAAGGGCGTATCCTACGGCCGGGCTCTGCCCGATGGCGAGGAGTGGAAGGATCGGATGCTCGCCGAGGTCGGGGACCGGCTCGACATGAGCCGGGTCCATTTCCTCGGACGGGTGGAACATGAAAGGATGATCGCTGCGCTCTCGATCGGCTGGGCGCATATATATTATACGTATCCCTTCGTGCTCTCATGGTCGCTGCTGGAAGCTATGGCATGCGAGTGCCTGGTGCTGGGATCGGACACGGCGCCGGTCCGCGATGCGATCGATGATGGCGTGAACGGGCTCCTCAACGATTTCTTCGATGTCGAAGCTCTTACGGCCGCGATGGTTCGCGCGGTGCGCGAGCCGCGCACCTTCGACGCGATCCGCACAGCCGCGCGCGAAACCGTGGTGAAGCGCTTCGATAGCGCAACGGTCGGCGTGCCGGCCTGGCTTCGGTTGATCGACGAGGTGGTGGACAGCCGGTAGCGCGCTTCCGCAACGTCCATAGGAAAGTAGCGAGCTCGAACTGAGCCCCAGAGCAGGTCGTGGATCGATACCGGAGTCGGTTGTCGACCTTCAGGCAGCTGAGCAGGCGGCCAGCCCGCGTCTGCCCTATTATACCGGCGGCTTCGCCGACGAGCAGCCTTCCGGATGAGGAGCGGTATTCACCCGAGAGTCAAAAAAAAGGGCCGGTGGTGAGACCGGCCCTTTCCTGTATCTTGTAACCGTCTTCCTATTAGACGAAGTCGGCCGAAGTGAAGAGCGACGTGTCGGTCACGCCCTGGATCTTGATCACCGTGTCGATCGTATCAAGGTTCGCGCCCGTCGAGGCATAGAATATATAGCTATCGCCACCAACCTTGACGATAGCGATGTCGTTGGCCTGGGTGTTTGCGTCCAGCAGCTGCTGCGCATAATCCTTGGCAGCCGAAACCGTGGTGAAGGTGGCACCGGATGAACCGATGTTGATCTCCGCACTCGCGGCCGCATCACCGAAATCACCGAGATCGATCGTGTCCTCGCCATCGACGAAGTCAATGATCGTGTCGTAGGACTTCGTCGTGCTGCCCACGCCGATATTGCCCTCGCCAGCGGTAAATAGGAACACATCGTTGCCCGCACCGCCGGTGAGGAAGTCAACGCCCGTGTTGCCGTCGAGCGTGTCGGCGCCGAGATCGCCGAGCAGGATGTCGTTGCCAGTACCACCTGAAACGACATCATTACCCTGACCGCCGCGAAGGAAGTCATCGTCAGCGCCGCCGTTGATGGTGTCGTTTCCGAGGTTGCCATTGACGCTGTCGTTGCCGGCGCTTCCATCGATGCTGTCGTTGTCAGCACCGCCGAGGAGACGATCCGAGCCCGCCTCACCATCAATGGTATCGGCGCCCTTGTTGCCGTTGACATAGTCCGCGCCGTCGCCCGCGGTGATCGAGTCCGCACCGTCGGTGCCGCCCGAAGCGCTCTGACCATAGAGATGGTCATTTCCTGCGCCGCCCACGAGGGTGTCGGCCCCGGCGCCGCCGAACAGGTTGCTCGGACCAGCACCGGCAGTGACGCTGTCGTCACCCTCAGCGCCATAAACGGTGCTGCCGGCAGCGGCACCGGTGTAGGTGTCGTTACCCGCGAACAGGTAAGCGACGCTGGAGCCGGTCGCGTCCGTGGTACCCGTATTGAGACCAACGTCGAGCGACGAACCATCGTTGAACACGATGTTGCCCGCCTCCGCGATAGAGCTGAGCGCGCTGGCGTCGAAAAACAGCGACTTGGAGCCGACGGTCAGCGTCGTATTCTGGATCGTATCGGTCGCAGCCGAAATGCTTACACCGATATTGCCCGCGCTGGCGGCCGGGGTCGAGACGGCGATGATGTCGCCCGAAGTGATCGCATTGGCCTGCGCCTGCGTCATGTTTTCAAAAACAAAAGTAGCCATTAGTAACCTCCAGTTGAACCTTACCCGGGCAAGCAGTGCGCCCTTCCCCCGTGGGCGGAAGACACTCCTTGCCGCTCGCAACCCATCCCCCGTGGCATGGTTCGACGAGCAAGCCCAGTGCATTGCTTAGCCAAGCTTTCTCAACCGCGCAACAGGCAAAAAGCGGATGAGGGTCCCGACACTGTGGATATTTCCGCACGGTGTTGAGGATCGGCAACAGCCCCATTGCTGGGGTTTGGACGAAACCGAGGGGATTTTCCCGTCCGCTGCCAAGCTCTCGGCCACTTCTGTTAGGCGCGTCCCTGCAGGTTAATCAATGACGAATAGATCAAATTTTGTATCGCCTCCGTCGCGTTGACTAAATCGACCGGCGCCATTGCTGTGGCCGCGCCGTCAGTTCGGCGGCCATTCTTGGGCATCGATACCGGTGAGATGCAAAAACTGTTGCACGTCAGTCGCATAGATGTTGCGTAGCAAAGTGATGTCGTCGGGCCGAAGTCGTGACGGATAGGTAATATCCGCACCAACATGGACCTTTCTGGGGGCGACGGCAGCGGGCGGCGGCTGGTTCAGAAAGCTGCAGATGCTGGCCAGGACCCCGGCTGGATCGTCCCTGAGCAGCTCGGAGGTGAGGAACAGGCACTGTTCGCGTGGGAAGAGCGCGAGCGCCCGTTCGACCTGGCCGGCATAGAAGCCACGCTCGACATAGCTGAACACGCGATGATGGCCGGGTGCCGCCGGATCGCCGGCCGCGACGCGGGCACGCCCCTCGCGGATGCACCAGGCGAAGGGCTCGGTTTCCTTGCCCTTGGCATATTCCATCTTCCAGTGCGACCAGGCGCGCTGCACGGGATCGCGGAACAGCAGGATCAGCCGCATCGCCGGATTATAGGCGGCGATCCGTTCGAGCGCATTCGGCCAATAGCTGTAGATCGGCGTCGCCTCGCCCCACATCGTGCCGTCGTCGCGGAAATGCGCATGGTAAGGCGCATAGTCGGGATTGCGCCAGTCGATCGCCTCATCGTCGAAGAAGTGCACTTCCTTGACGTCGGGCACTTGCAGGCCCGGCATCTCGCGCAAATATTCGAACAATGCGGAGGTGCCGGCCTTCTGCACCCCCGCAATCAGGAACTCGATCTTCCTGGCGCTCATTTCTCGCGCATGGCGGTCTTCATCGAGTTGATGAAGGGCTGGAACAGATAGTACAGGATCGAGCGCGATCCGGTGACGATCGCCACCTGCGCCTGCATGCCCGGCGTCAGCCTGATATTGGCTCCCGCCCGAGCGAGCGCCTCTGGCGTCACCGTGATTTCGGCGACGAAGAAGGTTACTCCCGTCTTCTCATTCTGCTTCGCATCCGCCGAGACCAGCGTGACGGTGCCGTCGACCGGCGAGGTGCTGTTGGCGCTATAGGCGGTCAGCGTCACGCGCGCCGGCATGCCCACCTTCACGTCGGCGATGTCCTTGGGCAGGACTTGCGCGTCGATCACCATCTTGGCGTTTGCCGGTACGATCTGCATCAGCGCCTGGCCGGCACCCGCCACCCCGCCCTCGGTGAACTGGGTGAGGTTGAAGACATAGCCGGTCACTGGCGCGTGGATCTCGGTCTGCTCGAGCATGGCGAGCGTGGCGCGCAGCTTCGGCTCATTTTCGGCAAGCTGGTCCTCCGCCGCACGAATGCCGTCGGCGACTTCGGTCTGGTGCTTGTCCTCGAGCTGGGCGATCTGGAGCCGGATCTGGCCGATCGACTGGCGCGCCTTCGCCATGTCGGCGGCGATCTGTCCGCGCTGGCCCTTGACGCCGACCGCGCTGCGCTCGAGCGCGAGCAGCCGGCTCTTCGGCGCATAGCCTTCGCGGGACAGCGCGCGGACGTCGGTGAGCTCTTCCTGCACCAGCTTGGCCTGATCGTCGATCGCGCTCGCCTGGATGCGCATGCCGTCGATCTGGGTGGCAAGCTGCGCGGCCTGCGAGCGGAGCACCTCGGCCTGGCTGCGGTACAGCATGACGCGCGTCTGGAACAGCGTGCGCTGGGTGGCAAGCAGCGCAGCCATGCGCGGATCGGCGGCACGGCTGGTCAACTCGGGCGGGAAGATGATGTCGCCGGCGCCGATGGCCTCGGCCCGGAGCCGCGCGATATTGGCGCGGGCGCTGTCGACGTTGCTCTGATAGACGTCGACGACCGAGCGGCTCTGGGTGTCGTCGAAGCGGATCAGCGTTTGACCCTTGCGGACCAGCTGGCCTTCGCGGACCAGGATCTGGCGGACGACGCCGCTTTCAAGCCGGCGTATCTCCTTGCTGTTGTTCTGGACCCGCACCACGCCTGGCGCGATCACTGCGCCCGAGATCGACAGGAAAGCCCAGAGCAGTAGACCGACGAACAGGAGGCCGACGACGATGCTGCCGCCGATGATCGGACGCCGCAGCGAGCGCGTCAGCTCCTGTTGCCCCTCGGGGCCGGCGGCGACATAGGCCGCCGCAGCCTCGTCGCTGTCGGGCTCGATCTCGGGGCGGCCCAACATGCGCCGAAGGTCGGGGAGCAAATTCACGGTTTCACCTCCGCCAGCGCGGGCCGCTGCCCGCCCTGCAGATTTCGCATCACCTCATCGCGCGGGCCGAACTGGACGAGCTGACCGGCTCGCAGCACCATCAGCTTGTCCGCACTCGCGAACATGCTCGGCTTGTGCGAGACGAGGATGATCGTGCTGCCGCGGGCCTTGGCCCCGGCCAATGCTTCGAGCAGCGCCGTCTCGCCGTCGGCATCCAGATTGGCGTTGGGCTCGTCGAGCACCACCACCCGCGGCTCGCCGTACAAGGTGCGGGCGAGGCCGACCCGCTGTCGCTGGCCCGCCGAAAGGGTGACGCCCGATTCCCCGAGCTGGGTCTCATAGCCCTTCGGCAGGCGCAGGATCAGATCATGCGCCCCGGCGGCTTGCGCAGCCTTAACGATATCCTCGTCCTTGGCATTGGGATCGAAGCGCGCAATATTGGCCCTGATGGTTCCGGCGAACAGCTCGGTGTCCTGCGGTTGGTAAGCGACATGCTGGCCGAAGTCGCTGCGGTCCCAGCTGTAAACGTCGGCGCCGTCGAGCCGCACGGTGCCGCTATTGGGTTTCCAGATTCCGACCATCAGCCGGACCAGCGTCGACTTGCCGGCGCCCGAGGGACCGATAATCCCGATCATCTCGCCGGGCTGGATCAGGAAATTGAGATTGATCAGCACCAGGCTCGGCGCACCGGCCGGAGCGAAGCTGACATTCTCGAAGGTGATACGGCCTTTTGGTGTGGGCAGCTGCGTGGTCGGAACGGGCGGCTCCCACTTGTCGAGCACGTCTTCGAGCCGGCGGTAGGATTGGTAACCTTCGAACAGCATTTTCCACGAACCAACCACCCGATCGATCGGCGCCAGCGCGCGCGACGAAAGGATCATGTTGGCGAACAGCAAGCCGGAGCCGATCGATCCTTCGATGATCAGCCAGGCGCCGAGGCCGATGATCGCGATCTGTATGAACATGCGAACGAAGCGGAGGGCCGCCGAGTAGAAACTGCCGCGATCACTGGCGACGACGCCCATCTGCAGCGCGGTATGCCGGAAATGCGCCCATGCCCCGCCCAGCATCGGCAGCATGCCGAGCGCCCGGACAATCTCGGCATTTCGCAGCGCGGCGTCGGTGAAGGAGTAGCTCTTGATCGAGGCGGCGCTCTGCTCCTTCAGCGCGGAATGGGTGGCGCGATCCTGCGCGATTGCGAGCAAAAGCACGGCGATGCCGCCGAGCAGCGTCAGCGCGCCGACCCAGGGATCGATGATGAACAAAATGCCCATGAAAATCGGGATCCAGGGCAGATCGAACAGCACTGACATCGCCCCGCCCGACAGCAGCGAACGCACCGCATCGAGATCGCGCAGCGTCTGGGCGTTCGAGCCGCCCATGCGGCGGACGACCAGATCGAACAGCGCCGCAAAGGTGGAGCTGGCGAGCTTGCGGTCGAACGCAACGCCGAAGTTGATCAGCACCTGGGTACGGAAATGGTCGAGGATGCCCGACAGCAGGAAGACGAACGCGGCCCCGACCGTCAGCACGATCAGCGTCGAGCCGCTATGGCTGGAAAGGACGCGGCTGTAGATCTGGTTGGTGTAGATCGGCAGCGCCAGATAGAGCAGGTTGCTCGCCAAGCTGAACAGGCCGGCGAACAGGAACGATGTTCTGCCCATCGCCAGCGCGTCGGCAAGCATGCTCGGTTTCTTGGTCGTCTTCGCCGTCATCAAGGTCTACCGATCTTCAACAGGGCGTAACAGTTGGCCGAGCCGGCCGAGCCGCATCCATTGCCCGTGGGCCGGGACGATGGTCCAGTCCTCATCGTGGCGCATCCTTCCCGGCGCTCGGGGCGCGCTCGACTTGCAGCGATGGCGGCAATTGATCCGGGCTGAGCAGCGGGCTCTGTGTGATCGGCACCATCGCCTTTTCGAGATAGGCAGCGGATGGCTGCGGCGGAAGCTTGGGCGCCGTCGTCGGCTTAGGCTGGTTCGCGCCGCGAAGGTCGGGCTTCCGCTTGGAGTTCGGACTGGCCGACGCGACATGATCGATCATCATCACCACCGGTTCGATCGGCAGCATGCCGCGCCAGCGCACCCGCTTGAACTCCGCATCGGGATCGACCGCCGGGATCGCTGCATTGACCGTGCGGGCATCGAGGCGCCCCATCGCCAGGAGCAGATCGGCGCGCGACACATATTCCTGGAACCGATTGCCGAGCAGGCTCAGCTGCGAGGAGGCAAGCTCCTGTTCGGCGTTCAAGACCTCGATCGTGCTGCGCAGGCCGAACCGTTCCTCGCGCTGCATGCCGGCAAAGGCGACCTGCGCGGATTCGACCTGGCGGGTGCCGGAGACGACCGCCACCCGATTGGACGACAGCGCGCTCCAGGCGGTGACGACGTCCTGCAGCGCCTGGCGCCGTTCGGCGTCGACAGCGGCCTGGTCGGCGCTGTTGTCCGCCTGTGCCTGGCGGATGCGGGAGCGGATCGCGCCGGCCTGGAACAGCTGCTGCGTGACCGTGATCGATGCGACGACATCGGTGTTGTAATCGCGCCGGTTGAAGGGGGAGAGCTGCCCGACCTTTCGAGCTTCCGCGGATATCGTTGCGGTCGGCCGTTGATTGCCGCGTTGCTCGGCGATGTTCGCGCGCGAGGCTTCCTCGGCGAAGCGAGCCCGCGCGAGCAGCGCATTTTCGGTGTCGGCGATGGTCAATGCTTCGTCGATCGAGTCCGGCAGGCCCGGCAGCGTCGGTAGCGGAGCGAGCTCGCCGGGCGAATTGCCGATGATGCGGAGATATTCCCCCTCGCTGATCGCAAGCTGGGACTCGGCGTTGGCGAGCTGGCTTTCGCCGGCCGCCAGGCGGAGGTCCGCCTGGGCAAGATCGGTCACCGTGACATCGGTGACCCGGCGACGCGCGCGCGTCTCGGCCATCCGATCACGCAGGACCATGACGTTCTGGCGGGCCACGTCCAGCCGCTGACGGTCGCGCAGTACCGCTGCATAAGCGAGGATCACATCGCGGACTATCTGGCCCTCGGCGCGGCGCAGCGTTTCTTCGCTCGCCCGCACATTCGCGCGCGCTTGCGCCAGCGCGCCGCGCACTCGCCCCCCGGTGTAGACGGGTTGCCGCAGATTGAGCGAAAGGTCGCCCTGGTTGCCATCGGTCGACCGGCCTCTAATGCGGCGAAGCGAGTCGCCATATTTGGTGTAGCTATATTCGGCCGTGGCATTGAGCGACAGCTGCGGGCCATATTGGGCGCGGGTCTGAACATAGGTCTCGTTCTGCGCCTTTTGCCGAAAGCGCTGGGCGACGAGATCCGGATTGCTCCCATAGGCCGCGGTCACGGCATCCATCAGCGTCTCTGCCGTGGCTCCGGCGGCGCCGAACAGCAGCCCACCCGCACCGGCCAGCAGCGCGATGCGTCGAACCGGACGACGTTGCTTCGGGCTACCGAACAAAGTGATAATGAATGTCATCCAGCCTGCCGCCCATGATGTCCGACGGCCCCATTAGCGCATGCTTCATCATGCCGGATCGCCGCCATAGCCGCCTTTACGCGGCTGTCAATTGCGATACATAACTTGCTCCGGTCTGAACGGAACGCACCGACGCCGGGTTATCGGTGCGCCCGGATTTTCGCTGCAGGCCAACTCCGGAAGCCGCCCGTCGCCCCCTTTCCGATGGACCGTTCGGATGCTCCTGCCTATTTCGCCGCTTCTCCTGCCGTGATAGCGGACTGCGCATGATCGGCGGGATATGGCGACGACGGGGCGTGAGCCGGGCTTTGGTGCGGGCGAACTCCGCCCGCGACAACGGTAGATGGGTCCAGGCGGCCCACCAGTATCGCCGTTATCTTCGTCGACGCCCGAACGACTTTCCGATCTGGGTCCAGCTCGGCCACATGCTTGCCGAAAGCGGGGATCATCAGGCGGCCGAGCAGGCCTATGAACGGGCGCAGGCGCTGAATGCCCGCGATGCGGACCTCGCCCTGTGCCGTGGTCATCTACGCCGACGGCAGGGCGACAACGAGGGGGCTTTGGCCTTCTACCGCCTGAGCTTCGAAATCGACGGCAATGATCGCGCGGCGGAGATGATCGCCCACTGCAACTCGGGGTCCGAAGGCGAGCTTGCAGCAGCCGAAGCCGCCGCCGAGGTGGAGAGGGGCGGCGTGATCGAAGGCTGGTACGAGCGCGAGGTTTCGGGCGCTTTGTCGCCGCTGGACGATGAAGGATGCTGGGTCGAGTTCCGCGAGGGGGACCGGATCGTCGGCCGGGCGATGCCCGAACCCGGCGATGACGGCCGCCTTCAATTTCGGGCGATTCTCGATATCGACCTCGGCGAGAATGGCGAAGGCGTCGAGGTGGTGGCCCGCCGGATGCCCGATGGCGCGCTCCTCGATCCGGCTCCGGTGCTGCTCTTCCCGCCCTCGCGTCACCCAGCCGGGCATCCGCCCGCCTGGACGGTGCCCTGCGATATCGTGAAACCGCTGACGCTCTCGCCGGGCGGCGAGATCGCGCTGTTCCTGACCCATGCGCCGACCGGTCGGATCAGGCCGCACGTCCTGCCCTATCTGCAGGCGCTGAAGCAGCGCGATATCGGCATTGTGCTGATCGCCAGCGTCGATCGTCCGGTCGAGCTGCCGAAGGAACTGGTCGCATTGGCGGACGCAGTGATCGTCCGCCGCAACGCCGGCTTCGATTTCGGGGGCTGGGCGCATGCGCTCAAGTTACTGCCACAACTCTATGGTGCGGCAACGCTCTACCTGGTCAATGACAGCGTTTTGCCGGCCACCGCGGGCGACCGCATCGGCGCGGTCGTCGATCGGTTGCGGCAAAGCGGCGCCGATCTGGTCGGATTGACCGAAAGCCATGAATGGCGCTGGCATGCGCAGAGCTATTTTCTCGCGGTCCGGCAGCGCTTCCTGTCTTCACGCGCCTTTCACGGGCTGATGAACGATCTGCGACTGCTGAGCCGCAAGGATCATGTCATCCGCGCCTATGAGATCCGGCTGGCCGAAATCGCCGAGCAGAGTGGGCACAGCGTCGAGATCCTGTTCCCCAGCCCAGCGGCGATCAATCCGACCCTGTTCGATTGGCGCGGGCTGATCGCGCGCGGCTTCCCCTTCGCCAAGATATTGCTGCTGCGCGGCGAATTTGACGAAGCCGATCTGGCCGGATGGCGCGAAACGCTCGAGGCGGCCGGCTTCGATCTCTCGCTTGCCGACGCGGTGCTCGCGGCGGTGGCGGAGAAGGGACCTGTCGACGATGGCGGCCGCCTGCTCGCACATCCGATGACGCCGCCCGCCCAGGCGCCGGGGCCGCCGCGCGTCGCTTTCTTCGGCCCGTGGAATTACGACAATGGCCTCGGGCAGGCGAGCCGCGGGATCATCGGCGCGATCCGCCGCACCGGAGCGCTGCTCAATCTCCATCCGATCAAACTGCCTTTTCATGTCCATCAGCCGCTTTCCCCGCCGGTCGACATTCTCGACTTCGAGGGCAAGGCCGACGTCGCAATCATCCATCTCAATCCCGACAGCTGGCATCTGCTGACCGGGGACCAGCGCGCGGCGATCGATGCGGCGGGCCGGCGGATCGGCTATTGGGTGTGGGAAATGGGCCATCTCCCCCCGGCCTGGCGGCGTAACTTCGCCGTAGTCGACCGGATATGGGCGCCGAGCCGCTACTGCGCGGACCTGTTCGCGGGCGCCGGAGATGCCCCGGTCGACGTCATTCCGCACGTCGTGACCGCGCGCGCGGTCGATGGCGAGCCGGCTGATCTGCGCGCAGGGCTCGGCCTTCCCGCCAATCGGCGCATCATCCTCTATGTCTTCGACGGATCGAGCTATCTCGTCCGCAAGAATCCGGCGGCGCTGGTCCGGGCCTTTTCGGCCTCGGGGCTCGCGCGGCACGGCTGGTCGCTCGTGCTCAAGACCAAGCATCTTCACGACCGTGCCGAAGAGGGCCGCCTCTTCGCGGCGCTTGCCGAGGCGACTAACGGCGTCGTGCTGATCGACCGGCGGATGGCTGAAAGCGAGTTGTCGCGGCTGATGGCATCAGCCGACATCTATGCCTCGCCACATTGTTCGGAGGGCTTCGGCTTGACGATCGCCGAAGCGATGGCGCGGGGCAAACCGGTCGTCGCCACGGACTTCGGTGGCAGCCGCGATTTCCTCGATAGCGAGACCGGCTGGCCGGTGAGGGCGCACCGCTGGCGATTGGACCAGGACTTCGGCCACTATACGGAGGGAGGCGAATGGGCGCGGATCGATGAGCCGGCGCTGACGCAGGCGCTGCTCGACGCGGCGGCCGCGGTCGAGGCAGGAGACACCCGTCGGGGCGACGCCGGTCGCCGACGCGTCGCCGAAACCCTGAATCAGGAGGCGATCGGCGCCGCTGTCGCGGCTAGCCTCACCGCAGTGCGCGAGGGTCCGGCCCGGCATGGTGGCCTGCCGATCGTGAGCAGTCTTGCCGCGGGCGTTCCCATCGAGATCGCTGGCTTCGGCCCGGGGCTCGATCTGGTAACGCTGGCGCCCGATCATGTCCTCGATGCACCGTTGCCGGCCGAACTGCCCACCGGCACCGATGAGTGGATCATACTTGCCCCGCGAGGCACGGTGCTGTCGCCACTGTTCGAGCGTGAATGGCGGGCGGCGAGCGCGGCTCGGCCCGATGTCGACATCTTTCACGGTGACGACCTGGCGGTCGGAGAGAAGCGCGCGCTCGACCAATTGCGCCTCAAGCCCAGCTTCGACCCGATCCTCCTCGCCGCACAGGATCAGATCGGCGCTCCGCTGATCGTCCGCGCCTCGCTACTGGCCGAACTCGGCCTGCGGCCGGAGGCGGGTACGGCACTGCTCGACGATCTGCTGTTCCGCGCGCATCATGCCGGGGCGTCGATCGGGCGGATTGCGCATGTGATGCTTGCCTATCGCGGCACCCGGCCTTGCGCCGACCCGGCCGTCCGCCGGGCCATGCTTGCCAGGCAGCCACAATTTGCCGGTGATGAATTTAGGCCGGGCCGTGCCGCCGGCAGCCTCGCGCAGTTCCGCAACTTCGCCGGCGACTTCCCGGAAGTGACGCTGATCATCCCCACGCGGCGGAGCAAGCCCGCCGGCGGACGGACCAGCTATGTCGAGCGACTGCTCAAGGCGATCGGCGAGGTCGACTGGCCGTTGCACCGGCTGAGCGTGATTGTCGGCGACGATATTGGCGGCGAGCCCGACTGGGCGGCGACATCCCGGGGGTATCGCCTGTGCCGCATCGCGACGCCGCGGCCGGACGGGGAGCCGTTCAACTATGCCGCCAAGATGAACCTGTTGTGGCGGGCCGCATCGACCGAGCTGATCGTGATGATGAACGACGATCTTCAACCGGCCGATCCGGGCTGGCTGAAGGCGTTGATCGGGTTCGCGATTGACGAGAGCGTGGGCGGCGTCGGGGCGCGGCTGCTCTATGCCGATGGCCGACTGCAGCATGCCGGAATCGGGCCGATCTGCGGAGCGGTCGCGCATGTCTGGGCGGGGCGTGAAACCAGCTGCGGCACCTATCAGGACTGGGCGTTGGTGCAACGCCAATGGTCGATGGTGACGGGAGCGCTGTTCGCGACGCGGCGCTCGCTGCTCGAGGAAATCGGCGGCTTCGACGAACGGTTCACCCTCGAATATAACGATATCGATTTGTGCCTGCGCCTCCGCTCGCTCGGCTATCGCATCATCTGCACGCCGGAAGCGGAAATGGTCCATGCCGAAAAGGCGTCGCGCGGCGAGGCGCCCGTCAAGGGCAACGAATATGCGCTTTTCCACCAGCGCTGGAGCCGCTGGCTCGATGAGGACCCGGCCTGGCATCCAGGCCTGCGCCGCGACGGTTTCGAGGTGATGCCGGCCGACGATCCCGGCGCGTGGTATCGCTGATGGCCGATGGGGCTTCATCTCTTCAGTATCGGCCGGGAAGGGGAGTTGCCGGACCAGCAAAGTCTGCGGTCGCCGGTTGCTGAACGTTAAACCTATCGGCGGGCTGCTCGCCATCGACACTGGCTACGCGTTGTCTACGGCGAGGAGCATTATATCCAGAACGGATGATGTTCTTACGGCGGCAAACAGATGCCTGTCGAAGCTGGCTAGCCGCTTGGCCTAGCCATGTTCAGGAACTCGGTGCCACATAGCGTAGGGGAGATCGCATTGCCTGTAACTCGAGAAGAAGCCGTTTACGCCTATCGATTGATCCTTGGCCGCGAGCCCGAAAGTGAGCTGGTGATCGAGCATGCCATGCTGGCCGAGAATATTGCGGAATTGCGAGGTGCCTTTCTCGGCTGCGAGGAATTCATCAAGAAGCAGGGGCATGCCGTTCCACAGCATCTGCCGATTGGCCGTTTCATCGATTCGTCGGACTGCCAGGTCGATCTCGAATGTACGCCTGATCAGCGAGCGGCGATGTTCGAAAGGATTGGCAGGGCCTGGCAAGCCTTCGGCGAAAGCGAACCGCATTGGTCTGTGCTCGTCAGCGACGATTTTCGTCAGGACAGGCTCGCTGCCAATCTCGACCGCTTCTATGCCAGTGCAAGCGGCGATATCGAAGTGGCGTTCGGTTGTCTGCGTCGGGCCGGGCTTTCCACCTCATTTGGAAAGGCTCTGGATTTCGGATGCGGCGTAGGTCGGCTTAGCCTCACCCTCGCCAAGCATGCCGATCATGTAACTGGCATCGACATATCCCCGCCCCATCTGCGGCTCGCCGCTGAGCGGGCGCGCGATCAGAAAATCGAAAATGTGGGTTTCGAGGCGATCACCTCAGTTGATGATCTGGATCGTTTTCGCGGGTTTGATTTTGTGCTCAGCCTGATCGTCCTCCAGCACAACCCGCCGCCAGTGATGGCCGCTTTGTATGAGAAGTTGTTGCAGACGTTGGCGCCGGGCGGTGTTTCGATCATCCAAATGCCCACCTTTATCGCGGGCCAGGACTTTTCGGTGCCCGAATATCTCGCGAACGAACAGCCCCAGATGGAAATGAACGCGCTCCCGCAGAATATCGTTTTCGAAATAATAGAGCGAGCGGGATGCCGAGCTTTGGAGGTACGCGAAGACGGTTACACCGGCCACCATGCGATCGTCAGCCATATCTTCGTGGTGCAGAAGAAGGCATAGGTTGCTCGCGTTACCCATTGGACGCAATTGTAAGATGAATTGGCGAGTATAATATGGTCACGCGAGAAGATATCATCAGCGCATATCGGTTGCTGCTTAATCGAGAACCAGAAAGCGAAGCAGCGATAGAAGGCCATATGTACATCGATAACTGGCAGCAGCTTCGTCATATCTTCATGGCGTCTCCGGAATATCGTTACTCCAGCGGCTATCTCGATCGATGGATGGTCGCGCCGATCTTCGGCGACACGATGTTGCTGTGGGTCAACATGAAGGACAAATATTGCTCCATCCACTGCGTGATGGATGCCTATGAGCCGGACAGTTCGAACGTCGTTCGCCAATTGCTTCGGCATGGCGACACGTTCCTCGACATCGGCGCGAATATCGGGTGGTTCACCATGCTGGCGAGTTCGATCGTCGGAGAGACGGGCTATGTCCATAGCTTCGAGCCCCAGCCGATCATCGCGCGCTATCTCCGGAGGAGCATCGATCTAAATGGTTTGGCTGCAAGGGTGCGGCTGCACGAGGTCGGAGTGTGGCATCATCATGGATCGATGTCGCTCGGCTGGCACGAGGACGCCGAGAACCATGGCGCATCCTATCTCATGCCCGAGGGCGCGGAATCCTCGGCCGGTTCGAACGTGGAATTGTTGACGCTGGACAGCCTCAATCTCGATCGCGTCGATATGATCAAGATAGATGTCGAGGGCGCCGAGGCGAAGGCGATGCAGGGCGCCGAGCGGTTGCTCGCGCGACATCGCCCGATCATCCTTTCGGAACTCCACGCCGTTCAACTGCCGGTGGTCTCAGCTGTCGATTGTTCCGAATATGTCCAGCAGATGGAGCAGCGAGGCTATCGCTGCCTGGGCCTTCGGGGAGAGGAGGCCGGTCGGTTTCTGTCCTCAGCAACGATATCGGTCCAGGGGTTTACCGACGTGCTCTTCGTCCCAGAGGAAAAGACCGAACGCGCGTTACACGATCTATTTCCTCAGCCCCCGAACGCTTGAGAAGCTGAGCGAGGAGCAACGAACAGATGAGCGACGTGGAAGACGACGTCCGGGCGGCCTATCGCTGGGTGCTGGGGCGGGAGGCGGACGAGGGGGGGCTTGCGCATTATGCCGCAGCGATCCGGTCGGGCGAACTGACGCTACCGGCATTGCGCCGGATATTCCTCGACAGCGATGAGTTTGGCGGACGCAAGCCGGGCTATGTGACCGTTGACATCGCACATTCCGTCAAAGTGGTCGTCGATCCCGGCGAGCCCGAATTCGGTCGTTACATTGTTGGCGGCGGATCATGGGAACCCCATATTATCGCCGCCATTAGGTCCAATCTACCCGTCGGCGGTACCTTTATCGACATCGGCGGCAATGTGGGGGTGATGTCGCTTCAGGCGGCCCAGGCGGTCGGCCCTCAAGGCAAGGTGATCGCCTTCGAGCCGAATTGGCGAAACGTCGACGCCTTTCGGCGGGGGATTGTTGCGAACAATTTCGAGAACGTGATTCTTTATCCGCTGGCGCTGTCCGACCGGCGGCAGATAATCGGGCTGACCGCGACATCAAACGCCAAGGTCATCGGCGAAAGTACCGCGCTGCAGATCGGGGACATCGTTCAGGCGATCCCGGCTGACGAAATTCTGGAGCATGAAAACCGGATCGATCTGGTGAAGATCGACGTCGAAGGCTTCGAATTGCCTGTCCTGAAGGGCATGGAAAGATCATTGCGTCGCCACCAGCCTCGGATCCTGTGCGAATTCAATCCGCTATGCCTGCGTGCGCAGGGGCACATCGAACCCGATATTCTGGCGGATTATCTTTTCGGCCTGAGCTCGACGGGCGAACTGGTCGAGCATGATGGATCGAGAACACCGGTGCGATCGGCTCGCGAACTGATGGATCTGTGGCAGCGGCGTGATGCCGAGGCTGCGGCAAAGGGAATCTTGCCTGCTGGCTGGGTGCATTTCGATATCCTGCTCGATATGGCTGATGACACATCGAGGAAGCGCAACGATGGATGATGTGGAAAGCAATGTCAGGGCCGCCTATCGGTGGATACTCGGTCGAGAAACCGATCATCCTGTCCGAACTTCTCTCGATTCAGCCACCCTGGGTATCACAAGCGAGCTGCGCGGGAGATGGGAGACGGCGCTATGTTGGCATGCGTGTGCATGGCGAACGGCACAGCAACAGATCACGCCGGCGGATGCGTCGATAGAGGGCTTCACGGGCGTGGTTTTCCTCCTGCATGAAAAGCTCGATACAACGATGGCCTCGATATTCTGACCGTTTGGTCGGATCGTTGCCGGCCGGCTCGGCCCTGATACAATCCACCAGTCTCCATGAACATATTGGTCGAAGGCGTGTCAGCGCGGCCGCAAAGTCTGTTCGGCCGACGCTCCCGAATCGCCCACCACCTCGTTGCCTGTTCAGCGTTCTTCGAGGACGATTGATGCCGCGATCAAGAAAGGTTCCTGCGAAAGCAGCTCACATGGTAGGCGCTCAGATCGAGGTCGATGTCGAAGCCGTCCTCGATGAATTTGCGGACCAAGGCGGAAATCGGCTGCTTGCCGGCCGCCCAATAATGGGTTTCGATCACGATGGTGTGGATCGCGCTCAGATCCGCCTGCAGCAGCAGATCGGCTTCGCCGCCTTCGATGTCGCAGACCAGAAAATTGGCGCGATGCGCTTCGATCGCGTCTTCGAGGCAGGCGGTGGGGATGTCGACAACCGCGACGATATCGGCTTCGTCGATTGTTGCGCCCAAGCGTGACGCCCAGAAGTCCCGGGACAGTGCGAAGGGCATCGTCGCCGGCGTGTCCGCCATTTTCGCGCGCGCCTGGAGGACGGCGTTGGCCGAGCCGATCGCGCTCAGGTCATTGACGGCGAAGTTCCGACGCGCGTCTTCGAGGATATACGGATTGGCTTCATAGGTCATCACGTTCGATGGCCCGACAATCGAGGCGGCGGTCATCGACAGTACGCCTACCGCCGTCCCGACCTCGATAACGCGGTCCTGCGGACGCAGCGATGCATAGAGGATCTTCCGCTCGGGAAGCTCATAGCCAGCGCCCTCGAGCGCCTCGATGATGGGCGGGCTATAGCGATCATGGTCGACGAACACGTGCAGGTCGCCGACGCTGGCCAATCGTCCGTTGCGGCCGCCGATGGCAGCTTCGCGCTTCGCGGCAACATCTGCGCGCAAGGCGGCCAGGGCCGCCTCATCCGCTGGATCGGGAAAATGCCCGAAAATCTGGACCGCGCGCAGGTGGAGATGGCCGAAGCCGTCCATCCGCACGCGCACATAGCGCGCCAGATTTGGGCAATCGATGGCGATCGCGGCGCCCTCGTCGCCCAGGCCCAGCACCGTGCCATCATCATGCTTGTGGATCGTGACCCAGTTTCGCTCGTCGACCGAGGCCAGAATGCTGAACGATGCAAGCCGCTCGCCATAAGCGCGCCGGTTGAACAGGCGAACCGTGTCGATCCGGTAGGAGCTGCCGAGATCGACCTGCCACCATGGCAACAGTTCCTCGCCAGTATGATTGGCATAATCCCTGTCCGGACGGTCGATCGTCCCGTCCACCACATAGCCGGCATCGACCTGAGGGGACGGGGCCGCAGACCAGTGGCAGGCGGAGCTTTGCTGACAGGGCCGGCCCCGCGCAAGATCAACGATATCCGTGTCAGCCAAGCTCTCTACCCTTGCCATTTCCGCCATGTTCGGCGGACCTTATCCCGCTCGGGCAGCGCGGCCAAGCGCGCATGCCGTGTCGATCGGAGCGCGTCGCTGGCACATGATCATGCCTGCCTCAGCCACGCCGCCAGAATCGCCAGCCGCGCCCATCCTGGAGAGACGCGGGCGCAGCCCTTCCCGTAACTCTGTTCCACGCGTGCGAATAATCCCCTTGTTGCGGCCAACGCCGGAACGGCCGGACATGGGCAGTTTTGAGCGCGATCACCGCCAGGTCGGCGGTGCCGGCGGTGTATCCGCGCTCGTTGCGGATGCCATCGGGACCCTGGTCGACAAGGTCGGTCCATTGTCCCGCAACACCGAGCCGGGCCGAAACGAACTCAAAGCCGTTTTCAGGCTGGTAGATGCGGAAGGCCAGTTCCGGTCCGAGCTGGTAAAAGCCGTGGCCGAGCCAGTTGTTGGCGGGCCACATGTGCAGGATCCGCCCGCCCACCTTCAGCATTGCCATCATGTTGGCGATCGCCACCGGCACGTTGAAGATATGTTCGAGCGAACCGAATTCGATGATCGTGTCGAATTGCTGATGATGGTTCCGGGGGATTGGCTCGTTGAAATCATGGACAATCGCTGCGCCTTCATAGGCGGAAGCGTCGGCGGCGATGACCGGCGCGGCGCCAAAGCGCGGCAGCAGGTGCTCGTCGGCGAAGTGGTCGGTGCCGACGATTGACGCCAGGTCGTTTCCCAAGCCGCCGGCAACGATCGCGGCATCAGCGGCGACCCGCTCATTGTCGGCGATGAAGATACCCTGTCGTCCCACCTGAAGCGTGCTGCCGAATGCGCCGTAACGCCGATACAGATCGATCAATGCGGTCAGCCCGGTTAGAGCTATGCCCATGCGGAAGACATCTCCTTCGTTATAATCCGCAATGGCGGTTCAAATTGATCCTACGGATTTCCGGAATATTTTCTGCGGAATTCCTCGCTCCGCACGAGTTCAGAGGCGACATGGCGAATGCCCTCTTCCATGCCGACATGATCGATGTGGCCCGCATAGCCGGCAAGCCCGCCAGCGTCGGGCTCGCGCCCCAATATCCCGCGATAGAGGCTCGCCGCGATTGTGCCCGGCAGGTTGGTTGCGAACGTGCGGTCTGGTCCCAGCGCGACGGCTGTCGCTACCGCCAGCGCCTGGACGCGCGCATCGAGGCTGGAGCTCAGCGAGCGGAGCAGCTGCCGGATGAAGGCGGCGCCCGGGGAATTGAGTATGGCGCCATCGTCGAAATGAACGGCAGCGCGCAGCGAAGCATCACGGTCGAGCAACTCGAACAGCATCGACTGGTCGCTGTCGCCGTCGTCCCAAATCTCCATATCACGCAGTCTGTCGTCGTTGATCTGTAGAAAACGATCGCGCCAACGCCGTACGATCTCGATCCCCTTGTCATGACCGAGGTTGAAGGCGAGCACGCCGGCATTGATGCACCAGGGAAATGGCGCGCCGGGAATCGACGTCATGATCGCGGCGCGATCCGCAAGCGGCGTCAGCCAACCGGCGAGGTCAAAATCGAGGTCGTGCACATAGGCGTCGGCGTCGAGATAGATCGCCCAGCCTCTGAAACCGCGATCGACGAGCTCGACCAGCATGAACATCCGGTTGAAGGTGGCATGCCAAGGGAAATAGCCGCGCTTGATGCCGACATAGCTCTCATAAGCGAAGTCGTGCCGACGACAATATTCGATCACGGTTCGTGAGGTCGTGTCCAGCATAGGCTTATAGCCATAGGGATCGGCTGTCTGAAGAAAGGTGATGTACATCGCCCTTCCTTCACGCGCGGTCAGGCGCGATTTCTCCCATCATAGCGAATGCTCACGCACACCGGCCGCAAGCAGCCAGCCGATGCCATAGGCGACGAGTAGCGACAGGAAAACCGTGAGCACGATCTTGCCACGCTGCGGATATTGCGATTTCACCGGCATATTGGGATCGACCACGCGGACGATGTACAGCTGCTGCCGGATCGCCGTCTCTCGCGCGCGCTCGAGGTTGGCGGCAGCGGCTTCGTAGCGCTTGCTCGCGAACTCCTGCCGGATCTCGAGATCCTGATAGTTGCCCAGGCGCGCGGCGATGGCGCCGCCGCCGCCCGCCAGCTTGCCGGTCTGCCCCGCAACTTGCGCTTCGAGCGCGCGGACGCGCGCGGCCGTCGCGACATATTGCGGGCTGCTCGGCGAGATGATGCCCTGCATTGCGTTGAGCTGCGCGCGAGCATTGGTGAGCTGGCCCTGCAAGGTGGCGACCAGTTCGATCTGCGCCTTGCCCGAGCCGCTCGGATCGAGATCGCCTTGGGTCTGGCGGAAACCCGTCAATCGGCCCTGGATCGTCGCTAGCTCCCGCTCGGCCTCGACCAGCGAGCGGCGAGCATTGGCGAGCGCATCGTTCTGGCTGCGCCGGTTGATCATGTTGACCCGCTCCTCGCCCAGCCGAAGCAGCTGGTTGACGATGACATAGCTGTCTTCCGGCCGGAATGACCGCACCTTGAGGACAGTGATGCCGGTCTCGGGATTGCTCTGCACATCGACCATCCGGCGGTAATATTTGAGCAGCGCCTCCGGCGTCGGTTGGGAATACCACAGGCGGGTCGCATAGTCGGCTTCCGGCCGCCGGAAGCGCTCGACGAGGCCTGTCGACCTGTTCAGCGCCAGCACGGCCTGTTGTGAATCCAGATAATCATTGACCGCGACCGCCTCGCCACGTGCCTGGGAAAGGCCGCCGCCCATGCCGAGCAACTGGCTGAGGCCGCCCGAGGGCATCGGCGAATTGTCGCCGGTCTTGACGATGAAGTGCGCCTCGGACTGATATTGGTCGGCGGCGAGCAGATAATAATAGACGGCAACGACGAACGTCGGAACCAGGACGATCGCCAGGAACCATTTGTTGCGACGCGCCCAGCCGACGAATTGCTCCCGCAGGTCGAGCTGCTCGGTCTGCTGGTCGCTATGGGGCTTGATGATTCCGTGCATGGATTGTCCGAATGATAGGAGAACCGGGCCGTTCTAGTGCAGGTGTACGCGATTGCGAACCCGCCGAATGCCGATCAGGCCGGTATAGGTGAAGAAAGCGCAGCAGGCGGTGAGGAAGCCTGGATAAAGATATTTGTCGGAGGCGTTCTCGAACATGCCGTAGCGCGCATATTCGAACATCCCCGCCATCGGATTCCAGAGGAAGAACCAGCGCAGGCCTTCCGGAATCCAGTCGGTAGGTGCGAACGCGCCCGAAAGCGGCATCATGAAATAGGATATCGGATGGACGAGCCGGCCGAGCGTCGGCCGATCGTGGGTGAGCGCCGTGACATTGAGGCCGAGCGCGAAAGACAGCCAGGCCAGCCAGCCGATGGCGGCAAACACGTAAAGCGGGCGTGCCGGCAGATCGCCGAAGCCCAGCGCGATGCTCAGCGAGATCAGAATGATGAACGAGCATATGCAGCCCGCCGTTTCGAGAATTGCGCGGGCTATCGACAGGTTCAGCACCGAGATCATTCGATGATACATCAACGGCAGGCTGCCCTCGAGCAGGCTTTCCGCGCGGTTGAAGATGCCGCGGAAGATGATGAACAGGCAGTAACCGACCAGCGACAGCGGCACGGGCGGCAGCGCCGAGCCGAGATGGTGCGGTTGGAAGGAGTGCAGCGCCCCGATCACCGTCGCCAGCATCAGCGGCTCGCCGATCAGCCAAAGATAGCCGATATTGTTGCGGCCATAGCGGGTGTGCAGCTCGCGCATGATCAGCGCGCCGATCACGTTGAGCTGCTGGTCGAGGGCGACCAGGAAGCTGGTGCGTGCGGTTGTCATCGTGAAATCCCGCCCGCGTCGAGCTCGGCGATCAACCCCAGCACGGTCTCCATATGCGCCCGCCAGCCAGGTGCAGCCCAACCGCGCAGTCGCTCGAGCTGAGCTGACCGCATGTCGCTCCTCCCGCCGCTGTCCGCCGTACTAAAGTCCATGATCGCCCTGATCCATGCCGGCCCGTCCAAGGGATCAATGAAGTCGGGAACGTCGCCTCCGGCCTCCCGCAGCGCAGGTAGATCGCTGCAGATGACCGGCGTCCCGCCCAGCAACGCCTCCGTCACCGGCATCCCGAAACCCTCCGCGAAGGAAGGGCATAGCAGCGCGCGGGCGCCGCGCAAGAGGGCGCTGACCTCGCGATCGGAAAGCTGAGGCAGCTCGTGAACATGGCTCCGGATCACGATCGAGCGGTCGAGCATGTCGATGATATTCTCATTCTCCCAGCCGCGCCGTCCGACGATGGCAAGATGCGGCGTCCGTGCGGGGCCAAATGTCTCGAGCATCCGCCGCCAAATATTGAGCAGCAACAGATGATTCTTGCGGGGCTCGATGGTGCTGACCACGACGAAATAGGGCCGGACCATATCCACCCTCGCATCGCCGGGCTCGGGCAGCGGATCGCAGCCGAGATGGGCGACCCTGATCGGCGGAACCGGCTGCCGCCCATCCAGATAGCGCAGCATCGATTTCGCCGTTGCGTGGCTGTTGGCGATCAGCCCGTGGGCGAGCGTGGCCATCGTCTCGATCCGCCGACTATGGGTATTGGCGCCGCTCGGCCGCGCATATTCCGGATATTCGATCGGGATAAGATCATGGACCAGGCAGATGAAGCGCGCATCCTCGGCGCGCAGCTTCGCGCGCACCCGCCTGGGACGATCGAGATGATGCGGCGAGGCCTGGAGATAATAGCGTCGGACTGAGCTGTTCGCACGCGGCACGCGACGGGGATGGAGGCGGATGAGGGAGCGGGTGGCCGACGTCAGCATCGCACCCCGCGCCGGGGCGCCGGGATTGGACCAGCGCATTTCGGTGTCGTCCAGGAAGCGGGCCACCGCTTCGGCCGGGAAGCGCCCATAGAAGCCGAAGGGATTGATACCGGCGAAGCTCAGGCGATTTGGGATCAGCGCCATCAGCTGGCGCGCATAGGTGAGCTCGACCCGATCGATCCCGGTGGGCAGCGGATGAAGCACCCGTGACAGAAGTCGTGAAAGGTCGAGGATGACCTCGACACCCTCGGCCAGAGATGACGATTCGAGGGGCGTGCCGGGCGCGGCCATGGTCGACATGGCCGCGTTCTTATCGCCAGCGGGCGCCGCCGTCACGCGTCTCCGAACGCGTCGATCGCATCGAGCCTCTGCAACGCTACCGCTTCGACAAAATTCTGCCTGCTCGCCTGGTCGTCGGTCTCATGAAGAAAAAATCCCGCCACGAAGTAGGTTACGGCGGCACCCTCCTCGCCTCTGCCAGCCTTGAAGCGGACATGCAGCGCGTGGGGGACGGGCGAGGCAGGAAGCTCGAAGGTGATCCACTTTTCCACGCGCGCCTCGATCAGGCCGTCCATCTGGGCATCGCCTGCCCGCGCCGACCATAGGGCTTCGCGATGGTCATCGCCGACCAGCTTGAACAGCATCCGCAACGGGCCGTGCGCTTCGGATATGGGGATTTGCAAGTCCGCGCCATCATGATGGATCCGGCAGCCACGCTCCTCCGGCCAGGACCAGCCGAGATTGGCGCGGAAGCTTTCGCCCGTGCGCATCCCGCGCCAGATGCGCGTCGATCCGTTGCGGCCGATCCCGTGCCAGCGTCCGATCCGCGCCGCGGGCGGGTGCGGCATCACGACCGCTGCGCCGCGTGACGCGAAGCTGTCGAGCTCGCGCCCGATCTGGCGCGCAAGATCCTTCCAGCCCCGCGCTCGGAAGCCGGCCAGGATATGGGCTTCCGCGGCACGACGATGATCGGCATCGACGATGAGTCGCTCGGCCCCGTCAGCCAGCGCGCGGGAAGAGCCCGCCTCCACATATAGAGCGAATGCTCCGCCCGCCTCGGGCAGCGAGGCCGCGTCCGAGATTAGCGGCACCTTGCCGTGGCAAAGCGATTCGGTCACCGGCAAACCCCAGCCTTCGTAGAGGCTGGGATAGATGGTGAAGAGACAAGTGCGGTAGAGCAGCGACAGTTCTTCGTCCGCCAGGCGCGTCAGCATCTTGACCTTGGCGGCGATCACCGGATCATTGGCGGCGCGATCATAGACACGGTCGTTCAGCCAGCCGCGATTGCCGACGCAGACCAGGTCAGGGACAGCGTCGGCACCCAGCCGCTGGACGAGATCGGCCCAGGCATCGAAGGCGATGAGGTGGCCCTTGCGCGACTCGATGGTCGAGACGAACAGCACGAAGCGGCCTGGCTGCAGCTTCCAGCGATCGAGATCCCGATCGGGCAGCGCGGTCTGCCCCTCGCGCCGGAAATCGGCATCGAGCGGCACGACCGCGACATTGTCGGGATCGACGATGTGGCCGAGCGTCTCGGCAACGGCGAGCAGGTCCTTCTTGGTCGCTTCGGAATTGACCAGGAAATGATCGGCAAGATCGAACACGCCGATGACCCAGCTGATGAAGTCCTGTGTCAACCCCCGGACACAATGTTCGGGGGCCATGACCGGGATCATGTCGTGGACGAAGGGGATGTAGCGGATGCCATGGGTCAGCTTGGCATGGCGCACGAACAGAAAATAATTCTGCAGCCACCAGCTGGTGCCCAGATTCACCAGCGCGGCGCCATGGGGAAATTCGAACGGCACTGTCAACGACAGGAACAGCCGCAGCCCGGCCACTGCTTCTACCCATGCCGGTTCGGCCGGATCGCCACCGGACGTGCTCAGTTTCACGATGGCCTGCATCCTTGCCATCGGCAGTTCGAGCCATTCGTCCCGGCCATCGATGAAACAGCAAAGACGGATGTCGCGACCGTCGCCCTCGCTCAGCGCCCCCTGGATCGTCTCGATCTGGACACGCTGGATACCGGTCGGCAGCCTGGCGCGATTATAATAGGCGATCAGATCCGAGATGTCGAAGACGAGTGCGGGACCGGATGACGCCTCGTCATCCGTCGGCGCCAACTCTTCGATGACGATGCGGCGCAGTTCGGTGAGCAGGGGCACTTCCGTCTTGCCGCGCGGCAAGGCGGCCAGTTCCTCGCGCAGCATCGCGAGAAGATGGTCGCGACCATGCTCGCCGAGCGTCGCGAGCAGGACGAGAAGCTCATCGCTCTCGCTCTGCGAGCGCTCGCCGGCGGCAAGCGCCTGGAGAAGGGCGCGGACCGCATCCTCGCGGCGACCCAATCTTTTACAGACATGGGCCAGAAAGATGAACGCCTCGGAAAGATCGGGTCGCAGCGCCGCCGCGCGGCGGTAGGCATCGAGGGCCTGGTCGAGGATCTCAGCTTCCTTCAGGGCGTGGCCGAGCTGAATCCAGATGTGGAACAGATCGGGCTGTTCCTCCACCGCGGCCCGATAGGCGGCGGCGGCGGCGGGCCAATCGCGCCGCGTCCTGGCTGCATCGCCGCGGCGCACATAGATCCGCGCCGGCGAATCGCTTTCGTTGCGCAGCAGCGCGAACAGACGACGGAACAGGCGGAAATAGCGCCGCATTATCAGCGAGGCAGAGCGCGAAGGAGCTCCGCGAGCGCAGTGCCAAATACAAGGAACATCGGGAAAATCATCCAGTGTGGCGCCAACCGCTGCTCCGTACTGGAGGCGCGAATGGGCCGCAACCTCTTCCGATGCGATGGCACTGGACAGGACCACCCGGTCCCGGCAATCCCTGCTCCGCAGGTTGGGAGCATTGCATGCCAGTGAAGTTGATCCACACCCGCCGGTTCGGTGATGACCGCGGCTGGTTCTCGGAAACCTATCATCGGCCGCGCTGGACCGATCAGGGGGTCGACTGCGAGTTCGTGCAGGACAATCACAGCTTTTCGGCCCACGCGGGTACGATTCGGGGCATCCACTTCCAGACCGCACCCTTCGCCCAGGCGAAATTGGTGCGCTGCACACGCGGCCGGATCATGGACTATGCGGTCGACCTCAGGGCCGGGTCGCCGACCTATGGGCGCCACGTCGCCGCCGAACTGAGCGCCGAGAATGGCGACCAGCTTTATATGCCGGTCGGCTTCGGCCATGCCTTCGTGACGCTCGAGCCCGACACCGAGGTCATGTACAAGGTGTCGGCAGTCTATGCTCCGGAAAGCGACGGGGGCCTCCGCTGGGACTGTCCCGACATAGCGATCGTCTGGCCGCTACCGGCGGAGGGGCCGACGCTGTCCGCCAAGGATGCCGCGTTGCCGACGCTCGCCGACTGGGTTAGCCCGTTTGCCTATGACGGCGAGCCGCTCGGCGCGCTGTGAACGGAGGACAGATGCGTATTTTGGTCACCGGCGGCGCGGGATTCATCGGATCGGCGCTGGTCCGTCATCTTATCGGCGAAACATCCCATGAGGTGCTGAACCTCGACAAGCTCACTTATGCCGGTCTGCTAAGTTCGCTGGCGCCGATCGACGGCAACCCTCGCTACCGCTTCGTCAAGGGCGACATTTGCGACGCCGCGCTGGTCGCGCGCCTGCTCGCCGAGTTCCAGCCCGACGTCATCGCCCATCTTGCCGCCGAAAGCCATGTCGACCGGTCGATCGATGGTCCCGGCGAGTTCATCCAGACCAATCTCGTCGGGACGTTCACGATGCTGAACCAGGCGCTCGGTTATTGGCGCGGGTTGAGCGAAGAGAGGCGGACGGCGTTCCGTTTCCACCATATTTCGACCGATGAGGTATTCGGTTCGCTCGGCGACGAGGGCTTCTTCACCGAGACCACGCCTTATGACCCGCGCTCGCCCTATTCGGCGTCGAAGGCCGGATCGGACCATTTGGTCCGTGCCTGGGGGCACACCTATGGGCTGCCGGTGCTCGTCACCAATTGCTCGAACAATTACGGGCCTTATCATTTCCCGGAGAAATTGATTCCGCTGATCATCATCCGCGCGCTGGCAGGCGAGCCGCTGCCGGTCTATGGCGACGGCAGCAATGTTCGTGACTGGCTCTATGTGGAGGATCACGCGCGGGCGCTGCGGGCGGTGTTCGAGCGCGGCCGCCCCGGCGAAACCTACAATGTCGGCGGCAATTCGGAACGCCGGAACCTTGAGGTCGTCGAGACAATTTGCGCGACGCTCGACCGGCTGAGCCCTCGCGCCGACGGCAAGGCTTATTCGAGCCAGATCACCTTCGTCGCCGATCGGCCAGGCCATGATCATCGCTACGCGATCGATGCCTCGAAGATCCGCGCCGAACTGGGCTGGGAACCTCAGGCTCGCTTCGAGGACGGCATAGAGCGGACCGTCGGCTGGTATCTCGAAAACCGCGACTGGTGGGGCGATATCCTCGCCGGCCGCTACGACACGGGCCGGCTCGGCTTGGCGAGCAAGGGCTGACCATGGCACATATCCTCGTCACCGGCGGACAAGGTCAGGTCGGTCGCGAGCTCGCTCGGATCGACTGGCCGGCCGGCGTGGCGCTCCATCTGCCGGAACGGAACGAACTCGACCTGACGTCGCGCCGCGCAGTCGATGCCTTGCTTGCCGCGGGCCGCTATGACGCGATCATCAATTGCGCGGCGTTCACCGCGGTGGACAAGGCCGAATCGACGCCGGAAGAAGCCTTTCAGATCAACGGCCAGGCGCCTGGCTGGCTCGCGGCATCGGGAATCCCGCTGATCCAGGTTTCGACCGACTATGTCTTCGACGGATCCAAGCCCGCGCCCTATGTCGAGGATGATCCGGTCGCGCCGCTGGGCGTCTATGGCCAATCGAAGCTGGAAGGCGAGCGTGCGGTGCTAAGCGGGCGGTCCCGCGCGGTTGTCCTGCGCACTGCCTGGGTTCTTTCGCCCCACCGCGGCAATTTCCTCAAGACGATGTTGCGGCTGGCGGGACAGCAGGACAAGCTGCGCGTCGTCGACGACCAGCATGGCTGTCCGACCTCGGCCCGCGACATCGCGGGTGCGCTCGCGGCGATCGTCCAGCGGCTGATCGCGGATCGCGATGCGCCGACCGGTATCTATCACTTCGTCAATGGTGGAGAAGCAAGCTGGTGCGATCTCGCGCGCGAGATCTTCGCGATCAGTGCCGCGGCCGGGGGACCGTCCGCCGATGTCGAGGGCATCGGCACCGCCGACTATCCGACCGCCGCACGCCGTCCCGCCAATTCGCGGCTGTCGACTGCGAAGATCAGCGCGGATTATGGCATCGTGCCGCGCGACTGGCGCCTCGCCGTGCGAGAGATTATGGAAGAGCTGGGGCGGACCGGCGGTCTTGGGGGCACAAGCAAGTGAAAGGTATCATATTGGCCGGCGGCTCGGGCACCCGGCTCCACCCTATGACGGTCGTCACGTCGAAACAGATGATGCCGGTCTATGACAAGCCCATGATCTACTACCCGCTGTCGACGCTGATGCTGGCGGGCATCCGCGAGGTGCTCGTCATCTCGACGCCGCGCGACACGCCGGGTTTCAACGCTCTGCTCGGCGATGGCAGCCAATGGGGCATGACGATCGACTATGCCGTGCAGCCGAGCCCTGACGGGCTCGCGCAGGCCTATATCATCGGGGCGGATTTCGTCGGCGACGGGCCGTCGGCGCTGATCCTCGGCGACAATATCTTCTACGGCCATGGCTCGACCGAGCTGTTCCACCGGGCGACGCAGCGGCGCAGCGGCGCGACCGTCTTCGCCTATCATGTCACCGATCCCGAGCGCTATGGCGTGGTGGCGTTCGATCAGGCGATGCGGGCGATATCGATCGAGGAAAAGCCCGAGAGGCCGCAGTCGAACTGGGCGGTGACCGGCCTCTATTTCTATGACGCGGACGTGGTCGGCATCGCCAGATCGCTCAAGCCTTCGCCGCGCGGAGAGCTTGAGATCACCGACGTCAACAAGGCCTATCTCGCCGCGGGCAAGCTGTCGGTCGAGCTGATGGGACGCGGCTATGCCTGGCTCGATACGGGCACGCCGGACAGCCTACTTGAAGCCGCCGAATTTGTCCGTACGCTGGAGAAGCGGCAGGGTTTCAAGATCGCCTGTCCCGAGGAGGTAGCCTATGATCAGGGTTTCATCGACGCGGGGCAGCTCGAACAGCTCGCCGATCGACTGGGGAAGAGCGCCTATGGCATATATCTTCGCGACACGGTGCTGATGCGGTGATGCAGAACGCGCGTTACATCGCCGCAGGGCTCAGCGACGCCGACATGATCTGGCTGCTGTCGATGGGCAAGCTGCGCACGCTCGTCGCGGGCGACCGGCTGGTGACCGCCGGGAAGCCCGTCCAGGATCTGTTCTTTGTCATCAGCGGCGAGGTCAGCGTCGTTCTCGAAAGCGGCAGGCGGGTCGCGACGCTCCATCGCGGCGACGTCGTCGGCGAAATGTCGTTCGTCGAGAAGGCGGCGCCGCAGGTCTCGGTCATCGCGTTGGAGCGCAGCGAAATCCTGGCGATCCCCCGCAAACTGATCCTCGCCCGCTTCGAGGAGGAGCCGGTCTTCGCCTGGCGCTTCTATCGCGCGCTCGCCGTGTTCCTGTCCGAGCGCCTGCGCGAGACGACCGCCGTCGTCCGCCACGGCAACGAGGACGAGGCCAAGCGCGAGAAGGCCGACAAGGCCGCTCGTATCCGTTTCACGAGGCTGTTCAGCAAGTCGGGACCCTGAACGAGCGAGCGGCGCGGCCGCCGCCTCCGGCACGCGTTCAACCTGCGGAAAGCTCGATCGGGGTATCACCGAGCCCGGAGAGGCTGGGTGGCACGGCAGGCGAACGGACATTATGGATCCGGCATGGCGCGACGGCTGCTCGCCGCCTCGGGCGCGGCGCTGCTGCTCCTGCTCGGCGCGGCCCACCTCGCAGCGGACGATCTCGGCCCGGTCGCCGCCCCGACAGCGCATGTCGTGCCGGTCGCCGCCGAGGCAGCCGAGCCCCGCCGGGAACCGATCAGCGTCGTCCTCATCCCGGCGGTGCCCAGCGCCGCGACCGCCCTCGACGACACGATCGCCGAACTCGGTCAGAGGTTTCGCGGCGAGGTCGGCATCGCGGTGCGCGACGTGCAGACCGGATGGACCTCGCACCATCGCGGCCTCGACTACTTCCCGCAGCAGAGCGTCAGCAAATTGTGGGTCGCGCTCAGCCTGCTCGACCAGGTCGACCGCGGCCGGCTCGATCTCACGCGCGAGATCACCGTGCGCAGCGAGGACCTGACCCTGTTCCACCAGCCGATCCGCACGCTGGCGCAGCGGCCGGGTGGCTTCCGGACGACAATCGACGATCTGCTCGCCCGCGCGTTGACGCAGAGCGACAATAGCGCCAACGACCGGCTTCTGACCCAAGTCGGCGGGCCTGATTCGGTTCGCGCGACGCTGACGCGCAAGGGCATCTCGATGGTCCGTTTCGGCCCCGGCGAACGCTTTCTGCAGAGCGACATAGCCGGTCTCGAATGGCGCCCCGAATATCGGATCGGCAGCCGCTTCGCCGATGCGCGTGCCGCCTTGCCCGACACTGTTCGCCAGACCGCCTTCGACGCCTATATCGCCGACCCGATCGACGGGGCGACGCCGATCGGGATCGTCGACGCGCTGGCACGGCTGAAACAGGGGCGGCTGCTCTCGCCCGGCGCGACCGACCATATGCTGGCGGTCATGGCGCGGACGCGGACCGGCGCGCAGCGGCTGAAGGGCGGGCTGCGCGACGGCTGGACCCTGTCGCACAAGACCGGCACCGGCCAGATCTTTGCGGGCGAGCAGGCCGGCTATAACGATGTCGGCATCCTCAGCTCCCCCGAAGGTCGCCATTACGCGGTCGCGGTGCTGATCGGGAAGACAAGCCGGCCGCTGCCCGAACGGATGAAGCTGATGCAGCGCGTGGTCGAGGCGACGATCGACTATGACGGCCGGCTGGCGCGGCAAAGGGCGGCCGTAGCGGAGCCGGCGCAGGAACCGGGCCGCCTCGCTCAATGATACCCTGGTTTTCCCGCAAGACGGAAGTGGCCGAGGACAGGTCGCCCGCCCCCCCGGACGAGGTGGCGCACGCATCGCCTGGCCGGTCATGGCTGCGTCGCCCGTCCTGGCGCGCGATCGCGAAAACGACCATGGTCGCGCTGCTCGGCTTGTTGCTGGCGGCGATCGGCTGGGCAAGCTGGGTGGCGCCGCCCTGGGGGCCGATGGAGCCGCCCGAGCAGCCGACCTTCATCTTCCTCGGCGCGGACGGCGTGCCGATTGCGCGGCGCGGCGCGCGCGATGCGCCGGTGATCGCGTCGCGGCTGCCGCTGCGGGTGCGCGGCGCCTTCATCGCGATCGAGGACCGGCGCTTCGCCGATCATTTCGGGATCGATCCGCGCGGCCTGATCCGCGCGTCCTGGCGCAACTTCCGGGCGGGCGGGGTGGTCGAGGGCGGCTCGACCATCACCCAGCAGCTCGCCAAGAACGCCTTTCTGAGTTCGGATCGCAAATATGCCCGCAAGCTGCAGGAGGTGATCCTCGCCGTCTGGCTCGACGCGTGGCTGAGCAAGGACGAGATCCTCTCGCGATACCTGTCGTCGATCTATTTCGGCGACGGCGCCTATGGCCTGCGCGCGGCGGCGCGGCATTATTTCCAGAGGGCGCCCGAGGATCTGAGCGTCGCCCAAGCGGCGATGCTGGCCGGCATGGTGAAGGCGCCGAGCCGGCTGAACCCGACCGTCGACCTCCCGGCGGCGCAGGCGCGCTCGCGGCTCGTCCTGGCCGCGATGGCCGAGGAGGGGATGATAGCCGCCGCCGAGCTGCCCGGCATCCGCCCCGCCGTGCCCCGCCTGGCGCCGGACGAGCTGCCCGCCGGGACCTATTTCGTCGACTGGGTCGCCGAGCAGGCGGCGGCGGCGACGGGCGAGCGCGGCGGGCAGATCGAGGTGCGCACCACGCTCGATCCGCGGCTGCAGAAGGCGGCGATCAAGGCGCTGACCTCGGTCCTCACGGGCTATGGCGCGCCGGTCCATGCGACACAGGCGGCGCTGGTGGCGATGACCCCCGACGGCCGCGTCGTCGCGATGGTCGGCGGACGCAGCTACAAGGCGAGCCCCTATAACCGCGCGACCCAGGCGAAGCGCCAGCCCGGTTCGGCGTTCAAGCTGATCGTCTATCTGGCCGCGCTCGAACATGGCTATACCCCCGAAACCCCGGTCGGGAACGGCCCGCTCACGATCGATGGCTGGAGCCCGAGCAACTATGGCGGACGCTTCGGCGGGCCGATGCCGCTGCGTAGCGCCTTCCAATGGTCGAGCAATGTCGCCGCCGTCCGGGTGGCGGAGGATATCGGGCGCGACGCGGTCGCCGATACAGCGCGGCGGCTGGGCATCGAGTCGCGGCTGACGGTGGGCCCGTCGATCGCGCTCGGCACGTCGGGGATGACGCTGATCGAGCTGACCGCGGCCTATGCGGCGGTTGCGGGGGGGCATTATCCGGTCGAGCCGCGCGGGCTGGCTGGCCCGGCCGGTGAGCGGGAGCGCGGCGGCAATCTGAGCCCCGAGGTGCGCGAGGCGATGCTCGATCTGCTGTGGACCGCGACCAACCAGGGCACCGGCCGCGCCGCCGCGCTCGCCATTCCGAGCTTCGGCAAGACCGGCACCACCCAGAATTACCGCGACGCGGTCTATGTCGGCTTCGCCGGCGGGCTGGTGACCGGCGTGTGGGTCGGCAATGACGATGATGCGCCGATGCTGGGGGTGACGGGCGGCAGCCTGCCCGCGAGCATCTGGAAGAGCTTCATGAGCCAGGCCGACCTGCGCGCCGAGGATCTGCGGCTGCCGCCCCGCCTCGAACTGGCGATCGAGCAGCGGATGGCGGCGATGCGGCTGGCCGAGGAGCAGCGCCAGATCGACGCGCTGCTGACCGAGATCGCCGAGCTGGAGGCCGAGGAACAGGCGGGGATGTCGCCGCTCGAACGCTTCTTCGAGCCGCTGATCCCCCGCTTCCTGCGCCGCGACCGCGATGGCGCCGCCGAGCCTGGCCCGGCCGATGAGGATATTTTCGGCAATGCCGGTGCGCCGAGCTTCGAGGAACGGCGCGGCGAGCTCGAGCGCCGCCGCGACGAACTGCGCTTGCGCCGCGAACAGCGGCTCCGCGATGCCGAGCCGGTGGCCCCCGAACCCGAGTGAATTGTCGCCTATGAGCGACATTTTCCGGGTGTATGGGGTTGAGTGGTCGTTTTTTTGTTTTTTCGCGCGCGGGCCGGTGACGGGCGCGAGCGCGCGGCGGCTACGATCGGCGTAACGGGGCTGCCTCCGGTGCGTGGTTCGATCCATGGAAGCAGCGATAGCGGAGATTATCCTACAGAACAAATGTGGAACAAAAGGGGGCGCCGGGTTCGCTTCCGCAGCGATGGCTTGATCCCGAGCAATGCCGGTGCGGTCCGGAAAGTCCATATGGCGCGAGACAGGCGAGTCGGATCGTGACGTTCGACCGCCATAGAACTGGGGCGTCACCTGGAGCCTTCAAGCATTCCAGAAGCGATTGAAGCTGGTCAGCGACAGGCTTGCCAGCGCGCCTTACCTCGCCGACGAAGACTTCACCGCCGCCGACATTTCCGTGAGCTACGCCCTGAACCTGGGCCAGAGGAACTGGGGCATCACATTAGGCGAAGCCGAGCAAGCCTATCTCGCCGGCACTATGGGCCGTGATGCGTACAAGCGCGCGATGGAGCGCTCGCATGCAGGAGTGGGCAGCTGAGCTGATAGTTGGAAGGGGTAAGTGGGCAGGATTCGCACTTGCAGACCTATGGTGTGGGCAGAATGCTTGTTGCGAAACGCCGGTGGACCATGCTGCCTGAAAGGCCGACATTTGTGGCGCCAACCGGCCTGCCCAAAGCCGACATTCCGGGAAGTGCGCGCGGACGGCAGGGATTGGACCGTCGCCGGTCCGACACCTTTTCAGCCGGTAGCGTCAGAACCAGACATCAGGCTTCCCCCTCGCTTGGATAGATCGCTTTGGGAGCTGCGGCGAGCATATCGACAAAGATATGGCGCAGGCGAATGGTGTGATCTGAGGCCTGAACAAGGGCGTTCTCGAAAACGACGAGGGCCATTGGATGATTGGCACCGGGCACCAAGGCGGCACCGGTTCCGTATGCCTTCTGGATGCGCTGATCGATGGCATTGGTGATCGTGTCGACCGGCAGCGCCAGTACGTAGCCGAGCATGAAACCCCAATGATGGCCTGCGGCATATTTGCCGCTGGCGAAACGCTCGACCCCTTGCGTTACATAGCTCGCATTCAAGCTGTGGTTGGCTGCCGCTACCCGCTTGCATTCAATCGCCACAAAGGCGTCTTCATCACCAAACTGGTGCAGGAACTGCAGCGTGATATCGATCCGGCCCTGAATCGTCGGATCGTTCATCGCCATGTTATCGACCTCGTGCTCTCCGCGAACCTGCAGATTGGTCAGACCGAGCTTTCGCTTGACGCGTCGTATCGCCTTGCGAACCACGATCGTCGCCGGAACCTCTAGCATGCCCGGGGTCACGTGCTGCCGGGCCTCGTCAACGCCCCGACAAACGAGGTCGAGGACAGTGTCGACCTGGTCGGGCTTTAGCGAGAACGCTGGGTTGCCATAGGGTTGGTCAGGTCCGAGGAGCGCCATCGCTTCTCCGCAACCAGTGATCGGCCAATATCACGTCGGCGTCGTTGAGACCGATCGTCTGCGTCCAGTAGCGACGCTCGGAAGGCTTGAGGATGAAAAGCGCGTCGTCGCTATAGATCCGCAACTGCCGCCGCTCATTGAGGTACGGAGGGACGTCGGCTTCGAACTGGCCGCGCAGCAATTGGGCAAGACTGGCAAGGTCAGCGCGATCGCCGTCGCGGACGACCGGGTCAGCGTCAGGGGGCCCGGAGGCCATGGACAAGCGAACTGCCGTCACTCCCGGAATACCATCGCTGTCAGGTGCGATTAGCTTTCCGTCGTACACGTGAGCTTCGAGATGCCGCTCTCCCCGGCTGCGCAGGTAGGCGTCAACCGTTGCAACGACTTGGCGAGCGTATCTCCGCATATCATCGCCAGTCGCTGAGAGCACGAAACCCGCTCGTTCTGCTCGGTTCTCAAAGATAAGGTAGCGCGCCTGATCGACCGCTCCAGACGCTAATACAGCTTCTTCGGGCTCGAGGTCATAGAGGTCGAAGACCGCACGATCGAGCATCCTCAATTTCTGGTGATCGCCCGGATGCTGGGCCGCAGCGTGCTCCGCACTGATAAGGGCATCGATCTGGCTGTCATCGATCGAGGCGAAATGAGGAACCCGCAACGACAACAAGTCGTGGGGCTGCACGGTCGGACGCTCAAGTCCCCAGGTTGGGCCGCCTAAAGCGCACTGAAACGACGTCAGAGACGAGTTGAGGATGCCAGAGAGAACGTAGGCAAACCGGGTGTCCGCATCAGCAAACGAAATGCCGAAAAAGCTTTCGGTGTACAACCGATCCGCATCGACGACGGCGCTACTGTATCGGCCCCGCTGGGCCGCGACTTCGGAGCCGACCTTGGAACAAAGAAGCAGCGGCCCTTTGAAAATCGCGCGAGAGCGCGGGCGGTGCAAGGTTTTGTGATCGAAGTCGTCGAGCGCGCCATGTAGTCGGAACGGGGTGAAGTTGCTCGGGGTGACCACCTTCAAGTCGAAATAGTCGGCGGGGCTCGCGGTTTGCCACTTGCCCTTGACCTTGAAGCCCTGCCCACGGTGCGTTCGAGCGTTCAGGCCAATTCGATCCAGGGCGTCGCCGAGCGTCGGGAATTCGCGCTCCAGCCGTTCGATCAGCCAGCCGTCACGAACGGAACCAAATGTCGCCGCCTTCAGGAACGGGGCAATCGAAAGAACTCTATCGAGAGGGATGGAGCGGATTTCGCTCGGGCCCACGTTAAAAACACCTGTCCGCCGAAAATCCGGCGTCCAGGGGATTGAGCCGACCAGCAGGCGATCTTTGGTAGTCGAGAGCGCACAGCGAGCGAGAAAGAGCAGTGCCGGTCCCACCGCGTCGGGGAAGAGTTTCTCCCTTCGAAGATAGGACAGATTGATCAACGCGGTCGGTGCCATGCGCTGAAGCAGATCGCTTCTCGCGGTGATGGCCTGCTTGTCCTTTGAAAAGAAGGGTGTCGCCTTCATCACCATCCCGACTCGTCCGTTTTGTCCGGCGAGGCGGGCAGCAAGGTTCAGGAAGGCCCAGTCTGGGCTTCGACGAGGACGAGGCGCATCATCGTCCTGGCTGCCGGGCTTTGCCACCGCTTCGGATTGACTGACAAATGTCCAAGGGGGATTGCCGACGACTGCCGCGAATTCCGTCGCCGTGATCTGGTTAGGAAGCGATCCTAGGGAATCCGCCTCGAACAGCGTTCGACCGATTAGCCGATCGAACTTCAGGTCGACGAGATCGTTGATTGGATCTTCGTCGAGTTCGAGTGCCGCGAGGTACAGGCTGAAGGCCGCGATACCGAGGGCCGAGCGATTGAGGTCGATGCCGAACAGTTGCTCACGAAGGACTTTTCGCACGATGTCACGAGAGGCAGGCTGGCCTTTGCTCTCGCGCCAGACCAGCCTGCGAAAGGCTTCGACTAGAAAGGCACCAGATCCGCAGGCCGGATCGACTACCGCGCCGCCGACGGGAAACTGTTCAAATATCGGATCGAGCGCCAGGTGAACGAGCTCGACCGGTGTATAATGCAGGCTCTGGGCATTGGCCTCGTCAAGCGCGCTGGACCGGGCGAACTGCTGATAGATAGAACTGATCAAGTCGATCGGTATGGCGTTGAACCGGAAACGAAAAAGCCGTCCTTGGCCTTTGCGCTCCGGAATGAGGCTCCGGCCCTCAATAAAATCCCTGATCGGTTCGAGGTGGCTGGCGGTAAGATGCTCGCTCTCTGCGCCCGGATCGTCCATCGGGAACAGATCGCCGTTGAACGTCGTACGCAACCATCCGAACAGCCTAAGCGCGCTCTCCGGCGTCGCGAACATTTGACCAAGGTCGGATGGCAGGTCGGCCGGAAGGAACGGCTGGGCAAGGCCACGATCGAGGAGGTACCAAGTGAAGATGCATCGCCCGATGAAGCGCTGCGCGATATCACGCGCGAGTGTCTGCGCGCGTGAGGATGCGTTGACCGGCGTCTGTTGGACGAGCTGATCTTCAAGCGCGCTGATCTCGGCGAGCAGCTCGCGATCGACGCGATGGCTGCGGTCGATATGTGACCCGATATGGCTCGACCAGAACGCTCCGGTTTCAGTCGTCAGGCGCCCGCATGCTGCGTTGAGAGCGCGAAGACGGTCCGGCGAGTCGAGCTCAAAACGTTCGAGCTCTGGTGGCTCCAGCGTGTCTGGCAGTTTGTCGGGCGTTGCATAGCAATCGTAGAGCCGCACCTCGGTTGGCGTGACGATCCAAAGCAGCGGCGCGACGCCGACATTCCAAGCCGCCTCGTACCAGTTGCGCAGATCACCGGCAGTGGGTGGATCGGCTCCGGCGTCCTTGAAGATATTCGCGGGCGCGCCCTGTGCGGAGAATACCGCCTCCGCCTTGAGGCCGACGCGTTCGTCGGTGAGGATCGCACGCAGACGCGGCGGCACTTCACTTCCCGAAACCGTCATCCCGGGCGCGGGTCGGCCTTCGGCATCGAGATAGCCCGTAGCCTCGAGCGCAGATCGGAATGCCGGGCTGTTCATGCAGATCGCCGCCGTCGACCGATCTGGTCGACTAGCGGTGCGGTCGAGGGCGTGGTGACGTGAAGCGCCGGGAACAGATCAAACTGACCCGTAATTTCGGCTTGACGCGGCAGCGCGAAGCCCGCCGCAAGGAGTTCGAGATGCGGGTCGAGATGGAGGATGATCACGTCATCTCGCGAGGTTTCTGCCGTGTTGACGTCGGCGAACGACCATTTGTTCGCACCGTGCACGACCAGCGCCTGACCCCACATAGCGATGAAGGATCGCGACTTCAGCTCGCGGCGCAAGCCTGCGAACAGATTTCGGTGAGCCTGAAGCTCGAGGCAAAACTTGTCCTTGAGGATCACGGCCATGCGCAGAACGAGGATTGTCTGCCAGCTGAACTGCGCCGAGGAGCCCTGCTTGCGCGGGGGCTGATCAGCCGGGATCAGCGCACGGCGGCTCGTCCACTCGCGCAGCTTGGCCGGCGTCAGGCCGGTTAGCTGGAGCGCTTGGCGTTTCGGCACGAGCTGCATTGTCATCCCCAAAGTTAGGGCACGACGCCCTAACTTCCCCGAGTTTGGGTATCAGACTCGAAGTTTTGGGCAACAAAAATTCTGCAGTGGGTGCTATCGCCGACGTTGGAGGATAGGCGAGTTCGGAGGGCAGCGGCTTGAATGGGTGCTTTCGGATCAAAGCCGCGGCGTGCGAACGACCACTTTTAAGGCGCGAAGCTGTCGTGAGCCAGCCAGCCCACGAACGGCAGATTGCCGGAGCGAATATCAATTGCGGGCAGTCGGCACTGTTCCCCGTCCCCGCCGCTGACCAAATCGAACGCATCAACCCACAGCGCCAAAACGCGCACCGCCGGCGCGTCGGGTGACGCGCCGGCGGGGGTTGCGAAGCTGGGGCAGGCGCGCGCGTCAGGCGGCGGCGAAGGCCGTCTGGCGCTGCTTGCGGCGCAGCGCGGTGCCGACCGCGCCGAAGCCGATCAGCATCAGCGCCCAGTCGCGGGCTCGGCACCGCGGCGACATTCTCGATCGGCCAGCCGATCGCGAAGGTCTGATTGGTGGTGTTCCTGGGACGGCCGTTAAGCTTCAGGCCGGTGTCGGTGATCGTGTAGACACGGTCATCGGCGGCGGCGAGGCTGGTATGGTTGCCCGCCACATAGGCGGTGAACAGATCCTGATATTCTCAGCCGCGAGCGGGAATCACCTCGATCTTCAGCGGGGTTCCGCCGGCGGCGATTGCGAGCAGCAGATCGATATTGGGGTGCGCGCCCGGATTGTTGCGGGCATCGGCGCTATGTTCGGCGAAAACCACAAGGCCATGTTCGGCGGCTATAGCGTCCAGCGTGCCATAGACCTGCTTCAGATAGAGATAGACGGCGAGCGAACCCTGCGTGCCCGGCTTGTTTTCGATGGAGGTGACGTGGGAGCCGGTGGTGTGGCGCAAATCGATGCGATGCACGCCGTCGATCGGCGGCAATTGCGCCAGATTATCCTTGAATGTCGCACCCAACCGAATCATCGCCGCCCCTTCCCCATTCGCAGCTTCGTTGCGCCTCCGGCTTTATCAGCGTCCTTATGTGTCCGCCATCTTCGGGCGAGCCGGCGATGCAGGGCCGACCGATTCCCCTTCGAACCATCGCAGGCTTCGTTACGCGGCCAATCCGGCTTGTCGCAACCGTTCCCCTGCCGGTATAAGTTGATGCGGGGCGCCGATTGCGGGCAAGGCCGGCGAAGTTCGACAGCTCGATCGCGCCTGGCATGGGATTGGGAGGGATCGAACATGGCGACGCTGATGGGGAAGGCATCACCGGGTCATGACCGGGAACATGCCGAGCGCGGCTTCTTTCGTATCATGTCGATCATCATGGCGACGATTATCGTCGCGGGGTTCGCGTTCAATCTGACGATGGGACGGTCGACCTTCGCGGTACCGCTCGTCTATCATCTGCACGCCTTGGTGTTTTTCGGCTGGGTCGCACTTTATCTGGCGCAGAATTGGCTGATCGCGACTGACAATATCCGCCTGCACCGGACGCTCGGGCTGGCTGCCTATGGCTGGGCGCCGCTGATGGTCGCGATGGGCTATACGATCATGGCTCTATCGATGCGACGGACGGGAGCGCCGTTCTTTTTCGACCAGAACGAGTTCATGTTCAGCAATTCTCTGTTGCTGCTTCTGTTCGGTGCGATGGTGATCGTCGCGTTACGCTGTCGGCGCCACAGCGGCTGGCACCGGCGCCTGATGCTTACCGCCATGTCGATCCTGACGGGCCCTGGCCTGGGGCGATTGCTGCCGATGCCCCTGTTCATGCCGCATGCCTGGCGGATCATGATGGTGGTCACGCTGATCTTTCCGGTTGTCGGGATGCTTGCCGACAAACGCCGGCATGGCCGCGTCCACCCGGCATGGTGGTGGGGTGTCGGAGCGATCATCCTCGTCCAGATCGCCGCCGATCTGATCGCTTACAGCGACTGGGGGACGGGGATGACGCGAGCTCTGGTGGAAGGAACGCCAGGGGGCGCGCGGCCGATGGAGGCGTTCCTGCCGCGGGGTTGAACCCCTTGGTGAGATATCTGGACCTTAGCGATTGAGCGCGCCGGTAATCGTTTCCAGAGAGTCGGGGAGATGCTGGCGCAGAGCGCGAGCCGGTTCAGGGGCACGCTGCTCCCGAGGCGCCGACTCCGTCTCCGACCGTAAGCGCAGCGTCTCTACCCGGCGGCCGCCGGCTGCATGCCGCGCAGATGGGCGGTATTGTCCTTGCCCGCGATCATTGTCGGCTCCGGGCAGCTTTGGTCGATGCGCAGGTAGGAGAGCGTCATGGTCTTGATATACCAGCGGCCATCACGCTTGACATAGGTCTCCAGATAATGGCCCCAGCCGTGGTGCTGGGTGCCGTCTTCCCAGACGTTATAGTCCTCGAGCGCCCAGACGCCGCAGGCGGTCTCGGGGCCGGTCAGGTCGATCTCCGGCATATGACCCTGATGGACACTCTGCACCAGCGGCAGCGCACGGGCGAACGCGGCGAAGGCTGCGCGTCCGTGGTGGACGCCACTGCCGACCCGCGCCAGGTCGACGACGCAGTCCTCGGCAAAGACGTTCGCGTAGCCATCCCAGTCCTTGCTGTCGAGAAACCGGAAATAGCGCGCTTTCAGCTTCTTGATCTCTTCGATGTCGTCCATGGCGGTCTCTCCTGCGCCGCCCTGTTCTGCATCGCGGCCGAATATCCGGCGGCTGGCATATGCCTGTCCTATGCGCCGTCCTCTTGGTCGAGAGGCTGGCAGAGGACGTGCCACCGGTCAATGCGGAGGGCGGTTGCCCGATCACCAACCACCGCGATCCGCCTCCCCGATCCATCGACCCTCCTCAATGGCTCGCCGCCCCCGAGGCGCCGATTCCGGTCTCTGAGCGGAAGCGCTGCGCCTCATAGCCCGAGCGGTCGAGCGCGGCGCGGCCGCTGCGGTCGGTGATCGAGACCAGCCAGATCGTCAGGAAAGCCAGCGGCATCGAAAAGATCGTGGGGGAGCTGTAAGGATAGATCGGCGCGTCGTGCCCCAGAATCGTGACCCAGATGCTTGGGGAGAGCAAGGTCAGCAGCAGCGACAGCAGCACGCCCGCCGATCCTCCGGCGACCACGCCGCGCGTGGTGCAGCCGCGCCACAGCACCGACATCAGCAGCGCGGGAAAATTGCCCGATGCGGCGATCGCAAAGGCAAGGCTCACCATGAAGGCGACATTCTGCTTCTCGAAGGCGATGCCCAGCGCGATCGCCAGGGCGGCGAGCACGGGCACGGTCCGGCGCGAGACCTTCAGCTCAGCGCGGGATTCGGCTTTGCCCTGTTTCCACGCCGAGGCGTAGAGGTCATGCGAAATCGCCGACGCGCCCGACAGCGTCAGCCCGGCGACGACGGCGAGGATGGTCGCAAAAGCGACGGCGCTGACGAAGCCGAGGAAGGCATCGCCTCCGATTGCCGCGGCGAGGTGGATCGCGGCCATGTTGCCGCCGCCGCGCAGCGCTCCGTCGGGCGCGAGATAGGCGGGATCGGTGGCGACCAGGGTTATGGCGCCGAAGCCGATGACGAAGGTCAGCAGGTAGAAATAGCCGATCCAGCCGGTCGCCCAGAGCACCGACTTGCGGGCTTCCCTGGCGTCGGGAACGGTGAAGAAGCGCATGAGGATGTGCGGCAGGCCGGCCGTACCGAACATCAGCGCCATACCGAACGATATCGCCGAGACCGGATCCTTGATGAAGCCGCCCGGCCCCATGATCGCGCGGCCCTGTTCCGCCGCCGTGGCCGGATCGGCGCCGGACGCCGCGGCGAGGCCGGTCTTCACCTCCACCGCCCTGGCGAACAGCGCCTCGGGCGAAAAGCCGAAGTTCCAGAGCACGGCGATAGCCATGAAACTGGCGCAGCCCAGCAGCAGCACCGCCTTGATGATCTGCACCCAGGTGGCGGCGATCATGCCGCCGAACAGAACATAGCAGGTCATGAGGACGCCGACGATCAGGACCGCCCATTCATAGGGAAGGCCGAACAGCAGCTTGATCAGCTGGCCCGCCCCCACCATCTGCGCGATCAGATAGAAGATCACGACAGCGAGCGTGCTGAAGGCCGCGAAGAGCCGCACGGGCGCCTGGGCGAAGCGGAAGCTGACGACATCGGCGAAGGTGTAGCGGCCGAGGTTGCGCAGCCGCTCGGCCAGCAGGAACAGGATGATCGGCCAGCCGACGAGGAAGCCGGTCGAATAGATCAGTCCGTCATACCCATCGGCGAAGATCTGCGCCGAGATGCCGAGAAAGGAGGCGGCCGACATATAGTCGCCGGCGATCGCGAGGCCATTCTGGAAGCCGGTCATGCCGCCGCCGGCCGTGTAGAAATCGCCGGCACTGCGCACCCGCGAAGCCGCCCAGCGCGTGATCCCGAGCGTGGCGAGCACGAACATCGCGAACATCGCGATGGCCGACCAGTTCGCCGCCTGCTGGACGGTCTGGCCGGCCGGCGCCTCGGCCAGTGCCGCCGCCGACCCAAGCAGCGCAGCCAGCGCGAGCAGCGGCACGGCGACCGAGGAGCGGCTCATTCGCCATACTCGCGGCGGAGCGCATCGATGGCCGGGTCGAACTCGCGGTTGGCGCGGCGGACGTAAAGGCCGGTCAGCATGATGCCTGCGAGAATCACGCCGAGGCCGGCTGGAATTCCAACGGACGTGACGCCGCCGGCGATCGGCATCGCGAGGAGCTCGCGGCGGAAGGCGATCAGCAGGATATAGCCGAAATAGATCGCCAGCATGATGCCGCTGAGCTGCCAGGCGAAGCGTGCGCGCCGTCTGACGAGTTGCCTATAACGGGCGTCCTCCGCCAATCCGGACAGCATTCCACCCTCTTCCATCCCTGCCCCCTTCTCTCATTGCCGACATCCTGCCCCAAGCAGACAGGCTTGCCAACGGCTCCGCCAGCATCGTCATGACAGCCCGGCTTCCGCCGGCGGCGCCCGCGCCGAAGCGGACGGCATGAATTTCCTGCCTCGTCGCCAGCCGGTCGGCCGCCAATGTGCGGACATTGACGCACAGGAGCGAACTATTGCCCGCGGCAGGGGTTCGATCACCGACCGAGAGCGACGCGTTGGTGCGCCTCGCCCCAAAGCCGGACACTATGATGGAAAACGACCCTCTTCAGCACCCCCAGCCCCGCGTCACCGTTCCACCACCGGAGCCGCCCAACCTGGGTTCGGCGATGGAGCGCAACATCGAGGTGCTCAAGGAGCGACGCCGATCGGAAGCAGCGGCGGCGGGGCGGGAGGAGAAAATCGTGAAGGCGATCACCCGCTTCACGGGGAGCATGAGGTTCGTCTACCTCCATCTCGCCCTCTTTGGCGCCTGGGTGGCGATAAATCTGGGCGCGGTTCTGTTTGTGCCGCGGTTCGATCCGACCTTCGTCATTCTCGCGACCTGCGCCTCGGTCGAGGCCATTTTCCTGTCGACCTTCGTGCTCATCAGCCAGAACCGGGCCTCGGCCGCGGCAGACAAGCGCGCCGATCTCGATCTGCAGATCAGCCTGCTGTCGGAGCACGAAGTCACGAAGCTGGTGAGCCTGACCTCCGCCATCGCGTCGCGACTGGGCATAGAAGAGGCGGGCGATCCCGAGCTGCATGAGCTCAAGCGCCACGTCGCTCCCGAAGCGGTGCTCGACGCGATCGCTGAAGACGAAAAGAAGAGCGGTCGGGGAGGCTAGCCGGGCGTGCGTTACGCACGAGTGGCAGCCGGAAGATGACCGGGCCGCTCTGTCCGCGCTACCGCTTCAACGCGCCCATGATCGCGCTCACCGTTTCCGGCGAATAGCTTCGCAGCTCGTCGAGCGGCTTTTTCACCAGCGGATGGTTGCGGAATTCGGGCGAAATCGACAGCGCGATCGTGGCGGTCAGGCAGGCGGTGAGCACGAATTTGAGCGCGCTCCAGCCGTGGCGGTCGTCGAACAGGGCCCTCAAATGCGCTTTCGGTCTCACCGGAATCGGTCCATTGCCACCCATGCATCTTCCCAATGCAATCTTCATTCCGTAACGACCGAAGATGAAGGCCAGGTAAAGCCCCTAGCGGTTGCCGATGCGGGCGGCGCGCGCCTGACCAGCCGGCTCATATGGCCGTCCGCTCATACCAGCCCCGCGACCGCTTCACGATCGTAACGACCGACAGCATCACCGGAACCTCGACCAGCACCCCGACGACGGTCGCCAGCGCGGCCCCGCTCTTGAGGCCAAACAGCGAGATCGCGGCGGCGACGGCGAGTTCGAAGAAGTTGGATGCGCCGATCAGTGCCGACGGCGCGGCAACGGACCAGGCGACGCCCAACCGGCGCGACAGCCAATAGGCGATGCCGGCGTTGAGATAGACCTGGATCAGGATGGGCACGGCGATCAGCGCGATGACGACGGGCCGCGCGACGATCTGCTCGCCCTGGAAGCCGAACAGCAACAGCAGCGTCGCGAGCAACGCGATCAGCGATACCGGGCCGAGGCGGGCCAGCAGACGGTCCAGCGCGGGCCGGCCGCCCGAGGCGAGCAGCGACCGGCGCAGCAGCTGCGCCGCGATCACCGGGGCAACAATGTAAAGACCGACCGAGAGCAGCAGCGTCTCCCACGGCACCGTCACCGAGGCCACGCCGAGAAGCAGGGCGACAAGCGGCGCGAACAGGAAGACCATCAGCAGATCGTTCAAAGCCACCTGGCTCAGCGTAAAGCTCGGCTCTCCGTCGCACAGGTTCGACCAGACGAAGACCATCGCGGTGCAGGGGGCCGCGGCGAGCAGGATCAAGCCGGCGATGTAGGACGGGATCTCGCCGGCGGGTAGAAGCGGCGCGAATAGCCAGCCGAGGAACAGAGTGCCGAGCGCGGCCATCGAAAAAGGCTTCACCGCCCAGTTGACGAGCAAGGTGACGCCCACGCCCTTCCAGTGGCGGCGGACCGAACCGAGCGCGGCGAAGTCGATCTTCAGCAGCATCGGGATGATCATCAGCCAGATCAGTGCGGCGACGACCAGATTCACATGTGCGATCTCGGCCGAAGCAATCGCGGCGAACAGGCCGGGGATCGCCTGTCCGAGCATTATGCCGGCCAGGATGCACAGGGCCACCCATAGCGAAAGATAGCGCTCGAACGTCCCCATCAGCGCAGCCGCCGGCCGGCTTCGTCGACGACCTGCTCGCCATCCTCCTTGGCGAAAGCGCCGCGTTGCGGGTCGGGCAGGATGTCGAGCACCAGCTCGGAAGGGCGGCAGAGCTTCACACCGAGCGGCGTCACCACCAATGGCCGGTTGATGAGGACCGGGTGCGCCATCATCGCATCGAGAAGAGCATCGTCGGACAATGTGCCGTCGCTCAGGCCAAGCTCCGCATAAGGCGTGTCCTTCTCGCGCAGCAATGCCCGTGCGCTCATCCCGGCGCGCTCGATAAGCTGGATCAGCAGGGCGCGCGCTGGCGGCGTCTTCAGATATTCGACGACATGCGGCTCGATGCCGGCGTTGCGGATCATGGCCAGCGTGTTGCGCGAGGTGCCGCACGCCGGATTGTGGTAGATGATGACGTCGGTCACGGGGCCATCCTTCAGCAGCAGGAGAGTTCGGCGAGCAGCGGCTCGCAGAGGTCGGCGCGGCCGCCGCAGCAGTCCCTGGCGAGGAAGGTCATCAGAGCGACCAGCGTCGGCATGTTCGCGCGCTGGATCTGCTGGCGGCCGCGCCTTTCGGTAGTGACGAGGCCGGCTCTGGCCATGACGGCGAGGTGGGTCGAGAAGGTGCTTTGGCTCAGACCGCTCGCCTCGACCAGGGCGCCGGTCGGCAAGCCGTCGGGCTCGTGTCGGACCAGCAGCCGAAACGCATCGAGGCGCGTCGGATGCGCGAGCGCGGCCAAGGCGCAAATCGCCGAATCATTGTTCATTAATCGGGATTATCCGATGCGTTCTGTTCAGGCAATATGCATCGGGAATTTACGATAGAAAGATGCGCCCGTGCCCCCCCGCCCCCGCGGCAATCCGGCCTATCGGCGCGCATAGAAATGCCATCGGGCGCCGGTTGCAGCCGCACCCGTTGCCAATGCGGGCGGCGCATCCCTATCTGGGCCGTACAGATTCGCGATTTGGAGCCGCCTTGATGACCGCGACACATTCGACCCGCATGCTGATCCTCGGATCGGGGCCGGCCGGGCTTTCCGCCGCGATCTACGGCGCGCGCGCCGGCCTCGCACCGATCGTCGTCCAGGGGCTGCAGCCGGGCGGGCAGCTGACCATCACCACCGACGTCGAGAATTATCCGGGCTTTCGCGACGTGATCCAGGGTCCATGGCTGATGGACGAAATGCGCGCGCAGGCCGAGCATGTCGGGGCGACGATGATATGGGACATGATCGTCGACGTCGATCTCTCCGAGCGGCCGTTCCGGCTGAAGGGCGACGGCGGCGCCGTCTATGTCTGCGACACGCTGGTGATCGCGACGGGGGCGCAGGCCAAATGGCTGGGGGTCGAGGGCGAGCAGGAGCTGGGCGGCAAGGGCGTCTCGGCCTGCGCCACCTGCGACGGCTTCTTCTATCGCGGCAAGAAGGTGGCCGTGATCGGCGGCGGCAACACCGCGGTCGAGGAGGCGCTCTATCTGACCAACCACAGCCAGGACGTGACGCTGATCCATCGGCGCGGCTCGCTACGCGCGGAGAAGATCCTGCAGGACCGGCTGTTCGCGCATCCGAACATCCGGATATTGTGGAACAAGGCGGTCGATCGCTTCATCGGCGGCGAGGGCAGTGCGGGGCTGGTCGCGATCGCGCTGCGCGACACGGTGACCGGCGAGACCTCCGAGCTGGCGGTCGACGGCGGATTCGTGGCGATCGGGCATCATCCTTCGACCGAGCTGTTCCGCGGTCATCTGGAGCTCGACGAGGACGGCTATCTGATCGTCGAAAAAGGCGGGACAAGGACGAACATCCCCGGCGTGTTCGGCTGCGGCGACGTTTCCGACAAGGTCTATCGCCAGGCGGTGACGGCGGCGGGCACCGGCTGCATGGCGGCGCTCGACGCCGAGCGCTTCCTGGCCGAGCAGGATTTCGAGGCGCACGCGACCGTAGCGGCGTGAGGCATCGCCGGTCCGAAAATGGGTTAGCCCCCCAACTTTCCCTGCACGAACGCGACCAGCGCGCCGAAGGTCTCAAGCATCTCGCCATCGACCTCGTCATCGTCGATGATGATGTGCAGCCGGTCCTCGAGTTCGGTCAGAAGCCCGGCGACCGCCATCGAGTCGAGTTCCGGCAGCGCGCCGAACAGCGCGGTGTCGGCGGTGAAGCCGGCGGCACGGTCGGGGTCTATCGCGAGGATGTCGACCAGCACCGAACGCACCACATCGGTGGTGCCGTTGGAGTCGTTCGTGCCCACGTCGAAACCCCCGCTCGCTTCAAAAACGCGGCCCCCGTAAACCTTTGGGGGAGGCACGACAAGATTCCGGATATATTTTCGACGCCATGACGCACCGCGCTCCCGATCCGGTCCCCAGGCCGCTCGACCATCTCGCCCGCCGCGGCGAGCGATCGGCGACGGCGCTGGTCGATCGGGCCGGGTCGCTCGATCATGCCGGGCTCGATACTCTGGTCGGGCTGCTGGCGGCGGCGCTGCTCGCGCAGGGGCTGGCGCCCGGCGACCGCGTCGCGACCTGGCTTTCGAAGAACCGCATCGCCTGCCTGATGCCGCTCGCCGCCGCGCGGGCGGGGCTCGTCCATGTGCCGATCAACCCGCTGCTCAAGCACGGCCAGGCCGCGCATATCCTGGCCGACAGCGGCGCCGCACTGCTGATCAGCAATCGCGGCCGGGCGGAGACGATCGAGGCGGCCGACCGGCCGGCCGGGTGCCGCCTGCTGCTGGAGGAGGAGGGCGAGGCGCTGCTGACGGGCGACCGGCCGCTGCCGCCTTCGTGCTGGGACCCGGCGGCGCTGACCGCCATCCTCTATACCTCGGGCTCGACCGGACGGCCCAAGGGGGTAATGCTGAGCCATGCCAATCTATGGCTCGGCGCGGTCAGCGTCGCGCATTATCTCGACCTTCACGACGACGACCGCGTCCTCGCCCTTTTGCCGCTGAGCTTCGACTATGGCCAGAACCAGCTGCTGTCGGCCTGGGCGGCGGGGGGCTGTGCCTATCCGCTCGACTATCTGGTGCCACGCGACGTGCCGAAGGCGGTGGCGAGGCACGGCATCACCACCCTGGCAGGGGTGCCGCCGCTGTGGATCCAGCTTGCCGAGCTCGACTGGCCGCCGGAGGCGGTGGCGCCGCTGCGCCGCCTGACCAATAGCGGCGGGCGGATGAGCATCGGGCTGGTGCGCAGGCTGCGCGGTCTTTTCCCAGAGGCGCGGCTCTTCTCGATGTACGGCCTGACCGAGGCGTTCCGCTCGACCTATCTCGACCCGGCGCTGATCGACGCGCATCCCAACTCGATCGGCACGGAGATCCCCTTTGCCGAGGTGATGGTCGTTCGTCCGGATGGCGTGCTTGCCGCCGATGGCGAACCGGGCGAACTGGTCCATGCCGGTCCTTTGGTCGCGCAGGGCTATTGGCGGGATGCCGAACGCACCGCCGAACGCTTCCGGCCCGCGCCGGCGGCGGCGCGCTATGGCGGCACCGCGGTCTGGTCCGGCGATACCGTGGTCCGCGACGCGGCCGGGCTGCTGCGCTTCGTCGGCCGCGACGACGAGATGATCAAGAGCGCTGGAAACCGGATCAGCCCGACCGAGATCGAGGAGGCGGCGATGGCCAGCGGGGCGGCATCGGAGGCCGTGGCGATCGGCGTGCCGGACGAACGGCTCGGCCAGGCAATCCTGCTCTATGCGCGCCGGAGCGGTGCGGGCGCCGACGAGCGGCTGCGCGACTGGTTCAAGCGGAACCTGCCGAATTTCATGCAGCCGACCCGGGTGATCTGGCGCGACGAACTGCCGCGCAACGCCAATGGCAAGCTCGATCGGGCGGCCCTGAAGGCGGAGGTAGCGCGATGAAGCCGATGGGACCGATCCCTTCTGACCATCGCCGCGTCGACGGCGCGCTGATGATCGGCGGGCGCAGCGCGGCGGACTGGATCGATCGGGCCGGGGGCACGCCGCTGTTCGTCTATGACTTCGGCATAGTGCGCGACCGGATCGCACGCTTCCGCGCCGCCTTCCCCGGCGTCTCGCTCCATTATGCCATAAAGGCCAATCCGCACCCACCGCTCATTGCTGCGATCGCCGCGCTCGTCGATGGGATCGACGTCGCCTCGGCCGGAGAGGCGAGGCTGGCGCTCGACGCAGGGGTGACGGCCGGGCGCATCTCCTTCGCCGGGCCCGGCAAGCGCGACGGCGAACTGACGATGGCGATCGACGCGGGCATCACGATCAACCTCGAATCCGCGCGCGAGGCCGAGCGCGCGATCGCCATCGGCCGCGCGATGGGCCGGACGCCGCGGCTCGCCGTCAGGGTCAATCCCGACTTCGAGCTCAAAGGTTCGGGCATGAAGATGGGCGGGGGGGCGAAGCCGTTCGGCGTCGACGCCGATCAGGTGCCGGCGCTCGTCCACAGGATCGCCGAGGCCGGTGCCGACTATCGCGGGCTGCATATCTTCGCCGGCTCGCAGGCGCTCGACGCCGAGGCGCTGATCGAGGCGCAACGCTCGACCCTGCTGCTGGCAGCACGAATCAGCGAGGAGACCGGTTTCCGGCCCCCGCATGTGAACCTGGGCGGTGGTTTCGGCATAGCTCATTTCGCCGCGGATAAGACTTTGGACGAACAGAAGGTCGGGCGGGCGCTGACCGAGACCCTGTCCGCCCGCCCGCCGCTGCTGGCCGACACGGCGTTCACAATCGAGCTCGGCCGCTGGCTGGTCGGCGAGGCGGGGGTCTATCTGACGCGGATCGTCGATCGCAAGACGAGCCATGGCGAAACCTTCCTGATCGTCGATGGCGGCCTGCATCACCAGCTTGCCGCAAGCGGCAATTTTGGCACGGTGGTTCGACGCAACTATCCGATTTCCCTGGCTAATATAGATCCGCACGCGCCGCTCGAAACCGTCAGCGTGGTAGGTTGCCTCTGCACCCCGATCGATCGTCTCGGCGACCAGGTCGGGCTGCCGCGGGCGGATGTCGGCGATATCGTCGCGCTGTTCCTGGCCGGCGCCTATGGCGCCAGCGCGAGCCCTCAATCCTTCCTCGGGCATCCGCCACCGTTCGAATTAACCGTGGACGGAGCCGAAATCCTGTGATTCCTAAACTTATATTCATGGTTTATGAGTAGCTGAGCGGCCTGATGCCGGTGGAATATTGGGGTTCCATCGATATCGCCGCGGAGAAGATCGCGATGGGGTTGCCGGCTGCGTTGACAAGGGGGTTTCGCACGCTGCTCGCCGTCGCTCTGTGCCTCGCGATGCCGGTCGCGGCCGCGAAGCAGCGGGAATTGCCCTCCGCGCCGGTGGTGCCCGAGAATGCCGTTCCCGGCGAGGACTACACGATCGGCCCGCTCGATGCGCTCACCGTATTCGTCTGGCGTAATCCCGAGCTCGGCGCCCAGGTCCAGGTACGGCCGGACGGTCGCATCACCCTGCCCCTGATCAACGACATGGTTGCGGTCGGCAAGACTCCCACCAAACTCGCCGACGATATTCGCGAAGCCTTGCTCGTCTACATCAAGGATCCGATCGTCTCGGTCATCATCAACAATTTTTCGGGTACCTTCGCGCGACAGATCCGCATCGTCGGCGGGGCGAGCAAGCCGGCCGCCATCGCCTATCGGGCGGACATGACGCTGCTCGACGCGATGATCGCCGTCGGCGGCCTTTCGGAATTTGCCGCCGGCAATCGCGCCAAGCTGGTGCGCTACGATCCCGTCAGCCGGCGCCAACAGGAATATAAGCTGCGGCTCGACAATCTGCTCAAGCGCGGGGACATCAGGGCCAATGTCAAGCTGATGCCGGGAGATGTGATCATCATCCCGGAAAGTATCTTCTGATGCGAGACCGTTGGGGGCGGTGCTGAAGTAGATGGAGATCATCTATACCGAGATCAGGCTCGCGCTCTACGCCATCTGGCGTATGCGCTGGCTCGCGCTCGCGGTGGCATGGACCTTCTGCCTGATCGGCTGGGTGATGGTGATGCGCGTGCCCGCCGCCTATGAAAGCAGCGCTCGCGTCCAGGTACAGGTCAGGTCCCTGCTCGGCGACGGCAGCGGCAGCGAATCGCGCAGCGGCGTCGATCGCGTACGCCAGTCGCTGACCTCGAGCGAGATATTGAAGCGCGTGGTGATGTCGGTATCGAACGGCGAGCGGCCGCTGACCTCGGTCGAGGGCCTGGCGTTGATGGGATCGCTGCGCAACGGCATCTCGATCACCGCGCAGGGGGAGGACCTGATCGAGATCAAGACCCGCGTCGGCCTCGAAGGCGTATCGGATGAGCAGACCGCCCATATCGCCCGCAACGTGACGCAGAAGCTGGTCGAGATCTTCGTGCAGGAGAATCTGATCGGCAATCGCACCAACAATGCCGAGGCGCTCGCCTTTCTCGACGGCGAGCTGCGCCGCCGCGCCCAGGAACTCGCCGCGGTAGATCGCCGCCGCGCGACGATCGCGCAGGAGACGATCGGATCGCTGCCCGGCATCGGATCGCTCGATCAGCGCATGGAGATGGCGCGCAACCAGCTCGGCAACCTCGAATCTGACCTGATGACCGCCCAGAGTGCGCTGGCGGCGGTGAACGGGCAGCTTGCCGCCACTCCGGCGGAGATCCCGGCGGGTTCGGTCAACGGCATGGACGTGATGGACCAGCGCATCGCGCAGCTCGAAACGTCCCTCGCCGAGTCCGTCTCGCGCGGCTGGACCGAACGGCATCCGGACGTCATCGCGATGCGCGCCCAACTCGCTCAGCTCCGCGCGCAGAAGGCCCGAGGGCCGCGCTCGAGCATGCCGATGACGCCCAATCCGGTCTATGTCTCGCTGAAGTCGATGCAGGCCGAGCGCGCGGGCAACGTCGCCGCGCTAAGTGCGCGCAAGGGCCAGATCCAGAACGACATCGTGCTGATCTCCGCGCGGCAGACGGCGGCGCCGGGCCAGCAAATCGACCAGGCGCGGATCGACCGCGACTATGACGTGCTGAAGGACCAGTACAACAAGCTGCTCGCCCAGCGCGAGGCGGCCAAGCTCAAGGTGGATGCGGCCGCCGGGAAGACCGAGGGAGTCCAATTCCGCGTGATCGATCAGCCGTCGCTGCCGAAGCGGCCGGCGGCGCCCAACCGGACGATGCTGATCACCGGCGTGCTCTTGGCCGGCATCGCGGTCGGATCGGGCGTTGCCTTCGCCAAGAGCCAGCTGTCGAATGTCTTCACGACGACGCAGCAACTCGCCAAGGCGAGCGGCTTGCCCGTCCTCGGCTCGATCTCCGAGGTGGTCACCGCCGATGCGCGCGCCGCGCGCCGCAAGCAAATGATGTGGTTCTCCTCGGCTGCGGCGGGCCTGCCGGGCATGTTCGTGCTCCTGCTGCTGATCGAGTTCGTCAAGCGGATCATGGTGGCGTGAGGCCGTGAGCGATCCCAAGGACAGCCAACCGCCCAAGGGCAGGCGCAGCGGCGGCGGCTCGCTGATCGAGCGCGCAGGCTCCCTTTACGACTTCGACGCGGTGCTGCGCGCCCGCGTCGGTTCGTCCGACGGGGAGGTACCCTCATCGTCCCAACCAGGCGATATGCCGCTTTCGGTCCCATTACCGCCTCACCGCGAAATGCCGGCCTGGCCTGCGCCCTCGGCGACGGAGGGCTGGTCGCATCAGCCCGGCGCCCCGGCGTTCGAGGAGCCGGAGATTGTTCATCGCGTGGCCAAGGTGAACCGCGCCGAGTTGATCGATCAGGGCTTCGTCATGCCCGATGCCGCGATCACGGCGCTTGCCGAGGAGTTTCGTATCGTCAAGCGAGCGCTGCTGCTCAACGCCGTCGGTCCTACTGCATTGCCGAATGGTCGCCGCGTGCTGATCTGTTCGGCGAATCCCAATGAGGGGAAGACCTTCTGCGCGGTAAACCTTGCCCTTTCGATGGCCAATGAGCGCGACATCGAGGTGTTGTTGATCGACGGCGATTTCGCCAAACCCACCGTGCTTTCCACATTGGGCATCGACGGCCCCGTCGGCTTGATGGACGCGCTCGCGGACACCGCCATCGACGTCGAGACACTGGTCATAAAGACCGACATCGGCAATCTCTCGGTCCTGCCGTCGGGGAAATACACCAATGAAGCGACCGAGTTGATCGCGGCCGATCGCACCCGCGCGATCATCGAGCGGCTTGCGCACAGGCCCAACCGGATCATTTTGTTCGACAGCCCCCCCGCCCTGGCCGCGTCGCCCGCTTCGGTCCTCGCCTACCATGTCGGCCAGGTCCTGCTGGTCGTGCGCGCCGACAAGACCGGCGAGGCCGAGCTCCGCGACGCCGTGCTGCTTCTCGGCGGATGCGAAGAGATTCAGCTGCTGCTGAACGGCGCGCGCTTCGCGCCGAACGCGCGCCGCTTCGGTAGCTATTATGGCTACGAAGCACCGCGATGAACGCGCGCGCGGCCCGAAGCTGGCTGGCCCTTGTCCTGGGTGCCGGCGCTTGTGGCATAGCGCACGCCGAGCGGCCGGAATTCGCCGCATCGGCCGAGGTCCAGCAGTTTGTGGAGGATCAGCTCTCGGGCGACAATGGCGACGACGCGATCTACACCGAGGTCGCAGGGACGGCTTCCGCGAGGTTCAGCAATCGCCGCCTCCAGATGGCGGGCACCTATCGGCTCGGCTATCGTATCGGAGAGTGGGGCGAGGTCGACGAGAATGTGACGCAGGATGGCCTGTTGCGCATGGAGGCCAAGCTCGTGGACGAGTGGCTGACCCTCGACGCCGGCGCCATCGCCACGAGAAGCCGGGTCGATCCCGCCGGACCGGCGCCGCAGCTCAATGGCGCAAACGCGAAAAACCTCGCCCAGACCTATTCGATCTATATGCAGCCGACGCTGGCCCATCATGTCGGCGATCTGGATTTCGCCGCCAGCTACCTCCAAAGCTATACGACCAACGACGGCAAGGATGCCCTTCTCTCCAGAAGGGCGCTGGCCAATCGTTTCGAGAGCGCCCGCAACCAGGAAGCGCAGATCGTCATCGGGATGGAGCGCGGTGAGCTGCCCCTCGACTGGAAAGTGACATCCCAGTACCGGCGCGAGAACGCGACGGCGCTGGCCCAGCATCTTCGATCGAAAAGCGTTGTCGGGGAGATCACGATTCCGCTGACCGGCTCGCTCGCCTATGTCGGCAGCGCCGGCTATGAGAGCACGACGACCTCGCAGCGATCGGCCTTGGTCGATCCGGGAACCGGCCTGCCCGTCACCACCCGCAACGGCCGCTTCGTCGCCGACCCGGCGAGCCCGCGTTTCCTCACCTACGACGTCGCCGGGCTGATCGCCGATGCGGGGATCGTCTGGCGGCCGTCCCGGCGCACCCGCGCCGAAGTCCGGGCAGGTCGGCGCTATGGCGATCTTTCGGTGACGGCGCTCATTCAAATGCGGCCCAGCGACCGCACCGGCCTCACGCTCGCGGTCACCGATCGCATCCAAAGCTTCGCTCAGGACGTATCGAGCGCGCTCAGCGACGCACCGACCAATCTCGATCTCGATCGTTCGGTCGATCCGGGCCGTGCCTTCCAGGATTGCCTGTTCGGGAAGACCGCGGGCGAGGGCCGTTGCCTGGGCGGTGCGCTCGGCCAAGCATCGGGCAACACCTATCGCGAACGAGCGGCGACCCTGCTGTTCGTCCATCGGATGCGGCGCTGGAACCTCGCGACAATGCTCGGCTATTCGCACCGCACCTATATCGATGTGCCCGGAACCCTCTTCTCACTCGATGGCGTCGTCGATCAGAGTTTTTATGGAAGTCTGGAAATTGCGGGACGGCTGAGCAGCAAATCCGGGCTCAGCTTTTCTTTCAACGGCAATATGTTTAAGAATGGGCAAGCCGGAACATCGGATGTCGTCTCCGGTCTGTTCAGTACCAGCTATTATAGGACCTTTGGGCGCGGTCTCAGGGCGCAGGCACGGTTTTCGGTGGATGCTTCGAAGGAGGATGGGGACACAACCGATGTGGAGGGGCGCGCTCAGCTGGGCGTTCGGTATGATTTCTGAGGCCTATGGTCGCGCGGGAGGATTGGCTTGGATCATGATCCCTACGGCCTGAGCGATCGGCCGTTTCAGCTTACGCCGGATCCGCGTTTCTATTTCGAAAGCGCGACGCACCGGAAGGCGATGACCTATCTGGGTTACGGCCTCGCCCAAGGCGAAGGCTTCATCGTCATCACTGGTGATCCCGGCACCGGCAAGACGATGCTCGTCGGCAGGCTGATGGCGACGATCGACCGCTCCCGCCTGACCGCGATCAACCTCGTTTCGACCCAGCTCGAAGGCGAGGATATTTTGCGGGTCGTGGCGTTCGCGCTGGGCATCGCGGCCGACGTCGACGCCAAGGGGCAGCTGCTGGCTCGTATCGAACGCTTTCTCTACGATCAGAAGCGCAATGGGCGGCGCACGCTGCTGATCGTCGACGAGGCCCAGAATCTGTCGGCGTCCGCTTTGGAAGAGCTGCGGATGCTCTCGAACTTCCAGGTCAACGGCCAAGCATTGCTGCAGATATTTCTGCTCGGCCAGCCCGAATTTCGGCAGGCCCTGGCCGAGCCTCGCTTCGAGCAGCTCCGCCAGCGCATCATTGCCACGCACCATCTCACCGCGATGAATCCGGACGAGGCGGCGCCCTATGTCATGCACCGGCTCGCCTGCGCGGGCTGGAAAGGGACGCCCCGCTTCACACCCGATGCGCATGAAGCCTTTTATCGGCTCTCGGGGGGTATTCCCCGCCGGCTCAACATGCTGGCAGGACGGGTGATGCTGCAAGGCGCGATCGAGCGGCTCAGTGAAATCGACGGCGAGGTTGTCGAGGAAGTGGCGGCCGATCTGGCGACGGAGAGCGGTGTCCCGGGCTCTCCCGCATCCGAGGGTACGCCGGCTGCACCCAGCGAGGAGCGCGCCGCGGAAGAGGCCCTGTTCGCCGCCCTGCCGAGCGATATTCCGCCGCCCTCAATCGAGCAGCCGCCACGCTATGACGGCTTGGCCTCGGTGCAGCACGCAACCAGTGCCGAGCCCGTAGCGATATCAGCGCCGGCGCGTTACACGGTGGAGCCGGATCCCTACCCTGCACCTGCACCTGCACCTGCAAAGCGCCTGTCGCCGGCCGCGCCGGCGGCCTCCTATGCGCGATTTTCGGTCGAGCCCGAGGATGATGGCGGGGCGCTGCCTCCGCCTGCGGCGAGGAGCGAGGCGGCAGCCATCACGAATCTGGAGCCCGCGCCGCCGCACGATCCTGAAGCGCGTTGTGCCGAGCTCGAGGCGCGGCTTGCGGAGCAGGAGGAGATTCTGCGCCGTACCTTCGCCCTGCTGGTCGAACTGGTCGAAACCGATCCGACTTTCGCGGTCGAGGTCGGCGAAAGCCGGGGCGCAGCATAGGACAGATGGTCGTCAACGGCCTGTCGGTCGATATCGAGGACTGGTTCCAGGTCGGAGCCTTCGAGCGAATTGTCAGACGCGAGGACTGGGACACGCTGCAGCCGCGTGTCGAACGCAACAGCGAGGCGGTGCTCGCCCTGTTCGCTCGCCATGGGGTATATGCGACCTTCTTCACGCTCGGCTGGGTGGCGGAGCGGTATCCCGACCTCATCCGCCGGATCGCCGCCGCCGGTCATGAGGTGGCGAGCCATGGCTGGGACCATGTGCGTGTTTTCACGATGACGCCCGGACAATTTCGGGCCGATATCGGCCGGACCCGCGCTCTGCTCGAGGATCTGACCGGCCGACGCGTGGCGGGCTATCGCGCCCCGAGCTTCTCGATCGACTCGCGCACGCCCTGGGCGCACGAGATACTGGCCGAGGAGGGCTATGCCTATTCGTCCAGCGTGGCACCGATCTCGCACGATCATTATGGCTGGCCGGGCGCGCCGCGTTTCGCCTTCCGGCCAGTGAAGGAGAGCGCGCTGGTCGAGTTACCCGTGACCAGCGCCAAGTTCGGCGGCAAATTGCTGGCTGCGGGAGGGGGCGGCTTTTTCCGGCTGCTTCCCTATCGTTTCTCGCGCTGGGCGATCCGACAGGTAAATCGCGAGGGCCGGCCGGCGATTTTCTATTTTCACCCGTGGGAGATCGATCCGTCACAGCCGCGGCTCGTCAACGCGCCGTTGCGATCGAAGCTGCGCCATTATTCGCGCCTGGGGGCGATGGAGGCCAAGCTGCACCGGCTGATCCAGGAATTTCGCTGGGGCAGCGTTGCCGATGCCGCGGCTGCCGAGGCGAGCAGGGCAGCATAGCACCGATGGCGGGGGTCAGGATCGCCAGGCTCGACGATCCGCCCGCGGCGGCGGCGATCGAGCACTATGTCGCGCGCCATCGCCAGGGCACCGCCTTTCATCGCATCGCCTGGCTCGAGGCGATCGAGCGCGGGTGCGGGCAGCGATGCTGGTATCTGGTGGCAGGCGAAGATCCTCAGCTCCATGGCGTGATGCCGCTCAGCGAGATCCATTCTCCCCTGTTCGGCCGGGCATTGATATCCTCGGGTTTCGCCGTTGGAGGAGGAGCTATCGGCGACGATCAGGCAATCGTCGATGCGCTGGCCGAAGCCGCTTGGCGCTTGGCCCAACGGTTGAGCTGCCCGACGCTCGAACTGCGTGGCGGCGGGCTGCCTTCGGCCGAAAGCTGGCATGTGGAACGCGGCGCCCATGCCGGCTTCGCGCGGCCGCTCGCGCCCGATGACGAGGCCGAATTGCGGGCGATCCCCCGGAAGCAGCGCGCCGAGGTGCGGCGATCACTCGGCTTCGGGCTCGACGTGCGGACAGGGCGAACCGAGCAGGACCGCGCCGACCATTATGCGATCTACGCCGAAAGCGTCCGCAATCTTGGCACCCCGGTCTTTCCACGCGCGCTTTTCGATGCGGTGCTCGACGGCTTCGGCGACGACGCGGACATCCTGACGGTGAGCCGGGACGGACGGCCGCTGTCGAGCGTGCTGAGCCTCTACCATAAGGGCGCAGTGATGCCCTATTGGGGCGGCGGATCGCATAGCGCCCGTGCATGGCGCGCCAACGACCTGATGTATTATGCGCTGATGGGACATGCGCGGAGGCGGGGCTGCACGACCTTCGATTTCGGCCGGTCGAAGGTCGGCAGCGGCGCTTTCGCCTTCAAGAAGAACTGGGGTTTCGAGGCCGAGCCGCTGTCCTACGCCACGCGCACTGCGGACGGCTGGCGGCCGCGCAGCGTCAACCCCGCCGATCCGCGCTACCGGCTTCAGGTCGCGCTGTGGCAGAAGCTGCCGCTCGGTGTTGCAAACCGGATCGGGCCCTGGATCGCGCGGGGCCTCGGCTGATGGGCGAGATATTGTTCCTCGCACATCGCATTCCCAATCCGCCGGACCGGGGCGATCGCATTCGCGGCTTCCATATCCTGCGCCATCTTGCGGGCCTGAAGCCAACGCATGTCATCGGCTTCGTCGACGATGAACGCGACCGCGAGGCCGCCGAGGCGCTATCGCCGGATCTCGCCTCGCTCCATGTCGAAGTTCGCCGCGTATCGCGCCTGCGCGCCGGGATGGAGTCTCTGGTCACGGGGCGCCCGGCCTCGGTCGCCGTCTTCGGCTCGCGGCGAATGTCGGGCATCGTCGAGCGACTGCTCCACCAGCGGCCAATCGACACCATTTTCGCCTATTCGGGCCAGATGGCGCAATTCGTTCCCGATGATCGCGATGGACGGCGGTTCATCATGGATTTCGTCGACATGGATAGCGAGAAATTCCGCGCTTATGGCGAGGCCGGGCGGGGCCTGACGGGCTGGGCAAACCGCCGCGAGGGCCGCCTTCTGGCGCGCTATGAGCGTCTGGTCGCGCGCCGGGCCGACGTCAGCCTCTTCGTGAGCGAAGCCGAGGCGGCGTTGTTCCGCAGTCGCGGGGGGCCTGGCGTGGGGCAGGTGCGCGCGCTCGAGAACGGCATCGATACAGATTTCTTCGATCCCGCGCGCTTCCGCCGCGTCGAGGGCGCCGAACCGATGATCGTGTTCACCGGGCAGATGGACTACCGCCCCAACATCGATGCGGTCCGCCGCTTCGCGCTGCGCACCTTTCCGGCGATCCGCGCCAAGCATCCGGCCGCGCTGTTCGCGATCGTCGGTCGCGACCCGCCCCCGGCCGTCCGCGATCTGGCGACACAGAAGAATGTCCTCGTCACCGGCGAGGTGCCCGATATCCGGCCGTGGCTCGCGGCGGCGGCGGTGGTCGTGGCACCGATGGAGATCGCGCGCGGCGTGCAGAACAAGGTGCTGGAGGCGATGGCGATGGCGCGTCCGGCGGTTATCTCCGCCGCGGCGCGCGAGGGCATCGACGCGGAAAACGGCCGCCATCTCCTGGTGGCGCAAGGCTATGACATGGCCAATGCGGTCAGCCAGTTGCTCGCCGATCCTGCACGGGGCGACGCAATGGGACAAGCCGCGCGCGCTCACATGATTGCCCGCTATGGCTGGGCGGCGCATCTGGCGATGCTCGATGCCATGGTTGGATCGTAGGCGCCTTGGTCACCCTGCGCTTGACCCGGGGTCCCGCTGCCTTTCAACGTCAAGGAAGAAGCAGGACCCCGGCTCAAAGCCGGGTGACGAGGTAATCTAATCTGGATGAAAGCTGATGTGCGGCATAACCGGCATCTACCATCTCGAAACCGCCAAGCCTGTCGACGCGGCGCGGGTCCGGGCCATGGCCGACACGATCGCGCATCGCGGTCCGGATGGCGAAGGCGTCTGGACGGGGCCGGGAGTCGGCCTCGGGCACCGCCGCCTGTCGATCATCGACCTGGCCGGTGGGTCGCAACCGATGGCGAGCGCCGATGGCGCGACCGTGGTCGTCTTCAACGGCCAGATCTATAATTTTCGCGAGGTGCGGAGCGAGCTGGAAGCTGCAGGGCACGTCTTCCGCAGCCATAGCGACACCGAGGTGATCCTCCACGCCTGGCGCCGCTGGGGGACCGAATGCCTGTCGCGACTGAACGGCATGTTCGCCTTCGCGATTCACGATGCGAACCGCCAATGCCTGTTCCTGGCGCGCGACCGCCTGGGCGTGAAGCCGCTGTTCTACGCCGAGCTGTCGGACGGAAGTATCGTCTTCGGATCCGAACTGAAGGCGCTGCTCGCCCATCCGCTGCTGCGGCGGGTGCCCGATGCCGGCGCGGTCGAGGATTATCTGGCCTTTGGCTATGTCCCTGACGACAGCAGTATCGTCGCGGGGGTGAAGAAGCTGCCTGCCGGCCATTATCTCACGCTGAGGCGCGGCCATCCGGTGCCGGCGCCGATCCAATGGTGGGACGTGAGCTTTGCCGATCGCGAACGCGGCTCGACTGCCGCGATTGCGGATCGGCTGACGGAGGCAATGCGCGTCGCGGTCCGGTCGCGGATGATCGCCGACGTCCCTCTCGGCGCCTTCCTGTCGGGTGGGGTCGACAGCTCGGCCGTGGTCGCGCTGATGGCCGAGGCGAGCAAGCAGGCGGTCAAGACCTGCTCGATCGGTTTCGATCACCGGGACCATGACGAGTCGGATCATGCCGCCGCCGTCGCCGCACGCTTCGCCACCGATCATCGCACGCGCGTCGTCTCGGCCGACGACTATGGGCTGATCGATACGCTCGCCGCCGCCTTCGACGAGCCGTTCGCCGATGCCTCGGCGCTGCCGACCTACCGCGTGTCCGAACTGGCGCGCGAGACGGTGAAGGTCGCGCTGTCGGGCGACGGCGCCGACGAGGCGTTCGCCGGCTATAGGCGACTGACCTTCTTCGCCATGGAGGAGCGCGTCCGCCGCTGGATACCCGACGTCGCCCGCCAGAGCCTGTTCGGCACGCTAGGCCGCATCTATCCGAAGCTTGATCGGGCGCCGCAGATGCTGCGCGCCAAGGCGACGTTCCAGGAGCTCGGCCGGTCGAGCGAGGAGGCCTATGCCCATGCCGTCGGCGTGACGCCGCCGCATCTGCGGCACCGCATCCTGACCGACGCGGCGCGGCGCGAGCTGCAGGGCCATCGCGCCGAGGACCGCTATATCGCGGCGATGCGGGCGGCGCCCGCCCGCGACGGGCTCGACCGCGCCCAATATGCCGATCTGAAGATCTGGCTGCCGGGCGACATCCTCACCAAGGTCGATCGGGCGAGCATGGCGGTCGGGCTGGAGGTGCGCGAGCCGCTGCTCGACTATCGGCTGGTTGAGCTAGGCGCGCGCCTGCCGCTATCGATGCGCGCGCGCGGATCGACCGGCAAATGGCTGATGAAGCAGGCTATGCGTCGCTATCTGCCCGACGACATCCTCTTCCGGAAGAAGATGGGCTTCGTCGCCCCGATCAGCGCCTGGTTCCGCGGGCCGCTGGCCGAGGAGGCCCGCCGCATCCCGCACGGGTCGGCTCTCGCCGAAAGCGGCTGGTTCGATGCCGGCGCGCTGGAGGCGATCGTCGCGGCGCATCAAAGCGGCCGCAGCGATCATGGGCGATTATTGTGGCAGTTGCTGATGCTGGACCGATCGCTCGGCAGGCTGTTCGGGGCGGGACGCGGGTAAATGTCAGATCGTATCTTCGTCCCTGCAATGTAGGGTGGTAAATGTTCTCCTTATGTTCCCTTCTGGAAGGCGGAGATTCGAATGAAGAAGCGGGCATCTCCGTCCCAGAATCCTGCAGGGAAGATATTGAGATGAAATGGAAGCGCCTCATCTTGCTGATCGGGCTGGCCATGGCGATCATTCTCGCCTTTGGGCCCGTCAAAACTTCTTCGACATCGACAGATGCCTGGATTTGGGCGGAGCTTGGGACGAGCAAACTGAGACCTGCATGGGTCTTCGCCTAGAATATGAACGCAGGTGAAGTTCAAATACCATAAGCCCATTTCTCCAGCGGCGAGAGGGGTTTTTCCGCCCGCTTGACAGGTCTGTGCCCTGATCACAGGATCATCGCCTTGGGGGACGGGGTGCTGGTTAGGACGCCATGGCTGTGACGGGCGGCAAGTTTCACGCCATGAGCGAGGGCACCCCCGCGCAATGGGCGGAGATCGCCCGCGGCGACCGGGCCTGTGCCGAACAGATCCCCGAACGGCTCCGCGGCCATCCCCATTTCGATCACGCGGCGGAATTCTGCGCGCTTTACGACCAGCGCGCCTTCGATCCGCACTATCGATCGCTGACGCTCGCCGACTTCGCGCCGATGCTGCGCCGGATATCGGCCAGATCGCAATGACGGCGGGCGGTGATGAAGCCGCGAGGATCGCGGTTGGCGATCAGGCGCTGCTCGACGATGCTCTGGCGCGGCTGAAAGCGACCGGGACAATCGAATATCGCGGCGAGTTCGGCAACGAGATCACGACCTTCATACCCTTTGTCCACTGGCTGAAGCAGGAAGGGCTGCTCGCCGGCCGCCGCGTCGTCACCTATCGCGGGATGCGGCCCTATTATTATTTCGTCGACGATGGCGAATATGCAGAAAAGGCGGGAGAACGGCATTGGCTGCCGCCGCCGCAACGCGACTGGCCCAGCAGCAACAGCTTCACGGCGACGCGCCAGAATTGGCATATAATGCCTGATTATCGCGCCCGCTATCGCGACGAGGGACGGCGTTTCGAACGGCCGCTGCTGTTCATCCAGAACAAATTCAGCGTCGAGTGGAACAGCGGGCCGATCAATTTCCTGCCGCTCTATGCGCTGCAGGAAATCTTCGCGCTTGCCGGCCGACGGTTCGACATCGTCTATAGCAGACCGCGGGGGATGGGCGGCGGAGAGTATACGGCCGACCATGTTCATGACTGCGATTATCCGGACCTTGCCATCGCCCGGCGGTTTCCGGAGGTGATCGTCCTCGAAGATTATGTTGCTCAGGCGCGCGTGCCCTACAATCTCGCCAAGCTCCAGATCCTCGCCAAATGCTGGCTGTCGATCGCGGTTCAGGGCGGCGGCGCGCATCTGCTCGCCTGCTTCGGTGGCGGCGTGATGCTGTTGCTCCATCGCGAGGGACCCGAACATCCCCATGCCTATGCCGCCGGCCCGTATAAATATCTGGCGAGCCCACCGCCGATGCTCCTCGTCGCGCATGACTATCAGCAGTTCGACCGCGGGGTCGAGCTTCTGACCAATTTCAGATGGGACGGGGAGCGGCTGACCATCGGCGAGGCGTGGCGGCCCATATTGGACAAGCTTCGTGTCTGAGAGAACCGATGGGAGGCTCGTACAACCGCAAGCTCTGGGCGCGCGCCTGGCTCGCGCGGCACGGCATCTTCACGATCGGCAGGTTCGGCGGCTGGAGCTACGCCAATTCCGATGGGTGCATCCATGAGGCGGTGGAGCTGGCAGATCGTCTGCGACGGTCGTGACCAACGGCCATTACGCTGAACCTTTCAAAGCTTGCATCCTCTCGAGGATGTGTCGAGAATGGAACAAAAGGGGGGAATCAATGATTGCTCTCGAACGGGCATCGAAATGCCGGTTAAGCATATGGTGTTAGCGGGGCGGGGGACGTTGGCTTTGCGGCTTCTCACAATGCTCGCAATCTTTCTGTCGCCCGCCATTCCGGTTGCGGTGCAGCCGGTCGATAAGGCCGATCTCCTCATTTCGCCCAAGTCTGCGGGATCGGTGAAGCTGTCCAAGGTGGTCGTCAATATTCGTCGTGGCGATCGAATCGGCTATGAGAAAAGCAGCGGCATCTGTCTTATTCCTCACGAGGTGTTGTGGAGAACGGGTCAAGTCGAAATCGAGGATCGGGACCTTGAGGCGATCTTTCGTGACCAGGTCGAGCGAGCTGGGTTTCGGGCGCCGGGTGGAGTGGAAGAGCTTTTTGAAAGCAACGACGATGATGCGGTCGACTTTCTGGTCGGAGCGGGGATCGACCGGATCGACATGAACGTCTGCTATCCCCGAACCGAAGATCCGGAGAAATCCCGCGGGACCGCGTCCATCGATGTCGATGGCAGATATATTCGCAACTGGAGCGCAAGATCGTCGGTCGGTTGAAAATCACCGGCGTCGCCAACCGGCCCGAGACGGACGGCGGAGGCAGGTTCGGTGTCGTGAAGGACGCCTTTGCCGATGCAGTACGCCAACTGGTGCAAAGCCCGCAGTTCACCAATGTGATTGCCAAGCCCGGCGCTGACCTCTCGGTGGCGCGTTCCGCACCCGTGGGATTGGGGGGCGCCGGGGGATCAATATTTCCAGAACACGGTCACCAAGGGCATCGTTTCGGCCCGGCGCGTCTACAGAGGATATAATTTCATCCAGAGCGACGTAGGCGTCACCCACGGCAATAGCGGGGGTCCGATCGTCGACGCGAAGGGGCAGGTCGTTGGGCTGACCGATCTCGGCTTTGACGCCGAACCCATGCTCAACCTCTTCATCCCGATCGACGAGGCGTTGAGCTTTCTCGGTCTGCAGGTTGCGCCGGCGCCCTTGCCGGCGCCCGCGTCGATCAAGCCGAAGCGCTGACCGCCAGGTTGACGATGCCGTACCAGAGCGCGGCCGAGCTGCCGATCACGAGCATCATCCTCAGCGCGGGCGACCAGCGCTGTGCCTCCGGCTCGGCGACGGCGCGCGCGGCTTCCTCGAACATCGGAGCGATGGGCGTCGCGATCACGTTGCTGGCGGTGAAGGCATTGGCGACGATATCGGCCGATATCGGTTCGGCAAATTCGCAGCCATAGGTTTCGCCATCGCGGCGGACGATTTGGGCGTCGAAGGCGCCGAAGCCCACCAGCCCGATGCTGATCTCGGTGCCCAGCGGCAGATCGGCGGAGCTGACGATAGCGCAACCCGTGCGGCTGAGATCGGTGACATGGACGTCCGCCGCGAGGCTGTGCGCCCGCAAGGTGCTCAGACTGTCGACCGCGCGCCGGTCGCTCTGCCGGGCGTCGGCGCCGTTGTGGACGAAAAGGCTGGCAGTGAAACCCATGGATCGATCTCCAATCCCCGCCCTTTTCGCCGATCGATCCTAACAAGCTCTAAACGCGGCGGGTCATGGCTCCGGATAGACCGCCTCGACGAAAAAAAGGCCATCGGGTGGTGCGTTGAAGCCGAGCCGGGCGCGGTCGCGCGCGGCGAGCGCGGCGGCGAGGTCGTTGGCGCTCCATTCGCCGCGGCCGATGAGCATCAGGCAACCGACCATCGAGCGGACCTGGTGGTGGAGGAAGGAACGCGCGGCGGCCTCGATCTCGATCATATCGCCGACGCGGCGGACATCGAGCCGGTCGAGCGTCTTGACCGGGCTCTCGGCCTGGCAATGCGCCGAGCGGAAGGTGGTGAAATCATGCTTGCCGACGAGGATCCGGGCCGCATCGTGCATCGCTGCGGCGTCGAGCGGCTTCGCCACCTGCCAGGCCAAGCCCTTGTCGAAGGTCAGCGGAGCCCGTCGGTTGATGATCCGGTAGCTGTAGCGGCGTCCAATGCAGGAGAAGCGGGCGTGCCAGCCGTCGGGCACCGCCTCACAGGCAAGAATAGCCACAGGCTGCGGGCGCAGCCGGGCGTTGAGCGCCTCCTTCAGCCGAAATGGCGCCATCGGCCGGGCAATGTCGACATGCGCGGTCATGGCGCGGGCGTGGACGCCGGCATCGGTGCGGCCGGCGGCGTGGAGGACCGCCGCCTCGCCCGTGACCAGAGTCACCGCCTCTTCGATCGCCTGCTGGACGCTGGGACCATGTGCCTGGCGCTGCCACCCCATGAAGGGACGGCCATCAAATTCGACCGTCAGGCGATAGCGGGTCATGTAAGATGGGTGCCGGGCGCGATGGCGAAGCCACGCAGCAGCTCGCTCGTAGCCATCGCCGCCCGGCCGGCGCGCTGGACCCAGGTCGGCCGGATCGCGCCGGCGAGGCATTCGATCGTCAACTGCTCGTCGAGCACCTCGCCCGGCGCGCCGAGGCCGGCGGTGTCGACTAGATCACAGGCGAGGATGCGGATGCGCTCGCCGCCATGCTCGAACCATGCACCTGGCGCGGGATTGAAGGCGCGTATCTGCCGGTCGACCTGGCCTGCAGCACGACGAAAATCGATGCGAGCCTCCGCCTTGTCGATCTTGGGAGCGTAGGTCACCCCGCTTTCAGGCTGAGGGCGGGCAGCATAGCCGTCGAGGTCGGCAAGCACCGTCGTCATCAAAGCGGCGCCCGATCGCGCCAGTTCCGCAGTAAGATTCCCGGCGGTCTTGCGATCGACCGGGGTTTCCGCCGTCGCCAGCATCGGCCCGGTGTCGAGGCCTTTTTCCATCTGCATGATCGTGACGCCCGTGACGAAGTCGCCCTCGAGTATCGCCCGCTGGATCGGCGCCGCCCCCCGCCAGCGCGGCAGCAGCGAGGCGTGCACGTTGAGGCAGCCGCGCCGGGGCGCCTCCAATATTGCCGGCGGCAGGATCAGCCCATAAGCGGCCACGACCGCTATATCGAGCTCGAGCGTCGCGAAAGCGGCCTGTTCGGCGGCATCGCGCAGCGATACCGGGTGTCGGACCGGCAAGCCGAGCGCCTCGGCGCGGGCATGAACCGGCGTCGGCATCAGCATCTTGCCCCGTCCTGCCGGGCGCGGCGGCTGACAATAGACGGCGGCGACGTCATGCCCGGCCGCGACGAGCGCCTCCAGCGTCGGCACAGCGAAGTCCGGGGTTCCCATGAAGGCGATGCGCATAGCTCTTCTGAAACGCTTGCCAGGCAAGGATGCAAGCCCATATCGTTCCCGGCATCATGGCCTCTCCCGAAATCGACGCGCTGACACAGGTTCTGGCCCGGCTGCCCGGTCTCGGGCCGCGCTCCGCTCGCCGCGCTGTCCTCCATCTCCTCAAGAAGCGCGAAGCCGCGATGGAGCCGCTGTTGCGCGCGCTTGAGGCGGTCAACGCCAAACTGACAAGCTGCCATATTTGCGGCAATATCGATACCAGCGATCCTTGCGGAATCTGCAGCGATCCCCGGCGCGATGCGCGGATGCTCTGCGTGGTCGAGGAAATCCCCGATCTGTGGGCGCTGGACCGCTCGCGGCTGTTTCCGGGCCGCTATCATGTCCTCGGCGGCCGGCTCTCGGCGATCGATGGGGTGAGACCCGAAGACCTGTCGATCGATCTTCTCATCGGCCGCATCGACGGGGGCGGCATCGACGAGGTCGTACTGGCGATGAACGCGACCCTGGAAGGCCAGACCACCGCCCATTATCTTGCCGACCGGCTCGAGCATATGCCGGTAAGGCTGACCCAGCTCGCCCATGGTTTGCCGGTGGGCGGCGAACTCGACTATCTCGACGAAGGCACACTTGCGCAGGCGCTCAGGGCGCGCCGGCCGCTCGGTTGACCGGCCAGCTGCGTTCGGGTCCTGTTCAGCTACACGCGCTTATCTTTGCACGTTCACCGACTCCAGCTCGGTTTCGACCAAATGAGAGAGCCTGAGCGGCGGGAAGGGACACGTTTCCACCGCGGCGACAGGCTCTCCGCTGAGGAGCGTGACATGAAGAGACTGTGGACAAAATTGGCCGCGGCGCTCGTGCTGGGCAGCGCGGTCGTCGCCGTCGCCCCGGCCGATGCGCGGCGCGACGGCCGCTGGGATCGTGGCGATCGTTGGGATGATTATCGCGGTGATCGTCACTGGCGAGGCGACCGCCATTGGCGCGGGGACCGCTACTGGCGCGGCGACGGTTATCACCGCTGGGATCGCGGCTATTATGGCTGGCGTGGCTATGATGGTCCGCGCGGCTATTATGTGCCGCGCTATTACGGCTACGGCTATGGCTATCCCCGCTATCGGCATTATTACCGCGATCACGACGGCAGCGACATCGCCCTGGGCGCTCTCGCCGGCATCGCGATCGGCGCGGCGATCGCCGCCGATTGAGCAGGTCATGGTCCGGCCCGCATCCTTGACGACGCGGGCCGAACTACCTAGCTCAAGCCCATGGCGATACGTCCGATCCTCGAGGCGCCCGATCCTCGGCTCCGTACCAAGTCGATACCCGTCGAAACGGTAAACGACGAACTGCGGCTGCTGATCGCGGACATGTTCGAGACGATGTATGCCGCACCCGGGATCGGGCTCGCCGCCATTCAGATCGGCGTCCCGCAACGGGTGCTCGTCATCGACCTGCAGGAGGATGAGGACGAGGAGGGGCGGCCGATAAAGCAGCCGCGCGTGTTCATCAATCCGGAGCTGTTCGATCCCTCGGAGGAACGGTCACTCTATAATGAGGGGTGCCTGTCGGTTCCCGATCAATATGCGGAGGTCGAGCGTCCCGCTGCGATCCACGCGCGCTGGCTGGACGAATCGGGCGAGAAGCACGAAGCGCGACTTGAAGGTCTGCTCGCGACCTGCCTCCAGCATGAGATGGACCATCTCGAAGGCATTCTCTTCATCGACCATCTCTCGAAACTGAAGCGGGACATGGTGCTCAAGAAGCTTGAAAAGGCGCGGCGGGCCCGCAAAGCAGCCTGAGTTGTTCGGTCACCCTGCACGCCGCATCCTGTTCGCGGCCTCTGCAGTTCCGCCTTCTCAAGCGTCGGTCCGGTGCGCCTGGCGAACGCGCTCAGGTATCTCCCCACCGTCGTAGCAGATTGTGGTAGATACCGGTAAGCTTGACGAGCGCGGGATCGTTCTGCCCGCGATCCGCGGCAAGCGCCTGTATCGCGGTATCGAGCTCGAACAATGTTCGTCGCTCGCCGTCGTCCCGCACCATGCTCTGCACCCAGAAGAAACTCGCAAGGCGCTCTCCGCGCGTGACCGGCGTCACCCGATGGAGACTCGAGGCCGGGTAAACGACCATGTCGCCAGCCCCGCCTTTGACGCTGTGGGTACCGAACAGATCCTCTATGACAAGCTCGCCGCCGTCATATTCGTCGCATCCGTTCAGGAAGATCGTCGCCGACAGGTCCGACCGTAGCCGGAATTCGGTGCCTCGCTTCAGGCGGATGGCATTGTCGACATGCGTACCGAAGCCGTCGCCCACGCCATAGCGATTGAAGAGCGGCGGAAAGACCTTGAGCGGCAGCGCCGCCGCAAAAAACAGCGGCGACTGGCCGAGCGCCTCCAGGATGAGCTGTCCCGCCCGTTGTGCCGCATCGCTGTTTTCGGGCAATTGCCGGTTGCTCTTGACGAGGGCAGCCTGATGACCCGAGGTGACGTTGCCGTCGACCCATTCGGCACCGGCCACCAGCGCACGAACGCTGTCGAGGGCGGCCCCCGAGAGCACGGCCGGAATCTGGATCAGCATGGTCGGATCAAGCGATGTTCCAGGTGAAGGGCATGACCCCACGAACCTCGACCGCTTCGCCATCGCGAATTTCCGGGCGCCACCGCCACTTCCGCACCGCTTGCAGAAACGCCTCGTCCAGCCTCGGAAAGCCGCAGCTGCGGGCGATCGACGCCTCGGCGACGCGGCCGTCCCGGCCGATCAGCAAACGGACGAGGAGGGTGCCCTGTTCCTTTTTCCGGCGCGATTCGAGCGGATAGCGCGGCAGCTGATAGTCGATCAGTCGCTCGTCCAGATTGTTCACCGCAACGGGCGCCGCCGGGGGCGCCCGAGCCGTCACGACCGGCGCGATCGTTGGCGGCGTGACCGCGACCATGATCGGTGGCGGGGGCGCAGCCGGTATCTGAACGATCGGAGGCGGGTTGACGGCCACCGATCGCACCTTCTCGATCTTGACCGGTTCGGGCTTCGGCTGCTCGGCCGGAGGAACGGGCGCCTCCGCGATCAGCTCCACGACAATCGGCTTCATTTGCGGCGCGGGCCTGACGATGTCCAACTTCCCTAACGCGTAGAAGCCGGCGATGTGGAGGAGGACAATGACGAGAATCGCGGGCCAGTTAGGCTTGCGTGCCGCCCCATAGGCCGTGCGGGATCGAGGGGTTTGGACGAGGGACGGATCGGCGGAATCCAACGGGTTTCCGAAGAACAGCGATTTGTTCTCCGCCTCCGCCTCGCTATTTATCGCCGTGTACATCGTCACTGCCGACTCCCTAGGATCGCCGATTACTGTCGACCCTACTGCAAATCAATCGCATTAGCGTTGACCTAGGTCAAATTCCTCTTCTTCAAAGCCGTGACTTGCCGGCCTCGCGGCCCTATCTGGACAACATGCACCGACTTCCCCAGGGCCTGCCGAGCCGTGAGCAGATCATCGACTTCATCGCTCGATCCGAGGTGCCGGCCGGAAAGCGCGAGATCGCGAAGGCTTTCGGACTGCACGGGCAGGAGAAGATCGCGCTCAAGGCGTTGCTCAAGGACATGGCCGACGAGGGCCTGATCGACAGCGCGCGGGGTCGCGCCTTCCACAGGATGGGCGGAATCCCGAAGGTGACCGTCCTGCGTGTCACCGACGTCACCGACGAGGGTGTGGCGCTGGCCGTCCCGGAAAGCTGGCATGGCGAGAACGGCCCCCCGCCGCAATTGCGCGTCAAGGAGGCGCGGGGACGGAAGGGCCCGGCGCTCGGACCGGGCGATCGCGTCCTGGCGCGCACCGAAGAGGCGGGCCGGGGATGGATCGCGCATGTGCTGAAGAAGCTCGCCCGAGGCGAGGAACTGATGCTCGGCATCCTGCACCGCGAGGGGGACCGGCTGTGGCTGCGGCCGGTCGACAAGCGCGAGAAGCGCGAGACGCTTGTGTCGGATGCCGGCGATGCCGATGCCGGCGATCTCGTGCTCGCCGAGAAGTCCGGACGGCCGCCGCGTATCACGGCGCGGGTCACCGAACGCCTGGGCGATCCGTTCGCGCCGCGCGCTTTCAGCCTGGTCGCGATCCACAAATTCGGTATCCCCGACGCCCTGCCCGACGCCGTGATCGAGGAGGCGGAACTCGTATCCCGGCTGGACTTCGGAGACGGGCGGGAGGATCTGCGTGACCTGCCGATCGTCGCGATCGATCCGGCCGACGCGCGCGATCATGACGATGCGATCTGGGCCAGCCCCGACGACGATCCCGCCAATGCCGGCGGTTTCAAGGCGATCGTCGCGATCGCGGATGTCGCCTTCTATGTCCGACCCGGCTCGGCGCTCGACCGCGAGGCGAGGAAGCGTGGCAATAGCGTCTATTTTCCCGATCGGGTGGTGCCGATGTTGCCCGAGGCGCTGTCGGCCGACATATGCTCGCTGAAGGCGGGACAGGATCGCGCCGCGATGGCCTGCCATCTCACGATCAAATCCGATGGCACCCTTGCCGGCTGGCGTTTCACGCGCGCCGTGATCCGGGTCGCGGCGAACATCGCCTATGAGGACGCGCAGGCGGCCATCGACGGAAGCGCCATCGAAGGCAAATGGGACAGGACCCTGATCGCCGCCGCGCTCGAGCCGCTATGGGCCTGCTGGAAGGCGCTGGCAGCAGCGCGCGACAAGCGCGAGCCGCTCGACCTGGACCTGCCCGAACGGCGGGTCGTGCTCGACGAAAAAGGTCGCATCCTCTCGGTCGCGCCGCGCGAGCGGCTCGATGCCCACCGGCTGGTCGAGGATTATATGATCGCCGCTAACGTCGCCGCCGCCAAGGCACTCGAGGCCAAGAAGGCGCCCGTCATGTATCGCGATCACGAGCCGCCGAGCCGGGAGAAGCTGGTCACCCTCAAGGACTATCTCGCGACCTTCGGCATCGAGTTCGCGCTCGGTCAGGTGGTGCGGCCGGCGACGTTCAACCGTATCCTCGCGAAGGTCACGGACGACGCGATCAGGCCCCAGATCATGGAGCAGGTGCTGCGCAGCCAGACGCAGGCCTATTATGCGCCGGCCAACACCGGCCATTTCGGCCTCGCTCTCGGCAGCTATGCGCATTTTACCAGTCCGATCCGGCGCTATTCGGACCTGATCGTCCATCGGTCGCTAATCGGCGCCTATGGCCTGGAGGCCGGCAAGCCGAAGCTGGACGGGCCCGGCCGGTCGGGGGATATCGCGCCCAAGACGGCGCTGACGTCGGAAGAGGCCGAGCGGATGGCGGCGATCGGGGAACTGATCAGCAAGGCTGAACGCCGCGCCATGGAGGCGGAACGCGAGACGATCGACCGCTATGTGGCCGCCTATCTTTCGACACGGGTCGGGGAGCTGCTGGGCACGCGGATTACCGGGGTGCAGCCCTTCGGCTTCTTCGCGACGGTTGAGGGCCTAGGGGGCGACGGCCTCGTGCCGGTTTCCACGCTTGGTGCCGAACGCTTTCGCTACGACGAAGCGGCCCAGGCGCTGATTGGCGAGGAGAGCGGGGACAGCTATGCTTTGGGCATGCGCCTGAAGCTCCGCCTGGTGGAGGCCGACCCGATCAACGGCGCGCTGCGCTTCGAGCTCGAACAGGGTGCGAACCATCTGCCCGTCAGGGGCGGATCTCGGCGCGACGGCAAGCGCCGGCCGATGATCGGCCGGCGGGGGCGTCCCGCGAACATCCGGCACAAGGGCGGGCGGCGCTAGGCGAGCTGTGCGCGGATGAGTGTACATCTCTGAACCCGCAACAAATCGGCGCGCGGGAAAACCGCCCTCACCACCTAATTTCGCGAGATCGGCCTGACAGCAGGGGCTGCGCATGAACAACCGGGCTGAAAATTCACATCAGCCGGTCCGACGACGCGAGCGCAAGATGCAGCGCCATCTCATCTCCCGTCGCACTCTTCGGGTCTACCGCGCTCGGCGACGACGACATGGAAAGCCGTGACAGCAGCTGATTGAGCTTCGAGCGGCCGCGCTTCGCGCCGTCTTTGATCCTAACAACGTGACAACGCCCCGCTAGCAGCTACTCGTGCCTCGTGTCACGTTAGCCTGACAGAGCTGTTTTAGGGCTTAGGCGGCGCGCCGAGTGCCGCTTCCGCCATTGTGATCGCTATGTCGAACATCCGCTCATCCTCGATTTCGTTGTAGCGGCGTTCCTGATTATCCTCGTCGAGCGCACAGACCGCGCGAAGGATCAGTTGGAAGGCGAGGCCCATCTTCAAGTCACGCTCGTCCATCGGCTGCGGTGGCATCGCCTCGCGGATCAGGTCCACAAGCTGATTGGTGATCGGAGCATCTGTGATGACCCGCTGATAACCCGACGGCTGTTGCGATCCGAAGGCCATCGCGCGGCTGAAATGGGCGAAGGCGCGGCGGCCATTGGCGTTGCGTATTTCCATGAACGGCCGTGAGATCGTGCGCAGCCAAAGCGACAGATTGCCGCCGGCTGCCGGGGGCGCGTCCTGCATCAGCTCGCCACGACACCGTTCTGCCATCGGCACGCGATAGCGATAGATCGCTTCGAGAAGGCCTTCCATGCTTCCAAAATGATATTGCACCGCCGCCGGGTTAGTCTGTCCGGCTGCCGTCGCGATCTGCCGCATCGACGTGACCGCGAGTCCGTTACGGCCGATCAGGTCTTCCGCCGCTTCGATGATGCGCAGCGCGCCCTTCCCGAAAGTGGCGGATTTTTCGGCTTCATTGTCTGCCTTCGATGCCACGGTCATCCCATATCACGCCAACAATAAAACAACCTGTATGATTTTTATTGCTCGACTTGTCTGGTGCCGGTAATCGCTCGGTCACGGCGGGGGAAGACAGATCCGCAATCAGAGGGGATAACATGGGTGTTTCCGTGCGGGATTTTGCGCGCTCGCGGAGCGTGGCCACAAGGGCTTTCCTGATCGGGCTGTCCGTTACGGCAGCGACCGCCAGCGCCCAGACTGTGGAGCAGCGCGCGAACCTGCCCATCCAGCCGCCTCCCTTTACTGGCCGGATCGGCGAGAAGGTCGAGCAATCCCGCGCCGACTGGACGCCCGTCGTCCGCGCGCCGGCCCATGCCCCCAATGTGATCCTGGTAATGACCGACGATGTCGGCTTCGCGGCGTCGAGCAGCTTCGGCGGGCCGGTGCCCACTCCGGCGCTCGACCGGCTGGCGCAGCAGGGGCTGCGCTACAACGCCTTTCACACGACCGGCATCTGCTCGCCCTCGCGCGCCGCGCTGCTCACAGGGCGCAACCATCATATGGTCGGCATGGGCGTGCTGGTCGACATGCCCGCCGGCTACCCCGGCTATACCGGCCAGATCCCGGATTCGGCGGCGACGATCGCGCGCGTACTCTCGCTCAACGGCTACAGCACTGCGATGTTCGGCAAGCATCATAACGTGCCGAATTGGGAGGCGTCGGCAGCCGGCCCCTTCACCCATTGGCCGACCGGCCTGGGCTTCGACTATTTCTTCGGCTTCGTCGGCGGCGATTCCGATCAGGTCGAGCCGGCGCTCTATCGCGGGGCGACGCGGGTCGATCAGCCGACGAACGGCGAATTGCTCGACAAGCGGCTGGCCGACGATGCGATCCGCTGGGTGCACAATCAGCAGGCGGCCGATCCCGACAAACCTTTCTTCCTCTATTTCGCGCCGGGCACCGCACACGCTCCGCATCAGGCACCGAAGGACTATATCGCCCGATTCAAGGGCCAGTTCGACCAGGGCTGGGATAAGGTGCGCGAGGAGACTTTCGCACGGCAGCGCAAGATGGGGCTGTTGCCCGCCAATGCCCGGCTGACCCCGCGCCCGCCGCAGATTCCCGCCTGGGCCTCGCTCTCCGCCGACGAGCGGCGCGTCTATGCCCGGATGATGGAAGTCTTTGCCGGGACGCTCGCCTATCAGGACGCGCAGATCGGCCGGTTGACCGACGAGGTCGACCGGATGGGCGACGGCGGCAACACGCTGGTGATGTTCGTCGAGGGCGATAATGGCGGCAGCGCCGAGGCCGGTAATCTGGGCATGTCGAACGAGCTCGGGCGCATCGCGAACGGGGCGAAGGACGACATTGCCTGGCTGCTCGCCAACATGGACGTGATGGGCACCGGCAAGATCTACCAGAACTATCCGGCCGGTTGGGCCTGGGCGACGAACACGCCCTTCCAGTGGACCAAGCAGATCGCGTCGCATCTGGGTGGGACGCGCAATGGCTTCGTCGTCCGCTGGCCCGACGGGATCAAGGCGCGCAATGCGGTGCGCAGCCAGTATGCGCATGTCATCGACCTGATGCCGACCGTGCTGGACGCCGCCGGAATCCCCGCGCCGAAGACGGTCAACGGGGTCGAGCAGCAGCGGATCGACGGGATCAGCCTGCGGCCGACCTTCGACGGCCCGAACGGCGGCCAGCGCACCCAATATTATGAGCTGATGGGCAGCCGTGCGATCTACAAGAACGGCTGGCTGGCGAACACCTATCCGATCCGGATGCCGTGGGAAGACCAACCCGCGCCCGGCAGCGATCCCACCTATCGCTGGGAGTTGTACGACCTCGATCACGACTATAGCCAGTCGCGCGACCTGGCCGCGAAATATCCCGACAAGCTGCGCGAGATGCAGGCGGTGTTCGACGCCGAAGCCAAGCGCAACCGCGTTTATCCGTTCGACGACCGCTTCGCGGTCCTGCGTGCCCGTGATGCCGCCGCCGCGCATCCCAAGACGCGCAAGAACTACTCCTATTGGGGCAGCGATACGTCGGTCATGGCCGCCGCCGCGCCCAACATCGTCGGTCAGTCCTTCACCTTGACCGCCGACGTCGCCCTCGACCGGCCCGACGCCAGCGGGGTGCTGACCGCCTATGGCAGCTGGTTCGGGGGCTGGTCCTTCTACCTGAAGGACGGCCGGCCGAAGGTCGTCCAAGCGGTGTCGCGCCGGCCGGAGGATATCTTCCAGATCACGGGGGCCGATCCCATCGGTCCCGGTGCTCACAAGATCGCTTTCGCCTTCACCTCGGACGGGGGCGTCCGGGCAGGCGGGACGATGCGCATCATGGTCGACGGCAAGCCCGTCGCCGAGGGGCGGATACCGCGCACCATCGTGATGGTCGCGGGGCTCGGCGAGACGTTCGACATCGGGCGCGACACCGGCGTTCCCGTCACCGACGACTATGGGGCGTCCAACTTCGGAAACGAAACGATCAGGCGGGTCGATTTTGACCTGAACTAATCAACCAATGGGGAGGGAATGTCATGCGCGAGCTTCGTCTGCTGCTAACAAGCTGCCTGACGGTGGCGGCTCCAGCCGGCTTCGCCCAGGACAGCGCGACGCCGGCCGTGACGCTGCTGCTGCTGCCGGCGACGGCATTGGCGATATCGTGGTGACGGCACGCCGCCGTTCGGAAAGCGTGCAGGCGGTGCCGCTGTCGGTGACCGCGATCCCCGACACCATCCTGCGCGAAAAGCAGATCCTGACGCCCTACAACCTCGTCCAATCGACACCGGGCATTTCGGCGACGGCGGGCAGTGCCAGCCGCAACGACGTGCAATATTTCATCCGCGGGCAGGGGGCGACCTCCGGCAGTTCGCCATCGGTGGTGACTTATTTCGCCGACGTGCCGCAGCCGACCAACGGCCTGACCGGCGGCGCCAACATCACCTTCTACGACCTTTAGTCGGTACAGGTGCTCAAAGGTCCGCAGGGCACCCTGTTCGGCCGGTCGACCACCGGTGGCGCCGTTCTGCTGACGCCGCGCGCGCCGTCGGGCGAGTTCGACGGCTTCGCCGAAATGTCGCTGGGCAATTATGCCGCCAAGGAGATTACCGGCGCGATCAACGTGCCCATTCTCGACGATCGCATCGCGCTGAGGGTCGCCAGCAATTACAGCTATCACAAAGGCTATGCGCGCAGCCTGACGACTGGCGAGGACCTCAACGATCGTGATCGTTCGTCCTTCCGCGTCTCGCTGCTGGTGCGGCCGACCGAATGGCTGAAGAACAGTTGCAGAAGGGTTGTGTGCAGATCGTCTCAGCCCGGCACCGGAAGCCCCAGATTCCCGCGCAAGGTGCTGGCCTCATACTCCGTCCGGAATAAACCGCGCTGCTGGAGTATCGGGACAACCCTATCCACGAACACCTCCAGATCGCGCGGCAATATGTTGCCGGCAATCAGAAAGCCGTCAGCGGCACCGCTTGTGAACCAATCTTCAAGGACATCGGCGATGTGTTCGGGCGGCCCGCAAGCGATCACGCTGGTCAGTCCACGCACCATCTTGATCGCAAGCTGGCGGATGGTCAGGCCATCCTTCTCTGCCGCCTTGCGCGCCTGATTGAACAATGTTCGTGAGGCGTTGGTCATGGGGATGTCCCGCGGCAGCGGCCCGTCCAGCGGGAAAGGCGACAGGTCTATGCCGCCAAGCGACATTTCCAGGTTCGCCACTGCAAACTCCACGTCGATGAGTTCATCAAGCTCCGCAAGCATCGCCAGCGCTTCTTCATGACTGTTCCCGATAACCGGGATGAAATTGCATACCTGTTTGATGTCTGAAGGATCGCGGCCCAGAGCAGTCGCCCTCGCCCGCAAGTCATCTATATATTCTTTCGCGGTCTCGGGATCTGGCGATATCGAAAAGACGAGGTCGGCTATCGATGCTGCCAGATCACGTCCCGGCCCCGAAGCGCCAGCCTGCACAATGACAGGACGTCCTTGCTTGGAGGGAGGAACCGAAAGGATGCCTTCGGCCTTCCGATATTTCCCTTCATATTTGAAACGGTGAATCTTGTTCATGTCGAACAACACGCCGGATTCCTTGTCGCCCAGGAACATGCCCGGCTCACTGGTTGCCCAATAGCCTTGTACGATATCCGCGACTTCGCGGCCGATCAGATATCGTTCGTCATGCTCGGGAGCAGCATCGAGCCCAAGGTTGCGCGCTTCGTCCTCGAGCCCGGATGTAACGAGGTTCCAACCGGCTCGCCCCCCGCTAATGAGGTCGAGCCCGGCGATGTGACGCGCGATTTGATAGGGCGCATAGTAGGTCGACGACATAGTGGCGATCAAACCGAGATGTTCGGTAACCGCCGACAGCGCCGTCAGCATGGTCAGGGGATCGACCTGGAAGGTGGTGAACGGCGTACGACACATCATGTTTCGCGGGAAATTCCGCACGCAGAGTTGGTCGGCGCTGAACATGAAGTCGAACTTTCCATGTTCTGATACTTGCGCGACTCGCTTGTAGAAGTTGAAGTCTATGCCCTGGTCGGCCTGGGCCTCTGGATGGCGCCAAGCTCCCCGATGCTGGCCTCCGGTATGAATGATCGTCGCCAGAATCATCTTTTTGCCGGATGCGGTGCTCATGGCCTCTTCTTTACTATCTTCGCGCTTCAGGTGTCGTGCCAAAGCGATTGGCTCGGGCTCACCGCCGCCTCTGCTTCGGCATCAAGACCCTCCGGCGTCGCAACGCCGCCAAAGGAGCCGGGCCGTCCGCTCTATACCCTTTATCAGTACAGGCGGCGCACTCAATTCCAGTTGGCCATCTATCCACCGTGCATGACGGGGTGCTGGCGCTCCGATCAAGGCGGGGTCCAGACATAATTCAAAGTTGTGATGGATTATGCCCGCACCCTCATCGACCCGATAGGATCCAGCGTAAGCCATGTAGCCCCTTGCGAGTGCCCCCGCACTCGCATCATCCAGATCGCGCATCGTACCCCGTCTGGGCCGAGGCCGGCCCGGCACCATCAGGTTCACGCTGACGATACCGTCAGAATAGACCAGCAGACCCTCGGCGTCCGGCCCCATGGGATAGCGCGTCACGTCGCCATGCGTCGCGCTGTAGCTAACCAAACGCCACGCGCCGACGACCCCCTCAGCCAGGGCGCCCTTACCAGCAACAGGATCAGTTCCGGCCATGGGTATAGTTGCGATCCAACGGCTCCACTTCCGAACGGCGCAACGCGCGGCTTGTGACCGAGCTATCAGCACCTGACGAATACGTCAATTTCGGATAAACTGCGGCCAGCTCCGCTGGAACCGTTACGAACAGCCACTCAATATAGCGGCAAAATAAGGCGCCAGGCCAAAACTCATAAACGGACTTCCCATGAGGAGTGTGGCCTAGTTGGGGCCTCCCGCCGAAAGGCGAGAGTGATGGTCACAGCCTCGGCAGCGTGACGCCCTGCTGACCCATATATTTCCCGGCGCGGTCGGCATAGCTGGTTTCGCAGGGCTCATTGCCCTGGAGGAAGAGGAACTGACAGGCGCCTTCATTGGCGTAAATCTTGGCCGGCAGCGGGGTCGTGTTGGAGAATTCGAGCGTGACATGGCCTTCCCAGCCCGGCTCGAGCGGGGTTACGTTCACGATGATCCCGCAACGGGCGTAGGTGGACTTGCCGAGGCAGATGACAAGGACGTCGCGCGGCACGCGGAAATATTCGACGGTGCGGGCGAGTGCAAAGCTGTTCGGCGGGATGATGCAGACTTCGGTCTCGCGATCGACGAAGCTGTTGGACGCGAAATTCTTGGGGTCCACCGTGGCGGAATCGACATTGGTGAAAATCTTGAACTCGGGCGCCACCCGCGCGTCATAGCCGTAGGAGGAAAGGCCGTAGCTGATGCAGCCGTCCCGGCGCTGCGCCTCGACGAACGGCTCGATCATGCCGTGTGACCGGGCCTGTTCGCGTATCCACTTGTCCGACATGATCGCCATTGCGCGCCTTGGTCCTTCCGATCGAGAGCTTATCCTGCGAGGCGGCCGGGCCTGGTGAGCCCGCTTCGGAGGCGGTCTTCGCGAGGCCGTTCCTCGATCTAGCTCAATGGCTCGTCGCGGAGATGTGGTAAAGAGCTAGTCGATGTCGAGATCTGCCGGGCCGAAGGCGTGCGGCAGCAGATCGGAGATCCGATAATGCGCAAATGCGCCGCCGGCCGGTGCCCCACAATAGATGTCGATGTCGCGACCGCCGAGCTGTGCCGCCTCGTTGATGATCTGGCGGCATCGTCCGCAAGGCGTGACCGTTACCGCGCCGCGGAGTGATCCGTCCCCCTCGAGCGCGCCGCCGGTCACGGCGATCGCCACGACGTCGCGCAGCCGACCCTGGCTGCTCGCGGTGGCAAGCGCCACGGTTTCGGCGCAGAGCGAGAGGCCGTAGCTGGCATTCTCGAAATTCGCGCCGACGACGATCTGCCCATCGGCGAGCAGCGCCGCGGCACCGACGGCGAAGCGCGAATAGGGAGCATGGGCGCGCGCCGCGCCTTCGCGGGCTGCGTCGAGCAGGACGCGCGCCGCGACATCGCGCATGTCCGCCGGTTCAGCCACGGATATGGAGGACGCAGATCAGCGTGAACAATCGACGCGCCGTGTCGAAATCAACCTCGATCTTGCCGTCGAGACGGTCTTTCAACAGCGTGGCGGCATCGTTGTGAATGCCGCGCCTGGCCATGTCGATCGTTTCGATCTGCTGCGCGGTGGAACTGCGGATCGCCTGGAAGTAGCTGTCGCAGATCGCGAAGTACTCCTTAATCGGGCGCCGGAAGCTGCCGAGGCCGAGGATAAGCGTCTCGAGCAGTTCGCCGTTCTCGGCGTTGATATCGATCGCCAGGCGGCCTTCCTCGACCCGGAGCTTGACTCGGTAGGGGCCGGCATAGCCTTGCGGATAGGCTTTCCGCGGCTGAAAGAAATTGTCTTCCAGCAAATCGAAGATCGCGACACGCCGCTCCTGCTCGACATCGGCATTGCGCCAGATGATCGTCTTATCGTCGAGTTCGATGGCGGTGATGCGCGGATCGGACATGTCTGCGCGGCATAAAGCCTGATCGTAAGAGGGGGAAGCGCTTTGCTTGCTCGAGTCATCGTTCGCCTGCCGGTGGCAGCTTCAGGCAATTCGGTCCTGTCGCGCTCCATCGCACGTCGCGCGGCCGCCGTCGCGCGCCTCCCTGGCGAAAAGGTGAAGCATGCAGGACGGATCCTGCATGCTTCCAGTCGCCTCGGGGGAGGAACTCAATCGGCCAGGCGGCGCTCCGCCATCGCCCCGCCGCGGGACCGCCGGCGCGGCTCATCCGGCGACAACGGGGGAGGATCGCACGCCTCGGCGGTGAAATCGTCAACTGCCTCACACTTTTCGCCCAGCCCTTCGCGGACGGTGAGCAGGAGGTCGGCAAGTAACCCGCGCTGTTCGGGCGATAAGGGCCTGAGCAGATCCAGCTCAAACTCATGCGCGAGCGTATTTAATTCGATAACCAGCGGCTCCGCCTTGGGCAGCAAGTGGAGCCGCCACACGCGCCGATCGGCTGGGTCGGCGCGCCGGACGACCATGCCTGCCTCGGCGAGCCTGTCGATCATGCGACAGAGCGTGATCCGCTCAACATCGAGGATATCGGCCAGTTGGCTTTGCGTGCAGCCATCATGGCGACGGAGCGCCAGCAGGACCCGCCATTGGGCCCTCGTCGCGCCCAGCTTGCGGGCGCGCGCGTCGAACCGAACCCGCACGCGGAGCGCGATGTTGTGCATCAGAAACGATATATCGCGACTCACATCTGCAGGCATGCTTACATTGTGCACGGCTGCGGCTTGGATGACAATCCCTCACCGGCAGCAGCTGCGATCCACCGCGGCAGACAAATTCGCACCTATCCACAGATCGGCCCACCGGCTTTCGCTCGCCATGACTTGCGGGCGGGTGCGGGCGGGCAGATAATCCCGGCATGAACGAGCCCATCCGCGCCTTCCCCGCTCCGCCGCCGGAGCCGCCCTCATTGCCGCAAAATGTCGAGGCCGAGGCGGCCCTGCTCGGAGCGATGATGCTCGACAACCGGATCGTCGAGGATGTTCAGCTCAAGCTCAGGGCCGAGCACTTCTACGAACCGCTACACGGCCGCGTCTATGAGGCGATCCTCAAGCTGGTCGATCGCAATATGCTGGCAACGCCGGTAACCTTGCGGCCGCTATTCGAGGGGGACGCCGGCATGCGCGAATTGGGCGGCCCGGCCTATCTTGCGCAACTGACCGGTAGTGGCGCGGCGCTGATAGGGGCGCGGGATTTCGCCGCGCAAATCTATGATCTAGCCTTGCTGCGCGCGCTGATCGAGGTCGGCCGTGGCATGGTGGAACAGGCCCTCGACACGTCTGAAGACGTCGATCCCAAGAGCCAGATCGAAGATGCCGAGGTGGCGCTTTACCGCGTCGCTGAGCAGGGCGGCGACGAGGGCGGGGTCAAGAGCTTCGCACAGGCCACCAAAATCGCGATCGAGACCGCTAGCCGGGCGCTCAACTCCGGGGGCCATGTATCGGGGCTCACCACCGGGCTCGACAGCGTCAACGCGAAGATCGGCGGCCTGCATAATTCCGATCTCATAATCCTGGCCGGCCGTCCCGGCATGGGGAAGACCTCACTTGCGACCAACATCGCCTTCAACGCTGCGATCCGTCTCATCCGCGATCGGGAGGCCGGCATAGCGGACGAGAAGTCGATCGGCGCGGCCGTCGCCTTCTTCAGCCTGGAAATGTCCGCCGACCAACTTGCCACCCGCATCCTTTCGGAACAGTCCGAGATCAGCTCGGAAGACCTTCGGATGGGTCGGATAAGCATGGCCGATTTCAATCGACTCGCCCGCGCGTCGCAAGATCTCGAGGGATTGCCGCTCTATATCGACGACACGCCGGCGTTGACCATCGCCGCGCTGAGGACGCGCGCCCGGCGGCTCAAGCGTCAGCGCGGCGTCGGACTCATCGTCGTCGACTATCTCCAGCTGCTTCAAGGTTCAGGCAGAAACAGCGATGGCAATCGCGTGCAGGAAATCTCCGAGATCAGCCGCGGCCTGAAGACGCTGGCGAAGGAACTCCATCTTCCCGTAATCGCGCTTTCGCAGCTCAGTCGCGCGGTCGAGCAGCGCGAGGACAAGCGGCCGCAGCTATCGGACCTGCGCGAGTCGGGCTCGATCGAGCAGGACGCTGACATGGTCTGGTTCGTCTACCGTGAAGAATATTATATTGCCGGCAAGGAGCCCAAGCACCCTGGCCCCCACGACGATGCCAAGACGATCCAGGAATATAGCGACTGGCACAGCGACCGCGAACGCGTGCGGGGCATCGCAGAGCTGATCGTGGCCAAGCAGCGCCACGGCTCGACCGGGAAGGTGGAACTGAAGTTCGAGAGCAAATATACCAAATTCGCGGATCTGGCCGACGACAGTTATCGGAACCTGTCCCGCCTCGACTGACAAGCATCCCGCTTTCTCCGTGACAATCTCACGAAAACATGATCTCTGTCCGGGCGTACCCCGGAATAGCGGGGGCGGTTGGGAGAGAGCGGCGATGCAACGCGTCGATCGTATTATGGATAGTCTCCTGCTGGGGCTGGTGATGGTTGCTCCCATCTACATGGTCATCAAGATCAGCCGCCATCTGCTGCTATAGGCTGACCTACGCCGATTGACTCCGCAGCGGCTTTTCCGTAAGCGCGCCCCCACACAGCGGCTGCCGCACGTCCGGCGGCCCTTTTCGTTCTGAACCGAGGCAAGAAAATGAAGCGCACGTTCCAGCCGAGCAACCTCGTCCGCAAGCGGCGCCACGGTTTCCGCTCGCGCAGCGCGACTCCCGGCGGTCGCAAGGTGCTGGCGGCGCGTCGTGCACGTGGCCGCAAGACGCTTTCGGCCTGAGCGGAATTGCTTATGCGGCGCTTTCGCGCCGCGCCGATTTCCTTGCTGCCAATGGCGGTCACCGGGCCGCCATGCCGGGTTTCGTGCTGCTGGTCCGGCCGCGTCGCGACGAAGATCCGATTGTGCGCCTCGGTATCACTGTAACCAAGAAGATCGGCAATGCGGTCGTTCGGAACCGCATGAAGCGGCGGTTCCGTGCACTCGCGCGCGAGATCCTGCCCGAGGCGGGCATCGCCGGCGCCGATCATGTGCTGATCGGCCGCGCCGGCGGGATCGAGCGGGACTATTCCCAGCTGCGGATCGAATTGCGCAAGGCGCTGGCCCGGGTATCGCAAAGCGCAGCGGAATGATCGGCAGGCTGATCGTCCTGATGGCAAGGGCCTGGCAAAAGGGCCCTTCGCTGATCTTGCCACCCACCTGTCGCTACATGCCGAGCTGTTCGGCCTATACGATCGAGGCCGTCTCGCGCTATGGCGCGCTCAAGGGTGGCTGGCTCGGGCTTCGTCGGATCTGCCGTTGCCACCCCTGGGGCGGCTCGGGCTATGATCCAGTCCCCTAGCAACATATTGGTTTCCGGGAGTTTTTGGTGGATAACCAGCGGAACATGATCCTCGCGATCGTCTTGTCGGCGATCGTCCTGTTCGGGTGGTCGGCGCTCAGCCACCGTTTTTTCCCGGTTGCGAAGCCCCCCGTCACGAAGATCGAAGACGGCCGCACGACGGTGTTGCCGCAGCCAGGAGCCGATCCCGCCGCCGATACGGCTGCGGCGATTCGTGATCGGGCGATCGTGTTGCGGGAAACGCCGCGAGTCGCGATCGACACGCCCAGGCTCGCCGGCTCGATCAACCTGAAGGGCGCCCGGATCGACGATCTCGTGCTCAAGACCTACAAGGAAACCATCGCGAAGGATTCGCCGCCAGTCCGGCTTCTTTCGCCGGGCGGATCGCCGGCCGCTTATTATGCAGGCTTCGGCTGGACCGGTGATGGCGTCGAGGCACCGGGGCCGAATACCGTATGGACCGCCAATGGAAGCCGGCTCACGACGGGGACCCCGCTCACGCTGAGCTGGACCAACCAGCGCGGCCAGCGTTTCGAGACGGTGATAGCCGTCGACGCCGATTATATGTTCACCATTACCCAAAAGCTGGCCAATGAGGGCGCGGGTGCCGTCGCGGCACGGCCCTATGGCGTCGTGTCGCGCGATGGCGTCTCCAAGGACCACTCCACCTGGACGCTTCACACTGGCCCAATCGGCGCGTTCAACGGCGCGGCGAACTATAATCTGAGCTTCGAGAAGCTTGACGAGGCGGGCAAGACAGGCGTGCGATTCATCACGACTGGCGGCTGGCTGGGATTCGGCGACAAATATTGGCTGACCGCGCTCGTCCCCGACGGGAAGACACCCGTGGACGTCGGCTTCCTGTCCACGGCGCCGACGGTCTATCAGGCGGTACAGACCGGTCGTCCGATCGTGATCGCGCCCGGAAAGGCCGCTTTCGTCACCCAGCGCTTTTTCGCGGGCGCCAAGGAGGTGGCCCTGCTCGATCGCTATGAGCTCGAGCAAGGTGTCCCGCTATTCAGCCGCGCGATCGATTGGGGCTGGTTTCGCGTGATCGAGAAGCCGATCTTCTGGGTGCTCGACCATGTGTTCAAGCTGGTCGGCAATTTCGGGGTCGCGATCATCATCCTCACTTTCCTCGTGCGCGGGCTGATGTTTCCGATCGCACAGCGGCAATTTCGGTCCATGGCCGGAATGCGCAAGGTGCAGCCGATGATGAAGGAGCTGCAGGAGCGCTACAAGGACGACAAGCCGCGCCTCCAGCAGGAAATGCTGAAGCTGTATCAGGAGGAGAAGGTCAACCCGCTCGCGGGCTGCCTGCCGATCCTGATCCAGATTCCCGTCTTCTATGCGCTGTACAAGGTGTTGATGGTGACGATCGAGATGCGTCACCAGCCGTTCATTTTGTGGATACGCGATCTTTCGGCGCCCGATCCCCTTCACATCCTCAACCTGTTCGGCCTGCTGGACTTCAGCCCACCAGGGTTCCTGGGCATCGGTTTGCTCGCGCTCCTGCTCGGCCTGTCGATGTGGCTGCAGTTCAGGCTCAATCCCACGCCGATGGAACCGGCGCAGCAGCAGATGATGATGTTGATGCCGTGGATCATGATGTTCATCATGGCGCCGTTCGCCGCCGGGCTTCTCGTCTACTGGATCACGTCCAACTTCCTGACGATCGCCCAACAGACCTGGCTGTACAGCAGGCATCCAGTGGCGCCGGTCCCTGCAGCGCAGACCACCGTGATTGCGAGCGCTAAGAAGAAGTGAGCGAAGAGCCGGCCGAGGACGATCTGATCGAACCCGCGCGCAGGCTGTTCGCGGGGCCGATCGGTTTTTTGAAGTCGGCCCCCGGGCTCCAGTTCCTGCCCGAGCCCGACGCGCCGGAGATCGCATTTGCCGGCCGCTCCAATGTCGGCAAATCGTCGCTGCTCAACAAGCTGACCAACCGCAACGGCCTTGCGCGCACGTCGAACACGCCGGGGCGGACACAGGAGCTCAACTTCTTCGACGTCGGCGCCGTCGAGGAAGGTGACGTGCCGGTCTTGCGGCTTGTCGACATGCCGGGCTACGGTTTCGCCAAGGCGCCCAAGGAGCTTGTTCGCAAGTGGCGTCATCTGGTCAACGACTATCTGCGCGGCCGCGCCGTTCTGCGGCGTGTACTGGTGCTGATCGACAGCCGCCACGGCATCAAGGACGTCGATCGCGAGATCATGACGATGCTCGACAAGGCGGCGGTCACCTACCATCTCGTGCTGACCAAGGCCGACAAGATCAAGGCCAGCGAACTCGCGGCGGTGAGCGACCGGACGGCGACCGAAGCGCGTACCCATGTCGCCGCGCATCCCCGATTGCTGGTGACCTCCAGCGAGAAGGATCTGGGCATGGCCGAGCTGCGTGCGGCGATCCTGGAGGCGATCCGCTAGACAACGCCTTCGGCGTCATCGCCGTCTGGCCGATTGCGAGATCGATGGTCGACATCCGAGCAAGCAACGGAAATGCACGACCGCCGACGGCGGTGAAAGGCGTCGGATAGCCGGTCTCCTCGATCGGGGCGATCGCATCGATGTCGATCGGGGCAGCGCCGGGCGGCTCCGTACTTTGCATATCGCCTGTGTGGCGCTAGGCGGGCACTGTGAGCGATGCAATCGACCCCGTCGCGCTGACCAAGCGCCTGATCGCCTGCCCGAGCGTGACACCGGCCGATGCCGGGGCCATGGCCGTGATCGCGGAAGCGCTCGAGACCATCGGCTTCACCGTCCACCGCTTCGCAGCTGGGGCGCCGCCCGACGGGCCCATCGAGAATCTCTTTGCGATCCGCGGCGGGTCCGGACGCCATTTCGCCTTTGCCGGGCATAGCGACGTCGTCCCGCCCGGTGAGGGCTGGCAGGGCGATCCCTTCGTTCCCGAGACGCGCGGCGATCTGCTCTATGGACGCGGCGCAGTCGACATGAAGGGCGCAATCGCGGCCTTCATTGCCGCAGCCGCGCGGATCGACGAGCGGGCGGGCACGATCAGTCTGATCATCACCGGCGACGAGGAGGGACCGGCCACCCACGGCACGGTTGCACTGATCGAGTGGATGGCCGAGCGCGGCATTCGCCCGGATCTTTGCCTCGTGGGAGAGCCAACCTCTGAGCACCGTCTGGGCGACATGATCAAGATAGGACGGCGCGGCTCGGTCAACATCTGGATCGAAAATGTGGGCGCGCAAGGCCATGTCGCCTATCCGCATCTTGCCGACAACCCTATTCCGGCGCTGATAAAGGCGCTGAATGCGCTGACCGACCTCGCCCTCGATGAGGGTAATGCATGGTTTCAGCCCTCCAATCTCGAGATCACGACGATCGACGTCGGCAACGGCGCCACCAACGTCATCCCCGCATCGGCGAAGGCGCGGATCAATATCCGCTTCAACGACGAGCATCGCGGATCGGACCTTGTCGATCTGGTCCGAACGATCGTCGCTTCGCATGCGCCGAAGGCGACCTTGCGCGCCATGATCTCGGGCGAAAGCTTCCTGACCCCGCCTGGTGCGTTTTCGACGCTGATCGCAGCCGCTATTGAACGGATCAGCGGTATCAGGCCCAAGCTGTCCACGAGCGGCGGGACTTCGGATGCCCGCTTCTTGACGCGCTTGTGCCCGGTCGTCGAATTCGGGCTATGCAACGCGACGATGCACAAGCTCGACGAGGCCGTCGCCGTCGCCGATCTTCACACGCTCGCCGACATCTATGAGGCGATTACCCGCGGAGCGCTCGCAGGCTGAGGGGTGGCGGCGCCGGTTCGAACAGGTCCAGCGCCGACCGAAGCAGGAAAGGCCCGGAAGGAGGCGCGTGATCGCGCCCCTCCCGGATCGCCGCCGATATGCTCAGAGCCCCACGACGCCGCCGTCATTCTTGGTGATCGCGACGATGGCCGAGCGCGGGCGGACGCTGGCGCCGGCTGTCCCGGTGGCCTGGCTGTCGGGCCAGTGGCTGTCAGGGGCGGCGGTGGTGCCGTCCTCGCCCGGGTGCTGGATGCCGACGAACAGCGTGCGGCCATCGGGAGTGGAATCGACGCCGGTGATCTCGCAGCCGATCGGGCCGACCAGGAAGCGCCTCAGCGTCGCGTCGGTCGCCGCCGCACCGACGCGCGTGGCCTGCGTAGCGGTGGCGCCGCCGGAACCGACATTGGTGATCGTCTTCGCCGATCCGTCGCCGACGCTGCCCGGAATGGCAACCAGCATCTGGTTGTTTGTGCGATCGGTGAAAGCGCCGTCGTCGGTCTCGATCCAGAGGATCGGCTTGACCAGGCCCGACGCATTTTGCGGTCGCGCGAACCACAGACCGTCGGGGCTGGAAAAGTCGTTGCTGGCGGTCAGCCCCGACAGGTTGACGTTCGCCGGATCGGCGTCGATCGAGTCTGCGCCGAACAGGAAGATGTCCCAGGCGAAGCCGGTCGCCGCCGGATCGTCGCCGGTCTCGCGCAGCCGGATGATATGCCCGTTGGGATTGCCGAACTGCGAACTCGTGCCCTTGGGATCGTTATAGTGGCGGGGGTTGGCGGCGTCGGTGCCGTTGAGCGGCCGCAGCGACGCGTTGTTGTTGGTCAGAGTCAGATACACTTCGCCGGTCACCGGGTTGACCGCGGTCCATTCGGGTCGGTCCATCGGCGTCGCCCCCTGGGCGTCAGCGGCGAGGCGCGCATTCAGCAAAATGTCCGCCTGGCTGGCAAAGACATATTCGGGATCGCTCGACGTTGCCGCGCGGTTGGGGACCTGGCCGAACACGAGCGGGAGCCAGATGCCGGTGCCGTCGGCGTTGAAGTGGGCTACATAGAGGGTGCCCGCATCCAGATATTTGTCGCCAACGCCAAGACGGTTGGCGGCAGAGGCGTCGGCCGGATCCCAGACGGCGTTCGACACGAACTTGTAGAGATATTCGCGCCGCGAGTCGTCGCCCATGTAAATTGCGAGCTTCTTGCCCTGGGTGAGATTGCTGACCCAAGCGCCCTCATGACCGAAGCGACCGAGCGCGGTGCGCTTACGCGGCGCGAGCGTTTTGTCGTAAGGGTCATATTCGACGACCCAGCCGAACTGATTCGGCTCGTTGCGATAGTCGCTCGTCGCCGAGCCCCCCACCGTCGCGCGCGCATCCCAGCGGATGATACCGGTGTTGGTCGTGATCGTGGTTGACCAGGCATAGTTGCCGAGGGCGCTCGTGACGCCGTAGCGGCGGAGTGAGGTCAGCTCGCGGGCGCCGCGCTGCGCGTTGTCGGTGCCCGCGCCCGAATTGTCGCGGCGGAAATAGCCCGCCCAATTCTCCTCGCAGGACAGATTGGTGCCCCAGCGGGTAGCGCCTATCGCGCAATTGTTGATCGTGCCGCGACCCTGCGTGCCATCGGTCGAGTAGGGCGTCTTGATCGCGTCGTTGCCGCGGACGGGACCGTTGAACACGACCGGCGTGAACGGCGTGATGCGGCGGTTGAACGGGCTGTTCTGAACATAGGCCCAGCTGCGGTTGCCGCTGTCGACATATTCGCTGACCGAGGTCCCATGCGCCTCGATCTCCTTGATCACCTCGGACTCGGGGCGCGGCCCCGTGCTGAGATTGGTCGGGCCGTTCGCATGGAGATACTGGATGTTCAGATTCTCGTGATTCTGCGTCACCAGGCCGCGGGTCGAGCTGTTGTCATCGCGGGTGCCCGCTGAACTGAGGCCGTACCAGTAGAGCGCGTCACCATGGTCGCCGATACGGTTGGCAAAATCGGTGTCGGTGCCGTTATTGGCATAGGCCGGGGTGGCGGCCGTGAGCGGATCGCCGAGGCGGGTCACGACTGTCACCTTATAGCCCTCGGGCACCGTGACGATGTCGTTGCGGTTCTTCGCGATCGCGGTGAAGCCTAGGACGGCCGGTCCGACATTGACGGTGGTTTCGGCAGTCGCGGTCTTGCCCTTGTTGTCGGTTGCCGTGAAGCGGAAGACGAGCGGCGTCGACACCGCGACGCTGGGCGCAATGAATTTCGCGTTGTTGGTGTTGGCGTCGGTGAGCGTGACGCTCGGCCCCGAAACCTGGGTCCAGGCGACGCTGTTGACCGTCTTGTCGTCCGTCACGGTGCCGGCAAGGGTGATCGCGCGACCCGAGCTCGTGGTGGCCGTCTGCCCCGCGGAAACGGTCGGCGCGTCGTCATCGCTTCCGCAGGCTGACAGGAAGGAGGTTCCGAGCGTCGCGATGGCGAGCGCCTGAACGCCACCGAGCATCGTCTGGCGGCGCGAATAGCGCTTGTCGATTATGCTTTGCAGGTCGGGATTGCCGGAATGGTTGCAATCGACATCGCCATCGGAATAGCCATTGCGTACTAGCTCGCTCATCTGTCTGGCCCCTTTGTTCAGGTGAGCCTCTGCCGCTAACGCAGCGATGAGACAGCCAGAGGTCGAAATGATTATGCGGCGATGACAGATCGATGAAGGGCTTGTTGAAGCGCGCGACCGGCTCCAGGAGCACACCATGACACCCCCGCCAACGACGCGCTTTCGCTGTGAAGCGGCTCGGCCGAGCGGTGCCACCGATGTCCGCGTCATCCACGCGGCGAGCGCCGCCGCCGCCCGCGATCGCCTGATCGCCGCCGGCCTCGAGCCGCTGGCGATCGAGGCCGTGGGTCCGAGCCTCCTGACTCGTTTATCGGAGGCTCTGAGAAACCGCGCTCGCCGTCAGCCCGAAAAACATGCTTTTCTTGAGCCCGCTCGCGCAGCGGTCGTACGCGCGGCCCCGCGGTTTCTTGCATCTGTGCTCTTGCTATCGCTCGCCGGCACCAGCTTCGCGGTTATGATCGGATCATGGTCGCTGGCGCTTGTCACCGGTTGGAAGGCCGAGCGGATCATAGGGCGAGAGGCGGTGTCGCTCGTTCGTTATCATGAGCGTCTGGCGAGCGAGCGCGTGCGGCGCGTCGCCGCACCGGTGATGACGGCCCCGGCCGTCACCGAGGTGATGGAGCGTCTGGCGGGGATATTGCCCCCGGACACAGGGCTCGCCGAAGCGAAGCGCGATGCGGCCGGCGTGCTGACCGTCGTGCTGGAGACATCCGACCCCGATCAGATCAGGCCAGTGCTCGCGCGCGATCCGTTGTTCGGGTCGATGCGCGATATCGGCCAGGCGCGGACCGACCAGGGCACGATCCGGATGACGCTGACGGATGCAGAGCAATGATCAGGCTCTATCGCCTCCCCGCGCCGCGCACCCTGCTCCCGCTGGTCGTGGCGATTGCCCTGGCCCTCACCGCCGGCTGGTTCGGCGTCGAGCGGTTGAACCGCGAACGTGAACGCCTGACGACGCTGGAGGCGATGGCCGATCTCGGTTCGCGCCCGCCGGTCCCGCTGCTGCCCGAGGGCCTTGCGCATGCCGCCGGGGATCGCCGGTCCGCCGAAGCGGCTTTCGGGCGCCAGCTCCGCCAGGCCGCTTCAGGGCACAGGCTGCTGGTCGAACGGATCGAGACGCTCGCGGCGGACCGCGAGCGGCCGGGTCTGCTGATCGCGCGGATCGCGGTGTCCGGCAGCGAAACCGACATAATGCGCTTTGTCCGTCGCGTCGAAAGCGGCAAGCCCGCGATCCGCTTCGCCGACTGGCGTATCGGCCGGACCGCACCGGGCGAATCGACGATCCGCATTGAGGCCACTGCCCTGGCGCTATGGGAACCGCGCGGATGATCGCCACCGCGTCTGAAACGGCGCCCGGCCGCTGGGCGATAGCGACCGCGCTTCTCGTGGCGCTGCTTCTGTCGGCGCTGATATTATGGCCTCGCGGTTCGCAGCCGCACCCGGACGGCGCAGATGCGCGGACGGTGGTCCTCCACCCGGTTTCACCCGCCGGCAACGTCGCGCGCCGGCTCTTCGCCGATCCGATCGTCGTGGAGAGCGCCGCGCCGAAGACCGACGCCCCGACCCTGATCGGGATTGCCGGGCGGCTGCCGAATGACGCGATTGCAATGGTCCGTGACGGCGAGGGTAAGACCCGTGTCGTCATGATCGGCCAGAGCTACGGGGGGTGGCGCCTCGAATCGCTCTCCGCCGATGCCGCCCTGTTCACCCGCGGTTCGCAGCGCCGACGGGTGGCACTGCCGTCGGCCAGCGAAGAGGCGGCCGCCGAAGTCGCGGAATAGTCTTCTTCGGGTCGCGACCCCCCTTCGCTCAGTACACACCCCTGATCTCGATCGGCAGACGCGCCTGCGGCGGTTCGAGGAGCAGCGGCGCGCCTTTGCCAAGCATTGCCTCGTCATAGCGGACACGCGCATATTTGGCCTCGGTCGCCGCTACTGCCGCGTCGCGATCACGCAGGATCGTCGGCTTCAGGAAGACGAACAAGGTGCGCTTGACATGTGACTCCTTGCGCGAACGGAAGAGCTCGCCCGCGATCGGAATGTCGCCGAGGATCGGCACCTGGCTGCGCGTCCGGATGCGGTCGTCGCTGATCAGCCCGCCCAGCACGATCGTCTGTCCGTCGTCCGCCAGCACCGTGGTCTGGATGCTGCGGCGGTTGGTGATGAGGTCGGCGGCACCGGCCACCGCATCGACGAGGGAGGACACCTCCTGCGCGACTTCGAGACGGACGACATTGCCCTCGTGGATGCGGGGCACCACGCGTAATGTAAGGCCGACATCCTTACGCTCAATCGTCGTGAACGGATTGAGCGAATTGCCGTCGGTCGCGAAATTGCCGGTGCGGAACGGCACATTCTGACCGACGACGATCTCCGCGGGCTCGTTGTCGAGCGTCGTCAGACTTGGCGTCGACAGGAGATTGGCCCTCGTCGACTGTCCTAAGGCCTGGATGAGCACGCTGAAATTGTCGCCAATCCGGATGTTGCCCGAGGCACCATTGGGCAATACCGCGCCGGCCGACGGCGAGCCGATGAGTGCGAGCACGCTGGAGAGCGGCAGACCGAGCTGGCTGAACGAGGTGGCGCCGCCGCTGGCCCGGTCGATGGTTGCCGCGCCGATGCCCAGCTGGACGGCGAGCTGCTCGGCCTGATCGCCGCTGATCTCCACGATCGCCGCCTCGATCAGGACCTGCGGCCGGCGCACGTCGAGCTGGGCGATGAGGGGCTCGATCGCCCTGATCGCCGCCGGCGTGCCGCGGAGCACGAGCGCATTGAGCTCAGGAGCCGGCTGGACCGTCAGATCCTCGGTCGAAAAGCCGCGCGATGCTCCGCTGCTATCCGGAGCGGGGTTGACGGACGTCGTGGCGCCCAGCCCCTCGGCGGCAGCCATGCTTCCCGCGAGCATGGCCGGCGCCGATCCCAGCGCTCGCCCGGCCACAGCATCGCTCGCATAACCGCTCTGACGGTTGAGCCGCGCGCGTCCGCCGGCGACCGCGCGGGCAGCCGGATTCGACACGGCCCCTTCTTCTCCCAGCACCCCGCGCAGGACATCGGCAATGGCTTCGGCATCGCCATTGCTGAGCCGGATCATGCGTGTGATCGGCACCCCCGCCCCCGGCTGGTCGATCGTCCGCGCCAGCCGGCGCGCTTCCGCCACCAGATTGGGCTGACCGCGCACCAGCACGATGTTGCTGCGTTCGTCGGCGACGACCCTCGGACCTCCGGTCGCCGTACCGTCGCCCATGACGCCGCTGATCGCCGCGGCGACATCCCGCGCATTGGCGTAGCGCAGGGTGATGCTGTCGAAACTGTTTCCTCCGCCGCTGTCGAGCGACCTGACGAGCGATTCGATCCGGCGGACATTCTCGGCATAATCGGTGATGATGACCGCGTTCGGCGTCGCCAGCGCTTCGATGCTGCCGAACTGCGCGACGAGCGGTCGGAACACGCGGGCCGCCTGTTCGCTGGACACATTGTTGAGTCGGATCATCCGGGTCGTTACGTCCTGCCCCGTCAACCGCCCGCCGCCGCCGGCGTCGCGGACGGCCGAGGCCTGAGGGATAATCCGCCAGGCCCGGCCCGACCTGACCGCCGCAAATCCGTGTACCCGCAGCACCGACTGGAATAGGTCCCATACGCCGTCGACCGACAGGGGCTCGGCCGATGTGACATTGACGATGCCCTTGACTCCCGGATCGAGAATGAGCGTGCGGCCCGTGATCCGCGAGATCTGCTCGGCGACATCGGCGATGTCGACGGCTCGCATGTTGACGACGACATCGGCCTGCTGACCGGGGCTCTGCCCTACGGCCGGTGCGCCGATCAGCGCGGCGGCCACGAGGGCGGAAAGGACGGTTCGGGCAAACACAGGCAAGATCGGTTCCTCAACGGAGGGCGAAAGAGAAGGATATTCGCTTGCCGCCGCGCAGTACATCGATCTGCGCGGGGCCGGCGGCAAGCGCCTGGGCGATAAGCTGGCGGTCGTTGACCACCGCCGTGGCCGGCAGCCCGTTGACCCGCTCGATGATATCGCCCGGCATAAGGCCGGCGCGGCGGGCCTCAACCGACGGTTCGGCTCCCACCCTGTAGACGCCGCCATCGGGGGCGGCGCCCAGCCTTCCCAGCAGGGCAAGGGAACCGAGGTCGCCGACCGGAGCGGCCGGAGGACCTGCGAGCGGCTGCATCGGCTGGGGTCCCGATCCGTCCGATGGACCAGTCGACGGCATGGCACCGGTTTGCGCCGCGCTCCCCGCTTGCACCGACGGAGCGGCATCGGTGGCGCCGAGGCGGGGCAGGTCGAGCCGCTCGAGGCGGCCGTTCACGCGCAGCAGCACGCGGCTGAGCGAAATTTCCTCGATCGTCGCGCCGCCGGGCACCGCCTGCCCCACCGAATAGGAGGTTGGGCGACCGCCAACCGGGGCGATCAGCGCCTGCGACGCGGAGACCGGGTCGGCCAGGACGATGCCGCGAAGGACCAGCGCCAACGCGGTGGGCTGGGCAGAGGACCGGTCGGCCCTGCCGAAAGGGGCCATGGCCAGTATCGGGGTGATGTCGGCCGGCAGAGCCGCGATGCGTCCAGCCGCGGGCGATGACCGATCGACGGTCCGAGCCCCGGAAAGTCGCCAGGTCAGAGCCGCCAGCGCCACAGCGACCGAGGCGACGACCAGGCCGGTGAAGATATCGGCGGCGCGGGATGCCTGGCGCGGCGTCACCGGCTCGTCGATCCCTTGTCGCGGAATCCCGCGAGCGTCACCAGCGGCTCGCTGTCCGGAGCGGCCGAGACCGATATTGCCACCTTGACGAGATCCGGATCGCCGGTCCGAGCCTCGCGGACGGCGACGGTCCAGCGCTGGTCAAGCATCTCAACGGTCGCAGGCAAAGGGGGCGTCCCCGGCAGTCCGAGCTCGGCCAGCCGGTTCTGCGCGACGAGCTCGGCTGCGGCCCGCCGTTCCAGCCCACGGGTTGAGTCGACATGCGCTTCGGCAGCTCGAACCAGCCCGGCCGCGGCAATCGCGAGCACCAGCAACGCCACCAGCGCCTCGATCAGCGAGAACCCCTGCTCCCCTGGGCGCGGCGTCATGCCGCTGGCGCCGGAACTGGAGTGGCGACGAGGCCGTCATAGACAACCAGCCAGCGATCCTGGCCTGCAACGAGGCCGATCGTGGCCGGCACACCGCTCCCATCGACACCGAGCAGCAGCGGCGGCACATGGCGCCCCATGCTGATCTTCATGCCGGCCGGCAGCCGGTGACGGGCATGGCCTTCGTCCTCACTCTCGCGCCATGAGCCACCTTCGCGGCGGAGAAAGGCATAGCCGCTGGCGTCCCATGTGAATGCCAGCGGCTGATCGGTGACCATGGCTTCGTCGACCGCAGACTGGAGGCGGCTCGAAAGACGGCGTGCCTCGGCCTCGGCTCCGGGCGCGCGCGTGGCGGCGCCGATACCGAGGACCGTCGCGCTCGCGGCCACCGCGATGATCGTCAGCACGACCATCATCTCGATCAGGGTCATGCCGGCTTCGTCCCTGCCCCGCCGCATATCAGCGCGTCTTGCCGCCGAGGTCGGCGTCGAGACCCTCGCCGCCCGGCCTGCCGTCGCGGCCAAGGCTGATCAGCTCAAAACCGCCGCCACGCCCTGGATAACGATAGACATAGCCATGCCCCCAAGGATCGACCGGCACTTGCGCCAGATAGCCTTCGGATGACCAGTTGCGTGGGATCGGCTCGATCGTTGGCCTCGTCGCCAGCGCCGCCAGCCCCTGCTCGGTCGTGGGATAGTCGCCATTGTCCAGCCGGTACATTTTGAGAGCCGCCGAGATGGTCCGGATGTCGGTGTTGGCGACCGTGACCCGTGCCTCATCGGGGCGCCCGATGACGTTGGGAACGATCAGCGCGGCCACCAGGGCGATGATCGCCAGCACCACGATCATCTCGATCAGCGTCAGCCCCGCCTCGGTGTCGTCGATGGTCGGACGGTCCCGATGTTCCGGCCCGTCACGAAAATGTTGTGAAACTATGACCATTGGCGCGCTATGAGATACGACGATGAAAAGCATGTTACAGCCGCTTAACATAGCGCCCGCGGCGATGTGGCTAAAAAATGCAACTGGGAAGCGGGTCAGCGGAGCCCTGTGGACGCTGGAAACCGGCCTGCTTCAAGTCGTGCCGGGACTGGCGGCACGCGATCTGCTGCTTGTCCCCGCCGAGCATGTCCCGACGCTGGCTGTCGCCCTGCCCCTGCCCTCGCATGCGCGCCGGCTGGCCGCCTTGCCCTTTGCGGTCGAAGAGCTCGTTTCCGATCGTATCGACCTCGTTCACCTTGCACTGAGCACGCAGCGCATTGGGGGTTCGTGGCTGGCAGCCGCCGTCGATCCGAACAGGATGCGTGAGTGGATCACTGTGGCGGAGGAAGCCGGCCTTGGCGAGGCGGCGATGATGCCCGACGCGCTGGCGCTGCCGCTTCCCGCCGCCGGCCGCTGGAATGTCCTGCGGACCAGCGACACCCGGATGCTGGCGCGCCTTCCGGACGGCACGGGTTTCGCGGCGCAAGAGCCGCTGTTTCTCTCAATCTGGACGGCGGCGGGAAAGCCCGGATGTGACGAGCTGGCGGGCTTTGCTCCGATCGTCCCGATCGCACTGGATCTGCGGCAGGGCGTTTTCGCGCCGGCACGGCAAGGGCTGTCGCGGACAGCACGCAGGGTGGCCGCCGTCGCGGCTGCAGGCTTGCTCGCGCACGGCGTGATCGCGGCCGCCGATACGGTCGCGCTCCGCTCGATCGCCGATAAGCGCGGCGCGGAGTTGATCACCCTGCTGAACAGCGTCGCCCCGGGGCGGATCGACGCGACCGATCCCCGCGAAGCCGCGATGCAGGCCGCCGAACTGCTGCCGGCGGGCAGCAGCCCGCCGGGAAGCTTGATCCCGCTCCTGCGCCGCGCCTCAAGCGCTCTGATGCCATTCTCCAACGTGCTGATGACCCGCAGCCTCGAATTCGACAGCACCCAGAGGCGCCTTCTGATCGACGCTGACCTTTCTGATCCCGAAGCCGCGCCCGGCATCGTCGCGGCGCTGCGCAACGCCGGGCTGCCGGCTCGGTTCGAGGGGCGCAGCCTGATCATCGGCGCGGGAGGAGCGGCATGAGAAAATTCGATCTTGCGGCGATGTTCCCGACCGTCGAACCTGCGTGGCAGAAGACCGTTGCGTGGTGGAATGCGCGCAATGTCCGCGAGCAATGGCTGATCGGCGTCACGTTGGCATTGCTGATCGTCTGGTTGCTTGTGACTGCGATCATCCTGCCGATCCAGCGCACGCGCGCCGCCGCGCTGGCCGATATCCGCACCTATGAGAGCCTTTCCGCGCGAATTCGCGGCGCGGGAGGGCTCGGCGACCGGCCGGCCCAGCCACAGGCGGGGGAATCGCCGACCGCGATACTATCCGCGACGGCCGCGCCATATGGCATCGTCCCCGTGATCAACAGCGAAGCCGCTGGTCTGCGCGTAACCGTTGCGGACGCGCCTTATGACGGGCTGATCCGCTGGATCGCGGCGGTCGAGCAGTCGAGCCCGCTCAGGGTCGTGAAAATGCGGTTGACGCGCGGGCCGGCCAGCGGCCTCGTGTCCGCCGATCTTACGGTAGCGGCATGAACCCGTTGCCCTATGGCTTCGCCCGGCGCCACGGCGTCGTCCTGGCAAGCGGCGTTGCGGGCGAGACTCGCTGCATCTTCCATCCCGGCGCCACGCCGGCCGCGCTGCTCGAAGTCCAGCGCCGCTGCGGTGGCGCCCTCACGTTCGAGGCCGCGACCGACGATCGCTTCGAAACCGCCATCGCCACAGTTTATCGTGACAGCGTGGCAGGCGCGATGGACCTGAGCGAGACCGACGATCTCGCCACCTTGGCCGATAGCGCGGCGGCGGTCGACGATTTGCTCGACAGCCGCGATGACAGCCCGGTGATCCGCCTGATCAACGCGCTGCTGCTTCAGGCGGTGAAGGACGGCGCGTCGGACATTCATATCGAGACCCAGGAGAAACGGCTGATCGTGCGATTCCGCGTCGACGGCGTATTGCGCGACGTCGTGGAGCCTAAGCGCGCTCTGGCGCCGCTGCTCGTCAGCCGGATCAAGGTCATGGCCCGGCTCGACATCGCCGAGAAGCGTGTGCCGCAGGACGGCCGGGTGACCCTGCGGATTGGCGGCTATGATATCGATGTGCGGATCTCGACCATTCCGACGCAGCACGGTGAGCGCGTCGTGATGCGCCTGCTCGACCGTGGATCAGCCGGCCTCGATACAGCAGCGCTCGGCATGTCGGAACATGACCGCGCCGTCTTCCTGAAGCTGCTCGCGCGTCCGCATGGAATGCTGCTCGTGACCGGTCCGACCGGTTCGGGCAAGACGACGACGCTCTACACCGCGCTCACCCATCTCAACGATCGCAAGCGCAATATCATGACGGTGGAAGACCCGATCGAATATGAATTGCCGGGAATCGGTCAGACTCAGGTCAACGCCAAGACCGGCATGACCTTTGCCCGTGGGCTGCGCGCGATTCTGCGTCAGGATCCCGACGTGATCATGGTCGGGGAGATTCGCGACCAGGAGACTGCCGAAGTCGCCGTGCGTTCGTCGATGACGGGCCATTTCGTCCTCTCGACGCTCCACACCAACAGCGCGATCGGCTCGATCACCCGGCTGATCGATATGGGGGTCGAGCGCTATCTGCTCGCGCCGATGATCGTGGGGCTGATCGCCCAACGCCTGGTGCGTCGGCTGTGCGAGCATTGTCGCTGGCAGGATCAGGCGACCGAGGCCGATTCCTTCCTGTTCGGCGGTGCGCTCGAGCGTGGCAGGCAGATCTGGCGCGCCGGCGGTTGCGAGCATTGCCATGGCGAGGGTTTCAAGGGTCGGCTGGGTCTCTATGAAGTCGTACCGGCCGACGACGAGTTGCGCAGGCTGATTCATGACGGGGCCTCCGAGGCTATGCTGACCAAGGCAGCGCGCGCGACCGGCCCGAGCCTGCTCGAGGACGGTATCGCCAAGCTGAAGGCCGGACTCACCTCGGTCGAGGAAGTTGCGCGCGTGATTCAGGAAGAAGGCTGATGCCCGCCTTCGCCTATCGCGCCGTCGATCCGCGTGGCACCGCAAGGCACGGCGTTCTCGAGGCATCGAGCGCGGCAGCCGCGCGGCAGATGCTGCGCGACCGGGAGTTGCTGCCGACATCGGTGGAGGCCGCGAGCGACGAGGCCGCCTTCGCCGGCCGGGGCATGCGCCTGCGCCGCAAGGTCGGCGCCCGCTCATTGGCGACCGTTACCCGGCAGATATCCACCCTCGTCAGCAGCCAGGTCAACATCGAGCAGGCGCTCGGGCTTGTCGCCGACCAGGCGGAAAGCGCCACTTTGCGATCGCTGCTTCTCGACATCCGCGGAGCGATACTCGATGGCTACAGCTTCGCCGCCGCTTTGCGGCACCACCCCGCGACCTTTCCTGAATTCTATACGTCGTCGGTCGCGGCGGGGGAGCAGGCCGGCCGGCTCGCCGAGGTGCTGATCCACCTCGCCGACTTCGTCGAGAACCGCCACCGAAATCAGCAGAAGATTCAGCTCGCGCTGCTCTACCCCGCGCTCCTCGCGCTGGTCTCGTTCGGAATAATGGCGCTGCTGATGATATATGTGGTGCCCGACATCGTTCGCGTCTTCATCGCACGTGGTGCGGAGCTGCCGTTCCTGACGCGCGCCCTGATCGCGATCTCGGGCGGCTTGCAGAAATACGGTCTGGCGATAGCGATCGCGCTGCTCGCAGCCATGCTGCTCTTCTCGCGCTGGATCCGGCTGCCGGCCAACCGGTTGCGCTTCGACCGGCGGATCGCCCTGACCTGGCCTCTGGCCCGAACCAGCCGCCAATTCAACGCCGCGCGCTACGCAGGGAGCCTGGCGACGCTGGTGCAGAGCTCCGTGCCCTTGGTCGATGCGCTGCACGCCGCGGCCGCCGTCACGCCAAATCGTCACTTTCGGGAAATGGCCAACGGTGTCACGCAAAAGGTTCGTGAGGGATCGAGCCTGCAGGCGGCGATGGCGCAATCGGGAATTTTCCCGTCGATGCTCGTGGCGATCGTCGCCAGCGGTGAGAGCGGCGGCCAGCTCGGCCCAGCGCTGGCTCGCGCGGCGGCCGAACTCGACCGCGAGTTGGAGGCGATGGCGTCGACGCTCGTCTCGCTGGTCGAGCCGCTCGTGCTGCTGATGATGGGTGGCCTTGTACTACTGATGGTGCTCGCCATCCTGCTGCCGATCATCAACCTCAACAATATCGTGGGGATGTAGGCGTGGACGTGGCCGATTCAGAGCTCGGTCTCGACTTTCATGCCGCCCGGCGGGGAGAGGAATGGCAGGGCCGCCGCGCCCTCGGCGGTAACGATCAGGCGCAGACGGCCGCCCTCTTCCAGACCGCCGACCAGAAAGGGCGTACGCACCCCGCCGCGAGGAACGAGGTTGATCATCGTGACGCCGGGCGTCCGGTCGAGATCGAGGGTAAGCGCAGGAACGGCAACCGGCGCCGCGCCGCCAAAGGCCTGACAGACCCCGGGCTGGGCCCGTATCCGCCCGTCGGCACCACGATCACCACCGCCGAGCGACATTTCGCGAATGTCGATCCGCATCCGTACAGCACAGGCGAAGCTCGGATTTGCGAGGGTGGCGAGCAAAGCGCCATCGGCGCTGCCGCTGACACTGTCGAGCATCACCCGCCCCCCAGGCCGCAGCAGGGCGCGGCCACCCAGCATCGTGTCCACGCCGGTGACGGTGAAGTCGGCAGCGAAACCGAGGCCGATCAGGCTGCGCAGCGGCGCCCAGCGCCACTCTACGCGATTGCCGCCGGCGAGGAACGCCGCGCCGCGCCATATCGTCCCGCTGGCGTCGGGGAGCGGGATGAGGATGCCGGCGGGAATTGTCGCGACCAGCGCGAGCAGATAGACCGCAAAGCCGAGCCCGGCGAAGAACAGCGAGCGGCGGTTTGCGCGCAAGCGGGCGGGAGCAGCGGATGAATCGGTATCGGCGTCAAATACTCGGGCTGCTTGCGGCTCCGCTTGTTCTGAATAGTGCATCGCTGTTCCTGGCTCCACGCGCCGCAGCCGCCCGCGCGAAGGCGGATCGGCCTCGCGCCGCTCTTCTCCTCCCGCTTTCCGGCGCCGCCGCCACCGTCGGCATTAGCATGCAGCGCGCGGCGATGCTCGCCCAATCGCCTAGAGCGAAGGTCGGGGAATTGCTGACCTTGGACACGGCTGGCACCGCCGAGGGCGCCCAGGCAGCCGTCGCGCAGGCACTCCGCGGGAACGCCCGCATCATCATCGGCCCGCTGTTCGCGGCAGAGAGCCGGGCAGCGGCCCGCGCCGCCGGCGCGATCCCGGTGTTGAGTTTCAGTAATGATGAGGAGTTGATCGGCAGCGGCGCCTTCCTGCTCGGCATCACGGCGACGCAGAGCGTTGGCGCGATATTGGGCTATGCGCGCAGCCGGGGGGTGCGACGGGTCGCAGTGTTGGGCGGCCCATCACGCTGGTCGGCGCAGGGCAGCGCCGCCGCCGCTCGCCTCCAGGGCGTCGGCGGCCTCGACATCCGGCTATTGCCCGAGGCGACCGGTACAGCGGATCTGCTCGCCGCGCTGCGGCGGGCCAGCGGCGGCGAACTGCCCGACGCGTTGCTCGTGACCGAGGGCGGGGACGCGTTGCTCGCGGCCGCCCGCGCCACCGCCGCCAGCGGGCTGCAGCTTCTCGGTACCCAGCAGGCCCTCGACTTGCCCGCGCAGGATGTGTCGGGCGCTTGGCTCTCGGGGCCCGATCCCGCCGCGCTTTCGAATCTCGCGCAGCGTTACCGGGCAGCGGGCACCAGCAGTCCCGGGCTGCTGGCGGCGCTCGCCAACGACGCCATGATGATCGTCGAGACCATGCGCGATGCTGGCGCCGTCGATCGCCCGGCCTTGCTTGCCGCGCGGCCGGCTTCGCTGATCGCCGGAGCGATCCATTTCGCCGCCGACGGCAGCGCCACACGCGACCTGCCCATCCTGGTCGCGGGCGCCAACGGCTATATCCGCGTAGACGGGAACAGCGCCTTGTGAAGCCGGCGGCCGGGGAAGCTGGCTTTACCCTGATCGAGTTGATCATTTCGCTCGCGCTGTTCGCCCTGATCGCGATGGCGGGGCTCAGCCTGGTCGAGGCGCTGCTGAACATCCAGCAGCGCACGTCGGGCCGGCTCGACCGGCTCGCCGAGCTTCAGCGGGCGATGTATGTCCTCGACAACGACCTGACCCAGGCATCGGCCGGCCCGATCACGGGCGAGGGCGCCACCTTGAGTTTCAATCGTCCGCTGGCCGCCGAAGGCGGACAGCCGGTGCGCATACGCTATCAGCTTGGTGCCGGTACGCTGCTGCGCGGCTATCGCGGCCGCGGGCTGCCGCAGGGCGAGCAGCGCGTCCTCAGCGGTGTCGGCAGCCTGCGCTGGAGCTTTTACGCGTTGGAGACGGGATGGGTCGATCATTGGCCGCCGACACCCGACCTCGCCGCGAAATGGCCGGCAGCCGTCGCGGCCGACATCGCGCTCGCGCGGGGCGGGGCGGTCAGCGGGTCGCTGCGGCGCGTCACTCTGCTTGCCGCCCAGCCATGATGGTCAGTCGCCCCTGCACGGATAGTGACGAGGACGGCATGATCCTTATCAACGTGCTTTTGTTCGTCGCTATCGCGAGCGGCATATTGCTGCTGATGATCTCGGTCGAGGACGGAGGACTCGACCGCGGGTTGCGGATGCGCGAGGCCCTTCGGGCGATGGCGATCGCCAGAGGCGGCGAACTGTCCGCGGTCGCCGCTCTCCGCCGCGATGCGCTCGTCGCGCCGGACAATGACAACAGGACCGAGCCATGGGCGACACTGGCCGAACGCGGTGCGCCCATCGAAGGCGGCAGCTTCGACCTCGCCATCGCCGACGCGCAGGACCGCTTCAATGTCAACGCGCTGATGAATCCCGATGCCGCGGCGCTGGCGACGCTGGCCAGGATTGCAGCGGCGGCTGGCGTGAGTCCGGAGCAGGCGGCACAGGCGGCGGACGCCGTTCGCCGGTTCGGCCCCGTCATCGATTTGCGGCTGCTCGGCGCGATCGGGCTGAACCAGACACAATTGGTCCGCCTCTCCGGCCTCGTCACCGCGCTGCCTTATGAGAGCAGGATCAATCTCAATGCGGCGAGCGAGGAGATGCTGGCCATTCTCACCGGCGATGCTTTCGCCGCACGGCAGATCATCGCGCTGCGCAACCGGCAGGGCTATATCACGGCGGCAGATCTCGCGTCGCTTAATGTGGCGATGCCGGCGGGGACCGGTCTGACCTCCAACCTCTTCTGGGTGCGTACGAGGGTGACGATCGGCGCGACGAGCCAGCAACTCACCAGTCTCATCGCGCGCAAGGACATCGCCGCAGGCAAGGCGACGCTCGTGGTCGGCCGATGGACCGGCTCCTCCGCCCCGGTTCAGACATTGGGCTTCTGATGGAAGCACAAGCGGGGCCGCCGATTTTTTCAGCCGCTCGATCGGTCAAAGCGCTGGACGTCCGGCGGCAGGCTATGGCATCGGGCGAATTGCTTCGATGCTTCCGTCCCTCGGGGCAGGCTCGTGCGGGCGTGGTGAAATTGGTAGACGCGCCGGACTCAAAATCCGGTTCCGCAAGGAGTGTCGGTTCGAGTCCGACCGCCCGCACCATGACTTGAGCGATCAGCTGCTCGCAGCGACTGCGGCGAGCTGCTCTCGGGAGGTCCTGAAAGGCAATTTCGCAAGGTCATTCCACCGACTTTCCCCGCGGGCCCAGAATCTCCGCTCCTGGCCGCGTCTCAAATCTCGAGTTGGCTGCCGAGCTCGACCACCCGGTTGGTCGGTAGCTTGAAAAACTCCATCGCGCTTTCGGAGCTTTTCATCATCCACGCGAACAACCGCTCGCGCCACAGCGCCATGCCAGGCTGCTCCGTCGATGCGATAAGCTTCTGGCGGCCGAGGAAGAAGCTGGTGCTCATCATGTTGAACGGCTCGCCGACCGCTTCGATTCCAGCGAGTTCGCGCGGAATATCGACCTCTTCCATAAAGCCGTAATGGAGGATCACGCGGTAAAACCCGTCGCCCGCATCGTGCACCTCGAGGCGCTTCCCGGCATCGGCATAGGGCACCTCCTCGACAAGCACGGTAACGATCAGCACGCGCTCGTGCAGCACCTGATTGTGCTTGAGGTTGTGGAGCAGCGCCGACGGAATACCCTCCGGCGATGCCGACAGGAATACGGCCGTGCCGCGCACGCGGTGCGCCGAGCTTACCGCCGACTTGATGAATACCGTCAACGGCAGAGCCGTTTCGTCGAGCCGCTCGCGCATGAGCTTCCGGCCGGTCGCCCAAGTGGTGAGGATAGTGAATAGAGCCGCCGCCACCACCAGCGGGAACCAGCCGCCGTCGGGGATCTTGGTAATGTTCGAAGCGAAATAGATTCCGTCGATAGCCAGGAAAAGCCCGATCGTGCCGGCCGCCAGCCACCGGTTCCATTTCCACACCCGGAAGACCAGGAAACCGAGCATGACCGTGGTGATCAGCATCGTACCCACGACCGAGATGCCATAGGCGGAAGCAAGGCGGCTTGATTCTCCAAAGCCGAGTACCAGGAGCAACACCATGCCGAGCAGGCCCCAGTTGATGACGGGGATATAGATTTGTCCGACAGCCCGCTCGCTGGTGTGAAGCGTTCTGAGGCGTGGCAGGAAACCGAGTTGGATCGCCTGATGCGTGACCGAAAATGCACCCGAGATCACCGCTTGGCTGGCTATAATGGTCGCCGCAGTGGAGATGAGTACGAGGGGCAGTCGGGCCCAGTAGGGTGCCATCAGGTAGAACGGGTTTTCCACCGCTTCGGGGGTACCGAGCAGCAACGCGCCCTGCCCCATATAGTTGAGCATCAGACAGGGGTACACGAGCGATAGCCAGCTCAGGCCTATGGCCTTGCGGCCGAAGTGCCCCATGTCGGCATAGAGGGTCTCTGCACCGGTCACGGCCAGGAAGACCGAGCCCATCGCCAGGAAGGCAAGCCGGGGATCATAGGCGAAGAACGCAACCGCCCAGTGGGGACTCAGCACGCCGAGGATTTCGGGGTGGGCGGCAATATTAAGCACCCCAAGCGTCGCCAGGGTGGCGAAATAGACCAGTACCACGGGCCCGAACAGCAGCCCGACCCGCGCGGTGCCGCGCGACTGGATCAGGAACAATGCGATCAGGATCGCCACCGAGATGGGCAATACCAGCGGCTCAAGGCTCGCCTCGACGATGGTCAGCCCTTCGACTGCCGAGAGGACCGAAATCGCGGGGGTCAGCATAGCATCGCCATAGAATAGCGAGGCAGCCAGCACGCCGAGGACAACCAATGCCGCTGTCCATCGCTGGCCTTCGAGGTGCCGCGAGATCAGCGCCAGCAGGGAAAAGGATCCGCCTTCGCCACGGTTGTCGGCACGCATCGCGACGAACACATATTTGACCGTGACAATCAGCATCAGCGACCAGAAGATCAGGCTCAGCACGCCGAAGATGTGCAGCCGGTCGACCGCCAATGGATGCGGGCCGATAAAACTCTCCTTCAGCGCGTAAAGCGGCGAGGTGCCGATATCACCGTAAACGACCCCGATCGCGCCGAGCATCAGGACCGGTAATTTGTCCTTCGGTCCATGGATGACCGGGGCCGTGTCGACCAGGTGCGGCGCGCTTGAGTCATTTGTCATGCTCGCGGTCTGGTCCCGCCTGGCATAAAGATTCCATGTGGATTTGAGCGCATGGCGACGCATGGAGCCCAGGACACTGGCGAATGGGCTCTCGACGCAGTGCACGTACAGGCGCAGTCTGTGGCGGTCATGAGAATGGCTGCTGCCTCTACCACATGCCGGAGCGTCGCCGCGGCGCCTTTGCGCCGATATCTCGAAGCGGCGCTGATGGTCGTGGCTTCCTCATTGATCGGGCTGCTGATTGCACCGCGCTGGGGCACGACACCGGTCGTCCTGCTCTACTTTCCGGCGGTGCTCGCGGCGGCGATCTACTGCGGACTCTGGCCGGCGCTCGTCGCGGCTCTCGCCTCGGCGCTCGCCTACAACTTCTTCTTTACGGCGCCTTTCGGCAGTTTGCTGGTGGATAGCCCGGCAGACGTGGTGACTGTAGGCATCCTGTTTCTCGTCGCGCTCGTCACCAGCAAACTGGCCGGCTCGATGCGCGAACAGGCGCGGCTCGCTAGAGCGCATGCCGCACGCAATGCGACAATCGCGGGTCTCGCGCGGCGTCTCCTGTCGTGCGCGGGGGAACAGGACATCGGTGAGGTGATCGTACGCGAGTTGTCGCGGCTGTTCGGCTGCAACGCTATGCTCGTGGTGGGCAAGGACGAGCCGCGGCTTTTGGCCAGCGCCCCGGCCGAAATGGCGCTGACCTGCGGTGACAGGACGGCGGCGGCCATGACGCTCCACACCGGCGATCCCGCCGGACGAGGCGTACGACGAGTCAATCTGGCCGACTGGCAGTTCCACCCCGTGGCCTCGGACGACGCTGTGATGGCCGCCATCGGCCTGGCACGCGACGATGGCATGGCACCCGTGAGCGAGCACGAGCTTCCGTTGCTCGGCAACCTGCTCGATCAAGTGGCGCTCGCGCTCGAACGCGCCCGGCTCGAGCGCGAAGCGCGCGAGTTCGCGGCGCTGCGCGAGCGCGACAGGCTGCGCGCTGCCCTGCTCGCCTCCATCGGCGAGGACGTCAAACCCCGGCTCGCCACTATCGCGAGCGCGGCTCGGGCGCTGCGGCGCGAGGGAGCGGGCGACAAGGCGGTCGTCTCCAATCTCATGTCCGAAATCTCGAAGCTCGGCCGCTATGTCGACAATCTGGTCGATCTCAGTCCCGGCTCCGACCAGAAACCGATCACTGTGGGGCCCGTGACGATCGACCTCTACCTGCGCTCAGTGAGGAGAAATGGCGACGATGTCCACCTGACGCCCAAGGAATATGCCGTTCTGGCGGAGCTTGCCAAACATGCAGGGCGCGTGCTGACCCACGCCTATCTCCTCCGGGCCGTCTGGGGGCCGGCGCAGGAAGGTCAAATCGATTATTTGCGGGTCGCGGTGCGGTCGCTCCGGCAAAAGCTTGAGCGGGATCCGGCGCGGCCCGAGCTTCTCGTCAACGAACCAGCCGTTGGCTATCGCCTGGTCGCCGCTGCACAATGATGGCCGACAGCGCCGCTTCAGAGCTGGGTTGCTCTTTCCCTCGCCACCCATGAAGCCCAGGACGCGATACGATCCCAAAACAGAACCCGCGTGCTCGCGAAGTTATGCATGTGGCCCATGCGAGGACAGATATAAAGATCGATCGAGTTGGCCGAAAGGAACGCGGTCGGTTCTCTCTTCGGCTCCGCGATCACGTCGCGCTCGCCCATGGCCACAAGCACGGGGCATCGTATCGCAGCGGCTTCGGGTGCTACGACACCCGGCGAAAGCGACAATGCGGCCGTGGCACTCGGAAAACTCAATGACGCCCAGGGGGACGGCGTAAACCCGCCCCGCTCCTCTTCGGGAAGATAGGACATTTCGAAATTGAGGAGATCCCGTTCGGCGATATCCCGATCCACGTCGTCATAGTGAAAGCACCAGATGAACCGCTTGCCGGCATCGTTCGCCAGGAGCTCGGCCTCGGCGACAGCCTGCTGGTTCGTGATCATCACGGGCTCATCCAGTTGCGTGTCACGGGTAAACCACATCGGCGTAAACGGCGTTTTGCCAGGTTCGTGCTGCGGATGCGTGTGAATGGCGCTGTATCCGAGTACGGCAACGCCATCGTAGCAATGGTACCGGCCCTGTTGGATGATCGTCATCATCCCTCCCATCGATTGTCCGATGCCGAGCTTCAACGGGTTGACGAGCTTCGGATAGCCGCTCTGCAGGGTGCCGTCCCCCAAGCGATCGAGAATCTGTCGCTCGGCGTCGTTCGCGGCGGCCGCGAGGGTGGCCGGCTTCAATCGCTTTCCGTCGCCGTGCATGCTGCTTTCGCCTACGCCCAGATGATCGACGGACACGAAGATCCAGCCCCTCTCCGCGTGATACTCCGCCTGCGCGCCTTTGGCCGGCCCAGGAAGATCATAGGTGTAATAGCCGCGCGAATAGCCGCCACCGGGCTTTGCGAAACAGATGATCGGGCGCTCCGCGAGCCGGTCGCTCGGTGGAAGATGTATCGTGGCGGCAATATGCGCTGGTTCGCCGAGCCCGGCGGCTTCCGTGACGTCGAGCTTCAAATCGATGACGCGGATTTCGCCCATATGCCTCTCCATCATAGCTCGATTATCGATATTCTTATCATTACCGGCGCCGCAGCAATCACCGCGACGATGCACCTTGAAAGCTTCGAAATATGCCGTCCTCTCCACGCATCGTCAGTGCGAGCGGTCTTCGACGCGCGCCCTCGCGACCTCGACACGTGCAAGGCCGACGAAGCACGACAGCTTTCCCGGCGCAATCTCTATGGAAACATCGCCCAAGCCGGGGAACCGTCTATGCCGCGGCAAGTCGGCCGCGTCTTAGGAACGTGTGTGTATCCGGTCCCGACAAGGTTTGTGATGGTAGCGGAGGAGGGACTTGAACCCCCGACACGCGGATTATGATTCCGCTGCTCTAACCAGCTGAGCTACTCCGCCCCATGGCGACGCCTATACGGCGGAGCGGGCCTATAAGGGGCGTGCCCTGTGGGGTCAACTGGACTTTCCCGCGGCAAACATTAGTGACGCCGCTAGGATCGTTTTCAGGGAGATTGCCAGGTGCAGCATTATGATGTGCTGATCGTCGGCGCCGGCCATGGCGGTGCGCAGGCTGCGGTGGCGCTTCGCCAGAACAAATTCGAAGGCACCGTCGCGATGATTGGCGAGGAGCCCGATCTGCCCTACGAACGGCCGCCGCTCTCGAAGGAATATTTCTCGGGCGAGAAGAGTTTCGAGCGGATCATGATCCGCCAGCCGAATTTCTGGGTGGAACGCGCGGTGACGACCCTGCTCGGCAAGCGGGTCGAGACCGTCGATGCAGCCGCCCATATTGTCGGCCTCGATGACGGTACAACGATCGGCTACGGCAAGCTGATCTGGGCGACGGGTGGAGCGCCGCGGCAACTGACCTGCGCAGGCCATGATCTTGCCGGCGTCCACTGCGTCCGCACCCGCGCCGATGTCGATCGGATGCTCGCCGAACTCGACAGCACCTCGAATGTCGTCGTCATCGGCGGCGGATATATCGGCTTGGAAGCGGCGGCCGTCCTCTCGAAATTCGGCAAGAAGGTGACGGTGCTCGAGGCACTCGACCGCGTCCTTGCGCGCGTCGCCGGCGAGCCGCTCAGCCGCTTCTACGAGCGCGAACATCGCGCGCACGGCGTCGATGTGCGGCTCAATGCCAAGGTGTCCTGCATCCTCGGCGACGTACGAGTCACCGGCGTTCGCATGGACGACGGGGAAATCCTGCCCGCCGATATGGTGATCGTCGGCATCGGTATCGTCCCCGCCATCGAACCGCTGGTGGCGGCCGGCGCGGCGGCGAGCAACGGGGTCGAGGTCGACGAGTTTTGCCGGACGACGCTGCCGGACGTCTATGCGATCGGTGATTGCGCGTTGCACAGCAACGCCTTTGCTGGGGGCCTGCGGATCCGGCTCGAGTCGGTCCAGAATGCCAACGACCAGGCGACCATCGCGGTGAAGGATATTCTGGGCGGTGGCGAGCCATACAAAGCGGTGCCATGGTTCTGGTCGAACCAATATGACCTGCGCCTTCAGACGGTCGGCCTTTCGCTCGGCTATGACGAGGTGATCGTCAGGGGTGATCCCGCAACGCGCAGTTTTTCGGTCATTTATCTTAAGGAGGGTCGTGTGCTCGCCCTCGACTGCGTGAACGCCACCAGGGATTATGCCCAGGGCAGAGCACTGGTGGTCGCGGGCCTTGCGCCGTCCAAAGCATCACTCGCCGATGCCGAGCAGCCACTCAAGGGCTTGATTCCGGCATCAACCTGAGGAACCCTGGCACCCGGTCCACGTTGGCTTGTCCGCAGTTTGGGGACGAGGACGATGTCATGGAATTGACGGTATCGCTGGAGACGATCTGCCGGCTGATCGTGCGCGCGAGAGAGTTGGAGGCTCAGGTGCCGGCGATCGAAGCCGATGATGAGGAAGACCCGACCGACACGGACGACCCGCTGGCCGTGCTCGAAGACGAGTCCAATGATGTCGTCGAGGATGAGGTGCGGGCGCTGATCGACGACCTTGCCGAGGATGAGGCGATCGAGGTCCTGGCGCTGGCGTTCGTCGGCCGCGGCACCTTCGACGCCAGCGAATGGGAGGAGGCGCTCGAGGCGGCAGGCGAGGACGGCAATGACGGCGTGGCCGAGCAACTGCTCGATATGCCGATGCTCGCCGCCTATCTTGATGCGGGGCTTTCCGCCTTCGATCTCAGCTGCGACGGGATCGGCCAACTCGATTGAAGCGATATTCGGCGATACTCTCCCAGGGACCGCCCCGATAGAAATGGGCCGCCAAGCCGATGATCTCGATCGCCCTCGGCTGAAAATCGCGCTGCAAAGCAGCGAACAAAGCCCGCGCTTCGCCTGGCGTGGCCTTATTCTGAATGGTGATATGCGGTCGCCAGCCGCCACTGTCCTGCGCCGTGAGCCGGCCGGCCATAGCTTCGGCCATTCGCTCCCGGATGGCCGCGAGCGCAGTGCTCTCAATGGCCAGCGCCACCCCTCGCCCGAACGGCAGCAATCGATTCGTCCGGACCGCAGGCTGCATCGTCATTCGCGTTTCGTCACGCAGCAGCCGTTTGATCTCCTGGAGCGCCGAAGGCGGCAGATGGTGGAACAGTGTAAGATGGGCCGGAAGCCGGTTATGCTCGACCGGAAAATGCGCCCTGCGTAAACTATCGGCCCAGGCCAGATCCTCGCGCCCCAGCAGCGCGGTGACGATAATCGGTCCGGACATCGATCGCATCTTACTCGCTCCATGCCGAAGCGGCAGAGGTTTGATGAACGCCAAACTCCCTACGGATATCGGATGAAGCAGATCCCGTCGCGGCCGTCCCAGCCGGGCGGCGCACATTCGACCACAGCGCCGGGAATATTTGCGAGGACATGGCTGCGCGCACGATCGCGCCACACCGCGCGCGAATAGCCAGGGAAATCGGCCATCGCCTTCCAGGCCTCGCCTTCCCGGCCGGCGAGTTCGCTCGCGAGCGCGTCGAGCGGAAGATGATCGCGGAGATTCGTCACGACATGGTTACTAGCGAGTCGCGGTGTCCCAGACTGTAACGCGCGTCACAGTTCCGGCAGGATCAGATCTCGACCTGGCTGCCGAGCTCGACGACGCGGTTGGTGGGGAGCTTGAAGAATTCCATGGCGCTTTCGGCATTTCGCAACATCCAGGCAAACAGCTTTTCGCGCCAGATCGCCATGCCCGGCTTGGCCGAGGGGAGCAGCGTCTGCCGGGCAAGAAAGAAGCTGGTGTCCATCATCCTGAAATCGGCGCCGCAGCCTTTCGTGCTGGCGAGGGCAGCGGGAACGTCCGGATCCTCCATGAAACCGTAGTTGATCACCATGCGATAAAAACCTTGGCCGAGATCCTTGAACTCCATCCGCTGTCCTGTGATCACATAAGGCGTGTCCGCGATCTTGACGGTCAGCAGGATGACCCGTTCGTGAAGCACCTTGTTATGCTTTAGATTGTGCAGAAGCGCATGCGGGACGCCTTGCGCCTGCGATGTCATGAACACGGCCGTTCCCGGCACCCGCGTCGCCGAACTGGCGGCCGATTGGACGAACACCTTTATCGGCATCGCCGATTCACGGAGCCGGTTGATCATCAGCGAGCGTCCGCGCGCCCAGGTCGTCAGCATCGTGAAGGCGATGAAGCCGATCAGCAGCGGGAACCAGCCACCATCGGGAACCTTGGTCAGGTTCGCGCTGAAATAAGCGAGGTCGACCAGCGCGAATATAGCGATCAAGGGCACCGCATAACGGCGGCGCCAGCCCCAGAGATGAACGAGAACGACCGCGATCAGGCATGTGTCTATCGCCATCGCACCGGTCACCGCTATGCCATAGGCCGCCGCGAGATTGGACGAGGAGCGGAAGGAGATGACGAGCAGGATGACCATCGTCATCAAGCTCCAGTTGATCGTCGGAATATAGATCTGGCCGATCGAGCCGGCGCTGGTATGTGCGATGCGCAGACGCGGTATGAAGCCAAGCTGGATCGCCTGCTGCGTGACCGAAAAGGCGCCAGTGATCACCGCCTGGCTGGCGATCACGGTCGCCATCGTCGCAAGGATGACCAGCGGCAGCCGCAGCATGTCGGGCGCGAGAAGAAAGAACGGGTTGTGGATCGTGTGCAGCGCGGTGGGCATGTCCTGCGACAGGATCATCGCGCCCTGACCGAGATAATTGAGCATCAGAGCGGGTACCACGAAGGCGAGCCAGGACATGCCGATCGGCTTGCGGCCGAAATGACCCATGTCGGCATAGAGCGCCTCGGCCCCGGTCACCGCGAGCACAACCGATCCCATCGCCAGGAAGGCCAGGGTCCCCTCGTCCATGAAGAAGCGGACGGCGTGCCAGGGATTCAGCGCGATCAGCACATGGGGATTACCGATGATGTGCCAGATGCCGAGGGTCGCCAGCACCGCGAAATAGACCATCATTATGGGCCCGAACAGCATCCCGACCTTGGCGGTTCCGCGTGACTGGATCGCGAACAGGCCGATCAGGATGCCGACAGCGATCGGTAGCACCATCGGCGCGAGGTCGGCTTCCACCGTCGTGAGCCCCTCGACCGCCGACAGCACCGAAATGGCGGGCGTAATCATGCTGTCGCCGTAGAAAAGCGCCGTCGCGAACACGCCGAGCAGAATGATCCCCTTACCCCAGCGCTTGCCTTCGGTCCGACTGTTGATCAGCGCGAGCAGAGCCAGGCTGCCGCCCTCGCCCTTGTTATCCGCCCGCATAATGATCGCGACATATTTGACCGTCACGACCAGCATCATCGACCAGAAGATCAAGCTGAGAACACCCAGGATATGCAGCTCGTCGGGCGGCAGCGGATGATGACCGGCGAAGGTCTCCCGGAATGCGTAGATAGGGCTGGTGCCGATATCGCCGAAGACGACCCCGATGGCGCCAACGACAAGCGTGCCGAAACGGCCATGGCCATGCCCGCCGGGCGAGGCTCCACTGCTCCCGTCGGCCGCAACCGCAGCGCTCATGCGAGAATCGACCTCATGCGAGAACGCACCTCATCCCCGAGCGTGCCCATATCGGCGCCTTCCGTTGCCCCCTCGGCCGGAATAGCGGCGGGCACCTAGCATTTGTTCCCCCGCGCCGCAACTCGCGCCAAGGCCGGACCGCCACTCCCTGCGGCCGTATCCGTTTTCGGCTCGAAAAGTCAGGCTGTCCATCCCATCTCGGCCGAAGGAGGATCTGATCATGCGACTCGGCGTGCCCAAGGAGATCAAGAACCACGAATATCGGGTTGGCTTAACCCCTGCTTCCGCAGCCGAACTCGTCGCGGCCGGACATGAGGTGATCGTCGAGACCGGCGCCGGTACCGGCATCGACTTCGACGACGACGATTATCGTGCCATCGGCGCGTCGATCAGGGACGATGCGGCCGCGGTGTTCAAGGCGGCCGATCTGATCGTCAAGGTTAAGGAGCCGCAGCCGGCCGAGATCGCGCTTCTCGAACCGCGGCACACGCTCTTCACCTATCTCCATCTCGCGGCGGACAAGCCGCAGGCGGACGGCCTCATGGCATCGGGCGCAACCTGCATCGCCTATGAGACGGTGACCTCTCGCTCGGGCGCGCTTCCGCTGCTCAAGCCGATGTCCGAGGTCGCAGGGCGCATGTCTATCCAGGTGGGCGCGCACTATCTGGAGAAGGAGCAGGGCGGGCGCGGCGTGTTGCTCGGTGGCGTTCCCGGCGTTGCGCCGGCGCGGGTCGCGATCCTCGGCGGCGGCGTGGCCGGGCTCAACGCGGCACAAATGGCAGTGGGGCAGCGCGCGGATGTCACGATCTACGACATCAACAACGACCGCCTCGCGGAACTGGACATGCATTTCGGCAGTCAGATCAAGACCGCCTACGCATCGAAAGCCGCGATCGCCGCCGCCGTGGCGAAAGCGCATCTGGTGATCGGTGCGGTGCTCGTGCCGGGCGCCGCCGCGCCCAAGCTCGTCACCCGTGAGATGCTCAAGACGATGAAGCGCGGATCGGTTCTCGTCGATATCGCGATAGACCAGGGCGGCTGCTTCGAAACCAGTCATCCGACCACCCACGCCAACCCGGTGTTCGAAGTGGAGGGCGTCATCCATTATTGTGTCGCGAACATGCCCGGGGCGGTGGCGCGAACGTCCGCCTTCGCGCTCAACAATGCGACCTTGCCCTTTATAATGAAGCTGGCCAATCTCGGACCGGAAAGCGCCATGGCGGCAGATCCTCATCTTGCGGCCGGATTGAACATCGCAGGGGGCACGATCCGACACCCCGCCGTCGCCGAGGCGCTAAGCTACCCACGACACTGACCGGGATCCGAAAAGGGCCTAGGCGGCTGGCGACCTTGCGCGGAACCGAACACAGCGTGCCTACCATGTCTCCATGTCAGGAAATCATCGGGCGCCTTCCTGTCGCGCAGTTGAACGGCATGTAGTTTGCCGTTCACGCAACCTTTACGCGTCCGTTCCGTTTTGCCGACAGTCCCGACGCGGGATGATGGAGGACGAAATGAAAAGGCTGATTCTCGCCATCGCACTGGCCGCGACGGTGGCACCGACTGCCGCCTTCGCCGATCCGCCGCCCTGGGCGCCGGCCCATGGCAAGCGGGCCAAGCACCATGATTGGCGCGAAAGCCGCCACTATGACTGGAACCGCCCCGATCCGCGCTATGGCCGCGTATATGACCCCGCTCGCTACTATCGCGACGAACGTTATTATCAGCCGCGCCGGCTGACGCGTGGCGACCGCATATATCGCGGTAATGATGGCCGCTATTATTGCCGCCGTTCGGACGGCACCACCGGGTTGATCATCGGCGCGGTCGCGGGTGGCCTGCTGGGCAATGCGCTCGATAACGGCCGCTCCTCGACGCTTGGCACCATTCTCGGCGCCGGCGGCGGCGCACTGATCGGGCGCGCGATCGATCGCGGCGATGTGAAGTGCCGCTGATCTCGAGGGGACGTGTGTCATGCCGCCGAGGAAGCGGTGTCCTACGATCGGCTCACAGCCTCTCCGGCCGCGCGAGTTCCCGTAAGCGTACCGAGTATGTTGCGTAATGCTTGACCCTGCCCCTCCGCCGCGCCAATCGGGCGCGACGCGAGGGGTATCTGCATGTCCGAAGCCACCGAAGTAGCCACGCCTTCGACGCGCCGCGTGCTCGTCGCGAGCCTCGTCGGTACCTCGATAGAATTCTACGATTTCTACATCTATGCGACGGCCGCGTCGCTCATATTCGGTCCGCTCTTCTTCCCGGCCAGTTCACCTTCGGCACAGTTGCTTTCCGCTTATGCCAGCCTCGGCCTGGCCTTTTTGGCGCGGCCGCTCGGCGCCTGGCTGTTCGGCCACTATGGCGACCGGATTGGCCGCAAATCGACGCTGGTCGCCTCGCTGATGCTGATGGGCGGATCGACACTGCTCATCGCTTTCTTGCCCACTTATCAGATGGCCGGCTGGCTGGCGCCATTGATGCTCTGCATATTGCGGTTCGGGCAAGGTATCGGCCTTGGCGGTGAATGGGGCGGCGCGGCGCTGCTCGCAATTGAGAATGCCCCGCCGCACATGAAGGGCCGATTCGGGATGTTTCCCCAGTTGGGCGCGCCCGTGGGTTTCATCGCGGCAAATGGTCTTTTCCTGATCCTCGGGCTGATGATGACGCCGGAGCAATTCATGAGCTGGGGCTGGCGCCTCCCTTTTCTCGCCTCGGCGGCGCTGGTCGCGCTTGGCCTGTGGGTCCGTCTCAAGCTCACCGAGACTCCGGCGTTCAAAGCCGCGCTCGAACAGGGCGAGCCGCCCAAGGTGCCGATCGCCGAATTGTTTCGCCATCATCTGGCGCCCACGCTCGCGGGGACCTTCGCCGCAGTCGCCTGCTTCGCGACCTATTATCTGGCGACGGCCTTCGCTCTCGGCTACGCGACCGCGACGCTGGGGCTGCCGAGATCCGACGTGCTGTTTGCGCAGATCATTTCGATCCTGTTCATGGCAGCCGGCATCGTGCTGGCCGGGTGGTGGTCGGACATCAGCAGTCCCCGTCATGTGCTGATCGCCGGCTGCCTTGGCACGATCGTCACCGGCTTCCTCACCGGGCCGCTGATGAGCGCGGGAACGCTATCGTCGATTGCCATTTTCCTGGTGATTGCGCTGTTCATGATGGGCTTTGTCTATGGTCCGCTCGGTGCCTTCCTGCCGTCGCTCTTCCCGTCGCGCGTGCGCTACACCGGCGCTTCGCTCACCTTCAACATTGCCGGCATCCTGGGAGGCGCGCTGACGCCGATGATGGCCGAATTCCTGGTATCCTGCGACCGTCCGGCCGATGCTCCGTGTCTCGCGCTCTCCCCGGCCATTGTCGAGAGCCTGAAGGCGACGGGTGGGCTGAATCTGGTTGGCTATTATCTGGCAGCGGCAACGACCGTCAGCCTGATTGCATTGTGGTGGACGCGGCATCACGATCGAAGGGTCCACAACTGATCAGATACCCGCCTGCGAGACATGGACCGCCCACTTTGAGCGCGCCCGCCGTTACGCCACTTGTGCGGCCTCCTATTCCAGCTTAGCCTCGCTCCAGTTGCGCCGTTGAACGCACGCCGGAGAGGCAAACGACTATGGAAACGGGCTTAGCGGGCAAGACGGTGATCGTGACCGGCGCGACCGCGAACATCGGACGTTCGGTAGCGCTGGAAATGGCGTCGGAAGGTGCTCGCGTGGTGGCCGTGGGCCGAGATCGCGACGCCGGCGAGCGCGTCGTCGCGGACTGCCTCGAACGCGGTGCCGCACAGGCCAAGTTCCTGTCGATCGATTTGCGCGATGCGAACGCGGGGGAGCGCGTGGCGACCGCCGCCGAGCAGGAATTCGGCGCAGTAGACGTGCTTGTCAACAATGTGGGCGGCAATGTCGCCATGGGCTTCTTCGCCGAATCCGATCCGGAGCTGTGGCTTGCGGATCTCGACATCACCTTCTTGACGACGCTCAGGACCACACGGGCCATATTGCCCGGCATGATAGCGCGTCGCAGCGGCTGCATCGTCAACATGGGATCGACGGCAGGAACGGTAGGCGACCAGATGCTCTCCGTCTATTCGGCCGCGAAGGGTGCTGTTCACACCTTCACCAAGGTGCTTGCGAAGGAGGTCGGCGATAAGGGTGTCCGGGTAAATGCGGTCGCGCCTTACGCGACCTTGCCCGAAGACCCCGGCGCTCTCAGCAAGGGCAGCCGCTTTCACCCGGAAGGGTTTTTCAGCAAGGCATTCGCGGATATGGACCAGGAGAAGATGGCAAGGCTCCACCGCCGCGGTCCGCTGAGTCGCACGAGCGCCAAACCGGAGGAGGTCGCGGCCGCGGTTGTCTATCTTGCCTCGGATCGTGCTGCCTTCGTGACCGGACAGATCATGCATGTCGACGGCGGCGTATTGCTATAAAGGAGCAAGAACCAATTATCGCTCATAAGCTACTGTGGTCCCAATTTCCGGCAGTGAGCGCCCCGGCATCCCCATAGATCTCGAAGGCTGTTCCCATGAACCCGTTACGTCTGGAGCAGATGACCATTTTCGATGTCCCCCCCGAGGACGTCGTCGACATCGCCGCGGAATTCGGCATTCCTTTGGTCAGCTTCTTCACCGTGGAGGGTATGCCTGGCGCACGCCCCGTTTCGCATCTCAACAAACATAAGCTGCTCGAACGGCTGCGCGATACGCCGGTCAAGGTTGACGCTGTCGAGGTCTTCATGCTGCGGCCCGATCCGAAGGCGTTCGAGGGCGAGATCGCACTGGCTGCGGAGTTGGGCGCGGGCACGATTACGGCCCTGAACATAAGTTCGCACGACGAACAGGAGGCCGCCGACAATCTAGCGGCATTGTGCAGCCTGGCCGACTCCTACGCGCTACGCGTCAACCTTGAACCGATATCGATGGGGCAGACGAGGACCGTTACCGAGGCGGCAAGGCTTATCCGCCTGTCCGGCGCCGCCAACCTGGGGATGACGCTCGATCTGCTCCATATCGTGAGAACCGGGACGCCCCTGTCGGATGTCGCATCTCTCGACCGAACGCTGATAAGCGGCGCGCAGGTTTGCGATGGTCCGCTCACTCCACCTCTCGATCTCGTCGAAGAGGCCAGTAACGCCCGTGGCGTTCCCGGCTCAGGTACCTTTCCGATTGCCGCATTTCTCGATCTTCTTCCCGCCGATATTCCGCTGGGGCTCGAGGTGCCGTTAAAACCTCTCCGAGACGCCGGGATCTCGGCGCGTGACCGCACGCGCCTTGTCGTGGAGGCGATGCGAGCCTTCTCCTGACCCACCCAGATTTGAAGCGCGATTTCATTAGCTGCGCCGTAACTAAAATGGAGAGAAGACATGGAGGGGTTACGCATCGAGCATGCAATCGATCTGCACTGCCATTTTGGGCCGGACACGATCGGTACCAGCCTGGTCCACCCGCAGCATTCGGTGACCGCGCTGGAAGCGGCGCAGCAAGCTTTTGATAGCGGCCACCGGGCCCTGGTTCTCAAATCGCACAGCTTTGCCTCTCCCATGCTGGCGGCCGAGCTTCAGCAGATGGTACCCGGCCTGCAGGTGTTCGGTGGCATATGCACCGACTATCCGAGCGGGGGGATCAACGTCGATGCGGTGGCTGCCGCGCTGATACTGGGCGCGAAGATCGTCTGGCTGCCCACCGTCCATAGCCATCAGGACTATCTGAACGGCAGGGCCGAACTGTTCGGTACCCGTGGCGAGGGCCTGCGTGTGATCGATCAAGACGGAGAACCGACAAGCGAAGTTCGGGCGATCTTCGATCTGGTGCGGCAATATGATGCGGTCCTCGCAACCGGACATACGACCGCCGTGGAGCATTATGCGGTGATCAAGGCTTTCGCGAGGGAGGGGAAACTCCTGGTGACCCATGCCGGCGAACCGATGGCGGGTCCACATCTCACGCCGGAGCAATGCCGCGAGCTCGCGGACCTGGGCGCGACCATCGAGCTTACCGCGCAATGTTGTCACCATCTTCCCGGTCTTACGGGAAAGAGCGTCCCGGATATGGTGGCGATGATCCGCACGATCGGCCCCGAGCACTGCACGCTCTCCACCGATTATGGATGGACGACGGAGCTACCCCGCCCGGCCGAGGGGCTTAAGGACTTTTTCGAGAAGCTCTGGAGCCACGGCATCACGGAGGGAGAGCTGACGAGGATGGCCGCGACCAATCCAGCCAGGTTGCTGGGGCTATGAGCGCTGGATCGACGGGCCGTCATTGCGCCGTCATCACCGGGGGCGCGGGACTGCTGGGCCGCGCGATGGCATCCGCATTCCTGAGACAGGGCATGAACGTCGTTCTCGCCGATATCGATCACGACAAGCTAGAGCAGACGGCGCGCCTCCTGAGCGCGGAAAAGGGCGAAATTCTGACCGTCCAAACCGATGTGTCTTCCCCCGATCAAATGGATCGGTTGGCCGCGCGCGCCTTCGATCATTTCGGCCAGGTGAATCGACTATGTCTCAACGCCGGCATCGCCATTCTGAAACCATTCGACCAGCTCACGCGCGACGATTGGGACAAGGTGTTGGGCGTTCAGTTCGGCGGGATTCTGAACGGGATTACGGCCTTTCTGCCGCGGCTCATCCAGCAAGGCGGTGATCGCCACATCGTGTTGACATCGTCGATGTCGGGGGTCGGCCGCGCGGATCTGCGTCAACTCAATGCTCCCTATGTCGTGAGCAAGTTTGCCACGACCGGGCTGGGCGAGGTGATGGCGCCCTCGCTCGCGGCGCAGGGCATCAGCGTTTCCATACTGTGTCCAGGGATGACGGTGGAGGATCCGGCCGCCTTGCGCGGAACAAGCTGGCCGATGCCGAGCGCCGCCTGGTATGCCGACAATCTGTTGGATGCCGATCAGGTCGCTTCCGAGCTCCTTGCCGGAATTGCCGAGGGGCGGCTCTATATATTCCCCCACCGGCTCGGTCGCCAGGAAGTGATCGACCGGCACGCCAGGATCATCGACGGGTTCGATCAGGCGGCCCGGACGTCGCCGCCTGTCACGCCTCGCTGAACCGCCGCGCCGGTCGCCCGTTTTGATGTTTGCGAAGCCGCTCGCGCCGCTTTAAAGCCGTGCGATGTTCTTCGGCTTTCTCGACGAGCTCCGCGCGGCAGGCATACCGGCAACCGTCAAGGAGCATCTTGTTCTGCTCGATGCGTTGCAACGGGACGTGATCGGCTGGTCGCCGGAGGAATTCTATTATCTGGCCCGCGCAACCTATGTGAAGGATGAAGGGCTCCTCGACCGGTTCGATCGCGTTTTCGCCAAGGTATTCAAGGGCGTGATCGGGCCGCCGGCCGAAGGACAGGAGATTCCGGAGGAATGGCTGAAAGCGGTCGCCGAGAAATATCTGACCCCTGAGGAGAAGGCCGCGATCGAGTCACTGGGCTCCTGGGAGGAGATCATGGAGACGCTGAAAAAGCGGCTCGAGGAGCAGAACGAACAGCATCACGGCGGCAATAAGTGGATCGGCACCGGCGGGACATCGCCCTTTGGCAATTCCGGCTTCAATCCAGAGGGTGTCCGGATCGGTGGGCAGAGCAAGAACAAGAGCGCGATCAAGGTCTGGGAGAAGCGCGAATTCCGGAATCTCGACAATCATGTCGAGCTGGGTACCCGCAATATCAAGGTGGCACTCCGGCGACTGCGGCGCTTCGCACGCGAGGGCGCTGCGGACGAACTCGATCTGGAAGGCACGATCGACGGCACCGCGCGGAGAGGCTTTCTCGACATCCATATGCGGGCCGAGCGACGCAATGCGGTCAAGCTCCTGTTGTTCCTGGACGTCGGCGGATCGATGGATCCCTATATCAAGTTGTGCGAGGAGCTATTCTCGGCAGCTACATCGGAATTCAAGCACCTCGAATTCTTCTATTTCCACAACTGCGTCTATGAAGGCGTGTGGAAGGACAATCGGCGCCGCTTCGGTGAGCGGACACCGACATGGGACATAATGCACAAATTCGGCCACGACTATAAGCTGGTCTTGGTCGGAGATGCAGCGATGAGCCCCTATGAGCTGATCCAGCCGGGGGGTTCGGTCGAACATATGAACGAGGAACCGGGCGCGCTCTGGCTGCAGCGACTGACCAACGTTTATGCGTCGGCGGTGTGGCTGAATCCCTCGGCGGAACAATATTGGATGGGCAGCCAATCGACGCGAATGATCCGCGAGATCATGGACAACCGCATGTTCCCGCTGACCCTGTCGGGGCTGGACGACGCAATGAGGATCCTGGCGCGGAAGAAATGAAACGCGGGCCAAGACGGGCTAGACTCAGGGTCGGTGCACCACACCCCCCGACATCGGCCGCGGCGCCCCGGTTGTGCCGGGGAAACTGATCGGTTCGCCCGCCAACGCCCGCACCGCCATATAAGCGAAGCCTTCTGCCTCGGTCGCGTCACCGTTCCAGCCCAGCGCCTCGATCGACTCGGGCGCGATGCCGGTCGCCGCGCCGATCATCGCCATCAGCGTCGCATTATGACGGCCCCCGCCCGCGACGACGAGCCGCCGCGGCGGCGCGGGCAAATGGCGCAATGCGAGCGCGACCGTCTCGGCGGTGAAGGCCGTGAGCGTGGCGGCCCCGTCGGCGGCCGAAAGGCCGGACGCCGCCTCCACCGTAAAATCGGCGCGGTCAAGGGACTTCGGTGGCGGCCGATCGAACCAGCCATTGTCGAGCATCGTGTCGAGCACGGTGCGATCGACGATCCCGCGCGCCGCGAAAGCGCCGCCCGCGTCATAGGCCGATCCGGTCTCCGCCAGCATCCAGTCGTCGATCAGCCCGTTCGCGGGTCCGGTATCGAAGGCGATCAGCTTGTCCTTCCCCTCGCCCAGCCAAGTGATGTTCCCGACGCCGCCGAGATTCAGCACCGCGACCGGCGCGTCCATTCCAGCGGTCAGCGCGCGGTGATAGACGGGTAGTAGCGGCGCCCCCTGTCCGCCCGCCCTGACATCCGCCGAGCGCAGGTCGTTGACGACGGTAATACCGAGCGCTTGCGCCATCAGCGCGCCGTCGCCGATCTGCCAGGTCCAGCCTCGATCGGGGCGGTGGGCGATGGTCTGGCCGTGAAAGCCCACGACGCCGATCTGGGATGCATCGATCCCCGCGCTCGACAGCAACTGTCGCACCGCGAGGATGTGACGATTGGTCAGCATCTTCTCCGCTTCGACGATCTTCGGACTGGCGCGCGGCCTTTCGAAGCTCAGTGCCAGCGCCGCCGCCTCGCGGAGCTGCTCACGGGCGCTTGCGCTGTAGGGATCGGAGCGGAAGGCGATCGGCTGGATATGCGCCTCGCCGTCCGTCTCGATCAACGCCGCGTCGATGCCGTCGAGCGAGGTTCCCGACATCAAGCCGATCGCGAGCATGGTGGGCATAGCACTCTTCCGTCGCCCCAGCGGAAGGCGAGGCTCTTTCAATGCTGTAGCGCGCTCACGCCCCGAGAGGCCAGCCTCCGCTGGTATGACGAACGAGGAGATGCTAACCGCGCCACCGTCATGACCGAATATCGTTCCGACCTGCTGCGCCTTCTCGAAGCGCGCGGCTATATCCATCAGATCACCGACGCCGCCGCGCTCGACACGCTGGCGGCCAAGACGATCATTCCCGGCTATATCGGTTTCGACCCGACGGCCCCCTCATTGCATGTCGGCAGCCTGGTTCAGATCATGTTGCTGCGCCGGCTCCAGCAGACGGGACACAAGCCGATCGTCTTGATGGGCGGCGGAACTGGCAAGATCGGGGATCCGAGCTTCAAGGACGAAGCACGCCAACTGCTTACGACCGATGCGATCACAAACAACGTGGCTTCGATCAAGCGCATTTTCGAACGCTTCCTCACCTTCGGCGACGGACCGACCGACGCGGTGCTCGTCGACAATGCCGACTGGCTGGACAAGCTCGAATATATCCCGTTCCTGCGCGACGTCGGCCAGCATTTCTCTATCAACCGAATGCTTAGCTTCGACTCAGTCAAGCTCCGGCTCGATCGCGAGCAATCACTGAGTTTCCTGGAATTCAACTATATGATTCTCCAGGCCTATGATTTCATGGAGTTGGCGCGGCGGCGGCAATGCCGGCTGCAGCTCGGCGGGTCGGATCAGTGGGGCAATATTGTCAACGGCATCGAACTGGGCCGTCGGATGCTGGGTGTCGAGCTCTTCGGCGTAACCACACCGCTCATCACCACCGCGGATGGCGGCAAGATGGGCAAAACGATGGCCGGCGCCGTCTGGCTCAACGAGGATTCGCTTCCCGCCTACGACTATTGGCAATTCTGGCGGAACACACACGACAAGGATGTCGGCCGCTTTCTCCGGCTGTTCACCGACCTTCCGCTGGAGGAGATCGAGCGGCTCGAGGTTCTTGAAGGTCAGGAGATCAACCAGGCCAAGATCGTACTGGCAAATGCGGCAACCGCGATGTGCCGCGGTCACGAAGCCGCGCAGGCGGCCGCCGAAACCGCGCGCAAGACCTTCGAGGAAGGTGCGGCGGGCGAGGATCTGCCGATTCTGCCCGTCTCCACCGGGGGCATGAATATCCTGGATGCCTATGTCGCGATCGGCTTCGCGGCCTCCAGAGGAGAGGCCAAGCGCAAGCTCGCCGAGAGCGCGTTACGGATCGACGACACCATCATCACCGATCCGGATTTCATGGTCCAGGGCGGCCAGAAACTCAGCTTCGGCAAGAAGAAACATGGGATGGCGATGCTTTGCTCGTAGACGAATGGATAAGCCACTATCACACTTAATGGGGCGCTAACCTACCGGCTTAGCGATTTGGCAAAGCGCTTTGGCGATTATCGGCTTGGAAGAAGGACATAGCCCATGAGCCAGATCGCCCCCAACCAGACGTCCGAAGATGAGACAAAATATGCCGAGCAGCGCCGCTCGCCGCGCGACGAAGTAGCTCTGCCGACGCGGATGTACACGCAGGACCTCCGCGCGAGCGACGTGCTGCTGGTCAACATCTCTCAACATGGCTTTATGGTTCGCGAATATGGGTCGACCCCAAAAGGTACGATCGTCCGGCTCGCGCTGCCGCGCCTCGGTCAGGTGACGGCTCGCGTTGTCTGGTCGCTCGGCGGTCGCGTCGGCGCCGAATTCATCAAGCCGATCGACAGTTACGCCTATATGGCAATGTTGAACGCCGCCCGGGCCAAGCGTCAGCGCTGGCCCATGGGCTGATCCTAGCGGACCACCGACCGCCATATCACGATTTCTTATAGAGCTTCCGCCGCGGGGTTCCGGCCCCGCCTCCGGTCGTCGCCCGAGGGGCTGAGGGGCGACGACCGGTTGGAACACGCATCTCTTCAGGCGACCACAGCCCGCCCCGCCTCCATCCACGAGGCGACGCGCGGCCCCCGCCCATAGAAACGGTCGACCTCCTCCAGGGTAAAATATTCACCGATGCTCGCGCCCACTGCACGGGTCAGATGGCATCCTCCGAAGAGTCGTGCCCAGACCGGCTCGATCCGGCGCTGCCATTTGGCGACAGCCGGGTCGGGCGAGCGGCCATGTTCGTGGAACAACAGCACCCCGCCGACCTTCAGCACTCGCCGCGCTTCGGCCAGCGTCGTCCCCGCATCGCGGACCGAGCAGAGCGTGAAAGTGCAGACCACCGTATCGAACTCGCCAGCCCCGAACGGCAGCGCTTCCGCCGCGCCGTCCTCGATCCGAACCCGAAGCCCTTCGGGGCGAACCGCCTTGGCCGCCATCGCCCGTAGCTCGACCGATGGTTCGATGCCGACCACCTCAACCACCTGCCGGGCGTCGTAGAAGACCAGGTTGGCTCCTGCGCCGATGCCCAGCTCCAGCACGCGACCCCGAGCCTGCGGCACGATCTTCTGTCGATGCTCCGCCATCATCTGACAGCCGCAACCCAGCTTTATGATGTACGGGACAATGTTGCGACCATACCAACCCATCCCTCGGCCGCTCCTAAGCTTCTTGTTCGACCAATCCTGCCGGAAAAGGACAAGCTGGTCGAGCATCGCTCTCGCCTCCCGCCTCCAACTTGGTCATCCCGCCCGTAGCAGCGCCACCGCCGCGTCGCGCTCGAACAGATATAGGGCGGTCCGCGCCGCCTGACCCCGTTCACCTTCAAGGCCGCCGTCCCGATCGACCAGCAGGCGTGCATCCTGAGTCGCGGCCTCGATAAGCGCGGCGACGCGTTCGGGCGCGGCCAGGCGGAAGCCCGCCTCGCCCGACTGGCGTGTGCCCAATATCTCACCGGCACCGCGCAGCCGTAGATCCTCCTCGGCGATGCGGAAGCCATCGTTGGTCTCTCGCATCAGCGCGAGCCGCGCCCGCGAAGTCTCCGACAGCGCATTCCCGCGGAGCAGCAGGCAATTGGATTGTTGATCGCCGCGGCCGACGCGGCCGCGCAGCTGGTGGAGTTGTGCGAGACCGAAGCGCTCCGCGCCCTCGATGATCATGAGCGTTGCGTTGGGCACGTCCACGCCGACCTCGATGACGGTGGTCGCGACCAGCACACCGAGCCTTCCGGCAGAGAAGGCCGCCATTATCGCGTCCTTCTCCGGCCCTTTCATCCGACCATGGACGACGCCGACCTGGCCGCCGAACAATTGGCGCAGGGTCTCGGCCCGACTCTCGGCAGCGGCCAGGTCTGATTGCTCGCTTTCCTCGACCAACGGGCAGACCCAATAGGCCTGCCCGCCTTTGACGAGGTGACGCCCGAGCGCCGCCGCGACCTCGTCGAGCCGATCGCCCGACAACACCGATGTCCTGATCGACTGGCGCCCCGGCGGCATCTCGTCCAACCGGCTGACGTCCATCTCGCCATAATGGCTGAGTGTCAGCGTGCGCGGGATGGGCGTGGCGGTCATCACCAGCAGGTGTGGCGGCCGTTCGGCCTTTGCCTGCAGCATCAACCGCTGGGCGACGCCGAAGCGGTGCTGCTCGTCGACCACGGCGACGCCGAGCTGCCTATAGATGACCTTCTCCTGGAAGATCGCGTGGGTGCCGATGAGAATATCTATCGACCCGTCCACCAGACCCATCAGCGTCGCCTCGCGGGCCCTGCCCTTTTCACGGCCGGTCAGGATTGCGATGTTGACCGGCAGCCCGGCGAGCAAGCGGCTGAGCGTATCATGATGCTGCCGCGCGAGGATTTCGGTCGGCGCCAGCAGCGCGCCTTGCGCGCCCGCCTCCACGGCGACCAGCAGCGCCATCGTCGCCACGAGCGTCTTACCGGACCCGACATCCCCCTGAAGCAGCCGGGTCATCGGCACCGCCTGAACGAGATCGCCCTCGATCTCCGCGACGGCCCGGCGCTGGGCTCCGGTCGGCTCATAGGGCAGCTTCAGTGCGCCGCGGAGACGCCCGTCACCGCGCAACGGAACGCCCTTTCGACGGCGTGCCGAAGCGCGCACCAACATCAGGGCGAGCTGATTGGCGAAAAGCTCGTCATAGGCGAGCCGCGCCGCGGCCGGTTCGTCGGTGGGATCGGCATGGATGCGAAGCAGCGCCTCGCGCCAGCCCGGCCAGCCACGCGCGACCTTTAACCCCGGCTCGATCCATTCGGGCAGTTCGGGCGCACGCGCCATCGCCTGCTCGACGAGCTGGCCCAGCCGCCGCGACGTGACGCCCTCCGAGGCCGGATAGACGCTCTCCCGCGCCGGCAGATCGCCAGCCTCAGCTGGCGGCAGCACATGATCGGGGTGGACGATTTGCAGGTCCTGCCCATAAAGTTCGAGCTTGCCCGAGACGATGCGCGGTTCGCCGATCGGCAGCAACTTCTTCACCCAGCCGGGATTACCCCCGAAATAGACAAGCTGGACCATGTTTCCGGCCTGATCGGTCGCACCGACACGGAACGGGCCGCGGCCACCGGAGGCGCGGTAGCTGGTCGGCACCAGGCGGATCGCGACGATACGACCGGCGTCCCCCGTCTCGACCGTCTCGGCGCGCTTGCGCTCGATCGTGCCTGTGGGGAGGTGAAACAGCAGATCGACGATCTTCTCCAGCTTCAGCTTGCGCAGCGGCTTCGTGAGCGCCGGGCCGACGCCCTTCATCGCCTCGACCTCGGCAAACAGCGGATTGAGTATCTCGGGGCGCATGACTATCTGCGCTTCTATCTCGAAGCCGACGGACCGCCAATCGTCCGTAGGCCTATTCCTGTTGTCCAAATGGCTGGAGTTTCATGAACCGCGAAGACCGCCTGAAGCGCCTGCGCTTCCGCGCCTGGCACCGGGGCACCCGAGAGGCAGACTATGTAATGGGCGGCTTTTTCGATCGACTCCATCAGGGGTGGGACGATGAGTCGCTTGATTGGTACGAAGCGTTGCTGAACCAGGAGGATGCCGACATCCTCGGCTGGGTGATGGGCACCATTCCCATTCCCGAACAATGGCAGGGCTCGATGATGCAGCGCATGCAGCGCATCGACTATGTCGATATCCCGCGGTGAACCTCTGTTCCTCGATCCTCGGCGCCTCCGCCACGATCGTTTCCAACCGGACCACTTAGTTTCAGATGATCGACCCCTCCCGTATCCTGAAGGCGTCCGAACCGCTGACTCTGGCGCGCGCGCCGCTCGGTTTCCAGCCATGGCTGCTTGCCGATCTCGCACGGGCCGCAGCGGTAGGGGGCGGGCGTCTCGTCTTCATCGCGCCCGACGACCAGATGATGCAGGCGGTAGCCGATGCCGCACGCTATTTCGCGCCCGAACTGACAACGATTCTTTTTCCTGCGTGGGACTGCCTGCCCTATGATCGTGCGAGCCCGGCGCTCCGTGCGACATCGGAGCGGCTGGCGGCGCTTCATGCCCTGCAGGTGAGGCCCAAAGGCCCGGTGATGGTCGCCACCACCGTCAATGCGCTTACCCAGCGTGTCCTCACCCCCTTTCGCATCCGCCAGCTCGTCGCCCGTCTCGCCCCCGGCGAACGGATCGATCGCGACCAGCTTGCAGCGCTGCTCCAGGCGAACGGCTATGTGCGCGCCGATACCGTTACCGATCCCGGCGAATATGCCGTCCGCGGCAGCCTTGTCGACTTGTTCCCCTCCGGCGAGGAGAGTCCCCTTCGCCTCGACTTTTTCGGTGACGAGATCGAAAGCGTCCGCAGCTTCGACCCCGCCGATCAGCGGACGATACAGGCAATTGACGGCTTCACCTTGCTGCCGGCTTCCGAGGCACTGCTCGATGGCGAGAGCGTCAAACGCTTCCGCGGCCGGTACCGAGAACGCTTCGGTGCGAGCGCCACCGGCGATCCGCTGTACCAGGCCGTGTCCGACGGCCGCCGCCTGGCCGGCATGGAGCATTGGCTGCCGCTGTTCGAAGACCGTCTGACGACCTTCTTCGATCATCTCACCGATGACGATCTCCTGATCCGGGAGGTCGGCTCCGCCAAGGCGGCCGAAGCGCGCTTCGAAGCGGTCGCCGATTATCATGGCAATCGCGTCCGCGCGCTGACCACCAGCCCCGGCAGCTATCGCCCGCTCGATCCGGCCGAACTATATCTGAGCGAGAGCGAATGGGAGAAGGCGATCGCCGACGGGCCGATCCACCTGGTCACGCCCTTTGCGGAGCCGGAGAGCGCGAAGGTGATCGATCTTGCGGTCGACGCGGCGCGCGATTTCGCGCCGGAGCGCAGCCAGGGCGTCAACATCTACGACGCCGTCGTCGAGCATGTCGAGACGTTGGGCAAAGCCGGCAAGCGGGTGGTCCTGGCGAGCTATTCCGGCGGTTCGCGCGAGCGGTTCGCCGGGCTGCTCAAGGACCATGGGCTCGAGCGGCTGGCGATGGCCGAAAGCTGGCAGCAGGCCCTAGGCGAAGCCACCGCAAAGGGCTCAGCGAGTCGCGCCGGCATGGTGGCCTCGCTCGTGGTCCTTCCGATCGACCACGGCTTCACCAGCAGCGATATCGCGCTGCTCACCGAGCAGGACATGCTTGGGGACCGACTCGTCCGACGGCAGAAGCGCAAGAAGTCGGCCGACGCTTTCCTCGCTGAGCTGGCGACACTCAGCCCCGGCGATCTCGTCGTCCATATGGACCATGGCATCGGCCGTTATGAAGGGCTGACCTCGATACCCGTCGGCAAGAGCCCGCATGATTGCGTCGCGCTCAGCTATTCCAGCGGCGACAAGCTCTACGTTCCTGTCGAGAATATCGACGTGTTGAGCCGCTACGGCGCCGAAACCGAAGGCGTTCAGCTCGACAAGCTCGGGGGCGTTGCCTGGCAGCAGCGCCGGGCGCGTATGAAGGAGCGGATCCGCGAAATCGCCGGCGAGTTGATCAAGACCGCCGCGGAACGCGCGCTCCGCCCGGCCGAGACCGCACAGCCCGACGCCGCCTATCATGAGTTCGTCGATCGTTTCCCCTATCAGGAGACGGACGATCAGGACCGCGCAATCGCCGACGTCATCGATGATTTGGGCTCCGGCAAGCCGATGGACCGGCTGGTCTGCGGCGATGTCGGTTTCGGCAAGACCGAGGTCGCCCTGCGCGCTGCCTTCGTCGCCGCGATGGCGGGGATGCAGGTGGCCCTGATCTGCCCGACGACGCTGCTCGCCCGGCAGCACTATCAGAATTTCGTCGAGAGGTTCCGCGGGTTTCCGATCGAGGTCGGGCGGCTCAGCAGGCTAGTGCCGGCGGGCGAGGCGAAGGCAACGCGCGAGGGCCTGGCCGAGGGCCGGGTCGACATCGTCATCGGCACACATGCGATCCTCGCCAAAGGGATCGCGTTCAAACGGCTCGGCCTCGTCATCGTCGACGAGGAGCAGCACTTCGGGGTCACGCACAAGGAGCGACTGAAGTCGCTCAAGACCGATGTCCACATGCTGACGCTGACCGCGACCCCCATTCCCCGCACGCTGCAGATGGCGATGTCCGGCTTGCGCGACCTGAGCGTGATACAGACTCCGCCGGTCGATCGGCTCGCGGTGCGCACCTATGTCGCGCCCTGGGACGGCGTCGTCGTTCGCGAGGCCCTACTGCGCGAACATTATCGCGGCGGCCAGAGCTTTCTCGTGACCCCGAGGGTGAAGGATCTTCCCGAGATTGAAGACTATCTCCGCAAAGAGGTGCCCGAGATCCGCTACGTCGTAGCGCATGGGCAGATGGCCCCCGGCGAGGTGGAGGAGCGGATGTCCGCCTTCTACGATAAGCAGTTCGAGGTCCTGGTCTCGACAACCATCGTCGAGAGCGGGCTCGACATTCCCTCCGCCAACACCTTGATCGTCAACCGCGCCGACCGCTTCGGCCTGGCTCAGCTTTACCAGCTCCGCGGACGCGTCGGGCGTGCGAAGACGCGGGCCTATGCCTATCTGACGACGACCGACCGCAAGCTGACCGATACCGCGGAAAAGCGGCTCCACATTCTCCAGAATCTCGATACGCTCGGCGCCGGCTTCCAGCTCGCCAGCCATGATCTCGACATCCGCGGCGCCGGCAATCTGCTTGGCGACGAGCAATCGGGTCATATCAAGGAGGTCGGCTTCGAGCTTTACCAGTCGATGCTCGAAGAGGCTATTCTGGAGGCCAAGACCGGTGGTGTCGCGGACGACAGGCGCGAAGCTTTCTCACCGCAGATCACGGTCGACGCGCCGATTCTCATCCCCGAAGAGTATGTTCCGGACCTGGACCTCCGGATGGGCCTCTACCGGCGAATGAACGAGGCGGAGACCCGGGCCGAGATCGAGGCCTTTGCCGCGGAGATGATCGATCGCTTCGGCCCGCTGCCCGAACCGACCCAGAATCTGCTCACTGTGATCGAAACCAAGCAGAATTGCCGTCAGGCCTGTGTGGCGAAGCTCGACGTCGGCGCGAAGGGTGCGCTCGTTACCTTCCACAACGATGATTTTCCGAACATCCCCGGCCTCCTGGGCTATGTCGAGCGCTTGAAGGACAGCGCGAAGCTGCGCCCCGACAATAAATTGGTGATCACACGCAACTGGGAGGATTCGAAATCGCGGCTGAACGGCGCGCTGCAGCTCTCGCGGGGGCTGGCCAAGATCTTGGCGTAGCCCTTCCTCATGCGCGCCGCGGCACGGCGGCTCTGTGCCACTCCCGGACACAGGCCCGGATATCGACGATTATCGCGCCATCAGCATCTCGCCATTCCTCACGACAAGCGCCTCCAGCGCGGCACTGTCGATCGGCGGGGAGCAGAGATAGCCCTGATAATAGTTGCATCCCTCGCGCGCGAGCAGGGTAAGCTGGGTCTCGCTCTCCACCCCCTCGGTGATCACGGCGAGACCGAGCGAGCGAGCCATATCGATCACCCCGCGCACGACGATCCGGTCGCGGGTCGACCCGGTAATGTCGTCCGCGAGCGTCTTGTCGATCTTGAGATAGTCGAGAGGCAGCGCCTTGAGATAGGCCAGGCTCGAATAGCCGGTGCCGAAATCGTCGATCGCAACTCGCAGCCCCGCTCCACGCAGCCGGGCAAGGAGATCGGCCGCGCCCGCAAGATCCGCGATGAGCCCGCTTTCGGTGAGTTCGACAGTGAGCCGTTCGCGTGGAAAGCCGGCCTCATCGACGCGAGCGAGAAAGTCCTCCGCGAAGCCGGGCAGTGCCATGTCGGCGGCGGTGACGTTGACCGACACGCGCAGGTCGGTCATGGATTTCGGCCATGTGGCCGCCAGGCTCAGCGCACGCTGCTGGACATGGGTGGACAGCTGGACGACGAAGTCCGAACGCGCCGCCGTCGCGAACAACGGAACAGCACCGAGTTCCCCGAGCTGGGGATGTCGCCAACGCGCCAGTGCCTCCACACCCATGATCCGCCCCGACTGGATCTCGACCTGCGGCTGGAAGAGGATGTCGATTTGATCGTGATCGAGTGCCCGCCTCAAGTCGATGTCAAGCTGATTGCGGCGGTTTGCTTCAGCTTCCCAATCGGCGTCGACCGCGCGCACCAGTCCGGCGTCGCCATGCTTGGCTGCAGCAAGCGCCGCTGCCGCGCGCTGAAACAAGGCACCGGCGTCGCGGCGCCCTTCCGGATCGCTGGCGGCGATGCCGACCCGGCACGAGAGCGGGATCAGCGATTCTCCCGAGACGAAAGGCCAGGCCACCGCCTCCACCAGCCGATTGGCGATCAGTTCCGCGCTGTCGGCGGTGACCGGCGGCCCCAAGGCGACCACGAATTCGGCACCGCCGCTGCGCGCGACTGTCGCGTTGCCAAGGCCGATACGGTCAAGCACCCGCTCGATCCGGCGCGCGACCCCCTGTAGCACCGCATCGCCGGTCGCTCGTCCGAAGGCCGCATTGACCAGTCCGAAGCGCATCACCCCCACCAGCAGCAGGACGCAACGGGGTGCGAGGGCGGTCCGATCCTCCAGCCGTTCCTCGACCCAGAGCCTGATATGATCGGCGCTGCGAAGGCCGGTGAGCGCGTCACGGTCGTCCCCTTCGTCCCTGCCGTCGGAACGGGTTACCTCGACCCGCGCCACCACCGCCCCGCGCCGGTCGTCGTAGGAAATGTGATGGGCAAGCCTCTCACCATGAGGCCTGCTCGGATGCGCGAACGCAGTGGCCTGCCCGCTCGCCAGCAGTCGGTCGATAGCTTCGCGCGCGAGTTTGCGGCTGTCTCGATCCATCAGGCGGAACAGCATCGCCATCGATACATGATCGCTGTTCGCGCCGATACGCTGCGCGAAAGCGGGGCTCAGCGTCACTTTGGCATCGCCGGGCTTCCAGATCCAGGCCTCGGTCTCAGCCAGCCGCAGTCTCGCGCGGCCGGCCGCGGCCCGGTTTCCGCCGGCCACCCGCTCGACGAGACTATGGGCGAATTGAAGAGCGGCGGACAACATGGTCCGATCGAACGGCGCCATCAGGAAATGAGTCGCACCCGCCTCGCGCAGGCGGGCCAGCAGCGTCGCGTCGTCGACCACCACGAGGATCGCGGCACCCGAGGATACCGCCGCTGGCGCAAGCGACGCGCAGGCGGCGATGGCTTCCTCGCCGGCCGCTCTCGCATCGAGGAGCGCGATCGACGCGCCCGAGGCGACGAAACGGCGATCAAGCCCGTGCGCTCGCCGCGCGGCGATCACCGGCCAGCCTCCAGCTTCCGCCAGCGCCGCCAGTTCGTCCCGGTGATGGAAGGAAAGCACGAAAACCGGCAACATCGTCCCGTCAGCCGCAAAGCCGGCGGTCTCTTCGCTGACGACGCCGCGGGTGTCCATCGATCGACCGTTACCGGATAGCGCCGGCAAGGCCAATCGCAAACCGGCGTGTCATCCTATGCTTCGCGGATGCAGCCTGCTACGATGGCACGATGATGATGGAGAATAGTTCGACGGAATTTCGGGCACGGCCGCTGCTCGACGGGTTCGGTCGGCGCATATCCTATCTGCGCCTGTCGGTGACGGACCGCTGCGACTTTCGCTGCCGCTACTGCATGGCGGAGCAGATGCAGTTCCTGCCCAAGCGCGAGATATTGACGCTCGAGGAGCTCGCCGAGCTTTCCGACGCCTTCATCGCGCGCGGAATTCGCAAGATCCGGCTGACCGGCGGCGAACCGCTGGTCCGCAAGGGGATACTCACGCTGGTGGAGAATTTGGGTCGGAGGCTTGGCGGCGGGCTCGACGAGTTGACCGTCACCACCAACGGCAGCCGGTTGCGGGAGCGCGCCTCGGCGCTGGCGGCCGCGGGCGTGCGGCGGATCAATGTCAGCGTCGACAGCCTTCAGCCGGAACGTTTCGGCTTCATCACACGCGGGGGAGAGCTGGCCACCGTGCTTGACGGCATCGCGGCGGCGCGAGACGCCGGCCTGGCCATCAAGATCAACATGGTCGCACTCAAGGGTCTCAACGAAGACGAGATCGAGCCGATGATGCATTGGTGCGCATCGGAAGGTCATGATCTCACCTTGATCGAGACAATGCCGCTCGGCGAGGTCGAGGACGATCGAACCGATCGCTATCTGCCGCTCGACGGCGTCCGCCGCACGCTGGAATCGCGCTATACGCTGACGCCGCTCGACATCCGGACCGGCGGACCCGCGCGCTATTTCCGGGTGGAGGAGTTGGATGCCCGGATCGGCCTGATCACGCCATTGACGAACAATTTCTGTGATGGCTGCAACCGCGTCCGGGTCACCGCGACCGGACAGATCTACATGTGCCTCGGCCATGAGGACCGGATCGATCTGCGCAAGGCGCTGCGCGAGGGCGGTCCTGGGGATCTCGACGCGCTGTTGGACCAAGCGATGCGCCTCAAGCCGCGCGCGCATGATTTCCGGATCGATAGGCGGGGTGCGGCCCCCGCCGTCAGTCGGCATATGAGCGTCACCGGCGGATGAACGATCGTCATCGGGGGGTTAGCGAAAGGCGGATGGCGCTGGTTGCCTCGCCAACCGAGGCGGCCCAGGCAGCCGCCACCGCCTTGCGCGGCGCCTATGAGTGGCACCCCGTCGACCAGGCGGACATGGTCGTAGCACTCGGCGGTGACGGCTTCATGTTGCGGGCTCTCCACGCGATGCTCGACCGGCACCGGATCCTGCCCATATTCGGTATGAACCTTGGCACCGTCGGTTTCCTGATGAACGAGTGGAAGTCGGCCTTGCTCGAGCAGCGCGTCCAGAACGCCAAGTCGATCACCGTGCTTCCGCTCCGGATGGACGCCGAGACGGTGGACGGCGAAAGGCTTTCGATTCCGGCGATCAATGAGGTCTCCTTGCTGCGCGAAACACGCGAGACCGCCAAAATTGAAGTCGTTGTCAACGATCGCGTCGTCCTTCCGGAACTGGTATGCGACGGTGTGCTGGTGGCGACGCCGGCCGGCTCGACCGCCTATAATCTCTCCGCGCAAGGGCCGATCCTGCCTCTGGAATCGTCGCTGCTCGCGCTGACGCCGATCAGCCCGTTCCGGCCGCGCCGCTGGCGCGGTGCGATCCTCCCCGACAAGACCCCGATATCGTTCAGGGTGCTCGATGCGACCAAGCGGCCGGTCAGCGCTGTCGCCGATCAGCGGGAGGTTCGCGATGTCGCGATGGTCAGGGTATCGATGGATCGAACCAGCCCGCTCACGCTGCTCTTCGACCCCGAACATGCCCTCGACGATCGCATAACGATGGAACAGTTCACCGTCTGAAAATCTGCCTGCGGCCGATGCAATGCTCGCCTTCTGAGGGGTTGCAAGCCGGCCGCACGCTGCTATAGCGACGCCTCGCTTCGGCGTGGTGATGGTCCCCGGTAGCTCAGCGGTAGAGCATCCGACTGTTAATCGGACGGCCGCCTGTTCGAATCAGGCCCGGGGAGCCACCGTCTCTTCGAAGTGATTGATTTTTCGAGGAAAATTTTTCTCGATCTACCCTTCCCCAATTATTTCCCCAAGTGCCTCCGCGCCTCTCGGCGGCGCGAACGCTGGTTGTAACATGCTGCGTGGGCCGAAGGCGGCCACGTTTGCACTGTGCCGTTCGGCGTCGCAGCCGGACTAAGCCCACGTTACGGGGTTCAGGCCATTGAAACCGTCCACTGCGCCCTGACAGGCTCTGTCACTGTTCACGCACTCCGGCCCTCGGGCCTCAATCATGGAGAGTGAACAGTGAACACAGCGATGACGCGGAGCCGTCTGGCTCAACGACTTGGCGTATCAAGAACGACCTTATGGAATTATGAACGCCGCGGCCTCGTCCCGGCCCCACACCGCATCAGCGGGAATCGATCGATCTATAGCGAGGCGGCCATAATGGCCGCCGAATCCGCGGTAGTAGCCGCGAAGGCGGTGGCGTGATGGCCGCGTTTTTCGACAGGGTCGAAAGGCTCGAGCGACAACATACCGCCGACGCCACCCGGGTAGAATTGTTCCGCGGGCAAATTGCCGACAAGCTCGCCGAGCTCGAACAAGCAGAAGAATACGAGGAGAAAATCGCGAGGGCCGACGAGCTTAGCGTTTTGGAGCGTAACCTGCCGCTCGCTATCGGGGTCGCCGAGCGTTCGGCCGGGCTTCTCGAGCAGGCCAAAGCTGAGCGCGGCGTGGAAGGACGGATTGCGCGCCACGCCGAACTCGACCGCAAGACCGAGGCCGGCAAGAAACGGTTGAAGCAGATTGATGCGAAGGCACGCGAACTTGCAGAGTTGCTTAAGGCCAAGGCCGCTGACGACGCCGAACTCGACCGATTCAATCGGGAGGAGCGGGGCGACCTGCCCTTCATCGTCGACGCGGAAACCCGCCTGCGGCGGAAAATGGGCGAACCGACCCCGGCGGTCACGTCCACCGACACCGTGTGGGTGGATGCTGCCGGGAACATCGTGAAAGGCGAGATCACCGATCGCGAGGGCCGGTGGATGAGAAATCCTGCCGCGGTCCGCCAGGAGCAGCGCGAAACGATCCTGCGCCCCGGCTGGCCCGCGGCGCCACTTCCGTTCAGGCGGCTGGCCGATGAGATTCGGCTGATCAACCTTTCGGGCGAGCAAATCTGGCCGCCCCGTTAATCGCACCGAAAAAGGGGCGGCTTGCCGGCCGCCCCTCAAGCAAGGTCCACAAAATATGCATACCAACTATGCCGCTCCATGTGCAGCGGCTTCCAATGGCTATCGCTTCCCCAGGTTCGCGGGTCGCGGCTTCCATCAACCGTCGCGCCCGGGACTTATCGCAGAGGCGCTCCGCTTCGCTGGTCGGTCGGGTGAAGGATGGGAGTCTGCTTTGTCGACGGTCAATCCGCCGTCGACCTTGCGGAGAGGCCTCGCCAGCGCTCTGTTCGCCGCTTGGCGGCATGGCGTGGAGGCAAGGCTGCGGCTCGAGGCCCAACTCGCTCTCGCGAGGAACCCCGACGCACATCGTTGCGATGTACGTTTGGTCGCATACAGCATCGCGCATGATGTCGCACGCCGGTGTGCGCATGCAGCGGGCGATGCCATCCAGGCTGCCCTCCTGCCAATGCTCGAAATAGCAGGCGTCCGCGGCCCGAACGGATCGAACTGGCTGCTTATCGCCGCTGTGCGGGCAGCAATCCGCGATGTTCGGCAACCGTCCGCACCCCGATCCCGAGCCCCCGCGCTAGCTGGCCCTCAAGGTTCGCCGAAATGAGCGCCGCCCCCCGACCTATGATTTCGCCCTTTCATGACACCGCGCGGAGGCTCGCAGAACGCGGCATATCTGTCATGCCGTGCGGGCCGGGGACAAAATTCCCCGGCCGCTACAGCGCTGCCGATGGCTGGTCG